>Ga0268359_10435_pt1:1540000-2364618 | contig 2364618 bp, 2248 predicted proteins | sample BioMet11_FD_194416 | JGI IMG/M metagenome (GOLD analysis project Ga0268359, IMG submission 194416) | Sewage microbial communities from Oakland, California, United States - Biofuel 11 (PacBio Assembly) | ecosystem: Engineered > Wastewater > Sewage > Unclassified | place: USA... | reverse complement strand
TTCAGAGTATGATGATTGCCATAGGAGGAATCCGCTCAACCTTTCTTCTCCACTGGTTCGTATTATAAGGTTTGGATCATCTAAACCTGCAGTGTAAAGTTTTGAGTTGACAATTTTCTCATCCACACAATTTGGATCGAGTTTTCCTTCCTCAACATCTTTTATTATCTTCTTGATGGCATCAACTATTTCCAAACGTCCATCATAACCTATTGCAATGTTAACAATCCTTTCATCGTAGGATGCTGTTGAATCTTCAGCTTTCTGTATTGCTTCCCGTACATCATCTGGAAGAAGTTCGAGTTTACCAACTGCTTTTATCCTTACCTTGTTTTTATGTATCTTCTCATTTTTGGCTATTCCTTCAAAATTTTCCTTGAAAAGTTTCATTAAACCTTCAACCTCATCCTCTGGTCTTTTGAAGTTTTCAATTGAGAAAGCATAAACAGTTACGATCTCTATTCCCAGGTCAACACACCAATCCAGAACCCGTTCCAATGTACTTACACCCTTCTTATGGGCATCGATGGTCCTCATATTTCCCTGAATCTTTGAAAACCGCCTGTTTCCATCCATTATTATGGCAATATGCTTGGGCATATTCTCCTGTTTTAGATTTCGTGCGACGTACCATTCGTACAGACTGTAAAGTGGTTTTAAAACAGACATTTTCAGTTCCTTTCTCCTCATTTATATCATCTGATAAAATTCAAATCAAATCATGACCACTTGACTTCAATTCTTGCAAGGTGGTTAAAAGTATGATCACACCATGACCATCTTTTTTTTAAGTGTCATTCAATTGAGTTAAATGTTCTTCAATATCTTCAATAGTTCTTTACTTAAATTTCTTTTTATAGAATTTCATTTATGATTATTTTCGTGAAAATTTTTTGTAAAATTTTGATCTGTGAATCAAACTTCAGGATACTGTCCCTCGTTCTTCAGCTTTTTCATCCCTGCAAGGTACGCTGCAAATTCCAGTGCTCGCACATATCCTTCTTTTTTTTGTGATCTGGAAGTGTCAACGAATATTTCATCCATTCCAAGGGTTACAGCCCCGTGGCTTTTCACCCCTCCAACTAAAACAAGACTTCTGAATATTAGGTTGCCGGATATTCCATCTGGAGCAAGTATCAAATTTGCATCGTCTGCAACTGCATCCTCTATCAATATGAAGTAGTGCTTAACACGATATTTATCCCTTGTGATTGCAGTTACAATCTCTCCTTCCTTGATTGAATCATGGATCCTCTGGCTTCTGTCTTTATCCTGGGCCCTTCCAGCAGATAGAACTGCTACTTTAGGTTTTATATGGATATCCTCGAGAAATTTCACACCTGACTCAATGAGATGAACCTTCTCCTCCACCCCTTTCCCCTCATCAATTCCAACAGGGGTTAAAAGGAATTTATGGCCTTTTATCTCTAAAAAAGAAGCCCTTGAAAGTTTGGGATATTTCTGCCTTAACAGGGTCAGGATCTTGGATGCACTGAGGGATCCTCGTATTGCAGCATCGACTTCACCATTTAAAAGCATTTGGACGAGTTCAGCTTCAGATTCTGTTAAAATAATATCAAAATCCACTTCACGGGCTGCTTCAGCAACAGCTCTGTTTTGACCGATACCTGCAACAACTTTCATCCTATCATTTGATCCAGTATTAATATAGAGTTTAATATCTATTCAATAAAAAGGTTTTCACATACTATAAACTATTTCTTGAAAAATTATGAAAAAATTGTACTAGATTCTACCTGCTGAAAATCTGTTAAAATTGAGTTTTTATTCAAATTTCCTAAAAAATCAGTTAATAACAGATTTTATTTAAGGAACTATAAAAATATTAAAATAAATAAAAAAAACTATTTTTTAACCACTTTAAGTGCTTCATCCACAGTTTCCAGTGTTAAATGGATATCATCATCACTGTGTGCCCTAGATAAGAAGCAACACTCGAACTGTGATGGTGGTATGAAAACACCTCCTTCAAGGAGCTTGTGGAAGTAAGCTGTAAATCCCTGTGTATCTGCAACTTTTGCATCCCTATAATCCAGAACATCTCCTTCTTTGAAGTATACTTGGAACATGGAGCTTAAACCTGCAACGTGGAAGTTCAGACCGTTGTTTTCAAGTACATCAGCAAGACCTTTCCTTAGTTTCTGGCCCTTGGAGTTCATTGTGGTGTAAAAACTGCTGTCAAGCTGTTTTAACATTGTAAGTCCTGCTTTTATTGAAACAGGGTTTCCATTGAAGGTTCCTGCCTGATAAACATTTCCTGATGGAGCTATCCTTTCCATCAGTTCCCTTTTACCTGCAAGTGCCCCCATTGGGAATCCTCCTCCAAGTATCTTTCCGAAGGTCACAAGGTCTGGTGTCACTCCAAAGTAACCCTGAGCACCGCCTTCAGCTATTCTGAAACCAGTTATAACCTCATCAAATATGAGTATTATATCATTATCAGCAGTTATTTTCCTTAAAAATTCCAGGTAACCCTTTTTTGGAGGTATGCATCCAATGTTTCCCATTACAGGTTCAACTATTATTGCAGCTATCTCATTCTTTTCAGATTCAATCAGATCTGCAACTGCTTCTTCATCGTTGAAGGGTACAAGTACTGTGTTTTTTGTTGTGTCCTCTGGAACTCCGGGTGAATCTGGAAGTCCTGCTGCACCTGAACCTGATTTTACAAGTACGTAGTCATGGGCGCCATGGTAAGATCCTTCAAATTTCACTATTTTGTTTCTAGCTGTAGCTGCCCTTGCAAGTCTTATTGCACTCATTGTTGCTTCAGTACCTGAATTCATGAATCTGACCATGTCTGCACAAGGCACTCGTTTTACAACCTCTTTTGCAAGTTTTATCTCATTTTCTGTTGGTACTCCATAGGCAGTTCCCCTTTCGATCTGTTTTGAAACTTCTCCTATGATGTTTGGGTCTGCGTGGCCAAGAACCAGGGGCCCATAGGCAAGGCAGTAATCCACGTAACTGTTTCCATCAACATCGTAGATCCTGGATCCTTCTGCCCTCTCTGCAAAGAATGGATAAGGTTTGTAGGCCCTGACTGGTGAATTCACTCCTCCGGGGAGGAATTTTTTAGCTTCATTGAACAAATCCTCTGAAATCATATTATCACTCCTGAAATAGTAAATTGAATGGTTAAAAATGTTTTTGAATCTTAATTTTAATTAAATAATGATTTTAAGGATTTAAATTAAAGATTTAATTAAGGATCATGACCTAAATTAATAATCTAAATCCTCTTTGATCTCTTCTTTAGCTTTAGTTCTCATACCTTACCAAGATCAAGGTTAATAAGGGCATTTACTGCAGCCACTGCAACAGGTGTGCCTCCCTTAGGACCCTCTGTTGCCAAGTATGGTATTTCTGTTTCTTGAAGTGCTTTTTTAGATTCTGCAGCACCAACAAATCCCACTGGAACTCCAATTACTGCTTTCACATTCATTTCACCCTTTTGAACAAGGTCTAAAACTTCTAAAAGGGCTGTTGGGGCGTTTCCAATTGCAACAATGCCTTCAAATCCTTCAAGCGCTGCAACCCTCATTGCAGCTGCTGCACGGGTTATTCCAGATTCTTTTGCAATTTTAACTGCCCTTTCATCCTTTATGTAACAGTTAACCTTGCCTTTGTACCTGTTTATTCCCACCTTAACCATGTTTATGTCCGTGAGAATATCTGCACCAGCACGGATGGATTTCAAGCTTTCCTGGACAAAATTATCACTTATCCATGTTATATCTGCATATTCTGGGTCTGCTGTTGAATGAACTATCCTCTCAACAATGGCCCTTTCCTCAGGAGTGAGATGACCTGTTTTATCATCTATAAGTGATTTTACTATTTTCCTACTTTTTTCTGCTATATCATAGCCCTGTTTTGTTGATGCACCCATGAACATGGTTTTCACTTACTCAAAAATTTTTTTTACTTTTTCTTTTTTTTTAGTTGTTCAGTGTTTGTTATGGTTCAATTAAGTATTTTTGGTGGTGAACTTGGCACTATCCATTTAAGTACCTTACCTAGAAATTTTTAACGTGCCAGTTAAATAATAACCATTGAAGTTCATGTTTTGAATTCAAAATTCATCTATTTTTTAGGGTATTACAATCATGAGGAAGTTTGTTTTAGATTTTAGGCAAATTTATATGTCATTTTCAATATATAAGTATTAATTATAGTTTTTGAGCAGGGGGTAGTACTATGAAAGAAGAAATGAAAGAAGTTAAGGGACAGGTAATGCAGACCATTGCAACTTTGATGACAACTGCCTTTGGGTTGATAGCAGCACTCGCATGGAACGAAACCATCAAAGCATTTATAACCCAGTTGTTCCCAAAAGGGAGCGGATTAACTGGCCTGTTGGTTTACGCAGTTCTTGTTACTGTACTTGCGGTTGTTGCAACCATACTGATTGGAAGGGCAATAGCAAAACCTGCAGTTCAGGAAGTTAGAATAGTGGAGTAAAGAATTTTGAGATTAAACCTCCCATATCTTTTATTTTTCTTTTATTTTCAAGAAGTTAGTCCTTATTCAATTTAAACTCAAAAAAATCTTTTTTTAATGGTTGGAAACATTATCAATTATTTTAGTGACTTTAAAAGATATTTAAAATCATTATAAGAAAGTTAAAAGTTTAAAAGGATTTTGAGGTAAAATTGTTGTTTTTAAAAAAATGTTGTTTAAAAAAAATTATGATGCTGATTCCTCAGCATTTTCAATGGACGTGTCCACCTCTTCAGCCCCAACCCATGTATTTGAAGCCTGATTCAGATAACGATCATTGGAATCTCCAAAGAGGAACCCAAGGATCAAATCCAGGATCAAAGGAAACCAAAGAATCTTGGATAAATTTCTAACAAAAGCGATTCTGTAATTCATTTCTCCAGTTGAAGTCTCCACCCTAAGGCCCATTAGAGATTTACCCAGCGTAGTCCCATTTTTACCTTCCATGTACGTAAAGTAGGTTATTATAATGAGAGCAGCCATTAAAAGCCAGTAGTTTAAAACTGTAAATGTGCTGGTTGCCACCATCAAAGGATATATCAGTGAACTCAATATCCACATCATAAGTGTTAAAATTACACCATCAAATATTAAAGCTACGAAACGTCTTCCCCAGAAGTACTCCATGTTTTTTACCACCTGAAAAATCATTGATGAACGAAACATCATCTTTTTATGAATTTTTATCCACAGAGTTCATTTCAAATGATTCATCCAACTATTTATTACCAGTCATATGGATTTATATAATTTTGCGTTTTAGAGCTACAACTTCTTAGTAACGTAACTAGTGAAAATACAAAAATACAGTTTTTTTATGTATTAATTTATGTGGTACTGCTCAAAAAATAGATGGAATAGATTTAGATTAAATAGATTAATAAAAATTTAATGTAAAAATAAAAAAATTCATTTAAAAAAGGTTTTTAACAGACCCGTGGAACCGGATCCGCTATCGGAGCTTCGAGTATTCTCTTACCACCTAAGGCTGTTTCAAGGATCACATGCTTGTCGTTTGTGACCTCACCAATTATCTGGGCATCCTTTCCATACTTGGTTTTGCGCACGGCCTGAAGTATCTCCTCTGCCTTGTCTGCTTCAACACCCATTATGACTTTGCCCTCATTTGCAACCTCGTAAGGGTCTATTCCCAGCATTTCAGATGCAGCATGAACCTCTTTCTTGATTGGTATTTTTTCTTCATCCAGGAGCATTCCCACACCTGATTTTTCAGCCAGTTCATTGAGTGCATTGGCGATTCCTCCCCTTGTTGGGTCTTTCATAGCATTAACCCCTCCAACTTCCAGTGCAGCTTCAACCATACTCCATACTGGTGCAACATCAGATTTTAGGTCTGTTTCAAATCCAAATCCTTCCCTGTAGGACATCAGGGAAATTCCATGGTCTCCAACACTTCCTGTGAGTATGATCTTGTTTCCAACTTCAAGGTTGGAGTCCCGTGTGATCTGACCCCTTTTGGCTATACCTATTCCAGTGGTGGATATGATTATGCTGTCCAGCTTGTCGTTCTCCATAACCTTGGTGTCACCGGTTACTATGGATACTCCCACTTCCCTGCAGACTTCATCCATGGATTTTATTATCCGCTCAAAATCATCCCCTGAGAATCCTTCACTCACTACCATGGCGTTTGTTATTGCAAGGGGCTTTGCACCCATCATAGATACATCGTTAACAGTTCCAACTATGGATATTTTACCTATATCTCCTCCAGGGAAGAAGATAGGATTTACTGTGTGACTGTCTGTGCTCACAACAATTTCATAGTCCCCCATTGGTATCGTTGCACCATCATCAAGTGAGTCAAGCCCAACTCCTCCGTTGACCTGTTTATTATTGAGATTTTTAAGTATTATGTTTGATATGAGGCCCTGCATGACCTCCCCACCTGCTCCATGTGACATGCTGATTTTCATGTGAATTCACCCACTTTTTTGCTTATAAAAATCTGGATTTTGAAGATCTATGAATTCTTTCTATGGACTTCATTCCATGGCTACGGAATCCATCTAATCGAGATTATTTTTATTTTATTTTTGAAATTATTCTTTGAATTTGTTCAAATTAACATCTTTTGAACTTGATATGTTAAAATCTTCGAACAATAAATTTATTCAAAAAAATTTACAACACAATCTTACTCAAGATGCAATCCATTATGTGAGGTTGGAATTTGAAATATTTAAATATTTATAATTACAGATTTTTATGAAATGAAATGTGTGCATTGGATATAAAAGTCTTTATTAACCTGCACAGCAAAACCATTAATAAACTGATTAACATTAAATTAATATACCTTGATATAAAAATAGAATTATTCTAACTAAGACTTTTTTAGTTTGAGTTGGCATGACTTGAATTTAATCAAATTCTGATTATTGGATTAAAATTTAGATCAACACTGAAGTAATAAAAATAAACTAAAAAACAAGGTTTAAGATAATAGAGGTGAAATAATGGCAATATGGCAAGGAAAATCATTAAGAAAACCAACAGGTGCACGTGCAAAAACCAACAGGAACAAGAGGAACTCTGAATTTGGAAGAGACCCTGCTGAAACCAAGATCGGAGACAGGAAGGTCAAGAAGATCAGAACCAAAGGTGGAAACGAAAAGATCAGACTCACCAACACCCAAACCATCAACGTTGTGGACCCAAAGACCAACAAGGTCCAGGTCACAGATATACTCAACGTTGTGGACAACAAAGCAAACACCCACTTCGTAAGGCGTAACATCATAACAAAAGGAGCTGTTGTTGAGACCAGCCTTGGAAAAGCTAAAGTAACATCCAGGCCAGGCCAGCACGGCATGGTAAACGGTGTATTGGTTGAATAAACAGATTTTAGAACGGGTGAACGAGTTCCTTGGGGATGTGAATAAAGACCTCCCTGAGGGAATGGAACTCGAATATGAGGGGTTCTACGAAAGGGGTTTCTTTGTAACCAAGAAAAGATATGCCCTGATCCATGACAACAACATAACCGTGAAGGGTTTGGAACTTGTAAGGCGTGACTGGGCCCCTGTAGCAAAAAAGACCCAAGAAAAGGTTATGATGGCCATACTCAAAGAGGGTTCCCCTCAAAAAGCCGCTAAAATCATTAAAGATGTTATTGACGAGATAAAAGAGGGGAATATTCCCCTGGAAGATCTTGTTATACACACCCAACTTACAAAGAAACCAGAAAACTACGTTCAAAAGGCACCCCATGTAATGGCTGCCAGAAAAGCAATAGAACGTGGAAGAACTGTTGGACCGGGATCTATCATCCGTTACGTTGTTGTTAAGGGTAAAGAACCCATAAGCAGACGTGCAGAACCAATAGAGGATGTGGATGTTGCAAACTACGATCCAAACTACTACATCGAGAACCAGGTTCTACCTGCAGTTTCACGTATAATCAACTCCATTGGTTATTCTGAAGATGAGATAATGCAGAAAGAAAAGCAGAGCAGTTTGGATGCATTTTTCTAAGGATGATCTTGAATCATCACCATGATTGAAGTTGTTGTTTATTTTATTAATTGATTTTTATTATGTTAATTGAAGGTTCAATTATTATTTTTAAAAAGAATAATTTTACATTGATTTTTGATATAAAGACCATTCAATTCGACGCGAAATAACTATTAATATAAACGATCTATAAAAATACAAACGATTCTATAAAGAGAATCTGTAACTGAACTGAGAGTTTTATCCAACAAAAACTTAGACATGTTATTCATTAGTTTTAAATAATCAATTGCGTAATAATCAAATGTTGTAAAGGTTTGTGGTGTAAAAATGATAGACGCTGTTTTTTTTGATATTGATGATACACTTTACGATACTTCGGGCTTTGCAAAACTTGCAAGAAAAGCTGCATTGAACAGTATGATCGATGCAGGGCTGCCCATGGAACCAGGTGAAGCTTACAAACTTCTAAGAGAGATAATAGATGAAAAGGGATCCAACTACGATAAACATTTCAACGTTCTAACAAAACGTGTTTTTGGAGAGGAAAAGCCCCTTTTAATAGCTTTGGGAATGATCACATACCACAACGTTAAATTCGCTCTTTTAAGATTGTTCCCTAACACAATATCCTCACTGATTTACTTGAAGGGTAAAGGATATACTCTTGGAGTTATTTCAAATGGAATAACCATTAAACAGTGGGAAAAACTCATAAGACTTGATCTTCACCATTTCTTTGAGGAAGTTGTAACGTCCCAGGAGGCAGGTGTTGAAAAACCAAACGAAAAGATATTCCAACTCGCCCTTGATAGAATGGGCTGTGAAGCTGAAAGATCCGTTATGATTGGGAATAAATTCAACGAAGACATAATGGGCGCATTAAATGTGGGAATGTCTGCAATACTGGTTAATTCAGAGTTAACAGATTCTGAAAGGGAGTATCTGAAAAGGAAAAATTTGAATGTGGAAGTTATAAGGGATCTAGGGGAAATCAAGAATTTACTATAATCACAGGATTCTACTGACGTATGTAAATCTGTCTTGTACATGAAAATTTGAATTTAATCTGAAGTTGGTGTTGTATGCAAAAGAGGTGCTTTAATGAGTTATTATCATGACCCCCAAATGGAAAAAATATTTGAAGTACTGACCGAACCCAAATCACTGGATGAACTGAATCTTCCAGGGACATTTGTAAAGGATCTCATCTTGAAGATCATAGCAAACCACAACACAGTTAAAACAAGCCGAATAAATGAGATCACAGGTTTACACTGGGATGTAATTAAGGAAAGCTTAACTGAACTTGAGAAGGATGGTTTCTGTGCCCCAGTGAGTGGAGGATTCCTTTTTTCAAGTATTGAGTACAGTGTTACTAAGAAGGGAAGGGAAAAGTCCAGGGCAATTTCTGAAGACAACCCCTACATGGGAATGGCCCCTGTGAATTATGAGGAGTACTACACCATAATGGAAGCCCAGATGAAGAATCATTACCCTATTAGAATACCGCAGGAAGTTGTGGAAAGAACATTCCAGGAAGTCGTGGGTGTTGAATATGCAAAGGAATCCCTCATTGAAGCTTGCATAATTGGTAAGGGAGTTTTCATTTACGGGGAACCTGGAACTGGTAAAACCTTCATTCTAGGTAAAATGCCGGATCTTCTACCTCCAGTTCTAATTCCCAAGTTCATAGAATTTGGGGGAATGGTGATCCAGATATATGATCCTGATTTTCACAAGGAATGTGAGGAACAGCCTGAAGATCCCCGCTGGGTTAAAATATGTGCTCCTTTTGTACTTACAGGTGCTGAACTAAGTTTAAATAAGTTGGAAACCACTTACAACCCTAACAAAGGAGTATATGAAACTTCTCCAATAATAAAGGCTAATGGAGGAGTTTTATTAATAGATGACCTTGGAAGACAGAGGGACGACCATGAACTTATCTTAAACAGACTCATTGTGCCTATGGAGAATAAAAAAGATGTTATATACGTCAGGGGAATTCCAGTCATCTTCCACAGCCACTTCATACCTGCATTTTCAACCAACCTGGACATAAGCATAATGGATGAGGCACACCTCAGAAGAGCTCCACTTCACATATTCCTTAAAAAACCTGATCTCGCTGATGTTAGGGAAGTTTTCAAACGAAACCTTGATGCCATTGGGGAGAAATATGACGAAGGAGTTCTCAAACGATTTGTTAATGTTTACGATACCCCTGAAAATGGTGGGGAGGGTCTTCAGCCCAGTTTTGCCCATGCAAGGGATGTTGCACAGATATGTCAGGCTGTGAGGATAAATCGTGGCAAAGATGTTGTTGACACAAAAGTTCTTGATGAAGCCCTTGAAAAACATGTTCTAATAACACTGCAGAGAATGAGAATTGATATTGCACAGGTTATGAGACAAACAAGGTCCTTCCGTGTGCGAACAGCCCAGATAAATGATACTTATAGTGCACTTATGAAGTACGGGGCCAACAAAATTTCATACGAATCAGAATCCCTGATAGTGGACCTTGATGACACCGTGACCCCTGTACAGCTGGTTGAGTACCTGCACAACAAGGGTATTGAAGTTGACAGGATAGATGTGATTGCAGAATCTGAGAAAGAACTGCGTAGAACAATTCTTGAGTATGATTAAGCAGTATATATCCTTAAATCCTACTTATTTATTATATTTTATATTTTTGGATGATTCAATTTGATTAGAAGTTCTTTTTTATTTCATGTTCTACACAACCTTTTTATGGAACTATAGTACCACCTATTAGCATTAGAATTGTTCCATGAAGATGTGGAAAAAAGGATCCTAACCAAATAAAATTACAATTAGGAACCAATGGAACCTTTTCTTTAGAAATTATTAGATGGAGATCATTAAATTGAAAAAGTATTTGAATTACAGTTTAGCAATAATAGTTATTCTTTTCCTCGTAGTTTACGCGACAGAGGGTAATGATGTAGAAAAAAAACATTTTAGTGGTGATGGAATATCCTTTGATTACCCTGCCACTTGGGAGAGTGTTGAAGCTGGAAGCCATGTTGCTGCATTCAAAGATCAAGATTCCGATTCAAACATAACCATTAATAAACAGTTCATACCTTCAGATTATGCTTCAAACAATAACTTTGCCCTGAATTTCAGTGAAGCTAAAGATCTGGGTTTTAAGTTCGTATCATCCAAGAACATCACCGTGGATAATTTAAGTGGCTACAAAAACAGCTACGAAGTTAAAACCAAAAACTCCTCAATTTCTCTGGATGAAATTTGGGTTGTTAAAGACGGATTTTTATACAGCATAATAGTAAAAACCCCCATGAATGAATCCAACGATAAATTCAGTTTAAATTCACTTTTATCCGGCTCTGAAGAAGCCCTATCTTCTGATACTGTTACTGAAAGTTTTAAAATAGAAAATTCAAGTAATTCAACAGTTTCACCCTTCTGGGGATACGTTTCAATTCCATCTCTTGGTGTGAATTGGGGAATACGTTCAGACACGGTTAATGCACTTGGTTCAGTTTACCACTACAACGAAAGCTTTTATCCCGGTCAGGATGGTGTTGCTGGTCTTTTAGGACATCACACCAGGTTTTCAGCACCGTTCATGAACATCGATACCTTGAAAACTGGAGACGTTGTTGTTGTAACAGATCTACTGAGTCAGAAACGTTACACTTACCAGGTTTCATCCAGTTGGGATATAAAATGGGATTTCAAGACAAACCCTGTGAATTTCACCGAAGGTAATCCTGAATTAAAAATGGTAACCTGTTGGCCACCAGGATACAGCAGGGCTGCATTCCAAACCCATTGTAAACTCGTTTCAATAGAACCTCTATGAAATCCATGGGATCAAACAATTTGGATATACTGCTCCAATAGAAAGAAGTAACAGAAAAGTATATAGAACCTCTACAATATACAATCAGAAGAGATGATTTAAATGTCAGAAACAGTTATACTCGGATCGTTATTATATTCTCACATAATCCCTCCCATACTTGCATTTGTAGGTGTTTTACTCCTCTGTTCAGGTATAATGGATAGAAAAATGAATTACACCCTAATTGGAATGGCATTATTCTTTGCAGCAGGACTTTTACCATTTTTGATTCTTCCTGCAGTTTTAGGGTGATCAAAAAAATCTGATCCAAAGGAGAATGGAGTTAAAAAAAGTTAAGACGGAATTGAACTCCAATTCTTATTTATTTTTAAATTTTTCTTAATTCATTTAATTCTTTTCAATATACCTAATGAATGTGGAGATTGGGGGAATTGAATTAGAGAAGTTGAAAAACGGAATTTTTTATGAAATATAAAAATATTTTTTTTATAAATGGAATGTTAAAAAAACCATAAAATTAAAAATAAATCTTAAAAAGAATTAAACCAATTATTTGAGCATATAATACTTGTTAGACCCTCTTTTTTAGAGATTCTACACTGATTATACCTTCTTCATTGATTCTATCCTCCACCAAACCCTTTGTACCATCAAATCTTCCTTCAGCTTCAAGTTTTATCGTAGATGCCATGGATGCAAATATCCCGCATGTTTCAGGGTCTGAGGTTTCCATCCTTTTAGTTGCATATGCGGCCATGTAAGTATCACCTAAACCTGTAGGATCCACCCTTTGCTTGTGGGGAAATGCAGGAATTTTATAGGTACCTTGAGTTTTTACAGAATATATGATGGATCCCCTATTCCCCATGGTGATTACAACCTCATTTGGTCCAAAGTTACCGATGGTTCTTGCAACGTCCTCGAGCTTGTGGATGTGTGTGCCCAGCACCACCCTTGCCTCCACCTCATCAAGGAACACACCATCAAAGAACTTTAAAAATCTTTTAAATTCACCCCACGGTTTCAGGATAACTTTATTTTCTTTTATATGCCTCAGATATCCCTGTATACCTGCATAAATTGGAACATCAAAACTGGAGAGATATTCCACAGTTTCAAGGGGTACGTCGAAGGGTGTGAGTGGGGATATTAAAAATGCATCGAATTCTTTAAGATTGAATTTACTGAGGTTTTCAGGTTTTATTGGGTTTCGCGTGATATGGGCATTTTGGATCCTGTGATTGGGGTCATGGTTTGGGTATATGTTCTTGAACTTCAGTGTTTTATCAACGAAAACAGGTTGAAAGGTTACATCATCTGGAAAAGATTCAAGGAGGTGTTCATCTTCCCTTGCAAGGGTTACAACTGCAGTTGTGTCCATCTCCATCTGAGATAGAACTGCTGCCTGATAATAAACAGCACCTCCCGTTGATTGATAGGTCTTTTTGTCCCGGACTATGGTATCCATGGTTAAGGGACCTAAGATGAGAAATTTTGACATTTTTTAACCTTTCCTTTTTTTTAAACTTAAAACTTGGATTTGATCCTACCAGCGTGGAGTGCAGAGCCAACAAGGAACTTATGAACACCTTTACTTGAGAGTTCTTCAATGTCCCCCTCAAGGATACCTCCACCCATGATTATTGAGGATTTAAATGCTTCGAATTTATTAATAAGGGAGTTATCAACACCTTTCTCAGTGCCAACCCTTGATATATCAAGTAAAATGATTTCATTAGGTTTTAAATCTTTTATTTTATTAATCATAACATCCAAGTCTGTTTCCATGTTTCTTGCCAGAAGTTCGTTGTTCTTTATGTCTATACTCAGAACAAGCTCATCCCTCTTGAAGGATTCAAATATTTCATCAAGACTTTTAAGAGTTTTAAGTGTTTCTGTTGCAATAATAACCTTATCTGCAAATTTTAGAAGCTTTTCAACCCTTTGAACATTGTCGGCACCCGCATCCAGCATCACAGGAATTATTTCATTGACCTCCTTCACGATTTTGAGGTTAGATCCCTCTCCTTCAATGGAGTCAAGGTCTGCTATGTACATACGCTTTGCTCCTGCAGCTTTTAATGATTTTGCAATTTTCACTGCATCAGAAGATTGTGAAAAAATTGTTTTAAGAGGTTTATAAGTTTCTCTCATTCCAGATTTACCTGAAACTGCTTCACCATTTTTTAGATCCATAACTGGTATTATCATCTGGTAACATCCCTTTTTTTACTAAAATCTTAATATTATTGATAAAATAGGCTTTTTTTTGATTTTTTAGTTAAGTTAAATGATTGATGAATTCATTAACTGAATGTCAATAAATAATAACTTGATTGTATGAACATAATAAGATAAAGCCCCTGGCTGTCAATAAAGGACACTATTAGTTACATTTCCTAATATAAAAAGGGAGGTAAAGGATCGTGTAAAAAAAATCAGAAATTATTGTTGAAGGTATACTCTACTAAGCTTGATTGTATGTTATAGAGTATCCTGAGAAGGAAACATTTGAGCGAAAATAGTGTTTGGATACTCTATAAACCAAGCCGGTTGGATCCATTTCAGGTAAAACTTCACTTTCAAATTAGCTGAGGAATTCCTAATTCCCATCATGGACAACCTAAAGAATGATTGTACAGCCCCATATAAATACTTTTATGCTAAAATGTATTACTTATCCTTTGTTGAAACTTGGATTTGTAATAATTGGGGTTTCGATGAAAAAAAGCTGGAATTTCAGAGGTATTTTGGGGAGGAAATATTTTTGGAGGGATTTCCCCTAAACTCATGTTCTGTAGTTATCATCCAAGAACTTACCGAGTTCCTCCAGTGCATGATCAACAGCTTCCTGGGCTATTTCATCACTTGTATGTGAGAGTTCATCGAAAACTATGTGAACCTCGACGTCAACGTTGAGCTCATCCTCATAATCCATTTCAACATCTACGTTGAAGTCCATGACCTCTTTTTTAGATACTTTTTTAAAAATAAAGTTTTCTACGGCTGAAGATGTGAATTCTGATATCCTATCCAGATCTTCACTACTCAGCCTTTTAAGTTTACTCAAAGAACATAACTCCTTAAATGAATTAGGATAAATTCGGACGGATTTAGGAAATTCCTGCGCCCTGCATTGCTTCCTGAAGGGATGCCTGCATTTCCTGGAGTTTGTTCATGATACGCTCTTCTTGACGTTTCACTGTTTTCTCTCGAAGTTCAAGCGTTTCAACTTTTTCTTCAAGTTCTGCAGTTATATCATCCTTTTTAACTTTTACAAGAAGATTTCCTGCGGTTTTGTATACGTCGCTGTCATCTTCAACTTTTTTCAGTTCATCAAGTGCTTTCTGAGTTTCCTTTATCTGGAGTTCTACACTCTGTTTCTGCATTGAAATTGCCTGTGCCTGCTGCTGCACCTGCTGAAATTGAGCTATTTGATGCTGGATGTTTTGTGGAAGTTCCATTTTATCACCTCATAAGAAAAATATATTAAATTTAGTTTCATTTAAGCCATGTTTTATGGTTAATCATGCATCACACAATTATCCTAAATAGACTATTTGGTTTTGATGTATTTTTTAAGTTCTAGAATTTCGTAAGACAGCTTAGTCCATCTCAAGTAAGAGTTCAGGGAGGCACGCAGTGAAGTTGCATCCTCTGCATCTACCTTGATCCTTATGGTGCTGCCTGCAAGATGAACACTTACAGATGCCCTATCTGAGGGAGATGTGCGAATTTCAGGTTCTATTGATTTCAATATTATCTCTGCATCCTCAGGGGTGTCAAATTCCATTTCCAGTTCTGTTTCAACACCTTCAAGGACTTCCACAGTTCCATCTCCCGGTAGGTATGTGTTTACTCATGGAATATTCTCCAATCCTTGATGTAGATCTTTGGGCCTGTTATCAATCCTTTGGAATCATAAAATTCTAGTATGGCCCTTCTTTCATTGTCTCCTTTCTTAAGAACCAGGATGTTTTCCTGTTTTAGGGTTTCCATACATTTCGGAACACCTAATAGTTCTCCCAAAATGTTCAAGTCATCCATCTCAGATTTCAAGGAAAGTTCTTTGATCTTTAACCTGCCCTTGGAATTTGTGATGGATACTGTAACATCCATAGAAAGGATGATATCCCCTTTTTCATTGTAAAAATCTATCTTAGAGGGGTTACCTTTAGTCTCGGAGATCACTGCAGTTTTGTCAAATCCCAACTGCGAAGATTTTAACAAAACATCACGCAGGCTCATCTTCCCCCTGTTAGTGTATTCGGAGTTTATAACTCTATCTAAACTTTTACAGAAGGATCTTGTTCTTTGAGAAGGCTTCCTAGACGTGGTTATTAACATTGGATACCCTCTTCCATATTGAAAATAGTAAGAAACTACCTTCAAAGGTTATCTTGCTTTTATCGTCCTTTTCACAGGAGGTATTACTTTGAAAAGTATCCTGTATCTGCAACTTGGACATTTGGACTCTGTGTATCCTTTAATATCTACTAAAGTACCACATTTTCCACATTTATACAATTATAAGCCTCCGATTATCCTCTTTATGTTTCTGGTAGCTGTTCTTCCCATTGGAGTTGATGGAAGGTATGCTCCACCAGTGAATACTGCACCACATTTCCTGCATTTCCATATTCCTGCTGAAACCCGTTTTACACCAGGTCTGTCACATTGAGGGCAAACATGATTCTTTTTCATGCTTTCTTCTACTGATTTAACGGATCTTTTTGCTTTCCTTCCGTATCTTGCACCGAATCTTCCGGTTATTCCTACTTTCTTAGTTCTTGCCATTATATCACCTTTAAATTTGATTTTTTGAATTTTTGATAAGTCGCCACGATAGAATCATTGGCTCTGATCATAACCAGAACTTTAATAATTACCATAATATCATTCATATTTCATTAAAATTCATGGCATAAATAGAATTATTTTAAATATTAGTGTCAAGGGTTATTAAAACTGTTGTTGAACTATTATAGTATCAAGTCATACCTTAAATAAACATGGGTCAAGAAAAGATGGATCCGGATTTTTAATCCAGATACTTTCTAAGCTCAGCAGTTTTTTCCCTTGCAATAGAGACTGCTTTAAGGATTTCTTCTCTTTTGAAAGGTTTTTCTCCACCCTTCTGCATTGCACATATACTACCATCAGCTCGTACACCAATTGAAATACGGGCATCCATTATGTCTTCTTCTTCAAGGGATGGATCTATGAGTAGTTCATCACCTATCTTTGCGAAGGTGCACATCAAAGCCTTTTCATTGATTGGTAATGGAACGGTGTTTTCAGTGTCAAGGACAACTTCACCATCTTCAACCCTTGCCTGTGGTATCCTGGTGTTTAGGAGTGCTGCAACACTTCCCAGAACCGCTGCATCCATGAGGTTGCCGTCGTAGTCAATTATGTGAAGATCCAGAAAGACCATCCAGACCTTTTTCCCTTCAATTATGCAGAGTTTTTCAAGGTCGATGATTCCTCCTTCCCTAATACAGCGGTCGGTAACCCTTGCGAGTTCAACAGAACGTTCATCAGGTGGTCCTGGTTCGAAGTTTGGTGCTGCCATTGGCAGTAACTCAGAATTCGTCATTAAAACACCCTTATTCGGTGTGTCTGAGAATGGTTCAGCTATCTGAGGTTTTGCACCCACCACTATCTGGGTTTTTCCTATTTTAACCCTTGCAGAACCCTCTGCTTTGGTGATGATACCGGTTTCAAGGGATACTTCACGATATTCATCAAAAACTCTCCCATCTGTTCTTTCTCCCTCTTTAACAAGATTTGTAATGCTTTCCTTTATTATTTCAGGAATTATAGTAACCATATTTAATCACCATACCTGTTTATTATGGCTTGCTTCTGTGCCTCGCCTAATTTTTTGCATCCATCCATTGCAAGATCCATGGCCTTTTCAAATTCATCACCTGTGAGGTGGCCATCCATCTGAAGAAGTGTAATATCCCCAGTTCTTGGCATCATAGCTACTGGAAGGTCTGCCTCACCTTCTTTATCCTCAAGCTCTGAAAGATCCAGTACAACCTGACCATTGGATTTTCCAGCTGCACATGCCACAACCATGTCCCTCATGGGTATACCTGCATCTGCAAGTGCAACTGATGCAGCTGTTATGCCAGCACATCTTGTTCCTCCTTCAGCCTCTATTACTTCTATGAAGACATCTATGGTTGATCTTGGAAATTTCTCAAGAAAAACTGCTGGTGTCAGTGCTTCAGAGGTTATCTTGGATATCTCAACTGATCTACGATCTGGTCCGGGTCTTTTACGGTCGTCCACTGAAAAGGGAGCCATGTTGTATTTACACCTTAAAACAGCCTTGTTTGGCTGCATCAATCTCCTTATGTGGAGTTCTCTTGGCCCGTACACAGCCACAAGTACTTTGTTACCCCCAATTTCAAGGTAAGCTGAACCATCAGCCCTTTCAAGTACTCCTGCCTCTATTTTGAATGGTCTTAATTCATCAAAAGCTCTTCCATCAGCCCTTGCACTGGTTTCTGTACCTGTGCTTAAATTACTATCTGCCATAATAACAATCACCCCTTTTTACTGGATCAATTCCTCTCCATCATCTTCTTCATCTTCAGGAGCATCTTCTTCGGAACTACCCTCATGTTCTGAAGCAATTTCATCCTCTTCAAAACCTTTTTCTTCATCTTCTGAAGCTTCTTTACCCAGAAGTTCTGAAAGCATTTCCCTCACCCGATCTGTCAATCCTGAGGTATGAGCCTGCTCCTCGATCATCTTTATAACCTTCTCAGCAACTCGTTCCATGGAAGGTTCCCCTTTAACCCACACAACTCCATTTTGTCCTACAACAACATCACAGTGGGTTTCATCCTTTATCATGTTTATCATGGAACCTTTTTTACCTATGAGCCTTGGTACCTTGGTTGGAGTGATGTTTATGAGAATTCCTCCCCTGAATTTTCCAAGTCCCCGTCCTTTTAGGCCAAGTTTAACTTTTTTAACCTCATCGACATCCACTACCCTTAAAAATAGAACGTCTCCAACATCGAAGGTTTTGTTTAGTTCCCTTTTTTCCTTTCCAAAAACATCTGAAGCTGGTAAAAATCCAGAGTAGGGAGAGTTTATATCCAGATTCCACATGGAAAATCTTATGTCTGTGATTTCCCCAATGACAACATCTCCTCGCCTTGGAATGTACTTGCTCTGTAAGGGTATTACACTTATTTTTTTGTCTCTTATGGCCACAAGACCTACAAGGGATGAGCATATTTTGTTATCTTCCCTGAAAGTCCCTCTTCCTGAGTGATATTCTTCATCTGCAAGAACATCACCTGGAACCACTATTTCCTTATCATCTACAAATATCACATTCTGCCTCCTTTACATGGAATGCCAAAAAATAAGAATTATAGATGGTTTACCTGAATAAACATCTAAATCATTTGATCAGCTTTGTTTCCACCTGCCCATGTGTAAGTTCGCTCATCTTAGTGTAGAAACTGTCCTGCAGTCCTCCAGGTATTTCGATGACTGCAACCCATGAGCCATCCTGCTGCCATTCCTCATTTTTTATGGTACCGAATTCAGATACTGCCCCATAGGCCTTGCCTGTGAAGTCTCCGGGTATCTTCACTGCAACCCTCACCTTCTCAAATCTTATGGGTATCTTGGTACGTATGGCTTTGAGAACCGTTTTAACCTGTTCATCAACGCTTTTGAATGGATCAACATGGATCTTGCATTCTTCCATTGCTATTTCTATCCTTCTTGCAGGGTGTGGAAGTTTCGTCTGGGGGTTTATTGATTCTCGGGTTATGGTTGAAACGATCATCTTTCGCTTCTCTTCCTGCATTTCCTTACGCTGCTGGGCAGTTAACTGCACATGTCCCTTTTTGATTATGGTTGGAGCAGCTTCCATAGGATCAACGGTGCTGAAGGCCTTCATCATGGCCTCTTCAGAAGCTTTATCCCCCTTCCTTGCATCTTTAAATACTTCTTCAACTGCAAGTACGTCTTCAATCTTTATGTCTTCGCCTCTTTTAAAGTCCGATGCAAGATCTGGGTCTACAAGGATCTCAAAATGTTCCCCGTAGTACTCCAAACGGGCTATAACTGCATCTTCAAGAGTAACCATGATTTATTCCTCTTCTTCTTCCTTAGATTTTCTGATGAGGAGTTCTTCAACATGATCTGCTATGTCATCGTCTGGGAGTTTTTTGAATTTTTTGTCCTTGGCTTCGATGAGTGCAATTTCAACACTTTCTGGGGTTGTTTTACCTTCAGTTGCCTCATAAACTGCATCTAATGCCAGTTCAATGGCTTCTGTGAGTTTTATATCTTCATGGTACTTCTTCTCAAACTCATCCATTGCCACCTGCCTTCCAGCACCAATTGCAGTTGCCTTGTATTCAATCAAAGCACCACTTGGGTCTGTTTCAAAGAGTCTGCATCCTGAATCGTTAACTCCACCAATTATAAGGGCGGATCCGAATGGCCTGACCCCTCCATGCTGGGTGTACATCTGTTTCATGTCACAGATTTTCTTTGCAAGACCTTCAACCCTTATTGGTTCGTTGTAGGTTATTTTGTTGATCTGTGATTCCATCCTGGCTTTTTCAATGAGGGATCTTGCATCTGCCACCAGTCCAGAGGTTGCAGCGCCTATGTGGTCGTCTATCTGGAATATTTTTTCTATGGATTTAGGTTCCACAAGTTTACTCGTTGGCCTTTTATCAACCACAAGTACTATTCCCTCACTTGATTTAACACCTAATGAAGTTGTACCTCTCTTTACAGCTTCTCTTGCATATTCAACCTGAAATAGTCTTCCATCTGGACTAAATACTGTTATAGCCCTATCATATCCTGCTCCTGGAAACGGTTGCATATAAATACCTCTCTATCTTTTTCTCAAATTAGAAATGAAATTCAATCTGACTGTGGCCATTACCAAATCTATTACATCAAATCCATCTACAAAAATGGGATTTGAATTCATAGCCACGTTTTTATTCTCAGATCGTCTGTACCTATGCACATTTTATAAAATGTATTTGAATATTTATTTCAAACTAATTAATCATCTTATTTTCATGGTTTAATAAACTTTTTTATTGCAGATTTAATTGTCCCTGAAATTCCAAGGGTGTGAAAAACAACTCTTCGACCTTTAAATCGGGTTATGGCTGGGATTATTGCCATGACAGATTCCAGTTCATCACGGTTGCATCGGAAGATACCCTTCATAACAGTTTCATCAGGAGTTGAGTGGCATTTCCAGAGTTTAACAAGCCACAAATCAAAGCGGCTGGTACCGTATGCCCCGTATAGATCCTGTGAAGCTTCACCAATGAGGAATATTACATCTTCACGTCTTAAGGGTATCTGGGATATCAACTCAAATGTAACGTACCTCTTCTTTACACGGAGAGTCGGGGGGAGTATTTTAAGTTTCATCTAATCATCTTACAACATATTTATTTAATATCTGATTATTCATTTCATTTATTTGAATTAAATACTACTTACCTGATATTATGCTGGATAAGAAATTACGAACCTACTTCAATTAATAATATTAACATTATATAAAATATTTAATATTTAATCCTTGATGAAGATTGTGGGACGATGATAAGGGATAGTAGGTTTCAATCTTTTTAATTCTTAATTTAAACCTTGAAATATGAATGTTATTCATGTAGAAATCGTTCTCACACCTTCAACAACAACACTGCTTCTTAATTCCCCTCTTTTTATTATTTCCTGAGGGGTCTTGGATATTGTTTCAACTGCCTCTTCCTTGGTCAATCCAAAGCATCTTGAAAGTGCAGTTACATCCTGAGGAGTTCTTAGGTCGTAAATCGATGCAGCAGCAGAGGTGGTCATGATTGGAAAGTTGAACTTTCTTTGAAGCTTCAGGATCTGCTGGAACTGATTTAAAACCCTGTACCTGTTTCTGGGATTTGTCCTGAGGAGATATTTGAGGTTTATTTCAACTGCAACACTGTTTTCTGCAGCCTTCTTCGCAAGAACGTGGTTCATTCCACTGTCTCTACGCTTCTTGTAGGGTTGGGACAACACATCAATGCGCGGATCTTCACATGCAGCCCTGTTTATCTTCAGATCGCCTCCCTGAACAATGACAACATCCGCCTTTTTGCGGAACTTTTGAACCTTTCTTTTAAGGTCTTCAGGGTTTTTTGGGGTGATCTCAACACCACTGTAGATCATGAAACTACGGCCTTGGGACTTTTCATTGAATTCTTCTTTTAAATCCTGGAGATGATTCAAAAAGTCTTCGTTGTAATCATCCATATATTTTACAACTGCTACTCCAGAATAACCCAACCTCTCTGCTTCCATGATGAGTTTTCTGCCACCGTGGAAGTGAAAATCGAAGAACATGTTTTATCACCCAGTATTTTTACGTGTACTCTGGAATTCCATCAGTAAAAGCTTAACTGATTCTAATCAATTACTTAAAAAAAATCTATTAAGTTTTTTAAATTTTTAGAGGAATTTTTTTATTATAAAAGATCACTGAAATTTTCTTTAACATTATTTATCAAGATCATCCTTTGTGACTATTAAATTAAATGTTAATTAAAGTTAAATGATTTTAGAATAATTATGAAGTTTTAGATGATTTAAAGGTATATAAAAAAATATTAAATTTCAAACATTTCCCTTGCAAGCTTCAGTGCGATCTCTTTCTTTGCAGGGTAGGCAGCTATCTTTATTTTAACGTGGATGGGATCCCCATGTTCAATCACCTTCAGATCTCCAAGATACGCCCTTTGCTTGTCGAATCTTAGAAATAGATTTCCATTATCATCTATTTTATTTTCTAGTTGATCTAAAATCCTTTTCTTATCAGGATCAGGCATTTCATTTAAAATTTTGACAAAATCCCGTGTTTCCCTTTTTCTGGTGATCTTGTCGCTTAAAATTAAAACAGAATTTTTATAGTAACCCTCTGTGAGTTCACTTTGGGGTAAAGAAGAAGGAAAAAGGGTTTTAATAGCTGTTTCCACTTTTTCCTGGTTTTCTGTTCCATAAACAAATGCTCTGTATGAGATGTTATGGATCATTGATTACCTTGCCTTCTCTGAACCTTTTCCTTTAACTCGGAGTCCCCTTGTCTTTTTACCCTCACTAGTAAGGCCTCTGAACACACGGCTTGTGTGCTGTTTCTCACAGATCCAGTTGATCTTTGGATCGTTTTTGATTGAAGGACTGTTTGGGTCAACAAGGATTACTTCGAAGAATTTGAATTTTCCATCTTCCCATACCCAGTATGAGTTCAGAACTTCGAGGTTAGGGTATTTTCTTGCAACCCTTTCTTCTGCAATTCTTTTGATGGATTTTTTAGGGGTTATCTTGTTAACACCCATTCTTTTAGGCTTCCTACCTGCTGTGAATCTTGTTTTTCGCCTTCCACCTCTGCGGACTCGAATTCTCACAACTACGTATCCTTTTTTGGCCTTGTATCCTAAGGATCGTGCTCTGTCGATTCTGGTAGGTCTGTCTATTCTCTTGATTACACTTTCTTTTCTCCAGACTGGAGCTCTTTCATGCATTAGCTCCTTGACGTAGGAGTCGTCTGGGTTTTTCCATGCATCTCTTATATACTTGTACATTAAATACACCTCTTTTGTTCAGCTTTCGCCACATCCAGGGATTATTAGTCCCAAAATAGGTTGGATATCCATTGAAGGACACCATTTTTGAATATAACCTTAAATGATCGTTTATGATCCTAAAATTATATTTCAATATCACCAAAATAAGCGATGATCACTATTGGTTAATTCTATTTAAAAAGTTTTACCCTTCAAAATAAGAGCATATTTTATTATCTTGAAAAGGGAGTATTTAAATTAACCGGAGATATTTAACTGACCTTCAAAAATTAAAAGAAGAATTGGTTTTTAGTCTGAAACTTTGTAGAGTATCCTTACAGCCTTTGTGAATGCAGGTTTTCCAGCTGTCAGGAGCACAACCCTTAGAACGTCCATTATTTCATCCCGAGTTATGTCCATCTCCTTCATACCACTTAAGATTTGCTTCTTGATAGCCCTGTCATCGGAAGCAGCTGCAGTTATGGCTATTGCCATTAATTTCTGTGTTTTGTAGTCCAGAACCTTTCCAGTGTAGCAGACATCGTTCAATGTAACACTGAGGTCGTAAAGATCTGGGTAGTCTTCCTTAAGATGGCTCATTCCTTTGCCAAAAAATACTTCGTCTTTCACTTAAAAACCTCCAAAAACATCTGATTAACACATCTTATGCAACATAATTTATGATCTTCAGATAATATAAGTTTAACTTATATCCATAAAAAAGGTTATAAACTATTTTATAAACCAAAGAAAGTTTTTAAATATTTTTTAATAAGTTAAACTCTTTTTAATTAGTTTAAACTCATTTAAACGTTGAATTTTTAAAATTTGAATTGTTTCAATCATTAATTTGAAAAAAGGGAACGAAAAAAAATGAATGAAGGTTCTTTAAGATCATAAACTTCTTAATTAATTTTATGGAACTAAAGCGCTCCTTTATTCTCCCTTCCTTCCCTCATACCAGTTCCCGCTTCACGGCGTAGTTTATCTGGTTTGAATAACATTTTAACAACGTTGTCTGCATGTTCCCTTGCACGGTTTTCTGCAAGCTGTTTAAGATCCTTATCATCCAGTCCCTCATCTTCATGAACAAAAACCTCAATTATATGGGTGTTGGTCATGAGCTGTGCATTTATAAGACCCGTTGATGCTTCATGGGCACATAACTTGTCTATCTTTTCAGGACCGGGCATTCCAAATGCCATTACAAGTTCACAACCCTCCTCCTCAATGAGCTTTTTGGATGCCACAGGCAGGTCCTTCACACCAGGCACCGTGCATCTTATGAAGTTTATGTTACTGATCTGACCTTTTATCTGGTCAAGAGCAGCCCCAGCCATGTCAAAACGTGCAAATGTAGTGTCACAGATTCCTATTTTCATTTTATCACCAGAATTTTAAGGAATATTTTAGTTTGAATTTTTCTTAAAAAAATTTTTTTTAATAGTATTTTAGTTAATATTGAATTTATTAATTTTATATTTTAATTTAAGTCTATGGTAATAGAATATTTTATCTTTACTTAATTTTATGAAATTTTTATTTTTTATAGTAGGTATCCTAACATGAAAATCCATTTTTTTGAACTCAATTTATAAAAAAATATTTAAATATATTTTAAAGTGATTAGAATTAGTTATTGAAACTAATTTAATAAAATGTGTTTTAAAGTTGGTCTAAAAATAAAAGCTGTAAAAAAATAAAAATAGAAATAATTAAAGTTAATTATTTCTTTCTAGGAACTAAAACTCCACCTAAAACCATTAAAACTGCCATTAAAATGTACTGGAGTGGAACTCCTGTCTTTTGCATTGGAACTGTTTTAACTGATTCTGCTGCGTTTACAACATTGGAACTTGCGTTCACAGTCAAGGCTTGGATCTGCGGATCCTCTGCCATGTACGTTGACGTGCTGATGGTTGGATTTATAGAGAATGAACCAGATTTTAGAACTTTTAGCGTGAGGTACATGTATGGATCGCCTACTGGCACGTCTCCAATGTTCCACGTCACAGTTCTTGTTGCTGGATCGTAAGTATAATTGCCAACATCAACAGTTGCACCTTCAAATTCCATTGATTCAGGTACAACATAGGTTACAAAAACGTTCTTTGCTGTATCAGGTCCTTTGTTTCCAACTTTAATGGTTGCAACAACAGTATCACCCACAGCAGGGTTTTTAATGTTCAGGGATGAATTTAGGTAAACCTCAGCCTGTGCTGCAACAGCTACAACTGATGATGCTAAATCATTTGAACTAACTGCATCGTAGTAGGTTCCATTTTCTATCCTTGAAGCTGTGTTGTTTATGTTCACGTTGGATTTGTTGATGGTTCCCAGGATCGTTAGGAACACTGATGCTCCAGATCCAAGGTTTCCAATGCTCCACACACCGGTTGTAGCATTGTAACTTCCGACAGAAGGTTTTACAACAACATTTGAAAGTTCTGAAGGAATTAAATCCCTTATCTGAACGTTGTTTGCTGTTTCTGTGCCGTTATTTTTCACTGTAACTGTGAATGTCACGTTGTTTCCTAGTTTTGCTGATGCTTTGTCAACAGTCTGGGAAACTGCAATATCTGCTGCAGGTACCTGAACAGGTGTGTTGCCTGCTATGTAGAACCAGAAGGTTTGGTTTGCAACGGCATTTATATCTGCAGTTGTGTTGAACTGTTTGAAGATCACTGAACTGGTGTCATTTCCGAAGTTGAACCCTGCAAGGGATCCATCAGGATCTGATGAAGTTACAGAATCATTTGCCCACTGTAGATCACCGTAGGAGAATCCTACAAAACCGTTCTTCATGAGTATGAGCTGGAACGTGTTGTAGAAAGGGTCTCCACAAATGTTCATTACATGATCCCATGTGAAGACAGCCATGTCATCAGTTATCTTGCAGTGTACGTATCCGCTACCTGAGTATTCCGTGTCAATATCGTTCCAGAAGGGTGTTATTAACATTACACCAGCATTGTTTGGTATTGCCGGTTGGTATGTAGAGTCTGGATATTCCGTGGTGAACTGGACGTATCCGTTGTTGTTAACCCAGAGACTGTTGTAGGTGTTTCCGTAGTAACTAATGTTGAAAGGCAGTGTTATCATGTCTGTTGTATGATCATCGTTACCGTCAAGGATTATATCACCGATTTCAGGGTAACTGAGCCCTGGGAGCGTTTCGTTTGAGCTTAACACTGCCATGGTCGATGCCACAACACTGTCAGTTAATGTGCTGTTGGTCACAGAGACTGCTGTTAATGTTACATCATTAACGTAACCTGTGTAATCTGATGGCGCTGTTACTTCAATTCTGAATTCCTTTGAGGCTCCAGAAGCTAAGCTCACTATCCATCCATCACCAGTTATGTTAGAAGTTATATCGGTTCCACCAGTGAGTGCATCGAAGTACTTTACTGTCCAAGAAGAGCCTGTTTTGGTGGCTGTTATATTGAAACTATCAATTGTGTTTCCGTTGTTCTGAATTTTAATATTGTAAACTGCTGCAGTGGTGTTGTTAGTGAATCCCATCTTGGTTTGAGCAGTAGTATTATTGTAAATAGCGTTACCAATGTATTGGCTGTCTGTAGCATTTTTGATCTCTAAATCAGGCTGATTTGCAGCGGAAACTGATCCACAGCATGCTAAGATAAAAACGGACGTGATTATGAACATGAGCAACCTTTTATGTATATTTTTGTCCACATTTTTCACCTCCTTTTAAGTTTTAATATACATACTTGTGATAATAGGTCAAATTCACTATAAAAATTTATCTAAATGTTATCAGTATGTTGTGCTCATACTCACAAATAAAAAAACTTTCAAATGGAATGATCCAACCGAAAAGATCAATTTTAAACCGTTAATCCTTAAAAATGAAGTGCCAAGGATTTCATTTAGTTATCTAAAATGTATTGAAGGTTACTCGATGACAAAAAAGACATGAAACATATTATTGCATTATAAGAATTATCATGAAAATCAAAATATCCCAAAAAATGATAATTCATCAAAAAATAGAAAATAAAAGGTATTTTAAACTAATTTCAAGATTTAAAATCTTTTTAAATTCCAAATGACTTCTTCAGAAGTTCAACGTTCACTGCTCCAGCACGGAACATTTCTCCGGTTCTGAGATCGTTTATAACAACTTCTGCAGGTGCGAACATTCCTTTGTCTATTTTGTAGAAGTCAAATTCAGCTTCCTTGAAGACATCGTAGAATGGTTTACCGAATCCATCGGAGGATGCAGATGGTAGTTTTTCTGCAACGTCTTTTATGTCGTCTCCTTCTTCAGATTCCACGTAGTAGTAGGTTCTGCCTCCAAATAGAACTGCATCGTTGGTTTTACCCATTGCTTTGAGTCCGTCTGGGTCAACTGGTGCTATTGGTGCTATACCTGCTGCATGTTTAACCTTGGTGACGTCGAATTTGAGGAATTCAAGCATCTTGTAGGTTCCGTTTTCAACTACCCTTCCAGCTATCTGGATTGAACCAACAAGGGATGATGTTGGTGCAACAAGGAGGTAAACGTTTTCTGGTGAAACACCACAGTCAGAGGCTATTGCTTCTGCAACGTCTGCTCCAGGTAATTTATCAGCTTCAAGTGTTAGTATTGCAAGGTCTGCATCATCTTTGTATCCTATTTCTTTGTAGGTTTCTGCAGGTTTGAGTGCAAGGGCCCTTGCAGGTCCGGATCCAAGTGCGAAGAAGTCACCTACGCTGACTGACCATCCAGCTTTCTGTGCTCCGAGTGTTGATATTGCAGGGAAATCTGTTTTTATCTTAACTGAAGGTATTGCAAAGTTCTCTGAAAGGTCACCGGGTATGGATATTCCCACCTCTGCCAGTCCACCGAGACAGATCTTCGTGTAAAGTTCTCCAGCTTTAAAGCTTCCTGCAACGTTCACACCACAATCAATTACTGTTGCACCGTTTTCGAGTTTTGAAACTGCTACGTTGAGTTCCTCTGTATTTTCTATCATCTGATCCAATGTTTTTTTTGCTTCAAGATTGACACTTACCATTGTTTCACCTCATAAATTCAAATTTTAACATCCTCATAAATTGAACATACAATAAAGTGAAGAGTTAAATTCAATTTAATATTCAGTTTGATTTTTTAATTTAATTCAGTTTAATCCAACAAGAGGTTTAAGTTTTTTTATTTTATTTTCAAAGTCCATGTTTCAAAATTAAAAATAATAAGATCAAATATATAAATCAAAAAGCCTTTATTAAGAATTTAAATTAATTAAAAATAAATTATAGAACGTAAAATTTAATTTTAAAGTTTATATATTGGATCATGGGTTTATCTAATACGAAATATATTGAATCAAATAAATTTAAAAGAAAAAGTAGAATAAAAGTAATCAAAAAGATTGATTTTTAAGATTTAAACCTCTTCCGCCTCTTTGAAGTTCACTTCATAGATATGGGCACTTATTGAGTGGATGGTAAGCGTTCCAACCTCAACCCCAATCTCACCTGCTGCGTACTGGGCCAGATGGCTGAGGCCCACAGCATTTGGGAACCATGCCCCATAGATGTCATGTGATCTCCACAGACCGGTTGTGTGAAGCTTGCCGTCGCGTATTTTGAAGTCAACGAGTATCATGCAAGGTACTTCATCATTTGCTGTGTCTGTTGGAGGGTCCCATGTTATGGATATGGCCCTTCTTGATTCCTTGCAGTTTTTAAGTCTGTTTATTGCTTCCTGTATCTGATCTATACCCTGGAAGTGTGCCCTTAACCTGTTTCCGTAGGTGTAAACGAATCCCTGTTTATCATCTGAAAGGAACTGTTCAGCGTATTTATCAAGTTTTTCACCGCTCCAGAAGTATCCTTCAGGTGGTTCTATGTCAAGGGGGTTTTTAACCATTACCATTGTGTTTAAAAGTTCCTTGGTCAGTGAACCTCGTTCATCATTTATCTCAGCACCTTTCTTCACTATAGTCTTTACAAGGGCCTTCCACCCTTCCTTTATGGTTGGTACCTTCTTCAGGATAGCCATCCTACCGCCTCCGTCATTGCTTTGAGTTTTGAGAATGCCGCTTCCTTGGGAAGCATTTTCATTCCACAGTCAGGGTCAATTATGATGTTATCTTTTCCAACAACTTCCAAGCCCTGTTTTATGAGTTCCGAAACCTTTTTGGGATCCTCAACTTCCTTCTTCTTGGTGTCGATGCATCCAAATCCTATCTTCTTATCCTTGATGAGGCCTTTGTTTGCTGCTTCTTCAAGAACATGAATGTTCCCAGGGATCCCTGCAAATTCACAGTCTACTATGTCAACAGGAAATGTTAAAAGTTCCTCAAAAACATCACTTATATCTCCACAGACGTGCATGGCTGTTGGAACCTTCAGATCCTTTGTTATGATTTCAACAGCTTTTTTTGCAGTTTTTATATCTGGCAGTCCAGTTGAAAGAAATGGTTCATCGATCTGAATGTAAACTGCTCCTGCTTTTTCTAGAAATTCAGCTTCCTTCTTCAGAGCATGCGCTAAATCAATAACCGCTTTATCTTTACTCTTGTAAAAACCCTCAAGAATTGATGAAAAAACCAGGGTTGAAGGACCAGTTATTATGCCTTTAACTCCTTTAACACCCTCTTCGATTTTGCCAGGGTTGGAACTGTATTCCTTGGAGATGTTTTCAGCAATCTTCACTGCATATTTGAGGTCTTCAGCAGATAGGGATACTGGGGAGGGTTTTATTTTCCCAACGATCTTAGGAGTGTTACCTTCAACAGTCATTCCCGGAATGGCCTTTGCAAAGATCTCAACCATTCCATCCCTCACCTGTCCATCAGATATGATATCAATTCCTGTTTCTATTTGATCCCGCACTGCACGTTCTATTGCAGGTTTGTATCTGTCGTAGGTTCCAAAAAAACTCGAAAGTTTTTGAGATAGGGATGATGGTTCTTCTGGTAACGCTGGATAACTTCCAACAACTGTAGTTAACATTTTCAATCCACTGCAACAGATTTGATCCTTGATAGCTCTTCTTCATCAATTGGAATTTCCACAACCGCTGTTCCATAGCACGGTTTTGTGTATGGAATCATGACCATCTTATTCTCTTCATCGATCCCTATTGGTACAGGTGGAAGGCCAATTATGCGGGCACCGAGTATTTTCTCTCCAGGATTCACATGGATAACCTTGACTGCTTCCTTTTCAATGAGTTTGGCGCAGTCTTTAAATCCAGATCTTGAAGTCAGTACTCTGTAATTCTCTGATTCCTGCAGGTATGTTTCAAGACAGAACGACATTTTTTTATTCCTCCAGTTCCTTAACAGCCCTATCGAATTTAACTCTGAGGGGTGTTGGGTTATGATAAGCCCTTACAGCTAATATCTTAGCATCTGTATTTTCTGAAACTGCTTTATGGAATTTTTCAAGAAGTTCAGGGTCCTTCTCAAATACCAGTGCAATTGAATCTGTGTTCAATAGGTGGTAAAAGGTTACGAAGTAGGAAACTGCTGCATCCTTGTGAACAAATCCCACGAGAAGATCGTACTGTCCGGGTTCCAGATTTTCAAGACATGATTCTATATCTATCTTGTTTTTAACATAGAGTTCTTCTGGATCCGAAACCTCCAGAAGCTTCATTGCAGAGGGTGTGCTTGCAACTGTGACCTCATATCCCATTTTCTGGAGTTTATAGGTCGAGTAAACGGCCATTGGAGTTTGTGATGGTGCTTCTGGACATCCTAACAATATAAGAGCTTTTTTCATGATTCATCCTCCATTTATCATACTACTGCATTATCATTTGTACTGTTGAACCCATAATTTTAACGCTCGATCTCATGATTTCAATCCCTTTTTACAACAAGTACATGTGCAACCACAAGTGCGCTCAGGAACATGAAGGTTAAAAGGGCTGTTCCATTGATTGAACGGTTCATCAAGAATAAACCAACAACCGCCTGGGATATGAAAGCTGTCAGAGAACCTATAAGAAGTGCTTCTCTTCCCAGATAGTTTCTGTTACCCTTCTCTCTTTTTTCCCTGTATGCCTCCAGTATCTTGAATCCTAGGAACATTACGAAAACACACCATACCAGGAGTAGGAACAGGACCACGTATCCAAAGTCGTAGGCAAATCCAAAGGTCCCAGGCAACATGTAATCAATTACATCCTTCTTTGTAACGAGTATACCAAAGAAAACAGGTAATGGTAATCCAAATAGCATTATCATGTTTATTGGCAGGGATATGTATCCACTGGAACTTCCAGGATCACTTGCACCCCAGTAACTTGACGTTGGTACATGGCCAAAGAGTGTTGTGTTCCTTATAACCAGTTCAACACTTGCAAGTGCGTTGGTTTCAATTCTTTCAAGCCTCAGAAGTGGACTCAATATTGGCATTGAAAGCAATCTTGAAAGGAGTTCAAGGGATCCAAAACCTGCTAAAACAACTGTAATACCCAATATCATCCTTTTTATTGTGAAAATGGATTTTTGTCGGAAGGATTTTGAAATGATGAATAATCCTACGATCAATCCTAAAAACCACAGCATAAGGAAGGATCTGTGCATCAAACCCCCCACAACTGTTATGATAATTACCATGAGGATGGTGAATCCCTTAAGATTTCTAACCTTTATTCCAACTTGCTGCATCATAGGTAATGCTGCAAGGAGTGTTATAACCGCTAGAATGGCCAGAGATCCATAGGGATGCGTGAATTCGTGGTGGGACATACCAGGTAAGAAAAGGAAAAGTGCATCTGCACCAAAAAGCAGGGTTAGACCAACACCTAAGATCAAAGCTAAAAAGAGCACTAGGCTAAGTGAAAATGGTATGATGTTTAGAAGCAGCATTACTGCAATCTGAATGAAAATTGCCACTTCCACTATGAATTGAAGATTAGTTTGAGCAATTAAAGCCATTTTATTCCTCCATCCCTCTGGACTCAATAAAGTTATTTTTCATATTTTTATTTATTATCATTAAATTTCAGTAGAATCTTAAGCGAAATATATTAGTTCTATTTTTTTGTGTGTGATGATTAGAAAGTTATAGTTTCTATTTTTATTTAAAATAAAAGATTTTACTTAGGATAATAAGATTCTTTTGGATATAAATTTTGTCGATATATAATTTAATCATCGTTTAAACATTTCAGAGAATTGATCTCAAACCATTTTAAAGAAAACCACCCTATGATTTCCAGGGCCGCTGTAATCCCGTGCAACCTTCAGCCCATTGAGGTTCATTGTTTGATCAGTTTCATACTCAGTAAAGCCCAAATTCTTGTAAAATGAGATTGCAACCTTGTTTCTTGGGTTGGTTACAAGAAAAACCTTTCTACAGCCAGCATCCTTCAAAACTTCAAATAAGTTCTTAAGAAGACATGAAGCAAGCCCTTCCTTTTTAAAACCTGGCTTTACACATAGCAAGTGTATGTATGCTTCATGGATATTTTCCTGTGAGATAAATCCAAGTAAAAAGCCAGTTATTCCCTTTCCATGGTCTTCAACTACAAAGGATGTTCTTTTAAAGAACTTTGTGAACAAGTGGTAAACTGAATTTTTTTCTGTTATCATTGGGCTGCACTTTCCTGCAAGCTCCGCTATTTGGATCAGGTCTTCCTCCTCCAAATTTCTTATTCGAATATTCTTCATGATCGTCCCCCATGAACTCCAAAATAACATTAACTTTAAATATCAAGAAATTAAATCCATTTATACGGGCTGGTAGCTCAGGCGGTAGAGCGTCGCCTTGGCATGGCGGAGGCCCCGGGTTCAAATCCCGGCCAGTCCATCTATTTTAAATAATTTTAAGATATTTAAAAGAATTATCTTATGTTATTTTACGAGTGCTCTTGAACTGTGTAATTCTAAAGATTTTAAGGATTTGAAAGGGTTCAAAAAGTTAATTTGATCAAATTTCAAGTGAATTAAGTTAATTTGATCTAAACCTTTAATTCCTTCATGAACTTTTCTATGGTACTTATAATTTCATCAAGTCCCTGACCTGTTTTTAAACTGCTTTTTATAACCACAGCTTCAGGATTTAACTCTTTAACATCGGCAACCATTTTGTCCTGGTCTGCTCCAACTGCATCTGCAATATCCACCTTGTTGATGATGACCATGTCCGCATCCTTGAATATGAGTGGGTGTTTTTCAACTGTGTCGTCTCCCTCACTCACGCTTATAACCACCATTCTTATGTGGGATCCAAGGTCGAAGTCCACTGGACATATTAGGTTTCCAACGTTCTCTATGAAGAGCAAATCTATGTCTTCAAGTGGAAGGTCCGGAAGGGCGTGTTCAACAAGGTGAGCATCTAAATGACATTCTTTACCAGTGTTCAGCCCAACAACTGGCACTCCATATTTTTCAATCCTTCCTGCGTCGAATTTGCTTATGACATCCCCTGCTATAACTCCTATTTTGTGATCCATCTTCTGAATGAGTATTTCGAGAAGTGATGTTTTTCCAGAGCCTATTGCTCCTAAAACGTCTATTGAAAATGTATCTGCCTTATCGAATATTCTCTGGTTTCTCTTTGCAAGTTTTTTGTTTGCAACCATAATGTCGTGCTGTATCTCAATATCTGCAACTTTATGCATCTTAATCACTCTTTTTACAATGAATATTTGGTCCTTTATTAAATTAGACCAAATTTTAATATTGAATTGAAAAATGAATACCATCTAAATTTTAATATTATAAATATCTCTTATTCTATTTATAATTATAATCCTTGAAGTTTCTAATTTTTGATCTTGAAGACTGAAATTTTCAAATCACTCAATCATCTTCCTTCTCTATTTTAATGTTTTTAACGTTGCATTCCCTACCTGCAGTTATCTCAAGATTTCTTTCATTACATTCTGGACATTTAACAAGGGCCAGGTAATGATCCGAACCATCCATATTTGCAGGTCCAGTGTAATCGCATGCATTACATTTAATCTCAACTGGAACTTCTTCTATGTTTATGGTTGCATTTTCAAGTAAGGTGCTCTCAATCAGAACATCTAAAAGGAATTTGAGCTGCTCAGGATTGAGCATTGTAAGTTTTCCAACTTCTATGGTAGCTTCAAGTACTTCTGTAGCATCATTCTTCTCTGCAACATCCAGAATTGTTTTAACCATAGCTTCAGCCATTGAAAGTTCGTGCATAATGCCACCTCATTTTCATGATTTATTTTTTTTGATCTATATTACTGTAAGTACTACGTGATCCTGATCCTAGATAATCCTACTATTAGAGGAATCTCATTAATAAATTTAACAAATATTAAAAAATTTAAAAAAAATAACAGATATTCAAAGGGAGTATAAAGAAGGAATGCTTGATTCATAGGATTAAAAAGATTAAAAATTTTGATACAAAGGTTCAAGTTTGGCATTCATCTGGGCTTAGGATTTAACCAAAAATTCATAAACAATGGTTTTGATAAGTTAAGAACATGATATTTGAAGTTTACAATGATGATATAATGTGTTACAGGTGGTTATTTTGATAATAGGTGGATCTGCTTCACAAAAGTTGGCTGCAAAAATTGCTTGGGAACTTGAAGATACTTTGTGTCCTGTTGAAACTCGTAAATTCCCTGATGGTGAACGTTACCTCCGTATAAAAGAAGATGTTGATGATGGGGCGGTTGTTGTTCAGTCAACAGGGTATCCTCAAGATGAAAATCTCATAGAACTCTTTTTAATCCTTAAAACCCTCCAAGAGATGGGTGTGAAGGATGTTAAGGTTGTGATACCCTACTTCGGATATGGAAGACAGGAACGTAGATTTAAAGACTTTGAAGCTGTTTCAGCATCCATAATGGCAGATATGATTGAATTCTGCGGTGCGTCTGAGCTTCTCTGTGTTAATCTGCATGAAGATGACATTAGAGACTTCTTTGACATTCCAGTGCATAACCTCTCAGCCATGCAACCAATAGCAGAACACATCGGTGAAAGGTTTGAAGATCCAGTTATAGTTGCCCCAGATAAGGGTGCTCTTGGCTTTGCAGAGGAAATTGCAGCAATTTTGGGCTGTGAATGTGACCACATGGAGAAAACAAGAATATCACCTGAGAAGGTTGAAACCAAACCTAAAACAATGGATGTTAAAGGCAGGGACACTGTGATAATTGATGATATCATAAGCACAGGTGGCACAATAGTTAACGCTACAAACATTTTAAGAAAACATGGTGCAGAGAGTGTTGTTGTGAGCTGCGTACACCCTGTCCTTGTGGGTGATGCACTCCTAAAAATATTCGCTGCAGGAGTGGACGATGTTGTAGGAACAGACACCCTCAGATCAGATGTCAGCACAGTTTCCGTGGCAGGAATCGTTGCTCAAAAACTCAGGGAAATTTAAAAACATCCAAATTTCCTTTTTAACGATTCAAAACTATTTTTTTAACATATAAAACCTTTAAAAAAATGAGGAATCATTGATAGCCAATTATCATAATCACTACCAATTAATATACTCACTATAAATAACACCATATTACGGATGTTTTTATAAAAATATCCTTTAAAAATTGTTTTTATTTTAAAAAAAGTATTTTTAAATGAACAATGATAGAATAATATAATATCTCCTTAAAAAGAGAATATTCTGATTAAGCCCTAAGAAGTGGGAACTCAATCAAAGTTTTTGGCCGGTTTTCAGGTGAACATATACCTTGAGAAGCTTCAAATCCATTTTTACTATTTTTAGAAGATTTCTGCATATCTTCCCTCTGTTCAGATGTGTAGTCTCCAAAGTAAAGTTCCACCTCATCTTTACCCTTCACTAAACTGAGGAGATCATACTCCACAGGACAGCTTTCAATGGAAGGAACTAAAAAGCAACCTGCTTCACTCACATCCTGTTCAACATTCGCTTTCCATCCAACCTTGCCCACGGCTGCATGGTTCAACATTTCAGCCATTGCACCATTTTGGGGTGTGACGTACCGTGCAGTGTTCTCAAAATCAACACAGGTTGCACCGAGTACATGCTCAGATTCTTGACCTAATCTGTAAACACCATTTGCACGTACCGTGAAAAGTGGTAATGCCGCAGATTCGTCCATGAATGTTTTGATCAATATTTCCCATGAATCCTCTGAGAATACTGCCTCTCTCTTTATGTACATCACTGTTCCATCAGGGTTTTTAAGGGTTTCAGATTGTTTACTCTGCCATTTACCATTTAAATCTGCCTTTTTAATCATGATTTATCTCCAAATTTGAAAAGCTTTGAACTTTAAACTAAAGCACCAAAAACTAATGCTAAAATTTAATGTTAAACCTTACAATCACTTCACATAATTAGTTTTTTAAAAATTAATTTTACATAGCAAGATAACTGTAAATAATTTAAATAATTTATAATTAGTTTTAATTGTCAATTAGATGTGATAAATTTTATTGGACTAATGAATGGTTATTGGACTAAATAAATGATTGTTAGACCCAATGAAAGGATGAAAATAAAAAAAGTAGATTTTTTTTCTTGTTTAAATGGTTCTGGATAAAATAAGTTGATAGAATCAAGATATGGATGGACAAAGAAATTGAGGAGTGTTCTCCTCGATTTATTCCCTTTTGTTTGCAGGTTCCATGTTAATGGATTTACCCTTGATCCTCGCACCGTTCATGAGGGAGAAAACCTCACTGGCACTTGCTTCTGGAACTTCAACAAAGGAAAATTTGTCGAATATATCGATCTTACCAATGTTTGAACTTGAAAGTCCAGTATGTTCAGCTATGGCCCTTACAATATCCTTGGCTTTGATCCTCTGCTTGCGGCCTGCGTTCATGAAGAATCTGACCATTCCAGGTTCAGCTCCGGTGTCTCCAAATTCTTCAGCTGTAGAATCCGAACCACCATCCCTTGTCATAACGATTTTCAGAAGAGCTGCAGCCATTTCAACTGAACTGTAATCTTCTTCCATCATCTTTTCAACTATACGAACCTGTTTCTCAAGGTCATCAGTGTTCATAACGTGTTTGACCTTTTCAAGGAATTTATTGGTTTTTATTGCTTCAACATCCTTAACTGAGGGTATCTGGTGCTGTTCTATCTTGGTTTTGGTGTACTTCTGTATGTCCCTGAGCTGGTATATCTCCTTTCCAGAAACGAATGTGAATGCCATTCCCTTTTTACCAGCCCTACCAGTTCTTCCAATCCTATGGACGTAGTACTCATCATCGTTTGGAACGTCGTAGTTGAAGACTGCTTCAACATTTTCAACATCGATACCCCTTGCAGCAACATCGGTTGCAACCAGAACTTCCACCTTTCCGTTTCTGAATTTAGACATTACCCTGTCCCTCTGGTTCTGGGTCATGTCACCGTGAAGACCGTCTGCAGCGTATCCCCTTATTTGAAGGTGTGTAACGAGTTTGTCAACCCTTCTTTTTGTGTTACAGAAAACAAGCGATAACTGGAAGTTGTGTATATCCAGAAGGCGTGAAAGAAGCTCGAGTTTCATTTTCTCCTTGACTTCGAAGTATATCTGCTGGATCTCAGGTACTGTCAGTTCCTGATGAACCACTTTAAGGAATTCAGGGTCTTCAAGGTACCTGCGGGTTAGGTTGAGGATGTCACGGGACATGGTTGCTGAGAAAAGTAGTGTCTGTCTTTCCTCTGGCATTTCACTTAACACAAATTCTATGTCCTCTCTGAAACCCATGTCAAGCATTTCATCAGCTTCATCAAGGACCATCATTTTAACGCTGCTCATGTCGAGGGTTCTTCGTCCCATATGATCCATGACACGTCCTGGTGTTCCTATTATTATCTGCACCCCTTTTTTAAGGGCGTTGATCTGTCTCTCTATTGGTTGGCCACCGTATATTGGCAGTACCTTGATCTTCTTCATGTACTTTGAGAGTTTTCTAAGTTCCTCTGCTACCTGGATTGCAAGTTCCCTTGTTGGACATAAGATAACAGCCTGCAGATCCTTGTTGCTCGGATCAACGTTTTCAAGAATTGGAATTCCAAATGCAGCTGTTTTTCCTGTACCGGTTTGTGCCTGGCCTATAACATCTCTACCACTGAGCACATGTGGTATGGCAAGTGACTGGATGGGTGTGGCTTCTTCAAAGCCCATATCTGCGACAGCCCGCTCTAATTCAACGGATATGTCTAAATCTCTAAATTTAAGTTTTTTCATGTTTTATTATCCTTTATTTTTTTATTTAAAAGATTTTTATGATCCTTAAAATCTTGAATCATTTGAAATAGTAAAAACAAGGTTCATCATTAGATCTGTTTAATAAACCTATTAAAATTTACATTAAAATTCGAATTATAGTAGTTGTTACTATCTTCACTAAAATGAAAAAGTTCTATCTAAATTTTAGTTCTATCTAAATTTTCATTCGAATTGTTTAACTATATGTATAGTTTTAAATATTTACAGCTTTAAGCTTGTTGATGTTTGATAATCATGATATTTATAATAAACAGTTGAATACTCAGTAAATTTATTATATTGCACTGAAGTTCTAGTATCCCATGGATGGAGATAATTTTTCAAATATTTAAAAAAAGAATTCAAAAGGGAGGAAAAATTAAAGTTTATCCCTTGATTCCTTTAATTTAACCTTGGTTAATAGTTGGAGTTTTGATTACTCCCTTTGGAACCATTTCAGTTACCCTTCGCATTTTCTCAATGAGTCCCTTTTTACCCGTTCCGATCAAAGCGTGCTCAAGAACTTCGCTGAGGGTTTCAACTGGTATGATCTCAATTTTATCCTTGTACCTGTCCTCAAGGAACACATCGTCCATGTTGGACTTGGGGATCAGTACCTTTTTAATACCAGACTGAGCTGCGGCCTCTATTTTACCGGTTACTCCACCTACAGGTAGAACATCTCCTCTGACGCTCAGTGATCCTGTTAGTGCAAGTGACTGGTCAATTGGTATGTTTTCAAGCGCAGATACAACTGATGTTGCAACTGAGACGCTGGCACTGTCACCTTCCACACCGTCGTAGGCCTGGAGGAACTGTATGTGTATGTCGTACTTGGAGATGTTGGTTCCTGTGTTTTTCTTAATGAGAGCACTGACGTTTTGAACAGCTTCCTTGGCTATTTCTCCAAGTTTACCCGTTGCAATGATTCTACCCTCTTCTTTACTCTGGGCAGGTGCGGCTTCTGCAGCTATTGGAAGTACTATACCACTCCTATCACCGATCACTGCTAAACCGTTGACCCTACCAATTTCTGTACCCTCTGTTTTGAAAACACTGTACTCTTTTCTTTGAACTATGTAACGGTCTGCTATCTGTTGTTCAAGTGTTCTTGCAAGTTTTTTAGCGTTTAGAACGTGATCCAGAGTGACAACATTTGCATTTTCTCCCTTGGCTATGTCACCTGCAGCCCTTACAAGACCGCCAAGATCCCTTAACCTCAGGGTTAATGCATCTTTTTTGCCAGCTCTTCTTTGAGCTTCCCTTATAACTTCAGCAACAGCTTCTTTATTGAAGTGAGGTATTCTACCATCCTTTTTAACTTCCTGTGCAATGAACTGAACGAGTTTGTTCCTGTTTTCAGGTGTGTCTGCCATGCTGTCCTTCATGAAAACTTCGTAACCGTATCCTCGTATCCTTGATCGTAGGGCTATGTGCATTCCCTCAAGCACCTGAAGGTTTCCTGATGCAACCAAAACGAAGTCACATGGAACTGGCTGTGAACGTACCATTGCTCCACTGCTGGTTTCACTCTGACCCGTTATGGAGTACTTCTTTTCCTGCATTGCAGTTAAGAGTTCCTGCTGGGTTTTGGGTTTCATGGTTCCTATTTCGTCTATGTAGAGAACTCCCTTGTTGGAGCGATGGATCATTCCTGCCTCAACACGTTCATGGGCTGGTGTTCCAAGACCTCCAGACTGGTATGGGTCGTGCCTAACGTCACCGAGTAGTGCTCCTGCATGTGCCCCTGTTGCGTCAACGAAAGGTGCTGTTATTTTGTTTTCAGCACTTACCAGTAGTTTTGGAACCATTATTGAGCTTCTTGGTTTCATCTGCTGAAGTGCAAGGAAAACGAATGCTGCGGCAATTATTGCAACTAGGAACTGGTTGAGTGCGAATCCAACTATCATGATGAGGGTTATTGCAAGCATCATGAACATGTTCTTCTTCTCTTCCTGTCCCTTGGACTTCATCTTGTAGTTCATAACCACTTTTTTTCCTTCTCCAGAGGGCATCACACCTATAAGTGGATTCTGGTTATCTTCCATGTTTGGATAAACCAGTATGTCCTGTAGTTCTTCTGGAGGGAGAAGTTCGGCCATTCCTTTAGCCAGCATGGATTTACCTATACCTGGTTCTCCAATTAAAAGCACATTTCTCCTTTGTTTTGCTGCCTTTGTGACGGTTTCAACAGCTTCTTCCTGACCTATGATCTGGTCTATGATCCTTTCAGGGACTTCTATATCTTCAGAAGTTTGGTAACTAGTGGAATCCAGTTTATCTTCTGATTGATCCTGTGATGAACTGGTTGAATTTAAATCTGTTGAATTTAAATTTGAATTTGCCATGATCTATGACAACCTCCTGAATTTTACATGTGAATAAAAAAAATTAACTTAATTTTAGTTTGTTATACTCTATTTATTATATATAACCTTATATATGTAGATTTGTATTTTAAAATTTTAGGCATTCTTTTTCAATTTCTAGAAAAATATCAATCTTTTTGATTATCTTTTTTTTCTTTTTTGGATATTTTTAATTTTAATCGTCTACGCCCTAAACAATCCTAATTTTTTCTCGTTTCATCCTTATTTTTCTTGTAGTAATAAAGGAAAAAAACTTATTTTTCCTATTTTAGTAACTTCAAGTATATAAAAGCATTGATCATGAAAACTGGAAAACTTATTTATAAAGAATTAATCCATCACTATCTAAATAAAGAACTATTTGATTTAAAAATTCTACATTAAAATTTGTGTTAAATAATTTAAATGTTAATTCAAAGGGAAATAACCACTTTCAAGGAGATTCAAGTTTGATCTCAAAGGCAGATAAAACTAAATGCATAATGATACAGGGAACATCATCCAATGCAGGTAAAAGTGTTGCTGTTGCAGCACTCTGCAGAATATTCTCAAAAAGGGGTTACAGGGTTGCGCCATTCAAATCACAGAACATGTCCCTGAATTCATACACCACCCATGAGAACGCAGAAATTGCAATGGCCCAGGTTCTCCAGGCAGAAGCTGCAGGGGTTGAACCGTCTTACAACATGAATCCAATCCTTTTGAAACCCAAGGAAGACTTCATATCCCAGGTCATAGTTCATGGGAAGCCTGCTGGAGACATGAACTTCTACCACTACCAGAACAACTTCAGGGAAGAAGCTCTGAAGGCCATTAAAACTTCTCTGGAGGCTTTGAAAAGGGATTACGACGTGATCGTCATTGAGGGAGCTGGATCTCCTGCTGAGATAAACATGTTGGACAAGGATCTTGCAAACATGCAGATAGCCAGAATGGCAGATGCTGATGTTATTCTGGTTGCAGATATTGATAGAGGTGGTGTTTTCGCATCGATAGCAGGAACATTCTCCCTTCTTCCAGAGGAGGATAGGGATCGGATCAGGGGAATAATCATCAACAAATTCCGTGGAAATCTGGACATTTTAATGCCAGGAATCCGTCAGATAGAGGAAATAGTGGGCGTACCTGTTCTTGGAGTTCTTCCCTACGATGATAGCTTAAAACTTCCAGAAGAGGATTCTGCATCACTCACAGAACATAAATATACAAAAAATGAGAAGATAACAGTGGGAGTCATGAGACTACCCCGCATATCCAACTTCACAGACATAGACCCCCTTGAATATGAACCAGACATTGGAATAAAGCTCATCGAAGTTGCTGGCAGTGTTGGAGATGTTGATGCCCTCATCATCCCAGGAACCAGAAACACCATAAGCGACCTTTTAGCCCTCCAAAAAGCAGGATTTGCAGATGAAATATCAAGTTTATCCCGTGAAATTCCTGTTTTTGGTATCTGCGGAGGTTACCAGATGCTCGGTAATAAAATCATTGACAGATCAATGAAGGAATCTAAACACGGGAGTGTAAAAGGTATTGGACTTTTAGATGCAAGTACAAACTTTGATGATGTTGATAAAATCATCACCCAGAGCATGGGTGAATCACTTGGTGGTGGATTGTTCAGATCCATCAAGGGTGATGTTGTGAAGGGTTATGAACTCCACGAAGGTACAACCATCCTCAAAGGGTCCAAACCTTTATTCAGGGTTGTTAAGGGATGTGGAAACTTTCCAAATTCAGGATACGATGGTGCCATTGATGGTTTGACTGCAGGAACCTACTTCCACGGTATATTCCACAACTTCCATTTCAGAAGAGTTTTCACAGATTACCTGAGAACCTCAAAGGGTATTGAACCCCTCGGATTCACAACAGATAATTTTCAGGACCTCAGAAAATTTTCCATAGACCGTTTAGCACAGATATTTGAGGAAAACGTTGATCTGAGCATCTTAGAATAGAAACGTGAAAAATAGATATATTGAACATATGAAGAAATATTTAAATGATAAAGGGATTTAATGAAATGGATTTAATGAAGAAAATCCAGGATAGAACTCTATCTCCAATGGTAGAACTTATCTTAAGTGTAAATTCCATTTGAAATCACTTGGTGAATTTACGGGTTACATCCTTGACTGCTGGGCTTTTAACCAGAATTGAAATTTTATCACCTTCAGAGAGGACCATATCCTCAGTTGGAATGGTGATCTCACCGTTTTTGTATATTGCAGAGATTATGTAATCATCAGTCGGGCTTAAATCACCTATTCTCTTTCCTATAACCTTTTTATTGGTAACGCTTATGTCCAGTAGTTCTGCATTTCCCTTTCCAATGACTATGAGATCCGCTATTTTAGGCCTTGTTATGAGTTTTTCAAGGTAGCCTGCAGCTGTGAGTTCAGGGCTTATAACATCATCTATTCCTACTTTTTTGAAGGCTTCCTCATGGTCAGGGTTACTGACCCGTGCTATAACCTTTTTGATGTTGTAATCCTTCACAAGAATGCATGAAAGCAGATTAGCTTCATCATTTCCTGTTGCTGCCACAAAAACATCCGCATCCCTTATATTAGCCTCTTCAAGCGTTTTTGTATTGGTTCCATTACCACAGATAACCAGGGCATCCAGCCCTGCTGCAGCGTTTGCACATAGATTTTCATCATTCTCAATGAGTGTCACATCGTGACCAACTGAAACAAGGGCTGATGCAAGGGCCAATCCTACTCTTCCACCACCCATTATTACTGTGTACATGGTTAAAATCACCTTCAACAATTTATAATGCGAATCCCTTTATCAATTCTTAAAAAGTTATAAAGTATTAATTTAAACTAAAATCGGATTATTATATCCTTAAAATCATTTAAACTATTCTTTAACGAGTTAATATCATTATCATTTTGAACAAGTGGATCAACAGTACAGTGAACTTGGTAGAAACTTGAACTTTTTAGTATTTGAATGTCGCTGTATATAATTTTTTCCTGAATCCTCCTATTTCATTAAAATCAATATATTCCCCATTTAAAGCTTAATAAATTGGTTAGTATAACTTTTAATGGAATTTTATCAAAGAAGGGATTGAATCCTAGTGAAACCTGAACAAATTGTCGTTTAAAACGGGGTATCAAAAAAAGATTGATCCTTGCAAACTCTTCTCAAATGGAATTACTTTAAGACCGAACAATTATCCAAATAACATTAATTAAGTCATCTTTTAATACATAACCCCTCAAAACCTAAAAGCTTATATAGTATAAAGCCAAAACACTGGTATGCGGTAACAGCACTACTGCGACGTTAGTCCAGCTTGGTTAAGACACTAGCCTGCCACGCTAGTGACCCGGGTTCAAATCCCGGACGTCGCATTGCGGTTGTAGTCTAGTCTGGTTAGGACTTGGGCCTTCCAAGCCTACGACCCGGGTTCAAATCCCGGCAGCCGCATTTTTAATACTTTTTTATTATATTTCGATTTTTAAATTTCAATTGAACTAAATCTTTTTATGTACCTCTATTTTAGTGATGTACATCGAAGTCCAAATGATTATTTTTACATGTATTTAGTCCATTTTATGAAATTTTACAGATGATCACACCTAAAAATTCTGAACTAATTTTTAAATCCATTTAAAACAGAATAAAAGGTAAATAACTGAAAGAATTTATTTTTAAGATTATCTAAGAATCTGGCCATTAATTATAATTGAACAAAAAAATGACTATGAAAAAAAGGAATGATGTTATTCAAACAGGGACGAGAAGTTCAGCTGCAACCATTCTGCAGATATCTGTTTTTGTAATTACACCCACAGGTTTTTCACCCTCCAGAACCAGAAGTCCTGAAACATCCGCCCTTAACATTAAATTTGCAGCATCTTCTATTTCATCATCCGCATCGATTGTTATGACGTTGTCAGACATGATGTCCCTAATCTCAATTGATCCTGTCCCCTTGTTTGTTGGTCGTATACTACCGAGAACACCCACCAGATCCGAGTAAGACATAACGCCTTCAGGTTTTCCATGTTCATCCATTACAAAAAGTCTTCTCACACCCTCTTTGTACATCTTTTCAAATGCTTTCAATGGCCTTGTATCTGCACTGATGGTGATAACACCCAAATTCATGGCTTCTTTAACTTTCATTTTACCACTTCCTTCATTACTGTGGGAACTAGTAGTTTCTTACGCTTCAAAGAGAAACCCAACAAACTATTTACCATTTTATAGTATCCATCACTTCCAATTAATAGCTTACGAATATGTCACAAACAAGGGTTTAAAATTTATATTTTAGTGCAATTACACACATCGTGATGTTAACAATAGTCAATACTAAGAAAAATATGGAAAAGTAATAAGTATTATATATGTTGAGAACCATATGAAAGTATGACAACCAAATTGTTTTCAGTGAGCAATATTGTGATGGAAGACAAGGTTTAAATAGCACTAAAATCGTATTATGGTAATATCTAAAAATGGAGGAAAAATTGTGATGAGAATAAGTATGTCATTGCCAAAGAAACTTTTGAATGAGTTTGATGAGGTGTTAAAGGATAGGGGATACCAATCCAGATCAAAAGGAATTAGGGATGCTCTGAAGGATTATATAGTACGATACCAGTGGATGAATGAGATGGAAGGTGACAGGATAGGAATTATCGCTGTTATATACGACCACCATTACACAGGTGTCATGGAAGACCTGACAGACATCCAGCACGACTACAGGGACTACATAAACGCAGTTATGCACGTCCATATGACAGAAAAATATTGTTTAGAAGTCATCGTTGTTAAAGGCGATGTAAAATACATCCGCGACCTAACAGAGAAAATAATGAGGCTCAAAGGCGTGGAACACGTGAAACTCACAAGCACAGCCAGTGGCGAAAAAATAGACAAAACTTAATTTTTCAATTTCTGAAGGTGATGGGTAAGAAGATTTGATGGGTGAAAAGATACATTAAATACAATTACAGATTTAATGATTAAAAAAAGATAATGAGTTAAAATGTGCAAAACATCCTATCACCACGATTTAACATCAGATACTGAAAGAATGGCTGGCTTTTATGAAGCCATAACAAAGAATGCGAAGGGAACTGTATACGATATAGGGGCAGGTTCAGGGATTCTATCAGAATGGGCCGCTCCGTATGCAGACTTCGTTTATTCCATTGAAATAAACCCTAAAGTTGCAGAAAACACCAGATCGCATCTTGAATCCTTCAAGAACATCGAAGTGATCTGCGCAGATGCAAGAAATACTAATTTTCCAAGAGAGGCAGACTTTGTGATCTGTGAAATGCTGGACACGGCACTCATAGACGAAGAAGAGGTCCCTGTTCTCAATTCTATTTTAGAAAATCTAAAACCAGATGGAGAAATCATTCCATATGGAGTTATAAACTGTGTTGAACCTGTTTCAACCGGTATGGAGTACATCTTCTACGATGATCTTTACGATACACCAATTTCTGAAGCACGATCCACTGATTATGAACACCCTTCTAAATTCAACCAGAAATATCAGATTATTGGAGAACTCTTGAGTTACCATAAAATTGATTTTAAAGAAGAACTATTCAAAAAGGGGCAAATCAAGGAAACTGTTGATTTTAAGCTGGATCTTAAGATAAATAAAACTGGAACAGTTTCTGGAGTGAAACTAACAACCTTCACACTCTTAACTCCAAACCTCATCTGCGGTCCAACACCCATGATGAATCCCCCACTCATCATCCCAACCAACAGTGTAAAGGTTGAGAAAGATGATACAGTTCAACTGAATTTAAGTTACACCATGGGAGGTGGCCTGGACAGTGTTGAAGCTTCAATTAAAAAAATCCCTTGAGAATTTCCTGAAGGATCATGGAAAAGTATTTATTTTGGGAATTGGGAACGATATGAGAGGAGATGATGCTGTTGGTCCTATTTTAACCAATAGATTGTTCTCAGAGTTCCAAAACCAGACAGACGTTGTTGTTGTGAACTGTGGCAGCGTGCCTGAAAATTACACAGGAACCGTAAGAAGGGAAAATCCATCCCATATTATATTCATCGACGCTGTGGAAATGGGAAAGGAAACTGGACATGTGAAACTTGTTAAAAAGGAAGAAATTTCAAATTACAGCATATCAACACATGCAATGCCAATTTCATTCCTTATAAAATACCTTGAATCTGCAGTGGATTCTGAAATCATTTTAATTGGAATCCAACCTGAAAACATGGAATTAAGTCAGGATATTTCAAAAGAGGTTGAAAATAGCATTGAAGATGTTTTTAATGGGTTAAAAATCCTTTTAGAGAGTTGATCTTTAATATCGTCAAACAACGAAGGATTAATTGAAAATCAAGTTGATGAAGAACCGCTCAAATCGTTTTTAAATCCTATTTGAAGATAAAAAATTGAACTCATTGATGAAATTCTTCTTAGACCATTTTATTTTTATCCAATTTCTATTATTTTCTTTAAAATTAATATATGGACCTGTTTTCAGATTCTTTACATTAAAAAAACCATTTTTACTGTTTTAAAAAAAATGTACAGTATAAATAAAAGGTTGATCTAAGATAACAAGATGAATGTTGCCATTTATATGGATGGTTACAAGTCAGTGCAAATGTGTTAAATAAGTATATGTTAAAAGTTTTTAATAGATTTTAAAGTTATTTCAGTGATAAAATGAAGTTATTATTTGTAGGAGCTCGGCTTTTCGATGATGTAGCACTTTATGCCAGACAAAAGGGATTGGAAACTATTTTAACAGAGTCAAATCCCATGGCACAGAACCTGAAACTTGCAGACAAACACTACCTCGTACCACGGGGCATGAAAGATCCAATGGATATTGCAATCAAGGAGGATGTTGATGCAGTTGTTCCCCTAATGGGAATCGATGGTCCTTTACTTGAGGTTGCCAAGATGAAGGAGAAACTTGAAGAGGACCAAGGCATTCCAGTCGTGGCATCTGGAGTTTTTGCAACATCCATTGCAAGGGACAAACTCAGAACAAAGGAATTTCTCCTTGAAAAGGGTATGAAAACACCGAAGTTCCATAAAATTCTCCCAAGCCAAAGTACTGTTAAAACTATTGATACCAATTTTCCAGTTGTTTTAAAACAGCCAGAAGGTCAAGGAGGTTCTGGAGTGGAGGTAATCTCTTCAAAGGTTGATCTTGATAACCGTTTAGCAGATTTAAGCGATTCCATGGAAGAGATATTTTTAGAGGAATTTCTTCAGGGAATAGAGGTTTCAATAGAAGTTTTAAGGTGGAAAGGTTCTTCTGTACCACTTGTTCCTGTTTACAAGGGTGAAACCACTGTTGAGGGAATTCATCCCCTGAACAAGATAAAAAAAGCCCCCCTTGATGTTGATGGTGTTGACAACAGAAAGAACAACCGTAATATTCAGGAGCTTGCTTCTAGGATAGCTGAACTTGTGGGTATTGAAGGAACTGCAGATATAGATATAATATTTGATGCTGAAACAAAGGAAAACAACATCATTGAAATCAACAACCGTCCCAGTGGAACCCGTTACATAACATCTGCTTCAACAGGTGTGAACCCCTTACATGAACTCGTGGATATGGGTGCAGGTTGTTGGAATCCTGAAAATGTTCAGAAACGTTTGAAACATTTTGCAGGACTTGAAATACCTGTGGGAAAACTTGAAAGTGGCAGAAACAATTACAAATTTAGAGATTTCTCAGGAGAAGAATCATGGATAGTTCATGGCCCTGAAAATTATGAACGAGTCACCATACGTGGGAAAACCATGAGAAAAGCCTTTGAAATTGCTGAAGCATTGAGGATAGATCTTGAAAAAGTTGGGAGCGTATGATCAATTAAGTATTCAAAGGAAGCTTCCAACTGGGTAGATAAAACAAAAAAAGCATATTTTTTTAAACCTTTCACGTTGTTTTCATGTTGAATTTTAAAGGCAGCACTTTGAGGATATTCTAAAGATAACTGAGATATTAAGATCTGTAGCTATCACTCTTAAGAATATTTTTTTATAATAGGTTCAAAAAAACCTAAACTGAGATGAGTTATATTTTTTAGATTTTAAACGTATTTAATACTAAATAAAATAAAAATAATAGGGTGGTAACTTGAGTAACATTCAAACAGGCATTTTCATATTCATTTTTGCATTTATAATAACCACTTTCTTCACCTTTTTTATAAGAAGGGCACTGAGGTACGCAGACATCAAAGACAATCCAATCGTAACGGAACACCGTTATAAGGCTGGCACACCAACCATGGGAGGACTTGCAATACTTCTGGGTTTTCTTCTGGTGGCATGTGCTTATCCCATGAACAAGATCCTTGTGCTGACAGCCATGATCATGCTGACTGCAGGAATCATAGGCCTGTTAGACGATTTAATCGGCCTTAAAACCAAGGAGTACCAGAAGCTCATAATGAACATATCCAACGAGCCAGTTGAAATAGGCAGATTAACTCTTAAACATGGAGAAAACGCAAGGGTTACCACTCCAAAAGCAAAGAAGGATCTTGTGAAACTTCTTGAAGATAAAAAGGTTGAAATCATAGATGAAGTTCCAATAAAAAAGGAAATTGGAGAGGGAGAAAAAATATTCACCCAGATCCTGATTTCACTATTCCTTGTGGTTTCAGGGGCTGTGAGCACCTCTGTTATGGGCATCAACATAGGATACTTCGTCATCCCAGTAATAATAATGGGTATCGTTGGATCTATAAACTCTGTAAACCTTATTGACGGAATGGACGGCCTTGCAGCAGGAATACTTGCCATAGCATCCACTGCATGTGCCATATTCGCATTTTCCACTGGAAACATGACCGGAACTGTTCCATTCCTGGCCCTTGCAGGTACCTGTTTCGGTTTCCTGGTGTTCAACAGATACCCTGCAAGCATATTCATGGGAGACACAGGTTCATTTGCACTTGGAGCTGGTTACATTACAGCAGCATTCCTTGGAAACGTTATATATTTCGCAGTGCTTGCACTGGCAGTTCCAATCATTTCAGTTATAGTGAGTCTGATGCACAGAGCTCATATAATAAAATTACCAGTTGAACCACTCCACCACACCCTCAACTACAAGGGAATGTCTGAACAGAAAATAGTGGGCCTTTACTGGGGTTTAACACTCCTAATATGTGCAGCTGCAATTTACTTCTACCATGCACTTTAATGCAGAGATAATTCAATCAACAGCATAAATTAACATGAAATAGGGATAAAAATGGAAATTACAACTTCTTACCTGGCTCAGAAGATCGAAGGCAAACTTTTCGGGCATGATAAAAAGATCACAGGAATATTCAACTTTCTTGGTGATGCGAAACCTGGAGATGCTGTGGTAAGACACTGGATAAACGAACAGGGCATTGAAATTGCTGTAGAAAAGGGAATTTCATGCATCATAACCCAAAATCCCCATGGAAAAGCCGTTGAAACTGCAGCAAAATTGGGTTTGCCAGTGATAGTGACTGAAAGGATAGAACTTGCCAATGCATTTGCAATTGAATGGGCAATTAAAAGATTTGCAGCTGATGCACTGCGAATCGTTGTCACAGGTACCAATGGAAAATCTACAACAACCCACATGATACATAAAATATTGGAGGATGCAGGTTACAATACCTACACAAACACAGACCCCCAATCTGAATTCAACACCCTGATAGACCCCAGAGTTGCAAAACAAATAGCTGAATTTCCTGGAAAAATTGAGGCAATGGTTGTTGAAGTTTCAGAGGTTCAGGGCTGGCTTAACAAGTTAATGAAGGATCACGCTCGGATCATGACTTCAGCAGTGAATCCTGATGTTCTTGTACTTACAAACGTTTCACTGGATCATATAGGGCTTGTTAATTCTCTGGAAGAAGCTTTTCATGAGATATCCGGTGCAATGAAAGCAATTAACTCCCCTTCAAAGACCCATGAAAAAACCTTTGCTGTGCTGAACAAGGAAGATCCTCTTATAAGCAAGATGGCCAAATTAAAAGGTTCAGAAACTGATGTGATCTTTTACGGAGCAACTGATCCTGTATTCAAAGCCTGCAACCTTGAAAATAGTCCAGAATATAAAGAGGAAGCTAAATATGAGTATGAAGAGGGTAATAGACCGTCTGAAGTTAATATGGGTCCAGATGGAATCACCTGCAATGGAGATGTTATTGTACCCATGGAAAAACTTCCATTCAAAAGCAGACACTTCCTCCAGAATACCATGGCTGCCGTTGGAGCAGCTCTGGTAGTTGGAATTTCCAAAAAGACCATTGAGGAATCTGTTTCATCCTACAAGCCCCTGAAAAGAAGGTTCAGTGTACTGCATGAGCATCCCACAATAATCGATGACTTCGCCCACAACCCCGATGGGATCATTGCAACCATAAAGAGTGCTGCAAAGAGTTTAAAAGACAATGGACAGTTGTACATTGTATCTGCAATTCGAGGTTCAAGGGGAGAAGCCATAAACAGTGCAAATGCACAGGCAATTGCAGATGGATTTAAAGGATTGGAATCAAAGGAACATCTCATAGGAAGTTTGATTGTGACTTCAAGCAGTGACGTTGTGGATGAGAACAACACCGTGAAAAACCATGAAAAAGTGGTTTTCCTGGAAAAGCTTGAAAGGGAAGGTTTAAAATATGAGTTCCATGAAAAGCTCCAAACTGCAGTTGAAACTGTCCTAAAATCTGCAAACCCCACTGACACAATTTTATTAATAGGAGCACAGGGTATGGATCCTGTTTCAGATATTTTAGATGAAATCCTTGACATTTAAGCAAGTTTTAACTAAATTCTTTTAATTCTTTTTTAGGGAATGGATATGTTAGAGGATATGATTTTTCAGGAAGCTGCAAATCTCATTTTAAAGATATTATTTATTCACATACTGCATCCTACTCATGATTGAACTTAAAAAAAACTTGAAGTATATATGCCATCATGGAACAACATAGGAACGTGAAAAATTCATGATGTACATCATTAAGGTATTGATTAAAAATGGAATATGTATGATTTATAATAATATACCATCAGATTGAGATCACCATTAATCTATGTTAAAAATAGAACATAAATATCTTAAAATGGAATTTATCCTTAAACTATAAAAATATTTATTTTAAGAGTTATTTTAAAAATGTTCTATAATATTGTATTAATAATACCACATGAGGGTATTTTTAATTAATAGTTTCTACAATATCTTATGGGTACTGAATTGAAGTACTAGGTACTGAATTGAGTACTACAAATTTATTTGATTATGAAATTTTTAATTTAAGATTGATTTAGAAAATAGTAGGATCAAACTTATAAAAAAATAAAGCCCATCCATTTGATGTGAGAGTTCAAAATGAAATGTACAGTTATAGGCGCAGGTAATGCTGGCCGTCCAGTAGCAAGGATACTAAACCATGCAGGTAACAGAGTAACCATCACCGACCAGAAGAAAATTGAAGAATTTCCAGATAAAGTCCAGAAAACTCTGAAAAAAATGGAAGATGAAGGAGTGGAACTTAAACTGGGTTCAAATGCACCAATTAACTTCGAAAATGGAGAACATGTTTATATATCTCCCACAGTACCTGAAAATGCACCAATAAGAGAATTTTTAAGTTCTGAAGATACTGAATTGATTACAAATGAAGATGTTTCAAGGGTGATAGATCATCTGATTGATATAGATATCATTGGAGTTACAGGAACCCTTGGTAAAACCAGCACCACCCATACGATTGCAGAGATATTTGAAAGTGCAGGTTACAGGGTGTGGATGTGCTCATCACGAATGGGCAACCTGTTGAGCGAGGTTATAATTGATGGAATAATCACTGGAAAACCTCAAGAAAATGATGTTGCAGTGCTTGAACTTCCCCATGGAACCTCAAGACTCATGTCACAGGTTCGTTTGAAGGTTGGAGTTCTGACAAACATCTACCCCGAGCACCTCGATGAATTCGATTACTCCATGGACAAGTATGCTGCAAGAAAATTGTTCATAGCAAATTCCAGTGAAACACTTGTTGCAGGGGTGCAGTGCAGAGAATTTTTAAACCCACTCCGTAAGGATACAATATTTTACTGCCTGAAGGATACAGAGGAAGATCCAGTTGAATTGAATGTTGCAGATGAGAGTTGTGAGGTTTCTTGCAGTGTTTACGGTTGTCCCTCCAATGGAGGTATCAGGATTTATAAGGATACTCCAGAAGAATCTGGAAAAACTGGGCAGGTTAAGTTTATGGCACCATTCAAATTAATGAGTTACTACCTCGAAAATGCTGTTGCTGCAGCAGCAGCAGCACTCTGTTATGGAATCCCTGAAAAATCCATATCAACTGGTTTAAGCCACTTTCATGGAGTTCCTGGACATATGGAGTACATAGGGAACTACAAAGGTAGGGATGTTCATTTCGATGCAGCGTTTGTACCTCAAGGATTGGTCAACACCTTGAACGTGTTCTCAGGTAAGAAGTTGGTGATCTTAATGGACAACCCAGACAGCACCAACCCCCGTGACAAGAACAAGATTGGAGAGGTTCTTGGATGCTACGCAGATGTCATGATCGTGAGTGGATACAATGAAACAACTAAAAAACTCGACATGGAAGCAGCACAGGAAGTTGTTGATGGTGCTGAAGGCTCCAAAGCCATGAAGTTTGTAGTTGAAGATATGGAGACTGCAGGAGATCTTTCAATTAAGTATTCAAAACCCGGTGATGTTATCCTACATGTTGGACCCGGTGCAATTACCTCCTACGAAGAGGTTAAATCCAAGATGATGATGGGAATAGAAGAAGGATGTAAAAAATATGAGTAATGATATTAGTTCCTCTAATCATTCTAATGAAATGAAAAAGGATATCTATGGAGTTATAGGAATTTGTGGAATCGTTGGAAACATTGCAGCACGTGTGCTAATGGACAGGGGATTCCATGTACTGGGTACAGACATGAGGTCAGAGGAGGAGTGTGAATTTAAGGACACCCTCCAGACTTACATCCATAACAATGACCTTGAAGTTTACTTTTCAGAGCATCCTGACTCTTTTTTCAGCCAATCCCAGTACGTAATACCTCCACCAAGCCTTTCAAAAGACTCAAAGGTGTTCCAGAAAATAGAGAAGAATGGAAGCAATGTTCTCGATGTTGATACCCTCCTCAATGAGATAAAACCTGATAAACCTGTTTTATGTGTTACAGGAACCAATGGAAAAACAACCACCACCACTCTATTGAAACATATATGCAGAACTGCTGGCTTGACAACCACAGAACATGGTTTCAGGAATTTACAGGGAAACATCGATTACATCCCCCCACTGCAGGCAAGACTCAAGGGAGATGTGGCTGTTCTTGAAACTGGAACCTTTGGAATTCCAGGAGATCTTAAACGTATGGTTGAACGCTGCCAACCATCATGTGGTATTGTAACCAACATCACACCAGACCATCTCCATGATGATCATGATTTTCTAAGTTACGCCAGCATAAAGGGAAGTTTCATGGAATACTTCAATAGGGGTAAGTTAATTGTTAACGCAGATGATCCAACCCTTTGGGGACTTGTTGAATCGTATAGATCCAGTTCAAACAATCAAAACCTCAATTCAGACAGCGACGAATGTGAGTACATAAGCTTCGGAGTGGACTACGGATCCACCAATCCTAACAAGAAGAAATGTATCTGTGGTCGTGAAATCCAGATCAACGAAACCATATCTGGAGTGGGTTACTACCACTGCGAATGTGGGCTTAAAAGGCCCGAACCAGATTACCTTGCAACAGATGTTAGAGAAAACAGTTTTACCTTGAAAACACCTGAAGGTGATGTGAAGTTTGAGATGAAGTTAAAGGGACTTCACAACGTTTACAACGCCACAGGTTCCATTGTGGCGGCAATTGAATTTTTTAAAATAGATTTAGATACTGTTAAAAAAGCAGTTGAAAGTTTTGAAGGTGTTTCTGGTCGTATGGAGTACATGTACACCTACGATGGTAAGGAAGTTATCGTGGATTATGGTCATAATCCGGCAGGTGTTGGAACCGTTCTGAGGGAGATGAAGAAGATCTACAAGAAACTGGCAGTTGTTGTTACAATTTCATCAGAATCCGGAGAAAGTGGTGATATTGAAATACTTAAAAAAGCAGTTGAAATTGGAGATTTTATTGTACCTGCATCTTTCTACTCAAGACAGGCTGCAGAGAAACATATTTCATCACCTAAGATCATACTTACTGACGAGTCAAAAGAAGAATTTAAAGCTGGCACCCTCGGAGCAACCGCTGATCAAGTTCTTGAAGGATTAAAAAAAGGTTTAGAATGTGATGTGGATGCTGTTATCTGTCTTGGTGAGGCTGCATTTAAATATAAAAGGAACATTCAATCACTGCCTAACTATTTAAAGGAGGAGAATAATTAATTAAAAATCCTACGATCATTATAAATGATCCAAAATCGTTATAGTTTGAACTGATTGAATATATTGAAAATTTCATGGTATCATGAATCTAAGAACGATTGCATATTATGTGGTGAGATCATGTTCATAAAAGTAAGGAGAGACACTCTAATCATTTTAATACTTGCGTTCCTGTTAATTTTATCAGGTCAGTTGATGACCTACATGGCATATGCATCCTCAAACGGAACTGAGGAAGGAGTTGCAATATCAGGTGTTATAATAAAGGGTAACGACATCATACCCACAGACACCATAAGAGGTAACATAGCTAATGCAGGTTTCAGATCAGGTAGTTACATCAAAGGAGACGCTTTAATCACTAGCAAACGACAGTTACCATTAAGTGAAGCCATTCAAAATGCTAAAACAGCAGCTCTGAACTCCAGGATTCCGGGAACAACAGTGAAACCAATTGTGGCTGCAGATGTTCAGGTTGATAAATCAACAGGAATCGTTACTGTTACAGTAATAGAAGACTTCTCAAGTGTCAAAATTTCAGGAGCGAACAGTACATGAATAGAAACAAACTGATAAAGGCGTTCATATTCCTAATAACCATTTTGATGGTTGTAGGTACATCCTCAGCAACGTGCAACGTTGTGGTCATAACAGACCCCACTGGAACCGATCCCAACGGTGCTGCAGGAGGAAGTATGTCCTGGGCAGCCAACATGTTCCAGTCAACCTTCATACTCTCCAAGGAGAAACATTTCTGTCTTCTTTCTGGTGGTGAAGGTGAGTCTTCAACGAGAATTCAAGCAATAGTTGCGGCCCTGGCAAAGCTTGAAAATGGTGCAACTCCTTCAGAAGCAGCTTCCACAGCGAGCAGTTATTCAGGGATCAGGCTTGTGGTGGGTAGTGCAACCCAGGGTGCTGCAGTTGGTGGTGACTTCAATGCATACCTTGTTGTTGTTTCAAACAACGGTACAATAACCGTGACCCACTATTCAGGAGGCCTTGCAGTGCTACCTGCAGGGAGCAGAGGAGCTATTATTCACTTGAGAAACAGTGAAGGAAACCCTCAAGCCGGAACTGCAGACACAGTACGTCTTCAAACCGCAGAGAACATAGGAAAAATGATAAGGGATGGATACAACGCCACTTACATAGTTGGAAAAGCCATGGAAGAAGTAGCGATAGACTCTGGTGAAAAGCATGGTGGAGGTGGAGTCAACCTGGTTTCAGGAGTAACAACTGGAGATATGTTCACACCTGAAAACTTGAACGAAACTGGATACCCCATGGATGGAGCCTTCTACAAGGTATGTCCAACATGTGGTTGGAGAGTTAGTTACCCTGAGGCAGATAATTACCAGACCTGTCCAAATGATGGAAGCACATTGAAAACTGTTTACGCATATGATGCTCTTATAGATGCAATAACAGTTTCAAATAGTAGTTTATCAGTGTCCACCTATGGAACAGAGGCCCCCGGTATTTCAGAAACAACGAAGGAACTGGTAACTGCATCCGTTAAGAAAAATGGATATGATGCCACTGCAATTGCGAAGACCCTGAACTCTGCAATAGATAGTGGAACCCTTGTAGGAGTAAACTACGTTGAACCCAAAGATATAAACGTGAAACCAAGTTCCAGAGCTGTTGGAGTTTATTATAAACAGCTTGCAAATGGTAGAACATCACCTACATGGAATCTACCTGTTAGTTCATCCTTCCTTAACATAGTGGGAAACATACAAACAGCAATTGGATTGATACTAGTTTTACTAGTTTTATTCAGAAGCACTCTCATAAAGTCCTTCTTGAAGAAGAGATAAAACTGTAATCAAACCATGGAGTTTAAAAAACCGGTACAAAAAAATAATTTAAAATTTTTTTTATTAAATTTTTTATTTTATTTTAAAAAAAGATCTATTTTAAAAAAGAAGGTTTAAGTCTCATTGAGACATGTCCTTCAACGAATGATTAATAAATTATTGTGAATGAATATTAAATATTTGAATTAACGAAAGGTGAGACCATGGCTTTAATATTAATACGTGCAGATAATAAAGAAAAACTTTTAAACGGTATTGCAGATGTTGAAAGACATGCAAAACTAAAAATACTGGGAATTCCAAAGGCAATACCTTCAGAATCTGCGGATAACATTGTTCAGGGAATAATAAAGCAAAAACTTCGATCAAAATCAAAAAAAGCAGTTATAGTTAGGGTTGAGGAAGACACGACAAAAAGTATAGTTAACATAAGAAAAATACACCCTCCTGCCCATTTAATGGTTATAAGTGAAGAGTATGATGAATTTAAAGATCTTGAAGCTAATTTTAAGGAACTTAAACCATTCAGAGGTTACTATTCCCCTAAAAATCCTAATTCTCCAAAACCTAAAAATATCAGTTCTACAAAAAAACAGAAATAAATCGGGAATTATACTTGGATATTGCTGAGTGATACCCCAATGGGATCATACGATTAAAATCAGCACACCAATATTCATTTCATCAAAAAAAGTAAAATTTATATTAATTAAATTAACGCTTTTTTATCCGTGCTATGTCTCCAATTGTAGCTCCACGAGCATTCAAGTGCCCAATATCTTCAGGAGCAGCACCATCATTCTTCTCAAGAAGTGTGATACCCAAGATTCTTTCAAGCTTCCTTGCAAGCTTGATATCAGGAATCATCTTACCGGATTCTATCCGATTTATAACAGAAGCCTTTTCATAGATCTTCTCGGCCAACTCTTCACGTGACCATTTCTTCTTCTCCCTTGCCTGCCTTACAAGAACATTACAATCTTCAACCACCTCATATGTGGGCTCTGCAGGTCTTGGTCTTCTTCTTGGAGCTCCAGTTTTTCTTGGTGCACCGGGTCTCCTTGGTTTTTGGGGTTCCCTCTGAACTTTACCAAATTTGGAGCATTCTTTGCATGTTAACATTACTGATCCATCGATCTTAGTCTTCAATGGAGTTCCTATTATTTTCTTTCCGCATATCTCGCATCTCATGACGATCCCTTTGAACTTGTACTCACTATATAATCTGTACCTCTATATTTAAATATTATTAAAAACTAAAAAATCTACATATAACATTAATATATTATGAACGAACATATCTTTATTTTATAAAAATTAGGAGTGAGTTAGGACCATGGAAAACATGTCCCCAAACATATTAAAAAAGATAGAAGACCTTAAAACTGAGATAAAAATTCTCAAAGAGGAGAATACTAAAACCAAACGTAATCTAACGTGGAAGGTGAGGAAACTCGAGAAAGATAAGGTCCTTATCGAAAATGAAAAGATGAGGCTGGACAGGGAAGTTAAATCTCTAAGGGGGGAGATTGAAAGGTTCAGATCACCTCCACTGGTAATTGCAACAGTAACCGAAGTTCTAGATGACGGCAGGGTAGTTGTAAAAAGCAGTACAGGTCCTAACTTTGTTATTGGATATTCACGCTTCCTAAATAAAAAGGATCTCGAACCTGGAGTTCGAGTTGCACTCAATCAGCAGACATTCAGCATAGTACATGTCCTACCATCTGAGAAGGACCCAATAGTTAGTGGTATGGAAGTTGATGAGAAACCACAGGCAAGCTACGATCAGATAGGTGGACTTGAGGAGCAGGTAGTTGAAATTAAAGAGACAGTTGAACTGCCCCTTAAAAAACCAGAATTATTCACAAACATTGGAATTGAACCACCTAAGGGTGTTCTTCTTTACGGCCCACCAGGAACAGGTAAAACCCTCCTTGCAAAGGCAGTTGCACACGAAACCAATGCAACCTTCATAAAGATAGTTGCATCTGAATTCGTCAGGAAGTACATAGGTGAAGGTGCAAGACTTGTCAGGGGCGTTTTTGAGCTTGCAAAAGAGAAATCACCAAGTATAATATTCATAGACGAAATCGATGCAATTGCTGCTAAAAGGCTTAAAAGCTCAACAAGCGGTGACAGAGAGGTTCAAAGGACCCTTATGCAGCTTCTTGCAGAGATGGATGGTTTTGAAGCCAGGGGAGATGTTGGAATTATTGCAGCAACCAACAGACCAGACATACTTGACCCTGCACTTCTGCGTCCTGGAAGGTTTGACAGGTTCATAGAGGTGCCAGTTCCAAATGAAGAAGGTAGAATGGAAGTTCTCAAAATTCACACATCTCACATGTCCCTGGATGAAGAGGTGGACATCCAGCTCATTGCATCTCTTACAGAGGGAGCTTCAGGTGCTGACCTAAAGGCAATATGTACAGAAGCAGGTATGTTTGCAATAAGGGAAGAAAGATCCACTGTAACCGTTGCAGACTTCATGGATGCTGTTGAGAAAATAATTGGAATGGAACGGGAAGAAGAGATGAGAAGAGAAGCTGGAGTCATGTTCGGCTGAACTTCAAACTTTTCATTTTTTTTTCATCTAAATTTCAATATAAATTCTGATTTTAAGCCAATGATGAACCCTATGAGCTCTGATACGTGATGACTGATGGGCGATCTGAGGCTACTTAACATTTTACTTAATAATTCAAATTATATTCTATTATTTCTAATTTTTCTCATTCTTTTATATTCTAGTTCTTTTAAGGATCTTTTAATTTGTTAAAAAAAGTTATTTCTAAAAAATGGTTGAATCAGATTAAATAAAATTGAATAAAAAAATATTTCAATCTGTAGGGTCCTTTCAATCAAAAAAAATTAATTAAAAAAAATTAAATCTGTTTCAATCAGAGTCCCTATGAAATTCCAATAAAAGTTGATTTACATCTCCAAAAACCAGCTGATTTTCAAGTTCTGGAACTTCAGGACGTGTAACAACAACCACAGGTATTCCAAGTTCAATTGCAGCTTCCAACTTTGAAGGTGTACCCCCTGTTTCACCACTCTCCTTGGTCAGAACAACAGATGCATTGTACTCCTCCATCAGAACCTTGTTGAATTTCTTTGAAAAGGTTCCCTGCATTGCGATTATGTTCTCACCGGTTAAACCCAGTTCAAGACATTTATTCAAGGAATATATTGAGGGTACAACTCTTGCAACAATAGTTTCTGGAGATATTAATTTAGTTAGGTGGTGGAGGGTTGAAACACCTGCAAGGTGCATTACCTTAGGATTTAAATTGTTTTTATCTTTTAAATCCTTTTCTGCACCTTTTTCTAAATTTTCTGCAATCTCCTTCACCTTTGAAGCTGCCTCCTCAAATGATCTGAATTCATATATCAAATCATCTTCTGGAAGGAGGATTTGTGGTCTTTCAAACCTTAAATAATTTATTCCGGCTATTTTTGATGCCTTAATTGCATTTTTGGTTGCTTCAGCTGCAAATGGATGGGTCGCATCCACAAGAACTTCTATACTTTCTTGGGATAGGATCTGGATCATTTCATCCACATCCAATCCCTTTGATATAACATGAGAAGCCCCTGCGGATCTTGCAAGTTCACCACCGTACCCTGTGGTTGTGGTGGCGAGTATTTCATTATCCTCAAAGGTACTGAGTTTTGCAATTATTCTGACTGCATCACGTGTACCAGCCATCACCATTATCTTCATTTTATCAACTTCTCAGATATGAATTCACTTATGAAGATAATTGCTGCAACCACCACTATTAAAACCCAGTCCACGGCCCCAATTGCGGTTGTCCTGAATATTCCCTGAAGGAATGGCACGTAAATTACGCAGACTTGGAGCAGGAACGATGCTGCAACAGCCAACAACAAGGTTTTGTTGGGTACCCTTGCCTTGGCCTTGCAGTTGAACACGTTGAATATCTGGAACATCACGAACACTGTGAATGCCATGGTTGTTGCCTTGATGACAGTTGAACCTGACATGAGTTCGAAGTAGTACAGTGCAAGGGTTCCTATAGCCATAACAACCCCTGCAAAGACTATCCTCATGAGGTTCTTCCTGTGGAGGATATTTCCCTTGCTTGGAGGACGTTCCATAACATCTGCCTCAGAAGGTTCAACACCCAGGGACTGGGCTGGAGGACCGTCCATTATTATGTTGATCCAGAGTATCTGAATTGGGTTGAAGGGTATTGGAAGATTTGCAAGGGATGCAACTGTTATTGTGAGTATCGCACCTATGTTAGTTGAAAGCTGGAACTTAACAAACCTTTTGATGTTGTCGAAGATGGTTCTTCCCTCTTTAACAGCTTTAACAATTGTTGCGAAGTCATCATCCTGCAGTAACATGTCTGCAGATTCCTTGGCAACATCTGTACCTGATCCCATTGCAACACCAATGGCTGCCTTTTTAAGTGCAGGTGCATCGTTAACTCCATCTCCAGTCATTGATACAACATGGCCTCTTGAACGCAGTGCCTCAACTATTCTGACCTTCTGTTCAGGAAAAACACGTGCATACACATTAACTTCTTCAACCATGTTCTTGAATTCCTCATCACTGAGTTTATCAAGGTCAGAACCTGTGAGAACTTTTCCAGATCCATCCTCTGATTTAGGAACTAAAATTCCAATTTCAGATGCTATGGCTGCTGCAGTATCCTTATGATCACCGGTTATCATCACAACGTTGATCCCTGCCTTTTTACATGTTGCGACAGCTTCCTGGGCCTCTTTACGTGGGGGATCCATCATTCCAACGAGGCCCACAAATATCAGATCATTCTCAAGGCCATCTTTATCCTCCAGATCAACACTCGAATCAATTTTTTTGTAGGCTAGTGCTAAAACTCTCAGGGCACTTGAGGTCATGTTTTTGAGTTCTTGAAGAATTTCTTCCCTGTTGTCCTCTGTGATTTCCTGAATTTCTCCTGCCTCTTCAACACGGCTGCATCGTTGGAGTATGATTTCAGGAGCACCCTTGGTCAGTACATATCTTTCGCCGTTGAACTCGTTGACAGTGGTCATTCGCTTCCTTTCACTGTCAAGGGGTATCTCAAAGATCCGTCTATGGATCTTTTCAAGTTCTTCACGGCCGTAGCCATTTTCATCTGCAAATATTAGCATTGCCCCATCTGTTGGATCTCCAATGATCCTTCCATTCGAGAGGGAGGAGTTGTTACAGAGTGCTGAAACTGTGTAAGCCATTTCAGGGGCCGTGATCTTGGTTTGACGCACTGTCATCTTGTTCTTTGTGAGTGTTCCTGTTTTATCTGTACATATGGTTGTACATGAACCCAGGGTTTCCACGGCAAGAAGTTTTCTTACAACCGCATTGCTTTTAGCCATTCTTTGCATTCCCAGGGCCAAAGTCAGGGTTAAAATTGCGGGCAAACCCTCTGGTACAGCTGCAACTGCCAGGGAAACTGCAGTCATGAAGTTTTCAACGATTGGTACACCCTTGAAGAACTGGAGTACGAATATTCCAGAACACACAACAACAGCTATGAGGCCCATCATCTTTCCAAGACTGGCTATCCTATCCTGAAGGGGTGTTTTTGCCTCTTCTTCCTGTATCATTTCTGCAATTTTACCTATGGCAGTGTTCATTCCGATTTCAACGACAACTCCCAATCCACGTCCCATTGAAACACTGGTATCCATGAAGGCCAAGTTCTTTGTTTCCTCATCCGATACAAATGTTTCATCCTTTTTAACAGGTTTTGATTCACCAGTTAGTGCTGATTCATCAATGAGCAGATCATAACTTTTTATTAATCTTATATCTGCAGGAATTTTGTCTCCTTCTTCAACAACAACGATATCTCCAACTGTGAGTTCAGCAGCAGGAAGTTTAACCTTTTTACCGTCACGTACAGCAACTGCTTCTGCAGAACTCATATCCTTAAGTTTTGCCATTGCTTCTTCAGCACGATTCTCCTGTATGAATCCTATAGTTGCATTTAAAACAACTACAATTAATATTACAGCCGCATCTGTAGTGTCTCCTACAAAAGCCGCAGCAACTGCAGCCACAATAAGGAGAATTATAAGGAAATCTTTAAACTGACCTAAAAACCTTTTTAAAGGCCCTGGTTTTTCTTCTTCCACCAACTCGTTTGTTCCATATTTAATAACACGTTTTTGAGCTTCTTCAGTTTTTAATCCATCTGATTTGGATTTTAAATTATCTAAAACTTCATCAACGCTTAGACTTTGCCATTTCATGGTTTACACATCTTGTAAAAAACTGCTTTTTTGTAATTTATGAGTTTCATATTCTTTTTTGTATTTAAAAATTCATTTGAAAGGGGTTTTATTATTAAATCTGATCCCACAGCCTCTGCAACCTTCACTATGTATGGTTGAAGTTCTTCTGGAGGCCTTATTGAGTAGATGAGTGATGCACCACCATATATTTTTAAGTCGGGATCTGTAATGTCATCTTTAACAACACCTTCATGGGAAGGTTTAATATCTGTCATGATAATATTCATTTTATGATGTTCCTTCAGTTTGAGTGCAACCCTTGGGAAACCACCAACACCAACCTCAACGATCTTAGAGGTTTCATAGTTTTTTAGAATGTAATCTGATAAATCGTTCCACATCATATCACTACACTGTTTAATGGAGAAATTCATGATAATAAGAGAGTTCCGGCGTCCAGATATCAAAAGGGTTCTTGAAATCGAGGAGTCTTCCTTCGATGACCCCTACCCATCCAGTGTTCTTGTTGAAATTTACAACCTTGGAGCTGGTTTTCTGGTTGCCCAGGAAGATAATAGTATCGTGGGATATATTATATTTTGGATCAGATTTGAAGATGAGGGTCATATAATTTCAATTGCAGTTGACAAAAAATACAGGCGGAAGGGTGTTGGTTCCAAGCTCGTTGAAACTGCCACGGAAATATTCTGTAAGTACAACGTGAAAACCATAAAGTTGGAGGTCCGACTTGGAAATCGTGGAGCACAGAAGTTCTACAGACACTTGGGATTCTCTGAAAAAAGGTTCTTGAGAATTACTACGAGGATCTTGAAGATGCAGTGATCATGAATCAAGAACTGATGAAAACAACAGAACCGAAGATTGAATAGGGGAGTGGATTAAACATTGATAAAAATTCCCATTAGGCTCATTAGAAATATCAGAAACATCATCAAGCAGGATAAGAATAATTTAACTTAAATATTGAATTAATCCATTGATAAGACTTTAATATGAATTTTATAGGATAAACAAATTTTACTCCATGAATAAAGCTCATCTAATACTAAATAAGTGCATAAAAAATATGATACGAATAGAATAAAAAGTTAGTGTAACGATACGGTGATGTAATGCTAAAAGAAGCAAAATTAGCTTTAGAAGACGGAACAATATTTAAAGGAGATGGATTCGGTTTTGAAACCACTAAAACTGGTGAAGTGGTTTTTACAACGGGAATGACTGGATACGTTGAATCACTTACTGATCCTTCCTACAAAGGTCAGATACTCATATCAACATATCCCTTGCAGGGTAACTACGGAGTTTCCAGTGAATGGTTTCAATCAGAGGGGATAAAGGCTGAAGGATTTATTGTAAGGGAGAACAACCAATACACATCCCATAGTTTATCAGAAAAGAATTTATCAGAATTTTTAGCTGAATATGAAGTTCCAGGGATAAGTGGTATCGACACCCGTGCCCTTACCCTTAAGATCAGAAGGTTTGGGGCCATGAAAGGAGCTCTCACAACAGAGGACATATCCGATGATGAACTTAGGGAAATGGCAAAGGCACAGAAGGGTATAGAGGAACTTGACCTTGTGGATGAAGTCTGTGTTTCAGAGCCCAGGATATTCGGTGAGGACTACGATAAATGGGCTGTCATTCTGGACTGTGGGATAAAACAGAACAGTATCAATGCACTGCTTAAGAGGGAAGTTGGAGTCGTTGTGTTGCCCTACAAGACTGATATTAAGGACATCATGGACTACGAACCTGATGCAATGCTTGTTTCAAGTGGCCCTGGAAATCCAGAGAGGGTTGGAAATGCCATTGAAACAGTTCAGAAACTCAAGGAAAAACTTCCAATATTTGGAATATGCCTTGGTCAGCAGATAATCAGCCTTGCATTCGGTGCCAAAATCTACAAGATGAAGTTCGGTCACAGGGGAATAAACCAACCAGTTAAGGACCTTAAAACTGGAAAGGTTTCAATAACATCCCAGAACCACGGCTTCACAGTGGATCCAGAATCAGTCAAGGACTTACCAATAAACGTAACCCAGTTGAATCTCAACGATGGCACTCCTGAAGGAATAGAACATGAGGAACTGCCAATTTCAAGTGTGCAGTACCATCCAGAGGCTGGACCCGGGCCACACGACACTGACTATTACTTCGACAACTTCGTTGAAACCCTGAAAAACTACTGAAATTAGTTAATTAAAACTTAATTAAAACTAAACTTAAATACTTAAAAAGCCAATTGTAGACAGATAAAACCTCCTAATTATAATAAAAACGGTTTAAAAAATAGTAACTGAGTTATTTATTAAAAATTGAGGATTAGCTTGGATAATTTATCAAAATTGATTGAATTAAAATTGATTGTTAAGTAAATGGCTTATAATAATTTCTAATTAAGAGAATTAAGTAGAGGATCATAAATGCCAAAGGACGCAGACATAAAAAAAGTTCTCATTATTGGATCGGGACCCATTCAGATTGGTCAGGCAGCTGAATTCGATTATTCAGGTTCCCAGGCATGTAAATCCCTCATGGAAGAGGGAATTGAAACCGTGCTTGTGAACAGTAACCCTGCAACCATACAAACTGATATCGAAACTGCTGACAAAGTCTATGTGGAACCCCTTACCCCTGAAATTGTTGCAAAAATAATAGAAAAGGAGAAACCAGATGCAATACTCCCCACAATGGGTGGACAAACCGGTTTAAACGTTGCAACCGGTCTTGAAAAGATCAATGCCCTCGATGGAGTTAAGGTCATAGGATCATCGGTTCAGACCATAAGAAACGTTGAAGACCGTGATCTTTTCGGACACTTCATGTTGAAGTTAAATGAACCCATACCAAAGTGCAGAGCAGTTACTTCTCTTGAAGAAGCTCTTGATGCCGTCGAAGAGATTGGTTACCCTGCCATAGTCAGGCCTGCATTCACCCTTGGTGGAACAGGCGGAGGTGTTGCCCACAACCAGGAAGAACTGGTTGAAATTGCAACCCGGGGCCTTGATATGAGCTTCATAAACCAGGTTCTCATTGACGAGTCTGTTATTGGATGGAGAGAATTTGAGTACGAAGTGATGAGGGATAAAAACGACACTTGTATTATAGTATGTAACATGGAGAACATGGACCCCATGGGAATACATACCGGTGAAAGCATAGTTGTTGCTCCAAGCCAGACCCTTTCAGACGTTGACAACCAACGACTAAGGAATGCCTCCATCAAGATCATAAGGGCCCTTCAGATACAAGGAGGGTGTAACATCCAGTTCGCTGTTCACCCAGACACCGGAGATTACAAGGTCATTGAGGTGAACCCAAGGGTGAGCAGAAGCAGTGCACTTGCTTCCAAAGCCACAGGATACCCAATTGCAAAAATATCCTCCAAGATAGCAGTTGGAATGACCCTTGATGAGATACAAAACGATATAACCAAGGAAACACCTGCATCCTTTGAACCGTCCCTGGACTACGTGGTTGCAAAGGTACCGCGTTGGCCATTCGATAAATTCAAGGGGATTAAACGTGAAATTGGGGTTCAGATGCAGTCCACTGGAGAGGTTATGGCAATAGGTAGAACTGCAGAAGAAGCCCTTCACAAGGCCATAAGATCCCTTGACATAGGTAAAAACAGTTTTGAAGAGGTTCCATTCACAGAGGATCTCCTCAGAAATGCAACGGATCAGCGCATATTCCATATTTACAGTGCCCTGAAGTCTGGAATGACCGTTGAAGAACTGCATGAAATAACCCAGATAAACACCTTCTTTTTATATAAATTACTCAACATCATTGAATTTGAGAACAAATTAGAAAATTTAAGCACTAAAAATAAAGATGATGTTTTAAATCCAAAAATCCTTAAAAAAGCTAAGAGGATGGGATTCCCTGATCGCAAGATCGCCAAGTACGCAGGATGTTCCGAGAAAAACCTTCGAAACATCAGAAAGGAAAATGGCATAGTTGCAACCTACAAAATGGTTGATACATGTGCTGCAGAGTTTGAAGCAAAAACACCCTACTACTACAGTACATATGAAGATGAGGATGAAGTAGCTGTTTCTGATAATAAAAAAGTTATTATAATTGGTGCAGGACCTATAAGAATTGGTCAGGGCATAGAATTTGATTACTGCTGTGTTCATGCATCAATGGCACTTAAAGATGAGGGAATTGAAACTATAATCATAAACAACAACCCAGAAACCGTCAGTACTGATTACGACATCTCAAACAAGCTCTACTTCGAACCCCTGACACTGGAGGATGTCATGAACATCATTGACAAGGAAAAACCACATGGAGTCATTGTCCAGTTCGGAGGGCAGACATCCATAAACCTTGCAGTGCCCCTTGCAGAGGAAGGTGTAAAGATTCTTGGAACTCCTCATGAAAGTATTGATCGTGTTGAGGATCGTGAAAGGTTCACCGAGGTTTTAGAGAAACTTGAGATACCTCAGGCAGATTATGGTATTGCACACTCATTCGAAGATGCCAGCAAAGTTGCAGAGAGAATAGGTTTCCCAGTACTCGTCAGACCTTCCTACGTTCTCGGTGGAAGAGCCATGGAGATAGTCTACGATGACGATGAACTCAGGGAGTACATGAAGGAAGCCGTGAAGATATCACCAGAACATCCCATACTCGTTGACAAGTTCCTTGAGGATGCAATCGAAATAGATGTTGACGCACTCTGCGATGGAGAAGAAGTCTTCATCGGAGGGATAATGGAACACATTGAGGAAGCAGGAGTTCATTCAGGAGATTCTGCATGCGTTATACCACCACAGAGCATCTCAAAAAAGGTTATCCAGACAATCAGAGAACACACAAGAAAACTCGCCCTTGAACTGGACGTTGTTGGACTTATGAACATCCAGTACGCTGTCAAGACCGAAGAGAATGGAGAAGACACAGTTTACATCATTGAGGCCAACCCACGTGCAAGCCGTACAGTTCCATTCGTGAGTAAATCTGTAGGAGTGCCACTTGCAAAGGTTGCAGCCATGCTCATGATGGGTAAAAAACTCAGTGACTTCGGACTCAGGGATAAAATTGAAATCAAACACGTTGCAGTTAAAGAATCAATATTCCCCTTCATCAAGATTCCTGAGGCAGATTCAGTACTCGGACCTGAGATGAAGTCCACTGGGGAAAGTATGGGAATAGATGACAACTTCGGAGTTTCCTACTACAAGGCACAGCTCTCAGCAGGCATGAAACTTCCAAAAGAGGGTAAAGTGTTCATAAGTGTTAAGGATGCAGACAAGGACAGTATCCAGGACATAGTTGAAGATGCAGCAAATATGGGATTCCAGCTTACAGCAACCCGTGGAACTGCAGAAGCTGTTAAAGAGCATGTTTCCATAGAAACCATTCGTAAAGTGAGTCAGGGATCACCAAACATACGTGATGCAATGCTTGATGGTGAAATAGACCTTATAATAAACACCCCATCAGGCAGACAGTCTGCAGATGATGGTTACCATATAAGAAGGCTTGCAGTTGAACTTGGAATACCCTACGTCACAACACTTGCAGGGGCCAGGGCAGTTCTAAAGGCAATTGAGAAGGTTAAAGATGGAAGTATTGATGTTAAATCCCTCAACGAGTATCATGAGTTGATTTAATAGAAAAAGGAAGGATTAAAATCCTTTTTTTATTTTATTATGGATATTCCTATTTAACTGGCAAAATCAGATTTTTTTTAATTTTTTAAGTTCTATTTCATCATTAAAAAATATTTTAAATGAAATTAATTTCAAATAAAAATTTTTTTTATATGATTTTTTTTGCTTAGTCCATAAATTTAAAGTCACGGGTTAAATTTAAGGTTAAAAATTGTTTTTCAAAAAATTAGATACTGTAACATCTTTTTTTTAATATTTCAACGATTTTTCATGATTTTCTATTATAAAACAATGAATAAAAGGATATTTTTCAATACTGTAAACTAATAAATAGAAGGATAAAAAATATCTTATTTCATATGATCACCATTAAAAACGCCACGGTTCTCTATGGAGAAAACATGGAAGCTGTGAAAGCCAACATCCTCATTGAAGATGATAAAATAGTAGAAGTATCCGAAAACGCCAACGGTGGGAAATTTGTGGATGCTTCAGGCTGCATAGTTGCCCCATGCCTCATAAACTCCCATATTCACATGGGGGATTCAGTTGCAAAGGATGCTGGGGACGGACAACCCATAGACAAAATAGTTAAACCTCCAGATGGTATAAAGCACAGGATACTGAGTGAAACTCCTCCAGAGAAACTCGTTGAATCTATGAGAGAGTCAATGAACTACATGCTTGAAACAGGTACCACAACCTTTGTTGATTTTAGAGAGGGAGGATTTGAGGGTGTTGAACTCATTGAGGAGGCTTCAATGGATATTCCCCTAAGGACTATCGTTCTGGGACGTCATGATTCATTCCTGGATCCAGAGGTTGAAACCTCCGCTGTGAAAAAAACAGCACGAAAACTTCTAAGAATCTGTGATGGAATTGGTTTAAGTGGTTTTGGTGAGATAAGGGATGATGTGGCCATTGCCATTACCGATACCTGCAGGAAGTACGGTAAAATCTCATCCATACATGCTGCAGAGTATCTGGATGTTCAGGAAGAATCTTTAAGAACAAAGGGTAACACTGAAGTTCAAAGGGCCCTTAAAACAGGGTTTGACCTTCTAGTACATTTAACTTCACCCATGGACGATGATTTGAATCTTACAGGACTAAATGGTGTGCCCGTTGTTTCATGTCCCAGATCAAATGGAGCATTATCCGTGGGAATACCTCCAATAAAGGAGATGATGGACAACAACATAGACGTTCTCCTTGGAACCGACAACGTGATGTTCAACTCCCCAAACATGTTCCATGAGATGGAGTATGCTCTCAAGGTTACAAGGGGGATTTGCAAGGAGTATCTGTCCCCAGTTGATGTGTTTAAGATGGCAACTGTCAACGCTGCAAAGGCTCTGAAACTGGATACTGGGTGGATTCAGGAGGGTAAGGTTGCTGATCTAATGATGGTTAAACTGACATCTGAAAATCCAGTGCTGTCCCTCATAAATAGGGTTGAATCGAAAAACATAATAGGATTGATAACTGATAGTAGATTAATATTAAAGAGGTGAACCAATGTACAAGAAAATACTACTGCCAACAGATGGTTCAAAATACGCAAATAAAGCTGCAGAACATGCCATCTGGATTGCAAGTGAAAGTTGTGCTGAATTAATTGTTTTGAATGTGGTTGAAACTTCTTCACTTGTAGGATTACCTGCAGAGGACCTCATAGTGAAAATCACTGAGATGCTCAAGGAAGAGGGAAAGCAAGCCATAGAAAAAATTGGTGATATGGCAAAAACCAGTGAAATTGAACCTAGATGTGGAGAAACATTGAAGGTAACATCCAAAACAAAGGAAGGTTCTCCTGCAGAAGCAATATTAAAAACCATTGAAGAAGAAGATATAGATCTTGTTGTGATGGGAACTTCTGGAAAACATGGATTGGACAGATTTTTATTGGGAAGCGTAACTGAAAAGGTAGTCAGATCAGCAAAATGCCCTGTTTTAGCTGTGCACTGATCTGCAAAAAAATTTTTTAATTGATTTAACCGTGTTAATCAGTTTTATGAGGAATTAGCAGGTGTAACAATGCTTGTAAAAGAGATAATGTCAGAGGACATACACTACATAAACGTTCCAGGAAACCGTGCCAACGCACTGGAAATCATGAGAGATACCAACGTATCAGGATTACCCGTTGTTAAAAAGGGAACCAAAGAAGTTGTTGGAGTACTTACAAGGACAGATCTTGTTGAAAACCCTGATGAAGAACAGATAGCTCTTATAATGACCCGGAATCCAATAACTGCATCTCCAGATGATGAAGTTAAGGATATTGCAGTTAAGATGATGGAAAACAACATAAGAAGAGTTCCAATAACTGAAAATGGAGATTTAGTCGGCCTTGTAACTGCATCAGATATGATAAACAATGCATTATGGAAGATGGAAGTTAAGGATCCAGTTGAAGATTACATGCTCAAGGATATTCCAACAACATGGGAAAAAACTCCCCTCACTGTTGCATTTGGGATAATGAGGTACTTCAACCTCAAGGTTCTCCTGGCCCTTAACAACGAGGGAAAACTTTCAGGCATACTCACAGAAACGGATTTCATAGACGAAAGTGAGGTCGTTTCAGAGAGAACCGTGCACAACACATCCGTAGGTACTGAAGGGGATAAATGGTCCTGGGACAGTAAAAGCGTGCTTTACGTCGTGAAGAATCATCTTAAATTTTCTGATAAGGAGGTTAAGGATGTTGCAACACCGGACCCCGTTGTTGTAACAACAAAAACACCGGTTCAGGAATGTGCAAATAAGATGAAACAGCGAAAAATTGAACAGATTCCTGTAATCGATGTTGAGGGAGATCTGGTTGGACTTGTAAGGGCCATTGATTTAATAAAGGCTATCAGCGATTAAAATGTCAAAAATTCCAATTTTGAAGATAAAGGGGGATCCAGAAACCATAAGGGTCATCGCCAAAAAGGGTGGGGATGTGTCCATACAGACCATAAACCTGAAATTCATAATGGCCAACCTATGGTGGGATGGAGCCCCTGAACTTGAAACCTTTTTCAACGTGATGGAGTTAACAATAAAAAGAGCCCTTAAAGAGGTTCATGAATTCGAAAAACTGACCATTGACTACACCTACCGTGCAAATGACAGACTTGAAGATGCATCTGAGATAGTGGTTGAAATAAACGATGTCAAAGCTGATGATGTGGATGTGGAAGTGGCTGGACGATTCATAAACCTTCTTGGAGTGGATGATAGAGGATTCTTCAAACGGCTCACAAGCTCCCGTAGAAGGGTTGAAGAAACAATACACAAGGAGATTTAAAAAGAGGAATATTAATTTTTTTCATTTTTTTAAGGATATTAGATAACTGATTTTTAGGAATTAACTCAAAATTTATTAGTTTTTATTAGTTGTTATTTCTTTTAAATAAATTAAATGGGAATTAAATAGAATTAAAAACCCTTGAAATTTTAAATGCTCAACATATCACTAAATAACTCGTCTAATATGGGGCAAAACTTCAATGAGAAGTTTTTCAGCATCGGCCCTATCAACAACTCTTCTTGCAACGATTTTACCCTTTTTGAAGATTGTAACATTTCTTCCATCTGTTTCAAGCATTGCTATACCCATTTGACTGGAACACTTAACACTGCCAAGATTTTTAAGTTCTTCACATGTGCTCTTTATGTTGATCTGGTAGGGAAGCTCTGTTTCAAACATTATCTTATTCTTCTCATCTTTACAGGGTTTATACACAACAATTTCCTTCTTGGAACCCCCATAATCCCCTATATCAAGTGCGACTCTTTTGAAACCAACAGCCCTGAGCTCTGAATCAATGTGCTGTAAGATTCCCCTGTTCAAGATTTTATCTATTTTTTCAACTTCAATGAGTGCAGTATCCTCATTGTCCCGGACCCTTACAACAGTAGATCCTGTAAGCCCCTTCAAAAGAGATTCAGCATATTTGATTCTATTTATCTTTTTAGGGGTTATTTCACTGTTTTTTGATATTCTCGTTGCAAGACATGTGGTTGAAGGAGAGTATTTCATTCCCATGGAACCCAGTAGTTCCCTAACGTCTTCTGCTGTGAAACCTGCCTTTAAAAGGGGACTTCCAATGTTTTTAGCGTAGTTCACCATTGTTCCAGGCCTGTCATCAAGGAGGTCACTTAGGTTGGTACCATCCACCACCTCATCAAGTCCTGCTTCAGCCATTATCTCCTCAAGTTTGGAGTACATCTTGTTCTTACAGACGTAGCACCTGTTAGGAGGGTTGGATTTAAATGATTCATCAAAGCAGAAATCTCCCTTCAAAACCCTGTGTTTTATCCCTATTTCATCTGCTACCTCCCTAGCACTTTCAACGAACTCATTGGGCATAACTCCATTGTCGATTGTTACAGCAAGTGATTCCTTTGAAACTTCCTTCGCAATTTTTGCAAGAAGCGTGCTGTCAGCACCCCCTGAAAAGGCCACCAGAACCTTTTTATCACGGAGTTCTTCCTTTAAAATATTTAATTTCATCGTTGTTTCCATTAAAATCGTTCCATGAGTTTTATGTGTTAATTTTAAAGTTTGAGGTTGATGGAATTCAGAACAATATATGATGAGATTATGTTCTTTAGAAAATTTTAATGCATCATCACAAAAGCATGCCACATATCCCCTCTTTTAAACATCATTTTATTTTAGGAAAATATTAATTTACACCATTTAATATTTTTAATAAAGTTATAACATTATAAATTCTCTTTTACGTATTTCAGGACTTCAACAGCATCTTCCATTTTCAGGTCAATACTTCTTTCATCAAGAAATCTTTCAAGCCCCTCTTTTTTATCCTCAGCAATCCCAGCATCCTTTAAAACCTTTCTGTAGGTTCTCTTAGGGTAATAAATGGATTTTGCAGTTTGAACTAAACTTTTAAAGTCTTCCTCATCTATCAGATCTTCGTTCGCAGCTAGCCTGAAATTGTATCCCATAGTAACAAGAGCTTCTGATAACTGTTCCAGGGTTTGGGGGTTGAATACAACTGCAACATCATCATCAGCTTCTATTAATCCGTTTTTGTAGTAACTGTAAACTCTGCCCACCCCAATCATTCCAAAATCATCAAGTTCAGATGCCCTGAGTGCACCCATGCTTGCACCGCCAATAACCTTGACACCCTCTTTCAATGCTCTGAGTATTTCCTTATGGGAAACAGCAGGTTTCTGATGGAAAACACCATCAATAATTACTATCACATCAGGTTTATCCTGTAAAGCTTTAATTACATCATCACGCCCTACTGGAGGTCGGTAGTCTGCATTCAAAATTTTAAGAGCTTCTTCAGGGTTAAGTGATGGTCCTAGGAATATTATAATTCTTTTATCCGTGCTTTTTTTAGTTTTATCCAATTCAAATCCTCTTCTTTTTCATCGGTGGGTTCATTCCTAATAAATGGATGATCCTAATTTCAGTTAACTCCACTTTAACAGTAACTATTAAAATATGAAGTTAATAAATAATTCTCTGCTTCAAAAATAAGAGATATGATGTAATTTTAAAAAATAAAAGTTTAAAAACAATTTAATAGAAATTTAACTAATTCTATGCATAGGTTGATGTGCTAAAATTGAGTGGAAAGATTAGGATTGAAATGTGTAATTTAGGGCTGTACTAAAGGGTAAATTAGCCTAGAAATGGTATACATAGGGGCATGCTCCAATTAACATATAAAAAAAATGGATGAAGATCAATCCTTAAGATCAGTACTTCCAATGAGTTCTTCGTGAAGCTTTAAAATCCTTGTAATTGATGGATGATCCGATCCAAGCCTTTTTTCCCATTTTTTAAGGACGAAGTCTATTTCAACCTCTTCTGTGCCATGCACAAGGTTGTCTGCATGGGCAACGATTTTTTCCTCAAGTGTTAGGGGAATATAATCTTTAGAGGGTAAACCAAGTGATTCTGCTTCAGATCGAGGTATTCCAGCACCTATATGTCTTTCAGCAATTTTCTGGACTTCAATGGAAAATCCATTTTTACGAAGTATCTCTGCACCCACCACCCCATGAAATATACTGTGGGTTTTTGATCTACCAATATCATGAAGCAGAGCTCCTTCTTCAACCAAATCCACATTCACATGATTAAAATTAGAGGATAATTGCAGTGCCTTCCTTGAAACTGTTTTACAGTGCTCAATTACGTGGGAAGGTAATTTCAGATCGTTTAAGTTTTCTAAGATTAAATTTGAATTCAAATATTATTCCTCAAATGATAATTAATTCAGATCTTAAATTTAAAAATAGGGTTTCATGATTTAATGAATCAGCTCATTTTTTGCATCATTTCCTTCAATTCAGTTATAACTGCAGAGTTATCCTGATATTCAAGGTTTCCACCACATTTTGGACATATGAAGTTGTTTTCAGATGCTTCCTCAAATCTGTACCTGCATCCGTTGGTTAAACATACGAAGAACATGTTTCCCTCTTCGAATTCCAGTGCCTCTTCAATTTCCCTTGAAAAGTTTTCATACTTGTGATTTATTATGTCTGCAACCTTTTCCTCCTCAAACTTCCAACTGTAGGTGTACCACTGGGTTTCAGGGTCTTTGCTTCTTTTGTAACTAGCAACTCCGGCATCGTAAAGTTTGTAGAGTACTTTTCTTACAATATTAAGTCTTACTTCAGTTTCTTCTGCAATTTCTTCATCTGTTGTTTTACCCTTCACTAAACATTCAATGATGGAAACACTGCTTTCCTCATCATTTGTGATGTCCATGAGGACTTCTTGAACGGTGGGATCCATAAGCATTTAAGCTCCTCCTTTAATTACGAAAATTTGAGTGAATCCGAGATCAGTTCATGATCTGACATGATCCTTCATAAATGAACAGTTCTTTAACCATCTAAAGTCATGATACGATGGTTTTCTAGTATAATCAAATTTAATGGTCGGTACCAAGCCCAGGAAACTTCATTTCAAGTCCATGGTACTTTTGATCATCACTCACATCAAATCATTACACCATTACACTTTGAAATTTACATTCAAAATTTTCAAAAGAATATAACAATCTCGGTGTTATTCTATATAAACAAAATAGTATTTATATTTGTTGAATGACAATATTGATCAGAAAAAGCAATGGTTAAAAATAAGTTTAAATGATTCTAACAATTACAGCGGGTGTGTGCTCAACAGAATCGAGCATTTCAACTGTGATATCAGTTATATCTCCATCAAAGGCACTGCCCATATCGTAAACAGTTTCTATATCCATCTCATTTTTTTCATGATATTCTTCAGCTAGTTTAGCTATTCCAATTATTTCATCCAGATCCTGGCTCTTTGAAATTCCCAAAGGTGTTGGACCTATTTTTCTCCCAAATCGACCTAAAACATATCCAAAAAATCCCAGATCATATTTTATGCCAGAAACTGCTGTGGGAAGTGATGTGAATTTTCTACCAAAAATTTCGTAGCTTGCATCGGTGTCTATGATCATCACAGTGACTGTCTTGCCTGTGCTCTCCTTTATCTTCTCTTCAATATCCCTTGCAACCAGTTCAGGTTCATCTGGAAGCAATGAAACTAATGTTCCAGGAACGTTACTCAAATCCACTCCTGCTTCAGATGCAGGTTTAAGTGCATGTTTCAGCCCATAATATTCCAGAATAACCTTTTTATGAGATCTGGCTTCTGGAGGAAGTTTTCTGAGGTTGTGGATGGTTCTCTTTTTTATCCTGAAAATTGGGCCAAGAATATAACCCCACATATATTTTGACCATACTTCTGCCAGTATTGTGGATAATAACGATGGTTCAAACTCTGATTCATCAACAAGCCTGTTTTGGGATACTGATATGGGTGTTTCGGAGATCACAAGAAAATCTCCATCTTCAATGAGATTTGCAGCACGCTGAACTATGGTTTCATACGGTTCACCAGGTTTTATGTATCCTGTTTTAATTGGTATAGTGATGTAATTCAGTTTATTATCCAATAAATGTTCATCCATGTTTATCACCGTTCAATGTCCATAGTAGATTGTTAACTTCCGCAAAATATCATAAAATAACTGCAAATTATCCATTAAATTATCCATTGACGTTTTTTACATTAAATCAATAGAAAATAAGAATAAGAAGGTTCATCCCTTAATTGGTGGTGCCCAAACCTTAAGGTCTATTCCTTCTATTATTGCCCTTTTACCTTCAAGCTGTACAAGAACTCCTGAATGGACCTTCTGCATCATACAGTGCCCTGGAAGGAATCTGACTGTTTCACCAATATTGGGTATGTTTCCCTCGATCATGCCCTCAAATCCTCCTACCATACATATTCCAATGTCCATGAATTCAAAGTCCGATTCTGGATCCAGTCTGTGGCAGGGTCCTATCATGTGGACAGTTATGAGGCCGTTATCTTCACTTAGAATCTTTGCGAAGTGGGTTATTGGACATGCAAGTGGTCTGTACCTTACAACATCTCCTGCTTTGAGTTTTTTGTGTGTGAAGGGGTAGAGAACTTCCCTGCATGAACGTTCCCCTGGGAGGGGATGCAATATGAAATCAGCTTCATATCCATCTAGAACTCCTACAAATTTTTCCTCTTCAGGGATTACATTCTCTTCCTTGAGTATCTCCCCTATTTCCTTCCTGTTTTCATCGAATATTTCTTGAAGGAGAAATCTGCAGCTTTCAAGTTCTACCTTATTTTTTAGGAGGAAGTGTGCAAATTCTTCGCACCTTGCGTATCCACACACACCACAGTTGAATCCAGGTAAAAGTTTCAAAAGTCTGGAGCGTGGATCTGTGTTGTTTGAACTGTTGCTCATAAATACACCTGTAATTATACACTATAATACATATAGTTTAATATCCTGTTTTATCTTGATTTAGATCTACTCTTTTTATTCTCCTTCGTAGCTCTGGAATCCATCAATTCTACGGAGTATTCCCCTGTGGTATTTTTTGTTAACCTTGGTTTCTCCAACACAGAGTGTGCACACAGCAAGAGGTGCTGAATGCCTTAATTTTTCCTCGTCAAGGGCTACTTCTTTGGACTTAATCATTTCTTCCGCCAGTTCAACACATCCCTGGCCTGAAAGGCCGTTTGCTTCTATTATTTTGCATTTGGGGTTTACTTCAAGGACTCTTTCCCGGAATATTTCACGTTCAGCCTGGGATATCATGTCACCCTTTGTTATGACTGCAATGTCTGCTGTGCTGAGGAATGGGCCAACTTTAAGGGGGGTGTTGGGTCCGCTGGTTGCATCTATAACACAAACCCCTAAGCAGTTCATTGTGTAGGGGGCACATCTGTGGCAGAGTCCCGCTGTTTCAACAATAAGGAAATCTGATTCATTCTCTTCTGCCCAACCTATCATATCCTCTATGTTGTAGATGGCGTAATGGTCTGGACACATGTCCATGGAAAGTCCAACCTTGGTTGGTACACCAACCCTGGCAAATTTTTGATCGTCATCTGTGTAGAGGCAGTCAATTTTAACCACCGATGATTTTAAATCCCTTTCTTTGAGGTTTTTAAGGGCATGTATCAATACAGCTGTCTTCCCAGAACCTGGGGTTCCTGCAACAATTACCATTCTCATGTTATCACCAAGATATATGATTTAATAAGTTCGTAGGAATGTACATACGATGTTACCATGTTTTTTAAAAACAAATATCTGTATGGATCATCTAATTAAAGTGTTTTTCCTTGAAAGACCACTGGAAAATTAACCTAAAATCCTGCGTTTGATTATTTGAAAGCATTAATTTGGTTTTATTGTTAAATATAGTTGATTCAAGAGAATAGGGCAAAATAAGCTGGAAAACGTTTTAATGATAAAAAAAGGAACTAAAGATTAGTTTATTAATTTTATGGATTTTGTTAAAATTTATGGAATTATGATAAAAAAGCCATGAACAAGTAAATCTCTTGGTAAAAGTAAACGGGCCCGACGGGAATTGAACCCGCGACAACTTGGTTAAGAGCCAAGCGCTCTGCCAGACTGAGCTACGGGCCCCATAATAAATCTGAACAGAAAATGAATTGAATTATCTGCTACAACAAATGATGGTGGTCTGCGTCCCACATAAGATGTAATGTTTAATGCAACTTAAATAGTTTGTGGCTGTTTCATAAGAATATTGGATTTTTTTGTTGTTTTGGTCTGAAGTAATAATTTTATCCGGAATTTATTATGGAAAACAGCTTCAAAAGGTGAATGGTAGATTTTCATCTGGATACATCTCACAGTTCCAGATCTTCCATATTTACATCTTCAATAATTTCTCCATTACGCACCTTATCCCTTAAACTGAGCAGGAGTTCATCGATCTTGTTCAGTTTCTTTGATATTGCTTTTTCTCCAGGTGTTGTGCCCACAACATTCTGCATACCTCCCGCCTTCATAACTATACGTTTATCTGTCATGAGTGCAAGGACAGGGTCATGGGTTACAACCATCACTATTTTTCCATGTCCTGAAAGAACCTGCAGGGCATCATGTTTTCTTATACCTGCATTCTCTATTTCATCGATGAGAACTATTGGAGAATCACTTATGATTGCCACATCTGCAACCATCAAAGCCCTTGACTGACCTCCACTTAAAATTGTAAGGTCAAATTCCTTTTTTATCGGCTCTCCAGTGAGTGTGTTTGCCAGTTTTACAACGGAATCCACACACTTGTCACTGGCACCTCTGCATTTGGCGTGAAGATTTAAAAAGTCACCCACAGACATGTCCGCAAGGAAGTTCATGTTCTGGGACAGTTGTGCCACCATCTTCTTACGAGGATTTGTTCTGTCCTCGTAACTTGGTTCTTCGTCATTCACCAGGATTTTCCTGCGTGAAAAGGTGTCTTCCTGTGCGAGCTGTTCTATATCTCCTATGAGAGAGCTTTTACCACTCCCTGTGGGACCTACAACCCCAAATATTTCACCCTTTCTTATGATGACTTCTTCAACAGGTTCCTTGTTTCCCTGTTTATCGTAGCCACCTTTAACAGTTATTTTCTTTATCATCACAGGTTCACCTTTCCCAGAGTATCTCCCCTTAATCCACGTCTCATTGTTTCAAGAGATATCATCTCTTCTGGAGGAATGTTACCAAGGTTTACATTGGCTCCAAATTTGAGTATGAGGTAAACTTGCTGATTCTTTTGAGGAGCCTCCCAGATCACATTATTAATGTCGATGCTGTCTGCAATCATTTGGACGTCATCTTTTTTAACATTTCCAGCATTATCGTAGATCCCTATACCTTTTCCTCCTTCTCTGGCCTCGATGAGTACCTTGTATGCACCCATATCTATATCGTGTTCAATTAGTTCCACCCTTTCTTGGATTGTGTATTCTCCATCCTTCTTAGGATCCTTCTTTCCAACCTCGGTTATTGCCATGAAACCGTTATCCCTAACGTTCTGGATCACTTCATCCCTAGCTTCAAGGGGAATATCAACCGAACCATCTGATATTTCAATAGCTTCAAATCCAAGTTTATCTGCTTCATTCAGAAATTCTTCAAGTTTGTTTTTAGTGTAAGCTACTTCAAATAAGGTTCCACCGGGGTAGGGCACAACACCATGGGCTTTATAAGATTCAACCTTAGTTTTTACAATTTCTTCATTGTACACCGCAGATGTACACCATCCAAATTTCGCAAGATCAACATGTTCACCGGATATCTCGAGCAGGTCCTCCAACATTTTAGGTCCTGTTCCCTTATCTAACATCATGGTAATTCCAGTACCAGGTTCTTTAACGCGATCCTGTGTGAGAAAATTAAATGCGTTCATTGCATCACCTTGTTTTTCCATCTAATTTCATATGTTAGGTTGCAGATTATATATAAACTAACAATCTCGGTGTTATTCTATATAAACAAAATAGTATTTATATTTGTTGAATGACAATATTGATCAGAAAAAGCAATGGTTAAAAATAAGTTTAAATGATTCTAACAATTACAGCGGGTGTGTGCTCAACAGAATCGAGCATTTCAACTGTGATATCAGTTATATCTCCATCAAAGGCACTGCCCATATCGTAAACAGTTTCTATATCCATCTCATTTTTTTCATGATATTCTTCAGCTAGTTTAGCTATTCCAATTATTTCATCCAGATCCTGGCTCTTTGAAATTCCCAAAGGTGTTGGACCTATTTTTCTCCCAAATCGACCTAAAACATATCCAAAAAATCCCAGATCATATTTATGCCAGAAACTGCTGTGGGAAGTGATGTGAATTTTCTACCAAAAATTTCGTAGCTTGCATCGGTGTCTATGATCATCACAGTGACTGTCTTGCCTGTGCTCTCCTTTATCTTCTCTTCAATATCCCTTGCAACCAGTTCAGGTTCATCTGGAAGCAATGAAACTAATGTTCCAGGAACGTTACTCAAATCCACTCCTGCTTCAGATGCAGGTTTAAGTGCATGTTTCAGCCCATAATATTCCAGAATAACCTTTTTATGAGATCTGGCTTCTGGAGGAAGTTTTCTGAGGTTGTGGATGGTTCTCTTTTTTATCCTGAAAATTGGGCCAAGAATATAACCCCACATATATTTTGACCATACTTCTGCCAGTATTGTGGATAATAACGATGGTTCAAACTCTGATTCATCAACAAGCCTGTTTTGGGATACTGATATGGGTGTTTCGGAGATCACAAGAAAATCTCCATCTTCAATGAGATTTGCAGCACGCTGAACTATGGTTTCATACGGTTCACCAGGTTTTATGTATCCTGTTTTAATTGGTATAGTGATGTAATTCAGTTTATTATCCAATAAATGTTCATCCATGTTTATCACCGTTCAATGTCCATAGTAGATTGTTAACTTCCGCAAAATATCATAAAATAACTGCAAATTATCCATTAAATTATCCATTGACGTTTTTTACATTAAATCAATAGAAAATAAGAATAAGAAGGTTCATCCCTTAATTGGTGGTGCCCAAACCTTAAGGTCTATTCCTTCTATTATTGCCCTTTTACCTTCAAGCTGTACAAGAACTCCTGAATGGACCTTCTGCATCATACAGTGCCCTGGAAGGAATCTGACTGTTTCACCAATATTGGGTATGTTTCCCTCGATCATGCCCTCAAATCCTCCTACCATACATATTCCAATGTCCATGAATTCAAAGTCCGATTCTGGATCCAGTCTGTGGCAGGGTCCTATCATGTGGACAGTTATGAGGCCGTTATCTTCACTTAGAATCTTTGCGAAGTGGGTTATTGGACATGCAAGTGGTCTGTACCTTACAACATCTCCTGCTTTGAGTTTTTTGTGTGTGAAGGGGTAGAGAACTTCCCTGCATGAACGTTCCCCTGGGAGGGGATGCAATATGAAATCAGCTTCATATCCATCTAGAACTCCTACAAATTTTTCCTCTTCAGGGATTACATTCTCTTCCTTGAGTATCTCCCCTATTTCCTTCCTGTTTTCATCGAATATTTCTTGAAGGAGAAATCTGCAGCTTTCAAGTTCTACCTTATTTTTTAGGAGGAAGTGTGCAAATTCTTCGCACCTTGCGTATCCACACACACCACAGTTGAATCCAGGTAAAAGTTTCAAAAGTCTGGAGCGTGGATCTGTGTTGTTTGAACTGTTGCTCATAAATACACCTGTAATTATACACTATAATACATATAGTTTAATATCCTGTTTTATCTTGATTTAGATCTACTCTTTTTATTCTCCTTCGTAGCTCTGGAATCCATCAATTCTACGGAGTATTCCCCTGTGGTATTTTTTGTTAACCTTGGTTTCTCCAACACAGAGTGTGCACACAGCAAGAGGTGCTGAATGCCTTAATTTTTCCTCGTCAAGGGCTACTTCTTTGGACTTAATCATTTCTTCCGCCAGTTCAACACATCCCTGGCCTGAAAGGCCGTTTGCTTCTATTATTTTGCATTTGGGGTTTACTTCAAGGACTCTTTCCCGGAATATTTCACGTTCAGCCTGGGATATCATGTCACCCTTTGTTATGACTGCAATGTCTGCTGTGCTGAGGAATGGGCCAACTTTAAGGGGGGTGTTGGGTCCGCTGGTTGCATCTATAACACAAACCCCTAAGCAGTTCATTGTGTAGGGGGCACATCTGTGGCAGAGTCCCGCTGTTTCAACAATAAGGAAATCTGATTCATTCTCTTCTGCCCAACCTATCATATCCTCTATGTTGTAGATGGCGTAATGGTCTGGACACATGTCCATGGAAAGTCCAACCTTGGTTGGTACACCAACCCTGGCAAATTTTTGATCGTCATCTGTGTAGAGGCAGTCAATTTTAACCACCGATGATTTTAAATCCCTTTCTTTGAGGTTTTTAAGGGCATGTATCAATACAGCTGTCTTCCCAGAACCTGGGGTTCCTGCAACAATTACCATTCTCATGTTATCACCAAGATATATGATTTAATAAGTTCGTAGGAATGTACATACGATGTTACCATGTTTTTTAAAAACAAATATCTGTATGGATCATCTAATTAAAGTGTTTTTCCTTGAAAGACCACTGGAAAATTAACCTAAAATCCTGCGTTTGATTATTTGAAAGCATTAATTTGGTTTTATTGTTAAATATAGTTGATTCAAGAGAATAGGGCAAAATAAGCTGGAAAACGTTTTAATGATAAAAAAAGGAACTAAAGATTAGTTTATTAATTTTATGGATTTTGTTAAAATTTATGGAATTATGATAAAAAAGCCATGAACAAGTAAATCTCTTGGTAAAAGTAAACGGGCCCGACGGGAATTGAACCCGCGACAACTTGGTTAAGAGCCAAGCGCTCTGCCAGACTGAGCTACGGGCCCCATAATAAATCTGAACAGAAAATGAATTGAATTATCTGCTACAACAAATGATGGTGGTCTGCGTCCCACATAAGATGTAATGTTTAATGCAACTTAAATAGTTTGTGGCTGTTTCATAAGAATATTGGATTTTTTTGTTGTTTTGGTCTGAAGTAATAATTTTATCCGGAATTTATTATGGAAAACAGCTTCAAAAGGTGAATGGTAGATTTTCATCTGGATACATCTCACAGTTCCAGATCTTCCATATTTACATCTTCAATAATTTCTCCATTACGCACCTTATCCCTTAAACTGAGCAGGAGTTCATCGATCTTGTTCAGTTTCTTTGATATTGCTTTTTCTCCAGGTGTTGTGCCCACAACATTCTGCATACCTCCCGCCTTCATAACTATACGTTTATCTGTCATGAGTGCAAGGACAGGGTCATGGGTTACAACCATCACTATTTTTCCATGTCCTGAAAGAACCTGCAGGGCATCATGTTTTCTTATACCTGCATTCTCTATTTCATCGATGAGAACTATTGGAGAATCACTTATGATTGCCACATCTGCAACCATCAAAGCCCTTGACTGACCTCCACTTAAAATTGTAAGGTCAAATTCCTTTTTTATCGGCTCTCCAGTGAGTGTGTTTGCCAGTTTTACAACGGAATCCACACACTTGTCACTGGCACCTCTGCATTTGGCGTGAAGATTTAAAAAGTCACCCACAGACATGTCCGCAAGGAAGTTCATGTTCTGGGACAGTTGTGCCACCATCTTCTTACGAGGATTTGTTCTGTCCTCGTAACTTGGTTCTTCGTCATTCACCAGGATTTTCCTGCGTGAAAAGGTGTCTTCCTGTGCGAGCTGTTCTATATCTCCTATGAGAGAGCTTTTACCACTCCCTGTGGGACCTACAACCCCAAATATTTCACCCTTTCTTATGATGACTTCTTCAACAGGTTCCTTGTTTCCCTGTTTATCGTAGCCACCTTTAACAGTTATTTTCTTTATCATCACAGGTTCACCTTTCCCAGAGTATCTCCCCTTAATCCACGTCTCATTGTTTCAAGAGATATCATCTCTTCTGGAGGAATGTTACCAAGGTTTACATTGGCTCCAAATTTGAGTATGAGGTAAACTTGCTGATTCTTTTGAGGAGCCTCCCAGATCACATTATTAATGTCGATGCTGTCTGCAATCATTTGGACGTCATCTTTTTTAACATTTCCAGCATTATCGTAGATCCCTATACCTTTTCCTCCTTCTCTGGCCTCGATGAGTACCTTGTATGCACCCATATCTATATCGTGTTCAATTAGTTCCACCCTTTCTTGGATTGTGTATTCTCCATCCTTCTTAGGATCCTTCTTTCCAACCTCGGTTATTGCCATGAAACCGTTATCCCTAACGTTCTGGATCACTTCATCCCTAGCTTCAAGGGGAATATCAACCGAACCATCTGATATTTCAATAGCTTCAAATCCAAGTTTATCTGCTTCATTCAGAAATTCTTCAAGTTTGTTTTTAGTGTAAGCTACTTCAAATAAGGTTCCACCGGGGTAGGGCACAACACCATGGGCTTTATAAGATTCAACCTTAGTTTTTACAATTTCTTCATTGTACACCGCAGATGTACACCATCCAAATTTCGCAAGATCAACATGTTCACCGGATATCTCGAGCAGGTCCTCCAACATTTTAGGTCCTGTTCCCTTATCTAACATCATGGTAATTCCAGTACCAGGTTCTTTAACGCGATCCTGTGTGAGAAAATTAAATGCGTTCATTGCATCACCTTGTTTTTCCATCTAATTTCATATGTTAGGTTGCAGATTATATATAAACTATTTCAAATAAATTTTAGAACCTAATAAGAATTGAATTTTTCGCTTAAAAAAAATTGAAAATTTGAAAGTTACCAGTTAATTGGAAGGTTGATGATATGAAAATTATGACTATCATTAATGTATTACCATTTAATCAAAAAATTTATCTGAGTTCAAATTTAAGAATTAATAAAATCTAAAACTCATTGGGAACCCTCAAAAAATAAGTCAAAAATTAGTGGTTGTTGATGAGTACCATAATGCAACCTATTAAAATCTTATAAAAATTACATGATTCACGATCTTGTGAATAAAAGTTGATTTAATGGGTTAAATTCATGCAAAAATGTGAAGTGATTCTTTATGGAGAAAACCATTCATTACTTTGAAAATCCAGGTATAGAAAACACAGATAAACTCATAGAACTTGTTAAAGCTCGAAAAGAAGAGTTAGGCATAAAGAATATTGTTATTGCATCTGCATCTGGAAGTTCAGGTGTTAAACTTGCAGAAAAGATTGAGGATGCAAGTATCGTCAACGTGACCCACCATGCAGGTTTCAGGGGTGGAGACAAAATCGATCTTGAAACCAAGTACGGTCTGGAACTTGAGAAGAGGGGTGTTGAAATCTACGCAGGATCCCATGCTCTCAGCGGTGTTGGGAGGGGAATATCCAACAAATTTGGAGGCGTTACACCTGTTGAAGTAGTTGCAGAAACTTTAAGGATGTTCTCCCAGGGTTTGAAGGTCTGCATTGAAGTAAGTATCATGGCAGCAGATGCAGGATTAATACCAACGGATACTGAGGTTATAGCCATAGGAGGAACTGGAAAAGGCGTGGATACTGCTGTGGTTCTCAGTCCAGCACACATGAACAACTTCTTTGACCTCAGAATACATGAGATCATTGCAATGCCAAGACCCTGATTTTTTGGGTTATATTTTCATCATGTTTCCAAGCAAAAGTTCAAGAATTAATATAAAAAAACGAGTAAGTTTACAATGGCTTCATAGTGGAATGTTGATGACATTTTCATGATAAAAGTCAAAGATCAGTTCTGTGATAATAAATTATTGGTGAAAAAACCGTTGCTTTTAAATATGAGTTATTACAATAACACAATAAGTATTAGTAACATTAGCTGTGGGGGTATGAATTGAAATCTCTTATAAACAATACCATAAAAGAATCTGAAAAGAGAAGGGAAAGATCAGAAGTTGAAGCCCATCATGAATATGATGATAGCATCGACAACGATCTTAAAGAGATTATACAGAGAAGCCGGGCTAAAATATATGTTATTGGAACTGGAGGGGCAGGAAACAATACAGTTTCAAGACTCAGTGAAATAGGAATAGCCGGAGCAGGAACTATCTCGGTAAATACCGACGCACAGGATCTTTTTTACTCAAAATCGGACCATAAAATACTTATTGGTCGGGACACATGTGGAGGTCTTGGAGCTGGTGGAATCCCTGATGTAGGAGAACAGAGTGCTGAAGAAAGCGAAGAACAGATAAAAGCCAAGCTCGAAGGGTCAGATATGGTCTTTGTAACCTGTGGTCTTGGTGGAGGAACAGGAACCGGTTCTGCACCAGTCATATCAAAGCTTGCAAAGAAATTAGGGGCTCTTACAATAGCTGTTGCAACAATGCCATTCAGTGCAGAGGGACTCAGAAGAAGAGAAAACGCTGAAAAAGGACTTGAAAAGCTTCAAAACGCTGCAGACACCGTGATAGTCATTCCAAATGACAAGCTCCTTGAAGTGGCACCTAACCTGCCCATAAACAAAGCTTTCATGGTTGCAGATGAGATACTTGGAAGGGCTGTGAAGGGCATAACCGAACTCATAACCAAACCAGGTTTAATCGGTCTGGACTTTGCAGACATCCGAAGCATCATGATGGGCTCAGGAATGGCAATGATAGGAATGGGTGAATCTGATTCAGGTGACAGGGCAATAGAATCTGTTCATGAAGCTCTCAACAGTCCACTTCTTGATCTGGACATATCCAATGCTAAAGGTGCACTCATAAACATCTCTGGAAGCTCAGATCTGACACTCCATGAGGCAGAGAAGGTTGTTCAGATAGTTGCAGATGAACTGGACCCTGATGCAAACATAATCTGGGGTACACAGATACAGGAAGACCTGCAGAACACAGTAAGAACGACCATAGTTGTGGCAGGAGTTAAGTCACCGCACATATTTGGGCTGCCTGGTGAACGTGAGTTCGTAGAAGAAAAGACAAAAGAAACTGTTCCAGAATCTTCATTAGAAGAATTCATTGATGGTGTTTTTTAATCAAAGACACTGATTATGGATGAAGATTGATATTAGTTATGAGAGAGTACTATCAATCATTAGGAGACACCATCACTGATGGATTAATTAGAGAATGTTATTCAAATCATTCGAGCCCTTGTAGAATTCACAGGTTTATTTTTAGGGGTTTATTCCGTACCATCCCCACAGATCAAAAGGTTTATAAATCCCTAAATAGATAAACTATTGGTGATATTCTAAATTTTTTATAAATATCTCTTCTTTAATTTTATCAAAAGCAGGTATTTCTATGAGTTTAAGTAAAGAATCAACAGTCAATTTTCTAAAATTATGTCAGAGAGTTCTGCATGTGTCTAGGAAACCAGACAGATCAGAATATTTCAACGTTGCCAAGATAACAGGCATTGGAGTTATAATAATAGGTGTTGTAGGATTTATAGTCAGTATAATAGCCCAGCTTTTAGGCCAGTAAGGATTATGTTGATTTAAATCCAAGTAATTACTTTTTAAAAAATTTTTTAAAATAATCATCTATTTATAATAATTATTTGAATAGTTATTTGTAATTAAAAATCTAAATTTATGATTTCAACGAAACCTAAAACAGCATTATCTAAAATTATTTAAATCCAAAAAGTGATATTGATTTAAGTCAGGTAAGTGATAAATTGATCTATGCAATAAGAACCCTTGTGGGTCAGGAGAAAAACGTTGCAAGACTCCTTGCAAGGAATGTTAAAACGAGTGGAATTGAAGTTCGCTCAATTTTAGTGCCCGAAACACTTAAAGGATATATTTTAGTTGAATCAGACACTAAAATAGACATGCAAAATCCTGCATTTAAGGTTCCCCACATGAAGGGTGCAATCGAAGGTGAAATACCCTACGATGAGATACAAACCTTTTTAAACCCTGAACCTATAACAGCCTCCATCAAGAAAGGAAGTATTGTGGAACTGGTATCAGGACCATTTAAGGGAGAAAAGGCCAAGGTTATCAGGATAGACGAATCTAAAGAAGATGTGGTCTTAGAACTTATTGAGGCTGCAGTTCCAATTCCTGTTACAGTTAAAGGTGATCAAATCAGATTAATACAGAAGGAGGCAGATTAATGGCAAAAGAAACCGTAGAAATTCTTATAGACGGCGGTAAAGCCACACCAGGACCACCATTAGGTCCTGCAATAGGTCCGTTGGGCATTAACATGATGCAAGTGGTTGAAGAGATCAACAAAAAAACTTCAGATTTCAGTGGAATGAAGGTACCAGTTAAGGTCATAGTTGACATCAGTACCAGGGAATTTGAAGTGGAAGTGGGTACACCACCAACAACCGCACTCATCAAGGATGAACTCAAAATAGAGAAGGGTTCACAGGATCCCGGAGTAGACAAAGTGGCAGACCTCAAAGTTGAACAGGCACTGAAGATCGCTCGTATGAAATTCGATGCATTACTGTCCAACGATTACAAAATGGCTGCTAAAGAGGTTATAGGTACCTGCGTAAGCATGGGATTAACCGTCGAAGGAAAGGACCCAAGAGAAGTGCAGAAAGAAATAGATGAAGGAGTATACGATGGTGTACTTGTTCAGGATGCTTAATCCTGATCTATTTCTATTTTTAAATGTAAATCAAGTGTAACACAATATTTAAAATTAAAATTTTCATATTCACAAATTTATCATAAATGATGGATGGATTCATTTATCATATCACGCATTCACAAATCAATTTCATGGATATGGCATCATATCAGTGAACAAAAATAGAATAATTCATTGTGAACTTTTCATTGAAAAAGTTCATGGAGGAATATTTGATGAAACAAGAGATAGTTGAAGCGGTGAAGAAGGCTAAAGAAGACTCAAAGCCGAGGAACTTCACACAATCCATTGATGTTGTTATAACCATCAAGGATTTAGACGTGAAAAAGCCAGAAAACCGTATAGATGAAGAAGTGTTTCTCCCAAATGGTCGTGGTAAAGACGTTAAAGTTGCCTTCATAGCTGAAGGTGAGTTAGCGCTTCAGGCCAAAAATGCAGGTGCAGATATGGTCATAACCAAGGAAGATCTTGAAAAACTTGGTAAAAACCGTAAAGAAGCGAAAAAGATTGCAAACAACCATGACTTTTTCGTTGCACAGGCAGATTTCATGCCCCTTGTAGGTAGATTCCTGGGACCTGTATTAGGACCAAGGAAAAAAATGCCTAAACCTGTTCCTGCAACAGCCAAAGCCGAACCTATAATGGAGAAACTTAAAAGCACAGCAAAAGTTAGAATAAAAGATCAGCCAGTTATACAGGCACTTGTAGGTGCTCAGGACATGGATGATGAACTCATTGCAGAGAACATCGAAGCCGTGCTTGATATACTGGACAGAAAACTGGAGAAAGGAAGAAGCCAAATAAAGGCCATGTACATTAAAACAACCATGGGTCCAGTAGCGAGGGTGATCTAATGCCTCATGTAGCTAGTTGGAAGAAAGAAGAGGTGGAAAGCCTCAAAGAACTCATAGAAAGCCATGATGTTGTGGGTATGGCTAACCTTTCAGACATACCAGCTCCTCAGCTTCAGAAGATGCGAAGATCCTTGAAGGACAGTGCAGTTGTTAAGATGTCAAGGAAAACCTTAATGAGCCTTGCACTTTCAGAGTCCAAAAAGGAAAACATAGCAGATCTTGAAGGACACATGGAGGGTCAGCCCGCCATGATCTTCACAGATATGAACCCCTTCAAGCTGTACAAGATACTTGAGGCCAGTAAAACAGATGCTCCTGCAAAAGCTGGAAGCATTGCACCAGCAGACATCGTGGTGCCAAAGGGTGACACAGCCTTTAAACCAGGCCCAATACTTGGTGAGCTCCAGAAAGTAGGCATTCCTGCAAAGATCGACAAGGGCAAAATAGTTATAACCAATGATAAAACAATAGTTGCTGAGGGAGAAACCATCTCCAAGGAAATTGCAAGTATGTTAACCAGACTTGAGATATTCCCAATGGAAGTTGGAATTGACCTTGTAGCTGCTTATGAAGATCAAACAGTTTACACATCTGATGTATTGACAATCGATGAAGAGAAGACAATAGCAGATGTACAGAAAGCCTTCACTCAGGCACTGAACCTGTCAGTGAACGCCGTGATATTCAACAAGGAGTCCGTACCAGTACTACTGCAGAATGCAAACACCAAAGCAATGAACCTGGCACTGAATGCAGATGTCTTAACATCCAAAACCAGGGACATGATACTTGCAAAAGCTTATGCACAGATGCTTGCAGTTGCATCTGAAGTATCAGGCAAGGATGCAGACGCAGTTGACGATGAACTTCGAAAAAAACTGAATTCACAGGCCGCTGCAGCAGCCCCGAAGGATGAAAAGAAACCCGAAGACGATGAAGAGGAAGAAGCTGAAGAAGAGGAAGAAGAGAACGCAGCAGCAGGTCTCGGAGCCCTATTCGGCTGATTTAACTGAATTTCAACAAGTTTAATAAATTAAGTAGTTAAAACTCAGAGAAACACTCACGAGTTTAAACGAATTTAAGAATATTTAGAATTTGAGGTGAATCAAATGGAGTATATATACGCAGCAATGTTATTGCACACAGCAGATCAGGACATTAACGAAGAGAACGTTAAAAAGGTATTAGAAGCAGCAGGATCAGAAGCAGATGAAGCAAGGATCAAAGCATTAATAGCAGCACTCGAAGATGTTGACATCGAAGAAGCTATAGCTAAAACAGCAGTGGCAGCCGCAGCACCTGCAGCAGCCGCAGCACCTGCAGCAGCAGCTGAAGAAGAGGAAGAAGAAGAGGAAGATGAAGAAGAGAAAGAAGAAGAAGCAGCAGCCGGTCTCGGTGCACTCTTCGGATAATCTCATTTCCCCTTTTTTTTAATCGAAAACTTCACAGGACTTTTCGTCAGTCCTAAAAGTCTGGAATCTAATATATCATTATTAGATATCCAAACGACTTTTTAAGATCGTAAATTAGCTTATTTAGATTTATCTTTCAAAATATTGTTTTATATCTTATTTTTAGAACTTTTTAGGTTTTAGAATCCTTTAGGTTTTCATAGAATTCTTTTTAAGAATTATTTTTATAGAATTAATTTTAATTTTCAGTTTTTAATATTAATTTACAGTTGAATCCTATTTTAAATACCATTTCTGATAAGTTATTTAAAAAAATTTTAAAATTATTTAAACCATTTTAATTCAAAATAGGATCACATTTTAAACATCAAAACTAAAATAAGTGTTGATTACAATATCAAATAAACAATTGAAATTATAGTACTGCAAAAAATAGATTGAATTGCAATTTTTGAATGAAAAAACTCTTACATTACACTCTTTATGGTTTAGATGTTTAGAAGAGTTTGATTCAAATTTATGTATACATAAAAGTGGATATTAGTAATTAGAGTTAGATAAACTTAAAAAAAACTTTTTATTGATGATTACCATGTCTCGTCAGCTTGAAGAACTCGGATTTACAAAGAAAACCTGTAAAAAATGTGGAAATGAATTTTGGTCAATAGGAGATAGGGATACATGTGGAGATGCTCCCTGCGATGAGTATGAATTCATAGGAAAACCTGCAACCAGCAAGAAGTACGACCTCTACGGAATTCAGAAGGAATTCACAGAATTCTTCCAGAAAAATGGTCACACACCTATAAAACGGTACCCTGTACTTGCAAAACGGTGGAGGGATGATGTTTTCCTAGTTGGAGCTTCAATCTACAACTTTCAGCCGTGGGTAACCTCTGGAATGGTGGAACCCCCTGCAAACCCCCTTGTGGTGGCCCAGCCATCCATCAGACTCAACGATGTGGACAACGTTGGACGTACAGGTAGACACATGACCTGCTTCACGATGGGTGCACACCACGCATTCAACCGCCCTGAAAAACAGATTTACTGGCAGGATGAAACTGTTAAGTACTGCCACGACTTCATAAAGCACATTGGAATCGATCCAAGGGAGATAAGTTACATAGAATCATGGTGGAAGGGTGGTGGAAACGAAGGACCCTGCTATGAGATCTGCGTCAGGGGAGTGGAACTTGCAACCCTGGTTTTCATACAGTACAAAACAACACCAGATGGACTCAAGGAGATTCCACTGAAGATCGTTGATACAGGATACGGACTTGAGAGGTTCGCATGGATCTCACAGGGAACAGCAACAGCCTACGACGCATCCTTCGGACCTGTCATCAACCAACTTAAGGACATCTCAGGTGTGGAACTCGACCAGGAACTCCTTGGAGAGAATGCAAAAATAGCAGGGATGATGGACATCGAGGACATTGCAGACCTCAAGGTATTAAGATCAAGGGTTGCAAACAAACTCGGAATATCAGTTGACGAACTCACCAGGGCTGCAGAGCCAATGGAAGCAGTATATGTTATTGCCGACCATACAAGGTGTCTTGCATTCATGCTTGCAGATGGGGTGATACCATCAAACGTCAAGGAAGGATACCTTGCAAGACTCGTACTGAGACGAACAGTGAGGTTCATGAAAGACCTTAAATTGAAGGAATCACTCTCGGAAATCATGGACATGCAGCTGGACTTTTTATCCAAAACCTACCCTGAAATCAAAACCAGCCAGGAGCATATATCCAACATAATCAACCTCGAAGAGAAACGTTACGGCAAAACAACATCGAAGGGTAAAAAACTGGTTCAAAAGAGTATAAAGTACCTTAAAAAGGAGAACAAAACAGAAATCCCCACAGATATGCTCATAAAGCTCTACGACTCCCATGGAATTCCTCCAGAGAGTATTGAGGAAATTGCAGCTGCTGAAAATTTCAGTGCAGATGTTCCAGATAACTTCTACACCCTGGTTGCAGCAGAGCACGAGGAGGAAGTAGTTGAAGAGAAGTTCCAGATGGAACTTGACTTCCCTGAAACAGAACTCATGTTCTACGATGAACCAGAAAAAAGGGATTTCACGGCAAAACTCCTTGGTTTCCATGAAACCAGTGCAGTACTTGACAGAACCGTGTTCTACCCTGAAGGAGGAGGTCAACCATCGGATATAGGATTCCTAAAGGTTGGAGATGATAAGTTCAAGGTTCTTCATGCTGAGAAGGTTCAGAACGTTGTTCTGCACAAACTGAGTGAGGAAGATGCAGAGAAACTTAGGGCATTTACTGGCTCAGAGCTTGAAGGAGAGATCGATCCTTTGAGGAGAATGGCACTTACAAGGAACCACACAGCAACACACTTGATCGTTGCAGCTGCAAGGCAGGTTCTTGGGGAACACATATGGCAGGCAGGTGCTCAGAAGGGTGTTAAAAAGTCAAGAATCGATCTGTCCCATTACAAACGTATAAAACCAGAGGAGCTTCAGGAGATAGAGCTTATTGCAAACAGGTTCGTGATGGAAAACCATCATGTTAAAACCCGCTGGATGAACAGGACAGATGCAGAGAAGAAGTACGGTTTCATACTCTACCAGGGCGGAGTTGTTCCCGGAACAGACATAAGAACCGTTAAGATCGAGGATGTGGATGTTCAGGCATGTGCAGGTACCCATGTGGAGCGCACAGGGGATATTGGTATGATAAAGATAACCCGTACCGAGAGGATCCAGGACGGGGTTGAGAGGATCGAGTTTTCAGCTGGAGAAGCTGCAGTTGAAGCTGTTCAAAGGAACGACGACCTTCTCAAGGAGAGCAGCGGCATATTCAAGGTTGAAGCTGAACAGCTCCCTAAAACCTGTGAAAGATTCTTCACAGAGTGGAAGGCCTTCAAGAATGAAATTGGAAGACTTCAGGATCAGATCGCTGCCCTTAAGATGGGCGGACTTGGGGATAGTGCTGAAAAAATTGGAGACATCACCTTCCTGAGCCAAGAGATGGACAGTGACATGGGCGAACTCATGAAGATCGCAACGGACCTCACGGAAAAAGAAGATGGCGTTGACGTGGTTGTAGTTGGTAACATTGAGGGTAAGATCGTAGGGGCTTCCTCCAAGAAAGCTGTAGGTCTTGGTGTGAAGATGAACGAGATCATCAAGGGTGCAGCCAAGTTACTTGGTGGGGGTGGGGGTGGAAGACCCAACCTTGCACAAGGTGCAGGCCGCAGCAGCGAGAAGATGGATGAAGCAATGGATTACGTTGCAAAGTGTGTGAGGGAGATTGTGGAGTGAATCCCAGCCCTTCATTTACTTAAATCATTTAATTAAAACTATTTTAGTTTTTTTAATTTTTTATTAATTTTACATTTTCATTTATTTCTAATTAATTAGCCTAAATTTTCATAAAATTTTAATCAACATACCTCAGTTTTCAATTTTGAATTTAAAAACTGAATTTAAAACCATTTTTTTTATCAAAAAAAATCAAAATGTTATATAAGAAATGATCCAAACTAAACAATTGTTATAAAAATCGGTCTTATAAAAAAAATGAAAAATTTAATTGTTTTTTAATAAAAAAAATTATTTAAAAATTTATTTAAACTATTTAAATTATCTAAAAAATATTTCTAAACTTCCTGAAAAAAATCGTTAAATAGTTATATGAATGATTTTACCTGTACAAACTAACCCGGAGAACCTGAATGAAGATCCGTACAATAGAAGAGATAAACAAGAAAATTGAAAGTGGAGATGCAACTGTCTTAACAGCAGAGGAAATATCACAGCTTGTAAGGGATGGTGAGGAACCACGTGCCGAGGATGTGGATGTTGTGACTACTGGTACCTGTGGAATAATGTCCGGAACAGCTGCAGTACTCCACGTGCCGGTTGCAGATCCTGGAGCATTCAAGAAAGCTAAAAATGTTTTACTCAATGGTGTGCCTGGATTTCCAGGTCCATGTCCAAATGAATGGCTTGGATCCGTGGATATGATCGTTTACGGTACAAACCATAGTGTTTACGATGCTACCTATGGTGGAGGGTTCCTTTTCAAGGACCTTGTGAGTGGAAATGATGTGAAAATTGAGGTTGAATCCATACATGGAGAAAAATTTGAATCAACAGTTACTATGGATGATTTAGGCACAGCACAGATGATTGGAACACGTCTCGCCTTCAAAAACTACAACTCATTTGTAAATCCAACAACAGAAGCTGTTTCATCCATATTCAACGCCATAGCCATGAAGGGGCCATTCAAAGGATTCACCTTTTCAGGCTGTGGTGAACTGAATCCCCTGCAGAACGATCCATCCATGAGAACCATCTGTGCCGGGGCCAAGGTGCTTTTGAATGGTGCTGAAGGTCTTTTGATCGGCAGGGGAACACGTAGCACTGATGAAAAACCCAACATGATGGTAACTGCAGATATGAAAACTATGGATCCTCATTACATGGGGGGGTTCAAAACTGGGGCTGGACCTGAGGTCTTCAACAGTGTTGCAGCTGCAATCCCTGTTCTGAGTGAAGAGATATTCAAGGAAACCTTCATACAGAATAAAGACGTTAAACTGCCTGTTACAGATATAAGGGGTCGTCACAGTGTTCTTGGATTCACTGACTATGCTGATGCTTGGGAAGGTTCCGATGAGAGGCCTGTTTACCATTCAGATACCTGTCAAAACTGTGAGGTCTGTATAGTTCGTGAGAGATGTCCTACCGGTGCTTACACAGACACATTGAACACAAGACGCTGCTTTGGCTGTGGAATGTGTGCCTACTCCTGTCCATACGGTGCATTCACAATGGAAGCTGGAAATGTGCATTTCTCAGTTGAAGGAAAGTCCCGGGAGGTTCCGGTGATGTGCAGACAGTCAGATATAAAAAGGGCTAGAGAACTTGTTGCAGAGCTGACAAATAGGATAGTTGATGGGAAATTTTTACTGAACAACTGCTTGTAGTCCCAAGTTTCCATCCTTAAACTTCTTTTATTATTTTTGAATCATTGAAGATTTAAAAACCTTTTTTAGAACACTTTTTAATTTTGAGTTATACTAAATTTTGAGCATGTAAATTCCAAATTAAATTTTAAAATAAAAATAGAAATTTAACTGAAATTAGTTTAAAAATTAGTTCATCCAATCTTCAGGCTGGGAACTACCTGGGACGTTCCAGAAAATACCATGATACCTATCATAAAGCCTATTATCAGTGCTGCAATGAGTATTATAAAAGTTGCACCCATACCATTTGATTTCTTGGATGGTGCAGGTTCATAATCATCATATTCATAATAGGACTCATAATAGTCTTGTTTTTGTGGTTTTTTAGGGTGATCTCTTCGTTTAGGAGTTTCAGGTTCATCGTAACCCACGTAACTTTCGTAGATATCCTCGTAGTCTTCCTGATCCTGGTACTCCCCATCCAGGTACCTTTCCTTCAGGGGCTTTTTAGATACTGGTTTCCTCTTACTTTTGGGTATGAAGAGTTCCATACCACAGTTGGGACAGTATGCCTCATCATCTCCAATTTTAGCTCCGCAGTTTTCACAGATCATGTTACCACTTGCCAGTTTCGATATCCCACCATTCTACAGGTATAACCATTTTAAAAGTTTAATGTGGAATACTATAAGATTATATGGTATTATAAAGTTTTTTTAATTACACTCATATAACTTATAAAAATTCTATAGTTTATAAAAGTTATTTTTCCCATATAGATTTAGAGTACATGGTTTACACAACGATCCATCAATGGATCTGCTTTTTAAGGTTTTTCACCTACAAAAAAAGAAAGATAGTTTGGAAAGAAAGACAGTTGGGAAATAAAAATTTTATCCAACAACCCTCATGTTCTGAATGAATAACTGAGGAAGAACAAAGGGACCCCTCTGTTTAATAGTTTTAGAGGCTGCAGATGCATTTTTGAGGCTCTGGAATATGTTTCCAGATATCATGGCCTTCTTCACAGGATACGCGATCTCCCCATTTTCCACTTTGAAGGCATTCATTGCTTCCACAGAGAAGTCTCCAGATATTGGGTTTGCAGTGTGTGCACCGAGAACATCCCTTACGAAGATTCCATCTTGAACCTCTGAAAGTTCGTTGATATCTCCAAATTCAACTATGAAGTTGCTCATACCCACACCAGGCATGTCTGCATATGATCCCCTCATACCGTTACCTGTACTTTCAACACCACCTTTTCTGGAGGTGTATATGTCATACAGGAAGTTTTTAAGGATACCATTCTCTATTAAGGTTGTTCTCTGGCTTGGCGTTCCTTCACCATCGATGCTCGAGGAGTTGAGACCATCCTCAAGGGTTCCATCATCGTATATACTCATGGAATCTGATACCACCTGTTCCCCAATTTTGTCTGCAAAGAGAGATCTTCCCCTCTGTACATTGTCTGCATTTAATGCATTTGAGAAGGTTGAAAGTAAACCTGCAGCTGCATCGTAGTCCAGTATAACCACAGAGTCTCCAGTATCTATGGGTTTGCCTCCTCTTGAGTCAAGCGCAACTTGACATGCCGTCTGTGCTATTGTTTCTGGGTCCACATCAAAGTGGGTTGATGAGTCTGATTCATGGGCAGTTGAAACTGCTTCACCATCTTCTGCATTCACTGATATGTACCCTGCAAAACCTGTTGAGACATCCTGACAATCTGCACCCTCTGAATTCAGAAGAAGACTTTTGTAGGAACCTGCAGCAAATCCCCCCGATGTTGGCTGGCATTTACGATCCGAAACCGTGCTTATCATGGTCTGTGCAAAGTTCACAGCTTCCTCAATTTCAAATGATTCAAACCTTTTGTCGTAAAGGCCTTTAACACTGGGATATTTGGATTTTGGTGCGAATGCAAAGTTTTCATCGGCCACGTTTGAACAGGCGTTGAAAACTGCCCTTTCAACTGTTCTGGTCAGTTCTTCAGTGTTTCTGGTGTTGGTTGTGTGTGCAAATCCCATTTTATCATCAATTATCACCCTAACTCCAACTCCAAGTGAGATGACTTCCTTTGCAAAGTCCACCTTGTCATTTTTAATATCAACATCCACACTTTCTTCCCTTTCCACGTATATCTCAGCATTTTGAGCCTGTTTCAATGCAATGTCCATTGTTTTTTTTGCTAACTCGTACATCATAATATAAACCTCTCAACAGCTTCTGCAACCCCGTCTCCATAGGGTTTTTCTGTAACGTAATCTGCAATATCTTTAAGCTCGGGAACAGCGTTTGAAACTGCAACCTTAACTCCTGAAGCCTTCAAAAAGTCCAGATCATTTTCACTGTCACCTACAGCCATTATCTCATTTGTAGTTATTCCCATTTTACCTGCAAGAAATTGGAGGGATGAACCCTTGTTCACTGAAGGGTCTGTGAGGTGTATTGCAAATTTTGAATCATATATTTCAACATCCCACTCTTTAAGCACTTCTTTAACTGTTCTAACAGGAATACTCCGATTCAATGCAATTTCAGACACCCTGTACCGTGAGTATTCAACCTTTTCAACTGAAGAACTGCCCTCAGTGTTGGATTTTAAAAACTCATATGCCCTTTGACATTTATCTATATCCCCAAGAACATGTGTTTCTCCCTGAAACTCCACCACTCCACCGTTTTCAGCCACAAAACCACCAGTTGTGCCGAAGAGTATTGACAATGCATTTACAAAACAGGATATGTTTCCTGTGACTATGACAACAGGAATTCCCATATCCTCAACTGTACGAATGGTTTTTATTGCACTTATACATGCTTTTCTTGTTTTATCAGTTATTGTACCATCAACATCCAGAGCTACAGCCTTAATCAACAGATTTCCACCCATTATTATTTATCAAACTACATTGATTTATCAAACTACATTGAACCGTACCGGTATGCAATGTTACAGGTTCCCTCTTTACTCACCATACATGCACCCACAGGGTTCATTGGGTTGCACTCCTTCCTGAAGAGTTTGCATTGTTCAGGTCTTGCAATTCCCCTGAGTATTGGGCCGCAAATACAACCTTTCACAACGTCCTCTACTTCCTCAACCTCTATGTCAAATTTTTCCCTTGCATTGAACTGGGAAAACTCATCCTTGATCTCGTAGACAGAATCTGGTATGGTAGGAAAACCCCTCCACTCCCTACTTGTGACGTAGAAAACTTCTTCAAGGAGTTCCTGGGCCTTAACATTGCCTTCCTCCCTGACTGCACGTTTGTACTCATTCTGAACCTCTGCCTTTCCATCCTTGAACTGTTTGAGTATCATGTAAACTGACATGAGAACATCCAGTGGGTTGAAACCTGCAACGACCTGGGGAATGTTGTATTTTTCAGAGAATATTTTGTATGGTTCTGTTCCAATGATGGTTGCCACGTGCCCTGGCTCTATGAGTGCGTTGAGGTTCACCTCACCGGATTCTATCAGAAACTTGAGTGCTGGTGGTATCATCCTGTGGCAAGATAAGAATGAGAGGTTTTTTGGAGGCTCGGAAACGATCTCAGCTGCTGTTGTTGGAGCAGTGGTTTCAAACCCTGCAGCCATGAAAACAACCTCGTTATCTATCTTTTTGGCTATTTCAACTGCGTTGTTGACACCGTATACTATTCTTACATCTGCACCTTCGGCCTTTGCATCCAGGAGTGAGCCTGTTACTCCTGGAACTCTTAACATGTCCCCGAAGGTTGCTATTGTAACTCCCTGCCTTGCAAGGTAGAGGCACTCCTCAACTTCCCTTGCAGGGACACAGCAGACTGGACATCCAGGTCCTGCAACTATCTCAACTTCCTTTGGGAGAAGTGACCTTATTCCATACTGCATTATGGTGTGTTCATGTGATCCGCAAACATGCATTATTTTAACGGGTCTTGAAATGTTTTCTATGCGTTTTACTATTTCTCTGGACAAATTCTTCATTAAGACACCTTGATAATTTTTGATTTCCTGAATTATACCTTTATCAGACCTAAGAATTTTGAGTTTAATTCTTGTAATATCTATTGTAGAAACAGATACATAAAAATATCATAAGGAAAAACTTTCTAAAAAATTTTCCATTACTTTTTTTAAGAAGACTTCAGAAAAGGAAATAATTTTAAAGAACTTCCAACTATTTATATAATCATAAAAAATTGTACCGCTACTTCTATTAAAAAATAAAAAGGATAATATGAAAATGAAGGTATCTGTTATTGGTCTAGGTAAAGAGGGAGAAAATGCCGTAAAATCCCTTTTAAATTATGGATGTCATGTTTACGCCTCAGATATAAATAAAAATATTGATCTAACTAACTTTGACGATTATACTAAAGATATTGATTTTAATGACCTTGACATCGATCTGGGACACCACAATCTCGATAAGATCCATTCATCAGATGCTGTTGTCATCAGCCCAGGTCTCTGGAACCTTAAAATAGCAGAGGAGATCATATCCCAGAAAAAATTACTCTCAGATGTTTTCAATAAACATAGATCCATCTTCACAGTGGGTGTGACAGGTACAAACGGGAAAACAACGACTTGCTTCATGATAAAGGAAGTACTGGAAAAAAAGGGTTTAAACGTTCTTATTGGAGGTAATGCTGGTGGAGGATTCCAGGGTTACACACAACTCATACTGGAAGCGGAATTTAAAAAAACAGAGAGGGATTATGATGTCATGGTGGTTGAGGTCTGTGATATGACCCTTGATTTTTCAAGGGCAAACTTCGACTTCGATGTTGTGGTGGTCACCAACATTGGATCCGACCACATGGACTTCCATGTATCCATTGAGAACTACTGCGAATCAGTGTGCAGATTTTTAAAGGGTAAAAAAGCTGTTTTAAATGGATACGATGTTAACCTGCAAAAGCTGGGTGGTTGTGCAGATCAAGCCCTGTTTTTTGAGGAGTACGCTGGAAAGTTGAATGTTTTTGGTAAGTTCAACAGACAGAATGCAGGGGCTGCAGCAGAAGTTGGAAAGATTCTGGGTGTAACCTCTGATGATATTGCTGCTGCACTTGGAGATTTTAAGGGTGTTGAGGGAAGAACTAAACTCCTGAAGGTTCATGGTTCCAGAGTACTCATAGGAAAAACAGACAATGCCGATGCAACATCTGCTGTGCTTACGGAAACACCCTTCGATGTGGTTATAATTGGAACACCACGGAAGGGAGAATTATGCAGATTTGATACATTGAATGAAGTTTCAAGGGCAAATCCCAATGTTTTGGTACTGTTTCCAGGGCTCGATGATACTGTTGATGATGCATTGAAGATCCTTAAGAGCTTAAGTTACTCTGGGAGGGTAGAGATTCTTGAGAATGTTTCTGAAGTTGTTGATTTTACATTGGAACTTACAAAGGCACGTTCCGGTATCAACATATTCATCGGTGGAAACGGCCAGGAGAAGATCACAGAAATACAGAAAAGATTACATTCACATTCTAAATGCAAGGATTGATAAAATTAATTTTTTAAATGAATTTTATTATCTTTTTGATGGAATAAATGATTTAAATTCTCTTTTACATTTCGAGTTTTGAAATGATCTTTGTGGTTTTGATGGGATTCTGCGAATTTTCGTATGATCAATCACTGGCACTCATATTATGGGTATTTATAGTGTGATGAATCTACTATATAGAGAAATAATAAATTTCTAGAAACTCAAAGGAGGATTGAATTATTGTACCGCCGCCTAAAACCAATAATTATCCTATTAATATTGATAGTATTAGCAATCGCAATGAATCCTGTTGGTAACTCTTTAGAAAGTTATTATCCTCAGCAAAAAGCTACGGATATTGCTGCTTTAAGCATTGGAGATACTGTTATAACTGGAATGGATGTTGTGGATGAAAGTAAGCTACGTAAAGTACCTGTAATCTACCATCCGGAATACTTGATGAAGGATGTCAAAGAAGAGCGTTTCTATGACCTTTTCGCTGCCTTGATGACAGGTGCCGTTGAAACACCTATAGATGCGTTAACTGGAGACCATATATCGGCCCAGGGAACTGCTCAGGGATTTGAAGGACCTGGAATACTCGTTGTAAAAGGAGATAAGCTTCTTGTAAGCTCTCCAGGCACATTCGTATGGGGATTCAAGAAAACTTACACCTACGGCGTTAAAACCAAAAATGGACTTGAAATCCAGGAGAATGGAACGACAGTTAAAACAGTGCCCTACAATGATATAAGTAACAGCACAGTTCCCCACAACTACGTTACAGTTAAAACACTTAAAAAATGGTACAACAAAGCAGATAACGGTGCTAAAATAGCACTGGATTATGGAATTTCCAATTTCAACGATAACCGAAATTCGGTTGCTCCTGAGGAAATAGAAACGTTCTTTGGAGAGGATGTTCTAAATTACATGGAAAATTATCCCTCAGGCTCTCCTGTAATGGTTTACGCCAAATCCACAACACAAACTGTTGTTGGAACAGGAGCTGAGGTTCTGGGATCCTATGCAAATTATAGTACCACTGCCAGAGCTTACAATGCGATGCAGTTTGTTAAGGGTTGGAACAACACCATAATCCCACCACACACAACTTCACATGGAAAGGAAACTGTTGGATTCCAGGGAATCAGTGACCCACACGCACCAGAAGACAGCGCAACCCATGGAGTTTGTCCAGCAGCCAGATCACTACGAAGTGCAGTTATGTCAGATGGATTCCCACTACCTGTAGGAATGTCAAGTGGTGAATATGCAGTTTTATATGGATTTGAACCCAGTGCAGGCATATTACTCAACAACACCAATGATTATCCAGTTAAAATTGTGATGTGGACAACTGGAAGTGGCGCAAGCCTGCATATATTTGCAAAGGCAATTGCACTGACCTAAACCAATGATAAATCACCTTTTTCCTTTTTTATTTTTAAGAAAAATTTTAAGTTATTTTATTCTATTAAAATTATTTGATTAAAAATATGATTAAAATAAAATCTTCAGTTAAAAGTTTCATTTCTTAGGAATTTTAGAGGAATGAAAAGTTCTTATAAAGAAAAAGAAGATTAAATAATATTAAATTGGTTTTAAAAAATTGTTTCGATGGGTTGCAAATCACATTAGCTACATGGTATACAGGTGATTCAAATGGTTTCAGCTATAGTAACAGCAGCAGGAAAAAACAGGCGTATGATAACAGATCAAAAATCAAAAGGTATTGAAGTGAAGCATAAGCTCCTTTTAGACATTTATGGAAAGCCGGTCATAATACGTACCCTTGAAAATGTTTTAAATTCTGGTGTGGAAGAAGTTGTGGTTGTTCTTGGGCATTTCAGCAGCAAGATAATTGGGGTTATTGAGGATTTCAATGATGAAAGGGTCAAAGTTGTTGAAAACCCGGATGTGAATGTTGAACTTTCTGAAACAGTTTTAAACGGAGTTAATAATCTTCGTCCAGGTTTGTGTCTCTGTGTGGCTGCAGATCAGCCCACTGTAACAACAGAAACATTTAAAACCCTTATAAAAATGGCTTCAGAATATTCTGAACCTGAAAACATCATTTCAATCATGGCCAGACATGAAACTGGTTTCCTTGATAGTGCAAAGGGACTTGGAATGCCCTTCGTATGCCACAGCCATCTTTTGAAGAGTTACCTTCCAGGACGTGAGGATAATTTGAATCCCATCCTAAAGGATATGATTGCAAAGGGAGTGGTTTTCTACGGTGTTCCTGCTCAGAACGAACTGGAACTTGTTAACATAAACCTTTGGGATGATTATATGCTTGTTTTGGAAAATATAGACAAATAACAAAATATCGCTTTGATCAACTTATAAACCTTTAGAGCCAAAGCTAAAACAGTTAAAAATAAACTTTGTTAAACATATGTACTATGAATTTGTGTTTGTTGTGTTGGTGACTTTGTGTTTGGAAATTTCTCAAAAAATCTATTTCTCCAAACTCTCTTCTAAAAGTTCAAATTTTTCTTCAAACTCTTCCATGGCCTTTCCAAGTTTTTCAACCAGTTTTAAAGTGTCATAAACCCAATTTATAACCAGTTTCTGGTCTGCTTCCCCTTCATAGTCTCTTATTTTCTGTGTTAGATCCTTCACATCCTCCAGTATTCCATAGACTGCTGTTTCATCTGACACATCTTTCACCCCCACTTTTGATCATATATTGTACTTCATTCCTATTACAATATTCTGAAGCAAAAAAAGAATCATAATAGTTACAACAGGGCCATGAAAATTGACTACAGATAAAAAAATTACGGATAAAAAAAGGAATAAAAATGATTGAGAACGATTATAAAGCATCCAATGCATTAACAAAACAGCCTATATTTTCACCGTTCATTCCCACTATAACCTCATCAGGCTTGATATCTGCGTAGCCCCTTGAGCCACTGCAACCTAGAGTTATGTTTGGTCTTTTACGTGTGTAAGGACCTGCAACTGCGTCTGCACATAAGGACTGTATTCCTGCGAAGTCTGCCTCAACACGACCTCCAAGGGTGTAAACCATTGCTTGAGCCATTTCCATTGCCTGTTTTGGATTTGCAATTATAACAACAACATCAGGGTCGAAGGGTGTGGTTTCAAGTGGTGCGTATGCTATTGCTTGCATTATAGGGTCGATTTTGGGTATTGCATCCATTGTTCTCTTGGCTGAGCCAAGACTTGAGAACCTTTTCAAGGAGTGGTACATCTCACCTGTTTTAACCTTTTCTGGAGCTTCCATAAGGCCTATTGCTGATGCTCCACCTTTACACTTCTGTTCAGCCACTGTGGCATAGAATGTTGCACCCTGAGCAGCTTTTTGAACCATTTCACAGTGCCTGATGGTTTCATCTATCTTTGGAATGCCCTCAGGAATATCTTCTTCCTTTAAAACAAGTTTAACTGCAACTGGAGATTTTTCTAGCCCCAATTTGTCCTTTATTTTTTGGGAAAGTTCCTTGTATCCTTCTACATCACAACTTGCCATAAATTTCACCTCAATTGATCTTATGTAGACAAAATTTATATAATCTTTTATTTATTTTCCAGTTAACAACGTTAAGTATAAATTGTTTTTTAAAAATAAAGACTTAAAGAAATTTTTAGTGATTTAGAACTAGTTTAAGGATTTTTTATAGAAATTAAAAGGAATTTAATGGATAATCTAATAATAAATTATTTTAAAAAAGTCTAATTTAAAAATATAAAACTGATAGTCAGAATATAAAAAAATCATGAAAGATTTTTATCCATATCTCAGGCGGATCTTATGCCCTGTACGAGTTCTGATATTTTTTCATGGACGTTGGAACTGTCTTCAACCACTGTTCCCGTTACTAGGATGTCTGCACCGGCTTTTGCAACTTCTCTTGCTTCCTCGCCGTTGCGAATTCCTCCTCCAACAATTAACATGATGTCTGAGGATTTTTTAACGGCTGCAATCATTTCAGAGGGAATGTGGTTTCCTGCACCCGATCCAGCTTCAAGGTAGAGTAATTTCTTGCCCATGAACTCTGCTGCTATTGCATAGGCTGCTGCAAGGTCTGGTTTTGCTCGAGGTATGAGTTTTGCATCTCCAACCCATCCAACTGTTCCACCCGGCTCCACAACGAGGTATCCCATGGGTATGGTTTCGATTCCCATTTTCTTAATGGTTGGAGCACCCAATGCTTGAGCTCCAGTTATCCAGTAGGGATTTGTTGAGTTTAAAAGGCTCATGAAAAGGATAGCATCAGCATATCTGCTTACACCACTTATGTTTCCAGGAAATAGGATTACAGGAACATCAATATTTTCTTTAAGTGCCTTTGCAGTTGCATCCAGCTCGTTGGAGTTGGTTGTTGAACCACCCAACATTATGGCATCTGTTCCACCTGCAACCGCTTCTTTGGCTATTTCAACCGCTTTTTCAGGACTCTGTTCCTCAGGATCCAGAAGGGTCATGTGCAGTTTATGAGTTTTCAATGATTCTTTAAGGTAATCTTCAACATTCATCTTGAATCCACCTGTAAAATGATAATAGAAATTATAATAAATTTTACAATGCTATAAGTCCATAAAGATTATTTTTATAGAGGTTATTACTCATAAAAATTAATCAAAATACATTTTTATAATCAAATAAAAGGATTTATCCGATATTAAGGGTAAATAAATGAAATTTTAAAATTATTCATTTCAAATAATTGTACTGCAAGTTCAATTAACTCAAATGATAATTTAACATGAGGGTTAAAACCCTCCCAGTTAAATTAAAAAGGGCTTATTCAGCCTCTTGGTTCTTTTGCCTTGTATCTTAAACCTTTGTAACCACATTTCCTGCATGTTTTTGCGGTTGGTGGGTTTCTTGCGTTACATTTAAGACAAATCTTTATCTTGAAGATTCTGTTCTCTGCTTCTTCAAATCTAGCCATGTTTAGCCTCCTATGAATTCATTTTGAATCTGAACAACTTCCATGCTTGTTTTAGCACTGGAATATGCCTCTAAAAGCTCATGGTTGAGCTCTAGAAAAGTAGGTCCCCACTTGAACTGGGACATGATTTCAACAGCATTATCTTTAAGTCCCACTATATAAAAAGTTGCTGCTATGGCCTCTGCAGTTGAAAGTTTGCATGGCTTCCCATAGTTGGTGGGATTGGCTGCAACAAGAAATGGGAGTAAACGATGATACTTCCTGCCTTTGAACATTACAGAAGATTTTTTTATCTGGTTCCATGAACAATCAAGCCCCACAATACCAATTTTCTCAACGATCTCCCTGTCCTCTGGTGACACAGCCTTCTCTGCGAAGGGGTCAAGAACAAGGCCCTTCCTGGGCAGCATGTTCAGATGGGTTACCACCCTTATTTTACCCTGCCTCTGGAGTTTAACTGTTGTGCACTTTCTGGGGTCGCACTCGTTTGCATGGTATACTGTGACTTTCATTTCAATCAGTGGTTTAATTCATGGATTTATCTCAAGAAAATCTTAACAAGACTTCATCGTAAAAATAATTGAACTGTAGATTTATATTTCTCTGTTAAATGGACTATTAAATTTAACGATCATTGGAATAAAAATATTTTTTTTATAATATTTTTTATCTTTTGGATTTTTTTATTTAAATCTTTTAAAAATATTTTTTAAATATTCAATAGTCTTTATTTAAGTTATAATTGATTAAACTGGATATTTTACTGATCTTTATCATCATTTATAATTTCTTGAACTAAATTTTTCATTAATAAACTGTTAAAATAAAAAAAGAATATTATGAAATGATTATGTGAATCTAAATGATCAACATCTAATTTAAAAAATAATTCAATTCTAAAGTTCCCTTCTCTCATTACGGAGTATCTCCGGAACAACATCCTCAGGATTCTTGAGTTCTTCAAGGTCGTAGTAACGGCCTCCAGATGCCAGTGCCAGTTCCATGTTCATGTTCCTGCCGTACTTAACCGATCTTTCGAAGTTGATGACTATGGTGTGGATTTCGTTCTCCTTGAGGGCACCTGCAATGTTGAGGGCATCTTTGGTTGGCCCTTCCTCAATTGCAACGTTGGGCATGCCATCGGTCATGACAAGCATCATGGGCACGTACTCATCCCTTCTCTTCTCCTTCTTGAGAATTTCAAATCCCTTCTTAAGGCCAGATGCCAGGGGAGTTGTTCCACCAACGGTTATACCATCAATTCGTTCCTTGAAAGAACCTGCCCTTCGTGTTGTGGGAATTATGATCTCAGCATCTTCCCCCTTGAATCCAACAACACTTATCTTGTCGTTGTGACGATTGGCATCCTCTATAACCCTGTTTAAAATACCCTTAACCCTGTTGGCTTTCCTTTCTGTGAACATGGACCCGCTGATGTCCACAACAAGAACTATGGATGCCCTTGCACCGTGCTTTCGAACCTTGTGCCTCAGATCATCACTTTCAACCTTCAATACGTCCATTGTACCCTTTGGTCTGTCGCCTGAGGATTTCAGTGCTGCTGCCCTCAAGGTTGCATCTATGGCAATGTCCCCTGCAGCATCCTTGGGAAGCTTACTCTTTACGTACTTTCCCTTCTGGGTCTTTGAATCAACCCTTTTACCGTAAAGCCTCTTTTTCTTTTTCCCCTTCATCTTCAGCAATTTTTTTAGATCAGCCCCCTCTTCATCAGTTTCAACCTTTTCATCCTCTTTCTCAAGGCTTTTGAGTTTCATGCCCCTTTTTTTACCTTCAGATGAGTTCTGCTGATTTTGGCCAGTTCCCTGCTTCTTGTCCTCAGCGATATCTGAAACTGCCTTTTGAACCTTTTCCTTTATCTTTTCAGGCCCCTGTGATGATTTGTGGAATCTTTCACCAAGAACAAGGAGTGCAGCTTCTTCAACATGTTCCTGATTCACTTCATCCATGTTCTGGTAGGCTGCAACCGTCTTTGCTGTTTTAAGTATTGCTATATCTGCCCTGTGTCCATCAACACCCATGTCCATGCAGATGTGGGCTATAACCTTCATGAGATCCTTTGAAATCTTTACTTTACCCAGTACCTTCCTGGCGGTTACGATTGAGTCCAGTACTTCCTCCTGTTTTTCCTGGAATTTGTCCCTGAAGGTTGCAGGGTCCCTTTCAAATTCTTCCCGTCTTTCCATTATTTTGACGCGCTTTTCAAGGTCCATTATGCTGTGAACTGATATGTGGAGACCTATTCTGTCGGAAAGCTGGGGTCTGAGCTCTCCCTCAGCCGGATTCATTGTTCCAACCAGTATGAACCTGGAGGGGTGGGCTATGGATATTCCCTCCCTTTCAACTATGTTTACACCGTAGGCTGCTGCATCAAGGAGCACATCAACCAGGTTGTCGTCCAGAAGGTTTATCTCATCAACGTAGAGAATGTTCCTGTTTGCATCTGCAAGAATTCCAGGTTCTAGAGCTTTTGATCCTTCTTTAAGTGCTTTTTCTATGTTTATGGATCCAACAACCCTGTCCTCTGTTGATCCAAGGGGTAACTCAACCACGCGCATTTTTTTCTCTTCAACCTCGAAGTCCCCGGATCTGCAGGATTCACAGAGGGAATCTGGATCCTCAGGGTCGCAGTTGAACGGACATCCCTTCACAACCTTCAGAGAGGGTAAAAGGTCTGCAAGGGCCCTTACTGCCGTTGTTTTACCTGTTCCCTTGTCCCCCTTTATGAGCACTCCACCAATACCCGGATTTATGGCATTGAGTATTAAAGCTTTTTTAACATTTTCCTGACCGACAATTGCTGAAAATGGGAAAATAAAGTTTTTCAATAGTCTCACCGCTTAACAAAGAATTTTTGTATTTTCGTTTTATTTTAAGTTAGTTCAATCTTGATATTAATATTAGTTCATAGGATATAATATGATTCAATTTTTTGTATTAATCTAATGCATAGTATAATGGATAAAAAAGGCAAATAGTATTACTTTAGTGGGTTCTCAAGACCATTATGGATGTAGCATGAGTTAAAAATAAAACTGGAAGAGTTGAATACAAAAAGGTAAATAAAAGTGCAAACAAAAAAATAATGGGTGATATAAATGTGCACTGTTGGAGGGCCAATGGCTGACATCAAACTGAAAAAGCTCAAAACAAAAAGGTATAAATGCCTTGATTGCGGAAATAGCTTTAAAGGTATTGGAAGAAAAGTAATATGTCCATCATGTCAGTCAGAGAACGTAGAAGAATTGGATTAAATTCTAACGAAATTCTTTTTTTAATGGGAAGCTCAGGAGAGCTTGGAATAGTTAAAGCATCCAGAGATATGCAGATATTCATAGGAACTCCAGAATCAGAGGAAATTGTACTGTTCCTAGAACCAGGAGATTTAATAGCGGTTTCTGCATTTGAAAAGGGTGAAAAGGCTGAAAAAGGGATTAAATCCATGATTTTCCTTCTTAAGGAATTTGGTTCACCCATCATCGTTCTGCCAAAGGGACATCCAACCTCAAAGAGACTGCCACTGGTTGTTGCCTGTGGAGATCATGTGCGCCTTGACTGCAACGTACAGGCAGGTACTCATCCAGAACAGGACATTCTCTGTGCATGCGACGATCTTTCAGGTGTTAGAGTAACTGGAGTGGAGGATGGGGTTGAGGTTGAAGGTGATTTCAACAGATTCCAATTTAAAGTTGAGGATAATTCCCATTGAGTATAGCCAACACATTTAAACCTACAAAAAGCACTTAAAAGTATTTTTAGCGTATGTCAAATCTTAAAAAATCGTGAAATTTAAAAAAAAATAATTTAAAACTTTGAAAAAAACTTTGAAAAACATGAATAACCCATTAAATTCATTTTCAAACACCTTTATATTATAGTAATAGATGAAATGGTACCATGGCAATGTATGAATTTTATCAGATATTCGGGCAGATAGTTTTCATTCTTGGAATCTTGATACTGGTTCTGCTCTCTGTTACACTGGTTCTTGGAAAACTTCTGATTAAGGAGAACAAGTTAGTCTTCCCAAGACTGCTCCTTTTCACAATAGACATGTTCTACGGCATATTCAAACGGTTCGCTGAAATCGTTGGTGTTGACTCGAAGATCGTGGATCAGATAGGTATAGAAGTTAGGAACAAATTGAACGAAAGAATCTTCCAGAAGATCAAACCCGAGGAGAAGATCCTCGTACTTCCACACTGCCTCAGAAGTCAGGACTGTGAGGCCAAACTCGGAGAGTCTGGATTGATCTGTCAAAACTGTAACCGCTGCGTTATAGGTGTTCTCAAGAAAAAAGCGGAAGAAATAGGTTATGGAGTTTATATAATACCCGGATCAACGTTTTTGAAGAACATCGTTAAGAAGAACAAATTCAAGGCATTCGTGGGCGTTGCCTGTTACCAGGATCTGAACCTTTCCATGATGCAGCTCTCGAAGTTCCACTGCCAAGGAGTTCCACTTCTAAGGGACGGCTGTGTCAACACCAAAGTGGATGTTAAAGCTGTTCTTGCAAAGATGGGTGCAGAGATTAAAAGTGGGTCTGAAAAACTCTCAGATGGAAGCCCCTGCAGCAACAATCCAAGCAGGAAATCACTTTAAAACCAAATAGATAATGGTAAACTTTCTTACCATCCACTACCCTTTTTTTATCATGTCATGTTGATTAAAAACTAATTTTTATTTATTCCATCGTTGACTCATTCATTTTAGATTTCTAATGATCTAAATAAAAATAAGATTTAGGGTCTTAGATTTTTCTTTTTGAAAAGAGAATTTTCCTTTTGTTTTTCCACTTTTTATGGCCTATTAATAGGTTTGTTTTTGAAAATACTTTTTTATTTTTGTTTTATGAGAATAAGTGGGCTTCTAAACCGTTAAATTTAAGTAGAATTGCTTACATAGTTTTATTTGGCGAATAAAATGAAGCACCACTTAAATTACAGTAAAGAAGACCCAAACTATATCTTGTTAAGTAAAATATTTAAAATTATCGATTCTAAAAAATCCCGGACAATAATGGCCTCTAAAGGTGTTAAACAGATTAATATAATGATTTTATCAATTAAAATCATTTTCACTGCTATTTTCTTTAATATAACTGTTGAGTTTGTTGTTTCTGAGTTAAAAAGGGATAAAAAGTTGCGAAAATTCTTCAAAATCAATGATGTTCCAAGTGCTGTTCAAGTTTCAGAATTTTTGGCACGATTTAAGCCAGATACGTACATTAAAATGGTAAATAGTATATTAATGCAAACTAAACCACTTAAAAGACGTGAAAAGCGTACATTTGTTGTTGATGCCACACCGGTGGACCTAGATTACAATATACACCGTAAACATCGTTCAAAAGAATACCTAGAAAAAAAGGATCTGAAATGGAGTTATTCATCCTCCTATGGATTTTATATTGGATTTAAAGCCACTGTAGTTATAGAACATACGTCTGCAATGCCTGTTGCTATTTTAATCCATTCTGGAGCGCCACACGATTCCAAGATATTCAATGAGATAATGGAAAACCTCCGAAAAAGGCGAATAATCCGAAAAAGAGACACAATACTATTTGACAGAGGATATTACAAGTATGAAAACTATCAAATAGGCATTTCAAAGTATAAAATCATTCCTTTAATTTTTCCCAAAGAAAACTTCAAAATACAAAAACTAGACGACAAATTAACCTACCCATTACAAGTATTTAAGGATAAAAAGACCGAAAAAAGGTCTAAAAAATTATATAACACCTTAAAAAAGGTATTAATCCAAAAAATAGAAAACTGGAAACAATACAAACCAATACGTGGAAAAATCGAAGACTTTTTCAAATTATGCAAATCCGGACTGGGCCTAAAAAAATTACACAAATATACACCGGAATCAGCACAAAGAACCACCATACTAACTGTATTTTTAGCAGGGCTCATCACAACAACAGGCTACAACACAAAAACAGCCCTACAAAAGCTATCCGAAACCTAAAAAATCCAAGACCCTATAAGATTAATTTAAGGGGCAAAGATATTCCAAAACCCATGGAAAAGGAATGATGCATACGTTTTACCAGTTTTAAGGCGTAAAAATCCAACTATAGCCCCTAATATTAATCCAATTAGCATTTTAGATATTAAGATCATTGGTATATTGGTCAGGCCCATTGGATGAATCAGGAATACATCTACGTAACCAATGTGCCATAGACTGAAGAGTAGGGTGACTGCCAACCATGTGATAATCTGGGGGTTCACCATTTCCACAGAACCTTGAATACTGTTCCAGATGTAACCCCTGAAGAGGAATTCTTCAAATGCAGGGGTTAAAAGGCTGAATATAATACCCATCACCAGGACGTCGGTTTCCCATGCAAAGGTGTAGGGAATCAAAGCCATTACAACCAGGACAAAAACCCCTAATATGTACATCTTTCTGGTTTTAGGTTTGATATGATCCCAGTTTAGACCCAATTCCTTGAGTGATGGTTTGAAGTAAAAAAGAAGGATCATTCCAACCATTATGAAGCTCAGGCCATTGAATATCTGGAAGGTTATCAGATCATGAGGTGGGTGTGGAACTCCAAACCACATAGCACTTATGAAGCTCGCCCTCAGCATCTGTATGATAATCAACGCTAACAATACCTTCAATATAAGTTTTAAAAAGTTTATTTTATCATTGGATGATTTGAAAACGTGCATTACAATTCCTCATGGTTTAATTATTCATGACTAATCCTTGAGATATGTTTCTTGTTTCAATGTTCTCTCGATGTTTCATTCATGGAAAATCACATCATTCCCCATCCTCGTACAGGAAAATGTCCTCTATTTTAACCTGGAACAATCTGGCCATTTTAAAGGCTAAACTCAGTGAAGGATCGTATTTATCCTTTTCTATTGCTATTATTGTTTGTCTGGTTACTCCAAGCTTTTCTGCAAGTCCTTCTTGGGTTATGTCCTTCATAGCCCTGAAAACCTTCAGTTTATTTTTCATTTTTAGCACTACCCGTGTTTTTTATTGTAGTAGATGTAGAATCCACTGTACAAGAGGAGGAGAAGGCAGGATGCATCTGCAAGGGTGAATCCAGCCTGGGTGAATTCAGGAAAACTGTTCTTGAGTGTCAAAAGCCCAATTCCCAGAACTGTGATTATGGTCAGGAAACAAAGCATCGCCATCCTTGAAGCTTTGTTGGCCACAAGAGCTGTTCTCTCATCCTCAGTTACTTCATAAACATTTTTCTTGATGAAGTAGGATACTAAAAAACCCAGAAGTAGGGTTATGAATGCCAGGAGCAGGTTTCCAAGTGTGACTGCTGCTGCAACCAGTGCAGCCACAACAAGTATTATAAACATTCTTGAGTATCTGTAGATTTTTTTGTCCATGCTTAATTCCTCCGACTTAATATTTCCTACGGTAGTATGTGGAAGCTACAACGTATATTACAAGGGTGAATGCAGCCACAGCAAATAGGGTGTAACCTATCTGTGTGTATTGAGGAAGACTGGCCCTTAATGTAACCAGAACTATTGCAATCCACATTGTAACTGCAATTACTACTCCAAGAGTCATGTTTGCTGCTTTATCATTTATCAGCTGGGTTCTTTCATCCTCACGAACACCATTCCCAATCTTAAACATTTCTTCCAGATTATCCCTGTGGATGTATATTGCAATGATTATTGCAGCCATAAAAAGTATGGCCAGTCCAATCAAAGTTATATTTCCCATTAAAAGGCCAACTATCCACAGTCCAGTTGTGAACAGTGAAACTATCATCAATATTTTTCCAATTTTTTTCAGATTCATAAATTCCACCTCATGTAACTAATACTTTACATAATGTTACTTAAACTTTACTATTTGTATATGTTGATTAACATAGAAGGTTTGCGGAACAATTTAAAAGATCAATTTAAAAAAAATCCTTGGAAATTGGATTATTTAGCCAAAATAATTTTAAATAATTTTAAAAGATGCAAAAATTAATAAAATAAAAATAAAAACAATTAAAAGATTGTAAAAAGGTTTAAAAAAAATTAAAGGTCTTAAAAACCCTAAAATACGATTAAAACAAGCTAATCAGGACATTAAGTATAAAATTTTCATGGATCAATGGTTTTTGATAAAAAAATTTAACTCCCCAAAGATATGATTAAGATAAGAAGGTTTTAGGGAGGTAATCAAAATGGCAAAGGTTCTCTTGATATGTGCAAGTCCACGTAAAAATGGTAACACATCCCAGGTTCTGGCTGAATGTGCAGACATGATCGAGGAAAATGGATTGGAAACTGAAACTGTGTATCTGAAGGGTGAAAAGATTGAATCCTGCAGGGCATGTGGAAGATGTGCCCGAATACACAGGTGCAAGATAGAAGACGGCCTGAATGAAATCATAGACAAGATCAGAGATTCTGAGGGTTTGATAGTGGGCACTCCAGTTTACTTTGGAACTGCCCGCGGCGACCTCATGGCAGCACTCCAGCGTATTGGTTACGTTTCAATGAACAGCGACCACTTCCTGTCCTGGAAGGTTGGTGGTCCAGTTGCAGTTGCAAGGCGTGGTGGACATACAAGCACGATTCAGGAACTTCTCATGTTCTACCTCATAAACGACATGATAGTTCCAGGATCAACCTACTGGAACATGGTCTTTGGACTGGAAAAGGGAGAAGCCCTTGATGATGAGGAAGGAATCAGAACCATCAGAAGATTTGGGGAAAACGTTGCAAACCTCATAAAGAAGATAAACTGAGCTAAGGGAGCGGATTTTTTGGGTGAAGAACTGTACAAAAAGTTTGCAGGTTACTACGATAGGATCTACGAAAATGTGAATTACAGGGAAGAAACAGAGTTCATTAAATGGGCCATTGAAAACCACAGGGAGTGTGAGGGAAAAAATCTCCTTGATGTTGCCTGCGGAACAGGTACACATGCATCCATACTCGCTCAAGATTTCCAGATACTTGGAGTTGATATAAACGATGAAATGCTGAGGATAGCCCGTGAAAAGGTGCCAGATGCCAGTTTCATCCCTGGAGATATGAAGGAACTGGACCTTGGGGAGAATTTCGATGCAGTTATCTGCATGTTCTCAGCGATCCACTACAACACAACTTACAGTGAACTTGAAAAAACCCTGAAAAACTTTTACAACCATTTGAATGATGGAGGGGTTGTTATATTCGATTTTGGTTTGAACAAGGATAACTGGATTGAGGGTCTTGTGAGTGTGGACACCGTGGTTGAAGAGAACCTGAAACTTGCAAGGATATGTCAATCCCACCTTGAAGGTACTGTGTTCAATGCAAACTTCGTCTTCCTTGTTAAAGAAAAGGGAAAGCTGGACTTCGATATAGATCAACATCAATTAGGAGTCTTTGAGATGGAGAAAACCGTTGAGATAATGGAAAAAATAGGGTTTAAGACCAGTGTCTATGCTGATTTCTCCAAAAAACCATGGGATATCATGGAAGGAGAAAGACCAGTTTTTGTAGGTGTGAAACAAACCATATGATCCTACATTATTGAAAATCCATTTTTTAAATCAATTTTGGTTCAAAACAGAACTTCTAGAAAAAAGTAAATTCATGAATTTCTAAATAAATATTATAAATCAAATATAGGAATTTTATTAGATCAAAGTGGTACTGAATGATTTTAAAATGGAATTACTTTAAGTTAAGGTCATTCCTGAATCCCAAATTCGATTGAGGTGTTCAAATATGAGGGTAGCTGTTGCTGCATCAGACGATGAAAAATACGCAGAACATTTTGGTAGGGCACAGAAATTCTTAATATATGATTTCGGTGGTGAAGACATTGAATTTATTGAAACAAGAGAATCTTCAAAGGTTCCTGGGGAGAAACATCAATGGGGAAAATCTTTAGATGTGCTAAAAGATTGTGATGTTGTTATATGTGCTCAGATCGGTATGAATGCCAAGCCCGGCCTTAAAAAAATGGGTAAAACTGTTGTTGAGGATGAAGGGACCGTTGAAGAAGTACTTGAAAGGTTCCGCAAGCACCAGATATTCCTGAGTAAACCCCTTAAATTTTAAATAACCTCCTTTTTTTGAGATTAAATCATCTCGATTATTAGTTGGTAGGTTATTTGATATTACGTGATTGAATCCAATAAAACTCAATCCTTCCTTCAAATTTTTAATGAAACTCATTATTCAAATCCCCTGAATTCAATGTTATTTTTAAAGTACAGGACATTAACAATTTTGTGCTCACCTTGAACAGACATTTTTTATATGAAGTTTTAAAACCTATTTTAACCATAGAATCAAATAGAAATTAACGATTTTCAATGTATTAAATGGATATCAATCCTTGATCCTCAGGGATTTTTAATGATTATTCTGGATTATCACTTTAAAAGGTGAATTTTAAGAATGGTAATCAAAATTAAATAAATTTTAAAGGTGCTAAAATGAAAACAGCAGTTATATATTACTCCTCACACCATAGAAACACTCAGAAGATTGCAGAAAAGTTATCTGAATCTTTTGAAGGGAATTTATTTGAATACAGAGATGTTGATATTTACAACACCGTTGAATATGATTTGATTGGATTTGGATCTGGAATTTACCATGGAAAACCTGCAAAGGAGTTTCTAGAATTTCTGGATGAACTTCCAGACGTTAAGAACGTGAAGGCATTTGTGTTCACAACCAGCGGAAAAGGAACCGAAAAGTACAACATCCCACTCAAGGAAAAGCTGGAAGAAAAGGGTTTTGAGGTTGTTGGAGAATTTTCATGCAAGGCCTTTGATACATGGGGGCCCCTGAAGATCATGGGCGGCAAGAACAAGGGAAAACCTGATGAAAACGATTTTAGAAGGGTAGAAGAATTTGCAAATGAACTTAAAGAACGTTTGAATGTTTGAAGTCCCTAATTCATGAAGTTAAATTTTTTTAGGTTTTTTTTGGAATCTACTGTTTTTAACAGAAAACCTATATAAGATGAGGTTCAAGCATTTAATGACGGGTTCAAGAAAAAAGTGAAAATTTCTATTTTTGTAGGTGAGATCTTACTGGGATCTTCAACAATATTTATAAATCATAAATGAGAGTTATAATAAATGATTCTCAATTTCTATAGTAAATTAGATTAGGTTATGATTTTAACATTGCCTCACCGTGAGGCCATTTTATAAATCGTTTACAACTAAAGGTGATAGTATGGCTAAAGCAAGACGTCGAAGAGTACGTGATACATGGAAAGAAAAACAATGGTATAAGATAGTAACTCCTAAAGAATTTGGAGATATTGAAATTGGTTCAACCCCTTCAAGAGACCCTGACATGCTCCTTAAAAGGACTGTTGAGGCAACCATGAGGGAGCTTGCAGGTGACTTCAGCAAACAGTACGTGAAACTTGCCTTCCAGGTGAACAACGTTGCAGGTGACACAGCAAACACCAAGTTCATCGGACACAAGGTTACAACCGACTACGTAAGAAGTATGATACGCAGGGGAACAAGTAGAATAGACACAATAACCAACGTCACAACCAAGGACGGACAGACCTTCAAGGTTCACATCCTGGCAATAACCATAAAAAGGGCTAAATCCTCCCAGCAGAAATTCATAAGGGAAACCATGGAAAAACTGATTCAAGATGCAGCTGTAGACAGATCATTCCCTGACTTCATTGAAGGAGTAGTATCTGGTAAGGTAGCATCCCACATCTACCACGAGGCAAAGAAGATCTACCCACTAAAACGTGTTGAAATCATTAAAACCAGGGTAGTTGAATAAACCCTGAAAATCTTTGATCTGGGAGATAGATGATAAATCTTGAATATGTGGTCCTGATTTTGGTCGTAGGGCTTGTAACTTATGTTAGAAAGGCCCTTGATCTATTCGGATCCATCTTCATGGTTGTCATGGGCATAATTATTGTTTTTACCGCTGGTGTAAACTGGCTCATTTTAATATTCATATTCCTGCTTTTAGGACTTTTATTCACCAAATACAAGCACAACTACAAGAAGGAGATGGGCGTGTACGAGGGTACAAGAACCCTTAAAAACGTTATATCCAACGGCATAGTTGCCTTTGTAATGGCTGCATTTGGAAACTACGCAGGATTTATAGGTTCAATTGCAACAGCAACAGCCGACACAATGGCGAGTGAAGTTGGAGTGGTTGAAAAAGATGCAATACTCATAACCACACTTAAAAAGGTTCCGTCAGGAACAGATGGTGGAGTAACGGTTATTGGAACTGCAGCTGGAATAATTGGTGCGGGTATCATTGGAGTTTCTGCGTACCTACTGGGAGTTTACCCAGACATATTCCAGACCCTGAAAATATCAATAATAGCAGGTACAGCAGGATGTTTCGTTGACAGCATCCTTGGAGCTGTATTTGAAAGGAGAAAATATCTCTCCAATGAATACGTGAATCTTATAGCTACCATAACAGGAGCAGCATTAGGTATCATCATGGTTTAGGTGATAATCGTGAAAGGAATCATAATGATAATGGATGGGATGGCAGACCGTCCCATAAAAGAACTTGGATATAAAACACCCCTTGAAACTGCAAAAACCCCAAACATGGACAAAATGGCCAAAATGGGGATATGTGGACTGATGGATCCCATAAAACCCGGTATAAGAGCTGGAAGTGATACATCACACATATCCATACTTGGATACGACCCATACACTGTTTACACTGGCAGGGGGCCCTTTGAAGCTGCAGGAGTTGGTGTGGACGTGCTTCCAGGTGACATAGCATTCAGATGCAACTTCTCAACTGCAGATGAAAATGGCATCATCACAGACAGAAGAGCTGGAAGAATAAGGGAAGGAACAGATAAAATAGCAGAAAGTATAAACTCCATGGAACTTGAGGAAGGTGTTGAAGTTATATTCAAGGAATCCACAGGTCACAGAGCTGTTCTTGTGCTGAGGGGTGAGGGTCTATCTGACAAAATCTCAGATGCAGACCCAAAACATGAGGGTAAAGTTCCTAAGGAAGTTATTCCACTTGAAGAGACTGCTGAAGCCAGGAAAACTGCAGAACTCCTGAACAGGTTCATTCAGGAATCCTACAAGATGCTGAAGGATCATCCAGTGAACCTAAAGAGAATTGAAGAGGGGGAGAACCCCGCAAACATAATCATACCAAGGGGTGCTGGTGCAGTACCCCATGTACAGCCCTTTGGTGAGAAGTACGGGTTAAAACCTGTTTGTATAGCAGAAACTGGACTTATAAAGGGTATTGGAAAGATCGCAGGTATGGATATCGTTGATATTGACGGTGCAACCGGTGGTATCGACACCAACCTCGAGAACATCCAGAATGGAATACTCGAAACCGCCTCAAAGGACTACGATTTCCTCCTCATTAACGTGGACGGTGCAGATGAAGCTGGACACGATGGCCAAATGGAAGAGAAGGTTAAATTCATTGAAAAAGCAGATTCCATAGTTGGAGAGATCATGAAACTGGAAGATGTTTACTTCATACTAACAGCAGACCATTCAACTCCAATATCAGTTATGGATCACACAGGAGATCCTGTTCCACTCGTTATAAAGGGTCCTGAGGTAAGGGTGGATGATGTGGAAGAGTTCAACGAACGATCCGTAACAAGAGGAGGATTGTGCAGAATAAGGGGAAACAATATCATGGATATTTTAATGGACCTCATGAACAGATCCACCAAATTTGGAGCCTGAGGTGAGAAGATGGCTTTAAATATCCAGGAACAGATAACCCCAAAACTCTTTGGAACATCAGGTATAAGGGGTAAACTCGGTGAAAATATAACCCTTGAACTTGCACTGGACGTTGGAATGGCAGTCTCCACCTACATCGGTGGAAAGGGATCCAAAGTTGTGATAGGTTACGACACAAGAACCTCCAATGAGATGATTGAAAGTGCAGTTGTTGCAGGACTTCTTCAGGGAGGCTGTGATGTGCTGCGCCTCAACATGGTACCAACACCTTTGGTTGGATACGCTGCAATGACTCTGGGTGCAGATGCCGGTGTGATGATAACAGCATCCCACAACCCACCAGAGTACAATGGAATCAAACTCTGGAACCCCGATGGCATGGCATACCGCCAGGATCAGGAAAGAGAAATAGAAAGGATAATCCATGAAAAAAGCTTTAAAAAGGTTTCATGGGAGGATGTGGGGAAGATCCAGGACGTGTCCTACATAAAAGATGAGTACATAAATGATCTGATGAGTCACGTTGATATAAAACCTGGTATCAAGGTTGTTGTGGACTGTGCAAATGGTGCAGCATCCCATCTTTCACCACTCATACTGAGAAAGGCAGGCTGTTCAGTTGTAACCCTTAATTCACAGCCTGATGGATTTTTCCCAGGCAGAATGCCAGAACCTTCAGCCCAGAATCTTCAGGAGCTCATGAAGGTTGTTAAGGCCACAGGTGCAGATATTGGAATTGCACACGACGGTGATGCAGACCGCATGATCGCAGTGGACGAAAAGGGACGCATCTCTGACTTTGACAAATTATTAGCCCTCATATGCTATGAAAGAGGAGGTAAGGTTGTTACAACGGTTGACGCATCCATCTGCACAGACCGCTGCATGGAGAAGATTGGTGGAGAAGTTGTAAGGACTAAAGTGGGTGATGTTCACGTTGCAGAGACTGTAGAAGCTGAAAATGCAACCTTTGGAGGGGAACCTTCAGGTACATGGATACACCCTGACTTCTGCATGTGCCCAGACGGAATACTATCTGCACTGCGCATCATAGAGATCGTTCAAAAACACGGTGCCCTTTCAGAGCTTCTGGATTCAGTTCCAAGCTATCCAACCATCAGGGACAAAGTGAACTGTGACAGCACCAAGAAGGGCATGATAATGAAGAACGTGGAAACTGAACTTTCAAAGCTCTTCAGTGATGTCCATGATGTTAATCGCATAGACGGTGTTAGAATTTCAATGAAGGATGGAAGCTGGGTTCTTGTAAGGCCCTCGGGTACAGAAGCTTACATCAGAATCACCCTTGAAGCAGTTGATGAAGCCCGGGCAACCTCAATCAGGGACAAATGCAGAGAATTTATAGGAGAGTTTCTATGAAGGCAGTTCTACTCACGGCAGGGGAAGGCACAAGGATGAGGCCCCTTACCATCACAAGACCAAAAACCATGCTGAAGGTAGGTGGAAAACCCATACTCCAGTACAATGTAGAGGCACTGCTGGATGCTGGTGTGGATGAGGTAACCATGGTGGTTGGGTACCATGAAGAGGTCATAAAAAACCACTTTGGAGACGGATCCAAACTTGGAATTAAAATAAACTACATAAACCAGAAGGAAAGACTTGGAACAGCACATGCAATAGCTCAGGCCTCAAAGAGCTTTGAAGAAGAATTCTTAGTCCTTAATGGGGACATACTGGTTGACCCACAGCTTTTAAGGGATCTTATAAAACGCTACGCAAAGGGTGATGCAGAGTCCATTTTAGCTTTAACAGAGGTTGATGATCCATCATCATTTGGGGTTGTTGAACTTGAAGGTGACATCATAGTGAGGATAGTTGAAAAACCACTCCCTGGAGAGGCACCAAGCAACCTTATAAATGCAGGCATATACCTCTTCAGCCAGGACATCTTCCAGGCCATAGAAAAAACAGAAAAATCCAAGAGGGGAGAATATGAAATAACAGACTCCCTTGAAATCCAGATGTCCCAGGAAAAACGGGTTGTGGGACTTAAATCAGATTACAAATGGGTGGACGTTGGAAGGCCATGGGAACTTCTGGATGCAAACGAGTACTTCTTAAAGGACCTTGAAACCCATATAGAAGGTGAAGTCGAAGAGGGAGCCACCATACACGGCCCGGTGTTCCTTGGAAAGGGAAGTATCATAAGGTCTGGATCCTACATCATGGGACCAGTCTACATCGGTGAGAACTGTGACATTGGCCCAAACAACTACCTGAGAAAACACACGTGCATCTGCAACAATGTGAGTGTAGGAAATGCCGTTGAAATCAAAAATTCCATCATAATGGATGGTACAAATGTTAACCATCTTTCATACGTTGGAGATTCCATAATAGGTGCCAACTGTAATGTTGCAGCAGGTACGAACATTGCAAATCTCAGATTTGATGATGGACACGTTAAGGTCATGGTCAAGGGAGATAAGGTTGACTCTGGAAGACGTAAATTTGGAGTGGTCTTTGGGGATGGTGTTAAAACCGGTATAAACTCCAGTTTCAACCCCGGTGTTAAGGTTGGTGTGAACTCCCGCATAGGATCAGGGGCAATAATCTACAGTGATGTGGGCTCAAACAAGATAGTTCTACCCCGCCAGGACCATGATGTTCTTGAGTACAAGGGATGAAACCTTTAATCCCGGGAAACCTTTAATCCATCTTTTTTAATTATAATTCCATGAAGATATTACCTTCAAGGAATTATCCTTTTAAAAATTTTTAGAAATAGTATTGTAATTTAAAAATAATTAAAAATAATTTTTTTAATAACTTTTTTTATTTTATAAAAATTTTATAAAAACTATTTTTTCAGCCAAAATCTTATTCTATAGTAAATTAAAAAGGTAACTGTTGTCAATATAAAAGTAACCTTTATCAAACTTTAAAAGGGAAATGGAAATGATTCATAGAAGTGTTAAAATATTTGAAGGCGCAATAGTAACCAAAAACGTTGAAATAAATGAAAAATCATCAGTATGGTTCAACGCAGTTCTCAGAGGAGATATAGAACCAATAAAAGTTGGAAAATCTTCCAACGTACAGGACAACTGTGTACTCCACTCATCAGCGGATCATCCACTCGAAGTTGGGGATTTCGTTTCTGTGGGACACTCAGCTGTGCTCCACGGCTGCAAGGTGGAAGAAAACTCCCTCATAGGTATGAACGCCACAGTGCTCAACGGTGCAGTTATCAGGAAAAACAGCATAGTGGGTGCAGGTGCCCTGGTTACAGAGGGCCGTGAATTTCCAGAGGGCAGTCTGATACTAGGTGTGCCTGCAAAGGCTGTTCGAAAGCTCAATGAAGAAGAGATAAAAGGAATAAAGAATAACGCTCTTCACTACGTTGAAATGGCAGGATCCTCATTCTATGATTGATGATTCAAATTAAAATTAAGAAAATTAAAGCTAATCAAGATTTAAATGAAATTTTAATGATGAAAATTTTAATGATTGAAATTTCGAGTTAGGATTAGATGTTGAAGTTGATTTGAAGTTTTGACTTATGATTTATGGAAGTGATGCACATGATTAAACCACGAAAAGTTGTGGAAGAGCTTGACCCCTACGTTCCAGGAAGATCTATCGATGAGATAGCATCTGAATACGGAGTTGAACTTGATAGGATAATAAAACTTGGATCCAATGAGAACCCGATGGGGCCCTCACCACAGGCAGTTAAGGCCATCGTTGAAAACCTGAAACTTATAAACCAGTACCCTGAATCAGATTTGCAGGGATTGGTCAGTGAAATAGCAGAGTACTCTGGTGTTTCACCTGAAAACATCATTGCAGGTGGAGATGGTGCTGATGAAATCCTGGATGTTCTCGGCAAGACCTTCATGGATGAGGGAGACGAATTCATAGTACCATTACCTTCCTACATGTACTACGAGTTCACACTGAAGATCCACGGTGGAGTGCCAGTCTACGCAAGGTGGGACATTGAAGAGAACCTCCTTGATGTGGATTCTGTTTTAGAGGCGATCACCCCCAGAACCAAGTTCATATTCCTGTGCACACCCAACAACCCCACAGGTGGACTCATAGCCAAGGAGGATATTGAAAGGATCCTCGAAGCAAGTGAGGCAATAGTTGTTGTGGATGAGGCCTACTTCGAATTCTCAGAGGTGAACAACGTTGACCTCCTCAAGGATCATTCCAACCTATTCATACTCAGAACCTTCTCAAAGGTCATGGGACTTGCAGGAATGAGAATAGGCTACGGGATAGCCAGTCCAGAGATAATAAAGTACATGTACCGGGTCAAACCCGTGTTCAGCATCACCAAACTCTCACAGATCGCTGCAAGGGCCACACTGAAGGATGAAGAGTACATAAGAGAATCCACAAAGCTCAGCATTGCAAGCAGAGAGTACCTCTACCAGGAGATATCCAAGTTCAAAACCTTGAGGGTTTTCCCATCCAAATCCAACTACATGCTGATTGATGTGCACGAAACAGGTATGAAAGCCAGGGATCTGACAACAGAGCTCATGAAAAGGGGAGTTATTGTCAGGGACTGCACCTCCTTCAAGGGTCTTGATGAGTACTGGATAAGGATCAGTGTTGGAACCATGGAAGAGGATGAAAGGTTCATAGGAATACTAAAAGAAATAGTTGAGTAAGGTCTGAGAATATGCTAACAAGTTCAGGTGAGATTGAAATAGGCAGCATCCTTGTATCCTCAATAGAGTATCCCGGAAACCTGTCCCTGGTTGTTTTCACAGCAGGATGCATGTTATGCTGTCCATACTGCCACAACCCTGACCTCCTGGAGGGAGGAGAAACTGTAAAAACCAGTGATGTACTTCAGAAGATAGATGAATCCCTTGATTTCATTGACAGCCTCGTTGTAACAGGGGGAGAACCCCTGATGCAGTACGGAGAAGTTTTGAAGATCATCAAACACGGAAAATCCAGGGGTTTAAAGGTTAAACTTGATACAAACGGTTGCTTGACTCCTAGGCTTCGTGAAGTTCTTGAATGGGTTGACTACGTTGCACTGGACGTTAAAGCACCTTTCAACAAATACAAGGACGTAATTGGGGATGACATAGGGCAGAATGTTCATGAGAGCATGGAGATCTGCCGTGAATCTGATGTCTGGCTTGAATGCAGAACAACCTACGTTCCAGGACTTCTGAGTCCTGATGATGTTGTTGATATTGCAAGGAACCTGGAATGCGATGAGTACAGCATACAGCAATTCAGTAACAAGGTTGTACTCGATGCCAAACTTGAAAAAACCCCTAACCCAACCCGTGCCCAGCTCATGGAGATTGCTGAGAAGGTGAAACCATACCTGAAGAGGGTTAAAATAAAAACATCTGAATTTGGTGATGAAGTCGTTGATTGATGAATGATTCATTTGAGGAATGTTTGGATTTGAATTTCTTGTATTCTTAATCTTGTATTTTTAACGTTAATATCTGTTCATTATGTTAATCATGAATTGGAGGGTTTGAAATACCAATTTTACTATTTGGAAGTCGTCACGTTGAACTTATAACTGGAAAGAAGACAACAACCATCAGGAAGCTCTGGAAAAAACCCTTGAAACCCGGTGACAGACTGCACTGTTACTGGAACCTGGTTTCCAAGGAGCGGAGAAAGCTCTTTGAAGCTGAGGTCACTGATGTTGAGGTTGTGAAGTTCAAGGATCTGATAACCAGTGATTCACTTGCCCGTGAAGAGGGTTTTGAGAGTGCAGCAGAACTTGAAGCAGATTTCAGAAGAACCTACCCTGACGACACCTCCGACGGATCTCTCTTCCAAGTTATACGCTTTAAAAAACTCCCAGTAGATGAATGGGAGGGTAAAAAAATAGATGAAAAGGCCATGATAACCAAAAGGGCTGATCTGCTCTTTGACGTGGGTAAGTTCAACAAATCGGTTGTGTGTTACACAGCAGCACTGAAGATAGACCCTGAGGATGTTTACCTCCTTAACAAGAAGGGAGATAACCTTTCAAGACTTGGAAAATTCCAAGAGGCCATAGAATGTTACGACAAGGCCCTGGAGATCGATCCAAGCAACGAGTTCATACTGAACAACAAGGCCATAGCCCTTTTAAACTCCAACAAACCTGAAGAAGCATTGAAAGCCAATGACATGGCCATGGCAATTGATGCTGAGAATGTTGTGGTTCTCTACTGGAGGGGTTTCATCCTTGAGATGCTTGGAGATTTCCAAGGGGCACTTGAGTGTTACAACAAGATAATCAAGCTGAACCCCGAGGATCCTGAGGTCTGGAATGCAAAGGGTAACATACTATCCGAGATGAACAGAACAGAGGAAGCTCTTGAATGCTACGATAAAGCCCTGGAGCTCTGTCTTGATGAGGAGCCCGATGCTTCAACATGGAACCGTAAGGGAAATGCTCTCCTGGAACTTGGACGTTTACCTGAAGCTGTGGAATGCTACAGTGAAGCACTAAAACTCGACCCTAAAAATGATGTGATCCTAAGTAACAAAGGTGTTGCCCTAATGGAGCTTGAAAGATTCCGTGAAGCTGTGGAATGCTTCAGAAAAGCTGTGCTCCTGAATCCAACCAACGATGATGCCAAGATACTGAGGGATGAGTGTCTGGAGAACCTCTGAGTCTTTTGAAGGTTTTTTATATCAATCAACGTAAAAATGGTTCAAACCTTGATGTTGAATCCGAGATCAACTTCACTTGCAGGTTTACCTCCCCTGATTCCCCAGTTTTCCAGAGGAGGTTCCAGTAACACTATCACAATATCATTTCCATCGATACCTGGATTTTCAGATAGTTTATCATTTATTAACCTGTAAAGTTCTTTTTTAGCTTCGATGGATCGTCCGCAGAACAGGGTTATCTCGATTAAGGTCACTTTATCTGTTTTGTTTTCTGGAAATTCGAAGCTGGCTTTATCCAGTTCGTATAGCCTTTGAAATCTGTCATGATCCGGAATTTTCATTGATTCCACCAGTGCATCGTGAACACCATCCATCAACGCCTTTTTATATGCTTCTGATTTTCCTTCTACAATTTCTACTTTAACGAGTGGACACATTTTCTTAACCTCTGTTTATTCAATGGATATCAACGAACCCTTTATTTAAATGAGTGGTTCCCTATAAAGATTGTGCTTTCAGATAGGGTACTTAACTTTATTTAATAGAATACATTTATTTCTTGTTTCAAGTAATGCCAAGGGGGTATGAGAAAGACTTAGATGATATGAAGTTCATAACAATAGGTTAGGGAGGTATGTTTTATGCCAGATCTTGGACCTTTAGGACGTGGTGGAGCTAGAAGAAGAACTCGAAGAAGAATGATGGCCATGAATGAGATGGGCAAAGCCCAGGAACAATCCGAAAACGTTGCTCAGCCTGAAAGCTCAGATAAATTGGAAAAATTAGCCAAACTCTTAAGGGATAAAGGAGTTATCACAGAGGAAGAGTACAACCTACTATTTGGTTAATTTTAATTGAGATATCTTTTTATTTGAACATCCCTGAGCTGAGGCACTATTTAAACAATTGGATTATAAACAATTGGAACAACAATGCAAGGCCCCAGCTGACTTTTTTTCTTCTACAAATGTTTTTATAAAGAATAATATTTTTCATATCTTAAACTATCCCACATCTTTAGTTTAGAGAGGCTGAATTGAAAGGAGTTGTGAATTAAATGAAAACATATATCAGGTATTCACATCCTATTTAAAGTGACAATGTTCTTCTTTTGTAAAAAACACGTTGATATCAGGATTAATAATCTTTTAATCGTTTTAAATCATTTTTTAGGGGGATAAAATTTATTAGTGTAGTTCCACATATTATTACTTAACATAAAAGGGGTTAATATTGTGAATGAGAAGGTTAAACCCAAGCATCAGACTTTAAAACCCGTTGATGAGAAAAGCCAGAAATGGATTAAGAGGCTTAGCATTCTTGTATTAATATGGGGAGTTTTGAATCTTTTATTTTCATCTATGGTATTTGGAGTAATTTTTATCCTCTTTGCAGTATTGATTCGTGTATCCAGAAGTTTTAAGGCCATATATGCACTTGGAGTCGTTTTGTGGATTTTAGCAGCAATACAATTATTAAATGCATCAGGATTTATCAATCTGGGATTTACAGAAGGTGCAGCTCAAGGAACTGAATTGATTCTAGTTGCAATTGCCAACTTCGCAGTTGGAGGCTTGATTATTTACAGAACAAAGAAATTATCCGATTAGGAATATCGATCATCTATTTTTCTTCATCTGAACCGGAATTTAGTTTTAAATAGGTTATTTCTTCAAGGCCATGGAATCTGAACTCACGGATCTCGTGGATTTTGATTGCAGACAACACTGGAATCATTTAATGAAAAACAAAGAGATATTAAAAAACTTAAAAAAACTTCTGAACTGGATGAAGAACCTATACAATGTTTAATAGAACTGTGAAGGACATCAAAATTGCCCAGGCTTTATGGATCTTCAATGGAAGAAGGATCGATCTGAGGGAACATGAAACACGATGAATAAGTGTTGTGGAGGTCTTAAAATGGAATTTAATGATGTTGAGACCTTCCCCAAAATATAAGTTCCAGTAGGAATAGATATTATGATATGACTAATTGGGGGTGAGAGTAGTGACTTGGGTGAACTACCTGCTTTACCTTATAGGTATAGTGGTATTAATAATGGGAATAATGGCATTTGCCAACAAACCAATAGAGTACACTCCAAAGGAACCCGCATGGCACGCAGCAGTAAAAGTCATATTCGGAATTATAATCCTCTACCTTGGATATATCGTTGTCTAAGTAGTTCAGGGATGATATATCTCAAAACTATAACTTCTATTGGTTTTTTTTCTTTTTTATTATTTTTTTGAATTTTTAAATTCTAATTTACAATCAGCAGCAATTCTAATATTTAAAGTTTAAAAAGAAAAGGATCATGATAAAACTAACAAATGACATGCTAAAAACATATTTGGAGTTTATTACGGGTTGTTCTTACAACGAATTCACCACTCATGGTTATCTTAAAATTAATTCAGCCATCACTATGGACCATGAAGTAATGTATCCTGAAGAATATGAGACTTATAAAAGATCTATCAAATTTATTGACGAAAATTTTGAGAAAATAGCTTCCGGCCTTCAATCAGAGGATATTTTTGTTAAAAAGGAATGTGCCAAAGTTTTAGGATGTTTTTATGATAAAAGATCCATTGAACCATTAATTGCTTCTTTAGTTACATCTAATAAAAGTTTCAGACGTGTATGTATTAAAAGTTTGATAAAAATTAAAATACATTCTAGAGAACCTTTAATAAAAGCCTTAAAAAGCCCTGTAAAAAATATACAAAGAGGGGCACTTGTGGCTTTGGGAAAACTTCGTGATAAAAATCTCATAGGGTTATTTATTGATTTAATTACTGATAAAGACTGGAATATTAGATTTAATGTTGTAAAAATATTGATTAATTTGGGAAGTCCAGATGCAATAGATCCCATATGTAACTTAATTACGGACCCTAGCGTTAACGTTAGAAAAAAAGCTGCCCAAGCCTTGAAATATTTACATTGCATGAATCGTTTTTATAATTTGGAGAAAAAAACAGATCTTCCAGAGTTTATTAGATGCTATGAATTAATAAGTAAATCCATTTTAATAGTTTTAAATGATGAAAATAGCCATGTCCGGGAAAAAGCAATGATCTCTTTGAGATATCATAATGATTTTAACGCGTTTTCTGAGATGTATCCTCATTTAAAAGATTTAGAAAAAAGAATTGAAATAAAAATTGATCTTACAGAAACTTTATTAAAAGGTTCAAAAAACTTTGCTAAAAACACATCTAATCACATTATGGAACTAAAGAAGTTTTCAGAGGAACTTGAAAGAGAAATTATGATGGACATGTCAAAATATACTAAAAAGGTATTAAAAGTAGCTAAAGATAAAAATAAAGTTCTATCTCATTTTTTAGATATTTTAAAAAAATATGATAAGGGGGATATATTACCTTATGTAAATAACGCTTTAAGCTATGATAATTTTAAAGTAAGAAAAGAAGCTGTTTTTTTATTAGGAAAATTGAAGGGCAGAAATACAATTCCTCAACTAAAAAAAGCTTTTAAAGATGAAAATCCTGAAGTTAGAAAAGAATCCATTAGATCACTAGCTCGTTTAAATGATGAATCTTGGGTTCCCTTTATAAAAAATGCTTTAAAAGATACAGATGAGTCCGTGAGAGAACAAGCCGCATATTTTCTCCCCAATGAGTATAAAACTAATGAATTAAATTTTAGAGGTAGAAATACCTATATTTTGGAAGATATCCCTTCCAAAGAAAGAAAATCATTTGAGGAATGGTTATCAAATCTTCATAATAAAATTTATTTAAACATTAAGGATAATCAGAAGTATATCTACATATTTTTATATGATGTGATCTCCAAGTTCTGTGAAAACAAGGATATGAAAAATTTAAATGATAATTTTGATTTAATTGAAAAAGTTTATCCACGTGAGTATAAACTACAAGGAAACTTAAATAACTGGAGATCTGGTGCATATTTCTATCTAGAAAAATACGATGAAGCCCTTTTTTATAAAAAGAAAGTTGGTTTAACTTGCAAAGACTTATTTTTGTTTAGTAAATCATTCAAAAAACCAAAAAAAGAATTGTTAGATGGATGCATGCTTCTAAAAATAATTGGTGATGACAATTTAACGGATTTTGGGAAAAAACATGCTGAGGAGATTGAAGTAACCTTAAATGAAATTTTAGATGAAAACTATAATAAATACAATCAGCACTTAATTTCACATTTAGTTCATGATTATAATATATCTTCACTTAGCATGGATGATTTAAATTCTCTTAAAAAATATTTTAATGATATTGAAGAATATTCAGAACTCAAATTTCAGTATTTACGTGGCATAAAATGGTTATTTTATGGTAATAAAAATCAAGAATATGGAGACTATCTTTACTTTAGACCATTTCCTGGCGTTGAATCCAAAAGGAATGTTGCAGATCCTAGTTATAGATATAAAAAAGAAGATTTTATCCCTACGATTATTATAAAAGCATTCTTGAATCACGGCAAAAAGATCATAAGAGAAGCTGAAAACCGAGTTAGAAATGCGAATAACTTGCCTAAAGTAGGTCAAGGATGGATTAATGAAACAAGATTATTTAATAGAATAAAAATGTTATTTCCAAATGAGGTCCTAGTTCAGCATGGAAAACCCTCATGGTTGGGCCAACAGCATTTAGATATTTTCTTCAAGAACAAAAATATAGGTATTGAATATCAAGGTGAACCACATCAAGGTCCTGTAACTTTATTTGGAGGGGAAGAAAAGTTTAAAGAACAAAAAGAAAGAGATAAACGTAAAAAAAGATTATGTGATGAGAACAAATGCAAAATTATTTATGTTTATCCCAGTTACAACATTAAGAATATTGAAAAGGAAATAAAGATATTATTGAAATATACTTGTTAATAAAGTTAAATTCAATGAATATAGATCGTAAAGGACTATAAAAAGTTTAAAAAACCTTTTTTTAAGTTTTAATATATAAATAAAATAGATTCATGAAATATCCCATTACAATACTTTGTGGATATTAGTAACAACCTTCCATTCAAAAAAAAAAGTATTATTAATACTAAAATATAATTTATTAATATGCATAATAAGTCAAAACCTATGTTAATAGCATTATTGTAAAAACACAATAAACTTATTGTAAGCCTACAATAATATTATTGTGAGGATACAATAAGCAAGGTGATCAAAATAAAAGATAATAAACTCTTAATCGTGAAGGCTTTAGTCGAAAAAGGTGACCAAAAGATTAATATTCGCCAGCTGTCTCAAGAACTAAGTATCAATTATTCCAATGTTTATTACTCAATTAAACAATTACAAAATGAAGGATTAATCTCACTGGAAAAAATGGGTAATAGTTACAATTGTATTTTAAATAAAAAAGTACATCCACTGATTTTCCAAGCAGAATATGGAAGAAGAGATACCTTTATTAAGGATAAAAATATTAAGGCATTGAAATCGAAATTAAACTCCTTAAAATTCCCATTTATAGCATTGATCTTTGGATCTTATGCTAAAGGTAACAGAACAAAAGGTTCTGATTTAGATTTGATGACCATATCAGAAAAGAATAGGATAAAAGATTTGGAACAAATCATCTCCTTACTTCCTTTAAACATTCATATGGTTCCTTTAACATTTGAAGAATTTAGTTCTATGGCTCAAACTAAGAAATTCAATGTAGTTTTAGAGGTTATGGCTGCAAATGTGATATTAATAGGGATAGAAGATTATTACAGGATGCTGGAAAATGTTGAATGAAGAAAAAATCAAGATAGCGGAAAGTAATGTCCGAAAATATTTGGCTGATGAAGATTTGAAAAAAAGAGATCCTGACATAAATATAATCAACGCATTTAAAATTAACTCTGAAGAAAGTTTAACAGTTGCTGATTTATTATTTCAGAAAGATATATCTCCTCTGTGGGTTATTGTGAGTTCTTATTATGCCATGTTTTATATCGCAAATGCAATCCTTTTAAAAATTGGATATAAAGTCGGAGATCATAGCCCACATAAAGTAACAAGTGATACATTGATTGTTTTTGTTAGAAATAAAATAAAAACCCAGTTGCTGGAAGATTATGATGATGCGAAGGCTGAAGCAATTGGATTAGAAATTATCGGAAGCCTTGAACAAGAAAGAATAAAACGATCTAATTTTCAGTATGAAATGGGATACGAAGTTAAACAATCAAAGTCAAAAACTTCTTTAGAAAGAGCCAAGCGTTTTGTTTTTGAAATTGAAAAATTAATCGAAGATATGGAATAATGTTTTTCTGCGTACTCATCATCATATGACTGCGGATTTATTTCAACAGGCCCTGATCTCCGATAGTTGACAACCAAAAAGATCAAAAGTACGGTCAATACCTGTCACAACGGTCTCCTCCTCCAAAAGATCAACCATCCAAGAATTATTATTGATCCATGAAACCTCAATTCTAGAAATGGATCAAACTAGTTGTAGTAAGTCCATTAATAGAATATTTTAGTTACTTCGTCATAGCTTCATATAACGAAGTAAAATAACATAATGATTTATAAAAAAAATAATAAAATTGGCTTTTTTTGCATTGGACTGAAAATAAAAAGGACTCGAAATATTACAAGAATAGTGATAAAAATTAAAAGAAGAAATTTAAAGCATCAAACTTCAAACCAACACCACCAATGGCACGATTACGTGCAGCACGATATCTGCAGAGAAATGGGATATCATAGCTGATTCTAAACCCTTCTTCCAGTAAAGCCATCCAAATATGATTCCACCAACAGCGTTTAGAACAATGGTACGGACAATTACCAGGGGTGTGAGTGCTGTTAGACTCATTACTGCAGGTAAATGGCCTGCACCAAAGATAACTGCAGCTAAAACAATAGCTAACCACATACCTGTGTTTGTTGGCTTTCCTTCTTCCGTACTTTTGATTTTGAAGATTATCCATGCAATAACAGTCATTAAGAATAATCTTAGCAGGATCTCTTCATTTATTCCACCATAGAACGATGCTAGGAATCCCTGCCATGCAGGGGGATTTATTGAAGTTTGAGCTACGTTGATTGATACACCGGCAATGGAAAAGAAATAATCGAGGCCAACTATCAGGACCCCGGCCAATAAGCCCAGCCCAATTGATATTCCAAGTATGGATTTCAAATAGCTTTTAACTTCCCTGCCTTCAAGCCATCCCTCAAGGACTGGAAGTCCAAGTCCAACTTTTTTGGCAAAATAAAGGCCAAAGAATATGGTGAAAGCGAGCAAGATGGTAGTTTGGATAAGCTGAGAAGCTATGAGAACGTATAAAGGTACCTGTAAATTTTGAAGTAAGCCTCCTTCAAGGGTGAAGGTGTATGGCAGTACAGCTATAGTTCCAAAGATACCTGCAATCAATAGGATTATAAATAATTTCCAGTTAACAGTTTGATTCTTTGAAATGAAGTTTTTTCCATCAGTTTTTTTAGTTTTAATCTGCATTTTAACCTCCAATACAATAAAAATCATTCATGGACATGATTATTATTCTAGTTCCATATTAATATTAAATTGGTGAAGGTTAAGTATAGATTTATCTAAATTTTTAAAAAATGCAAACCATGGAGTTAAAGAGTAGGGTTATAACGAAGCCAAAGAGTTCCCATAAGAATTTTGATTCTGACCCAAGAGTGATTTGTCAAAATAGCCTGATTTGGATCAGTAGGTATAGATGTGACGGTTCATTTGTACCAGTTTCTCAACTTTTTAAATTTTGGTTTAAAGATGTAGGTTCCTCATGATACAGACATTTCATGACGCAAACCATTCCATCATAATTCAATTCCTCAATCTTCGATCCTCAAAAACCGTGAGTTGAATGCAACTATGATGGTACTTGCAGACATGAGTATGGCTCCTGCTGCAGGTGTTAAAAGAATTCCATAACCATAGAGAACTCCAGCTGCAGTTGGGATTGCAAAAACATTGTACCCTGTTCCCCATGCAAGATTCTGGAGCATCTTGCTGTAGGTGGACCTTGCAAGTTTTACAGTGTAGACAACATCGAGTGGGTTGCTTCGAACAAGTACAACATCCCCAGCTTCAATCGCAACATCGGTACCTGCTCCAATTGCAATACCAACATCTGCCTGTGCAAGTGCAGGGGCATCGTTGATCCCATCACCTGTCATTGCAACAACTGCACCTTCAGATTGGATTTCCCGAATTTTTTCTGCCTTCTCATGGGGCAGCACCTCTGCGTAGTATTTATCAAGCCCAATTTCCTTTGAAACCCACTCTGCAACCTCTTTTTTATCCCCAGTGATCATTATGCAACGAATTCCCATTTCTTTGAGCTTTTTTATGGCTTTCTTCGATTCTTCCCTTATAACATCTGCAAGTGCGACCGCACCAATAACCTTTCCTTCAAAAACCACAAAAACAATGGTTTTACCCTGAAGGGAGAGTTCATCTAGCTTTTCATTTGAAACATCCATACTGCGTTCAGCTAAAAATCCCGGGCTCACCACTTCAACGAGTTTTCCATTGATCCTGCCCTGAACGCCTTTTCCAGGGATGGATCTGAAATCCTGAACCTCATAGGTTTTCGCTGGAGAGTTTGCAAATCCCTTGGCAATAGGATGCTCAGAATAGGATTCAAGGGAGGCAGAGTAGTTTAAAACATCACCTTCATCATGATCAGGACTTAAGGCAACAACATCAGTTATACCGAACCTTCCCTCGGTAAGTGTACCTGTTTTATCGAAGACCACAGCATCGATGTTTCGTGAACTCTCAAATGAGGCACGGTTTCTTATTAAAAGTCCATTTTTGGCGGATAATGCTGTTGAAACTGAAACTACCAGTGGTACTGCGAGTCCCAGTGCATGGGGGCATGTGATAACCATTACAGTAACCGCCCTCTCAAGTGCAAATTCAAAACCAAAATTCGTGGCCCATAACCATGTTAAAAGGGTTAAAAATCCTCCAGTGAGAGCCAGTACAGTGAGTGCCGTTGCAAAGCGATCAGCAAGGTTTTGAGTCCTTGATTTACTTGACTGTGCTTCTTCTACAAGATCTATAACCTTGGACAAGAAGGAATCCTTTCCTGTTTTTCTGATTTCCACTGTGATTGATCCCTCTCCATTGATGGATCCATCTATGACCTCAGCACCAGTTTCTTTGAAAACCGGCTTTGATTCACCTGTGAGCATTGATTCGTCCATCGAAGTGGTTCCCCCTACAATTTCTCCATCTGCAGGGACCTTTTCACCGGGTTTGATCATCACCCTGTCTCCCAAGGTCAGATCCTCCAGTGGAACATCCATTGTAGTGCCATCAGACATCAACATGTGCGCATGGGATGGCATGAGTTTTACAAGTTCTTCAAGGGATCTTGAGGCACCCATAACCGATCTCATCTCAAGCCAGTGCCCCAGAAGCATGATGTCGATTAAAGTTGCAAGTTCCCAGAAAAAGACCTCACCTGCAATGCCGAAGGTAACGGCAGTACTGTATAAATACGCACTTGTAAGTGCAACAGATATTAAAGTGTCCATTCCAGGATTTCGAGTTTTGATCTGACTGAAAAATCCTTTAAAAAATGGGTAACCCCCATAGAAATAAACAAGGGATGCTAAAACAAAAAGAAGGTACATGTCCCCTGTAAATCTGAGGGAATCACCAAAACCAACGAGTTCCTGAATTGTGGGGGATAGAACAAGGATGGGTATGGTTAGGATGAGGGATATCCAGAATCGTTTCTTCAAATCATCAATCATGCTGGAATGGACGTGTTCTCCTTCCATCCTATGTCTTTCAGTGAGTTCTTTTCCACAAACGACACATTTACCCACTTCATGGCCGTCATGACCGTGCTCCATTTCATGATGATTCTCATCATGATTCATTTCAATCACCCCACAGGTAAAGCCAAGTTCCCAAAAAAAGGTATCTCATCCGAGTTTAAAGAATTTAAAAAAGGAGATAACTGAAAATAAAAAAAGTAAAGGAAAAATTTATTCAAGTTCCAGTTTAATGGCTCCAACCATAGGTGACAGGTAGTTGTAGAGTAAAGCCACTATTGCTGCCCCAATGAATGTCAGGATGAACGTCATGATTGGCCAGATTATAATTAAATACAAGGCCCCCATGGCAGAGATGGAACCGGCAACAGAATTTACAACAGCTGTGGTATTGTTGTTTAAACTAATTATGAATGTACTGAGGTTGTACAAAGCTGCATATCCGACAATGAAGTAAATAATTCCCAGTATAAATGTCACAATCGCCGAGATCAATGCTATTATCACTGAAAAATCAAATACTGGTATTGATTTTATTTTTTTAATTTCTCCCATATTTTTACCCCCAATGGTTTATTGTTCTTATTATGAAGATTATATGATAAATTATTTTCGATATTATCTTAATAAAAAGGATAAAATCTAAATAATGTTCAAATATTACTACAAAAATGGGATTATGCCCCTAAAAAAACAGGACGAATATGAAAACCTTTCAAAACAAAATTTACATGGAAACACCTAAGTAATACTACTTTTATGGAATACAACTGCCTTTCAACATGTTTTAGGAATAATTCAGTTGGTATGACAAACATGAGCAAAAAAAATAGGATGTTTCTCAAGACCATGAAAAGTTTCAACCTTATGAGAAATAGATTTGAATTTCCAGCTTAAAAAATAGTTATAAACCCCAACATGGATGTTGGAGTTCACAGTTTTTAATCCTTCATGGTCAGCATTATTGCTCCAGTTATTATGAGCCATATACCGATCAACGCACCAAGAACCCTGGGGTCAGCTATGAAGGTTCCTATGAGTATGTAGATTATACCTATGATTATGGCTGTTACTCCATTCCATCTGCTGCCACCAGTTTTTGAAATTAAGGCCATAATACCCGCAATAATCAGGAATAAACCTGCAATCCATACCAACAATCCAACCAACCAGCTGAAGAGTCCTGGATTAATTATGAATCCTATACCCAGGAAGAGAGCTATAATTCCTAAAATCAGTTCCAGAATTCCTAAACCTGCACTCTCACCTATTTCCATGGTTCCGCTCAGTACAAGACCAATACCCAGTATCAGGACAATGAATCCTGTTATTAAGCTAAATGGAATTACTCCCAGCACTGGGAAGGCAAGAACAACCAGGCCCAAAATAATCAATGTCAGTGCACTAGCCATCTTTTGCATATCTGTCTACCTCCACTCCATCACTAATTTGTATATTAATAATTTTTTAATAACTCCTAATGTATTAATTTTGTTGTTTTTTTCCTCGAGGGTATGAATATACTGGTAATAAATCCTAATAGGAAGATCAGTGCCAGTGCATTGAAGGTCATCTGCATGGCTGAGCTTATGGTGGCATCCACCATCTGAGTGACCTGGGGAACCAGATTGGCAGGTATGTTCTCAGGACTGGTTGTCTGCATCTTTTCAACGTAGTTGAACAAGCTATCATGAATCTCAGTGGTTGTCATGTTTCCTGCAAGGCCAGATGATTCTATGGATGCTGTGAGTCCCCAGAATACTCCCAGTAAAAGCAGAACCCCAATTAAAGCCGTGCCCATGGAGTATCCCAGGTTTTTGAAGGCATTTAAAAAGCCGGCTGCATCAGATTCCTGGTCTTTTCTGGCTGCAGACATGGTGAGGTTGGTTAGCTGGGACAACAAGAGCCCCACTCCAACACCGAAGACAACGGTTCCTGGAATGATATCAGCTATCTGGGTGTTGATGTTGAAGGTGCCTCCCAGTATCCAGGTTCCAATGGCAGATATCAGAAACCCAGTCATCAGGATGTACTTTGGATCCAATCTGGATGAGAGCTTGGCACCGAGGAGTGAAAACACCAGAATAGTAATGGATGCAGGCAGAAGAGCCACACCTGTCATGAATGCATTCAGGTGGGTTACCTGCTGGAGAAACACAGGTATTATGAAGAGGAAACCTGCAAGTGGTATCTGCTGTATTATGGAGTTTATATTTCCCAGTCCAAAGATACGATTTTTAAGGAGGGATATGTCAGAAAGGGGTTCCAAGCCCTTGTTGATCCTTCTCCTCTGCCACAGTAAAAACACTGCAAATAGTATGGAACCTGAAACAAGAAGAACAGCCACGTAAACCCAGTAATCAGGCCTTGTTAAAAGTAGAATGCCCAGAACTATTAAAACCAGGGACACTATGGATAATACAGCCCCCAACACATCCAGATCATTCCATTCAAGTGTTGGTTGAGATTCTGTGAGGTAACCCCTGAAGATCAGTATAACAGCAACGAAAAGCAGCTCTGAACCAAATACCAACCTCCAGGACAGATACGTGGTGAAGATTCCCCCGACTATGGGGCCTATGGCAGCACCCATTGCTGCAATACCTCCCCAAATCCCAAAGGCTGTGATCTTATCTTTACCTTCATAGCTGGCCCCCACAATGGTGGTAGTGGCAGGAAACATCATTGCAGCACCAATACCCTCCAGAACTGCCCATCCCAGAAGCAGCATAGGCGCATTGATACTTAAGGTTGCTATGGTAGTTCCAGAGGCATATATGAGAAGTCCTGTTAAAAAAGTCTTCTTCCTGCCCAGAATGTCCTGTAGTTTACTCCCTAGTAACATAAAAGAAGCAATTATAAGTGCGTATAAAGCAATGATTGCCTGAATGATTGACAAAGTTGTATTCAAATCCTTAACAAGTGTTGTGATTGCCACGTTCATTGCAGATGAATCCAGAACAATGATGAATATCGCCATACATGCGATTATCACCACACCCCATTTGTACTGTCCTTCAGCCATGCTCCTCCCCCTTAAGAACTTTTATAACTATAATATGACATCAGCCAGTATTTATTTTTTGGGAAAAAGTATTTCAAAGAGTGGCGAACCTACTGCTAAAAAATCTGTTGCAAAAAAATAAGAAAAAATAGAAAGAACTGGTTTAAATGGGTTTCCCCATAAACCAAAGGCATTTATCTGTCCAGAGACAGTCACCACAAACTTCTCTGGCATCTTCACGTGTTCTGAAGGTTTCGTTCAGATACTCCAATATCATTCCAGATTCAACCTTCGAACCTTCCAGAATGCCCAGTTTTTGAAGAACGGTTTTATCCATTCTTTTTATGTTTTCATCTGCATCAGGATCTTTACAGACGTGACCCACGTTGTGGGGGCAGTGGACGCAGATCTCATCACAACCCGCAGTTAATTCCAGTTCAAGGTTGTGATTCCCTCGTACGTGCTCCACAACCCGTGCCATGGCCTCTGCAAATTCCCTGCTGTACCCGTAGCCCTGGAATCCCTGCATGCAGAGCAGATGATGCGCCCTGATCCTCATGGGATCAGAAAACTGGGGTTTTGGTTTCAAACCCCTTTAATCCCCGTTGAATGGTTCTTTTGGTGTTACTGCCTTGGCGAATGCTGCTGCGCCGCCTATCTTCACAAGGTCTCCAGCAACGAAGGGTAAAAGACCCATGACCATGAGTGTCCACATACCTGGCTGGGAACCTGTTGCAAGGTAGGTCCATGCTCCAAGCTGAAGCATTCCAGGGATGTAGATGAGTGCGAAGTTTGCAAAAAGCATTAAAACCAGCATTGGAAGGAAATTCCTTGCCTTAACGAATCTATCTGCGAAGTATCCTAAGAAGAGTGCTGCAAGCACGAATCCTACGAGGTATCCTCCTGTAGCTCCCATTAGAATTCCAAGTCCGCCTGTCATTCCACCGAACCATGGCACACCTGCTATACCCACACCTAAGTATATTGCCTGGCTCAGTCCTCCCCAGTACCTTCCAAGGAGTATTCCTGCAATGAGAACTGCGAAGGTCTGGGCTGTTACTGGTACAGGAGTCCATGGTAGTGGAATAACCACCTGGGCCATTATACCAGTTATACATGCCATGAAAAATGCTAGGATGACTTTGTTCAAGGTTGAGGTCTCGGATCTCCATTTGAAGAAGGTGTACCTTCCCTTGAAGTAGTCATCTATTGTTATTTCCATCTGAAAATTCCTCCTGATGTAAAATTTCATAAAGATTGTGTTTTTTTTAAATATAAAGCAGCGATTTAACATGTGCAACAAAACTGCTCTAAATAGTACATCATATCTAAAAAAGGCATTTAATATGCCGTGGGGAAATTCGTTATTCACTCCCTTTACTTAGTAGGTTCAGATATTATAAATAGTTTTTTAAGGGATGACATGGGATAGATAACATCTAAATGATGGGTTTCAAGGTTCTTTGCTGTTCACCCTTTCAACGTAGCTGTCTATTTTGAATTTTCTTTTTAGTCCCTTGGCATTCATGTATCTGACCTTTCCAAAGATTTCCCTTTCCTTCCATGCCCTGTCATGTTTTCCAAAACACCAGAGAACACCAGTGTATCCATTGGGGTCTCTTCCATCAAGTTCGTATTTGTTGTTGAGGTGAATTGCTATTTCAAATGCCTTTTGTGGGTTTTCAGTCCATTCAAGTATCTTCTTTCCCCAGTACATTCGCATGTAACCGTGCATCTTACCAGTTTTAACCATCTCCATCTGGGCTGCATTCCAGTAGGGGTCGTGGGTACTGGCGGTTTCAAACTCTTCGAGGGCGTAAATGTACTGCCTTCCATCATTTTCATGTTCTTTCAATGTTTTTAGGGCCCAATCAGGCAGTGCATCCATGCTTCTGTAGTTAGGGTTGTAATGGACGAAGTTCACTGCCAGTTCACGTCTGACTATAAGCTCCTCCAAGAAAGCATCCTTGGAGGGACTTTCAGTATCATTTACCTTGAGTGCGATGTGAACTGGGGATATCTGGCCGAAGTGAAGGTAGGGACTCATATTTGAAAGATGATCCATAGATGGATCGTTTCGAAGCTCTGCAAATCCATCCAGTTTATCCTTTACAAACTCATCCAGAAGTTTAATGGCCACGGATGTTCCCCCATGGAAGTGTTCTGTTTTTGGCACACTTACGTCCACTTCAAGTCGGGACAGAACTTCATCAACGTCTTCCACAGATATTTCAGGTATCTTCGTAGGTATTTCCAGTGAAGCAGAACTCATATCAAGGGGAACCTCCTTCAGGGGCACTAGAAACTTTTCAATATGGGGTGTTATCCTTCTGCGGAATGTTGCAGCGGAATACTCCTCCTTGAAGGATGCAAGTTCAACTGGAACAACCACGTTTGATTCAACCTGTACAAATGGACATTCAAGAGCTTTAAGAACATTTTTCTGCCATTCAACCTGCTCTTCAAGGTACCCTCTGTCAACAACGACCATTGGTGCTCTTTTTGAAAGTTCCAGGGCACCTAAATCGGGTGAACATTTTAAAACAAGGAATTTGATGTTTCTCTGGATGAGTGACGATTTTAGATCCTTCAATCCTTCCAGCATGAATGTGTAGTGTCTTAAATTGGCTTCAGGATAGTTTTCAGTCAGTCCAAAGTAAATAATAAGTGGTTTATGGATTTGATTAGCCTTTGAAGCTGCGTATTCAAGTGCATGGTTTTGATGTGCCCTCTGAGACGATTGCATCCAGTAAAGCACATATTCACCATCTTTCAATGGTTTTTCATTGAGCTTCTTTATTCTCTCAGCATGAATCATCACCAACACCTGAAATCAATTTTTATGCCATCCTATCGAATATGAAGGTTACCTGAATGAGATCTTCAGGGTAAGGTTCAAAAAATGTCTGTTTTAAGAGGTATTCCTCCTCAAAACGTATCATCCATGATTTAAGAAGATTTATAATTGCAAGAAGAGGTAGTCTTCCTTCCCTGTACTTCTGGATTGAGTCCAGGAAGAAGGTTTTTTCAGGAGATTTCAGGTTATTTGAGAAGTATCCGAAGGCGTGCATGAGAACGTTGATGTTGGATGGAACTCCCTGTGGTTCTGACAGGGCTGCAAGTAACATCTCACCGTACTTATCCTTGAAATCATGGATTAAGTACTCAGTGCGGTTTGAAAGAAGATTACCCATCTTACGGGCGTATTCCTGGTTGTAGGAGAGAAGCAGGAGTTTGTTACGGGTTTGAAAATCGATCAGATCATTGAAATCCCCGGATTCCCTTACTTCACGGAAATCTGCAAGTGTGAATATCCTGGTTAAGAAGTTCTCCCTAATCATGAGGTTCCTGAGCCTGCCCTCATCTTCAACTGGCAGTTGAGGGAATTTATCCCTAACTGAAGCTGCAAAGAGGCCCACACCATCCCCGCGAATCCTTGAATCATCAAAGCCATTATATACTTTGATACCCTTGATGCCACAGGAAGGAGATTTATTTTTGAGTATGAATCCGTCAACATCAGCTAATGAATTTAAAAAGGATTCTGAAAATTCGTTCATCTTATCTGTGAGGTTAAAACCTGTTTCAGGTTGTAGCAAACTTATCTTACCATCTAAATAAGATACCCTGACAGGTTTTCTGGGAACACTCAGTCCAATTTCAACTTCAGGACAGATTGGATGGAATTTAACATGCTTTTTAAGGTTCTCAACTATACTGCTCCTGATTATGAGGCCGTTATACCTGCAGGCTTCAAATTCAAGGCATTTGCTTGAAACTATCCTTGGAACTGGAAACTCTCTCAATGTATCATCCCATGATCCATTTATAATACAACATCATCATTATCTTTGTTCCTTGAAGTTAATTAGTTATGCAGTTCATTCTAATAAAATACTCCAGATAAAAAGAAATGAGTAAGTCATTGTGAACTGCGAGCCCTGAATTTCCTTAAGCTAAAGAACAATGGGATTGACGCCAGCTGCATCACCATTGAAAATGCAACCAGGTACAATAAGGATACACCGTAGAGCAGTCCCATGATGAGACTTCCTGCAAACCATGATATTCCGTAGATGGTGTTGAAAGCTCCGTAGGCAACTCCTCTCCTTTCAACTGGTGCCATGAGTGCAACTGCTGCCCTCATTATTGATTCCTGAGCTCCCATTCCAACACCCCAAAGTGCCATTCCAATGAGTGCTGTGTAGAATCCTCCAAGAAAGACCAGAGGTGCAAAGAGGGAGGATATTAATGCAACAACCATCATGACTGAAACACCTGCCCTGTCGAAGAGTCTGCCGAATATCAGTGCTGCAATTGCATCCACCCCCATTGCAACGGCATAGAATATGGGTATCATAGCCTGTGAAACAATGGCTTGCCCCTGGAAGTGGTAGGCCACAAGTGGAAAGTCTGCAAATCCTGCTGCAAGCAGTGCAACGCCTGCAATGTATATCCAGTAGGTTTTTTTAAAGCCTTTGGTGCTTAAATGAGGCTGGACAAGTTCAAGATCATGGGGTCTAGGATATAGAAACCTTGAAAGGATTAAAACGGTTATTGCAAGGATTGCAGGTATTAATAACACTGCAAATCCTGTTCTGTAACTTCCATTCATTGCCAGAACAAGTGCAACAATGAGTGGTCCGAGTATGGCCCCTGTCTGATCCATTGCCTCGTGTATCCCAAAACCCCAGCCCCTTCCAACCTGGGACGTTGCATGGGACAGCATTACATCCCTTGCAGGTGTTCTTATGGCTTTCCCAAGTCTTTCAGTTATTATAAGCACTGCTGCAATTTCCCAGCTGCCTGCAAGTGCCAGGGCTGGTACTGCAAGGAGGTTTACTGCGTATCCTACGATGGTTATTGTCCAGTAACGTCTGGTTTTGTCGCTGAGGTATCCTGAGAAGAATCTCAGGACGTAACCAACGAGTTCTCCAAAGCCGGATACGAATGCCACAGTCACTGCACTGGCCCCTAAAACTGCCATGAATGGGCCCGTAATACTCCTGGCCCCTTCATAGGTCATATCAGAGAGTAAACTCACAAATCCAAGCAGTATGATAAACTTCCATGCATTGGATTTTAGAATATCACCCTTTTCCTTAAATCTTTCACTGTCCATGGTAATAATCCCCAGTTACTGTCTGATAACGGTTTCCACAGTAAGTTTAAACTTATAATAATGTTCTATTTAATCTGGAATCAATATTTTGGAGTTAATATCTGCAGAAATTTAAAAAAACAAAACATTCCTTTACGATCAAAAAACATCGTTTCAGAAAAATTCAAGATAAAAAAATTCAAACTTAAAGAAAAAAACTATAGAATATCTTTACAATCATGGATTAAAATGGATAAAATTTCTTAATTCAATTTTTTGCCCTGTCGTAAACATCTTTAAGGGTGTGCATATCCACACTCGTGTATATCTGAGTTGTGCTCAGGTTTGAATGGCCAAGAAGTTGTTGTATGGCCCTTATGTCCACTCCATTTTTCAGAAGATGGGTTGCAAAGGAATGACGTAATATGTGAGGTGTTACCCTTTTCTTAATGCCTGCAGCTTTTGCATAGTCCTTTATCATCATCTGAATGTAGCGTGGAGTTAAATGGTTTCCTGACCGGTTCACAAAAAGGTATTCACTATTGCAGCTTCTTTTAGTGAGGTAACCCTCAAGCATTTCCTTTGTTTCATCATCAAAAAGTACTATTCTGTCTTTTTCACCTTTACCCCTTATTCTAAGGGTTCTCTCACGAAGGTCAACACTGTCTGTACGGAGGGTTACAAGTTCAGAAACCCTGAGACCTGAAGAATATAAAAGAGCCAGTATTACCTTGTTTCTAAGTTTCAAGAACTCTGAATGATGGGTGGAACCATTGGAACCTCCATCCATGGCATGTATCAGTCGCTGGACTTCTTCTTCGTTAAGTGATTTTGGGAGTGATTTTGTTCTTTTTGGAGTTTTAACCTCCTTAAGTACACCTATGCCCCCAAATTCAAAGAACTTCTTCACAACAACCGTTACGAGGTATATGTAATTCTGTGAAACATCTTTATCCCGTTTTAAATGCCTTATGTATCTCTTGAACGCCCTTAAAACAAGTCTATCATCGTATAAATCTTTTTCATTCAATAAAAATCTGTAAAAATTGGTTATTATTGATTTGTAGGTTTTTATGGTGTTCTGTGAGTAGTTCCTTATCTCCAGTTCAATGAGGTAATCCTCTATCATCTCTGGAAAGTCAAATGCATCCAATATATTCTCCCTCAGGAGGTAACCAGATTCACCTGCAACGGGTCTTCCCAAATTTGCAGGACCTCCCTCAGAACTTCTCCAGTGTTGATTTGGGTAAGGACTCATGTTATCAGATTAATATCTTTTTTCCATTTATACTTTACATGTAACTTCGGTCAACATTCTCATTGGGAGAACCATCATTTCCACTGCCCATACGTTGAGAACTGGATATATCCTTTTCCATGGCATTTTGAAAGGAACTGTACCTCTTCAGGATCTGATCCTCAATGGAAACAGCATTTTCTATGGCGAACAACATGTGCTTTTCTTCTATGAGGTTGCTACCCTCCATCACAGCCATATCTCCTGCCATACGCACAACTCCCCCCAGATCACGAAGTCTTAATGTTAAAGAGTTACGTTGATCATCAATAACCTTTGCCCTTCTTTTTGCATCCTGAATCAGGAGTTCAACTGCTTTCCTGGTTGCGTGGGGTATCTTTCCATCCATCTCTATTTCCTGGGCAACGAACTGCGCGATCTTTGACTGGTTCTCATCTGTATCCGGCATGGTGGTTTTCATGAGGATTTCGTAGCCTTCACCCTGAATCCTTGAGCGCAGTGGTGGGAGTATGTACTGCACATCACGTATGTTACAGGCCCCAACGAATATGAAGTCACATGGCACATCAGAAACTTTAACGGAACTTCCAGCACTCTGCGGATTTCTTCCAACTATTGGAAAAACTTTATCCTGCATTGCACTGAGAATGTAACGCTGCAGAGGTGCTATGTGAACTATCTCATCTATAAAAAGAACGCCTTCATGTGCCTCGTGTATCGCACCAGGTACAACCCGTTCATAGGGTTGTGTTCCAAGGTCAGGATGCCCTCCATAGGGATCATGCCGAACATCCCCTAAAAGTTCTGTTTCACTGGCACCGGTTGCCTGTATGAACATCTTCCTTTCAAGGGGCACTATGATGTTTTTGGGTTTTTCTTCAACCATCACCCTCCTCCTTTCGAGGGCGTGCTGATCCAGTACCCTTATCCTGTCGCCGTCAACACGTTCGTAGATCACAACTTCTTCCCGTCCATTGAGCATGCGTGTTGTTGTAACCCGCTCCTGTGGAATGTTTATTGCACCTGAGTTCATCTCGAACATGCCAAGGAGGTCTCCCAAATGTTTTCTCCTTGCATTTATATGGGCGTACTTGTCTGCACCACAGCTTGGACAGATGCTCTGGTAGGCGTTGTTGTAGCTTCCACAGTTGGCACATAGAAATCCCAACCTTTCTGCAACTGCATCTGGCACCTCTTGCGGACTGACAATATCTCCCTCTGCCCTTTCAAGGTTTTTCTGCTGGGTTTCCATCTCTTTCCTATTTTTAACCTCAACAAAGGGTCTTTCAGGTCTTTCAGGGTTATGGACAACTGTGACCTCTTCCTGAGGTTCTGCAAGATGAAAGGATATGGCCTGAGCTATTAAAGATTTGCCTATACCTGGCGGCCCAACAAGAAGAAGATTTCTCCTTTGTTTTGCAGCAATTTTAACGAATTTTATAATGTCTTCATGGCCTATCACTCGTTCCAGTGGATCTTTAGGTATGAGGATATCCTTTGTTGTTTCAAAATCCTTTAGAAATTCCTTCTTCATGTTAACGTACATGAATACCACCTGAATTTATGCCTAACATTATAAAAAGGGGGATGAAAAGGAACTCCCCTGAATTTTATACTTTATAAATAAAATCTCCAATGGATGCGTGGATTTTTACTTGGTTATGATTTTTATTGGGCCTGGTTTTTTCACAACTTCACTCATTCTCACTGCAACTATGTACTTCAAGCCCTTCTCCTTTGCAATGTCTATCAATCTCTGACTCACCACACCATCGAATACCACTGCGTAGGTGCTGTTGTTCACAATTTTAAGTTCCTCGTACAGATTTTCAACTTTAACTTCCTTGAGGATGTTCATTGCATCGTCGAGGATCTCAGCATTTCCAGATCCTTCCAGTTCATTAAGGATGTCCTTTAAAAGTGTTACTTTATCGCCAGCTTTTTGCTGTTCAACCTTCTCAACCTTAACACCCACATCATGGTAGATCTGCTCAACAGGTATTTTATCCCTTAAAGCCACCATTACCTCGTCTTTGCTTAGATCTTCCACTTCTTTACCCCTTGGAGCTCGGGTAACGTAGTCAATTTCCCCTACCTGGAGCAGTTCTTTGAGTATAAGGTCTCCACCCCTATCCCCATCAAGGAATGCTGTGACTGTTTTGGTTTTGGTTAGTTCTGCAACTGCCTTTGGAACACTCACTCCTTCAACAGCTATTGCATTTTTAACTCCATATTTGAGGAGGTTGAGAACATCAGCCCTTCCTTCAACAACGAGTATTGCATCGGAGCTTATGACGTTTGGGCCGGATGGAAGTTTTTCATCACCGTAATCCGTTATTTCATGGATCCTCATGGCTTCTTTAACTTCCTCTATCATTTTAAGGCTTTCCGGAGTTACCTCTTCCATCATTCCCTTGTACAGTTCTTTGGCCCTGTCAACAACCCTTCGCCTTTTAACTGCCCTAACATCTTCAACCTTGGTAACCTGGATGTAGGCTTCGCATGGTCCCACCCTGTTTATTGTTTCGAGTGATGCAGCCAGAATTGCGGTTTCAACCCTGTCAAGGCTTGAAGGGATGACTATATCTCCCTTGGAACGACCAGCTTTGGAGTTTATGTTGACCTTTATCCTTCCTATTCTCCCTGTTTTTTGTAATTCCCTTAAATCAAGATCATTGCTTAGAAGTCCCTCTGTCTGTCCGAAGATTGCTCCGACAACATCTGGCTTTTCCACAATACCGTTAGCATTTATTTGAGCGTGAATAAGATATTTAGTTGTGCTTATTTCTTCTTTTCCCATGTTTGGGCCTCCTTCATGCACAGATACCTTCATGATATTAACCCACTGATATGATTCGATAACTGGATGATTCCAATCCATCAAGGGAAGTTATGATTAAAATTATCGTTGTAGTTCATTACTTCATTTGATTCTTTATCGTGATACCACCTGTAATATCATTGCCATTGGCATAAAGTATCTTAACATAAATTTTGATGAATAGTGACTACCAGCGATCATCTTGGGCGTTCTTCGAGTTCCAGCTGATCCATGTGTTTTGGAAGACTCTCAATGTCCTTTATATACTTCCTCGTAATTCCCCTGATTTTACGCCTTATACTAAGGTCAGGATGGGAACCAAGACTTTGTATGTCCTCTGAAAGTCTCTTGGCAAGTTCATCACCTTTTTTATCAAAGTCAGTTAATATTATGACTTTTGAAGACGACTTTGCAGCCATCTCGGCTATTTCAAATAATTTAAGGCCTGAACCCGAGACTTTTATAAAGTTACCATTGATACCAAGTTTTTTCAAAGCTTTTTCATCTTTTCTTCCTTCGATCAGTATGGGCATTCCCTCTTCAACGCAGATTTTGAGTTCTTCTATTATACAGGACAATCTTCTAAAACTCATTTGTAAAGCCCTTTGATGATATCTAAATAGTATCCTACAGAATAATATAACCGATCTTATATATAAAATTGAAGATGTGGAAAAAATAGGATTTAATGAATTTTCAGGGATTCACTACGATTAAAAGCTCTTAATAGCATTTAATTTAAATATAACCCTGAGATGATGACCTTGTATCATATATGATTATGAAAAATTAATATTTTAAACTATAAACCTATGAGGTTTGTTTTAATTTTAAGGTAAAGTTTTAAATATTTTTGATTCAAAAGTAAATGTGAGAAGATTTATTTTTACACATGCAGGATCAATATTACAAAGATATTAAAGGCAATGTAACTAATAGGAAGTTATCCTTAAAAATCCAGTACAGTTGTAACGCAGTTAAACACTGCGAAACAGGATTACTGTAAAAATTACTGTAAAATTTATTTTAAAAAATGGAGGATTTAAAGTGGCAAAAGGCCTTATAAGAATAGTTCTGGACATATTAAAACCGCACGAACCAAACATCCCTTCTTTTGCAAAGTTTTTAAGTGAGTTAGGTGGTGTTGATGGTGTTAACATCACCCTTATGGAAATAGACAAGGAAACAGAGAATGTTAAAGTCACAATGCAGGGCGACGACCTGAACTTCCAGGAGATAAGCGATGCAATAGAAGAGTACGGTGGCTCAATACACAGTGTTGATGAGGTTGTTGCAGGTAAAAAGCTTATTGAAGAAGTTACAACTCCTCAAGATTGATAAAAACAAGCTTATGGAACTGTTGTACCATGTACCAGTTCGTGAATTACAGTTAATAAATGCAGATTAACTGCTTTTAAATGCATTCACAGAATGCATTGCATTAATTTTTTTGGATTTGATATTTTTTGGACTTTGGATCTGATAAAATGGCAGGAAAAGAACTTTCAGCAGAGTCATTATTGAAAAATTTTTCAGCAGAATTGGCCCTATTAAAACTTTGGAACTCCAGTGTAACAACTTCAAATCTGTCAGATGCTATGAGGCATGTTTCAGGAGAAAACGGCGTCCTTACAGGAGTTAAACCTGTTAAAGAGGGTTTAAGAATAATGGGAAAAGCCATAACCGTTGAAACTGCTTCTGATGATTGGGGAACAGTTATACAGGGAATATATGCAGCTAAAAAGGGTGATGTTCTGGTTATAAAGTGCAGTGATGATGATCCTGCAGTCTGGGGAGAGATGGCATCGAGCACAGCCCAGAAGAGGGGTGTGGTTGGGACAGTTATCCATGGATCAGCCAGGGACATTTCCGGGATCAAAAGCCTGAATTACCCTGTGTTCTCCAGGGACGTCATACCAAATGCAGGTGATGCGAAGGCAGAAGGACGTTTAAATGTTCCAGTAGAATGTGGAAAGACCACTGTAAATCCTGGAGACTTTATAATGGGTGATGAATGTGGTGTGGTCTGTGTGCCACAGGGTATCCTTGAAGAGGTCTTCAAAGAAGCCTTCAGCATAGTGGACAACGAGGATGAGATCGTTGCAAAGATAAAGAAGGGTTCATCCTTCCTGGAGATACTTGGAATAGATAAGTAAATATAGTGAAAGGAAAAAAGTTTTTAAGATGCAGACGAGTTATGGATTCATCCGTGAACATAAATGGGAGATAATAATCACATTTATCATTGGAGCATTCATAATCTTTTTAATATCATTCGCAGTTGGATTGAACGATATAATTGATGTTTTAAGTCATTCTAACCTTCAAATAATAGGTTTAGCATTGATACTGGAGTTATTTCTAATTTTAGCATGGACACTGCGCTGGTCACTGATCCTTGATGTTGTGGATCACTCCCCAGGATTCAGGGATCTCTTTTTAATGATGTTCACAAGCCTCTTTGGGAACAACGTAACACCTGGGGCTGCAGGTGGCGAGCCATTAAGAGCTTACCTTGTGAGCAAGTTTGAAGATATTCCATTTGACCTTGCATTTGTATCTGCAAGTGCTGATCGGGTTTTTGAATTCTTTCCCTTTCTTCTGGTTTCATTATTTGCAATTTACCTAATATTCACCTGGAACATTTCAACGATCAGTGCGGTTGCCCTGAGCATACTCATACTCGTGACTATGACCTTCTTTGGGCTTCTAATATACGTTGGCATAAACAAGGACATTGCACAGAAGATCATAATCAGAATTGCACGTTCAGTTTATCCATTCTTCAGTAAGCTCAGCAAGAAGGATGTGACATTTGCATACGTAAAGGAAAAACTGATTTACTACATTGAAAGGTTCACAACCGGTTTTTTAACTGTTCTCCAGGACCATAAAATTTTTGCATTGGGTCTTGGGATATCCTTTGGAATGTGGGGAATAGATGTGGTTCGTATGTACCTCTGTTTCGTGGCAGTTGGTTCGTACCCTCCATTCGTGCCCATGGTGATTATATACAGCATTGCCCTTCTTGTAACCATACTTCCAACCCTTCCTGGAGCCCTTGGACTTCGTGAAGGCGTCATGGTCGGGCTTTTTTTAGTGGTTGGCGTTCCTGCAGATGTAGTATTAGCTGCAAGCCTCATAGATCGTGTTGTAAGCTATTTAATGCCCACAGTAGTTGGTGCTCTTACAACAGTTTATTACGGAAATTTATTAAAAAAGAGAGATTCATCCAGTACTTAGAGGGTTTTGATCAATGAAAAAGACATCTTATTCTCCATAGCCCAATTTAATGACCCCTTTTAAAATTATCGAAAACTTTATATAGGACCTCCAACTCTAATAATTATTAATAAAACTTTCGGTTTGAGGGTAATGAAAAAACTGGGAAAAATCTCACATATCTCCAATAGAGGTCGCGTCATCTTAAGGTCTGACAAAACACCAGGTTTGGGATTAGCTGTTTTTACAGAAGATAAAAAGAAATTTGGCACTGTTTACGATGTATTCGGCCCTACAAAAGAGCCATTCATATCAGTGAAGGCGTATGCAAAAAATCCTAAAAATCTTGAGAATCGAGTTGGAGAAACCCTGTACATACCATCAAAACCTATTAAGAAGTGGGGGCGAAGGAAACGAAGGAAAAAATGAAACACGAAGTTTCACAGATCGAAAATGAAGAGCCTGATGTTTCAGAAAAGGAACAGATGAAGCAGGATGTCTCTGAAATTGAGAAAATTGAAACCAAATGTCCAGAATGTGGCTCTGAAAAGCTTATAAATGATCACGAACGTGGTGAAGTAGTATGCGGTGCATGTGGTCTTGTGATAGACGACAACATCGTTGATATGGGTCCTGAATGGAGGGCATTCGACCATGAACAGAGGGACAAGCGTACAAGGGTAGGTGCACCTATAACCTACACCATACACGATAAGGGTCTCTCAACCATGATCGACTGGAGAAATAAGGACATATACGGCCGTGACATCCCTGCAAGAAACCGTGCACAGTGGTACAGGTTAAGGAAGTGGCAGAGGAAGATCAGGATCTCCGGTGCAACAGAAAGAAACCTTGCATTTGCACTGAGTGAACTCGACAGGGACTCCTCAAGACTTGGCCTCCCAAGGAGTGTCAGGGAAGCAGCATCCGTTGTTTACAGGAACGCTGTGGAGAACAAGCTCATAAGGGGAAGGAGCATAGAAGGAGTGGTTGCAGCATCACTCTACGCAGCATGCAGAAGATGCAACGTGCCTAGAACACTTGATGAAATCGCAGAGGTCTCCAGAGTCAGTAAAAAAGAAGTTGGAAGGACTTACAGGTTCCTAACACGTGAGTTAAAGATAAAGTTACCACCAACATCCCCTGTGGACTACGTTCCAAGGTTTGCAAGTGAACTGGGACTTTCAGGTGAGGTGCAGTCCAAGGCCATTGAAATAATTGAAAAAGCAATGGAAAAAGGATTGACCTCTGGAAGGGGACCAACAGGAGTTGCAGCAGCAGCCCTCTACATTGCATCAGTTCTACTGGGAGAGAGAAAAACCCAGAGGGACGTTGCAGATATAGCAGGCGTTACTGAGGTAACAATACGTAACAGGTACAAAGAGCTTACAGAACAGCTCGATATGGGTGTAACCTTATAGGTTCACCTGAAAACTTTTTTTAAAACGATTTCTGATTTATTTTTGATTTAATAGTATGTAATAGCTAAGAAAAACATTTTTGAAAAACGATCTTTTTTAATTTCTATAATAAATTTTTATAAAAAAAATGATTGAACCTTTTTTTGAATTTCTTCTAAAAATTTCATCTAATATATAACTTGAACTAGATTTAAAGTTCATTAAATTCAAGCTAAAGGTTTTAATTAAAAGATACTGTTAAAAATACAGTTAAAAAAGGAATTAAGACTGAAAATTCAGCCATCATTTACATTAAATAATTTTAGAACAGTTTACCACGTAGAGTGAAGATCAACCACACAAGTATGAAAACTATGAATATTCCGTAAAGGATTTTTCGTGTTTTGGCAACTCGTTTCTGGTTTTCAGCTGCAAGATATTCGCACTCCTGTGAACAGTACCTCTCAGTAAGTGGCACTGGCTTTCCACACACAGGACAATGTTTGTGTTGCTCTACCATATTATACACCTCTTATTTTGAATTTAAATTAAATTTTCAATATTGGATATTTATTTCGATATTCTGTTTCAAGTAGAAGATCTTGTATCCACAAGTTAATTCTACCCTTGGGATACAATGCGCGTTCCTATCTTCTGGGTCAAAGCCCTTTGAACGTTCTGGGCATCGTTACCATTCACGATCACAGTGTCTATTGCCGATCGTTTAATTATCTGTATGGCTGTTGTGTCGAAAAACTCATAGGTCCCTGCCTTGATTTCATTGCTGCTCATGAGTTCCATCATCCTGGACGGTGTTACCTCGTTGAACATCTTGGCATCAGGGTACTTGTTGGGGTCCTTATCGTAGAGCCCATCCACAGAGGTTGCATTCACGAGCATGTCTGCATCAACGAACTCTGCAAGAATACTTCCAACTGCATCTGTACTGTGTGCAGGTTCTGTTCCACCCATAACAATGATTTTACCGGAACTTGAAAATTCAAGGGCTTGCCTGAAGTTTTGGGGAACCACAGGATATGCATCTTCACCCAAAGCCATTACAAGGAGTCTTGCATTGAGCCGGGTCACATCTATACCCACATCATCACACAGGGCCTCTGATACTCCCAGACCTCTCGCTATTCCTATGTAATCCCTGGCTGTTCTACCTCCACCAACAACCACAAATATTTCGTGTTCTGCTGCCATCTCCTTTAGAACATCAGCATAATCTTTGAATCTTCTGTAATCATGATCCTTTATTATTATTGATCCGCCTACTGTTATGACTATTCGCATCTCATCACCATCAAAGATAATGTTAAATCTAATAGGATATAAGGCTGTTTTTTTTGTAAACTTTTATTTAATTTTTTACGATTTTTTAGTAAAATTATATTACGTTCCCGTGGTTCCATAAATCATTGCAAATGTAAGGAACTGTTTTTCTTTATGATATGTCCATATCAACAACCTTCCAATCACTATAAAACTCGAAGCTTGTGCACATCTTAAGAACTATTTTTTTAATTTTATAAAAAAAATCGTACTGCTTTATATTATATCTATCTCAAAAACAAATACAAAATTCTACTTATTTTAAAAAAAGATAGAGAAAATATGGGGATTGTACTGTGAGCATTGATAATATGATAAATAATAGTTATGTGATAGATCTTAAAGAAAAAGGCCTTAACATAGAAAAAATTGGAGGCAAAGCCCTTAATTTAGCTAAAATGTCATCAGCATGTTTTAACGTTCCCCCAGCATTTATCGTTTCAGTCCATGCATACGATTTTTTTATTAAAAAAGAGTTAGAAGGTAAAATATCTGAAATACTTGATTCCATTGATTTTAATAATGAAGATTCAATTTCCCAGGGTTGTTCTTCCATTCGAAGCATGATAAAATCAGAAGAATTGCCTGAAAATCTGTTTTTGGAGATCAACAATAAAATAAGTAATCTTCCTGATGGATATTACGCAGTAAGATCATCGGCAGTGGCTGAAGATCTGGCAGATACCAGTTTTGCAGGACAGTTGGATAGTTTTCTTTATATAAGAAAGGAAGATATTTTAAAGAATATCATTGATTGCTGGGCATCTTACTGGAATGATCGTGCCGTGAAGTACAGACACGATGCTTCCATTGAACATTTAAACACCAAAATGGCCTCAACGGGAATAGCTGTACTGGTACAAAAAATGGTCAGTGCTGATATCAGTGGAGTGACCTTCACAGCCAATCCTGTCAATGGAAGTAACAACATTGTTATTGAGTCCACCTGGGGCCTGGGTGAAGCCATTGCCTCTGGAATTGTCACCCCTGATATTTTTGTTTTAAGCAGGGATGGAAATATCATTGAAAAGAATATTAAAACAAAGAAGCAGGGATATTTCCTTAGAAACTGTGAAAACACTTTAATTAATATCGATGAAGAAAATAGAGAAAAACCAAGCCTCAATGAAGAAATCCTTAAAAAAGTATTGGAGACAGGAATAGAACTTGAAAACCTTTTTGGTGTGGCTCAAGATATTGAATGGGCCATAGAATATGGAAATGGTTTAAGTAACGATGGAGCATTAAACGAAGATGAAAAAAACACTCCCAGTATTTATATCCTTCAATCCCGTCCAGTAACCACCCTCAGCAATGCATCTCTTAAAGATGATATTTTATGGACAAGAGCTTATGGAGATGAGTACTGGGCTGATGCTACCACACCACTCTTTTATGATGTTATGGGTAAAATGCTCACAGATTATGTTAATCATGAGGGTGCCCGTATAATGGGATATAAAGAAATAACCGACACTGAACTCTTAAAACTCCACAAATCCAGGGTTTATTTCAATAGTTGGGTTTTAGAGAAAGCTTTTTCATATTATCCCAAATTTGCCAGGTCTAAAGAGTTGTTAAATTATTTTCCCCTGGAAGATCAGGAGAGAATATCCAAGTACCCCTCCATACTACATAAAACACTACTCTCACAGATTTTAGTGGCCATTCGAGACCCAGATGGAATGATGCACAAAACAGATAAAGCCTACAGAAAATGGGCTGAAATGTTCATGAAAAAATGTGAATCCTTTGACCAAACTGATCTAGAGACACTGAGTAACACGGAACTGGCATCACTTTACGAGGATATTGAAACATCAGGCATTAAACACTATCAACTAATAAGATACGGAATGGTCTCCCATTCCATAGCCACAAACCTGATGATCAAAAACTGGCTGGTGAAATGGCTGGATGATAATGATGGTTCTCTTTATGCAGGTTTAATTTCAGGTTTAGATGATAATAAAACCGTGGAGATGAATATCAGATTTTCTGATTTAGCTAAAATTTTAAGGGAAGACCCTGATTTACTGGTAAAAATAAATTCCATCAACGATTTAAGTTCCTTAAACGAATCAGATATTAATGAATTAATTTCTTCTGATTCAGAATTTAAAAAAGAGTTTGATTTGTTTATTAAGGATTATGGACACCGCTCAAATACTCGTGAAATACTGTATCCACGCTGGAGGGAAGATAAAGCTTACGTATTAGAAGTTATTAAATTGTTATCTTCTTCTGATTTAGATTTAAGAAAAAAAGAATTGGAAAGTCGTGAACATAGATTGAAAACAGAAAAAGAAGTTTTTCACAGCATAAAAAAACAAAAAGGTGGATTCTTCAAAGCCAAAATATTTGGTGTGGTGCTTAATTTAGCTCAAACCTATTTAACCTTCCGGGAAAATCAGAGATTTTATTTAGATCACCTTCTATTCCGCCAAAGATTAATGTTACAGGAGATGGGAAGGAGATTGTTGATAAAAAATATTATTGACAAAACAGAGGATGTTTTCTTCCTCTATGAAAAGGAATTATTCAATTTCTTTAATGTTGACAGTTCAAGGGCAGAATTAAATGAAAATATTCCATCCTTGCAGGATAAAATTCTAAAGAGAAAAAAAGAGTTTTACAGATACAGATCTTCACTTCCACCAAAGTTCTTAAAAAATGGGATTGAATTTGATGATACAGTTATGGAATATGGTAAAAATGTAATTTATGGTGCTGCTGCAAGTCCTGGAACATTCCAGGGGGTAGTTAGAGTGGTAGAATCTATTGAAGAATTATCCCAGCTTGAAGATAATGAAATCCTCATAACCAGTAACACTGATCCTGCCTGGACAGCCGTATTTTCCAAGGTAGGTGGTCTTATCACAGAAACAGGGGGAATATTATCCCATGGTGCTGTAATTTCCCGGGAATATAGAATACCTGCGGTAACTGCTGTTAAAGGAGCTACTGAAATTTTTAAAACCGGTGAAGAAGTAGTTATAGATGGTAATGAGGGAGTTGTATATAAAAAGGAGTAGATGGTGATCATATGGATGTTAATTTAGAAATGCTAAAAAAACATGAAGAATGGAATGAAAGCTATTATTTTAATTTTCACGATAAGAATAATGATTTAACAGCTTTTATGCGCATAGGAAACAAGGCTAACAAAAATGAGAAATCAATGTTCTTCTATTTAATGTCGTCAACCATGACCGCAGGGATTAAATTAGAAACTCCCTGCGATGACGAACCATTGAGTATTGCTGGTTTAGATTACCGAGAGTTAGAATCAGGACAATGGAAACTTAAATATGATGGCCCAATCTTTAATCCATTAGATAAAACTGAATTTAAAGTTAAAATGGATGTCACATGGAAAGCTTTAAACCCTGTAATGGATTATATGGATTGTGTTGATGAAAAAGAAACTGAAATGTCTTCTAATGTAGCATCGGAGCATTATGAACAGTTTGGAAAAGCTACTGGAAGAATTGAAATCGATGACGAATCATTTGATATTGAAGCACTGGGTGAGCGAGATTTAAGCCTTGGTATAAGGGCATGGGGATCGCCTAAGATGTGGATGTGGATTAATGCCGAGTTTTCCAATGCCGAAGCTTTTAATATAACCAAACTTTCCGTTGAGGAGGGAGATATTGATGCGGGATACTTCTATACAGGTTCTGTTAATGAACCGCTGGTAAAATCAGATATAGATGTAGAATTTAGTAATGGAATTCCCTCCACGTTTAGAATGATCTTAGTTGACAAAAAAGGTTCCGAATATTCAGTTGCAGGTGAGGTAGTTAGATTTGGAATGATCCCCGTTGACGAAAGGATGATTCTCATAGAAACCCTTTCAAAATATAACTGGGATGAAAAGGAAGGTTATGGTATAGCAGAGTTTTTAGTTCCTAAACCCTAGTGGGTGAATTGCGGGTCAAGGAATAGTTGAAATTATTGAAACCTAAAATTAATATCAGATATCTATCGTATGGTAAACTAATATCTACTGTTTAGAAGTTTTTGTACGCTTTTTGGAATTTTAACCATATATAATATAAAGTTTGATACCAATAGATAATTAAGTTAAAGTACAAGTTTGAACTTAAGAATTATTCTATACTAAAATTTTTAACATACGATTTTACGTTAATTAGAATGATTGAAACCGATCTGCTAAATCCAAATGGATAATCATGACTAACAACAGATCGAATAGTATCAAATGATTTCAAGTTTTTAGGAGTGATAAAGTTGACTGAAGTATCCTCAAAGGAACTGTACGAGGTTAAAAGAACCCTTAAAGAGCTTTCAGATAAGAAAGGTAGGGGAACAGAGCTTGTTTCAGTTTATATACCACCAGACCGTCAGATAAGTGATGTTGTTAAGCACATGCGTGAGGAGTTAAGCCAGAGTGCCAACATCAAGAGCAAACAGACAAAGAAGAATGTTCAGTCTGCAATCGAGGTTATAATGCAGCGAATGAAACTCTTCCAGCGCCCACCTGAGAAGGGACTGGTTCTTTTCGTTGGAATGATACCTAGAGGAGGTCCTGGAACAGAGAAGATGGAAACCTACATGTTCGAACCACCAGAACCTGTGCAGACCTACATCTACCACTGCAACTCAGAGTTCTTCCTGGAACCCCTTCAGGAGATCATTGAGGACAAGGAAGTCTACGGCCTTGCTGTTATAGACCGTAAAGAGGCAACGATAGCCCTTCTACGAGGAAAAAGGATAGATATCGTCAAACACCTTACAAGTGGTGTGCCTGGTAAACACAAGGCCGGTGGTCAGTCCCAGCGAAGGTTCGACCGTTTGATAGACCTTGCAGCTCACGAGTTCAAGAAGAGGATTGGAGAACATATGAACGAAGCATTTCTTGGAGTTCCTGAACTCAAGGGTGTTATTGTGGGTGGTCCTGGTCATACCAAGGAGGAGTTCGTTGAAGGGGATTACCTTCACTACGAGATAAAAAATAAGTTAATAACCACTGTGGACACCTCATACACTGGAGAATTTGGTATCAGGGAAGTCATGGATAAATCCATGGATGTTCTGGATGAAATTGGTGTTATGAAGGAGAAAAAACTCATGCAGAAGTTCTTGGGGGAACTAATCAGTGATGAAGGCCTTGCATCCTATGGAGAAGCTGAAGTAAGGCGTAACCTTAAAATGGGTGCAGTTGAAGTACTCTTACTCTCTGAAGACCTGAAATCCAAAAGGTTGACCTACGAATGCCAGTCCTGTGGACACACTACAGATAAAACCGTGAAAAAATCTGTTGAAGAGGAGGATAAAACCTGTCCAAAATGTAACGAAAAGATGAAAGTTTCTGAGAGCAGGGACGTTATTGATGACTTCGTTGAAATGGCTGAAGAGGTTGGATCTAAAGTTGAGATAATTTCAACGGAAACTGAAGAAGGAACACAACTTTTAAAAGCATTTGGAGGAGTTGCAGCCATATTAAGGTATAGGATGTGATTTTAAATCCTTTATTTCTCCCCTATTTTTCTTCTGTAGAACCTGTGCACATGTTCTTCTGTAGAACTTTTCTTCAGAATTTTTAATTAAATCCCTATTAGAATCTCTATAGAATTTATTAAAATTTTTAATTTTTATTTTAATAGTGTAAAAAATCTTAAAAACTAATTTTAAAAATATTTAGCTTATTTTAGACATTAATGATTGATTTTAGGGCATGGATTGATGAAAAGATATGAATTAATTGTGTTTATTTTAGAAAAAGATCTAGAAGGGATTAAAAAAAGAATTAAAAAAATATAGGATACTTCTAAATATTCTGACTTCTAGTATATTCTGTCTATCCCAATCTACTTACCCTGATCAGGGATTCCACAGGAACACCTTCAACCTCGGAGATTCCCTTCTTGTCGATGAGGACAACTGCTGCAAGTGGCTCTGCCCCCACATCCTTGAAGATCTTTATGGCTTCAGCTATGGTTCTGCCGCTGGTTATAACATCATCCACTATAACAACCTTTTTACCCTCTACAGATGCGAAGTTACTGCTTACAGCTCCTTTGGCATCTTCCTCCATTTTTCTGTGTTTGATGGGGTGGAAAACAGATATGTCTGCATCTATTATCTCTGCCATCATGGTTGCAAATGGTATTCCACTGACTGTTATTCCCACTATGACCTCAGGTTCTCCGTACTGGAGCGCCATATCCACCATGGCTGCTGAAACATATTTCATACGGAAAGAACTACCTCCAAGACTTTTCCAATTTATTGCAAAGTCGAGGGGTGCTGCCTCTTCAGTTTCAGCTTTTTTACCGGTTCCCTGCAGTATAAGCCACCGTGCTGTATCCTTGGACACGTTCAGGTCATCAGCTATTTCTCCAGTTGTAAAACCTCTACTTCTAAGTTCCTGGGCTTTTTTTATGAGTTTTTCATTCATAGGTCACCAAATCCTTCAATTCTATCCAGATCCCCATCAGGGATGTATAAAGGTTATTTTAATAAATCAATGAACTGATAATCAGTATTTAACATTCATTCATATTCACAGGTATTTTATGTTTGGCAGATTTCATTGCTGCTAAAACCACTTTAAGGGCGTGTACACCATCTTCTCCTGTGATCTTTGGTTCTTCATCATTCGTAACTGCAGATAGGAATGAATTAAGTTCCTCCTTAAGGGGCTCCTTATGGTCAACCTTAACCTTCTGGGCATTTTTTCCATAGACCTTAACTGACTGATCTATGTAGTCAATGGATATTATGCCATCAACCCCAGTTATGTCCAGCTGTCTTTTTTTGTAGGGAGTTAACCAGTTGGTTTCAAGGATACCAATAACTCCATTCTCAAATTTCATCATTAGCTCTGCATGATCCTCATATATACATTTTTCAAGTTTACTGCCCATATTAGCATAAACAGTTGATGCGGGACTGTCAAGAAGATAGAACATGATATCAACTTCATGTATAGCTAAATCTATTGTTACTCCAACATCCTTTATCCTTGGGGGGAAGGGTCCAAGTCTTTTTGCAGAGGCGGATACAAGATCCCCTATTGCACCGGCATCTATGAGCTTTTTAGCCTCAAGAACTGCGGGGTTGAACCTTTCAACATGTCCAGTTGCGAGTTTAACCCCTGCATCATGGGCTGCTTCAACCATTTCCTTTGCTTCATCAAGTGTGAATGCAATGGGTTTTTCAACCAAAACATTTTTTCCATGTTCTATTGCACTCATAACAACTTCATAATGATAAGTGGTTGGTACGCAAACACTGACTACCTCTATTTCAGGCATTTTAAGTATGTTATCATAATCAACAAAACCAACGGTGTTAAATTCCTTGGAAACTTCGGTCATTGTTCCCTTCACAACATCAGAAACCGCCATTAGATTTGCATTGGGAAGCTCAGAATAAACCCTCACATGGTTGTAGCCCATTGCACCAACACCAATAACACCAACATTAACCTTACTCAAACATAATCCTCCATCATACGTTTTGCAACTTCAACACCCAAATCACGAGGTTTAGCTGCAGAACCTTGTAAATTAACCTTTGAAAGGACTTCTCCTTCCTTTGTAAGCAGAATACTTTGAAGATTCAATACATCTCCATCGGTTCTTGCAGAAACTCCAAGGGGCCACTGACAACCTACTCCAAGTTCTTGAAGAACCGTTTTCTCAGCAATAACTTCACTTTCAGATTGGGAATGATTCAATTTCCGTAAAACATCTCTTTTATCAGTATCATCCCTTGCAACAACTGCAAGAGCTCCCTGACCTGCTGCTGGGGTGAAATAGTCTATGGAAAATATTTCCTTAATGTGCTCTGTAAGGCCAAGTCTGTTCAAACCTGCTTCAGCCATTATGGTTGCGTCATAATCTCCACGGATTACCTTTTTAATCCTTGTATCTATGTTTCCCCTTATGGGTTTTATGTTGAAATTTTTTTCATGATACCTGCAGAAGGCTTCTCTCCTGATGCTGCTGGTTCCAATCTCTGCACCTTCAGGCAGTTCATCCCAGGAATATTTTGATATGAGAACTTCCCTTGGAGATTCTCTCCTTGGAACTGCAATTATCTCAAGGCCGTCTGCAAGTTCAGTTGGAAGGTCCTTAAAGCTGTGAACAGCAAAATCAACTGCTCCATCCAGAACTGCCGTGTCAAGCTCCTTTGTGAATATTCCCTTTGCATCGATGTTGTAAAGTTGAGAATCCTTAATTTTATCTCCGGTTGTTTTGATTAAATTTACATTTACTTCTTCGTCTGTTACTTTAGATAATGAACTGATTATACTTTTTGTCTGGACAACTGCAAGACTGCTTCCCCGAGTACCAACGTTCACATAACCATCTCCGTAAGTTAGGGGTTTATACGATTCCCTCGAATGATCTGATAATTATTGATCCAATACATTAAGAAGATTTATAGTTCTATAAAACTTCAACGAAAGTTCATGAATTCATAAAAATCCGCTTAATAAATATTAATTGAGTTTAGTTCCCTAAATCCTTATTCAATGGTTTCTTATGATCTCTAATAAATGTTGCCATGGCTAAGTTACAGCAACTTTAGAAACTCCCATTTACCTTCGCTCCACATCTGAATAGTTGGATCTGTAAACAACGAGAACATTCTTAGAACCTGTTAAAACAGCATGATCCAGTGCATCATCCAAACTATTTTTAAATAGAAAATCCCTTTTTATAAAATGTTTAACGTTACCTCCGAGATCATCGGCCAATATAAGGCATGTATAAGGTTCTAATGCATTTAAAACAGAAGATACTGCTTTTTCATCTATTTCTTCACATGTGACCCCGTACTTACCTCCAAAGATAACTGTTGAATCGCCTTCATCTGAAATTCTCTTCAGCATATCAACTGCCTTTTTAACAGCTTCAACATTCAGTCCCGGGTTGATCTCCTCTATGACCCTAACACCCCTGTGATCCCTAATTGACGTCCTGCCCTTTATGCCTTTAAAAGATTTTAAACCTTTTTTAATAGTATTGATGGGAGTTTCAAGTGTTAGAGCTGTGCAGATAACTGATGATATATTTTGAAGGTGGTAGGGTGCAGGTGCAAAGGCTGAGACTTCAAAGGATATGTTGAGAAGGTTTCCATTTACAGTTTTTAAATCATGGACTTCAACTTGAAATCGTGTTTCATAAAATCCAAAGTGAACATTGGTAGCTTTGACATTTGCAGAGGAATTCCAGCCAAATGTGTTGGTTTTATCTTGAATTTTATCTTGAACATCCATCATCTCATTTTGAAGTTCTTCAGACGTAAACATGACATCCGTTTCAGTCCTGTTTTTGGAGTTATTTGAATAAAATGAGTTGAATGATTCAAAATCAGACACAACTCTGCGACTTCTGAATATCTGGGACTTTGCAGCTGCAGCACTGCTTGTTCCACCAGCAACAGGATAATTTTCCACCAGATTGTTTAACACTCCCACATCAGCCAGACCTGTTCCACCCAGTGAAACCTCGAATACGCATAAACCGACTTCAAAGGGATTTTCATAGTCTTCAAGAAATTCTTCCATGAGTTCCCATGCTTCAACAATACTTGCAGGGGTTATGCTTAGGTTACGCTTTAATACATGGCTTTCACCATTTTCAAGAACTTCAACACCTAAACTACTTAAAATCAGAGGATTTAAATCCTTAAATATCTCTTTAAGCATGGATACTGTGCTGGTTTTTCCCTTAACACCTGTAACTTCAATAACTGGAACGTTTATCCGTTCTCTCATTAGGAATTCAACTGCCTCATGGTGGGTCATTAACCTTGAAAACTTCATTGAATCCATGTTGATTCCTGTACCATCATTACCATTTGTATCATCAGTAGCATCATTGACATATGACCTGAGATCGCAGTGTACAGGTGCAATTATCCATAATTCCTCATCAATAACCTTTAAAAAATCTATCCCAACAAGTTCTACGTTTTGATCAATTAAAGAGGTTTCAACATCTGATTTCAAGGTTCTGTAAATATCCCATGCATAGACATGAAATCCGGGGATCTTTGCAAACTGTGATGCAATGACAGCCCCTCCATGGGTCATGTCCACAACCAGGACATTCATGAACTTACTCCACCTTCGGTGAGTTTTTCACGTACCTTTCTGTAAAAATCAGTTGTGAGCCTTACGAAGTAAGCGTTGTTTGCAGATTTTTTGAATATGATTTCATCCATGTAGTTGATCTCTTCTTCGAACTGACCATCTATAACTGCTATTGCCTTTTTACCTTTTCTTAAGAGTTTTACCTTTATAACACTGTCATTGGACACAACCGTTGGTCTTGCACCCAGTTTAAATGGACATATTGGCACTATTATAAATGCACCAACCTTTGGATCAACTATGGGGCCTCCTGCCGACATGGAATATGCTGTTGAACCACTTGGAGTTGCCACTATAAGACCGTCTGCCCTTAACTCCTCCATAACTTCATCATCAACCTTTATCTCTATGTGCAGCATTTTGGCAGGTTTTCTGGTCATGAGCACAACTTCGTTGAGTGCAGAGTGGAGTTTATTGTTGTGACATACCTGAAGCTGGGTGCGTTCCTCAACAAAATAGTTACCCTTTAAAACTTCCCCTATTGCAGTTAATGCATTTTCAGGGTCAATTTCTGTGAGAAAACCAACTGTGCCCATGTTTATCCCAAAGATGGGTATTTTTTTCTTGTTGACGAAGCTCTGGGTTCGGAGTATGGTGCCATCACCACCAACAGCTATAACCATATCCACATCCATATCCCCAAGTTCACAGCTTAATTCCGTGTACTGTGCTTTATATTTTTTAAGTTCATCCACCAGGGGCGTGTCAATGAAGGTTTCAACATCATTTTCCATTAAAAAATCAACTATTTCACTGGAGAGTTCAACAGCTTCATCAATATCACAACGGGCTACAACCCCTACACGCATCAAATTCCCCCTAAAATTCTTATTATATCCTTGTGAATGTTTTTATTACATGCAGCAACTATTGAAGTTCTTTCAAGAACGTTAAGTCCACCAATAAGCTCTTTACAGTTTTCATCAGTCACCACACCATTCGTTTCATTTATTATTAATTTTGCAGCAGACACATCCACTATCCTGAGGTTTCCCCTTATATCAATGAAAGCATCGTAGGTTCCATCTGCAACGTAGCAGAGTTCAATTGCAACGGATCCAAGAATTCTCATCCTTCTAACAGTCTTACAGAGGCTGTCTATTTTATCCATCTCCGCCCTGTATATGTAGGCCCCAACTGAAGATGCGGAAATATCCTGTAACGTTGAAGGAGTGAGCTTTTTACCATTTAAAGTAGCTCCACAGCCCTTCACACCTTCATAAACATCACCTGTTGCAAGGTTTTTAACAAAACCCAGTTCGACATCTCTGATTGTGAGATCATGCACATTTGAGTCTTTAAGTTTGGTTGATTCAGTTCCGGATAGATTTAAAGTTCCTGATTGAGCTGAATTTATGGTTTTAGACTTTTTTGATGCATCTGCAACTGCAATGGATATTCCGTAGGCAGGTATGCTTTTTACTGCGTTGCTTGTACCGTCAAGGGGGTCAACAACAAAAACAACTTCAGAAGCACCTTCTCCAATTTTAAGTTCGCCTATCTCCTCACTTATCAGGGTAACGGGCCTTCCAGTAGCTTCCAGAATTTCAACCACCTTATCTTCTGCAACCAGATCTATCAATTTTGTTGGAGTGCCATCTGCTCCCATTTTAACTATTTCTCCACCCTTTTCAGTGCCCACAAGGGGAGAAATAACTTCTGAAGCTTCGTGCATGATATCCCGTGACACATCACTCCAGAACTTGATATCCTTCTCATTCATTGTTTTTGCCCCTTTAAAGTTTTTAGGTATAAAACACACGTTAAATATCTGAATTGAACCTATTACTGGAAGAACCTATTACTAAAATATATCCACATCATAGGTATCCATATCACAGAGGGTTATTTTCCAGGTAAACAACTGATGCAACAACTGCACCGTGTTGCTTAACTCTATGACTTTCATGTGCCATTAGCATTTCCCTTATCTCAAGACCCCTGATATCCATCATGTATCGCACCATTTCCTCTGCTTCTTTTTTTACATCTTCTATGTCTTTGTTGACACCAGAACTCTCTACAACACATCCAAAGTCATCAGATGTTGCAATGGCCACTGCAGCGGATATGAGATCCCCCTCCCTATCAGATGAAGCATAGGAAAGAACACAGTTCACCATTTTTCCTGCAGGAAATTCTGGGAGTTCAACTACCTGTGTACCTGCAGGGAGTATGCTTGAAACTTTTATAAGATTTATATCACCTATTCCAGCGTCTAAAAGTGCATTATCAAATGCATTTAGCTTTGTTGGGCCTTCTGCCCTTCCTGATGTTATTGAAACTTTCATTTGTATCACTCGTTTGATCCTTTGGTAAATCCTCAAGCACATCTCACTGGCCTGACAACTTAAAAACTTAAATATTGAAAAAAATATACGTAAATCTATACCTATTCTATATCAAGGAGTATCTATAATAACTTTGCATGTATAAACATAAAGAAAGGTATGTCCTTTGAATTTGGAACGTTGGTCATTTTACGTTTTCAGAAATTTGAACCTGAAAGAGGATTCAATCTAATTAAATGTAAAATACATCTTAATTCTTCTTAATTAAGAGTTAAGAGGATTACTGGAGGTAAACAATATGTCAAAAAAGGTAGTGGAAGTTAAAACCTTAAAAGTTGGTAAATACGTAATATTAGGTGATGAAGCATCAAAGATCACACACATACAAACATCATCCCCTGGAAAACACGGAGCTGCAAAGGCAAGGGTTGAAGCAGTTGGAGTATTCGACAACCAGAAAAGAAGCATAGTCAAACCTGTTGATGCAAAAATAGACATCCCAATAATAGACAAACGTGCAGCTCAGGTACTTGCACTCATGGGAAGCGATGTCCAGCTCATGGACCTTGAAACCTACGAAACATTTGAACTGCCAATCCCTGAGGAACTGAAAGACAAGCTCGTTGAAGGTGTTGAAGCAGATTACATCGTTGCAATGGGCAACATGAAACTTATGAGGGTAAAAGGATAAGTGGTTAATCAAATAACTACTTAATTCCTTTGGATATTATTTAATCTTAAATCCCAGGATCATCTGAAGGTATCAAAAAATGCTTTTTTATACAGAAAGTCCGTTAAAATTTGCTTTCTCAATGGAAACCAAGGATTTTAATGAACTTGAATCCAGAGATGATCCATATAAACCAGTTTTTGGTGTCGTGGGTGTGCCCTTCGATGGCACAACAACCTACAAACCAGGAGCAAGGTACGGCCCCAAATCCGTAAGGGAAGCGTCCTACAACTTCGAAAGGTACAACTTCATTTTAAATAAAAATCTCGATGCTACTGTCTACGATCTGGGTGACGTTGAAGTTACACATGGAAACTTCAAAAAAACCTCCAAAAACGTTGAATCAACCATTTCAGAAATTCTTGACATGAACATGGTCCCCCTAACAATTGGAGGAGAACACAGCATAAGTTACAGTGTTTTAAAGGCATTTGAAACTGAAGATTTGACTGTTATACATTTCGATGCCCACTGCGACCTCATAGACAGGTACATGGATGAGAAGTATTCCCATGCAACTGTTATGCGCAGAATATTCGATTTAAACCCCAAGGAGATCATACAGATCGGTGTGAGATCCGCCTCAGAGGAGGAGGCCATCCTTGCATCTGAAGAGGGTATCAAACAGTTCAAACCCCATAACGTTAAAGAAAATATCAGTGCAGTGGAGGATCTCCTAAGATCCATTGAAGGGCCTGTTTACGTTAGCCTGGATCTTGACGTTCTTGACCCCTCCTATGCTCCATCGGTTGGAACACCTGCACCCTGCGGTTTGAACCCCCATGAACTTGAAAGACTCATATTCAGTTTAAAAGGTAAGGATGTTATCGGATTTGACCTTGTGGAAGTTTCATCAACCCATATGGGAGATATAACTTCAATAAATGGTGCAAAAGCTATATACGACTTTTTATGTCTTTACTGAATTTTCATCATCTGAAAAGATATTCTGAGAAGAATTTAACACCCTCTCAAGGGGAAATTCCATTTCCATTAGATTCTTTTATTTTCAGTTTTGTTAAGAAATGGTTCATCCCAAGCAAAATTTAATATCTACTTCAAACATATATGAGAACTCAATTAATTAAAGCTTGGAAAAGGGATGCATCAATAATTCACGTGAAATCCCATTTAAAGCGTTTTCTTGCTTGTAAAAAAATTTTATTTAAAATTTTAGTTAAATAATTAAAACTAATAAAATTTAAATTAATAACAGTTGATTAAAAAAAATGAAAAATTGATTATGAACAGTTGATTAAAAATTTGAAGGTGGATAATTATGTACACAAGAGAAGTCACACTTTCCGGTCATATAATAGACTCCCTTGCCCTTCCAAAAACCATGGACCTCATAATGGACAAGGGAGGAGACTTCAAGATACTGGAATTTGAAGTGGGTAAAAGAAAAAAAGATGTGAGTACTGCACGTATACGTGTTGCAGCAGAAACTGAATCTCTCCTTGGTGAAATACTCGATGAGCTCAGTGAAATTGGTGCACTGATCACTGAACTCAAGGAGGTTCAACTTTTAAGATCCGAGAAAGATAAAACACTTCCACCAGATTTTTATTCAACAACACATCATCCAACCTATATAAGACATGATGGAGAGTGGTTGAAGGTTGAGGACATAGAGATGGACTGTATGATAGTCTTTGACCCCGAAACAAAAAGGGCATTCTGCAAACCAATCGGACGGATCATGAAGGGTGATCTGGTTGTTGTAGGAAGGGAAGGCATAAAGGTTGTACCTCCAGAAAGGCCAAGGGGTAAAAAAGGCGTTTTTGAATTTATGTCCAGTGAAGCATCCTCTGAAAAACCAATAAAGTCCACGGTCAAAAAGATAGCTGCTGAAATAAAGGAAATAAAACGGAACAACGGTAAAATAGCAGTTGTTGCAGGACCTGCAGTTGTTCACACCGGTTCAGCACCAGTACTGGCTGAAATGATTAAGGATGGAATCGTTGACGTTATCTTCGCAGGTAACGCCCTTGCAACCCACGATATAGAGAGTGCGCTCTACGGTACATCCCTTGGAATATGTGTGAAAAGTGGTGAAGCCACTGTAAGAGGACATAAACACCACATATATGCAATAAATGAAATAAATAAGGCAGGATCCATAAGAGAAGCTGTTGAAAAGGGTGTTCTTAAAAAAGGAATAATGTATGAGTGCATAAAAAATAACGCAGCCTATGTGCTTGCAGGTTCCATAAGGGATGATGGTCCACTTCCAGATGTCATAACAGACGTTATCGATGCCCAGGATGAAATGAGGAAGCATGTGAAGGGCGTTGATATGGTCATAATGATCTCAACCATGCTCCACTCAATAGCAGTTGGAAACATCCTCCCATCACACGTTAAAAGCATATGTGTGGATATAAACCCTGCAACAGTTACAAAACTTGCAGACAGGGGAAGTGCCCAAGTTGTGGGTATTGTGACAGATGTTGGAGCATTTCTGCCAATGCTGAAGGATGAACTGGACAGCTAAAATTTTTTCAATTTAGGGCAGTCCCCCTAAGCAGTCTTCTATTTATTCTTTTTTTCCTTCAATTTTCTATTTTACTGTATTCTACAATAAAATTCGAACTCGTTACTACTTTTTAAATTAAAAAAAGTTTAAGAGGTTTATATTAAATCAAACCTTATATGGACAATTCTATTGCCAAATCTGTTCTTAAATGGTGGAATTAAAGCCAGCCAGCGTATTACTTTCCATCTTTCCCTGTGATGATCGAAGTAGTGCCACTCTTGGATGAATTCAATTTTGCTGTTCAATTCTTCCATCCATTTTCTTCCCCTTTTAACTCCCCATTGAAGTGTTGCATCTATATTGTACTGGTTCTTGATTAAATCCTGTTTCTGGCTCTGTTTCACTAGTGCTGGAGATGTGGTTTCAAGGAGCATTTCAGCACCTGGAAATGCAGTCACCAATTTATTCATGAGATTCTTTACCTCTTCCCCTGTAAAATACATCAGCACTCCTTCTGAAATAATCAGGACGGATTCTGTAGGGGTTACATCCTCCATCCATGAATAATCAAATGCAGATCTGGCTATCATCTTGTAACGGTCTGTTTCATCGAAGAAGTTCTGTCTGATCCTTATGGGTTCTGGTAAATCCAGATCGTACCAGTGAATCCTGCCGTTGTCCAGTCTGGAAAATCGGGTGTCAAGACCGCAGCCAATATTGATTATGACAGCATCAGGGTGTTTTTTGATGAAAACCTTTGTTGCATTGTCTAAAATTTCTGTTCTAACAACAACGCTGATCTGAGTCGGCCATTCTTCATCAAGCTTTGCAAAGTCGTATTCAATTTCATCAATTATCTCTGCTGCCTTCTCATCCTTTATGATTGGATCAGGATACTCCGCTTCAACTGCCCTTGCCCAGAGCGGGATGAGGAGGGTTTCAGATACGCCATTCAGATTTTGTTTCATATGTAACCGCCTTGAATCTTTATTTTTATAAAAAATGATTTCATTAATCTTTATGTCTAAATAACAGTTAATAAATGGTTTCTAAACTAAAATATATTTACTAAATATATTAAATTCATGATAATCCTTTAAAATTAATAAATTCAATTAGAATCATTAATATTATAATTAAATATTAAAATCAGTTTATTTATTTAATGAAACAATAATTTTATCATCATACTATAAGAAAATACCAGATAAGGGAATAAAAGCAAATAATAACAACAATGGGGTTTTCTATGATAAAAGGAAATGTGTTCAACGTATTTACAGATGAAATTTATCCTGCAGAGATAGAAATCAAAAAGGGGATTATAAGTTGTGTAAAACCTGTAGATCAGAAATTTGAAGGTTTGATCCTTCCAGGCTTCATAGATGCACATGTACACATTGAAAGCTCCATGCTCACACCCTCACGCTTTGCAGAGGCTGTGGTGCCCCATGGAACCACTGCGGTTGTTACGGATCCACATGAAATTGCAAACGTGATGGGACTTGAGGGCATCCGTTACATGATGGAGGATGCTGCCAGAACACCCCTTAAAACATACTTCACAGCACCTTCATGTGTCCCTGCAACACCCTTCGAAACATCCGGTGCCAGCTTAGGCCCAGATGAAGTTGAAAGCCTCCTTAAAATGGATGATGTTGTTGCACTTGGTGAGATGATGAACTTTCCAGGGGTTTTGAATGAAGATCCTCATGTTCTTGCAAAGTTAGATGCTGCAAAAAGATCTAAGAAACCTGTTGATGGACACGCCCCCCTTTTATCAGGAGCAGAAATCTGCAGATACACAGCTTCAGGCATATCAACTGATCATGAGTGCACAGAACTTGGTGAAGCCCTTGAGAAGAAGAGGTTGGGTATGAAGCTCATGCTGCGTGAGGGTTCTTCAGCCAGGAACCTCCAGGATCTCTTCAAAGCAGGTGGTGAATTCATTGTATCCGATGACAAACACCCCCAGGACCTGCAGGCTGGACACGTGGACGTTATGCTTCGAAATGCTGTTGAATACGGACTTGATCCAGTTGAAGCTGTTAAAATGGTTACAATGAACCCCTCAAATCATTACAACCTTAATACAGGTTCAATATCCCCTGGAAAAGCTGCAGATCTCGTTTTTGTGGATGATCTTAAGAACTTCCATGTTGATAGGGTTTTTATTAATGGAAAAATGGTTGCAGATAATGGTAAACCTCTCTTTAAAGTCAATCCCCTTAAAATTCCAAGCACATTTGATTTAAAACCTAAAAATGCCGGGGATTTTGAGATCAGATCTGAAGGTAACGATGAAAGTGTAAAAATCAGGGTCATCAACGTTTTAAAGGATCAGCTTTTAACCCTTGAATCTGAAGCTCTTCTAAAGGTATCAGATGGAATCCTAAAACCTGATGTGCAAAATGACATCCTTAGAATTGCTGTTGTGGAACGTTACGGACACAACAGAATATCAAATGCCTTTGTAAAGGGTTTTAACCTTAAAAGAGGAGCTATTGCATCCAGTGTTGCCCATGATTCCCACAACGTTGTGGTGGTTGGAACAACAAGTCAGGACATGGCAGCAGCTGTAAACGAACTTCTGAAAAATAGAGGAGGAATTGTGGCCACTGTAGATGGCAAATTTTCAAGTTTGAAGCTTCCAGTAGCTGGTTTAATGAGTAGGGACCCTGTTGATGAAGTTGCAAGTAAACTGGATGAACTTCACGATTTTGTAAGGGATATGGGCTCCAAACTGGAATCACCCTTCATGACAATGTCCTTCATGGCACTGCTTGTAATTCCAAAGCTTAAAATAAGTGATCAGGGACTTTTTGATGTTGAAAAATTTGAATTCGTTGATGTTGTTAAGGATCTTGTAAGAAGAACTGTTAAGAAGGACTAAAAAAGATTGAATTTAAAAATAAGAATAAAATAAGGAATTGATGTTAATCATACTTGCTGAATGCCGCTGAAATCTTTTTCATGGCCTTTTTGTGCTCCACACTACCCACTTTGTTCACTATCCTTGAGATCTCCTTCATCCTGTGGCGGTAAAGTTTCTCCATATCTCCTGAAACCATATCCATACGTGTGAGATAAACCAGACCCTCTATAACTCCGTAAATTGCCCTGTTCAATGGTTCCACATGTTCCTTTTTCTTAACGATTTCCTTGACCTCTGCGTTGATCACCGTGGTTGTGGAGACTCCAAACTGGTCCTCCCTCTCAACATCACGCAGGCGTGTAACTTCCACATAAAGAAATGCATCGGTCCCTTTCAGATAAAATTCATTATTAAAATGTTCAAATGATTCTTCAGAAGGATTTCCCAGGGTTGATTCCACAAATATCATTGGATCTTTGGTTATGTTAACAACAAATTTTTCTTCCTGTTTTATGTTCATCACAGTTTGAGAGCCCTGGTGCAGGTATAAAACAACCTCATTTTCGTTCTTACAGATAACACCCATTGGTGCTGCATTGGGTGTTCCATCCTCGTTTCGTGTGGTCACTACTGTCTCGTAGAGAAGACCCCTTTCCATTCCAACAGATTCCAGGTTCAACAAAATTTAACCACCTTTAAACTTAATTAATTATAATCATGAATCCCTTTTTTAATCCAATGAATAATCTGGCAAAGTTAAGAGTTTCAAAGATGCTCAGTACACTACGCAACTACTTCTTAAGCACGAAACCCTCAAGATTTCCATTGATTACGCAGTCAAATTCTATTTCCTTGTCCCACCCTGCATCCTGGAACATCTTGTTGTAACAGAGGCCCAGGAGTTTTCCATCCTTTTTGAGTATCTTGGAAACTATTGCATTCACATCCTCAGTTTTTATATTTGCCTTTGGGAGTGTTAAGCCTCCAAGAAGAGCCACAACATCTGCATGGGGATCTGCACCCTCTGAAAGCTGCATTCCCTGGGGCGTTAATTCCATCTTACGTGCCGTGCTCAGATCCAAACCCGTTACAAATACAGATTCCTTGTCCCTTACAGCATAGGCAAAGAGCTCTGCAAATGGGCTGCAAACTCCGGGCATTCCTGCAAATGTGATTTTTTGTGCTTCAGCCACTTCTTCCTTAAATGCTGAGATGTTTTCTGTAATTCCACTAAATTCCTTTACCTTCCTCATTGTATCGCCTTGATCCTTATTTAAATCAGAGGTCATATTAAATAGTTGGCTTAATTGTGAAGATCTTCCAATCCATTGAAATAATTAAAAAGAAATAATACAAATTAAGGCTTCAAAAATCGTGAGAAGCCCCTTTCATTATTATATAAATTATGTAAGCTATTATAAGAATTATTATAACTGGTAAAAGCCAGATCAGAAGGTAAAAAACTGCAACAGCCAGTAAAATGGCCACGACTATGTATGCAATATCTTTAAGCTCCATGTTCTTTTTTAATGGTAGGAACCTATAAGTATATTTCCATGAAAACCTATATGCCTATAAAAAAATAAGATCAATTACTTCAAAATTAGGTTTCTAAGAATCATAATACCAACTGGTCCATATCTAAAAATTAACTAATCAACGAGTAATGGACAATTGAAACAGTTTTTACGAAATCAATTAAAAAAAATTGCATACAGTTTTTATGTTGTTTTAAAGATTAAACCAAAATAAGAGGAGTTTATATGAAGATATTAGTTGTTAACAATCACGGACAGTACAATCACAGAATTTACAGGACTCTGCACTACCTCAAGATACCTGCAGAGATGATACCCAACACAACAACCTTAGAGGAAATAAAGGAAAAAGAACCTGCAGGAATAGTTCTAGGTGGAGGCCCATCCATTGAAAGGGCCGGAAACTCTGCAGAGTACGTAAAAAATCTGAACATCCCCATACTTGGAATATGCCTTGGACACCAGATCATAGCACAGACCTACGGTGCAGAGATAGGTGCTGCAGGTGTTGAAAGCTACGCCAAGATCAAACTGGACATAATCGATGAAAACGATATTTTCAAGGGACTTGGAGATGAGATGGAGGTATGGGCATCCCACAAGGATGAAATAAAAACACTTCCTGAAGGATTTAAGCTCCTTGCAACATCCTCAATATGTGGTGTTGAGGCAATGAAACATGAAACCAAGCCTATCTATGGAATACAGTTCCATCCAGAGGTTCACCATACTGAGAATGGTGAGAAGATTTTTGAGAACTTTTATGGGGTTTGCAAGGAACTCCAAAAGTAATAAATCTTTTTTAAGTTTTAGATTAAATGGAAAGCTTTATAATCTAATGATAACGAGTTATTTTAATGATTAACAAAATTAGGGAAAACCCTCCACAGAAGATCTTTTTAATAATTGGTATAATTTTTGGAATACTCTTTCTGATTATAACACCCCCCTTTCAGGTTCCAGATGAAGAAGCACACTTCTATAAATACTACACTTTAAGTGAAGGTATAATAACACCTGAAAAAGTGGGAAATACAACCGGATATTATGTTTCAGAAAGTCTTTTAGATGATACACAGAAATTTCGTTATCTACGTTTCCATCCTGAAAATAAAGTGAACATCAACTCAATTTTCGTTTCGTTAAAAAGCCCAGTGGATGATAAGATTGTTTTTTTAAATTATCGTAACTCCGGCGTGCCTATCCCTGTAGGTTATCCCCCAGTGCCCTACCTTCTATCAGCATTGGTTATGGGTTTAATCAGCTTCGTATCCACTCCATCCGTACTGCTTTTAATGTACGTAGGAAGAATTGTGAATCTCATTGTATGGCTTGCCCTAATTTATCTTGCAATAAAAACAACACCCATACATAAATGGGTTTTTTTACTCCTTGCACTGATGCCCATGACACTATTTCAGGCAGCATCACTTTCAGTTGACAGTTTCACCATAGGAATATGTTTCTTAACAATTGCGTTCATCTTCAAACTCTCATTCAAAGATAGTAACATCAATAAAAAAGATATCTTAACCATACTCATACTTACAACTTTGATTGCACTGTCCAAACCAGGATACGTTATTATTTTAATGGCACTTTTGATGGTACCGATAGTAAAATTCAGATCAAAAGCAAAAAAGTTAGCTTTACTAATATTTGTATCATTAACTGCATTCACAAGTTACAAACTATGGAACTCCCTCGTAGCTTTAAACTCCACAAGTGGAGGATCTGGACGGCACAACTCATTCTATTCCATTCTAGGAGACCCAACGAACTTCATCAGCATTATTATCCACAGTATAAACATCAAATTCAACTTCTATCTCGTGAGTTTCATAGGAAACTTTGGATGGTTAGACAGCCCCTTAGCTATTAACACCACCATCGCAGTGGATCTAGCAGCAATATACCTAACAGTCATCATTTTAACTGCTCTAGTCGATAAAAACAAACTAAAAGTAAACCCAAAACAAAAAATAATATCATTTAGCACAGCTGCTATCATTGCGGTCTTGATATTCGTTAGTCAGTACACTTCCTGGAGCTCACCAGGTGCCAACATAATAGAAGGTGTACAGGGAAGATACCTTATCCCAGTAACACCACTCATATTCCTTATTTTATACAACAACAAGACTAAAATCAGCACGAAATGGAAAAAGATTAATTTAAGTCCAAAAAATCTCCCAATAGCTGTAATTACCATTGTTCTAACATATCTCTCAGTTTCAGTGTTTACACTCATGAGTAGATTTTACTTAGTGTAACTCCAGACCTGTTATTCTATAAAAAAACAGTGGGATGAAACTACACAGATTTATACTTGTTCATCTAAATAGATCATAATATTTAAGGTGAAAAAATGTTCGATCCATCTGATTTTATAACAGAATCCATAGAAGAAATAAAAAATCGTATAGGCGATAAAAAGGCCATAATCGCATTATCTGGAGGAGTTGACAGTTCCGTGGCATCTGTTTTAACATCCAGGGCCATAGGAGATCAGTTACTTGCTGTCTTCGTTGATCATGGACTTTTACGTGAAGGAGAAGCAAATTACGTCCAGAAAACCTTTGAAAACAGACTCAACTTCAGATCCGTTGATGCAAAGGATGAATTTCTGGGAAAGCTTGAGGGTGTTGAGGATCCTGAAGAGAAACGGAAGATCATCGGCGAAGTGTTCATAAGAGTTTTTGAGAGAATTGCAAAGGAGGAAGGGGCTGAATTCCTTGTTCAAGGTACAATAGCTCCGGACTGGATAGAGAGTCAGGGAAACATCAAATCTCACCACAACGTTGCACTTCCGGAGGGACTTGTTCTTGAGGTTGTTGAACCTATAAGAGAACTTTACAAGGATGAAGTAAGGTTACTGGGAACTGAGATGGGCCTTCCTGATGAGATGGTATCAAGGCAACCTTACCCAGGACCTGGACTTGCTGTGCGTATTGCAGGAAAGATAACACCTGAGAAAATAGAGGTATGCAGAAAGGCAAACGCAATAGTTGATGAAGAAGTCAAAAAAGAGGGTCTTGATAAAACTCTCTGGCAGTACTTTGCAGTTCTAACTGATACCAAGGTTACAGGAGTGAAGGGAGATATAAGGGACTACGGATACCTTGTCGTGATCCGTATGGTGGAATCTCTGGATGCAATGACTGCAGATGTCCCTGAACTCCCATGGAACATGGTTAAAACAATTTCACAGCGTATAACTGCTGAAATATCTGAAGTGACACATGTTGCACTTTCAGTAAGTGATAAACCCCCAAGCACAATTGAGCTTGCTTAAAAACACTTCTTTTTTTAATTTTTTTTATTATTGGTTGGAGTTTTCCTGATTTTAGCTTAAAAATAAAAAAGCTCAAAAATAAAAAAAGTTTTGAAGTTACATTCAAAATCTCACTAACTTGGCAAGGTTTTTTTTCAATCCCCTTTTTTCAATCCCTTACCGAATGTAATCTTCCCTTACTGGAGAGAAAACTTCAACAGCCACTGAGTCCTCTTTTATTTCGGCCCCATGCTCTATGTTTCCCTTAATTGACCAGCTGTCCCCATGTTTCATATCATGATCTTTACCATCTACTGTTAAGATTATATTTCAAGATACCAGATACCCTATCTATTTCTAGGGATGTTTGTACATTGGTAGCGTATTTCCACGATCCATTAAAAACTCTGTTATGGTTTTGGTGTCATAAACCAATGTTTTACGTTTAATACCATCTGAAACTGTTATATACTCTTTTTATCATAATAACTTCATGGTTGGACATAGTTTAACTCCATACGTTCCATAATCTAATTAAAGACATATTCATTAGAATAGTTAATTATTTAGATTTTAGCTGTTAAATAATGGATTTTGTAATGTTTTAAATGTTTATTTTATGGATTTAAAGATTTTTAAAATGGAATAATTATTATGTGATAAAAAAATTTATGATCAAAAATCAAAATATGTTATCATGAAAAAAGCAAGCTCCCATAAACCTGAAAAGATTCCAATATTTTTCTACCAAACTGGTAAGGTGGAAATGGTGGAAAGAATTGAAAAAACTCCAGAGGAATGGAAAAAAATTCTTAATCCCGAGTTTTACAGGGTCTCACGGGAAAAAGGTACGGAAATTGCCTTCACAGGAAGATACCATGACTGCCATGAGGATGGAATCTACAGATGTGTGTGCTGTGGAACGGATCTCTTCGATTCAAAGACCAAGTTCGATTCTGGAACTGGCTGGCCGAGTTTCTGGGCACCCATTGCAGAAGAGAACGTTCAAACGAAGTCTGATAGAAGCCTTTTCATGGTGAGAACAGAGGTTCTCTGCGCCAGATGTGATGCACACCTAGGACACGTCTTCGATGACGGTCCGGAACCCACAGGTAAAAGGTACTGCATGAATTCAGCATCCCTGAACTTCGTAAAAAGGTAGAGGATTGAGGGCTTTAACCTGCTAACTTCAACCTTTCATAACTTATCAGATGCTCACTAATTTTTTATTGAAGAAGGTGGATACTATCTAACAACATGATAAATGGAAAAACAGCTTACCTCAAAAAATTAACATCACGGATGAAGATGCAATCCGTGGACGTTGGTAAGGAACTTGAGGGCAGCACACCCCCATCTGTTTTTATAGGAAGCTGGAACTATCCCAAGGTCTACGCAGGCCCAATGATCGCACCGCTTCAGGGAGACACAACTATAATGGACACTCCAGAGTCCTGGATACCTCAGGAAAAAACCCAGGAGGACATCATTGGTTACAGGCTCAACCTGGTTCGTGGAAAACAGCTTGTGGGTATAAGGGACCTTGAAAACAACTTCGTTGAGAAGCTTCAGGAGATATCCCTTGCATCAAACTCAATAGACAGTGAAGCAGAGTTTGGAAAAAAGCCCCGAGGATTTTCCTTCAGTGATGAGCATGCACCCCACGGTCCAAGCGCCCTCATACAGAAGTTCGATATTGACAGTGTTAAGTGGGACCATGAACTTGAGAAAACATACTACGACAGTGATTTAAGGGCCTCTGATGCCCTGATGGATCTTCATGAGAAGGATGTTCCATTCTCAAGCATGCAGAAGGCATTTTCTGTGGGTGCAATGGGTGTTGGCAAAAGAAGGCGGCTTGTACCAACCAGATGGTCAATAACAGCCTGTGACAGCACCATAGCAGATCATCTTCTGAAGGAGGTTAGGTACTACGATTTGGTAGATTCTCACAGGGTCTATGAATTTTCAAGCCTCAACAACTACTACGCCATACTCCTCCTACCTCTGGAATGGCAGTACGAATGGATGGAAGCATTTTTACATGTTTTAGGCCGTGAAGAAATGATATTTTCAGATTACGAGGAAAATGGTGGTAAAAAAGGTTATTCCAGGGTTGGGGGCTGTTACTACACTTGCAAAATGGCTGTGCTTGAGGAACTTGCCCTTATAAAAAAACAGGCCGGAGTCATAGTTTTAAGGGAGGCATACAATGGATACGTTCCCCTGGGAGTTTTCAATGTACGTGAGAATGTTAGGCATGCCATGAGCCAACCTTACCATGAATTTGAGGATATGAGGTCTGCACTCAACTACATATCAACGAAGTTAAAATTGCCAATGGACAAGTTCGTTAAGCAGAGCGACCTTTTAAAGGAGCTGTTGCAGTCAAAACAGACAACACTCGATGCTTTTATGCAGAAATAAGATGATTTTATACGAAAGATTAAATAGTTTCAATATACTGTTTAAAATGAAAAGGGATGATTCAACTGGAACTCATTTTTAGAAGACCATCACAGGCTGCAAGGGAAGCAATGTGCCAATCTGCCCTCAACCTAAAACACGTGCCTGGGGGCAGATATGAAGAGGTATCTGCTGCAGAAGAAAGTGTGGCTGAAAAAACAGGTCATGAATACTCTAAAATCGTTGGAAGCGGCAACTCCGCAATACTGGCTGTTATGAGCAACTTCAAAGGGAAGGTAATGGTACCAGATCAGGGAGGATGGAGTGGTTTCAGGAAGATGGCAAATTTCAAGGGCATTGAAACCGTTGAAGTGCCCACAGATAAGGGCATAATAGATCCTGACGTGTTAGATAGTTACATCAAAGCCCAGAGTCCTGAAGCACTTTTCATCACAAGTTTTGCAGGTTACATGGCAGAACAGCCCATAAAAGAACTTTACAAAGTCTGTGAGGATAATGGGGTTTTGCTGGTTGAGGATGCATCTGGATCCATTGGAGACCCTGAAAAAAGGCTTGCAAATGGAAAACATGCCCACGTTATAATCGCATCAACTGGAACACCAAAGACCGTGAACATTGGAAGTGGAGGGTTCATCACAACAGATGATAAAAAGCTTTTAGACAACTCCAATTACATCCTGAAGAGCCTGAAGGCGGATCCTGTGACATGTGCAGGTATAACTGAAGAAATCAAAAAAGCCTCGGAGATAGTTTCAAGTACCATGAAATCCTGTGAAATATTGAAAGAAAAGCTGAAGGAACTCCAAATATGTCACAGAAATAAAAGGGGAATTAACGTTTGCATATCCAATGATAACCCCAAAAAAACGGGTTACAACCTTCGACAAAGTCTGAAAGTTGATGGTGGAGGGATTGTAACTGTGTGCCCACGTTACGATAGGATAAAGGAAAAAGCAGTGTGCATAGAACTGAAAAATCTGGATATTGAATGTTTGAATACAAATAACCTCATTCAAATCTCTGAGATCATTCTTGAATCCTTAACCTAAATTTAAGTATGAAATACTAATTTATCAATGGGCATCCTATTTATCAATGATAAGCAGAGCTGTTCTTTCCATGAGTAACCTTGTGATCGTTCCTGCTGATTCAATTTCAGTGTTCTGAATGTTGTAAAGTTCTTTGAGAAGTTGTTCATCTGGTTCAAGTATCTTATCATCCCTTTTACCAAGTACCCCTTCGAGTTTTGCCATGACATCAGAACTGCAGCCCACTGCAACAGCACAGATGTCCATATCCCCTTTTTTTATTCCCAAGACGTCGAGTGCACGTGATATCTGTCGCTGGGCTGATGCACGCAGACATATTTCAAGGCCCAGATCCTTTGCAATATTTTCTTCACGTTTGAAGGCGTTTAAAGCATGAATTGTAGCATTAAAGACATGTTCTTTACCTGCAATGGCCCTCGCATCCATTAATTGTACTGTACATTCCAGATTCAGATCATGAATCATTTGCATGAGCTCCTGAAAATTTCCAACATGAGATCGGAAGCCCGCCACCTGTATGTTCCCATGATCAGTTTTAGATTCCATTTTCAATTTACCCCGGAATTCTGTTAAATTTAGTTTGATTAGAATTTTATTTTTGTTTAATCCATTAATTTTACTTTATTAAATTTTATTTGTTTTTCCTCAATGTTAATCTAAATTTATTTTTGTTTAATTCCTCAATTTTAAATCAATCTGTTAAATTTTTTTTATTCTTCTCTTTATTATTTTTCTTTATTTTTAAAAGTTTTTCACGGCTTGATTGAATGATCGATGCAAATCCCTCTATTCTGAATGTCCAGTAGACCTTCGTAACGCCCTTGAAGAATTTTGACAGTGCGAAGACTATCTCGAAGATAACAGCTATCTGGAAGATGAAGATCAAAATCCCCATCAGATCATTCAAGTTAAAAGAAAGTTTCAATGTTGATACCGGAAGGAATCCTATTCCAAAGGCGTTTAAAATAAAAAGAAGGAACAATCCAACGATGAACTGCACCGTTGACATGAAAAAGAGTTCTCCTGCACTTAAAACAGATTTTAAAACCTTTTCTTTCATATTTTCTATGGCCATTACATATGTAAAGGAAAGAAGTGATAATGTGGCTGAAACAAGGACAAAAACTTCTATAAGGTTGATTATTTCATCGAAATTCTTAGAATTGATTGATGCAGCTATAAGAGGTATTAAAAACCCTATTGTGAGTAACCTGCTGAGGTAAGTGGTTAAAAAGTGGTTAAATACCTTAAAAAATTTTGATAAAACTGAAAACAACCTGTTAATTTCTCTTTTTCCTTCAAATACCATGTTACACCTTATGAATGTTTTAAAATTGTTATTGATTTAGATCGTTAGATCTTCATTGAATATTAAAGAAATGCATTGAATAGAAAAATTCTTAGGTTTAATTCTTTTTAACTTTTAATTCATTGAAACAACTCTTATTAAAATAAAAAGAATTATAAAAAAATAAAAAATTACTGATATTTCAGTTGGAAGTTTCCTTGGATTCCCTGATCTTCTTATCACTGAGTATTTTGTTTATTCCGCCAAGAACTGCTTCCACACTGGCCATTATGATGTCCGGCTGGGTGCTTCTTGCACTCACTATGTTCTCACCGTTTCGAAGCTTGACAACAACGTCTATGAGTGCGTCTGTACCTCCTGTTATTGCATCCACGTGGTATTCTTCAAGGGTTATGTCTGCAACACCTGCCATGCTCTTTCTTATGGCCACAATTGCTGCGTCCACTGGTCCAACACCAACACCTGCTTCAAGTTTCTCCATGTCCTCAACCTTGAGTTTAACTGATGCCGTTGGTGTGACCTTGTTTCCTGAGACTATTGTGAGCTCTTCAAGCTCCACTGGCTTTTCAGGAAGAACTCCCAGAACATCCTCAGCGATTGCCTGGAGATCAACGTCTGTAACACACTTCCCCATGTCTCCCAGGGCTTTTATCCTTGAGAATATCTGCTGGAACCTTTCCTCATCCACCCTGAGGCCCATCTCATCTATCTTCTGCCTTATGATGTGTGAGCCAACGTGTTTACCCATTACAAATCTGCGCTTGTGTCCAACGAGTTCTGGCGTTATGGGTTCATATGTTTCTGCCTTTTTCATAACTCCATCTGCATGGATTCCTGATTCATGGGCAAAGGCATTTTCACCAACTATTGCCTTGTTGGGCTGCAGGTAGATTCCAGTCATCCTTGCAACGATCCTTGACATGTCGTAGAGCATTCCGATGTTAACCCCTGTTTCAACCTTGTAAAGTGAGTGAAGTGCTACAACAAGTTCTTCAAGGGATGCGTTTCCTGCACGCTCTCCTATACCGTTTATTGTTACATGGGCTTGTGTTACACCTGCCCTTAAAGCTGAAAGGGTGTTTGCAACAGCCAGTCCAAAGTCATTGTGGCAGTGAACGCTTACAGGGACTCCAAGGTCTGTCAGACCGCCGTAAAATTCATAGGCACGTTCAGGTGTTAGCATTCCTACCGTGTCGCATGCACAGATTCTTTGGGCACCTGCACCTATTCCTTCACTGAAAATTTCCTTCAGGAATTCAAAATCTGTTCTTGTTGAGTCTTCTGCAGACAGTTCAACTGTGAGTCCCTGATCAACAGCGTACTCAGTTGATTCAACTGCAAATTCCTTGACATCTTCCCTGGTTTTTCGGAGCTTGTGCTTTATATGAAGGTCTGATGTTGGAACAACGAGATGAACACTGTCAACACCGCACTCAATTGCTGCATCAATATCAACTTTAACTGCCCTTGCAAAGCTGCATATTTCTGCGTTGAGCCCCTCTGAAACTATGTTTCTTATTCCTTGTCTTTCTCCTTCAGATGTAATTGCTGAGCCTGCCTCAATAACGTCAACTCCAAGTTCATCGAGTTTAACAGCAGTTCTCAGCTTCTGATCCGGAGTTAAGGAAACTCCAGGGGTTTGTTCTCCATCTCTAAGTGTTGTGTCGAATATTTTGACCTTCAAAAAACTCCCTTCCATTTGTTTAATTATTTTTACGTACCATTTATTTTACACTTCTATTTGATCTTGTGATTGATAAATTTATCATCACATTGATTTTATTATCACACCAATCATCACGCCCATGTCAAAGACTTTTGAAAAACCCCTTTGATTCGATGAAATAAACAAAAAATGATTATAAAAATATGCATGAAGTTCGTTATTGAAGTGAATTTAAAATGAATTACTTAAAAAAGAATACTCGGAAGGTTCAACAAATTTAAACCTTCCTCAAAAGAGATATAACCCTTGTTAAACTTTTATGCATCCTTATACTGTGCTGTTCAATTATTTTGAAGCCTGTATCCTTGATCACTTCATTCATATCCATGTAGTGGGGTGTTGCCATGCAAACGAGTCCATCATCCTTGAGGAGTTTCTCTAGGGAGTGCATGGACTGGTTGTAAAGCTTTGGTTTTTCTTCTCCACCTGTTGATGCAGATATTCCATATGGGGGGTCCATTACAATTGCATCCACCTTGTATGGGAGTTTTAACTGTCTTGCATCTGACTGAAAAACCTCGTAATCTTTGATACCGCAGTAATCAAGGTTTTTTATTGTTCCCTCAACCATTCTCTCATCTATGTCTGCCCCAACAACCCTTGCTCCAATGATTCCTGCCTCTATGAGTATTCCTCCAGTTCCACAGAAGGGGTCAAGGACCCTGTCTCCCTTCCCAACCATGGTGAGGTTGACCATGCACCTTGCAAGTTTGGGACTCATGGATCCAGGGTAGAAAAATGGTCTTTTATGGGGTTTCAGGTTGTAGAAATGTTCTTTAGCCACCTTAAAAATTCGCTCACATACCAGAACCTCTTCCCCTAGGAAGATAGTTCTAAGGAAGGTTTCAGGGTCTTTGAGGTTTACCCTGATGTTATCAGGTACCAGATCATCTATTGCTCCCCCCATCTTCCATTCAAGGTCTGTTGTGTTGAATTTCTGGCCTTTGTTCATTCTCTTGATTCTCACAGCGTAATCCTTTTTTATCAGGTTTTTCCAGGGATACTCCTGGATTTCAGCCATTAAACCCTGTTCATCTGTGCTGATCAAAAGTTTGGAAGCCTCGTGTACGTATGAAAATCTTTTCTCTATCTTTTGTAAGGTTTCAAGCTCTTCATCATGGATTTCAAGGGTTAAAAGACCTTCATATTCCCTTTTTATCTGGAATTGGATGTTTTCAGCGTTTAATATTGATTCAACTTCTGCCTTAGGCAGTGTTGGATGTTCCTGGGACATTACGAGTACTACTTCCATATATTCAACAGCCCCTTCAGGATCATTCCAGGAAGAATAGATAGGAGAAGGCCACTTTTAAGCATCTCCTTTATGAGTGTGGATTGTGTGTCCATATCTCCGTATTCTGATATCATTGATTCGGCACCGCCTTTTTTAAGCTTCATGAACATTCTGTCAAGTTCTTCATCAGTCATTGCTCCAAATATCTTCTGAACCTCAAGCTGCATTCTGAGCTCCTTTTTGTATTCTCCCATATAATTTTTTGGATAGTCCTGAAGAAGTTTCATATCTCCTTCATCCAGGGCTTTTGAAACCACATCTGCAGCCATATTAGCACATTTAAATCCTATTATGAGTCCACCACCTGTTGTTGGTTTTACCTGAGATGCAGCATCCCCTAAAAGTATGGTTCTACCTTGAACTATCTTCTTTTTTGGGTCGTATTGAGGTATGAACCCCTGATACTTCTTAACAACTGAAGCTCCTTCGAACTGTTTATCATTACTTATAAAGTTCTTCAATATCTGGTTCAGGTTCTGGTAGCTGGTGTCTGCGAAGAGCCCCACCCTTGCCCTTGACTCTGAAATTGGAATCACCCATATAAAGCCTGGGGATATATCTGAATTCACGTGGAGCTGAACGTAATCACTGTTGAAAACACTGGATCCTGTATCCACCAAGTACTGGGCCGCCTGAACAGACTTTGAGGGAGGGTTCATCTGACTTGAAACAAAGGACCCCTGACCGTCTGCCCCTACAATTACATCTGCAGATATCTTTCCATGGTCTTTAATATGTATTTCACCATTTTCAATGTCAAGACCATTCACACGATGATTCAGGAGTAGATCTGCTCCTGCTTCAACTGCTTTTTCTGCTAAAAATTTATCGTAAGCCACCCTGTCAAGAACGTAAGCTGCAGGTTCCCTTTTAGCGACGGATAACACTGTGCCTGAAGGTGAATATAGGTAAGCTCCATACACCTTGTTCACTATGAACTCTTCAGGCAGAATGTTCGTGTCCATTATCTTCTTTCCAACAAGACCTGCACACTGCAGTGGAACACCCACTTCTTTTTTTCTCTCAATTAAGCCTACTTTAAACCCTTTCTGAGCCATCTGCCTTGCAAAACTTGATCCTACAGGCCCGGCACCAACAACTGCAACATCATAATCATTCATACTATCCTTTCCAGTTTTTGACATTTATTTATTAGTTACAAATAAAACTTTGAGATTGAGGGAAGATTGAACCTATCTGAACTGGATTTCGATCATCTTTCAGATCTATCTAAATCCAATTTTAAAAAAATAAGTTACGAACCTGTATCTCAATCTATTTACAAGGGATAAAAAAGTATCAGTACAGATGTGAAAAGATACCTCGGTACCTTCTAAAAAGCTACTCGATACTTGGTTATCATGAACCAGCTGTGATTCATTTTTTAAATTTTCTGTCGTAATCAGAGATTATATCCCTTTCAAACGTCTTTTTCTGTTTTTTTGGTGGTTTTTTGTAAACCTTGTTGTAAACCTCGTTATCGTAGCTTTCATAATCATCTTCAATGCCAGAATCTCCTTCTATTAACCGGTTTATCATATTTTCGACTTCACTGGGATCTGGAATATCTTCAAGCACCATGGTTGTTCGTTCATGGCCTCCAAATATTTCTATATCACCTGAATTGAAGATTCGTTCTGTGATACTTTGGGAGACTAAAACATCCTGGATCTTATTGTAATGCATGAAAACTCTTTTTTTTCTTAGAACTCCCCTTCGAACTACAACTCTGCGGTCGGTGATAAGGTAACTTATGGATTTCCATACCAGGACATCCCATATTATCCATAAAAACAGAAACAATGCTAAAAGCATCAGTATTATGGTTACAGACGCAACAAGGGGTATCTGAACCATTGTTATGAGATAGTTCTGGAGGGAGGCTGCAGCCACAACTATTGAACTGAAGAATTTGAATATGATTAGTAAAATTATAAATTTTAGGAATGTTGATGTTAAACTCATCATGAACCTGGGTCTTGTTTCAAAGACCACCCTTTCACCGGGATGTGATTTCACTTTTTTACCGATCATACTAATCACCCCATTATATCTCTAGTTTGTAATCTAAATATTTTGTGTAGCTTTGAAATCTGATTATCCTTGGATTTATCCTTCAAAATCAAGGTCACACTGGTTTTGCAATTTATCATTACATCTAAATTTGAACAAAAAGTGAATGGAAATTAATGGATGTTGTTGAATTTATCAATTGGGTAGAATCTTTTATGTAGACTTCATGCTATAAAAAATATTTGATGAATTCCAGGAACATTAAGGTTAGATCTATTCGTATCCACGAGACCAACCTACAGGTAAAAACAGACATTGAAATGGATGGACTTTACAGTTTCGTGTCCAGACAGCGTGAGGAGCTTAAAGGATACATTCACAAATATCCTGATTTTTTAACAAGTCTTGAGCCCGTGATCATTGAATCACATGAAGATGCACCTCAGATAGTGAAGTTGATGGCCCGTGCTGGGAGAAAAGCAGAAGTTGGACCCATGGCAGCTGTTGCAGGGACCATATCCCAACTCTCAATGGGGTTTCTATTGAATAAGGATTCTAAGTATGTTATAGTTGATAATGGTGGAGATGTATCCCTTAAAACCAATGCAGATGCATTGGTAGGATTGTACGCTGGTGAATCACCCCTATCTGGAACTTTAGGATTTATGATAAAACATGAAAAAACCCCCATGGGCATATGCACCTCATCAGGAACTGTTGGGCATTCCATAAGCTTTGGAAGGGCAGATTCTGTTACTGTTTTTGCAGGTGAGTCCAGCACCGCAGATGCCCTTGCAACATCCATTGCAAACAGTGCAGTTGGAGCTACAGATGAAGATGCAGTTCAGAAATGTCTTGAAAGAGCCGATGACTTTAGGGGAATCATGCAAGGGGTTCTTGTCATCGTTGGTGAGTCTGCAGGTACCCTTGGAAAGATTCCAAAGCTCATTGAAACTGATAAAAAGGTGGTTCTCGGGGATCTATGGGACACAATTACCTGAACAGAGATCAGCATGGTTTTTTACCCATTTCAAATCAGAAGAACTAACAAAGATAAAAATGTAAAGAAATAAGAAAAATAATAGATGATAAAAGCAAAAAAATGATTATCTGGTTTCAAATGGAATGACTTCCACCAAACTTCCCTTTTCAATGATTTCAACATTTTTAGGAACTTTTATGAAACCATCAGCCCCTGCAAGGGAAGCTATTGCACCAGAATCCTTGAGTATTGGAACTGCGGTGTCCCCCTCGATCTTCACAAGAACGTTGTGGCTTCTTCCACGAGCTGGACGGTATCGTCGGGATAACTTGAGGTTGAACCTGGGAAGATCTGAATCAGCCTTTAAACATGCAGCTTTCCTTAAAAATGGTGCAACGAAGATGTGAAAAATCATTAACGCAGATACAGGATTGCCTGGAAGTCCAAATAAAATCTTTTTTTGTGTTTTTTCATGTATCAAACCTATTAATGTTGGTTTTCCAGGTTTTACAGCTATGCCGTGCACAAATACCTCACCAATCTCATCCATAACCATCCTCAAAACATCCCCCGCACCTGCAGATGTTCCCCCAGATGTTATTATAATATCTGCATCTTTAAATTCATTTATCTTGGTTTTTAAGGCATTATAATCATCTTTAACTATTTCAGAGTGTATCGGTGTGCATCCACATGTTTTAACTGCATCAGAAATTGTTCTGGAGTTTATATCATAAACTTTACCGTACTCAAGATCCTGACCTGGAACTATCACTTCATTTCCTGTGGATATCACTGCCACCCTTGGTTTTGCATAGACAGGTACTTCAACGAGTCCAATGGCACTCAAAACTCCAATCTTATCTGGAGTCAAAGCTGTGCCCTTCTTAAGGAGAAGTTCACCTTTTTTCACATCTGAACCTTCCGAAGATATGTTCTGACCCATTGCGATACTTTCATAAATGAGTATTTCATTTATGCCATCAGCAGCAGTTGCATTTACCTTTTCGGTTGATTCAACCATCACAACCCCATCTGCACCTTCAGGTACAGGTGCTCCTGTTGCAATCTCTGTGCAAGTCCCATTTTTTATCCTTCTTACAGGGACGTCACCTGCACCAACAGCTTCCAGAAGTTTTAATGAAACAGGTTCATCTTCTGATGCTTTGAAGGTATCTTCTGCCTTTACAGCGTAACCATCCATGGAGGCTCTGCTAAATGGAGGTAGATTGATAGTTGCATACACGTCCTCCGCAACAACCCTTTTGTGCGCTTTTTCAAGGGGAATTTTTTCAATCTTTGCCTGGAAGGGTAAATCTGAAATTATTTCTTCCACCTCTTCAGGATCCATTATGTTTAGAAATTCAGTTCCCATGGTATCACCAACTCCAATTCTATTCCATTAACTGGTTTTTATGATAAAAAGTGTAAAACTTAAACTTATTTCATCTATATACTTCTTATATCTAATTAGGTTTTTTACTTTTCACATGCTCTTGGGAAAATAGGATATCCTTCACATGGGAGATAGTTTTACACAGACAGATAAATGATTAAAAAAAGAGGTTTCCATGAACCCCAACTTGGACAAATACTCCGTTTTATATAGACCAACAACCTATATAAGTAAAGAGATTAAATGATAAGAGAGTAGTACAGTAAGACAAACTTTTTATGAATCGGGTTTTTTTATTTCAGGATCCCTTTTAAAGTGTAATCTTACTTTATATCTATAACTCAATCTTTATTCCAAAAAATAGGAGGAGAGTATTTGAACAAAGGACATAATCAAGGACCTCAAGAAGTTAGGAGAGTACGTTCACCCAGAAGAGGGGAAATACCGGGAGTAGTTGAACAGATACTGGGACATGGAAAACTCAGGGTAAGATGTTCCGACGGTAAAACCCGACTTTCAAGAATTCCTGGTAAAATGAAGAAGAGAATATGGATTAGGGAAGGAGACGTTGTTCTCATAAAACCATGGGAATTCCAGAGTGATGAAAAGGCTGACGTCATATGGAGATACACCCGAACTGAAGCCAACTGGCTTGAACGTAAGGGATACCTAAAATTATAATCCCGAATAAATTTTGAGGATTTAACTTTACGTGATTGAACGATCTTAATCATACTATTTTAAAGCTTTTTAAGACTTTTAATCCTGTTTGATTCGTGTTTCATCCAACTCTTAAGATTGTTTCCAGGCTTTTTATCAGGGAGAATTTTATATGAGCTCAAAAGTGTCGAAAGCAGATGATAACCTAAGAAAGATGTTATCAGAAAAAAGATTAAAGAGCGTTGAAGATAGACGAGTTGGAAGTGAGGTTTTTGATAAGATAACCCTTGAAACACTCTACAAACTTGCCAAAATGGGATATATAAACGTCCTGAACGGAGCAATAAGCACAGGAAAAGAAGCAAACGTGTTCAAAGGCATTGATGATGACGGAAACTTCGTTGCAGTTAAAATTTACAGGGTAACAACCTCAGATTTTAAAAAAATGCAGCAGTACATTCAGGGAGACCCTAGATTCAATGTTAAAAGTAGCAATAAACGTCAACTCATTAACGCCTGGGTTACCAAAGAATTAAGGAATCTTACAAGGGCCTACGAGGCAGGGGTAAATGTTCCTAAACCCTTAGTCGCTAAAAACAATGTTCTGGTAATGGAATTTATAGGAGACACAGAAGGAAATCCTGCACTGCCCATGAGATTATCAGAAATATCCGATCCTGAAAAAGTTTCAGAAAAAATAATTGAATACGTTAAAATTCTTTATAATGACGCCAAAATAGTTCATGGAGATTTATCGGGCTTTAATATTCTGATAAAAGATGATGAACCCTACATCATTGACATATCCCAAGGCATGGTTGTTGATCATCCAATATCCCATGAGCTTCTAAATAGAGATATTGACAATCTAATACGAGATTTTAAGAAACTAGGAATTTCTATAACTAAAAAAGAGCTTAAAAGCAGAATTATAGATTTAAAATCATAAAAAACTATATTATGACGGATATCGTAATATATCCGTGCAGTGAGGTGAAATCATGCCTAACACCGAATACCTCAAGATCCCCCGCGAACGTGTTGGGGCGGTCATTGGAAAACAGGGCATTACAAAGGAAGAAATTGAGAATGCGACTAAAACATCAATAGAGATTGACAGTGAAACTGGAAGCGTTTCCATATCACCAAGGGAAGATGCTGAAGATCCTTTGGCTGTCTGGAAAGCTAGGTACATAGTCAAAGCTGTGGGTAGGGGATTCAACCCTGAAATTGCACTCAAACTCACAGACGATGAAGTGCTCCTGGAGATAATAAACCTTCCTGATTACGTTGGAAAATCAAAAAAAGCCATATTAAGACAGAAAGGCAGAATAATAGGTAAAGATGGACGTACAAGGGACATCATAACAGATATGACTGGTGTTGATATTTCAATCTACGGTAAAACAGTTGCAATAATAGGAGATATGGAACATATCCACCTTGCAAAGGAAGCTGTTGAGATGATACTCAATGGTTCCAGACACAAAAGTGTCTACGCATTCCTTGAAAAGAAAAGCCGTGAAATGAAGATAAGAGAATTTCACAAGATGGCCAAGGAAGAAGATAAGTTACAGTAATTATCTAAAAAATATTTTAAATATTCAATTTATAAATTCAAGGATTTTACTGTTTAAAATCAGTTAAATCCATAACTCACATGTATTTTAATAATTATATTTAAAGGAGGCTAACTTTGGAGCGAGAAGCATCAGAACTTTTTGAAGAGTTTAAAGAACTCACTGCATCTGAATTTTTCAGAAGAAACAAGCAGATGCTTGGATTTTCCGGTAAAATACGATCCCTGACCATAGTTTTCCACGAGCTGATAACAAACAGCTTCGACGCTGCTGAAGAGGCAGGTATACTACCGGAGATATCCATAGACCTCAAAAGAGTCGATAAAGACCATTACATACTGAAACATAAGGACAACGGACCTGGAATTCCTGAGGATTATCTAACCCGTGTTTACTGTACCATGTTCGCAGGTTCCAAATTCAGAAACATTCAATCCAGAGGTCAGCAGGGTTTAGGGTGCAGTGGATGTGTCCTTTTATCCCAGATGACAACTGGAAAGCCTGCAAAGGTAATATCTGGTTACAGAGATGGAAACGTTATCAAGGGCGTTGAGATGACATTCAAAATGGATGTCAAACAAAACAAAGGACTCATACTCGAGAGGAAAGAAGTTGATCTTGATTCTACAGGTGTTTCAATAGAACTACAGTTCAAGGATGTTTCCTACTCCCTCAGTGAACAGGGTGCATACGAGTACATACGACGAACCATGATTGCAAACCCACACGCAAAGATAACCTTCAGGGATCCAACAGGACACAAGTACATCTTCGACAGAAGTTCCAGTGAGATACCACCACTTCCTAAGGAAGTTCTGCCTCATCCTAGAGGTGTTACAGCTGACGATCTCATATTCATGGCCAAACATACCGATAAACGCAGATTCAGAAGCCTTCTTACAAGTTCACTTTCAAGGATGTCCAACAAGAGGGTGACTGAGATTGAGGAGGCAACGGGAATAGACCTCAACAAACGTCCGAAGGACATGAAGTGGGAAGAGGCAGAAAGGATAGTTGATCTCTTTGGTCAGATGGATTTCATGGCCCCCCCAACTGCTGGTTTAATTCCTATAGGTAAAGAACAGATTGAAAAAGGTATAAGGGAAATTCTAAACCCTGAATTTGTTGCGGTTACAACAAGAAAACCTAAAACCTACAAGGGTGGTGTTTCATTCATAGTTGAAGCTGGTATCGCCTACGGTGGAAGTTCTGGAAGGGTTGTTGGAGAACAGAAAAAGGCTGAGATCATGCGTTTTGCAAACAGGGTCCCATTGACCTTTGACCAGGGAAGCTGTGCAATAACAGAGGCACTTAAAAGTATTGACTGGAAGAGGTACGGGATAAGGGACATGGAAAATGCTCCAATAACTGTTTTTGTCAACATAATCTCAACCAACGTTCCATACCTTTCAACTGGTAAGCAGAGTGTTGCGCCTGAAGCTGAAATTCTCCATGAGATAAGGCAGGCCACCATGAAGATAGCAAGAAGCCTTCAGAAGTATATAAACGCTAAAAAGGCTGCAAAAGAGGAAGAAATGCGTTCAAAGGTCTTTGAGGCATACGTACCAGTTGTACTTAAGGAAGCTGCAATCCTTGCAGAGAGGGATGTTCCAGAATACGGTGATGTTCTGGCAAAGGTCACAAGAAAACCAAAGATTTTAGGTGAGGTCAACAATGAATAGACGAGATTTAGCCCTGGGTAAACTCAAAGGCCTGGGAAATTCAATAATAGATGATGTTGAGAATAACATGGTTCCTTCAATAAAGGTTCCATCAAGGGGTACATCCAACATAGTTTACGATGAGGCAAAGCGTTACTACGTTCTGGGTGACAGGTACGGTAAACGATCCCTTGGAAACGTGAAGCAGATCAAGAAGGTTGCTCAGATGGTCAGTATGGGTAACTTCTGCAAGGGACTTGTCAACACAGAAAAAACAGCAACCATAAGGGAAATGTACTACGTTTCAGAGGGATGGGATGTTGACTTTACAAACCAGGACGAATCCAACCTCATAGTTGAGGACCTCGAAGTCACAATGGGAATAACCCGTGAAGACCTTGGACTCATGCCAGAGGAAGATGGGGCATCTGTTTACGGTGACCTAACCCTTAAAGACGATGACGTGGAGATAAATGCCATGAAATCTGGTAAATCAGGTTACAGTATCTCCCCAACCATAGATGAGATTGAATTCCTTGATCATGGTGTTGAGAGAGTTATAGCTGTTGAGACCATGGGTATGTTCCACAGGATGGTTCAGGAGAAGGCCTACAAAAAATTCAACTGCCTGATCGTTGGACTCAAGGGACAGGCTGCACGTGCAACGCGAAGATTCCTTAAAAGGACCCATGATGAGCTTGGTTTACCAGTTTACGTCTGTAACGACGGAGACCCATGGGGATTCCACATCGCCATGGTTATAATCTCTGGAAGTGCAAAGCTCGCCCATGTGAACCACGAGCTTGCAACACCAGACGCCAAGTTCCTTGGAGTTACAGCGTCGGATATCATAAACTACGACCTTCCAACGGACAACCTTAAAGACATCGATGTTCTGCGTCTTAAAGAACTTTCAAAGGACCCAAGGTACCGGGATGAGTTCTGGCAGAACGAAATCAAGAAGATGCTCAAGATCGGGAAAAAAGCAGAACAGCAGTCCTTCTCCAAGTACGGATTGGAGTACGTTGTTGAGAAGTATCTGCCTGAAAAACTCGATGCAATGTAAAAAAAAAAGATATCTTAAAATCTTTTCAGCCCAAGGGCTGAAAAACTTTTTATTTATTTTATTTCTTTTTTAGGTTTTAGTCCTTTTTTAAGCTGATTGATTCTAGGTTAAACTATGTATCCCTATTATTACCATGTTTTATTGATTTTAAAAATTTAATTTCATTGAATCTCATTTTTTAGTTCTATTCTATCTGCAATATATCCATGACCCATTTTTTTATTTGATGATCCATTTTCAAAACTTTGTTTCATGATTTGGATCTGATGTTAATTAAAATCATAAAATTTATAATAGAATGAAAAATATAAAAAGTTATATAAAATGGTGTTTTTATGTTGAAACTTATTTCAGAAACTCCATTTTAAATTCAAACTTGAAACTAATCTGAAATATCATATCAAAATATATAATGAAATAAATCTTGGAAAAAATCGTTGGGAAACGTTTAAAAACGGAGGTTAATCATGAAATCTGTTGGAATAAATGGATACGGTACCATAGGTAAGAGAGTTGCAGATGCAGTTGCTGCCCAGGAAGATATGAAGATCGTGGGGGTTACAAAGAGAACCCCTGACTTTGAATCAAAAATGGCGGTACAAAAGGGATACCCACTTTACATAAGTGTTCCTGAAAGGGAAGAACTCTTTGAAGAAGCAGGAATAAAGGTTACAGGTACAGTTGACGATCTCTACGATGAAGTTGATATCATGGTTGACTGCACTCCCGAGGGTATCGGTGCAAAGAACAAGGAGATCTACAAGAAAAAGGGGATAAAAGGAATATTCCAGGGCGGTGAAAAGCACGACCAAATAGGTCAATCCTTCAACTCCTTTGCAAACTTCAAAGATGCAATTGGAGCAGATTACGTTCGTGTTGTTTCATGTAACACCACAGGACTCTGCAGAACCCTGACACCCATAAGGGATCTCTGCGGGATAAAGAAGGTCAGAGCTGTGATGGTGAGGCGTGGAGCAGATCCAGGACAGGTTAAAAAGGGCCCAATCAACTCAATAGTACCCAACCCCCCAACGGTACCTTCACACCACGGTCCAGATGTTCAGACTGTTCTATATGGACTTAACATAACAACCATGGCATTGCTCGTTCCAACAACACTCATGCACCAGCACAACCTCATGGTTGAACTTGAAAACCCTGTGGATGTTGAGGATATAATTGAAACCCTTGAAAAAACTCCTAGGGTTACCCTGGTAGAGGCAGGTAAAGGTTTAGGCTCAACTGCAGAGGTAATGGAATATGCAAGGGATCTTGGAAGACCAAGAAGTGACCTCTTTGAAATAGCAGTTTGGAAGGAGTCCCTCAATGTTGTTGATGGAGAACTCTACTACATGCAGGCAGTGCACCAGGAATCTGATGTTGTGCCTGAAAACGTGGACGCAATAAGGGCCATGCTGGAACTTGAAGATGACCCTGCAAAGTCCATAGAAAAAACCAATAAAGCAATGGGTATTGTTGGATAAAATCCAACCATTTTTTTATTTTTTAGAAAACAAATCATAAAAAATTAGTTCATTACTTAAGTTAAGATGTTTTAAAATGTTTCATTAGTAAGTTAAACGTTTCAAAAATAAGATAAGAATGATATCCTCTCCAGCATATTAAGCTTCTAAAACTGATTTTAACAAGGAATCAACTTTCAAACTGAATATAACAACTCACCTGATTTTAAAAAAATGTAACTGTGAGACAACATGAAGTACGACTTCCACACCCACTCAAAGTACTCTGCAGATGGACGAGGAGAACCTGAACTCATGGTCAAAAAAGCCATTGAACAAGGGCTTTCAGGAATTGCAGTAACAGACCACAACACCATAAGAGGTGGAGTTGAAGCCAAAAAATATGAAACCTCTGATTTTGAAGTGATAGTTGGATCAGAGATAATGACTGATCGTGGCGAAGTAATTGGACTATTTTTATCTGAAGAAGTTAAATCCAAGAGTTTCATGGACGTTGTGGATGAAATAAAGGATCAAAATGGTTTTGTGGTTGTTCCACATCCCTTCGATACCATCCGGGGAAAATCCGTCTTTCCGAAGGAGGAGGATGTGCGTTTCATTGACAACATGGAAGTATTCAATTCCAGATGTGTTTTAACGAATTACAACAAAAAAGCAGCGAATTTTGCAGGAAAAAATGCTGTTAACATCATTGCTGGAAGTGATGCACATTTTCTAAGGGAGATCGGCTCCGGAGGAGTTGTAACTGAATCTGAAAACATCTACGAGGCCGTTGCAAAGGGTGACTTCAAGGTTTTCGGCAGAAGATCCACTCCAGTGAACCTGGGATTATCTGAGATTTTGCGGTTTTGGAAGATGCTGATAGAATGAGATTGATCTGAGATTTTAACACTTCCAACTCATAGAAAAAAATTGAATCTACAATTGGAGTTGGCACTGAAACTCATTTTCAATTCCTATTTTTAATATATTTAATAGAAGTGGGACATAGATTAGTTCAGTACTTATCAGATTATGAAGAATCATCTTAAAGACTCAATTTTAAATTAGAAGGTGAAGGATATGGAATGTCAGGATTATGGACTTACAAGAAATACAGAGAGAGAAAATTTGAATCTAAACCCTCTTCAGAGGGGTGGTTTTCTACCAATTGAGGCTAGGAAAGCCCTTTATGAATTTTCCGATGGTTACAGCGTGTGTGACTACTGTGCAGGCCGTCTTGATGAGGTAACAAAGCCTCAGATACATGGATTTCTGGATGATCTTGCAGATTTCATAAACACTGATCATGCCAGAACAACCCATGGAGCCCGTGAGGGAAAATTCGCAGTTATGCACGCCCTTTGTAAACCTGGAGACACCATAGTGGTTGATGGGAACGCTCATTACACCACCCATGTGGCTGCAGAGAGATGTGGGCTTAAAATGATCGAGGTTCCAAACGAAGGAAAGCCTGAGTACAGGATAACACCCGAAGGATACAGAGTAGTTCTTGATGAATTACAGGATCATGGAGAGGATGTGAGTTTAGTACTTTTAACCCATGTGGATGGTGACTACGGTAACTTAACAGATGCACGTTCCGTTGGGAAGGTAGCTCATGATGCGGGTGTTCCACTACTCCTGAACTGTGCTTACTCCATGGGCAGACTTCCAATTGATGCCAAAGCAATGAATACAGACTTCGTTGTGGGAAGTGGACACAAAAGCATGGCTGCATCCGGACCCATTGGTGTGCTTGGAGTTCAGGATGAATGGGCAGATCTCGTTCTTAAAAAGTCTGGAAGGCATACTGTGAAGGAACTGGAAATGCTTGGCTGCACAAGCCGTGGAGCACCTGTTGCAACATTAATGGCATCATTTCCACACGTTGCAGAACGTGTGAAACACTGGGATGCAGAGGTGGATAAAACAAGGAGTTTCGTTGAGAAGATGGAAGAGATTGAGGGTGTGACCCAGATAGGTGTTAAACCAACAGAACACGACCTTGTGCGTTTTGAAACACCGATCTTCGATAAAATAGCTGAAAAACATCCACGCAGGGGCTTTTTCCTCTACGAAGAACTTAAAAAACGCAACATCGTGGGTATAAAACGTGGCCAAACAAAATGGTTTAAATGTAGTGTTTACGGCTTCAGCCAGGAGCAGGTGGATTACATTGCAGATTCATTTGTCGAGATCGTTGCGGAGTATGAAAAGATTCTGTGAATGAAGTTCTTTATCATCCAATATTCCATTTACCCATAAACAGAGCATTAGTTTTATATTTTAACTTTTTATTTCTATTTTTTTGGGATATTTCATGAATTTCCATGAGCTAAAATAAAATCTTTACAAATTTAATTAAAAAAGATAGGTTTAAATGCATTGGAAGTTGGAGTAGGGTGTCCACAAAAGAGCATCCTCCCTAAAAAATGAAAGTAGCTGCAATATTTAATCATGTTATAGGATCAACATCATCTCTTAACAACAGGGAATTGAATCTCCGTTAGAAGTTCTTCCTCCGGCACCTCCTGTGGACTGTTGAGGTATATCTCCATGGGTGCACCTGCAGGTTCGTACTGGTTTTTCACTGCGTACTCCATCACCGCAGCGTAAACATTACCCACTTCACTGTAAGGCCCCTTATACATCACTGAAAGTACATGGTGAGCTGCAACATTCTTAATCCTGATGTTTCCCTCAGCTTCTGCATCCCCTTCAAATGGTATGCCTACTTCAAATTCCATTTCATCTGGAGAAACATCCTGTGGACTTGTGTAGTAAACTCCAAAGGGCGGACCTGTTACCTGAATATTTTTACCCATGAACCAACCAACAACTTCACCCATTATCTCAGGGATGCTTTCAAAAGAGCCTTTGTGGAATATATAGGCCACCTGCTTCTTGGAAACTTCCTTAAACTCGATTTTCATGTGAAACCCTCCCAGTATCTGTGTATTATTATTTGATCTTCGATGCATAAACATCTGATCATCCCACAAAAAATGAAAAAACAAGGAAGTTTTAAAGATGCAGATAATGAAAAAAAAGACTCAGAGGACAGAGACCCAAAAGTGAAATCTTAATTTATTCTCTCAATTTTAAATACAACCGGCCTTAAACCATCCGTGCAGGAATCTATCATAACATTATCATCCTTCATGCATCCCTTGAATATATCCTGGGAGAAATTTCCACCGGTTGAAAGAGCTGTTACAAACCTTAAAATATCGTTCCATGCCCACTCACAGAAATCTGCAGGTTTTTCAAGACCATCCACAAGGAACTCCTGACCTTCTACAAAGCAGGGACATGGAGGAATCTCACTTGGACAGTATTCCCCTACCATATCCTCATTCAAAATCCTCTTTAAAACAGTGATTTTACAATTAGCCAGTTAAAACCTTCCATGTTCTCATAATGATTACTTGATTCTATTAATTCCCTTCTTTTATTAATTGCTCAATATTAATTTTAAAAATAAAATTATCTTTTAAAAATTATATTAAAAATCCATTAAAAGTAGATTTCATTTTTTTGAATATTTGGTATTATTTAGGATTCTGATATCTTTTATCATTACGACTTTGATAATCGTTTTATTACAGTTATTTGATACAGTAGAATCCTGCCTGCATGTAAGAAAACCACAGAAGTTCAACAACCCTGAAACCCACACCCTCAAGGACTGATCTGTGTTCTTCAACTGTTATTGGGAAGTACTCAACATCGAACCTTGCCAGGTGTGCTTCAACATCTTCTGAATTCTTACCATGAGAGAGCTGGAAGTTCCTCCAGTAATTTTTAGCAAACTCCACGCCTGCTTTAGTGAAAGGTCGGGTGTTCTCAAAGGTAACATAAACTCCATCCTTCTTCAGAAGGTTGTAACAGTTCTTAACAGCCTTTACTCTACCATCTCTCTCCATGTAATGGTGGGACTGTATGGCAGTTACGACATCCAGTTTGTAAGTAGCATTGATTTCTTCACTGGTAAAATTTCCTAAAATTTCTATTCTGGGATTGGAGGATAACTTGCTCCTTGCTTCATCAAGCATACCCTGTGATGGATCTGAAAGCAGGAATCTAGTGTTTGGAAATTCCTTTGAAGCCTTTTCAACCAGAGTTCCTGTTCCACAACCAGTGTCAAGCCATACCTGAGGATCTCCCATGGACTTCACCAGATTTATTGTTTCATGGTGTATTGAATCGTAGTAAGGTATGGTGCTTTCTATCTGGCTGTCGTAAATCTCTGCGTTGTGGGATGTTTTGTTGTCATTTTTCATATGATCACCATCCATTAGTGTTGATACTTAATATCAAGAGCACTAACCAATGTGTAAACTATAGATCTTGTCGTACAAATCTTGTTCATACCTCAAATTTAACCTTTTTTTAATTTGAGGGCCAGCTTCGATCGTTCAAGTGCCAGTCCAAGCTGTAACCCTATTGAACTCAAATTTTCAAGACTTATCTCGTTGTAAGTTTTTATCTTCCGACTTCCCATGTTCAAAAGTCCAATTATTTTATCTCCAGTTTTTATTGGTAAAATGAGGAGTGTTTTTATACCGCTTGCCCTTATTGAAGGTTCAAGTGAGTCATATTCTTCAGATTCTATTGTTATATATACCAGATTTTGTTTTTCAAGGGTTTTGCTGAATAGATCCTTGAACATGCCTGCCATGCACATGTTCTTCATCTTTTCAGGCAGGTTCCTGTGAACCCTTAAGGAGAGCTCTTCCTTATCGTCCTGAAGATATATACAGCCCATATCAAATCCAAGAGAATTTATTGTTGATGTTACAGCATTTTCAAGCATTGTATCTTCTTCATCAGAAGAATTAACTACTCCCGATACTTTGTTAAGTGCCATGAGTGTATTTACAAATTCTTCCTTTTCAAGACCAATGGCCTTCATTTTAAGGTAACTGGATACTTCATCTGCAGCCATTTCAACATCCTCCAGATTGACTGAGCTTAGTGAACTGGAGGTTGTTAAAAGTAGTATTGCACCCATTGAAGTGTCTTCATGAATCAGGGGTATGGATATCATCATCTCTATGGATTCATCTCCAAATTCAGATTTCATGATTTCAAACTCATCACCTTTAACTGCAGAGATAGTTTCAAGGTTTTCCATGCTTCGTTTCACAAATCTATTTACAGATTTAGACACAGATTTGGTGTTGTATAAGGATCTCAGATTTTTACCATCTTTTAAAAATATTTCACCGTGTTTAAATGGAATTATGGTGTTTATTGCATCCATTACTTCCTTTAAGAGTTGTTTTTCATTTGAAGCTGAATTCGCAGCTCTGGCTATAAAGAGCAGTGTTTCCAGTTCACGTTTACTGCGTTTGGACGGGGATATTTCATCACCAATGAACGTGGTCCCTATAACTTCACCCTTTTCATTTGTTATAGGTCTTATGAATAATTTATAGGGTTTGTAGATACCTGGCTTTTCTGTGAGATCCAGTTCCATGGTTAGCGTTTCATCTGTACCCATCTTGGATATTGATTTCTTCAGAGCCAGTCCTTCATCGCTTGTGACAATTTCATGAAGATTTTTATTCCCAAAAAATGTTTTAAATGTTTTATTAGCTGTTATGATACTTCCATGTTCATTTAGGGTGAATACAATGGTGTCAGGATGTTCTATTGATGTTTTGAGGTTTTTTTCTTCTATTATCAATCTGTGAAGCTTCGATGCATTGGCTGCCATGTCCATCAGATCATCAGAAATCTGTTCTTCAACGGATTCTCCCTTCAAAGCCACTTTTACTTCGGTTTCATCAGTTAGAGACCATAATTTACTTCGACCCACGAATTTGTAGGTTAAAATCCCTTTTGCATTGAGTATTTCCAGATACTTCAGCACTGTTGCTCTGCTCCTGCTGGTTCCTCGTGTTATCTTGTCAAGCATGCAGTCTTCAGGCGGGTGGGATTTGATGTACGCCACTATGAGTCTTTCAGTACTGGATAGTTCTTCCATTTTTTAACCTTCCTCCAACTTACTATGATGTTTATACCATATAGTATAAAATATTGGCCATATAAATATTGTGGAAAAAGGAGTTTAAACCTATTTTTTAGGGATTTAAGTTGTAATGGGATGATCCATATTTTCGTGCAGAAAGTTTTATAAAGGATGAGTTATACTATACCTTATAGTTATACTAAACAGTATAGATGAATGTGTACTTGAAAATTCATGACTGGAGGAGAATCTATGAACTACGAAGAAATGGTAAAAGAATTGAGGGAAGTTTTGGGACTTAAAGGAAGTCCAGTTGCAGTTAAACTCGTGAAAAATCCAGATGGAATACCTGAACCCTGTGATAAAATGCCTGAAAGGAAAAGGCACTGCGAATTCGTTCAGGATGCCCGACTCAATGGAACTGAGGGATACGCAACCAGTGCCGAGCACTTGTGTAAAGGTGGTGCAGGTGTTATGGGAATTGGCAAACTCCCAGAACCTGTTGCAGACGGAAGCACATACCACAAGCTTGGTAACTTCAAAACAGCTGAAGGAGCCCTTGAAACCGTTGAGGCAATTCCAAAGGTGGAAGATGAGAACTACGCATCGCTCTACGCACCACTGGAATCTGCAAAATTCGATCCAGATGTTGTTGTCCTTGTACTGACACCAAAACAGGCACTTCGTGTCAGCCAGGCTTACCTTCAGCTCAAGGGAGGAAGGTTGTCCTGCGATTACTCAGGAATACAATCTTTGTGTGCAGATGCAGTTGTTGCAGTTAAAGAGAGGAGTGTGCCCAACATGACCCTTGGATGCAATGGTTCACGTAAATTTGCAGGGATAGCTGATGAAGAGGTTGTGATGGGAGTACCACCAGAGAACCTTGAAGATATTCTGGACGCCCTTAAAACCTTCAAAGAAAAATGGGGATAGATCATGAAAAAAGTCAAAATTCTGGGCATCAAAAGCCCAAGTTCTGCAATAATTGCAGAGAACATTATAAAAAATGGTGCAGATGAGGGGTTGATACTCACACTAAGTCCCGGTTCAGAGAATGGGCTTGATGAGGTTGCAGCCAAGTACGGATTTAAAATGGAAGTTCAGAAACTTGAAGGAGAGGTAGTTGTTAGAATGACCGCTAAAGATGTTGAAGAGCTGGATGTTACAGGAGAAACATGCCCCGGCCCCATAATAATTGTAGGGGATAAGTTAGATTCCATGGAAGTTGGAGAGCGCTTGAAGGTTAAAAGCAGTAAAACTGAAACCATTGAAGACATATCAGTTCCCATTCCAGGAATGGACGGAAAGGTCATTGAAACTGGAAAAGAAAATGATAAAAGTTACATATTGATAGAAAAGGTTTCAAAGGCTGAATCTTCAAGTTCTGCTTCAGCAGCAGTCACAAGGGACAAGGTACTTGTTGTGCAGAGCAATGGAATAGGTAACGCTGAAAAAGCCTATGCAACCTTCATATTCTCAAAGGCCGCTTTGAGCATGGGAAAAGATGTTACAGTGTTCATGCTCATGGATGGAGTGAGCATAGCCAGGGATGGAAATGCAAAAACCGTTAAACACCCTGCATTTGACAGGTTGGACATCCTAATGGAAGAAGCCATTGATGCTGGCGCAAAGGTGTACGTCTGCGAGTTAAGTGCAGAGTTCAGGGGCATGAAACAGGTTGATCTTGTTGATGGAGCCAAACTTGCAGGGGCTGCAACCTACATAACCCTTCTAAGCGATCCAAGCTATGCAGTTGTGAATTTCTGAGGTGATTTAAATGGAACTTAGTTATCAGATAATAATACTTTCAATACTCATGAGTGGAATGGTCACAGGATTTATAACCTTCAGGATGCATGGAATGCGCCTTGCACCACACTTCGCAGCACTTATAGCTGCATTCATAGCAACGCTTGCCGGAGCTGTGACAGGGAACATCTGGGTAGTATATGCAGCGGTTTTATTTCAGTTTGCTGCAGTTGTAACTGCTTTCACCCAGACCTGGGCTGTTTTGAAGTACAACTTCCAGACAGCACCATCCTACGCACCGCACCTGGCACTCATGGCCATGATTCCAGTGCTGGCGATTGTTTCAGTAATTTAATCTTTTCTTTTTATCTTTCTTCTTTAATCAATACAGATTAAAACAAGAATCCCAAAAAAAACTTAAGCCTCCTCTTCTAATTTTAAGGTTGAGTAATTTTATTGAGTAAAAAAATTCATCAACCTCTTTTTTTAGTAATTTTACAAATTTTTTTTGATGCTATAAAAAACGTAAGGATTATTATTCATTCAAAATAAAATAATTAATGATTACAAAGCCCTTCAACCAATGAAAAGCATAAAATCCACATGAATCTCATGATTAATCATTATAAAATATGTTTATATGTCACTAATCCATTAGGTTATCTGTTTGTAGAAGTTAAGGAGGCTTGAACGAACATTTAATTGGGAGGGAATTTAAAATGAATTTTAACAAGAAAGTTATTGGTTTTATTTTAGCTATAGTGGCTTTTATAGCCGTTATGCTGGTTCCTATTCATGGATTGAGTTATCCCGGGCATGCTGCACTTGCTCTTTTGGTTTTTGCCATAATCATGTGGGGTACCGAGCCTGTTGATCTGCCCATTACCTCGATTATGATCATGTTTTTACTACCCCTGTTGGGTATTGAGAGTTTTACAAATGCGGCAATAGGTTTTGCCAATCCAATTATCTTCCTGATGATTGGTGGATTTGTTCTGGCTGAGGCCATACGAAAAAGTGGGCTTGCAAAACGTTTCACTTATTTCTTACTGTCCAAGCTTGGTACAAGCCCAAGTATGAGTATTTTTGCAGCTGTATTCTCCACAGGAATTCTGTCGGCATGGATTGAGAATGTTGTGGCATTTGCAATGTTACTGCCAATCATCAAAGAGGTTATACCACTCATGGGTGTGAAGGATGCTGAGAAGGGAAACAGTAACTTTGCAAAGGCCATGGTACTCGGTGCATCCTACGGATCACTTGCAGGTGGATTTGGAACAGAAATTGGTACAGCACCCAACCTTATGGCAGCTGCATATACACATCTGCCCTTTGCAAACTGGATGATCTTCGGATTCCCACTTGCAATAGCAATGCTATTTATCATCTGGAAAGTTCTGCAGTGGGTGTTCCCACCGGAGGTTGAGGGAATAGTCGGTGGGAAGGAAACACTCACCAACACCCTCAGCAAACTGGGATCCATCACCAAAACTGAGAAGATAACAGCAGCTATATTGCTCTTCACAATACTGCTATGGGTTACAACTGGAATTACGGGACTCGACAGTTATTCAGTGGCACTCATAGGTGCAGCACTCTACTTCATAACCGGTGTTGTAGACTGGAAGGATGCGCAGAAGAACATAGACTGGGGATTAATCATCTTCTTTGGAGGTGCATTGGCACTCGGAGCAGCTCTGTTGAACACAGGGGCAGCAAATTTCCTGATACAGGACCTCATAGGACTTATGGGAAATGATCCATCCACATTGGTCATAATGCTACTACTGATGGTCATTGCTGTGATTTTCACACAGGTAATGTCAAACATAGCACTATCAGCTATCCTTATCCCAATAGCCGTGACATTATCCTCTAGTCAGGGTCTTCCCGTTGGAACGTATGCAGTTCCTGTTGCAATTGCATGTTCCCTGTCCTTCATGTTCCCGATGGCAGATCCAACGGTGGCAATGGCCTACGGAACAGGTTACGTAAAAATAAAAGAAATCCTGAAGGCAGGAATACCAATGGTCATAATAGGAATCATATTAACCATAATAGTCCTGCTGACCATAGCAAAACCGTTCCTAGGATAGTAATATGCAGATTGAATTATTACAGATATAACATTCTGTAAATTTTTTTATTATTTTTTAGGTGTCCTTAGTATTAAGAATTTTTAGAGAACCTGATTATGAAACCTGAAATTTTGGAGGTTTTAAGTTATGTTTAAAAAAATATTGTTGCCTACAGATGGTTCAGAAGCATCTGAAAGAGCAGGCCAATACGCTATTTCAACTGCAAATTCAGATGGTGCAGATATAATTATTTTAAATGTGATTGACACCAATTACTTGAACTCGTTATCACAAAATGATTTAAGAGAAAAACTGGATGAAGAGTTACGTGAAGCAGGAAAAAAATCTGTTGAAAAATTTAAAAAGAAAATTGAAGAAAAACAGTGTGCTGGTAACTGTAAGAACATTAAAATGATAACCATGATTAAACATGGCCAACCTGCAGATGTTATCCTAGAAACAGCAAGTCAAGAAGGTGTAGATAAAATAGTAATTGGAAAATCTGGTAAACAAGGCTTGGAAAGATTCTTATTGGGCAGCACAACAGAGAGAGTGGTTAGAGGGACAAAGGTTCCTGTTACCATTGTAGTTTGAATATTTTCGGAATTAACCCCTTTCTCTTTTTAATCAGGATTTAAAATTTTTATAATTAAATAACCTTGATTAGCCTTAATTTTAAATTTCAAGGTTAATATTTCTCCAGTAAATAGATATACCTTCCAGTGAGGGATAAACACTGAAACCAAAGCACTGACCAGTTTCATTTATGTCGGAATCTTCAAAATATTGGGTTTCCTGTTCATCCATTGCCCTGCGGAGGGTTTTTTCATATTTGGTTCCTAAAAGTTCAGGGAATCTTTTCCAAATGTTTTCTCCAAGGATATCCTCAGGTTCAGCACCGAAATACTCCCCGGCAGCTTGATTGACATAAATAAAATTCCAGTAGGAATTCAGAGCAACAAAACCATCCTTGATGCTATTTAAAATCTCTTTTATCTGATTTTGAGCATTAGCAAGTTTTTCTTCAGCCTGTTTACGCTCAGTGTCATTGAAAACATAACCCTTAACCTGAACCAGTTCACCAGAATCATCAAAAATACCAACAACATTAGCAACAACGTGTACCCTCAAACCATCGGATCTTCTCTGCCAGCTTTGAAAACCCTTGATCTTACCCTCTCTCTTGAGACGTGTAACCATGTACGGCCAGTCAAAGGAGTTGGACTCTGAAATATTCCATTGAAGTGCCCCTTCACAATCATCAAATCCATAGATTTCAGCAAAAGCAGGGTTACAATCTAAAATTTCCCCTTTAGGTGTTGCAATAAAATCCCCAGTCAAATCCTCATCAAATAAACGATGATACTTCTCTTCACTATGTTTAAGAGATTCTTCAGCCCTTTTACGCTCAGTATCATCAAAAACATAACCCTTAACCTGAACCAGTTCACCAGAATCATCAAAAATACCCACGAGGTTACTAACAACGTGAATCTCCCTACCATCAGGACGCCTGTGCCATCTCTGATGATCCTGGATTTTGCCTTCATCCTTAAGACTGAAAATTAAATTAAACCAATCATCAGGGTCAAATTGTGAAATATCTGAGTTAAGAGCTTTTTCACAGCTGTTGAATCCATAGATTTCAGCAAAAGCAGGGTTACAATCAAGCACCATACCATCCAAAGTTGCAATAAAATCCCCAGTCAAATCCTCTGCAAATAGGCGACGATACTTCTCTTCACTGCGCTTAAGAGATTCCTCAGCCCTTTTACGCTCAGTATCATCAAAAACATAACCCTTAACCTGAACCAGTTCACCAGAATCATCAAAAATACCAACAACATTAGCAACAATGTGAATATTCCTACCATCAGGACGCCTGTGCGTTGACTGGTGGCCCTGAACTTTACGTTCAAGTTTAATGCGTTTTATTAAGGTTTCCCAATCAGGGCTGTTGAAATTAGATATGTCTGCTTCGACAGCCTGTTCAAGGTTATCGAATCCGTAGATTTCAGCAAAAGCAGGGTTACAATCAAACACATTACCATCCAAAGTTGCAATAAAATCCCCAGTCAAATCCTCCTCAAACCAGCGCCTGTACCTTTCATTTTCTTTAATGAATTCTTCAGAGGTTTTTTCTGTGACATCTTGAATCTGCACTAAAAACCCCGAATCAAGAATGGAAATGTTCCAATCAATTAAAATCTCACCAGACTTTTCTATGGCTTTGTTTTCCATGTTCTCAAAATTCAAGGGGGCTTGAAACCTAACTGATCCTTCCTCAATTAATGTTTCCTTCTTTTGAGCCATGAATTCACTACCAAATATATCAAGGTCTGAATCCTCCTCAAGATTTCCAGTTATCTCCAATGCAGAGTGATTGGCATCCAACAACTTACCATCCCTACTGTACATAAGAATTCCTATTGGAGACCTGTTGAACATCTCCATTAAATTCACTTGATCGCTTTTTAAACTTATTCCCCCTCAACTACCAGTTCACAATATTTAGTGCATGACTTTTTAGATATTAGATAGGTTGAGGCCAATTATATAACTTGAGGTGTCCCGACATGTCCAAAAAAAATGGATTTAATTTAGTACTTTTTTGATAAATTTTATATATGGATTTAATTTAACAGTTAAAGAGATAATCAATTATGAATATCCCGTATATTAGTTTAGGAGGAGAAAAAATATGGAAGATAAACAGATGGACATGTTGATCTACGTCCTGGGTTTTGTAGGGTTGATAGTACTTCTTGGAGGAGTGTTCAATCTTTATACATTTAAATACGGTTTATTTGGTGCCATAATTATATGGTTCATATCTGGAGCAGCCAAGCGTTACTACAGTTAAACAAAGGTCATTTTATTTTTAAATATTTTTTATGAAGATTTAAAAAAATTTATACGTTTTTTAGCTGTTTTTAAAGGGTAATAAATCTTCAATTCCCAATTAATAGGTTATTCTGTGAAGTTAGCATCGAAAATTCACAATATTTAAATAATATGATAATTTATTACATACATGATATGAATAGAGGATATCTGGTATGCAAGGACTGTGGGGGACGTTACGATCTCCAACCTGGAGAATTGCCTGGAGAATTTGAAAGCTGCAGTTGTGGGGGAAAACTGGAGTATTATGGTAATAACGGGCATAAAAGAGGATACATGCCCGTGTATCCCAACGCTAATAGATCAAAAGAAAGAAGCCCTTTACTCAAAATTTTAATTTTCTTTGTGGTTGCCTACGCAGTGTTCCATGTTTTCGGTGGTGTGGTAATGGGTGTTATGGAAGCAACAACTGAAGTAGGAAGCCCTGGAGCCACCTATGTATTTGTTATTTTCATGGTGATTGCCATTGCAGTTATCCTATTTCTGTTATGGATTTTATTTAAGAAATGATTTAATTACTGGATGAAGGGTAACTAACATTTATTAAATTAATTGGAGAATAAGGATATGCGTTATCTGAAATGCAAAGAATGTGGTGGAGTTTATGAGCTTCAGGAAGGAGAATCCCCTGAGAATTTTGATGTTTGCTACTGTGGGGGAGAAATAGAGTACCATCTTTCACGTGATGAACTGAAGGAGAGATCTGAATATGTCCCATCTGATGAGGAAATAGCAAGAAGAAATACTTCCAACAGGAATTTGATCATTATAATCATCGTTGTAGCCAGTTTTATATTCATAGTGCCAACTGCCATTGCAGCACTCCTAATATATAGAGCTTATTTTTCTACAGCTTATTCTGGAGCAATTATTGCAGTGGAAAATGGCGTTACAGGCCTTACACTCATTTTCAGTGGAATTCCTTGATTTAATTGGTTGAACGTTCATATCTATATAAGGAGGAAGGTCTTCAACCTGACTGAATGATATGAACCCACAGTTGTAAAAACAAGCATCAAATGATCAGAACTCTGGTAAATATGCGATTAATGGTTATAAAAAAATTTGGTGAATTAACGCCGGGACTGGGATTTGAACCCAGGACGAGCGAATGCTCAACAGGATTTCGAATCCTGCGCCTTACCTGACTAGACTATCCCGGCATGCAACATGAAAAGTTAGTTGATAGTTCTATTTAGAATACGTTACTATTTATAATATTATTTAAATAATCCAACTCAAAATTCAACCTTAAAAATTGATTTTGAATTAAAAAAAGGAGTTAGTGGGTTTTAAAACCTATCGTACCTTGATAACAGGTAACCTGACCTCTGTTAAGAGTTCTTCCTCTGAAACCATGTTGGGATCGTTGAGGTATACCTCTGTTACGGGTCCAACGATATCGTAGCCGTTGTCCACTGCGTACTGTGCCACCGCATGGATCACAGGTCCAACGTTTGTGTAGGGTCCCTTGTGGGTTGCTGCAAGTACCGTATGTTCTGGTATGTCCTTGAATCCCAGAGCATCTTCCTGGGGCATCTCATCTTCAACTGAAAATCCGATTTCATACTGAAGTTTATCCTCAGGCACGTCTTCAGGACTGTTGAAGTAGGTCCCATAGACTGTTCCAGTCATTTTAAGGTTCTTCTTCATGATTAGTTGTCCCACTTCCTGCATGTGCTCTGGGATCCTTTCATAACTGCCACTGTAGGGTATGTAAGCTACTTTTGATTCTTCAATCCTTTTTTCAGTTATTTCCATCTTAAACTCTCCTGGTTTTACTAAGTTCTCTTTAACTAATAACCCTTGTGGATTAACTGTAGCAGACTGTTCCAGGATAATATGAAATTTCTAAAAGGAGGGAGGGGTAAAATTAGTATTAAACTTAAAAACAATACTTCATATCTTTTTCAGGTAATGCTTGGGTGCCTGTTGGTGTTGAGGGTTATGGCACTGTCTGCAGAATTCTGCAGGGCTATGCTGAAACCGGGTTGAGCTCCAATCACAATTGTTTTTTTACCATTTTCCTTTGCTATGTTTATAAGTGGGAAAAAATCAACATCCCGAGTCATAAGTGCAATTATATCTATATTTGGGTTGTGGATAAGTTCATATGCTTCCACAGCTATGTGAACATCTGTTTCTCCTGAAACTATGGTTGGTGAGAATCCTTCATTTGTAACCGCTTCTATGAGTTTACCTGAAGCGTACTGGTTTAAAAAAACCTTTGCAACTCTTATATTCCCATACTGGCTTATTATTTTCCTCACAACATCAAGATGGCAGTCAAATTCTTTTCGAAGCATGTTTGGGCCATCCACAAGAAGTCCAACATTCTTTCCATCTCTCCCATCTAAACGTGGCAGGCGATCCTTCAATGAATTGAATTTTTCTAAGTTAGCCATTTTTTTCATCTCCATGAATTCAAAGTTTCAAAAATTTTACCTTGAACATAAGTGAATGTACCTTTCTATTATTAACAAAGAATAAGTACCTATGCCTAAATCAGACCCAAATCTATACTAAATTAGGCCAAAAATCCCTAAAAAATTAAAATACAAAACAAAACTCTGTTTTTTTAGAATTGGGATCATTTACTTGAGGGGACCTTTCAACTGCAAGATATTTATATCTTATCACGATATAATCGTATGCCGATATAAAATTTGGGTTGGTGGTCGTATGGATGAGAAGGTTGATGAAGCAATTGAATGGTGGAACAGATTAAACAAAACTCTGCACTTAAAACATCATGAAGCAGCAAAAAGATACAATTTAAGCTTGGAACAATTTCATTTACTTCTGGAACTTGAAGAAATGGGGCATGAGGTAACTGAGGATGTATTCCATGTAGGCCCAAGTGTGGGAGAAATAGCAATTCGAAAGGGCTGTGCCCCCCACACCATATCAGAGAGGTTAAGTAGACTGCAGAAAAAGGGACTTGTTGACAGGGTTAAAGACCAGAATGACCTTAGAATCAGTAGAATAATTCTCACAAGAAAGGGGAAAGGAACCATAGATCAGATAAGGCATGAATCACGGGACATATTTCTCAAAAACTTGTTTGAAAGTATGGACGAAGATTCACTCAGTGACCTTGTTGAAGGCCTCAAGGAACTCATGAAAAAATTGGAATAAATGGGATAAACTCTAAAAAAGATTTGAAGCTAATTGAAGGATAAAAAATGGACCCTACAATTTACAAAACAGAGACTGCAAGAAGATCCTATGAGAACCGTTACAAAATAATGACTGTGGTTTTAACTGCGGTTTTCATGGCCGTTTTAAACACCAACATAGTTAACGTTGCCCTTCCAACCATAACAAGTTTTTACAATGTTTCTGTTGGACTTTCACAGTGGATAATTACAGGTTATCAGGTCACAGCAACCATAACACCCATTGTATTTGCAAAATTATCAGACAGACTTGGAAAATCAAAGATATTTCTAATTGGTCTTTTGATATTCACAATCAGCTCATTTTTATGTGGAATTTCAACAGCATTACCTGAACTCATCTTCTTCAGGATAGTTCAGGCACTGGGAGGTTCCATGATCCTGAGCATCAACCTTGCAATTCTGATGCAGATATTTCCTGGCCCAGAACGTGGAAAGGTCATGGGTTACTTCACAGCCATAATAGGGTTTGGAATGATAATAGGTCCAACATTTGGGGGAATATTAGTCGACACACTGGGCTGGACATATATATTCTTTGTTAACCTACCAATAGGAATACTGTTACTCTTACCAACCCTAAAATATCTTAAAATAGAAGAAAAAATTACAAAAAAAGGTTACAGTGACTACACAGGATCCATACTCTTCATGGTATTCATTGGAAGCTTCTTCATGATCCTGAACACCCTATCCAACACTCCAGTTGATGCAAAGGTTGCAGTAATTTACACTGGAGTTTTCTTGGCATCATTCACTGCCTTTGTGTTGCGTGAGATCAGGGTTGAAAAGCCCTTTCTGGACATAACAGTGTTCAAGGTAAGGAGTTTTACGTTTCCAAACATCAGTTTGGTGCTTTACTTCACGGCAACCTTCATAATGGTTCTTATTCAACCATTTTACTTCGAGGGGGTCATGGGATTCAGCCCTTCAAAGGTTGGAATACTGGCTGCTGTAATGCCCCTTGCAATGATGATAAGCTCCCCAGTAAGTGGAAGGATTTACGACAGCCTGAAGCTTCAGAATAAATCCTGGATCGTTGGAAACTACCCAATGATGGGCATAACACTAATGGGAATTGCATATTTCCTATGCGGCTATGGATTCCAGTATACAAACCTCACACTGATAATAACAAGTTTTTTACTTGCAGGAATCTGTCGTTCAATCTTCCAGGGCCCCAACAATCTGGATATCATGGCTGCACTTCCACCAGAGAGGAGTGCCCTTGCATCCAGTATAACCGTGACCAATCAAAGCTTTGGACTGGCCCTGGGTACTGCAATGGGGACTTTACTCCTTTCTGTACTTCTATTTGGAGCAGGATACTCTGGAGACGTTGCGGGTGCAAATGCAGGTCTTCTGAAGGGTGTTTGTGGAACCACCATGTACATAAGTTCAGCACTCTGTTTTGTAGGGGCCTTATTATCCTATAAACATGGTTTGAGACGTTCCGCAAACTGAAATACAGTTAAAAAGGATTTTATTTAATACTGGAATTTTGAATGATTTTTTTCATTTTTTTTATCTGAAAAATTGTAAACTATAAATATGTGATTGACTAATCAGTCTAATACTTGGAAGTAACGAGGTGATGATGTGAAGGAAAAAGAACAGAAAATAATGAATGCATCCCTGAAACTCTTCGTTGAGCAAGGATTTCATGGAACTTCAACTGCAGAGATCGCAAAAACTGCTGAAGTTGCAACAGGCACCCTTTTCCACTACTTCAAAACCAAAGAAGACCTTATAAACCATCTGTACCTCTACTCAAAGGAAAGTCTTCTGGACTCTGTTAGTGGATGTTACAACGATAAAAATTCCTTCCGCAAAAATATCCAGAACGTTTGGATGAATCTAGTAAATTTTGGTATTGAAGAATCTGAAAAATATCATTTTATCCTTAGTTTCCATTGCTCACCATACATAACCTATCTAACAAAAAAACAGGTTGAAACTAAATTTGAAAGCGTTTTCGAAGCTTATAAAATGGGACTTGAAAAACAGGAGATCAAGAAAGCATCCTACGAAATGCTCACAGACTACCTCTGGGGAAACGTTGTGGCTACAGTTGGCCACTTTGAGAAGTACCCTGAAAGATTCAACGAAGAAAATTTGAAACTGGCATTCGAACTATTCTGGGGTGGAATCTCCAAATAGAGTTTTAGAAAATATTTGTAGAGAATAATTCTCGATTTCAAAAAATTTCAATTCAATGAATAATTACAATTATGAGGTTTAAAAATGCAGAAAAGAACCATCACAAAAACTGGCCAGGAAATCTCAGCATTAGGATTCGGTGCAATGAGGCTCCCCACCAAAAACGGCAGGATCAACAAGGAAGAAGCTAAAAAAGAGATATTTTATGCCATAAACAATGGTGTGAACTTCATAGACACTGCCGTGCCTTACCACGGTGGTGCAAGTGAATCTTTCCTGGGTGAGATACTCTCTGGAGAGTACAGGGACAGGGTGAATATTTCAACCAAAATGCCACCGTGGTCTGTTAAGAAGTACGAGGATATGGAGAATATTCTGGACAAACAGCTTGAAAAACTCCAGATAGAATGTATCGATTACTACTTCATCCACAGTCTCGGCAGGGGAAGCTACAAGAAACTTGAAGACCTTGGAGTTTCAAGGTTCCTTGACAAGGCCAAGGCAGATGGGAAGATCAAGTATGCTGGTTTCTCATTCCACGATAACCCTGAAGCATTCAAGGAAATTGCAGATGCTTACGATTGGGATGCCTGTATGATACAGTACAACTACATGGATGAGGAAAATCAGGCAGGAAAGTCTGGTCTTGAGTACGCTGCATCCAAAGGTATGGGTATTTTTATTATGGAACCCCTTAAAGGAGGGTACCTTGCAGGTGATGTGCCTGAAAGAGCCTTGGAAGTATGGGAACGTGCTGAGGTTAAAAGAAGTCCTGCAGACTGGGCACTCAGGTGGGTGCTGAACCATCCAGAGGTTACATGTGTACTGTCTGGAATGAACAGCCAGGAACAGGTTGAGGAGAATCTGAAGGTTGCAGGGGAAGTTCAGCCACACTCCATAACCCCTGAAGAGTTGAAACTCTACGCAGAGGTTAAAGAGGTTTACAAGGATCTTACAAAGGTTGACTGCACAAGCTGCGGTTACTGCATGCCATGTCCAGTTGGGGTAGATATTCCCGGGTGCTTTGAAATCTACAACAACAAGTACATGTTCAATGACAAACGTGCTCCCTTTTCATATTTGATACGTATGGGAGGAGTTATGAGCGGTAACGAATCAAACGCCGGGCTCTGTATAGACTGTGGTAAATGCGTCAGGGCATGCCCACAGAAGCTGAGCATCCCAGATCTTTTGGAAGATGTTTCAAGTGAACTGGAGGGCCATGGATTCCGTTACAAGGTGAAATTTGGAAAATCCGTTGTTATGCCCCTGATGGATGCATTCATAGCACTGCAGCATCGGTTTTCAAGGACTTCATCTAAGAACTGAAATCATCCCCCCATTTTTTTGGATTTTTTAAGGGGTTAATTTTAAATAATTAACATTCAACGTTTTTTAATCCTTTTTTAAATTTTTATATTTATCGTAACCATTTTGCAGCTCTTTTATGCTCCTTTCTCCACCATGCCCTGGAAGAAAAATCGTGGACGCAGTTTTGAGAAGTTTATCCCAACTTTCAATCAGAACATCTACATCATCTGAAATGGTGGGAAAACAGAGCCTCTGAAAACTCCAAAGACGGTATCACCAACCAGTGCCACTTCATCATCCACCACAACACTCAAAGAACCTGGAGAATGTCCAGGGGTGTGGATAATGTATGCATCAATTCCAAACTCATTCAGACAAAATGTTTTATCCACTTCAACATCTGGATCCACGGATCTGTAGTTGTAACGTGAAACCAAATTTTTTCCGCCCCATTTTAACATTTCAAGTGAATTAACCAAGTATTTGGTGAGGAAGTTGGTTCCATGTGGCAGGGGAGTGTTTCCCTTCATCAAGTGCTCTGCCTCACTTCTTTGGACGATTATTTTCCCAAGATATTTTTCTTTCAGGGCTGAGGCATTTTCAACATGATCAAAATGGGTGTGAGTAAGTACAATAGCTTTAAGACCATTTCCATCTGTTAAACAATCGAGTTTTTGATTTAACTTTTTCCATGAACTGGTTCTACCGGTATCCACAAGAACATGATTATTACCCTTTGAAATCAAAAAAGCGTTGCTTCGACCATTCAAAACCTGGTGAACCGTATTTTTTCCATTTGTAATCCATTTTTTCATGTTATCATAAACCTACTTTCAATTACCATGACTCCTGTAAAAAAAGAACAGACGGCTTACAATTGAGAACAAACAGAACATTGTAAGTGATATCATTAAAATCTGCCTTACAAGAGTTTGAGGTAGTAAAAGTGATATAATTACCATTCCCATTAGGAAAGTCCCCATATATTTGCCCACTGGATCGTAAACTGGAGTTTCAAGCCCAGACGTCGCAATGAATAGACTGAACATGGTGATAATGAGTACCAAAACCAGAGGGTCGTACCAGCCCACAAGTACGTATGCAGAAAAACATGCCATTATAAGAACAAAATCTGCTGCCACGTCCATGTAAGCTCCTACATTTGAGGTTGCATCCATTTTTCTTGCAACGTAACCATCCATGAAGTCTGTGAAACATGCAAAAGCAAACAGTATCATGGAAATTGAATATAATCCTTTAAAAAACGTGAAAACAAAGATAGGAACTATTAAAAATCTTATGGAGCTTATTCCCGATGGAATGAAGGATCTTTTAAACATCTTTTTTTCTCCAAGATAATATGTGTAGAATCGATCCAATAGAAAAAGAACTGGATATAAACTCCATTCTTGATACTGTGGATTGATTCTTTCACCTATGCATTCACGTTAGAATCTGGGATATGAAGTTTGAATAGTCAACTTTGTCTGCAGAGCTTCCAAATTTCTCTGAAACTTCAACTCGTACTGAGCTGTTCTTAAGGATATCCACCATAAACTGGTTTGAATCATTGTTATCCCTTCCACCTGTTGAATAAACCCCTACTGTAATGTTTTCTGGCAAGTTTAATCCCTCCAGATAAGAATTTATGGTACCTGAGGGTTTGCCACCGTAAGTAGGGCTTCCAACGATCAGTATACTGTATCCAGACAGTTTTGATGCATCTGAAGATTTAAGTCCTGCAAGTACAACATCATAACCCTTTGCCCTTAAATCATTAGCCATTAATGATGCCACATTTTTGGTGTTTCCTGATAATCCTGGATCGTAGACTATCATGGCTTTGCCTGTAACTGCACCATCTGGTTTTAAGGTTTCAGCATTGTAACTTCCAGAAAGACTAAATAACCATACACCTGCTGCAGCCACCATCATTATGGCCAGTAATATTCCTATTATTTTCAGTACAGTCATGAAAAAAATCTCCTTAAATTTTTTTTAGTTTCCAATATCTTTACTTGTGGTGTTCACCATATCTCGAGCCCATGTCCTTATTGCATCCCAATCACGGTAATCATAGCGTTTGCTGGTATCTATGCCCTGTTTTTCCAGTTCTTTTTTGATGAAGCCCCTTGTGAATTTGTACATCAATCCATGTTTAGCTTCTGGATCGTAAACACTTCCAAAGAGTCCTGTGGCAACGGGTTCATTTAGAAGATATTTATTGGCCACATCATCAAGGTACTTTTCCTGTCCCTCAGCACGACTCTTCTCCTCATTGGCAGCACCGCAGGAAACAAAAAGTGCCACCTTCTTACTGGCGAGAATTTCTTTGTTGTTTTTAAGGAAGTTAAGTGCATTTTTGGTCCACTTTCCCATTTTTATCCCGCTTCCCACAACAACAAGGTCGTATGGATTTGCATCAAAGTTCTTAAGACCTTTTGAATCCCTTAGATCTACTTCAGCCCCTTCATCCTTCATAACACTGCCCATTTCTTCTGCAATTTCTGCAGCTGTACCGTATCTGGTTCCATACACAATTAACGCTTTCATTTCAATCCTCCCAATTTAAATCCATTTTTTAACTTTATTCATCGATTAATTGACTGATTATTTTTATTTTTTATTATAAATTATATTTTGATTTTTATATGACTTTTAAAGGTTTATATGAGTTTTAAAGGTTTTTAGAATCTTTATATAACTTTTCAGATGATCTTTCAAGTTTTCCCATGATCTCGAATAGATTTTTAACTTCCCCATCGTCCAGGGATTCAAAGAGTGCAGACACTGATTCAACATCTTCTCCATTTCTTCCCTCCCAGTATCTTTGAGATTTCTCTGTGAATTTTAACCGGAGTATGCGTTTGTTGCTTTTATCTCGTTCGATTTTTAAGAATCCTCTTGCCTCCAATCTGGTGGCCAGTTGTTTAACGTTCTGGTGTGTAGTGCTCATTGCCTCTGCCACTTCCTGCATGGATGGGTCATGTTTGAATGCATTTCCCATCACCACCATCATCAGCCACTGCTTGGTTGTTATTCCATCCTGAGCAAATTCCTTGTTGATTATGTAGCCCCATCTCTGCTGTACCAGAAATAAAACTACCAGAATGTATTTCTCCATTTCAAGCCTTTCCAAGCTGAACTCTGCCTTTAATTCCTCTGGTTCTTTCATTGTAATTCCTACTAATCTAATTCCAAGTCTTTGAAGTCGTGCAAGTTTCCATGAATTTTTTTATAGAATGCAGTTGTGATTACAACTCCTGCAAGGGTCATCACCACGAAGAAAAGTGCCTGTCCCACTGCAACATCCACACCGTTTCTTGCCATGAAAAATATCATGGAGAGTATGGCTGTTCCAAGGAGGGACACCTTTACAAGGAGTATTGAAACAAGTGCATAACCCCATCCTTTGCCCTTCAAGGTCATGAGCCCTGCAATAAATGCAGCTGGAACGAGTACTCCCAGATCCAGAGCCTGAATCACCAGGGTTGTGTAAGTTTCAAGTGCAGCAGGTGCAGTCCCATTCAGGAGTGATCCCACTATCATTGAAAGCCACATAACTGCAAGTAGCAAGCCCATGATTATTGGAAACACACCTGCTAACTTTAGGGTAACTCCCTGTGAGACACTTTTTTTAATCGTTTTAACATCCATGGAAAACAGTCCGTAGAGGAACGTGTAGAGACATACTGAGAAAAGTGCCACGTAAACCATGAAAACTTGGTTGTAGGATGTCAAAAAAGACATGGATGCATAGGAGTAAAGGAAGTAGAATATAGTTCCCATCCACATCAGGTAGCCCCGGAGGGAAGCTCTGGATATTAGGTACACTGTTACCAGAAGCAAGGGAACAGCCACAATTAGGGTTATCAAATCCTGACCCATCATCTGGGCCACACCTGAAACTGTGTCATGTTTGTAGAGGCCCTTCCAGAAAAGGCCGGATGCAGTTGCAAAAACCGCAAGAATGCCAATAACCATTGAATTTATGTATATTATTTTTTTATTCATTTTTCATCAGCCCATAGGTAATATATTACATGTTAGTTTAGGTAATATATTACCTAATATATAAAGTTTTGGTCATAATTTAGGATAGTTCCATTTATGTGAAATTTTTTACACTTGAAGTGTAGGTCTAAAAAATAATGTCAATAAATTAAAATATGAAGAATGAAATTTTTTAAAAATAAAAAAGAATATATGATTATTTTTCTTTTATAACCAGTGTATGAGCTGCACTGTCACCTAAACGCTGGTTCTTATCGCTTGAGTGGATCAGAAGGATTGCAACAAGGTAGCATAAAAAACCGTCTATTATCCTCAGGATGTTCCTTACAAAACTCTTGGTGTAATCCATTACCTCCATGTTTTCCTCTCTTACAACACGTATGTGAAGAATCCTCTTTCCAATGGTCTGACCTCCACCAAGAGGTCCCTCTAAAAGGATGAAATAACCAAAGAATATTAAAAAACCCACTAAATAATTAGCAATTACAAATGATGTGTCACTGGTGGATAGACTCCCCAAAACGGACATAATACCCATTACAATTCCTGAAAGAAAAGCCAGAACACTTACTATCAGGCTATCTATGAAAAAGGCAATGATTCTATCACCTAAACCTGCCAACTTAACTCCAGATACAAGTTCCGCCCCACATTTTTGACAGAATTTGGCACCAAGTATATTACTTTCTCCACATTCATTACATAACATTTAAACACCATTCTAAGATTAGAGGAAAAGTAATATAAAGCTTTCTTTCAATTGTGTCCATTGATGGATCTTTAATTTTAAAATACAAAAGAAAAAATTGAATTTTATTATGGCTGAATTTGGATCAATAAAATCACTTCTTCACCACAGGAAACTGAACCTCTGTGAGAAGCTCTGATTCTGGAACCTCATCTGGACTGTTGAGGTATATCTCCTCCACAGGTCCTGCAATCTGGTAGTTGTTTTTGGCTGCGTGGTCAAACAAGCTGCCATAGACTGATGCTGCCTCTCCATAGGGGCCCTTGAATACTGTGGATACAGCTTCGTGTTCTGGAACGTTTTTTATCTGAATGTCACCTTCTGGTTCCACATCTCCGAGGAATGCTGCTCCAACTTCCCATTCCAGTTCCTCTGGTGGCACTTCGTGGGGGCTGTTGAAGTAGGCACCGTAAACTGGCATCTCTATCTGAAGGTTCTTCTCCATTAAGAATCCCACCAACTTTCCAAGGAGTTCCGGGATCTTCTCGTAGCCGCCTTTGTAGGATATGAAGGCTGCCTGATACTTTTTTACCTTTTTTATCTCTATCTCCATAATCACACGTCCAAATGTTAAAGGGTAGCACGTATTGTGGGGGCAATCGTGCTGTATGATAGTTTAGTATGGAGTACCTTCTAGTTTTTGGGAGCGTGTGGGAAGTAAAAAAATAGGCGTTTGATATGTGTTATATATTAACTCAAAAAATTAAGATCATTTTTTTATTCGTTTTTTAAAATAACTTAAAAAATTAATAAGTCTTTGATTATTCACCATCAAACCACTCCCCAACCTTCCCACACACAACCTCAAAGGTCTCCTCCAGGGTGTATATATCATGGTGCAGGGCATTGTCTATCATAACTGCAGGAACGCCCTGAGACTCCAGTTCCCGGCACCTCTGGAATATTTCAGGTATGTCTTTCTGGCCGTAAACTATGAAGGTGCTGTCAGTTTCAAAGCTTCCCGCAGGCAGATCCCTCATCATGTCAAAAAACCGTGTCTGGAGATGGTTCTATCACCCTGTAGCTCCTCTTTGCACCCATGACTTCATGTATTCCCTCGTGGAATGTTCTGCCGAGTGATGGGGATATTCCAATGCGGTAATCTGCACTGCTTACAAGTGCCAGGCGCCCTCCCATTGAATGGCCCACAGCCGCAACCTTACCAAAATCTCCTGCATATTCAATTGCCCTTTCAAGGTCATCCAATGCATTTTCATCCAGGGTGTGCCTGTTTTCTCCGTGTCCCCTGATATCCACTGCAAATGCTGCAACGCCACATAATGCTAAACGCCATGCCAGTCCAAGCTGTTCCTCCTTTGAACCACCGTAACCATGAACAATCACCGCAGCTCCAACTGCATCTTCTGGCAGAATAGTTACACTGGGGACTGTGAAGCCCTCACCTAAGATCTCTTCCCTTCTGATTTCCATTTATTCATCCCCATTTTTTTATCAATAGAAATGGTTGTTTTTCAGGTTAAAAATGTTTTTCAGTTAAAAAAAACTTTTTCAAAAATATGGAAAAAATGATTAAAAAAATGATTAAAAAAAATCGTTAAAAATTCTAAAATAAAAAAAATCTTAATTAGTTTAAGCTTAATGCTCTAAATTAGTTTAAAGCTGTAGATGCCTCACATGATCGTGAAGACTTATTCCAGGAATTATTTCATACTTAACAGATCCAGGCACGGCATTTCGGGTCATAAACTTCATTGCAAATGAATCCACGTACTTGTGGGCATTCTCCTCATTGTTCCATTCATAAATACCCTGAAAATCTCCATTCCACTTGTTCACCATCCACATCTTCTCACGAAGACCTGGAAGGCCCAGGGAAAAGAACATTGGTAACTTGGAAGGTTTAACCTCTTTTTCAGATTCTGCGTCCTTCAGGTGAAATCTCAAACACAGAACTGTAATTTTACTTTTATCTTCAGTTTCTGAGGCTTTCACTGCGTGTTTCAGGATTGTGAATCTGTAGCCATCGTTCATCTGAATTGTTTTACCAATGTCATCCTTCTGAAATCTTATTTTACGGGTTACAATGCCTGTTGTTGTTTTTATAAATGCATATATAGGGTTAAAACTCATCGAGTATCATCTCTAGGTTAATTGAATCGTTGCGACGGATTTATTCTGGTAAAATAGTAAAAATTTGAAATTGATTTCCATACAATATTTTAAAATAAATGAATTAAAATGTGGGAAGGTCTTACAATCTATAAAAAAGATCAAATAAACCAAGTCTTTTTATAAGTTATAAAACGCCGGGACTGGGATTTGAACCCAGGTGGAGCACAGCTCCACAGGATCTCAAGTCCTGCGCCTTCCCTGGCTAGGCTATCCCGGCATAAGATAAAAAAGGGGTTAAGCTATAAATTAATTAGCTTTTAAGTTCTATTTCTATACTCACGTTATCAGGTACGTTGACCTTCATAACCTGACGCATTGCCCTTTCATCAGCTTCTATTCCAACTAAACGTTTGTGAATCCTGAGTTCCCATTTTTCCCATGTTGCTTTTCCCTCTCCATCTGGAGATTTTCTGGTTGGCACCACGAGTTTTTTGGTTGGTAATGGTATTGGTCCTGAGAGATCCACACCTGTCCTTTCTGCGATTCTTTTAAGCTGGTCACATACGTATGCGAGTTTTTCAGGGTCTGTTCCTGTGAGTTTGATTCTGGCTTTGTGCATTCCAATCCTCCATTAAAATAAAAAGAAGGTAGTAGATTTTTAAATCCTTTAGATATACCTTCATTTATGTTTATTCGTGTATTTATTTTGCTGGTACGAGGTCGATACACATTCCAGCAGCCACGGTCTGACCCATATCACGGATAGCGAATCTTCCCATGTGTGGAATTTCTTTGATCTTCTCGATTACCATTGGTTTTGTAGGTTTAACTACGACAAATGCTGCGTCACCAGTCTTGAGGAAGTCTGGGTTTTCTTCTTTTGCCTGACCTGTTGCTGGGTCCAGTTTTTTCTGGAGTTCAAGGAATGTGCATGCAACCTGTGCTGTGTGACAGTGGAATACTGGTGTGTAACCGACTGTGATAACACCTGGGTGCTGGAGCACAACGATCTGTGCTGTGAACTCTTTTGCAACGGTTGGTGCGTTTGAGGTGTGTCCTGCAACATCTCCTCTTCTGATGTCGTTTTTACCGACACCCCTAACGTTGAATCCTACGTTATCACCAGGTTCTGCTAACTCAAGCATTTCGTGGTGCATCTCTATGGATTTTACCTCTCCGCTTGCTCCTGCTGGTTCGAATATGACGTTGTCACCCTTCTTCATGATTCCGGTTTCTACCCTTCCAACAGGTACTGTTCCCACACCAGTGATGGAGTAAACATCCTGGATAGGTACCCTGAGTGGTAGTTTGGTTGGTTTTTCTGGTGCTGTGAACTCGTCAAATGCGGATACAAGTGATGGTCCTTTGTACCATGGGGTGTTTTCACTTGGTTTTGTTATGTTGTCTCCTTCGAATGCGGAGATTGGTATGAAGTGTATCTTTTTAGGGTCGTAAGCCACTGTTTTGATGAGGTTACCAACTTCTTCTTTGAGTTCGTTGAATTTTCCCTCATCGTATTTTACAAGATCCATCTTGTTTATTGCAACGATTAACTGGTTGATACCGAGTGTTCTTGCAAGGAAAGCGTGTTCCTTGGTCTGTGGCATTATACCGTCGTCTATTGCTACGACAAGTACAGCTGCATCAGCCTGGGATGCACCTGTGATCATGTTTTTAACGAAATCTCTGTGACCTGGACAGTCCACAATTGTGAATTCGTACTTTGGAGTGTCGAACTTTGCGTGTGCAAGGTCGATTGTAACTCCCCTTTCTCTTTCTTCTGTCAGTTTATCCATGACAAACCTGAACTTGTTTTCACCGTCTGAGAGCTGCTGCTCTGCGATAGCTCCGGACTGGAGCAGTACGTGTCCGACAAGTGTAGATTTACCGTGGTCTACGTGTCCAATAAATGCTAAGTTCATATGTTCTTTTGCTTTAGCCATAATTATTCCTCCATTAACATTGCATAGCTTGGATAGCAATTAGTCTAAACAACGTGCTTTAAGGTCCTTTTATCTCATAGTTCTAATAAAGATTGTGATTGTATATTGATTTTACTCATATATAACCTAATCTTTTGATAGGACATAACACTGATTATGTAATAAACCATCAGCCTATGTAGTGGTCTGGGCCGTATGGTTCTGGGCTCAATCCTTTTCTTGCCCTTATCTCTTTTATTATATTCCTTTGAAGTTCAGTTGGGAGTCTTTCAAATCCTGAGTTTTCAGTTGACCATAGACATCTGCCCTCTGCAGCTGATCTTATGTCTCCTGCAAATCCGAACATTTCAGCAACAGGTACTTTGGATTCCACTGTTGCCATGTCTCCTTCCTGGGACATGTCCACGATCTGTCCTCTTCTGTTTTGTATCTCCCTTGTTGCTGCACCCATATAGTCTTGTGGAACGTTGATAAATACTTTTTGCATAGGTTCCAGTAGTGTTGGATTTGCAAGCATTATTGAACCGTAAACTGCCTTCCTGATTGCAGGTAAAACCTGTGCTGGACCCCTGTGAACTGCATCTTCGTGTATCTTTGCATCTTTGAGGGATATTTTAAGTCCCATGACCTTTTCCCTTGCTACTGGGCCGTCTTCCATTGCACTTTCGAATCCTTCAAGGAGAAGTTCCTTGATCTCGTCCAGGTACTGGATACCACGGGTCATGTTGATAAAGAGGGATCTGTTGTAAACATCCCACACTTTCTTGGCCTCGTCCTTTGGAAGTCCATATTCAGTGAAGGTACTTGTGAGTTCTTTTCCTTTGACACGACCTTCTTTAATATCTCCAGCCTGTATTGCCTGGAACAATTTATCTTCAAGTGGTTCTATGTCTATGTAGAATCTGTTGTGTTTGTTTGGTGATTTTCCTTCAACAGGTCCTGCTTTTCCTGCAACTGTTTCCCTGTAAACCACGATTGGTTCAGATGTTTCTATTTCAACACCCTTCTCGTTGATACGGTAGGCTATGATCTCAAGGTGGAGTTCTCCCATACCTGATATGAGGTGTTCACCTGTTTCCTCGTTGATCTCAACCCTCACAGTTGGGTCTTCCTTACCAACCTGTCTTAGAACTTCTATGAGTTTTGGAAGGTCTTTGGTGTTTTTAGCTTCAACTGCAACTGTAACAACAGGTTCAGATATATGTTCTATACTCTCGAATGGTGCTATCTTAGTACCGTAGTTGGTGATGGTTTCACCTGCAATAGCATTTTTTGCACCGGTTATTGCGACTATGTTTCCTGCTGGAACGTTGTCTGTGTTGATCCTCTCTGGTCCCATATAAACACCAACCTGTTGGGTTCTTGCTTTACCCATTGAACCTACGAAGAAGATCTCTGTTCCCTTTTCTATTGTTCCACCGTAAACACGTCCAGTTGCTATTTCACCTGCATGTTTGTCTATGCTCACGTTTGTGACCATAACTGCAAGTGGAGAGTCTGGGTCTGTGCTTATCATTCCCTGTCCTTCAACTGTATCTATTTCACCGGACCAAATGTTTGGCACCCTGTATGCCTGGGCAACCTTTGGACTTGGCAGGTGCTCAACAACCATTCCAAGAAGAACGTTGTGTATAGGCACTTTCTGAGCAAGTTCCTTCTGGTTGTCATCTCTGCAGTATTGGAAGATGTCCTTGAAGGTTATACCAGTTTTCTGCATAATTGGAACGTTTATTGCCCAGTTATGGTATGCTGAACCAAATGCAACACTTCCATCTTCCACACGTGCAAGCCATTCCTCTTTGAACTCCTCTGGAGCCATGTTTCTTATGAGTTTGTTTGCACTTGCAATTATCTTAACGAACCTCTGCTGAAGTTCATCATCACCCAGTTTGAGTTCATTTATGAGCCTGTCTACCTTGTTTATAAATAGAACTGGCCTTACATTTTCTTTTAGAGCTTGTCTAAGCACGGTTTCTGTTTGTGGCATGATTCCTTCCACTGCACATACAACTACAACAGCACCGTCAACAGCCCTCATTGCCCTTGTAACGTCTCCACCGAAGTCAACGTGCCCTGGGGTGTCTATGAGGTTTATGAGGTACTCCTGATCCTTGTACTGGTGGACCATTGAAACGTTTGCAGCATCTATTGTGATACCTCTCGCCTGTTCCTGTTCATCGAAATCCAGGAAACGCTGGTCACCTGCAAGTTCTGAGGATATCATACCTGCACCTGCCAGGAGGTTGTCTGATAACGTGGTTTTTCCATGGTCGATGTGGGCCACTATACCGATGTTACGGATGTACTCTGGCTGGTACATTAAATCCTTAATCTTTTCAATCATTTTAGAACGTCTACTCACTAAAATCACCTGAATAATTATGAAGATTCCTAAAATTCCTACATGACATTACCAATGACTTGGAACATCATTGAAAATCTTTGAGTCACAGATATACTGACATTCCGTGGATAATCCCTGTTCTATGTTTGATAACTGAAAAAAATCACTGATTCAAAACAGCCCATGGAACTTGATAAAAAAAATGCAGTCTGTGAATCTCTAAAAAGATGTAATGGAATTAGTGTGCGGATCTTGCAACTCTCTCCTTCTCTTCCTTCTTCTGGATTGCGAAACTTCTTGTATCGTATTCTGCTGCAAACATGAGTTCGTCAGCAAGACACTCTGCTGCGGATCGTTTCCTTTTGAATGAAGATTGTAGTGCACCTTTTGTAAGGAATCCTACAGCCAGGTCAACCCTTCTCTGTGGTGCTATGTCCACTGCAACCTGGTATCCTATTCCACCGTATTTGATCCTTGTTGTTTCTTCCCTTGGGGCTGTGTTTTCAACTGCTTTAACAAGAACCTGTACTGGGTTCTGTTTTGAGCGCTGGTTTATAATGTCTAATGCATCTTTAACTATGTTGTAGGACTTGTTCTTTTTACCGGAGTTCCTCTCTGTCCTCATGATCTTGTTCATGATTCTTTCAACGATTGAAACCTTTGATTTTGCGAACTGTCTTTTAACATGTCTTCCGAGGGTGTGGGGAACCAGTATCTCGTCTAGGCAGACGTAGTTAACAAGGCCCATGTCTTCCACTTTAACCTCTCCTAAATCCCATTTATCGAAGACCTTAAAACTCATTAAATAACCTCACTTTTATCTTACTGGTTTTTCTATTTTACCTTTAACCATTTCCTCTAATGCTACGTTGTTAACTTTTGAAACCTTCCACCTGACACCTGGAATATCACCCATGGACCTTCCTGATGGTCCACCAATTCCTTCGATCATAACTTCATCGTGTTCATCGATGAAACCGATTGCACCGTCACCTGGTGCGAAGGCTGTTAACTGTTTACCGTTTTTGATGAGCTGGACACGTACACATTTTCGTATAGCGGAGTTTGGCTGTTTTGCCTCTATACCCACTTTCTCTATTACGATTCCCCTTGCCTGAGGTGCACCCTCCAGTGGGTCTGCCTTAACATCTAATCGTAATGATTTCCTTTTGTAGTGAGTGTCTTTCCATCTGAAATTCTGTCTGTTCTGTTTAAGCTTTTTTGCTGCAAAAAGTCCTGGCAAATGAAATTCCTCCTTGAATTAGGATTTAATTGTGAACATTCAACATAAATAGATAAATCCAAATTTTATCATTGCACTCAACCTTTAATTAAATCGTGACAATGATACAATTCATAATCAATCCTAAATTTTTGAATTTACTCTAAAATTCAATGTTAAATACCTTAAAATCCCTGTGAATTGGTTTTAGGATCCACATGATCATACCTAACATTAAATTCTTTGATTTTCTTCTATTTTATAATAATGTTATTTATATTATGCTGTCTCTTAGCTAAGACCCTGGCCCTTTCAATGTTCTGACCGCCTTTTCCTATTGCAGTCCTTTTATTTCTTGAATCTGTTTCAAGGGTTGCTATCTTTTCCCCGTTTTCTTTCTGAAGTATTCTGATACTTCTGATCTTAGCGGGAGCCATGAGATTGCCTATGAATTCCACAGGATCATCTGAGTGTTCTATAACCTCAACGCCTTTGTCAACGGTTTTCTGGACTTTTGTGACTGTGCTTCCTCTTTTTCCGATTGCAAGCCCCATATCTCCTTTTTTTACAAGGAAAGTTAGTTTGGCGTTTTCATCGTCAACTATACAGTCCTTTACCGTTGCACCTGTCATGCTCTCAAAGAGAGCTATGTACCTTATCTCGTGTGTTGTAAATTTTATAGTCACAGAAATTACCCCATGATTTCTAGTATTGTAGAGTCACCTGGATCTTTTATGATTAATGCAGCAACTGTGTATGGTCTACCGCACACGGATCCAAGCTCCACGCTTGTTCCTTCATAAGTGTAAACAGGAATCTCTGATAATTTTGAGTAATGCTCAATATCCTCCTTTATATCACGAGGACAATTGTCTGCGATAATCACAAGCTTTCCTTTACCAAGTTTTAAAGCCTGAATTGATTTATCAGATCCAAGTGTGACACTTCCTGTGTCCACAGCAACTCTTATTCCTCTATCTACGTCCATCTACTGCCTCCTTATTTCTTTCTCTCTTTCATAACGACGCCAACAGATCCTGTTCCCAGTGGTATTGGCTGTCCTATTATAATATTTTCAATTATACCGGTGAGATGGTCAACTTCTCCCCTTATACTGGCCCTTAAGAGGTGTTTACCTGTTTCCTCAAAGGATGCCCTTGCAAGGACGCTGGCTTTCTCACCACTGATACCGTGCCTTCCTATGGATTTCACGATACCATCTGATGTCATCATATCTGCAACAAGCATTATGTGCCTAACATCGACTGTAAGTCCCTGTTCTTCCATTGTGCTCTGTGCTTCATGTATGATTGAGTTTCGAGCGGCCTCTATTCCAAGTACCTTCTCTACTTCATGAATGTCGTTGGTTGTTGTTCTTGTCTTATCAACACCTTCCATTTTCAGGACGGCTCCAAGATTTGAACCCTCAGTGTGTATAGCCCATTCTGTACCTTCTTTCCTGATCACGACTTTTCCGATGTTTTTAACACCACTTATCTGAAGATCACGAACTTTATCAGCTAAAAGTCTTAATTCTCTTATTGCATGTTTAGATTCAGAAATCGTAGGTTCAAAACTCAGTAGGTTTTTATTTATATCTACTTTCTTAAAAGCTTTTTCTATCTTAGCTATGATCTCATCGTAATCCAGCCTTTTTTCCTTGACATTTTCCTCATCGATCTCAATGCTAAGGGTCATGCTGGCGTAGTTCACATTGAAATCCTTAAGAACATCGTTTAGAACTATTTTACCTATTCTGTTGGCTATAGTTCGGACAAATTCCTCATCCGTACCGTAACCTTCTTCGAAGTATATGGCCATGGTTGGGGTTGAGATCTTCTTACGAGCATCCACGATCTCAATGAGCCTTGGCAGACCCAGTGTAACGTTCAGCTCTGCAACCCCTGCGTAGTGGAAGGTACGCATTGTCATCTGGGTACCTGGTTCTCCAACGGACTGTGCTGCAACTGTACCAACTGCTTCACCGTCTTCAACCCTTGCACGTTCATAAGCCTTTTTTATATCTTTGATGAGTGTGTCAAGTTCCTTATCACTGAGTTCATGCCTCTCAGCTGCATCAGCTATTTCATGAATCAGTTTTTCAGGAAATTTAGCTCTTTTCTTTTTAACAACCTTTTCTACCTTTTCTACCATCTCAATATCCACAAAACCACCTGGATCCAGTTCCTATTCCCTTAATAAATTATTCCCCTATGAATGATCTCAAATTTCAATTTTTGATACACTAACCGTGCATCAAGTTTTAAGCATGCATTAAGTCATTATTATTGATAATAATATTACATGGATGATAATGATAATTCAGGATGAGTCTTGAATAAAATAAGGGATTATTTACCCTTTGATTTTATCCTCATCTCATCTATCATACGATCTATATCTGCTACCTTACCGTAGTCACTCTTTGCTGGGTCTATTCCATCTTCACCGTAGTGTGTCTGGATTATAACTCCCCTGTTGTCCCTGACTGTTCCGTCTGGTTTGACACTGAGATCCTGCAGTGCGTTAACGAGTCTTCTCTGCATGTAACCTGACTGAGCAGTACGGATAGCTGTGTCCACAAGACCCTCACGACCACCCATAGCATGGAAGAAAAATTCCAATGGGTCAAGTCCCTTCTTGTAGCTGGAGTGAACGAATCCACTTGCCTTAGCACCCATCTCACCTTCATGGAAATGAGGAAGGGTACGTTTACTGTAACCCCTTTCTATACGACCACCACGAACAGACTGCTGACCCACACAAGCCGCAATCTGAGTCAAGTTCAGCATGGAACCCCTAGCACCAGTAAGGGCCATAATAACAGCATGGTTCTCCATACCGAAGTAACTTTCAGCTATAACACCTGTACTGTCCCTTGCCTCACCAAGCACCTGCATGATCTTCATCTCAAGGGTTTCCCTCAGACTTCTGCCTGGCAGTGCCTCAAGTTCCTCATTATGGTAAGCCTCAATGAGTCTTTCAACTTTCTCCTCAGCCTTTTCAAGGAGTTCCTCAATACGGTCCTTGGCTTCCTGAGGTATCTCCTCATCAGCAGTACTGGTAGTGAATCCCCTCTTCATTATACCGCCAATTGCAAGTTTGGTTGAACAATCAAGGAATTCACGGGCTGCATCTGTACCGTACTCCTTAACAATGGAATCCAGGATCTTACCTGCAAAAGCACCATATGCTTTTTCATCGATAGCACCCAGTTTAAGCTCCCCGTCCTCAATAACAACATAAGCATCATTCTTACAGGACTCCTTCAGACATTCATCACACTTCCTGCAGATCTCAGCCTTGTAAACCATGTTAAGATCCTTAGGAAGGAGCAAACTGAAGATCTCCTTACCAGTCCAGTCACGGCCCCTAGGTTTCGGAAGTTCCATCCTTGCCTTTTTAACCATCTGGAAAACATCTTCCTCTGAGAAGTTGGATCCCAGACGTGTTAGGAGGTAAGCTCCTGATATGTGGTCGTGTATTCCACCGATGATCGGTCCACCGAACCTTGGTGAGAGTATGTGTTCCTGAACCCTCATAAGGGACTTGGCCTCGGCACGAGACTCCTGGGTCTGGAATATATGCATGTTCATTTCGTCTCCATCGAAGTCAGCGTTGTATGGCGGACAAACACACAGGTTTAACCTGAAGGTTTTGTAAGGTAGTACCTTTACTTCATGGGCCATCATGGACATCCTATGGAGTGAAGGCTGCCTGTTGAAAAGCACAACATCCCCATCCATTAAATGTCTCTCAACAACGAATCCCTCTTCGAGTTTGTCCACAACAGTTTCCTTGGTCTCATCATAAACCCTTATCTTCCTACCATCAGGTCGGATTATGTAGTTGGCTCCAGGATGCTTGTTGGGACCGTTCATGATGTACTCCTTCATCTTATCCATGTTCCAATCTGTTACATGAACAGGTACGGTAACTTCCTTGGCTATCATCTCTGGAACACCAACCTCGTTGATACTGATGTTAGGATCCGGGGAAATAACAGTCCTTGCAGAGAAGTTAACACGTTTACCTGAAAGGTTACTTCTGAAACGTCCCTCTTTACCCTTAAGACGCTGCGCCAATGTTTTTAATGGCCTTCCAGAACGATGCCTTGCTGGTGGCACACCTGAGGCTTCGTTATCAAAGTAGGTGGTTACATGGTACTGTAAAAGCTCCCAGAGATCCTCAACGATAAGCTGAGGAGCACCAGCTTCCATATTCTCCTTCAAACGCTGATTAATACGCAGAATATCCACAAGTTTATGCGTTAAATCATCCTCTGAACGCTCACCAGTTTCAAGAGTAATTGAAGGCCTCACAGTAACCGGAGGTACTGGCAGCACCGTTAAAACCATCCATTCAGGCCTTGCAACCTTGGAATTAATCCCAACGTAGATGTAATCCTCTTCAGGAATATTTTCAAGCCGTTCCCTAACCTCACTGGCAGTTAACTTGTAATTTCCCTCAACAATGGAAACAGGTTTATCAATCTTGACATCTTCCTGCTCAGTATCACAGTGGGGACATTTATCCCTACGAGCAACATTATAGATCTCCTTAATAATCGGAGTTATACTCTCCTCATTCTCTATGTGATTCTCGATCTTGTTCTTGTAATCAATCTTCTCAGTTTCTGTTAGAAGAACATGTCCACACTCACTACAGGTTGACCTCAATACCTTGTGGATGATATCAGCAAAACCAACATGTATAACCGGTCTCGCAAGATTTATATGACCAAAATGGCCCTGACAATCACCACCCTTAGATCCACAAGATCTACACCTTAATCCAGGGTCAATAACTCCCAGCCTTGGATCCATGAGTCCAGCCTCTATTGGATATCCATCCTCATCGTAGGTATCAGGGGTCACGATCTTGGTAACGGACATCTTCCTTATATTCTCCGGAGACATCAAACCGAAGTTTATCTGGGAAATCTTCTTTAAAATTCCTTTCAAGCTCATTCTCTCCTTATAGTGCATTTAAATATGCTATAAATCCTAAATCATTAATTCCATTAATTTTTTTTGTTTCTGGTTTGAACTGGCACATTACTCTTCCTTGTAATCTTCCATTGCATCGCACTTGTCCATTCCATTATGCTTTGTCTTCCATTACCAGTTTTGGGAATATACAAAGGCTCTTGAGTTCATCGAGTAGTAATTTGAATGCGTATGATATTTCCACAGGGAATGTTTCTGATTCTCCACAGAGTGAACAGTAGGTTTTATCCCTTATTTTATCGTATATTGCTATCATTCCACAGTTGGCACATACTATTGCCTCATACTTATCTGATTCGTCCAGAAGTCTTTCTTTAAGTGCAAGTGCGGCTCCATGAGCTATTAGACAATCTCTTTCCATTTCACCAAATCTGAGACCACCTTCTCTTGCCCTTCCTTCTGTTGGCTGCCTTGTGAGCACTTGTACTGGTCCCCTTGACCTTGCGTAGACTTTGTCAGATGTCATGTGATGCAGTTTCTGGTAGAATGCAACACCTATGAAGACTTCAGCTTCAATCCTTTCACCGGTTATTCCATTGTAAAGAGCTTCTCTACCTGAAGTTTCAAATCCATTCTTCTTGAGAAGATCCATTATTTCATACTCTTCCATTCCAGTGAATGGAGTACCGTCCATCCTTGTTCCTTCCATGGCTCCGGATTTACCTGCAAGCATCTCAATAACCTGTCCAACAGACATCCTTGATGGTATAGCATGGGGGTTCACTATCAGATCAGGGACTATTCCATTTTCTGTGAAGGGCATGTTTTCCTGTGAAACTATTAAACCAACAACACCCTTCTGTCCGTGTCTTGATGCAAATTTATCACCAAATTCAGGCTGTCTCTGGTCTCTTACCCTTATTTTTGCAAGTTTACTTCCTTCAACTGTCTCTGTGAGCAGTACTGCATCAACGATACCGTGTTCACCATGTCTCACAGTCACGGATGTTTCCCTTCGGCGTTCCCTTGAGGTTCCGAATTCATCCAGTTCTTCAAGGAACCTTGGAGGTGATGTTTTTCCAATGAGAACATCCCCAGATTTTACCTCCACCTCAGGGTTTACAATTCCGTTTTCATCGAGGTGTTTGTAAAGTTCCTCGTTACGGTAACCCCTTACAACACTTTCAGGTAGTTCAAATTTATCCTCCTGTCCTCCAGGGTAACGTCTCTCAGATGCCTCATAGGATCTGAAAAATGATGACCTTGCAAGTCCCCTTTCAAGTGATGCCTTGTTCAGGATGAGTGCATCCTCCATGTTGTATCCTTCGTAGGACATAACAGCCACAACGAAGTTCTGTCCAGATGGCCTTTTATCGTACTTAGTGGCATCTATACTTCTTGTTTTAACCATTGGCACTTGTGGTTGGTGCAGAAGGTGTGCACGGGTGTCCGTTCTCATGCCGTAGTTTGATACGTAAAGACCTAGAGCCTGTTTCGTCATACCTGCTTCCATTGTGTTACGTGGAGAAGAGTTGTGGTTTGCAAAGGGTATGATACCGGCACAGATTCCCAGCATTGTGGAAGGATCTATTTCCAGGTGGGTGTGATTCTCTGTAATGTCATCCTCAAACATGGCTATGTATGCATTTTCTTCTTCCTCAGCGTCAATGTACTCAATTATTCCATTGTCTATGAGATCGTTCCAGTCCAGTTCACCATCTTCTAGCTTCTGGATGTGTTCCTGTTTGAGTTTTGACTCACCGCCTTCAACAACAATGAGAGGTCTTCTTGTCCGTCCTGGATCTGTGAATATGTATATCTCATCTGTTTCAGGGTAGTAGGTTATGTTCATCTCATGTGAAACCTCTCCAGACCTTCGTTTCTGCCTCATGGTTTCAACAAAGTCTTCTGGATCATCACAGGTCCCTATGAGTTTACCATTAATATATATCTTGGATTTTTTCACGAATTTGCCCCCAAATAATAGGATTAAGGCTTTAAAATATCCCAAGCCTTATGATGTTATGATACTTATGTATTGAACCAACTGAGTTTAGTGGAACCATCATTTCCTACAGTTATTTCAGCTATGATTATTATGTAATTAGGAGATTATAAAGAGATTTAATGGAAAATTTAAACCCATTTAAAATCTTCGAAGTTTGATTAAATGAATTCTATACCATAATTAACTCTGAATCCATATAAATCATTGAAATCTTAGAATTACACCCATTTTTTTTCAATATTTTCAGTTCACTGCACAATCAAGGATCTTTCTGTGCTTTTTGTGTTTTTTCTGTATAGGTCTTTGAAAAAAATAGATGTTAAAAATGTTTAAAAAGATTTAAAGAGGGTTTAAATCTCCTGTTTTTTTGATTACTTCTTCAAGCTCCTCTGGATCTGAGCCTTCAGATATTTTAGCAAGTATTGCAAGGTTCTTCACGAGTCCACAGTTTGGTCCCTCTGGAGTTTCGTTTGGACATATCTTTCCGAACTGTGTTGGGTGCAAATCCCTTGCTTCGAAGTGAGGCTGGCTCCTTGAAAGTGGAGATACAACCCTTTTCAGGTGTGAGAGTGTTCCCATGTAACTGGTTCTGTCGAGCAGCTGACTGACACCTGCACGTCCTCCAACCCAGTTTCCTGTGGCTATTGCATGTTTTATGTTCTCTGTGAGTACATCTGAACGTACAGCCTGTTTGACTGATGGTTCTTTACCCCTTGCAAGGCTTCTTTCAAGCTGATATGTCATGTCCCTTGTTAAACTTGTGAATGCAACTCTGAAAAGGTCTTCCATAAGATCTCCAGATACTCTGAGTCTTTTGTTTGCGTAGTGGTCCTTGTCGTGTGGTTCACGTTTTTCGAATATGACTTGAAGAAGCATTTCAGTCATTTCAGCCAGATAAGTGGCTTTATCAGCCCTTTTATCAGGTTCAACTCCCATGTGTGGTAGCAAATATCTGTCTATGACATCTTCTGCCCTTTTTATCCTGTACTCTTCTGTCATACCCTTTGCAACCCTGTTACCAATGTACTTGATTGCATCGTACTGGGTGCTTATTTCAGAGGTTTGGATATCATCTATAAGCATGAACTGCACGTCGCTTTCATCTGAAACACTTGTAACAAGTTCCTGGTCTGTTTCAAGTCCAAGTGCTCGAAGCAACACAACCAGTGGTATTTCCCCAGGTACGTATGGGAAAGATATTCTTAAAAAAACGCCTTTTTTACGTGGTTTTCTGTATTCCAGTGTTATTCTTGCCCGGAATCCACTTTTTATTGATGTTACAATTGCCCTGGCACGCCTGTCCTCAAGTTCACCTATACGCTCAAGGATGATCTTGTTGGGCGCTATCTCTTCCATTGTAACTATTGCCCTTTCTGATCCATTGACTATGAAGTATCCACCAGGATCCTGAGGATCTTCATTTTTTTCATCCAGTTCCTCTTCTGTAAGTCCATCGAGGTGACATATGCTGGATTTGAGCATCACAGGCAGTTCGCCTATGTACACTTTCTCAAGTTCGTTGTCCTCTTCACCCTTGTTAAGGGCCATTTCAAGGTACATATGGGCCGAGTAAGTTAAATTACGCAGCCTTGCTTCAGTAGGGTATATTTTACTTTTAGATCCGTCTGCTTCCTTGATGAATGGCTTTCTGATCTCTACTTTCCCTGTTTTGATGCTGTATTCACCTTGTTCGAGGGTTATATCATCGGTTATGTCGATGATGTCCTGTATACGGTGATCCACAAAGTCGTTGTAGGATTTGATGTGGTGGTCTACCAAGTTGTATTCATCAAAAAATGCATCAACCAGTTCCCATGCATTTTTTACCATTAAACTCCTCCAAAAAACAATTAAATATTTTCAATTAGTTGGTACTAATCTAACACTAAACGATAGGTAACAAATTTTCCAGCAGTGTGGCTTTTACGAGTGATTTTCAAAATATCCCCTGGTTTAGCCTCAATAGCTTTAACAACAGGGTCGTCAGCTTTTATTTTAGGAAGCTGCTCTTTATGGATATCTAACTCTTTAAGCACTTTTTTAATTTCTGTTTTCGACAAAATAGTATGATCTGGAACCAATTTGTGTTTTAAGATATCTTTTTTCACAATTTATCCTCCAGTTAAAAATCAAGAACGGGCCCGACGGGAATTGAACCCGCGGCCACCTGGTTAAAAGCCAGGCGCTCTCCCAGACTGAGCTACGGGCCCCTTATACAAACGCCCTGGCCGGGATTTGAACCCGAGTCGCAGGCTCGACAGGCCTGCATGATAGCCCCTACACCACCAGGGCAGCTCTTCATGTCATGAGAATGAGAGTATAATGGGGTATGCCTATGCACCTATATATAGTTTTCCTCTATCATACGGTAGATTTTAGTCCTATATAAACCTTTGTATTTGACAAAGGTTGGTTTTCAATATGATGAAAAGCCATATTATCACGGAGAAGATTCGTCATACGAATCTCTCGTGTTTAACAGCCAGTTATCAAAATCCCGCCTGCCGGACTTGAACCAGCAACCCTCGGATCTACAGTCCGATGCTCTGCCAAATTGAGCTAAGGCGGGATGAATGATGGGACCACCCGGATTTGAACCGGAGTCTCAGGCTCCCAAAGCCCAAAGGATCGACCAAGCTACCCTATGGTCCCATTTGAATATTTTAAGCCAATATTAATCGGCTTAGAGCCCCGGGAGGGAATTGAACCCCCGACCACGAGATTACAAGTCTCGCGCTCCACCAGACTGAGCTACCGAGGCAATTATTTTAGCTATTTGGCATATGACCTTAAATACTTTTGGGTTATATGCATTTTTTTTCCAATTTGTTATGCATGGTAAGGAGTGGACCTCCACATTTCAATGCAAAATCTAAAATTGGACTCAAAATCCCCAAGTAAATCAAAATTCTTACTCAATTGTTCATTAATAATTAATAAAACTGAAGTAAATTCAATATTAAATTAAATTAATGAATTATCAAACCGTTTGGTTTTAACTGTAAGATTATTTTACTTGATTCATTATATTATTTAAATCTATCCATTATTTTCATAAAATTATAGGTTTAATTATGAGTTATGGTGTGTATCACCTTGAGGCAACTTCCCTTAAAACTTCAACAACAGGGAGTTTTTCACCTGCAAGAAGGTTTATTGATGCCCCACCACCACTGCTGATATGACTTATACCTGAAAGTCCCATCTGGTTGGCTGCAGCTGCAAGGTGGCCTCCACCAATTATTGAGAAACCTGGAGAGGATGCTATTGCGTTGAGGAGATCCTCAGTTCCAATGTTGAAGTCCTCCATCTCAAAAACACCTGCAGGTCCGTTTGCAAAGAGTGTTTCAGCTGACCTTATGATCTCAGCGTATTGCTTTATGGTTTCAGTTCCAATATCGTAGATTGGTTCGTTTGGAAGTTCAGAAACAGAACACTCAACCCTCTTTTCATCAATGAAGAGTGCCAGATCAACCGGGATCTTAATCTTACCCTGGAACTTATTCAGTAGTTCTTCAGCCTTCTTAACGTAATCCCAATAGCCCTTTTTCTTTATGAAGTCACTGTTGTAGCTGCCTATTTCAATGCCTGCACCTAGCAAGAATATGTTTGCAACCAGGCCCGTTGTGAGAACGTAGTCTGCACTTCCATTCTCAAGGGTGTTCTCCATTACCATTATGGAGTCATCAACCTTCACACCACCCAGAACATAAACACATGGTTTTTTAGCGTTTTCCACTGCATTGTATAATGCTTTAAGTTCTTTCTCCATGACCCTTCCTGCACCTGAAGGTACCTTGAATGCGAAACCAACTAATGAGGCCTGAGACCTGTGTGCTGCTGCGAATGCATCGTTGATGAAGTAATCTGCAAGTGGTGCTAGCTTCCGCACCATGTGGGTTTCTGCCTGAAGTTCAGGTTCCCGCTTCAGGATTTCTTCAGAGTAAAACCTGACGTTCTCCAATAGAAGAACATCACCCTTCTGCATCAGGGATATTGCATTCCTTGCGTTGCTTCCGAAGATGTCATCAACGTAGCGAACCTCGTGATTCAGAATATTTGAGAGTGCCTCTGCATGCTGTTCCAGCGTTGTGAAATCCTTCTTACCGGGCCTGCTCTGATGAGCCAGTATCACTGTCTTTGCACCCTTATCTGAAAGTTCCTTTATGGTTCCAGCATGGAGTTTTATCCGTGTATCATCCAGTAAAAGCCCTGTGTTCGGGTCAACTGGGGAGTTTATATCAACCCTTACCAGGACTGTTTTATCCTCAATATCAAAGTCATCAATTGTGTAGAAGTCAAGAGACATTCCTTTCACCGTTTTTTCGTTAAAATTAATTCATGAAAGATCTGAATTTATAATTCAAGTTTGTAGTTAGTTTAGATTGAATAATCAAATAAATATTGTTTTTAAAATCCTTGATAAAATTACTGATCGTGTGGGGCCCTGGGAATTATTCATTTGATACAGTTGAATCAAGACTTATTGAACTTTTTAAAAAGATCGTAGCCCGAAAAAATATGTGGAAAGACCTGATCAATTAGATACGATCTCATATCTTACTCACAAGGTCCAGAAGTGCAGCTTTAGGATCGTCTGCAAGTATTATTCCAGATGCAAGGAGAACACCCTCTGCTCCAAGATCAAGGGCCGCTCGCATATCTTCCCCAGTCGATATCCCTGCACCGCAAAGTACCTTCACATCAGGGTTTATCTGGTGTATAACATCAACCGTTCCTTCCACAACTTCAGGTTCTGCCTTTGAAACAGGTATTCCTGATCCTATGAGTTCAGGTGGTTCTATTGCAACGAAGTTAGGTTTGAGGGTTGCTGCAGCTGCACTGGTTTCAACGTTGTTGGTGCAGACAACACTAACCATATCATTGGCTGCGACCTTCTTAACCACAGCATCAATATCTGCAAGTTTCATCCTCTGTTCTGAGTGATTTATAAGGGTTCCTGATGCCCCTGCTTCCATCATAGATTCCAGGAGTATGCTTCCTGTGTGTCCGCCGGCATCAACAGGATCCACGTGCTGTGCAAATACAGGTATTTCAACTTCCTTTGCTATCTGCCACACATCAGCGTGCTGTGGCGAGACAACAACATTGATACCTGTTTCTTCTGCAACTTCTCCTGAAATTTTTGCAAGTTCCAGGGCTCTTTTCCCTGTGGATTCAAGGTAGGTTTTGAAATTCAGAATTACAATTGGAGTTCTGGTGATTTGCTTCATGATTCTTCCCCAAAATGGTGTATTATTCTGTATCTCTTTTTATAACCCGAACATAAAAGTATTTTGGTGGTCCTTTAAAAGGGTCGAATAGAGAGATAATCCAAAGACCTCCTCAAACTAAGAATTTAATGAGATCCTGCTGAAGAATTAAAACCTATATCAAATATGAGCTGGTTTAATGGATCCGATATCTTGTTAATTTCAAAAAGTTGTTAATTTCAAAAAATTAAAGTTTCATCACTTGATTGATAGTTAAAATAACACAACAAATAACTAAAAAAAGTAGTTCTGAACTTACTTTTAGTGCTGGAATTACTTTTGATTGAATATCCTTTTTTTGAAATGATTTAAAATTTAAAAATAGATAATAAAAATTAGATTAAAAAAGATTTTATAAAAAATATCTAAAAATGCTAAAAATGGTTCAACAGTGAAGATTCCCATGAATTGAGGATTTCAACTGTTGATCCGGATTTACATCATATTTCAGCAATCAATTGCTGAAACCACGTTTTAGTTCCTAAAGAGAGATACTAGAAGTTTTTTCTTAATTCGTACATTCCTGGTTTTGAGGATGTTGCCCAATACCTCATTTTGTATCCGTTAGCCTTGTAGTTGTAGTCAACCCAGTTACCGTTCTTGTACAGCTGAACAGATCTGTGCCTTGGGGACATACTTGTTCTGTACTGTATGATCCGGGCCTTAACTCCAGCTTTGGTTAACTTTCCCATTAGATAATCACTGTTGGCCCAGCAGTCACCTACACCTTTACCATATGAGTACCTGTAGGTTGATGCTGCTTTAACCTTTTTGTAGGTTTTTTTGTAGGTTTTGGTCTTTTTGTAGGACTTTTTGTAAGCCTTGACCCTTTTGTAACTTTTAGTTTTCTTGTAAATTTTGACTTTTTTTGTCTTTTTGTAGGCTGCATTAACTAAAACGTTTCCACTATTCTGGTTTGCACTTAAAATAGACTTATCCTGTACGCTTAACGCACCCTGGCTCTGATCTGCTGTTCCCATTGATCCCGGGATGATGCATATGGCAAAAGCTAATGCGCAAATAAGTGCCCCAATATGTAGTCGCTTAATTATATCGCCTCCGCGCCCTAAAAACCAAATAGTTAGGACTAGAATTCTGTAACCTCTACACCGTATATAAATTTTTTTATTTAATTCTCAAAAAAAGACAGGCATAATGTCTCTTTTTAGATTTAAAACGTTTTATGGAGTTATTGAAATGATGAATTTCAGATAAGACTTCTCCATTGGTATTTTTGGTAAATCAACCCATCTCAAACCTTATTCATCATAAATATGATTATCCGATTGGGGAATGTAGCAACGTGCACAATGGAAATTATTGTAATTGTTGTTTCAGTATCTTTATGTAAAATTACTGTGTTTTGAAAGAGATTAAGAAAAAATAGGGAGTTAAAAATTTATTTAAAGCCTTTTTAATGGTTTTGAATGTTGTTCATTTTTTTAGGTTAGATCATGGAATAGGAGCACTTCCAAGACTTATTTTTCATTCGTGTAGTTTAGAACTTTTAAGAGATCATCCGACGATATCATTTATCCCATTAAATTAGAATCATCACCAATTAGGTACTTCATAATTAACTGGAGATCAATTTTGAGATCGAATCGTTAGAATTGTTGAATTTATGATTTATGATTTATGATTTATGATTTATGATTTATGATTTATGATTTATGATTTATGATTTATGATTTATGATTTATGATTTATGATTTATGATTTATGATTTATGATTTATGATTTATGATTTATGAAATTGAGAAAACTCTTAAAAAAAATCATTGATAATAAACTTAATAAAAAAAAGTGTTGAACAACAGCCTGACGCTGTTGAACCTATTCACGAGCTTTAGGATGCTACAACTGTCATTCCAGGTTTGCTTGAAGTTGCCCTGAACATGCTGTTGTATCCGTAGCTTTTGTATGGAACATCCACCCAACTACCACTCTGGTAGATCTGAACTGATCTGTGCCTTGATGAGTAAGCTGTACTGTACTGAACTATCCTTGCTTTTATACCTGCTGCTTTGAGCTTACTGTAAAGATAAGCACTCATCGCCCAACAGTCTCCACTTCCAATACTCTGCATTGCAGCCGCTGTATGTGCTGAGCTGCTGTAGCCGTAGCTTGCACCACTTTTAAGGATCTGGGCTGTGGTTGAAGAGGAACTGATACTGTAAGTTGTAGTAGATGTTTTAGTTACAGATGCTGCTTTAGCTGTTTTGTAGTAGACCTTTTTGTAGGTTACAACCTTCTTGTACTTGTAGTACTTCTTGTACTTGTAGTACTTTTTATGGTTCTTGTAGTAGGCTACTTTTTTGTAGTAAGCCACCTTTTTGTACGTAACAACTTTTTTATAGTAGTATGAAGCTGCACTAGCTTCTGCAACACTTCCACTGTTTCCATTTGAATTTAAACTTACTTTTTCTTGTACGCTTAGCGTACCCTGGCTCTGATCCCCTGCTCCCATTGATCCTGGGATAATGCAGATAGCAATAGCTACCGCAAAGAGAAACGCGCCAACATTAAGTCGCCTAATTATACCGCCTCCGAACCTATAATGCTTTGATTATAGGAATCTTTTGGATAACATTAGGTCAACCCCATGCACATATAAAGGTTTTGATTTAATTCTCGAAAAAAGGCCATTATAGAGTCCCTTTTTAGATTTAAAACGTCCAGAATGGATATTTAAATGGTGGATTTGGAAGAAGGTCATTTTATTGACACTTTTAAGAAACAACCATAGTTTTAGGACTATTTCAAAAAAATAAGCCCATTCAATATGTTTTTGTTTACAGCTACCCCACTGTAATCAACTGAAAAATAATGGCCAAAGTCCATTGGTTCTAAAAAGTTCTTTTAAGAGCTTTTTTGATTTTAAAATGGATTTAAAAATAAATAAATAAAAAATAATTCATTTGAGAAGTTTTTTAAAATTTGAACTGAATTTTGAATATAACGAACAAAATGCTTATTCATTGAAGGTGTTCATGGTTTGGAAGTTATTGCTAAGGATCATGTGAAATGAATTGGTTAGAAAGTGTTCAATGATCATCAGCCAAGCATGGTAAAAAAAGCTTATTAAACCTTATTAAAATTTTATTAAAAATTCCAAAATGAAGTAAATTGTGAATCATTCAAACAGTTAAAATAGAAAAAGTGGGGGAGCAGATCCCTCTGCCCTCCCATGTAGGTTTATATTCGTCCCTGAATTCAATGTTTTTCTCTGTTACCCTATGGCAACGGTACATTGAGGTATGCTTGATGCGATACCTATTGAGTTCGAGTTTTCACTTGTAAAGCACTTAATTTGTACTTACCACAAACATTCCAGGTTTCGAAGATGTTGCATAGTATATCTTTTTGTAACCATTGGCTTTGTAATTGTAGTCAACCCATTTACCGTTCTTGTACAGCTGAACAGACCTGTGTCTTGGTGACAGACTGGTCCTGTACTGTATGGTTCTGGCCTTAATACCTGCTTTGGTTAATTGACTCATTAGAACTGCACTGTTAGTCCAACAATCACCTACACCCTTACCTGAAGATGAGTAAGAGTATGTGTAAACTGATGCTGCTTTTACTTTTTTGTAGACTTTTTTGTAGGTCACTATTTTTTTGTACTTGTAGTACTTCTTGTACTTGTAGTATTTTTTGTGGTGTTTGTAGTAGGCTACTTTTTTGTAGTAAGCCACCTTTTTGTACTTTACAACTTTTTTATAGTAGTATGAAGCTGCACTAGCTTCTGCAACACTTCCACTGTTTCCATTTGAATTTAAACTTACTTTTTCTTGTACGCTTAGCGTACCCTGGCTCTGATCCCCTGCTCCCATTGATCCTGGGATAATGCATATAGCAATAGCTACCGCAAAGAGAAACGCGCCAACATGTAGTCGCCTAATTATACCGCCTCCATACCCGTAATACTTTGACTACGGGAATCTTTGGATATTTAATGGATCACCGTGATCCATATATAAAGGTTTTGATTCAATTTCCAAAAAAAGGCACGTAGCGTGCTCTTTTTTAGATTTAAAACGCTTTATGAGGTTATTGAAATAGATGATTTTGGATAAGGATTATCCATTGTTGTTTCTAGTAAATCACCTCATTTTAAAGCCCATTCCCCAAAAATACCCCTATCCGATCCTTTTGTAGAGAGGTAAATGCATTGCGATTGAACCATAATTTATGAAATTCTTTTTTTTAAATAGATACCTTGTTTTTAGGGATTAAATAACCTTATAACCATTTAAAACAGAGATAGGCTCAAATCAGATTATTCTAAAAGGATTTAATATAAAATTTGGAAATCTTAATAAAAAGCCTTGAAACTGCAAAAATTGTAGTAAAATTTAGGGGAATTCAATTAAAAGTTTCCATCACCAACCAGTATTCAAAGTATAAATTCTGGAGTGATGAATCATCACAATAGATGTGAATTATGGCACGAGTATATATAGATTTCATGAAAAATAGTGATTGTTAATAAATTTTCTGAGGGGTTTTTAGTGTATTTTATATTACTTTACAGGGCATTAATATTAAATTATGTTGATTTCTATTGAAAACATCACCATCATGGGATCTACTTGATTTGCACAACTACCCATAAAGACATTATATATATATATATAATACAGCAACTCACCAACACCTCATTATAAATATAATACAATCCAATTTTAATGAAAGGTAGTCTATGTTATAAAGAGCTATTTTGAATGCTAAATTTAAGATTATAAATTGAATGATGACCATGCTACTTAAAGATGAAAATAAAAGGGACCTTGAAAAGAAGGGTTACAGGTTTGCAGGCAAACACCGCCATGCAGCTGCAAAGGTCTGTCACTGGACCCGTAAAAGTCTAGTTGATGAAGGCGTATGTTACAAAGAAAGATTTTACGGTATTGAAAGCCACAGATGCCTCCAGATGTCTCCAAGCATTCCTTTCTGCCACCATAAATGTATGTTCTGCTGGAGGGATGTTTCCATAACCAAGACAGAATGGGTTGAGGAGTACGATGAACCAAAAGAGATCATAGAGGATTGCATAGAAAGCCAGCGAAATCTTCTATGTGGTTTCTTTGGAAACCCAAATGTCAACATGAAAAAAATTAAGGAAGCCCAGGACCCCAGAAATGCTGCTATATCCCTTGCAGGAGAACCCATGTTATACCCTGAGATAGAGGGACTTCTTGAAGAGTTTAAGAGGAGGGATTTCACAACCTTCCTCGTGACCAATGGAATGACACCTTCAAAGCTGGAAGCACTTGAAACAGAACCAACACAGCTTTATGTATCCCTCGATGCACCAAACGAAGATTATTACAAGGACCTGTGCAAGCCACAGATAGACAATGGTTGGAAGCTTCTGAACCAATCCCTTGACCTTCTATCAAGTTTCGATTGCAGAACTGTTCTCAGAACAACCTGTGTCAAGGGTTACAACATGATCAAACCTGAAGGTTATGCAGAACTAATCAGAAGGAGTGATCCTGATTTTGTTGAGATAAAGGCCTACATGTACGTTGGAAATTCCAGAAAACGCCTTGAACTAGGTAACATGCCACTTTTCAGTGAAGTTAAGGAGTTTGCAGAGTCTGTTGCAAAGCTTTGTGGCCGTGAAGTTGTTGATGAAGCTCAGGAAAGTCGTGTTGTACTTTTATCATAAAAGATCATGCTTCAATTTAAGCATTCAGTTTAAATTTTCTTGCCCCATTTTTTATTTTCTTAAACTATTTTTTAAAATTTTTAATTTTTAAATGTTCCAATCTCAGTTTCTAAAGGAATCAGAAATGATTTTAGAAATTTATACACTCCAAAGAATATTATACACTCCACAAAATTTAATTAAGATGTTAATCATAGCTATACGAAAATATGAAAGGAGTGTTAACATGAAAAAACTACTGGTTGGATTGATTTTAATACTCGTATCTTTAAGTCCCATATACGCTACTTCTGGATTTGCAGTGACCTACGGTGAGGCAACCTACTCAAACACTGCCTGGAAGAATTCAGTTACAACTTACTTCCAGTCCCATACAGATAAAAACCTCAACGATGCATCTTCAAAGGTTATCACTGCCTCTGAAGTGAATGCAGTGTCCAAGGGGGTTACAGGGAAAACCTACAGCTCGAGTCAGATATACTCCTGTGCAATGGTGGATCTCAGCTACTCCAATGGAATCAAGATCGTAGTTGATAAGAGTAAGATAACCACGGTGACCCCTAAGATGTACGCCAACGCACTTAAATCAACTGGAATAGAAAATGGTTACGTTGTTGTAACTTCACCAGTCAGTGCTTCAGGTGAATCAGCACTTGCAGGTGTCCTCAAATCATATGAAATTGCAGTTGGAACTTCAATACCTGAACAAGCAAAAAAAGCAGCCACTGAAGAACTTTACACCGAAACGCAGATAGCCAACCAAACAGGACAGAGCGGAGATAACATTGCAACCCTCTTCGATAAGGTGAAAACCGAAGCACAGAAACAGAACACCCAAAATGCTACCCAGATCAAGATCATAGTTGTGAACATTGCAAACAGCATGAACATCAACCTAACTGATAGCCAGGCCCAGCAAATTGCAGATGCAGTTGCAGGTTCCCTACAGGCACAATCAAGCCTTACAGACTTTAAGAATCAACTTCAAAGTGTTACAGACCAGGCAAGCCAAGCGAGTGGAATATTGAGTCAGATATGGAACTATCTCCAGGGACTGTACGACTACTTGGCAGGTGTTATCTCAGGTCAAAGCCTGTGATCACTGAATCTCCTTTTTTTTAAATATTTCTTTCTAAATATTTCCAGCAATTAGTAGATACTGGAAATCACAAAGAATTGGGGTTATGCTAAAAAGAATGTGAATTGAATGAACTATTTGAATAAATGAACTGAATAAATCCATCAATTTAATTCATGAAAAAATTATAGATACCCTATCCAACAAGGATAGTTTAAAAGTGTGAAACTATTAATTATAATATCAGTACGCATTAAAAAAACAAGAAACGATCCTTTATTTAAAACCTTTAGTTTAAAATATCATATTATTAATAGCGATTTATAGTGATAAACATGCTCATAGCTCAAAACCATCTTCAGTTCATACTGGAAGTTGCAATAATGATTCACGTGGGAGTACTGCTCTTTTTCAATGTAATAACCATTCCATTGAGTATGGTTCTCTTCCTCTCCCTTTTACTAACTGCCCTACTGGCACTGGTATTTGGATTGGATACAACCTTCCTTTTCTTACCATTTCTCTCGCACCATGAATTCACACATCCATTCGGACCACTGGCTGTATTTGGATGGGTAACACTTGCTGCATCTGCAAGTCTTCTGAGTGAAGTGGACATTAAATCCTCATCCATCAAAGCAATTTCCTACATCCTTTTCTTTGTCATAGCAATTGCAGGAGGTCTTATGCACAGGTCATTCCTCCTACTCTGGTTCCTCGGGTGGATCATTGGAACCATCATAATGTCCAAAAGCTTCAAAAGAACCTCTCAAATCACCCCAAAAAGGGTTATAACAGTTTTAATTGCAGCCCTTGGAAGCTTTGGATTGCTTGAACTGCTTTCAAGAATATTCAACAAAGCGGTGCTAAGCCCTCTCCTGAGGATTTCACGTATAGAAGATAATGCAATGCCAAGCCTCAGCATGGTGGTTCATAACACAACCTTCTGGGGACACGTGCAGGGATCCTGTTACTGGGGAGCCAACTGCCTTGGAGGATCCGATGGTTACGTATCCCTTCCAATGAATCTCATAAATTTCTTCACACTGCCATTCCCACTCTTCTTTGGTGTGCTGGTTACAAAAAAAGATGTAATAGATTACATGCTCCCTGGAATATTTGGAATAGCATTCGACTTTGGATACGGAAGTTTAATGCTCTTCATGGGCTGGTGCCTCCTTGTGATGTTCACGGGATTCTACATACTCAGAAAATACAGAACCACACGTAAAAATGGTAGCAGAAGATACCTTGGCCGTGAAGCACTTCTAATAGGTGCCCTTACAGCATTCATATGCCAGACACTCATAGGACTGTTCCTCTTCAACAGAAGCATCAATGGGGCTGCAATGCTAACATACATGCTGCTTTCAGCACTGGTCATGGCCCACGCTGTCAACGTTAAAACCAGAGTCTGATTTAATTAAATCAAATCTTTTTTAAAATCTTTTTTAAAATAAATTTTTTTTTGTAAAAATAATTGAGCAAAAAAAGGTTTTTAAGGGGGCGGGGCAACATCCAAGAACCTACTTCAAGCACATCCATAAGAGTAGATCAATACTTCCTGTGCTTAATTCCCATGATCAAATGGCCCCCTTAATATAAACAGCAGCAGCTCGCAGAATTGTGTAAAGTCATTGCAAAACTGTATGAAATATTAGGAGTTACTTTAAAATAAATGCAAGAAAAGATGTAGGCCAAATGGAAGGATTGTTGAAGGTTAAAAAATGAAGTTATGTTCAGGTCATTGACCTGCAGATTTCAACTGCCTTTCTTGCTGCTTCTTCCATGGAAGTTTCAAATGAGAGACCTGCTTCAGCAAGTATCTTCTGACCTTCCTCCTCATTTGTACCTGTTAAACGTATGACGATTGGAACCTTACGGCTCGAAGAGTTCATAACATCAAGAACACCCCTTGCAACATCATCAGCCCTTGTTATACCTCCAAGAACATTTAAAAAGACCACCTTAACGTTTTCATCTGATATAACTATGTTCAAAGCCTTTGCAATACTTTCTTCCGATGCGCCACCACCTATATCCAGGAATGTGGCAGGTTTGCCTCCGTAAAGGTGTAACATGTCCATTCCACTGAGTGTAAGACCTGCACCGTTTCCAATGACTGCAATATTCCCCTTGAGCTTAACGTAGGCAAATTCAGGTTTGTGCACATGTTCAAGTTCTGCAAGTTTTTTCTGCCTGTAAAAAGCATCATCATCCACTTCAAATTTAGCATCAGCTGCAAAAAGTTCTTTTCCTGTAAATACAAGGGGGTTTATCTCAGCTATTGTTAGATCGTAGTCCTTGAATGCCTGGAAAAGTTTCCATATTATGGAACCAACCTTGGATATCAGATTGCTTGGAACACCCATTTTAATGGCTACTTCACGTGCCTGGTAGGGTAAAAATTCTTCAAGTGGATTTAAAGGGTATCTGATGATCTTTTCAGGGTTTTTCTTGGCAACTTCCTCGATGTCCATACCTCCCTGAAGACTTGCCAGTACCAGGGGTTTTTTGGTGGACCTGTCCAGAACAACGCTGACATAGAATTCAGATTGGATGTTGAGCTTTTCCTCAACAAGTACTATCTCCACAGGTTCTCCATTCACTTCAGACCCAAGAAGGCTTTCTGCAACAGTGTAAGCTTCAGATGGTGTTTCTGCAAATTTTATCCCACCAGCTTTACCTCTACCACCTACAAGAACCTGAGATTTGATTGCAACAGGTTTTCCTATTTTTTCAGCCGCTTTTTGAGATTCCTCAGGGTTTTCTGCAACGATACTCTCAGGCACAGGAATTCCCTCCACCTGGAATATTTTTTTAGCTATGTACTCGTGAATCTTCAAGTTAATCATCCTCCCCGACTAGAGCCGTTCCTGCATCAAATGCAGCAAGGTTCTTATCCTCAGTACCTGGTGGAACACTTTCTACCACCGCCTGTCGGGCTGCTTCTTCAGATATGACCTTTGTTATCCGTGCTATTGCACCTATCATCACTATGTTTGCAACGATCTTCAATCCAACAACTTCCTCAGCTGTTCTGGTTACAGGTGCCTTGTGGAACTTTATGTTGTGCTCCTCAACAAAGGGCATGATCTCTTCTTCAACTATCATGTCTGGATCAACTATCAGTGTGCCCCCCTCCTTTAGATCATCGAGATAAGCCATCAATGCCTCATGGGATAGTGCAACAAAGATATCTGGCCTTTGAACCTTTGGATAGTCTATCTCATCATCACTTATTACAACTTCAGTTCTTGAAGCCCCACCTCTGGCCTCAGGACCATAAGATTGAGTTTGAACAGCATTTATTCCATCATGAAGGGCTGCAGCTTTTCCTATAACTATACCCGTAAGGATTATACCCTGACCTCCAAAACCTGCTATCCTTATGTCTTTACGCATCTTCTAGTCCTCCTTGTAAGCTGACTTCACAGATTTGGGGGTTCCACTTTGACATTTATCTGCAATGAGCTTGCAGAGTTTTTCTGAAAATTCAGGTGCTGTTTTATCCTGGAATTCTCCTATGACAATTTTTCCTTCAAGTTCTTCTTCAGAAAGTTCTTCTGCTTGCTTTTTAAATATGCTGGCATCCTTCATCCAGTTCAGCATATCAATTGGTGAACGCATCTTGTTCTTACGTCCAAAGTAGGTTGGACATTGTGACATTGCTTCAACAAATGAGAACCCCTTATTTTGTAGACCTCTTTTTATGGAGTAGGAAAGCATTGAAGGATTTGCTGTTGTCCACCGTGCAACGTAGGTTGCACCAGCTGCTTTCACAAGCCCTGAAAGGTCGAATGGTCTTTCAATTGCCCCATATGGTGCAGTACTTCCGTAACTTCCCCTGGGACTCGTTGGACTTATCTGCCCACCAGTCATACCGTATATACTGTTGTTTATACAGATAACGGTCAGATCTATGTTCCTCCTTGCACCGTGTATTAAATGGTTTCCTCCTATTGCTGCTGCATCACCATCTCCTGTGAACACCACAACATCGAGGTCAGGATTTGCAAGTTTCAGTCCTGTTGCAAAGGATATTGGTCTTCCATGGGTTGTGTGGAGTGAATCACACTTAACATAGCCAGGTATTCTTGAGGAACACCCTATACCTGAAACGAGCACGAGATTTTCAAAGTCGATCTCTGCAAGTTCCATGGCTTTGAAGAATGCGTTCATGACGATACCATTTCCACATCCAGGACAGAAGATGTTTGGAAGTCTTTCCTTCCGGAGGTACTTCATAAAACGGCTTTCCTTCTTTTCATCCATCTTATCTCATCTCCATATAATATATTATCATTAAATCCAGTATCATCCTTAAATTTGTTCTTAAATTAATATTTTTAAGTTATTCTTCAAATTCAGTCACGAATGCTCGTAAAATTGGATTTGAATATTTAAGGTGTTATTAGCTTCAGATCTAATTAAATTAAGTTTCAATCAGATTTTATTTTTTCAAGTATCTCCTCAGGTAGATGCATCTCTCCACCGATCTTTGGGAGGAGTTCAACTTCTTTATCCCTGAGAACTCTTTGAACCTCGTTAAATACCTGTCCAAGGTTCATCTCTACAACAAGAACCCTTTTGGCGTTGAGGGTTGCGTTGATCAGTTTTTCTTCAGGGAATGGCCAGACAGTTTCAAGTTTCACAAAGCCTGCTTTTATTCCATTTTCCCTTGCATTTTTAACTGCTGTAAGAGCTGATCTTGACGGTGCACCGTAGGATACAACTACAACATCTGCGTCATCTGTGAAATCAGTTTTTATACGGGTTATTTCATCCCGGTTTTTCAGGATCTTATCACAAAGTCTTCTAACCAGTTTTGAATGGGATTCCGGGTTTGATGTATCTGGATATCCCCTCTCATCATGGGTCAGTCCTGTGATGTGCATCTTGTATCCGTCACCGAAGGCTGGCATTCTTGATGTTCCAGTAGGATCCGCCTTGTAGGGCAGGAAATCTTCAGGAGATTCTTCAGGCATTTTCCTTGGTGTGATGTCAACGTGCTCAGGTATGGTGATCTTCTCCCTCATGTGGCCCACGATCTCATCGCCCATGACCATGACTGGTACACGGTACTTCTCAGCCAGGTTGAATGCTTCCACTGTGAAGTCGAAACATTCCTGAACAGATGATGGAGAAAGGGTTATTACTTCATAGTCTCCATGGGATCCCCAGCGTGCCTGCATCATGTCACTCTGGGCAGCCCTTGTTGGCTGGCCTGTGGATGGTGATCCACGTTGCATGTTCACGATTACAAGGGGTGTTTCTGTCATGGCTGCGTATCCCAAATGCTCCATCATGAGTGAGAATCCTGGACCGGATGTTGCGGTCATTGCCTTCATCCCACCCCAGACAGCACCAATAACTGCCCCTAAGGCGGATATTTCATCTTCCATCTGTATGAATGAACCTCCCTCCCTTGGGAGGAAAATCGCCATGTCTTCGGCTATTTCGGTTGATGGTGTGATTGGGTATCCTGCAAAGAACCTGCAGCCTGCCTTAATGGCGCCTCTGGCACAGGCCTCGTTTCCCTGTATAAAGAATTGATCAGTCTTCATCCTCTTCACCCACCCTTATTGCTTGATCTGGACACATTAAAGTGCAAGTACCGCATCTGGTGCATCTCTCCCCATGTGCAGGTACCGGCAGACGCACACCCTTTTTGTTGGGTGTTTTTGACTGTTCGTAAACCTTTTTGGGGCAGAACTCAGTGCAGATATTGCATCCTTTACATAAATTCTCATTAACGGTTATCATATTCATTTCCCTAATTTGTGGTAATTAAACATAAATTTATCAATATTGATGTATAGCCCTAATAATATAAAAATTAATGCAGAATCTAGGGATATAATATCCTGATCCAAAACGTGCAAAATAAAATTAGTATACTTAAATTCTTTATAGAAACTATCTAATACATAGATTTAAATCAGTTATAATGGTGGATCTAAGAAGTTCCGAGGATTATCTGGACTAATTACTTTAAAAATCATGGCTAAACAGAATATTACGGCCATAATCATGAAAAAAGAGGTTATTACAGTTGCGTTATAATTACCAGTTGGAAGTGGCATAGTACCTAATCCCCAAGCTTCCACAAAAAATAGAATTGCTGTTAAAAAATAGAATAATCGCCTAGAATTTATGTTTAATACTAATCCTTGACTTTTAACACGGATTAAAACAAAAATCATGCTGAATGCTAAACCAATGATTCCTAAAGTAAGTATTTGACTTGGATTGTACACAACACTTGAAATACACGCTAAACTTACAAGTATTAAGGCTGCGGGGGTGCGCAGATATTCTGTTGGCCTGGCTGTTTTTTTCCTTTCTACAATTTTTTCATCCGGAAAATCCGGCATAACACTATATTTAAAATTTCCACCACATTCACATTCATCCGGGAAATCTTTGGGCGACTCGTCTTTATGTACTTCATAGTATGCGCCACATTTATTACAAACAAGATAACCCCTAGTTGACGGTTTTAAAAATTGTATTTGATCAACTATTTTGTTTAATTCAGAGTTAAGATAATTTTCTCCATAAACTCTTTTGTCTGCAGACATTAAACCTCCATGAAATACTCTGGAAATTTCTAAACACGTTTTCTCCCCATTTAAAATCCTAAGTTTATACCTATATTCAATCGGAAGACGTTTATAAGCCAACGAATCACCAAAACGCCTCTTAACATAAACACCATCTATTGCAGTTCCATCATCTAAACTGTACTCTCTCTTCCTAAATATGAAATCAATGTAACCAGATAACTTTTCAACCGATATGGAACCAAAATCAAATAAATAACTATCTCCAGTCCACTTAAAGGGCACCCTCATTAATTGCAAAACTTCATCAGGATCCAAACCTTTACGTCTAGATTCATTCCTTATCTTAACTTCCACACTAGAAACCAATCCGAAGACCTCACTAAAATCAGCACAGATATTACAATATAATTTTTCATTTCTTATGCCATCTTTATTTTTTATAATTTTGAATTGTCAGGTTGTTTTGTCTGAATAAACCTTGATAGTACCTTTAAGTCCATTTTGTGAAATTACAATGCATTTAATCGAAGAACCATCCAAATATATAGTGCCTGTTTTATTTTTATCATTTTTATATAACGAAATCTCTTTGTAGTAAATTAAACTGTTATGTTGATGAATTAAATTTTCATTTGTTACATTAACATTGTATCCTTCGATAGTAAGTCCACTATTACCCTTAATTGGCTGTGTCCACGATAAATTATACTCCACTCTAATTTTTGATGTTCCTGAAGGTATTGCAGCAATAACAGTACCATTAACGGATTTATATCACCTACATTATAAGTTCCAATCAATGTACTGTTTGTAACAACTGCTTTTTGTGTTGATGTGAACCCCACCAAACAAATAACCAAAATTAAAACCCCAATAAACGCTAGATTCCGTTTATTATTTAACAAAGACTTCAACTTATCTTTTAAGTTCTGTTTTTCAGAAATTATGTCCTCTGCGGAGTTATCATCTAAATCCTGAACAAACTTTAAATTTCCACCGCACTCACACTTATCACTGAAATCCTCAGGGGATTCACCAGGCTGTAACTGGTAGTATCCTCCACATTTCTCACAGACTAAATATCCATTGCTTTCAGATAGATAGAATAATGCTGCGGATCTGTAGATGTAGATCTCTATGTAGGGAACTATGAGCAATAGGATTAGCAGAACTCCTACAATTTTAAGCGAAGCTAAACTGACAATGGCTACAACGAAAGCCCCTATAATTATAACAATTAAACCAATGATTATGGCACTTATATACAATTTTACAAGGTTACCCCAACCGATATTAGAGATTTTGTTGAATATTTCGCGGACTTCAAATGCTGCCCCAAGATCATCATAAAATGCCATATTCGCCAATGCCATTAAAAATACCGGAGGCATTAGAATCAAGTAAAAAATTGCAATTAAAATCAAAATTCCAAGGAGTATTACAACACTATTTCCCATAATGCCTGCAGTTAAACCTAAACCTAATCCCCCAACTACCATAATCAAGAAAAGAGGAAGTATATAACCAATAACAACCACAAATGCTTTGATACCATCTACAAACATATCAAACCCATTATTAAAATCTGGGAGTTCTTCAAAACCCGCAAAAGAATATTTCAGAATTCTGATCTTATACCCATATACAAATAACCCAAATATTAACCCAAAAAGACCTGAAATGGCTAATAAGATCATGGTCATGCCTAAAGATTGAAGAATATCTAGAGATTCAAAACAGAATTTAAACTACTCAGCATTACAATGATTCCCAAAATCAAAAGCTTCTTCCAATTTGAAAAGGGATATTTAACGGAATTTCTTACTATTTCCCCAACCTTCATGAGCATTACACCTATAAACAATTGAAATCAATATTATATTAACAAAACAAAATAATATTTAATACTTTCTATTTTATTCTTATATAACCTAGTGAAAGCATCCTTAGAACGATTTTCAGGATATTCTTTAAAAATAAGATAATATTATTAATTCTTTCAAAATAATTTCTTTATTAATCAAGTTTAAAAAGATTTTAAATCCAATAGAAATCCTTAGATGTCTAATTCAAATAATCAACAAAGCTTTTAAAAAAAGAGAAGTGATTAGCATGCATAAAACTCATTTTCAATATTAAAAAGTGATGATAAAAAATTCCGAATTGAGAAGTTAAATAAAATTCAATGAAAAAAATCAAAAAATAGTTTCATGGAATAATCTCAAGGTAATGAGCTTCATTTGCACCTGCATTGAACTCTATACTCTTAACTCCATCCATTATATCCTCAAATATCTGCCATAATGTATCATCATCTGCGTAAACACAAAAAACATTTTTATCTTTGAGTGTAACCTTCTCAACACCTTCATAATCCTTTTTAAGGTCTTGATATATTTCCTCAGCAGTAATATTAGCTGTTTCATCTTCTTTTTTAGTGGTTACGTTAGTGTTATCCATGATGTTTCCTCCAATGAAAATTGAATCATTAATTCTTCTTAATCAATTTTAAATTCAATAAACCATAAAGTTCCAAACTTTTCTTACGATTAGATCATTTAATTGTTGGATTAATAATTAATATACAATGCCTCAGAATATCTTTTTAAAATTGTTTTTATTAAAAATAAAAAGAGATTAATATTTTGATTATTTGCTTTTTTATTTAATAATTTATTCGTGAAAATTTTTAATCCAAAATCCAATCAGGCTTATTCGATCTTTTCAATGTACATGAGAGGATAGTTAAGCTCCTCAACGTACTTCAACCGGACAACGACCTTTTTATTACCGTAAACCGCCCAGACTCTTACATCCAGCATCTCACCTGTCAGGGAGATGTAATCGTATTCATTCTCAACTGCTTGGAGCGTGTCTCTGTCTATGGTAACCTCTAACTTGTCTATGCATGGCTGGAGTTCCATTGCATCCTTTATGGATCTTTCAAGGGAATCTGCACTTCGGATACTGACAGGTGTTCCAACGAACTGATGGAACAGTGCACCCATGGTTATTGCACCCTCAAATATTGCCCGCTCCCTCTCTGAAATGTTACTGAAATACTTGGAATCCACATCTATCTCATCCACAGTTTCTGCATTCAAATTTGTATCCAATTTCCTTGAGTTCTCTTTCATTCAAAACACCTGTTAATACGATATCTAATAAAAAAATGAGATGTGTATCATCTACATCCAAAAAGTTAAAGACTGAAACCTAAAAACCAGCCAAACTGTTCATCCAAGATAATCCCGATGCAACAGCATCTGGAAGGGGCTGGTAGAAGTATGCTGACACAAGCAGCAGCGTAAATATGGCCGTTGCTGCAAATATCAGGATCTTATCCTCCTTAACTGGATACAAATAGCTCAGTATCGTTCCCACTGCAAAAAAACCTGCCATTATGAGGAATGCATATTCAGGGTTGTCCGGAGGTTTTGTCTCGGTTTTCTGTATTGGATATATGTTACCCTGTTTTGCCTCTATTATCATCCTTTGAGCTGATGATCCCAATGGATAACACGTTATTAAAAACAATACTTTGCCCTGTTCTACAGATAATCTGTAGGAAGCTGGAACTATCGTTGAGTTGATAACCGTGTATTCCACGTTGCCTATACCTGGCCATTCAAGGGTTATGTTGTCCCCTGCCTTAAGCTCGTTGAGCCTTAGAAATGGTGAACCGTGAAGAGTTCTGTGGCCAAAAAGAACAACCGTCCCCTGTCCTGGTTTGGAAGATGCAGGCTCATGGTAAACACCGTAGTTTATTGATTTATTGTTTATGGGCTGATCAACACCTATCTCAGATATTTTCAGGTAGGGTGTGTCTGAGATGTTACGGGTTACCTCCTGTGCAGAGGCATAGTAGTTCACCTCCACAACGCAGTAGAGTGAAATTATGAAAGTCCCATCACAACGAAGATTGTCGAAATTTTCATGGTTATTAATTATGGAAGTCCCCTTTAAGAAACCTTTGATTCATTTCAAAAATTAAACGAAGTTAGCAAAATTTTTCACACAGATCAATCATGATTCCTGCAGTTTTAATTTCAATTTCAGCCAAGGATCACTCAAAAACAGTACATATAACATACAGTAACCTATTAAAACCTATTAAAATTGTTATAACATTAGAACGCGTTGATTTAAAAAAAATAGTATTAAAAAAATATTATTAACTGACTGTTAATGTTAACAGCCAGTTTTAGGCCCTTCTTCAATTGTAGATCGCTTTTAGTTCATTGATCATCCATGTTGGTGCTGCTTGGGTTGGAACAGTGAGCATTACACTGTCCATGTTCTGTATCAAGAACGGAGCCTTATCCCTTGGAACCTCGAGGAGTATCATGTACTGAGCATCAAGTTCTCCAGTATTGGACAACATCTCATAGTCAGACAGCCTCCATCCATAGGAGCTTAAAAGGGAAGTTATCTGCTTCTGATTCCATGTTCTGGATGCTGCAGCCTTTAAGAGTTCTTGAACATTTGTTACTTGAACAGATTTAGAATATGAAGAACCTGAGCCCGATCCTGATCCTGAGGCATTTGTTGTTGAGAAAGCCGCAGCAGCATTTGCAGCTGACTGTGCCTGCGTCAGGTTAGCATCTATGGTTCCAGTACTGCTTGACCTCAGAATTGCCAGAACTGTTGCTCCACTGATTTCAGGGCTTGTACTTGTACTTGTGTTAGTTTCATTTCCACTACTCTGTGTGGAAGCATTGGTTCTGAGGTACACATCCACCGTGTTTCCAACAGTAACAAGGCCTCCTGCAGCTTGAAGTCTGGAAACCAGTATTGGAACTGCAACTGTGTCTGGTGTTTCAATATCCATGTTGGATAGAACAGTTGCATCTGCTTCATTAACAATTTCCTGGGCAGTTGTAACGTTCATCATACGATCCTTCTCACCACCAGAAGTTTGACCTGTCGAAGTATTTCCAGCGGTATAGGTTATCATCACCCTATTGTAAGCATCCTTCTTACTGTTGATCTGCTGGTTTTGATACGTTCTCCAGGAAGTTGTTGCAGGTCCAAGAACATCCACTGCCAGTACCTGATCCGGAGTCACACTGCTATCGATCTCAGCCAGAAGTATTTGTTTCTTTGGATCAGAGGCTAAACCTCCTTTGAAGTAGGAGTTAACCTCGTTGTACTTCTGCATTTTAGCATTGTTAAGTGTATCCTGGTACGGTGCATAGAAAAGGAAGTAGTAACCTACTACAGCAACAACTATGAGTATAACACCAAAGACGGCCGCACCAACCAGGGTTTTCTGGTCATCATCGGGAAGTTTCCTTCCAAATCCACCACCTCCACCTAAACCTCCAAAACCTGAAGATTTTTTCTCAGGAGGTTTTAACCTAGGTTTAGAATCCATAGGCTTCTTTTGAGGTCTGGGCATTGGCCTTGGTATTTTTTTATTGTTGGAAGGTTTTTCACCCAGATCACTGGTAGACTTACCTTTTTCATTGCTCCCCGATACCTTACCCATCATGTCCTTGAGTCGTCCCCCCATGTCAGACTCGGACTTTTTCCCATTTTTACGGAGATCAGGGGTGTCTTTTTTATCTTTATCCTTTTTTCCTAGTATTTTATCTAACATTTGGACCACTTCTACGAAGATTGGCGTATAAATCCATAACCGGCACTGCTAACAAATAGGTTACTGCAAGGACGAACAAAAGCTTTGCAGGGAGATACGCAATTATGGAGAGAATGTTCTGGGGCAAACATGTTGAAACTATTAGGATACTACCTACCGCAACAACCAGCGCACCCTTAAATTTTGGATACTCAACTGTACTTATCATGAACACAGATACCACCATCATCATGACCAGTGCCAAGTCCATCTGAAATATTCCTGAGATATAAAATGATCCAAGAATCAATGCTGTCGATGGTATAGGTAGACCAACGAATTTATCCCCACTTGAATTTGCAGTTAAATCTGCAAGTACATTGAACCTTGCAAGTCGTAATATCCCACATATAACTATTAGGAGAGCTACTACTATATTAAGGTATGGTATGGAATATGTTACGCATGCAGAATACAAAAGCATTCCGGGTGCAACACCAAAGGATATCACGTCTGCCAGTGAGTCAATATTTTTTCCAAATCCAAATTCATCAACCCTTTTTGTGTGTCTGGCAACCCAACCATCTAACGAGTCAAATATCACTGCAATGAGCATAAACTTTGCTGCAAGAACTAGATTCCCTGACATGACCATCACAATGGATAAAAATCCAAAAGAGGCATTTCCAAGGGAAACCAAATCTGCATAAGAAATAAAATCCTTCATATTCATAATTAAACTCCTTTAAAATCCTTTTTATGATTCATATCCTAGTTTAAGTAGTTTCAGGAGTTACTTGTTCTGTTTTTTGATTCAATTCCAACATGACATTTTCAATGAGTTCTGCCATGATGGTCTCTCCAGCCTTGGGTCTGTGACCTTCAGAAACCTTGATATCAAATTTTCCATAGGGCAGTATGAGGTCCACCCTGGAACCAAATTTTATCATACCCAGCTTGTCCCCTATTTCAAGTTTATCACCCACTTGAACATACTGAACTATTCTCCGGGCTACAAAACCTGCTATCTGAATTACTCCCACTTTCCCATAATCTGAATCTATCACTATTAAGTTCTTTTCGTTTTCCTTCTCAACGTTTTTCCATGCCATCCTAAATTTTCCAGGGCAGTACTTGGTTTTCACAACTTCACCTGAAACTGGTGCCCGCTGCACATGCACATCGAATGGGGACATGAAGGTACTTATACGAAGCCCCCTCTCCCCATCATCTAGAAGATATTCCATAAGGGGATAGTCACGATCAACTGTTTCTATTTTGTCTATACGCCCGGTGAATATTCTTCCATCTGCAGGTGCGACAACAACTCCTTCATCAGAGGGTATTTCACGCCTTGGATCTCGGAAGAACTGCATTAAAAATGCTATTGCCGAAAATAAGATGAAAGTCACAATAACGTAACCAAATAAGAAGGGTAAAACTGCTATTGTTAATAATATTCCCACTTTTTTATAGGTTCCTTCCACGAACATGATGATCACTATCAATCAAAATGATTGCTCAACTGATTATTTTGTATGTAAATTCTACTTAGATTGTACTGATGTATAGACATTACCTTTAGCAACTCACTTCATCCATTTTTAATGAAGTTAACTTAAGTTTAAGGTTTAATGGATTTATCATACTTGCATTTGCTATGTAACAACATAAAACAATGGGTTGAATCGTTACTCAGAATATGTGATATATTAAACGAATAATCACAAGTATTGAGATCCTCTGATTTACCATTCTATTAATTTTACAATTTTGATATTCTATAGTTTTATATAATGTCACAACAGTTTATTTATAAACCTAGATTAATTTATAGATCAAATTTAATCACAGATTCATGATGGTTCATTTTCTTAAAGAATTATATTCTGAGGTCTTCATGGATCACTATATAATTAATATGTCGCTTAATTAAGAAATGATTTATTTTGAAGGGAATAGTATAATATGAATAAATCAGAAAAATTGGATACAATTTGGGAATAAATTTAAATGAATAAATTTGTAAATTGAGTCTTAACAAAAAAAAATATTGGATAAACTTTACAGTAGATTATTGTGGAAATAATATTCTAAAAATGATTTTAAACTGTACAAAAATCAACAGATACTTTTTAACATTCAATTGAGTCTATCCTAAAAATTATTACACCATGAAGAAGTGGTAAGATGATAGAGAATAAGATTAAAACCTTGAGGAAAGCTGCTAAAGTTTCTACAATGAGGAATTCAGATAGAATATGGTGTGTAATCGCAGGTAACGAAGAAATGGTCAATAGTGTTGCATATGCAGCTATAAAAGATAAAGATAGGGTTAAAATCCTCTGCAGGGAACATATAACCACTAAAGAATCATTCGTAACAAAGAAATTTGATTTCATACTTATATATGGAGATCTGGATAAGATAAGGGAATTAAGCTGGATCTGTAAAGAAAAAGGTGGGGCTTACATTAAAATAGCACCATACTACGCTATAAATGAATCTAACCTCCTTTTAACAGTGGGGCCCGAAGACTCCGTTAAGAAGTTCATGGGAGACTGTGAAAAGAACAGGGTCAAACTTTCATTTTTACTCGAAGATCAAACAACAGGGTTTATAGAAACTGATGTTTACCTAACAAACAAGTTACCTACTTTTATCAGAAACACAATTGATCCACTGTTTAAAATAGCGGATGTTGCTCTTTCAACGGTTCTAGTATCAACGACTGAGGATTACATTAAAAAAATCAAAGAAATTGCGAAATTAAACAAGGTATTCGTAATAGAATTCGACAAATTTTTAGAGGAGGACTGAAATGTTCAATTTATTTGGAAAAAAGGAAGAAACTGGAGAAGTAAAGAAAAAAGCATTAACAAGTACTTTAGGAATTGATTTAGGAACCCTGAATACTGTTGTTGCAAAACCATCTGGAGACAAATTCGACTTATACAAAATACCATCAGTGGTGGCTGTTAAAAAGGAAGAACCATCATACGTACTTGCAGTTGGTGAAGAAGCTAAAGCCATGCTCGGAAGAACACCTGAGGACATCATAGCAGTAAGACCACTCAGAAAGGGAGTTATAGAAAGTATAGCCCAGGCAGAAGCTCTTTTGGTTTACGCAATGGACAAGGGCTCTGGAGAATCCATGGACTCAATAGACAGGATCGTTGTTGGAATTCCTGGAGACGCATCAGAAGTTGAAAAACGTGCAGTTGAAGACATAGGTAAAAAAGCAGGTGCAAACTACGTTCTTGTGATAAGTGAAGGACTTTCAGCAGCAATAGGTGCAGGTCTTCCAATTGCAGAGGCATCAGGTACCATGGTCATAGACCTTGGAGCAGGTTCCAGTGACATCGTTGTCATTTCCCTTGGTGGAATCACAGACATCGAAACCATAAGAAACGGTGGAGATGACATAGACAACAACATAGTTGACAGGGTAAAAGAACTTTTCAACGTTGAAATAGGTATTCACGAAGCTGAAAACGCCAAGATAGAAGTTGGAATGGTTCATTCAAGTGTTGACCTGGAGAACCTTACCACATCAGCCATTGGAAAATGCATGGAAACCAACAAGCCTAAAAAGGTTGAAATAGATTCAAAACTTGTTGCAGATGCTGCAGAACCAATAGTTGTGAATTTAATCAAAGCATTAGCATTGGTACTCGAAAGGATGTCCCCAGAACTCATATCCGGTGTTTACAACAAAACAGTTGTTGTTGGTGGAACATCACAGCTTAGAGGATTAAAAGACAGGATATATGAGGAAGTTGGAGTTCCTGTGGAAATATCAGACGACCCAATGACCGTTGTTGCTAAAGGTGCTGCAATAGTAGCTGCAGAACCACGGGCACTTGAACCTGAAGTCCGCTTAAAAGCTATGAAATAATTATTTTCAATGTTTAATTGAAATAATTATTTATTTTATTTATTTTTAAGTTTTAGTTGGATGCTTCTTTTTGTATTAAATTTTGTAAATGGAATTATCGTATTTGCATTTAATTCGTTAAATTCCTGTACTTCAAGTTCATTACATCACAAGTCCCCTGAACTCCGTGCTAAATCTATTTAAACCACTTCCCTTAAACTATTTTAAACTAAAGTTAAACCATGGGACTGAAAAAATCCCATTAGAACATTGTAAAAGTATTATTAATTGAAGTTTGAACTGATCTTAAAAAGTTTGAACTGATCTTAAAAAATTGATGGGATTGCGTGGATACGAAACATTTACATTATGTTGTAAGTCCATGAACCACTCCTCAAAGGAATGTAACCATTAAAAAAAAGGACAATAAAATGAAGATAGCAGGAATAGATGAAGCAGGGAGGGGATCTGTAATTGGTCCCTTAGTTGTGTGTGGAGTGGCAGTAGAAGAGGAAAGGGAAAAATACCTGGAAAGACTCAAATTGAGGGATTCTAAAAAGTTATCTCCAAAGCGAAGAATCATACTTGCAAGGAAGATACGTAAAATTGCAGAATGTTGTCCTGTTAATATAACTGCCCAGGATATAGATCTACTTAGATCAAAGGATGTTAATCTAAACGAGATTGAAAAAATAGCAATAAAAAAGATCATAGGCGAATTAAAACCAGATAAGGTCATAATCGACTCCATGGATGTGAAGCCTGAGAGGCTGAAGTCTGAGGTTGAAGGTTACAGGGAGAACCTTGAGGTTGTTTCAGAACACAAGGCCGATGATAAGTACACCATTGTTTCAGCAGCATCCATAGTTGCGAAGGTTGAAAGGGATAAAGCAATAGCCAACCTTAGAAAGGAGTTTCCAAATATTGGATCGGGTTATCCAAGTGATCCCACAACCATCGCATTTCTCAAAGAAATACCCTACGATGAAATGCCAGATTTTGTGAGAAGATCCTGGTCAACCGTGTCAAAAATGAAGAAATGAGGACAAACCATGATATACGAATTCTTTACCAGCGGATTCACAACCATAATGGAGATGTTCAAAAGTGGAGGAGTTATAACCTATATAATCACCATAATCGGATTATACGGCGTTATATATTCATTCGAGAAGATATATTACCTTCGTAAGATATCCAAGGCGGATCTGCCACAGATAATGAGAGTTGTGAGTGATGCCATGGAGAATGGAGGTTCACTGGAGGCACTGCGCTCAATAGGAAAGTATCAAAATCCTCTCTCAAAGATCATCTCAGAAGCCCTTAAGATCGGTTACAGGAGCAAGAGTGAGGTTGAAGATGCAATGGAAAGGGTTTTCATTGTTGAAATGGGAAGGATGACCAAGGGACTTGACAGCATCAGAACCATAATCGAAATTGCACCCCTTCTTGGACTTATAGGAACTGTTCTGGGTATGTGGTACACCTTCAAGGCACTGGGAGTTAATGCCAACGCCACAGCAATGGCTGAGGGCATATACATAGCACTCATAACAACCATAGCGGGTCTGGCAGTTGCAATAATCACCCTACCCCTGTACTCCTACATAAACGGTAAGATAGAGGATGAACTGGATAAAATCGAGATAGCCAAAAAGATGACCAACTGGCGAACAGCAGAGATGAAGATAAATGTAGATTCAGGGATCGATGATGCTGTTCAGGCACTCAAAGAATCCAATGGTGTAGTTGAAGTCAGAAAACTCCTTGATTCAGAGGCCAATATCTGGATCTCCATAAACCCAAACATGCTTGAAAAGAGCATAAACAACATCATAAGGGAAAAATGCAACTGCAACGTGAAAATCGTGACGAGTAAACTGAGACAGTGAAATGGAAAGGAATTTAGAAGTGAAGAACATAGATGATCAAAAAGAAAAATTTAGAATTAAAGTAAATATAAATTCAGATAAATGGATTTGACCTATAAAAGTGAATTGATGGGATTATTTACAGCGAACAATGAGGAAGGCTTACATGACCCTTGATACCCAAAGATACCGGAATAAAATGAGGCAAAAACAGGCCAGAGTTAATCTAGTCCCACTTATAGATGTTATCTTCACCATCCTCATATTTTTGATGGTTACAAGCAGTTTTCAGGCTGCAGATACAGGTTCAGTTTCGGGTAAGCCTCAGGTAAGTCAGACAAATGGAACGTCTCAATATTACTTAATACCAGTCAATGGTCTTAAAAATGTTACAGTCAACGGTGTGGACATGTCAAAGGATATAAGAAACGATGCCATTGCTGTTCATACCGATGTCATAGATTACGGGGAGATAATAATAAAGGCTAAGGAAGGAACCATAATAATCACATCCCCCCCAAACATACCCACTGATAAAGCTGTGAGCATCCCCCAATCATGATGGGTTAAATTGAATTTTAATGGGTTTAAGATTCATTCAATGCCCATAACTTCTTTAACTAAGGGATCAGATTAAGTTCAATCCTGAAATGAAGTTATTGGACCTGATTAAATTCATGGAATTAATTAAGATGTTAAAAAAAGTATGGATGGTGATTTTATGTACCTTGGAAGAATAGTTGCAGTTGGAAGTACAAAAAATGGAAAATTCGCAGCATACAGAGTTTCAAGCCGTTCCTTCCCAAACAGAATGGCAAAAACCTTTGAAAAAAGGGTTTCAATAGTTCCTACAGAGGGAAATGAGAAGGACGTATTCCAAAATCCTTACATAGCCTACAACTGTGTCAGGATAGTTGGAGACGTTGCAGTGGTTACCAATGGTTCTCACACAGATATTATAGCAGAAAAAATAGCATCTGGAATGAACGTGCGGGATTCTATTGCCCTATCACTCATTGCAATGGACTACGAGAAGGATGATTACAACACCCCAAGGATAGCATGTGCAGTATCTCCAGAGGAGGGTTCTTACATTGGAATAGTGACCCATGACGATGTTATCGTTGAAAAGGTTCCAGAGGGAAGATCAGTTTACATATCAACCTACGAACAAACCCGCCCTGCATACGTTGACTTTGAAGCAGGAAATGCAGAGGATGCTGCCCAGTTCATAATGGATGGAGGCAAATTTGCAGAGTTCACAAACCCTGTGACCTCAGCTGCAGTTTTCATGAAGGATGGGAAATGGAACATAGGTTCTGTATAAAAGCATTGAATCATCATTAGTTATTGTTAAATTGATCATTGTTAAAAAAATTCAATTTTTTATTAAAAATTGTTGAAAGTTAATTTCTGATTGTGAAATCATTAATCAAAAGTTAATAGCGAATTTAAAAAACATGAGTTGTGTTATATGGAATTGAATCTCATAGGAATACCAGGCATACCCATTGTGAAGGAAGGAAACAACGTTGCAGATATCATATTAGATGCTTTGAAAGCAGAAAACCTTGAAATACTTGATGGTGATGTTCTGGTTATAGCAGAAACCATAGTATCCAAATCTGAGGGTAACATAATCCATCTCAAAAATTTAAAGCCAAGTGAACTTGCACTTGAACTTTCAGAGAAAACTGGGAAAACTCCGGAGATTGCAGAGGCGATACTCAGTGAATCAAATGAGATCATCAAGGTGGGTCCTGATTTCATAATATCCGAGACTAAACACGGATTTGTGTGTGCCAATGCAGGGATAGATGAATCAAATGTTGATGAGGGGCTTGCAACACCAATGCCTGCAGATCCAGATGCGAGTGCCCGGAGAGTCCAGGAACGAATTGAAAGAAGTACAGGATGCGAGGTTGCAGTTATAATCTCAGACACCCAGGGAAGGGCTTTCCGTGAGGGAGCCATTGGAACAGCAATTGGAATCTCAGGTATGTTTCCACTGTGGGACAGACGTGGAGAAAAGGATCTCTACGGTAGAGAACTTGAAACCACAAGTGTGGCTGTTGCAGATGAACTTGCAGCTGCAGCCTCAATACTCATGGGACAGGCAGATGAAGGAATTCCTGTGGTCATAATAAGGGGTGTTGATTACTTCAAGACGTTGAAAACTGATGCTGCAAGTGTAAAAACTCTCCTTAGACCTAAGAAGTACGATGTTTTCAGATGAAATCCTTTTTCATGGGTTTTGAAAGATGAATGTTACGGGAGATAAAATATGAATGGGATGACACAATGATAACCATACTTTCCGGCGGAACAGGGACCCCCAAGCTCATACAGGGCATTACACAGATTTTGAACCCTGAAGAGATTAACGTGATTGTTAACACCCTTGAAAACTCCTATTTTTCAGGTGTTTATGTTGCAGCAGACATAGACACCGTGATGTACACCCTTGCAGGTCTTATAAATGAGGAGACCTGGTATGGAATTGAAGGTGATACATTTATTACACATGAAACTTTAAAGGAGATCAAATGTCCTGAAACCCTCAGAATCGGTGACAGAGACAGGGCAACAAAGATACAGAAAACACTTCTCATGGAGAAGTATCCCCTTTCAAAAGCCATTGACATTCAGAGAACTGCCATGGGCATTGAATCCCGTATCATACCCATGAGCAACCATGATTCACATATAAACATCGTAACAGATGAGGGCGATATGGAATTTCATGAATTCCTCATTGAGAGATCAGGGAAACCAGAAGTTCTTGATATCCAGTACAACACTGTTGAAGCATCCCCTGGACTCATAGAGTCAATTGAAGAGGCAGATATGGTTGTCATAGGACCTTCAAATCCAGTTACATCCATAGGACCCATAATTTCAATGGATGGTGTTGTTGATGCACTTAAAAAGGCACATGTTACTGCAGTTTCTCCAATAATTGGAGGTTCTCCTGTAAGTGGTCCTGCAGCGAAGTTCATGGGTGCACTTGGATATGAGGTTTCATGTTACGGTGTCGCTTCCCTTTACTGCGAATTTTTAGACAGATTTATTATTGATGTTGAAGATGTTAATTACAAGGAAGAAATAGAAAGACTAATATCAGATGTTGTTGTAACAAAAACAAACATGAGAAACATCGGGGATAAAGTGATGTTAGCCAGAAGTATTTTGGGTGAAATTTTATGATTCAGATGACTTTAATTCAGATTGATAACTACGGCCCATGGACCGTGACTCCTACACCAAGGGCAGAGGCAGATCTTCAGATACTGCAATCAGAGCTATATGCAGACCTTCAAAGACAATTTGCAGCAAAAGGAGGTCTTGTTTTTTTCACCCGGTTTGATAACATGCTAGCGGTGACAAACGGCGTTGATATTGAAGATCACCGCAGGATTCAGAAATCCATTGGGAACAGGTACCCCATAACAGTCAGTATGGGTGTTGCAGCAGCAGAAACACCATATGATGCACAGAGCAAGGCAACTGCAGCTCTTCAGAACTATGGAGGGGCTCAGTCCGAGGAAAGAAAGGAAATACTTGCAATAGACAGTCTTGCTAAGAAGGAAGAAAGCTTCGTTCAAATTGCACATATCGATATAAACGGTATTACAGATACCCTAACAGATATAATACCTGCATATGATACTAATTTTATTGTGAATCGTGTTCAGCACTTTTTAATGAAAAAACTGATTGAAAAGGGTTCACTTCTATTCTTCATAGGTGGAGACAACTTCATGTCCCCATGCAACGGACTCACACCTGAGGGTCTTCTCAAGATCATAGAGGAAATTGAGGACGAGATCAACATAACACTTAAAGCGGGTGTTGGAAAGGCACCAAGCGCTGAAAAAGCTGCAAACCTTGCAGATCTTGGACTTGAAGAAATAAGAGGTGGTTTCACCTACAACCTGGTTCATGTTATGAAGGATACACAGGGATAACTGATACCTTAAGGAAAGGTTGAAAAACCAAGCCTAAATTTTTTTTATTCTTTTATTAATCCTTACTATCCCTTGATTAAATGATTTAATAGAAGAAAATTTGTATAAAAATGAAAATAAAAATAATGATTAAAAAAATAAGAGCTATTTAAAGATATTTTTAATTTATAGGCTCTTCAACTTATTATTTTCAGTCAGGTGGTTCTATTGAAGTACTAGCACCCATGGCAGGTATAAGTAATGGCAGATTCTGCAGAAAGATGTCTTCCTACGGCTTTGACATGCTCACCCTTGGAGGTTACAGTGCAGATGATATTTCTGCAGAAGCAGGACGTAAAATACTACAAAGGGGCCGGCCAGAATTCGATACTGACCCATCCAAACTTCCATACCACATAGAAAATGAAGTGAAATTTATCAGAAATGGGAATCCCTGGGATGGTCTTGTGTCCGTTAACCTCAGGGCAGTTTCTCCAGAACCACTGATCCCCCTATCTAAACTGGACTGTGTGGACGTTGTTGAGATCAACGCACACTGCAGACAGCCGGAGCTTGTTGAATCCGGCTGCGGCCAGAGCTTACTAACCAATACAGAGAGGCTTCATGCATTCATATCCCATGTTGTGAAGAAGGGCAGGAGCAAGGTTTCTGTTAAGTTACGGGCAAATGTGCCGGGAGTTGATGATCTGGAAGTTGCACATGCCATTGAAGATGCAGGTGCAGATTACCTTCACATCGATGCAATGAAACCGGGACACAACACTGCAGACTACGAACTGGTGCGTTCCATCAGGGATGCAACTGATATATTCATCATAGGTAACAATTCAATCGTTGATCTGGAGTCTGCAAGGAAGATGCTGGCTGCAGGTGCAGATGGAATATCCATTGCAAGGGCTGCAATGTCTGGAATTCTCAAATTCGATCTGAAGGATGTATGATGGGGTCAAAATTAAATAGGAATCCATATAGATTAAAATATATATAAATGATCCATCAAATTAAGAATATATATTCATTATAATTCATGGTACAATTTATTTAAAAGGTGGTTGCATGTCGTTTATAGAAGTGGAAAATGTTACTAAAACCTTCGATGGTGTAGAAGTTCTGAAGAATATTAACATGACCATAAATGAGGGAAAGGTTCTGGGTATTCTCGGTAGAAGCGGTTCAGGTAAATCCGTACTGATAAACATGCTCAGGGGAATGAAGGAGTACAAACCAGATGAAGGCCGGATCATGTACACAGTGGCCATGTGTCCAGGATGTATGAGGGTTGAAGCCCCATCAAAGGCAGGAACACAGTGCAGCTGCGGATGCGAATTCCAGCTTGAAAAGGTTGATTTCTGGAACTGCGACAGAAAGGTGTTTGCAGCCATTAAAAGAAGGATTTCAATAATGCTGCAGAGAACCTTCGCACTCTACGAGGATGACACAGTTATAGACAACGTTATAAAATCTATTACAGGTCACAATTACGAGGAGAGCACCTACATGGCAATAGACCTCCTTGACATGGCACAGATGACCCACAGGATCACCCACATAGCCAGGGACCTCAGTGGTGGGGAGAAGCAGAGGGTTGTGCTTGCAAGACAGATAGCCAAGGAACCAATGCTCTTCCTTGCAGACGAGCCAACAGGTACACTTGACCCTAAAACAGCAGAACTCATACACGATGCCCTAATTGAAGGGGTTAAGGGCAAGGGAACAACCATGGTCATAACATCCCACTGGCCTGAGGTTATGAAAAAACTCTCAAACTACGCCATATGGCTTGAAAAGGGAGAAATAATTGAGGAAGGAAAACCAGATGAAGTTGTTCAGAAGTTCATGGAACAGGTCCCCCTACCTGAGGAGAAAGAAGTTTACGAGACTGGAGGTCCTATAATCCATATGGAAGGGGTTAAAAAGCATTACTACTCCATAGAAAGGGGAGTTGTAAAGGCTGTTGATGGAATAGATCTCACAGTCAACGACAGTGAAATATTTGGAATCGTTGGACTGAGCGGTGCAGGTAAAACAACCCTTTCAAGGATACTCTATGGATTAACTGAGCCAAGCAGTGGTAAGATCGAGGTCAAACTCGGAGAGAACTGGGTTGACATGACTGAAAAGGGACCATTTGGAAGGGGTAGGGTTAAGCCCTACTTGGGAATACTGCACCAGGAGTACAGTTTGTATCCTCACAGGAACGTGCTTGGAAACCTTACAGAGGCAATAAGCCTGGAACTTCCAGCAGAATTTGCAAATATGAAGGCACTTTACGTTCTTAAAGCAGTTGGATTTGATGAAGATTACGCTAAAAACATATTGAAGAAATATCCTGATGAACTGAGTGGTGGAGAGCGTCACAGAGTTGCCCTTGCACAGGTACTAATAAAGGAACCTAAGATCATCATTCTGGACGAACCAACAGGTACCATGGACCCAATAACAAGGGTTCAGGTAACGGATTCCATAAGAAAGGCCAGGGATGAGCTCAGTCAAACCTTCCTGATAATATCCCACGACATGGACTTCGTTCTGGATGTGTGTGACAGGGCAGCCCTTATGCGCGGTGGAAAGATCCTGAAGGAGGGAGATCCTCACTCAATTGTGGAAGAACTCACACCAACGGAGAAGGAAAAGATGCTTACGGAGGAATAGAATGGTATGGGAAGACGCACCATCACATGTATGTAGGGGAGGGGACAAGAGAGCTCTTGCTTTCTGCTGTCCTCCTGTAAAACCCTGTCCAATATTGTACGCACTTGAAGATGCCAAGATCACACCTCAAGAGTACGTTGAGATAAAGGAGAAGTTTGGAGAAAAAACAAGGTTAGGCCAGGGCGAAGGAACCTGTTTCGGTTCACTCGTATGGTGCTGTAAACCCTCAAAACCATGCCCATTGAGGGACATGGTTATGCGCAGAATAGATATGGATGCTGATGAATACATGAAGCTTAAAAAGGAGCTTTCAGAGGAACTTGTAGGTAAAGAGGGATCAACACTCCAGGAAAGTGTTAAAGCACTCTCTGAAACCTTCAACATTCCAGAGGATGAAGCCCAAAAGGTCCTTAAAGAATGCGGCAACGATGTTAAAACAGCTGCCAAAGTACTCAGAATGAAGAATCTGGAGCAATAAGATGGGATGGACCCCTCTCTTCCTTGAAATGCACCAAAAAAATGTTTTGATAGTAGGTGCAGGAGAGGTTGGAGAAAGGAGAGCCAGAAGATTCCTTGAAGCGGGGGCAAATGTTGTGGTGCTTGGGAGCCATGCACCCCCTGAGATACTTGAACTGGGAGCATCACTAGAACCACTGAAGGATGCTGCAAAGTGGGTTGAATGGGCAGACCTTGTTGTTACAGCAACCCCCGGCACTGATTTAAACCAGAAGCTTGCAGATCTTGCAGGAAGTAAGTTGGTCAATAGGGCCGATGAACCCGAAAAGGGCAACTTCATAGTTCCATCATCTTTTTTCATAGGCGATGTTCAGATATGCATATACACAGGTGGAAAAAGCCCCCTCATGGCCAAGGAATTAAGAAAAAAAATACAGAAAGTAATAAAAACTGAGGATGTACTCCAGCTCGAGCTTCAGGACTTTGCAAGGAACATCCTCAAGGAAAGGGTTGAGGATCAGAAAACCCGTAGAAAACACCTTTATCAGATATTGAATGATGAAGAGGTTAAGAAGTTCCTTGAGGAGGGAGATCTTCAGGGGGCAAAGGTTTACGTTGAAGGTTCACTATCCCTGTTGAAGGAAAATTGATTTTTGATATGAAAAATAAAAAACTAATTTTAAATAGGATTGAATTCAAAAATAGATTTGAATGAGGTAGTTCTAGAGTATTAACTCCTTTTTAAGTACTAAAAAAAATAGTATTACCTCAAAAATTAAATTTAATAAAGAGAGGATATAAAACAGTTCTTTTAGTTACAGTTATACCATAAACAAATTAAAGATAAGTTTTTATTGAATTTAAATAAAGAATACTTGATGAATATGAGACCTTTTTTAAAGGGTTTTGGAGGGAGCACGTGATCCTTAATATCAGAGTCGACCACAAGACTGCAAACATCGGCACAATGGAAAGATCAGCAGAGAAACTCGACATTGCGTTCCAAGAAATTCTAGAGAAGTACCCAGTAGAGGAGTACATCCAGATAAAGACTTGTAACAGAACGGAGTTTTACATGGTGCTTGAAGGACGTCCTCAAATGGGGTACAATGATTTTGTGGTTGAAACTGATGAAAAGGCACTTGAACATCTTTTAAGACTTGCATCTGGACTTGAATCCATGATAGTGGGTGAAGACCAGATACTCGGCCAGATAAAAGATTCACGTAAACGTAGCATTAAGGAGAAGTGTTGCGGCAGAGTTCTCAACACTGTTTTCACCAAGGCAATTCACGTTGGGCAGTCCGTCCGTAAAAAAACCCGTATCAACGAGGGATCCGTGTCCATAGGATCAACGGCGGTTGACCTTGCAGAGAAGGTTCATGGAAACCTCAAATGCAAGAAAGTCCTGGTTGTGGGTGCAGGTAAGATGGGAACACTCGTTGCCAAGGCCCTGGTTGAAAAAAATCTTAAAGCAATTGTTGTTGCAAACAGAACCCATGACCGGGCAGTTTGCCTTGCAAGGGAGCTTGGTGGTTCAGCCATACACTTCAACAAACTCGGTGAAGCCATGAAGGATGCAGATGTTGTTATAAGTGCAACAGGAGCACCACATCCAATCTTGACCTATGAAAAGGTGAAGGAATCTGTACCTCCAGAAAATCTTCAGAACATGGTGATGGTTGACATTGCAAACCCCCGTGACATAGATGAAAGGGTTTCAGAGCTGGGTGTTAAACTCTTCAACATAGACGACCTCAGGGGAGTGGCAGATGAGAGTCTTAAGATGCGTGAGGCAGAGGCAGTGCGTGCAGAAAGAATAGTTGAGGAAGAACTTGAACTTCTCCAGAGATCCCTGAAACACATGGAAGTCGAACCCCTTATATCCAGTATCAGAGCAGACGCTGAGAAGATAAGGATTAAAGAGACTGAAAAAGCCCTTAAAATTCTTGGAGATATGGAAGGTAAGGAGAAGGTTGTTGAAGACCTTACAAAGGTCCTTGTTAAGCACATCTCCTACGAAGTTATCCAAAACCTGAAGCATGCAGCTGAAAAGGACCAGAAAGAGGTTATTGAAGCTGCAGAGGTTATTTTTAAGGGTGAATTTTAATAATTAAATTCTAATAATAATTGATTGTTTAAGTTTTTCATAAAATGATTACAAGTAATTATCTGAAATTCTAAAAACATTTGTTGTACTTCTTTTTAAAAAAATTGAATCTTTTGGAATAATTTATGAATCAACATTAATTTTGAGGATTGATAAAAAATATCATCCCACATCCATAAGGCCCAGCATCCTCGTGGTGAACAACAGGACAAAAGGTGCTATTAAAAGCTGGGAAATAAGATCTCCCACCAAGGGCAGGGTTGAGAGGTTGTCAGTTAAAACAAGTTTCACAATTCCCAGAACCATGAACATCCCTGTGTAAACCACCACAAGATCCTTGAAGCCCAAATATCTGATTTTCCTGAGTATTGCCCTGAAATCCAGACCTGATCTTACTGTTCCATGGTTGTGGGCCATGTTAAGCATAACTGCCGGGAACAAGATGTATATTATGCCAAGTAGAATGAGGAGTATCAGAAATCCAGTTATGGTAACGTCTGCAGATGCTTTAGTACTCCATAGGAGCATGATGACAAGGAATAAAGGAACTGCAAAGTATATGGTGACTATAATTAACTCTTTAAGTCCATGAACCGCCATTTCATGGAATCTGTTGAACTTTGGAAGTTTTTTGGATCCTTCCACAGATTCTTCAAGAACTCTGAAGATGTAGCCTGCCTCCAGAACTCCCAAAATTAATATTACAATGAATATGAGGATATTTAACCCATTAAGGACCCATGAACCTGAAAATCCTCCTTCAGAATCCAGAAGTACAAGTAAAATTCCCAGGATTATGAGTTTCTTCCAGTCTGAAACCGAGTACCAGAATGAATTGACGAGCATCTCTTTCAGATTCATTGAAACTCAATTTTATCATTTGATGATTTAAATCTTTTCAGTGATCCAGCCTCAAATAATTTAGAACATTGGGTTAGGTGACAAAATACAGACAAAAAACATGAATTATTGACGTTGCCCAGAATAAAATCGCTATTTTTATATAGGATAGGTTTATTTATAGGGTATCAACTCGAGGCATTAACTCGGGAGGATGTCTGGCATGACCCTAGATAGATACAAAGGAGGGATTGAATGAAGAATTTTTTTGACCTGGAAGGAAAAGTGGCAGTTGTAACCGGTGCTTCAGGCGGTCTTGGAGCAGATGCCGCAAGGGCATATGCACAGGAGGGTGCTGACGTTGCCCTTTTAGCAAGGAGAAAGGAAAGATTGGAATCACTGGCAGAGGAAATTGAATCAACAGGAAGAAAGGCTATTGCAGTTCAATGTGATGTATCTAATGAGGAAAGTGTTAAAAACGCAGTTGACGAAGTCATCAACCACTTCGGAAGAATAGACATCCTCCTGAACAACGCAGGTGTGGCAATTCGCGGTGGTGTATGTGACTTATGCGTTGAAGACTGGGACAAAGGAATGGATGTAAATGTTAAGGGAATTTTCCTGGTATCAAAACACGTTATTCCACACATGATCAAGAACAACTACGGGAAAATCGTAAACACAAGCTCCATCAACTCCATAGCAGGTGATAAAGAGGACATGTTCATACGTCACGTTTACAACGCATCAAAAGCAGCTGTTCGTGGTTTAACAATGGGTATGGCATGTTCCTACGGTAAATATGGAATTACAGTAAATGCTGTAGCCCCAGGTCTTTTTGAATCAGAAATGACAGCAGATACACTTTTCAAATCTGAAGAATTCCTGGAAAAATACAGCAGAGTTGTACCACTGGACCGTCCAGCTAAAAAAGGAGAATTAAACGGATCTATACTATTCTTCTCATCAGATGCCTCATCCTATGTAACTGGACAGACCATCTTCGTTGACGGTGGTTTCTCAATAGTCTGAAAGCTTTGAAAAGGGTTTTGAGAATCGGACTATGCAGCATCTAACTTTTCAAGCTCGTTTACAGTCTAAATTTTAAATTTTTTTCTTTTTTGGTTTAACAAGCTGAGTATTTCCGTCTCTGAGTGGAATTTCCTGTTCTTAGTGGAACATTTCCTTTTCTAAAAATAAAAATCTAAAATAAAAAAAGTTGGATGGGATGTTCAGGCGAACATTCCCTTGGGTTCATTTTTCTCCTTTTTGTGCTGTTTCAGGGAATATTCCACATCATCCCACGTTACAGATTCCCTATCCTCGGAGATCGCCCTGTGGAGTGCCACTTTAAGGAGTTTGTCCTTGATATCCCTGCCTGACATTCCTTTACTGGCTGTTGTGAGCTTCTTGAGGTCTGCTTCAACAGGCAGAGGCATGGATTTGATGTAAAGCTCAAGAATTTCCCTTCTTTCATTTTCTTCAGGCAGCACGAATTCTATTTCCTCTTCGAACCTGCTTCTGATTGCGAAGTCCAGAAGGTGTGGGTTGTTAGTTGCACCTATGGTAACAACTCCCTTGTTGTAGTCTATACCGTCCATCTCTGTTAGAAGGGCGTTTACAACCTCTGAAACGTCTCCCCTGAGGGACTGGTACTTCCTGTCCAGGCCCACTGCATCGATCTCATCTATGAATATCACTGCAGGTGAACAGGCTGAAGCTGCATCAAATAATTCGTGTATCTGCCTTGAACCATCACCCACATGCTCCCCTATGAGGCTTGTGGCCTTAACAAGGAAGAGCGGGACCTGAAGTTCGTTTGAGAGAGATTTTGCAAGCATGGTCTTTCCTGTTCCTGGTGTTCCATGGAAGAGGACGTTTCTTGGTGCCCATTCCCCGAACTTCTCAGGCTCCTTCAGGTACTTCATTATGATCTTGCACTTGGTCTTGGCACGTTCCTGGCCAATGACATCGGCCATCTTAACGCTGCTTTGAACTTTTTTAACTTCACTAGATTCCTCAAGTTCCATGAGGATGATCGAAGTTTTATCCGTTATCTTGGAGTTATCTGGATGTGCCTTTACTATCTTGAAGGCATAATCTGGTAATAATTTCTGATCGAATATGTAAGAACCTTCTTTAACCACGTAGTCTTCCCATTGTTCCCTTGCGTACAGTTCGAAGAGTTCCTTGTTGGATATTTCTATCTTGGGATTTTCAACAAGGTTGCAGAGGAATGGGTACCCAACTGACTGGAGCACAACCACTTTGGCTTCCCTTCCAGGTTCAATTAGATTTGTTGATGTTTTTTTATCTGATACAGATGTATCTGGTACTATATTATTCAGTTTCACTAGGAATACCTACCAATTTCTTTAATTTATGAACGATTATATTGAGTTGATTATAGTTTGGTTCCATGTGGATAAAAGGTTTTTCTTATAGAATTGAAAAAAAGTTTGGGCAGAAAGAGTGCAAAAAAAGTAGTGGTGAGGAATTGTATTGAAACCATCAACAATTACTCAATGCCATGTTCAATATCTATTTCCCTGAGTTTGTTGAGTATTTCTTTTTTTGAAACTGGAACAGACGCATATCTTCTGAAGCTTTCAGGATCTATAAGGAGCTGGTCCTCGAACCATTCATCAAAAGAAGGATAATCCTCCGCAGGTTTGCAGTACCCCTTTCCCTCTAAAAATTCGAACCATGCTGCCCATTCCCCATCGTTGAACCATTCCTCCATCCATGATATGATATGTGGGACTTGGTTGTCTCTCAGGACCTTCAAACCGTCAAAGGTGAGAACACACCAGTCCTCTGGTGCTCCCGTGAGGTAATGAAACTTTTCAGGGTCGAAATGCTTGACACTAACCCTTACAATGAGGTTATCCTCATCGAACTGGCTTAAACTCTTTGCTATTTCTGGGTTTCTGCCAATTTCAATGCCGTTGGTTTCAACTATCATCTTAACATCCCTACGGCTTAGAACATAATTCAGAACTTTCTCAAGCTCGGTGTACTTTGAAAGAGGGTCTCCTCCAGATATCCTTGCATACTTGAGATCGTGTTTGTCTATGAGTTTTACAATTTTTTCACCTATCTCCTCTGCTTCCAAGTATTTTCCTGTATTTCTGTGGTTCTGGGAGTAGCAATAGATACAGTTGATGTTGCATTCACCGCAGAATGCAGTTGCAACACCGCCGTAGAACCTGTTCTTCTGAAAACGATATATTCTGAGTTTTTCCATTAAATCACCAGTTTAGATGAAGTAATCCTCAAGCGTTCCCTCTACTTTGGCCTTTGATAACTTTGCATATTCAAGTATCTCCCTTGTAGATGCTCCATTTTCACTCATTTCATAGAATGTATTCTCTCCAAGAAGTACGTAGTTCCAGAAAGAATACATCCTATCTTCAGGCCTCAAATCGTTGATTTTATCCACAAAATCAATAGTTGCACGTCTCTTCTGCTGGACATTAGGATTGTTGAGATCCTTCTCTGCCTTTGTCTCCACAAGATATACATCCCCTTCTATCCGTGCTATAAAGTCCGGGTAGTAATGTGCTAATAACCCATCCTCACGGATGTAAGTTATATGTGCAAAATCATGGTAGTTCTCATTTATTTTAAGATAAGAATTCACAGAGGAGTCATTATCCACAAATTCTATGAAAGCCTTCTCAAATCCGCCCTTATTTGATGGATAAGCCAGTTTTTCATATATTGTCTTTGATACATCCAGTGAATAGTTTTCTCTCATCTTTATCTCAGAAACCTCGGAGAAGTAGGTTTTGAGAACTTCTGCTTCACTCACATCCACACTGTTCTGCATCTCATATATTGCTTTGCTGATGTTTTTCATGATATGGGCAATGATCTTGGATTCAGATAAGAAGAGGATCCTCCAGTTATTTTCATGCATTGGATCAAATTCCTCGTTGAAGAGTTTGTGCCGTATGTAGTCATCCACAAGTCCAGCAATTTCTGCATTGTTCACCTGCAGCCTTGGGAAAACTCTTTCTTTACGCCCCACAGGAACCATCATCGAAGAAATTCCATTCACAAGCTTAGATATGAACTCATTATAGCTCGATGCATTGAAGATATCTGCAGTGACTGAATATTCACCAAAACGTGTTCTAACAGTCACTTCCTCTGAATAAAAGACATCTCCGCCATTTGGAACCAGTTTACTCAGGGTTTCAAGGGGAACTGAGAATGGTTCCATGTCCTCAAAGGACAGATCTGCAGGTGCAAGGTTTTCTTCTCTATCACGGACTATTATCGGCCAGTAAAAGTCATACTTCTCGTAATCTTGCCTTAAACCTACCTTTATGATGTCTCCAAGGATGCTTTCCCTAGTTTTAGGCGGTTTATCATCCACAATAACCGATCCATCATCTATATACTTCTCGTAGAACTCGATGAATGCAGGGTGTTCCACTATACTCAGTATATCCAGATAATTAAGTGGTTTCTCCTTTTTTTCCAGGAGTCTTATCCGATTTTCAATTTTACTCTCATGAAACTCTGGTTCACGCCACATCAATCTTAAACCCCTTCCTATGGTCTGTTCAAGGAGAATTGGTGAGGTTGTGGAACGTAATGGCACAACAACACAGATGTTGTTCACATCGAATCCTTCCCTCAACATTAAAACCGAAATAATGACACGTGGCCTGTCTTTCTTGTCTATATTGAAGAGTTTTTGCTTGGTTTCAGCCCATTCCTTCTCTGTTACATCACCCTTCGTGTTGGAGTGGATCTCCAGGATGTCCTCTCCTGATAGGCCTTCAGATTTTATTAGAAAGTCAGTTACAAATGGTGCAACCTTGGTGTCTTCACATACTATCATCATCTTAGGGTGTTTGTTTGAGAAACCATTCCTATCAGCAGTTAATTCAACAAATTCCTTTTCCAATATGTTCAACTTCTGTAAACCTGCTCTTAACATGATCTTCTGACCATCTGAGAGTCCAACAACATCTTTACCTTCTCTCAGAGCCTTGAAGTCCAGTTTCATTGTAGCTACTTCTTTCCTTCTATCCAGGGCGATTGTTTTAACCAGCCCCTGTCTTATGGCTGTTTTAAGGTCAAAATTCACCATGACGTGTGGAAAAAAGTGTTGAACCCTTTTAGGTCCGCTTCCAGTTACTTTGTAAGGGGTTGCTGAGAAATCTATCTGTAAGAATCTGTCCTTTTTGGGTTTAGATATTTTCAAGAGACTTTTCTGCCACTGAACCTCTAAAAATTCCCCACCTTTCTTGAACTGGTGGATGTGGTGGGCTTCATCGTTGAAAACTACCATGTCTGGGAGATTTTTAAGGTACTCAATTTCCATTCCCCTTAGGTACCGATTGTCAAGTGAGTCCAGTGCATTTCCAGATGCTTTTCCAGGTGCTATTGGTAAAATATCATCCATAACTGACACTGGATCTTCAATTGGAGATAAGTTCTCTGTTTTTTCATCCTCCCCTGCAAGCAGGTGCCAGTTGGTAATGGCAATCATTCCATCACCTGTCACCTTCTTACCTATTTCCTCTTTTTTAACCAAGTTTGACTGTATGAAGCCAAATATGGTGTTTTTGTAAGCTGAGGGTATGAAGAGCTTTTCAAATTTCTTGAAATCAGATTCTTCAAAGTTTCGGGTTCCATCAACCTGTTCCTTTCCAAGGAATGCGTCCAGAAGTCTTTCATAAACTATGAGGCCCGGTGCCACTATTAAGAAGTTCTTTGAAAACCTTCCTGAGGGCTGATCTTCATACTTAGCGTTCAAATACTGCCAAATGAGAATTGCATTCATTACCCAAGTTTTACCCGTTCCTGTGGCCATTTTAACTGCATATTTAGGATGTTTGTACTTCTCAGTTTCCAGATCTTCGAGATCCATTTCCTGGAGAAGCTCCGGGCTTATGAACATGTACATATCCATAACATCCTTAACCTTCAAGACCTCATGGAGGTATATGGTGTTTAGTATGGCCTGTTTCTGTCCGGAGTGGAAGTTGAAGTTTCTTATGTCGCAGAAGGCATCATTGAACCAGTATCTGAGGAGATCCTGAGTTACAGGTGAAACCTTTTCGATTAGGGAGCCATCTTCCCATGCTTCATTAACTATTGCTGTGAGGTTTCCTGCAAACTGAAGAGGAATGTTTCCAGTTCCCCCTAGGGTTTTTCTGGCCATTTACATAACCTCCAGAACAGTTGCACTCTCAAATCCAAATACATCAACAGCTTTAACACATACCCTTCTTCTCCTATTTTCCTTGGGTATAACAAGCTCAGCTTTCCTTACAACCCTAAATGGGTCATTATCATTTGCAACGTTCTGCCTATAATCCTGCCATTTACTCCTGAAGACTTCACCATCATAGTCAGGGTCTATACTCCAGTACTCAATAAGAGCCAGAGGATCTTCATATATAACTTTTGAAAGTTTTTTCTTGTTCTTATCATCAAGTGGAAGGGCATCTGGAGAAAGTAAAACGTAATTATCCAATTCAACTGTCATTTTATAGTTTTTGCCATCGTAATGATCCTCAATTTTAATTGGTTTAACCTTGAGGTACTGGAGTGATGAGAACTTTACCTTTCCAGAGTCTATGAGTTTTTTATATTTAGCTTTGGTTTTGAGCTTGTCAAGGAGATCTGGAGGTATCACAAGGACTTCAAGGTTTTTATCGTTAAGATTTCTGATTATTTGACCTATGTCTGATACAAAATTCCATCCAAGGACAACAACCTTTTTCCAACCCCCAGCGTACCTGTTCCTAAACTCCTGCGCCCTTTTAAGAGTGTTGTAGCCTGTCATCTTTGAGGGCGAATCAACAACAACCAAGGTTCTGGACTGTTTTATATATCCTGCATTAGCTGGAGCCCCCTCGTTTGAAGGAAATGGTGTTGCACCGTAAAGGTTTATTATAACATGGGCCAAGTCCCTGATTGTTCTGAACTCCGACTTTTCGAACTGTTCCTTCTGGTAATCACCTATAGACTGGAAGAGAAATGGATCTGCATCTTGGTCTATGAGACGTTTTCTCGTTATCATGCAAGCGGGTTTACCAAGATCAGACATGACCCACTTTCTTCCGAGTTTTTCTGCGACTGCGCCTGTGGTTCCGCTGCCTGCGAAGAAGTCTGCTACGATAAAATCTGGATTTGATGATGCTTTTATAATTCTTTCTAATATTTTTGGATCCTTCAACGTATCATATTGACCAGCAGCAAATCTAATTTCTTTGGGAATATGACTCCCTGTCCGTATGTCCGTCCAATAATCTTCAATAATTTTACCTTGAGCATCTAATTTATCTAAATATTCATCATCTGCTCTTCCAGTCAATGAAGTTTTACCAGTAGCCCTATTTGATTTCTTATAATTAACACGGATATCATCTGCATTGAAAATCCTTTTATTAGTCTTGGAATAATAATAAATTACATCATGCTTCCTTGGAAAATTATTTTTTTGATTAGTAGGCCCGGTATAACACAAAATTATCTCATTAATAAAATTATCTCTACCAAAAATATCATCCAAAATAACCTTCAAATAATGACCAACATGCCAGTCAATGTGCACATAAATAGAACCTTGTTCAGACAGAAGTTCACGCATTAAAACAAGTCTTGGAACCATCATCTGCAGGTAACTTGCAGTTCCATCTTTCCATGTGTCTGAATATGCGAACTGTTCAATTGCAGTCGGCCTCTGCTCAATATCTGTTCCAGGAAGGTGGATTTTGGTTCTGTAATCTGCTTTAGAATCAAAAGGAGGGTCAATGTAAATTAGATCTATTTTACCCCTCATTGAGGGTGTTTCAGCATCTCCTGCAAGCAGTGCCTGCATTGCAAGAAGGTTATCACCATAGATCAACCGATTTTTAAAATCAAGGTGTGTGTGTGTAGGGATTTCTTCTTTTATCTTGCCCCTGTAAAGATCTGCACTATCTTTAGCTGGTAGTACCAGCTCATTTGTCTGTAGGGTTACCCTTGAAGATTTAGAGAGTCCATCCAATATTCTCTGGGCTTCCTTTTTTCCCTGCTTCACTATCTTCGGTAGTTCTTCTATCAACGATTCTGGCATTTCACATCCCCTTTTTATTACAATTTTAATATAGGTTTTTGAATATCTAAACTACAATTGTCATGCTTTTAATTAAAATTTGCTATTTTTATTGGATTTTGACATAAGTAAGGAATTAGAAATATTTACTTTAAAAAATAGCAAAAAATTAAATTTGATGCAACAATTTGAATATTGAACAGTTTTTCTTAATAAATCCTTAAAAATCCTTTTTATAGAATAATAATTAAAAAAAAACAAGTTTCTGAAAAGAAATTTAAAGATGAATTTAAATTTTCTTCCCGACAATTCCTTCATAAACCCCCTTCATAATAAGGGCATCCCTGTCCCTGAGGGGTGTTTCGCAGATCAGGGTGATGTTCCAACCGTTCTCAGCAACAACCTCCATGAGTGGTTCCAGTGGTGGGCCGTAATCCTCTTCCATGAGGGTGTGATGTTTCCTCTCCCCTTTATCTGTGTATTCAATGCTTGTGAAGTGGCTGTGAAGGGTTTTAAGGCCCAGCTCATCCTCAAGTTTCGTGAAGATCCTGTTGTAATCATCCTTACCTTTTATGCAGCCGTTGTTTCTTGCGTGGACGTGTGCGAAGTCCACTGTGGGTTCCACGTGGTCGAAGGAGCTGCAGATCTCTATGATCTCGTCCAGGCTTCCAAGCTGGGACTTTTTACCAGTTGTTTCAGGGGCCAGATTGTATTCCTTCACACCCTGTGCTTCCAGTTCCTCCTGTATAAGGGTTATGGAGTTTTTACAGCGCGCAATTGCCTCTTCAGGCGTGTAAGTTGTGTAAAAACCAGGGTGAAACACAGTTCTGTATGCCCCCATCCACTCTGAGGCACTGGCTGCCTGCACCAGCCTCTGGATCGACCTTTCCACCACATCGTCCTTGTTTGAGGAGAGATTCACATAGTAGGGTGCGTGCATTGAAACCAGCACGTCGCTCTCATCTGAATCCATCTTAAGTTCTATGGCAGATTTCTCTGATATTTTTACTCCATAGGTTGCCTGGTACTCGTAGGCATCAAGCCCTATGGATCTTATGTAGCTGCAGGCCATGTTTGCATTGCCTTTGTAATCCACAGGTCTTCCTGCTGGTCCAAATTTAACGTAAGTCATTCATTCCATCCTCTTTACGGTTTTTGATTGATGATTGAGTTATTATATAGGTTTCTAATTGATGATTGAGTTATTATATAGGTTTCTAATTGATGATTGAGTTTTATTTTACAGATTGATTTATAAAAAAAATTATTTTGCATTTTAAATTTGGAATTTTAATATTTAATGTTTTACTTTAAAATTATTTCTTTTAAAGCTATTTTTGTACCTTCAAAAATTTTTGATAATTATATTCTCTTTTTAAATTTTTTAAGTTTCGTTTAATTTTTTTAATTCTTTAAAAACAAGGTGAAAAATAAGAAAAAAAGATTTTGATGAAATATTCCAGGTTTTAGATGTAAAGAACGTCTAAACTATTTTATTCCCTTTAAATCGTCGGATCCTTCAAATAATTTTAAAGTAAATCCGTTAAGGTTACTCCTCAATCTTCATATCGTTGTAGGCTGAAACTGCGGCCACCGCTCCCTCTGCACAGGCAACAACCAGCTGTTTCACACCGCCTGTCACATCCCCTGCAGCGTAGACCCTGTGGATGTTGGTTTTCTGGTCCTTGTCAGTTACTATGTAACCTGCAGCATCAACCTCTGCTCCCAGTTCAACTGCAAGCTGGCTTGAAGGTGTTTCACCGATGGCTATGAATACTCCGTTTACAGGGATCTCCTCGTCAACGTCCCTGACCCTGTCGTGGAGCACCACACTTTTAAGGACTGCATCTCCCTTTATCTCCTTAACCACTGAGTTCCAGATTATGGGTACGCCCTCCTTCTCAAGCTTCTCCTGGAGGTACTTCTGTGCCCTGAGTTCGTCCCTTCTGTGTACCATTCTGACCTTGCAGCCTATGTCCTTGAGGTGCAGGGCGTGTTCTGCTGCGGAGTTGCCGCCCCCAATCACCAGAACTTCCTTGCCCCTGAAGAACATTCCATCGCAGGTGGAACAGTATGATATTCCCTTTCCAAGGAATTCTTCCTCACCAGGAACACCCAGATCCCTGTATTTGGTTCCTGTGGCTATTACGAATGCTTTTGCAGAGTATTCACCTTTATTTGTATGTAAAATGATTTTTTCTGGTGTTTTTTCAACGCCCTGTATCTCTTCAGACTCTCTTATCTTAACGTAGTAGGAGGCCTGTTCCCCTATCCTCTTCAGAAGTTCCATGCCTGTGATTGACTTGAAGGCAGGGAAGTTCATAACAAGAGGTGCAGCACTTCCCATTCCACCTTTAAGGGCTTTTTCAAGTACAAGTGTTTTCAGTCCATCCCTTCCAGCATATATTCCTGCTGTGAGTCCTGCAGGTCCTGCACCTGCTATTACAACATCATATTCTTCCATAAACACCAACCCCTCCTAATTTCAAGTCATGTTCAACTGAAGTAATCCATGGAACCTATTCAACTACGTTTAAATCCTTACATGCCAAGTAACCAAAAAAAAGTGGATCCAATGATCACACAAATTTTATCTGTTCTTACATTAACTCTGGAGTTTATCCCTCAAAAGTTTATTCACGAGTTTGCCGTCGGCCTTACCCTTGAGCTCTTTCATGGCCATGCCCATGAGGGGACCCATTGCACCCATTCCACGCTCTTCAACCAGTTTAGCATTTGAAGAAACTATTTCAGCGATTATTTTCTCAACATCATCCTCCGAGAGCATCAGAAGGTTCAGGTTCTTTGCTGCTTCCTCTGGAGAGGATTCACCGTCACAGACACCAACCAGTACTTCCTGAACAGCTTCTTTGGTTATCTTACCACCTGAAACCAAGTTAAATGTGTTTTTAAGGCAGTCTGTGTTGAGTTTGGATATGTCCTTTCCGTCACGTTTGAGTTCCTTGAGGGTGTAGGCGAAAGTTGAGGCCACAGTTGTTGAATCAACATCCGTTGAGGCCATAACCTCTTCAAAATCGTCTGCCCTGTTTCTTCGCACGAGCTGGTGTGCAAGGTCCTGGCTCAAACTGTACTCCTTGATGATCCTTGCCTCCTTCTCATCTGGAAGCTCAGGTAGGTTGGATTTTATCTCCTCAAGGTAGTCCCGGCCTATGATCTGGAGGGGTATGTCTGTTTCAACGTACATCCTACTTGCAGTTGGCAACGGCCTGAGGTACTCCGTGTTTGCATCATCACGTGCCTTCCTTGTTTCCTCCGGCACACCCATTATTGCTGTTTTTGCCCTTCTTATGACCTCAAGGAGTGCGTTTCTTGCCTTCTCATCCTCATCTGCAACGAGTATGAATGCATCCTTCTCCTGGAGATCCAGGAATGTTCTGACAGATTCAACCTCTTCCTCTGTTATTCCATAGGCTGGAAGTTCATCCGTGTGGAACAGCCCAGATACTCCCATTTTCTTGGCGTATCCTGCAAGTTCAGTTCCGAAACGTCTTCCTGGCTGGACTTCAACTCCAATGAGTCCTGCAAATCCCTTCAGTTTTATTACAAGGACACTGCCGTTCTCAAGTGCCTTCGATATTATCTTGGACTCAGTCCTCTGGAAGAGTTCCTTGACATCGTAGATCTCATCCATGACCTCTGCATTTCTTCTCTGGAGTTCATCCCTTATTTCAATGAGTTTTATCTGACGGGTGACCTCGTTTTCAACCATGGTTGGCATGAGGTCCAGGTCCTGAACACCCTTGATCTCCACACGTGCCCCCTCTTTAATGGATATGTTCAGGTCCTGGCGTATGGTTCCAAGTCCCCTTTTAACCTTCGTACTCCTGAGTACCTGTCCAATCTGGTATGCAACATCCCTGACCTGTTCTGGGTGTTTCATTGAGGGGTCCGTTGTTATTTCAACAAGTGGAATTCCCAGCCTGTCCAACCTGAATACCACATGGCCCTTCTTCTGACCTATCCTTCTTGCTGCATCCTCTTCAAGGCAGAGGTTTTCAATCTTAACCCGCCCATACTCGGTGTCCATGTAACCGTCCGTTGCAACTAGCCCCGTTCTCTGGAAGCCTCCGGTGTTACTTCCATCGATAACCTGTTTTCTCATGGTGTGGAACTCATCGACAACTGCCATGTTCAGGAGTGAAGACAGTATTAAGGCTATTTCAAGTGCTTCACTGTTCAGGGGGTGTGGTGGTTCCTCATCTGATTCAACGAGGCATGTGTCATGTTTGTATGCTTCGTATGTGAACTGGAGCTTTCTCCGGGATTCTTCATAGGCTGCCCTGTCTATCATTCCCAGTTCGCTCTGTGTGGGTCTGAGAGTCCTCATGAGTTTGTATTCTGGTTTTTTGTCCTGTAGTTCACATGGACATGGGCAGAAGAGTTTTTGTGATGTGTTAAGCTGTTGGTGTATTTCAAGACCCATTTTAAGGCCTAATTTTTCATAATCCATTAATTATCACCTTTATATTCATTATCCTTTGATTCTAGATTTGATGAAATTCTTGATGCTGATGATCAGAGCAGGAAGTAGTCCCTTGATGAGAGAACCTCCATTTCACCCCTCAGGTTGGTCTGCATGATACTCCTTACCTCTTCAAGTTTGTCTGTCTGGCCTAGAGCCCAGATGAGCTTTACGTAGGCTGTTTCAGGCAGCATATCCCCTGCGGATATGACTCCTGCTGATACGAGCCTTCTGCCTGTGCTGTAGACGTTCATGTTCACCCTCCCGTAGAGGCACTGGGAGCTCATCACAACTGGAACTCCGCTGTCGGTTGCCCTTTCAACAGAAGGTATGAGATAATCTGGACAGTGCCCAAGTCCTGTTCCCTCGAGAACTATTCCCTTGTAGCCCTTGTCAAGGTGGTAGTCTATGATATCCCCTGAAATACCTGGGTAGCTCTTTATGAAGGCCACCTTTTCTTCCAGTTCATCCCTGACTTCCACTTCTCCTTGTCTCCTTTTTCTGTAGTCCACGTTTGCCTGGATCTTAACCCTGTTTTCCTGGATCTTGGCTATTGGCTGGGTGTTTATGCTTCGGAAGGTGTCCCTTCGTGAGGTGTGCATCTTCCTGACCTTGGTTCCCCTGTGGAGGTAGGCATAGGAGTCATCCTCTGTTGCGTGCATGCAGACTGTGACCTCTGCAACGTCTGATTTTGCTGCTGCAACTGATGCCATGAGGTTCCAGAATGCATCGGAGGATGGTCTGTCTGAACTTCTCTGAGCACCGGTTATCACAACTGGAACTGGTGTGTCGAGCATGAAGCTCAGGGCTGCTGCTGTGTAGTGCATGGTGTCTGTTCCATGTGCAATTACAACACCATCTGCACCGTCAGTTATTTCATCTGCCACGGATCGTGCTGATTTTATCCAGTAGTCAGGTTTCATGTTTTCACTGAGTATGTTGAGTATTGCCTCTCCGCGGATGTTTGCATGGTCTGCAAGTTCGGGTGTTGCCCTCAGGAGGTCGTCTGCTGTGAAAGCTGGGTGAACTGCCCCGGTCTTGTAGTCTATGACCGATGCAACTGTTCCTCCTGTGGATATGATGGATATGTCCTGTTTTTTGCTGTCTGGTTCCACTTCAAGGGGTGGAAGTTCTATTTTGGGTTTTTCACCACTTTGGATGAGTTCCACCTCTGCTCCGCCTATTCCAACCCCCACGTTGTATCCGCTTGGAAGCTTCAAAACCAGGTGTTTGTCATCTGCATCCTCTGCCCTGTCAAGGAGCATTCCCTCGTAGGATATCTCTTCTTTGGTTACGCGAATTGTATCCCCTACGGATATTCCCTGTGATTCTAAAAATTGTTTTGCAACGCCGTTGTAGCTCATTGAATCCCTCATTTATTTTTTATAGTCACGAATTTCTTTAAGTTTTATAAACGGAACGATATATGTAATTGATTTTTTTAATTCTTCAACTAAAATTTTTTTTTATAAATTATTTCCATCTTTTATGGATTTTTACAAATAATTTGAACTATTATAAGAATTATTATTATTATTATTATGAGAATTACTTTTAAGTTATTATAAGGAGTAATCTGTGATTTTTTTTTGAAATCCACAAATTTACATTCCATCTTCAATTTTTGTATTCACTCCCACCGTAACAAGAGTCCATAAAACACTAGTTTAAGGTTAGTTCGATCTAGGATAAAACTTTTTTAATGTCCTTTTTAGAATCAAGGGTTCAGACCATTAAACATTAAGGGCCATTGTTAAACAAACCGTCCTTCGATTGAAAGTCATGGAACTCGATCTGAAGAGTAGTATGCAAGTAAAAGAATCCAGAATGCGTATGAAATCCCTGTAAACCATTCAAAAATTGGAGCTGACAGATTTGTGTTCAGAATGTAAAAAATTATCAGCAAAAAATCCATTGAGATAGGGATTATACCGTAGTAAGCCAGTTTTTTGAATTTTGGATCCTTTCTAAGGTTGTAGTTCATGAGGATCAGGAAGAGGAGTGAGGATAGGAAGAATGTGGCTGAGAAGAGTCCGTGCCATGAGGGACTGTCTTCAGAGAACAAGCCAACCATTACAAGTGAAAATCCAGAGATGAATCCTGCTATCTGTGAATATAAAAGAACTCTTTTACTGCAGACGGCTTTCGAATAGGTTGTGTTGAGGTAAAAACAGAATATGAAAAATAGGGATCCTGCAATCACACAGCCCATGTTGAAGAAAAATGCCCCGTGGGGATTGTAGAAACTGCTTCCAAGGTCGCTTATCCAGTTTACAAGAGGATTAATATGTCCTGGGAATTTTAGGGCTGCAACTGTCATGAGAACTGCCATGATGAGCACCGCAGCTATTCCAGCAATACGTATCATCTGGAACTTCAAGTTTTGAGTTTTTTGAGTCAAAAAGCCCACGAACCTGTAGAGTGACTTCAAATACGTCTGATTATACTTCAATTAAATCATTTATTGATCGAAATCATTTAACTTTGATTGGAATCATTAAAAATTATTCATCATTAATTTAATCATCCTTTAATTCGATTTCAACACCCACAGGACAGTGATCTGAACCCATAACTTCAGGTAGTATGAATGCTGAGCTCACATGGGGCATGAATTCCCTGTTGACGAAGAAGTAGTCCAGACGCCAACCAACGTTCCTCTCCCTTGCCCTTGTCCTGTAGCTCCACCAGGTGTACTGGCCTTCATCATCGTTGAACTCCCTGAGGGTGTCTGCATAGCCGTGGGCGAGGAATTTGTCTATCCATGCCCTTTCCTCAGGCAGAAACCCCGATATCTTCTCGTTCTCCTTTGGTCTGGCCAGGTCTATCTCTTTGTGGGCGGTGTTCACGTCTCCACAGGCAACTATGTTTTTACCCTCTGCCCTGAGTTTTTCTGCGTGTTCAAGGAATGCATCGTAGAATTCCATCTTGTAGCGAAGCCTATCCTTGGACATCTTACCGTTGGGGAAGTAAACATTGTAGAGTACAAAATCCCCGTAGTCTGCAATGATGGTTCTACCTTCAAGGTCAAATTTATCGATTCCAAGTCCATATTCAACCTTTTCAGGTTTTATACGTGTGTAGAGAGCCACTCCACTGTAGCCCTTCCTCTCTGCCTCGCCGAAGTAGGTCTGGTAACCATCGAATTCCCTTATATCACGTGGGACCTGTTTTCTTGTGGCTTTGGTCTCCTGCACACACAGAATATCCGGTTTTTCCCATTCAAACCATTCACGAAAACCCTTCTTGTGCACAGCCCTTATTCCATTAACGTTCCAAGATAGAATTCTGATTTTCTCCATTTCAATTCCTCTGATTCATTACAGCTCCTTGATTAGACCTTTGATGTTAGATGTATCCTATTTTGATATTAATTTTTATGGACTGAATCCTATAAGAAATTGTTCATGTTCCACCTACAGGATCATGCACAAGGAAATTATCCTGATAAAATTAAATTTCTTTATAGAATTAAATTTTCCGTCTTGAACTGTTTTTAAATAGTAATTACATTAAAAAATAGGTTAAATAAGAATAATTTTTAAAAAAAAGCTTAAAAACTCTTAAAAATAAAAAATAAATACTTAAAAAACAAAAATTAAAATAATAAAAATCTCAAATAAATCCTAAATAAACTGAAAAAAATGAGTTAAATAAAAATTAAAAGAGAAAAATCAGTTAAAGATTTTCCTCTGCCCATTTTGCCCCGGCTTCAAGTATTTTAATGTTGAGTGGGACGAGTTTTGGCTTTTTGGCGAAGGTGTGCTTTACTGCATCCTTGTAATCATCCTCTGAAAGATCTGTGGATGCTACTTTCATTAGAACACCAAGCATTGCAGTGTTTGCAGCTTTGGCAACCCCTTCCTTTTTGGCAATTTCAAGGGCAGGAACACCTATTGTCCTAACACCTTCTGGAGCTTCAAAACCACCTATCTCAACATCGTAGAGTATGACTCCTCCTTTTTTAACCCTGTCTGCGAATTTTTCAAGGGACGGCCTGTTGAGGGCCACAAGGGCATCGTAGCTGTAAACAACTGGTGAGCTCACAGTTTGTCCAGATATAACCACTGTACAGTTGGATGTTCCTCCACGCTGTTCAGGCCCGTAGGATGGGTACCATGAAACATGACGCTGGGCATTGCATGCTGCCTGGGCAATTATGAGCCCCATACTGAGAACTCCCTGTCCTCCGAATCCTGAAACCTTAACTGTTCTGGTTTCAAAGTCTGGATCATCCAGTGCCTCCAGAGCACTCTCACTTTCAACATCGAAGATTCTGTCAAGGGATTCCTTGGAGAAGTCACTTTCATCCCTGCATAGGGGTTCAGATTCCCTGATCTTGTCCCTGAAGTTTGCAAGTGGGAATTCCACTTCCATCTGTTCGTTTAAAAATTTTTCTGCACCTTCTGCATCTTGTTTAAGGTTGGTTGGGCATGGTGACAGTACTTCAACGAATGCATAGCCTTTTTTATCCCTCTGTACCTCAAGGGCTTTTTTAACCGCCCTTTTTGCCCTTCGTATGTGGGATGGATCCGAAAGTGAAACCCTTTCAATGAAGACCGGTGCTTTGAGGTTGTCAAGGAGCTCGCACATGTGGAGTGGGTAGCCTGCAAATCGGGGATCCCTTCCGTTCTGGCAGGTAACTGTTTTTTCACCTATAAGGGTTGTTGGTGCCATTTGTCCACCTGTCATTCCATAGACCGTGTTGTTTATGAAGAATACCGCCATTTTTTCCCCACGGTTTGCTGCCTGGATGGTTTCGTTGAGGCCTATGGATGCAAGGTCTCCATCTCCCTGGTACAACATAACAATTGAATCCTCTTCTGCCCTTGATATTCCTGTTCCTACTGCTGGTGCCCTTCCGTGTGCTGTCTGGACGTTTCCACAGTCGAAGTAGTAATAGGCAAATACTGCACAGCCAACTGGACTGGTCATTATTGCCCTGTCCTGGATTCCAAGTTCGTCTATTGCTTCTCCTATGAGTTTGTGGAGGATTCCATGACCACAGCCTGGACAGTAGTGGGTTGCTGTTGGTGCACTGCCTCCCTTCCTTGGGAATTCATCCAGTAAGGATTTGGGTTTTCCTATGACTTTCATGGTAACGTCCTCAGTCTCAGAGGTTTTTGTTCCCTGGTTTTCTGCCATTTTACTCACCTCCCCTATTTTTATTAGCACTGTCTTCAATGTTCTTACCTGCAGCTTCCATTATCCTGTTCATTATACTGTCCCTGTCCATGAGGTTTCCACCCATCCTGTTTACAAGTTCTACAGGACGTTTGCATCTTACTGCAAGTCTTATATCATCAGCCATCTGGCCGTTGCTCATTTCAACAGATATGAATGTACATTCACGTTCGTCTGCTATTTTTTTAAGTTCGTCCTTTGGGAATGGGAAGAGTGTTTTGGGTCTGAAGAGCCCTACCTTCATTCCCTGGCTTCTTGCAAGTTCAACTGCAGATCTTGCTATTCTGCTGCTTATTCCATAGGCAACCAGGATGATCTCAGCATCCTCCATCTGGTACTCCTCAAAGTCCACCTCATTTGCTTCCATTTCAGCGTACTTCTCCTGGATCCTGTAGTTGAAATCCTCGAGCTGGTCGAAGTCAAGGAATATAGAAGTTACAAGGTTTTCCTTGGTTTCAGCGTTACCGCAGACAGCCCATGATGTGTCTATACCAGGTTTCACTGCTTCTTCAGGAAAGTGCAGCGGCTCAACCATCTGCCCGAGAACTCCGTCTGCAAGGACGATCACAGGGTTAAGGTATTTCTCTGCAAGGTCAAAGGCCTTGGCTGTGAAGTCGCACATCTCCTGGACTGAGTTAGGTGCAAGGACTATGTTCTTGTAGTTTCCATGTCCTCCCCCCTTGACTATCTGGTTGTAGTCTCCCTGTTCAGGTCCTATATTTCCAAGGCCAGGTCCTGCCCTTACAATATCCACTATAACACAGGGAAGCTCTGCTCCTGCAAGGAATGATATTCCTTCCTGTTTTAAGCTTATACCTGGACCTGATGATGCTGTCATGACTCTGTGGCCTGCTGATGCTCCACCGTAAACCATGTTTATTGCTGCTTCCTCTGACTCTGCCTGAACGAATTTTCTTCCCACCATCGGGAAGTACTTGGAGGCTTCGTGGAGGATCTCCGTGGCGGGGGTTATTGGGTATCCGAAGTAGCAGTCACATCCTGCATACATGGCCCCTATTATAACGGCTGTATTTCCCTTAACGAGCTGCGTTGCCATTTAGCTTCCCTCCCTTTCTCTTCTTCTTCATTCTTTTCTTTATCCTTCTTTGGTACGTGTACCTCTATTGCAAGGGGTTCTGGGCAGGTGTAGTAACAATCTCCACATCCTGTGCAACCTTCACCCTTGTAAACTGCGTAGCGGTATCCTCTTTCATTGATGTCATCACTCATCTCTAAAACACCCCTTCTGCATGCTAAGACACATCTTCCACATGCCTTGCATTCCAGGGCGTTGATAACAGGATACGGCTCCTTTTTTTGAATCTTTCGAGACATGATATCAAACTTCTTTGGTTGATTTTAGTTTTTAAGGAATTTTTTTACTGTAATTTAAGTTCTTTCTTTCAATATTATTTGAATTCTTGTTTTTTCTTCTAATGTTGTTTGAATTATTTTTTAAATCAATTTAATAATTTTAAATTTTGTTTAATTGGTTTTATAACGTTAAAACCTATTTCAAACACACAATGAATTTATTAAAATAAATAATTAAAGGTTAATTGATGGGGGTTGTTCCATTCAACCATTCATAAGCATAATCTTAAAAAATGGAATTAATGGGTTAAGTAGCCCTTTAATCCACCGAACGATCATCCCTGGTTTTCCATGTCCTTCGCTCTTATCTCCACACGCATTATCTTTCCGCTGATGGTCTTTGGAAGTTCATCAACGAATTCAACAACACGGGGATATTTGTAGGGAGCTGTAACACCTTTAACATGGTTTTGAATCTCTTTTTTAAGTTCTTCGGATGCTTCGTATCCCCTGGCAAGTACTATGGTTGCCTTTACAACCTGTCCCCTTACTGGGTGTGGCACGCCTGTTATTGCACATTCAAGCACGGATGGATGGGATATCACTGCACTCTCAACTTCGAAGGGTCCTATCCTGTAACCTGAACTTTTGATTATATCATCGTTACGTCCAACGAACCAGAAATAACCATCTTCATCCTTCCAGGCTGTGTCTCCTGTGTGGTAGTAACCTTCATGACAGGCTTCCCTTGTCTTCTCAGGGTTGCGGTAGTAACCTGTGAAAAGTCCCAAGGGTCTGCCATTATCTATTTTGAAGCATATTTCTCCTTCTTCTCCCACGTCACAGGGTTTTTCTTCCTTGTCAAGGAGTATCAACTCGTAACCAGGGGATGGTTTTCCCATTGAACCTGGTCTGGGTTTGATCCATGGGAAGTTGGCGATTGCAGCAACAGTTTCAGTCTGACCGAATCCCTCCCTCAGCTTCAAACCTGTGAACTCGTAGAAACGGTTGTAAACCTCTGGGTTCAATGGTTCACCGGCAGTGACTGCATATTTAAGGGTTGAGAAGTTGTACTCTGAGAGGTCTTCCTTTATTAGGAACCTGTAGATGGTTGGTGGGGCACAGAAGGTTGTTACTCCATGCTTCGATGCTTTGTCAAGCATGTGAGCTGCGTCGAATCTGTCGTAGTCGTAGATGAACACTGCGCTTCCTGCAATCCACTGTCCGTAGATCTGACCCCATAGGGCCTTTCCCCATCCTGTGTCTGCAACTGTGTAGTGCAGTCCATCTTCCATAACTCTTTGCCAGTACTTTGCTGTGATTATATGGCCAAGAGGGTAGGTGTAGCTGTGGTTAACCATTTTAGGAAGTCCTGTGGTTCCTGAGGAAAACAATCCAAATGAGAGATCATCTGCCTTGGTTCCATCTTCTCCAGTTGGCCTTTCAAATTCTGGTGAAGCTTTTTCAATACCTTCACGGAGGTTGAACCATCCTTCACGCTCTCCACTGCCTACAAATGCCTTCAGGAGTTTTATGTCCCCTAATTTTTCATGGGCCCTATCGAAGTAGTCTGGAACGTTGTTTTCCTCTATGCAGATGGCCATGGTGATGCCTGCATTCTCTATCCTGTAGGTTATGTCCTTGGTTTTCAGCATGTGGGTTGCAGGAATTGCTATTGCCCCTAACTTGTGCAGGGCCAGGAGGCAGAACCAGAACTCATACCTGCTTTTAAGGGTTAAAATTACCCTGTCGCCCTTTTTTATTCCACATTCCCTTAGGAAGTTGGCTGTTTTGTTACTGTACTCTTTAAGGTCCTTGAAGGTGAAGATCCTATCTTCATCATCGTTACACCAGACAAGCCCCACTTTGTCAGGGTACTTGTCGGCGTACTCATCAACAACGTCAAATGCGAAGTTGAAGTTTTCAGGGTACTCCACCTTGAAGTTACTCTTAAAATCTTCGTATGATTCGAATTCTGTTTTTGGAAGGAATTTGTTCAGTAAAGATGACATGAATACACCACATTATAATTCTGTTTAAATGAAATTAAATGAAATTTTAATGCCTCAAAGGATATTAAGAGGCTTTTATTTAATCGGAAAATTTTTTTAAGTTAAATCCTTTTTTTAAGTTAAATCGATTGTTCTAAGTTAAATTCATAGTTTTAAACACTTTTAAGTGAATTTTTAATGAATTTATAAGTTTTATCCCCTTTAACGTATCGATATTTACCTATTGAGTATTTACAATATTATTGCAAGGAATTTCGCAGTTTTATTGTTCAAAGCTTCCATTGCATGTTCATATGTTGAATCGAAGAACACTGAGTCCCCTTCTTCCAGCACGATCTCGTTTTCATGGATGTAAAGCTTCAGGGAACCTTCAATGATGTAGTTGAACTCCTGTCCAGGATGTGAGTTTGTTGAAGGTTTTTCACCATCTTCTCTAGGCTCCACCGTTACCACAAAGGGCTCTGCCTTTTTATGGATGAACTTCTCTGCCAGGTTCTCGTACTTGTACTGTTTTCGTCTTTCAACACGTACACCCTTTCCTTTTCGTGTTACGGCAAATATATGCATCCTTGTTTCTTCACCAGTCAGTAAAAGTCCCATGTCCACGTTTAACTTGTTGGCTATTTCGTGAAGAATACTTGCAGGAATGTCTGAGATTCCCTCTTCGTACTGGATGTAAATTTCTACTGGTATCTTAAGATGATCTGCCATTTCTTCCTGGCTGATTTCAGAAAGTTCTCTTAACTCTGAAATACGCAGAGCAATTTCTTTCATTTTCTCGTTCATTTAAACCCTCATTTGATCTCAAAATAATGATTGTGAATGTCGTTAAATAGCATGGTTGCTGGTTTGTGTTTGGTGTACATAGTATATTTTTTTAATCATGAAAGTATTGTGGTTTGAAACCCCAATTCAAAAACCAGTGCCCATTAACTTAAATTGTAATGATTGTTAATGACAATTTATTCCAGATTCTAATATATATAACCATCGTTTAGATCATCACATCAATTGATGGTCAGTCAGTTTTAAGATTCCAAGTTTAAAAAAAATCAGTTTGTAAAATGAACTGGCAAATGGATTGACAATTAAATTAACTCCAAGGATCATAAATAGTAACGGAGGTTTTTTAAATGGATCTAGAACTGAAGATGGTTAAGGTGGATGTTCCAGCAGAGTGTAACATCATACTGGGACAGAGCCACTTTATAAAAACTGTTGAAGATATTTACGAAGCTATTTTTAACACTGTGCCACAGGCAGAATTTGGAATTGCATTTGGAGAAGCTTCAGGTGACTGTCTTGTGAGATGGGCAGGTAACGATCCTGAACTGGTTGAACTGGCCCGTGAGAAGATGCTTGAACTTGCATGTGGACATGCGTTTATCATCTACCTCAAGAACGCCTTCCCACTGAACATCATCCAGCGCATCAAAAGCGTACCCGAGGTTGTGAATCTTTTCTGTGCAACTGCAAATCCAGTTGAAGTCATAATAGCTGAAACAAAACAGGGAAGGGGAATAATGGGAGTTATTGATGGTTTCAAACCTGCTGCAATTGAAAATGAGGATGATATAAAGGGAAGGCAGGAGTTTCTGAGGAACATAGGCTACAAATTCTAGGATTTAGAGGATTTTCACATTCAATCCAAGAGAATTTATACTTTCGGCTCCAAATATATTACACAATGGTTTTTCATAGGGGACATCTAAAAGGGATGTGAAGCCCTTGAATGAACTTGAAATGGTTGAAAGGTATTGTGAGGGTTTAAAATGGTTGAATCAACAGTAATATTTTGTAGAGGCCGTGAAAATAAAAAAGAATCCGAATACAAGCTTGAAGTGGATGATGAATATGTTTCCATTAAGGACAGGGGTCAGGGCACATGGACCATAAACCTTAGGGGTTCCAGGGAATCTTTAACTCCCATGTACGAATTCTTTGACAATGTGATGGACATGGAACCTCTGACCATGAACATAGCAGGTACTGGGGAGATTCAGCACTACTTCAGAGGCATTTCAGATATACAAGAAGAAAATGAGGGAACCTACAAGTTTGGAGTTACTCTGCAGCTTCTAAAGAAATCAGTCTGAAGCAGCGTACTTTTCAAATATTGCAGGAATCTCGTTGGGATGCTCAAACACGAAGGTGTTCTCCATATCCTGCAGGTTTTTAACGTGCTGAGCATCCTCATGGGTTATTTTAAGTGCCAGATCACGGCCGTTAGGCAGTTTAGTGGTTGTGATTCCCTCTCTAAAATCTGTGGGCATTACGTAGATGGGTGTGGAAGTTTTTTGACCCATTATGGCTGCATTTGTAAGGAGAGTGTCTGCAATACGCAGGGATATCTTCGCAACTGTGTTGGATGTTGCAGGGGCAAGCAGCAGGAATTCAAAGTTTCCCATCTGTATCTGCCCAGCTAGAAATGGTGCGTTGGCATTTATTTCAGTCCATGTTTTGTCGAACATCGTTTCAAGTGTGTTTGAAAGGTTGTAATACTTGAGAACCTGATCTCCAGCCTTGGAGACGTAAACACGTATATCAAATTCTTTTCTGTACTTCTCCTTCATCTCCTCCATGATCTCAACTGTTTCCTCTATTTTCTCACCACTTCCTGTTATTCCCCACGCAACTCTCCTTCGTTTCCCCTTGACTATCATAATAAATCTTATGTTTTTATTAGGATAAATTTTTTATTAAGATAAAATTTATTTTCCAATAAAACAGAATAAATTGAATCATCAATTTTTGGATATTACCCTAAATTTTATATAATTTATAAGGAATATTAAAAACATTCATGACTTAGAGGAATTGGATTTAAAGGAATCTGATGGTGATTGAAATCGAAGCAAAAGAGAATAACAAAACAAAGAAAGTCGAAGAAAAGGTAGAGAAACCTGAAAAAATCGAAACTTGCTACTTCTGCAACAAGAAGTTCGATATGAACAAGAATGATTACAGCCACTACAAGTACGGTAAGTATCCAATGTGCGATTACTGTTCCCAGTTTTACGGTTTCTACAATGAATGAATATAAAATTTTTTAGATAAATTTTATCAAATAAAGAAATTAAAAAAATCATTTAAAAAAAAATGGTTTAAAAATCATTATTTTACATTAATAAAAATAAGAATAAAAAATAGAAATAATTTAATTTTGTTTTTAACCCTTCAAGTGCTCCTCAACCAGAGCTATTCCCCATTCAGCCATCTTCCTGGCATCTTCAGGTTTCTGGGCCTCTGCAAAGCATCTGAAGATTGGTTCTGTTCCAGACGGCCTTATTATGACCCAGCCGTCCTCTGTGAATATCTTAACACCGTCGGTTGTGTCAACCTCGTACTCACTTGTGGCCTCTGCGATCTTCTCCATGACCTCAACCTTACGGTCGTCGGGACATTCTACCTTCATCTTCTCTGAACAGTAGGCAGGAAGTTCGGCTATGAGTTCTGATAGTGGTTTGCCTTCCTTTGCAATTGTTTCAACGATCTTGGCTGTTGAAAGGGCAGCATCCCTTCCGTAAACGAAGTCTGGGAATATTAATCCCCCGTTTTCTTCTCCTCCAAAGAGTCCGTCCCTGTTTTTAAGCTCCCTTGCAACTACTAAGTCTCCAACCTTTGTTGCAACGACTTCGCCGCCGTACTCCTCTGCTATGTCGTAGATGGCTGTGGAGGTTGCAACTGTTGTTACTATGGTTCCACCGCCTGCCTGTTTGAGCATCTGTTTTTCAACCAGTGCAAAGGTTTTATCACCGAATACGAAGTCTCCATTTTCATCTATACATATGGTTCTGTCTGCATCACCGTCGTGTGCTATTCCAAGGTCTGCACCTGTGGCCTTCACAACGTCTATGAGTTCTTTGAGGTTGTCTGCAGTTGGTTCCGGGTTTCTTCCTGGAAAAAAGCCGTCTGGCTGGCAGTTCATGGTTGTGACTTCACACCCGAGCTTTCTGAGAAGGTATGGTGTTGTGAAGCATGCTGCACCGCTTCCAGAGTCCACTATGACCTTGAGATTTGCAGATCCTATTGCCTCAGCATCAACACGTTCTATGACATTTTCTATGTACTCGTCGATGATTCCCCTGTTTTCAAGGACCTCATCTATCTCGTTCCATGCTACCCTGTCAGGGTTTTCATCAAAGAACATGTTTTCTATCTTTTCTTCCATGTCCTCTGCTATTCCTATTCCATATTCGTCAACGAACTTTATTCCGTTGTACTTTGGTGGGTTGTGGGATGCTGTTATCATCACTCCCCCATCGTAGTATTTTCTAACTGCAAATTGGACTGCAGGGGTGGGTAATATTCCAAGATCAACCACCTGACAACCTGAAGAGAGGAGTCCTGATATCACTGCATGTTTTATCATTACAGTGGATGTTCTGGTGTCCCCACCAACAGCAACCTTACCCTTAACAAGTGTTCCGTAGGCAGCTGCAAGTTTTGATGCAAATTCTGGTGTTAATTCTTGGTTAGCAATTCTTCTAACTCCAAAAGTTCCGAATAATCGTTTCATGATTTTTCACTTCCTGATGTGGATTCTAAAAAGATCAGTGTAAAACTTGGTTTACAACTTGAATTTCTGGTTATGATGTGTAAGCTAATTGTGTATGTAGTTTTAGTACCTTTCAGTATAAATTCATTTCACGGGGTTATTTATTGAATAGAGTTTTATTGAATAAAATTCCATAAACTGTAACATATAATCCTTGAGTAAAAATTATATCTTAACAAAAATTTTTCTAAGTTGTATAAATTACAGTGATTTCAATCATATCAACGATCTGCCTTTAATTAACTAATGGAAAAATTAAAATGAAATTGATAACGATAATTCCTGCTTACAATGAAGCTCTTGACATAAAAAATGTTTCAAAGGAAGCTTTAAAATATTCAGATGTTCTTGTTGTTGATGATGGTTCCAACGATGAAACAAATCATCTGGCAAGAGAATCCGGTGCAATGGTTGTTAAGCACGAAAAAAATCTTGGGAAGGGTGCAGCCATAAAAACCGGACTTAAATTTGGTCTTGAAAGGGGCTACGATGTTTTCGTGATCCTGGATGGTGACGGACAGCATGACCCATCCTACGTACCTGCCTTAACAGCAGAGATCAATGGTGCTGGAGTTGTTATAGGCTCCAGGTTCCTTGGCGGCATTCCTGACAACATGCCTCTTCAAAGGAAGGTTTCAAATGCCATTACAACCAATCTTATAAAGTACGTGACGGGTTACACCCTGACGGACAGCCAGTGCGGTTTCAGGGCAATATCAAAGGGTGCTGCAGAAATATTCGTGGACATAGGTTACGATGATTATGTTTACGAATCTGAGATGATACACAGGGCCTCTGAAAACGGCCTGGTGATAAGGGAGGCCCCAGTATCCTGCAGGTATGGGCATGAAAAATCCTACATAACCTGGATAAACGTTCTGCATTATATATTCTTCATACTGAAACTTGTCTTAAGGAAAATAAGAAGTAGGGTGACTTTTTGAAACAGATATATGTTCTGATTATGAGTTTTGTGCTCCTGATCCTACTGGTTTTATGGTTGGGGCCGTCCAACATCCTTCATGCCCTTGAAACTGCCAATCCCTGGCTCATTCTACTTGCGGCCTTCATTCATCTGGTGGTTATAGGGGTCAGATCCCTGAGGTGGGGTTTCATAATAGGCCAGCCCACTGAATTCAAGAAGAACTACGTTGTGAAAACGATAGGACTCTTTGCAGGAAATTTCAGCCCAGCCAGAAGTGCGGGGGAGGTTTTGAATGCAGTTGCAGGTAAGAAGATCAATGGAATAACCTTATCAGAGGGGCTATCAGCAGGTTTAACTGAAAGGTTCTTCGATGTTGGAATAGCAGGCTGCCTCATGTTGATATCATCCCTGTTCCTGCCGAAGGTACGGGTTATCACCATACTCGGAGGTTTGGTTTCCCTAGGTATGGTTCTCTTGATTTACATCTTCAACTGGAGGGAGAATGCCAGTATTTGGCTTTACGAGAGGATCCATCCTCTAATCAGCAAACTTCCCATAAGGGAGGAGGTTCTCAACAACATGTACGTCAAGTTCACAGGGGGTTTGAAGAACATGATCGAGTACACTCGCTCCTTCAGCAACTTCAAAAATCTGACACTGGTGTTCTTATTATCTGGAGCTTCCTGGCTTCTTGAATGTGTTCGTCTCCTGGTTGTTTTCTACGCCTTCAACACTGAAATAAGCTTCACAGCCATTGTGGTTATATTCCTGATTGCAAACCTCATTGGAATTATTACAGCGCTACCTGGAGGAATAGGCTCAATAGAAATATCCCTAACAGGATTGTTCGTATTATTTGGAGTTTCTGGAGCTTTAAGCGGCAGTATTGCCCTTGTTGACCGGCTGGTTTCCTTCTGGCTTGTAACTGCACTGGGGATCATCTTCGCTTCCTACTATGCAAAGGACATCCTCGAGGATATAAAGGGTTACACGCTGGATATTAAGGGATCTAAATGATTTTACTATAATACACCATTATTCTCCATTCCATTGAACTCTTCCTTTGATTCTACATCCTATTGTATTTGATTCTTTTTTATTTTTAATCCCTCATTTAACTACTGATTCCACTTCTATGAAACTATCCTCAATGACTTGGCATCCTTGAGTATGATCTCCATGCTGCCCCTGTACTCGCTCACAGTTCCAACTGCATTTATCCTCCTTTTATCCATTCCATGAATGGTTAGATTTCCCTTCTCTATATCAGTTGCAGAGCTGTCGAATATCACCAAGGTTATCTCACCTGTGCCGTCCATTACCTTAAGGAAGTAGGTGTTGCTGGTTTTTGATTTACCAACCTCTTGAACAACTCCCTCAACTGCAACATCCTCATCCAGCATTCCGCTGTCTATCTGATTTATTTTAACTTCTCTTGGCATTATTTGCCCTGCAAATACCACCATTCCCAGGAGTCCTATCATGGATATTGCAAGGGCCAACCTGAATATTTGATGATCCTCCACAGCTTCACCACCATTAATACAATTTTTAAATTCGATTTCAGAGGTTTTTTTAGAATCTTTATTTTTTAAGGAGCTATTTTTAATGCGTTTTTAATGTATTCCTTCCACATCACAAAATTATTATTAATTATATTACATTTAGTATTAATAAGTTTTAATATTATATGAATTGAGGGGCACAACCCGCCTTTGAGCATCTAAATCAAAATAATGCAAAAAAAATAGTTTTTAATAATTAAAAATGTGTGAATTTAATGAAAAGGAGTTCATATTGAAAAAAAGTTAGTTTATAAGTATATTTAAAAAATAAAAATTTAAGCCTAGAATAGTCTGATTTTAGCATTGGTGTTGAAGGAACTTTCTCACCCCACATAGTGAAAGTATCACATATAACTAATTTTAAAGCGTTTGAACATCTTTAAACATCGATTCAACACGTTCAACCGTGTCGATATCCCCAATACTTATATCTTTCCTTACCCTCTTAACAACAGGGAACCTCAAGGAGTATCCGCTCTCGTACTCTGGACTCTTAACGATCTCACTGTAGGCGATCTCAAGGATGATGGATGGAACTATCTCCACCCTTCTGCCCGTTTTCTTGGTTATTAAAGGTTCAACCATCTCAGATAGTTCCAGAAGCATCTGATCGTCCAGGCCAGTTGCTGCATGTGCAATGGTCTTCAGCTCGTTGTTTTCATCCTGAACTGCCAGCAGATATGAACCTATGAAGTGAGCTCTCTTACCCTTACCGTAGGTTCCACCAACAACCACCAGATCAAGGGTTTCAGGTTCTGCCTTTCGTTTGAGCATTTTCTTGCCTCGGATGCCTGGCATGTATGGTGCATGAGGATCCTTGATCATTATGCCTTCATGTCCCCCCTTCAGTGATTCTGTGAAGAGATCTTCAGCCCTCCAGATATCCTCAGGTGTGGCCTTCACCTGATTGGAAAGCTGGAGCTTGTCTTCCATTACATCAACCATGGATTCAAGTATCTTACGCCTGTCCTCGAAGGGAGTGTCTATCTGAGGGCCCTCATAGTACAGCACATCAAATAGGTAGAGCTTCAGTGGCACTTGTTCGCGCATCTTCTCGATTTCGTACTTCCTCCTGACCCTCTGGAGTATGTACTGAAAGGATATGGGTTTACCATCCTTTGTAACTATTATTTCACCTTCAACGATGAAATCCTCATGAGGCAATGCTTCTTCTATGTACTCAATGATTTCAGGAACTGCGTTGGAGATGTTCTCAAGTCTCCGGGTGAATATATTAACTTCATCCCCTGATCTGTGTATCTGAACCCTTATACCGTCGTACTTGGTTTCACAGAGAGCCCAACCCATTTCCTCAACACTCTCCCTGATCCCAGGGGAGAGCTGTGCAAGCATGGGTTTGACTGGTTTTCCAGGTTTGAGACTGAGTTTTTTAAGTCCTTCAACACCTTCCTCCTTTGCAACTTCTGAAACAAGGCCAAGATCATTTGTGAGCATGTGCGCCCTTTCAACTACTCCTTTCTCAACTGAGAAAGCTTCTGCAATGGCATCCTTGATGGTTCCCTCACCCACTCCAACCCTGAGCTCTTCAAGTACCGTTCTTGTGATGTACTTGGCCTCCTCAGGGGATGCAGATGAGAAGAGTTCCCTCAATATCTCCATCTTCTTGTACTGGGACCTGTTTCCTGAGATATCTGCTATCTTCATGAGGTTGCTGTGAACCTTCTGGATGGTCAGGGGGACTGTGAAAAATGTTGCCTGCTTTTTTTTACCGAGAAGTAGTTCTGCAGCGGTTCCAATATCCCCTGCATCCCTCATCATATCCTCAACATCCTCAGGCCTAACCCCTGCAACCAGTGCCATTGCATTCATAAGGAGTTTTGATGCTATTCCAAGTTCCTCCTCACTCCAGGTTGGGAAAACCCTTCCAAGGGATAACAGTGTAACAACTGGGAGAAGTTCCGGATCTTCTCCCCCTATTTTCCTGAAAAAATCCGCGAGTATGGTGGTTTTTTCAAGCCTCTTGGTTGTGGAGTCCAGCTTCTCGTAAACATCCACAAGTTCCATGTACCTCATTCCATCCTTTGAATTCATGATCATGACCATCCCTCAGTGCACATCCATTGCGATTTAACAATAGATTGTGAGTTAAAAAAAATCCATTGTGATTTATAGCATCATTATCAAAAATCAGCTATAAAAAATCTTCATTCAATATCCAATTTTACATTCAATATCTTAAATCTTATTTTTAGTATATTATAATATCCTTTATAATATCTTAAATATGAAAAATAAAGGGGATATGTTAGTTTCAGAGTAATTCCAACTTCAAATTATAAAACCCTTAAAAATCTCAACCGTATTCTAAATATTAAATTCTTTGTATATGTATTTGTAATGTTTAAAAAGTCTTTCACCCCATGAAATAGCTTCCTCATCCTTGCTGATCAAGAACACATTGATGTCGTAGGATCCATCGGTTGAAAATAGGCCCATTGCAAGGAATTCATCACCTAAAGTGAGTGAAATCTTTAGATCATTACCTGCAATTCTTAGACTCCCATTACCGGATGCAATAGATTTTTGCAGTTTTTCTGTGCCTATGGTTTCCTCCAGCTTATCCATAACAGCTGAAGTAACTACCAAGTCAAGTTCTCCATTCCCTTCAATGGTTCTCATGAACATCTCAGCATTTTTAGGGTAAAACACTGGTGAAAGAAATTTTATGTTACTTGTGTCCCTCAGAAGCTCTGAAAGAACCCTGTGAGGTTTCATTACATCGGTTGTTGTGGATGTTACAATTGTGGAGTTATTCAGGTATCCAATATCCCTAATTAGGTCCTCAGGTATGCAGTCCACTTCATGATTCAGAAATAGGTCTTTGCAGGTCTTTATTGTATTGATGGTCTCCATCATATCCACGAGTTTGTTCACAGCCATTTTTCCCAGCTGTGAGAGACAATAATTACCTGAATCCCTCATTATAATGTTTTTTCCCTGAAGCTGGCTCATTCCATGGAGTATGGTTGATGAGCTGAGATGGATATCGTTTCGAAGCTCCGCAAGATTTTTAGGCCCATCATTTAAACTCATCAGTATCTTCATTCTAACATCGGAACTTGTAAAAAATTTCATATCAGTTTTAGTACTTTCATAAAGTTCAAACATGTCATCAAGATTCATTTTATCCCCTATTAATCGTTAGCCCCTATTTACCAGTTATTCTACCCCAAATAACTGATCATCAGTATTATTAATAGTAATAATTTATTGATTATAAATGTTCTGTTTAGGAAACTGAAGATTCAAAGTAAATCGTTATATTACTTGATTGAAACAAGTATTTAAACTTTGAAAGGAGAATTGAAAGTGAAACTATGTAATTCCGTCTAAAAATAAGGATTGATAAAAAAAATTGGATTTTAAACTGTTTAAATATTTTAGAGGAATTAATTCCTATTTTAATTCACATGAACCTTTCGAAGCGTTCCTTCCCAACCTTACATATGGGGCAGGACTCTGGTGGTTCTTCCCTTGCACAGAGGTAACCACAAACTTTACACCTCCAAACAGGCAGTGAAGGGGTTAAAAGTGCATTGAAAGATGTTGTTTTCATCCTCACTCTTTCTTCATGACCTGGACGTCTTTCAGGAATTGATGTGAGATTTTTCTTGCCCTCAAGTATTTCCTTTGTAACGTAGAGTCCGCAGTAGCAGGCTCCGTACTCGTTGAGGTCAGGATCCCTGTAGTCGCATGGGCAGATGAGATCTAGGTCGTCCTCCTTCTTTCCAGATGCAAGGCGACATGGACATGCTCCGTAGCCGTACCTCTTCTCATTTACGAGTATGTTCTTCAGGAGCTCCTTTGCAAATTCAACGTCTGGGTTGAGGTGGTAGCCGTAGGCTTCAGCATCCTCTTTAACCTTGGTGTAGAATGCATCAACCTCTGCATCAGAAACACCTTCAGGACTCATGCTGCTGCCTCCCTTATTCCCGCCTCATCAAAGCCCACTATGCATCGTTCATCGTTGATAATGAGGGTTGGGAATGAGAGCTGTGAGTTCCATTTTTTGATCTCTTCCACTGCATTGGAACGCTCCTTTCCCTCTTCAAGATCAACGTAGATATAGTCGTACTTCACTCCAAGGTCTTCAAGCAGCATTCTGGTCTTCTTACACCATCCACATGTGCTTAAAGCATAAAGAACAAATTTTCCTTTATTTTCACCATCCACGTGTTGCATTGGCATTTTTGGCCTCCTGAAAGATTTTAGATTTTTTTATTTTAACTTTTAAAACAATTAATTTAGTTATGTAGAATCAATCTATTAATAGTTATGATATCAATTTTATTAAGGGAGAGTTCAAAAATCAAAACCTAACACTGGAGGATTGGTTAAAAATACTGAATTAAAATGAGTAAAAATAAAAAAAGCTGTATAAATGAGGTTATGTAGAATTTAAAGAGATTATAAACTTCTTAATCCTTAAATTCAAAACGTTTTAAAAGTTGTCTCTAACTATCCTTATGGCGCAGAAGTCTCCACACATTGTGCACATGTCCTCCTCAGGGGATGGCTTTCTCTGTCTGCATTTTCTGGCCTTTTCCCCATCAAATGCAAGCCCAAACTGTTTTTCCCAGTCAAAATCCCTTCTGGCATGTGCCATTTCAACTTCACGTTCCCATGAACCCTTAACTCCCTTGGCTATGTCTGCAGCTTCTGCAGCTATCCTCGAGGCTATGACCCCTTCCCTGACATCATCGACGTTGGGTATTGCAAGGTGCTCTGAAGGTGTGACGTAGCACAAGAAGTCCGCACCAGAGGATGCTGCAATTGCCCCACCTATGGCAGATGTTATATGGTCGTAACCTGGTGCAAGGTCGGTTACAAGGGGTCCAAGCACATAGAATGGTGCTTCCTTGCACACTGTCTTTTGTATTTGCATGTTTGCCTGGATCTGGTTTATTGGAACATGCCCTGGTCCTTCTACCATTACTTGAACTCCTGCATCCCTTGCCCTGTCAACCAGTCCTCCGAGTGTTACGAGTTCCTGGATCTGGGGCACGTCAGATGCATCGTGAAGGCACCCCGGCCTCAAACCATCCCCCAGGCTAAGTGTGACATCGTACTCTGCTGCAACCTCAAGGAGATAATCGTAGTTGCTGTAGAGGGGGTTTTCTTCCTGGTTCTGCAGTATCCATGCTGCAAGGAAGGATCCTCCCCTGCTCACAATTCCCATTATCCTGTTGGATGCTTTGACCTTCTCAACTGTTTCCCTGGTTATTCCACAGTGGACCGTTATGAAGTCCACACCTGCCTTGGCCTGGTTTTCAATGGCACCGAACATGTCATCCTCATCCATGTTAATGACTGCACCCTTACTCTTTGAAGCCATGACTGCTGCCTCATAAACAGGTACTGTTCCTATTGGCACATCAACAGCATCCATTATGGCTTCACGGACATTTTCAAGCCCATGACCTGTGCTTAAGTCCATTATGGTATCTGCACCGTATTTAACTGCTGTTTTTGCCTTTTCAACTTCCCATTTAACCTTCTCAAGCTCGGAGGAGGATCCAAGGTTGGCGTTGATCTTGGTTTTGAGACCCTTTCCCACACCCATTGGCCTGCTTCTGCCATTGACATTCTTTGGAATAACAATACGGCCGTTTGCCAGTCCTTTGATAATTTGCTGGACACTTATACCCTCGTTTTCAGCCACTGCTTTCATTTCATCTGTAATTCGGCCTTTCCTGGCCTCTTGCATCTGAGTCACTTTTCGATCCCTCGTTTTGATATTGAAAGATTATTAAGACGAAGTTTAGTCAAATCACTAAAATAGATCCATCCTAAAAAATCATGAATGCCCAGTATGAGCATAATTAACAATACAGTAGTATTATTTGATGATTCCTTCTATTCATTTAATGGTATACCAAGATTCATATATCAACTTATTCCATGGAAGAGACCCCAATTATGAAGAGGATCCTTCAAGGGTTTTTCCAAAATACCATTAATATCATCCCAAAGTAGTTTATACTAATTTTTACAGGAGAATATTCAACAATTGATGATAATATAACCTCTTTTTATAATTCAATTATTTAATATTATTTTTAATTAAAATGAAATGAAAAATGAAACTTTTAAAGTTCAAAAATTAATTCAAAAATTTTTTAAATCAAAACAGGAATTAAATAATAATTTAATGGAAGGGATTTAATAAAAATAATAGAGTAAATCTGAAATCTGAATGAGTTCCAAGCAATTAAATCAATTGAATAAAGCCTATACTTGGATAAGAAACTGTAAAGAATCATGCAAATGGAGGGGTTCAATACGCTATCTGGAAAGAAAAATTTGGAGAAGATGAAGGTATCTGAGAAGGAAGTGACCAGCACCTATGGAAGCAGGTACTTCTCTGAAAGCATTCCCAAGTACGTTATGCCCGAGGATGGGATGCCTGCAAGGGCGGCGTATCAACTGATACACGATGAATTGAACTTGGATGGGAATCCTGCCCTGAACCTGGCGAGTTTTGTGACAACATGGATGGAGCCTGAGGCTGACAAGCTCATAATGGAGAGTATGGATAAAAACTTCGTTGACAACGATGAGTATCCCCAGACTGAGAAAATACAGGAGAGGGTTGTTAACATGCTGGCCAGGCTTTTCAACGCCCCAAAGAAGTGTCATTCAGTGGGCACAGGCACCATAGGATCGTCTGAGGCCATAATGCTCGGACTTCTGGCCCATAAATGGACCTGGAAAAAAAGAAGACAGGAAGAGGGGAAACCATACAACAAACCCAACATAGTTATGGGTGCAGATGTTCACACAGTCTGGGAGAAGTTTGCACTTTACTTCGATGTTGAGCTGAAGCTCATACCCCTTGAGAGGGACACCTACACAGTCACAGTGGATAAGGTGGCAGAGGAAATAGATGAAAATACCATATGCGTTGGTGCTGTTCTTGGAACAACCTTCACAGGCCAGATGGACCCTATAAAGGAAATAAACGATCTTTTGATGGATATTAAAAAGGAAAAAGGATGGGACATACCAATACATGTTGACGGTGCCAGTGGAGGTTTTGTAGCGCCCTTCATCTATCCTGAACTGGAATGGGATTTTAGACTTGAGCAGGTTCGATCCATTAACGTTTCCGGGCACAAGTACGGTCTCGTGTATCCTGGAGTGGGCTGGCTCATATTCAAGGATAAAACAGACCTCCCTGAGGAACTCATATTCAAGGTGAATTACCTGGGAGGTTTGATGCCAAATTACTCCCTGAACTTCTCCAAGGGAAGCAGCACAATAATAGCCCAGTACTACAACTTGATAAGACTTGGAAAAAGTGGTTACACCGACATAATGGAGAACATGATGCGTAACAGCCAGTACCTCGCCAGAAAACTTGAGAATTCTGGTAAATTTGAGGTCATCAACAAGGAGGGGATGTTCCCACTTGTAACAGTGAGTTTGAAGGATGAAGAATTCACGGTTTTCCAACTTTCAGAGAAACTAAGGCAGAAAGGCTGGATCGTTCCTGCCTACACACTCCCTGAGAATGCTGACGACGTTGCTGTAATGAGGATGGTTGTGAAGGAAAACTTCGGCAGGGAGATGGTGGATCTGCTTGTTGAGGATGTGATGGAATCTCTTGAATCCCTTGAGAGGGAAGAAACAACAGAAAAAAAGATAAAAGATAATCCTTCTCTTCTCTACTAAATTTTGCTGAATTATGGTTTTAAATCCTTTATTTTACTCCTTTTTTTGTCCAGTATAAATTCTTATTTCATTTAAAATGATGGCTTTTTTTGTGGATACACAGGATCACTGGATCTATCTGGGTAATTTGTAACGATTGAATACGCTTGTAAAGATATGAGAGTGGTTTTTGAGTGTTAAAAAAGAATTTTCAGGCCAATGAATCAAAAAGTTTTAACTGCAATTAAGGGAATAGTAAAATGAATTATTCATAAAATTATTTCAATTCAAAATTTATCCATAATAATAAAAAGGTGTTTTACGTGTTAAATATTAAAAAATTATCGATTTCAACCATTTTTCCCATTATTATCCTCCTCACACTGCTTTCATTTGGGATTTTAATCCCAATTCTGTCAATTGTGGCTTTAGGAGCAATTCTAGCCTATTACGTACGGCCAATCGCCAAAAGGATCAAACCCTTCGTGAAGTATGAAACCCTTGCAATCATCATTGGGATGATAATCCTTGCTGCACCAATCGTTGCCCTGCTCTACGTAACTGCAGTCCAGATATTGGCAGCTGCAATTCAGGTTTTCGGTTCCATACCCCATTCATCAGCAAGTGCAACATCAACTGCAACTGCAACTGCAATGAACATAAAAGCCAGTTTAGCAACAGCTCAGAATTCAGACAGCCTGAACAACCTGTCAAATCTCTTCATTGCAAACATAAAATCCATTGCAGAGAAGCTCATATCATACCTTGTGACCCAGATCATCAACTTGCTTGAATTTCTACCAACACTGGCAATGCAGATACTTATACTCCTCTTTTCAACATTCTACTTTGCAAAGGATGGTGACAAGGTAATTCGTTACATCAAAGACATCGTTCCAGCAGAAGACAAGGCATTTTACCGCAGAATAATCCACAGCACCGATGACATCATGAAGAGCATAGTTGTTGGGAACGTTATCCCTGCAATCATCCTCGGACTGCTCTCCATGATACTTTACTACTTCCTTGGATATCCATACATAATTCTTCTTGGTATACTCAGTGGACTGTCCGAATTCATACCCATAGTCGGGCCGTGGATAGTTTACGGAGTTTTAGGTCTGTTCAGCATCCTCACCGGGGACGTTACCACTGGAGTTCTTGTTATATTCTTTGGTTGGATCATCGAAACAACCACCGACATGTACATCAGACCAAAGCTCTCTGTCAATTACTCCGAAGTTCATCCCCTTGTATTTCTCCTGGGATTCATCTTCGGAGCAGTTACACTGGGTATTCCAGGACTTTTCATCGGACCCCTGATACTTGGAGTGACCTACTCTGCCTACCTCGCCTACAGGGAAGAGGTTAAAGATACAGGATGAGCTTCATCTAAAAGATAGCTTCATCTAAAGAAGATTTGAAGACTCATCTGACCCCTCCAATGGTGTTGGATTTGCTGAATCCTCCAGATTTAAATATTCAAGACAACAGAATATATGTCATGATAGGAAAGTTGAGCGCCCAGGACATCATGATCAGGGAAGTGCATGTAACAAGCCCCACAGACCTTGTGGCTGCAGCCAAACTCAAGATGATGCGCTGCAACGTTGGAGGACTTCCAGTGGTGGACGAAAAACGTCTTATGGGTATTATAACTCACAGGGACATTCTGCTTGCAGGTGGCGAAGCACTTGGACTCAAGGTGAACGACCTCATGAGCAAGGAACTCTACGTTGCAGAGCCTGAAACTCCCATCAAGGAGATTGCAAAGGTTATGGCAGATAAAGGTTATCAAAGAATTCCTGTTGTTGAAAATGGAAATCTCGTGGGCCTCATAACCCAGAGCAGCCTTATAAGGGCCATTGCAGGTCTTGAAGACTAAATCATGTTCATGCGGGAACTGTCTTAATTTTTATTCCTTAATTTTTATTCTTTTTGATAGTATTCCAGTTTTTAGATCTATTCTGGAAAAGTATTGATTAACCCTATCTGAGGACCATTGCTATTTGTGAGTACTGTTACCGAATAAATCATAAAAAGCTTTAAAAAATGAGATGCTGATCAAAAAATACGTGCCTTAATGGATGATCTTGGTTTCAATTAATTAATTTATAATGTATTAAAACTTATATGAAAAATTAGTATATAATGTTTTACAGGGTATTATGAAAATAAATGGATTTCAGGCCAGGACTGCCCATAAAATAATAGAAATTATGTGAAAAGTTCATAAAAACCTTTTTAAGTAAGAATGTGAATAGAAAAGTATAAGTTAGATGAAATCTAACAGCATATAAGCCACGCCGGGGTGGCTCAGTTGGTTAGAGCGCACGGCTCATAGGGTATTAAGCAAGTGCTCTGACTTTTTCCTGGGATACCGTGAGGCCGCGGGTTCGAATCCCGCCCCCGGCACTTCAAACAATTTTTGAAGGCCTCAAAAATTCCATGAAACTTTATTTTTATTTTAAACTATTTTATTGTGTTTTAGTGTATTCACGGTTTAACATATTCACAATGATATTAATAATCTGTTTATCCCTTAACTCATTACCACAATTCTTATAGCAATAATATTTCATTGAAACCTCATCTGATGCAATCAAACAGATTCTTTCAGGTCCCAAAAATGAAATGAAAAACTTTAAGACCATGTGATGGAACATTATAGATAAATGTTTAAAAATCCTTATAATGCTTTAACTTTATCAGTTTAAATAAAATAATAAGTATTTTATCCTTTTTTGAATTAAAAGGTTTTTAAAGGGTTTTGCATGGTAATGGAGGTTTCTTTAATGGAAGATATCTACGAACGTTCACTTGAGGGAGACATAACAAAGGAAGATGCTTTGAAACTGGTTGATGCAAATCCATTCGAGCTATTCGATATTGCAGACAGACTAAGAAGGGTGATAGTGGGTGATGAGGTCACATTCGTGGCAAACAAGGCCATAGACATCACAGACCATTGCATGATAGAGTGCGAATTCTGCTCGTTCAGGGATCATATAGGCTATGAAATGAGTGTTGATGAGATAGTTGAAAGTGTTGGTCAGTCCCAGACCATTGGAGCAACTGAGATCTGTCTATTCGGCGGTGTTATGCCCCATATGACTGTGGATTACTACTGTGACATCATAAAAGCCATCAAATCCAAATACGATATCTGCCTCCATGCACTGTCCCCGGTAGAGATCTACCACACAGCCAAAGTCTCTGATATGACCACCTTTGAAGCTCTTAAAGCCCTTAAAGAGGCAGGTATGGACACCATGACAGGGGCATCTGCAGAGATACTTGTGGACTCTGTCAGAGAGAAAATATGCCCTAAAAAGGTTTCAACCCAGGAATGGGTGGACATAATTAAGGAGGCCCATAAGCTTGGCATTCCAACCACCTCAACCATCATGTACGGAAGTGTTGAGACCTGGGAGGACCGTATAGACCACCTCATGATACTCAGGGATATACAGCGCGAAACCCACGGTTTCACAGAACTCGTGCCCATGACCTTCCTGGGCCTCAACAACAACCTGGGTCAGGACACACTGGGTGCAAGTGGAATGGACGATCTCAAGATCCACGCCATTTCAAGGATAATAATGGGCAGGGACATGCCTAACATCCAGGTTTCATGGGTGAAATTAGGCCTCAGAACCACCCAGATAGCCCTCTGCTGCGGTGCCAACGACTTCGGGGGAACCATGATGGAGGATAAGATATCTGTGGCTGCAGGTGCATCCTACGGAGAGTACATGCCCCGAGAAAAGATAGTTGAAGTGATTGAGGCTATCGGACGTGTGCCTGTGGAGAGGACCACGACTTATGAGAGGGTTTGAGTTTATATCAGATTTTTATCCCCCTACAACCGAATAACCTTTTATTTTTTATCTTTTTTAGATTTAGTCTACTGAATCAACATATGTTTTATTTTTTAGGTCTTTAAATTCGTGATTCACCGTTTTAAAAAAAATGATGTTGAATTTAAAAAAAGGAATGGGATAATATCAAATGTTAAATACCTTAAAGTCCCTTTCCCTAAATATCCTTGACCAAAACTTTATAAGGAACCTCCTAAAGAAATCCAGTCGTATCATTAATTCAACACCTATTCACGTGTAACCTCCGAAATGTATCAAAGGAATTGATACTGGGACTAAAAAACCGGATAGGTGATGAAATGTTTAAGGACATACTGATATCGATGCGTCCCAAACAATGGTACAAGAACTTAGTTATATTCATTGGGATCGTATTTTCATTAAATCTTCTAAATTTTAACTTATGGATAAACGTTATTTCGGCGTTTGTAACGTTTTGCTTACTTTCTGGAAGCATCTACATTATAAACGATTGTCTGGATGTTGAGAAGGATCGTAACCACCCTAAAAAATGCAAACGTCCCCTTGCATCTGGAAGGCTGAAAACCTCACATGCACTCTTATTTTCAGGTATTGCAGTGGTAGCTGCATTGTTACTGGCCTTCACAGTGAACGTTTCACTCCTTCTGGTTTCACTCGCCTTTTTCGGCCTGATACTGATCTACTCACTGTTTTTGAAGGAGCTGATCCTGGTGGACATACTGGTTATCTCAACAGGGTTCGTTCTCAGGGCAGTTGCAGGCTGTGTTGCCATAGGAGTCTTCGTGTCACCATGGCTCATAATCTGCACCTTCCTAATGGCCCTCTTCCTGGCCCTTGTCAAACGGAGACATGAACTTATTTTACTCAAAGACAAAGCAGGAAGCCACCGTAAAATCCTGGAGGGTTACTCCAAGGAGATGCTGGACCAGATGACCAACATAACCACTGCTGCCCTTGTAATGTCCTACTCCCTCTACACCTTCTTTGCTCAGAACATTTACATAATGCTCACAATACCTCTGGCGTTCTACGGAGTGTTCCGTTACCTGTTCCTGGTGCACAATGATGGAATGGGGGGAGAACCTGAAATGATATTCAGGGACAAGGGAATGGTTATCAGCATGACCCTATGGGTTGTGCTGGTGATTGGAGTGCTTTACTTCAATAAATTGGGATTTACAGGAGTTTTAAAATGAACATAAAATCATCAACCCTGTCTCAAAAAGTGCAATCCTTACCACAAGTGCAACAATATCATAGGAGGCTCTTTTGAATGAGATACGACCTTCATACCCACTCCAAGTACTCCAGAGATGGATGGATGGAACCTGAAACCATGGTAAAAACCGCCGTTAAAAGGGGACTCGCAGGAATAGCCGTAACTGATCACAACACCCTTGAAGGCGGCTTGAAGGCCAAAGAGTTTGAAACTGAAAACTTCGAGGTCGTTGTTGGATCAGAAATCGCAACAGACCGTGGCGAGGTTATAGGCCTCTTCTTGTCTGAAGAAATCGTTTCAAGGAATTTTATTGATGTCATCGAGGAGATCAGAGATCAAAGTGGTACCGTGGTACTCCCACACCCCTTCGATGAACTACGTGGAAACGGAACCACACCCGGAAAAGAAGATGCAAAACTCGTGGACTGCATTGAAACATTCAACTCCCGCTGTTTCAGGACAAGTTACAACGAAATGGCAGCAGAATATGCAAAAAAATATGGTTTGAAGAGTTTAGGTGGCAGTGACGCCCACTTCACCCATGAAGTTGGTGGGGCGGGTGTGGATACAGATGATGATCTACATGATGCATTTGAAAGGGGAAGTTTCACTGTTTTTGGTGAAAGATCCTCCATTATGAATTTAGGACTTACAAAGGTGCTGAAAATATGGAGAAAAACAGGTTCTGGCTCGTACTGATATTCGCAGTGGTTGTTTACGTTGCAATGGGGGTTTACGCTGATCTGGGTGATCTGCTGACTGCCCTTGAAAGCTTCGACTGGAGGTTCATAATCCTGCTTCTGGGCCTAACAACAGTTGGCTATCTCATAAGATTCGTCAGATGGGATTACTTCCTCAGGGGAGTTGGTGTGAAACTGAATATCCGAGACAACCTCTTCGTTTACATAAGCGGGCTTTCAATGACCATAACCCCCGCCAAGGCCGGTGAAATATGGAAGGGATGGCTCATAAGGGATATAAATGGTGAAAGTTTGAGTAAAACTGTGCCCGTGGTGATAAGTGACCGTTTAACTGATATACTTGCCCTTGTGTTTCTCTCACTCCTTGGAATTTTATATTACAGGCAGGGTACCTACATCCTAGTGGCCATTCTCATCCTCTTTACAGGATTCGTACTTGCAGTCAGATCAGAGGCCGTTTCGAACCTGTTGATACGTGTGCTTGAGAAGAGGGCTGGAAAGTACTCCCAAGATGTTGAGAGTATGCACCAAACCTTCAAGGAAACACTGACCCCAAAAAAACTGGTTATAACAACGGTTCTGGGCTTGATGGCCTGGTTCATGGAGTGCCTGGCCCTCTACCTTGCAGTCGCTGGCTTCGGTGATCACCTGGGAATCGTTGTTTCAACATTCACATTCAGCTTCGCATCCCTCGCAGGGGCACTGAGCATGATACCAGGCGGTCTGGGTGTTGCTGAAGCAACCCTGTCTGGACTGCTCCAGTTCTTCGGACTCACAGCCACACTATCAGTTGGTGTTGCCATCGTGATCAGATTCGCAACCCTTTGGTATGGAACCTTCCTGGGCCTCGCTGTTTACCTCCTGGGAAAATCCAGGATCATTCCAGAGAACAAGGAGGATACTGATCGTTGAACATTCAAATAAATCTCAAGCACTTAAAATTTATTTAAAGAATATATAATCAATAAATTTAAAATTAAAAACTTAAAATAAATTATTTACAAATAATTCAAATAAATATATTGTAAAATTAAAAATTAATGGATAATAAATGTTATTTAATTCAAATAATTGAATTTAACGAACAATCAATAAAAATTGTTGGAAAAAGTGAATATTAAGAGTATTAGGAGGTACATCTTATGTCAAAGATAAATTCCAAGGTTTCAATTCTAAAAACATCCCCTGAAACAGTTGTAAAGGATTATAGAAAGCTCATGCACCTGGCAGAGTACGATAAGACCGTGTCCCGTGAGAATGAGACCATACTCAAGTTGAACCTCTCATGGACCCTCTTCTACCCTGCATGTTCCACACCACCGTGGCAGCTTGAAGGTGTCCTGAAAACCCTCAAGGATGACGGGTTCCCGGATGTGGTTGCAGTGGAGAACCAGACCGTTGTAACCCACCCCTGGAAGGGTGCCTACTTCAACAAGTGGCTGCCCCTCCTTGAAAGGTACGGAAGGGAATTTCAGCCCCTGACCGATGTTGAGTGGAGTGTTTACGAACCGAAGTCTGAGATGATGGTTATGGATGAGATATTCGGCCAGGTTCTGGTTCCAGAGATGTTCTACGGCAATGACGTCATACACTTCCCCACCGTGAAGACCCACGGCCACACAACAACCACAGGTTCCATGAAGAACGCCTTCGGAGGTCTGATACCCAAGTACAGGCACCACGCCCACAAGAAGATACACGAGGTCCTGGTGGATCTCCTTGCGATCCAGAGGGAGATACATCCAGGGATATTCACAGTCATGGACGGGTGCGTGTGCGGGGATGGTGCAGGACCACGTACAATGGACCCCTACGTAGGGAACGTCATACTTGCAAGTGCTGATCCGGTTGCAGTGGATGCCCTTGCAGCCAAGATAATGGGTTTCGACCCACTGAAGATAGACTACATTAAAATGGCCCATGACAAGGGGCTTGGAATGGGTGATGTGGACCAGATCGAAGTTGTGGGTCTTGATGATATGGAGCTTAAGGGCCGGAACTTCGGTTTCCACGTGAACAAGAGCCCTGTCATCAAGTGGGATCAACGCCTTAGAAAGAAGACCATGAAGATAAAATGGCTGCACCACCTCCTCTTCAACTCACCAATCTTCAAGACCTTCATATTCGCCTCAGGATTCTACCACGACAAGCTCTGGTATCCAACAACGGGTAAAAAGAACATAGAAAAGTTCAAGGCAACCGAGTGGGGCAGATTGTTCGATGCGTACGATTACGGAGCATTCCCTGAGTTCAAAAAGGTGAAGGAATGGAATCCATATTGAACAACCCACAGTCAAGTGCACTGGATGAATAAACCTATGTCAAGTGAGTTGAATGAAAACAGGCCATTTTCCATTATTTCAATGGTTTTAAGTTAAATATGGGCTTTCAACCATTGAAACCTTTTTTTTATTTTTAGAGATCATGCAAACTGCCCAACCAACTCCTGTGAAATGTAATACTTCTTGAGTAATATTAATATTGAAAATCTTATTATATTCTTCCCTAAAACAACTATTACACTTCTGAATACATTAAAAACTATTATTAATTATCCAAAAGTATTTTTAATTGATTTAAAACCACTAAAACTGATTTAAGCCACTTAAATTCATTAAAAATAAAAAGATATTTAAACCGTTTTATTGAGCATATTCCCAATAATTTCATTCAAAATAAGTTATTTCCATTTAAAAGATCCAATTGGTTCAATATATAAAATTATAAGAGTTATTTTTTGAAATAAGGCCATAATTGGGCTACATTTGGTACAGATTTGGGAAAAGCCTTATTAAAGATTTCATGGAGATAGGAAACTGTCCTCGGAGGGACATGAATAGGTGTTTTTTGGATGAGTTTTTATTAACTCATTCACCCATTTAAGGGAAATGATCAGCGAAAAAATTGAGTTACAATACGAATTGCAGGGCAGAGTTCAGGAAAAGATTTTTATCAGCATCCAGATAAAAGCCCTGCAAACCAAAATAAGCTCAACAATCATATAAATAGATTTAAACACCCCTATAAATGTTTTATACACATTTAAATATAAAAATTGGTTTTAAACTAACTAAATAATGCAATGCAACTTATTGAAAGTATATAAAAAATATTAGGAAAGGTTGCATCAGGATACATCTGGGATTTTAAAACTGTCCATCCAATGAATATTTTTCAGGAGCCTTTGAATGCCAAGATCATATGCCCTTTCAGGGGCAAAAAAATTAACTGGGACGTTGTGTTCCCACTTATTTTAATCACAACAGTTGTAATCACACGAATCCCATTTATGAGCAAATTTCTGTATGAATGGGACTCTGTAAACTATGCAATGGCCCTTTCTAACTACAACATCCTCCAGCAGCAACCCCATCCTCCAGGTTACATTTTCTACGTTGCCCTTGGAAGGGGTTTTAACCTGTTGTTCAACGATCCAAACACCAGCCTGATAGCAATGGCAATAACCTTCACTGCCATGAGTGCAGTGCTGCTGTACTTCATGACACAGGATATCTTCTCAAGAAAAGTGGGTATTCTAAGTTCAATACTCTTCATTTTCAACCCCCTGATATGGTTTTACGGAGAAATTGCAAGTATCTACATCTTCGAAGCCTTCTTCAGTATTTTGATTGGTTATACATGCTACAACTTATTCAAGGGAGATGAAAGGTTTATTTATATCTCTGCAGTTGTACTGGGTTTGGCAGGGGGTTTCAGGACTGACATTGTGGAGTTCATGCTTCCATTGTGGATAATATGTATACTCCATGCAAAACCTTCCTTCACCAAGGTCATCACGGGCATGGGCGTTTTTGCACTGTCCATTCTCTCCTGGCTCATACCCACCGCCCTGTCAGTTGGAGGAATTCATGAGTACCTTCAACTCCTGAGAACCACATCTGCAGCTGCAGATTACACATCCATACTCTTCGGTGCCAGTATCAGCCAGCAGATACTAAATTCTGGAGCCTGTATCCTTTGGTCACTTCTGGGATTAACTGTGATTGGTATTTTAGCGGTTTTATACTTCTTAATCCAACGTAGAGATGTTTTAAAGAACGATTTGGGGTTTCACCTTAAGAAACCATTGACACTGTTCTTTCTCTTATGGGCATGTCCTGCATTCACTTTCTACCTCGTGGTATACGTTGTGAAGCCAGGTTACCTCCTCACATGCATACCCGCATTCATGATCATTCTGGCTTACATCATCACCAGGATCTCAGGGTTAATAAACATCAGATTTCCAAGTATATCATCTAAAAAAGCTCTGGTTTCCATACTGACCATCTACATCCTCTTCAATACAGTTTACTTCATCTATCCATGGGATATTCACAACGGCGCCATCTGGGAAACACCAACAGATAAAATGGAAACCAGCCAAGAATTATGGTTCGACACGGACGTTGGTCTCATCTACAACAACGCCAAGATCAGTGCTAACGACGAAAACACTGCCCTTCACATCCAGAACATACTGAATATCTCCAATTCCGATCCTTCAGGCACCATAATTGTTATACGGGACATAAACCGTGAAGATGAGGGTTTCAATTGGAGAAAGGCCATGTACTACCTTCCAGGTTACGATTTTTACTACCTCTTCGACGAGGAAAACTCTGGAATCACAGGCAACGTTTCAATGTGGCACGGTAAAAACCATAATTACACAACCTCAAAGTCAAAAACCCTTGCTGTGCCAATGAACTCAGCCACAACCCGGATAGTTTGGATAATGAGCAATCAAACCTCATTCTACCAGGAGGTGAAGAAGGAGGTGGGAGTTAACTCCATAGAACTTCCAAACGGTCTGAATATATACTACTCTCAAATTGGAAACCAGACCTCAAGTTTCCAGATCAGCGGATTTATATTCCAGCGCTGACTTAAAGATATCCAAGCATTAGGAGGAATATTATGGATAAACTGGAAGAAGCACTGGACCAGATGTCTAAAATGCCCGAAAAACAGCGTGAATCCCTAATAGAAATTGAAAAGAAAAAGATCTGCGTATGCAAAACATGCCCAAGTTATTCTGAATGTATGGGAGATTCAAATGATGGACTTTTCTGCATTTTAGGTGAAAGTAACTGTGAAGCTGCGGTTGAAGAATGTGTATGTGCGGAGTGTCCTGCACATTCAAATTTTAACCTTGAAAATGGTTTTTACTGTAGAAATGGTTCTGAGATGGATATTAGAAGTAGAGGTTGAACCTAAATCCATCCATCCTATTTTTTTGAGATCGTTTCATTGAAAATTTCATTGAAAAAAACTATTTATTATTGGAACTAAATTCTTAAAGAAATTTTTAAAAAAAGTACCAAACTTTTAAAGAAGTACTAAACGAAATTGCTAAGAACTGTTGATTAAATTTGATCAATTAAAATTAATTTAAACCACTTAACCTTTCATTTCATCAAAAAAAATCAATAAAGGGATTGAAATTCCTACATCTATTCAGGAGCCCTGAACTTTTTCAGTACCCTGCTGAAGAGATCAGGCGCGTACTTCATTCTCCACACGTTGAATCCTACGACCAGAACAACAAATGTAAGGCGCAGATATACACTTACAGGTGCAAAAAGTGCTATCACAATGATCAATATCCCTACAAGGGTGTGCATAAGCCAGTTTCTCCAGTCAGACAGGTAAACCTTCACTCCATGGAACAGTCTCTTCATGTATCCACCTCACTAAATCTGTACATATCAATGCATATATCAATTTTGGATATATTGAATTGTGATATATTCCGTATATATAATTTACTACCCAATCATTAAATTCTTAAATACGTAGGTAAAATAGAATCTTCAAGAAAATTATGAAAAGATAGTTCTAAATGAAAATCAGTCCTAAAAATTCTTGAAAAAAGTTTTATTAGTTAAATATGGTGTTTTTATGCTTGATACATATCCTGAAGAAAATTACTGGGAACTCATAGACAGACAGAAGGGCATACTCAACAAAAAAGAACAGTTGAAACTTAAAAACTCAAAAATAACAGTAATAGGTTGTGGAGGCATAGGTGGCTCTGTGATTGAGATGCTGGCAAGGATGGGAGCTGGAAAGCTCCGAATCATTGACAAGGATGTTTTCGACCTCTCAAACATCAACCGCCAGCTCATGAGCAGCATGGAAAGCGTAGGTAAAGCCAAAGCAGAGGTGACTGAAGAAACCATCAACTCAATAAACCCCTTCGTTGAAGTGGAAGCATTAAACCAGGAACTCACCCCTAAGAACGTTCAAAGCATAGTTGAAGGCAGTGACATCGTTGTTGATGCTCTTGACAACCTAATGGCCAGAATATTGACCACCAGAAAAGCTGTAGAACTTGGAATACCATTTGTCCACGGTGCAATCCACGGTACCATGGGGCAGGTAACGACCTTCACCCCAGAAGGTCCATCCTACGAGGATACATTTAAACTACCCTCTGCAGGTAAGGAACTGACCGAAGACGTGGTAGCTTCAGTTTCAAAAATTAACAAGGATGTTCCACCAGTCATAGGTCCAGTTCCAAATATTGTAGGTTGTTTACAAGCCTTTGAAGCAGTTAAAAATATCACTGGTAAAGGTAACATCATAACTGCACCCAACGTACTCATATTCGACTTAATGAAGAAAGAACCGTTCACAATGTTTGAATTTTAAAGAAAACTTCTTCAAGAAAAATTTAAGATATTAAAAACTATTAAATCTATTTTTTTAATATTTAAGGTTATTAAATAATTTATTATTTAAAAATAGAGGTAGATAAAATTTAAATTCATTTTTAATCCTCGAAAAAACTCCCCTCAGGCTTTTCAAAAGGTTTATATATCAGTAAAAGGAAACTTATTTCCGGTATACTGATCACGGAGGTATTGATCTATGCAAGATAAGATAGGACAGGTTATTGAAAACATAGAAAAATGCGGCACAAAGTTTGTAAGGCTGCAGTTTGTGGATATCCACGGAACCCCCAAGAACATGGCGGTCCCCCTGGCAAAACCAGAGGATATTGAAGACATATTAAAAGACGGACTTTTGTTTGACGGTTCATCAATCGAAGGATTCGTTGACATCAACGAAAGTGATCTGGTAATAAAACCAGACCCAGACACATTCTCAACCCTCCCCTGGAGGCCAGAAGAGAAGGGAGTTTGCAGGTTCATATGTGACATACACTGGCCTGACATGACCCCATTCGAGGGAGACCCAAGGTACATACTCAAAAAAGCCCTTGCAAAGGCAGAAAAAATGGGATATGAGTACAACGTCGGTCCAGAACCAGAGTTCTTCATAATAGGTCAGGATGAAGAAGGAAACATCGTTCCAGGAGACGAAGGTGTTTACTTCGATGTGGAACCAGTCGACCAGGGAACAGACATCAGAAGGGAACTCGTACTTGGACTTGAAGAATTACACTTCGATGTGGAAGTGAGCCACCACGAAGTTGGATTAGGCCAGCACGAGATCGATTTCAAATTTGACAAGGCATTAAAAACAGCAGATGCTGTTATAACTTTCAAACAGGCAATAAAAGCAATAGCCGACAATATGGGCTGCATGGCAACCTTCATGCCTAAACCATTCTTCGGTGTAAACGGTAGCGGAATGCACGTCAACCAGAGCCTATTCAAAAACGGAGAAAACATTTTCTACGACCCTGACGGTGAGAACGGACTCTCCCAGGAAGCAATGTACTTCACAGGAGGATTATTAAACCACTCCAAGGCACTTGCAGCAATCGTTGCACCAACAGTCAACTCCTACAAGAGGCTTGTACCAGGATACGAAGCACCATGCTACATAGCATACGGACTTAGAAACAGATCCACACTTGTCAGGATCCCTGCAAGCAGAGGAAAAGGTACAAGGCTTGAATTCAGATGCCCAGACCCATCATGTAACCCATACCTGGCATTTGCAGCAATATTAGAAGCTGGAATGGACGGTCTAAAGAACAAGATGGATCCAGGCGATGCAACTGAGATCAACGCATTCGGACTGGACGAAGCAGGCCGTGAAAAACTCGGAATAGACACATTACCGTCCAGTCTCTGGGAAGCTTACCACGCACTTCAGGAAGACGAAGTTGTTAAGGCATCCCTTGGTGAACACACCTACAACCAGTTCATGGCACTCAAACGTGCAGAATGGGACGACTACAGGGTTCAGGTATTCCAGTACGAACACGAGAGGTATTTGGAGATTTAATACTCCAAAAACCCTTTCTTTTTTTATCGAAACCTGTTATTACTTATTTATTAAAAATTAACAGCTTATTAAAAAAGTATTTAAAAGAATCAATAGATAATTAAGGATATAATCAAAGAAAACTGAAAATAAGACCTCGATCAATCAAATAAATGAAATGGTGAAGAAATGCCACAAGAGACAGACCGCAAGATGATGGAAATCCTGAGAATTCTGGCAGACCGGGAAGAAGTTCTAGGTGCCAAGACCATAGCTGAAGAACTCAAGAAAAAGGGATACAACCTTGGAGAACGTGCAGTAAGATACCACATGAGGATACTGGACGAAAAAGGGTTCACAGAGCGTATTGGATATGCTGGAAGACAGATAACAGAAACTGGATTGAAAGAACTTGAAAAGGGTCTTATCTATGATCAGGTTGATTTCGTTTTCTCCAAGTTCGAGGACATGATCTACCAGACAACCCTTGACCCCATGAAGGGAAAGGGCAGCGTTGTGGTTAACACATCAAGCTTCACCTACACAGAAGATGTGATGAACATCCTGAAGGAGGTCTTTGGAAAGGGAATTGCTGTCAGTCCCTACATAAACACGTCATTCATTGAAGCTGAAAACAAGATGAAGGTTGAAACTGTCTGCGGAACTACCATAGATGGAATGCTCCTCAACAGTGGAATACCAGTAATTCCCCAGTACGGAGGAGTTGTTGAAGTTGAGGGTAACATCCCCAGAAGATTTACAGAGCTCATATCCTACAAGAAAACATCCATGACCCCCCCTTGAAGCATTTACAGATGAGGATATGACCTCGGTGCTTCAGGTCATACATGAGGGAAACGGACTCATCCCTGCAAACTTCAGAACCATCCCCTCAAGCGCACGTACAAAGGCCTTGAAACTATTTGAAGATCTGGAAAAGATAGGAGTATCAGGACTTTTGAAGATGGGTAAGAGTGGAGAATCAGTTCTAGGAGTTCCTGTTGAGGAGGACATGGTGGGAATAGCAGTTATAGGTGGAATATCACCACTCTGCGCTGCAAAAGAGGCAGGTTTTGAGGTCAACATAAAGCTTGCAGAAAACACCGTTAAATTAGAGGACATGAAACGTATAGTCAAACCTAAACCTTTACTCCAGACAACAGGACCAGAACCCCATGAAAAGGTTAAATTTTTACTATCGAAGGCATGGAACCTCATATACAAGGTTGATCTTGACCTTGAAACCCTTACAGGCAACGTCATTACAAATATATCCTACGTGAAGAACGAAGATCTTGATGATGCATTGGCTGCCTTCGACAGTGTAATGGGTTCAAGACCAGATTACTGCACAAGCAGGTTCTTCAAAATAATGAAAGACCATGAACCTGGTAAAACAGGTATCGCAACAGTCTGCAGCCTTACCATAGATGGGATACTCACGAAGAACTGTATATCCACGTCACCCCAGTACGGAGGAATACTCGAAACAGAGGGTAAAAGTCCTAGGTTCATTGAACTTACAGCCTACAGCGGCTCGTCCCTGGATCCCCATGAGATATACATTTCAAAGAACATGACATCAGTTGGAGAATCCTTGAAGGGTAGAGGGAGAATACTTGCAAGTTTAAGGGAGATACCTTACATAGCACGTCCACAGGCCGTTGAAATTCTGGAGGATGTTAAGGAGGCAGGTTTCTCCATACTCGAAATTGGAAAACCAAGCGAACTCATATACAACGCCAAGGTTGAACGATACCATGCGGGAATCGTGGCCCCAGGTGGTCTGAATCCCATTGCAATCATAAGGGAACGTGGAATACACGTGGAACCCAAGGCAGTTGAAACCCTCATGAAACTGCAGGATATGGAGGAGTTTTAACGCTTCCTCTAAAACCAGGCAAATAAATTCTTCTTCATATAAACTTTTTTTTATAAAAAATAATTTTAATTGATTATTTTTTTAAATTACAGTTGTTTCGTTAATTTTAAGGATATATCTTAAAAAAGAAAAATAGTTTATCTTTTCAATTTGAATTGTAAAAAACTATTATTTTTTAAAATATTTATCTCTATCAATCAAGAAAACGCCTGTCGGATCGTTTGCTCTTGGCATCCTCATGTTTTTCCTCGAACCAACCTATACGTACATTTTCACCTTCACATTTATCAAAGTGAGGTATGTAGGGTTTTATATCGAGTAAAGGTGTGCCGTCAACGATGTCCACATTTTCTATTTCCAGCTTGTTTCCCTCAACATTTAAAAGACGCACAACCGACATTCCAATAGGATTAGGACGTTTAGGTGCTCTTGTTGCGAAAACTCCCTTTTTTTTGTTGTCTAGAAATGGTTTTACCTTCATTTTATGACCCCTTGAGAGGTGAAGGTGGTATATGAGGATTATGTGTGAGAATCCATCAAGGTCAGCTAGACCTTCTGCATATTCATCAAGGAGATCTATCTCCCCTTTTATTCCTTTTGCACCAATGGGCTGGATTGGCATTCCTTCAAGATCCTTGAAAGGTGAATGTACAACACCTATAGGATTAAATTCAACTTTTTTCATTGTTTCACCTGTTTTTAAAGGTTTAAAATAACCGATAAGTAACATATTGCATGGAAAATATCATATATCGTGGAGGTCATATATATAAATTGCATAATTTAGGTTATGGAGGGTTGTGTATGAAGTTAAGTGCAAGGAATATGTTAAAGGGAACAGTTGAAAATGTGGAAAAAGGACCTATTATGGCCAATGTCAAGATTAAAATAGAAAATCCTGACGTTATAACGGCCATAATAACCAAAGAATCTGTTGAAAACCTTGGAATAAAAAAGGGAGATAAAGTATCTGCAATAATTAAATCAACAGAGGTCATGGTTGGAAAGGATTGAACACATAAAAATACTTTTTTTAAATTTTTATCTTTTAAAAAGAAAACCTGAAAACTTATTTCAAAGCTTTAACTTAATTAATATAAATCTAATTAATACACCTTGAAAAGATGCCATTATGACTATTTAACCTAATTAACTTCATAAAATTTCAACATTCAATTTTTAAAATTATTTTTGAAGTATCGTTAACTTTGAAGAATTATAAGATCGATTATCCTGAATTCCTGCATTTTAAAAAGGATTAATCGTGAAAATAAAATCGATATGTTTATATGGACATTTCGATTACTTCATATTAACTAACAATCATATTGAATCATGGAGGATGATAACAATGCCAGTAACAATAGACGCTGAAAAATGTGGTAAGATAACCAACTGCCCTGGAGAGGGTTTATGCATAAAGATATGTGAAAAGGGAGCTCTTGTTGAAGAAAATGGGGACGTGGTCATAAAACCAGAGAACTGTGATGACTGCGACTTATGCATTCAGAACTGTCCTAACCAAGCTATATCAAAGGCATAAACTCAAGAGCATGATACCTTATAAAGATCAATGAAGGAATGATTATATGACTTCTATAATAAGACAAGGAGATCAAAACCGTTCCCTAACTCACAAAAATGATAAATGTGTGGGTTGTGGAATATGCAGAGACATATGTCCCACTGAAGCCATTAAAACAGGCCCAATACTCCCAATAGCAAGGGGACTTGTGAAGATGGATTACATAAACGTGGACGGCAATAAATGTGCTCTCTGCGGACTCTGCGCAAGCGCATGTCCATTCGATGCACTGGAATTCCAGATAGATGGTAGCAGCATAAAAGATATGGAGGAGTACCCTAAATGGAAGCATGAAGCCTCAATAAATGATGAAGAATGCATATACTGTAAGGCCTGTGAAACTTCCTGCCCACAGGAAGCTATAACCATTGCAAGGCAGCTTCCAACAAGATCAAAACTTGTAACAGGAGAGATAAGTGTCAATCAGGACAAATGTATAAACTGTAAGGTCTGTGAGGAGATGTGCCCTGCAGAGGCCATTGAGATCAAACAGGACAGTCCAACATCTTACGAGGTCAAGATCGACGAGGATAAATGTGTTTACTGCCTGGTCTGCAGACGTGCCTGTCCAACAGAAGCTATTAAAGCTGTTTGTGCATCCTGCGCATATTCAGAGTACAATCTGAAACCTGAAGACACTAAGATAACAGGTAATTCCTTTTTGAACAAGGACAACTGTGTTAACTGTGGATGGTGTCAGGAAATATGCCCAGTTGATGCTGCAGTGATCACCAAACCATTTGAAGGAAGTATAACCACTGACAGAGAACTTTGTAAGGGTGAATCATGCCATGCCTGTATGGACGTGTGCCCCTGCAATGCAGTGAGCCTTGTTGATGGTAAGTCCCAGATAGATGAAAGATTCTGCATACTCTGCGGTGCCTGCACACAGGTCTGCCCACAAAGTGCTATAAACCTCAAGAGGGAAAGTGTGAACATGAACAACGTCCGTTCAAAGTCCTGGCAGAAGCAGATGGAGAAACTTGTAACTTGCAGTAAATGATTCCTCTTTTTTCTTTTTATTTCGCCTTTTTTTATAGCCCCACTCCCGTTTTTAAACTTGGTTTTGATTGACTCTTGTTAGATCAGGATAGTGTTTTATATTTCAGGTGATTGGTTGAGGGTGTCCACAAAAACAAGATGTTTATATATACATTTCGATAATTAGATCATTTAAAAGGTGAAAAAATGAGTGATTACAAAATTCTACTTAAAAGAGCACAAGAACTGCATGGTGAAATATGTCCTGGAGTTATCATGGGGACAAGGATGAGTATTGCAGCTATGAAAGAATTTGGAATGAATCCCCTAAAACCAAATGAAAATCTCAGGGCCACGGTTGAAGTGGACAGATGCATGCCAGATGCCATACAAGCCATAACAGGATGTACAGTTGGTCGTAGAACCCTGAAATGTCTTGATTACGGTAAATTCGTTGCAACGTTCATGGACATTGAAAGCGGGAGAACTTTAAGAATTTCTGCAAGGGACGATAAGGTAAAATCAATTCCAGGATTGTGGACATGGTTTGAAAATGTTGCAGAACTTTCAAAGGAAAAAAATATGGAAAAGATAATGGAAGAAAAAAAGTCTGGAGTTAAAAAGTTTTCCGAAATGTCAGACGAAGAACTGCTCTTAATTGAAGAGCTAGATGATAAGCTACCAGAAATTCCAGGTCTTCCCAGGGATATAATAATTTGTTCCATCTGCGGAGAACATGTTATGGATGGAAAAGAAGTTAAAATAGGTAATGAAATCGTGTGTAGATCCTGTGCAGACAAAAAAAGTTAAAAATCATTTATTTAAAGAATTGAAAGTTTGAATAAAAGTTGTCAGATCTGATGTTCATTCCCTCTCATTTCATGATGGTTTTGCAGATCTCGTTTTTAGTAGGGGTTCAATGTCTTCTGGAAAGACCTTTCTCAGGCATTCAAGGAGATATATCGTGTCTTAAAGCCAGAGAGGATGGCTTACATTGGAGGGGGTAGGGAGCTCCCAACTGAAGGATGAAATAAAAGGAAACAAAGCCCCCTCTGAAGAACATCTGAACATTCCAGGCTGAACATTGACCATGTCAACGAATCCCTTAAAAAAGCTGAAATGAAAGATTTTGAAATAATAAATGATGATTCTGGATTATGGATCGTAATTAAGACATGAAGGTGTTAAAATGGATGAAATTGATCGAATTCTAAAAAAGATAGATGATCCTGCATTAAAGGAACAAATAGACATCATAGTTCCATTTCACGGGTACTTAAGTACCGGTGCATTCATAGGACTTCAAATGCTCAACATAGCACGAAATTTACTGGACATAGATGATGATGAGAGAATATTCGTTACCTGTGAAACCCGGAACTGCCTTCCAGACCCATTTCAGATACTCCGTGGATCTACAATTGGTAACAAAGGGTTGAACATCGTTGACCATGGAAAAATGGCAGCCACAATTAATAAATCTGCAGATAAAGGAGAAAAAACCGTTGAAGCCCTTCGGATAGTTCTTGATCCTGAAAAAACCGTGAATTACCCTGTCTTCCATGCCTGGTACATGAACGAGAGAAAGGTTTCCCACGAGGATGCAATAGGTGAACTTATAAAGGCTGATGGTGATGTTTACAGCTGGTACTTCATTGATGTGCCTGTTCCAACCAAAGCCAAAAAGAACGTTGCAATATGCCGCGTCTGTGGAGAATCGTTCATCCAGGAAGAAAATGAAACCATCTGTAAATGGTGTGAATCCCGGGAAAAATGAAATTGATCTCAATGAAGCGGTAAAATCTCCCAATTAAAATCTTTAACTAAGACATGAAAAAGAATGAAATACGTCTCAATGACCCTTACACCCTCTTAGATCCGGAGGATGAATGTATGGAGAGACAGATAACCATGAAAATCCCGGAAGAAATTTACCTTGATTTAAGGAAGCTATCTGATCTAAAGGGAAAACCTATGGGTAAAATTATAAAAGGTGCTTTGGATGATTACATCCGTAAATGTCGTTTGAAGGGAATTTTATGATTTCTTCAGGATATAAATGTTAATTTCTTGATATTTTCCTTTTGAATTTTTTTTAAAAACCGAAAAAGTTGTTAAAATAAGGCTTAAATTTAGTTTAATTGTTTGACTGTAGATTAACTGATGAAGAACGATGCAATATGAAAATCTAGTTTATTTATGAATTATATAGTGGTGTAAAAATGAATTCAAAGAGAATTGAGAAGATAGAAGACATCGACTGGAATGAAATGTGGAACAGAACCCTTCAAGAGATGCCGAGTAAAAACACCGAGAAGAGATGGGATAAAATCGCCAGCAAATTCAATGAATGGATGAAAACAGATGATTATCCCCAGAATTTTGCTGATAAAATTCATAAAGAATCAGATTACACCGTCCTGGATCTGGGATGTGGCAATGGAAGCATCACTTTGAAGGTTGCAGAAGAGGTTGAACATGTTACAGCAGTGGACATGTCAGAGGAAATGCTGAAGATCGTTAAAGAAAACGCTAAAAAAGAAGGTATTTCCAACGTAAGTTACGTTCAAAGTACCGTTGAGGATCTTGACCCGGAATCTGTTGGCCAGCACGACGTTGTAATAGCTTCACGTTCCCTTGGTAATATTTACAACCTCAAGGAGGAGCTTAAAAAGATAGACAGCATTGCAAAGAGATACGTTTACATGACCATATGGGGTGCAAACAGCAGAAGATTTGAAAGGGAACTCTGCAGCACCATGGGCACGGAGTATCATCGGCACCCTGACTACATCTACGTCTGCAACATGCTCTACCAGATGGGAATCTACGCCAACGTTGAGATGCTGGACTGTGAAAGCAGACCTGTTTACAGTGACCTTGAGGATGCAGTGGACCGTTGCAAATGGAAACTGGGATGGAACGGTAAGCAGATCAAAACTGAAGACCATGAAAAACTTGAAAAGTTTTTAAAGGAAAATGCAATCCATAGAGAAGATGGAACACTCGATTATCCCACCAACAATCCAGATTGGGTCATGATATGGTGGAAGAAAGAGGATGGTGATTAGAACCCGATGAACGGGAAAATCTATCTTTATTAGGCGTATGAATGGTTTCACATTTTCAGTTTTGAGTGGTTTAAGTGAATTGAACCACAGAATGTCTCATTTTAGATGATTTTAAAGGCTTAAAAAAACCCTTATCGATACGTTTATAAATACATATCTCCAATTCATTGATATGAATAGATATTCCTAACGTCTGATTAGAATAGGGAAGGAGATAAAAACCATGAATTCAAAACAAGGTGCCGTTATCGGTATCATAGTTATTTTAGTTATAATCGCTGGATTATATGCCAGTGGAGTTTTAACAAGCAATAGTAATGTAGAGGGTAATATAACAGTACTTGCAGGTGCCGGTACCATGCATGCAATGAACGAACTGAAAACGAACTTCGAAAAGGAACATCCTGGAACCAAGGTTAACATACAGTACGGTAACAGTGGAGAACTTTTCGCAGTACTGGGAGCACAGAAAAGTGCAGATCTTGTGGTTCCTGGAGATTTAACCTTTATGGACAATGCTAAAAGTAAAGGTTACATCGACAACAGCACGGTCAAACCAATAGTTTACCACATACCAGTCATAGCTGTTCAGAAGGGAAACCCTAAAAACATAACTTCAATAAAGAACCTAACTGAGTCTGGTCTTAAAGTTGGTTTAGGAAATCCTAACTCCACTGCTGTGGGTAAACAGAGCGTGAAACTTCTTAACAAAAGTGGAGACTTGGCCGCAGTTAAGAGCAACGTTGTTGTATATGCACCTACTGTAAACCAGCTTTTAACCTACCTAACATCGGGACAGGTAGATGTGGCCATAATAACAGAGGATATAGCAACAACTGCTCAGGCACAGGGTAAAATTGACGTGATCCAGATCCCAAAGAACCAGAATGCAATTGCAACCATAGGTGTTGGTATGACCACCTTCAGCAAAAACAAAGATACAGCTACTGCATTTGAAGATTACATAACTTCATCTGAAGGCCTTGCTGTATGGAAGAAAAATGGTTTCACACCTGTAAATTCCACTGCATAATTCAGGAATAGGATAAAAAGGTAATTCAACTTATAAATGACATTAAAAATATAAACGATAACATGAAAAGCAAGTTTGAAATTACCTTTATATCCATATCTTTTATTTTTACTTCATTTTTATTCATAATCATAGGCAGCATATTCTTCATTACATCACCACAGGGATTTATTGAATCACTCTTTTCTGATGAGATGTTGAGTGCCATCGGTTTAACCTTGTCCACATCCCTGCTGGCAGCTATAGCTGTGATGATGGTGGCTGTGCCAACTGCCTACTCCCTTTCCAGGTATTCATTTCCCCTTAAAAGTGTGGTAAAGAGTATTCTGGATCTACCCATGGCATTTCCAGAAATCGTTCTAGGTATAGCCCTACTGATGTTATTCGGGGATAATATATTCGGCAATTTCCTGAAAAGTTTTGGAATTAACATTATTTTCACAACCCTTGGTATAATAATAGCCCAATTCTTTGTTGCGTTTCCCTATGCAGTCAGAATAGTTTACTCCACATTCAACTACATCAACCCCCGATACGAACTCGTTTCCAGAAGCCTTGGTTACGGTGAGTTTCAAACCTTCAAAAACATAACCCTGCCCCTTGCAAAGGGTGGAATATTCGCGTCATCTGTTGTAACTCTTGCACGTTGCATTGGAACCTTTGCAGCAGTGCTTCTTGTGGGCGGTGGAACCTACATGAAAACTGAAACTTTACCAATAGCCATTTACTTTAACCTATCCCTCGGAAACATTGATATGTCCATAACTGCAAGTATCATACTCCTACTGATATCATTCGTGGCAATATTTACACTAGAAAAATACGCAAAGGATAAAATCATGGCTATGGAGTGAAAAACCTATGTTTTTAGAGGTCAAAGATGTGAGTGTACAGCTTGGAGAATTTTATCTGGATCATTCAAATCTTAAATTGAAAAAGAATGATTACATGGTAATCATAGGGCCAACAGGGTCCGGTAAATCCGTGCTTCTTGAAACGATTGCTGGCTTCCATAAACCTGAACAAGGCCATATATATCTTGAAGGAGAGGAAATAACCCATTTAAACCCTGAAAATAGAGATATAAGTATTGTTTACCAGGATTACGTCCTGTTCCCACATATGAATGTTTTTGAAAACGTGGCCTACGGATTGAAAAAAAAGGTTGATGATAAAGATTTCATAGAATCAAAGGTCTTAAAAATGGCAGAACTATTAAAAATTGATCATCTCCTTGAGAGGAATCCTGAAACTCTTAGTGGTGGTGAAAAACAACGAACTGCAATAGCACGTTCGCTGGTTGTTGAACCCAAAATTTTGCTTATGGACGAACCCTTTTCTGCCCTCGATGTAAAAACCCATAGCTATCTAACCACACTCCTCAAAAATGTTATAGAAACCTGTAAAACAACCTGCCTCCATGTTACACACAACTTCACTGATGTTTACAGCCTTGCAGAACAGGTTGCTGTGATGAAGGAAGGAAAAATCCTGCAGCAAGGACCTGTTCAAGAGGTTTTCTCTAATCCAAAACATAACTTCGTTGCAGATTTTGTAGGGGTGCACAACGTCTTTGAAGGAACTGTAAAAGAAATCAAAGAGGGTTTAACCACTGTTAAGTTGAAGAATGATGTGCTCATAAGAAGTACCTCCCCAATATCTCAAGGTTATGGGAATGTTTTTGTGGCCTTAAGGCCCGAAAACATCGTTATATCCAACGAACCCTTTGTTTCATCCCTTCGAAATCAACTAGAAGGAGTCGTAGAAGACTTTATACTTGACGGACCAGTGGTATGGGTTAAAGTCAATGTGAAGGATGTTTTTTTTAACTGTATGGTAACTCTAAGCTCCTACGATCTTCTAGAGATTAAAAAAGGGAAAAAAGTGTATATCAGCTTTAAATCCGTGAATGTGAGAATAATCGAGGGATATGAATTTTAAAAGATTAAAAAAGATGCACTGCAGATGCCTTGAAGTAGGTCCATACCGTGGTTCCAATGTTTATATCCAGTTCAAAGAAGGATTGTCTTGTTATGAATACAACAAGTGATTCTCCAATATCAATTATCAACTTTATAAGAGCGCTGTTGTCAATTATTTCCATAACTTTGCCTTGAAAAACGTTTCTGGCACTTGTAACTGCCTTTTCCTTTGATATTATAATGTCCTCAGGTCTCACAGTTAAATGAACAGGTCCACGCTTCATCTCAGATGAGAATATCCTGATGTTTCCTGTGTCCACCACTGTAAGTTTTTCACCATCCTCCATTGCATTGCCCTTGATGATGTTCTCCACTCCAACGAAGTCTGCAACGAACTTATCTGCAGGGTGTCTGAAGACCTCTGATGAGTCTCCAACCTGTGAGATCCTACCGTTTCTCATTACGGCCATACGATCTGCAAGCATCAGTGCCTCATCGAAGTTGTGTGTAACATGGACTATGGTTACATCGAAGTTCTGGTGCAGCTGCTTGAGTTCCTGCATCAGGTCATCCCTAGTGTTCTTGTCCAGGGCACTCAAGGGTTCGTCCATGAGAAGAACCCTGGGGTAAATAATTAAAGCCCTTGCTAAAGCTGTTCTCTGCTTTTCTCCCCCACTCAAAGTCCTTGGAAGACGATTTGCAAGATGTTTTATCTTCAGAAGATTCATCATCTCATTCACCTTACTTTCTATCTCATCATTTGGCATCTTTGCCATCCTTAAGCCAAATGCAATGTTTTCAAAAACAGTTTTATGTGGAAAGAGCATGTAATCTTGGTAAACAAAACCTACACCCCTCTGCTCTGGTGGAAGCCTGGTGATCTCCTTGCCTCCCATGAAAATTTTTCCAGAGTCAGGATCCCAGATACCCGCCATGAGTTCAAGAAGCATGGTTTTTCCAGAGCCACTCGGACCTAGAATAACGAAGTACTCCCCATCTTCAATCTGAATGGATACATCATCCAGTTTGAATTCCTTCCAGTCCTTAGAGATATTTTCAATTCTTATCATAGGTCCTCCATCCCTTTATAATCAGTCTGACAACCACAAAGAGAATTAAACATATAACTATAAGTATAACAGCCACAGGGGTTGAATCAGTCAGTCCAAAGCTCATGAAACGTTGATATATGAGTGTTGGTGCTGCTATTGGGTAATATGCAAGGATTATGACCGCTCCAAATTCACTTACAGCCCTTGCCCAGCACATCAGGGATCCAACTACGATACTCCTAAGGGCCAAGGGCAATGTTATGACGAAGAAAGTTTTGAAACTCCCACAGCCCAGTGTTCTTGCTACTTTTTCCATTCTTGGATCTATATTTTCAAATCCCTCCCTCGCAGAGTTTACAACAAATGATCCGCTTACAAAGAGCATTGCAATGATAACACCGGGTATTGCATCTGTAAAGACTATTCCAAGCTTGTTCAATGGTACTCCAAGTATTCCTGTGGATGAAAAAACAAGTAACAGTGCTATACCAACCACAGTATGGGGAATAACAACCGGAACATCCACTATAGACTCTATAAACCCCTTTCCAAAAAAGTCGTGCCTTGCAAGAATGTACGCTAGAGGTACACCAAACAGAAGGGCTATTAGGGTTGCGATAAGTGCAGAGTAAACACTGACAAAGATGGAACCAACAACCTCACTGTCATGGAGATTGGCCATGATGGAGGAGGGATCCGCAGAAAATATCAGGTTGACTATTGGAATGAATATGAATAAAACCATGAATGAACCCATTATGGCAAAAAAAATGGTTTTATAATCTATTTTCCGCATTATTGAATCTCCCAACGTGCAATCCAGAAATAACTGAGATTAATACTAAAAAATCTTCTTGATATAACTCTTTTACCTTTAGACGTATATCCTTTTCGAGTTATAAACTAATTTCATTCAGTTAACTACATTAAAAAAAGTATTAAAAAATTGGATGGAAATTTCACCCAATTTTCACAAAAAATTAGGACTTAACGTACTGCTGAAGCTCACTTGGAATGTTCGAGGAGTCGTTGGTTGCTATCGCAGGGGATATTGGATCCTGGAAGCTGTCCTTAACTATCTGTGTACCTGTAGGGCTTAAGAGAAGCTGTACAAATTCTATTGCAAGCTGTTTCTCTGGTGCGTTGTTAAGTACGGTTATACCGTAAACTATAGGTGATAATTTTATGGTTTTGCTCTTGTTGGTTCCGCTGTACTCAACCAGACCGATCTTCTTGTAGTCAGATTCGTAGGTTGTGTTTGAAAGGCTTAATTCACCTGGAAGAACCATATACTTGATCCCTGAATCTTTTTGCTGCTCTGCAATGTTCTTGTAGGTTATAACGTAATCTATATCACCAGACTGTAGTGATGGCATGAGCTGAGCTGCATCGTCCCTTATCATTACCTTTGAATTTGGGTTGAGGCTACTTGGTGCATTTATAGCATAGCCTGTTCCATTTGCCTGGGAAGTTATGGCTGTGTTACTTGCCACAAGGTTGTCGAATATAGTGCTGTCGTTGTAGTAACTCTCTGCAAGCTGTAACATCATCACTGCACGGTATCCTGCAGGGTCTGAGTTTGGATCACTGAATCCGAATTTCACATCATTCTGTTCCATTATCTGATACCAGTTGGTTGCGTTTATCTGACTGCTGTTTTGACTCTTGTCCGTGTATGCAATAACCATATAGTTTTTTGCGTATTTAAGGTTCCAGTCACTGTAGTTACCAGCTATTAAACGTTTATCTATAAGGCCGTAATCAGCAGAAACAACTACGTCTGCGGATTTGTTCAGGTCTGTTACCTTTCGGATTGCCTGTTGACTACCAGAATATTCTATTTTCACTTTTACATTTGGATGTTCAGATTCGAATTTTGCTGCCGTTGTGTTCAGCTGTTTTGCTAGGCTGTCTGCTGCGTACACCTTTATGGTAGTTTCACTTGAACCACCGTAGGAGCTGTAAGCATAGAAACCTACACCAACAACAGCAATTATTATAATTATCAATGCTGCCAACATCTTGTTGTCCATTATTTAGCCTCCTATCTTTAAATAATAAAAAATATGATTTTCTATTGTTTGATATGCATATTTAAACATTACGATTGTTAATTAATATAAAAAACAATTAAAAAAGGCTTTGATTAAAAAATAGAGGATTTTATGGATTAATAACGAGTTATAAATTCCAAATCAGAACTAAATTATGCTGTTAAACTATTTAGTCAAATTATACTGAAATATTCTGAAATTATTCTTGATGATCCATTAAAAAAATGAGTAGGGGTTGATCATTCAAGATCAGTTTCACAGCGCTCTATTGAGATGATCACTGTATCAGATTCTCCCTTGGGCATGTGTTTGATCTCCACGAGATCATCCTTTATCTCCTCAAGGTCCAGTTCTACAGTGTTACCGATGGTTTCACCTGATACCTGCACCATCAACCTGCAGACACCTTCTTCATCACACTCACCGGTTTCTATGCTTAGGACTTCACCAGGCGTGAATATTCTGTGGTAGGATAGTTCCACCTTGTCGAATTCCTTAACATTTTTTCTTACGTATTCAACAGCATCGTCACAATTCATGGTCAGCGCTTTATCCATAAAATCACCTGCTTACTTTTATTCTTCAATAACAAGTACAGTAGATTCCTCATTGGCTATGTGCCTTATTTCCACGATATCATCCTTTATCTCCTCAAGGTCGACTTCCACAGTTTGTTTTATTGTTTCACCGTTCATTTTGATGAGGAGTTTTAGACTGTCTACACCATCTTTTTGGCCTTCGCTAATATCCAGGACTTCACCAGGGACAAAGACTCTGTTGTAGGATAGTTCAAGTACATCGTAAGTTTTAACGTTACTTTTTATATAATCAAGTGCTTTGTCAGCTTTTACATTGATTTCTTTTTCCATGAAGATTCACCTATTGGATTATAGAATCTCAAAGCATAAATAAGTTTTAATTTTTAAGAAGGAGTTAGGTCATAAAAAAATAGAAAAAATAAGGGAGTTAAAGAAAAAAGGGATTATAATTTATCCCTGTTTTTCTCAGCATTGAGCCATAAACTTCCTTTTCCGTTTACTCCAATGTCACCTTTGTACTTTATGTACTTACCAGTGAGCTGTTTTCCATCAATGGAAGGGTCTTCGAAAACTCCTTCTGGTTCGAAACCTTCAAGGAGTTCGTTGAGTTTTCCCTTGACGACAATGGTACCGTTTTTCATCTGACCACCAGGCCATCTGGTCACGTCTCCACCGATTTCAATGTAACCCTTGGTCATGTGAATACCAGCAAGTATGTCACAACCACCGTCAACGTAGATTTCACCACCGGACATACAGTCAGCGAGCTGTTTACCCGCATTTCCATGGACTTTTATAACTCCACCACTCATACCTCTCCATTCACCGATGTATGAGGTTCCACAGTATTCTCTGACATTTCCCATGATTTCAAGGCTTCCACCCCTCATTTCTCTGCCGGCGTAGCTTTCTGCGTTACCATATATGGTTATGGATCCGCCTTCCATCTCTGCACCGGCTTGAAGGTCTGCATCACCGTTAACTATGATTTCTCCTGCGGTCATTCCACATCCTATGTATTTGACCCTGCTTGTGTCCCCGTTGAGGATCATTTTGACTTCTTCAGGGCTTTCTGCTTCTCCTTCCACTTCTATGTCGAAGTAGTTGGATAGTGGGAATCTGGAGTTACCTACAGGTACCTGGTATTTTTCAAAGTCTTCTTTACTCCAGGTGTATACTTCATCTGGGGTAAGTTCATCAAATTCCAGGGCTATGCTGGAAAACTTCGTTAAATTTAATGTTATCGTTTTCATTTAAACACCCCTTTATTTACTTGCATCAACCTTGTACTCGATTGAAGGTTCTATGTAGTGGTCGTGCACTTTGTAGTTCTCGAACTTAATTGTGTAGTACTTGTTGAACATAGGCATGATGTCATCAAGCACCTTTTTCTCTTGCTGTTCGAATCCCTGGACGTTGGTCCATAGGTGCCTGCTTGGAACTACTTTCGCAATTTTACCATCTTTAACAACGATCTTACCATCTTTAATTGTGTATAAAGCTTTGCTTAACACATCTTCCACAACTGCAGCGTTTGAAGCTTTGGTTGCATCGAAGTTTTCTGGTTCGAGGTCGTAGACTGCTACATCTGCGTTTGCTCCAACACCAAGATGTCCTCTCTCTTCAAATCCTAGGATCTTAGCAGGTGCGGATCTGGTTATTGTGGCTATGTCGTTCCAGTCGTAAACCCTGTCGAGCGTTGGTAGTGCAGTTCTTTTACTTACCCATTTGTGCACTTCTTTGTTTTCTATCATTTCAGTCCTGCGGTCGCTGCTCATGAGCCAGGAGATGATCCTTGGGTACCTCAGGAAGGGACCTGCGTTAGGACTGTCTGTTGTGAGAACAACTTGCCATGGGTTTTTGATCATGAGGAACAGCTCAAGTCCAATAGCCCACTGTAGTGATGAAACTGGAGCCTTTCCAGAGTATATACAAGGGATTAAACCGGATGCTGTCTCAAGTTCAATGTCCTTGTTAGCCCATTTTAGACCACTGAGCTTGTAGAGATCGTACTCCATTGGTGCGTCTGCAGTCATGGTTGTGGTTTCATCCAGTGTTACCTGTCCAATATCACATGTAACGTGTTTATTTTTGTTTATGTAATCTGCAACTGGTTCTGCACCTGATTTAGCATCTCTCCAACTTGTTCCTCCGTAGGAATGGAACTGAAGGTGGGTGCAGTGTATGGTCTGATCCCTCTTTACTGATGGGTTCTTTTTGATGTCTTTAACACAGTCGAGTGTTGCTATGGTTGTTGGGTAGTTTCCTGGGTGTCCAAGGTCGTTAGGATGCACGTGCATTGAATGAGGTAATCCTAACATTTCGTTTACCTGTGTTAATGCCCTTACAACCTGTCTGCCGGTTACGTCCCAGTATGGTGCCGGGTCGTCAATACCGTGTACGTTCATACCCCAACCCCATGCTTCACTTCCACATGGGTTAACAACTTTCATTCCGTAACCTTTGCTTATTTTGAGCCATGAAGATACGAATGCTGCTAAACCTTCAAGATCTCCCTCTTTAACAAACTGCAGTACGAACCAGTTGTTTCCGAAGAGTGTGAGTGGGGAAATGTCTATGTTTGGTATGGCCATTATCTCTTCGTGGGTGTGTTTTGCTTCAAGTGGTGGTACTGCTGCTTCAGTTACAGTTCCGTAACCCATTCTGGAGTACCTGTATCCTGTTGTTGGACAGCTTGGTATTGAAAATCCTGTTTCTGCCCTTGTTACATCAGTTTTAGGTTTAACTCCTCTTCTTTCGTCTTCTGGCCTGTAGAGCCTTCCAACACATAGTTTTGGACCTGCAACGTGAGCGTGAACATCTACTCCTGCAGCCATGACCAGTTTGTCTGTAACGTCAAGTACTTTGGCATCGGAAGAGACACTGTCAACGATCTTTCCATCCTTGATCATTACGTCCTTCTTCTCACCGGTTACATCGTTAGTAGGATCATATACTATTCCGTTCTTTAATATGTATTCCATGAGATCACCTATTTACTTGCCTCTTTGGCTTCTTTTATCTTCTTAACCCTTTCAAGTAGTTCATTTACGATCCATTCATCTTCTCTGCATGTTTCAGGTGGATCTATGGCGCTTTTCATGTGAATAGGGACTGAGTCCATTCTGTAACTTGTTCCTGCAGTTTCCACACCTATGAAAGTTCCTGGAAGAACTACGTCTGCAAGTTCTGTGGATGGTCCCCAGTGAATGTCTATCTGTATCACAGGTATGTCTGCAAGGTGCATGTTTGCTCCACCAGGGAAGTGAGCACCTGGGTCTGCAGCTATTACCATGAATACATCTGGTTCTTTCCTGTTAAGGAGATCCACTGTGGTTGTTTCACCTATCATGTACCTTGGGTATCCTCTGCAGAAGTCAACACCGTATGGGAATCCCATTTCGTATGAAAGGAAAATGTTGAATCCGTTAACGTTGAAGTGACCCCTCATTGGGAGGAGAACCCATTTTGTGTATGCGTTGAGGTCCTGAACAAGCTGGATAGCTATGTCTATGTTCCTCTGTTTGGATAGTGTGTGGGTTAATCCAAGTCCGAAGAAGAGAGCTCCGAATTCAACGTTTTTCATGGCTTCGGTGAGTTCGTATATGTCTTCTTTAGGTATTCCTGAGATGACATCTTCTTTTAGTTCTTTACCCTTTAAAACAGCCCTTATTGCGTTTACAAATCCGTAGTCACCGTTTTCTTCGAATGGTACCCATATATCGGACATCTTTGCTGTGTCTGAGAATTTTGGATCCCATGTGACCAGTGTTCTGTCGAATCTGCCTCTCTGTCTGAACCATCCCCTTGGGAATGTGGTGTACCTTGCAAGGTGTCTTGGGTGAGCGTTCATTGGGTTACTCCCAGTGTAAACAACCATATCTGCTCTGTTTTTAACTTCACCCAGCGTCATTAGTGGGTATCCTGCGTTCTGCACAGCCTGAACAGTTGGTCCGTGGCAGATGGTTGCCTGGTTGTCTATAACTGCTCCAACATATTCTGTGAGTTCCAATCCTTTTTTCATACATTCTATGGAAGTTTCACTCCAACCGTAGAACACTGGCCTTACAGCGTTTGCTATGAGTTCTGCTGCTGTATCCAGTGCTGTGTCCCAGTCCACTTCAACGAGTTCTCCAGTTTCATCCCTAACCATTGGGACCGTTAGCCTCTGGTCCTCGTCTTCCATGATCTTACTGGCACCAAGTCTGCATGCATGTCTTACAGCAACGACATGGTTGTCCTTAACTAGAATGTCTAAATCGTCACAGTTACTTCCGCAGAATGCACATGTACAGTTTTCTACGATGTGATCGTAATCAGTAACAGGTTCTTCGTATGCCATTTTATGACCTCCTTATTTTTTCTTGTAGACTGGCATCTCTCCAAGTGAAGGGAGCTCGTCAACGTTCTTTTCCTCTTTAACGTATTTTTTGTAAACTGCCCTCATGAGGTCAGCCATTAAGAGAACTTCGTCATCAGTTTTTTCAACTGTTGCTTCTATTCCTTTGTAGGTTGGGTCGTTACAGCAGTAGGTTTCAGGACTTACAACCACATTTGCCCAGGGTCCCTTTGGTATGAAGATCATGCCTTCGTGCGGTGCGTCCCTTGAGTGTGCTGCGTATACAACTACTTCTCCCCAGTCAGATTTTACGAGTACACTGTCCCAGTTTGCAACTCCAAGCTTGGACATGTCTTTTGGGTCCATGTAAGCGATACCTGCAACTTTTCTGTACTCATCCTTAAGGGTTGATCCCCTTTTCTTACAGGCTCCCTGGTAAATGTCGGTTCCTGTGTTAAGCATTACATCCAATCTTTCAACCTTTGCAACGTTGGGATCTTCAAATTTTACAACGTTTGAAACAGCAGGTTTTTCAACATAAGTCATTTATAACACCTCATTCTAGCCAAATTGCATCTGTTGGACAGAATACTTGGCATGTTCCGCATTTTGTACATTTTTCTGGGCTGAATAATTTTATAAATCCATTTTCAACCATCATGATCGTTTCAGTTGTTTTAGATCCATGGCCGCCTGCCACTTCTGGACTGATGGATGCGTTTACAGGACATGCAACAACGCAAACTCCACATCCAAGACAGTTATCTTGATTAACTTTTAGTTCCATTTATATCACCTCAGATCTAGGCTTTAAGGGAGTCAATCTGTTTCTCCCATGATTTTGATTTTGTAGGTGTGTGTTTGATGTCTGTACGTTTAACGTCTATTGCGTGAACTGGGCACACGTTTTCACATGCTCCACAGTAAATACAGTATTTCTCGTCTGAAACGAGTTTCTGGGCTATCTGACCTGGTTCTGTTGAATGTGGGAATGAAAGTACGCTGCATGGGCAGATATCCACACATGCTCCACATGCCTGGCAGGTGTCCTCATCGATTGAAAGTTCACCTTCGAATGGCTTTTCAACTTTTGCTGCGTCAACAGGACAGATCTCCTGGCACCATCCACAGTTAACACACTGATCATCGTCTATGAATGATCTTCCCTTGATCTTGAAGTCCTCTGGGTTTAAGTCGTAGTCACCGTAGGAGCATATTCTGCATGATGCTTTAATAGCGTCAACTGGACATGCTTTTTTACATACGAGACAGTAAACACATTTATCTGTGTCAACGTTTATGTCTGAAGCCACTGTAGGGTCATCAGATGTTGGAAGTTTGTGATCGATTGTTATTGCGTCTGCTGGGCACATCTCTTCACATACACCACAGTTTATACAGGTGTCCTTGTCGATTTCGATTTCACCTGTAACGAGTTTGGATCTGTCTGGTAGCTCCCTTGCAACTGTTATTGCTTCCCTTGGACATGCTGTTTCACATGCCTGACAGTATATACAGGTATCATCATCGATCTCTGCAGAGCAAAGGTATTTAGGATACACATCCATGGTTTTTATGGAAACATCATCAATCTTTAAGTCTAATGCATCTACAGGGCATCCAGCACTGCACATACCACATAATACACATTTATTTTCATCTACTTCTATTTTGGATTTGTCTGCGCCGGTTCTTATGATGGCGCCTATGTCGCCAAGTTCTATTGCTTCTACTGGGCACATTTTTTCACAGATACCACAGCCGATACAGATATCATCTGAAAAGGAAAGCTCGCGCTTTTCTTCAGCGGACCTTACAATATCAAAGTCCCTGGCTTTGACCTCCTTAGTATTAGAAACCATTTTTTACCTCCAAAATTTCTATTGAATCCGTGGGGCAATTTTCCCCACACATGAGACACCCACAGCACCAATTAGAGTCTATTTGGGCTTTGAGATCTTTTAACACAATGGCTTTCATTAGACAAGTGTCTACACAAAGTCCGCAGCCAATACATGATTCTTTAACCTTGCCCTCATAATCATGTTTTGAACAGGTTTTAACCACGATTCTTGCCTTTTCCTGCATGAGGGCGTAGGCGAGTGTGAGAAAATCCCGGGGACAGAAATTTGTAATTGTTTCTGCTATCTCTATAGAACTCCAAGACAGATTTCTACCGTTCAAATAATGAGAAATCGTTGATCTGTCCATTTCAAGCATTTTAGCCACTTCTTTTTGACTATAACCCTCTCTTATGAGTTCAACTGCTGTTAGATACTTCAATCCTGAAACTATATGTTTTGGCATGTGGACACCATGTGTGTTGAATACACTCTTCTTCACATATAATATATAAATTGTTACTAGAATAAAATAGCAAGACTTATATATTACTGTGTAGTTATAACACAAAAATTTTATAAAATCAAAACCATTAAAAGGATTTAATGAATTTTTTAATTACAAATAAATTGTTACTCTTTATAAAAAATTTGAATATTATTTAAAATCTTAAAATAATAGATTTGAAATATTTAAATAATGTATAAATCCATATTATGTGAAATAAATTCAATTCAAAGAATTTTAAAGCATTATTAGGGTATAAAAGGAAAATAGTTAGTTTTAACAATAAGAAATATCATTATAAAATTTAGCGCATTGATCATACCTTTCTTTATATATGATCGTGGTTCATTTTCTGCATATGAATTAAATAAAATAGACAGTACAAAATATATTTTAAGTAAATTGAATTGGTTAGCTAAATCGAAGTGGTGCTCAAATGTATCCAGAACTCATTCCAATAGAAGAAGCATTGAAGATAATCAACGAAGTGAATACAGAACCTGAAAAAGAGATAGTGTCCCTTGAAGAAGCCAATTCAAGGGTTTTAGCCCAGGATGTGGAAGTCCTTCTCGATGTTCCTCCATTTGACAGGGCTGCAATGGATGGATATGCTGTGATTGCAGACGATACCATGACTGCATCAGAATCAGAACCTGTTCAACTTCATGTCGTTGGTGAGATAGGTGCAGGATCCGTTTACAGTAACACCATCAGAGGGGGAGAAGCACTGAGGATAGCTACAGGCGCACCCATGCCCCATGGGGCCGATGCAGTGGTTATGCAGGAACACGTGGAACTTGAGGAAAATGAAATTCTCATAAAAAGTCCCCTGAAGGTGCATAAGGATGTTGCACTCCAGGGAGAAGATATTAAAGCAGGAGAAATCATTTTAAAAAAAAATAAACTCCTTGGTCCCCACCACGTTGCACTAATAGCATCTGCAGGCCATAAAACAGTTGAAGTGTTTAAAAAACCTGATGTGGGAGTGATAATCACCGGAAGCGAACTGGTGGAGCCCTCAGACCACCTTGAACCTGGAAAGATAATCAACTCCAACAGATACGCCCTGAAAGGATTACTGGAAGACACATTATCAGTTCCGCACATCATGCAGTGCCCAGACGACATGCAAACCCTCCTCATCCTGATGGAAGATGCTCTGAAGAGCTACGATGCGGTCATAACCACCGGTGGAACAGCTGTTAGCAAGGGGGACCTCTCAATAGATGCTGTGGCTGAACTTGGTGAGGTTCTGATACATGGCGTTGCAGCCAAACCTGGAAAGCCCGTTGGCTTCGGAGTTGCAATGGAAAAGCCTGTTTTCATGCTTTCAGGTTATCCTGTTGCTGCAGCAGTACAGTACGACTCCTTCGTAAGGCAGTACCTCCTTAAAATGCAGAACATAAACAAAAAGTTCGATTTAATTGAGTGCACAGCAGGTGATGATATAAGATCATCCCGTGGAAAACGTAACATCATAAGGGCAGATTTCCATGAAGATGAAGGCATGGTTTATCCAATAAAAACCAAGGCAGGAATAAATAAGTCAATAGTGCTCTCAAATTGTTACATAGTTGCAGAAGAGGGTGTTGGACAGATCAGAAAGGGTGAGAAATGTAAAGTTATGAAGTACAGCTCCCTGAAGGTCTGCTGAAACATTTTACCAAAAAGTATTGGTTTTTTTAATTTTTGATTTTTTTGATTCTTTCCTGTTATTGGGAGTATAAATTGAGAATAAAACTCAATTGAGTAGGTGGAAGTATTATAAGAATAGTTTTGAAGGAATAAGAAGATGTTTTGAAAATGAAGATATTCTTAAAACCCCCTTATTAATTATCCTTCTTTAATTATTAACAAGAGTGGACCGATACCTTAATAAGGTGATTTAAAAATCATTATAAAACAGTTGAAATCATACCCACTCAATCAAATCCAAACTAGATATAATTTAAATAATGAGAAGTTATGGAATTAAAACCATGAAGATCGTAGCCGTCGCTGGAAGCAAGGACACAGGAAAAACCACTTTAGTCACAAGAATAATCAAAGAACTTGTTAAAAGAGGATTCAAGGTTGGTACTCTGAAACATGCCCACCACACCTTTGATAGAACTGACAGTGATACAGGCAAGCACCGGGAAGCAGGAGCAGAACTCGTTGCAGGTGTGGGTTTTGAAACCTTCTTCACAACAAAAACCATGGACCTTGAAAGGGTTCTAAACATGATGAAATCCGTTGAAAAACTTGATTTTGTGGTTCTGGAAGGTTTTAAAAACTATCCTTATGCTAAAATATCCACATCACCCAATTTAAATGACAAATTCACGATTAAAACTGTTGATGCTAAAAAATTGGCAGATGAAGATGTTGAAGCCCTTGTTGATCTCATAGAGGAGAGGAGTTTTGGTTTGGTTCAAAAACTCAACTGCAAAAAATGTGGGTTCAAAAATTGCAGTGAGTTTGTTCAGGCCAAGATACACGGGGATGCAGTTGATATTGACTGTAAAACTGATTCTGCTGAAGTGCTGCTTCGAATAAATGATAAAGCCATACCTTTAAACCCATTTGTAAGAGATTTTGTCCGTGACACTGTTGAGGGTATGGTTAAATCCCTGAAAACCAGTGAATTTGGAGTGGAAGACTTCGAGAAAATTGAACTTTTAATAAGGAAATAAAAGGATAGAAAGATGACCTCGACAGAAAAAATAATCCCAGATGAGGAATCCCTTAAAACTGCAGCTGCACTGGATGATAAGGTGAAGGACAAGTTCCAAAGACCCTTAATATCCCTCAGAATATCCATAACCAACCGTTGCAACGTGAAGTGTTTCTACTGCCACCATGACGGAATGGTGGCCCAGGACTATGAAATGACTGCAGAGGAAATAGAACGGATCGTTGAAGTTGCCAAGGAACTTGGTATAGAGAAGATAAGGCTCTCTGGAGGCGAACCCCTTGTAAGAAGAGACATCGTTGAAATTGTGCAGAAAATAGCTTCTGTAGGATTTCGAGACATATCCATCACAACTAATGGAGTTCTTCTGGGTAGATATGCAGAAGATCTGTTTAAAGCAGGTTTGAACAGGGTCAATGTTAGTCTTGATACCTTGAACCCCAAAACCTACCTCTTCATAACCCGCAGGGATTACATGGAACTTGCAAGGGATGGAATAAAGAAGGCAGTTAAATCTGGACTCAATCCAGTTAAGGTGAACATGGTTGTGATGAAGGGAATAAACGACCATGAGATATGGGATATGTTCCACTTCTGCAAGGAAAATGGAGTTGTTCTACAGCTTATAGAACTTTTGAAAACTGAAAACTGTGAGGATTCGAAGTTTCTCAATGAGTATCATTATGATATGGAGGAACTTGAAGACGAGCTTGTTGAACTTTCAACAAAAGTTAAAAAAAGGCGTTTTATGCAGGACAGGAAGAAATATTTCATTGAGGGGGGTGAGATAGAGGTTGTACGGCCCATGGACAACACACAGTTCTGTAAAAACTGCACCAGACTCAGAATAACCCCTGATGGAAAGATAAAACCTTGCCTACTTAGAAACGACAACCTGGTTGATATTTTAGGACCCATACGCAATGGTTATTCTAATGAAGAACTTAAAAAAGTGTTTTTGGATGCTATAAACAATAGAGAACCCTTTTACACTGCCTCAGGAGATGTAAAGGATCCATAAGATTTAAAAGATCCATAAGTTCGTCATAAAATATTTTTCATAATCTTCATAAAGTTCAAAGAGTTTTTATCTTTTATTTTTTACCTCTTATTCTTGATGTTTCACTGCTCTTGATTTCATTGCTTCTTATAACTTCTTCTAATCATCATGTCTGTTTATTCAGCAATTTTTTTAAAATCATATTAAGTTAAATTTTCTTAAATCAGTTTTAATTAATAAATTGATAAATCCCACACCTAATATTTCATGCTTTGTATCCTATGGCTACAAAACGCCCTTTCAACGGGACACATTCAAAAGAAAAAAATATTATTCAGTATATTGTTCAATAAAACCTCATGAACAAAGTTGGGATGTAAGTTACGTATTCATAGCAATATTTATTTTATTTAAATGTCTAACAGTAATTAATATGAGTTACAATATCTTATTTCAAGGTGGTTTAGTATGTTTACACCAGTGCAAAAGGAGATCCTGCAAGTTTTGATCGATCTTTATAAGAAATCGAATTACAGGCCTGTTAAAGGGGAAGAAATTGCTGAGGTTATGAACCGAAACCCTGGAACCATAAGGAACCAGATGCAATACCTGAAAGGATTCCACATAGTACAAGGCATTTCAGGCCCCAGAGGAGGATACAAACCCACCCTACAAGCCTACCAAGCCCTGAACATCAACTTAAACGACCAAAAAGTAACGGTTCCCATATTCAAAAAAGGAAAAATAGTAGAAGCTGTAACAGTTACCAAAATAGAATTTGGCAGCATACCCCACACTGCAGGATGCGAAGCCGCAATAACCGTCATGGGCAACATAAAAAAATTTAACCTAGAAGACGAGCTAATGGTAGGCCCAACACCAGTTAACAAACTATTAATCAACGGGAAAATAGTGGGAAGAGACGACACCGACAACGTCTTACTACTGGATGTAAAAGACATGCAAAGCATTCCCAACAAACCAGTGATAGAAATTGCCAGTCAAAATATCATAACATTGAACCCCAACATGGACATAAAAGAAGCAGCATGGATACTATCAAACAACGGAATAGATGGAGCTCCAGTAATCCAAGGAAACAACATTCTCGGAATCCTAACACAGACCGACATCACAAAAGCCGTTGCCAACGAAGAAAAAGACCTCAGAATAACAAAATTAATGTCCAAATATATAATAACCATCAAACCAAACACCAAACTCCCCAAAGTCATCGAAACTCTAAATAAAAACAAAATTGGCAGACTGATTATCATCGATGAAAACGAAAAACCCATCGCAATCGTGACAAAAACAGATATCATAAACAAAATGACAAGCCCGTATTTACTACACTAACCCCAAAAAACTCAGCCACCATAAAGGGAAATGATCAACCATGATAGATCCTCCATTATTTTTTTGAAATTCCAAACTCTCAATTCCTAAGTTGTAGGATTTGACTAAATTTTCAGAGGATCCTGGAGGTGAATGTTTAACTTCCAATTTTTTTTCAATTCAAACTGTATTAATCTTTAAAAATGGTTTTACCCCTTAAAAAAGTTTTTTCACAATTAGTTTCGTGTTTAACATATTTAAAATTAATAGTTTAGCTTTATTCTATTTTTAGAATTCTAAATTTGAGTTATATTTACTGAAAGTGGTTATTTCAATAGTTATCGTGTTATAAAATAATACATTTCATAATTCTGTTCCATGGAGGATAATACATTCAATTTTTGTCCATGGATCCTTTAAGGAATTTATCGGTAAAACACAAAAATTATCTCATTTAAGGCTTAATTTTTCTGATAAAAAGCTCTTAAAAAAATTTACCCAATTAATAATGAATATGATTCAAATAATAACATTTAAATGCGTTTCATGTTTTTTTTATTATGAGAACAACATGTCAGTCATGATCCCCTTCGGAAAATAATCCTTAAAACATATTTTCACCCATAATAAAACTTTTAAAGGATTAATTATTCCTAATAAACCAATTTGAAAGCACATTCTTAAATACTCTTTTAGATAGACATGTTAAACACTGCATAACGGATATAAATCTTTCGAAATGTTTTTTTAATAAATATTTATATAGATATAACAGGAGAATCAGTTACATCCAATATATCATGAATGTTCATGGAGAATTTGGTTAATTATCCCCAAAACACAGGCGCTAATCCAGTATCCTAGAAGTTAGCTACTGAAAGATCATGATAGATTGATCATATTACAAAACCCTAATATTAACATCCATGCTATATCTGGATTGATAAGTAATATACAATTGAAGTCTATTAAAAAGGAGGTTGAATATATGGCATCGTCGTTTAAATCGCCTGCAGACACAGCAAAAGCCTGTGTCGGAATAGCAGAATTAAAAGATAAAGCCCCAATGAGCAATTTGATTCTTTTAAGCTTTTTAGCTGGAGCATATATTGCTTTTGGAGGACTCCTGGCTGAAGTTGCTACAGGCGGTATGGCAGCTGCTGGTTATCCTGTAGGAATGGTAAAACTTCTCTTTGGTGCAGTGTTCCCAGTCGGTCTGATGCTGGTCGTTATAGCCGGTTCTGAACTGTTTACGGGTAACTGTATGTACATGCCCTTTGGAATTCTTGAAAAAAGGGCCAGTTGGATGGGACTCATCCGAAACTGGGTTATACTTTGAAGGAATTGACAAATGAAGATCCTAAAGTCCAAGTTGGATGGGACTCATCCGAAACTGGGTAGGAAGCTGGATTTTTAACCTTGTGGGTGCTCTATTTGTAGCATATTTCCTGGCTATAGCCACTGGTATACTGACGGCCCCACCATGGGAAGCAGCAGCACTTACAGTTGCTAAAACCAAAGCACTTGGTGGTGCAACTTTCGTAGCAGCAGGAAAAACTGTTCATTCATTAACATGGAGTCAGGTGTTCTGGAGGGCTATCGGATGTAACTGGCTTGTTTGTCTTGCAGTGTACCTAGCCATTGCTTCAGATGATATCATTGGTAAAATATTAGGAATATGGTTCCCAATAATGGCTTTCGTAGCCATGGGCTTTGAGCACGTTGTTGCAAATATGTTCTTCATACCTGTTGGAATATTCATTGGTGGAGTAAGCTGGTCACAGTTCTTCATGAACAACATGATACCAGCAACCCTCGGTAACATCGTTGGTGGAGTAGTATTTGTAGCATGTATCTACTGGTGGACATATCTGAGAGGAACAAAAACAGAAGCTTGATATTAATTGGTGAATTTTTGAAATCTTCACATTTCCTTTTTATTTTTTTTTGAAATGAAGGAAGAATAGGATATATGATATGTTTTAGAAAAATGAGGAGCTAAAAAATGGATATTAAATACGTACCAACCATATGTCCCTATTGTGGTGTTGGATGTGGTATGAACCTGGTTGTAAAGGACGAGAAAGTGGTGGGTGTTGAACCTTGGAAAAGGAGCCCTGTAAATGAGGGAAAACTATGTCCAAAGGGAAACTTCTGCTATGAAATCATTCACAGGGAAGATAGATTAACCACTCCACTTATAAAGGAAGATGGTGAATTTAGAGAAGCTTCATGGGACGAAGCATACGATCTAATAACATCTAAACTGAATGCATACGAACCTGAAGAAATAGGTTTCTTCTGCTGTGCAAGATCCCCAAACGAAAACATCTACGTGAACCAGAAATTTGCACGTATAGTTGTTGGAACCCACAACATCGACCACTGCGCAAGGCTCTGTCACGGACCTACCGTAGCTGGACTTGCTGCTTCATTTGGTTCTGGAGCCATGACCAACTCCTATGAGAGTTTTGAGGATGCAGACCTGATATTCTCCATTGGAGCAAACAGTCTTGAAGCCCACCCACTGGTGGGAAGGAGACTGCTCAGAGCAAAAATGAATGGAGCATACTTCATAGTGGCTGACCCAAGATACACCCCAACTGCTAAACATGCAGATCAATACGTCCCATTCAAAACCGGAACTGATGTTGCATTAATGAACGCCATGATGAACGTGATCATCAGCGAAGGTCTGGAAGACAAAAAATTCATAGAAGAGAGAACCAAGAACTACGAGGAACTAAAAGAGCTGGTATCTAAGTACACCCCTGAAAAAGTTGAAGAAATAACCCAGGTTCCTGCTGAAACTATCAGAGACATAGCCATAAAATACGCTAAGGCTGATAAAGCAGCCATAGTTTACTCATTAGGTATAACAGAGCACTCACACGGTGTGGATAATGTTATGCAAACAGCCAACCTTGCAATGCTCACTGGAAACATTGGAAGATTGGGAACTGGAGTAAACCCACTGAGAGGTCAAAACAACGTTCAAGGCGCCTGTGATATGGGAGCGTTACCTACAGATTACCCCGGATATCGAAAGGTAATTGATAAAGAGATAATGGAAGATGTTACATGTACCTGGGGATGCAGTGACCTGAAATGTGAACCTGGACTCAAAATCCCAGAAATGATAGACGCTGCTGCAAAGGGAGACCTGAAAGTTCTTTACATCACTGGTGAAGACCCAGTGATTTCTGACCCAGACACCAACCATGTTGAGGAAGCCTTGAACAACCTGGACTTCTTCGTGGTACAGGATATTTTCATGACTGACACAGCTAAGTTTGCAGATGTTGTACTACCTGCTGCATGTTGGGCTGAACAGGAAGGAACATTCACCAATGGTGAACGAAGGGTTCAGCTTATAAGAAAAGCTGTAGATGCACCCGGAGACGCTAAAGTTGACTGGGAAATATTCTGTGACCTGGCCAAGAGGATGGGTGCCGATCCTAAAATGTTCACCTACGAATCTGCTCAAGACATATTTGAAGAAGTTAGAACAGTAACTCCTCAATATGCTGGTATGAACAGGGAAAGGCTTGAAAGACCAGAAGCACTTCACTGGCCTTGTCCATCTGAAGATCACCCAGGAACTGCTATGATGCACGTTGAGAAGTTTGCACATCCAGACGGACTGGGAATATTCATGCCCCTTGAAGAACAGGGACCAATGGAAACGCCAGACGAAGAATATCCATTGATACTAACAACCACACGTCTTCTATTCCATTACCATGCTGCAATGACCAGAAGAGCTGCAACTCTGGATCGGGAAGTACCAACAGGATATGTAGAGATAAACCCTGAAGACGCTGCTGAACTTGGAATAACTAACAAAGAAAAAGTTAAAGTTAGATCCAGAAGAGGCGAAATTGAGATAACAGCTAGAGTCACTCCTGACATTATGAAGGGAATAGTGAATATTCCTATGCACTTCAGAGAGTGTTCTGCAAACGTATTAACCAACGCTGCTGCAATAGACCCAAAATCGGGAATGCCAGAATATAAAGCTTGCGCTGTGGCCATATCCAAAATGGAGGAAGGCAAATGATCGAAGTAAACGACATGTTCTACGCCAAGTCTTCAGACGCAACAATCGCTGAAGCAGGAGAATATGGAGGTGCAGTCACAACACTTCTGAAATTCTTACTTTCAGAAGGAATTGTAGATGCTGTTTTAGCCGTGGAAGAAGGTTCTGACCTTTATGATGCGGTTCCAACATTGATAGAAGATCCTGAGGAAATTGTAGGGGCTGCTGGTTCTCTCCACTTTGGAACACTTAACCTTGCCAAAGTAGTAACCAGATACCTTAACGGTGCCCAAGACATGAAAATAGCAGTAACAGTTAAACCATGCGATGCAATGACCATGGTTGAACTCATGAAAAGAGAAAAGGTCAACGCAGACAACGTCATAATGGTCGGTTTAAACTGTGGTGGAACCATGCCTCCAGTTAAAGGCCGAGAAATGATGGAAAAATTCTATGAAGTTGATCCAGACTCAGTTGTCAAGGAAGAAATTGCCAAGGGTAAACTCATTGTGGAAACTGAAGACGGCACTGAAAAAGAAATTCCAATAGACGTGCTGGAAGATGAAGGATTCGGTAGAAGAACAAACTGTAGAAGATGTGAAATCAACATTCCAAGAATGGCCGATCTAGCATGCGGTAACTGGGGAGTTATCGGACCTCTTGCTGGAAAAGCAACATTCATAGAGGTTTGTTCACCTAAAGGTGCTGAAGTCCTTGAAAAAGCCAAAGAAACAGGAGTTCTGGATTTAGAAGCTCCAATACCAAAAGGAATCGAAATAAGAGAAAAAATCGATGGCGCCATGGTCAAACTTGCAGATAAATGGCAAAACAAAGATTGGGAGGATGTTGCCGGCCGTGAAATCTTTTCAGTTCTCACAGAATATAAGGAAGATTTCTCCAGGTGCCTGAAATGTTATGGATGCAGGGAAGCCTGTCCGATATGTTACTGTGAAGACTGCTGTCTAGAGGCCAATAATGGTCCTGATTGGTTGACGAAAGGAGAAATCCCACCATCCCCAATGTTCCACCTGGAAAGAATGCTTCACATGGTGGAGTCCTGCACGAACTGTGGCCAGTGCGAAGAAGTTTGTCCTGGTGAAATACCCCTTGCAAAAATCTGGCATGAGGTAAACTCCAAAGTAAAAGATACCTTTGGATACACAAAGGGAGTTGGAGAAGGAAAACCTCCTATTGCATATTTCCAGTCTGGGAAATAATGTGAACTTTCTCAATTGTTCACTGTACTGATTTATTTCTTAGTGTATCTAAGACAGTATCAAATCCGTAAACCACATGAATGAAAGGTAACCAGATGATTATGGCTCAAATCACCTCTACAGCTCAAATCAACTTTAACCCATCTTCATGAAATGTGGTTTACTTTAAATTTTTTGAAGTTTTTGAATCCATTGGGGTCCATATAGTATTGAATAATCATATGTATTAAATGGATCATTTTAAAATCCAAGCTTAATTTTTACAATCACACATTACAAAACATGTTACATGGGTTAGTGAAGTTATAATAATTGGATTAACTGCGAAGTGGTAGTGGCGGGTAAGTTTGAGTAAAATAGCCCTATGGTCAAACTTCAACTGTAACAAGTCTTGAATATAATGGGAATAAATTGGATAAACCCTCTTAATAAAGAACCAGATGAAAGATAGTTAAATTATTAGTTTTGGTGATATTATGATGATAGATGATATCTTAAAAGCTAACGAAGAGTTTACCAAGGAATTTGAACCTAAAAAAATGAGTCACATGCCTCAAAAAAATCTTTGCATTGTTACATGTATGGACACAAGACTCACAGGATTTTTAGAACCTGCTTTGGGTATTGAAAGAGGCGATGCTAAGATCATTAAAAATGCAGGTAACACAGTGGTGGATCAGGATGTGATCAGATCCGTTGCTGCGTCCATCTTCGCCTTAGGCGTGGAAGAGGTAATGGTTATCGGTCACACAAACTGTGGTATGGCCAATGTAGACCCTAAAAAACTTAAAATAACCATGGAGGAAAGGGGTATTGATCCTGAAGAGATAGCTAAAGTAGATTTAAAAAAATGGATAGGCGCCATCGACGGAGAAGAAGTCAACGTTATTCAAACTGTCAAAAAGATTAAAAACTCGCCATTCATTCCAGAGGATGTACCAATACATGGACTTATAATAGACATAGAAAGTGGTGAGTTGAAGATCCTGGTTGATGCCAGATAGTATGTGTTGATTATAAGGGTGGGAGATATATGTCAAACGAAGCCAATGAGAAGTTGCCTGAACACTACACAGGCATAAGAAGAAGGTTTAAAGAATATGGTGAAGCTCTAAATAATCTGGGAACTGTAACGAAGGAAAGCGGACCCCTCGATGAGAAAACTTCACAGCTAGTGCAGCTTGCAGCATCAGCAGCCATAAGATCAGAGGGAGCTGTTCACAGCCATGCAAAAAGGGCTTTGAAAGCTGGAGCAAAGCCTGAAGAAGTTTATCAATCCTTGCTTCTCCTTACAAGCACCATAGGATTTCCAAACGTTGCAGCTGCAGTGTCCTGGGTGGACGACCTCTTTGAAGAGTGATTGGTACAGTTCTCCAAATTAAATGTGGCAGCCCGTATGGATCACCACTTTGCAGAAACATTATTTACAAGGTTTTAGTTACAAGCTACTTAGTTACAATCTACTTAGGATCTCATTTAAAGGAGCAATCTAAAATGGCAGAAATGTTTAAACGTGTGAACGCTGTAAGGGTTGAAGAAGGTGCCTCTTACATTGAAGAGAGAATAGTCAACGATGAAGAAATAGAGCTTATGATAAATGAAAGCGTTTCCAGGCGTTTTTCAATAAGTCCAAACTCACTCAGGGAATTCACAGTGGGATACCTCCTTGGAGAAGGTCTTATAACCTCTGCAGATAACATCACAGATATAAAAATTGAAAACAATGCCCTTAACGTCACAATCGACCTTGGAGACTTCGACATCAGAAAAGAGCTTGTTGTGGGTTCTGACTGTTTTGGAGGATGGAGAACCAAGATAGAATTTGTTGGACAGGTTGAATCAGACTTCCAGGTTTCAAAGGATGAGATATTCAAGTGTTTCAACATGATGCGTGAAAAGGCAGAGGTGTGGCATGAAACAGGGGGTACACATGTTGCAGGGCTTGTGACACCTGAAAGTTTCATTGCAATCGAGGATGTGAGTCGCCATGTTGCAGTTGACAAGGTCATAGGTGCCGGGGCACTTGCAGATTGCGATTTTTCAAGAAGTTTCATTGTTTACAGTGGCAGGATGCCTGCAGACATGCTCATAAAAATTGCAAGGGTTGGTATTCCAATCATAGCCTCCAATGCAGCCCCTACATCCTCTGGAGTTGCAGTTGCTGAAAAAGCCCGTGTGACCATGGTGGGCTTTGTAAGGGACAAAAGATTCAACATTTACACCCATCCAGATAGGATATCCCTTTAAAACAACATTTAAAACATGGAAACAACCAAAACTCTTTTAAATTTTTTAAAAATCCTGTTAAATCATTTAAATTTTAAAATATTCAGTTTTTAAAGTTATTTTTTGTTTATTTTAATTTATTTTATAAAAAAAGGATGAGAAAAAAATAAAAATTTCAATTCATTCAAGAACAGTGTGCCTCTCCTTGAGGTCCCTTTCTGTTTTTCCCATTTTATCCATGAGCTGGGCTATAAGTCCGTCAAGGAATATGAGACTTGAAACCTCGAACAATGTTCCAAGAGGTGAAAGTGGAAGGTGTTTTCCTTTAATCTGCCTTTTTACGTAATTCTTTTCTATATCCACTTTTGTCCTGCCCTGGATGTGTACTATAAGATCTGACATCTTTCCAAGGGTTGATTCATCATAGGAAGTTACTGCAACGATCTTCGCCCCTCTTTTCTGAGCTATCTTTGCTGTGCTTATTATGTAGCTGGTTTCTCCAGAACCTGAGATTGCAAGTAGGCAGTCTTCCTGGCTTATGGCAGGTGTTATCGTTTCTCCAACAACGTAAACACTTATGCCAAGGTGCATTAGGCGCATTGCAAAGGCCCTGGCAACCAGTCCAGATCTTCCCTGTCCAAGGAGGAAAACATTTTTTGATGAGGTTAATAGTTCCATCAAGTCAATTATAGTTTTTTCATCAAGTTCAGATGAAACAATCCGTACATTATCAATTATTTCGTCTATTGCATCGTTTAAAATCATAAGTTCACCGAATAAGGACTTTTCAAAATTATTTATGCTTTCACCGTTATATTTATATTGGTTATACCCTGAAGTTTATATCCCTGATGAACGTACCACTTAACAGGGATTTATTATGCATTTCTTGAACACATCAACTGAGTTGATTCTTAAAAAAACAGATGATGCATTTGATTCAAAAAAGAGGATTGGAAATGGATTACCTTCCGAAGCTGAACCTTTTCATAAATGGTCATGAATTCAACTACAAGTTCTTTGAAACCCTTGAATGCGTTTCAAAAACATGGTCCCAGCGTGAAGCTGCAAAGAAGATTGGAGTATCCCATGCCGTCTTAAACCGCAGGATAAGGGATGCTGAGGACAGGCTGGGCAAAAGCATCGTTGAAACAACTGGTGCAGGTTCAGGACTGACAGATTATGGACTTGAAATACTTCGCAGGTATCAGGAGTACATGCAGCGGCTCCAGGAACGTGAAATCCCAGTTATATGTGGAGGTCATATTTCTTCAGGACTCATGGAAGTTCTTTCATCTGAGTATGGCCTTGAAAGCCATGTTTACAAGACGCAGGATGAAGTTGCCATCCAGCTTGCCCAGAGGGATATGGTGGATATCTTAACCTTTGACGACCCTGTTCATGCATTCATGAGGGACCTGGACTTCACACCAGTCGCCTATGACCACCTTGTCCTTGTATCTGGTGGCGGAGACGTTCCTAAGAGCATTGATGACATCAATGGAATGAGCTTCGTTGAGGTACCTGGTTCTTCCCAGCGTCTGGCATGGAACACCCTCGATGACAATGGAGTGGATTACGAAATTGTTGAACTGGTTAAATCCCCATACGAAGCCCTTAAAAGGGTTCAGAAAAGTGAGAATCTTCATACTTTCCTGAACAACAGTTTTTCAGAGGGTTCCAACGTTCTTGAGAAAGAGACAAAACATATAATAAGCCTTGTGAACCTTAACCCTGAAAACACTACCCTTAACGATTTTGTAGCGTTCATTCTTAATGAAGGTCAACAAATAATTCGTGAAGAGGGATTTGAACCAATTTAAATCTTTAATATTTTTATAAATTCTTTATACTCCATTCACATACTGTATTCAGATATGATGAGATATATTTGGAGATACAATAAATCTGCATTGAATCTTGGTTTTAAATTCCTTAAAAAAATAAATTTTTTTAAATTTCCTGTTCATCCTACCAGAACTTCGTAAGGGTATACACTATTTAAAACTTGTTTACTAGGTTCTGGTTGGTTAGTTTTAAATATTTCAAAGATAAAAATATGGAGGGTGATGGATTGAGCAATAAAAGAGATTTACTAGCGGTTGGACACACAGCACTGGACTACATAATACAGGTTGGAGAGTTCCCACAACCAAACTCCTCAACAGCAATAAACAGGATGCGCACATTCCATGGAGGCGCTGCAGCGAATGTAGCAGTTGTTGCATCCACACTGGGACTTAGATCTTCCCTTGTATCTGCAGTTGGTAATGAATTTCCTGGATCCGATTACGAGAAGAAGCTAAAGGATCTTGAGATAGACACAAGCAACATGATACTCATTGAAGAAGAAAAAAGCCCCACTGCATTTGTTATGACGGATTCATCCAACAACCAGATAAGCTACTTCTACTGGGGTGCAGCAGCACACTTCCAGCACTCACAAGTTCCCCAGAACACCATTGAACAGGCTGAAGCTGTTCATCTGGCAACAGGTGACCCTGGTTTCAACAGAAGATGTGGAGAGGCAGCCCATGAGGCAGACAAGATCATATCCTTCGATCCAGGACAGGACCTTCACATGTACTCCAAGGAAGAGCTTAAGGAGGTTTTGAAGATCTCCAACATACTCTTTGGGAACCACTACGAGATAGAAAGGATAATGAAAACCACCCAAATGGACATGAATGATCTGAGAGATTTCGGTCCAGAAATAGTGGTTAAGACCTGTGGAAAATGTGGCAGCACCATCTACACAGATGAAGAAGTGATGGTGGATTCAGTTCCAAGGGAAGCTGTTGATCCAACAGGTGCAGGTGATTCCTACAGGGCAGGGTTCATGAATGCCTATTTGAAGGGTGAAGACCTGGAAACATGCGGTAAATTTGCATCAGCAGTTGCATCATTCATTGTTGAAGCTGAAGGATGTCAGACAAATGTTCCTGACCGTGAAATGGTTCTGGAACGTGTGCATGAGAGATGGGGTTGAACCATGCCATGGATGAAAGAAATAATATGAATATTTTTAATTTTTAAAATTAAAACAGGATCTTCTTGAGTGATTGTATAAAAACATACGTAATATCATATATTTTATAATAAAATAAGATAAAATACGATCATTTAGAAGATCAATACTTATTCTTGTGATTACCATCGTTTAGAGGCCTTGGACTAATTTTATTTTACATCATCTTTTATATTGGATGATCATACGCGGACACCATATAGGATATCCGTAACTGGAAGATCAAATAGAAAGTCTATTAAAACATAACTACAGTAAACTTATAGTAACGTTCAAGTAAACTTGATTTTGTTCCTTATGTTTTGAAAAGAGATAGCTATTTCTACCCGTAACATAAAATGAGATCAAGATTTGAATATCACTGTTTTGATATATTGAAGCATTCAAGCTTGATATTTCAGAGTGAATAACAGATTAAGTTAAAGAATAGTAGATTAAGTTAAAAAATGAACATGGTGATTCTATGACACAGATGGACGATGCAAGAAAGGGCATTATAACAGAAGAAATGAAAGCAGTTGCAAAGCTGGAAAACGTTGATGAAGAGTTTATCAGAAAATCCGTTGCAGCAGGAACAATCGCGATTCCAAACAACGTCAACAGGAATGCTAGGCCTGTGGGTATTGGAGCAGGTTTAAGAACCAAGGTCAACGCAACCATTGGAACATCCACAGATGTAAACGATGTTGACATGGAAATTGAAAAGGCAAAAATCGCAATGGAAAACAAAGCCGACACCCTCATGGAGCTCAGTATTGGAGGAGACCTGAACGCAATACGAAGAACCATCCTCGGGGTTACAGACCTTCCATTTGGAAGTGTGCCAGTGTACCAGGCAGCAACTGAAGCCATAAACAACGAAGGATCTGCAATTTACATGGATGAAGATGCCATGTTCAAGGCCATTGAAACCCAGGCCAAAGATGGTGTGGACTTCATGGCAATTCACTGTTCTGTGAACAAGGAAACCCTGAGAAGACTTAAAAGACAGGGCCGTGAAGGCGGACTTGTGAGCCGGGGTGGAGCATTCATATCAGCATGGATGGTTCACAACGAAGTTGAAAACCCACTCTACAAGAACTACGACAAGGTCATTGAAATAGCCCAGGAATACGACTTCTGTATAAGCCTTGCAAACGGTATGAGGGCAGGTGCAATAGCAGATTCAACAGACAGGGCTCAGATACAGGAGTTAATCATACTCGGTGAGCTCATTGACAGGGCAAGGGAAGCAGGAGTCCAGACCATAGTTGAAGGACCAGGCCACATACCACTCAAGGAGATACCAACCAACGTAATGGTTCAGAAGAAACTCTGCCGTGGAGCACCTTTCTACATGCTCGGACCAATCGTAACAGACATAGCACCAGCATACGACCACATAGTTTCATCAATAGGTGCAGCACAGTCTGCAGCAGCTGGAGCAGACTTCATATGTTACGTTACCCCTGCAGAGCACCTGGCACTTCCAGGACCTCAGGATGTTAAGGATGGAGTCATAGCAACCAGGATCGGAGCATACGTGGGTGACATGGCCAAGGGCATTCACAACGGAGAATTAGACCTTAAAATGGCTAACGCACGTAAAAAACTCAACTGGGAAGATCAGTACGCAGCAGCAATCTGCCCTGCAGATGCAAGGAAGATAAGGGAGGCAAAACCTCCAGAAGACCCTGACACATGCACGATGTGCGGAAACTACTGCTCAATAAAAATAGTGAATGAATGGCTGGATGATGCAAGTCAGGATGTATTCGACTGATCATCCCATTAATTCCTTTTTTTATTCTTTTTAAAGATTGAATGTTTGATTTTTACTTCAAATTTTACTTAAGACTATTTTAAATATTATTCTAATCTTTTATGATCCATCATATCCACAAAGATCTGATAAATATGGAATTTCAAATTATTTAATAGTTATTTGATTATTTTATAATTAATGAAGGTTTAAAATTCTTTTTTTATCTAAATGTTGCCATATTTATTAATATTCATGGATTTAAGCCTTGAAACATGGTTATTAATGTTGTTATAGCTTTATTCATGTCATTTCAAAAGTTCTTAAAGATTTAAATTTTAAAAGATTTAAATCATATAATCGCCTAAATCATATAATCTGATTATAAAAATAAATTGATTATAAAAAAATAAAGACTGATTGTAAAATTTAGATGAACCCTAATCAATTGAATCTTGGTTGAAACCATCTCAATTTTATCGTTTCTGTATTGATTAACAATTTTAGGAATTCTTCAGGAATTCCAGACTCGAATAAACTAAGGTGATACTATTGAAACACTGGATCGAAAGGATCGCAGAAGAGTTAAATGAAAGGGATGTCAAGGAGCATGTTATTGCAAGCGGGACATCCATATCAGGATCTATACATATAGGAAATTCATGTGACGTTTTTATAGCAAATGCTGTGGGCAACGCCCTCAGAAAGCTTGGTGTATCTGCAAAGACCATCTGGATAGCAGACGACCACGACCCGCTGAGGAAGGTACCATATCCACTTCCAGAATCCTACGAAAAGTACCTTGGAATGCCCTACTCCAAGATACCATGTCCAGAGGGCTGCTGTTCCAACTTCGTTGAGCACTTCGAGAAACCATTCCTCGAGGCAATGAAGGAATTCAAAATAGATATGGAAGTCAAATCCGGGGAGCAGATGTACAAGGATGGAGTATACGAGGATTACATACGCACATCCCTTGCGAAGGCCCCAGAAATAAGGGAGATATTCAACAAGTTCCGTGAACATCCCCTTGGTGACGACTGGCTTCCCTACAACCCCATCTGTGAGGAGTGCGGACGTGTGAACACCACCTACGCATACGATTACGATGGTGACATGGTTTCCTACAGGTGCCAGTGCGGACACGAAGGAACCATGGACATCAAGAAAGGGGAGGGAAAACTGACCTGGCGTGTTGAATGGGCTGCAAGGTGGAAGATCTTCGGTACAACTTGCGAACCATTCGGAAAGGACCATGCAGCAAGCGGAGGATCCTACGATGTGAGTACTATCATATCAGAGGAGATATTCAACTACCCTGCACCCTACCCTGTTCCCTACGAATGGATAACCCTCAGGGGAGAGGCAATGTCCAAATCCCACGGTGTCTTCTTCACACCAGGCCAGTGGCTTGAAATAGGTGCGCCTGAAACCCTGAACTACTACCTCTTCAGGAGCAAACCTATGAAGTCAAAGGATTTCAGCCCTGAAATGCCGTTTCTGGATTTCATAGAACAGTACGACCGTGTTGAACGTATATTCTACGGTGAAGAGGAGGCAACCTCCGAGAAGGAGGGTAAAAAATCAAAGAAGATCTACGAGGCATCCCAGATAGAACTCCAGGAGAAGATGCCTTTCCAGCCATCCTACAGGTTCATGACTGTGGCCTACCAGATAGCAGGCAACGATCCTGAGAAGATATTCAGCATACTCAAGAGGAACTCCCAACTCCCAGAAGAGATGGAGAACCTCGAGTTCAGCCAGCTCGATGTTGATGATGTTGAAAGGCTCCAGAAAAGGATTTTGCATGTTAAAAACTGGCTTGACACCTACGCACCGGGATTCGTGAAGTTCCAGGTTATGGAGAAACTTCCAAGGGTTGAAATCAGTGATGTTCAGAAGGAATTCCTCTCAAAGCTTGCAGATGTCCTCGAATCCCACGATTACAGCGCAGAGGAGTTCCAGGACCAGATGTACCTCATCCTCAACGAACTGGAGATGAAACCTCAGAAGGCATTCCAGGCCATTTACAAGGTTCTGACCGGGAGAAAACAGGGTCCAAGGGCTGCATCCTTTGTTCTGTCCGTTGATAAGGACATGGTGATCAAGAGGTTCAGATTGGAGGAGTGAAAGCTCCATACAACTTGAATATTGTTATTTTCTTTTTATATTTTTTATTTTTATTATCTAAGGCCCTAAAATGAATTTTAAATGATTTTACAATATTAAAAATCTTATAATATCAAAAATAATAATATTCATAATTATTTCTAAATTTTAATAACAATTCTTTTAAGAGGGTTCATAATAAAACCATTTTATAATAACTTACACATCCATAGATTTCATAAATACTTTTAAAATAATTGAAGGATTGAAAAAGATCCTAAAAAGGATTTTGGCGATACAATGAAGGTTAAAATCACTGAAAGGGATGTTTTAAACCCCCTTGCTGAAACTGAAATTGAAGCTGTTCTGCTGAACCCCATTCCAGATTCTTTAGGGAGAATATCTCTCTTCGACAACACAAAACCCGGTGCAGATATCATACTCAGCACCATTCAGGAGAATCTGGAAGGCTACGATTTTGTAAACGCAGAGAAGCCTGCAGGTGCAACTGCAAGTCCAGAAGAGATGGATGAAGCTGCCGATGCGGATCTGTGCATTCTTGCCCTGGGAGACTGCGGTTCCTGCACTACATGGGTGATTCTGGATGCTGTAAAGCTTGAAAAACGTGGAGTTCCCACCATATGCATATGTTCAGACGAATTCAGCACTTACGCAGGGGAACTGGCTCGTTCTCATGGTGCAGCAGACCTCAGGATCCTTGAGATTGAGCATCCCATTGCAGGGCAGTCTGATGCTCTGATTCAGAAGAGAACCCTGGAAATCCTTCCAGAAATAAAAAGAATCATCATAGGAGGCAGGTGAGTTCCATGGATGAGAAGAAGGTCCAGATCAACGACTGTGGATGTTCCATAGACAAAATTCTCTCTGGAAAGTCCTGTGGAGAGAGTCCAGAGAATAAAAAGGATGATATTAGGCTCTGCAGTGCCCATGAGAGTGACTTTGAGGTTTTCGTTGAACCCGACGTTGAGAAGGTGAGCCATGATTTCTACCTGCGTAAACTCACGGATGGACTTCCTGTGGTTCCACCAACACGTGAAAGGGTGAACAGATTCCTGAAGTACACTGATATGGAGCCTGATGAGGTTGTTGCAGTTTTACCACCCCTTCAGGGAAAGGCAACCATTGAGAAGATTGCTGTGAACGCTGTAATGGCAGGCTGCATCCCCCAGTTCATGGGTGTTGTTCAGCATGCAATGAGTGCTGTTTCAAGGGAGAGGTTCAACCTTGCAGGGGTCAACGCCACAACCCACCCCGTTTCAATCTGCACCCTCCTTAACGGCCCTGTGTCCAGGGAGCTGTCAGTTAACAGCGGGGCGGGGTGCCTGGGTCCTGGAAACATTGCCAATGCAACCATTGGAAGGGCCCTGAGGCTGTGTCTCATGAACATTGCAGGTGCCGTGCCCGGTGTTGGAGACCATGCAACCATGGGTTCACCTGCCAAGTACAGTTACTGCTTTGCAGAGGCAGAAAGTGATAGTCCGTGGGATCCACTGCACGTTGAACAGGGATTCAAGGATGATATGAGTACGGTGACGGTTATGGCTGTTGAAGCCCCTCAAAACGTTAACGATCACAGAAGCAGGAGTGCTGAGGATCTTCTGAACACCATCGTGCACACGGCCGCAACTGCAGGCTGCAACAACAGCCACGTGCCAGGGGAGCTTCTGGTTGTCATGAGCCCTGAGCATGCCAGGACAGTTTCAGAGGACGGGTGGAACAAGGAGGATGTTAAAAATTACATCCACGAAAACACAGCTGTGCCTGTTGACCTTGCAGATCGTGGAGGCAGGAAGCTGGATCCTCAGTGGGTGGTTGGGGATGAGGTGAGACTCACACCTTCACCAACCCACGTTGTTGTGGTTGTGGCAGGGGGTGCTGGAAGGCACACAATGATAGCCCACAGCTTCGGAACATCATCCCACTCAGTAACCCTGCCTTTGACTTTTAAGAACGGAAATCCAATTGGATCCATCGAGGAGTTCAGAGAGGGTTGAATGAAGATTAAAGGATTGTTAAAGGTAATGAAAATGCCCTCAAATTTAATTTTTTTATTTTAATCGAGTAATCTAATATTTTTTTTTAATTATTTTTAATTATTATTGATGAATATCATTTTATAGGTTATTTTAAGGCTAATCTTAATGTTAATTCCTTAAAAAGTTAATATTATAAAAATAACTAATTATAATAAGAATCCCCTCTAAATATAATGTCAACGAGGTGTTTTTATGAATAAGATGGTATTGGTAATTTTGGGTTTGATCATTCTTGTTGTCATGGCATCTGGATGCGTGAGTTCGGGATCCGGGAATGTTGTTAATCAGACCCGGGATGTTTCTGGTTTCAGCCAGATAAGCACCAGTGGAGATATCAACCTCTTCATAAAGCAGGGAACTAATGAGTCTTTGATTATAGAAGCTGAAAACAATGTCATACCCCACATAAAGACCACAACGTCCAACGGGAGACTGAGTATAGATCATGGATTTACACAGAGTGCAGTGATGCCAACAAAACCCGTGAACGTTTACGTAACAGTTAAAAACCTGAGCAGCGTGGATTCATCAGGTTCAGGATCCGTGGAGGCAGATAAAATCAACGTGAACAGTTTAAACGTTGGCATAACAGGTTCAGGTAAAGATAACCTAAGAGCACTGACTGCAAATAACCTCAAAGTGGTGATATCAGGTTCTGGAAGTGTTGCAGCCACAGGTAAGGTTAACAGCCAGGATGTGACCATCACAGGGTCAGGAGAGTACAATGGATCGAACCTTACAAGCAACACAACATCTGTGAACATCAGTGGATCAGGTAAAGCAATTGTTTACGCCCTGCAGCAGCTGAGCATTATCATCAGCGGTTCCGGTGAGGTTAACTACCTTGGAAACCCTAAGCTGACCCAGCAGATATCTGGAAGCGGTAAGGTGACGAGTACAACTTAAACCTTAAATTTCCTTCTTTTTTATTTAAAATACATTTTTAGAAAATATAAAAAAGTAATTATAAAATAAACTGGGCTTTCAGTACCCCACACGTTCCATCTCTTCATTCCAGAGCTCGGAATTCTTTTTTATGTAGTCCTCCATGAGCTTCCTGCACTCTGGAAGGTTCAGGTTCAGGACTTCAACCCCTTTCTCCCTCAGAAGAGCTTCAGGCCCTTTAAGAGTTTCATTCTCACCAATGACAACCTTTGGGATTTTGTAGAGAATTATCATACCTGAACACATCTCACAGGGTGAAAGGGTTGTGTAGAGTGTGCATCTACGGTAATCTGCACCTTTGAGTCTGCCTGCATTCTCGATGCAGTCCATTTCACCGTGGAGAACTGTGGATCCCCTCTGCAGGAGCTGGTTGTGTCCCCTGGAGATGATCTTTCCATCCTGAACTAGGACTGCGCCTATTGGGATTCCTCCATCTTTCAGGCTTTTTCTGGCCTCTTTCAGGGCTTCCTGCATGAAGGTTTGGTGGGTTGGCATTTTAGTATCTATCCTCATTATTATTTTTAAAAACCTTATTTATCTGCTTATGATACTCTCATAATCTGTTTTCAAAACGTTACGAGCATGTTCATCAACAAAACTGTTATGGGCAACCATATTCCTACAATTTCCCATTTCCCTAATTTTAGTCGTTATCCAATTCAACTCAGGAAAATAATCCTTGAAAATATTCCAATTATTACTTATAATTTTTTCTAAGTCTTCAAAATCTAAATAAAAAAGATCAGAATCTCCTCTTAACCCTAACCATTTATTTTTCTCTTCTTTTTCTTTTCTACTTGTTATGTTCTTTTTAATATTGCTACGTATTTGCAATTTATTAAAATAATCTTCACCAAACTCATTTAAAGCAACTTTTTCAATAAAAAGTCTCAAAGAGTTCTCAACACAATATAAATAAAGGTAAACTTCAGCCATGTCTTTACCCTTCATTTTTATATCTTCAGGTAAAAATTCACTTATTTCATTGGATAAATTAGAAATTTGATTTAAATTTTCAATTAAACTTATGTTATTGCCCTCATTAAATTTAGGTTTGAATTTTACTTCACTTATTCTAAATCCTATCTCTAAGGGCATTATATAATTGCAAAGTTCAATCAACTTATTTTTAATTTTTTTATTTGTAGAAGATGGACTTGAAATATAAAAGCAAATAGTAACTTTTAGTGGAATGCTTTTTTCTTTAAATTTATTATAAAAATTTAGTTTGTTAAAATAATCTTCACGAATATATTCATTGAGGTAAAGAGTAGTTATTTTTGGTTGTATTGGTTTAGAGGGCAGTGAATCAATTATCTGACAATATCCTCCCCTAATTAGATTTATAATTTCTTTTTCAGTTTTAGTTTTCTTTTGTTTTATAATAAGATAATCTGTTAAATTTTTAAAAAAAACGCCGGAATTAATTTCATATGTATAAATAGGCATAAAAATCCTCAATTAAATCAAAAATAAAAAAAATAGTTAAAAAAAGGGAATCAGAAACGTTTCCTATCCCTTAACTCCTGCATCTTTCCAGGGTTCCATCCGCCTGAAGCTGATTTGGACCTTCCAACCTGCTGAACGTATCCAGTTATTCTGTCGTACCATTCAACTTCTTTCTGTTCCCCGCAGTTTCCGCACTGGTCCTGAAGGCCTTTCATGAGGCTTTTGCACTTCATGCAGAAGCTCATTGCTGAGCTGTAGGCCCAGAATCCTATGTCGGATTTTGTGGCTATCTTGTTGGTGAGGCTCATGAGTGATTCTGGGTTTGCGTAGGCTTCTCCCATGAATGCATGGAATATGTGTCCTCCCAGTGTCATTGGGTGGAATTTCTCCTCGATCCTTATCTTCTCAGGTAACAGTACATCTGCATTCACAGGTACGTGGGATGAGTTGGTGTAGTAATAGGCACCGGCATCTCCCTGTGTGATTGCCTTATCCCCGAATTTTTCCTTGTCGAGCATTGCGAATCTGTAGGCTGTGGACTCTGCAGGTGTCTGGAGAACACTCCATCTCAATCCTGTTTCCTTTTTAAGTTCATCTGCACGTTTGTTTATGTACTTTATAACGTCCAGTCCGAAGTTTCGGGCATCTTCATCTTCTATTCCCTGACCGCAGTGTTCAAGGAGCATTTCGTTGAGTCCAACGAATCCAAAGGACATGGTTGAATTCTCAACCCTGTAGTACCTTTCTCCGTCAACATCCTGGGTCAGGAATGGGAGTAGGTTGTAGTCGTCAAGGCAGTGCATTGCCTGTCTTCTCCTGAGCATCAGTACCTGTTCTGCAAGGTTCATGTAAGAATCAAGGTACTCGAAAACGTCATCATCATCCCTTGAGTTGTAAGCTATCCTTGGCAGGTTCAGTGTAACATATGCAAGGTTTCCTGTCCTCAGACAGTCCTTGTCCCAGTCCCCTGTCCAGTTATCGTTGAGCTGGGTTCTGCATCCCATGTAGTTGGCCATGTTACCCCTGTAGTCAGGGAGCATGTTGGTGAAGTAGGCTGTTCCGTATTTGGCTGAGAGTTCATGGACCTTGAGTAAATCTTCTTCAAATTCACTGCCTAAAACCTCTTTACGGAGTGTGTAGATGGTGTTTGGGAAGAGGTGTGGTTTTCCATCTGAATCTCCCTTCATGAGTTCCTCTGTGAATGCCCTTTCAAGTGCCCTTGTTTCCTCCTCGAAGTCACCGTAAACCCCTACAGCTTTACCTCCAGGTCCGTAGGCTGTTTCATCCTTAAGGAAGTCAGGGACTGTGAATTCCAGGTTCATGGATGTGAATGGTACCTGACTGCCCCTTGCAGCGTATGCCATGTTCAGGTTGTATATGAGCATCTGGACTGCCTGTTTGATCTCATCGTAGGAGAGTCCTGCAGCGAATGGTGCCACGAAGACGTTCCACAGGCTCATTGACTGTCCTCCACTCATATTCTGCTGTGCTGCCAGCATTATTTCCCCTGTGTGGTTCATGAGTGTTCCTATGTGTTTTGGTGCTCCTGCAACTGAGGTGTGGTCTCCTGTACCGTCAACCCTCAATCCGTATCGTATAAATGTTCTGAGGTCGTGCTGGAGGCAATTGATTGGTCTTCCTGCGAAGAACTCAAGGTCGTGTATGTGTATGTCCCCGCTCATGTGTGCGTCTGCAAGTTCCTGGGGGATGCTTAGGAGTGCATACTGTTTGAGGGCTTCATCTGCAACGTACTTGTGAACTGTTTCAGGGTTATGTATCATGTTTGCGTTGTCCCTGGAACCGTTTTTTATGAGGTTTGTGATGTTGTAAACAGGTATACCGAGTCGAGTGTATTTTTTACGCAGTGTTTCAAGGCCGTTTTCCACGAGCTTTGTGTTCACTATTTCCCTTATCATTGGCGCGGTTAAGTATTCCACATCAAGCTTTTTAAGTTCCTTCCATACTTGAGTGGCTATTTTCCGGGCCAATTCTCCTGAAGCTTCAGTTTCCACTATCAGGGTTTTTTCTATTTTCCGTTGATCGAAGGGTTCTATTGTATCCCGTGATGTCCTGACACGCAGAGTGTTGGTTGCAAGGTACTTGTCTGCAACCTCCTCATCTACCTTCTTCAGTTGGTCGAACACCAGTATCTTTATCTCCGCGGTGGATATGCCGTCGTATGCTGTTTTTGCAACGTAAGAGGCAATTTTTTCTGAAGCCCAAAGTGGAGCTCCCACCATGAGACAGGATCTAACTATCTTCTCGTGGCTGAACCTTTCGAATATTCCGTTGTTTTTTATGACACATGTTTGAGCCTTGGTTTGAAGTGCTGCAATAACACGTGCATCTTTTATTTCTAAGTCATCCCTCATGTAAACACCTTATATTAATTAAGACCTCAAAGTTCTTAAAGTTTTTTAAATCGAGTTTTATTTATGAATATTATTGAACATTATATGGTTATGGTTGAAATTTTTCTACAGGAACACATCTAGTGAACTCTGTTTGGATTTATCACTTTCAAAGAGTGAGTTTATACCGGACTCAAGCAACCCTATCCTCTGAACGAGGTAAGGATCTATTGGGTACCTTTTCGATAATTCATTGGATATTTCAAGGTATTTCATTACAGAACCCTTTGATATACTGAGTATAAGGTTACTGCCACAGGTACACTCCCCCGAAAGGGGCATACGCCTGTACTTCTTACCGCACTTAGTGCAGCGAACCTTCTGCCTTGAAAATGCCCTTAAATTCCCTGCCATGTCCGGGAGGAAGTGGGAGGTCAACACACCCTCAACAACACCCTTCTGATCAACAGCTCTTAAACGTTCTGCAAGAGTTATCTGACCTTCAACTTTCTCTTTCATGGTCGGAAGCTTTTTATAGAGGCACTGTGTTGGTCCACTGTGTATGCTGGAAGTGTTGTGGGAGAACATCAATCCATGGTACTGATCATCCGTTCCAATCCTCTTCTTCACGTTATCAACAAGGTCAAGAACATCAGAAGGCTTTGCAAACTCCAGGGTTTTTTCGTAGAGCTCCTTTGGAAGTCTTGGCATCACATCGATGTTGTGTGACTCATCATCTATCTCTTCAGGGTCTATCCTTGATGATAAAACCAGTGGCGCGTCCATCTTACCTCCACGTGTACTTGGAAGGTAAACCTTGGAGAAGTTCAGGAGTGCGTCCATGAGGAGCATCACAGAGTCCTCATCACTGTCACAGTTTCTCCTCTTGGCGGAGTGGAAGTAGGGGTGGGCGTAGCAGCACAGAGCCCTGGTGAATCCAACCACACGCCCAAGAACACCTGCAGATGTGTGGGGTGCAAGTCCCACTATGAGGTGGGAGATGAGATCCTCCCTCTTCTCAACGTTGTAGAACCTTTCAAGTCCATAGAAGTCCTCAAGAAGGTCATCTATAAAGTGAGAAACCCTTATGAGGTACTCTGCACAGTTATCTGAGATCACAACGTCCTGGATCTTGAGTTCAACAACCTGTTCATCGTTCTCAAGCTCTGCTCCATAGGCGTCATGGGTGTATCCCATCTCAAGGAGTTTCTCATGGGTGACACCGACTTCACTTGGTATGAAATGAGTCAGGGGCAGGTCAGTTGAATCATGCCTTATGGTTGCATCTTTGAAGGTGTAAACACCATTTTTTGCCCGCAATATTCCCTTTTCAAGGGGTTCTGGGAATTTTTCCTCGGATATCATCCCCTGAACACCCTTAACCTCGTCCATCTTCCTTATTCCAACGTTCTCAAATGCCTTTTTAAGGAGATTTGAAAGGTTCACGTTCTTCCTACCTGAACCTGCAGGTACTGTTCTGGCACCACAAACAGGGCATATTGCCTGTATGGAATTAATACCACATTCAGTACATTTGCAGCGGCCAATGTCAACGTTTATGCTTCCCTTCTTTGCAGCATCTATTATGTTACGTCTGCTACCTCCATTGGTACCTATTGGGAACAGGGAGTGAGGTGCTGGTTTCATCATCCTTTCCTTGGATTTTTCTGGCCTTCCAACCCTTCCTCCAATGTAAGTTGGGGCTTTGGCCATTATTTCAACCTCTGAAACCTTGTTCACAGCTTCAAGAGTTTTTGTACCCTCAGAAAGGTCAAGGGGTTCTCTTAACGTGTGCAAAAGTGCGTAGGCATCTTCATGATCAACGAGAATCTTCCCATCCTCAACGAGATGGGGAACACCCAGAATTTCAAGGATCCTTTTTCCAGGGTCCATTTTAAGTGAGAAACTCTTTTTAACCTGACCATCATCTGTAGTTAAATCAACCATCAAACCTGACTTCATCCATTCAATGAGTTCGTTCAGGTCCTCCTTGGTTGCATCATGATAGAAATACGTGTACCTTGGATGTAATGGTACGTTGTACCGTTTTGAAAGTTCAAATGCCCTTTCTACAGTTATTTCTTCTGTTTCAAGGGTTTTAACATCTACACCATCCTTCAGTGCTTCCTCTTCAGAGTAAGATGGGGAGTTCTCTATGGTCTGAACCCACCACTCCTCACACCATCCTGCAGGAAGGAGCACGTGATTGTTACGGAGGAATTCGCCGAAGGCAATGAGCATGTCACCTATAAAGAGGATCTCCTCAACCTGGTTCTTGATCTTCCTGGCCTGGGCCTCGGATTCAACCTTCACAACACTACCGTTTTTGAGTTTGACTATGGGACCGTCTATGGTATCACAGGGAACAACACAGTTACCCTTACCAGGTCTTTCAATTTTCATCTGGGTTCCCACCGCCAGGAATTCAACTATCTCCATTGTGGAGGGATGAACTCCCATGGCAGCAAGCCCTGTATTCCTGGATCTGCCGTACCTTAACCTGAAACCTCCCTTTGCCTTGGGGTAGGAGAGTACGGGTCTTCCACCGATGATATCCCTCATGTACTTGTCGTCAACCTTACCTGAATCATCATCATCCTTGGAGTCAGGGGCCTTTGAGAACTTTTCAAGCCAGTTCCAGCCGTCGATGTTGAGTTTGCTGGCGTACTTCATGACCTTTGGAGCTTTCTGTATAACTCCTTCTGCCATTGCCAGCAGAGCTCCTCCTCGTATGTTGTTGGTTTCAACACGCTCAAGATCCCTGTTTGAAACTTCGATCTTGTCTGTTGGTTCGCCTGTAACCTCGACTGGAATGTTCTTTATTGCAAGACGGGTTTCTTCAGGTTTTGGTGAGTACTGAAGGTTCGTGACCTCTGATTCGTAGAGTTCAACCTCCTCAACGTAACGTTCAACCTCTATGTCGGTGGGTTTGAAAACATCAAGGCCTAGGGAGATCCTTATGTAGTCACCTATGAGAACTGCAAGTGCAGCTGCAGTTCCTCCCGCACTTCTTATTGGTCCTGCGAAGTACACTGCGAGGTAGTTCCCATCATCGAAGTTCTTCTTTATCCTGATCTGAGATATGCCCTCCAGTGGTGCTGCAACAACACCTTCTGTGAGGATTGCAAGGGCTGTTCTTGTTGCCTGGTCTGATTTCTGTTCTTTAACCTCTAGGCTGTCTTCAACACCCTCTTCATCAGGGGTTGTAACGATCTCACGGGCTATCTGGAAGGCCACCTCCTCACGGGACATGTCATCCTCAAGCTCTTTTATTCTGGCTGCAACACCCACCGGACCAACAAGTCCCTCAACCCTCTCTGCAAGGTCCTTTGCAAGGGGTATTTCAGGTTCAAGTTCAATATCATGACCCTTAAGCCTTGCCTTCTTCGCTATATCGTAAAGCTTCCTTGTTTCTTCTTCCAAATTCTCAAAGTATCCCATAACAGTCCCTTGATAATTTTTTTTGTACCGCTCAATTAGTTCGGTATTTTTTCTTGAACTCATCAAACATGTTTTCAGTTTGAATCAACACAGCAAAGAGCTGCCTCTTGTGTGATCATAACTCTTATCTGGTGAGGAAGTGATTCTAAATATTTGGCTTCCATTTCCTGTGATATTATAAAAAATGCGTAAAATAATTCATGTTAAGCACCAGATGAGCACCTTTTATTTTATGTTCAAGATCATTTATAAGTCTGTTCATTCCACAATAAAATTAATCTAAAAAGCTTTTTAAATCCTAATAATACTTATAATTAGGTTTAGAACATAAATAATTATTTAATAATGAAAATATAATTTATTATTATTTAAAATCATTTGTTAAATAATCAAAATACATATTAAAATGTTTAAAAAGTTTCAATCCATTATTATAGAATTTAAAGCTGTTTAAATGGATTTAATTTGGAAGTTTCAGCCCAGTGCACCATTGAAGTCTTTGAAGATTTGATGAGTTATAATTTGATATAAAAGCATAGAGATATAAAGCTTGAAACAATATATTTTAAACCAAGAGAAGTGTTACACTAAAGATACATGAAAAAAATTTTACGGTGATTTTATGGCTAAAAAGGATAAAAAAGTTCTCCCACCAAGTGGAGCTGGTCTTGTAAGGTACTTCGAAGAGGAAACAAGGGGACCTAAACTCACACCAGAACAGGTCGTTATCATGACCATCATTCTGGCTGCACTGTGCATTGCACTCAGGTACTCATACTCCTAATTCACATCTTTTTATTCAATACATTTTTCGATCCAGTTGAATCTGAATATTTTTAAAACCCATGGTTTTTAAATCCAAGGTACGCATTAATTTAATTAAGGTCAGATTGAGCTTTTTAATGGCTTTCTGACCATGAAATACAATTTTTTTATAAAATTTTTGAAAGAGGAATTACAAATGGCTATTCATCCCATTGAATACAGGTACGGAACAGAAGAGATGAGAAAGGTCTGGGATGCAGACAACAAACTTCAGAAGATGCTTGAAGTTGAAGCTGCACTTGCTAAAGCTGAATCAGAACTTGATCTCATTCCAAAAGAAGCTGCAGATGAAATAAATCGTAAAGCAAGCACTGAATACGTTAAATCAGAGAGGGTTTCAGAGATTGAAAGGCAGACCAACCATGACATTGCATCCATGGTCAAGGCACTTGCAGAGGTCTGTGAAGGAGATGCCGGTGAGTACGTTCACTTCGGTGCAACATCCAACGATGTAATCGACACATCCCAGTCCATGCTCTTCAGGGACTCCATAGACATACTCAGGTCTAGGATAGTTGAGCTGACCCAAACACTCCTGAAACTTGCAGAGGAGAACAAGACCAACGTATGCATAGGCAGAACCCACGGCCAGCACGCCCTTCCAACAACCTACGGAATGAAATTTGCAATATGGGCGGACGAACTCCACAGGCAGATCGAAAGACTGGACGGTTGCAGGGGCAGGATCTGTGTTGGTATGCTCACAGGAGCTGTTGGAACAACTGCAGCCCTTGGAACCGATGGTATCACCATAAACAAGAAGGTTTCAGAGATACTCAGTTTGAAACCTGTTTTGATCTCAAACCAGGTTGTTCAGAGGGATGTTCATGCAGAATTCATAATGTGCCTTGCAAACACCGCAAGCACCCTTGAGAAGATGGCTCTAGAGATAAGGAACCTTCAGAGAACTGAGATACAGGAGGTTGGTGAGAGCTTCGACCCTGAGAAACAGGTTGGATCAAGCACCATGCCCCACAAGATGAACCCAATCACTGCAGAGAGGATATGCGGTATTTCAAGGGTTATAAGGGCTTACGTTGCACCTGCACTCCAGAACAACCCCCTATGGCATGAAAGGGACTTAACAAACTCTTCCTGTGAGAGGATAATCTTCCCAGAGTCCTGCATGCTAACGGATTACATAGTGAAACTCTCACTGAAACTCTTCAACAACCTTGTTTTCCACCCAGAAAACATTGAAAGGAACCTTAACATAACAAACGGACTTGTTATGGCCGAGAGGTTCATGGCAGAACTCACAAGGAAGGGAGTGGGAAAACAGACAGCCTATGCCCTTGTTAGAAGCTGTGCCCTTGAAGCGTACGCTAAGAACACCGGTTTGAAGGAGATAGTTTCGGCAAACGATGAGGTAATGAAGTACCTGAGTGAAGAGGAGATCGCCACCATGATGGACCCCCACACCTACCTCGGATCATCGGCTCAAATAATTGAAAATGTTTTAGAAGAGTCAAAGGACTGGTTCTAGGACCAGAACCCTTTAAATTTTTATAATTTTTTAATCCCTTGTTTTAAATCATGTTATATTCTTTTAATCCCACTTCTTATTTATTTCAATTAAACACGTTTTTTTAAAGTTTTAAGATATGTGTAGCCCTTTATTGCCCGCATTCTATTTTAAATTCCTAATTAAGCTCCTTTTTTCTTTTCATCTACTCCTTCTTGCATAACCCTCAAAAACCTCAGTTTTCCATATTAAATGCTTAAAATCAGTGCTTAGTTTTATATAATCCCTGATTAAAACGAAAATTTAATATTATACTGAAAATATAAAGAGTTATGAATTTAATAAAAATATGGGAGGTAAAAAATATGGTGGATTTAAAGGAGATAACCTCCGTTGACATCGTTCCATTCACATTGATGACGTCCTCAGTACAGGCATTGATGGCACTTATATTTGCGATAATCTTCGTGATTACCCTTGGAATCATCAGCACATCCCTACCACAAGCAGGACAGTTGGGAGTTGTTACATCCCTTGGGCTTGCCATAATCGTGATATACCCTGTTGGCACGTTCCTGCTGGGTGTGATGGTTTCATTTCTCACGGCCCTCTTCTACAACGTTCTAGCACCAAGGCTGGGAGGTGTGAAGCTGGGATTTGAAGGAAATGAAATAAGATCAATACCAGTTGTACCATTTTCCCTCATAACATCAGTTATTGAAGCTATATGGGCATTTATAATCGGACTCCTGATAGCTGCAGTGCTGGTTCCATTGGCTGGGATGCTAGGTACCATGGTACCTCTTGTTGCCAATGAAACCGTTTCCGCAGGAGTAAATGCAAGTTTAGGAGCATTTGGAGCATTTGGAGCGCTGTTTTTAATTGTTGGATTGCCAATAATCGTTTTTTTAGTGGGTTTCGTATGTCATGCGCTGTTTGCAGTTTTCTACAACTTCTTGATACCAAGGATTGGTGGAGTTAAACTTGAACTTGCTCCAAAAATTGATTCACTGAGTGAAATAAAATCAGTACCAACTGTAGCAGCATCCCTTGCTCTTGCAGTGGTCTTCACAATATTTGGATTAATTCAGGGTATTTTAAGCCTTGCAAGTATGAGCATGAACGGGAATGTCGCAGGAGGAGTGATTTCGCTCGTTGTTACAACTGTGATGTACTTCTTGGTGTACTTCATAGTGGTTGCAATTTTCACCCTACTCTACAACTTCATGGCATCAAGGATTGGTGGAGTTGTGATTGGGTTGGAATAGGGTTAAACCCCTTCCACCTATTTGTTTAAATTCAATTTTTGATTTACCTCGAGTAAAATTTAACACCACTTTACATGATCTCTTTAAATCATGTCTATTCCCTAAAATTTCAAGATCATGCCATTGAACTGAATAAGATAGGAAAATTTAATTATAAAGTATTCCCAGACTTATTTGATATAAATTGATTTGATATAAATTGGAGGTGAATGATTTGTCAGATATTAAAGAGATTAAATCCATTCGTATAGTGCCTTACACCTTGATGAATTCATCCATATCAGCTGTGGTGGCATTCATATATGCAATATTCCTAGTTGTGATCTTCGGGATCGCTGGCATCTTCATACCAAGCAGCATGGGCATTACAGGAGGAGTAATTGCAAGCCTTGGTGTGGCAGTTCTCATTCTTCTACCTGCGGCTGGCTTTGTATTCAGTGTTACCCAATCATTCTTAACTGCACTCATTTACAACGTGTTCGTTCCAAGGATTGGAGGGATCAAACTTGAACTCAAGGATATGAAGGAAATTGTGGGTGTTCCAGTTGTTCCATTTGCCCTTATGCTTTCAGCAATCGGTGCAACCATCGTTTTCATAGCCATGCTGATAATAGGACCATTAATCATGATAGGTCTACAAGCAGCAGTAATTGGAGCTGCATATCAGGGAACAGTGATCCCTGGAATTGGTTCAATTGGTGCCCTTGGAATCGTTGGACTTCTGATCCTGATAATAGGAGTTCCAATCGTTATGTTCGTAGCCAGTTTCATTATGACTGCACTGACAGCCATATTTTACAATCTGCTTGCACCTAAAATTGGGGGAATAGAGTTCGAGTTTGAAGCTTTGAAGGAGAAACTCTATGGTATAAAATCAATTCCACCAATAAAATTGGCGTTGATAGTTTCAATTGTCATGGCCATAGTTAACCTGATATTTGAACTAATAAGCACAGTTAGCAGCATTGCTATGGGTTCAGCAGCAGTAACAGAGGTTATAGGACTTGTGATAAGTGTTGTACTCAACCTTGTGATTACCTTCATCCTCTACGCCATCATGGCTGTGCTCTACAACTACCTTGCACCTAAGATTGGTTCAGTTAAAATTGAAATGGAATAAAATCCAGATGGAATCTCTTTAAAAGTCTTAACTTGAACTTTTAACAGATTTAAGTTCCATCTCTTTTTTTAATTTTTTTAAAGAGAATTGAAGTGATTTATTTTTATGAAACAGGCCATTGGTTTCATACTGCAAAAATTTTTTATGGCCTCAAACTAAAGTGTAAACATGGAATCAAAAATAGTTAAAAGCAGGAAAATCTCAAAGGGCCATGCAAAAGGCGAAGTGATTATTACAAGGGATCCTATAAGTTTTTTGGGTGGTGTTGACCCTAAAACTGGTGATGTGATGGATTCAAAGCATGAACTTCATGGAAAAAAGATAAGTGGAAAGGTACTGGTCATACCTTCAGGTAAGGGTTCAACAGTTGGATCCTACGTGATATACCAGATGGCAAAAAACGAAACAGCACCATTGGCCATAATAGCACTTGAAGCAGAGCCAATAATTGCAACAGGAGCCATAATGGCCGGAATACCTATGGTTGACAGGCCAGATGCACCAGTTCTTGACATGTTAAAGGAAAGGGACTTGGTTGAGGTTGATGCTGATTCAGGAACAATAACCATACTGAACTGATGATCGCCCTGATGTTCAGATGTTGCCTTCTTAAAATTAAGAAAATTTAAAACAAGAATCGTTTTTGGATTGGATAATTGAATGGGATTAAGAATAAAAAAATAAATTAATTTTGGGAATCTCAGTTTTTTATAACCTGATCCTCATTTTTAGCTACCAGATAACCTAAAACACCGCCGATTGCTCCGAGAACTGCATCAACGATGATCGTCAGGATGGTTACGAAGAAACCCACCATCATGGTTATGGTTACTGCAAGACCCATCTTTGAGAATATCAATCCAAATATTGCAGTGAAAACTCCAAAACCTGCAATAAACAGGATACCTATTATAAGGCCACCTAAAACTCCTGAAAGTGCACCATCAACCGTTCCATCCTTCTCATCATCTCCACGGGACATGTAGGCTGCTAGAAAACCCCCCAACACAGGTCCTAAGAAGAAGAGAGGGAATACTGCAATTGTTAGAACAACTGTTAGAACAACGTTTAAGAGCGCACCCAGCCCAACAGCCTTCCAATCTGTCATTTTATCACCTTTTACACCAGTTCATACTTGAAGGTTATTTTCTGGTTTTATCTTCTGTTTTATCTTCCTTAACTTCAGATTCATCCTTAATTTTAGATTCAGGTTTTTGAACTTCTTCTGATCCAGTTACAGATTTAACAGGAGCCCTGTCCATGTACTGGTTGATCAAGGCACCTAAAAATCCTCCAAGGGCCCCTATTAAAACTGACATTCCTATGTAAAGGACTGCAAGGATTATTAAAAGGCCTGCTATTTTTTCTGCTTCTCCGGATCTCACCAGTATGAAAATAATCAGGAAAACTGCTGTGAATATCCCAACAAGGCTTCCGTGAATTGCTCCTTCCATATAATCCCTGGTTGCAATGTATCCTGTGAAAATTGAAGCCAACAAAACTGCAATCAATACAGAGTAGGCAGGTAGAATGAATCCAACTGCAAAGTACAGCACCACCGCAACTAAGAATCCTAAAATAATTGATTTTTGATTTATCATGTTTTTTTACCTTCTCTTTAAAATCTTTGCCTGTTAAAAGATTTAAAAATGGTGTATATCAATTTTTTGATTGACTGGAAAGTTTAAGATGTTCCTGAATTAAGTTCAAGAAAAAGAAGATAGTAATGCAAATTGTATGGTTATGCTTCTCCCTTTACAACCGATCCAATGGCTCCCCCAACTGCCATCACGATTACAACCCCAATAAGTCCAATGAATATAACGAATGAGGTTATGGTTGCCACTGCAAATCCAAGTAAACCTGCAATCAACGTACCAAAGATTAAAAGCAGGAATGAAAGCACTATTCCTCCAAATGCACCTGAAACTGCCCCATTTACCATTCCATTTGCTGCATCTCCTCCAACCATGTAACCAACCAGCATACCTGCAATAAGAATACCGATGAAAACTCCCCAAACAGGGATTATAACTCCAAAAATCGCCCCTAAAACTATTGAAAGTACAAAGCCAATAATCACAGCGCCCCAATCTATCATAGGATCACCTCAGATCTTCAAATTTCTCATAATATTTATTTGACCCATATTCCTAATATTTTTTTCTCCCCAAGAGGAATTAAAAAAAGAACATCTTAATTTTATCAATAATAATCCCCTATAAACCGCACAATAACACAAATTATCTCAGCTATCCTATTTTCCATTGATTAAAAGAGTTTGTATTAATTCAGTAATAAATAAAAACTAAAGATTCTATAATAACATTTAAATAAAAAGTTAAATTCAAAATTCCATGAATGGATCACGACAAGAATAGGAAATGATGATGAAAATGACCTGGACTCTCATAAAAAACGGGACCCTCATAGATGGAACAGGCACAGAACCCCTTGAAAATGCTGCAGTACTTATAGAAGATAACAAAATCCAGGCAGTGGGGCCTGAAAACTCTTTTAAAGCTCCTAATGGAACGAAGATTGTGGATGCATATGGAGGTTTCATGATGCCTGGTTTCATCGATACCCACATCCACGTCATGGCAAAGGGCTTCAACAGAGAGGACACAATTTACGATCCACTGTCATTCTACTTCTACAGGGCCGTTGAAAATTTAAGACTCACACTTGATGCTGGAGTAACGAGTGTGCGTGATGCAGGGCTTGCAGATGCAGGGGTTAAAATGGCCATTGAAAAAGGACTTATAATGGGTCCAAGGATCCAAATCTGTGTCACACCATTATCCATAACAGGAGGTCACTTCGATTTCTGGCTTAAATCAGGGTACGATATTAAAGTTGCCTATCCTGGCTATCCAGACAGTATCTGTGATGGTGTTGAAGGGGTTAGGAAGAAGGTGCGTGAGGTGCTTCGTGCAGGTGCAGAGGTCATCAAGGTCATGGTGACTGGGGGAATTATGAGTGCAAACGACGGACCTGAAGCTGCACAGTTCACACCAGAAGAACTGAAGGTTGTTGTTCAAGAAGCCCAGTTTAAGGATCACATCAACGTAATGGCACATGCCCATGGAGTTAAGGGTATGAAAAATGCGATCGATGCTGGTGTTCATTCCATTGAGCACGGAACCTACCTCGACGATGAGACAATCAACATGATGCTTGAAAATGGAACATTCCTGATTCCAACCCTCATGGCTAACAAAAACATTAAAGAAATGGCACTACAGGGAAAAACAAGGGAATGGGAAACTGAGGCTGCCCTGAAGGTCTTCGATATTCAGAAGGAGAACATCAAAAAGGCTTACCGCGCAGGTGTTAAAATTGCCATGGGCACGGATTGTGGTGTTGTGGAACACGGAACCAACCTCAGGGAACTTGCACTTCTCTGTGAAATAGGCATGGATCCAATGGAGGCAATCGTTGCAGGAACAAAAACTGGAGCCGAATGCATGGGATGGGACAGTGAACTGGGCACAGTTGAACCTGGAAAACTTGCAGACATAGTAATAAGCAGGATCGATCCCCTCATCGATATGGAAGCACTTGAAGATCCTGAAAACATTGTCATGGTCATTAAAAATGGTGAAATCGTTAAAGATAACTTAGATCAGAATTAGTTCAGGAAGATGCTGAAGATGGATAAAAAAGCTAAAAAAAAAGCGAATATTAAAATATCAGGAATGAGTTGTGCTTCCTGCGCCCTGAACGTTGAAAAATCCCTTGAAAAAATGGAGGGTGTTGGGAATGCCCATGTTAACCTCGGTACAGAGGAGGCCACAGTTGAGTACGACCCTGAAAAGCTTGTGCTCAGCCAGCTTGAGGATGCAGTTGAGGATGCAGGTTACGGTGTTGTCAACGAGAAGGTGACCATCAAGGTAGGTGGTATGAGCTGTGCAATGTGTGTTAAGGCAATAGAGGACGTTCTTGGTAAACTGGATGGTGTTAGCAGTGTGAACGTTAACCTTGCATCTGAAAAGGCCTACGTTACCTACAACCCCAAAATGGTAACGGTTGGAGATATGAGGGATGCCATAAATGACCTGGGCTACCAGTACCTTGGGGTTGAAGGGGAAGAAACAGAGGACCTTGAGGAAAAATTACGTACAGAGGATCTTAAGGGTAAAAGAAACCGTATAATTGTTGGTTTCGGATTTTCCATTCCCCTGATGGTGCTCATGTACTCAAACATCATGCTTCCAATTCCAATGCCAGAGTTCATGCTCATTGTTTCAATAGTTCCCTTCATCTACGTGAGCTACCCAATATTCAAAGCAGCCTACAGGGCCCTTAGTAACAGGAATCTGGACATGGATGTTATGTACTCCATGGGTATAGGTGTTGCATTCGTCTCAAGCGTCCTTGGAACCTTCAGCATAGTCCTAACACCAGAATTCATGTTCTATGAAACTGCCCTGATGCTTGCTGCATTTCTAATGCTGGGCCGCTGGCTTGAAACCCGCGCAAAGGGAAACACATCAACTGCCATTAAGAAACTCATTGGAATGCAGCCAAAAACAGCCACAATCATTAGAGAAGGATCAGAGGTTCAGATACCCATAGAGGAGGTTGAGGTGAATGATAACGTGGTTGTAAAACCCGGTGAAAGGATCCCTGCAGACGGTGAGGTCATTGAGGGTGAGAGCTACGTTGATGAATCTGCAATAACAGGAGAACCAGTGCCTGTGTTCAAAAAGGACGGTTCAAATGTTGTTGGTGGAACCATCAACAAGAACGGGGTTTTGAAGTTCAGGGCCCTGAAGATCGGGAGGGACACCGTACTCTCACAGATAATAAAACTCGTTGAAACTGCTCAGGGTTCAAAACCTCCGGTGCAGAGGATAGCGGATCGTGCCGTGACCTACTTCATACCAACGGTTTTAACCATCGCAGTTGTTGCGTTCGTTGTATGGTACGTTTTAATTGGAAGCACACTGCTCTTTGGACTCACAGTTCTCATATCCATCCTTGTTGTGGCATGTCCATGCGCTCTGGGTCTTGCAACACCAACGGCAGTTACAGTTGGTATTGGAAGGGGAGCTGAACTTGGAATACTAATTAAAAATGGTGAATCCCTTGAAGTATCAGAAAAACTCACAACCATACTCTTCGATAAAACAGGAACACTCACCAAGGGCGAACCTGAGGTTACAGATGTTTTAGGAATTGGTATGGATGAAGATTCCATTCTTGAGTTAGCTGCAAGTGTTGAGAACAACTCTGAACATCCCCTTGCAGATGCTGTTGTTAAAAAGGCCCGTGAAAGGGGAGTAGATATCCTTAAAACCAGAGAATTTGATAGTTTCGGTGGGAAGGGCGTTAAAGCCCTGACTGAGGCTGAAGGAAATGTTGTGGAAGTTCTTGTTGGAAACAGGGCACTTTTCAAGGAACAAAAAATTCCATTGGACCATGAAATCGAATCTAAAATCCTCAAAATTGAGAATGAGGGAAAAACCGCAGTTTTGATTGGTATCAACAGCGAAATAAATGGCATAGTTGGTATCGCAGACACCCTCAAGGATGGTACCGTGGCCGCCATAGGGGAGCTCAAAAGTATGGGCTTAAAGGTGGCAATGATAACAGGAGACAACAGGAGAACTGCGGATGCCATTGCAGAGCAGGTTGGAATTGATGTTGTTATTGCAGAAGTCCTGCCCCATGACAAGGCCGTTCAGGTCAAGTCACTCCAGGATGATGGAGAAGTTGTTGGATTTGTAGGAGATGGAATAAACGATGCCCCTGCCCTTGCCCAGGCAGACGTTGGAATTGCCATTGGAAGTGGAACAGATGTTGCAATAGAAAGCGGAGACATAGTACTCATCAAGGATGACCTTCAGGATTCTGTTGCAGGGGTACAGCTTTCAAGGAAGGTTATGGGTAGGATAAAGCTGAATTTGTTCTGGGCCTTTGCCTACAACGTTGTTCTGATACCAGTAGCTGCAGGAGCACTTTACCCTGCATTCGGTGTAACCTTCCGGCCCGAGTATGCAGGTCTTGCAATGGCAATGAGCTCTGTTACGGTTGTTAGCCTTTCATTACTGCTTAAAGGATACGTTCCTCCGGTTAAAAGCAGAAACAATTCAATCAGAAGGTTAAGTTAACTGTTGAATCATGTTCCAATCCTAAAATCTTACGATCTAAAAAAACATAGATTATAAAATTCAATTGAATAAAAAAAATAAGATGAGGTGAGTTGTATGGCAGTGGATCCAATATGCAAGATGGATGTGGATGAAAAAACAGCTAAATGGGTGAGTGAGTACAAAGGCAAGAAGTACTACTTCTGTGCCCCTGGCTGCAAGAAAACCTTCGATGAAAAACCTGAAAAATATGCAGAAGAGTGAATGCGAAATTGGAGGGTAAGTTTTGGGACTGTTAGATTCTGTAGCTAAAAAAGCCACCAAAGAACTTGAAAAACAGATAAAAGATAAAGGTGGAAAAGAAATCGAAAAACAGGCTAAAAAAGAGATGAAGAAGAGGTTCAAGATTTAATGTGTTTAAAGGTAGATTTTTGAACCTCAATTATTTTTTTTATAATTTTTAATTGGTTTAAACCGTTCATCCAAATTCTTTTTAAATTTTTTACAGTGGCTTTTTTACTTATTAAAGTTCTATTTAGATGATATTAAATGTTTAATCGTTTTTTTGTTTATCTGATACGGTCCATCCTTTATTTTTTGAATTTATTCTTTTTAAGTTAGTCTCCACACCACGGTAGAGAAAGTTTTTTATTACTTTAATAAAAATAAAGATTAAGTAATGAAAAGAAGAAGTTAATTTGTAATGGTGATGTAATGCAGATGGATAATAGTGAGGAATATATGGTGTGTAGGGACTGTAGAGGTTATTATAAACTTCAGGAGGGAGAAAATCCCGAAGACTTTGAAAAATGTCAGTGTGGAGGGATTTTGAAGTACTATGGAAATGGAACATCTTCCAAGCATAGTTCGAAAGCCGAAATGTCAAGTTACACAAATCAGGAGCCGCCATGCCGGCGTTGTGGAGCAAAAAGCCCTCAAGGTTCCGAGTTCTGTTTCAGATGCGGTACGCCTTTAACAGAAAATGAAAAGAGTTCTGGAGGGCCTAATGAAATGGAAACTTCAGAGGTCAATGAGAATTTGAAGGGAGAGATAAGATCCTGGGGAAAGGGCCTTGTCTTCATTGGAGTGATTCAGATCATTTCCATGGGTTTTCTGGACCCGTCCTGGGGAGTTTTATTAATTACTGCCGGCCTTGTATCCTTCAAAGTTGTGCACAGAGCCATGTTCCTAGTGTACGGTACCATAATCCTATTTGCAGGTCTTGGAAACTTGATGGTTGGAGGATTATTGACTGCATTCAGCATTTTACAGTTCGTGATTGGTCTAAAACAGTTTCAGAAGTTCTTCCAGTGGAAAAATGTGAATGAAAAACCAGATTGAGTTTTGGAGCTTTTTTCAAGCTTCTCACAGAAAGGATATACATTCGTAGATACACGAACAACAAATATTTATATATTAGTTCGTATACAATCATACTATCTAGTTTATGCGAAGAAAGTTGGGAGTGATAGTATGAAAGCCGAAGATTACTGCAAAAAATGCCCAGAATGTGGGTCTGTTGATAAAAACATTGACATAGTGAAGGTTCCAAGGAAAACCGAAGGTATTCCAGAGGATGTTCTGAAAAAAGCTCAAGAATCTGGAAAACTGACCATCATCCGCTGCAGCAACTGCAGACACATATTTGAGTATGCTAAGGACAGTAAAATGGATGTGGAGTTTAAAAAGATATGCATCCAATAAAAAGATTTTTTTTATTATTAACTTATTTTAACCGTCCAAATTGAAAATATATTAAAAAATAGGCTAAAAAACTTGAATTAAATAAGTTTTAGAGTATTGTTTTTAGAGTAGTTTTTAGATTATTTATTGAGATAGATATTGGAAAAGACTAATTCTAACCAGGATAATAGAAAAAGAAATTCAGAGGAGTTAAAACTTGTTTTTGATCAGTACACATCCTCCTTCATGATTTCCCGCAGCACTGCAGTTGCGTAACATCCCTTAGGTATGGAAAACTCCACAAGAACCCCTTCTGGGGTTACAGTTGCGGAAGTATCCCATATTTTGAATCTCATTGCCCTGCGCAGCCCATGACTTCCAAGACGGGGTGTTTTCGGGCATTCAAAATCGTCACGGGTTATTCCCTCATCCTGAAGCACATTCTCTTCCATCTCACCCAGTTCACCCTCCGCCAGGGGCACCTTGGTACCGTAGAGGGGAGAGGTTGGATGAACCCTGAACTCCTTTATATCGCCATCTATGGTTTTTGGATCAATTTCATGGACTATGTGTTCCTCGTTGTCTATTATTATGTCTCCTTCAACGTATCGATCGATTCCAAGTTTTGCCCTTTCACTCACTGCCTTGTTGAAAAGGTATGATTGATATGCATGTACGAACATTCTTTTAAGAGGTTTTGGAAGGCTTTCGAGTGCTATTTTATAGGCCTTTTCATCGAATTCACCCCTTTTCCTTCCCTGTTTCATGAGCTCCCTGAGCATCATCTTTTCGTACCTCATACCTGCAGGCATACTTTCATAGGCCTCCTGGAACTTTCCCTCATCGTAAAGTGCCCTTGGAACTTTGATATGCAGGGCCTCCTCAGGGTAGGGGTTTCCTATGTAAGCATCCACAGCACCCTTGATGTCGTTGTGCACCAGTGCCATTCCAACCTTGTGGGTGTTGGGACGGTTTTTACCGAACCTCTGCCAGCCGTAGTAATTGGGAACACCCACCACACTGAGTTCGGATAGTATCTCCCTTGCTGTCTGGGCATCTGACTCTGGATCCTCTGTTTCCCTGATGAGAATTCTGAACTTATTTCCAATAAGCTGTCCTATCCTCAACTTCTTCTCGTTAGGAACTATATTAAGTATCTTAACCCCCCTGAGTTTTTCTTCAATGTTCTGGAGTTCTTCAGGTTCCACGTTGCTCACACAGAGCCACTGCCTTGTGTGGGCTGCTTTATCCTTCATACCTGCAAACCCTGTTCTCTTACGGTTAATGTGAAGCTCCCTTGCAATGTCCAGAACAACATCCAGGGTGTTCCTGCCGATCTTGTCTATGAATAGCCATGTGTTTGGTCCTGTACCGCTTGGAAGGCTTTCAGGTATTTCTTCCACGTAGAAATCCTCGTATTTTGTTCTTATCCTTCCACCAATTCCTTTTCCAGTTGTGACGTAAGTTTCAGCGTTGAGCATGAATTTTCTCCTGTATCCTTTGATTATGTTTATTATGTTTTAAAATTAATAGAATCTTAATGTTCTTATCATAGATTTAGAATTTTTACGAATTATTAATGGTTTTATTGGCTAAAAAATTCGTTATAATCATCATAAAATTAAGATAAGGAAATTCTTTTTATTTTAATAGAGGTGATCATTCTATAAAAAATGTTATAGAAGATGTTTTTTTGGATCTCCACAGTGGTCACACTTCTTCGTTAATGATTTTCTTTTCATAATCTTTCAGCGACGGTCAACCAAACGTTTAGGTCTTCCCCTTACCTTGTAAAATTCAAGGCCTTGCTGCGACGTGAAGTTGAATGTGATGTTGAAGCTTCCATCTGCATGTGCCTCATGTAGGGCGGGTTTGTATTTGAGGAAGGATTTCAGGAAGTTGTCCTGGATCATGTCCCTGTCGCAGTTTGCAGGGTCCCTGCACTCCATGCTCACCCTCATGGTGACCTCCTCCTCATCCCCGTAGAGGAATGCCTCATACTCCCCTGTCAGGTACTCCATGTTGTCCCGCTGGAAGACTCCCTGCTCCACATCAACCCTGTTGAATGGTGAACCCATAACCCAGACTGTTTCAGCTTCCCTCTGCGGGTTTAAAATACGCATATGTGTCCTTCCACAGTCACACTTCTCCCTAGTCACAACCACGGTTGTGTCGTCGGTGTCGTAGTTCAAAAGAAGGTTTCCAGTTTTTGCTCCAGGAGGCAGAAGGGTTGTGAGTACGATTCTACCACACTCACCATCAGCAACGAAGTTTTCAAGCTGAGGATCGTAGACATCCAGGTGTACAAGGTCTTCAGGCACGTGGAGTCCTGCCTTTTCAACGCATTCACCACACATGGTTCCCTCTGTACTGCCGTAGGTGTTGTAGACAGGCACGTCCCAGACTTCCTCAACATAGGCCCTTGAATCTTCTGAAAAGCTTTCTCCACCTGCTATAAGCCTTTTTATGCTTGATTCCTGCGGATCCATGCCTTCTGCTTCCATTCGGCTTGCGAGTCGCAGCAGCTTGAATACGCTGGCAACTACTCCTGTGGGCTCGTAGTTCTTCATTATGCGCACTGGAAATGTGCATTTTCCCTCAGGTATTATGGTCATGCCTATCTTCTGGGCTGCAAGGGTCATGGTATTGGCTCCCACGTTCATTCCATAGGATGCACATACAACAACCCTGTCTCCAGACGTGAAATGTTGGGAAACAAATGCACGGGCGTACTTCTCTGCGTAGCGTTTCCAATCATCCCACGTTAGAAAAAAAGATTTTGGTGTTCCGCTGGTTCCACTGGTCTCGTGGATGGTGAAGATATCCTTCCAGTCAGTGGATTTGAATTCGAAACCATCTGTTTCAGGGGGCTGATTCTCCCTGACTGTTTTACCCGATATTATGGGTAGTTCTCTCAGATCCTCATGCTCCTTCACATCCTTTGGTTTCACATCATTTTTATCGAACCACTTCCTGTAGAAGGGGGAGTTTTCATAGGCATATTCAACTGTGTAGCGTATCCTTTCATCCACAAGGGAATCAAGTTCATCCCTTGGCATGGTTTCCATCTTCTCTCGGAAATATTGAGCCATACATACCACCGATCCCAAGTTACAACGAACCTAATACTAACATTCTATTATAATTTATTGTAGTTCATCCAATAAAAATAATCTAAAAGGATGATCATGATACTCCGCAAGTAGTGAGATCTATGAAACATGAAATCTTCGGTATCGACTTCAGTGCCGCTAAAAATCCTGGAGATAAGATATGGATATCAAAAGGGCATTTGAAGAGGAATAGAATTACTGTTGAGTACACAGAAAGTGCAAAATCTCTCTGGGGCAACTTAGGATCCAAAGAGGTTTACTACAAGAAAATCCGAAATCTGGTGCTTGAAAACCCATCTGGAGTTTTTGGGATGGATTTTTCGTTCAGCTTGCCAGAGGAGTGCCTTGATGGTGCCACTTGGAACGGTTTCATCAGCAACATCCACAAAAACTTTCCTAACGCCGAATATTTCAGGAAACACTGCCTTAAAATGACGGGAAGCCGTGAAAAAAGAAGGAAAGTCGAGTTGGAAATGGGAGCTCCACTTTCACCATACAACCTCTGGATATACAAACAAACCTACCACGGCATGCGGGACATTCTAGCACCTTTAATGGACTCTGTATCGATAATACCCTACACTCAAGCCATTCCTGAAAGACCATGGATTTTAGAGGTTTATCCAGGTCTGATCTTGAAGGAACGGAACATTTACATTCCCTACAAAGGAAACAAAAATGAATCAACGAAAACTAAAAATCGAGACCTGATGGTTGATGAACTGACTTCAAAATCCTTTAATGGTCTTAATCTGGAGTTTGATGAATCCTGCATTGAGAATATGAAGAAAAATTCTGGTGGAGATGCACTTGACAGTTTCATGGCACTTCTTGTGACCTACAGGTTTTATAAACAGTTTTTAGATAATAAAAAAAGGAATTGTTTTAAGATGTATAAAACCAAATAAAGAATCTAAAGGCTAATCCAAAGCTTTTAATGGTGTACTGGATATGAATCTGGATTCACATCTATTCCGCTTTCTGAAGCTATCTTCAAGATTCCTTGGATGTCTTCAAGGTTCTCAAGGACGAAATCTGCACCAGCAGCCTCAAGTTCATCCACATCAAAATCACCAGTTGCCACCCCAACTGTTTTAACACAAGACTTCTGGCCTGAAAGTATGTCACGTGGTGTGTCACCAACAACGAACACGTTTTTTCTGTCAAAAGCTCCGTAGATATCATCAGCACGTTGAAGGGCGAGTTTTACAACCACAATTCTCTGAGCAGCCTCGTTACCGAAACCACCGAATTTGAAGTATTCCCTGAGACCTACCTTACCCAGTTTAAGCCATGCTATGGGTTCCATGTTACCTGTAACGAGTCCTGTTGGTATATCAATCATTTTAAGATTTTCAAGGACATTTTTCGCCCCTGCCAGAGGTATGAGATTCTCTTTGAAGAGGTTATCCTGGAAGTAGGAGGCCATTCGATTCATACACTCATGGATACCTGCTTTTATTGTTTCTTCGTCCATGTCCTCCTGTGAGAGTATGTTGCAGAGTATCTGGAGGTCAGTCATTCCCTGGAGGTTTGTGACTGATTTTGGGTTTTCTATTCCGTAAACATCAAGTACTGCATGTTTCATTGCCATGTAATGGTAATGAGAGCCTACAAGCAGTGTTTTGTCTATGTCGAATAGTATTAGATTTTTTGGATGATCCATGAATCCTTGTTCTCCTGATAATTTTTTTGTATGAATATCTTTTTTAATCTTTTAAATTCAATTTTAGGGATTCAAATAAGATTGAAATTAGTTCAATCCTTATGAAAATTTTTATTGTATTTATAATTAGAAAGTTAATTTAAATGAATTTACAGTTCATTGCTGTTGAATATAACCTTATTGTCTCTTAAAAAAGTAAAAAAATAAAATAAGGAAGATCACAGTTTCGACAGCAGATCCTCCGATGCTTCCTCAGCCCTTGAAATCACTTCTGCCTCATTTATGGTGAGAAGTTCCCTGTTTTTCATTAGCATCTCCCCGTTACAGATGACTGTGTCAACGTCTGCACCGTTTGCAGAGTAAACAAGGTGGGAAATTGGATTTCTCAGTGGGGTCAGGCTGGAGGATTTCATATCCACTAAAATGAGGTCTGCCTTCTTTCCAACCTCTATGGTTCCAATTTCATCTTCAAGTCCAAGTGCAGCTGCACCTCCACGGGTTGCCATGTTAAAAACTGATTTTGCAGGCATTGCAGTTGGATCAAGGGTTGTGACCTTCTGGAGTAGGGCTGCAAGTTTCATCTCCTCAAGGAGGTCCAGGTTGTTGTTGGATGCGGCTCCATCCGTTCCAAGGGACATGTAGATTCCTTTTTCAATGAGTTTCGACACTGGTGAAACTCCTGATGCCAGTTTCATGTTGCTTGCAGGGTTGTGAGATAGTGCAACATCTCTCTCATTTATGATGCCCATTTCATCTTCATCAAGCCAGACTGCGTGGGCTGCAAGGACATCTGATCCCAGAAGTCCGATTTCATCCAGGTACTCAAAGGGCCTTTTCCCATGGGCTTCCATGACATCTTCAACCTCTTTCTGGGTTTCAGATACATGGATGTGGATTCTGAGGCCAGTTTTATCTGCCTCCCTCCTAACTCCTTCAAGAAGTTCCCTTGAGCAGGTGTAGGGAGAGTGGGGTCCGAAGGCCACTTTTATCCTGCCGTCTGCAGTGTCATGGCATTTATCTATGATCCTCTGGGTTTCTTTAAACTCCGCCTTCCTCTTCTCTTCATCTCCAAGGTCTATCATTCCATGGGAGAGGGTTCCCCTTATTCCTGCTTTATCAGCGGCTTCTGCAACATGGTCCATGAAGAAGTACATGTCGTTGAAGCAGGTTGTTCCGGATCGTATCATCTCTGCACAGGCCAGCATCGCACCTGCGTAGCAGTGTTCACCCTGTAGGTTGGCCTCAACAGGCCAGATATGGTCGTTCAACCACGTATCAAGGGGCATATCATCTGCAAGACCCCTCATGAGTGACATTGAGAGGTGTGTGTGGGTGTTGACAAGTCCAGGTGATAGAACCTTTCCCTCGGCATCTATCACTTCATCAGCATGGTTTAAAGATGAATTTGAATAGTCTATCTCGGATATTTTATCATTTTCTGTGATCAATGAACCTTTTTTTATTTCATCACCAATTATTATGGCATTTTTTATGAGAATGGTTTTTGTTTCCACGTGCAACCCCCTTATCATGAAATTTATGATTTTTTTGAACTCTTTATATTTTAATGGAAGAACATAAATATCTACCATTCATAAACCTATTGTGTTACTAATTCACGGGGATTCTTCAATCCCATGGAATCAAGACATGAGTAATAATTTAAAATTAAACGTTTTAAAATCATGCTTTTAACGTGTTATTGAATATTTCATTTCAGGAGGATTTAAATGCAAATAAGAATAGCTCTACCATCAAAAGGGAGAATCAGTGACCCCTCTGTCCAGCTTCTGGGCAAGGCAGGTATCGGTGTGAAGGACACTGCCAACAGAAAGCTTTTTTCAGAGACCTACAATGAGGAGATAAGTGTAATGTTCACAAGGGCCGCAGATATCCCTGAATTCGTTGCTGATGGGGCTGCAGACCTTGGAATAACGGGCATGGACCTCATAGAGGAGAACGAAGCGGATGTGGAGATACTGGAGGATCTGAACTTTGGAAGTGCCAAACTCGTGCTTGCAGTTCCAGAGGACTCACCAATTAATGATATATCCGATATAAAGAATGGAGCAGTTGTTGCAACTGAATTTCCACATTTAACAGAGAAATTCCTCAAAAATAGGGGGATCGATGCCAAGATAGTGGAGTTAAGCGGTTCAACTGAAATTGCACCTTTTATAGGTGTTGCGGACATCATATCCGACCTCACAAGTACAGGTACAACCCTCAAAATGAACCACCTTAAGATAATAGGGACCATAATCGAAAGCTCCATAAAGCTCATTGCCAATAAAAAGAGCTTCAAGGAAAAGAATGAGAAGGTGGAAGCAATAAGAACGGGTATAAAAGGTGTTCTGGACGCTGAAGGTAAGAAGCTGGTTATGATGAACGTTGCAGAGGAATACCTCGAAGACGTGAAGATGGCCATGCCAGGACTCACAGGTCCCACTGTGTCCAACGTACTCTCAAACAAGGGGATTATGGCTGTTCATGCAGTTGTAGATGAGAAGGATGTTTTCAACCTCGTTAACAAGCTCAAGAAGATAGGTGCACGGGACATACTGGTTGTGCCAATAGAGAGAATCATCTAACCAACTCAAACACCTTTAAAAATAGGCTGATCAACTCCCCATTTAAAGATTAAATTTAAAGAGTTAAAGATAAATTTCCTAAAAAACCCTTCAAAGCCTCTAGGACTCTCTCAAATTATTTTTTTTAATTTTTTTATGAGTTTTTTATAAAATTTAAGTTTAATATTTAGGTTTTAATTATAAGATGCAATGAAACTTCTAAAAATTTAGTATTGGGTGTTAACATGAAACTATTACGATTCAGAGCAGATGGTGTTGAAAAAACAGGACTCTTAAATGATAATGAAATAACCGAACTCAACTGTTCCATGGTTGAGGCCCTCAATGCTTCAGATATCCTCGAGTTTAAAACAGAAAATTTTTACAGTCTGGGTGATGTGGATGTGCTGCCCCCAGTATCCCCCTCAAAGGTTGTCTGCGTTGGACTGAACTACAGGGACCATGCAAAGGAACTGAACATGAAACTTCCAGAGGAACCTGTGATATTCATAAAACCCTCAACTGCAATTACTGGACATCTTGATGACATCATATACCCTCCATGTTCAACACAGGTCGATTATGAGGCAGAACTAGGCATAGTCATCAAAAAAGAATGCCATGATGTGAACAAAGAGGATGCAGCTGATTTTATAGGTGGTTACACCATCTTGAATGATGTGACTGCACGTGACAAACAGCGTAAGGATGTTCAGTGGACCCGTGCTAAAAGCTTCGATACATTCGCACCAATAGGTCCATGCATCAACACTGAGCTTGATCCAATGGATCAGCCCATATCATTAAAACTCAACGGTGCCGTGAAGCAGGATTCCAACACCAAAAACATGATATTCAATGTTTACGAGCTCGTTGAGTTCATATCCCATGTTATGACCCTCAAACCCGGTGACCTCATTGGTACAGGAACTGCTCCAGGTGTGGGGCCCATGCAAATAGGAGACACTGTTGAGGCAGAGGTTGAAGGCATTGGAGTGCTTAAAAACTTCATCAAATCAATTTAATATATATTTATTATAATTCTTATTCTAAACTTAAGATACTACTTTAATTTTTTTAGAATATGGTAATAGGATGGATAATAAAAAAAGGGTAATTAACTTATTTTTTGATTTAAGTTATTGATAAATGAAGTTATTCTATGCAAAAATCTGTGAAAATGTTAAAAAAAAGTAGGACCTCATAAACCCATCGTGATATGGATTTACAAAATCCTTAGATCTTCTTTTTTATTCAGATTCCTCTGCAGGGGATCTTTCAAGTTCTGATTCTGCTCTCACCATTGATCCAAAGACTCCACCTGCTGCTGCAAGGATTATTTGCATTATCAGGTATATGATGAGTGTTACAGCTAATGCAGTTATAAGGACTGTGCTTGCACCCTGTATCATGATCATGACAATCAGCAGGATCACGTTAACGACACCAGTCACCAATCCCATGATGGTACCGTTGAAGGCTCCCTTTTTGATGTCTCCACCAACCATGTAACCCACAAGCAGTCCTCCTAGCATCAGAAGGGGAAACATCAAGTTCACACCAGCTATGAAGTAGGATACGAAGTAAAGTATTACAGCAATGGCTGTTCCAATTATAACAGGTCTCCATTGAATCGTTTCTTTAACCATATTTTTTCACTTCCTTAAAATCTATGTTAATAGGATTGTAAAGGATATGTATAATAGTTTACCAGATTCACACCCAAATCTATGCCAAATATCATCAGAAGAGTTGTTTAATGGAAAGTCTCTTTTAAAAAAGAATGATCTTAGCTGAAATTTATTCGTGAATTATTTTAATGGGCAGATACTTAAAAAATTTTAAATAAAAAAAAGAAGTTGAATTGATGTTTTGAAACATCAACCCTGTTCATTCCATGTAAATAGCTGGTTTATATGGTGATGCGTTCTTTGATTTGCTCTCTGGGTCGTAGGTTGGTTCATCGTATACAATGACCTCTGCATCAACCTCACCTGAAAGGTACTCAAGTGCGTCCTTGATTATGGAGTACTCATCGATCTGCCCAACGTACTTTATACGGGTCATGTCACGGGCTATCTTCTTTGCAAACATTGCAATTTCCTTTTTATCATCATGAATGTTCTGTTTTGATGCTTGTCCCATTATCCTGCCGATATCTGGTTTTCCGACTTCCTTGGCAATATCAAAGACCTTCCACTTCCATTCTGGAGCAACATAAACGTGTACCTTCGTTGGTTCCACATCTATGATCTTTTTTATCTCGTTGATATCGTTTGCAAGGGTTTGAACAATTTCCTCAGCCTTCTGCACCTTCTCATCAATAAATTCAGCATGGTACTCAGGCCAGTCTGCTTCCGATGCAAATCCTTTGCCCTGATGAGTCTTCCAGAGTTCTTCACAAGCATGTGGCACAAATGGGGCCATTAAACGTATCCACACTCCAAGGATGTAAGCTAAAACCCTGCCTATTTCATCCCTTGCAGTTTCATCGTCCAGTTCATGGTTTACACGGCGGAAGTAGTGATCTATATCCTTTTTGAAGAGGAAAAGTGATTCCTGGAGTGCTTTTCTTGTCTGGAATCCTTCAAGGGCTTCAGTTGCATCCCTTATCCTCATGTTAACCTGGCTGAGTATCCAGCGGTTTACAGGTTTCTCAACCTCAGGAACTGACATGTGGTCATTGAGATCTATTTTAGAGCCGCAGATCTCCTCAACACGGTCTGAAAATTCTAAGAACCAGTCAAGACGTTTTTTTATCCCCTTGACCTCTGTTTCCCTCCAGTCGAAGTCCTGCCATGGCTCAGCAGAGGACATCAAGAACAGCCTTACAACGTCTGATCCATAGGTTTCTATGGCATCTTCCAGCATGATGATGTTTCCCTTTGAGGATGACATTTTATGGCCTTCAAGAAGGCCCATTCCAAATACAACTATTCCCTGGGGCCATTTATCCTCTGGGAATATTGCTGAGTGGTGGAACATGTGGAATGAAAGGTGGTTTCCAACCAGATCCTTAGCAGAAAGCCTCCAGTTAAGTGGGTACCAGTAGCCGAACTCATTCTTTATGTCCTCAATCATCTGCGGGTTTATATTTCCCTGGTATCCATCACCGGATTTTAGGCCTAAAAAGACTTCATCGAAGAACTGGTCGTTGAGATCCTCGGGGTCTACGTCCTTCATGTACTTGGCAATGGTGTAGTAGGCCATGTAAATGGTTGAATCACTTAAAGGTTCAATTATCCAGTTTTTGTTCCATGGAAGCTTCGTTCCAAGTCCCAGCCTTCTTGAGCATGCCCAGTCCTGGAGCCATCCAATGTAGTAGTTGAAGTTGGAGCGAACCTCCTCAGGAACTATGTTCATGCCTTCAAGACATTTGTAGGTGGATTCCTTCCAACTTTCATCGGAGTACTTGAGGAACCACTGGTCGTCAAGTATTTTAACAACACATTTAGTTCCGCATCTGCATATAACTGGTCTTTCAGAGAATTCATACATGATGTCTCCTTTTTTATCTGCCACAAGGATTTCTATGATTTTATCCCTTGCATCAGATACTGAAAGTCCCTTGTATTCACCAGTCTTTTCTGCCATTACTCCCTTTGCATGTTCGAGTTTGTATATCTCGTTTGTGGCATCCTTGAGTTTTGGATGGTTCTGGTTTTCAACTCCGAACTTCTGGATCATCTCCTGAGCAGGTATCTCCCCAAAGCCCTTGAGATTTATTATACCTATGGGCTGCAGTGCCTGAACCTCTTCTGCTATACCGTACTTCTCAAGCTGTTCCGTGTCATCCTTAAGATCCATGAGGGCTATGTAATCTGCTGGAGCATGTCCTGGTACTGAGTAAACAACACCTGTTGCATACTCTGGATCAACGAATGATGCTGGCAGTATTATGTGTTCAGCACCTGTTAATGGGTTTTTAACGTATTTACCTATCAGTCCTGGAGCATCAACATCTGATACTATTGATACATCCTTTTTCTGGTTGATTATGTTGTCGTAGGATTGTCTGCTCACGATCCAGGTTTCATCATCAACTTTTACCCTGACGTACTCTGATTCAGGGTTAAGCCATAGGTTTGTGGCTCCGAAGAGGGTTTCTGGACGGAATGTGGCTGCCACGAGGTAATCCTCTCCAATCTGGAATTTTATAAGGGTTAGTTCGTTTATTCCAACACCTTCACCTTCCAGGAGGTCGTGATCTCCTACAGGGTTCTGGCATTCTGGACAGTACTTAACAGGATGTTCCCCTATCCTTACAAGGTCTTTTTCCTTGAGTTTTCTGAACTGCCATTCAATGAACTTCTGGTAGTGGGGGTCTATGGTCCGGAACTCCCTTCTCCAGTCGATTGAATAGCCCATTTTGTTCATGACATCGTGGTACTCAGTGCTGAAGTACTTCACTATGTACTGAGGGTCCGTGAACTTCTGAAGTTCATCTTCAGGGACTTTATGGACGTTTTTGTAGATATCAAGGGTCCATGGGTCCTGTCTTTTGATCCTCTTTGCTATTCCTATGACAGGTGCGCCTGTAACGTGCCATGCCATTGGGAAAAGGACATTGTAGCCCTGCATTCTCTTAAATCTAGCATAAACATCGGGTACTGTGTAGGTTCTTCCATGGCCAACGTGCATTGCACCGCTTGGGTAGGGATAGGCCACCGTTAGGAATATTTTCTCCTTTTCACTTGGATTTGACTCGAATAATTTTGATTCCTGCCATTTCTTCTGCCATTTCTCTTCAATTTTAATATCTGTCAACTGATCACCGCCAGAATGAATTAAATGATTTATTTTTGTTAGTTTAATGATTTTTAATGAATTATTTGAATATTTAATTTTTTAAAGGATACTATTATCTGCGAAGATATCTGTAAAGGATATTTTAATCCGATGAATTTAGTCTCTTTTGAATTTTTAATTGGAATTCAATCCACGAGTTCGCTCTCCATCCACTCCAGATAATCCTGAGAACCGCTTTTTATTTCAAACTCAAGTATACATGGTATGTCATAGCTGTGCACCATTTTAACCCTCTCTGTAACCTCAGGAACCTTGCTTGAGAGGGTTTTTGCAATTAAAAGGGACTCTGAATCCTCTTCTATTTTCCCGTTCCAGAGGTACCTGGATTCTATCCTTGGAACTATGTTCGTGCATGCAACCAATTTCTCCTTCAGAAGAATCTTTGCTATCTTCTTTGATTCTGAAACTCCAGAAGTTGTTATGTATACAATTGAATACATTTCAATCCCCTTTTAATCAATACATGAATGAATTTCAAGAGCTGTTAATTTCAGCATGATTCTAAGAGTATATTAATGTTTAATCCCAGGTTCACCTTACAAGTGCAATTGGCGCAGGTTTTAGTTTGTGTTCTGCAGCTAAAACCATTCCTTTTATCCTTAAAACTTCTTCAACTGGAATTTTAAGTTTTTCTGCAATTTCCTGGTCTTCCATTTTCTCATCAACCAAGAGGTATAGAAGATTGTCCAGTGTCTCGTACTTCATGCCCAGTTCATCCTCATCGGTCTGTCCAGCCCACAATCCTGCTGTTGGGGCTTTCTCTATGATTTCAGCCGGGACCTTGAGGTGTGAGGCCAGTGCACGGACATGATTTTTGTAGAGGTCCCCTATTGGGAGAACGTCCACCCCCCCATCACCGTACTTGGTGAAATAGCCCACAAGAAGCTCTGTCCTGTTTCCTGTTCCAACAACGAGTCTTTTCATTGCATTTGCATGGTAGTACAGGATCATCATGCGCATCCTCGCCTTGAGGTTGGCACCTGCAAGTGCGGTGTTGTAACCCTCACCTGAATGAATGCAGAGATTCTTGAAGGGTGAGATCAAATCATCAACTTCCACTGTTTCATATTCTATTCCCAGTGCCTCTGCAACTTTCACTGCATCGTTAACATCCTCTTTAGATGTTGTTTCACTTGGCATTACAAGTCCAAGGATATTATCCCTTCCAAATGCCCTTTCACAGAGGTAAGCTGTTGTTGATGAATCCAAGCCTCCACTTAAACCTATAACAACTCCTTCTGTTTTTGATTGACGCAATCTGTCTTTCAAGAAGTTGCAAATTATTTTTACGGTTTTTTCTTCATTTATAGGAGGGATACCTCTGTTTTCTCCGTGCATATGTACCACTTTTCTTAGATTCTCCAATAATTATACTGCAGGAACTAAAACCAACAATCCAATAAAGTTTTTAAAACTTCAAATGATTTTAGGAACTTCTCTGGAGCCCCTGAAAATTTTTTTTATGAATCCTGCTTCCTAGCGATCTCTAGTTATATACCTTTTGTATAATATTCATTTGCACAATTTTTATAAGCATGCATCGATCTACATAGGATAACATATAAATGAATGTAACGTATCAACCAGGAATCAGATCGATTTTTAAGCTGAATCTTCTGATACAAACAATGGAGGGCATAAAATGGCATTTAAAGACCTTTTCAAGTTCAACAAAGGAAAAACAACATTTGTATTCATAGGCGGTAAAGGAGGAGTGGGTAAAACAACCATCTCCGCAGCAACAGCACTTTGGTGTGCAAGACAGGGACAGAAAACTCTGATCATATCCACAGACCCTGCTCACTCTCTCACAGACTCATTCGAGAAGAACATCGGTCACAACCCAACACCAATAGCTGAAAACCTTGAAGCACTGGAGATAGACCCTGAAATTGCCATGCAGGATTACCAGGCAAAGATGAAGGAACAGCAGGCACTTAACCCTGGAATGGATATGGGTATGATGCAGGACCAGATGGACATGGCTTCAATGTCCCCTGGAATAGATGAGGCAGCTGCATTCGACAAGTTCCTCCAGTACATGATGACCGATGAGTACGACATGGTCATATTCGACACAGCACCAACAGGACACACCCTCAGATTCCTTTCCTTCCCTGAAATGATGGATTCATGGGTTGGAAAGATGATAAAGGTTCGAAGACAGATTGGAAGCATGGCAAAGGCCTTCAAAAACATCATGCCGTTTATGGGTGATGAAGATGAAGAAGACAAAGCAATGGAGGACCTTGAAGCAACCAAAAAACAGATCAGAGAAGCAAGGGGAATTATGGCAGACCCTGAGAGAACAACCTTCAAAACAGTTGTCATACCAGAGGAAATGTCCATCTACGAATCTGAAAGGGCTGTTGAGGCACTTCACAAGTTCAACATCAACACCGATGGTGTTATAGTCAACCAGATCCAGCCTGAGGAAGCTGACTGCGACTTCTGTAAAGCCAGGAGACAGATCCAGGAACAGCGCCTCAAAACCATACACGAAAAATTCGGCGACCAGGTCATAGCTGAAATACCACTCATGAGCCACGAGGTTAAGGGAATGGACCAGCTCAAGGAGATTGGAAACATCCTATACGGTGAAGATGCTGAAGAGGGTAACGGACCTATAGCACTTAACTGAATTCTTCAAAGGTTTTTAAAACCTTAATTTTTTATTTTTAAGTGATTTGAGCTTTTTTTTATCGTGTTTGTCTTAATATGAATACATAATATACATATGATTCTCAATTATAATAATTTTAAATCTAAATTCTAAAATTTAAGCATGAAAATCAATTTAATTTCATTAAAAATTCATTAAAATTATCAATTTTATAAAAAAAATTTATAAAAAGAGGGGATGCTGTTTTATGCTTATAAAAGACATCAAAAAATCAGACTACTTCAAAGCAATGGATGAAACCTTCTTAACTGAGCTTCTGCACCCTGAAAATGAGGGCCTTGATATGGGATGTAGTATAGCCCATGCAGTTTTAAGTCCAGGACAAAAATCATTGCTCCACAGGCTCAAAAAGTCCGTGGAGGTTTACTTCATACTTCAGGGCAGCGGTGTGATGCACATCGATGATGAGGAGTGTGCGGTTGAACAGGGTCAGGCTGTTTACATTCCCCCAGGAACCGTGCAGTGGATTGAAAATGTTTCAGGGGAGGATCTGAAGTTCCTCTGTGTTGTGAGTCCTCCATGGAGTGAGGATGATGAGGAACTCTGCCTTTGATATACTTTATTTTTTGATTACAACTGTCTTTGTCAGTATATCCCCTATCCTCTGGTTCCTGTCCGATGCTGCCATTGCAACAAGTGCCAGTAATCCAGGTATTAGGTAGGGCATCAGATCCACCACCAGAAGTAGGGTTCTCAGAAAGCTTTGAAGCACAGTTATCTTTTCCTGTGCGGATTCTGTTACAACCTTTATTCCAAGGGCCATTTTACCAAGGGTTTGACCTTCTATATGGAAGAGTAGGAAGTATATGAACGAAACTATCAAGGTTAGGACAGCCCACACCACTGAAAATGTATCGAAGTTGGTGGTGTCCGCATTTGGAATCATCAGTACAAGAACTATGAACAAACCCATACTGAAGACTCCAAGGATTATGATGTCTATTAAAAACGCCAAAAATCTGCTTAAAAGTGGTGCGTACTCAGTTAACCTGCTTCCACATTCAGCACAGTACAACGCACCTTCAATGTTCGGTTTGTGACATATTGGACAGTACAATGGTTCTGAAGATGTCTGAAGACTGTTGTAACTGGCTTGTAATGGTTCATAATCATTTGAAGGTTCAGAGTGAGCTTTTAGAGGAGGATAAGAGTTTACAGGTTCTGAAGGTACTTCCATGCCCAATGGTTTTCTTGTTTCTTCGTTAACATGTTCTTCAGGGATTTTCTCATCAGGTAATACGTTTGGAACTTCAGTTTCATTAACAATTTCTTCTGAATTTTCCACGTATTTGAAGTTCTTTTCGTTGAAAAGTCCTGAAGTTTCAACTTCAACTTTTTCTCTTTCAGGAAGGGTTGCTTCCTGAACTGTTTCAGGATCAGGCCCAGCTTCTGGAACAACTTCTCCCCTGCTTTCTGCAAGTCTTCTGCTGATTTCCTTGGTTGAGTATGTTTTAACCTCTTCTGGTTCTTCGGGTTCAACACCCTTTATTAAATTGTAAACGAAGGATGCCAGTACAGTTGAAACAGTTAAAACAATTAATCTATCAAATGGATTGTCACTTGGTTCATAATTGGGCCATAAAGTTTGAATACCTATAGCACAAAGCACCATTACCCCTATAAACGTGAAAATTCCTGCAATCACAGCAACAGACTTTCTAAAACTCATCAAAACACTCCTAAAAGGTTATTTTTTAAATTATCAACGAGAATACTTTACAAGTAATAGAAATATGAATTAAAAGTTCATTAAAATGATTTTAAACCTATTTTTTAATCTTATAAAGTAAAATATCTGTAAAAAGACAAAATAAATATAAAAATAAATCCATATATAATATTAACGGTTATTAAGAAGATGATATTGCTCTCTGCGAGCAAAATTGGCAAGTAAAAAAAGTTTAGAACCTCAGATTAAAAAGTCAGTAAAGAACCACAACACACATGTAACCAAATTCAATATCCCCAACTTCACCCAAACTGGTTTCAACAACCCTTTCATCGGGGTAGCTCATCTTCTCGCAGACTGCAATCCTTCTTCCAGATTCAACACCAGAATCCATGAGGAAATCTGCAAGTTCCCCCACCCCACGGTTCGGGAGGATTATGGTTGGTCTTCCATTGTCGATAAGTTTCAAAACATCCTCTGAGTTTCCCTTTCCATGCATGGTAACGATGTCTGCATCGTCCCAAGGTATTAAAAGCCTTGCAGAGCACATCTGAACCGAACTCACACCTGGTACCACTTCAACCTCAACTTCCACCCCGAGATCCTCCCGGAGTTTCAGGAGGGGTTTTAACATACCTGAAAATCCAGGATCCCCCGTTGAAAGCACTGCAGTATCTCTCCCAGATACTGCTTCTCTGATTGCTTGGGTTAAAACTTCCTGAACGTTGTGCGCCCCAAGTTCAATCCTCTCACCAGCGGCTTCAGGGAAAAGTTCCAGTGCCCTGGTGCTTCCAACGACAACATCCACTGATTTCACAGTTTCAATAGCTTTAAGTGTCAGATATTCCCGTGAACCCGGCCCAATTCCCACAACGTAGAGCTTTGACATGTTTCTGATTATCTCACATCATTTACTTATAATTAACCATGGAATAGGTATTAACAAGGAATAGTTTCCTGAAATGCGAAATCGTTATTTAAATGTTTCTTTAAATAGTTGATCAACAATTGAGAATAGATATAAAGGAAATATTGGAGAATATAAAATGCTTCAAATCGCTGTAACAGGAAAACCTAACGTTGGAAAATCATCATTCTTTAATTCCGCAACCTTCTCAGAGGCAGAGGTTGCAGGCTACCCATTCACAACCATAAACGCAAACAAGGCAGTTGGCCATGTTGTAAGCACATGCCCATGCACCCAGCTGGAGCTGACATGCAGTCCAAGAAACTCCAAGTGTGTTGAGGGCAAGAGACTCATACCAGTTGAGCTTGTGGATGTTGCAGGTCTCGTGCCAGGTGCACATGAAGGCAGAGGCCTTGGAAACAAATTTTTAGACGATATGATGCAGGCAAAGGTTCTGCTGCACATCATAGATGCTTCAGGTTCAACAGATGAGGAGGGAAGACCCTGCGAGCCCGGATCCCATGATCCACTTGAAGACATCAACTTCCTCCAGCACGAGATAGTGATGTGGCTCATGAGCATACTCAAGAAGAACTGGAACCGGATGGTGCGTAAGGTCATGTCAGAACACCTTGACTTTGCAAAAGTCATAGCTGAACAGTTCAGTGGTATAGGCATGGCCCTTGAGGATGTTGTAGAGGCAAAAAGGATCATAACAAAGGATTACGATAAATGGGAGGATGAAGATATCATAACCTTCCTGGAGGATCTTCTCCAACGTTCAAAACCCACGATAATCGTTGCAAACAAGGCAGACACGCCAACAGCAGCGGAAAATATCAGGAGACTTCAGGAAAAGTATGAGAACGTTATCCCTGCATCTGCAGAGTCTGAACTGGCCCTTGTAAGGGCAGCTGAAGCAGGGCTCATAAGTTACGTTTCAGGAGATTCTGACTTCGAGGTTCTGGACCCTGAGAAGCTCAGCTCCCAGCAGCTGAAGGCCCTTGAGTATATAAGGGAGCACGTTCTCAAGAAGTACGGAAGCACAGGAGTTCAAGAAGCTCTTAACATGGCTGTTTTCAAGGTTCTGGACATGATAGTTGTTTATCCTGTTGAGGATGAGCACAAGTACTGCGACCAGAAGGGCAACGTGCTTCCAGATGCCATACTCATAAAGAAAGGTTCAAAACCAAGGGATCTTGCCTACGTGATACACACCGATATCGGTGAGAGCTTCATGCATGCAATAGATGCTAAAAAGGGTATGAGGGTTTCAAGCGACTATGAACTTGAGGAAGGGGATATCATCAGCATTGTTTGCAGGTGAAAACTTTAGTGATAATGAAATGATTAAATCAGAGTTCCAATTGTCTTTTGCAGATAAAAAAAGAAAGATGACTGTAGAACATAGGGACTTGGTTTTAGTTCCTAAAATGTGAGAGATTTATTTTTTATTACATTACTTTTTTCAAAATCATTTTTAGTTTTTAAATAAATGGTAAAGTTAATTAGAATTAATAATAAACAATATAAACGTATGTCAAAAAAGAACATTGTTTATTTTGGATATCCCGCTATACCAGAATATAAGGAACTAGTTAATTTAACCTTGACTTATGATAAAATTTATGATTCTAATAATGTATTAACACCTTTATTGTCCATATCGCCTTATTTGGCTGAAATGCTTGATAACTTGAACAATATTGATAAAAATAACAGTAAATTAATTGAAATACTTGGTAATGAAAATGAGTTAGGTAGCGGTTCTTTAGGAAATTATTCAAAGATTTTTCTTTTCATTTCATCCATTGTCCAGTATAACGGATTACATCCACGTGATTGGTGGACAATACCCCGAAATAATGAGAGATTTCTTAATAATAGAATTCTTTCGATTGATAATTTACTTAAGGTTAACGAAAAAAATTCAAAAAAATTTATAGATATCATCATTCCTTCTTTAAAAAGAGCTTATAAAAGAAATCCTGAGGCAATTAAGAAAACTGCAGATGTACATGAATTTCCCCTATTAAAAAAAGAAATCATCCCCAATGATAAATATTGGAAAGATGAAGTGAAAATTAAGACAAAATATAAAGATTTTGTTTTCAAAGCCATAGATCTCGATGAACATGACCCTAAATTTTGTTCATTAGTATCAGAAAAATTTACTTATTACGATCCGAAATCAAAGACTGAGGTTTATGACCCTAAATAGCAATCTCTTCTTATCAATGATCAAATTATTGTAAGCAGTAACCTGGAAATGCCTTTATTCTTAGACGATAGTTACTCTGATTTGATAAAATATAAATTCTTAAGAGGAGCTAAAACTGATAGCAACGATTTCGAACAGCAAAAATGTTATGGAGAAGCATACGAAGTATTCATCCCGGATATTTATGCTATAGATGTTAATGAAATTATTAAAATAAAAAATAAAAAAGTCTTCAAAGAATTTAGAAAAGAAATGCTTAATATTCTCAATGAATGGTCTGTAAATTATTTATCAAACCATAATTTCTCTGATTACTTAAAGGAACAATATTTCAATGATTTACAAGAACTCACAAATAAAAGAACTCCCAATCCCAAAAAAGTAGTATTGAAAGGATTTTTGGGTAATTTACATCCTTTAATTAGTTTAGTACTTGGAGGAAAAGATGTTTATGATGATTACAACCATAAAAATGATTATAAATTTGCTCTTTCTATAATAAAAATAAAAGACAAAATTAAAAGTGTTCAAGGAATTTAAACTATTTTTTTACTTTAATAATGTTTTTAATCAGTATTATCCCTCAAAATATCCCTTCCTGCAATTATCCCAGTTGCTGCAGCTCCAACAATTCCCCTGGAAACTCCAGCTCCATCACCAGCAGTGTAAAGTCCCTTCACACTTGTCTGGAGTTTTTTATTCACCTCAACACGCATTGCGTAGAGCTTTATCTCTGGGGCGTAGATCAGGGTTGAATCAGATGCAACTCCAGGTATCACCTTATCAAGGGCTTCAAGTCCCTCCAGTATGTCCACAACAAGGCGGTGTGGCAGTGCCATTGCCACATCACCTGGTGTCACGCTTTTAAGGGTTGGAACCACGTTGCTACGTTCTATACGCTTCCAGGTTGACCTTCTACCTGCCCTCAGATCACCAAGCCTCTGTATCAGTGGTTTTCCACCACCTAGGGTTGTTGTTATGCTTGCAATGGATGATGCATAGGCAGACGTGTCCTCAACAGGTTCTGTGAGTTCCACCCTAACAAGGAACGCGAAGTTGGTGTTTTCGGATGTTTTTTCCTGCATCGAGTGGCCGTTAACCCCTGTGAAGTTGTTGTAAACCTCCTCAACAACGAATCCCCTGTTGCAGGTGCAGAAAGTTCTGACGAAGTCATCATAGGTCCTGGTATTTATGTGGAACTTGGGATCCCAGTTTATACTGGTTACATGATCCATCACGATCTGTGGAACCTCAACCCTGACTCCAACATCAACTGGGTTGTGTTTTATAGGAATTTGAAGCTTTTTCATCTCTTCAGCAAGCCATGTTGAACCTATCCTACCTGGTGCCGCCAGGATGTAACTGCATTCAATTTCAAAATCTCCCTCATGGCTTCTGAGTCTGGCACCCTTCACCTCTCCATCCTCAACTACGAGCTCTGTGACCTCTGTTTGAAGCAGGAACTTAACACCTTTAGATTCAAGTTCCTGTTTTATGGAGTTTATTATTGCAGGTGTTTTGTCGGATCCCATGTGCCTCTGGATTATTGGTATGAACTTAATTCCTGATGCTGCAGATTCCCTCAAAACCCCTGATACTTCATCTTCATTTGGGGAATAGAGTTTCTCTGTGGCCCCATGTTTCAAGAAGAGATCATCAACCTGGTGCACGATGCTCCAGGCCTTGTCAAGGCTTACGAATTCTTCTAAGTTACCCCCTATGTCGGGTCTGAGGTTGAGCTTGCCGTCTGATAGTCCTCCTGCTCCTCCAAGTCCGGTGTTTATGTTGCAAGGTGAACATCGTCTGCACTTACCATTTTGAAGTGCCATGCAGATCCTCCCTTCCATAGCTCTTCCCTTGTCAGCAACCACAACCTGAAGATCCCCTGCAAGTTCCCCTGCTGCAAAGAGGCCTGAAGGACCTGCGCCAACTATTAAAACATCACACTTCATTTTAACACCTTGAAACCCCTTATTTTGCTGAATTCCTCTTTAAACTTCCCTAACTATCCTTATTTTAATTCTCAACACTTGATTATTTATATTCTTAAGTTTATAAAAATAGTCAATAATCAGGAATTTTTACGAGTGAGAGAGGGAGGTACATTTCAAGTGTAAATCCTGATCATGAAAATTTATAAAATTCCTCCTGAAGATGTTTACACTGAATTAAAAACGTCAAAGGAAGGTTTAACGGATTCAGAGGCTGAAAAGCGTCTTGAAGAGTATGGGCTTAACCAGATAGAGGAGGTTAAGAAGAAGCCCATAATCTACAAATTTTTGGCCAATCTATACCAGCTTCTGGCATTACTTCTCTGGGCAGCCAGCATACTGGCCTTTATAAGCGGGACACCTCAGCTGGGATTTGCAATAATTGCCGTTATTGTAATAAATGCTGTTTTTAGTTTCTGGCAGGAGTACGAAGCTGAGAAAGCTGTTGAAGCCCTTAAAAAGATCCTTCCCTCCAGTGCAAAGGTTATACGGGGTGGGGAGGAAGTTGTGATACTTGCATCCCAACTGGTTCCAGGTGATGTACTGGTACTTGAGGAAGGTGACAACGTTTCTGCAGATGCCCGGCTTGTTGAAGCCTTCCAGATGAAGGTGGACACTTCAACCCTCACAGGTGAGTCTAAGCCCATACGAAAAGTTGCAGACACACTGATAAAAGATGATGAATCCCTTATAGGTTTCAATAATCTTGTTCTGGCAGGTACCAGTGTTTCATCCGGTTCTGGAAGGGCTGTGGTGTTTTCAACAGGTTCAAAAACTGAGTTCAACAAGATAGCCTCGCTTACACAGGCTGTGAAGGAAGAAGCAAGTCCCCTTCAGAAGCAGATGAACAGGCTGACCCAGATAATTGCAATTATAGCGATCTTCATGGGCGTGACTCTTTTTCTCCTTAACGTTTACGTTGTGGAACTTTCACTTTCCATTGCTTTCATATTTGCAATTGGACTCACGGTTGCAAATGTTCCTGAGGGCCTGCTTCCAACTGTCACCCTTGCCCTTGCAGCCTCTGTGAAGAAGATGGTGGGAGAAAATGCCCTTATAAAACGTCTTTCAAGTGTTGAAACCCTTGGATCAACCAATATAATTTGCACAGATAAAACTGGAACTATAACAAAAAATGAGATGACTGTACGGAAGATATGGATACCCCACGAGATCATAGATGTCACAGGTGCAGGATATGAACCTGAAGGGGAATTCTTCCACATGGGAGTTCCGGTATCCCACCATGAGGTCCGGGAACTCAAGCTTTTAATGCGTTCTGCAACTTTCTGCAACGATGCCAAACTACTGAAACCAGAGGGGCCAAATGAGAAGTGGAAGATACTTGGAGACCCCACTGAAGCTGCACTTCTTGTTGCTGCACGTAAAAATGGTTTTGACTGGGAAGATGAGATGAAAAAATCTCCCAGAATAGCTGAACTTCCATTTGACTCCAAAAGAAAGTCCATGAGCTCCATACATCAGAGATATGGTAATATAAACACTAAAACAAGTGAAAAAAAGGGTAGAAAAAAGGTTGCATATGTAAAGGGAGCTCCAAAGAAAATAATAGCCCTCTGTCGGGAAATATCAGTTGATGGTGAAGTTCAGACCTTCTCTGATGAAGAAAAGGAGAAGGTGATAAAAAAGCATGACAAACTCGCAGCTTCTGGGCTTAGAATACTTGGAATGGCCTATAAAACTCTTCCAGATGATTTTGATGATTTTCGCCCTGAACGGGTTGAGGTGGACATGGTTTTTCTGGGCATGATGGCAATGCAGGATCCTCCCAGACCCGAGGTTAGAGGAGCCGTTGAGGACTGCCACCGTGCCGGTATCAGGATCATCATGATAACTGGCGATTACGGTCTTACAGCCCGTTCTATAGCGAGTGAAGTCGGAATAGTTGGTTCTGAATGTAACATAATAAAGGGAAGGGAACTCGATTCCCTCTCGGATAATGAAGTGAAAAAAGTTCTCAAGTCTGGTTCTAACATCATATTTGCACGTGCAGTTCCCGAACACAAGATGAGAATCGCATCTATACTCGAAAGTGAAAATGAAATCGTTGCAATGACAGGTGATGGTGTTAACGATGCTCCCGCGCTTCGAAAAGCAGATATTGGTGTTGCAATGGGAATCACTGGTACCGACGTTGCAAAAGAAGCTTCAGATATGGTTTTAACTGATGACAACTTCGCAACCATAGTTGCAGCTATCAAGGAAGGTAGAACAATCTACGAGAACATCAGAAAGTTCATAACATACATATTCGCCCACGAAACTGCTGAAATTGTTCCATTCATTCTCATGGTTATATTCAGAATTCCCCTTCCAATAACTGTTATGCAGATACTTGCAATTGACCTTGGAACAGATACTTTACCTGCGCTTGCCCTAGGAATGGGCCCATCTGAGGCAGATGTCATGGAAAGACCTCCGCGCGCCAAAAAAGAACGTATTTTAAATCTTCAGGTTATATTGAGAGGATACGTGTTTCTTGGAATTATTGAAGCCATCCTGGTGATGTCAGGGTACTTCTGGGTTCTATCGAATGGTGGATGGCAGTTGGGAGAGTCCCTTCCATTTTCTGATCCATTGTACCTCAAAGCAACCACCATGGTCTTTGCAGGGATAGTAACGGCACAGATAGGAAACCTTATCGGCTGTCAGACTACCAGAACCTCCACTTTCAAGGTGGGTGTTTTCAAAAATAAATGGATAATCCGGGGTATTATATTTGAAGTCCTTGTGGTGCTTTCCATAGTTTACATCCCCTACCTGCAGGGAATATTTGGTACAACCAATCTTGGAATCTTTGAATGGCTCTACCTACTCTCATTCATTCCAATCATGTTCTTTGCAGAAGAATTAAGGAAGTACATCGCAAGGAGGATACAGGGATAACTTTATTAAATTAAAAAGGTTATTTGTAAAAAAAGGTTATTTGCCATTCTTTCTAAATTATATTATAAAATAACTAAAAAATAAAAAGAGATGATGGTTCAATTTAAGATATCGCTTATGGTTTTAGCTTCAAATAGAATATCAACCATCAACACTATTCACGATGAAATCATCATTCAGGGGGATTTTTATCCTGAATGAAGTTCCTCCTTCTCGTAAAAGTTCAACCTCACCATCGATCTGTGATGTCAGTGAGTTTATGAGCAGCATGCCCAGTGTTTCAGTATTTTCAAGGTCCATGTCCTCTGGAATTCCAACACCGTTGTCCCCAATCAGGATCTCAAAACCGCCATCGTACCTGTGGAGTGCCACGGATATTTCCCCACCTTTCCCATCGAATGCGTATTTAATGGAGTTGGATATTATTTCAGTCACGATCAAACCACAGGGTATGGCAGTATCTGCATTCAAAAACACATCATCCAGATCTGTTTTTATAGATACGTTGTTACTTCTTGAGCCGTAGGATATTAGAAGTTCCTTTGAAAGGCTTCTCACGTATTCTCCAAAGTTCACACTGGCAAGATCCGTTGATCTGTAGAGTTTTTCATGGACCAGAGCCATTGATTTAACACGGTTCTGGCTCTCCTTGAAAACATCGTAGGCTTCTTCATCATCTATGTACCTTGACTGCAGGTTCAGGAGGCTGGAAACTATCTGCATGTTGTTTTTAACACGGTGATGTATCTCCTTAAGGAGAAGTTCCTTTTCTTCCAGTGATTTCTGTATTTTCTCCTCTGCCAGTACACGTTCGGTTATATCATCTGTAACCCCAACAAAACGGATTATCTCTCCATTTTCATTCTTTATTGAGGATATTTGGGATTGTATCCATCTGAGTGAACCATCAGGTCTTATTATACGGTACTCTGTCCTTTTTTCTTCGAAGTCATGTTTGTTGAAGATTCTGTAGGCATGTTTTGAAACGCGTTCCACATCATCAGGGTGCAGGAGATCGATCCATGCCCCTGGATTTTGGTGTATGTTCTCCCTGGACAGTCCAAATATTTTCTCATAGGCAGGGTTCACGTACATGGTGTTCTTGGATCCCACATCGTTTATCCACACACCCTCTTCAACATTTTCAGCCATTTGCCGGAACTTCGCCTGACTTTTTATGAGTTTTTCTTCGGCATATTTAAGGGTAAGAACCTCTGCTATGGCATTTGAAAGTTTTTCAACTGTTTCAACATCCTCAGCATCATAATCCCCTTTTTTGTTTGCCAGTCCAATGACTCCAATGATTGTATTGCCCCTTTTAAGGGGGACTCCTAAGAAACGTTCCAGTGGAAAATGGCCCTTAGGTAAACCTATGCTCTGAGGATGGGATGAGGGATCCTTCACTATGACCGATCTTCTCTCTATCACTGGTCGGGCATAGATTCCCTGGAGTTTCAGATCCTTCATAAGGAATTCTTTATCGTTTTTTAAGAATTTAGATACCTCCCATGCGGGATCGCTTAATGCAATGAAATCAAGGTTGCCCCTTATGTTCAAGAGCTGTATGAATCCTAACTTACTTCCTGTGATCTCCTCGCAGGTATTCAAACATATCTTTGCAAGTTCTTCCTGGTTTTTAGAGGATAGCGCACATTTGAATATCTTGTTAAACCCGTTGAGGATTTTGTTCTGATTTATGATTTTTTGTTCCGATTTTTTAAGCTCGGTGATGTCCAGAAGAGATATCAGGGTTTTATCTGTTCCTGGAATTCCTGCAATGTTCAACATGGCAGTTTTAAGAGTTTTTTTACTGTCAAAGAAGTCTAGTTCATATTTAACCGGGGCTGTAGCAGGATTCAAACTTTTTAATCTCTGGTAGTCCATGATCTTTCTGAAGTTGGTTTTTGTGAATTTTTTAAGGTTTGTACCTTCCAGATATTCTGCACTGTAACCTAGGGTTTTTATGAATTCCGTGTTTGTAAGTGATATGGTTCCATCCCTCTCAACTATGCACATGGCGGTTCCTGTGTTCTCGAATATGGTTTTGTACTTCTTTTGAGATTTTAATAATTCGTTTTCGGCTTTTTTGCGCCTGCTTACATCCCTTATTATGGTGCAGAAAACGGGTTCTCCATTCATAAGCCAGCTAGTGTGTGAAACATCAATTAAAAAGGTTTCACCGTTCTTCTTCATACCATGAGCCTCGAAGGTTTTTCCTTGAATTTCAAGGTTTGGATAGCTTAAATATCCTTCATGGAACTTGGAGTAGTCTTCTGGGATGATCTTTTCGATTGAACTGCCCATAATATCTTTTTCAGAGAATCCAAACATTTTAGATGCGCTTTCATTCCACAAGGTAACATTTCCCTCTTTGTTGATGAGGATTATTGCATCAATGGCAGATTCCACTAGGGAACGGAATTTTTCCTCACTTTCACTCAGTGCATCCATTGATTCAACGTAATCTGTTAAATCCCTCATTATCACCATTATAGACCTTATAATTCCATTTTTTTCTATTGGAACCGGTATCAGTTTCATGATATGTTTTTTACCAGTGGTACTCACGAAGTCTGAGTCGAAGGGAGTAACAGCTTCTCCCCTTATTAAATCCTCCATAAATCGCTCATGTTTGGAAATATCGCCCCCTAAAATTTCTTTAAATTCTGAAAAGTGTTTTCCAATAATTTCTTGACGCTTCAATCCCCCGATTTTTTCCACTTCGTAGTTGAAATCCATTATTTTCCCATCAAGCCCCAGTATAAACACATAATCTGGAGAATGTTTAAATAAAACATTGTAAAGTTCTTCTTTACCTGTTAATGATCTGCACAGGTCCCGGTTCTCCCCTTTTAAATGAACATCTGATCTAAGATGGGCCAACTCTTCCCTCATACTTTTAATTTCCAATATGAGCTGTTCTTTAGTTTTATCTTCATCCATCATAGTATTCACCGGAATTAGTCAATTAAATCCTAATTCTAAAATTTCCCGATTGTGCGGCCATTTAGAAGACATACGAAAGTCAAATATTTAATGAGCAGACGTATCTAATGGCCCAAGGTACCTAGAATTTGATGAATTTGATAGTGTGTTCACAAAGGCATAATGTTATTAGATAAGTTTTGTGAAGCTATCTTCATCCATTCATCAGTGGGAAAGTACTAACTCAGTTCATTTGGGGAAGTAATGGCCCAAAACAGGATAAAAACTATAAAAATGCCACAATAGATAATATATAAAAGATTTAAGCATATTTTAGGACATCATGGCCTTTCAAATCTTGATAAATTAGTTATTTGTCAATATAATTATTTATAATCAGATTAAATCCATTCAAATTCTTTTTAATGGTTAAACAATTCACCAAAATATATTAAGGAGTATGTGAAACTATTATTACAAATTAAGGGGTGAAGGTATGAAGTTTAAAGGTATCTTTTTATTGTTGTTGATGATTTTTAGTGTTTTAATGATTCCTTCATGTGTTTCTGCACATGAAACACCATCTGTTACTTCTGAATCCATTTCAGGAAGTTTAAACTCTGAAGTGGCTCTTCAATACATCACGCCCATGGTTAAAGGAAGTAGTGGAAGCCGTAGTAGTTCCAGTTCAAAGTCCCACAAATACCACGGGGACGATGACGACGATAATGATGCAGATTCTGGGGATAACAGTGTTTACTTCTGGATATTTATTATCATAATCGTTTTAGTGCTTGTATTTGCAGTATGGTTCTTCTTCCTAAGGAAAGGCTGATGCAAAGGTGAAATTGCATGTTCGTAGTACTGGAAGTTTTAAAGAAACACTTTCCAACGCTGGTTAAAAAACCAATAACCCGTATTTTGATACTGGTTCTGGCAGTCATAGCCTATGGAACCATTGGTTTCCATTTCATAGAAGGCCAACCATGGATCGTCTCATTCTACTGGACCTTCATAACCATTGGAACTGTTGGATATGGAGATTACAGTCCTGTAACATCCCTTGGAATGTACTTCACCATAACACTGGTTGTGCTGGGTATTGGAACATTTGCATTTGCCATTGAATCAATTGTGGAATTTATAGTGAGTAGAGAGCAGATGAAACTCATGGGGCTGATTAACGTGAAGAGATCAAAACATGTTGTGATATGTGGCTGGACAGAAAGTACAGCAGAGTGCATAAAAGAGATTAAAAAGGGAAGTGAGGTTTTTGTCCTGGACGAGGATGAAGCAGTTCGTAAGAGGGCACTTAAAAATGGGGTTAACTTCGTTCACGGTGACCCTACACGTATAAGGGACCTTGAAAAGGCCAACGTCAGGGGTGCAAAGGCAGTTATTGTGGATATGGAGTCAGATTCCCATACGATACACTGCATACTTGGAATAAGGAAGTTGGACCAGGACGTCAGGGTGATAGCAGAGGCACAGCGATACGAAAACATAGACCAGATCAAGCTGGCAGGTGCAACCCAGGTGATATCCCCATTCGTGATATCTGGAAGGCTCATGCACAAAAGCATAGACGATGGTTACGAGGCCATGTTCGTACAGGATGTTCTGGCTGAAAAGAAGGAGAGAGAACTTAAAGAGGTTAGAATAGGTCCTGAAAGTTATTTTGCAGGTAAGAGCATAGTGGATGCAGATATACATGAGAAGACAGGTGTAGTACTTGTTGGAATTGGTAAAAATGGAGATCTGACCATAGACCCTCCAAGGAACATGATCATAGAATCAGGAGATATAATCCTTGGAATTGGGAAACCTGAAGAGTTTGAAAGGCTTGAAGGAAAGATTTCAGAAGTTTAAATTCACGGTTTAAAAGGGATGATGTACCTAATAAATCCTTTTTTTAGTAGATAAAATGTTCTTAAAGGATATAAAATGTTCTTAAAGCCTTTTTTACAGTATCCTTTTAATCTTTCATAAGATTGAGGTTATCCATTCTTATTGAATAATTAACAGCTGAATCTAGGACATTGAAAATTTAAGATCTGATATTAAAAACTCATTTCAATCCTTTTAAATGGTTTTATCCTCAGTTCCCTCTTTGAAGGGTCATAAATATTTTTAAATGAATATGGAACTATCAGAACTCCTGAATTCCTTGCTGCAGTTAGGGAATTTGAAAAATCAGGATCTGTAACTTTATTAGGTGCAAAATCCATTGCATCCTCTTTTAATATCAAAAAAAGGACTGTGGAGGTATAGCCTTCATCCATAGCTCCTGTAAGTTCCTCAACATGTTTTCTACCCCTGGTTGTTGGGGCATCTGGAAACCTTGCATGACCATCCTCAACTAGGGTGCAGCCCTTGACCTCCAGGAGCATCTTTTTACTGTTATCATTATCAGAATTAATATAAGCAATAGACTTAGGTGCGTTGGTAGATAACAAGAAGTCTATCCTACTTTTACCATATTTATACTCCCTTCTTTCAACGGAATACCCCGAAAGTTCCTTTATGAGCCCTGACTCAATGAGTTCCTGGGCTATATCACTGTGGAATCCAGAGTTTATAAGAACCCAGTTTCCATCTTTAAAACCGCGATGACGTCAAATTTTGTTTTTCTGCATTCAGGGTTTAGTGCCAGCCTTAAAAGCAGTTTAACACCTGAAAAAAGAAGTTCTTCCAGCCTTCCAGGGTCGCGGAGATGTGCCTTTGCAGTGAAGGATTCATGATCATTTGAACCACTGCCCTTTAAATCCTCATTCAAAGTATCATCCATTTTGAATATCACTGTAAATCTGTTTGGCCTTTCAAGGAATATTCCTCGTATTAAGTTAGTTATTATCATCAAATTACCTGTTTATTAAGCTAAAAAATAGTTTTCGTGCCATTTGTATCTTCTAAAATCCTTTTGTATCTTCTAAATCTTTTATAATCATAATTGTGTCCTTACAACATGTTTTTCCTTACAAAAGGGTTTTAATTCGAATTATACCCTTATAACATGTTTTATAATTTTAAATCTTCAGCCCATCCACTGCACCGATGAATTCATATGCATGTTCCAATGTGAGGTTGTAGGGCTCGTACATGTAGGTTTCATAGATAACTGACGTTACTCCTGAGTTTATAAGGGGCAGAGTTACAAATTTAGGGCTTTTAGGGCCTTTATCACCCTTTGGAAGGTAGTAGATCAACCATGGGATCTTAGAAATGATTTTTCGGGCTGCAGTCTCTGATGAAACTCCCTGTACAGGTGAAACCACAAATCTGCACTCCCTGTAACCAGCGTGAACTCCCCGGTTGGAGTGAACATCCACCGCCATTTTGAAGTTACCCCTGACAACATCAGGCACAACGTATTCTGCAGCGAGTTTCTGGCCGTTTATTCTTCCATGGTTGTAGTCGTATTCATCCTTGGTAACGTGGACCCAGTAAAGGTAGTAACAGTAATGCAGGTTATTTTGGGTTAAAACAGCCCATAAAATGGCAGTATGGGCCTTTACCTCACGTGGATGCACACCTATGATGTAAGCAACCTTAAAAGTTGAATTCACGTTTCCATAGGGACCTCCACGCACAACGTAGCCCTCATCATCAGTTCCCAGGGTCACAGCCTGTTTCGTACCATTTAAGTTCGTTAGAGGATTTAAAGGGCCGTTACTACAATTGAACATGGATTTGTTTATGGGGCTGTTGTAATCAATTGTAATGGCTGTTAAGACTATTAAAACCATTAAAATAATCAGGAAACTGTTTTTCATGTGCATGATCACCACGATTATCTGATCAACTTCGATCATTCAATTTATATTTTATAAGATCCTTACTCTTGTTAATGACCTATGTTGTAAGTTCCTGAAAACATTTAGGAAATTGATGAAAAGGATTTTTAATACATAAAATTCCTCACATTGACCTATGTTCTTTACTTCAATTAATTAATGATAAAAGAGGGTACCATAACGTACCTTGAGTATGAATCATTTAAATAATATTAATAAAATCTAATTTAGTCAAAACCGATATTTTATCCTTGAATATGTCATCAAAATCTTAATTGATCCTAATCATTACATTCAACCAGTTTAAAAAAAAACATGAGGTGAAATGAATGCATCCAAGACCAAGCCCAATAGCTGCTTCACTCTACACACTGCGCGATATGAACGCGGACGTTATCATACTCCACGGCCCCCACGGCTGCTGCTTCAGAACAGGCCGACTCCTTGAAAACGACGGCGTCAGGGTTGTTACCACGGCCATGTCTGAAAATGACTTTGTATTCGGAGCTGCAGACAAATTGGAGGAAACCATAAAGAAGGTTGAGGAAATGTTCTCCCCAAAACTCGTTGGAGTGGTTGGAACCTGTGCAAGTATGATAATTGGAGAAGACCTTAAAGAGGCCGTTAAAAATGCAGATATAGATGCAACTGTTATTCCTGTTGAGTCCCACGGAGGATTCGGCGAAGGAGACAACACAGAGGGTGCCATAATGGTGCTGGACGCTGCAGCAAAGGCAGGAGTCATACCAGATAGTGAAAGGGAAAGACAAACACGCATGCTGAAACTCGCAACCCAGACCGAGAAAACAAGGGGAATGGCCCAGGGAGGCTACATCAAACCGTCCTACGGAGACAACAAGGTCCAGGTTGCAAGGACACTTCTTGAAAGCTTTGAAAGAGGAGATAAAATAGCAATCGTGCTCAACGCCAAAAAAGAAACATCCTACCTCTTCTCAGATACTCTTAAAGTTCCATTTGGAGAGGTTTACCCGAATAACAAGCCCCTGATCATTGCAAACCTCGATGAGAAGGTTGGACTTTCAAGGATAAGGCAGCACGCAGTTAACATCAGGAAAGAACTTTTAGATGAGGGTGTAACCATTGATGATGTAACTGGAGGTCTGGATGAGTACCCGGTTACAGGAGAGGAAGCTGCACGGATCATCAATGAAGGAAACTTCGATATGGTGGTTGTTGCAGGTGTGCCACATGCACTGCCTGTAGAGGAGATAGAAGCTGAAACCATAGCTGTGACAGACGGACCAAGGCTTGTTGAACCCCTAAAGAAGCTAGGATACAGCTACGTTGTAACTGAACTCGATGCCCATTCAAAAACCCTTGGAACGGATCACATAGTTCCATCGGACTTTGGAGAAATCTTAAGGGGACTTATGGAGTTTTAAAGGATTTTATTGGATTTTATTGGATTTTATTATTTTATCAAGTTTTTTTCCAATTCATAAAATCAATTCCTAAATAAAGCTATTTGATGGTACGTTAAGGAAATTTTAAATCCAATGATTACAGTAATAACTATATCTGTAATCTTCAAATTAATAGTACAATTAATATAGAGAGTGGTTTGAATAAATAATTCAATAAAATGAAAGGATTCATAAAACACTTTGAAGATTATTCAAATATTATCACGGTGATAAAATGACAAGAACAGTTGGAATGATACTCTGCGGAGGATTTGGGAAACGTTTAAGACCTATCACAGAAAAGGTTCCCAAACCCCTCATAGAAATTAAGGATGACTACACCATACTGGACAAACAGCTCTTCGACTTTAAAAATGCAGGAGTGGACAAGGTACTCCTTTTAACAGGATTTTTAAGCGACAAGATAAAGGAGAGGTATGGTGATGATTACAAGGGAGTTAAAATTGAATACGTTGAAGAACCAGAACCCCTTGGAACTTTAAATGCAATAAAACTTGGTATGGAACATCTTGGTGATGGTGAACAGTGTGTGATAAGAAACGGAGACGTTGTTGCAGACCTTAACATCAAGAAGATGATAGAGCAGGGCCAAAAATCAGACTACCCCTTGCAGATCTTCGTCACCAAGATGGTTTCACCCTACGGAATCGTTGAAATCAGTGGAGACCGTTTAGTATCCTTCAAGGAAAAACCTGTCCTGGATTATTATATAAACGGTGGAGTTTACTTCTCAAATGGAAGTATAAACTTTGGAGACTTCGATGTTGGAGACATAGAAAAAACTGTGTTCCCAATGCTTGCAAAGGAAAATCAGCTTGGTTACTACAAGGAGAACGGCCTCTTCTGGATGGCAATAGACACGACCAAGGAACTTGAGCAGATAAGGAAGGAGTACCAGAACCGTGAGGACAAACCATGGGGATACGAGAAGATCCTGATAAACACCGAGAAGTACCTGACCAAGGAGCTCTTCATACGTGAGGGGTACCAGACATCCTTCCACTACCACGAGAAGAAGGATGAAACCATGTACATAGTAAGCGGTGCAGGCTACATCGAATTCGAGGACCGCAAGGAGTACTTCGGTAAAAATGACACCATAAGAATAGAGCCAGGTGAGGTTCACTCCATAGTGGCCATGGAAAACACCGTACTCCACGAGGTTTCAACCCCACACCTTCAGGACACAGTGAGGGTCAAGGATTACTACCCAGCAAGGTAGATCCTTAAAAACTTTTTTATAATGGATATCCATTCATTTTGCAATAACCAAAAATATAAATTTAAACAATAGATAAATCCCAGTTGAGGCATCAAATGATAACCATAATAGATTACGGCTCAGGAAACCTTAAAAGTATTAAAAATGGCTTTTTGAAGGTGGGTGCAGAGGTTTCCATCTCAAGTAACGTGGATGAGATGAGGGATGCTGAAGCACTTGTTCTTCCAGGGGTTGGTGCCTTTGGAAATGCCATGGCCCAGCTTAAAGAGTATCGTGAGGTTATACACAGTCATATAAATGATAAAAAACCATTTTTAGGCGTTTGTCTTGGACTTCAAGTTCTCTTCCAGGAAAGCCAGGAGAGTCCTGGTGTTGAAGGACTAGGTGTCTTTGAGGGGGATGTTCTGCACTTCCCAGATTCCATGAAATCCCAGGGACTTAAGATACCCCATATGGGATGGAACAAACTTCAGATGGAAAATCCTTGTCCATTGTTTGAGGGTGTTGGCCCTGAGTACATGTACTTCGTGCACTCCTACTACGTGAATCCCAGTGACTGGAACATCGTAGCTGCAACGGTTGACTATGGAGTTGAGGTTCCTGCTGCAGTTTGCAGGGGCAACACCTTTGCAACTCAATTCCACCCTGAAAAAAGCGGAGAACCCGGACTTAAAATCCTTAAAAACTTCGTTGAATTGATTTAAAGAGTTAAGTTCTTCTTTTAATTATTTTTTTCCTTTCAATTAAATATTATTAATTATCCAAAAAGTATTAATAATTGTGGGTTCAAATATGATCAAGCTTATACCTCCAGCCCACGCATAATAATACAATAACTTCTAGGGAAATCTTAAACCTAATTGAAATTAACAGATGAAAAAAAGGTGTATCACGTGGACATAGAAGGCTTTGTAAGGCGCTCAATGAAGGAAGAAGACGAAAAATCCATTCAAGAGGACCTTAAAAATAAAATACTTGAATACAAAGAAATAAACCCTGAAAGAGCCAGTCAAATGGCCCAGGCAGTGATTGAAGAGGTTAAAAACACCCTGAAAATCGATGAATGCAGTGATGAATCATTGAAGGACATCATAAAGTACCCCCAATCCAACGTTGGAATGGGTGAAATAGGTGTTGGATCAAGGGGTGCTGGAGACTTCTTCGTTCACAGGAAGATTGCAGAGATAGTTTCAAGCACCAAAAGCAGTGCACTCATAAATCCAACAGCCCAGGACGATGGAGGTGTTGTCAGGGCCAACGTTGGATCCGACGATGTTTACATAACAACTGCAGTGGATGGAATACACTCCCGACTCAGTGAATATCCCTTTCTTGGAGGTTTCCACGTTGCAAGAGCCACCCTCCGTGATGTCTGTGTCATGGGAGCTGATCCAGTTGCAATGCTCAGCGACCTGCACCTTGCAGATGATGGAGACGTTGGAAAACTCTTCGACTTCACTGCAGGGGTCTGCGCAGTTTCAGAACTCGTTGACGTGCCTTTGGTGGCTGGAAGCACACTAAGGGTTGGTGGAGACATGGTTCTTGGAGACAGGCTCGTGAGTGCAGTGGGTGCGGTGGGAGTGTCCAAGTACCCTCCAACAGCAAGGAAACGAGCAGAAGCAGGTGACGTTATACTCCTCACAGAGGGTTCTGGAGGAGGTACCATAAGCACCACAGCCCTCTACCATGGACTCTTCGATGTTGTCTGGGAAACCATGGACATAAGCTTCATAAAATCCTCAGAAGCAATATTCCAGGCAGGACTGCTTCCAGAGGTTCATGCAATGACCGATGTGACCAACGGCGGACTCAGGGGAGATGCCCATGAAATATCCAAAACAACAGGTCTGGGACTGACCTTCTACGACGACAAGATACGTGGCATGGTAAACCCCAAGGTGCTTGAGATGCTTGAAAACCTTGACATAGATCCACTGGGCGTTTCAGTGGACTCACTGATGATCATAGCACCTGAAGATGTTGCATCAAAGGTTAAAAAGGCAATATCTGGTGTTGGCGTGGCCATAGATGAAATAGGTTACGTTGATGAGAGCGGTAAATCCAAACTCGTGAAGGATGGGGTTGAAGAGGAATTGAAACCACTCTTCAGGGAAGCAGCCTACACCAAGATAAAGAAGATAGTTGGGGATATTGAACCTGAAGACTTCGAAATCATGAAGGAGAAGGTTGAAAAAGCTGCGCTGGATGCAATAGATAAGAAGGACAGGGTTGTGGACATGGTCCGGGGAAGATGACCTTCAAGGTGATCCAATTCCTTCCATGATTTTTATCAACCATCCCACAATCTTTTAAAAACTTAAAAATTTAATTCTACAGCTTCTCTTTTTTCATCCATGATTCTATGTTCATACATGATTCTTATGGTCTTCAAATTTATCTCCTAAAATATCTCCTAAAAACAATAATTTGAGGGATAAAATGGATGAAAAAGGCTTCATATTCAGCTGGGATGCAGTTTTAGCATTGATACCAGTTTTTGTGGTGATCACTGCTATTTTTAATGTTAACTACTCATCAATTGAAGATCCGAACCAGGATATTCGTCTGTCACACATGGCCGAAGATTCCATGAATGCCATGGCCAGTTACAGACAAAACAATGGTTTGAGTCTGCTTGAAACTATTTCAAACACCCTACTGGAACATGGCAACGACGACACCGGTATCAAGGAGGCAGGAAAAATCGCAGGTCCCTTCCTGAACAAAACTCTTCCAGGAGTTAATTACAGATTGACAGAGGAGAATCAGATCAACAAGAACATTACGGCATCTGCAGATTTTAAAGGTGCTGAAAACGTTGAAGTTTCAAGCAGGAGCTATGGAGGCTACATTTTCAAGCTCTGGGTCTGGGAATGATGCCTAGAATTTTTTATCTGATTTTATTTGATGAATTGAGTTTAATCTTTATTATTACACCATTTAATGTAAATCAGAACAGCCATTTATGAGAAGGATCCATAATATAAATACAAGTAGCTGTTTATTTAGATCCTGAAGTACCAACTCCAGATTATCGATGACTGCAACTGGAAGGTGCCGGTCATAATTAGTCCTTTAATTGAAATATCGTGGCTGTGTTTGATTATGGAAACCCCTATCACATCAAAGTATGAAGTTGGTTCTGCAAAGGTTATATCAGCCCTTACACATCCACCTATTGTTTCTCTACCAACATTCGCACTTCTGAATTATTTTTTCCTCAGTTTCAATGACTTTCTAGTTGTAACTTCAATATGTGTAGTTTTTGCAACGATATTACCAATTACAACGGTTACGCTGTGGATAAATAGAGAAGGAATAGATGTGGATATAACCGACAGGAAAAAAAGAAAGTTACCCCTCGTTTTTGCAATATCTTCATATTTAATGGGTTTTTTAATCCTGTATGCCATTGGGGCTCCAGTTCTAACCACGGCCCTCATGTTCTGCTACTTCTCAAACACACTGATCGTGCTTTTTATAACCTTTTACTGGAAGATCAGCCTACACGCCATGGGCGTTGCAGGACCCACAGCCGCCATGATATATGCCTTCGGTTATCCAGGAATCTTATTCGGATTGATCATACCAATAGTCATGTGGAGCAGGGTAAAACTAAAAAAACACAGCATCGGTCAGGTGATTGGAGGTGCAGCCTATGGACTGGTTGTTACCATGATACAACTTCATATTTTACTTTAACTCCTGAAAATCATGTTTTTGCTCCTTAAATTAGATGAAGGTGATGAAATGGAAGTGAAATTCCTTGAAAGAATAAAGAAAAAGGAATATGGAGACCTGATAACCAAGGGTGAGCACTGGCTCATCTTCCTGGCCCCTGACCAGAAAAACCTGGGAACATGTGTTGTTGCCCTTAAAAGACCAGAAAAGGAATTATCGGGTTTGAACATTGAAGAGTGGTCGGAGTTCTTCAAGGTGGTTGTGCAGATGGAATCTGCCATTAAAATGGCGTTCAATGCAACCATGTTCAACTGGGGAAGCCTCATGAACGCATCCTACCTCCATTATCCACCAGATCCACAGCTTCACTGGCATTTTATACCCCGTTACAGAGAACCAGTTGATTTCAGGGGCAGAATCTTCAAGGATCCATGTTTTGGTAAGAGCACCATCAACATCAGGGAAACCCTGTACCTTCCAAGTTCAGAACGTGAAGATCTCATGGAGCATATTCTGAAGTTCTTGGAACTCTGAAAATTTATGGATAAGCATGAAAAATCAGGATATTCAGTGGGTTTCGTCATGCATTTTTTAAGCATCCAGCACCAAAACTTAAATAGAACAAAATCTTAACTAGAATAGACTGAAGTTAATTTATTGAAATTATTGAACTTACTCGATTTTTCAGTATTGAACTGCCCTGATAGTGTAGCGGATATCACTTAGGATTGCGGATCCTATAACCCGGGTTCAAATCCCGGTCAGGGCATTTTACTAGTTTATATTGATTTTTCAAGGTATAATCAACTATTAAATTTGGGATTACGATCTAAAACTAGATATTAATCTTTTTTTGTGTAGATAAAATGATTTAACTATTTTTTATTTAGAAATTATATTATCCTTTTTATATCATTCTTTATGTTATTTTTAAAAATTTAAAAAGGAATTGAAAGATTTTAAAGGGGTGAATAATCCCTCAAAACCATTTTCCTAGTGAAAAAATTTTTAAACAAACAGAACCTCAATGATTGAACTTGCACGTTGACAGTCCCCGTTTTATGTACCTGAAATCCGTGTTCTTGTTGAGTACTATGCTTCTTGCCCATTTATCGTTGGTCTCAGGGTAATCCTCCCTGTAATGTGCTCCACGGCTTTCACGGCGCAGGAGTGCTGATTCTGTTACGAGCATTGCAACAGTGAGTATGTTCTCAATTTCAATGGCGTCCTGAAGGTTCTTGTTGAAACCCGAGCCCTCTGGAACCTTCATGTTCCTTGATTTCTCCAGGAGTTCTTCGAGTTTAACTATTGCAGATTTTAATCCTTCTTCGTTCCTTATTATTGCAACGTCATTCCACATGATTTCCTTGAGCTCCCTCTTGATCTGGTGGGGGTAATACTCACCCTCCCTAACCAAACCATGGACCCTCTCCTCCTCTGCACGAACGTAGGCAGGGTTGGAACTCAGATCGTTTTCAATGGCATTTTTGGCTGCTGATACACCTGCACGTTTACCAAATACCTGGGTGTCTGCCAGGGCATTTCCACCAAGCCTGTTTGCACCGTGAACCCCTCCCGTAACCTCACCTGCTGCGTAAAGGTTTGCAACCGTTGTTTCGCCCCTTGGATTTATCTTGGCACCGCCCATGAAGTGGTGTGCGGTTGGAGCCACCTCCATTGGCTCTTCACGGATGTCAACACCCACGTCCTGGAACTGCAGGAGCATGGTTTCGAGTTTTTCCTCGATGAGTTCTGGGGGAAGGTGGGTGACGTCCAGGTAAACTCCTCCATTCTCTGTTCCCCTTCCCTCACGTATTTCATTGTAGATTGCCCTTGCAACAACGTCCCTGGTTGCAAGTTCTCCCCTTGGGTCGTAGTTTTTCATGAAACGTTCACCCTGGGAGTTTATGAGTTTTCCTCCTTCACCACGCACTGCCTCTGTTACGAGAACTCCTCTCCTTGATTCTGGGTAGACCATACCCGTTGGGTGGAACTGAACCTGTTCCATGTCCAGAAGGTCTGCACCTGCATTGTATGCCAGTGAAAATCCATCACCGGTTTTCTGGACTGCATTTGAGGTTACAGGGTAGAGCCAACCCCCTCCACCAGTTGCAAGTACCGTTGATTTTGCCCTGAACTCGATGAAGCTGGAGTCCTGGAGGGATACTCCACAGGCTCCTACCACTGCATCACCTGCTTCGTTGAGTATTAGGGAGGTTACCATGACCTCGTCCATGGTCTGGATTCCCTGTTTTATGACCTCCTCCTTGAGGGCCATCATCATCTCATGACCTGTTCTGTCTCCCTGGAAACAGGTACGCCTGTAGGTCTGGCCTCCGAAGGGTCTCTGGTTGAGTTTTCCAGATTCCTGCCTGTCGAAAAGGGCTCCGAAGTCCTCAAGTTCAGTTAACCTATCCTTGGCCTCGTTCACAAGTACCCTTGCAAGGGTTAAATCATTGAGGTAGGCACCTCCCTTTATTGTGTCGTTGAAGTGTGCATCAACACTGTCCTCGGAATCAACGTATCCAAAAGCAGCGTTGTATCCTCCCTCTGCAAGTGTTGTACAACCTGATTTGAATGATAATCCCTTTGAAACTATTAAAACGTTTAAATCATGTTTACGGGCTTCTATGGCAGCTCTGCATCCTGCACCGCCTGAGCCTATAACCAGTACATCGCATTCAACTATCTCATTTACCATGCTATTGAGTTGTTGATGTGACTTATTTAATTTTATGATCATGAGGGGATTGAATAACATGGGATGCTAGCTATGGTCTGGGAAGATTTCATAGGATCGAAGATCCCAAGTTCCATATCCAACCTTTATAAAATAAATATAAAAAGGAACATAACAAAAAATAGTTGTATAACGATTAAAACTATTATCAACGCATATCACAATTAACGGGGGCATAATTTGAAAAGAAATGAAATAGTAAGACTTGCAAAGAGAGATTTTGAGAAGGCATGGGTTGAAACTGCTAAAACTCTCAAAAAACCCCATCATGACAGTGAATATCCTCGGCTGCACTTCAAAACAGGCCAGAGCCACATGCTCTACGACACCATAGCTGAGCTCAGGCAGGCCTACATGAAGCTTGGATTCGATGAAACAGTAAACCCTGTTTTTATAGACGAGGAACACATCTACAAACAGTTCGGACCAGAGGCACCAGCAGTTCTTGACCGCTGTTTTTACCTTGCAGGACTTCCAAGACCGGACATAGGTATTGGTATGGATAAGATCCAACGGATTGAGGGTCTTGGAGTTGATATGACTGAGGAGAAGGTTCAGGGACTTCAGGATGTTTTCAGAGGGTACAAGAAGGGAGATACCAGTGGTGACGACCTTGTGCTGGAGGTTTCAGCTGCCCTTGACGTTGAAAACGACCTTGGACTCAGGATCCTTGAAAGGGTCTTCCCTGAACTCAAGGAACTGACACCAGTTGCAAACCAGACCACTCTGCGTTCCCACATGACCTCAGGATGGTTCATGACCCTCAGTTCAGCGCACAATAAGACCAAACTGCCGTTGAAGCTCTTCTCCATTGACAGATGTTTCAGGAGGGAGCAGCGTGAGGATGCAAGCCACCTCATGACCTACCATTCAGCTTCATGTGTCTGGATGGATGATGAGGTCTCCCTTGATGTGGGTATGGCTGTTTCTGAGAGTCTTCTGGAGCACTTCGGATTTGAGAAGTTCCGTTTCCAGCCGGATGATAAGAAATCCAAGTACTACATACCAGGAACCCAGACTGAGGTTTACGGTTACCATCCCAAGCTCAGGGAGTGGGTTGAGGTTGCAACCTTTGGAATGTACTCACCCATAGCCCTTGCCAAGTACGGAATAGACAAGGACGTTATGAACCTTGGTGTTGGGGCTGAGAGGATAGCCATGATACTCCACAACCAGCCAGATGTCCGTGAAATGGTTTACCCCCAGACCTACGGAAGCTGGAAGTTCACAGACAGGGAACTTGCAACCATGCTCAGGATAAACTACTACCCAGCAACAACCCAGGGCAGGGCATTGATGAACAACATCATTGAAACCTGGACTGAACACGGTGATGCAGACTCACCATGCGAATTCACAACATTCAAGGGCGAATTCCTGGGCAAAAATATAGAGGTTGTAGCTGTGGAACCTGAATCAAACACGAAGCTCCTTGGACCTGCATCCATGAACTCCATCTACATCCACGACGGCAACATCATGGGTGTTCCAGAGGGTGGAGACGTCAAGGATGAAGCTGCACTCAAGGCTGTGGAAAATGGTGTTAAAACAAACATTCGTTACATAGATGGTCTTGCAGCCCATGCAGCCTACAAGATCGAGGAGATGGTTGTGAGTGGGGCTGAAGAAGTCAGTCTGAGAACTACTATATCCAGATCCATCTCGGATATAAATTTAAGGCTTGATGAGGTTGCACTCAATTACATAACAAGTGAGAATAAGGTTATAGATGTCAGAGGGCCAACGTTCTCAACTCTGAACTGTAGGGTTCTTGAATGATCATTGCCTTAGATCATCAGTTTACCCATCAAATCACTCCATAGAAACTAAAATTCTTTTTTTATTTCTTTTTGATTCATTTAAAAGATCGTTTGAAATTTTTTATTGAAATCAATCCATTTAATTTATATTCCTAAGTTTTAAAATAGGATTTAAATGTATTTTAAAACATCTGATGATTTTAAAGGATTATTGATGATTTTAAAATATAAAAAAATAGAAATCATTAAAAATTGATTTTGAGTAGGTTTTCTGGTTCGAGATGTACATCACTGCTTTTCAGTTCTGCCCATATGAAAATCCCGTGCGAATAATTAATGAAAGCTTAATGAATCTTAGAAGTAACCCTATTTGCCCCATGTTTTCATGAAGCGTTCTGCCATTAAATGATAATGAATCATATGGTTGGAGGCAGTTCAGTGTCAACTGCCCTGGATCATGATGTACCTACCAGTTGTGGGATCCTTGTAGACCTTACCAACCGGTGAAAGACCGCCTGCGGAACTGGAAGAGTTCGTGAATGTTGAGTTGAGGTTTTGAGCCAGTTTAAGGTCAACCGCTTCCTTGATTATGTTGTTGTCAGATGCTGACATGTCCCCAAAGCTCTGGGCACTCATGGACATTATGGTGAATATCAGAAATCCCACTGCAAGCACCAGCATGCAGTCTATCATGTTCACTGCGTAGACCATAGGATCTATTTCCTCATCACTTGAAAGGAGTTTCTTCCCATTTCTCCTTCTTCTCTGCTTCAGCATTTGTAAATCTCCAGTATGGTGTCCATCAATGTTTCAAGGTCGGATATTTCCTCCTCGTACCATCTGCGCCTTACCTTGGATGTGAGGAATGCAATTGCTGCTGCTGCCATACCAAGAACAGCTGCATCAAAGGCCATTGTGAGGTGGGATGCAAGGTTCTGTATATCACCGGCTCCAAGTGCTGTGAGTCCAGGACCCAAGGGTATGAGGGTTCCCATGAGCCCGATTGCAGGAGAGATCTTGGCTATTATGTCCGTTCTTTCAAGCCTTTTAGATGCCAGCAAACCTTCATCCTCAACCATCTTGAGGGCAAGAGATTCTCTGAACTCGTTGCTCACATTAGAACTGTTTATCAGGGTTACAATTGCTTTTTTATGCCTTTGGGGCAGGTTGCTTTCTTCAATTATCCCTACTACCTCATCTGAACTTCCCCTGTCCTTGAGGGATATGATCTGGCTAACCATGTTCTGGAGGTTGAAATTCACCTTTCTTCGTTTGTAGTACTCTGCTATGAGTATGCCCAGGTTAAGCAAGGCGTAAAGGAAGAAAATCGTGAGTACAACCATCACAGGTATTAGAAGGTTCTGTGAAATTGCGTGCATACCACTACTGAATGTGCTGCTTAACGTCATTGGATCACCATTTAACTAAATTATAATTTTAAATAAATCCTAAATTTCCGTTTAATGATTAAAGGTTATTATTTAAAGTCTTAGAAGATTGTAATGCTTAACTCCATCATGAACTAATTTTAAAATCTTATTTTGCATTTTAAAAAGGAGGGAATAGGAAGTTCACCTTTCCCTCCTTATTCCATAGAAGTAACCTGCAATGATCACGGCAATTATCAGGAGCGCCGCTAGGAGGTACATCAACGTGGTTTTTGGAGTTTCTGAAGTATTTTTTGTCACTTCGTAGGCTTTTCCAGTTCCACCTCCCCCTCCACCGTTCTGTTGATCCTTCAAGGGATCGTATTTATTGGATTTTGTGATGTTACTTACTGCACCCTTGATCTGATCGTTACCCAGTGAAGTTATTAGGTTTTTGCCGCTGCTGTTTCCACTTCCTATACCATTACCTGTCCCTGTACCTTTGCCATTCCCATTACCACCACCAGTTCCGTTACCTGTACCGTTACCTGTTCCATTACCGTATCCGTTACCGTTACCATTTTCATTATCCTTGGCAGCCAGAACCCTGAAGGTTTCTGGTCTCGTATACGGTTGTAAACCTATTCCATTTTGTCCATTTATTGTAAGGGATTTGAATGATGCAGTAAATCTTAAAGATTTGCCCTCTGCACTGGGCAGCACCCTTGTGGTTATTATCAAAGTTTTTAAATGCCCCCTTCCGGCTGCTCTCATCTGGAAAACGTTCCATACTCCTGTTGAGGATTTGTAATCCTGCATTGTTCTGTCAGGCACAACGTGTGACACGTACTGCAATCCTTCAGGTATTAGGGCATATATCTCTAGATTTTCCCAGTCGTATATTCCATCGTTACTGGCTGTCACAGTCAGATATACAGTGTCCCCCACATGTACAGGTTGTGGGCTTACAGAAACACTCAACTCTGCAGATACGGGACTTATAACTGTAAATATTAGAGTTAATCCCAGTATTATGGTTGGAATAACCGATTTTTTGAAGTTCATCTTTTTCACTGTGTTCTATTTAATTTTATTGATTGAATTGGATTTTTATAGGAGGAGAAGGTCCATACAAGTATCTGATAATTTTTAAAATTGCACTACTACATCCTAAAAAAAGAATCTCCTCATTTGAGGAGATTAGGTTAAAACCCATTTATTGGCCCATCTTGTTTGATTTTTGTACTGCCAGTAGTAAATCCATCCTTTTTTCCATTTGTACTTGGTAACGTAGGTGTATTTTACCTTGTACTTGGTTCTCCATTTGCCCCTGTACTTGTATTTGACCTTGGTGTAGTGCTTGACCTTGAACTTGTAGGCTGCCCTGTACTTTCCCCAGTACCTGAGCTTTTTGTAGGGAATTTTCACAGTGTAGCTGTAGGCAACTGATTTGTAGATCTTATATGCCGCATATTTCACAGGTGAAATATTTCCTGATGAATCAACACCTATGTACTTCAAAACTGTGGATGAGATTATACTCAAAGGTCCTGTGTACTTCGTGCTGTTTTTAGTCGGATCTGTACCGTTTAGAGTGTAGTAAATATCTGCAGTTTCATCTGAACTTAAATTCACACTCTGAACTGAGTAGTAAGAACCTCCGGCATGGTTAACAGTTACATTAGGTGCTGTGACATCTTTTATTATGTATGTTTGTGTGTAAACAGAACCCCAGTTATTTGCAGAGTCCACAGCTGCAAATTTGAGTTCAGTTGTATTTTTGAGGGATATTGACCCTAAGTATAAAGTTTTTGTGCTACTCGTTCTTGGATCGCTACCGTCTGTGGTGTAGTAAACAGTTGTTCCATGGGTGGATGTTATATGAACTGTCTGTGTTCCATTGTAGTTACCCCCACTAATATCGGCACTTGCGTTGAAGGGTACAAGGTATGCATACTTCAACTGGGAGTTTGCAGTTATGTAACTCACGTTTGGGATTCCCAGTGAAGTTAATGCAAAGGATATCCAGTGTCCTGCACCGTCAATCGTGTCTATGTTACTCCTGATCCATCTAGAACCTTCTTTGTAGGCGTATTTCAAGTTACCTGTCATGAAATCCTGATACACTATTAATGGACTTCCAGATTTAGTTAATACGAGTTTACTGGCTGAAGAGGATAAACTATCAACTGTTTCCGTGATCCACTGTGTACCATTCCAGTAAGCATATTTAAGACTCCCACCATCTGCAGTATCAAGTACGTAACTTATGTAGGGGTTTCCTGAGGCATCCAGTGCAAGAGAATTCCACTCACCAACCATGTCTGCTGATTGATCAACTATGCTCATCTGCCAGGTACCTGAAGCTGTTCTTTTAGCGTACCTTAAACTGCCCTTTTGGGAAGTTTTGGAGATGCTGTAGTAACTTATACAGGGATTACCTAAAGCATCAAGTGCAAGAGAATTCCATCTGCCATCACATAATGCAACATCCTCTGTAAACCAACCAGTACCACTTTTGTACATGTACTCCAGTTTTCCACCCGTTATATTGTAAAAACTGATTCTTGGCTCGTCGTTGTACAGAACAAGGTTTATGTTCGTGATATCATCACCTAAAACATTAGCAGGATAGCTTGTGGCCAGTGTAATGATATGCCAGCCCGTTGCATCCTTGTAGGCATATTTGAACATGTTTGGGTTGTCTGAGCCGAATTCCTGCTTGTAAACTATGTGGGGATTGTTCATGGAGTCCAGTGCAAGTGAGAGGTAGTAACCAGAACCTGATCTTGTTGATTCCACAGTTTCTACGTGCCATCCACTACCATCCTTGTAGGCGTACTTAAGCTGAGGATATTCTGTTGACGATTTTACAGTCTCGTAATAGGCTATGTGTGGATAACCTGCTGAATCCATGACTATGGAATTGTACATGGTGTTGTTGGTGTTTAAAACTGTACTGTTCCATGTACCACTTGACGAGGGTTTGTTTAATGTGTAAACTTCTGTTGTCACATTTGAGATGTGTCCTGAATTATCAACTGCTATGAACTTCAGGAACGTTGTTCCTATGGTGTTGATACTTATTGGCCATGTGTAGAGTGTACTGTTGGTTGTTGGATCCGTGCCATCCAGAGTGTAATATATCCTGGGATTGGGATCCATTTCATCCGCTGCAGTCAATCTAACAACCTGATCCATGGTGTAAGAGCCACTTGGAAGATCTGCGGATGTTAATGGTGCCTTAACATCCACCATGGTGTAATTTTCTTTGTAGAGTGGGCTCCAGTTGCCTGTTGCATCCAGAGCAGCGAATTCAAGTAAAGTACTGGTGTTTATAGTGATTGGGCTTGAGTAAACGTTCCTTGTGCTGCTCGTCCTTGGGTCTGTACCATCCGTTGTGTAGTAGGTTTTTGTGCTGCTTGCATCTTGGGTTGTCAGTACCACGTTCTGTGTAATTTTGAAGGTTCCATTTACGGGATCGGCTGTGACCGTTGGTGCTGTTTTGTCTATGTTGTAGTTCATTGTAACCACGTCTGAACATCTTCCAAGGGAATCCACTGCCATGAACTTCAGGATCGTTAATCCCTCTGTACCGAGGTTTATGGGCCCATTGTACACATTACTGCCTGTGGTTGGATCTGAACCGTCCAGAGTGTAGTATATCTGAGGAGTCGGATCCTGCGAGTCACTGGCAGATAGTTGAACTGTTTTATCTGTGTTGTAGGAACCGCTTGGAAGATCTGCTGAAACATCCATAGCATGAACGTTTATTATGCATGTTTCTTCATCACTACCGTATTCATTGGTGACAGTTAGTTTGACAGTGTAGTTACCACAGTTCATGTATACATGGGTTGGGTTCTCATCTGTGGATGTGGTTCCATCTCCAAAGTTCCATATGTAGCTTAAGGATCCCTGTCCACTTGAGTGGTCTGTGAACTGGACTGTAAGTGGATCAGTACCTGTACTTGGACTTGCTGTGAATGATGCTAGGGCATTTGGTGAACCCTGTACAGCGTATCCACTTGGACCTCCAGTGTTACCTGGAAGTATGCTGTTCGTCCAGAGCATTCCCTGTCCCTGGCTGGTGTTCCAGTTCCATGCGTAAACATTGAATGCAGCCAATGATATAAGGTTTTCAAAGGTGTAATCCACCTTTACTGTTCCATTGTTGATGAACTGTGTATTTCCTCCAGGATAGTTGCCTCCAAGCAGACCAGCGTGGAGGTCTATGAACATTATGGAGAATGCGTTGGATTCATCACTGGTATTTTCACCGTAGTAAATTGGGTAATTGGCATTTCCAGCTGTGGGCTTCCAGCTCTGAGGTCCGTAGATGAAGTCGCTCTTGTCGAATGTTTCATCAAGTGATGTTGTTTGGTATGTAACATTTCCAACTGAAGGTCTTTGATTTTCAACCCCGCTGGGTGTCCAATTGTAACCACTTGCTGTTATATGCACCTTGAAGTTGTCAGGTATGGTTCCGTTGACTGCGAGCATCAGAATAATATTATCCTGATATCCTCGCCCCCCTGTATCAACAACATAAAAAACTCCTGACTGGTTTGACGTGAATGTGTACTGTCCGCAGTTAAAAGGAGTAGAATTATCACCAACATGAACGTTAGAACTGTTGGCAATGTGGACTGCATTTAATCCTCCATTCGCTGAGTCCTGTGATTGGATGTAGTAGGTGCCGTTTTGATTGGTATCGAAACTTAAACCTTCATCATTTGCCATATAAACGTATATATTACCATGATTGGTAAGTACGGTTGTGTTGTTGGTGGAGTTCACAGAATCCGCTGAAACACTTCCAACTGACCATATCAGTACTGCAAACAAAATAATGAAAGTTATTACATTTTTCTGCATTTTTACCTCCTTTTTGGTTTATATTCCTTTGAATTGGTTGAGAGTATTTGATATGTAATGCTTTACATATCCAAGTATATATAGAGTTCTGATCATCTAGAGAAGATCTCAAATAAATAAGATTGTAATATTTTAAAAAAATATTAATAGTTCTTAAGGAACTGTGCACGTGATATATCAGCCCCGATCCACAACATTCAACACACCACCCTCCTCTTCAACAAAAGGATATTCTACCACCTAAAGCTGGTTTTAAGCAGCCTGAGGATTGTTTATAGTTTCCCTCTTGATAAAATACGGCCGTCAAGGGACATTTCATCGACGTGCTCGGATCCTCCTTGGCCTGGATGACCGCGGAGGTGTTGTGAGATGTGTAGGGGAGGTCATGATGGTCTTAAAGCTGGTGACGTGCTACACCACGATGTGATAGTTTTCACCAATTTTTCCTGCTATTTATCGCGTAAATGACTCTGTTCCATGGATTCAAGGTTTTCTGTATCTATATAAATCATTAAACCTTCGATTATTTTTTTTAGTTTAATGCTTTCTATTTTAAGAGTAATGAGATATGATAATAGATACGTATCGATTTAAGATTCTTAAGCTTTAAAATTGTTTAGTACATGGTTTAAGGAATTATGTTCTGAAGTAGATGAAAATAATGAATTATTTCAAACAAATAAAAAAAAAGGTTTATTTTTATAATTTTTGAAGAAATCCACATAATCAATTTTTTAAAATTAGAATCTTCTTTTGATTTCTGTTTATGAAGCTGTCTCATATTTCAGAATTTGCAAAAAATAAGGGCAAATAACTCTTTAAATTCGAAAATAAGCAAAATTATACGTGTCAAAGTAATTATAAAACATCCTCTTTATGTTAAAAAAATAAAAATTTGGGGAATTTTTTTAGGTTAACACGTTTTTGGTTGCATGTTTGGTTACGTATCTGTAGACCCAACCGTATTTCCATTTGTAGGTCAGTTTGTGCTTCCAGTAGGACTTCCACTTGAATTTCCATTTACCATGGGATTTGTACCAATGCTTGTACCAATGCTTGTAGTACCTGTAATAGTAGTGTTTGTACCAACCCTTCTTGTAGTAATCCTTCACAACGTAACTGTAACGCACAGACTTATAAATACGATACTGCTGCGTATAAATCAGTGATTGATTACCAGCAGCATCCCAAGCAGTGTAATTCAGCTTCTTAGAAGTCTTAACACTAATAGGTCCAGAATACTTCATACTCTTCCGGGTTGGAGTTGTACCATCCAAAGTGTAATAGATCTCAGACAACTCACTCGCAGCCAAAACCACACTCTGAGGGCCGTTGTAACTACCGCCCTTAGGAGTAACATTCAAAACCGGAGCCACAGTATCCAAAACAGTAATGTAGCCTGTTTTTGTCTCTGTGTTACCCACATTTGCGTTAGATGCCGTCAGTTTAACAGTGTAGTTCCCAGCTTTAGCATAAGTATGAGTAGGGTTCTGCAAATTACTTGTGCTTCCATCTCCAAAGTCCCAACTCCAACTTGTAGGACTGTTAGCACTCTTATCAGTGAACTGAACCGTCAATGAATTATTACCACTTGTAGCGTTGGCTGTGAAATCAGAAACGGGCCTAGGAGTTCCTATAACGTTGTAACCACATGCTGAGTTGTAGCTTGCTTGTGGTATTCCAGTTCCCCAAGCACAAGCGGATAACCATCCGTAAGCTGCAAATGCCGCAAAGTTCTCTAAATTGTGGAAAGTATATGTAACTTTTATAGATCCTGAATCAATTTCGTTAGGAATTTGATCTGTAGTAGTAAATGCTCCCACATTCAGATCTATGAACATGAGATGGAACTGATTATTAGGATCGTTCACATCTTCCCCGTTGTATATTGGATAATAATCTTGAGTGTTGTAGGGTCTCCAGTTCTGCTGGTAAATGAAATCACTCTTGTAGAATGTTTCATTGAGAACATTAGTTACGTAAGTGATGTTGCTAGGTAGACCTTTTGGGTTTGTTGTAGAAACTGGGAATAAAGTGTAAGTATAACCACTCGAAGTAATTGTAACACTGAAATCATTAGCTATGGTACCGTTCACGGCAAGCATTAAAATAGCATCATCTAAATGTCCAATACCTCCATTAAACGTGACATAAAAGGTACCTGTCATGTCAGTAGTGTTTGTAAAGCTGTATGTATTAGTTTGCCCCGGGAAAGGCTTAATATTAGGATCTGTTGACAGCTGAATCGGATTTGTACCACCATTACCCTTAGCTATATAATACGTCTGAGGAATGTAAGGGTAAACTCCACCGTTATCTTTTGTAACTCCATTGGGCATATCGTACTTCACACCTGCATCATTTGCCACAAAGAAACTAACACCATTTTTACTGGTAAAGACATTAGAATCGTTCAAAACATTGATACATTTTGATATTGTCTTAGTACTGCTTCCAGCAGAGTTTGTTGCTGTTAAACTGACATTGTAACTACCTAATGTTGAGTATGTGTGGGTTGGGTTCTGTTCTGTACTTGTAGTCCCATCACCCAAATCCCAGTTCCAACTTGTAGGATTGCCTGTGGATGTGTCTGTGAAATGAACGGTTACATTGTTTACTCCCCAGTACTTGTCCGCAGTGAAATTGGCAGAAGGCACATCAGCTGCTGAAACAGCTCCGCTGAACATGAGCACTGCAGCACAGATAAGCACTAAAAATATTATATTTTTCTGCATTTTTACCTCCTTTTCAATTGGTTTTAGTAAATTATGTCGATTAACATTGTTAAAATAATAAAATCGACATGTGCAAATTTGCTTATCCAAGTATATAACCTTTGAGGGAATATTAAAGAATATTAAATAATTGATACATAAATTAAATGGTTTAAAATAATCAAAATGGATAAAAGAGAGATATAACAGATTTAATATATTAATAAAATTTTAATGAAAATTAAAAAATAATTAAACCATGAAATAACCTAAATATTAAAATAAATGTAATTAATCATCTATTTAAACTTTTAAACCTTTTTAAATCTAGTTATAGCAGAAAAGATATTCCGTTTAGGGGGTACGATTGATATTTTTAATACATATGAAAAAATGGCAAAAATGACTTAAAAATTAAAAAAAATCGATTTAAAAATCATAATTATATATTAAAAATATAATATGAATAAAATAAGATTTTAAATCATTATAATCTCTTATTTACTGGAAATAGGATAAGAAAATGCCTTTACGCGTTCTGAAAACTCCTCAAGCCGTGAGGCCATTCCCTTGTAGTGGGGCAAATAAGCCTCGTAGAAGGTTAAACGATTGGGATCGATTCCCTCAAGGATCAATCCATCCTTAAGTTCTTCATATTTTTCTTTTATCATGTTTTCTGCACCACTTCCAGATGCATTAACTGTACCATCACCAAGGAATATTCCAGCTGCACCCCCCTTGAAGGCATGGAGGATGTGTTTCAACTCCAGCCTTGCAACCGATGGAACACGAATTATACGCACGTCAGAGGGGTAGCTAACCCTGTTAAGCCCTATGTTGTCTGCAGCAACGTAGGCGATCTTTTCATCCAGAAATGCCAGTATTTTCGAGTTTTCGTCCTCAAGACATCCATCTATACGTGCAAGTATCTCAGAGTCACTGCTTCCCGGTAGTTCAATTGCATCAATGGGACACTTCGATGTGCAGTTACCGCAGCCCCTGCAGGTGAGGGGATCAACGTCAGCATAATCCTCCATGTGTATGGCACTGTTGGGGCAGTGTTCAAGGCATTCACCGCAGTTGTCACAAGCATCTTGATTTATCACTGCGAATCTTGGTTCGATCTGAACCGTGCCCTGGGCCAGGAGCTCTGAAACCTGGGAAGCTGCAGATCTTGACATGTTTATGGCCTCTGTGATGTCCATGGCACCCTTTGCAGTTCCGCATACGAAGATACCCGGAACAGTTGTCTCGGTTGGGTTGAGCTTGGGGTGCTTCTCCTTCACAAATAGCTCGGGGGTTAAGCTCACACCCAGTGTTTCTTCGAGGGATTCTGCACCATCTGATGGTTTGAGGGCGCATGAGAGCACAACCATGTCGGTTTCAACCTCCAGAAATCCACCACCAAGTGTGTCCTCAACCCTTGTAATCAGGTTTTCGTCCCTGTCCCTTAATACCTCAGCAACCTTTCCCCTTAGGAATCTTATGCTCTTTTCTCCCTTCTTCTGGGTTTCGAAGTAGTAGTTCTCGTAGGTGCCAGGTGTTCGCATGTCTGTGTAGCAGATGTAAACCTCGGTGCCCTTGAAGTGGTTTGCAATGTAGTTTGCATGTTTCAGGGCAACCATGCAGCATATGGTTGAGCAATGGGGGATGGAACCTGTTTTTCTGTCCCTTGAACCCACACACTGAACCATTACCATCCTTCTGGGCTTTTCCCCCTTTGATGTTATTAGTTGTCCAGATGTGGGTCCGTTGACAGCCAGCATCCTTGCAAGCTCCATCTGGGTTATCACATCCTCTTCAACACCGTATTTGAACTCTTCCTTATCCCTTGGGTCCAGTTCCTGGTAGCCCGTGGCAATAACCAGTGATCCAACGTTCAGGGTTACTGTGCTTGCCTCTGAATCCAGTTTTATGGCTCCTGCAGAGCATGCATCCACGCATGAACCGCACCTGATGCATGAATCAACATCAACAGTGTAGGATCCTGGAACTGCCTGGGGGAATGGCCTGTAAACTGCCTTTCTGGTTGAGAGGTTGGCATTCCACTCATCAGGTACCTCAACCCTGCAGCTTCTTGAACATTCACCGCAGGATGTGCAAATTTCAGGGTCTACCATGTAGGGTCCACTTCTGATCTTGACCTTAAAGTCCCCTGCGTGTCCTGTTACCTCTTCAACCTCGGAAAGGTTTAAAACCTCTACGTTTGGATGGTCTGCAACCTCACCCATTATTGGGCCCAGGGAGCACATTGCACACTCCTCGGTCAGGGTGTCTGCAGAGAAGACCTTTCCTATCTTGAACATGTTCCCACCTATGGTTGGGCTCTTCTCAACCAGGTAAACTTTAATGTTCTGCCTTGCAAGGGAGAGTGCTGCCGTTATACCTGATATTCCCCCTCCCATGACCAGGGCACTTTTAACAATGTGTAGATCCATGTTTTTTCTTGGCTTTGCATTTTTCATTGCCATTATGGACGATCTTACCATGTCGATGGCTCTAAGAGTTGGATCCGGGTCCTTATCTATCCAGGCACACTGTTCACGTATGTTGGCAACGTCCACCATGTACCTGTTGATGCCTGCTGCTTCGGCACAGTCCCTGAACTCTTCCTGGTGTATCTCCGGTGAACAGGCTGCAACAACGATTCCGTCAAGATCAGAAGATTTTATCCTGTCCTGCATCATCTTCTGCCCATCAACTGAACAGAGGTAAGGATTTTCATCCATGAAAATCAGATCTTCATCCTTCAGGGCATATTTAAGCCGTTCAATATCTATGGCTCCTTTTATGTTGTCTCCGCAGTGGCAGATGGAGAGTCCCACTTTTTTTTCCATAACATCCTGGTTCTTCATTCTCCCACCCCTATTCCATATTCTTCAAGGAAGGGTTCCACAGGGACTGCGTGCATGTCCATTCCAATATCACCGGGTTTTGCCCCCATTAGAAGTGCCAGAAGCTCTGATATGTATAAGACAGGTATCTCTCTGTTTAATGCATCACCTAAAATGGATTCCTGGTAGTAATCCAGGTTGAAGGTGCATTCAGGGCACTGGGTTACGATGATGTCTGGTTCTGCCTCTGATATGCTTGCAAACTTCCTCCTCAATATTTCACGGGGGTATTCCATTTCTATGATGGATCTGCGGAGACCGCTTCCACAGCACAGGAACTGTTCAGAGTAATCAAGGACCTCACATCCCAGTTTTTTAAGGGTTTCATCCAGCACCGTTGGTTTTTCGAAGCTTCCTGATCTGACGTCCTTGAAGAAGAACTTGGAGTAGTGACAGCCGTGGTGGGTGACTGCCCTTACTCCCTCAAGGGAGTGAAGGGTTTTTTCCAGTATGTCATCCATCTTCGTGAGAAAAACATCTGAAACATGGTTTATCTCAGGGCTGACGTCGTAGTTTATGTTAACTTCTTCCATCACATCTTTAACCTGTTTTTCAAGCTTTTCTTCCTTTGAAAGTAATTTTTTACAGTCCTTGAGGTTGCTGTAGGATGTTGGGCAGGTGCAGATAATGTTAGGGTTGTCTGAACCTGCTGCAAGGGAAAGGTTGCGTGCGTTGATTGCCAAATTGGTTTCAACGGGCATGACACCCTCATGAACTGCGAATCCTGTGCAGGATGATTGGCGCGGATCATCTGTGTAATCCACACTCAATGCATCCATAACGTACCTTATGGAGATTTCTATGCCCGGATAAACCGATCCTGCAATGCAGCTTTTGAAGAGGTAGTAATTGTTGAGGGGTACGGGTGCAAGTTCTTCCTGACTCATTCTTCATCCTCCATGAAGCCTGTGAGTTTCATTATCTGCCTTATCTGAGAGAGGGATTCCTCTGGAATTGATACCTTCCTTGAATCATCATTTAGGTATCCCAGATCCTCCCTCCTTGAAGGGTTGCCCCTGCACCTTTCATACGTCCTTTCTCCGAAGGCTTCAAGGAGGTCTATGTCCTGGGTTGATGGCAGGAATGTTTCTCCCCTTGTGTAGAGGTTGTTTTTGAGTTTTCTTGAGAGCTCCATGATCTCTGCTGGTGCATCTTCTCCCATGACCGATCTCGTTTGGAAGGCCTGCAAACCCAGCACTGCCTTGCAGTTTCTGGGGCACCTGGCCCTGCAGGAGTAGCACTGCCCACACTTCCATATCAGAGATTTGAAATCATCTGATTCTGTCTCGTTGAACATGAATCGTCTCATTATGTCCCTGGGCTTGTAATCTGGGTAGAGGTACGCTGAAGGACAGCTTGCTGTGCATCTACCACACTGTATGCACTTTTTGAATCCACTCTTTTTGAGGCGTATGTCCTTAACTGGCTTTTTATTCCCTTCAATCTTGATTCGCCTCATCCCCTCAGATGGGGTGATCTTCTCATTTTCTTCCATCTTCATCTTCCCATAATATATAAGCTTTGAATTCTCTTTGAATCGTTTTTTGCAGTGTTTTATCCGGATCATTCATTGAATTGTTTTAAAACAGGTAAATAAAAAAATGAAGAATTGATCCGTACTAACCACGATCCACAACCTTCAGCTCACCGTTGTTTTCTTCAACGAAAAGAACTATTTTACCGCCCAATGGACATGTTTTAAGCAGTCTGCCCTGGGGATTGTTGATGGTGCCCTCGGTGATGCTGCGACCGTCGAGGGTGAATATTTCGTCAACACCTGCCTTGAAGAGTTCTTCAGCAGTTTTTGTGTATCCTTTAACATCGGCTGTGCCCATTCTCAGGAACCTGCCGTCGTATTTACAGTGGGCCAAACCCAAACCTGCCATCGCCCCGATAACCCCATCTTCCGTACCGCCAAGACCTTCAAGTCGCAGTTTCAGGTTATCTGCCAGGCTTCTTGCCTTTTCCTGGTTCAGAACTGTGCACTTTGCATCTATCCCGAATGCAAGTAATGCAGGTGCTATCTGGCTTTCATGAGCCACAACAAGCCCTGGATCGCTTCCCTCCATGAAGTCTGCCATCATTTCCTCTTTAACTTGTTCAAATATGTTGTCCAGAGATTCTGATCCGCTGTCCTGTATCTGGATAACTGCACAGGTGTTGTGGGAGGTGTAGGGAATATCAGGATGGTCGTAAAGCTGGTGGCGGGTGACACCGTAGATCTGATAATCCTTTGAAAGTTTACCTGCTATTGTACGGGCTAAAGATCCCGTTCCTCTGGATTCAAGGTTGTCTGTATCGTCCATGCTTACGTAAATCATTGTGAACTCCTCTGATTAGTTTTTTAGGTTTGTAATCATTACCAATATATCAACTATGCGAGATGTTAATATATACATATCTATTTTTGGAGTTGATGCTTTAAAATAAGTAATTCAAGTTTAGAGTTTTTAGGAACCTAAAAAAAAGAAAAATTGGGGAAAATTTTTAGTATCTGCCGGTTTTAAACCTGAAGGTGTAGGATTTCATCAGTTTGTTACCAAATGCATCTGAAACAACACCAGCAGGTACATAAACAGTGTACCACATGTAAGCTGATTTTTTACTGTTCAACTTGATGGTTAACTTGTTTCCACTGATATATTTACTGATACTGACTTTCTTACCTTTACTGTTCTTCACGTAGATATGAGACCACAAAGACTTACTGTACAACTTGATATTCTCACTAAACGTGATCACAATGGTTTTGCTGGTTGATCTAGAAACATCCGTAGCTTTGTTCTTCGGATTGGTGGATCTCACAGTAGGTGCCACCTTATCAATCACGTACCTGGCAGTGTAAACCGGTGAAACATTACCAGCCTTATCCACGGCCATATACCTGAGCGTCGTGGTACTACCAACCGTAAACGCGCCAGAATACCTTTTACTACTCGTAGTTGGTGTACTACCATCAGTAGTGTAGTATATAATTCCTGCCTCACTCATACTGAGCGCAACAACCTTATTGATGTTGTAAGTTCCAGCCTTAACACTAACCCCCGCTGTAGGAGCCACCTTATCAACAGTGTAAATCTGCGTTTTCGTTACAGCCCAATTACCCGCATCATCCACAGCAGCATACCTAAGCGTAGTCGTGTTACTGATTGTTATTGGAGCTGTGTATACTGTTCTGGTTTTGCTCGTCTGTGGGTCGCTTCCATCAGTTGTGTAGTATACAGTTGCCCCTGCATCATCACTCGTAAGTGCAACACTTTGAGCAGTGTTAAACACTCCAGCAGTCTCATTTACACTAACCGTAGGTGCAATGGTATCAATTGTGTAAATCTGTGTTTGTGTTGCTGCCCAGTTACCTGCAGCATCCACTGCGGCGTACTTGAGTGTGGTGTTGTTACTGATCGTTATCGGAGCTGTGTATGCTGTTCTTGTACTGCTCGTCTGTGGATCGGTATTATCGGTTGTGTAATAGATCGTGGTGTTTGTATCATCGGTTGCAGTCAATTTAACAGTCTGATTACCGTTGTACAACTTACCAGGCACATCCACGCTAACAACAGGTACTGCTGTGTCTATGTTATAGGTCTGTGTGTAAACTGGACTTAATAGGTTGCTAGTTGAGTCTATTGCCAAGTAAGACAATGTGCTTGTAGAACCTATGGTAATATTACCCTTGTACGGTGTGAGTGTACTTCCATTGATACTGTAATAAATGGTTGCATTGGCATCATTCGCTGTTAAAGCCACAATCTGACTACCATTATAGCAACCAGTTGTCACATTAGCAGACACAGTCAAAATAACCATGAGATTGCTTGTTCCGTCACTGGTACAGTTCAGATAGGTGTTATCACCAGGAAAACTAACCGTTACAGGATAAGTGCCCGCATCTTCTTTAACAGTGAAACTCACTTTAGCCACACCATTGCTATCTGTGGTGGCAGTGTAACTCTTTCCATTCACATAGAAAGTCACTGTTTTACCAGATAATGCATTACCATTTGAATCAGTTAATGTAGCGGTTAAATTCACAGAACTACCACCAACACCAGTCACATTACCCACCATAACAGTAGTATTTAACTTGTTTATCTCCACTGAAACAGTCTGATCATCAGTTGTACCATTAATCAAACCCACAACAGTTGTATTTGCAGTGAAAGTCGTAGTTGCAGTACCATTCACAGTAGGAATAGCCACAGGACTGAAACTTCCTAATGCACTACTGAAAGTCACAACAGTTCCATCAGGGATGTGTACACTGGCAGGGTCAATACTGACCACATCCGTACCATTCCAGACGTTGTTGAAGCTGACAGTCACAGTAGCAGTACCTCCCTTGGTAACGGTAGTTGGATCAACTGTTTCAATCATGTATAGCCAGTTACTGTATTCGATTTTACCACCGGAAACATATATCTGACTGGACGGGTCACTGTTGGAACCCCACCAGTTGTACTGAGCATTCATGGAATTACAAGCAGAATCATCATAAATACTACTACCGTAGGTTGCCGTGTTGTTGACAAACACACAACCAATCAGAGAAGGGAGAATACCTCCATTTTCGATAGCACCGCCGCCTGCATAGGTTGCATTAAGGGTTGCTGTGTTGTTTATGAACGTGCAATTACTCAGAACACCAATAGTTCCATCTGGACGATTGACGATAGCTCCACCAGCCACAGCAGAGTTATTTTTAAAAACACAACCTGTAATATTCATATTACCACTATTACATAAGGCTCCACCAGAATATCTTGTTGATTTATTGTTTAAGAAGGTACAACCAGTCAAAGTAGCGTTCTTCCTATTGAAGATAGCTGCTGAACTATCTGCAGTGTTATTCATGAAAGTACATTCATTCACAGTCAAAGGACCCCAACTATAAATAGAACCCCCAGTTGCTGCAGTGTTATGTGTAAAACTGCATTTACTCAGATTTAAAGTAGCAGCATCACCATTGAGAATAGCACCACCCCAACCAGTTGCTGCAGTGTTACCTGTGAATGTGCAGTTAGTAGCATTCAGAGTACTGTAAATGCCAAAGCCATTGGTAACAGGACCATTGCAAATGGCACCTCCATCACCAGCTGTGTTATTGGTGAAACTACAACCACTCACAGAAGTTATAGTACCAAAATTGCAGATAGCACCCCCATCCCCACGGACAGCTGTGTTATTGGTGAAAGTACAGTTACTCACTGAAACAAGAGTACCGTTGTTGTAGATTGCACCACCACTAGAGGATGCGCAGTTATCGGTAAAAGTACAATCAGCAATACTCAAAATTCCAGTGTTGTAGATTGCACCACCCCTATAGAATGTGTAGAGATACGTGTACTGATAAGTTGCGTAGATATCACTCTGATATACCGAGTTACCTGTTAAAGTACAATTAGCAATACTTAAATTTCCATTGTTGTAGATTGCACCGCCCTGAACTGCTGAACCATTTTTAAGGGTTAAATTACTTATTGAAACGGTTATCCCGGGGTTGATGGTGAATACGTTACCTGGGATTGTACCTGTTAAAGTGGCTCTCCTGAATCCGTATTCGTCCATGGTAATGGTGAACATGCTACCTGAGCTTGTTGCAGTTACTATAGTACTTGTCTGACCATCACCAACAATATTCACATTACTACTGATGGTTAAGCCAGAGTTTCCAGTTCCGGTGTAGTTTCCAGCTAACACATGAAGCTTACCACCGTCAACAACACACCTTAAACTATATTGTAGGGTTTTAAATGGATTAGATACTGTCCCGCCCCCTATTATGTCGTTACCAGTTGGTGAAACGTACACGTCATTCAACTGAACAATAAGGTAGTTGGTTCCATTGTTGGATGAATCATGGTAAATTGAGTCACCATCAAAACTAGCAATCAAACTGTAAATACCAGCTTTACTAGTGGCATAACTCACTGTAACTGATCCATTGCTATCTGTGGTGGCAGTGTAGTTGGTTCCGTTTACGTTTAGGGTCACTGTTTTATCAGGAAGACCTTTACCATTTTCATCGGTTAAGGTAGTGGTTAGATTAACTGTATCACCATTAGTACAGGTTACATTATTTACTAGGATGTTGGTGGCTAATCTTACAGTTATATTTGATGAAAGTGTTTGATTATCGGTTGTGGCATTAATAGTGCTATTACCTAGTGTGGTTGCAGTGAAAATCGTAGTTGCAGTACCATTGATGGTTGTTACAGTCACTTGACTGAAAGTTCCCAGGTCACTAGTGAATGTCACCACAGTTCCATCAGGTATAGTTCCATCCATAGGATCGATACTAACCACATCAGTTCCATCGTAGATGTTGTTGAAATTGGTGTTGAAATTGACAGTTACTTTAACTGTGCTACCGTTTACAATGTTAGTTGTGTCCATAGCCATAGTCATGTACAGCCAGTTATTGTAATCCACGTTACCATAGATCTGGCTTGCAGGACTGTTATTGGAACCCCACCAGTTGTACTCTGCATTAAACGTACCAGTACCCATGTAAATAGTACTGCCTGATGTTGCTGTGTTATTGGCAAAGGAACTGTAGTGGACGTTAGTAGTACCAGAAGCAGTATTCTGAATAGCACCACCCATATTTGCGGAATTACCAGTAAAAACACAACCAGTTACAGTTAGAGTACCCCGGTTCCAGAGAGCACCACCCTTAGGCGCCTTGTTATTTGTGAAGGTACAGTTACTCAAATAAGTAACCTTAGCAGTATCACCAAAAACAGCCCCAGCAAAAGTAGTTCCATTGTTACCTGTAAAAACACTGCTCGTAACATTTAAAGTACCATAATTATAGATACCAGCAGCAGAAGCAGCTGTGTTACCAATGAACGTGGAATTACTCACAGTCAAAGAACCTGCATTGTAAATAGCACCACCAGATGAAGTTGCCCTGTTACCAGTGAAGGTACAATTCGTAATATTCAAGGTACCACTATTTTTAATGGCTCCACCATTGGTAGTTGTGGTTCCGTTTGCAAATGTTAAATTGGTTATTACAACATTTAATCCGGAGTTGATGGTGAATATGTTACCTGAACCTGCAGCATTTATTGTAGTAGACTTCTGGCCGTCACCAACAATCTTCACATTCCTAGTGATGGTTGAACCATAGTTACCAGTTCCAGTGTAGGTTCCTGCTTTTAAGTGTACTGTACCACCAGAAACCACGTTATCCAACGCTTTCTGAATAGTAGCATAAGGATTACTACTCGTTCCATCACCAGTTGCATCGTTACCTGTCGTTGAAACATAAGCATCGTTCAACAGTACCGTGATGTAGTTTGTTTGTGTTATTGTATTGTTTCCAGCATCATTACTTGCCGTTAAGCTAACGCTGTACTTACCAGCCTTTGTGTATTTATGCACTGGATTCTTATCGGTGCTGTTGATTCCATCACCGAAATCCCAACTCCAACTCGTGGCATTACCAGTCGAAGTATCATTGAACTGCACACTCAAAGGTGCAGTACCACTGGTCACGTTGCTTGTGAAGTTGGCAGACGGCACATCAGCCGCTGAAACACTTCCACAAAACATGACCAGTATAACACATAAAAGTGCTAAAAAAATCAAATTATTGCGCATTTTAACCTCCTTCCAATTTATTTTAATTATAATTATGATCCAAAAAGAATCATGAGTTATACTAATCGAAATGTGTATTTAAACCTATCGTTAAAATATGTATTCAACTTCCTTGATTCTGTGAATTGAAATTATTAAAACTGATTTATGGTTTTTAAATCCATTTTAAAAAACTAAATCATTTCAAGTCCCATGAAATCATTTAAATTTAAAAATACGTTGAAAAACAGAATTAGAACATAACCCTAAAGAAATCGAAAGGGTTTCATATGTACAAAATTATGCGTATCGTGTGAAGGGTAGAAAAGTATGAAGGGCACTCTAAAGATGCTCATTTTCAACATGTTTATTAATCCATATCGCATAAACTCAACTCATAATCAAAATTATCGAAATGAATCATCGGTGCTTATACATGAATACCAATAAAATCATCATCATAATCGCGATCATAGTCATTCTAGCTGCAGCCGGCGCATTCTACACTCAATACAGTCCTGCTCCAGCTGGAATGACGAAGATAACTGACATGGCAGGTAACACAGTTATCATCCCCAACCAGGTTAACAAGACCTTTTCAACCGCAGGTTCCGTGACTGTGCTCCTTTACATGCTCGCCCCTGATAAGATGCTGGGCTGGAACTCCCAGAGAAATGCAAGTGCGAACCAGTACGTTCCAGACAGGTACAAGAACCTTCCTGTACTTGGAGGGGGTCAGAAAACCAGCTATGAATCCATAATCGCTAAGGATCCGGATCTGGTGTTCGTTGGCCACACCCAGCAGAACGGCAGTGCAAGCAACGTGCAGGAGAAGTTCGGCTCCATCCCTGTGGTGGATGTTGAGGGTGACAACAACCTAAGCACTGTTAAAGATTCCATAAAGTTCATGGGAACAGTGCTTGGAGAGGAGAATCAGTCAAGCAAGCTCATAAACTTCTACGACAAGGTCATGAACCAGGTCAACGGCACGGTTGCAGCCATACCTGCCTCTGAGAAGAAGAAGGTCTATTACACCAAGAGTGCAGACGGATTAACAACCTTTGCACCGGGTTCAACACAGACGGAGCTCATAAAAATCTGTGGCGGTCAGAACGTTGTTCAGGCACCTGTTTCCAAGGGAGGTATGGGTGTTTCCATCGAGCTGTTGCTGCAGTGGAACCCTGACGTTATCATCACCAGCAGCCAGGATTTCTACGACAGCGTTTATTCAAACCCACTCTGGGCAAACGTGAATGCTGTTAAGAACAAACAGGTTTACATGGTACCTCAATCTCCGTTCAACTGGTTTGAAAACCCTCCTGGAGCCAACAGCATCCTTGGAATAGCCTGGACAGCCAAGGTACTCTACCCAGACAAGTTCCAGAGCATGGACCTCAAATCCCTCACCAAGGAGTTCTACTCAGACTTCTACCACTACAACCTAACGGACAGTGAAGTTTCGAACATACTGAGCTCTTCAGGACTGAAAGAATCTTAAATAACGTGGGATGGAATCTTAAATAATAAGTTCAGAAATAAATTTTAAAATAAGGGTGAGAAGATCTTGTTCAAAGGGTATTTAAAGAACAGAAAAGCGTTGATCAAAGGTTACTCACTGAAGAATGGCGCGTTGGAACATCAAGTACCTGTGCTCTTATTACTGATGGTTCCACTAATTATTCTTTTTTTCGCTTCATTCTTCATTGGTAAGTACCCAATACCTCCCCAGGATGTTGTGATGGCGTTTGCAGCCAAGATCTTCCACACACCATCCAACCTCTCACCAACCATGGAGCTCATAATATTCCAGGTTAGGCTGCCCAGGATACTGGCTGCAATACTCGTTGGTGCAGCCCTTTCAGTTGCTGGAGCATCCTTCCAGGGGCTCTTCAGAAACCCCCTGGTCTCCCCTGACAAGCTGGGTGTTTCTGCAGGTGCAGGTTTCGGTGCATGCCTCGCCATACTGTTATCCATGAGCGCAGTGATGATACAGTTCTCAGCACTTCTGGGAGGCCTTTTAGCTGTGGCTTTAACATACAGCATTGCAAGGGCATTCAGGGGTGTTTCAGTTCTGAAACTGGTTCTCTGCGGTATAGCAATGGAAACCTTCTTCGCAGCACTCATAGCAACCACGAAGTACGTTGCAGATCCCTACGGACAGCTTCAGAGCATCGTTTTCTGGCTCATGGGCAGTCTTGCAAAGGTCACAAACCAGGACGTTATTATGATAGGGATCCCCATCGCTGCAGGAACCATCGTTCTCCTCATGGTGAGGTGGAGGATAAACCTACTCTCAATGGGTGAGGATGAAGCAAAATCCCTTGGAATTGACATCAGAAAGATGCAGGCCCTTGTTATAGGATGCTGCACCCTCATAACAGCATCTGCAGTGAGCATATCCGGCATCATCGGATGGATCGGACTCGTCATCCCCCACGTGGCAAGGATGATTGTCGGCCCGGATCACAAGGTTCTTCTGCCTTCAAGCATCATATTAGGGGCCTTCTTCCTGCTTCTCATAGACGATGTTGCAAGGAGCCTGACAACCATTGAGATACCCCTGGGTATACTCACAGCAATGATAGGTGCTCCCTTCTTCCTGTACCTCCTGAGCAAAGCCATGAACGGATGGTCCAGAGACCTTTAAGAAATCCAGAAACCTTTAAAGAAAATTCAATGGTCACACAAAATCAAAGCTTTTTTTTAATAAGATTTGAAGTCAGAATCTTACATTTCTCAGGATGAAAACAAGCCCATTCCCTGCCCACTCCAGGCCTTGCAAAAAGGTTAAAGTTAGAAAGTACATAACCCAGATCAATTCTTCAAATGTTACATTATGAGAAAGAAAAAATCATCACTGAATACTTAAAAGGCTTTTTAAAGGTGTGTAATCAATTGTTTTAGAATTAACTGCATGCCTTAGTATTTCAGGCAACATTGAAAATTTTTGAATTTACTGTACATCAAGATAATCTAAACGTTTAAAAGTGAGTTAAATGGAGATTAAAGGAATCGTAGTTTCAGGAATGGGAAAAGGAACATATTTCATGTCACAGGATATTTACAGGGAACAGTTCAGGGAAAAACTGAATTTTCAGCCCTTCGTAGGTACCCTCAATATCGGGATAGCCGTGAACAACATCAAACTCCTCAGTTGTATACCACCTGAGAAATTCATTTTGATCAGCGGAAAGGAGAAATTTGGTGATGTTAAGGCATTAAAGGCCACCTTGAACAATGAAGTTGAAGGTGCACTTGTTTTTCCAGTGAAAACCAAGCATCCTCAGGATGTGCTTGAATTCATAGCCGATACAAAGCTCAGAGAAACTTTGAAGCTTGAAGATGGGGATGTTGTTACCCTGAACATTGAATAGGGTGAAGATTAGCCTATCCAACAAAGTTATAAGCATGGATCATAGAACTAGAAATGAAGTAAAAATTGGATTGAAGTGATTTTTTAAACCAAAATTAAAATGAATTAAAGGGATCGTAGCACGTTGGATGTTTAATCCATACTTGATTCTATTAGGTTTTACATTTTAAACTAAGAAGTTGTGATTTAATGATAAACAAAGCACTTGAAGCATTGAAAAACGGAGAAATCGTTTTAATATTTGACAACGACAACAGGGAAAGGGAAACAGATATGATAGTTGCTGGGGAGTTCATGACCCCTGAGCACATGACCCAGATGAGGAACGATGCAGGAGGTCTTTTCTGCGTCCCTGTGTCTGCTGAGAACATGGAAAAACTTGGGGTTCCCTTCATGACAGACATAATGGAAGAGGCAAGTGATAAGTACCCTGTTCTTACCGAGCTCTCACCAAACGACATTCCATACGATGAAAAATCTGCATTCTCCATAACCATCAACCACAGGAAAACCTTCACAGGCATAACAGACAACGACAGGGCCATGACAATCAAGGAACTGGCACTCCTCTGCAAGGAAGGAAAACAGGCTGAATTCGGTAAATACTTCCGGGCACCTGGCCACGTCACCATGCTGAAAGCTGCAGATAAACACGTTCTTGAGAGGAAAGGGCACACAGAAATGAGCATAGCACTCACAGAGATGTGCGGTTTAACACAGGTTGCTGTGTGCTGCGAAATGATGGACGATGAAACAGGCGGCTCTCTGCCAACTGATAAGGCGAAGGCATACGCTGAAGAACACGGCCTCGTGTTCATGAGTGGTGACGATGTTATAGCTGCCTACGAAGAGTTTGCAGCTGGAAAAGAGTAAAGGATCATTGAATTGATTTTTACTTTTTAATTCTAATTCTAATTTTTGAGTCTCTATTCTTTTTCTTTCTTGGATTTTACATTCCTTTTTATAAAAAAAAGTTATTTCATCTAAAAACCTTCAAGATATCCTCAAATGAATCATAACCCCTGAATTCTACTTCTTCAGCCATTCGGATTATCCTGTCAACGTCAAGGTTTTCCTCAACCGTTCTCATTGCGTTGAGGCAGAAATCCTCAAGTTTCAGTTCAACCTCGGGTGTGTTTCCCCTCTCAGCGAGTTTTACCTTTGGAACAGTTTCAACGAAGTCCAGTCCAGTCCTTTTTTTTATGTATGAGGTTGCAGCATCTGCTATGCCTTCATCGTAAACCTTGTTCAGGATGACCCCCCTGGTTTTCAGGCCGAGTTTGCCCATGATCTCGGTGTGGCCTACAAGATCAACGGCAGCAGTTTCAATTCCTCCCTTGTTGCATCCAGACATAAGTACAAGTGGAATTTCAGCTGCCTTTGCTATCTCAGCCCCTGAAAACGGAGTTTTTTCGTTGAGCAGCCCTGTGAATATGCTCATAACACCCTCGATCAGAATGAAATCGTAGCTTCTGGATTTTACATCCTGCAATATGTCCTTCAGGTCCTTCCATCCCAGTCCACCTATCTTTATGGATGAGTAGGGCTGCATCTTCTCCTTGTTGAGGTACAGTGCAGGTACTATGTCCCTGGTGTCAGGGCCAACCTTCAGGACGCAGACCCTGTAGCCACGCTTCCTGAGAACCCCTGCGAGGCCCGTCGTGAGGAAGGTTTTACCGGAATCTGAGCCCGTGCTTGCGATCATAACTGCCCTTGGAGATTTGGAGTGACTGGTTCTGTAATCAACATGTATCCCTGTGTTCACACCTACTTCCTTTCTTATTTCACTTAAAAGGGTTTTATTGGCATCATAGATCTCTTTAACATCATTTTCACCTGCATCTATGAATCTCAGAACGTTTTTAACCAATCCTGGGTTTTCATCCAGGGCACCGTGGACCATGGTTCCAACAACGTTTCCATCATCATTTTTAACCCCTGAAACTATTCTTCGAGGGTTGTTCCTGTAGTTCGTCCTCTTAACTGTGGATTCAATTATGGAGGGTGCATCTCCCCTTATCTCCCCGTAGGTGTGGCAGTGAAACCCTGTTATCCCCTCACCAATCAGCCCATCTGTTAAGAACGACTTTCCTGTGACCTCTGCTTCAACCCTGTCCGTGCCTATCATTGGGTGGAATGTAACATCAAGAAGTCCCAGTCCCTCCTTTTCAACTGGACAGGGTGATTTTCTGCCTATATCCGTCTTGTTTGAGAGCACCTGGAAACCTGAGCACATTCCGAAGATGAACTCACCATCTCTGTCGAGGAGGCGTATTTCCCTTTCAAGATCCTTTGTTAGGCTCTGGGATTCCACTATGCTGCCGCCGGGGATTATGAGGCCGTCAAGTTCCCTGTGGGCAGGTAAGCCGTTGACCATCCCATTGTCCTTGACTAGGTGGGTTGGAAGGTTTCCGAAGTCTTCAAATCCAGGTACAGCACCCTTTACATATAAAAATCCGATTTTTTTCATTTTATCTATTTCCAATTTTTAAAAATGAAATTTTTTTTTAACAAAAATGAATTGATACTGAATTTTTAATAAGCTAATTAATATTTTTAATGGATTTTAACCTGCTTAAAATAAAAAAAAGTTATGAAAGAAGTATTCGCAGTTCCTTTTGAATTCATTGAATGGCTTGAAGTGCCGCCATGAGCTCCATGATCTTGGCATCGTCCAGTGGTTTTGCCTGGAACTGAACTCCCACAGGCACTCCGTTCACGTCTCCTGCAGGCATGCTTGCAGCTGGTATTCCTGCAAGGTTTGCAATCACTGTCAGGACGTCGTAGGCGTACATCTCCATTGGTTCAAGGGATGTTCCTGTTTTGTGTGGTAGTTTTGGAACCGTTGGTCCGCATATGGCATCCACATCCTTGAGGAGTTTGTTCATCTCCTTTCTTATGAGGGATCTTGCCTGGAGGGCTTTTTTGTAGTACTTGCCGCTGAACTCCTGCTGGCTTATGTACGCACCCATGTTGATCCTTCTAAGGACTTCTTCACCGCAGACTTCCTCGATCCTCTCACCGTACTTACGGCCGTCGTACTTCCTTGTTGCTGAGAAGAACTCAACGTAGTTTATGAGGTAGTAGGTAGGTAGGCACATATCGATGTGATCGAAGCTTAATTCAACAACTTCTGCCCCTGCCTCCTCCATTTTATTGATGCTTTCTTCAATTATATTAACGATCTTGTCGTCTGACACGTCCTGGAACTGCTTGACCACCCCCAGTTTAACACCCCTGAGTGAACTTTCTGGATCTGCCCCTGCCTTCTCTGCAATGGCTGTGAAATCTGGAACCTCCCATGCAAGGGATGTGCACTCTGTTGGGTCGTTTCCTGCTATGACATCAAGCATCATGGCCGTGCCTGTAGCATCCTTTGAGAAGGGTCCGATCTGGTCGAAGCTCATTGCAAGGTCAAGGAGTCCCTGCCTTGAAACTGCTCCATAGGTTGGTTTGAATCCGAAAACTCCACAGTGGGATGCAGGGTTTCTTATGGAACCACCTGTGTCTGATCCTATGCTCAGGTCGCACATGTCCGCTGCAACTGCTGCTGCACTTCCACCACTGGAACCACCAGGGATCCTGCCCGGGGCTGCAGGGTTGTCTGTTGCTCCAAAGCAGGATGTTTCTGTGGAACTTCCAGCTGCAAACTCGTCCATGTTGGTCATTCCAATGATGATACCATCTTCTTCCTTTATCCTCTTTACCACTGTGGCATCGTAGCTTCCAAGGTAGTTTTCAAGGGTTCTGGAGGCTGCTGTGATGTGGAAGTCCTCAACGTTGATGTTGCTCTTAACCCCTACAACGAGTCCTGCGAGTTTCCCTGTTTTCTCACCACTCTGGATCTTCTTGTCGATGCCCTCTGCAAGGGCCCTTGCCTCATCAATTTTAACCTCTAAAAAGGCATTTATTTTAGGGTTGTCCCTTTCTATTGTTTCATAGAACTTTTCAAGGTTCTCTAATGCTGTGATTTCATGATTTTTAATTGATACTGCCTTATCTGAAACTTTCATGGTCGCACCTGATTTTCCAACATGAGTCGGTGTTTTGGATTATTCCCATTAAAATGATGATTTACATATAATTTTTATAATAACTATTAGATTCAATTTGTTTTAATTCACTTTTATATTTAATTTCATGAACCGGATCGTGTAATTAAAATATTACAATGAAAATTATAATGAAATTTTATAAACAAATGAAAATATGATCACTACCTTAAATCCTCTCAAACCCCATATCTTTCAGTCCCCTCTCGTAATCCATTATCCATATCAGCTCCTTTAAAATAAGATCCCCTGGTCCCTTGGGATCCTTCTGTATCTGAAACCTCCTGTCCTCTGGCAGAACCTTTAGAAGAAGCTCCCAGTCCCCCATGTCAGCGTAAACGTCTTTTTTAACCATGAAAACATTGTACTCAAATGATACAAGGACGCGGTCCAGATCCTCACCCTCCTCAAGCAGTTTGATGTGCTGGTCCAGAACCTTGGGCAGGGCCCTTGCAACCTTTATCTGAGATACTATGTAAACTTCACCTGCATCATCTGGATTAAGGGGGTTCAAATCATTTTCAGAGTTTTTTAAACTTTTTACACTTTCATTCTTAGATTTATGGAAGTTCCGAAGCTTTTCAAGGAGTTCAGCTTCACTGGCCTCGAGGGATTTCCTGTATTTCCTGAACTTTTTCAGGGTCTGGGTTCTTTCCTTTTCAGATTCCATTGGTTAGACTTCCAGTTTCAGAGTTTATTTTGAATTTATGATAACATCTTCCTTATTCTTATTTGAATTTTTTATTAATTCTATTTAAAAAGAGAAAAATGGAATGATTACACAGCGGTTGCATTCAACACAATGCCCTCAGCTGAAGCAACAAATTCGCCCTTCTTTGGAGTTAGGATAACCGTGTACTGTGAAGTTTCATTAACTTTAATTTTAGCAATTACTCCTTTCTTTTCAGTGATTTCAGTTCCGTTTGCATCGTATCCCTCTACAAGAATCTCAACGTTTATGTAATCACTGTCTGCGTAGCTTCTCATTAATCCAGTTACTTGATAAGACCCATTTTTTAAATCAGTAACTACTGGATTAGCTTCTTCAGGTGTTATTAGTATCATCTCACCATCTGGAGTAATGGTGCCTCCGCTAGATCCAGATCCTGAAGTGGCACCCTCAGTAGGAGTATGTCCGGGTACAATTACTATCAGTGCAATTAGTCCTATTATTCCCACCATTACTATTAGTGGAATCATTTTTTATCCAAATTTATCACCCATAAATTAAACGTAAACACACGACAAGTTAAATATTCATAATATCAAAAATTTCTTCCAATCAGAGAACGGATACTTGAGAATCCTTCATTATATCAGTAATATCCATTATTCACGATATTATAGCAGTAAGATCCATAGTTTTACAACTCCAGTCTTTAAATCACTGATAAAGATTGTAAGTTTCAACTATCAAGTATTAATGTCATATTCCAATTTATAGAAGTAATATTTAATGATTTTGATTTAAATCAAATTTTTATAGAAGATAACGAATTAAAAATTATAAAAAAATAAGCAATGATTATAATACTTAAAATAAGCTTCCAACCTGCAAAACCCCAATAAAATAAAGAATTAATATCAAAATGGGTTGATGCACCAGATAAATCAGAAGAGAATGCCTGCCCAGAACACCCGTCATCCTGACAGGACAGGTTCTGGAAAGATCAGGCAGATGGAAGTTCCGTCTGTAGCCCCTGTAAAGAACTTCCCCAGCGAAGGTTCCAAGGAGAACCACTCCAAGCCATGGGAGAAGAGGGAAGTAGTCGACTGTGTGGATGGTTGAAGGTACGAATCCCAGCCACATGAACCATGAGAAATCGAAGTAGACTGTCTGGAGGTAGATTCCAGCTGCCAGACAGAGAATTCCCACCACCAGATTCGTGTACCTGCGCTTCAGGAATGGGTATGAAAGAATGATTGCCACTCCTATGAAGTGCAGAACCCCAAACATGATGAAATCAGCCCTTATGAATATCCATGTCATCACTGTTATTCCAAGGCCCCATGCAAATATCTTAAGCCCTCGCTTCAGGTACTTCATGAAGAATTCCCTATCACTGCTGTAGAGGTTCAGCTTCTCTGCCCTTGAATGGCTGAGCTTCAGGGAAACGCCCACAAGGAATATGAATGTGGCTGCTGTGATACGTGCGAAGTACCAGAAAAGGCCGGATGTCACGTCCAGATCCAGCACGTTGAAGTAGCTAAGATCGAAGAGGGAATGATAGGCTATCATCATAACTATGGCAATTCCCCTTACCGAATCCACCTCCCAGAACCTCTGGTTCAAATCCATGGTACCAACCACATGAACTCTTATCATAGATTTTCTAAGTCATAGATTAAAAATCAGTTTTTATTCCTAATTTTATGTATTATAAAGAGTATAAATCCTATAAATATTACTGCAAGGACTCCCTCTTCAAGATAGGATATTTGCTGTGCTGCATCCTGGTAAAGGTTTCCGAACTGCCATCCTATAAATCCAAGGATCAGGGTGCGCACAATGGTTCCAAAGAAGGTTATTGAAAGGTATCTTTTAATTTCGTATCTTATAACCCCGCAGAATGCATTTATGATAACGCTTGGAACTACTGGTAACGCCCTTAAGAGGAATAGTATTAACTCATCTGAACGGCTGTCCTCAAATCTTTTCTCAAGTCCCTCCACGTTGCTCCAGGAAATTCCAAAGTACTTACCCCAGCGTTCTATCACGGGTTTTCCTGCGTAGTAGGTTATAACGTACAGGAAGAGCGACCCCAGGGTGACTCCCACTGCTGCAGGGATCACAACATTTAAAAAAAGTGTTCCGAAGGCTCCTAATGAAATTGCAGAACCTTTCATTATGAGAAAGCTTGATCCCATCACAACCAAGGTTGATGGTATTGGTGCAACGATCTCCTCGAGTATGCTTCCAATGAGTATACCCCATGCACCGTAAAGTGCCATTATCTGTTCAAGGGATACTACAATGCCTTCAAACATGTTAAACTATTTCACAGGAGTTACTATTTAATCTTTGTATATTATGAAAGGGAAGTGTCTGATTTAAACCAGTACTTTGAGGATATCAGCCAAAACTATAAACATGGCTGTAAAAGTCTAGTCCATAGATTCCATGGATTGCAACCACCAAACCCATTAGTTCCTAAAAAGTGAATACCTGTGTACAAATAGCAATATTTAAGTAACAAACAAGCTTATTAAAGCATGAGTAAATTAGTAGGAGAGGTGCATTCCATGTCTGAAACCATTCTGTTGAAACAAAGCGAAATAAAAGAACTCATAACCATGAAGGAAGTTATTGAATCTGTTGAAACAGCTTATGCAGAACACGCCCGTCACAGGGTTCAGATGCCTGCAAAGAAGTATCTTTTCTTCAAGGAGCAGAAGGGAGACCTCAGGATAATGCCATGTTTCATGAGGGGGATGAATGAGGCAGGTGTGAAGTGCGTGAACGTGCACCCTGAAAACCCGGTTAAACATGGTTTACCAACTGTTATGGGAGTTATTGAACTTGTTGACCCTGAAACAGGATTTCCAGTTGCAGTTATGGACGGGACCTGGATAACCAACATGAGAACAGGGGCTGCAGCAGGAGTAGCAACCCGTTACATGGCGCGGAAGGATTCAAAAACCCTGGGAATCATAGGGGCAGGAAACCAGGCCTACACCCAGCTCATGGCAATAAACGAGGTCATGGACATTGAATGTGTCAAGGTGTTCTGCAGAACATGTAAATCACGGGAAGACTTTGCAAAAAGAGCATCAAAGGCATTTGGAGTTGATGTTAAGGCAGTTACAATTGCAAGGGAAGCTGTTGAGGATATGGACGTGCTCGTCACCACAACCCCCTCCACGAGTCCCGTTGTGATGGAGGAGTGGGTCTCCCCTGGAACCCATATAAACGCCATGGGTGCAGATGCCCCTGGAAAACAGGAACTGGAAAGTGGAATATTAACAAAATCCCGAGTTATAATAGACTGCTGGGAACAGGCCAGGCACAGTGGCGAGATAAACGTTCCAGTGGCCCAGGGCGTCCTAACAAGGCAGGACATAAGGGGCAAGATTGGTGACGTTGTTGTGGGCCGTATAAATGGAAGGGAATCTCATGAGGAGATCACGGCCTTTGATTCAACTGGACTTGCAGTTCAGGACGTTGTAACAGCATGGAAAGTCTATGAAAAGGCCAGAACAATGGGGTTGGGAGAGAAAATCAATTTCCTTCAATGAACCTTGCACTAAATTTATTAAGGTGGAATAACAACTAATAACTGGTGATTTGATGTATCAAGAAAAGAATCATGGTAAAATATACAGTACAGATGTCCTGAACAAGATGGGCCATGTTTTTGAACGCTTCCGATTCCTGGTGCGATCCAGATCCCTGAGTCAGAAGGATATGGAAACCATTGATTATCATCTCACTGAGATAATGAAGGTTTTGAACAACTGTAATTAGCTGGAAAGCTTTTTAAAAACTTGATTCAACATTTTTTTAGATTTTAAATGAATTTTTAAATCGTTGCGGAAGGATCTAATTATAAATTTTCGAATAGATTAAAAAAAGAATTGATTATACAAGAATGGATATAAAATAAAAACTTGTAACGAAATAGAAACTGTTTTTGGATTTCACAAACTTGCAATCTTTTTAGTTTTGGCTCAGAAACTGTTTAAATCCTGAATTGATGTGGTTCATTTGATTGAAGTCATTCTCTTTGCAGCAACATCCTTCGCAGTTGGATTGTCTGGGGCAGTGGTTCCAGGACCCATGCTCACGGTTACAATATCCGACTCAATGAAGAAAGGATTTATAGCCGGCCCAATGGTGGTTTCAGGCCATATAATAGCTGAGATAATCCTGATAATCCTGATATTCGCAGGGCTTGGCTGGTTGATAGGGTCTCCACGGGCATCCTTCATAATAGGGACCCTTGGAGGCATCATGCTTATCTTAATGGGTTACAGTACTGCAAGATCTTCACAGCCAATACCAGAAGTTTCAGAGGATACAGAAGTCACCAGGTACGGACCTGTGCTCAAGGGTTTCATGACCAGCGTTTCAAACCCCTACTTCTTCATATGGTGGGCAACGGTTGGCTGTGCATTCATGTACAAGGGCCTTGAACTTGCAGGTGCAGTTGGAGTTTTAGGATTCATAGCAGGGCACTGGGCTTCAGATCTGGGATGGTTCAGCACGGTGTCATTCTTAACAAGCCGTGGATCCGGAGTGATGAACGAAAAACATTACAAAACAATAATGATCATATGTGGGGCTTTTCTAATAATTTTAGGAGCTTACTTCATCTTAAGTGCCCAGAAAATAATTTAAAAAAAGTAAAAAGGGAATTGGAAGAACCTTTGTCTAGAAAAACCTTTGTCAGCCCATACATCTTTCTAAACTCCCCGTCTCAGTTCGCTTAATTCATGTCCCTAATTCATGCTGGTGCAGTTGCATCCAGCACTGAAGTCAGGTACACAGTTGCAGTGTAAGTATCCGGGGCTGTTCCGTATGGAACGCTCATGTAAAGGTCCAAACTGATCCTTCCATCTCCATCAGCATGAGGGTTTTGATCTCCTGCTTTAACGTAGCCACTGCTGAAATTTGTTTTTTCATTAACACCAGGTACTGCGAACTTTAAATTTGAAAGTTCCAGTGAATTCGTTGTTTTTGTGCCCATGAAGTCTCCACTTGCTCTGACCCAGAGCTGGGTATTGCTGTTGGAGCAGCTTTGAACGTAAAGGTTGCCAATAGCTGTTTCCGTGTTATCAGGTGAAACATCCATTGCTTCCATCTGTGAATCCCCTGAAGTGCCGTATCCAGTTGAAATCGCATTGGTTTCAGGCACCCTTATGGTTACCGTTTGTGTTGAAACCGGTGAACTCACTGCAAATGATGGAAATGCTCCTAAAACCATTATTAAACCTATTAAAACTGTTAGCAGAATTTTTTTCAGGCTTATCATCTTCATCACAGCTTCCCATTTTTTTGTCCCCTACTTCATGTTATTACGATGATTGTCACAAACGCATAAAGTTTGATGATGATTTTTGTGACCATTATCACAAAAAATGAGTTTGGAAAATGGATTAAATCATATATAATTAAAAAATAAGATTAATTAGTGGTTTTAGAGGTAATTAAAAAAATTAAAAATATTTATAAAGATTTTTAACTCATTTTAACTCTTAATATTAAATTTAATAGATTTTTATTGGTTTAAATATTTTTAATGTTTTTCATACTTTCTTAGGGAATTTGCAATAATTGTTGCTTGGCACCACAACTTTAATGTATTAAAGCACCAACATTAATCCAGTTGATAGTATGAAAGCCGTTGTCTTCGATAACTCAGGAACACTTATTAAAAGGTACAAGGCCATCAAGAATCTTAAAAATGGTGTTATATGCCACGATGTGAGTTCAATTGACGTTGTGGACTACGATCATGAGAGGGCCCTGGTGGTACTCCAGACCGATCCTCTGAAATGCATAGTCAGGGCCAGACCCGACCAGACCATACACGATTTCCTTAAGAAGAACGATATCAAGTTCGATGTGAGCTACTCATCCCGGGACGTTGCAAATGAGGACCTTCTCGAGGCCATAAAAAATGATAATGGGCGCGTGAAGGATATAGTGGACACTCTAGATGATGTTATTGAACAGAAGTACAACGTTCAGATATGCAGTGGATCAGGATTTATAGTGAACCTTGAAAGGGGTGAAGTTGAGTTTACAATAACCGCCGGTGGAAAGCTCTTCAACGAAGTTCCTGAGGTTGTTCAGGAGCTGAAAAACAGGGACATAGATATTTTTGTTGCATCCGGAGACAGGACAGGATCCCTCGAGGAACTTGCACGGTTCATAGACATTCCAAAGGAAAATGTATTTGGCACAGCCAACTCCAGAAGGAAGAAAGAGATCGTGGCGGAGTTGAAAGAGAGTTACAAGGTCATGATGGTTGGAAACAGTGCCAACGATATTCTCGCACTTGAAGAAGCTGATGTTGGAGTTCTGACTGTGCAGCAGGGTGACAAAACACCCCAGAGAGTTTTTGATGCTGCAGACGTGGTCGTGGAAAACATCGAGGACATACTGGAAATTGATTTCTAACTTCTTTATTTCATTGTCACATTTTTAAGCTTTAAAATTGATTTTTAATCAATTTTTGTTCGTTTTTGAAGATTTTATATACAATAGTTCCAGTTCAATTTTCTACTGTAGAAATTAGGGTTTCAGACCCTGGCTCAAACCTTTTTTGTGAAACATGATTTTGAAAGCTAATAGTTCTACTGTAGAAAAAATGTGGATGGTTAAACTCATTCATACAGCTCAAAAAGTTAAATTAAGAGGGTTTAATGATTAGTAAGTTTGAACATATCTTTTTGTACCATAGATACTATTAATTATATTTCTAAAAGATTAATCAGAGATTAAAAATCTACCTAAATCAGTTTTATCAGTTCGTAGTCTGCAGTTCCAAGTCCAACTTCTTCACCGTACCGGATCTGCACCCTTCCATCCACCTCGTCCCAAACACCCCTGAACTTGTCCCCACCATGCTGATGATTCTTGTGCAGGTGGGAGTTTTCAAAGCCTCTCTCTTGATTTACAAGGTCGTAACTTGCAGCATCAAGTGCAACAGGGTCTGATGAAGCCAATATTCCTATATCAGGTACTATTGGTCTGTCGCTCCAGGGTAGGCAGTCGCAGTCTGGTGTTACGTTCATGAGAAAGTTCATGTATCCAACTTTACCTTTCTTGTTTTTAACGGCCCCGTAAGCGTACTCAACCATTCTCTCCATGAAGGTTTCCATTTCATCCCATGGAAGGTCTATCGCCATTTCAGGACAGTTGTCCACACAGTTGTTGCATCCTATGCAGCCTCCGTAGTCAATAACAGCAATTTGATCTTCAAGGGTCATTGCATCAACCGGACAGAGAGGTATGCATGTTCTACAACCGGTGCAGAGTTCGTTGATAACTGGTTTGGCACATTCGTGCTGTTCTATTTTTCCAGGGGCTGCAGCACAGCCCATTGCAAGGTTCTTTATGGCCCCTCCAAATCCACTCATTCCATGGCCCTTGAAGTGTGAAAGAACAACCATGCTATCTGAAGTTTCAATATCCCCTGCAATCTTAACCCTTTCGAAGTGTTTGAGTGCCACTTCCACGTGCCTCCAGTTATCTCCCCGGAGCCCGTCTGCAATTATCAGGGGTGCCCCTGCAACAGCAAAGTCAAATCCATGGAGTACCGCTGTTTTGATGTGTCCAACAGAATCATGCCTGCTTCCATAGTAAAGGGTGTTGGTATCTGTTAAGAATGGTTTGGCACCGGTTTCAACTATTTTATCAACTATCTGCCTTACAAAAACAGGGCTGATGTAAGAATCGTTTCCCTCCTCACCGAAGTGCAGTTTAACCCCAGTTATGTCCTCCTCCTGGAGCATCTCCCCAAATCCTGCAGCTTCAAAGAGCCTTCTGATCTTATTCACCTTACTGTTTTCAGGAGTCCTTGACCTGAAATCTGTGAAGTAAACCTTGCTCGTCATTTTTTATCCCCAACTTAATTATCAATGAAAGAATACCTTAAAATAATAAAATTATTCTTTTTTATTTTTAACTTAAATTAACTTTAAAAACTTTAAAAATTGTTTAAAAGAACTTCCCTGCTTCTTAGAACGTTCTGGTAGTTGTTGAGTTCTATTATTATATCATCCAGGCCTTGAAGTATCTTCAGATCCAGTGTTCCCTCCCCAAGGGCAAGGTGCTGATCCCTCTCCCCATCGTTGTCACTCAGGTGGTGGTAACAAATTCCATCAAGCTCAAGAAACTTTTCAGGCCCCCCAAAGGTGTTGGCATGACCTATGTCAACAGTTGCACGGCAACCACATTCATCCAGGAAGTATTGGTGTTCCTCTGGACTGTTGCAGAAGTAGGCATACCTTGCAGGCATGTTCTCCACGGAGAGTATCACTCCACTGTCATCTGCACATCTTGCTGCCTCGCTGAGGGTTTCAATGGCCATTTTCATCCCCATATCCCTTACCCTATCTTCAAGACGGTGTATCAAACCAGGGTGTGTTGTTATGGCAATTGCATCAATTTCAACAGCCATGTCAATGGTTTCCTTGATCTGGCGCAGTGTTTCTTCCCTGATTCCTGTGTTCAGACTTGCAGGGTTCATGTCTATAGTTGGAGCGTGGAGGTAAACATCCACATCGTAGGACTTGAATATCTGTAAGTCATCCCTGTAAAGGTTCAGGGCGTTTCTTGGCCAGGTCCATGGCCCTTCGCACAGGACCTCCATCATGTTGAATCCATCCTTCTCTGCAGTCTGCAGCCATTCTTCAAAAGATTTTACAAAAAGTGCAAGTGTTGAGAATCCGATTTTAATGTTATCAAACCCCTTAAAAAGTTCCCAGAAAATTTATTATTACTTAATGTTTTATGTTAATTGTAATTTAGTATTTTTCAATTCTTTTTATGATGAGGGAATATTATATACTGATGTGGGAAGGATATCTTAACAACGAATGGAAATCAAAGATTTAGATAAACTCTTAGATCAGGATAAGAGATTAAATTATGGAATTAAGAGATGAGTATACAGTTATTAAATTCAATTGTAGTGTGATAGAATGGATAGAAAAGTGATTCTAGGAATGTTGCTCGGAGCCATCACCTTCGTGGTTGTAACATTCCTTGCATGGGAGGTACTGCTCTGGATGGGCTACTCTGCAGGAACCAAGATGCCCGGACAAAACTTCCAGAAGGCCATTGCAGTTTTATTCGGAGCTGTGGGAGCTTCATTTGCATACACATTAATCAACGGCCATAAAAATCCCCCAAACCTAGAGGATAAGATGGATGTCGTTGAGATGATGAAAGATCTCGGTAAGAAGATGTGAAATCTTTTCATTTATTTTTTGATGCGTTTTAATTTATTTAATTTAAATTTTAGTTTAAAAATTGGATTTGAGGAAATATTGTTTTATTTGAAGGATTTTTTAGAATTTTTTTTTATAAATTAAACTTCTTTTTCATGAATTTTAGGATTCACGTCCTAACTAATTCCCACTTCCCTCCAATATGCACAAATTTTATATATGATAAAAATGTTAGGTTTACCTAATTAGGGTTGCCTAAGATTTTGACGGGGTGCTTCGATCTTCAGTTGCATGGAGAACGGATTAAAGGAAGCAGTGGATTTACAATAGAAAAAGAAGTTCGCATGTTAAGATTTGAACCTGGGATCCTCTGAAATCTGCACCCAACCATTTATATACTACCTAAGACTACGTTAGATGTATCAAATTTTGATATATCTAAAATTTAACTATTGAGTGAAAGATCCTAACGGGGGATTTTTAGCCCTTAAAGGAGGAATTAAGTGAGTTCTGAAGACAATGATGAAGTTTTAAATTGTGATGATTTGAAGGAGCTTTTGAACTACGATAAAAAAATTTTGAAAGGGGTAATGAGGGGATTCAGTAAACTGTTCATACTGTGGATAATCAACAAAGAGAGACAGCACGGTTACGAGATAATGAGCAAAATAAACGAGTTCCCCCACTCAAATGCTGGAAAGGTGAGTGGACCCAGCACCATATATCCTGTACTCCATGAACTTGAAGGTAAAGGACTTATAGAAGGTAAATGGGAATCTCAGGGTAAAAGAAAGATAAAATATTATGAAATCACTGCAAGTGGTGAAGCAACCCTCGTTAGACTGAAAAAAATTTTTAAATGTCATTTAACTCCATATAAAGAAGAATTTTTAGGTGACATGTTCATCAAGAAGGAAGAGGAGGACTTTTAATTATGAAATACGCTATAGAAACCTTTGATCTTACCAAGAGATACAAGGACTTTTTAGCAGTTGATGCCTTGAATTTGAAGGTTGAAGACAAGAGCATATTTGGATTTTTAGGCCCAAATGGGGCTGGAAAAACAACCACCATAAAGATGCTTAACTGTCTCATTCAGCCCACTTCTGGAACCGCCCAGGTATCTGGACACGATGTTGTCAAAAATCCAAACGAGGTAAGACAGAAGATCGGTATGGTTCCACAGCTTGTGAGTCTCTACGGTGATTTAACCGTCAGGGAGAACGTGGAAATGTGTGCAGATTACTATGGAATCGATGAGGACATCAAGGAAGACAGAATAGTGGATCTGATGGAACTCGTTGATATCAGGTACGCTGAGAAGAAACTGGTGAAACAGCTCTCTGGAGGTCAGAAGCAGAAGGTTTCAGTTGTTGCAAGTCTTATCCACCAACCAGACATTCTCTTCCTGGACGAACCAACCATTGGACTTGATCCAACAACCAAAAGAGTTCTCTGGGACCTCATAGAGGAGTTGAACAACAAGGGCCATACCATAATCCTTTGCTCCCATGACATGTACGAGGTTGAGATGCTCTGTGACAACGTGGGCATCATAAACGCGGGTAAACTGGCTGCATTCGACACCCCCCAGGGTCTTAAGGATACCATAATGACAGAGAAGGATGCTGAAGGTGATGCAAACATCAGTCAGATCATGAAGGACCTTGAAAGGGAAAGTTCTGTGAATGAAGCTGAGTCATTCGGAAAACTTAAAGAAGCTATGTCAAGTTATGAAAAAGAAAACACACGTGAAATAAGTGTTATGATGAGCACTTTAAGCCCAGAAATGATGAAAACCATTGAAGAACTTCCATACGTCTTTGAAATGTACAAGGACCATTCTGAAAGAATAACCCTGTCCCTCTGCAAGACCGAGGATAGTGTCACGGATTTAATATCCACCATAATAGAACACGGTGGAAAGATAACATCTATACACACGAAGGATCCCTCCCTTGAGGACGTGTTCATGAGTGTTACCTCTAAAAAAGTGGAAGGTGAGTGATTTGGAAACCAAGAAGATAATGTGGATGATCAAGAAGGACATACTTGTCCTCTGGAGACATAAACCACGTTTAATATCATTGTTCGTATTTCCCATACTCATGATAGCTCTTTTCGGCTATGGAATGGGTGGAGAAATTAAAAACATTCCAGTGGTTGTTGTTACACAGAGCAACGGTACAGTGACCGATGCCACACTGGATGCAATTAAGGGTGTGGATCTGTACGACGTCAAGGGGATAATAACGGATCCCAATGAAGGAAAACAGATGGTTGAAAATGGGCAAGTGAAGGCTGCCATAATTCTGCCAAGTGATTATGAGAACATGACGAGTCAACAGCCAAAGACCGTGATCACCTATGTTGATTCGTCTGATCAAATGGCAACCCAGTCCCTAGTACCTACAACACAGGCACTTTTCACCCAAATATCAAACCAGATCGGTATGCAGAAGATCGCAACTGCAACTGGTGGTTCCCAGGTGCAGGTGCAGTCAACAGGAGTCAGCGTATCCAGTTCAGGATTAAGCACTTTAAGCATCCAGAACATGATGAACTCCATCAACTTTGAGATAAACAAGTTATACGGTGACATAAAATACATAGACTTCCTTGTACCTGCCATACTGGCCATGACAGTTATGTTCTCAGCCATGATGGGTATGGGAGAATCAATAGCAGGCGAACGTGAACGAGGAGAATTAGCAAGGCTCTTCATGACCCCTACAAGTGTTGCAAGTGTTATTGGAGGTAAAATCGTTTCCAAACTCACAATAGAAACATTCAGGGCCCTGATACTGATAATAGCGGCAATGGTTCTCTTCAGCATCACCATAAACGGAAGTATACTGCTTACACTGCTGATACTGGTTCTGTCGGTGCTGTGCTTCGTTGGATTTGGAATAATGATATCTGCAAGGGTGAACAGTCAGGAGGACTACATTCAGATCGTCATGCCCTTCACAATGCCAATGATGTTCGTTTCAGGGGTTTTCTATCCAATAGAGACAATGCCATGGATATTCCAGAAGATAGCATACATATTCCCACTGACCTATGCGAACGATGCAATGAGGGCTGTTATGCTTAAAGGAGTGGGTATTGGAGGAGTATGGTTGGACATAGCTGTTCTGCTCGGTTTCACACTGCTCTTCTTTGCACTGGGAGTTAGGAGGTTCAACAGGGATGTTTGATCCCTGAACCATCTAAAAAAAGGATTGATTTAAACCATAGAACGTGAAAAAACCAGTTCAATGATTTAAAAATGAATTAAAATGATTAAGTACAGTTGTAACTGAAAAAATAGTTACAATGAATATTACAGGAGTACAATTGATATGCTTGAAAAAAAGAGTATTTTAATAGGATTTCTCATGGTATGTGTCTTAGCAGGTACCGCTTCAGCTGCACCTGCTGCAGCTTCTGACTGGACCACCTTCCATGAAAATTTGCTGCACACAGGCTTCGTTGAACAGCCTGCTGATTTTTCCCCAAGCACATGGATCTTCAATGCAAAATCAGTGATAAAATCATCACCAGCCATACTCGACAAGGTAATCTACTTCGGATCCCTGGATGGAACCGTTCACGCAGTTTACCTTGAAAATGGTACAAATGACTGGACCTACAAAACAGGCGGAAAAATTTTATCATCACCCGCAATAGCTAACAGCACCCTTTACATCGGTTCAATGGACGGATACCTTTACGCCCAGTACACTTCAAATGGTACTCTTAAATGGAAGTACAAAACAGGGCAGGGCATAGAATCCTCCCCTGCAGTGAATGGTTCAAAGGTTTACGTAGGATCCAATGATGGTAAAATATACGCACTCAACTCTGCAGACGGAACCCTTTTATGGAGTTTTAAAACTGGAGATGCAGTTACATCATCACCAACCATTTTAAATGGAACCCTCTACGTTGGATCAGACGACGGTAAGGTCTACGCCATAAACACCGAAAACGGAAATGAAGAATGGGATTTCACAACTGGAGATAATGTTAAATCATCACCTGCACTTTCAAATGGGACTCTATACATTGGATCCAATGATGGAACCCTTTACGCATTGAATGCAACCGATGGATCCCTTGAATGGACCTACGATATGGGTAAATCAGTTGAATCATCCCCAACCATCGATGAAAGGGACAACAGTTTATTCGTAGGTGCAGACAATGGAGAAGTTGCATGCCTCGACACAAGGGATGGAACTGAAAAATGGACCTACAATGCCACAGGTGCTGTGAAAACAACCCCTGCACTCTACTCAAACAAAATAATATTCGGATCAGATGGTGGAACAGCATACGTTCTGAACAAGTACACAGGTAATGAGGAGTGGAGTTACGAACCAGGATACTACATTTTAAACTCTCCAATCCGTTCATCACCTGTTGCCTACGGTAACATGGCCTACATGGGCAGTAACGACGGGTACCTTTACGCTCTGAACATCGACAAGGAAAGTGCGCCAACATCGATCTTCGCATACTACATAGTGGGTGGAGCAATCGTTCTGATAGCTGTACTCATTGTTTTGAAGAAACTTGGAGGAAGGAAGAAGAAATAGAGGTTTTTAAACCTTTTTATTTTTTTTATTTTTATAAATTAAATTTTTATAAATTAAAATATGTAACTAAAAGAAAATCCATTTTAAGGTTTTTTTTTAACCCATTAAATTTAAAAAGCCCATTAAATTTAAAACATTCTTTTTTTTATCCATTAACTTTTAGTGGTGTTATATTGTCTCTTTAAAATTAAATGGTTTAATTAAACTCTAAAATAAGATAAATAAAAATTTAATCGAATGAACTCTTCTAAAATTCCTATTTTAATGTTTAAAAATTGTTTAAAATATTTAATTTTCCTAAAATTTTTTTAAAACTTGATTAATGCTTGAAGATTTAAGTTAGTGAAAAAGTGAAATTTGAAGGGCGTATTTGTTTTTTTTAACGTGTATTCAGTTGTATGGCTTTAAAATGAGAATTTCAAAAAACAGCACACGAATTATGGAGATTGAATCTTCAGCTAAAAAAAATGAAACCTGATGGTTTCATTGGGGGTTTCTTACACTGATTTAGTTCTTGCAAAGCTGTATTTCAATGGCAGAAACGTTTGTGGATGATCCTTCATTGTTAAGGATTTCCTCAGTACATATGTCTATGGTTCCAATATCTACGTCGGTTATGAACCTGTTCCTTACAATCTCAGCAACGTCAACTGCCCTGCTTATGGCTCGTCCCCTGGCTTTTAAAATAACCTCTGAAGTTCCGCCATTCATCTGGGTTACAACTGCTAAAACATAGTTCATTACCGGTTTGTTTCCAATGTATACAACATTTTCCTCTGACATCACTTTAACCTCCAAAGAATACACTACTTTCTTTAATCTTTTTAATATTATATATATCTTGTGTTATGTCTTTTGTTCAGCATGTATAGGTGCTCAGGGAATGTAAAAAGAGATAGATTTTCTGGAGAGCTATTTAAATCAATCCCCATCCAATTTTAAGCTCAAAAATGAAATATTCCATGAAAACGCTGCAAGGTGAAAAATTGAATAAAAAAAGTCTATTAAGGGGAAATATTATTTTTGAAGGGATTAAGTCCAATGATTTATCCTTTAAATGGAGTGTAGAAGAATCTTTTTGTGGGTGAAAAAAGATTCTGCCTAGGACCTGTTGAAGGTTACGATGAATCCATCTTCTTCTCCATTTTCATCCATTATGAGTGCCAGTTTTCCCTTAAGAGACACTTTGGATCCGTCTTTGGATATCACTTCAATGTTCTTAAATTCTGCCCCCTCATTTGAAGAGACTTTTTCCTTGAGGGAGGTTAACTCATCAAAATCTTCTAAAAAATCCTTCAAATCCTTACCAACTGCTTCAGATTCCTTCCATCCAATTAAAGATTCAGCATTCTCATTCACCAGTTTGATCCTGCCATCTGAATCCGTTGCTATGATACCCTGGTTTATACTTCCAAGCATTGCAGAGAAGAGCCTGTCATGATCCTTCTCTATCTTGTGCCGGTACAGGGTTATTTCTATGGCCGTGTGGAGCTCACTTTCCTCGAATGGCTTCTTTATCAAGCCAGTTCTCTCTTTGAGTATGTATCCTGAGGGTTCTGTTACCTTGGCTCGTTGAACCGTACTTTCGTCTGAATATGCAGTGAGGTATATAACAGGAATATCATAACGCACCCTTATCTGACCTGCAGCTTCGATTCCATCCATTTCTCCCTTTAACTTTATGTCCATGAGCACAAGGTCAGGTTTCAGTTCCCCAGCCTTTTCTATGGCATCTTCACCTGACGAAACAATTGCAGGAACAGTGTATCCTGCAAATTCAAGCCCGCTCTTTATGTCTTCTGCTGTAATACGTTCATCCTCAACAACCAAAATCTTTGCATCACCCAACTGCATCCCCTCTCAATTTTTAAATGACTACTAAAATCTATTGTAACATTTTATTTAAGAGTGTTCTTATTTAATTATCGTTCAACAAGGATCTTGTTTATGGAATCCAGAACAGCTTCCACGCTGGCCATTACAACGTCGTCAACTGTTGATCTTCCTGTTGCTTTGTTACCCTTTTTATCACCCATTATAACGAAAACCTCAGCCAGTGCATTTGTACCACCGGTTATGGCTTCAATGTGGTACTCCTTGAGTTCTATGTCTGCACTTTCACTTACAAGGCTTTGTATTGCATTTATGGCTGCATCAACAGGGCCAACTCCAGTTTTTGCAGCGGTTTTTGTTTCTCCACCTATGTTGAGCTTGACTGTTGCAGTTGGAAGTACGTTGTCCCCTGTCATCACTGAGAACCCTTCAAGTTTCACTATCTCTTTCTTGGCTTTTCCAAGGACTGTCTGTGCCATTGCCTTCAGATCAGCATCTGTAATACATTTACCCTTATCTCCAAGGCTTTTAACCTGATTGAAAACCCTTTCGAACTGTTCCTCATTGAGTTCTATTCCGTACTCATCGAGTTTGGCCCTTATTGCATTTGCACCGGTGTGCTTGCCCAGAACTATTCTCCTTGTGTGTCCAACCATTTCAGGGGTTATTGGTTCGTATGTTTCAGCTTTCTGGAGCACTCCATGGACATGTATACCTGCCTCGTGTGCGAATGCATTTTCTCCAACTATTGCCTTGTTTGGAGGCATCTTTATACCCGTGATCCTGGATACGAATTCTGACATGTCAACCAGGAGTTCTGTCTGGATGTTGGTACTGATATTGTACCTGGTTGAGAGTGCCATTACAAGCTCTTCAAGGGATGCGTTTCCTGCACGTTCACCCAGTCCGTTGATGGTTGCGTGCACCTGCTGGGCACCTGCTTCAACTGCGGCCAGGGAGTTTGCAACTGCCAGTCCGAAGTCATCATGGCAGTGCACACTTATTGGAATGTTGATCTCCTGCTTAAGTTCGGATATTAAGTAGTTCATTGAGGAGGGTATCATGACCCCAACTGTGTCAGGTACGTTTATGCAGTCTGCACCTGCATCCTCCACTGCAGTGTAGATCTCCTTCAGATAGTCGAATTCTGTTCGTGTGGCATCTTCAGCTGAAAATTCTGCTGTTATACCATGATCCTTTATGTATTCAACCCCTTCAACAGCTTTGTTAAGGATCTCTTCCTTGCTCATTTTGAGCTTGTACTCCCTGTGGAGGGGGGAGGTTCCTATGAAGGTGTGGATGTAGTCAACTCCACAGTCAATGGCTGCATCTAAATCTTTCTTCAGGGGTCTTGCCAAACCGCAGATGCTGGAGTTTAAATCTAGTTTAAGTATTTCACGTGCTGCTTTTCGTTCACCAGGTGATGAAACTGGAAATCCTACTTCTATTGTGTCAACGCCCAGTTTATCCAATTTCTTTGCAATTCTTATCTTTTCATCAACTGTTATTGCAACACCTGGTGTTTGTTCTCCATCTCTTAGAGTTGTATCGAATATTTTTACCTTTTCAGGTAGATTCATTGTCTTTTTTACAGTTTCTATATACATTAAAAGACCTCATTTGGTTTGACATTAATATTATATTGATGGTAGCTCCTAGATAAAAAAATTGTTGTTAGAAGGTTCCCATGCTGAGGCTCAGGAAATTTCTCAAACCCGGAGCAAGCCCTAAAATAAATATTGCAAGCTTCAACATGTTCCTTATGGTCTTATCTTCAATGTAAGTATCTATAACATACAGCGCAGATATTATAATGACTATCTTCAATGGGTACATCACGAAAGCTGTTCCTGTAATCTGGGTGAGAGCATTTGGGAGTACATGCTGCTCTCCGTATCCATAGAAGTCAACTGCAATGTAGGTGGAACTTGCATCAAATATATGGGCCAGAATTATGCCCAGATTAAATTTATCCCGGATTAAGGACCATTTATTCCTTAGAAGTACAAATGGTGCTGATATGAGTGCCCATATACCGATAACCTGGAAAAACGCCGTGAAGTTAATGGGTCCCATGTAAACGATGTTGGGCAGGCACATCCAAGCCCCAACTGTGAATATTATGTACCTGTAATCAATATTCGTCTTTTTTTCTATGTAAACTGATGCAAGGACCGTTGCAATGGCTGTGAATCCTGTTAAAAAGTAGATTCCCGGGGTGACCAGGAGGTAGGTTAAGGGGTAGATTCCATTGTCAACCAGTGCCCTTGCACCTGAACCAAAGAATATGAAGGGTATTAAAGGTATAAAAAGGTCTTCTGGATCCTTTTTTATGTGCTGGAACATCTTTATAATCAGAATAACGAATATACCCAGTATTATCCCGAATACAACGGTGTTCAGAACTGTGTAGCCAGGGTGAAGGTAGATGAAGTATTCCCTTATGAAGTCAAGGATCATGGATCAATGTTGGTGATCTATCGTATTAAGCCTAACCATCAACAGGATTTATTAAAATGAGGATTTTATGGAACTGATTCTAAAGCTCTTCTGGATTAAAGCTTCTTGATCTTCTTGTTGATGACTTCCTTGACTATGAGGGGCAGAGGTGTTCTGTCACCGAATACATTGGTTTTTCCAGCTTTTATGGCCTCCAATACTGCACCTTCAGATGGATCAGAATCAACATCTGTTATGCAGCTTCCTATTGCCCCCAGGAAATGTGCATCGCTTGAACCTATCTGGGGAAGTTCCCTTTTGACTGCAAGGTTTTTAGCACGCCAGTTTGAGTATCCAAAAACGTAACGGGAGTTCATGGTCTCTATGGCATCTATGTCCAGCTTCTTCACATGATCACATAGCCCGTCCCTGTACTTGACGAATGGATGGGCAGCTACTGCAATACCTCCAAGGTCACGTATGGCCTCAACTGTTTCTTCAGGGGACATTCCCCTTCCAACATCTTCCCTTATGCCCAGTGCAACGATATGTCCCTTGCTGGAGGTTACCTCTGCTGCAGGTATTACGAGGATGTCTTTGAAGTCTTTCGACTCTTCTAGGGCAGCAAGCCCACCTTTGGTTGTATCGTGGTCTGCCACTGCAATTGCATCCAGCCCTATGGTTATTGCCCTCTTGATTATGTCCCTTGGCTTTGCTGTGGAATCCTTTGAATATGTGCTGTGTATGTGGGGGTCCAGTATCATGCTACCATCTTGAATGAGTTATATCTTTAATTTTAACTATTTCATTTATTTTAAGTGAAATTTATAAGTTAAATTATATTTTAAGTCCTTATTATGGATTTATTTCCTTAATTAATATTAGACCTTTATTAATTTAGATTCTAATTTTAAGAAAATTTGATTCGGTTCTTGATTTATTTCAATATTTAGTTCTTGATATTATGGGCCTGCTTTGAGAGTATGGTTTTTATGAGGCCTGCAGGTCCCGTCATCATAACGTCGCCTGCCGGGGCTGCGTAGTGAACCTTGAAATCAGCGTTCTGAAGGATCTTCCTCCTCGGTCCGGTTGCAACAACGCATTCAAAGTCTCCAATTGCATCGTTGATGAGTGCTCCATGGCCTCCGTCTGCATGAACCTCCTCATGGGTCAGGGTTCCATCTGCAAGTTTTTTAAGGAGGTAGTCCAGTTTTTCAGGTGTCAGTGCACTGGTGTGATGTTCAAACACTCCGAACATCTTTTCTCCATCGAATGCAGCTGCAAGAGTGTGGCCGTTTCCAACGTCCATTACTATGAACCTCTCCATAGATTCAACCCGTTCATCGCAGGTTGCACCGCAGATGGATGCGAATTTGGAGTCCATTACAGTTGTTTTGTAGCCTTTAAGTGTCCTGAAAACAGCATTCATCCTGGTGAAGTATTCAGGCGCCTCATTGAAGTAAGCGAATTCTTCAGGGCCACGTGGAACATCCAATTTTTCCCTTATCTTCATGAATCTGAAGTTTCTGTCTCCGACTCCCTCCATGTATCCATGATCCTGAACTGCAACCCCAATGTAATCGAATTCCAGTTCAACATCGAAGTTGGATAGTGCTGAACCTATTGCCCCAAGATCTATATCCTTAAATTCCATTTTGGCTATTTCAGGGTGTTTCTCCCCCTCCGGGACTACTTCAATGCCCATGGCCTTCACGCGGTTCAGGTCATCCCTAATGGTTCTTGCAGCGTTCTCGGTCATGATCACCCTGTAACCCTTATCAAGGTGGTTCTTTATTGCAGTGTTTATTGGGCCACCTCCCATTGTTTCACCCTTTATGAAGAGATCGTTCCTGTGTTTTCTTATCCTTTCTGCAAATATCCGCGTTGGTGACGGCATAACCAGTTTCACAGAGTTTTCAATGGGTTCGAAGGTGTCGTAAAGCATTATGTCCTGGGTTCCTGCACCCACATCGATGGTTAAGATCTTCATGTGAATCTATGTGTAACTAATTCAATATTAAATCATGGAATTTTAAATTATGAAACTGGGACCATGAACACATTTAAATATTTCCCCCTCGAAAAGTTATTCATTATTATGTGTTATGACAAGATCAGCCATTCCAATAGCTGGTTGTGTGAAACAATTAATGTACATATATGTACAATAAAGATTTAAATAATACATTTTATTATATTTAGTTTTAGATAAGGAGATGGAAGGATATTTTATAAATTCATGAAGAGAGTCTGAATAAGACGTTACGAAGATTCCATCCCTAAAAAGGTGATTTTATGTACAGAATCATGTTAGATGAAAAAGATGTTCCAAAAAAATGGTACAACATGGCCGCAGACCTGCCTGTGGAGCTTCCAGCACCAACACAGACAGAAGAAGGTCGTCAGCTTGAAAATTTACCAAAAATATTCTCTAAGGGCGTTTTAGAACAGGAAATGTCCACAGAAAGATGGATAGAGATCCCAAAAGAGGTTCGTGAAGTTTACAAAAAAGCGGGCAGGCCAAATCCACTCTGCAGGGCCACGGGCCTTGAAGATTACCTGGACACCCCTGCGAAGATCTACTACAAACGTGAAGATCTCTCCCCAACAGGAAGCCACAAACTCAACAGTGCCATAGCACAGGCATACTACGCTAAACAAGATGGAATAGAAAGGCTAACAACAGAAACTGGTGCAGGACAGTGGGGTACAGCATTATCCCTTGCATGTTCATTAATGGGACTTGAATGCACAGTTTACATGGTCAAAGTTTCATTCCAGCAGAAACCATACAGAAAAACCATCATGCAGCTCTACGATGGAGAGGTTTTGGCTTCACCAACTGATAAAACAGCATTCGGAAGAAAGATAAGGGCTGAAGATCCAAACACCCCCGGTTCACTTGGAATAGCCATATCTGAGGCTGTTGAGGATGCTTTAAATGATGACAAAACATACTACTCCCTTGGAAGCGTTCTGAACCACGTACTCCTTCATCAGACCATAATCGGACTTGAAACCAAGAAACAGTTCGAATACATTGATGAAACACCTGACGTACTCATTGGATGCGTTGGTGGAGGCAGTAACTTCGGTGGTGCAGCCTTCCCATTCATGAAGGACAAAATATCCGGAGATCTGGACTGTGAGTTCCTGGCTGTGGAACCTTCATCATGCCCCACACTCACCCAGGGAGAATACAGATATGATTACGGTGATACAGAAGGTTTAACACCTCTAATGAAGATGTACACACTGGGCCATGACTTCGTACCACCATCAGAACATACTGGAGGATTACGTTACCATGGAATGTCTCCTCTGGTTGCATTACTCGTGCACGAAGGACTCGTAAAGGGATGTACAGTCAAACAGGCAGAAGTGTTCCAGACAGGCCAGACCTTTGCAAAATGCGAGGGAATTGTACCTGCACCTGAAACCTGCCACGCCATAAAAGTAGGAATGGACGAAGCAATTAAATGCAGGAAAACCGGAGAAGAAAAGAACATTCTCATCAACTTCTCAGGCCACGGAATGCTTGACCTTCAGGGTTACGCGGACTTCCTTGATGGTAAATTAGAGGATTAAATCCTCTTAATTATTTTTTTATTAATTCTAATTTTTGAGTTCATCCCAAATTCCAGTTGAATTGGGACTTTTTTAAAATTCGAATTGAGTTGAAATGGGTAGCTGAAATATTTATTTATACTCATTGGATCATAGATTATTTTAGACTATAAAAGGAGGATAATGAATATGTATCAAATAGGGGAAGCCTTAATTGGAAATGGCAATGAATTAGCTCACGTTGATTTAGTAATTGGAGACAAAAACAGCCCTGTTGGCACTGCATTCGTCAACAACATGGCAGACATGTCCCTGGGACACACACCACTTTTATCTGTTATTAGACCGAACTTAATGACCAAACCAGCAACCTTGATAGTACCAAAGGTAACTGTAAGGGGCCTTGGAGATGCAGACAAAATATTCGGCCCGGCACAGACTGCTGTAGGTCGAGCTGTTGCTGATTCCGTTGCAGAGGGAGTTATACCAGAAGAAGATGCAGAAGACCTTGTCATAATTGCAAACGTCTTCATACACCCGGAAGCAGAGGACTACCGTAAGATCTACCAGTACAACTACGGAGCAACAAAACTCGCAATAAAAAGGGCAATGGAGAACTACCCATCAATCAAGAAGGTCCTTGCAGAGAAGGACAGAGGAACCCATCCCGTAATGGGATTCAAAGTCAACAGACTCTGGAATCCTCCTTACCTGCAGGTTGCACTTGACCTGGACAACATGGAACAGATGGAACGCATAATAAACACCCTCCCTGACAGGGAAAGAATATTGATAGAAGCAGGAACTCCTCTGGTTAAAAAATTCGGTGTTGGAATCATCGGCAAGATCAGAGAACTTAAACGGGATGCATTTATAATAGCAGACCTTAAAACCCTTGATGTCGGTAGGATTGAGGTTAAAATGGCTGCAGATGAAACAGCAGATGCTATTGCAATCTCTGGACTTGGAACAGTTGAATCCATTGAAAAAGCCATTCATGAAGCACAGAAACAGGGCATATACTCCATACTCGACATGATGAACGTTGAAAAGTTCGTTGAAAAGCTTGAATCCCTAAGCTACAAACCTGACATCGTTCTTCTCCACAGGAACGTGGACCTTGAAACCATGAAATCAGAACGTGGAGAAAAACTGGGTGAAGTAACAGAATGGGGTAACATCAACCAGATCAAGGAAATTCTCGGTAAAGGAAAACTCGTTGCAGTTGCAGGAGGAATAACACCTGAGAGGGTGGACAAAGCCCTTGAAAACAAGGCAGACATCATAGTTGTGGGCAGGTACATCATAGGTTCAAGAGATGTGCGCCGTGCAGCTCAGGACTTCCTTGACCGCATGCCACAGGACCCTGACACCATGAGACTTGCAATGGATGAAGATGAAGCCATCTAAAATCCATTAAAAAGATTTTTTTTGAAGTTTTAATCTTTTTAATTCTTTAAAACTTCACATTCTTATTTTTAAACTATTTTATGAAATTAAACTATTTTATGGAATCTTCGATTATGAACTTTTTTGATATCCCTCAATTTGGAGTTGCGTTCAAGTTTACACAATTTATATTAATTTATAGGTACACAATTATTATAAATGAATATTAATAAAGCATCTTAGCCAAAAAGGAAAAATCACGTGCATATCATGATATAACCGTTTATACACAAAATAGACTAAATTCAAGGGCACGACAGAAATTCATTATGGAAAGAAATTTTATTTCAGGAGGAATTTGATGCTGATAGTAACCACACCCACCATTGAAGGGAAAAAAATTGAGAAATATTATGGTTTAGTAACTGGAGACTCTCTCCTTGGAGCAAATCTCTACAAGGATATGTTCTCAGGGGTTAGAGACGTTGTAGGTGGAAGAACATCTAAATATGAAGAAGAGCTTAAAACTGCCAGAAAGTTAGCTCTAGAGGTTATGGAAGAAAAGGCAGCCAAAAAAGGTGCTAATGCCATAATAGGAACCCGTGTGGCCTATCATAACCTTGGGGGTACCATGGGAAATACTATAATGGTAACCATGTCTGGAACTGCAGTTTCACTCAAGGAATAGCTGATTTAATCTCTGAAAGGTGAATATTTTGACCGATTCTAAGAAAAACTATCTCCTGGAAAAACGATGGGCATTGGCAGCCATAGGCCTTGGATTTTTAGCAGGATTTGTGTCTGCCTTCCTCTGTGTGGCATTGCATTTGGTTATCTTTGGATTCAACATCATGTACATAGTGTCCCCACTGCTTGCAGGATTTGTTGAAACCATCATAGCCCGTAAAAAGTATGGTAGAAGCACAGGAGCTATCAGCGCCCTGTTAACGTTCTTACTGATTAACATCTATGGCTGGTTCCTACCAGGCTGGTATTATCCCAAAGAACCGGTTACACTGAGTTTTATTACATTAATTGCCATAATACTGACCATTCAGGCCGCATTTCCTATACTGGTAAATTACATTCTTTTTGTGGTTGTCATGGATACATTCAGAAGGGTTGTGGAACTTCCCTCCAGGTTACGTAGAAAGCCCCAGGAAGTTGAAGGGGAGAAAATTGGGGTACCATCTGCCGATGAAACCTTCCTCGATGAACTGGACAACCCCCTACTATCTGTTCCAGATTTAGAAGGGAAGAAAATAAAAAAATACGTGGGTTTGGTGGGTGGAGAAGCTGTAGCCCAGGAAAAAGAATCAGAAAAGTTGATTTCAAAGGTTTCAAGTATGGTACAGCCAGTGCATTTGGAGGATATGGATCTGGGAGAGGCTAAGAAATTGGCAATATCCCGGATGCTGGATGAAGCCAGATCAATTGGAGCAAACACCGTTACGGATGTTTTGATTGACTACGTGTCCATGGGAGGGTTACAGGGCAGTGCTCTCATTGTAACTGCCACAGGAACTGCAGTCGTGTGTGAATAATTAAGAACCTTATTTTTATTTTTGAAGATCCATGACAATTTAAAATAAAAAAAGAGTTTGTTGGGGTTTTACATTTTAATCCTTCTGGAACAGCATTGCTATTCCCATGATCAAAAGCCATAGACCAATTAGCACTCCTAAATATATTGGGTTGGAACCTAAAAATAGCAGCAACAAACCGAGTATGATTGCTACGAGTCCATTAGTAGCTCTGCTGTTGTCTTCTTTTGAGATTATACCCATTATTCCTGCAATGATCAGGAACAGACCAACTATGTAAATTAAAAAGCCTGCCACTGAAGCAAACAGGGCTGGACTGAATATGAAGCCAAGGCCAAGAATCAGGGCTATTACACCCAATACAATCTCCAGGACCCCCAGACCTGCACTTTCACCCAATTCGATTATTCCACCTAAAAGCAGCCCTATACCTAAAATCAGGACTAAAAATCCTGTTATTAATGCTACAGGGAGAATTCCTAAAATAGGAACAGCCATTACAATTAAACCAAGAATAATGAGAATTATTGCACTGATCATTTTTTGCATATCTCAACCTCCTTATTCCCCTAACAAACTCTTAATCTAAGTATGATTTTTATTATTGATTGGTTTTAAATTTTTTTATCATTTTTATGTCTTTGAAGTTTAAACCGAAACCAAAGCTATGCTTCTGAAGATCATATTTATGAGTTGAGGTATCGGACAAAAAAAATCTTTTCAGAGTTATCCTGAAAAAATATCAATAAGAACCATCATAGTTAATATCTAGGATAACTTATGAAATGAACCGTAAATAAAATTTGGAGAGTTATCGATGATACTGGGAATATGCGGAAGTCCAAGGAAACAGGCAACTGACTATGTTTTAAGGGAAGCCCTGACTATGATGGAAGAAAAGGGCTTTGAAACGGAATTTTTTGGTGTTCGGGGGAAAAACCTGAGTCCCTGCAGACACTGCGATTACTGCATCCGTAACAAGGAGTGTGTTGTAAAGGATGACATGTACGAGGTTTACCCCCTGATAAAGGAGGCAGATGGAATTATAATGGCCACCCCAATCTACAACGGCGGGTTGAGTGCCCAGCTGAAAACTGTTATGGACAGGTGCCGGGCCCTTGGGGCTGAAGATGTTGATTACCTTCGCTACAAGGTTGGTATGGGAATAGCAGTGGGTGGAGATAGATCTGGAGGTCAGGAACTTGCAATGCAACAGATAATCACCTATTACATTCTGAGTGGCGCCATACCTGTTGGTGGAGGTTCATTCGGCGCAAACATCGGCGCAAACTTCTGGTCCCAGGACAGTCTCCAGGGAGTTAAGGATGATGAGGAGGGTTGGAGAAGCCTTAGAAAAACTGTGAAACAGTTTGCAGACTTTCTTGATGTCTACAAATAGTTCAAGATTGAAAACGAGCAAATGGAATCCTAAAATTAAATACTTCTTTTCACTATCAACCCATTTTTAATCAATAATTTGATATAAGAAAGGTTGTTAATAATTACAATAATAACCGAGCACTGAAACTCTTAAGTTAATTTTAAACCATTTCAGAATTAGAGGTATTTTTATAAAAAAACCTTTATAATGGTTTAAATTGCTTAAGAAGAAGTACTAAAACTCACAGTTTTGAGTTTAAAGGAATGCACAAAAAATTAGTTAAGTTTATAGAATAATTCATGACATAATTAATCAAGAGTAAAGTGGAGTGTGTCTTATGACTGATTCAATTGAAGGCCAGGAATATCTGTTGAAAATTGGGAATAAATCAATTTTACTGGATTATAAAAAGTTCATGCTTTTAAAAGGCACCCATGAGTACGGTTCCATAACCAAGTCAGCAAAAAAAATAGGCATACCCTACCGTACATCCCTGAAATACATAGAAAATCTCGAAAGAGAAATCGGATCTTCCATCGTTGCAAGTAAACGTGGGGGAAAAAGTGGAGGAGGTAGCAGTCAGCTCACAAGTGTGGGTAAACTTCTTATAAAGGAATACGCGAAGTTCAACAGTATCCTGAAAAAACACTCCGATGTGAACGAGGTTGAGGGTAAAATTGCAGAGATCGACACAGACACCAGGATCATGAAGGTGACCCTGAACAAAAAAATTGTGATCCTGCCTATAATTGAAGATCTGAAGATTGGAGATGAAGTTCTGCTCTTAATAAGCCCCGAAGAAATATTTATAATGCTCGAACCCCATGAATCCAGTGTTAGAAATATATTTGAAGGCAAAATAGTAGAGATGGGATTCCAAAATGAGATGGTGAGGGTTAAAGTATCCATAGATGAGGATATAAGTTTATTTGCAGATATAACCGAATATTCACGGGATAAATTGGGTTTAAATTTAGGCAGCGATATCTTCATAGGATTCAAAGCCACTTCCATACCTGTGATCAAGATATAGGAATGAGTTATAAGGTTGAAGTTATAAGTTATAACTAAAACAGCATTAAAATCATTAAATTGTCCAATAAAGCCTTCAAAAGAATTTGACCAATAGTTATAACTTAAAAGTTATAAGGTATAAGTTATAATTCATCTTACTCAGGAGCCTGAAAAATGAAGGTAGTTATTGACAAGGACAAATGTACTGGATGCGGTAAGTGCCAGGAGATGTGTCCTAAAGGATTTAAAATCTGGAAGATAGGTCCTGATAAAAAGGCAGAAGCATCCAACTTAAGATTCTGCCACGTCTGCACCATATGTGCAGGTGTGTGCCCCACAAAGGCAATACAAGTAATAAGGGATGGGGAAGAAGATGAGAAAAAAGGAACTAATGAGAAAAACCTCTGAAACCGATGTAAAAATCTCTTTAAACCTCGATGGGAATGGAAAATCAGATGTAAGCACTGGAATTGAATTTTTGGACCATATGCTGAACTCCTTTGCAAGACACAGCTTTTTCGACCTTGAAGTTAAAGCAGAGGGAGATACTGGGGTTGACGACCACCATACAGTTGAAGACGTTGGAATACTCCTTGGGGACGTGTTTAAAGAGGCAATTGGAGATAAAAGAGGTATTAAAAGAATGTCCCATGCTATCATTCCAATGGATGATGCCCTTGCAACCGTGGCTGTGGATATAGGTGGCAGGAGTTACTCTGTGATGGACTTCACATTCAAAAAAGCCAAAGTGGGAGATCTGAGTACTGAAAACGTTGAACACTTCTTCGAGTCCTTTGCAAACTCTGCCAGGATAAACATCAACGCCAGGGTAGAAGGAGAAAACGATCATCACCAAATAGAAGCACTTTTCAAGGCATTTGCACGGGCTTTAAGTGATGCCTCACGTGTGGAACATGATACCATACCAAGCACCAAGGGAGTGCTTTAGGTCTTAAATTAGGTTTGAATTTGATCGAACAATTTTAACTCATTGAAAGGTTATGCAAATGAATGATGCTTTGAAAACAAACCTCAGTAAATTGTTTCAGGTTATAATAACCATTCTAATAATTCTTATAGTCGTTGACATTATAATGCTCCTTGCATTAACCTTTTTCAGCCTTAAAAGCAGCACAACACAGTTAATACTGAGGTTCGACCTACTGGTTTCTGCATTGACATTTTTAGTATTTTTAATAAGTTTAAATAACTTCGCAGATAAAAAAGCATTTTTAAAGGAAAATTGGATATTGATTTTAACCTCTTTTCCTGTTTTATTCATACTTTGGGCTTTTCAAGGACTTTACATTGTCGTGTATGTTCTGCCTGTCTTCAACATAGTTAAGATATATTCCATGGTAAGAACCATTAATAAAATAGGTAGTAAATTCCTTAAATTCTCAAAGGAAACTGGACTTGGTTATGGAATAATCATAGTCACCTCAGTATACTTTCTTGGTTCCATAGCTTTCTTCTTAGTAGAGAATGGAGTGAACCCGAACTTAAATGGATTTGAAGGTGCTCTATGGTTCATGATGGCAAGCATGACAACAACTGGATATGGAGACATAGTCCCCGTAACTGGAATAGGGAGAATTATAGGTAGCATAGCCATGCTCACTGGTGTTGGATTCGCAAGCTACGCAACAGCATCAGTCGCAAGCGTGATATTCCATCAGCTCAGGAAAGAAAGGGACAAAGAAGCAGAGCAGCTTAAAAATCTGACCACAAAATTTCGGGGCGAAAGAAAAGCTGATGATGAGGAAATAAAGGAACTTCTAAGGGATATACTCCAAAGGATGGATGAAAAAGAGAAAAAATAATTTTCAGGTCATGCTGCATTCTAAGGGTTATATTAACTCTGCTTGGACTTATAAATATCATCAGTCACAAAAAATGGATCGTTATTTAATGAAATGATTTGGATAGGAGATGATTTGAAATTGAAAGTCTTAATCGCATGTTACTCCTACAGTGGCAACACATTGAAGGTTGCTGAGGAGCTTAAAGAAAGTTTAGGCGCAGATTTAACAAAAATAGAACCTGTAAAAGATAGATTTTACCTTATAAAAGGTTGGGGTGCTTTGAGAGAGCAGCGTGCAGCAATCAAACCATGTACAACCGACATGAATGATTACGATGCACTGGTGATTTGCTGCCCCATATGGGCTGGAAAATCACCTGCAGGACTCAACCAGTACCTTGATGAACTTCAAAACGTTGAAGGAAAGAAATTAGGGGCCTTCGTGACCATGGGAGGTAATGGGAATCAGAAAGCCACCATGCAAATAAGGGAAGCCCTTTCAAAAAGAGGAATGGAATTTTTGGGCCAGATGAAGATCTCAGGTAAGGATCTGAAGTCAGGTGCCTACACAGATATGGTTGAAACCTTCACAAAGAAGTTTCAGGACTCTTAAAACCATAAACCATGGATTGGGGGAATTTTATGAATCCCATCTTCAAACCCATATTTTCAATTTTTGAACCTCCAAAGGTTAGGATAATTCCAAAGTTGAAGAACGACACTGGTAAAACTCTCATTCAAACCGTTAGTAAGTCCAGTTTTACTCCTTCAAACTCTTACATCATCACGTCAAGGGATGGAACTGTGATCGTTGCTGATCCAACAGCAATGCCAACTGAAGATGAACTGGACCTGAGACCTGACGTTATAACTGTGACACATCCACATTCAGACCACATCGACCCGGATTTCATTGCCAGACACAACTGCAGAAAGTCCATCTCCACAGTGGAAAGTTTTGATGTGGCAGATGTGCATATATACAGTGTAGGATCATCCCACCGTGGCAGTCACATCAGCGTTAAATCTCCTTCAAATGTTATCTACGTGTTCGAGGTTGATGGACTGCGCATCGCACATATGGGTGATATAGGGCAGGAATACCTTACACTGAAACAACTGAAATCCCTTGGAAAAATCGATGTTGCGTTCATGCAGTTTTCCAATCCATTCTCAGGAATGTTCTACTCAGAGAAGGGTTTCAACGTTATTGAGGAACTTAAACCCCAGATCATCATTCCAACCCACTCAAATCCACGTTCAACCCGTAAAATCGGTAAAATGCTTGGTAAACTGGAAATACTTGAGAACTGCTTCGCTGTCAGCCCTGACGATCTGGCTGGTGGTCAGAGGAAGGTAGTTTGGTTGAAGAATACCTTGAAGTATTGAATCTTTTTTATTGAATCTTTTGGTTACGTTAATCCATTAATTAATCCACAAATGAATTTAAATTCTATTTTAAATGATTTTTTCCTTGAATAAGTAATACAAATCCTTTAAATAATTTTTAATAGTTAAAATCTGATTATATTTAGGGATTTCTAGAAAAAATTGGTAATTTAAACATGATTATTTGGTAATAAATTATTTATTTTCATTTTAACATAGAAGTAACAAGTCATTTTGTAAGGTTAGGGTTTGATGAATTGCAAAGGCAGTTCTGCTCTCGTAAGTACATTTAAGGGTCAAACAGGCTTGAAAATTATGGGAGTGATTGATTTTTGGATTTGAGTTGTGATACAAGTAGAAGGAGGTGAAGACGTGTCAATCTTTACTGTTCATATGACACATTCTGTTGAATCGTGCCTTGTATACAACGCGGATACCAAGAAAAAAACTTAAAGAACTTTCCAGCAAAAGGAAAGAAGCAGCTCTCGAACACCAGATCAACATTTTAACAGCAGTTTTTTCTCAACTGGAACATCTAATAATATACGTGATGGAAGCACCCAGTCATAAGGCTGTGGAAAGGTATCTGAGGGATGTTGGATTTTCAATCTACAACAAAATTGAAATAAGAGAGGTTGAATTCCTTGAAGATGCTTTAAAAACCCTTTAATTCCCCTCCAAAGAATGTTACAGTGTACATCATAATACTAACAACAAACCAACAAAAAATATTTTATTTTTTCTCTTAGAATTTTCTTTTATAACCTTAAAAATTCATTTATGATCTTAAAAATCAATTTTGAAGGATTTTTCTTTGAAATAATCAAATATCACTCCAAAATCTGTTCCAGAGACCTTTTTAGATTTAAAATCTTCATATATATTTTTTCTTCCTTCTTCAAGATGTTTTGAGGTTATACCATGTTTTATGGATAGATCGGCTTCAATGAATGCTGCTAATTTATCACATGCCTTAATGAGTTTTCCATCGACAGGACTGAAGTCCTCAGAATCGTATTTACTGTTCAATTCCCTGAAACTAACCCCTTTTAGGACTTCTCCCTTGATCTTGACCTTGTTCTCGAATTCATCCTCTGTGAAGTAACGCATCTCACGTCTCCAGGAGCGTGGCAGTAATGGTAAAACCTTCGTGTTCATCTGACTCTCCTCATATTCCTTTATTATATCTTCCAAACCTTCTACTGAACGTTTTACTGGAGATATTATGTCCTTGGTCATTACTTCAGGCAGATCATGGAAGAGCCCTGCGAAGAAGTTGTTGTAAAGCCTTTTGGGACATGCACCATTCTCGAGTGAGAAGAGGTAGGCATTTATTGCCACGATGTACATGTGACCAAGCACAGAGGTTTTTGGAATCCTTGGAGAATGGGCCCATCTCTCCTGGAACCTGAGCTGGCCGCAGAGATCCACGAAGCCGTAGGATTTCTTCTCAAGGGAAAGCTTCTGAACACCTATGAGATCGTAGTGGTCCTCGATCTGATTCTCTATTGCGGATTTTGTCTCTTCTATTCCGTATATGAATGGTGCGGTGTGGTATATTATCTTGAACTCCCAGTTGGTTGCAAGGTAATGTGCAGCCTGCAGTATCCTCTTCTCAAACCCTGCGTAACCTGGATCAAAGAAGTATCTCTCAAAGTTTTCCCTAAATTCCCTGTTGATTCCCTTAAAATCTTCTTCAAGATAAGTTAAGACGTGTTTGTTCAGGTCTTCCTCCTTCTCATCCATCATCCTGTGGAAGACAGGGGGTTTGAGATCCGTGAGCACCGTCCTGTGGAGAAACTCAAATATGCCCCCCTCTATGAGTTTTTTCCAGTCCACATCTGCATCCCTATCCTTCTCCTCAAATTTGGCTATCACATAGGCTATGACCATTTTATGGGCCTGTTTGTCCAGTTCCGTAAGTTCTACTGGGCGTATATGGTCGTTCCAGCGCTGCATGCTGGCTGCTTCGTAGAATCTTTCAATGAGCTTTGCCATGCTGGTTTCTTTTTTCATTGTTACACCTGATCCAATAAAATCACTTGATTACATTAACTTTAATATTAAATCATATGTATCTTATTAAGGTGTCTGAAATCAATGGAAATTTTTTCAAAATAAAAGTGGTAATCAACGTTACATTAAAAATACATTAAAAAAAGTTTTTTCTTAATAGATTGAAGTATTATATAAAATAAAAAAATAAAAAGGGAAAACTTACGTTAAAGCCCATTTAGTGGTCTTTTGTTGTACGTTATGGTATAACCAGCCGTACTTCCATTTGTAGACCAGTTTGTGCTTCCATGTGTACTTCCACTTGACTTTCCATTTACCATGGGATTTGTACCATTTCTTGTACCAGTGTTTGTAGTACTTATTGTAATAGGATTTGTACCATCCCTTCTTGTAAGCAACTTTTACTGTTTTGGTGGAAGTTACCTTCTTGTAAATGTTGTACTTCTGTGTAGCAACTGAAGAACTGTTACCAAGACTATCTTGTGAGAAATATTTCACGGTGTGGCTTGTTGTCAGTTTCAGTGATCCAGTGTAAACATTACTCTTGGTAGTTGGTGTGCTTCCATCGGTTGTGTAGTAGATGGTTGCTGGTGAAGCACCTGTCTGAGAGCTTAAACTAACTGTCACTGGTGCGTAGTAGTTACCGCTAACCTGGTTTGCACTGCTTGTAGGTGCATGAAGATGGTATGTACCCTTAGTGTTTGTGAAGGTGTTGTTACTGAATTCGTTGTTGTAACTGCTGAGACTGCCGTTATCGTCCACGTTAACTCCGTATCCAGTGCTGTTGGTTATGTTGTTGGATTTAACTGAACTCTTGTTCACCTGGTTGAAGTAGACGGCATTTTTTGTGTTACTGATCTTGTTATTTTCAACGTGGATGTTGGACTTGTTCACTGCACTAACACCGTAGGTAGTGTTGTTAATGTTGTTGTTAGTGATGTTTACATCCTTGACGTCTTGTTCTATTGATATTCCAATAGGGGCATTGTTTATGGTGTTGTTAGTTACGTTAGCGTTTAAGTTGTTACATCCCTCACCGCAACTTTTTGCGGTTAAGTTTACTGATGCGTTTAAACTGTTATCTATGGTGTTGCCAGAAATAGTTCCCTGGAATCCACCCTGCCAGATACCGTAGTAAGTGTTGTTCACATTGTTGTTGATAATGGTACTTAGTACAGTAGTATTTTCGTGGTTTATAACGGAAATACCATCACCATGGCCACCAAGCATATCACTCATGTTGTTTATGTTGTTACCAACTATGCTGGAGTTTATTATGTAACCAAAGAAGTTAATTGCATCTCCACCGTTCAAGAGGGTGTTGTTCTCCACTAAAAAGCTGTAATCCCTGCCTCCATCTATACCATGACTTGAAAATTGGTTTATGTAGTTGTTGCTTATTGTGAATCCAACCGCATTAATAGTGATTGCGCTTTTAGTGTTCAATAGAGTGTTTTTATCTATTAATATATTGTTTAGGCCATTTAAATTACTGAAACTCGTTAAACCAGCGGAATTCTCAACATCAATTCCTTTTTTGGTATTGTTGGTTATTGTGTTGGATTTAATTGAACTGTTGTTCACATTTTCGAAGTATATAGCGTTTTTTGTGTTGTTAATGCTGTTATTTTCAACATTCACGTTGGATGTGTTCCTCACGGTAATACCATAATTATTTCCATCTCCATTAATAACAAAACCAGTTACATTTGTTCCGGCTGTTGCAGCACCAATGATACTGATAACTGAGTTGTTACCGTTAAGAATTGCACCATTACCAATTAAATTCAAAGCAGCCTTGTTAATGCTCAACGAGATATTGTCGTAGGTTCCTGCCAGGAAATTTATGAAATCTCCATCGGCAGCAGCATCAATAGCATCCTGAATTGCAGTGTTGTTCATGGTAGAATTTACGTTAACAGTATTGGCAGCGTATGCAGGGCTAACTGCAATAGCAAATACCATTAAAAATACTAACATGCCTATTCTGCTCTTTTTCATAAGTTACCTCCATTTTTTTGTCCCATACATAACCATACACATTCCCAACTCATCGAAATGCATACAATTATAATTCGTTATGTCCTTAAAACAACTATAGTTTTATAGAACATCCATATATAACTTTCTAGATCCAGAAGAGAAGGAAGCTAATCTGATGTAACCTCTACCTTTATTAAAAACAAAAAATAATCAAAATATCTTTTTTTATCGAAACATAGGATCATATGAGTTTTATAATCCTGAATAACATTGCAAATGACTTTAAATTCTGATTAATTTTTGTTGTTAAATTAATTTTTTTTAGTTGAAAAAATAAAAAATAAGGTTATCGAAATGTATATATCATGTTATCGTATAGTATGTCTTAAAAAATAACAGGAGATAAGAAAAATGTCAAATGATACAGGATTATATCCATCCAATGGCCACCGCATCCAGGGAAGAACAAGTGAATCTTTTATAGATGCTCGAGACGTGATTTCAAGATTAAAACTCAAAGGAAATGAAGTATTCATGGATGTGGGTTGTGGTGATGGTCATGCCTCCATGATAGCCCATGATATGATGGACGATGAAGCAACCATATACTCTGTGGATGTCTACCAGCCAGCCATCGAGGATATGAAAAAAGATGTAGAAGCAGAGGGTATAACCAATATAATTCCTATCCAATCAAATGTATCTGAAAACGTTGCCCTTGATGCTGATACCGTGGATGTATGTCTTATGATCAACGTTTTCCATCATTTTGTAGGCACCAAAAAGACTGATAAAGCCATTAACGAGCTTAAAAGAATTACAAAACCCGGCGGTAGAATAGCTGTTATGGACTATAAAAAAATGGATACTGGATATGGTCCCTCAATTAAAATGAAAAGAAGCCCTGAGGAAGTAGAAGATATATTCCTTAAAAACGGTTTAAATAAGGTTCAGCTGGATACTGAAGTTGGAGAAACCCTTAAAGACGGATCCAAATCCCATTATCTCATAGTATTTGAAAAACAGACCTAAATTTAAGAAGATAAATCGAACATCTTATATTCAGTTATAGGGTGTTCCTTTTATTTTGAATATGAAAATAACTTTTAAAGCAGTTAATTTTATTTTCCAACGTTGACCCCTTACTTTTAGTCTTAGATTTTTTCTTGTTGAAAAGAGAATTTTCCTTTTAGTTTTCCACTTTTTAGGGATTATTCATAGTTTTGTTTTTAAAAATACTTTTTTATTTTTGTTTTATGAGAATTACTAGGTTTTTAAACCGTTAAATTTATATTTTTATCAGGACTCATACAAAACGGGTTACAGCACAAAAACGGCCTATAAAAACTCTCCAAAACATTAAAAACCAAGACCCGATACTTTTTTATTATGATTGATATGACACTCTACTTCAAGATCTTGATTCAACTATCAATCCCTTTTCTTATTCAAACCTAAAAACACACTTAAATTGATAAAATTTCTATTAAAACTATTTGTATGAATAAAAAGGACTGCAAATATTCAAAAAAATAAAAAGGAGAAATAGACTTATTTTTTCGATTTTCGGATCATATCCATGATATCCTTACGGTAGTAAGCTCCTAACACCAGAATTATGAGTAAAACTACTCCGACTACACCCCAAAGCTGTGGCTTTTTCGTTTCATTCACCAACAACTCCTGCACAGTTTTAGAATCAGACTGTGAAGCTCCACTTCCATCAGCACCCTGACCTGTACTTCCTGCAGCTGCTGAAGCTGCTGTAGCCCCTGCAGAGGAAGAAAGACCAGAAGCAGAAGAACCACTGCCACTTGAACTGCCTGAAGTACCAGAGCCTGAACCTCCGCCAGTACCTGTGCCAGTATTGGATCCACTGCCCTGACCATTACCAGGATCATCATTGGTTTTTCCAGGATCAGAACCACCAGATCCACCAAGATCAGTTATAATGGCGTTGTATGGAGTAGATACAGTAACACCATATGAGCTACCAATCACATCACCGTTAGCCAGACTATCAAAAACGGCAGTAGCCATTCCATTAGTTGTCAGGACTGTCTGTGAATAGGCACCGTTCATAAAGGTTATGGCAATGGATGGTAAATCTGTTACAATCTTACCTGTCACTCCATCGTAGAACAGTACCGTGAATGCATTTTTACCAGTTTTGAGTATCTTCATTGTCATCTGAGGATCGTAAAAAACCTGTTTACAGCCAGTTCCATACCAGTTTGAACCGGGTATGTAAGTTCCTGCGGCTTGGCATGACCTGAAGTCCATGTCAGCATTTTTACGGATCACGTTATGTTCCACTAACAACGTTGATGATGCAGCATAGTTTTCTCCAAGGAAAATTCCATTTCCATGGTACATTCTCTGCATATTTACTTTGTACTGGTTGTCTGTGATCAAATTTGCCCTTATGGTCAGATGTTCACTTGCACAGTTGATGCCGATGCCGTTGTCGTTCTTTTGCATGGTATTACTCGATATTGTAATGTTCTTCACAATTCCGTTCAAAAGTATTCCATCACGGGCATTGTTTAGGAACGCGTTGTTTGAAATGGTAGCGTTGGTTATGTTGTTTGCTGTTATTCCATAGAAGTTTTCATTGATCTGGTTGCTGTTGATGTTGATGTTCGTTGAGTTTTCAAGGTATATTCCGCTTCCACTGGTTGATGTGTTCCCATTGTTCTTAACTGTGTTACCGTTGATAGTCGTTTTATTGGAATTTTTAACTGAAATTCCATTTTTACTGTTACCTGTAATCTGGTTTTTGCTAGTGCTGGTGTTTTCACTGTTTTCTATGACTACTCCATTTTCATTGTTGTAGATGTTGCTTGTGTTTATCTGAGTACCGTTACTGCCTAAAACACTGACCCCTGTAACAGAGTCATGTATAGAACTGCTTCTGATGGTTGTGTTGGAACTTCCATTCACCAGAATCGCTGTTCCACTGGTTGAACTAACCTCGTCATTGGAAATAGTCACGTTTTTGGTGTTGTTTACGACGATCCCTGAACCTGTGCCAGTGTTAATAATTGTGAACCCTTTTATCGTGGATCCGGAAGCTTGAGTTCCGTTGATTAAAAACACCGCCAAAGAATCAGATGCAGATATCTTCGTGGCCACCTCACTGATTATTTTCAGCTGTTTGTTTAGGACCAGGTGTAAACCTTCATAACTCTGTCCAAGGAATTTTATGGTTGTTCCAGGAGCAGCGCTGTCAAGTATAGACTGTATCTGATCATTCAACGAACCACTGGTGTAATAGGAAGCATCCTGCACATAAATAACAACCCCCTGCACATCCCCTGACTTAGTGTAGATCTCATTGTAAACCGGACTCCAGTTACCTGAAGAATCCACTGCAGCGTAACTAAGCGTTGTTGTAGCGCTTATGGTAATTGGGCCTGCGTAAACATGCCTTGTGCTGCTGGTTCGTGGATCACTGCCATCTGTAGTGTAATAAAGGGTCAAAATACCACTGTCATCAGTTGCATTCAAAGTCACAGTTTGTGTTGTTTTGAAATCTCCACCATTCGGACTGATAGTCACAGTTGGAGATGTGATATCACCTATAGTAAGCATCTGAGCAGCTTCAAGAAGACCATCTGGAGTTAAAGCCTTCAAAGTAACCAAGTACTGACCTGACTTAGCGTAGGTGTGTGCTGGATTCTGCAGAGTAGAAGTTTTTCCGTCACCGAAATCCCAAGTCCAACTTGTGGCATTATTGGAAGTATCGTTGAACTGCACAAACAATGGATTAGAACCAACAGTGTAGTTGAATTTAGCTGCAACATCACGGAAAGCGTACAAACCATTACCTGTTCCAATGTACAGAGTACCGTCAGAATCAATCACAGGATTACCTGTTGCTGAAATACCTGTGAAATTCCATTTAGGTTCACCATTGGAACTTACCGCAAAAAGACCGCAGTAAATGATTCCATCTGCTCCAATCACTGGAGAGTAAGAAGAACTTTTAACTGTGCAGTTCCATTTTGGGGTTCCATCTGGATTTATTGCAATAAGGTAACCGCTGTTTGAAATATATATGGTTCCATCTGCTCCAATGGCTGGAGTACCAGAAACCTTAGTTTTAGTGGCATATTTCCATTTTAGGGTTCCATCTGGATTCAGGGCGTATAATGCCTTATCCGAACCCCCCAGGTATATGGTTCCATCTGGACCAATTGATGGAGATACAAACATGGAATGATATCCGAGAGTATACATCCATTTTATGGTTCCATCGGGATTTACTGCATACAGCACTTTGTGTGTTGGAACGTAGATGGTTCCATCTGATCCTATGGCCATATATCCCTCAAAAAGCTCTGCTTTATCAAGGATTGTGCTCCATTTCAATGTTCCATTGGGGTTTATTGCATATAGGGATGGTTCAAGGAAACCGCTGTTATCATAACTTCCTACGTAAATGGTTCCATCTGCCCCAATCGATGGTGAAACCCAAGAGTTAGAATCATCAACGTAAAATTTCCAGTTTAGTGTACCATTCGTTGTTACTGCATGTAAATAACCATTTGCAACAATATAGATGTTTCCATCTTTTCCAAGGGTTGGAGTGGTTACCTTTTCGGACCCCCCAGTGTAATAACGCCATTTTATTATGCCAGTTGGGTACAGTGCATATAAGTAACCGTTACTACTTCCCGAGTAGATGGTTCCATCTAAACCTATGGATACCTCATTATCTTGTACTGATGCTATTTCGCTGTTGTTCCATTTTGTGTTGTTTGTTTGCGGTCCTGTGTATCCTGATTGTCCTGTGTGATTGTTATCATCCTGATAAGTTGAGCTTGGAGAATCAGTTAATCCTCCGGTTCCAATAACATAATTCTGCACGTAAAGTGGACTCCATTTTCCTATGGAAGTAACCGCCGCATATCGCAATGTCGTAGTCTTGTTTATACTGAACTTTCCTGTGTACCTTATCCTTGTACTGCTAGTTCTGGGGTCTGTAGTGTCGTTGGTGTAGTAAATGGTTGCCGTTGGATCGTCACTTGTTAAGGTCACTGCTTGTGTGTTGTTGTAGGTTCCATTTGCAAGAGTACTGTTTGCGGATATGGTACTCAAAACAGGGATATTGCAGGAGAACGTGTCGCTTCCAGCAGGGTTAGTCACCGTTAAAGTTACCCTGTAAATTCCCATACTTGTGTAAGCATGCGTTGGGTTCTCTTCTGTGCTGTAGGTTCCATCACCAAAATCCCAATACCAAGAAGTTGGAACATCCATACTAGCATCCCTGAACCGTATATCATTGTAAACAGCTGTATATGTACCAGGAATACTTCCCCAACTCGTAGTTGCTGTGAAACAAGACATAGGCTCAGAATAAACCTTAATATACTGCTTAAAACTCACAGTACGATTCTGCCCATCACTGCTGGTTACAACCAAAGTCACATCGTAGTAACCCGGATAATCATACGTATGAACCGGATTCTGATCCGTACTATGGGTTCCATCACCAAAATCCCAATACCATGAAACAGGCGAAATACCCGAACCCACAAACTGCACAGCCCCATGAGAAGCAACCTGAGTCTGATTCGCCCTACAAACAGTGTTTGCAATGGCATACACATTTCTATCACTGCTTCCAAAGTATAGGGTCTCATTTGGACCGATTGCTACAGAACCATAAACAGCGCCTCTAGTTGTATAATTCCAGAGGAGTTTTCCATCAGGACTGAAAGCGTACAACTTACCATCAGAACTTCCAACATAGATAGTTCCGTCAGCACCGACCGTCGGTGCAGCAGAGATAGATCCTCCAATGATATAAACCCATTTTAAGGTTCCATCAACGTTTAAAGCATAGAAATTACCACTGCTACTTCCGAAATAAATGGTACCATCGGTACCAATGGCTGAACCGTAAATTGATGGATTGTATGTTGTTTCTCCAGTGTTGTAAGTCCATTTAAGTGTTCCATCAGGACTGAGGGCGTAAAGTTTAGCGTCAACGCCGCCCACGTAAATGGTGCCATCAGCACCAACTGTTGGTGAACCTTGTAGGTTTCCTCCAATGGTATATTTCCATTTGAGCGTTCCATCTGGATTTATTGCGTAAAGCTTACCATAATTATTGTACTCCTCACCGCTTTCCACGTAAATGGTACCATCTGATCCTATGGCGGGACCTCCACCTAGGCTGTAAATATTAGTTCCAGTGCTGTAGGTCCATCTGAGCGTTCCATTAGAATACAAAGCATATAACTTACCGTCAGAGCATCCCATGTATATGGTACCATCAGCACCAACTGTTGGTGGGCCCATTACACTTCCTGGAGTTTTGTATTCCCATTTAAGTGTTCCATCAGGATTCAAAGCGTATAACCTGTGGTCATAGTATCCAGATACTGCGTATATGGTTCCACCAGCACCAAGTGATAAACTATTTATAGCTCCTACTTTGTTGTGCATACCTGTGGCGTAGATCCATTTGATTGATCCATCAGGATTCAAAGCGTAAACCTTACCATCAGAACTTCCCACGTAAATGGTTCCATCTGATCCAATTACAGGACTGCCCTTACATTCTATGGATCCTCCAGTTGTGTAGTTCCACAATGTGGTGTTAACCTCAGGGCCTGTGTAATTTGATAGACCTGTATTTTGAAGGTTAGCATTCCCAATAGTTCCTATTACGTAGTTTTGTACATACACTTGGCTCCATTTTCCCATAGGAGTAACTGCTGCGTATCGCAGTGTTGTGGTCTTGCTGATAGTGATTGGTCCACTGTACTTTACTCGTGTACTGCTTTTTCTGGGATCTGTGGAGTCATTGGTGTAGTAGATGGTTGATGTGGAATTATCACTTTTTAAAGTCACTGATTGCTTGGTCTTGTAAGTTCCGCTTGCAAGGGTACTGTTTACTGATATGGTACTTAGAACCTGAATGTTGTTCATGTATGTGCTGTTTCCAGCAGGGTTACTTGCTGTTAAACTAACTTTGTAATTTCCCACCTTTGTGTAAGTATGGGTAGGGTTCTGCAGTGTGCTGTTGGTTCCATCACCAAAATCCCAATACCATGATGTGGGCACATTTGCACTGGTGTCATTGAACTGTATATCGTTGTAAACGGCCGGAACTGCACCAGGTACTGTTCCCCATGCAGTGTTTGCTGTGAAACAAGACACAGGCCTGTTATAAACTTGGATATAACTGTTTTTGGTTAGGGTATTGGTTCCTGCTTCGTTTATCGCTGTGAGGCTGACGTTGTAGTTACCTTCACTTGCGTATACGTGTGTGGCATTTTGTTCAGTTGATGTATCGCCATCACCGAAATTCCAAATCCAACTGGTCGCATTTCCAGTGGACGTATCATTGAAATGCACATTTAAAGGTGCACCTCCACTGGTAACGTTACTTGTAAAGTTTGCAGAAGGTGAATCAGTCGCACTTACAGCACCACTTACCGAAACACAGACAATCACAGTGAAAACCATGAATAAAATCACCTTTTTCATATATTCTCTCATTTTAACCTCCTTTTGTTTTTCATCATGAATTTCTGAATTAGAGATCCATGAACATACTAGATTAATCGAAATGTACATATAAACATATCCTTAAAAAACTAAGATCAATTATGATTTTTTTTAGTTATTAGATAAATTAAACAAAAATAAATCGAAATGAATTAAATAACATATCCATAAAAAAAAGGATGTGGACATCTTCAAAAAGGTAGAATGGCCACTAAAAATCTCTGAAATATAAAATCAATTCATTCATTTTATTAAAATTTAAAGATCAATAGGCCTCCAAAGGAGTAAAATATAAAAATTTCATTATTTAAATTAATATAAAGATGAAAAAGATAGTTCAGACGAATTTAACCCTTTAAATTAAGATGTTTCAGAAAAATAAGATCATGCCTTAATTAAACAAAAAATTATGATTTTAAAAAAAGTAGTGGTAATGAATGAACACCACCAATGAGCCTATAAAAGCTCGTAGTACGATTCAGTGAAGCAGGAGGTACAGTAGGCACGTCCGCCTTTCAGGTGATGTTTTCCATCCAGCACAACTTCACCGCATCCAGCACATTTGGCTATTTCGCGGGGCTTACCTGGTAAATCGTTTTCATCAATTTTAACTGACACCCTCTGGATTTCAAACAGATCCTCCGCTGGAGTCTTTGCTATCCTTTCAATGAGTTCTTCCACTGTTTCATCATCCTCTCCTTCAGTTTCCATATCCTTCTTGTTGGCATCTATGTCTATTACACGGACTGCTTCTCCAGTTTCTATGTTAACGAAGGTTGCTGCAAATTTACCGTACCCCATTGGTTTAATTGATTTTTTACCCAGCGAAGTTCGGGTTACAGCCATCACTGCATCAGATATGCACCTGTCAATTTCAGTGAATACTATCAACCTTTTATCCTTCTCTCCAGGAGTCATTCCAAGGGTTTCCATACCATAAATAGCTAATTTTGTTCCCATGACTATTCCACCGCAGATGTCACCGTGAAATTCGCCTGCTTTCCTCAACAATTCCATATAATCACTCATAAAAAATCACCATTTTAGTTTTTTTGAAAAGATTTTTTTTGAATAAAAGAATTACTTCAATGACCTTAGCAATGCATTCATAATTTTCACAAGTTCCTCCTTAAAAAAAGGAGAAACATCATCTATCTATCCAATATAAATCTGAGAAATCAATCTCCTTCCATTGTCTCTAAGGGCACACATATCTTCCTGTTACGCCCTATATCCACTATCTCCACATGGATGCCGTAGGCCTTTTCCATGTTCTCTTCAGTTATTACATCATCAGGCGGGCCAACATCTATGAAGTTCTGGTCATTCATGATTGCAACTTTATTCGAGGATATGAAGGCATGATCAGGAAAATGGGATGTCATTATAACTGAAAGACCCTCTTCAGCCAGTTTTGATATTACATTCAGGGTTTTTAACTGGTTACCAAAGTCCAGGTGAGACGTTGGTTCATCCAGTATCAGCATCTTAGGTTCCTGGGCTATGACCCTTGCAAAGAAGACCAGTTGCTGTTCACCACCACTGAGGGCAATGTACGGCTTATCCTTCAGTTCATAAATACCAAATTTCCTTAGGGCATTTTCAGCTATTTTGTAGTCTGTTTCATCAACCGTTTCAAAAAAATCTAGATGGGGGGCCCTTCCCATTAACACCACATCAATTACCGTGAAAGCAAAGGTTGAAACATGATTTTGAGGTACGTATCCTATGTTTAAGGCTATTTCTCTCCTATTTATGTCTTTTATATCTTTTCCATTGATAAAAACCGTTCCTTCACTGAGTTCCGTGATCTTGTTCAAACACTTTATAAGGGTTGTTTTACCACTGCCGTTGGGGCCCAGTATACACACAACATCTCCTTTTTCCACATTTAGGTTTATATCCTCGAATATGTTCTCCTTACCATCGTAGGAAAATGTGGCATTTCTTATTTCCAATACAGTCAACAATCCACCTCCTCTGTGCGTTTTAAATTAATACCAATATACTGACACATTCTTTAGGTCCAGCCACCATATCCTTTCCTCAAAAGGTATAAAAAGAATGGAGCACCTACTAAAGCCGTTAAAATCCCAATGGGGACCTCTGTGATTAACACCGTCCTTGAGATGTTGTCCACCAGGAGCAGGAAGGATGCTCCCAAACATATGGTGGCGGGCAACAGCTTTTTATGGTCTGGACCAACCAGTATACGACCAATATGGGGTATGACCAAACCAACCCACCCAATTATTCCACTTATAGACACTGCAGCAGCGGTTATCATGGTGCAGCAGCATATGATCAAGAATCGCAGTTTTCCAGTTTCTATTCCAAGAGATTTGGCCTCTTCATCACCCATGGCCAGGATGTTCAATTTCCACCTTAGAATCAGGAGCAAACTAATTCCAATGATTATGGGGATGGATGCAATGAAGACACTCATATTATCCACCGTTGAAAGACTTCCCATTAACCAGTAAACAATCTCGGGCAGTTTTTCAAAGGGGTCTGCCATGTACTTACACAGTGATATCAAAGCGTTAAAAAGGGCTCCAATAGCCATGCCTCCAAGTACCAGAACAAGTACCTGGGAAGTTTTAATGGCACGACTCACCAGATAGGTGAGGCTCACAGCTATAAGGCCCCATACAAATGCAGAAACCTGGGTTGCTAATGGGTTACCCACTGTTAAAATGGCTATGGCTGCTCCAAATCCGGCTCCTGCAGAAACTCCCAGTATATCTGGTGATACAAGGGGGTTTTTAAATGTGCCCTGAAATGAGGCGCCTGCCACAGATAATGCAGCTCCCACGAGAATGGCTGCAAGTATACGTGGCAGCCTGATCTCCCAGACTATGGTTGTTGCAGTTGGGGAAACCTGTATAAATGGAAACATCTTGGCTGCTATGGTCATTATAACTTCCATGGGGTTCAGAGGGTACCTTCCCACCATAAAGGACATGAAAAACAGGATTATGGGCAGTAAAACCAGAATCAGATTCACTGACCATTTTCTAAAATTCCCATTAATGAACAATCGTTCTTTTATACTGCTTATCCCAATAGACATGTTTTATACTTCCTCATAGAAATTTAATATCCTGTTTTCCTGCATTTTATGGATTCCATTACCGTGTTACTCCCTTTTGTCCCATATGAATCAGATGATCATGGAGGAGTTCATCCCAGACCCCTTCAGAATGTTGTTGACATCATCATCGGTCAAATCGTAATGGTAAAATTCTGAATAAAACTCCTTAACATCTGCCGTTAAATTGAGGTCCTGGAATTTATCAGGGTACAGTATCTTTGCAACCCATGGAATTCCAATGATCATGTTTGCTCCTGTTGGCTTGTCGAACCATTTAAATGGAGACTGTGGAGACAGGTACACACGTTTGTTTTTAACGGCAGTTACTCCGGACCATGTGGAGTTGGAGTAAACATTTGCATAGAACGTTGGATCAGTAGCTATGATAACCTCTGGATTCCAATTTAACACTTGTTCCATTGAAACTTCAGTTTTTCCAGCCCCTCCCTGCATTTGAACATTGGCAACATTATTTCCACCGCAGAGATCAAGTAACTGCCCATGTACAGAGCCTGAAGGCTCAGTTTGAAGTCCGGCAGAACCTTCAGCGTAGTACACAGTTGTCCTTTCAGATTCAGGTATGGTTGAAACAACATCAGTGACCTGTTTTTGAACTTTGTCGTTGAAATCTACCAGTTTCTGAGCTTTGTCACCATCTCCAAGTAGTTTTCCTATGAATTTAATTGAAGGATCCAGGGTGGTAACGTTACTTGTATCGTTCACACCAACGACGGGCATGGTACCAAATTTTTGCTGCATCGATTGAAGTACCGCCAGTGAGGACGAGTCAGATGTATTTGAGGAACTGGATACAGAAACACTGACAAATACCACATCAGGATCCATGGAGATGAACTGTTCATAACTACCTGACTGCGAACCGTACCAACCACCCACAGAAGTCAGGGATTTGTATTTATCTGGCATGTACTTCTGTTCTTCAGAGGTTGTTTGATAATTGAAAGCCAGGAGTTTGTCTGGGGCCAGCATGTAAACGATAACTGTTTCTGTTGGAGAAGTTGATAGAACTTTACTGATAGGTGAAGGCACAGTTATATTCCTGCCAGCCATATCCACTATTGTAGTATTGCCCCCTCCAGCCAGGTATCCTACGTCTGTTAAATAGTAACCCACACTTGAAGCCACAATCAACCCTAATGCTGCAATTAGAATAAGAAAATTTTTATTCATTTTATCACACTTCATTCATTAAAATACTTTCTTTTCTTGAAGATCCTTTTCCATTAACCATTAAATAAGTCTTTAAATTGGATTTTATCTTTATAAATTCTTTTAAATGGCATTTAACTAACCATGATAAGCTTACCAGTTTTTGGATCCTTGTAAACAGTTCCCATCTGCTGATAGTTGGAACCAGACCCTGATTGATTGGCCACGGATTCATTGAGCGTTTGACCCGTGCTAACAGAAACCGTGTTTGGAGTTGATCCACTGGATTGAGATACTAAATTAGGATTACTGCTCGTGGCCAGTAGGGCGAATACTAAAAATCCCACGGCCAGAACCAGCATACAATCTGTCATGTTGATTATTCCTGTCGTGGGATCCTCACCATCGTCATCCAAAAATTTCCTTTTCTTGGACATTATCCAGTGCCTCCAGTGTTGATTCAATTATTGCCTCTAAAATGGATAGGTCGTCTGTGTACCATTTTTTCCTGTATCTTGATATGACAAATCCTATAGAACCTGCTGCCAAACCGGTTATAGTGGTATCGAAAGCCACCAGCAATGATTGTGCCAGAGTATTTATATCACCAGCCCCTAAAGCTGATAAACCCGGCCCTAAAGGAATTAAAGTACCCAAAAGACCAATTGTTGGAGCTAATCTAACCAATATATCAGTTTTCTGAGTTACGGTGGAATACTGTAGTTCTTCCTCTTCAATTAACTTTGTAGCAATTGCCCTTCTGGATTTTGGACCTATGTCATGGTTAGAAATGATTTTTATGATAATTTCCTTGTGATCCTCCCTAAGTTCACTTTCACGAACTTTTTTCTTCATTTCTTCAGGATTAGAGGATTTGGAGATGGCCCTTATCAGACCCTCAGTTTCGTTCACCTGAAATTTTGATCTTGAAAATTTTTCAGTCAAAAATCCTCCCAAACTCAAAACTGCATATATCATGAAGCCTATAACAACCAGTATCACTGGTATGAATAAGCTCTGGGCAATTAAATATAGTAAGTTGCTTAAAATTTCACTTCCAAGAATTTGCATTAACTATCACCTAATATTTTCAATTCAATTTTTCTCATATCCAAATTGGATAACCATTCCACTATGAGGAATCTTCGCGATTTATGAGATTTTTTCGATTTTATCAGATTTTGAGGCTGATTTTCTTTGATAAAGGTCTTTTAAACTTGTTATACCTTCCTGTCTTAGATAAACTCCCACTAAAAACACCCCACAAGCCGCCATTATCAAGAAAATCATGTAAAATGAGGAATCTATGGATAAAGGATTCATTTGAGTCAATTCTAATGTTCCAATATTTGGAATAAAAAATGCACAGATCAAACAATAAAATCCGTTTAAAATCATGAAATTCCCGAGTAAAACTGGATAAGGGCTTTCAGCGTTTCTTAAAATTTTGGAGAATAAGTAAGAAGTTACTAGGAATACACTTAGGACAATCGCTATGATCAAGCTGAATCCTAGGAAAGAAATTGTTATCTCCCTACTCAACAACACAGCTAACGATACGAATCCTAGAAAATAGCAGATCGATGAAGTGATTATGGATGCTGATGCAAAGGGATAATAATCCTGTTTAGTTTTATTCCATTTATCAACAGTGTAAATACCACCTAAAAGAGTTACAAAACCGATGATCCCCAATATCACAGAGATATATGGATCAAGGACGCCGTACAATAAATCCTGGAGTAAGTTGGCTGTCATGCTCAGGATCAGTACAACTAAACCGTACAATAATGAAACAGTTAAAGCTTCTTTTTTGTACATCTCTGTGAGGCCCAGTGCAAGACCAATATTAATGCCGAACAATAAAGTTATGGATATAATTAAAGATTCCCACAATAACTCTGCCATCTGTAACATCACCCTGTAAAAATTAATTGATTAACTTCAAAGGTTATTAGTTTGATTTTTTTTCAAATCCACTAAAACATATAATTCGATAAGGTTATATAAACATGTCGATGGAGGAGGTATTGATTTAATTGAAACGAAGAAGTTGTTACTATTTTTTTAGGGGATAATGAAATTAGAGATATACCTTATTTTAAAATAAAAGACCAAAAATGAGCATTAGTTAAATGATGTAAGATATTGAGAATGTTGAAAATAAAAAAAGAAAAATGTTTATTTTCTGGTTTTTTGGATAATGTTCATTAGATCTTTACGATAGTAAGCCACAACTATCAGGATTACGAGCACGATCACTCCAATGATCCCCCAGATCTGTGGGCCCTTCATATCGTTGACAAGTAATTCCTGTGCAATTTTTGAATCTCCTTCACCAGTAGATCCACCCTGAGTGGATGATCCTGTGCTTCCTGCAGCTGAGGATGCTACTGAGGCTCCTGCAGTTGAAGTGAGTCCAGAAGAGGAACCATGACCACTTGAACTTCCCGAACTACCAGAACTGGTTGCAGAACCTGGATTATTACCTGAACCACTGCCAGAACCATCCCCTGTAGTTCCAGAACCAGGACCTCCCCAGTATCCATCCCAGTTACTGCATGAATCACCGGTAGAATCTTTTCCAGAGGTTATGGATCTTATTACATCGTTCACAGCAACGTAAACAGATTCAGATTCAAAACTGGCCCATACATTGTTTCTAACTAGCGCAGATGCATATTGAGCCGTAGCCACCCCATTAACTGTTTGAAAATACTGTTCAGATGACAATACTCCATCCAAACTAAATTTTATGGACAAGGAAGGTAGATCAGTCTCTATATTTCCAGTTTCCCCGTCTAAAAAGTAAACACTGTACGTATTTTCGCCTGTCCTTATGAGTACCATCTGTGTTGCAGAGGATTTCATTTTACAGCAGAGCAGGGCGGATCCAATGCTGTTGGTCCCATACCAGTTGGAACCTATTTTTATTGTAGTATATGCTGCCCTTTCTGCATCCACGTTCTTGCGATCGTTGCCATAGATGGCGTTGTGTTTTATGGAATTTTTTGCATCGTGCTTGTAATGAGATCCAAAGCTGATTCCATTTCCAGAGGATCCCCTCTCATATGGGTAGGTACGACTATCTCGTCCCATGTTTTCTGTTATGAGATTCCCCTCAATCGTGAGCTTTTGACCAGCACAATCCAATTTAATCCCATTGGCATTTCCTTTCATCGTGTTGCCATTTATGGTGACGATATTTGCATATCCACTGAGAAGTATCCCATCGCAAGTGTTATTTCCAATATAATTACTTTTTATGGCCATATCTGATACATTTTCTGCAGATATTCCATTGCAGTTAAAAATGACCTGGCTGTTGGTGATTTTGACTTTGTTTGAGTTAGTTAAGGATACACCATTCTTTCCGTTGTTTTTTATTGCTGTCCCATTGATTAGGGTTTGGGAGGACTGGTGAACTTCGACCCCATTTCCTTTATTTTTTTCCAGGGTGGTACCATTTACAGTGGTGCCGTTGGAATTGGAAATGTTGATCCCATCTGCATTGTTATTTGAGATTTTATTTTGGTTTATAAATGTATTGACCGAATTTTTCACAGTTATACCATTCTGGTTACTTCCTGTGACGTTATTTCCATTAATATTCGTGTATTTACTACTCGAAACGTTGATCCCGGTATAAGAGCCTGTTATTGAGTTATTCTCTATGTCACCATTATAACTTTTATCTACTCTGATTGCTGATCCCTTAGTTGCAGTTATCTGGTTATTGGAAACTGTCACGTTTTTTGTATTGTTAACAAATATTCCTGCACCAAGATTTGTTTCAATATTAAATCCATTTATAATGGTTCCTGAAGCTCCAGGTCCATTAATTAGAAATACTACAGATTTGGAAGAACCAGATGCAGATATTTTCGTACCTAGATTGGTTATTATATTTAATTTTTTGTTTATAACCAGCTGTAGGCCCTCATAAAGATTTCCCAAGAAGTTTATGGTGTCTCCTGAACTAGCATTATCCAGTACCGATTGTATCTGTTCACTCAATGATGATGTTCCAGTGTAATAAGAAGCGTTCTGTACGTACACAGTGGCAGCTGACACAGGTTCCAATGCTGCAGGTACTGATATAAAAAGGAGCGCTAAGGACATTATCATTATCCTGGTTTTAATTTTCATTGTTTTCCATTCTTTCCTCCCTTTAGCTGGTTAAGAATCTATTTTAAATAATCAACTAACATTTATTCGATGTGTATATAAATACATATTGTTTAGGAGTTTAATAAAACTGCACGAGTTACATGGTACAATTTTATTTTTCAGAAGGAGTATTTTCAGAATTAAAATTAATGAAAAATCTATTTAATCAGTTATTTGAATCAAAAAAGGAAACACTTGAAATTTATTGAATAAGAATTCTAATTGAATAAGAATAATTCATTAAAAAGCGAAAATTAAAAACAAAAAGGTAAGCGATCCTTTCGGACCGCTTGGTTGAACAAACTTACTGTGGTTTGTCCATTAAAGCTGTTTTGGATACTGTCTGGCCCTGTGCACCGTGTGGTGTCCTTAAGACAGTGTCGTTTGCTTTTTCAATTTCCCTTGCTTCTACAGCGAGTTTTGCTGCTGCGGAGAGCATTTCGTGAGCTGATGCAACTATTGGTATGTATTTTTCAGCTTCTTTGGTCATGAAGCATCCTTTAACATCTACGTCAGCTACTTTTTCAGCTATTGTGTATGCTGCAAGTGCTTTTGCTTTTGCGTATGGGTTTGCAAAGCCAGCTGCGTCAACTGCTTTTTCAGCGCTGATAACAACTTTTGGTAATTCTATGTCACTACCTGCTTCTGCTGCTGCTATTACAGCGTCGAGTGTGTTCTGAACGACCCTGTATGCACCTGTTGCTGCGAGTACTTTGAGCACATCGGAGTTGAATGATGCCATTTCAGTTGGGTCGAGGAGCTCTCTCCTTGCACCGATCATTGGGTCAGCTTTCACGAGTATGTAACCGAGACCCTGTTCATCCATTTCGTCTTTAGCTCTGATACCTGGAGCGTCACCGACTATGATTGCTGGGATGTCCATTGCAGAGAGTAATTCTCTTGCTTTAGCTGGGCCTGGAGCACCAGGGTTAGGGCTGATGAATACAACGAATTCTGGGTCAAAGTCAGCTATTTTTGGTACTGCGTCTTCGATCTGTTCTGGGTTCATCTTTGCGCCGGAACCCACGGTTCTTACATCTATGTTAGGTCTGTCTGCCCTCTCATCGAGTACTAAGTCAATTACAGGAGAGGTACCTATGTTACCGCATTTAATAACTCCTATTTTCACAACCATTATATCACCAAAGATGCTATCCCGATAATCAAATAAGTATTTTTTGATTTAATTTTTTAGGGGTAAGTTTTTATACTATGTGAAAAAGGGAGGATAAAAATCGGATTATTCCTATTTTAAAGGTTTTTTAAAAGTTATTTTTTGTATTGAAACCCATTTATAAAACTAGAAAATTAGAAAATATTTTTGGGGGATTTTTCAATGAAGGTGATCTGTGCTTTACATTTCCAATTATTAAACTCATTATCCCTTTAAATGTGTTTATATTCTATCCTCAAACTCCAGAGCAGATATGGTTAAGTTGGATGCAAATCCAGGGCATGCAGCAACGTGGGTGTGCACGTAGCTTGCAACCGTGTTCTTGATCATCATCCCATCCTCCGAACCTGTGATTCCACGACCTCTGTGCATTTTAAAAGCAAATTTTGGTCTTTCACCGGTTATATCCACCTTCGAGTAGTGGAACTCATGTCCCCGGAATATCTCACCCTTTTTAAGGGTTGGACTGTCCCTTGTGGCCTCTGCAATGGTGTAGCTGAGTCCCTGAACACGTGGGGTCATGCAGGAAGAGTAGGGGAAAACTCCGCACATGGAACTTTCATCTATGGATCTTGTGAGGTACATGAGACCTCCACATTCAGCGTAAACTGGTCTTCCATCTTGGCAGAACTTTTTAACCGATGTTCTCATGGAAAGATTGGATTCAAGCTCTTTTTTGAATATCTCTGGGTAGCCTCCACCTATGTAGAGTGCATCAACGTCTGGAACTTCCGCGTCGTGAAGCGGGCTGAAGTACACGAGTTCTGCACCGTTGGCTTCCAGAGCTTCGAGGTTTTCAACGTAGTAGAAGGTGAACACCTCATCCATTGCAACGCCAATTTTAACATTCCTCTTATTTTCAGTTCGCCAGAGCTGTTCCCGCCCATCTGGAATTTCAGGAGAATCCTTCATTATGGAAACAAGTGCATCAAGATCTATGTTCTCCTCCATAACTTCTCCCCAGTGTTCTATCGATCTGAGGATGTTTTCACGTTCCACTGCAGGCACCAGACCCAAATGCCTGGATTCAACACTTATCTCATCATCCCTTGGTATCCCACCAATAACTGGAGTTTCTGTGAAGGTTTCAATGGCTTTCTTAGCCTTCAGGTAGTGGTTTCTGCCCTTAACCTGGTTGAGTATAACACCACGAACATTTATCTCTGGATCCAGGGCTTTGAATCCTAAAACAACCGCTGCAGCACTCCTAACAAGACTCCTTGCATTCAGTATCAGAACAACGGGAGCGTCCAGGGTTTTTGCAATGGAAGCCGTGCTACCAACATCATCCACAGCACTCATACCCTCATAAAGTCCCCTTACACCTTCTATGATCCCGAATTCAGATTTTGATCGGCTCAACCCTTCCTCAAAGGCTGTTTTGATCTGACCCTCTGACATGAAGAATGAATCAAGGTTTCTGGACCTTTTGCCTGTTGCAAGGGTGTGGTAGGTTGGATCTATGTAGTCGGGGCCAACCTTAAATGGCTGTACCTTGTACTCAGTTGATAATGCCTTCATTATGCCTGTTGAGATGGTTGTTTTCCCAACTGCACTTCCTGTTCCTGCAAGGACTAATCTCATATAAACTAATAAGATCGGGTTTTATTTAAAAATTTAGTTTGATTTGTTTAAAAAAGAAATAAAAAAATGATTTATTTTTGATATATGATTCATTTTAGTAGAATCATGATTTATTTATCTAAATAATTTTGATTTTTAACTTAAATAATCTGAAAAAAATGGAAACAATGGATTTTAAGAAGTGAGTGTGGATTTAAAAGGCTCCACCTCCACCTCCACCAAATCCACCACCAACATCTCCGAATCCTCCCAAACCATCAACACCGTTAACATCTGAGTTAAGACCTGATGTCATTCCCATATGCAGGGCTGAGTCCAGGAGCATGTAGCCTCCGTAGTAGTGGAAGAGGTAGATGTTGTTGTCCTCAAGAACCTCCCCTGGAAGGTTCATCTCCATTGCCTTTCTCACCTTATCGGCCACACCCAGTGCCGTTGCATAGACCAGATACTTGTTCCAGACTGCAACTGATTCTGGAGGGTACTCCTTGATGAGGCTGAAGTCCTTGAGGTAGCGTTTGAAGTTGCTCCACTTGGCATCGTACTCCTCACCGTAGGTTGTCCACTGACCGGCTATGCCCTCTGGAAGTTTCAATGAGATGGCAGATATGATTCCCAGGACTATGGCTGCGTATAATGGATACCTGGACGATGGTATGGAGTTGATGAAGGTGTACACTCCAACCACACAGGCCAGTATGAGACCTGCAACTGCATAGGCCTTCAAGTAATTGTCACCCTTCCTGTTGAAGATCTCCTCCATCTGTCCATCGCTTAAAAACCTCTTTTTAAGGTCTGTTTCCCACTTCATGTAGGAGAATCTGAAGTCCTTGGCTGTGTCTGGATCCTCCAGTTCACTGCCCATATCCTCAAGAACAATTATCCCCTCTCTTTCAAAACTCTTAAGGATATCCAAAGCATCTAGCTCGAATTTTTCAAGTTTTGAGGAGTCTTTTTCAGGGTTTACCTTCAGGTAGGTGCCCATGAAATCGTCCTTGAATGATCCATCGTCCTTGGACATCCTTCCAACAGAGAGGTAGTTCCTGTTTATGAGATCCATGATTGTGGCACGGAATCCATCCATATCAGGCTCTCCTATACCCTTTGAAACTCCATGAACGCATATTGCATTTACAAGGGCTGGAGGATCATCCGTTGGAACGTCCCTCTCATACTCCGCCCTGTAATCGATCTTAGGTTCCCTTCCAAACTTCAGGTATATCAGGATTGGTACGAACATGAGCAGCACCAGCAATGCCGCCAGGAAGTAGTTCAGATTGTTCTGAAGATTCAAAGAATTCTGATAGTCGTTCTGAATCTTTTCTATTTCCTGAAGTCCGTTCTGATTTATGACCACCGCGTTCTGGGGGTTGGCTGCAAACTGGCCTCTGGGTATGGTCATCCTCACCTCGAAGAAGTCTCCAGGTTCCAGTTCAGTTGTGGTCAGGTTGAAAACATTTTCCTGCCACTCTGACCCTTCAGCAGAGTAGGGAGGATTCAACCAGTACTTCACACCCTGACTGGATGCAACATGAACAGTGGCGGTTAACTGGTTTACAGGGACTTCCCAGCCTTCACCCCAGAGTTTGTACTGCAGATCTGCAACATCGTTGTAGACCTTTATCCCATGGAGAAAATCGTACTCGTAAGTGACATAAACATCTCCTCCACTGATGGGATTGGTTTTCTGGGCATCAGAATATAAGTAAACAGTTATACGTTTTCCCTCATCGGTGTCCGTTACTGTATAGGTGGAATATGCGCCACTTGTAGATACCTTCAGGTTTGAAATTGATTGACCATCTTCCAAGTGTATATCCCTGTAAACTCCGTGGGCCGTTCCAGAAAAGGAGTAATGAATTACCTCCTTCACATGCAGGGCACCGTTACTTTGAACGAATAGATCCTCGTGGATGCTGGGCATGGAATAGGACACGTCATTTTCAGCATATACTGCCCCGGCTACCGTTAGAATTGAAACCAAAAGGATTAAAATGAATGAAATTTGGATTTTATCCATCTAATCCCCCTAAAATTCTACTTTTGGTGTTGCAGTTTCGCTTTCAGCTACCTCGAAGAATTCAGCTTCTTTGAAGTTAAAGGCAGATGCAAGGATGTTGCTTGGGAACATCTGGCACTTGTTGTTGTACATGAGGACTGTGTCGTTGTAGAACTGCCTTGAGTAGGCTATTTTATCCTCGGTCTGTGAGAGCTGTGCCTGCAGATCCCTGAAGTTCTCATTGGCCTTGAGTTCTGGGTAGTTTTCAGCAACTGCAAAGAGTGTTTTGAGTGCACCCGTTAACTGGTTGTTGGCAGCCTGATTTTCTGCAACTGTTTTTGCATTCATCAGATTTGACCTTGCTGCTGTAACCTCTTCAAAGGTTGTTTTTTCATGTTTTGCATAACCTTTTACAGTTTCAACCAGGTTAGGTATGAGGTCTGTTCTCCTCTTAAGCTGAACATCGATCTGAGACCATGCATTCTTAACACGGTTTCTAAGCTGTACAAGACTGTTGTAGAGAACCACAATCCCTACTAAAATTATCAGGATTATAATTCCAATTATAATTTCTATTATCACTTTTTAGCCCCTCTCTTATTGTTTTAACTATCTGTTCTTCTTTTTCATGAATTTAAATTACATAATTATTTATCAAATAATCTGCTTTTTCATTCTTTGTAGGTTTTGGTTCATAAATTTGGCCCAGATACTAGTGTAAGAATCATGGTACATCCGTGAATTTCATGGTTGGATCAATTCATTAACAACGTCACATATAATACATATTAATGAACATGGCAAAGAAACTGGAAGTCCTTGGGGAAGCTGCAAAGTACGACAGGTGCAACTACTCAAACTTCAACGTGGACAACTTCTTATCAGAGAAGATACCTGGGATCTACAACGCTACAGGTGGAAACGGTTGCACTGTGCCACTTTTCAAGGTTTTGATGACCAACAAGTGTTCAAACGACTGCAGGTACTGTATAAACCACAACAAGCACAAGTTCGACAGGGTTGAGTTCTCACCTGCGGAGGTAACCTCCATATTCCTTGATTATTACAACAACCGCTATGTTGAGGGTCTTTTTTTAACTTCAGGCATTCCAGGAGATGCTGAAAGTTCCATGGAGGACATGGTTGAGGTTGCAAGGAAGCTGCGGATGGAACATGGCTACAAGGGTTACATACACCTTAAAATACTTCCAGGAACATCCTACGACCTCCTGAAAAGGGCCATGACCCTTGCAGACAGGGTCAGTATCAACATGGAGGCTGCAACCCCAGATAGTTTCGAGGAACTTTCAAGCACCAAGAACTACCAGACCGACATCATAAGGAGGATGAAGTGGATCAAACGTCTGAATGACCGCAACAGGGACCTTGCACCTTCAGGTCAGACAACCCAGTTCATAGTCGGTGCAACCTCTGAAAGTGATGAGGAGATCCTAAAGAGGGTTGAATGGCTCTACAAGAAGATTGGAATTAAAAGAAGTTATTTCAGCCAGTTTCATGCACTGAAAGATACGCCAATGGAGAAGCATGAGGAACCCCATCCAAAGAGGACTTCAAGACTTTACCAGGCGGATCATCTGGTTAACTCCTACGGTTTCAAGCTGGACGAGCTGGTTTTTGAGGATGATGGAAACATGGAGGTGGATCACGACCCCAAGTACTGTGCTGCACTTTCCAACATGGACAAGTTTCCAGTTGAGGTTAACGAAGCATCCTACAGGGAACTTTTAAGGGTTCCTGGTGTTGGAAAGTTATCTGCAAGGCGCATAGTTGAATTGAGAAAAAGGGGAGTAAGTTTCAGCAGACTTCAGGAACTGAAAGAACTTGGAGTGGTTGTTAACCGGGCAGAGCCGTTCATAAAGCTTCAGAAGTCATACCAGGCCACTCTTGGATTTTAAAGTGTTCAAATTTTTTTAAAAATAATTTCTTAAATAATTTAAATTTATTTTAATGTAACATGCTTTTTAAAACATATGCTTGATTTTCTATTAATTATTTTTATTTGAAATTTATTTCTTATTTGAAATTTATCATGAAGAGGAGTTGAATTAAAAAAAGGATTTTATTAATTTTTTCGAATAAAAAGACATTATAATGAGTTACAAGTTCTAACTTATAAGGTATAAGTTATAAGTGATCAACTAATAAGAAATAAGTTATAACTTATAAGTTATAACATTAGAGTCCCTCTCCCTCGAATATCTCCCAGAGATCAGGATATTTCTCCTTAACAGCATCCTCTATGAGGGCTGAAGCTTCCTTACTAATGCTGAATGCAGGTTTTGTTTTACGCAGATATCTTAAAACCGCTGCAGACTTTGCAGACCAAAGGGATATCCTTGGATTTTTAGCAACCTCTGCCATGACCTCCTCAAGGAGCTGGGAGTCCACACTGAAATCTTCGGTCGTGGATTTTGGCTCCTTTTTTGGCCGGGTAGTTTTTGGTTTCTGGGCCCTTTCAGGAGTTTTCCCGGCAGTTTTTGCAGTGGATCTTCCGGAAGTTTTTGAGGGTTTCCTGGTTTTTTTGGGTGGAGATGTTTTCCTTTGAGTGGGTTTTTCTTCCTCTGCAGGAGTTTCAATTCTTACATCCTGTTCTTTTTCTTCAGGTTCTTCAACGGGTTGTGTTCTTATTAGAGCATCTAAGCCCCTTCCAAGGGCACTTTCCCTTTTCTTTTTCTGGCTCATTTATTATCCTCCGCACCCTCCAGCTGGATTATCTCATCTGCAAGTTTCAGGTATGCCTTGGCTCCGCTGCTTTCTTCATCGTAGGTTATGCATGATTCTCCAAAGCTTGGGGCCTCTGCAAGTTTTACGTTGCGGGGTATGGTTGTTTTAAATATGTTTTCTGTCTGTCCGAAGTACTCCTTGACGTTGCTGTAAACCTCCCTTCCAAGGCGGGTTCTTGAATCGTAGAGCGTTATCAAAATACCCTTGATTGGTGCTGGACTTCTGAGTCTGCTTTCAACGAGTTCAATTGTTTTCATGAGATCTGCTATTCCCTCAAGGGCGTAGTACTCTGCCTGTATTGGTATGATGACGCTGTCTGCAGCAACAAGGCTGTTGAGGGCGAGTATTCCAAGGGATGGAGGCACGTCTATGAAGATGTAGTCGTAGCTGGATGCAACACCATCCAGTGCCATGTCCAGTATGGTGTGGTAACCAACCTCCTTGCTGAGTTCAACCTCTGCACCACTCAAGGATATGTTGCTGGGTACAACGTCCAATCCAGACATTTCTGTGCCAATTATTGCACCTCCCATGGAAATATCTCCAGTTAGAACATCGTATATTGTCCTTTCAGTGGTCCTCTTGTCCACACCCAGACCCATGGTTGCATTACCCTGCGGGTCCATGTCTATTACCAAAACTTTCCTTCCAAACTGTGCAAGTGCTGCAGATAAATTCACAGCAGTTGTTGTTTTACCGCATCCACCTTTCTGATTCAGTATAGCAATTATTTCAGCCATAAAATGTCCTCCAACGATTTTAAAGTCATTTTTTTGTATTTTTTCATGAGTTATAAGTTCTAAATTATAAGTTATAACTTATAATATAAATAATTTGTTGAAAATTAAAGAATGGAACAGGATTTAAATCAAAAATAATTGCTTAAAATATGTTGAAAAATAAAAAAAATAAAATAAAAATATGCAAGAAGATTCTACTTGAATTATCTACTTCCATCACCAATACACTCATCAAAAATCCATCATGAAAATAAGTTTGAAAATGTGATTGATCAGAGCTTTTTGTACGCCCTAAAACTCTCAGGAAATCTCTTTAAAATAAAATCCAAAAATCCACGGTTCTCAAGGTCTTCTATAACCCTTTCCTGAAACTTCAGATCGTCCCTTGCTTCATTGAGTTGTTTCTTGGTGACCTGAACCCTGTGTTCCAGTTTATGGTTCTCAAGTGTGACCTCGTCCAGTTTACCCATTTTCAAGGTTGCATCGTTGAGTTCAAATTGTTCAAGACGTTTTTCAAGGACTTTTTTCTCCTCTATCCTGTCCTGAAGCATTTCATATTTATCCTGAAGCTTCACCCGCAGCTCCTGTATCTCAGATTCCTTTTCCTTCAGTTTAAGCTCAAGCCCCTTTATAATCGCTTCGTAATCCTTACTTTTCCCCATAAAACCTACTCCACATACTCAAGAATTTCTGTTTAATTGATATGCACTGCAGGTTCATTTAGTTTATGCTTCGTGAAAGGATTATCTGTAAAATTCCAAATCTGCAAAACCTTCAGCATGAAATCATTGAATTATATGTTTCTACTGTGCTGTAGGTACATGAGACGTGTGCGCGAAGATCAAAAACCTATACTATACCAAATTATTAATGTAAGCTTTAATTAAAATGAAGAAATTGCCTTAACTTGATGTTTTATAGAAGGATTCTGTAATATTTAGCATTGAAAAATAGTCTTTAAATCTACTTTAAAAATAAGAAATTTATGGTTAAAAGGGTTTAATATTTAAAAATTAACCCTATTAGCCAGTTTCATTGGCAGTGGAAGTTTCCTGAACGGCATTCCCTCTGTCTCGGCGTGAATCCTCTGAACCAATTCTTCAACAGTTTTTTCAACTTTCTCATTGGTTTCACGGACGTTCACGGTGAGTTTATCACTTTCAAGCTCTTTGTCACCGATAACAATGACATAGGACGCCCATTCCTTTCCAGCATTCCTTATCTTCTTACCCACGGTTTCGTGGCGGTCGTCAACGTCCACCCTTATGTTGTTGGCCTTGATCTCATCTGCAATTTTGAGTGCAAATTCTGTGTGGCGTTCAGCTATTGGTATAACACGTACCTGGGTTGGTGTAAGCCATACAGGGAGCATTGGTGGTTTTTCATCCATTTCAATGGCTGTTTTCTCAAGTAAACTGCATATAACCCTTTCAACACTTCCTGTTGGACTGCAGTGGAGGATTATTGGGTTCACTTCTTCTTCATTCTCGTCTATGTAGGTTATTCCGAACCTCTCACCACTTTCCACGTCTATCTGGATGGTTGGATTTTCTATTGGCCTTCCAAGGTAGTCCATGGCTGCAAAGTCCATCTTGGCTATCCAGTAGTGTTTTCTCTCAGGCAGTATCTCCATGAGCACAGGTTTGCCTATCTTCTCAGATGCCCTGTATACCCATTCCTTGTTTTCCTCGAAGAAGTCCCGTGTTGCCCTCATTATGACCTCATAGTTCACTCCAAGGTCAAAGCCAGTCTGTTTGCACATGTCGATCTGACCCTCGAATTCCTCCATTGAATGGTTCACGTCCCTGCAGACTGTGTGAAGATCAGGCATGGTGAATCCCCTGAGCCTTTTAAGTCCAACAACCTCTCCCTTCTTCTCCAGCCTGAAACTGTAGGTTGAAAGCTCGTACATTCCAACTGGAAGGTTCTTCCATGTCAGGAAGGAATCTGCAAGTATTCTGAAGGCTCCGAAGCAGCATGCGTATCTGAGCATGAGCTCCTTGTTCTTGGTTCCCATTCTGTACTGGCGTTCCCCGAACTTCTCTGCGTGTACCCTTATTGCATCGTCTGCAAGGTCGTACATGATTGGTGTTTCAACGGGCATTGCTCCCCTTTCAGTTACCAGGTTGTAAACGTAGTCTGCAAGGAGATCCCTAACGAGCCTGCCCTTAGGATACCAGCGTAGATGTCCCACATCCGCGGATGGCTCGTAGTCTGCAAGGGATTTTTCCCTCATGAGCCTGACGTGTGGTGGTTCCTCCCCTGTAGATTCCAGTTTTCCAAGCTCGTATCCAACGAGCTTTTCAAAGTCCCTGTTATCGTACTGGAACTCATCTGGATCTATGAGGTCACCGTTCTGGAATATGTAGAACTGTGATTTTTCTCCCTCTTCCTCCTCTTCAACCTTTTTCTCAGCCTTTTCAGCTGTGATGGTTCTTGAAAGCTCGGAGAGTGGATGTCCCTTACATGAAACTTCGAAGGCCTTGTACCATCCGAAGGGAACCCTCTGAACCTGGAGGCCCTTTTCCTTCAGGGATGATTCCATGCCCTTGAGTATGGTTTTTGCAGCATCAGGTGAGCTTAAAGAGGAACTTAGGTGGGCATATGGGTATAATACCACATTTTCTGCCTTAACCTTGTTCATTATGTCCTCAACTTCCGTTACTGCATTCTCAACCACTGCTTCAGGGTCTTTTTCATCTTCCTTCTCTACTGCTGTGAAAACCACAAGTGAATCTTCAAATTCACCTTTTTTCTTCTCATCTTCTATTTTTTCTGCTATCCTGGTTTTTGACTTTGTCTTGTACTTCAAATAATCAGAATGAATCAAAAGTATTCGCATTTGACCACCTATTAACTACTCTCAGAATAAAATTCATCAGCATATTATTTATAAACTATAGTTTATTGAACGAGGTGCCTTATCAATGCTTCCATCCATGTGTAATCCAAAGGATATTTAAATTTTTAAACGGATCCAAATGGTTTAAAAAAAGATATAAAAGATTTTAATGAGGATTAGAAGTTTATATGAATTAATCTAAGAGGGATTTAAAATTTTTACATGAATTTGCTGTGCCAGCTGGAGTGATTTCGATCCATTCCAATGTTACATGAAAAATTATCTATATTACTAAATCCCAATAGGTGTATCATGAATATAATTCCTGAGGATAATCGGCCTGACATCAAAAGATTACGGGAAATCCTTGTGGTTTTGGCTGAATACGAATTTGGAAGTGTTATTGAGAGAATAGGGCTGCGAAGCAGACTTCCATTCTCTGAAAGATTTTATTTTGCAGGTTCAGTTGATGAAGAACTGGACAGTTCAGTTCCAGAGAGACTGCGCCTTGTTCTGGAGGACCTTGGAACCACCTTCATCAAACTGGGCCAGGTTATAAGCACACGACCAGATCTGGTTGGGGACGAGGTTTCCCAGGAATTCACAAAACTTCAGGACAACACACCCCCATTTGAGTACGACATTGTTAAATCCAGGATTGAGGAGGAGCTCGGAGCTCCAATTGAGGAGGTTTTCTCTAGTTTTGATCCAGAGCCAATTGCAGCTGCATCGGTTGGACAGGTTCACAGGGCCGTGCTTAAGGATGGTTCAGCCGTTGCTGTGAAGGTTCAGCGCCCTGATCTTGAAACCTTGGTGAAGCAGGACATAACCATAATGCGTTACCTAGCCAACCTCATAGACAAAAGAATACCCAAATGGCAGTACTACAACCTTCCAGGAATCGTTGATGAATTCGAACGATCCATACTCAAGGAGATAAACTACGGACAGGAAGCGAGAAATGCTAAACGGTTTAAATCTATTTTTAAGGGAGATAAAAGCATTTACGTCCCTGAAATTCATGACGAGTACTGCACATCCCATGTGCTCACCATGGAATTCATAGAGGGGGTTAAGGTACGGGACATAATGGAAACCCCCGAGCTTGGGGAGAAATTCAAGGGAAAAACAATAGCACGCAGGGGTGCCGAGTCCTACTTCAAACAGGTTCTGATACATGGGTTCTTCCATGCCGATCCACACCCTGGAAACATCTACGTCCTCAAAAACAACGAGGTATGTTTCCTTGATTTCGGTATGATGGGCCATATAGATGATGAATTCCGTGAAGAAATTGCTGAACTATTTATTTTCATAATAAACTACGATGTCAAGGGCATAATCAGTCAGCTTATATACATGGGCATCGTGAGTGAGAATGCGGATTTAAAATCACTTAAATATGACATAATGGACCTCATGGACCGTTACTATGGCACTGACCTTAAAGAACTGGGTAACATCATCAAAGACCTTGGAACGTCCAAGATAATGGAGAAGTACCAGATAAAACTGCCCAGGGACTTCGTGCTCCTTGGTAGGGTCATCACCATGGTTGAGGATATGGGCCAGAAACTTGACCCTGAATTCAACGGCGTTGAAATATCCAAACCCCTGGCTAAAAAACTTGTAATGCGCAAATTAAGCCCTTTAAGGCTTCTGGATTTTATTGGTGCAAACTTCTTTGAATTCGAACACCTCATGAAGATACTTCCAAGGAGCATCAGCAAAACCATGATGAAGCTTGAAGAGGGAAAGATCAACATTGAAATGGAACATAAAAATCTTGATACCCTATCTGCAAATATCGACCGGAGCAGTAACAGAGTATCCCTTTCATTGGTACTTGCAGCCCTTATAATCGGATCTTCACTTATAATGCAAACCAACAAGGGGATATTAATACTGGGATTCCCATTTTTGGGCATAATAGGATTTATGATAAGTGCCGTGCTTGGAATAGCCCTTGTAATCTCAATTTTAAAGCATAGCAATATTTAAAGTGATAAAATACCCTTTTAATCCCATTATTATAAAATATTTTAATTAAAAAAGTGATTAAGCAACAAAAATAATAAAAAAAATAAAACCGTCAACCGTCTTAACCAGCCAATATCACTTTAAAAATTATTATTTTAAAGTATACAGATTAAATCCTATTTAAAATTGTTTTAAGGGTTTTATAATAGAAATAAGAAGTTTAAAAAAAATTGATAATCTTAAATTCTATAATACTTTCTATGATATTATTCATAGTTTTCATTAAGGACACCAATTGAATCGTGAAGGAAGTTTAATAAGAGTCAAGGATAATAAAAAATCATTGCAATAGATTATAAAGAATTTATAAAGATCTTAAAAGATCTAGAAATATACTGTTTTAATTTTAAAATGTCAAAAATACGTTACAACTTTGAATTAAGAATTCAATGAACCATTGGTGATTAAATGAGAAGCGATACAATTAAAAAAGGTCTTGAAAGAACCCCTCACAGGTCTCTTTTAAGGGCCTGTGGATTGACGGATATTGATATGGACAAACCATTCATAGGTGTGGCCAACAGTTTTACAGAAATTGTTCCAGGACACATCCACCTTGATAAAGTTGCAAACGCAGTTAAAAAGGGTATAACTGATGCTGGAGGTGTTGCATTTGAATTCAACACCATGGCAATATGCGACGGAATCTCAATGAACCATGAGGGAATGCGATACTCACTGGCCTCAAGGGAGATAATAGCCGACACAGTTGAGAGCATGGCAATGGCACATCAGTTCGATGCCCTGGTGCTCATCCCAACCTGTGACAAAATCGTTCCTGGGATGCTGATGGCAGCTGCACGTCTGGACATACCTGCCATCGTTGTTACAGGCGGTCCAATGCTTCCGGGTGAATTCCATGGGGAACCAGTTGACTTCATAAATGTTTCTGAAGGAGTTGGTGCTGTTCTAGCAGGTAAAATGTCCCAGGAAGACCTTGATGAGCTTGAAAGATGTGCATGTCCCGGTGCGGGATCCTGTGCAGGCCTCTTCACAGCCAACACCATGGCATGTGTGACAGAATCCCTTGGAATGAGTTTAACTGGCTGTGCAACGGCACATGCTGTTTCCCAGAAGAAACTGGACATTGCAGAAGCCTCAGGACGGAAGATAGTGGAACTTCTGGAAGAGAACATCACACCATCCATGGTGATGACACAGAAGGCCTTTGAAAATGCTGTTGCAGCTGATCTGGCACTTGGAGGGTCAACCAACAGCACACTGCACATTCCTGCAATTGCAAGTGAATTGGAAGATAAAGGCGTGAAAGTAAACCTGGACCTCTTCGAGGAGTGGAGCCATAAAATCCCTCACATAACAGCCATAAGACCGGGTGGATCCCACAGAATGCTGGATCTGGAGAATGCAGGAGGAATACCTGCTGTTTTAAAGACTTTAGAGGATAAATTAAATGTTGATGTTCTAACCTGCACTGGAAAAAGCCTTGAAGAGAACCTGGCAGATGTTGAAGTTCTCGACCATGAGGTCATACACCCACTGGACGATCCAATACATGAAGAAGGAGGAATAGCAGTTTTGAAGGGAAACATTGCACCAAAAGGTTCAGTTATCAAGCAAGCTGCTGTTGACCCGGATATGTTCCTTCATGAGGGTCCTGCAAAGGTTTTCAACAGCGAAGAGGAGTGTGTTGAGGCTATAAGCGCTGGAAAGATCCTTGAAGGTGATGTTGTCGTCATAAGATACGAAGGCCCCAAGGGAGGTCCTGGAATGCGTGAAATGCTGAACCCAACCTCTGCAATATCAGGTATGGGACTAAAATCAGTGGCACTCATAACAGATGGAAGATTCTCTGGAGGTACAAGGGGACCATGCATAGGCCATGTTTCACCAGAAGCCATGGCAGATGGACCACTAGCTGCCATTCGTGACGGAGATATTATAAAAATTGACATCAGCAACAGGAAGATTGACGTCCTCCTGGACGATGCTGAGATTGAGAAGAGAATTAAAGAAGCTGTTAAACCCGATAGAAAGGTTAAAGGATGGCTTTCAAGGTACATGAAACTTGCAACCTCCGCAGATAGGGGAGCAGTTCTCAGGTAGGTAAAGGGGTTGAACCATGTCGGATAAGAAGGAGATACTGAGTTACGTTGCCATAATCATCATTGGAATCATACTCGCCCAACACATGAACGTGGTGGTTTCTGGAAGTATGGAACCTACTTTTTACAGGGGAGACATTGTTGTAATTGAAAAGACAGATTTTTTAGGGTTTAATGAGATAAATGCAAGTAACTTGAAGGTTGGGGACATCGTTGTCTACCACGCCACATGGTTCAACGAACCCGTTATCCACAGGATCATCCAGGTGAATGAAACAGCGGACGGTAAGAAGTACTACGTTATCAAGGGAGATAACAATCCAGTTTCAGACCCCTACGTTGTGTATCCAGACCAGATAGCTGCCAAGGTGGTCACCATTGGAAACAATCCGCTGGTTATACCGAAAATAGGATACATAACAATATGGATAAGGGGCTTGTGACTTAATCCCCCTTAATTTTTCTAATTAATCAGGCCACACATCCCATTTCTAAATTTTTTAATTGATTTTCTGTTAGTTCTTTCACTTTTTATTGGATCATAATTTTAAATGAGAGGTTGAATAAACTAGAACTTAAGGTACAATTTTTTTAGATGTGATGGTGATACTACCAATTAGTTCTCAATTGGATGCCATCATGATTTACTGATTATTATAATTACTAAAAATTTAAATCATATTAAAAAAATTGCTAATAAAAATTATAATTTAGATTTAAAGGTTAGACCATTGTTTTAAATTTACAGGTGAATTTATGTACAGAATTCTGGAAAAAGAAGCAGTCAAAGCGTTAGAAAATGCCGCCAGTGCCCTTGGATGGGAGCTGCCGGATAAGGTAAAGGTTGAGGAACCGCCGAGCTCAGATATGGGTGACGTTGCAAGTTCCCTATCATTTCAGCTTGCAAAGAAACTTAAAAGGTCTCCAATGGAGATAACACAGGAGATACTTGGAAAAATTGAAACTCCCTCCATCTTTGAGAAGGTGGAGTCCAAGGGTCCCTACATAAACTTCTTTGCAGACAATGAAAAATTTTCAAAACTCGTTTTAGAGTCTCTGGATGATGATTATGGAAGCCTTGAACCAAAAAACACTAAAATAATCCTTGAACACACCTCAGCAAATCCAAATGGACCCCTTCACATAGGACACATACGTAACTCAATAATAGGGGACTCCTTAACAAGGATACTCAAAAAAGCTGGCTACGAGGTTGAAACCCAGTACTACGTGAATGACATGGGCCGTCAGATAGCCATGATCGTCTGGGGACTTTTAAACCTGGATTATGAGATGAATGAAGATGGAAAGCCTGACCATGAAATTGGAAAGCTCTACTTCAACGTCAACGAGGTTATGCGTGCCCAGCCTGAACTCAAAGGGGAGATCAACAAGATACTGAAGAAGTACGAGAAGGGAAAGGATGAAGAACTTGGAGAACTCTTCAAAGGTGTTGTTGAAAAATGTGTTCAGGGCATAAAGGCCACTTCAGAGCGTTTGAATGTTCAGCACGATGCATTCGTGTGGGAGAGCACCTTCATAAAAAACGGGGACGTTGAAAGGATATTAAAATCCCTTGAAGGCCGTATAAAAACCAACGAGGTTCCATACCTTGACCTGGAGGAGTACGGAATAGACAAGGAGCTCATACTTGCAAGATCAGATGGAACATCACTTTACGCCACAAGAGACCTTGCATATCACCTTTACAAGTCCAATAACTCTGATAAGATGGTTGACATTCTTGGATCCGATCACAAGCTTGCTGTGAAGCAGCTGAGCATTGCCCTGGAGATGATCGGGGGTAAATCACCTGAAGTTATATTCTACGAGTTCATAACCCTTCCTGAGGGTTCAATGTCCACAAGACGCGGTGTCTTCATCAGCGTTGATGAACTCATGGATGAAGCAGTTGAGAGAGCTACAAAGGAGATCGAAGCCAGAAGATCCGATCTAACAGACAATGAAAAGGCAGAGATTGCAGAGAAAATTGGTATTGGGGCCATAAGATATTTCATAGCTCGTTTATCCCCTGAAAAACATATAGTGTTCAAATGGGATGAGGCTCTGAGTTTTGAACGTGGCTGTGCCTCCATACAGTACTCCCATGCCCGTGCATGCAAGCTTCTGGAGAAGGCAGGCATTTCAGGGGCCATCGATCCCACCACTGTAACGGATTGGAACCTTGAGGATCCCGCTGAGATCGAACTTGTCAAGATCATGTCCAAGTTCACAACGGTTATAGAGGAATCTGCACGTATAAACAGGGTTCATCCTGTTGCACAGTACGCACTGGACCTTGCAGGTGCATTCAACAAGTTCTACAAATCAGTTCCTGTGATTGGATCAGATAAAGAGGATTTGAGGCTTTTAATCGTTGACAAGGCCAGGACAACCATCAGGAACTCCCTGGAACTTATGGGAATCAATGCTCCAGAATCAATGTGAGCAGCCCATTTCCGCCCATTAATTTTTTAAATCCCTTAATTTTTTTAAATTCTTTTTAAATGCAATTTTTACTTATTTTCATTGTTTAGAAATTAAAATGAGTTTTTTTGAATGTAACCTTAAATGCATTATTTTCACTTTTACTTCATTTATTTCATATTATAAAAATAAAAAAAGAGGATTTATAAAGGTTTTAATAAGTAAGATAATGGATATTTTAGTTTATTTCAAAAAAGTAGATTTATAAAATGTTATTAAATAAAAATATTCAATTTTTATGTAAATAAGTTAAATTATCAAAATAAATTAAAATGGATTTAAAAAAGTTTTTTTGAAGGAAGTTTTGATCAACCTTCTTGCAAATGAAAATTTGCGATTTGCGGAACTTATTCCGCAATTTAAAGGGTTGTTAGAAGGTTGTAGAGCACAGCCTTCTGGGTGTGCATCCTGTTCTCTGCCTGATCCCATATAACAGACTGTGGACTGTTTATAACCTCATCAGTTATTTCCTGCCCCCTTATTGCAGGCAGACAGTGCATAACTATTGCATCATCCTTCGCATGCTTCAGGAACTCAGTGTTAACCTGGTAATCCTTGAAATCCTTCTCACGCTTTGAGGCCTCTGCTTCATCACCCATACTCACCCAGACATCGGTGTAAACAACATCCGCACCTTCAAGTCCTTCCTGAATATTAGACGTTATCTCTACCCTGGACCCGGATTTCTGGGCGTACTCCCTGGCCTTCTCAAATATCTCAGCATCTGGTTCGTAGCCTGCTGGACACACTGCAGTCATGTCCATTCCAACCAGTGCAGCCACAAGGAGCAGTGAGTTGCAGACGTTGTTTCCATCCCCAACAAACACCAGTTTAACCTTGTAAGTACCCTTGTGCTCTTTTATCGTTAAAAGATCCGTCAGTGCCTGGCATGGATGTTCCTTGTTTGTTAATCCGTTTATTACAGGTACGTTTGAGTACTCTGCAAATTTAAGGACGTCGTTGTGTTCTTTGGCCCTTATCATAACCCCATCAACGTATCGGGTCATTGCCCTTGCTGTGTCCTCTATTATTTCTCCACGACCAAGCTGCAGGTCATCTGCAGACAGGTAAAGGCCGCTGCCGCCCATGTGGAACATGGCCACCTCGAAGGATACCCTTGTCCTTGTTGATGCCTTCTCAAATATCATTGCAAGGGTTTTGTTCTTGAGTGGTTGTCCCATTATCGGGTCTTCTTTAAATTCTGCAGCCTTTTCGAGAATCTCGAATATGCTGTCCTCTGCGTCTGTAACTGATAAAAGATGTTTCATTAATGTTCATCCCCAAAAAAACATATGGTCTTCCTTTTTAGATCTTAAAGTATCTGTAAAACATTTATTTAAAGTTTGTTGTAAAAAATGCTTTTGAAGTAGTGGGTTTTCTAAAGTCTCTGAAGGATTCTGTAAAATTAAAGGGTTCATTCTCCAGATTCCGTCTTCATAACACGTTTTATAGATTCAATATCCTTTTCAAGTTTTTTAAGTTGAATTTCAAGCTTCATAACTGCCTCAGACTGTGTAATCCAGTTGTAGAAGGCTTTTTCATTTTTGGTATCCTTCCATTCTCTTTGAAACTCTATTGCCTGTTTTTGGGATTTAGAAATGTGTTTCATGAGTTTTTCATGTTCAGCCATCTTCTCTTGGAGAAGTTGTTTTATACCCCTTTTTATTTCTCTTTGGATTTGATTCTTCAGTTCAAGAAAATTGTGTTCCTTCTCAAGGCCCTTGGCTTCCAGTTCAGTGACCCGGTGATCTAAACCCTGAATTTCCAGCAAAACCTCCTTTATTTCATTTATATGCTGTTTTTCTGGAGTATCGGGAAGTTTCATCTGAAATTCCTTCAGATGCACCTCTTTCAATCGGAGCTCCCTCTGGGCTGCGCCCTTCTCATGATCGATTGAAACCATTTCCATCTGAAGATCCACAATTTCACAGCCAAGATCTTCTATAAGCTGGCAGTTCTTGAGTCTTCTTAAATACAACCTTTCATCGACCATTTTTTTTAATCCCACTGAATTTTTTTTAACAAAATTTGGAACGTTACAGATATTATGAACATTTTATAATTTATGCATTTAGGAATTCCTAAGTGGGGATTAGGTTGTTTCAGGAGTTTTATGGATCCTGGTTTAGGTCATTCATTAAAAAAGGAGCATTCATTAAAAAAAAGAATTGAATGGAAATTTGAGTTACTGGCCACGAATCTCTTCCATGTGCTTCATACGTTTTTCTATGAGGGCAGCGGTTCCAACATCCCTTCTGTGGTAAACATCACCCTTAACGAATCCTGTAACACCTTCACAGATTTCTTCGGCCTCTTCTATGCTGTCCCCAATTCCAACAAGACCCAGTGCCCTTGAAGCAGAGGTGTATATCTTACCGTCCTGCTGGTTCACCGCTGCGTAGTAAACCCTTGCACCTGCAGCTTCTATCGCCGCCTCATCCACATCAAGCACAGCTCCTCCCTGGGCTGTTTCAGGGTAGCCGTTTGGCACCATGTACTTGCAAACTGTCGCTTTTCTATCGAAGTCTGCTCTCCGTAGGTTTCCATCAACTATTCCCTGGCAGATGTCCACGAAGTTGGATCTTAAGAGTGGAAGTACGTTCATTGCCTCAGGATCTCCGAAACGTGCGTTGTACTCCACGAGTTTTGGGCCGTCCCTGCAGAGCATGAACTGGCCGTAGAGTATTCCTCTGTAGGGTCCAACCTCATCCTTTATGGCCTTAACAGTGTCCTGCATTATCTTAACAGATTCATCATAATTTTTACCATCTAAAAATGGCAGTAACCCATCTTTGTTTGAGTAGGATCCCATTCCCCCGGTTATTGGGCCCTGATCCCCTTCATAGGCATGAGGGTGGTCCTGGGCTGCAGGCATTGGAACAACCTTGTCCCCATCAACGAAGGCCTGAACAGTGAATTCCTCACCCACCAGTTTCTCCTCGATGACTACACTGGCATATCCGCCAATTTTGTTGTCTATTATTTCTTTAACGTAGTTCTTAGCGGCTGAAGCATCCTCAAGGTGTTCTCCCATGATCTTAACACCTTTACCACCTGTGAGTCCCACAGGTTTTATTACAACGTCCTCTCCAAACTCGTCTATGAAATCTCCTGCTTCCTGGCTGTTGTGGAAGACCCTGTAAACTATGGATCCACCGATCCTGTGTTCCTGGAAGAGGTTCCTCATGAAGGCCTTATCAGTTTCTATCCTTGCTGCCTCCTTGGTCGGACCAACACATCCTATTCCTTCAGCCTGAAGTGCGTCCACTATCCCGTTTTCAAGGGGTGCCTCTGGCCCTATCACAGCTATGTCTATTTTGTTTGAAACGGCGTAGTTCTTAACCGCCCCTATGTCGTTCTCATTTGAAATCTGAAATTTTGATATCCTGGCTATTCCAGGGTTCTGCTTACTCATTATGGAGTGCAGTTCAGCATCATTTTCCAAGGCCCTGCATATGGCATGTTCCCTTGCTCCGGTTCCTACAACAAGAATTTTCATGATCGTAATCCTCCTTTGTTAAACATTAAATCTGTACCCTTATAAAAATAAATGTTCCAGATTAAAAAAAGGTTTTAAAACTTTTATTTTATTCTTATCAGGTTACTGCGGAATCTTTCTTTAATTTAGCTTTAAAATGGTATTAAAAATTTTGAATATTTATACGGATATGTTTAATTTGCTATTATGAGTTCGAATAGGTTTTACATCATCAATGATTTGAAGATTTTTTATTCGAAGAATTGAAAGACTTGTTAAAAAAGTTATAAAAGATTGTTTAAGGTATTTTATGAAAAATTATCTAATGAAAATAATTCCAATCTCTTAAAAAGGTAAATAAAATTATTTAAAAGGTTTTGGAATGAAATACTCCACTTTGATTGCTTCGACTCGCATCATAATTTAAGTGTCCAAAACCATAATCTGTTTAATCAACCTTTTTACCTGCATCTGGACCTGGCTGAACTGAGTAAATCTTTTCAACCGTCATGAGCATTGCTGCCTTTGGTTGCTTTGACATGACATTTGTGACCCATTCAACTGCATCGTCAAATATCTTGCCTGACTCAAATATCTCAACCTTGCCCTTGAACTGGTAGGGACATTTTTTAGCATCTTTAACTACAAGTGCTGCTTCTGGGTTCTTTTCCAAGTTTTCGTGGGTTTTGTGCATGTAGTTGTCCACAATAAGGATGTGCTGACTGTCTATAGGTTTTGCAAATCCTATTGGAACCACGTTTGGCACACCATCGTCTGTTGATGTTGCAAAAAAGACCAGGTCATTCTCAACTGCCTTCATCATCTCATCTGTCATAACCATTTAAAACACCTCATAATAAATTAAAGAATTGGGATAATATAAATCTTTTGATTAAATGATTTTTAGGGCCATTTTTAGTTTTATAATGAATATTTTTCTATTTTAAGTGTAATAGAGCCGTGAAATTGGTTAAAAATTTTATGGATTCCTTGTTAAAACCTGAAAATTTGGCATCATGCCTCCAATAAAAGGTAATATATACATCGAAACCCAATGATGAAATTAGTTAAATAAAGTAGATGGGCCTTTTTCTATCCAACTGAACATCATCTTCAGTGAGATAGGCTGGTTAATTACCAATTTAGAGGTCCACATCGACAACCAATGAATGAATAATGAACTAAAAGGTGTTTTTATGAAGGGTGGCGAAGCCATAATCAAATCACTCAGAGATCAGGGAGTAGACGTTGTTTTCGGATACCCCGGAGGAGTTTTACTTCCACTGTACGACGTATTATACGACTCAGACCTGAAACATATACTTGTTAGACATGAACAGTGCGCAGCCCACGCAGCAGACGGATACGCAAGGGCATCTGGAAAAGTAGGAGTATGCATTGGAACATCCGGTCCAGGGGCAACAAACCTTGTTACAGGAATTGCAACTGCATACATGGATTCCTCTCCAGTAGTGGCAATCGCAGGACAGGTATCAACACCACTGATTGGTAACGATGCCTTTCAAGAAGTGGACACCCTGGGAATGACAATGCCCATTACCAAGCACAACTTCCAGGCCATGCACGCCGATGAAATACCCGGACTCATAAAATCAGCATTTTACATAGCTGGAACCGGTAGACCCGGCCCTGTTCTTCTGGATCTTCCCAAGGATGTTCAGGTGGAGGAGCTTGACTTTGAAAAGGCCCAGTTAATGGAGCTTCCAGGTTACAAGCCAACCAAAAAAGGACATCCCTTACAGGTTAAAAGGGCTGCTGAACTCATACTAAACTCTGAAAAGCCAGTTATACTTGCAGGTGGAGGAGTTATACTTGCAGGAGCATCTGAAGAACTTTTAAAACTTTCGGAGATCATCAACGCACCAGTTACAACCACTTTGATGGGAAAGGGTGCATTTCCTGAAGATCATCCACTTTCCCTTGGAATGCTGGGTATGCATGGAAGAAAAAGCTCAAACTTCGTTGTTGATGACTGTGACTGCCTCATAGCAATTGGATGCAGGTTCTCGGACAGAACAACAGGTTCAATTCCAAAATTCGCTGAAAACGCGAAGATAGTGCACATCGATGTTGATCCTGCGGAGATCGGCAAAAATGTGGATATAAACGTTCCAATAGTTGGAGACGCCAAAATAATCATGGCAAGTCTGATAAAAACCATTTCACAGACTAAAAATCCAGGTCAGAACACGATGGCATGGAGAAAACATGTAGTGAACTTCAAAAAGACTTGTATTCCACGTTTGTCCTTTGACGACATTCCATTAAAACCTCAGCAGGTTATAAAGGAAATATCCGAGGCATTGACTGATGACACCATCGTTACAACCGATGTTGGTCAGAACCAGATGTGGATGGCTCATTACTTCACATCAAAGATTCCAAGGACCTTTCTTTCATCGGGAGGTCTTGGGACCATGGGATTCGGATTCCCTGCTGCAATCGGTGCCAAGGTTGCAAAACCTGATACTGATGTTGTTGCTGTATGCGGAGATGGAGGATTCCTGATGGTCTGTCAGGACCTTGCAACCATTAAGGAGTACGATATACCTGTTGTTGTATGCATCCTTGACAACAGGTACCTTGGAATGGTTGCCCAGTGGCAGAAACTCTTCTACAACGAGAGAATGTCCCACACAAAACTTGGAGAGGTTCCAGATTTCGTCAAACTTGCAGAGTCCTTTGGAATTAAAGCTGAGCGGGTTGAAAAACCTGGACAGATGCGTGAAACGCTGCGAGAGGCTCTGCTTGCAGATGAACCTGCAGTCATTGACGTTACAATCGATCCAGAGGAGATACTACCAATGGTTCCACCAGGCTGCGGTTTAACCGAGATCGTTGGGGAGTACAAGGTAGCAAGGGAAATCCCAGGGGAGATACCCTACAGGCCACAGGCAAAGGAGGGTGGTGACTAACATGGATGAACAGAGAACCCATATAATAAGTGCACTCGTCCTCCACAAGCCAGGTGTCCTGCAGAGGGTTGCTGGACTCTTCACAAGAAGGGGATTCAACATAGAAAACATCACAGTTGGAACTTCCCAGCAGAAAGACCTGGCACGTATGACCATAATTGCCAAAGGCGATGAAAAGGTTCTGGAACAGATAACAAAGCAGCTGAACAAGTTGATCGAGGTCATAAAGGTCAGGGATCTGGATCCTGAAAGCACCGTGGAAAGGGAACTTTGCCTTATAAAGGTCCACACACCAACAGAAAGGGTCAGATCAGAGGTTATACAGTACGCAAACATTTTCAGGGGCAGAATCATCGACGTGAGCCCTGAAAACATAACCATCGAAATCACAGGAGGTCCTGATAAAATAGAGGCCCTCATAGATCTTCTGAGAACCTTTGGGATAAAGGAAATAGCCAGAACTGGACCAACTGCCATGTCACGTGGTAACAAGATGATGTAAATTTTTTTACGGGATTTTATCCCCTAAAAAATATTATTTTATTTTTATTTTAATTTACAAGGATTAAAAAGGTTTATAATAGATTTATAAGAGAAAATAAATAGAATCTGCGGGTTTTGGCATATCCATGATAAACTTTATAAATCCATCCATTAAATAATAGACCAGAATTAATTTTCTAACCTAGTGTTAAAGATCTAATGTTGAACCTCAATGGGCTGAACATTTCATTGTTAACATTCACTGAATTTCTAAAACAGGAGGAATTGTAGATGAAGATGTATTACGACAAAGACGTAGATACAAACGTCTTAAAGAATAAAACCGTTGCTGTAATAGGTTACGGAAGCCAGGGAATGGCACAGTCAAGGAACATGGCAGACAGCGGATTAAACGTTGTTGTCGGTCTTAGAAAAGACGGTAGCTCATGGAAAGCTGCATCAGATGTGGGTATGGAAGTCATGACCATTGAAGATGCTGCGGAACAGGCTGATGTAATACACATACTCATACCTGACGAAATACAGGGTAAAGTTTACCAGGAATCCATAAAGAGCCATGTGGAAGAGGGAAACACCATATCCTTTTCACACGGTTACAACATACACTTCGGTTACATTAAACCTGCAGAAAACGTCAACATAACCATGATAGCTCCAAAAGGACCAGGTTCAATGGTAAGACAGCAGTACCTTGAAGGCTTCGGAGTTCCGGGACTCGTTGCAGTTGAAAGAGACGCCACAGGAGACGCACTTCAAATAGCCCTTGCAATGGGACAGGGATGTGGACTCACAAGGGGAGGTGTCCTTGAAACAACATTCCAAGAAGAAACAGAAACCGATTTATTCGGTGAACAAGCAGTACTCTGTGGAGGAGTTACAGGACTCATAAACGCAGGTTTCCAGACCCTTGTTGAGGCAGGTTACCAGCCAGAGATAGCCTACTTCGAAACATGCCATGAAATGAAACTCATCGTGGACCTGATCTACAAGAAGGGATTCGGAAACATGTGGCACGATGTAAGTAACACAGCCGAATTCGGAGGACTCATGATCAGGGACCGCATCGTAACAGATGAAACCCGTGCCGAGATGAAAAAGGTCCTTAAAGAGATCCAGACCGGTAAATTCACCAAAGAATTTGCAACCGAAAACAACGCAGGAGCTCCAATGCTCAACAGCCTCAGAAGAATTGAGGATGACCTTCAGATCGAAAAGGTCGGTACAAAATTAAGGAAGGCCTGCGGTTTACAGAAGGACGATTAAAAATCCTTCTTTTTTATTTCAGTTTCTTTATTTCTATTTCTGATTCTTAGAGGAAGTGTAGTTTCTTAATTGATTATTTCTTTAATTGAACACTACAACGCAGCTAATTCACTGATTTTAATTATTAACACTTCTTAAAACCTAAAAATTTCTTTTAGAGATTACATAATCGATTCAGGCATTTTAATCATGAGATAAATTTAATAACTGCGTGGAATATATTTCAGTCCAAGATCATTGAATTAAAAACATCGGGTGATTTTATGGTTTTTGTAGGTATGGATCACGGGACAACAGGCGTTTCATTTACAGTATTAGGGGAAGAACCAATTCATTTCAAGATTGGAAGGGAAGAACTATCTGCTGGAAAAGTATCAGCCCTGGAGGAGCTTTCAAAAAGGGTTGACCTAGGATCCATAGACCTAATGGCCATAACCTATGCAATGGGCGACGGTATAGCTGAAATAACTCCAATAGAAAAGGTCAAAAACAGAGGAATAATCTCAATAGGTGGAGCAGGTAAGGTTACAGGCGGGGGAACATCTGTCTACGATGAAATAAAGGAATCTGGGGTTCCAACCATCCTCATTCCCGGACTTCACAAGAACACCCCCTGCATGGATGAAAGGTTCAGGGCAGCTTACTCCCATGCTGCAAGCCCTGAAAAGGTCAGTATATCCTACAACGCCTACCTTGAAACTGGGCTCAGCAACATGATCGTTGCAGACATAAGCTCCAACAGTGTGAGCATCCTGGTTGAGGATGGAAAAATCAGGGGCGCTATGGATGCATGTATTGGTGCCATGGGTATCATACACGGTCCCCTTGACCTTGAGATGATCAGGGATATAGACGATGGTAAGAAAACTGCAAATGAATGTTTTTCGCGTGCAGGTGCAGTTAAGGTTGCAGGGGTTGACACCAAGGTTGCCCGTGCCAAAGATGAGATCATCAGGATGTACCTTGAGGGGAGTAGGGAAGCTGAACTCGCCATCCAAACTATGGTCATGACCATAATCATGGAGATATGGGGGCTTAGGGGAATAACGAAGAGAATTGATGGGATAGTACTTACAGGTTCCATTGGTTCCATGCAGAAACCCATAAACATCTTCAAGATGATAAAAGAGGGTGTTGAGGAGATTGCACCTGTTTCTATGATCCCACCAACTTCAGGTTCAGTTGGAAGTGCCCAGATCGCAAAGGCTGTTTTTGAGGGTGAAAAGGATATTTTAGGTATAAAAGTCCTTTAAATAATTCAAACACTCTTTTTAAAATTTTTATAGGTATTTTAAGATTATTTAGAAGATACATATTTCTACAGTAGAAACAAGATCTGGATTTTAAACATCCGTTTCAAGTGTAACGAACATTTTTTCATGGAAAATATGATGGCCATGGAGAAGGAGATTCTACAGTAGAAAAAATAGGGGTTAGATTTGCATTAAAAATTATCCCAAAGAGAATCCAATTGAAACCCCTTTTTTCCAATATTTTCCCAATCTCCTCTAAGTTAACTGCCTAAGGCTAGGTTCTACAGTAGAAAAATGTGCTTAAAAATTCCTTTGAAATCCTGAAAAATGAAGATTTGGAGGCTATTTAAAAGGAACTGTTTGCCAATTGTCAATTAAATGTGAGATATGACTCAATTCCTGTTTTCGTACTCCAACTCCCTAAAGGTAATTCTAAATCCTACACCCTTGGTGTTATCAAGCTCAATTTTCCCATCGAGTTGTTGAACCAAACTGTTAACCAGTTGCAATCCCAGTGTTTCAGTACTTCTAAAGTCAAAGTCCTTGGAAAATCCTTTACCGTTGTCTGAGATTTTTAGAACCATTTCCTCGTCATATTTCCTCAAGGATATTTTTATTTCACCACGATCATCGTCAAATGCGTACTTAAGGGAGTTGGATATTATCTCATTTATTATCAGACCCGAAGGAACTGCAGTGTTTATATCTATGTAAACATCATCGATGTCAGTTTTTAGTTGGATTACTGAGGCATCCTTCAAGTAGGTTTGAAGAAGGTTGTTCACGAGACTCAGTATGTAACCCTTGAATTGAATTCTGGAGAGGTTCTGGGACTGGTAAAGTTTTTCATGGACCATTGCCATGGATTTAACACGGGCTTGACTTTCCTTAAAAATTTCCCGCACCTCTTCATTATCTATGCCCCGTGATTGAAGGTTTAAAAGACTGGATACTATCTGAAGGTTGTTTTTAACACGATGATGTATCTCCCTTAGGAGAACCTCTTTTTCATGAAGGGATGCTTTTATTTTATCTTCTGCAATTTTCCTCCCAGTAATATCCCTTATCATTGCCATTAAATACGTTTTACCCTTTAAATTTAAATTATTTAATTTAATTTCCCCATAGAACAGCCCGCCCTCCTTTCTTCTCAACTTCCATTCGAAAACTTGGGGAAAACCAGCTAATGCATTATTAATATATTTTAAAGCTTTTTGTTGGGTTTTTTCATCTGAATGGGGGTAAAAAAGATCGTAAGGAGTTTCACCGATGATTTCATTACGGCTTATTCCATACATGTCCAAGGCTTTTGAGTTACAATCAACCAATCTGTTATCGTTTATTATCAGAATAGCATCCTCTGCATTACCAAAAAGAGTTCTGTATTTTTCCTCACTTGCCCTTAACTCCTCTTCCATTTCCTTCTGTTTGGATTCAACGTCAAGGTTGTGTATTGCAAATCCTATGTCCTCTGCAAGTTCCATTAAAAGGGATACTTCCGCAGAATTGAAAGCATCAACGTCTTCAGAGTATATGGCAAGGCTTCCATAAACCTTTTCACCATGCATGAGTGGAAATGCTATTGAAGATGAAAACCCCCTCTTCATTGCTTCAGCTTTCCATGGTTTAAAAGTGGGATCATCGACTAGGTTCCTCATTATGTTGGGTTTTCGGGTTTTTATGGCCCTACCTGAAGGTCCGTTGCCCTCGGGTGAATCATCCCAGGTTATCCTAATGGACTCAAGGTAACCCTTCTCAAATCCAGATGCCGCTACAGGAACTATGTTGAAGTTCTTTTCATTCACCAGACCAATCCATACAAGCTTGAAATCCCTGATCTCCCTGAGTATGTCACATGCCCTTTTGAAGAGTTCGTCCCTGTCTTTTTCCATAACAATAAGCTGATTAACATTACGTATAGCTTTAAGTATGGAATTAAGATGTTTAACTTCCTTTTCTACCTTTTTGAGGTTTGTTACGTCTGTTATGAACCCTTCAATAAACATCACTTCTCCATCATCAGAGTAGATGCCCTGACCCTGCTCCCAAACGTACTTCTCTTCAAAATTTGCTGTTGTGATCCTGTAATTTGTTTTAAAGGGTTTATGTAAAGTTAATCCCATTTGAACAGCGCTCCACACTTCTTCAAGATCTTCTGGATGTATGATTGAAGCGTAGGATAGTTTCAGGTTTTCTATGAAGTCGTGGGACGTGTAACCGGTTAATTCGTAGCATCCTTCACTCACAAATTTCATTGTCCAGTCACTGTCATTCTTACAACGGTATGCCATGCCTGGAAGGTTGCTCATAAGGGTTGAAAGCTGTCTTTCAGTTTCCTGAAACCTTTCAGTTAAAACAGCAGTTACCAAACCAACAATGATAAAAATGGACCCCCTTACAAGATCTTCTGTAAGATTAAGCTCTGAAAAGGGAATTATTAAATGGCTCAATAGTAGAAGCAGGGCTAAAGTGCAAGGTACTATTAAACCCTTCCTTTTCCACCATATGCATGCTATTATGGTGGGAATGTAAAAGAGATGGGTGAAAACATATCCTATTCCCCCTAAATGAAAGTAATAGATTAGAATAGAAGAGATGATTAAAAGCAGCACAATAAAACCTATTTTCTTAGCTTCAGAAGCTGCGTTTAAATCCAGTTTCATTGTAAGAATCTTTTTAATTATTATTATTATACTTTCTGATCTTTTCTTTGAAAAAATTCTTATGTTGAAGCTTAAAAAGTTTTGAAACGTTTGATCGAACATCACTGAACATTTCCAAAAAAAACTGTTTAGAAAAGAGAATTTTTACAAAAACTTTTTAATTCTTTTCTTAATTCCCTTTTTTTAGCTTCTAAAAATATTCAACGGATTGATGCAACTAATTAAACCCATGTTATTTTTAGTAGAACTATCAATGCACTTAACTGTATGATGTTGAGGCTTAAAACAGGTGCCCCCATACCCGGACCATGAAATCCCTGTCTTGAAACCAGGAAGAATATGAAAAGCACGTTTTGCATCACTAAAAGCACGGCAAAAAGGGCCAATCCCATGCTGAAACTGGATTTAAGCTTTCTGTAATTTGAAATGTAAATTATGAAGAGTACGAGAAGCAGAGCTATGTTGATTGCCCCTACAAATGCAGCCACAAGGGCCAGACTGAAGTCATCGTCTGGAAACTGAGGCAAATCCTGTTGGTGTGGTGGTTCCGTTCCATTTATTCCCGCATTTAAACCTAAATTTTGAATCATTTAATCACCCGACTAATTTTCACCCATTTCATGCCATATCTTCTGAAAAATTTCGTAATTGTCTTCCATTTGGGATGTTAGAAAGTACATTGTACCGTATTTCTCTCCAGAGGAAGTAAGAACTTTGTTTTCTTCCAAAACCTTTATGTGATGTCTTACAGTTTTGTAGTCCAGATCCAATTTTTCAGCCAGTTGATGGGCATTGTATGGTCGCTGGTGTAAGTTGTGTATTATCCTTGCTCTGTTAACACCCCCCTTAGTACCACCTATGAGCCACCATAATATCTTCTTCATGACATCACCACATGTTCTGGGAAAATAAACCCAATTAAACTGATCTGATTTTTGGGGCCATGAAGAATAAATCTATCGACTGAACTTCCAAATCAAGATTTCACAGCATTATTAGATTATTTTTATTTAGAACTTCGCAGGTCTCTCCTGGAATTTTTAGTGTTGGCGGATCCAAATCCAAAAAGCACCTTGAACATCTTCTTAAAGGGTTTTCTGTAGATATGAATATGGATTAACGTGCCAACAACCATTAACACTGCTAATTCTGCATGCCAAAATGTTACTGACTGTCTCAGAGCGTTTATGCCTAAATTTATCATGAATATCAACAGAACTCCCGTTACTCCAGTACCAAGATAACCTCCAGTTACAAGGAGATTCCAGAGTCTTTTATGCCTTTTTGGCGTTAAAACACCTTTGGTGAAGAGGTAGTGGGTGAAGAGGTAGGCTACCATAATGAGCATGCTCAATGGAATGACATGGTACCCTGTTCCTCCATCTCCAAGGATATCTCCAAGATCAAAACCTCCATTATCATCTGCAGAGGTTACATTTGATGCATTAGTAACATTTGAAGGATCAGCAGCGGTGTTTGTTGGTTGATCAACTCCGGTGTCCGGATTTCCATGAGAACTGGTAGTTGTTTGGGTATCCCCTGTGGATGAGTCCGTGCTTGAAGTTGAAGTGTCTGAGTCTGTTGTACTGGTGGATGCAGTCTGGGACAGGTCACATATTCCATCCCCGTTGGCATCTATGTACCGTGGACACTGTCCAGGGTATGGATCGTTCACAAGGCCGTAAGGACAGCCAGCTGCACAGGATCCTGAAATGGTGGCCGCAGCTATAAACGGTGCTGCACTCAACACTCCCATGAGGCGTTCCTTGCCCTTCAACCATTGTTTAACATCCTTCAGTTTAATGCTGATCTTCATGAATTTGACCTCCTCTTTGAAAGTCCAAGCATTGCCTTGGTACCCTTCCAGTAGATGTGGAAGTGGAACAGTGCCACAAGGGCCATTGTAACTCCAAATTCAACGTGCCAGTACAGGAGCTGTTGACTGATTGGAAGGGTGGCACCCATGTCGAGGAGTATCAGGAGTACGAATCCTGCCCCACCACAGACCAGGAAGGATAGCCCTATTATGAAGTTCCAAACACTAACGTGTAGAGATTTTTTGATTAAACCCATCCTGTAAAGGGAGTAAGTAATTAAATAAGTCCCTAAAACAGGTGCTGTTGGAATTAAAATATCGTAAACCATAATATTTCCATCTTTTATTTTTTAAAATCTTTTCATCTATTTTAAGAGGCGAACATGTGAATAAAAGGTGAAAATCTAAAGAAACAGTGAATCAAAACCTTTACATGTTGTTTGATTAAAATTGTTCGTTTGGTATAAAAGTAATTTTTCCAAAGTTACACCCAAATCTGTACCAGATCCCCATATTAACCTTTAAAAAAATCAATACAAGCTTAAAAAAGTTTAATTAACTTAAAAATTTATTTTTATTGTTTAAAAATTATAAAAAAGATTTAAAAGGTTTGTATAAAAGAAATAGAAGAATATTTGAGTTAAATGGATTTAGCTGAAGAAACTGTAGCGGTTTTTGACAGCAGGCCTGGCCATCAAAATAATGAAAATCTCCTGTGATTATTCTGGCAGAAGAGTTATATTTTTGTGAATGCTTGACTGAAACTGGTGTTTAATGAGTTGTACCTTGGATGGATAAAAAAATATTTGGTACCATGTCCATCTGCAAGTTGAAAGTAAATCCTCACTGCTCAGTCCATCCATTCCCGCAGGGTATCTAATCTGGATGTGCAATCAAGAGAGATTGGAGTTACGGTTGCACAGCTTTGACATCGGAGGGTGTGAACATCGGTTCCCTCAGCATCGTCCTCAACAGGATCCCCATCGATCCAGTAGTAGGGTCTTCCCCTGGGATCCAGTCTTTTCTGAATGTGTATCGTGTACATTCGCTTTCCAAGTCTTGTCAACTTTATTTTATCATTTTCTGGCGAGGAAGGAATGTTCAAATTCAGGAAATCAACACCTTCAGGCAGCCCCCTATCCAGGATTCTTTTTGAAACCCTGTGAAGGATCTTCTGTGCATGGGTGAAGTCAAGATCCACGTGACCATCGTGGAACTTTATATCCCCACGTGAAACCTGTAGAGAAACAGCCAAAGCAGGGATTCCATGAACTGCAGCTTCCATTGCAGCACCTATTGTTCCAGAAGTTGTTAACTCTGACATTCCAAGATTTTCTCCAATATTTATACCTGATATAACCAGATCTGGTTTTTCACGTGAAAGTTCGTATATTCCAATTATGACTGCGTCTGTTGGAGTTCCTGAAACTGAATAGGCTTCACTTCCATCTGCCAGTGTGGTTGCTGTGACTCTTACGGGTTCAAAAAGGGTTAATGCATGACCTATACCGCTTTGCTGGGTTGCAGGGCCGACAACCTGGATCTCCCCCAGATCATCTACTGCTTTTTTTGTGGCCATAATTCCTGAAGAGTTAACTCCATCGTCGTTGGTTATGAGAATTCGCATGGTGTCATATTATATGGCTCAACCCTCAAAAACTTTACGCGGTGAAAAAAGAAATGGATTTACATTTTACGTATACCAAATTAGAAAATAATTAATAATACCTATTAAAGAATGATAATTAAGGGTACCGGTTAATCATTCACCTGTACTGCAAAGGGTGAGGAAATTGGAAAAAAACAGACTTGTCAGGTTCGTTGCAAAGGTCATGGAAGAATCTGGGTTCAAGGTTTACCAGAACTTCAAAACATCCAGGCACATGATAGATATTTATGGTGTTTTACCCACGGTTTTGGGAGATATAGGCGTTGTTGTAGCCTGTAAAAACTACGATGAACGATGGGAAGTGGGACTCGACGTTCTTAAGGAAATGGAGATGGTTGCAAAAACCCTTAAAGCTTCCAAGGTCGTGGTTGTTACAACATCCTCCTTCACCAAGAGCGCCATAAACTACGCAGGCAGAAGAAACATCAAAATCGTGGACAATGACGGACTTATTGCCATGGCAAAAAATTTCTCTGGAAATGCTACCTCAATGGCCGAAAACAATTCAGACGTTGATGTGGATGAATTTGAAGATGAAGAAGATTACATTCCAGCATCCAAACCAATATCAAAACCCAGTTCAGGGGTGGTTACAACTGGGTTGATAAGCAGAGGAAAACAGAGTTTATCAAAAAAAACTGGTCAAAGCAGTGTGAGTTCAGTTGGCCCCATAGTTAAAGCTGTTTTAAGGAACATAATTGCATTGATAATCATAGTATTCCTCCTGTCATCCCTTGCAGCCTATCTAATAAGCTTTGGATACAAGAACACTGCGATTCTGGGAGTTTCAAAGATACTGTTTTCAGCAATTCTGGCCTACGGAATCGTTATTCTTGTGGAGAGGGATGCAACCAAAATGCTCACCAAGGGTACAACTGTTTTCTTCGTGACCATAATAATGCACGTTATCGTTATAATTTTGACCTGAATGTCCCCCTGATAAGGAACAACCCACTTACCTCCTCTTTTTTCAGATATTTTTTTAAGTAAATACTCACCTTTCTCAAAATAGTTATCTGAGTTTATATTCCTTTACTAGAAAATATCCTTTAATAGAAAGTTCCATGTTTCTAAGTTTAAAAAAGCTGAATGATCGCTAATTGATAAATGATGGGCCGGACGAGATTCGAACTCGTGATCACCTCGGTGTGAGCGAGGTATCATACCCCTAGACCACCGGCCCAAATTAAAAAAGCATTTAAATATACTTATTCTAAAAATCTCTTGTTAGTTAAGGTTCTGTTAAAGAGATATATATAATTTTATGATATCCAATTGAAAAAGGAAAAAAGATAATTTCATGGAATTGTAGATGGATTGGGGATCTTCATATGAATTAAGCTAGATCTACGAATTGAATGTAATTTTTTAAGTTTATCCCTGAAAAGAAGAGGTAAATATCGAATACGCGGAACTTTTTAGAGACTTATGACAAGAGCATGTAAACTCCGAAAAAAAGAACTAAAGCTTCTTCACTTGTTAAATATAAGAAAACGTTGTTTCAACAACTATGAAACCACCTACCTTTGTTTGACTGATTAAAATTATTTCATTCAAAAAAAACATAGGTCGAACTAAAAACAATGTTCAAAGTATAGTTGTTAGATAATAAGTAAAACAAACATTTTAATAGCTTGATATTTTGAAAATGGGCCGGAGGAGATTCGAACTCCTGATCACCTCGTTGTAAGCGAGGTATCATACCCCTAGACCACCGGCCCTCTTTTTTCTGTATTGTGCAAATCGCTATATAAACTTTTTCCAAACTTCACCTGCACCTTAAATCAGATGATCTTTATATGAAGCTTGAAAAATGTATGAAGCCTGCAAAACATGAAAAATTCATATTCTCATTTATAAAGATTTATAAAAAGATTACAACTCTTGGTTTGATGATCACCCTTTATAAATGTTTTGTCCATATTTGATAGGTATTATGAAAATATTTGTAATAACAACCCTTTTTTAGAAGCCCTTCTTTAAAATTGGGCTTCATGTTTCAGTTTATAAATCTATTTATTGTACCGTGCCCAATTATATCTGAAGAAGTAGAGGGATAAAAATGGCATTTGATGAATCAGGAAAGATATGGTTTAACGGAAAATTAGTTGATTGGAAAGATGCAAACATACACGTTCTATCTCACGTTGTTCACTATGGATCAAGCGTATTTGAAGGTATAAGGTGCTACAATACCAAAAAGGGACCTGCGGTCTTTCGTTTGCAGGACCACATGCAGAGACTTCTGAACTCAGGTAAGATATACAGGATGGACATACCATACACAGTTGATGAACTCTGCCAGGCCACCATGGACACCATAAAGGCCAACAAACTCAAAGAATGCTACATAAGACCAATAGCGTTCAGAGGCTATTCTGAACTGGGTGTTTACCCCCTTAACTGTCCAGTTGAAACTGTTATCGCTGCATGGGGATGGGGACAGTACCTAGGTGAGGAGGCAATTGAGAACGGTGTTGACCTAGGTGTTTCAACTTGGAGGCGTATGGCACCAGACACCATGCCCAACATGGCCAAAGCAGGTTCCAACTATATGAACTCCCAGCTTGCAAAGATGGAATCCGTGATGAACGGATACGACGAGGCAATAATGCTCGACTACCAGGGAATGGTCGGTGAAGGAAGTGGAGAGAATATATTCCTGGTCAAGGACGAAGTTCTGTACACTCCACCAGTTTCATCATCACTGCTTGGTGGAATAACCAGGGACTCAATAATGGAAATTGCAAGGGACATGGGACTTAAAGTCAGGGAGGAAACACTCCCACGTGAAATGCTCTACATCGCAGACGAGGTCTTCCTAACAGGTACGGCTGCAGAACTCACACCAATAAGATCCATAGATAAGATAGCTGTTGGTGAGGGTAGAAGAGGAGAAATAACCAAGAAGCTCCAGGAAACCTTTTTCAAAGTCCTTAACTGCGAAGTTGAGGATGAGAAGGGATGGTTATCCTTCGTGGATGAATAAAAATTGTTATAATTTATAAGTTAAAAGTTATAAGTTACAACTTATAACTTATTAGTTCTAAGTTATAAGTCCTATTTTTTTTATAATCCATTTATTTTTTAAATAAAGTGGAATTGCAAAATTACAGCTTCCTAATTGATCAAAGAATTTAGGTTATTTTCAGGAAATCTGCCCCGATCTTGGTGCAATCTGGAGGAAATCCTGAGGGAAATAAGAGTTAATTTTGATTGAATTTTGAAAAAAAGTATTTAAAAAAGTTTAATCTAGATTAGAATAAATTAATTAGGCATTTCATGTGATTTAGTGAGTTTTAACATCTCAAAACCAAACCAAAAAACACTAATAGTGATTGATAATACCTTAAATATTCCTTATAAAAAAATCAATTGAAAATGTTAAATGCAATAAGGTTATTGCTCAAATATTACGTTGATTCTTGATTTAAAACCATTGAATTAAATAATAATTGTTTGAAACTATCTAAAAAAGGTGATTAAAAAATGGACATAATTCAAGCGATAATACTGGGAATGGTCCAGGGTTTAACAGAATTTCTCCCTGTGAGCAGTTCAGCCCACCTCGTATTTTTCCCTGAACTTTTACACACACAATCAAGCGTTGCATTCGACACCGTACTCCACTTGGGTACACTGGCTGCAGTTGTTTCCTTCTTCTTCAAAGATATAGTGGGAATGATAAAGGCACTTGTATCAAGTATAGCTGACATATTCCAGGGTAAATTCAAAGAAGGAGTTAAAGAAGATGTTTACAAAAGATTAGTTTGGTTAGTTGTTGTTGGTACCATCCCTGCAGGTTTGATGGGGGTACTCCTGAAAAGTCAGTTCGAAAGCATGTTCAGCGCAGTTCCCCTCGTGGGATTCTTCTTACTAATAACAGGTGTGCTTCTATGGGTATCCGAACGTCATAAAGGGGGTAACAAAGATGTTAAGGAAGTATCATTCAAAAACGCCCTTGCAATAGGTGTTTTCCAGGGATTTGCAATAGCACCAGGTATATCCCGTTCAGGATCAACCATAGCAGCAGGTCTCTTCTCAGGACTCAACAGGGAACTCGCAGCAAGGTACAGCTTCCTTCTCTCAATACCAGCCATACTTGGAGCTGCACTGGTTCAAGTTAAGGACATAGGTGCCCTTGATATTACCACAACCGCACTCATAGCAGGTTTCATTTCTGCAGTTGTATTCGGTTACCTTGCAATCAAGCTCCTCATGAAGATCATCAAGGATTGGAGCCTTAACATCTTTGCATACTACTGCTGGATCGTTGGTGCAATTGCAATAATCCTTTCAACAGGAATCATTTAATTTAAGCATGAATCCTTGAAAGGCAATGTATCCCTCATGAGACTATGCATTAAGAAATTTTTAATATCTAATTTTTCTAATTTTTTTAAAAATTATATTTTGCTTTGTATTAGATCGATAAAATCAAAATCAACATTACAATAAACAACACTTCAATAAAGCAGGCCTTATTAAGAGCCCATGATGTTTAAATTATTTTACAGGAGTAAAATCCCCTATAAAAATCTAACCATGGGACGTAATGCTGAGTAAGAATGTAAACCCACCATGTGCTCCAGAATACTTCTAAAATAGCCGCAAATGCAAGTAAGATTATTATTCTCAGTATCAATGGAAGGAAATCATTTAAGATCTGTTCTTTAAATTCTTTGAAGTTTCTTTGGATTAAAAAATGGAAAAGGGATCTGTAGAACTTTAAGAATGCGTCCACAGACAGCATTGCAGCTAAAAATTCGAAGTAAAGATGGAATGAGCCCCCAAGTATCAGGAAGGCCTTGATGATTCCAACTTTGACAATGAGGAGGTAGTTTACTGCACCCATTGAAGTGAAGAGTTTGAGGAATATAACCGAAACTATGGGTATTCCTGTGAATACACAGGCTAAAGATACTCCTAAATTGTTCATAAACAGTTGAGATGAAACACCACCTAAAAACAGGATGAACTGATGGAAAATATAGTTAAGGGTAACTTCTGAGGGAAGTATGAATTTAACATCCATGTATCCGAGGAAAAAACCTCCGTTGAAGAAATTGTGGGCCAAAGAGGGTTTGAAGTAGGCAAAAATGAATCCTGAAACGTAAAGGATAACGAAGATTGTAAAAATAATTTTGGAGGGTAAAAATCCTTTCAAACAGTTTTTAACGTGTTTCAGTTTCATCTGGATTCATCCAATGCATTATTTTGGAATCTTCTTAATTTGAATATCCGTCCAGAAATTGGAATAAGCTCGATTGAGTTCATCCAATCAATTCAATTACTTAAATGCTATTACTTAAATGCTAAAAAATTACCTTTAGAATATATCATTACATATATCCTCTGTTTTTCTCACTATAGCATCAACTGGCACTCCTTTAAGAATTGCGGCCATCATGGCACCGCCAGCCCCTGCACCCTCCTTAACGAATCCTGTGGTGTAATTTCTAAGTCCAGGATTGGTGGATTTCTCAAAGGCAGGATCCACTGCAAACACTGGTACATTTGATATCTGACGTGAGATATGATTTATATCGGAGGTTTCATCCTCTGCAACGAATACAGTGGTTGCAACTGCCAGTTTATCAAAGTCAAATTCTGGCACAGCAGCCTTTAAAACTGCACAAACTGCCATCATCTGGGTTCCACCTGCAAGGGTTACTGGAACACTGCTTCCAGCTGCAATCCCTGCAACTGCAGGTATCATTGGGTCACCAACAGCATCAACAGCTTTGAAGGGTTCAGATTCCATTTCTCCTGCTTTGAAACCTGCAGCAGCCATTCCCTCATCCACAAGTTTGTGTTTCATGTCGTGGGGGTTTTCTGGTGTGCTTCCACTTATCTTGTGGTCAACATCGTATCCCATGGCAGTTAAAACTCCAAGGGCCGTGGTTGTACCTGCGGGTGTGCTTTCACCAATCACGATGTGTTCTGTAAGTTTTGAAAGGGTCTCACCCAGAACCTTTCCCCTTTTGAATATAGCCTCACTGTTTGAAACTGCTCTACCCGTTCCAATGTTTCCTCCAGGTTCCTCGTTGAGCTTCAAGTAGGGAAGGTTTGGTTTGACTGCTGCACCGGCATCAACAACCATCAAGGGTATGTTTCCAAGTTCCAGAGCTGCCTTGGTTATGACTGCAGGTGTGGGTGCAGGTGCACCATCCACAACCGTCTGGGGTATTTCAGGTAAACATCTGGGCTTACCACATACCACAAGTTCCATGTCAGCTGCAGGAGTGTAATCTGCGAGTTCTGGGGTTGCTCCTGCACCTGTTATGCCAGGTATCCGTGATGTAGCTGTGCTTGCCATTACGCACAGGAACAATGAATCCTTTCCATCTATTTCAGGCAGGATTTTTGATGATCCGTAACATTTGATTGCATCCTTCATATCTTTCACTTCCTTGAAACTAAAATTGGAAGCTGGTAAGAAATAGTTTTCTCATTCATTGAAATGTGAAGGATCAAAACATTAAAAACAGTTATTTCGTTGAATTAGCTAATTATACTCTTTAAAATAAAAAAAATAAAAAAGGGAAATTTTTTTTGGTTTCTACTTCTTCCTTGGCATTACAAGTCCTGTGACTAACATGAGTAACGCAGTCAGTATCATTCCAAGTGGAACACCTGTTTTCTGCATTGCCACTGTTTCAGCTCCAACACTGGAGTAATTGCCTGAATTATCATCAGGAGTTACTCCGCCACCACCAGACTGTGACTGCTGTGCATCGATCGATGCTGATGCAGAGCTACCCTCGATGTTGGGATCGTAGGTCAGAGAAGTCACACTAGCATTGTTGGTTATATTTCCAACCTGATCCACGGCGGATGTGATGTTGATCCAAGCAGTTTCACCGTTCTTGAGGTCACCTATGGTCCATATACCAGTTGCTGGATCGTAAGTTCCAGTACTTGCAGTGTATTTCACAAAGGTCAGGCCCTGAGGTAGTTTATCAGCCACTTGAACGTTAGTAGAAGTGTCTGGTCCATGGTTGTTCACAATCAAGGTGAAGACAACTATGTCCTTAACCACAGGTTTTGTGTTGTTCACAGTTTTTGTAAGGACCAGATCAGCAGATGGCACGTAGATACTTGCGGTTGCTGAAACTGGACTTTCCATCTGATCATCAGTTGCACTTGCAGTATTATTTAGAGTTTGAGCTGCGGCATCCGATGTTACGGTTGCATTCACATATAATGTGAAATTTGAACCACATTTCAGATCTCCTAAATTCCATGTGATTGTTCTGGTATTTGGATCCCATACTCCGCCGTTGGTGGAACTAACATACGTTAGCCCAGTCGGTAAAGTGTCGATCACAACCACACCAGTAGCATCATCCACTTCCACACCGTTGGAAACTTCGATCTTGTAGATCACATTCTCTCCAACGTTGTAGTTAGCAGAATCTCTGTCTGTTGTCTTAGTAACAGTCAGAGGAGCCTTATTCACATAAACACTAACTGTGTTTGAAGTTACAGGAGTCTTATTCTGATCACAATAGGCAGAAGCCGTGTTAGGAAGAGTCTGACCCTGAGTACCAGAATTCACAGTAGCATTGACAAACAGATCATAAAATCCATTCTTAGCCAAACTAGCCAAATTCCAGGTAATCACACCAGTAGCAGCATTATAACTACCACCATTTGAAGCACCAGCAAAAGTCAAACCAGCAGGCAAAACATCAGACACAACCACATTCGTAGCCGCATCAGGACCCGCATTAACCACATGCACAGTGTACCTCACCAAATCCCCAACATTGTAACTAGCCTTATCAGCAGACTTAACAACACTCAAAACAGCCTTATTCACATAAACACTAACTGTGTTTGAAGTTACAGGAGTCTTATTCTGATCACAATAGGCAGAAGCCGTGTTAGGAAGAGTCTGACCCTGAGTACCAGAATTCACAGTAGCATTGACAAACAGATCATAAAATCCATTCTTAGCCAAACTAGCCAAATTCCAGGTAATCACACCAGTAGCAGCATTATAACTACCACCATTTGAAGCACCAGCAAAAGTCAAACCAGCAGGCAAAACATCAGACACAACCACATTCGTAGCCGCATCAGGACCCGCATTAACCACATGCACAGTGTACCTCACCAAATCCCCAACATTGTAACTAGCCTTATCAGCAGACTTAACAACACTCAAAGAAGTCTTAGGACAATTTAATTCCCACACGAATTCTAGTTCATCTTCATTACTAGGACCTAGGGATGTCCATGCTAAGGTTATAGTGTCGAAGGTGCCTAGGAATTGTATACTTCCGGCTGCAGTACCATCCCTTGAATCCCAACTTGCCCCCATATTACCCGCAGTATCTCTGTTAGGAGTTCTGAAGAAGCTGGTTGAAGTTACATTGAAGTGGCTAGGGCCAGTTAACTTCACCAAGGTCTGACCTGAAGTTACTGTAAAATTGGCGGAACTTGAAGTATAATCATTCCACCCCTGAGAAACTGCACCTCCTATCCTATCTATGTGAAGAACAGGATTGGTAACGTTTGTACCGAATTTAAAAGTCAGAACCCCGCTTCCACTAAATGTTGATTCAAGTGACTGATGTTTTGCTGCTGAAGCATTACTGAAGAACGTTCCGTCTGAAGTTGTGGTACCTGTATTTCTATCAGACCATGAACCTCCTGCAGAGGTCTTAGCACTGGCATTCACCTGAACATCCCCTGCATTTGAGGTGTAAACACCCCCTCCAGCATTAGTCCATGCACCAGTCATGTTGGTTGCATAAGGAGCACCCATGGTTGATAGGGCCATTGCAATAACAAATAGGGTAATTACTAGCATTTTTAGTTTTTTTTGCACTTTTTCACCTCCTTTACAATCAATAACCTTTTTTTCAACGCGATGTCATCCACAAGGCAAGTCATTGTGATTAGTTCAGAAGTTCGTACCACTGACCGTTGCCCTATGAATGAAGATAATTTTTTTATGATCGTGGTTAAATTTTGTGAAAAAATTCGGGAAAGAGGTGACTATAATCACAATAGCCTGAAAATGCAATTATTTATCAAAATTATAAAGGCCAAAAATTCTTTATAAGTTACTTTAAAAAAATTTAAAGGATTATTTTAGTATTAAAAGTCCAAATAATTCAAAAATAAATTTTAAATTAAAAAGTTAATTTAATTCTATTTTAAAGGCTTTAAAGTTTGTGATAATAGAATTAAACCTATAAAAAATATTATTTAATGTTTAAAATTGATATATGTCCTATTTCTTTAACTATTAATCAAATACTTATGTGAATTATTAAACAATTTTGAAATCGTAATTTTCAACAATTTATTTATGAAAATCCTGCCTAAGAGGACCGTAAGCTAGGATGTTAAAATAAAGTTTATTTCACGAATTTAATTGAAATTTAAGGCCATAATTAGTGGTTATTGATCGAGTTTAAAAAATAAAAAAAATAAAAAAAGGGAAATTTTTTTTGGTTTCTACTTCTTCCTTGGCATTACAAACCCAGTAACGAGCATGAGTAACGCAGTCACGATCATTCCAATTGGAACACCTGTTTTTTGCATTGGCACGGTTTTATCAATAGTTGCAGCGCTTACCTGTGCTTGTTCTACACTTATGGCACCAGATTCTAGGTTATTTCCAGAAACTGGATCGTAGGTGTCTGAAGTCACACTTGCATCACCGCTTGTTGCACCAGCGCTGAGAGCTCTTAGCGTAATATCCATCCAAGGGTCAATAACCGTAAGGTTACCGAGGTTCCAGGTTACGGTTCGAGTTGTTGGGTCGTATACAGGTGCAGGGTAGCCTGCTTCCCATGCTAGACTTACAAACTCCATACCTTCTGGTACCTTGTAGGTTACTATTACGTTTTGAGCTGTATCAGGTCCGTTGTTACCTGCTTTAACTCTAACCACTACTTCCTCACCAACAGAAGGGTTGTTTTTACTTGTAGAAGTGTTAACGTACACGTCCGCTGCTGCAGGAACAGTTAAAGTTGCATTACCACCATCGTTTGTAGCGTTCCAGTCGTATGTGGACTGTGTCTTATTAGCAACATTTGTAATGGTGGTGTTATGCCCATCAACCTGTGCAAGTACAGCAAGCCAGTAATCAGCACCATTTAACATGGATCCGATATCCAAAACACCAGTGGTTGCATTGTAAACATCTGCCGCGGTCCAGGTTAATCCACCATCATGAGATACGAAGTACTCATTCAAGTAAGTTAAACCCGCTGGAAGGATATCAGTTACCTGTAAACCTTCAACTGCGTCCGGACCAGCATTGGTTACATGAACCATTGCCCATATTGGAGTTTGGTAATTAGCAGTGTTTGTAGTGCTAGTTGAATTCTGGTAATCAGTCCTGAACTCTTTAGTTACTCCCACATTTGCAGCTGTGTTTGCTGTGTAGGAGCTTGTAGCCACGTTATCAGATGTGTTTGGATCGTACTGCCCTAAACTAACTTCTGCAGTGTTAAGCACTTGAGTGTTGTTATGTGCTGTGTTGGTGAAATACAACCATACTTCACAAGCGTTAGCCACACCTGAACACATAGCACCCCCTAAATGCTTTGTAATGTTCCATGTGAACAATCCAGTTGCCTGATCATAACTCCAATCAGTACAACCAGCTAAACTCCATCTAGAACTATCTAACTGTCCGTAACGTACATAAGACTGAGCTGCATTTAACTGGAAGCCTGCGGGTAAATGATCAGTTAAAACCACACTGTTAGCATTATCAGGCCCATTATTGGTCACAGTAATGTGAGAAACAACAGTATCCAGATAATTAGCATTGGTTATAGGACTACCACTAGTGTTTTCCCAAGTTTTAGTAACCAAAACATCAGCAGCTGGCGGTACGTTTAAGGTAGTTGTAATTGTCTCAAACGGTTCAGAATGATATATATCCTGAGTAGTTTGATTTGCGATGTTAGTTACAATACCTGTTTGATTAACCAGCCCCTGTATTGCCAGTAAGTAAGTCAAACCAGCCGGAATATGTATTGTCCAAATTCCATCTGTTAATGAACCATCAACACCAACCCAAGTCAATCCATTATCATAACTCACATTGTAGTTACCGTTTGGTATGAATCCTTCTGGAATACTTGCAATGGTCACGGTTGCATTATCAGGCCCCTTGTTATAAGCAATTATAACAGCCCAAATGAGGTCATGATAATTTGCCTGAGTTATGGCAGAACCATTGTAATTGCCTCTGAATTCGTTTGTAAGATCAACATTAGCTGCTGGCGGTACAGTTAAAGATGCTTCAGATGAATCGTATCCATTATAAGGATACTGATATTGGGCAGTTTGGGTTGCAGTATTGATCACGGTGGTATTATGAGCAGTAACCTGTGTCCAGATTGCAAGCCAATATTCAGCACCGTTAGGTAAGTCAGCAATAGTCCAAGTATTACCTGAGTAACAATTTGTACTGATCCAATTATTTGCACCATCAATACTAAGCCAAATACTACTGTAATCTGGAACTAAACCTGAAGGTAGAGCGTCTGAGATTTGAACGTTTGTTGCATTGTCCGGGCCGTAATTATGGGCCTTAATGACAGTCCAAATATAGTCATGGTAGTTAGCTGAGTTTATTACTTCGATATATGTTGAATCTTTCCAAAATTCCTTTGAAATGTCTATTGAAGCTGCTGCCGGCATGGTAACAGTTGCGTTAGCTGCATTATCACTTGAATTTAATTCAAACTCATTTGATACTGCTGTAGCATAGTTTGTAGCCGTAGCATTATGACCTGTTACATAGACTGTAATGTTTTGAAGTGTTGAAGCACCTGCATCCAAGTTTCCAATAGTCCAGGTTATAACATTACCTACAATGGAATATGCACCAGAAGCATCCACAAATTCAAGACCATCTGGAAGAGTGTCACTCAAAACAACACCAGTAGCATTATCATTACCTGAATTAGTTAAATTCAAGTAGAATGTGTGTGTTGTATGGTAATTCCAATTATTACCATCATTCGTGTACTTATTCAGCTTAAGATCTACTACTGGAACGTAGATTGTTTCGCTTTCATCGTTGTTTGTTAAGTCCCAGTCATACACATTACCCTTTATAATGGCAGTGTTGGTGTATGAAGCACTTGCTGGGTGAGCATTGACTGTTGCCCAAATTTCGAGTATTTTCATCTCACCGGGTAAAAGCGTACCCACATCCCACACATCGTTAGCAGGATCGTAATCAGCAGAGGATGCATGGTCGAATGTAACTCCGTCTGGAAGTTTATCACTTACCGTAACGCCTGTAGCAGTATTAAGACTGTTTAAGTTGTTGTAGGCCCTGATTGTGTACTTAATCATCTGGCCAATAGCAGGAGTGTTATCATCCACGTCACTAACCACAGAAAGATCAGCTTTTGGTACAGGATCTAAATTTAAATTGTCGATGAGGAGAGCAGATCTATAACCAGTATCCCGTGCATCTGCTACTGAGAAAACTAAAAGAATGTTTTTCCCAGCATACGCAGATATATCCGTAGATGTAGTGTACATAGGGGTTATTTGAACATAACCTATATCATTCGGAGTTGTTGGACTTAGATAACTCGATGCGTTTAGTACATCAACGGTGTTTCCGTTGGGTAACAACAAAATATTTGTAATTGAATTTCCATCTACAATTTCTGCTTTCGCCCAATCATGATACTCCCAAGGAGAATACTCATTTGTAGCAAATCTCCAGTCAAAACTCAAAGTTTTTGCACCCTGAGGTATGGTCAAATTGAGAGTTAACTTGGCATAACTTTCATCATTATTTCCAGTATTTATATTGGCATAGGAACTGCCGTTAGTTGGAAACCCCTGAGCTGGCGTAGTAGAAACTACAAATTGGTCATCACCACCATTAGTACTGTTAGAATTTACAAATGGTTGTGTAGTTGGTGTAACTATTGCGTTTGTTACCTGATCGCCTGTTGCTGCGAATGCAGCTCCAGCGATCGTGAGTGTAAATAGAAAAGTCAGTGTAATCATTAATCCTTTTGGTATGTTTTTTTGCACTTTTTCACCTCCTTTTACAATAATAATTTTTTTCAACGAGATTTCATTCACAAGACAAGGCCCTGTGAGCATAACTCCTTTTTTCGAAGGTGATACTCACGAACATCTTCTTATGAATGTTGATAGTTGTTAATAGCTCCTAATTAAATCTTTTGAAAAAAATGCGGGACTATAGTCACAAGTGCCCAGAAAATCCGGATACTGACCAAATTTTAAAGGATTTAAATTCTTTTTAATCTATTTTAAAAAAGTATAAAGAATTATTTTAAAATTACATATTAAATAGATTTAATAAAGTTTTTAAAATTGAATAAAATTTCTTTAATAACGTTTTAAAGGTTCTAAAGTTTGTGATAATATAATAAAATAGTTAAAACTGTTATTTGATGTTAAAGATTAATAGTTTTCCTATTTTTTAAATCGTTAACTGAATCATCATGTGAGTTATTAAACAGTTCTTGCGTGAAATGTTTCACAATTTATTTATGAAAATCCGAACTAACAAAATAAAAAGGGATGAGTTAAAAAGAATGATTCATTTTTTATGACATTTAAAAATTAATATTTATTGAGATATTTCTAAGAAGGTGTGATAAATTTGATCTGTATAGGAATTGAGGGCACAGCAGAGAAGACAGGTGTTGGAATAGTGGATTCAGAGGGTAATATCCTCGCATCACAGGGAAACCCACTCATACCTGAAAATGGTGGGATACACCCACGTGAAGCTGCAGAGCATCATGCAGCAAATATAATACCTCTCATGAAGGCTGCCCTTGAGGAATCCGGGCTTGAACTGAAGGACATGGATATGGTTGCATTTTCCAGGGGGCCCGGCCTTGGGCCTGCACTTCGAACCGTTGCAACGGCGGCAAGAAGTCTGGCACTATCCTTGGATGTTCCAATCGTTGGTGTGAACCACTGCATAGGTCACGTTGAGATCGGAAGGCTGACAACTGGGGCAGAGGATCCTGTGACCCTCTACGTGAGCGGGGGTAACAGTCAGGTTATTGCCTTCGATGCCAACCGATACAGGGTCTTCGGTGAAACCCTTGACATCGCAATTGGCAACTGTCTGGACCAGTTCTCACGTTCTGTTGGCCTTGGACACCCCGGCGGCCCCAAGGTTGAGAAACTGGCCAAAAGTGGCAGCTACATCAAACTCCCCTACACTGTTAAGGGAATGGATCTATCCTTCTCAGGACTTTTAACTGCAGCGATACGTAAATATGAGGGGGGTGCTGCAATTGAGGATGTTTGCTACAGTCTGCAGGAAACTGCATTCTCAATGCTGGTTGAGGTGACTGAAAGGGCACTTGCACACTCCAAGAAGAGGGAGGTGATGCTCTGCGGTGGTGTGGCTGCAAACACCAGGCTAAGGGAGATGCTGAAGGTCATGGCAGATGAGCACTACGCAGAGTTCCACATGCCCCCAATGAAGTACTGCGGAGACAACGGTGCAATGATAGCCTGGATGGGTCAGCTGATGCACAAGCACGGACTCGTTGGTGGTTTGGAGGACACCGGAGTTATCCAGCGTTACAGAACCGATGAGGTTGATGTTCCATGGAGGCGAAGTTCATCTGAGGAGCTGCAGCTGCCCCCAGAGATACTTGCAAAGGGTGCTGAGGCCAACATCTACTCTGGAGAGTGGATGGATGAGGACGTTCTCGTGAAGAAACGAATAAGTAAGGGTTACAGAATAGAGGAACTGGATCATCACATCCGTAAGAAGCGGACAAAGAGGGAGGCCAAACTCTTGAGTGAAGCCAAAAGATGCGGGGTCGTCACTCCATTGGTTTACGATGTTGATAAAAAAAAGAAATCCATTTTAATGGAGAACATTCATGGAAAACCCGTTAAGGAAGTTTTTGATGAACTGGGGCTTGAGGGTATCGACGAAATAAAAGGAATCTGCAGGAACATCGGTGAAAACGTTTCAAAACTTCACAACTGCGGAATAATCCATGGAGACCTCACAACCAGCAACATGATACTCCGGGATGCTTCACTTGTTTTCATAGACTTTGGTCTGGGCCGTGTTTCCGATCTGGTTGAAGACAAGGGCGTTGACCTGATAGTCTTTAAGAAGGCAATATCTGGAATCCACCATGAGATTGCAGATGAATGCTTCAATGCCATACTTCAGGGCTACAGTTCGGCTGATGACTATGAAGAAGTGACTGAGAAGATATATGAGATTGGTGGAAGGGGACGTTACACATCAAAAAATCATTGAATAAATTTAAAAAGAGTTATAAATGTATATCCTGACTATAACTTTCTTATTTTAATTTTTAATCCATAAGAATATTTAATAGTTCATTTTTTAAACCTTAAAATAAAACTTTAAAAAAGATAGATGATATGAAAAATGAATTTTTTTACGATGCAATGATCTACATGGTGGTGGGACAATGAAGGTAACATTTATAACAGGTAACCAACACAAAGTAAAAGAAGCCAAAGGAATCTTCCGAAAGTTTGGCATCCAGCTGGAACATGCTGACCTCGGCTACCCAGAAATCCAGGGAGACCTGATTGATGTGGCCAGGTACGGTGCAAAGCATGCAGCGGAGCGTTTAAATCAACCAGTGATAGTTGAAGACGCAGGAATTTTCATAAAAGCCCTTGAATGGTTCCCCGGACCATACTCCTCCTACGTTCAGGAAACACTTGGGAATGAAGGCATATTAAAACTTATGAGCAATGTCGAAGACAGATACGCCGAATTCAGGTCGGTTATTGGGTACTGCACCCCCAAAGGCGAACCCGAGACTTTTTTAGGCGCTGTCAAAGGACGAATTGGACATAAAGAAAAAGGGAAGCAAGGTTTTGCTTACGATCCACTTTTCATACCAGAAGGATATGATAAGAGTTTTGGAGAACTGACAACAGAAGAGAAAAACGAATTTTCTCACCGCAGAATTTCGCTCGAAAAATTTGCACTCTGGTACAGAGAACTTCAGGATTGAATTCAGGTTTAACCTGCGGATCATGGTGCTATACAATTCAAACATAACCCCATACTGCAGATCTTGATGAAACCGACTGTATCCATAGTGAGTGCTTGATCAATGTTATAATTGATTGGAATAGGATCATGAGACATCTCAGATCACGTAATAATTCTAATTGATTCATAAACGTACATTTTAGAGGTGATTGTAATGGCATCAAAGCCAGAATGGATAGAATATTCAACAGAAGAAATAGAAGAGCTTATTTTAAAGCTCACAAAAGAAGGTAACTCCACAAGTAAAATAGGAGTTATACTACGTGACCAGTATGGAATACCTGATGTTAAATTGATCACAGGTATGAAAATAACCAAAATCCTTGAAAAACACGGTCAGAAACAGGAATACCCTGAGGATCTCATGAACCTCATCAGGAAAGCTGTGAACGTGAGGGAACACCTCGAGGAAAACAAAAAGGACCTTCACACCAAAAGGGGTCTCAGGATCATTGAATCCAAAATAAGAAGACTCGTCAAGTACTACACAAGGGAAGGCGTGCTTCCAGAAGGATGGAGATATGATCCAAAAACAGCAGCACTCCTTGTTAAATAAGGCCGAAGAAGCTTGCGAAGTATTGAGCAAGCACATCAAAAAGGACAACGTTGTGCGGATCATATCCCACAACGATGCCGATGGAATCTCCGCTGCCGGAGTTGTATGTAATGCAATCTCCCGGCAGGGAGGTAAATTCCATGTTACAATCGTTCCAAGACTTAAGGACGATGTTCTGGCAAAGATCCTCCGAGAAAAATACAAACTATTCTTTTTCTGTGACATGGGCAGTGCAAGCCTCAGCAAGATGGGTAAAACCAGAAGCGATGTTATCATTGCAGACCACCATCAGACAATGGATTCTGAAGAGCCAAAGGAAAACGTAACCCATGTGAACCCCCACCTCTACGGTCTGGACGGTACACGTGACGTCAGTGCTTCAGGAGTTTCATATCTGAGTGTAAGGCCCATGGAGTACAAGGATCTGTCAAGCCTTGCACTTGTAGGTGCCTTCGGAGACATGCAGTGTGTTGATGGTATTACAAGCATCAACAAAACCATACTTGATGATGGAATTGCTTCTGGGGCAATTGAGGTTAGAGAAGACCTTAAAATAGCTTACAAATCCCAGGAACCCATTTACAAGGCCCTCTCATACACATTTAACCCTGCACTCAGAGGAATTTCCGGTGATGAGGAAGGATCAATGGCCTTCTTTGAAAGGGTTGGAATCTCCTACGGCATAAAGTTCGAAGAACTTGGAAACGAGGAAAAGGACCTTCTTAAGGAGGAACTCATCAAGATCAACCCCAAAATATTTGGAGAGGTTTACTCCATCCCAAATGAAATTCCTGAACTTCGAAACATTGAAGATTACTCAAAGGTTCTTGATGCCTGTGGTAAGAACAAAAAACACGGTGTTGGCCTGAGCATATGCATAGGAGACCGTGAAAGTTCAGTGAAAGAAGCAGAAACCCTCCTCAAAACCTACAGGGAAAATCTCATGAAGAGTATTGGATGGATAAAGAGGGAAGGATCCATTGGTATGGAGAACATCCAGTACATCTACACCGATGACAAGAAAAGGAAGAAGGTAATGGGGACACTTGCAAGCATAGGCATTGAGATCGAGATCCTGGACCCTGAAAAACCAGTTCTCGGCATCTCAAGGATGGACAACATCGTCAAGATCTCTGGACGAACATCCATGGAAATGGTTGAGAGAGGAGTGAACCTTGGAGTGGCACTTGAAGCTGCCTCAAAAAGTTTCAACGGTAACGGAGGCGGTCACAACGTTGCTGCAGGTGCAGTTGTGCCCTACAAGGACATGGAAAACTTCCTGAACATAGTGGATGAAATGGTTGGAGAACAGATCGGAGCTTAAAAAGGGGATTCACATGTACTTAACAAGAGAAGAAGAGAGGATGTACGATGGTGAAGAGGGGCCTGCAGTAGCCAAATGCATGGAGATACTCGTTGCACTGGGAGACATATACGGAGCTGAAAGACTCGTTGACATAAGTTCAGCCCAGATATCAGGAGTTTCATACAAAACCATTGGAGATGCTGGTCTTGAATTCGTTTCAGAACTTGCTGAAACTGCAAAGGTCCGTGTGCCATCAACACTGAACCCCGCAGGCGTTGACCTCGAGATATGGAAGGAACTTGGATTTTCAGAGGAATTCACAGCAAAACAGCTCCAGATCGTTGAGGCCTACCAGAAGATGGGGATAAGCACGACCTGCACATGCACACCATACAACGTTGGTAACGTACCAACTTTGGGTTCCCATATTGCATGGTCAGAGTCTTCAGCTGTCTGTTATGCAAACTCGGTACTGGGTGCAAGAACCAACCGTGAAGGAGGTCCTGGAGCACTTTCAGCAGCCATATGTGGTAAAACTGCAGAGTATGGATACCACCTCGATGCAGGGAGAAGGGCAAACCTCCTCGTTGACGTTGACGCAGATCTTAAGGGCTCAGATTACGGTGCTCTAGGCTACATCGTAGGTAAAACTGTTGGAGACGGAGTACCCTACTTCAAACTCCAAAATAAACCGATTCTAGATGAACTCAAGCTAATGGGTGCTGCACTGGCATCTTCAGGTGCAGTGGCACTCTACCACGTTGAAGGAATCACCCCTGAATACAAAGATGCTCTCCTTGGAGTTGAAGATTCTGATCTGGAAAAAATGTCCATCAGTGCTTCAGACATAGCTGAAACCCGTGAAAAACTTTCAACAAGTACTGAAAAACCGGATCTGATCTGCCTTGGATGTCCACATGCATCCCTTGAGGAAATCCGTAAAATAGCCCAGATCGTTGAGGGTAAAACCATTAAAAATCAGTTATGGGTATGCACATCCATTTCAGTGAAGGCTGCAGCCGACAGAATGGGCTACACAACCACCATCGAGAATGCTGGGGGTAAGATGGTCTGCGACACCTGCATGGTCGTGGCTCCAATCGAGGAACTCGGATTCAAAGTCGTTGGAGTTAACTCAGCAAAGGCTGCAAACTACGTACCCACCATGTGCGGATTGGACGTTGTTTTTGGAGATCTTGAAGATTTGATAGAGGAATGAAATTTTTCTATTTTAAACCTCTCAGTCTTTTTAAGAGGGAATTTTCTTATTTTTTATTTTTCTCATTTTTGTTTTGTTACATCTTAATTGATCCATCATTTATCATATGGAAAAAGAGGACTGATCGTATCAATTGAATTAAATAAAAATTGATTAGTGATGAAATTCATAGTTACAAAAAGGGATATCCAATGACATTCGAAGAAAAAGATATTAAAAATCTTATTAATAGCCTTAACGACCCGGACTGGGATGTTAGGAATTATATCGAAGATATTCTAGTTAAGATTGGAGATCAGGCTGTGGAGCCCCTTATAGCTGCTCTTGGAAATAAAGACATGGATATTCAAAGGGAGTCTGCACGGGCTTTAGGGAGAATTGGAAATAAAAAAGCTTTGGAACCACTTATAGCACGTTTGAATGATGATAATGTTGCTTTAAGGAAGGAAGTTGCAGTTGCAATTGATAAAATTGTTGATAAGGGTAGAACTCCAAAGTAAACCATTCATTGAATCCTAATTATTTTTACCTTTAATCTAGAAAATTAATTTTATAGAATAAAAAATTTAAAAAGCAGTGTTTAAAAAAACAGTGCTAAAACAAGCTTTTATATTAATTTAATTGAATAAAATGTTGAAGAAAAAAATAGAGAATATGATCTGGCAGTTTAGTTACATGCAGCCACAATTATCTTGTCGTGTAGATACATTCTCTCCTCAATTTCAGTAGCTCTTTCTTCTTATTCTTAAGGTCATCCACTTCTGTGAGTATTTCTGGGAGCTTGGCCTGTATGCACTCCACTGTTTCGTCACGATGTATCCATTCACAGTCTTCACAGCTCCACACGCCCTTGTCCTTTATCCATTTACCGCCAGTGGATCCGTCTCCACAAGGATAGAAGGGACAGTAGCAGAATGTACAGTTTTGAGGGTGGCTGTGACATGGATAGTATTCACAGCTTTCATTTGAACCGGCTTGTCCTTCACCTGCAAGGTACTTGGTGTAAAATTCCTTTGCAAGTTCATGCTGTGGATATGAAACCCTGTAACCCCTTGGAGTTATCATGTACCCCTCCTGGATGTAGGTCATTGAGTTTCCAACAACAAGGGTTGTGGACATGTTTATTTCATGGCTTCTAAGATCTTCAAGGGTTGTTACGGTAACCTCAACACCATCTTCAGTGCTTCTAACTATACCCACGGGTGTTTCAGGATTTCGGGTTTCAAGGAGGATCCTGTAGGCTTCCTCAAAGGGTCGGGTTCTTGTTTTACTCAGTGGGTTGTAAATGGTTATTATGAAGTCCCCTTCCGCTGCAGCACGTACTTTTCTCTTTATTTCAGATAGGGGTGTCAGAATATCGCTGAGACTGACAACTGCAAAGTCGTGCAGTGGAGCTCCAAGGAGGGATGCTGCATATGTAGCTGCTGTAACCCCTGGAATGACCTCAACTTCAACTCCAGTGTACTTTCCAATAACCTGAAAGAGAACATTGCCCATTCCAAAAACACCAGGGTCTCCAGAACTTATGAGAGCCACCCTTTTACTTTCCTTTGATTTCTGGATGGCAAGTTCCGCACGTTTTATCTCATCACCCATACCCTTTAAAATAACTTCCTTTCCTTCAATTAAGTCTTCTATATTTTTTACGTAAGTTTTATAGGTTATTATGACTTCTGCATCTTTTATGGCTTTTCTGGCGCGGATGCTCATGTTCTCTGGGGATGATCCAATCCCTATAACGCTGATCATATTATCACCTGTTTATCGTCTTCCAAAAAAAAATTGAAAAAATGTTTATCTTCTGGAAAAATGGTTCATGGACTGGTTGTGTTGCCGTAGAGCTTCCTTACAGATGTTATTTTAATTGTACTAACATCGATGGTGATGCCCTTCTTACTTGGTTTTCCCATTGCAGTTGCTGTTATACTGTATGTTGAACTTGGAGATATGACTATTGCACTGGTGTTTCCACCACTGGTGGTGTCCTGATACCCCGTGGCTGTTATGTTAACAGATATAAGATCATTACTCGTGTCCTGAGATGTCATGGCCACCAGACTCTTAACATCTACGCTGTTAACAGCACCTGTACTATTTAAAGCGCCTGCAACATCGTATGGATTGAGTATGGTAATGGTTTCCTGGTTGCTGAGCACTTTGTTGGAACCGAAGTTGAAAAAGGAAGATATTTCCTCCAGCTGCATGTTCACAAGTTTACCCACGTCAGGGGGTTGGGATGTGACTATTGTGTAGGAACAGATAAGCCCTGCCTCAAAGAACAATGCGAAGCCTATTATGAATAAAATTATCTTTAAAATTCTGGACAAAATATCACCTTTTAACGAATCTAATAAATTTGGATTAACTATTATAATTAAGATTATAAATATATTTACTAAAAATCTTACTAATTAATTTACATGGGGTTTTTATGACTGATGATATTATTCTAAAATTCGCAAACGCCGAAATTCTCATAAACGACACGGCTTACAATAAATTGAGTATTCAAAAAAATTCTTTGGAACTTGCAGACTCCCTTTTGGATGATCTTTTACGAAATCAAAGGGATGTTTTCATCCTCACTGAAGATATCCTTAACAGGTACATGGAGGATCATGGTCAGGTTAGTAAATATGGAAGTGATGCCGATATAAACAGCATAGTCAACGATATCATAGTCTCTGAAAATCCTTCCAAAACCATTAAACCTCCTCAGAGCAAGCTCATGCCCAACGTTCCATTTGATTTTCATGTTGTAAAGGATGCTAGCAAAAAATCCTATACCAGTGGTGAAATAAAGGATTTTTCAGCCTACTTCAACAGCAGGTTCCAGAAGATCAAGGGGCTTTTAAGCAAAAAGGTGGAGCTGAAGGAAAGTTATCCCATCAAAGACCTCGTTAACGTGAACGACAACGTCAGGATCATTGGAATGGTGAATGACATCAGAACCACCAAAAACAACCACAAGATAATGGAGTTGGAGGATGAAACAGGTTACACCAACGTTCTCATACACAACGACAATGAAAAACTCTTTGAAGCCTCGGACAAGATAGTTAGGGATGAAGTTATTGGAATCAATGGGTTCAAAAAGGGAAATCTTGTAATAGCATCTGAACTCATACAGCCGGGAGTTCCAAGGATAGAAGATAAAGAAATGGACTTCTCAGCTGTTTTCATTTCAGATGTGCACATAGGAAGTTCAACCTTCCTTGAAGACGCCTTTAAAAGGTTCGTTAAGTGGATAAATGGAGATTTTGGTGATGAGGAGAAACGTGAAGTTGCCAACGATGTTCGGTACTTGGTTATAGCAGGGGATCTCGTTGATGGAATTGGGGTTTACCCAAACCAGGAAAAGGAACTCACAATAAAGGACATCTACGGCCAGTACGAAGAAGCTGCAAGACTTTTAGGGGATATAAATGATGTTAAAATAGTAATTGCACCTGGAAACCACGATGCATGCCGCCTTGCAGAGCCCCAGCCAGCTATCCCTGAAAGCTATGCTGGAGATCTTTACAAGCTTAAAAATGCAGAATTCGTGAGTAACCCCTCAGTTGTGAGCCTTGAAGGTATAAACACCCTTATATACCATGGTAGAAGCTTCGATGACATGGTAATGACTGTGAATGGAATGTCACACGAACGTACAGACCTTGTCATGAAAGAACTCCTTGAAAAAAGGCATCTTGCACCGATATATGGTGAGCGAACCCCTCTCGCGTCGGAATTTGAAGACCACCTTGTTATTGATGAGGTTCCAGACATATTCCACACAGGCCACGTTCACATAAACGCCTACAGACGGTACAAAGGCGTTCACATGATAAATTCAGGAACCTTCCAGTCCCAGACCGAGTTCCAGAAGATCTACAACATCGTGCCAACATGTGCAGAGGTTCCAGTGCTCAACAGGGGCACCATGAAGATATTCAAGTTCAGCTGATCCAAATTAGACAAATAACATCTTTTTTTACTTATTTTTTGAGGAATAGAAAAAAGATGGAGAAAAATGGAAAAATGATAATTTTACTTTTAAATGATTGAATAATAAAATTATAAGTTTATAATTGAAAATATGTTGATATCAAGAAATGAGGGTTTCACATGTATGAAGAAATTTCAAGGGAAATATCTAAAGTTTCAAATTATCTATATGATAAAGGACTTGTTCCAGGTAAATCAGGAAATATAAGCTGTAAATTCTCTGAAAATGGAGTTACAAAGGTTGCAATTACACCAAGTGGAGTTTCACTTAAATCTGTGACTCCTGAGGATATTGTGATCGTTGATATGAAGGGAAATAAAATTGAAGATTATGATGGTGATAATAAAAATATTCCAGTTAGAAAGCCTTCTTCAGAGGTTTTCATGCATCTAAACATATACAAAATTAGGGATGACGTGAAAAGTATTGTGCATACCCATTCACCCATTGCAACAGGATTTGCATTTGCAGGTGTAGAAATAAAAAGACTGGAGGGTTTCGGACCCATTGAGAATCCTGTGATTCCATTCGTGGAATATGCCGCTCCAGGAACAATGAAACTTGCAGAAAATGTTGCAAAGGGATTGGAAAAAGAAGATATTGTAATTTTAAAAAATCACGGCGTTGTAGCCTGTGGTGAAAATTTGGATGAGGCTGCTCTTCTCACAGAATTTATAGAAGAGAGCGCCAAAATACAGTTCGTAACGAGATTAATCGGTACGAATTGATTCAAGTTCGCTTAGAACATTCCATATCAACGTTCTTGCGTGTATTGGAATGTTTGGGTCGTTACTTATTTCATCCAGTATTGAAATGACAGTACTTGCACGTATGGTTGGTTCATCATCATCTTTAGCCAACAAATCCCTTGATTCCTCTGCAGCTCGCCTAATATTTCTTGGAACACTAGTATCTTCCATTATGTGCTGTAAAATTTGATTACAACGATCAAATGCTTCTTTACTCATAGTTTTACCTCCAGGTAAATTAAATAAAATGTACAATCAGTCTTACTCATTAAATTCTTATATCCAGAACAGTTTATATTTTATGATTAAAAGCTTTTCTTCTTAATTTTATTAAGAATATTGCATATAAGATGTTGAATTCATATGGAGGGAATTGAGTTATATCAATTTGAGAGTGTTATTGCAACTGTAACTCCATTGAAGGCTGTTTTTTTAAATATTAACTGGGATGATTTTCCCGCTGCAATGATTGCACAGGGCTCTGAAACCCCTGGAACCCCAAATTTTTCCATTACAAAATCTGAGACTCCGCAATCAGGATGTTGGAAATTTTTTAAAGATTCCCTTGGAATCACCTCAATGGGAACTCCCAGCTCGTTGGAAGCATCAATGATCCCTTGTTCATAACGTTTCATATCACCTGTTGAGATAAGATCCAATCTCTTTAATGGTAATTTTAGTAGTTTCATTGAGGATTCAAGTGCATTTATAACAGCATCCTTTGAAACACCTTTTCTAGAACCTATACCTGCAACCAATTTTTTAGGAGTTAAAAATAGTTTTGTTTCATTGTATGAAACAATTATAGTTTTTGAATTATTTTCAGAAAAAAGTGGATCTTTTGAAATAAGTTTAGGGTCCCTTAATTTGGTTAAAATTTTTGAATGTTCCTTTGAATCTAAGGGGTGGATCAAATAGGAGTTTTCAACCACATTTACATTGGACAAAAAGTCAAATTCTCTGTTTAAAAATATTTCCACAAGCTCTCCTTTAATAAGAGCTGAATTTATAGCTTTTATTTGGGAAGTATCATTCATTTTAAGATGGTAACGCTTTGCAAGATGGTCAACACCTAACTTACCATTGACATCAGTTGCAGTTGTTACAACGGGATCCGCATGGATCAGATCCGCCAGTTTCAATGTGAAATCATTACCACCCCCAAAATGGCCAGAGAGAAGAGTTATAACATGTTTTCCACCTTCATCAACAACGATAACTGCAGGATCTTCCATTTTATGTTTTATAAGTCCACATAGGCTTCGAACCATGATCCCTGTGGCCATTATACCAACAACACAGTCATAAGATTTAAAAACATTTTTCAACGTTTCTTTGACATTTTTATGAAATATATCAACCTTTACAATAGTAGGATCCTGTTCAAATTCATTAACAATGGTTTTTGCAAGTTCATAGGCTTTTTGGGTGACTGTGAGTATGGCCAATTTCATTGAAACACCTTTTCATTGAAACATTTACAATTTTAGATTTAGTTTTAATAGTGATTATTTTTATTTTTTAATAATAATTCATGGTACGATTAATTTTACTGGGATTTAAACTGAAGTTTCAAATGAAGATGTGAATTATCATGACTGAAATTCCAAATAGAATTGAAGCAAAGCTTATAAAGAGGGCTGTGGTTAACTTGGTCAATGCAATTGCTTCGTCTATTTTTTCAGGAATTAAAGGGTTTAATTCATCTCCAAGTTCATAAGAACCTATTTTTTCAAGTTTTATACCCAGAGCCCCTGCAGCTGCAGCCATGGAATATCCTGAGTTGGGACTGGGAGTTTTTCTGGCATCCCTTCTCATGATCCTGTAGGAATTTTTCCAATCAAGCCCTAAGAGTAGGGCTGCAAGTGTAACAAAAATTCCTGTGATTCTTGCAGGTATATAATTTAATAAATCATCAAATTTTGCTGGAAACCAACCTATTTTGATGTTTTCAGGATTTTTATAACCAATCATAGCGTCAAGTGTGTTCACAACCCTGTAGGCAATCCCGCCCACAACCCCAAAGATGAAGGTGTAGAAAAGTGGTGAAACTATAGAGTCTGTTATGTTCTCTGTTAAGGTTTCAATAACAGCTGAAACAATATTTTCCTGCGAAAGTTGAGAAGTGTCTCTGCTCACAAGGTATGAGATAGATTTTCGGGCTTTAGCAATATCAAAGTTTAGATCTGATTTTACATTTGCAGCTGAACTCATCAAGAGCTTTATTGAAAAAGTTGTTGAAAGTAGAATCGCTGAAACAAGGACTAATAGTAAATAATTGAAGCTGAAAATGCACAGGAGAAGGGTAAATATTCCTGAAAAAATTGTGATCAAAGTAAGTGTAAAAATTGCACCAGAAAGTTTAGTGTTGAATGTAAGATGTTCCTTCTTGAGATGTTTAAACATATCGATGCATTTGCCCATTAAAACAACAGGATGAATTTTTGAGGGTAATTCTCCAATTATTAGATCTATTACAACTGCAATTAGAATTATGGGAATTAATGATGTTTGATCCATGAAAAAACCTTTTTAGTATATTTAAAGAATATTTGAAGATGTAAACCTGATTTTTATAAAAATTTTGAAGTTTTAAAGGGAAATTTGTAAGTGGAATTTTTTTAATTTGAAAGTAATTTAATGGTCAATAGGTAATAGAATATTAAACTTTTTATCAAATTTTCTTTTGTAGGAATATTTAAACTTTTAAAAATTTGTATTTTATGTTTTAAATGGTTGAAAGATTGATTTCAAGTGTAAAAATAAATTAAAACTCATATGTTCAGGATCAAAAAGAGAAGAGTTTCAAGTGTAACACTACTTTATTCTGAATGGATCAAGTGTAGGGGAGGTGCATTTCAAGTGTAAAAATTTTGAGATACGTGCAAAAAAAAGTGGGAAAAGGGGCTGAGAGGTGCATTTCAAGTGTAAAAAATACAATGAGTGCTAAGAAAAAAATCATGAAAAAATGAGAGGTACATTTCAAGTGTAAAAAATGATTTAAAAAAATGGATTTAAAAAAAGGAGTGAAAATTTAATGAAAAGAGGTGCATTTCAAGTGTAAAATTTAAATTCAAAGAAAAATTAAAAAATGTATTTTTCAGATCTAATTTTTAGAGATTAGGGAAGTTATTAAATTAAATGATTTAAAAAACTTTTTTTAAAGAATAAAGAAGTTTTAGCTCTTTTTTAACTTTAAATTTTAGAGTGAAATGGAAATTATTTATTATTTTATTTTTATTATTTAATAGTTAAGTTTATATATAATTAAGTACAGTATAAAGTTTCAGTATATTAATTTAAAAATATAAAATAAAATTAAGTATATAACAAAAAAAATTTAAAAAAAATTACATCCAATTAATCATAGAAAATCCTCCATTAAAAGAATTAATTTAATAAAAAACTTCTTTTCAATACTTATAAAATTTTTAAACTAGTTTATATCAGTTATTTTTCTTATCTAAAGCAAATTTTAGATTTTATTTTATTTTTTATTTAATTTTCAGCTGAATAGTAATACGAAAACTATAAAAATCATTGTAACTCAATAATATTTTACACTTGAAATACATCTCCCACAAACTAACTGCGCACATTTTCAATGATCTTTACACTTGAAATGTACCTCTCAACCACTGAAAAAATCATGGTTAAAATATTGTTTACAGTTGAAATGTACCTCTCCGTAGGATACAACATATGATTCCTGAATGAATTTACACTTGAAATACACCACCCATTCTTTCATTCGATATAATCATACATGATCCTTCCTTGAAAAGCAGGTTTCTGCTCAAATTTTCAATTATAAAACAACTAACTATGAATTTATCATGTTTGTGATGATCTAAATTCCTTAAATCAAAATTTTTTTATAAACAGGATTGCGTGATATTCATGAATATTTTTGAAGAATTAGGTGAAAAGAAAACGGTTTTTAAATGCAAAAAATTTCTTGATCACCGTTTTTTACCTGATAAACTCCCTCACAGGGAAGAACAAATAAAATCAGTTGCAAAATATTGGGTTGAAGCTTTAGGCAATGTAACTCCACCTGATGTTACCATATACGGTAAAACAGGAACTGGTAAAACTGCAGTTGCAAAATTCGCCAGGAAGCAGCTTGAAGAGATCTCAAAGAACAAAAACGTTAACGTGAGGGTTGAATACATCCGATGCACAGATTACACAACTGAATATCAAGTTATCGCTCGTTTATGTCAACAAATGGGGCAAGATGTTCCCTACAGGGGCTGGACTAAAGCTGAAGTTATAAATGCTTTCAGAAATCTTTTTAAAAAGAACGTTTTTGGTAAAGACCTTATACTCATTATAATACTTGATGAAATTGATATTCTTCTTAAAAATGATGGTGATGGTCTTCTTTATACTTTAACAAGGACTGAAAATGTTTCAATAGCATCCATAAGTAACTTCGTTGATTTTAAGCAGTTCATAAAACCACGGGTCCGAAGCAGCCTGAGGGATCGTGAAATTGTTTTTCCACCCTACAATGCACAGCAACTTGTTGATATATTAAATGAGAGATCACAGCTTTCCTTCAAGGACAATGTTCTCCATGAAGATGTTATACCTCTCTGCGCAGCTCTTGCAGCTAAAGAGGAAGGTGATGCACGGTACGCACTGGATCTTCTCAGGACCTCTGGGGAACTGGCAGATGAAAAAGGCTCTGAAACAGTTCTTGAAAGTTATGTTAGGGAAGCAAAGGACCACATAGAGCATAATAAAGTTACAGATATTGTAATGACCCTTCCAAGTCAGCAGCAAAAGGTTCTGGAATCCATAATTTACCTCACCAAACGGAAGGAAGAGATAACATCTGGAAGACTTTACGATGTTTATAAAGAGATTTCTAAGGGTGATTCTGTTTCCTACAGGCGTATATTTGACTTCATAAACGAACTGGAAATGCTGGGTCTAATATCTACTAAAACAATTTCAAGGGGACGTGGAAAGGGAAGGACCAACATCATCGATCTCCAATGCGAAATGTCACTTCTTGAAGATGCAATCTGGAGCTAATCCCCGCAGATTTTATCCTTTTTTAATTTTTTACAATCAATCAATTTTTTAAAATTTTTTTTAAAAATAATTAAGCAAAAAAAATACGATTTAATTTATAATTTTCAATTAAACATTATTCTTTTTAAAACATCTTATTAAACCTAAAATACCTTTAAAAAAGTTAAAACTAAAAATTAAGAAATTATAAAAAGAATTTTAAATATACACGGTCTTCAAAAATCATTCAAGTAGCATTTACAATTTTGACTCATTTTAAGATCAAATTTCTTTCAATCAAATCAAAAGTAGCCTAAGGATCCTCCAAGTATCAACTTAGAAACCCTTTATCATTGTTTGAAGAATAGCCATACGTACAGGTACTCCATAAAAAGCCTGCTGAAAGTACTTGCCATATACACTGTTGTCAACGTCATGGGATATTTCATCGATCCTTGGAAGGGGATGCATGACTATGGATTCAGTTCCTTCAAGAAGCTTTAAATCTATTGTGTAAGCTCCTTTTATTCGAGAGTATTCTTCAGGATCTGGGAATCTTTCTTTCTGTATTCGTGTAACATAAAGAACATCTGACCTGTTAATAACATCTTTGATATCTGTTGTTTCCTTAACTGAAACTCCCATTTTACTCAGATCATGCAGTATGCCCTGTGGCATTCTGAGCTCTGGTGGGGAAACGAAGTTCATATTCACTCCAAACATTGCAAGTGCATAAACAAGTGAATGAACGGTTCTACCATATTTAAGGTCTCCTATGAGTGAAACGTTAAGATCTTCTATCTGTCCAAGTATTCGCTTCATTGTGTAAAGGTCCAGAAGTGTTTGGCTTGGATGCTGTCCTGCTCCGTCTCCAGCATTTATAACTGGTACATCAACGATGTCTGAAACGTACCTGGCTGCACCTTCCATGTTATGCCTTATAACAATTGCATCAACGTACTCCGACACTATTTTAACTGTGTCATTCAGATTTTCGCCCTTGGTAACTGAACTCACACCTGCCTCTGCAAATCCAACTGTACTTCCCCCAAGTCTTTTCATTGATGTTTCAAATGAAAGCCGGGTTCTTGTTGATGGCTCATAAAATAACATTCCAAGTATCTTTCCTGCAAGAACATTTGAAGCTTTCTCTGACCTTGCAATAGGTTCCATTTTCTCTGCCAATTTGAGGATGTACTCAACATCATCTATACTGAAATCTCTTATTGAAATGATATTTTCCTGATCGAAGCCCATATAAAACACCATTTATCCTATATTCCTATTAAATCCACTTTAATCTCACATTCATTTTTTCTAAATTCACTTTCAATCTTTCTTTGGATCAATTTCTATTTAAATTGATTTTTTAAACACATCCTTCAATCACAACTTTCTCCCAAAGGTTAAATAACCTGTATGTCCGGCCATACGGGTTTTTGGTCTGGTTCCCTTAGCTTTAACTTCTATTTCCCTCACAATACACTCTAAAACCTTCACTTCTGAAAATCCTACTTTTTTGAGGATTCTACTGAATGTCTGAAATTGTTCCATGTAAGGGGTGTAAGCTGCAACGAACCCTCCACTTTTAAGGGATTCCATGGCATGATCTGCAACCTCCCATGGTTTAGGTAGGTCTAAAAAAACTAGATCCAGCTCGTCTTCAGAAATACCTTCTGTAATATCTCCACATTTAACTTGAAGGTTCTTCAATCCAAATCCTTCAACGTTCCGTTCTGCAATCTCTGCAAAGTCTTCACGCACTTCGTAACTTACCACAGTACCTTCAGGCCCCACTACGTTGGCGAAGTGCATTGCAGTGGCTCCAGCTCCAGTACCTGCATCAACAACTTTACATCCATTTCCAAGTCCTGTGAATGCCACAACCATTCCAATATCCTTTTGAAGGATTATTGAACATTTTCTTTCCATGAGATCGATGTAGTCATTGATGTTCGGTTCCATAACTGTGAATTCCTTTCCAAGATGTGTTTTTAAGACATCTCCAGCTTTACTTGAACTTATGTCCTCTGCTTTAATGACTCCGAAGTCTGAATGAAACTCCTTATCCTCAACCATGTACTTTTTATCCCTTTCATCAACTAAAATACGCAAAAAATCACTCCATTTAAATAAATCAAAACTTTCAATTCCCTTACTAAAGTTAAAATGATACTATTATATTTTCAGTTCAAGATATGATTCTCTCTTTATTCTTATGATAACCATTTCTTTTAATTCAATTTACTCCTATTCCATTTACAATCTTATTAATCAAACTTTAGTTTAACACCATATTTTCTTTTAATCTTCTTTTCCCGCACTGATCTGACTTTGATCCTTAAGGTAAACCTTTTTCCCATTAATCGTTTTGAAACCTGAACCAACCACTGAAACTATACCCTTGGCTATCTTATTTCCAATTCCCTCAACCTTTTTGAGTTCATCTTCATCTGCGTTTACAATATTTTTAACGGTTTTAAATTCATCAAGAAGCTTTCTTGCAGTTACAGGGCCTATATTGGGTAGGGATTCAACTATGTAAATCTGCTGCTCCCAAGTTGTCATTGGCTTCTTTTCAGTTCTTATCTGCACGGCTTTTCTTTCCTGGCCTTGCTCCCTCAGTGCGATCCTTGTAATCATTGCAGCAGTGTCTGCCTCAGAACGTGTTGGTAGTATTGGAATTCCAAAGTCCACGGCTATGGATGCAAGGGCACCTCGGACAGCATTCGGATGCACGAATCCTGAGTAAAGGTTGTCACCTTCGATGATCATCACAGGTTTTTTGAAGTTTTCAACCAACTCTTTTGCCTGTTTATGGAGTCTTTTATCCATTATGGAACTTGTGAAATCTTTAACAGTTTTTCTTTCAATTGCAACATCATCACTGACTTGATAATCAGCAACTGCAAGACCTTTAACCTTTATTTCAACATCCAATTTATCAAGTTCCCTTAAAACAGAGGAATTACCCTCTCTGGAATCTGCATAGATAATTGGTTTGAAAACATCATCCTCTGAACCCAGTTCTGAATCAACTGTATCAGGATCATCTTCCTTTTGAATTTGATTCAAATTATTTTCATCCTTCAATTCAATAGTTGAATTACTAGCAGCTTCAGAAGTGCCTGATGATTCCTTGAAAACTCCAACGAAGTTGTCCTTCATATCCTTGAAGGATACATCATCATTTCTGTAACTCGTTGAGAGCTGTTTTTTCATCTTCTTTTCCTTGTTGATGCTGGACCAGTAGTAAGATTCATCCCTTGTGCCCTTGGTTATGAGGATGATCATCTTTCCTTTGTTCTTTCTACCTGTTCTCCCACGGCGCTGTATCATCCTTATCTCAGATGGAACAGGTTCGTAGAGCACAACCAGATCAACGGATGGAATGTCGATACCCTCTTCAGCAACACTGGTGGATATCAGAACATCATAAACACCCCTTTTAAAATCTTTTATTATTTCCTTCTGTTTCTTCTGGGTCAAACCTTTTTCAGTGTCTCTTGATGCTTGTCCAAAGAATTTAACCGCATTTATGTTTTTTTCAAGGCATTTGTCGTAGATGTTGTTCACAGTGTCCCTGAACTGGCTGAACACAATGACCCTTGAATCAGGATTTTTAAGCTCCTTTTCAAGTATTTTGATGAGTTTTTCAAGCTTAGGGTGTTCTATATCATCTTGAAATGCCTTTTCCGTGAGTTCCATTGCAGTATAAAATTCAGGATCGTTCATCAGGCTCTTTGCTGCCTTGGTTTTCTTCTTCTTGAAACGCCTGAAGTAACTGTGCAGTGTGCTAACGCTCTGGGTTTCCAGGAGTTCAATGGAATGTAATATGTTTATAACTGCTGTTAAAAGAGAAACTGCAAGGAAACATTTTTTAGGAGGTTTAACACTGTTTCCTATCCTTCGCTGTGCTTTTCCCTGGGCTATTAGAACGTCCCTTTTACTGACGTTGGATATCGACATTGACTTGATTATTCCCATTCGTTTGAGGGTTTTCAAACGAGCCTTCAGAGCGTTCTCCATATGGGATTTGATCTCCTTCAGCTCTGGTTTCAGATCCACCTTAACCCATTTAACCTCCACAGGGTTGAAGTAGGGTTCCACATCAGTATCTTCCTCAGTTTTAATCACAACATCCTTTATGAACAGATTTTCACATACTTCTTTTATCTTTTCATCGTTCCATCCTGGAGATGCTGTAAGTCCTAGAGTGAGCTTGTTCTCACCTTCCTTAGCGTACTTATCAGCCAGGTAAACGTATGAATATGAACCAACACCACGATGACATTCATCAAAAACAAGGAGTGAAACCTTCTTCAAGGAGTACCTTCCAGATATAACGTCTGATTCAACTGTCTGGGGAGTTGCACATATTATCTGGGACTCATTCCAACGTTTAATCCTTTCTTTAGGATTCACAGCCCCTGTTAGCGATGCTGAACTCACCTTCAAGAATTCCTTGAAGCTCTCCTCGTGCTGTATAACCAGAGGCTTTGAGGGAGCCAGTACCAGAACCTTGGACTCTGGAAACTTTTTAAGCCTTTCTGCAGCAACCAGTGCAGCAATTACAGTTTTTCCAAGGGCTGTTGGGGCCACTATCATGGTGTTACCCTTTTTAAGCACACCTGCAGCCAGAACCTGCTGATACAACCTTGCCTCAATTTTATCAGGCTTTATCAGGGAGTGTTGGATCCATCTTTCCATGGAATTTTATATCTCAATGGGAGCATATAAAAAATGCTGTTCAACATATTAGAATAAATTCAAAGGACCTGGAAGATTTTTAAAACCCCTTCAAAAACCGATTTTTTTTATCAATTTCTTCAATGATTGAATACATTTAAAAATAGGAATTAATCCCTAAAATAAAGTTAAAATAAAGAATTAACCATTATCTTTTTTTAAATTTAAAAAAAATTTTAAAAATAGAAATTTAAATAAATTTAAACCTTATAAATTCTTAAAATAGGATTTAAAACAATTTTAAAATAAATCGTTCAAATACATTTTAAATAAAATTAAAATTCACTTTTAAATAAAATCCAGAGGTGGAAGAAAAGGGATATTAAAAAAAATTTTTCTAATACTTTTTTTATCATTCCTTTTCAAGATTCCCTGAACACACTGAATCTCTTAAAACTCGAAGTCCATGACTCCATCGAACACGAGCTTGGCTTCTCCTTCCATGAAAGCCTTTAGTTTTCCATCCACTTCCTGGACGAGTATTAAAAGGTCTCCACCTGGAAGATGGACCAGAACCTCTTCGTCAAGCTTTCCGAGTTTGTAACCAACGAGTGCACATGATGTTGCACCTGTACCACATGCGAAGGTGAATCCAGCACCTCTCTCCCATGTTAACATCTCTATCTCGTTTCTATTCAATATTTTAACGAAGTGAACGTTGGTTCGCTGTGGAAATGCATCATGATTTTCAATTATTGGGCCTACAAAGTCAAGGTCCACAGCTTCAACATCCTCGGTGAATATGACTGCGTGTGGGTTTCCAACACTCACAGCACTCATCTTCATCTTATCTCCAGCAACGTTAAGCTCCTCTTCCAGAAATTCACCTGTTTCACTTATACCTGGTTTCATTGGTATTTCATCTGTGTTGAAGGTTGCAAATCCCATATCAACGGTTGAAGATACAACCTGGCAGTTCCTGACGTTTAAATCAACCTCTTTAAGACCTCCCAGTGTTTCAACCATCATGGTCTCCTCTGTCACGATGCCGTTCTCGTAGACGAATTTCACGAAGCATCTTATTCCATTTCCGCACATTTCAGCTTCGCTTCCATCAGCGTTGAATATTCTGAAGCGTATGTCTGCCTCTTCAACGGTTGCAGGGGCAACGAATATAACGCCGTCTGCTCCAACTGAAAATCCTCGCCTGCAAACCTCTTCAACGAATACAGGTTTCTTGTACTCTGGAATTATTTCCTCCTTTGACTCGTCCACTACAACGTAGTCGTTTCCAAGTCCGTGCATCTTTGAAAATATTATCAGTTTATCGTTTTCCATGTTATCATCAATCTTTATATCTTCTATCATTTAAGAAGCCTCACAGGAACGTTTTGTTTGTTGAATAAGTCTGCGAAGGTTTCTCTTTCCCTGACAACCTCGGATTCTCCATCCTTGACAAGCACCTCTGCAGGTCTTGGTCTGCTGTTGTACTGTGATGCCATGGAAAATGAGTAGGCACCTGCGTTTAAGATTGCAAGTACGTCTCCCTCTTCAATTTCTGGCATTGGCCTGTCCCTTGCAAATAGATCGCCTGATTCGCAGACATCCCCTGCAATATCTATCTTCTGGGTTGGCTCTGCGTCTGGTTTGTCTGCTACAACGATGTGGTGGTAGGAGTCGTACATTGTGGGCCTTAAAAGTGTGTTGAATCCAGCATCAACACCTGCAAATTTTCTGTAACTCGGTTTTATGCTGTTAACCTGTGTTAAGAGCACTGATGCATCTCCTACTATGTAACGACCGGGTTCTATGCACATGGTTGGTTTTCCAAGGCTGTACTCGTTCAACTTGTCCTTGAACAGGTCTGTTATCTTCTCTGCGAAGACGTTTATGTCTAACTTACTCTCCTCTGGAGTGTATGGTATTCCTATACCTCCTCCAAAGTCTATGAAATCAAATTCAACACCTGCACCCTCATGAACCCTTCCAGCAATGTCCATGAGTGTTCTCACTGCCAGCATGAATGGTTCCGGGTCGAGTATTCCTGAGCCTATGTGGCTGTGTATACCAACTGGTTTGAAACCCATGTCCTGGGCCATTTTGTAGACATCAACAGCTTCTTCTTCCATTATTCCAAATTTACTAAGGGGGCCACCGGTTATGCAGTGGTCGTGGTGTCCTGCACCCACCATTGGGTTCACCCTGAAGGATATTTCCAGTCCCTCAGAACCGGGAATTTTTGAAAGGCGTTTCAACTGTGAAATGGAGTCCACGTTCAACCTCACTCCAGATGATAGTGCAAATTCAAGTTCTTCATTTGTAACATTGTTTCCAGTGTAAAGAATTCTTGAAGGGTCGAATCCTGCAAGGAGTGATGTGTATATCTCTCCAGGGGACACAGCATCTATTCCACTTCCCTCTTCCTCAAGTATCCTCATAACCGCAAGGTTGGTGTTGGCCTTGCATGCGTAGAACATCTTAAAATCATTATAGTACTGCGAAAAAGCTTTGTAAAGCCTTCTGTAGTTTTCACGTATTTTATTTTCGTCTATGACGTAAAGGGGAGTTTTATACCTCTGGGCAAGTTCCAATGCATCCTCCCCGCCGATGCTCAGATTTCCCTTTTCATTAGTTTCCAAATCAAAGTTCATCTACTGTCCTCCAAAAGAATGAGAAAATGAAAGTTAACATTAAACTTCTGTTGATTGTGTTATAAACATTTTTATGATTAAAAAATAGCTTAAAAATAATAATTTTAATTTTAGTAAAAGGTTTCCTTGAAGACTATCTTGAAGGATGTTCCTTTGGCATCACTTTTGATTTCCATCTTTCCTTCGATCTGTTCCACAAAGCTGTTTATAAGCCTTATTCCAAGACTATCAGAATCTTCGTAGTTGAAATTCTCTGGAATTCCATTACCATTGTCTGCAACAATGAGAACGAATTCTTCATCTTTTCTATGGAATTTAAGGTTTATGTATCCCTTTTTATCCCCAGCAAAAGCATACTTAAGGGAGTTTGATATTATTTCGTTGATTATGATGCCTAAAGGAACTGCTAAATCCACATCCAAGATTTCCTTGTCCACGTCAGTATTTAGTTTCACATTTCCATTGTTCAAGGAGTAGGTTTCCAATAGTTCCCCTGCAAGATCGCCTATATAATCCCCAAAATCGATGCTTTTAAGGTTATCTGATTTGTAAAGCCTTTCATGTATCAGGGCCATGGATCTGGCTCTACTTTGACTTTCCTGAAACATACTCCTTGTTTTGTCATCCTGGATGTAACGGGACTGCAAGCTTAGAAGGCTTGATATAACTGTCAAATTATTTTTGACCCTGTGATGTATCTCTTTCATGAGCATTTCCTTCTCTTTCAGGGCTTTTTCCTTGGCATTTATTTCCTTTTCAAGTTTCTCTGTCTGTCTCATGTCCTGGGCCACGATCAACCTGCCTCTAATTTCATATTCATCCCTTATAACTGAAAAATACATTTTAACTGGAACCTGCTCATTCTGTTGGCTTAAATAATTTAAATCCATCTCAATGTACTGTTTTTCTGGAGCATTTTCATTTATCATATCAACTATCTTCCTTTCAACAGGTTTTATACACTCCTCTGGAAGTAAAACAGTCCATTTCGTTCCTATAATTTCTTTTTTATCATATCCCAGAATCCTCTCAGCCTGTTCATTTATATTCAATATCTCTCCCCTCTTGTTGAGGAAGATGATAATATCCGTTGTTCTTGAAATTATTTCATCCACAGCCACATCAGGAGTTATTTTCAGGAATTTGTACCTGGAGATAGCGTATCCGATTCCTAAAAATGCTATTAAAGCAAGAATCTGACCAATTGAAGGAAGGACAAAAATATTTATGAAGGGCAGAACCGCGTTCACAATGTAGCCTGGAACGAATGCTACTATTGCAGTTAAAACAATTATATTCACCTGTTTTTTTTCTCTGGGACTTTCAGATCTTCTTCCCCATCTCAATATGAGCAGGTAAGATAACACAGGCAGGGCTGTGAAGTAAACAGTGTATGAACTGTACCACCAGCTTGTTGCAATGTCTATCCACATGGAATTTATCCATACAAGTCCAGGGCCTGTGAATGAACCTGAAACTGTCTCGTAGATGAAGAATAGTGCTGGTACGTAAAGAATGAGGTAGTGGTACCATTTTTTGAATACTTCGTCATTTCTGGTGAGTATCAATGCTATTTGGAGTAATCCTACAGGGTATGCGCACCTTCCAAATGCCGAAACCTTGTACCAGAACCATGCAGATGCTTGGTCCGGTGCAGAATAGTAAAAAGTGCACGCGAATGACCAGATAGCGAACATAACTGATAAAATAAAAACTGAACGATTCAATTTCGATTCAGGGCTGAGTTTTAGTACATAAATTCCTATAAAAAGATAAATAGCAAATACAAGGAAAGAAATCAGGGATAAAATATTGGGATACATATTTTCAGTGTTTCTCCATAATCAATGTGTATATGTTAAGGTTGGATGTTTCAACTTAAAAATATTTATGGAAATTTACCCTTTGGCCTTGATCATGGCCCAACTAGAAATCTTTATATGGTATGGAAAGGATAGGAACAGATCTATTTAATCTGGATGGACCAATCAGATTAAAATGTATATAAATGTTATATAATAGTTTGAAGTTAGAAGGTGTCGTAGAAATTGATTTTTAATGGAAATTTCCTTTATAAAATCCCCAAAGCACAAAATACGTTAAAAATTTTTAAAAGCTTTTTTAATCCAAATTTTAATGGAAAGAAACAGGATTCATATTTTTCACAGTATCCTCTTCCATCCTATCATAATCTTCCATCACATAATTATATGGATTCAATGCACGGTTTTTTAAGCTCATCAACTGGAAGGTCATGGTACCACGGATGAGTACAGCAAAAAATGGAGGATCCTCCTGGCAGTTTCAATAGGAGCTTTGATGGTCCCGATAAATGCCAGCATAACCAACGTTTCACTTCCAACCATAGCAGGATTCTTCTCTGTTAACGTGGCCACAGCTGAATGGGTTTTAACTTCATACCTCATCATGTTCATAGGTCTGGTGCTGTTCTTTGCTAGATTTGGTGATTTCTACGGTCATGAACGTCTCTTCCTGGGAGGACTCCTTGGTTTCATAGTAGCATCGATTCTTTGCAGTTTATCCCCGTCTGTTACAGCTTTGATCATATTCAGGGGATTGCAAGGGGTTACGGCAGCCATGGTCATGTCTGTTTCAATGGTCATAATAGAAAAATCATTCCCAATACGTTACCTTGGGAAAGCCCTTGGAATATACTCCGTGGCTATTGCAGCAGGATTGGCACTGGGCCCTGCCATAGGTGGAGTTATGACCAGCTTATTTGGATGGAGATCCATATTCCTGGTGAACATTCCCATTGGAGTCGTTGCATTCGGAATCTGCTACTTCACACTCAAACGTGGAGAACCTCAAGAAGTTAAATGGGACTTACCTGGAACCCTACTCCAGTTCACATACCTTTTCCTGATCATATACTCCCTCAACCTTGTTGAAAGGTCTGAGTACATAACAGCAGTTATCACAGGAGTTCTTGCAGTTTTAGCCTTTGCTATATTTGTTTACATGGAACTTCACACTGAAAGTCCCATGATAGAACTCAAACTACTCAAAAAAAAGGTTTTTTCAGCCTTCAACATGAGTTTACACTTGAACTACATCTGTATGTACATGATGCTGTTTGCAATGCCCTTTTACCTGCAGAAAGTTCTTCATCTTTGTTCAAGCATGGCAGGTATGGTTTTAACAGCATCTCCCATAATCATGATGCTCATGGCACCTGTAAGCGGGGCCATGTCAGACAGGTTTGGTTCAAGACGTCCTGTTTTCATTGGATCCATCATATGCATGGCTGCACTAATTTCACTGACCCAGATCACAACTAATTCAACCATATTTGATGTTTTCTGGCGCCTTGCACTTCTGGGCCTTGGAACAGCCCTTTTCCAGTCCCCAGCAAACAAAACCCTCATGTCATCTTTACCCCACGAAAACGTGGGAATGGCCTCTGGAATTATTGCAACGGTAAGGGATATGGGAATGGTCTTTGCAGTATGTTACGCAGGGCTTCTGATACATTCAGCCATATCACCACAGCTCATGCTGCAAAACCAGTTATTTGCAGGCGCAGCACTTGATCTGACAACGGGTGTTCACAGGGTGTTCCTATTTGGCGCAATTTTAAGCGGTTTGATGGCCCTCCTGTCCTTTGCAGGTATTAAAAACAAGAAAAAACTCATAAAAAAATATGAACACATTGTTAAACACAACAAAAGAGTTTTTGAAGAGAAAACAAAACATCACCTCCACAACGTACAGATTATACTGCAGAATATGGGGATTTGAATCAAATCACTACTTTAAAAAAGGTTTGCATTACCGTTAGAAAAGTATATATGATGTGCTAATATACATTGTATTGTTAAAAACACGATGACGGTAATGTTAATTTGTTTTTTTTCAGATGATGTGAATACTTTTTAGACAATTTGAAATTGAATATGCTTCATAATTTTTAGTTTGTTTTTTTGAAGTTATATTAAAATATATTAATATTAAACTTGCTATTGGGCATTAATATTAATTTTAGTGTGGATTTAATAAATAACAGATTAATTGGATTTAAAACTCTTTTTTGAGTTAGTTCATGTTGAATTACTAGTTGTTTCTAATTCGAGGTGTAAATTTGGAAGATCCCCATGGTCATAAATGGAAGATCTTAATGGCAATATCTATAGGCGCTGTAATGGTGCCAATGAACGCAAGTATAATTAATGTTTCACTCCCAACAATCGCAAATTTTTTCAATGCGAGTATAACAACAGCAGAATGGGTTTTAACAGCCTATCTCATTACATTACTTGGAATGGTGCTGTTCTTTGGTAGGCTTGGTGACTTTTTGGGTCATGAGAGGCTTTACCTTGCAGGACTGGCCGGTTTCATAACTTCTTCAATTCTCTGCAGCTTATCCCCTTCAATACTGTATCTAGAAATATTCAGGGCTGTACAGGGATTTTCAGCAGCCATGATGCTCTCAGTTTCCATGGGAATAGTGAAGAGGGCCTTCCCAAAACATCAGCTTGGGAAGGCGATGGGAATGTACTCAGTGGCTGTAGCGGTAGGGCTGGCTTTGGGACCGGCAATCGGTGGAATAGTGGGTGATGCCATTGGATGGAGGTTCATATTCCTTGTGAATGTTCCATTAGGCCTTCTGAGTTTCATCATCTGTTACAAGGTTCTCGTTAGAAGTGCACGCCGTGCAGTTAAATGGGACATTCCAGGAACTGTACTGCAGTTTTCAGGTCTTTTTTCACTTGTTTATTTTTTAAATTACGTAGAGAAAGGTTTTGATATTACAGCACTCCTGATCGGAGTGTTCAGTTTCACAACCCTGGCACTCTTCGTATGGAATGAACTGAAAGCTAAAAACCCAATGTTGAACCTGAACATCTTTAAAAACAGAACTTTTTCAGCCTTTGACGTGAGTCTTCACTTCAACTACATCTGCACCTACATGATGCTCTTTGTGATGCCATTTTACCTTCAAAAAGTGCTTCATTTAAGTGCAAACGTTACAGGGTTAGTTTTAACAGCTTCTCCCCTTATCATGATGTTCCTGGCACCTGTAAGTGGTGCCCTGTCAGACAGGTTTGGTTCAAGACGTCCAGCACTCCTAGGTTCAATAATTTCCACATTGGCCCTTCTGTCAATGACAGGACTTCAGACCACATCAACTGCAGGAGACGTGTTCTGGAGATTGGCCCTCCTTGGAGTGGGAACGGCCCTTTTCCAGGCGCCAACCAACAGGGCCCTTATGGCATCCGCACCCCCCAAGGAAAGCGGGGCCACATCAGGTATCATAGTCACAACAAGAAACCTTGGAATGGTTTTTGCAGTCTGTTTTGGAGGGCTGATCCTTAACACGGCCATATCACCCGATGCCCTCCAGCAGGCACAGCTTTTCAGCACGGCTGCTCATGCCATGACCACGGGAATGCACAGGGTGGTTCTTTTTGGAGCAGTTTTAAGCGTATTGATGGCTGTATTGGCATTCATTGGACTTTTTAGGAGAAGTAATGCTGCTGAAACCACAGAAAAACTTATTAAAAAGCAGGGAAGGATGATTGAGAGGGGACTTGTAGAAAAGATTCACAACGTATCTGTTGTGCTTCATAAGTAAAATAAAAACGCACAAAAATCATTTATCCACTTTTAAATCTTTTTTATATTATATTAAATCTTCATTTTTAATTTATTTAGCTGTTCCGTTCCACGATGAACATTTCATACCCAGATCAATCTATTTAACAAGGATAGGTTTGCAGGTGCAATTACTATCATTTAGTTTTAGATGAGAATTTTACAGGGCATTGGGGTCATGTTAATTATCATTAATATCATTTCATGTCTTTATTGTAGATATTGGGTTCAAAAAGCACTAAAATAAGCATAATATATGTAAAAACTCCAAAAGCACATAATCCATACTCTTTAATGTTCTGGAGGTATACAATTGTAAATAAATACGTCTCAATCATTATTACACTTTGAATTATTATTAGGGATAACAAAATTGGATAAAAAATATACTTGTAATTAGTTAGCTTAGTTATAGAAATCAGAATTCCAACAATGCTCAAACAAGGGACTAATAAGATTGGATTTCCTGAAGATAAGTAATTACAAAATAAAGCAACACCTGCCATTGATATTGAAATAATAAAACCTGTTTTATCCATTCTTACACCATTAACTTCCCTGAAGTCCATAAGAATATTAAATAAAGTATTATTTAAGGTTTTATTTAAATACTCTCAAATTACCCTAATAATTTATTCTTTTTGCAGGTTTTGAGACTAAAAATCAATTGTGTGTGCAGATTATTCTGAGGGGGTACCTCTTCAATTTTTAGGGAAAAATTTTCAAAAATCGAGTTAAGAAGTTATTTTGATTGAAAATCATCGAAGCGACTTCAAAAATTTAAAAAACGTAAAAATAAGAACTTTTCATTTTTATTTCATTTTTAATTTCATCATCCTTTAAAATTAAACTTCACTATTTTTTTATATAAAACCCACTTCAAACTCTTTAATAAGGAATTTACAAGCAAAAACACGATTTAAAAAAATAAAATAGGTCGTTCTGCAAGTAAAAAATTAGTAATCCTGCAGAACTTCCTCAAGAACAGAGGAAACCGTGTCTATCTGATCACGACTTATGAGTAACGGTGGAACGAACCGTAAAACGTTTCCTGCAGTGCAATTAACGATTATGCCTTTTTCACGCATTTTATCAACCAGTTCACCGCACTGGAAGTTGAGTTCCATTCCCAGCATGAGTCCTAGGCCACGCACATCCACGACAACATTATTTTCCTCCTTTATGGCCTCGAGTTTGGCCTTGAAGTAGGCTCCGTTTTCACGGGACTTTTCAAGGAGGTTCTCCTCAATTATCACGTTTATTGAGGCCTTTGCAGCTGCACATGCCAGAGGACTGCCACCGAAGGTCGCTGCATGGTCTCCTGGTTCGAAGGTTTCACCAACCTCTCCACTTGCAAGAACAGCACCCATTGGGAATCCTCCTGCAATGGCCTTGGCCAGACTCGTGATATCTGGGGTCACATCAAAGGTCTGGGATGCGAACATGGAACCTGTTCGTCCAAAACCAGTCTGAACCTCATCGAATATGATCAGGGCATCATTTTCATGACAAACAGCCTTGAGTTCCTTGAGATAATCCTTAGGAGGTACTATTATTCCACCTTCGCCCTGCACAGGTTCCACAAGTACAGCTGCTGTGTTCTCTGTTATTGCATCAACTGCAGCCTCAACATCACAGTAATCAACGTAGCTGAAACCTGGTGTCAATGGTCCGAAGTTCTTCTGGTACTTGGTCTGACCCGTTGCAGTGATGGTTGTGATTGTACGGCCGTGGAAGGAGTTCTTCATGGTTATTATCTCACCCTTTCCTGTGTGCTTACGCGCAAGCTTTATAGCACCTTCATTGGCCTCTGCACCACTGTTGCAGAAGAAGGCCTTGTCGTGGGGTGAAACCTCTGCCAGAAGCTCTGCCAGGGTCACCTGCTCCTCTGTGTAGTAAATGTTGGAAGTGTGTATGAGCTTTTTAGCTTGGTTACAGATTGCTTCAGCAACTTTTGGGTGTGCATGTCCCACGTTGTTCACAGCTATGCCTGCAACACAGTCTATGTAAGATTTACCTTCAACATCCCAGACAACAGCCCCACTTCCCTTTTCAAGGGCTAGTGGCTGGCGGCCGTAGGTCTGCATAACGTATTTTTTATCCAAATCCATAATTTCCTTTGTATTCATGTAAATTCACCTTTAACGCGTTAAATCAATTAAAATTATCTAAATAACCTACTGATGAACTTCTAAAACCCGAAAAAAAGTTTTGAAGCCTGATTAACAGTTTCAATGCAAAAGAGTTCCAGTTTAATTGTTCTGCAGAACTGAATCCACTTATTCTATTTGAATTTCATCGTATATTAAAGGTTTTTATATGGCAGAAGTAGTGTAGAATAGTGTATTTAAGAAGAAGAACAAAGTATTAGTCTCAAGCTGGAAAATCATTTAAGGTGATAAATATGAAAAAAGCAGTAATTGAAACAGACAAGGGAAACATTGAACTAACCCTCTTCGACAAAGAGGCACCAAACACCGTTGCAAACTTTGAAAAACTTGCAAACTCAGGTTTCTACAACGGCCTGACCTTCCACAGGGTCATACCAAACTTCGTGATACAGGGAGGATGCCCAAAGGGAAATGGAACTGGTGGACCAGGTTACACAATAAAATGTGAAATAAACCCACACAAACACGGAACAGGAGCTCTATCCATGGCTCATGCAGGTAAAGACACAGGTGGAAGTCAGTTCTTCATAACCCACAGCCCACAGCCCCACCTCGACGGTGTTCACACAGTCTTCGGTAAGGTCATCAAGGGAATGGACGTCGTAAACAAGATAACCGCAGGCGACGTAATGAACAAGGTCACAGTGACCGAGGAGTAAGTTAAGAAGCTCATCATCTTCAAGGAGCTCATCAGCTTCTTTTTAAATTATTTTTTTATCATCTTTTTAATTTTATTTAAAAATTTTATTTAAAAATAAGTGTTTTTAATCAGTAAATTAATTTTACAATGGCCTCAGCGTAGATATCAGCCACAGTGTCTGCAACATCAACCTCATGGGAGGTGTAATCCTTAGAGGGGTTGCCGAGAACGATTTGACCAACTATTCTGCCTTGGTACGTGACAGGTACGGATAGAAACTGAGACACAGGAACATGACCCTCAGGCATACCGTGGGCTGCAGGGTGTAACGCAGGATCACGGACGTAGAATGATTCACCAGTGTCAAGGGAGTAACCGAGAAGCCCACCGTAGCTCCCATCCTTCCGGACCTTGAAACGGGCCTCACCTCTTTCAGCGTACATGCTACACTCTCCAGTCATGTGGGAGAATGAAATTCCAACACTGTCCCTATTTTCAGGGTCTACATAGGCGATGTAACAGTTTTCACTGGATGTAAGGCTTTTTACAGCTTCCATAACCACGTCAGAAACTTCCTTGAGGGAGGAATCTGGAAGCATGGTTTCAATCCTTTTTTCAACTGATTCAATTTCAGCAGATTCTACCTTCTCTCCGGTGCCCATTCCATATTCTGATGTATGTTTATCTCCCATCACCTTCACCTTCCATTAAGTAATCTGTTTCTCTTATTATTAATTATTTTATAAATTCATAAGATTTATAGGGAAGTTTTTAGAGATAAATCCTGCTGAAAATTTGTTTTTAAGTGATAAAAATGGATGAGAACGATAAAACAATAGAAGTAGAATATGAAAATCTTAAAAATTCTTATAAATCATTGAACGCTGTTATAATGTTCCTTGGAATCCTTTTAGGAGGTTACATTTTGGATCCTGGAATGAGATCCATAACACTGATAGTTTCCGTGCTTGCAGCAGTTCTTGGGGCTTACAACTACAAAAGAATGGATGAAGATGGGAAATGGGGATATTTTCTCCTTGGACTTGCAGTTATGTGGGCTGTGGTGGCTGTTGGACGCTACCTATTGATCATCAAGGTGCTGTAAGATTAGAAATTGCTCTTGAGTCCAATTTCAGTGTAAAGGGAATCTCCTTCCCTTACAACTTTGATGACAATTCCATAGACGTATCCAATAGGTACATTAAATCCTTCTTCTATTTTAATACACTTCAAACCCTTTTCATGGGACACTACCATAACCTTGAAAAGTTTCAAGGGCATTTCATGAAGTTGGCTCATTTTCAAGAACCAGAACAACGATAAGGGACATGAACGTGGCATCAGTACCAAATCTCCTTTTTTAATGGATTTTGTATCCTCATCAACCATCATGAAGTTCCCTTTCTTCACGCAGGATGATAGATCTTCATCAGCCTCTAAAAAACTCAGTTTATGGAATTTAGGGGATTTATGTTCATTCTTCATCTTCTTCTGAAGCACTTTGGTGGTTATCATTTCTAAACATCCTACTGGAACATTTCGAGAAAGGAGTTCCCTTTCTATGCCTTGTTCAAATGCATTTGAAAGCCTGATCCAGATTTCTGCTTCCCTAAAAAAGGTTTCAGAACTGGTGCTGCGCATTGGACACTTCCAGCAGTACTTGTCATCAAGTGCATCAACGAGATCCCCGTAGTGCGTCCCGGTTAATGAACGGAACTCTTCCAAATTTTTTGAGAGTCCACCCCTGAAGGGCATGTTTCATACTTTTGTTCAAGGTGATTATTCAGACTTCCCATTTTGTCAATGGATTTCAGGCATATTTTAAGCATCATTCCCTGATTTTCCGATTCTGATGTTCCTTTTGGACTTTTTAAAACTTAAAATAAAAAAATTTATACATGATATGGTCCTTTAAGAATTTTTAAAAGCAGAAAATATTTTAAAAATAGAAAATAGATTCTTGAATATTTAATGTGGGTTGAATATTCAGTGGGTTTCATAAGGGGGTAAAAAATGGACAGTGAAGAACTGGAATCAAAGATAGAGGAGAGGCAGCACACAAAGGAGATAAATGCATCTTACGTTATTAGTTTTGGAGCTTACTTCATAGGACTGTACTTTTTTTCCAAGGGATACCTTGTTGGCGCGCTGGGATGCATTCCATCTCCAATCTGTGGAGTGTACCTCCTCACGAGGAATGAAAGGCAGACAAAGCTTTATGGACTTCTTCTGATGTTTTTCTCAGCGATCTGGGTTGTCAGTTACATGGTTTACATGCCCAAATAGGCCTATTCCCCTTTCTAATTCCACAGATCAAACTATTTTTTTCTCAGGGATTCCATAAGGCCTGATTTGCGTGCGTAGTGGAAGAGGTAAAGCTGAACGTAACCTGCGTATTCCTCAAACTCTTTCATTCCAAATATTCTTGCTTTTGGAGGTTTAATCTCCTCTCCCTGGAAGTAAAGGGCCGAAATTATTCTTCCAATCCAGACATCCACAGGAAAGGCTTGGCCCATACCGTAACCGTAGAGGAGTATGCAGTCAGCAACCTTGGGACCCACACCTGGGAACTTCGATACCTCATTGAAGGCATCATCGTAGTCCATATCCCCAAGTTTCATGATATCTACTTCTTCGTGGGCCATCCTGGCAGTTTCTTTCATGTAACTGCACCTGTAACCCACACCGCAGCTTTTAAGATTTGAAGTGTAGTGTGAAGGCTCACCTGCACCTCCACAGAGTTCCATTTCCTCCATGTCATGTTCAGGTACTTGCATAAGAATTTCTGGTGAGGGAAAACTGTGGAACACTCCCTCAGAAGATATGAATTCCTCACCCCATTTCTCCTTTATCTGCCTTATGGACTTGTTCCACCTTGTGATGGAATTATTTGCTGAGCATATTGAGGATATGATGCATTCAAATGGGTCTTGAGCCTTGAAAAGTCTTAATCCTCTGCAGAATTCTAGGGTAGGCCGGAGTTCCGGCTTCGATTCAAGGAAGCTGTAAACCTCCATTAAATCATGTTCGAGGTCAAATATTTCACATAGTTTTGATCTGATCTCCTTGTCTCCTATTTCCTCCTTTGATTCTGCACGGATGGTGAGGGGTCCGCCGAGATCATCTGTATCCTGGTGTATACCAATGAAACAGGGTTCGCCATGGATCATCAAAAGCTCCTGAAACTCACCATTTTTAAATTTCCATGCAGGTTGAGAGGTTTGACCACTTTGAATAGTCATTTTAAGGTTGAAAGGACCATTGGGTTGGATTTTAAGGGTTTTCTGGATCATAGTTCTGCACCTGGTTTTTCATGAGTTTCATGGGAGTTTCATATAATGCTTGTGATGATCAACTGTCATTACTACGAATTTAAACATAGTTTTCAAGTGTAAAATTACCGATGAATCCTAATAATTATCTGAAATTAGTTAATAATCAAATATTAATCAATATTTGAATTAAACTATTATTTTATTCATTACAATCGGATTTAAAAATAAAGATTGATGTTTTCATTAAGTTTTTCCAGTTGGTGGAATTAACCCATATCCACCTCGTTACCACCGGACCTCAATTTCTTCTTGTTCACCCAGACAAAGCCGTTATCTGCAGTTATCACCGCAACATCCACAGGGCCTCCAACTCCAGGCATATCTCCAGGATCTGCATTTATTCCATCTGAAAATCTCTGCATTGCAGCTGTTGTCTGTATCATGAGGGTGCAGAAGTCCACAGCATCCTGCAAGGTCATTGTTCCCCATTGAATTGCATATTCAAGGCCTTTTAGTTGTTCATACATCTGAGCATCTCCAATCCTTGCTGCAACATCCTTGGCAAAGGGCACGTTACCTATCCTACCATCGAAGCCCAGAACTATCCTTGAAACAACGTCCCCCTGTCCTATCCATGAGCTTCCGTATTCGTTGTTCCGCTCCTTACTGTTCCTTCTTCTCTGAACTTCGCCAGGTATCTGGCATCCGTAAACCTCGTGGGAGCCGTCCCTGTTGTAACCTGCGACCAAAAGTTCGATGAGGTCAACACCTGCCATTCCATCCTCAATTGTTCCCTGTGGCGTTTTAAAACGGAACTTCAGAGCGTAATTCTCCCTGTGGATCTCCTGTAACTGGCAGCCCTTTGCCTTGAGGTCGTTTTCTATGTTGGCTTTTGCAAGGTCAAGCTGTTCCTGCCAGTGGTACTTGGTGTTGAAGAGGTTGTGAAGCTTCCTTGCCACCTCTTCAACTTCCATCTTCTCGATCTTGGAGGTTCTCTTGAACTCCTCAATGAACTTGCTTATGTTCTTGAGCACTCCGTCATCTGCAAGAAATGCTAAGCCTGTTATTCCAACTCCAACACGCTTGTTTATCTGAAAAAGTTTCATAGCATTGTCGCTGCCGATACGGGCCATCCCTTTAAGGTTTCTGTAGGATTGGCGGCTGTCTGCAGCCATGACTATACCTTCAGGTGTTGTTGTGTTTATTACAAGTGACATGGTTCATCTCCTAAAACTCCTGCACAAATTTCAGTTATTAATTATCCCTTTCTTTTTAATTAAAAATTTTAGTTGTGAAATATGTTGCGTATCGTTTTTAAATCATTCCTTTTTAGAATTTTCAAAGAAGAACATCTTTTCTCAATTAGGGAAGTTCAAGGATATGGGGGTATTTTTTGAGGATGTTCAAAAAAGGCGTGAACTTGCAGGATCAAAAATTCCAATAACCACCTCAACCCAAATACTATACTGATGGTAAATCTTAAAGTTCTCTCATCAAGTGACAGTGAATACTTCCTTGAAACAGATTCATTTCACGAGCTTTGCCATGCCATGAAGCATTTAAAAAAAACAAAAGGGAGAATTCTGCTTGTTTTAGGGGCACCGGGCACAGGTAAATCTGCCAACATATATCAGGCCATATCGAGACTGGGCCTTGATTTTTACAACACATTCATATTTATAGATGCCAATACCAAGCCTTCAGAGGTGTTCAAAATATTCTGGGACACCATAGAAAAGGATATGGGTGTCAAATCCAAGGAAGGGGTCTATAAAAAGGCAGCGACCTACGACGTAGTTCTATTTGCTGATCACTTCCTTGATTCAGAGCACATAGACAGTACTAAAATGGGACTGGGGCTATGGACAGAAGAGAATGGGCCTGGAACATTTTCTTTATATCTTATGGTGCTGTACGAGTACCTGAAACACAGGGGAGACCTGAAAAATATCAACCTACTCTTCCAGACATCCTGGGTCGTGAAGTTCAGGGGGGTGAGGTACGATATCCTCACGGATTTCCATTTCATATCAAGATTTCTGGTTTTTATCCTGAAACAGTTCTTCGACGTTGTTAGAATATCCTACAGCCACGATGAAATCATGGAAATAGTTAGAAACCATCCCATGGCAGTTACTGATGAGGAGATTGAGGAACTCATTGAAAAATATGGTAAAAGGCCCCGTTTTATATTTGAAGCCCTGGAAAACCAAAGGTAGTTACCATACATGGGGAATTAACCTGTATCTAACCTTCTTTTTATAATCTACTTATCCTTCCAGTTCCTCCGTCAACATCTTCTCCTCGCCGATAATGCGGAGAACCAGGGACAGGGACATCAGCAGCCCTATGATGAACCCGTAGATTGACCCAAGGAGAAGAGGACCGCCTAAAAACATTAGATACCTCCAAGGTATAAAGGGTGTCCTATCTGCCCGTAAAATCCAGTTGAAACTACTTTTTGACCTCTTTCCGATTGTATTCTCACCAGGGGTTCCAGGTTTTCTGTACCTTTCCATGAGCGGTTCAGGATCGTAGAAGTACATGTAAAGGAATAGGGTGTAGGTCAGGGCCACAAGCCACAGTCCAAAGATCAATCCCTGGATCCAGAACCAGTTCCTGAAGTGTAGAGCAGGGCTACTGAAGAAGGAGAACACATATCAAAGCCAGGGATACCCTGATTTTGGATGGTTTATAGGTAGGCATGTGATGGCTTCCCTTTGTTTAAAATAAAATCTTGATTTCAATAGGTTCTTTGTTCATTGGAATATTTAGAATTTTTTAAAATCTTTTAAAATCAAAATCCTTGAATGCATTTTATAGATTCTGCAACGTATTTGAAGGTAAAATAAGAATGGAATGATTAAAATGTTCTAAAACCTTAAAAATAAATTTATAGACTTTCTAAACTTTCTAGACGATGGCCATGCCATGCTGGTGTGATTTGATCAAAGATAATTCAAAAAAGTAGTCAATATTTTTGCTATCACCATATAGAGCGACGTATCAGATTCCATTATTCTGTCTAAAAATATAGATTTTACTTTAGTTAGTTCTGTAATTCATTTTTTAAGCAAAATTTCCTTTTAAAATCCTTGAATATTATTTCTGGCTCTGGTTAAAAAACAACCCTACACTCTCCTTTTTTACCTTTGAAACTTAAAATGCTGGACCTTTTCATTGAACAATATAAATTTCTTAACAAACTATATGTGAAAGTTTAATTAAATAGTAATATAGTTGAGGTTTTGGAAAAGCTTAGGGGACAAAAAACATGGTTGATAGCTATAAAATACCACCTTTTCTTAATCAAATTTTGATAATATCCGTTATCATACTGGCAACCATAGGAATGAAGTATATTTCTCCGATTCTGGGGCCTGTACTCATCTCCATTTTTATCAGCATACTCATCTACCCCTTTTTGATGTGGCTTAAAAAGAGGGGATTCTCTTACAATGTATCCATTCTCATAACCCTGGCTTTAACATTTGTTCTGGGATTGGGCTTGTTGGCAATTATGGTAATGAGTATAAGTCAGCTGGTGGCAGCAGCATCAACCATAAACATCGATCCAACTTCTTTCCTTGCCACCTACGCCAATCAGATCATCAAGTTCATATTCTCCAACATACCCCTGGAAAACATTGCAGGGATCATAGAGATGGGATTCTTCCTGATATTCGCTGTAATGTTCCTGATCTATGAACTGCCCTATGTTAAATCCCGATTGATAAAGGGGTGGGGTGAAAATAGTCTTACATTGAAACATACCTTTGATCTGGTTGCTGATTTCATTGAATACTTCGTGATCAGGATAAAGGTGAACCTTTTGGCAGCAGTTGGATTTGTGGGTATTTTCTGGCTCTTTGATATCAATTTTGCCATTCTATGGGGAATACTCACATTTGTACTGGGATTCATACCTTACATAGGAATTATACTCGCGGCTATACCTCCTATTCTGTTAGTATGGGCCAAATACGGTATATGGGGGGCGGTTGCCATCACAATCCTCTTTGTGGTAGTTAACACCATTGCAGAAAGCTATGTATTCCCAAAACTCACAGGTAAAGGGCTTCAAATGTCTGTTTATGTGGTGTTTGTCTCATTGTTCATTTGGGGATGGATTTTAGGGTTTGCAGGAATGTTCCTGGCTGTGCCATTAACTCTGGTGGTCCTCAAGTACCTGGAAAACTTCCATGAAACCCGCTGGCTGGCGCTGCTCCTGACCACCGACGATGAAGCAGAAAAGGAAGAGGAGGATGAAAAACCTTCTTAATATCTCATTTTTTAATGAAAATCATAAAAAATAGTTTAATTTTAAAAATAATATAATTTAGTTTTAAAAACTTTTAAAATAATTCATAAATTCAATATAACCCTTTTTTTAAATGATTTTGAATAATTCAGAAGAAGTAGTCGATATTTTTGCTATCACTATATAGAGCGGCGTATCAGAAAACATGATTTTTGATAAAAAAGCTTATTTTGATTAAAAAATCTTTTAAAATATTTATTTTCAAAAAATTTCCTTAAAAAATCCTTTAAATCTCTATAAAAAATATAATGCAATGATTAAATCGGTTTACATTTCAAATGATCCTTAGTTTCTTCAAGGATTTTCCAGTGTCCAGAGTTCATTATCTTTTCCCTGGTCAGGACTCTTTTTTGGTGCCCGTCATCAATTATGAGCAGACCATCTGGTTTGGTGATTCTCTTGAGCTCACCTAGAAATGTGGTTGGGTCCTGGATCATGAAGAACATGTCCAGTGCACAGACTCTATCTGCAATCCCGTCGGGAAGGGGACAATTGTAGCCATTAATAAGTACAGTTTCCACATTTTTAAGCCCCATACTATTTATTTTCTTTTGCACAGCATCTATGGCCATTTCATGGATATCTGCACCGTAAACTTTCCCCTGGTCCCCAACGAGTTTGGCTAATTCTGTTGTGTAACGTCCGGGTCCACATCCGTAGTCCACCACGGTCATTCCCTTCTCTATATCGAATGTTTTCACCCTTTTCTTGATGTATGGATGGATAAAATCCATTATTTTAAAGGTCAGGTTCATGAACTTGAATGAAGTGTTGGACATTCTTTCTTTAGGCATTGTGATCACCCTTCTACTAAATTGCAGTGGGTTAAAACTAGGAATATTCTGCAATTCATTAGATAAATCGTTTTTTGATAACAATTGAGGGCATGTCAAAAATAGGTGTTCAATGATTATGATAGATTTTAAAATGAAGCTTCAGAATAAAGTAGTCGATATTTTTGCTGTTACGGTATAGCGCGACGTATCAGAAAATAGGAATTTTTATAAAAATCCTGCTTTTGCCAAATACAGTTCTTTATTCTGATATTTAGCTTAAATTTCCTAATTTAAATGGTTAATGATTAATTGTCCTTATTTTAAATTTTCTTCTGGAAAATTTTCTGTACATTGCTTCGAATGAAAAGGAAAACAGAACTGCCCCAGCAAGAACAACTATTGTTAATGGAGAATGGAAGAGCTCGTAATAGGCCAAAACTGAAAAAGAGAACATGCAGCCCAGAATAGCCAGATAAATAATGGATCTGTGAGCTCGGGTTTCATTGCACAGTTTAAGGTGGGCAAGATTAACCCCGGTGTAAATGAGTAAAAATGCTGCGCTCCCCATCATAGCGATGCTACTCAGATTCAAGAAAAATATCAGTGCGATCACCAGTCCACTGGTAATGAGAAGGCCTTCTTTACCTTCCAACCACAGTTTTCTCCTGAAAAAAGGGGGTAATTCTCCTTTTTTGGCCATGAGGTAACTCACATTGGCCCCACCATATAAAGTGGCATTTATAGCAGATGATGTGGAAAACAGCGCAGCTAAAACCATGACTGTGAAACCCAAAGAGCCAGCAAAGGGTTTTGCTGCTGCTGCTAAAGCATAATCTGATGTTTTAGTTATGGCAGGGATGGAAAGATTCCCAACCACTGAAATGGAAACCAGTACATAAATCAACATAACCATTATGACGGACAAATACAAAGCCCGCGGTATATTTTTACGAGGATTTTCTATATCCTCTGCTGTGTTGGTAATTAAACCAAAACCCTCATAACCCAGAAATAAAAGAGCTGCTGCTGTTAGTATAGTGCCCATGTTAATCTGTGTTGAAACAATCAGTAACGATGGTTTAATGAAAAATAGGCCAACCACTGCAAATACAATCAATATGCTTACTTTTATCCCCACGATGAGAGTTTCTGATTTTCCAACGGCTTTAGGGCCCAGAAAATTGATCAAAGTGAATATGAGGATTATGAGAATTGCAAAGACATCCACTCCTATTTTAAATAATTCCTGGGGCAGGAAGGTAGCTGCATAGCTTCCAAATGCTTCTGCATAAACTCCTAAAACGAAAACATATCCGAAATAAAGTAAAAAATTGAATCCTCCACTTAAAATTCCGTCCCCAAAGCCACGGATTAAAAATTCAACTGGACCGCCTGCAGAGGGGTATTTGGATGAAAGTTTAGCATAGGAATATGTGCTTAAAAGAGCGATCACTCCTGCGAAAATGAAGGATAGATAAACCAAGTTTCCAGTTATTTTGGCTGCGATACCCAAAACAGAAAAAATACCTGCACCAATCATCCCACCAATACCTATGGCCATAGCAGACCACAGACCAATAGTTGCAGTGTTTTTTTCTTTTTTCATAGGTAATCTGCCCTATCTACGTGTGTTTGAAATATTTCAGAAAAACTTCCTAATTATGAACATTATTTAATTAATTTCAAAAAATAATAAATATTTTTGTTAACAGATTAGTTTGAGAAAAAATAAAAGAGGGAAATTGAATGGTTAAGGTTAACAGTATAAAACATGAAAAAGGAAAGGATGGACCTGGAAAAATCGTTTTAGCAACTCTAATCCTGGTGGCAGGGGTGGCCAACCTTAACCTATCCGTTGCAAACGTAGCTCTTCCTTCAATAGGGCTTGCTTTTGATGCTTCACAGGTTCAGCTAAATCTAATTGCTGTAGGATATTCCCTGGGCCTTGCTGCATCTGTGCTGTGGTTCGGTGCTCTAGGCGATCACCACGGCCGAAAATTAATGTTAATTGCAGGAACTCTTCTGGCTATACCCTCCTCTTTAATGGCAGGTTTTGCACCAACGGTGGAGATCCTGATCATGGCACGTATCCTAGGTGGATTGGCTGCTGGAATGGCTTTTCCCACAACCCTATCACTGATTGCAGCATTATGGTCTGGTCCTGCTAGAACAAAATCCATAGCACTGTGGTCCGGTATAGGCGCTGCCATTGCAGCACTTGGACCATTACTCTCAGGATACATACTACTTTCCAGGGAATGGGGCTATGTATTCCTAATAACCGTGCCTTTAGCAATTTTAGCGTTGTTCATGGCTATTAAGTATGTACCCTCCCATGTGAATGAGACGAAGGATCCCTTGGATAACCTTGGAGGAATTTTATCTCTTCTAATGCTTGGAGCATTGATTCTAGCCATAAATTTTGCTCCAGTTCCAAATTCAGGTAATTTAGTCATTACACTGTTATTAATGGCCGTAATTATGGGATTTTTATTTATCATACGTCAAAAGCGTGTTGAAAACCCCCTCTACGATCTCGAAGTAGCTGGTCGGAGAATATTCTGGGTAGCTGCCTGTGCAGGGATAATCGTTTTTGGATCACTCATGGGGGCAATGTACGTGGGACAGCAGTTTTTACAGAACGTTCTGAATTATTCAACACTTGATGCAGGAATAGCAATTTTACCTGCAGCTCTATGTATGATACTGGTGGCACCCCAATCTGCCAGACTCGTAGAATCTAAAGGGGCCAGATTTACTCTTCTGGTGGGTTATCTATTCTGTTTGTTGGGTTTTTTTGCAATGCTACTGCTATGGAAGGACAACATCCCCTATTGGAAGGTGGGATTGGCCTATGCATTGGTGGGCGTGGGCGTGGGATTGGCAGGAACCCCTGCTTCACATTCTCTGACGGGCTCTGTACCTGTTGAAAGAGTGGGCATGGCCTCAGGAACGGCAGATCTGCAGAGAGATTTTGGTGGGGCAATTATGACATCCATATTTGGGGCCACACTCACAGCAGGCTATGCACACGCTTTCGCTGCACAAATAAGTAATCTCTCCACCACAGCCCAGCAGAGGATCTCAGGCACCCTAGAGGTAGAGTTACAAAAATCCTATGCAAGTGCAGCCACCATTGCCCAACAGCACCCAGAATACTCGAAACAGATCATAGCTGCAGCAAAATCTTCATTCCTGGTGGGAGATCAGTGGACTTACCTCATTGGAATTATGGCCATTCTCCTTGGAGCTGCAATTATCTTCTTCATATTCCCTAAAAAAGACGAAGAAAAACATTTACTGAAAAAATATCATGATGCTGATGAGCAAAGTTCTTCTCAAGGTGGTGAGGGGAAACAGAAGTAACATCAGATGGATAAAACATTTGTAAATGTTTTAATGATGATGAAAAAGATGATCCTGGGAATGAGTGAATATCATTAAGGTATTCATTTAATAAAAGTCATAAAATAGTTTAATTCTCAAAATAAATGAAATTTACCTTTAAAATAGTTACTAATAATATGAAATCTTGAATAATTGCTGAAATAATTCAGAAGAAGTAGTCGATATTTTTACTATCACTATATAGAGCGACGTATCAGAAAACATGATTTTTGATAAAAAAGCTTATTTTGATTAAAAAATCTTTTAAAATATTTATTTTCAAAAAATTTCCTTAAAAAATCCTTTAAATTTAAGAATAAAGATTAAAGAATAAATCAGGGGAATAGAAAGATTGATTCGTCCTACCTATTCCACATATATCTTAACTCTGGTTTGATTCTCTTCATCTTCCACATCAACAATTTTTCCTTCTGCCCCGTTTTTAACAGCTTCTATGATCTCATCGAGGTCAATTTGATCCAGACCTGATTGTTCTAACTTAGGATCGAATTTCTTGGCCAATTTTAATCCCACATCCACCAAGGAGAGAGGTATGTTCACATTTACCTTGGGGTTGTCATCCATGGTTTTAACCCTGATTTTTAACCATTTAGCATCCGTTTTAGGTTTGATTTCAATCTCATCTCCTTCCAGAGCATCCAGTAACTCCATCGCTTCTGAAGTATTGAGTTTTCCTTCTTCAACCATTTCCAAAATTTTCATTCTCTCTTCTGATACATTTTTAGACATATTTCAACACCCCTCATAATTTACCACTTAATAACTTCAAAGCCTCATCTTTGTTGATTTCTCCATTCTGGAGTTTTTCTAAAATGGATTTTTTATCGATGGCTGGTTTTTCCACCTTGTGTCCCAGAACTGAAATCACTTCATCCAGTTTGTTCCTCACTGTGGGATAGGAGATGCCCAGTTCTTTTTCAATTTCCTTAATGTTGCCCCTGTTTTTAATAAACACTTCAACAAAGTATTTCTGTTTGTCATTCAGCCTGCAGAACTTGCAAAGATCAAATTCGCCCTGAACAACGCTTTTACATTTTTTACACTTGATCTCGGTAACTGTGATTTCGCCCCCACATATGGGACAGCTTCCGGGTACTTCACGTTTCATAACTCCAATCTCCTTAAATCGTGTAAATTTTCACTGCAACCCTACCTTCCTTTTCATCGTAGGTGTTGATGTCAACTATTTCGAATGGTTGTTCCTGTTCTAACTGGTCTATAAACTGTTCGATGTCCTCGTAGGTGACGTTCTTTAGGATGTTTTCCATGATTTCATTTTCACTAGATTTGTGTGTTCCTACAACCACTTTAGAAGGACAATACTTGAAGATTAATTTAGATATCCATCTAACGGTCGAAAATCTTAAGGCAGGAAGTGGGATTGAAAATTTGCTTGTTTTAACCTGGATTTTTAATTTTTTTGCCTTCATATCAAACCCCCTTTAAAACATAACTTCAATATTATTGATGTCTAAATTAAAATTGTTAAGTTATTCTATATAAATATATTGAATTTTTTAATTAATACTTCAAAATAATTGAATTTCTGCATATATTTTTAATATTATCTGGGTCTGAGATTGGAGTTTTATTGATGAAAATTAGAAATAAAGGATTCAGGGATTAAAACTTATTATTGAATAATTATCTAATATTATGTTGGTGATTCAGGTGACCAGAAAACGATTCGAGACGATAGATGAATATATAGCAACATTTCCAAAAAATGTACAGAACATTTTAGAAGAAATGAGGAAAGTTATCAAAGAATCTGCCCCTGAATCTGAAGAAGCCATAAGTTATGGCATGCCCACATTTAAGCTCAAGGGCAACCTTGTGCATTTCGCAGCCTACAAAAATCATATAGGATTTTATCCTACACCTTCAGCTATTGAAGCATTTAAAGAAGATTTATCATCATACAAAAGCTCAAAAGGCGCCGTGCAATTTCCAATAGATAAACCAATTCCATTTGAACTGGTGAAGAAGATAGTTATTTTTCGTGTGGAAGAAAATCTGGCAAAAAAGAGTTAACGATTTTCAGATAATGATCAAGGATATCTAAATGGTGTAAAAAATTTTGATCATAACCTATTCTTGATAATCAATACTATTTTCATTAAATAAAATTTAAAATTAATTATTTTTAAAAAATTTCCTTAAAAATTCCTTTAAACATTCAGAAACAGACGATGAAATGATCATGTGAAGTGTTAATTGAATAAATAAATCAGAAAAGTAGGTGCTCGATATTTTTGCTATCACTATATAGAGCTACCTATCAGATTTCATGTTTTCGCGTAGGAGTCCAGCTTTTGACTTATGTGCTGGTAAATCTCCTTGGTTACTCCAACTTTCCTTATAAAATCGTTGGAATATTTTATGTCCCCTCTTCTGGGGTTGTCCTGCCTCATGACGTACATGCAGATGGCGGTTATGATCATCATTGGGTCTGCAGTCCTGCCCTTACCTGCACGGTAAAGCTTCCTGAAGTCAACCTTGGATATGATCTCCTTGGCCCTGTCCTTCTGACCTCCACCCACAGGTAGAAGAACTTCGTCTCCTTCCTCCCTTTTGGTTAAAACCAGGGTTGGGCTGTGCCCTGTCATCATGAAGTTGCTGGCCACTACACTGAGCTGGGCCATTTTCTCCTGCTGACGGAAGTCTTCCTCTGCAGTTTTCTGATCGTAGGGTTTGTACTTCTCGTACTTCTTTATTTTGTTCTCCATTCTCCGGATCTTTGCATCGTCGTCAAGGAAAACGTGTTTTCGTTTTGGCAATTTGTGGTCCCCTGAGCTATATATTTAATATTTTTTTTATATTTTAGACTTTATAATGGTTGTTATGCAAAGTTTAAGATGTTTAATTACATTATTTCATTGAAAAAGTTTTAAAAATGAACTTAAACTGATTATATCTTTTTTAATAAGTTTTTATAGATAATTACATACATAGGATATTGAATGGAGAAAATAATTATCAATTCATTGATTCAATTTATATTTATTAAAGATATTAACAATATTATTAAATATATGGGCTGTTAGAGGGGATTATTATGGAAAACAGTGACTTTTTGATGGAAGATGAATTTGAATTAAATCTTTATAGGCTTCTTTTATTTTATAAAATTTTAATAGATTTATTAGACTCTTTTTTTGATGGACCGATTATGATTTTCGAGGATGAACTAAATAGAAATTACTTACGACTTTCAGCAAAGATTGAAGATATATTGTCAATGGAATCTTTTAAAAATGCTTCAATTGATGTAAATATTCCATTTAATCATTTAAGATCTTTAGATCCGGATTGTCCTGAGTGTGAATGGCAATATGGCGGTAAACAAATCTGTGGTGACTCTTTAAGTGATATTGAGAGTTATTACATTAAACATGGGGAAAAAGAATACGAATTAAGTATTGCAGATCAAGAATTTTTAAGCTCAATGATGTCCTATTTATCACAATATAAACTTCAAAAAAGAGAAGAAAATCTGAAATTCAATAAAAAAATTGCTAAAATAGCGGAAGAAAATAATCCTATTGAAAAAAAGGTTTCAAGAAAAGATTCACCTTCTAGTCTTAATTGGGATATTTTAAACAAAAAAATTGAAAAAGTATCCAAAAAGAAATTTGAAGATGGGTATTACGCTGATGCAGTTGAATCTGCTTTTAAAGAAATAAATTTTAGAATAAAGGGGATCGTTGAAGATGTAACTGGCCGTGAATTAGATGGTCAAAATTTAATGGATGTTGCGTTTGCATTTTCAAGAACTTCTGGTCCTATTATAAAGTTAGCTGATTTATCAAAAACAACGGGTAGGAATATTCAAAAGGGATATAAAAATATTTTTTCGGGGTCTATACAAGGAATAAGAAACCCAAAAGCTCATGAAAATATTCTTATTAGTCAAGAGGAAGCAATTCATTTCCTATTTTTGGCTAGTTTATTAATGTTCAAAGTAGATGAGAGTGATGTTGAAAAAAACAAATGAGATTTTTTTCAAACCCTAACTTCAACACCCTTCTCCTTCAAGTAATCCTTCACCACGTACACAGGGTACTCGTTGAAGTGGAAGATGCTTGCAGCAAGTGCCGCATCTGCTTTACCCTTGGTGAATGCTTCATAAATATGTTCTGGATTACCTACACCGCCCGATGCAATCACAGGTATGTCCAGGTTTTCACTCATTGCACGTGTCAGCTCCAGGTCGTAGCCGTCCTTGGTACCGTCCCTGTCCATGGATGTTAGGAGGATCTCTCCAGCTCCCCTTTCCTGGCATTCAGATGCCCATTTAAGGGCATCTATTCCTGTGAATTCTCTGCCGCCGTAGATGCTGCAGTCGAACCAGCAATAACCTTTTTCAGTTGCGATGACGGTCTTGTCAGGTGTATCCTTTGGATCTGAAACGTAGCGCCTCTTGGCATCTATACCTATAACGCATGCCTGGCTTCCAACCACCTTTGAAGCCTCATTTATGAGGTCCGGGTTGTGGATAGCAGCTGTATTGGTTGAGCATTTATCTGCACCTGCCCTTAGCATGTTCACGTAGTCTGCTGGTTTTCTTATTCCCCCACCCACACAGATTGGCACGAAAACGTTCTCTGTTGTGGCTTTTATAACATCTGCCATGGTTTCCCTGCGTTCATGTGATGCTGTGATGTCCAGGAACACTATTTCATCTGCACTATCCTCGTAGTAACGGGTTGCAAGTTCCACAGGTTCTCCTGCATATCTTATCTGTTTGAATTCCACTCCTTTGACCACACGGCCATGGGGGACCTGGAGGTCGCAGTCTAAACACGGTATGATTCGTTTGGCAAGCATTTTAATCTCCTGATTTGAATGATGATCCTATTGGATCTACACGATGGTTGATTCTCATGAATAAATTCTCCCCAAACCCTTTAATACCTATCTTATTTCCTACAGGCACAAATAGTAATACTTATATCTCTCCAATCCATATCCTCATAAGTAAAATTGGAATGGAGGTTTTAGAATAAGTATCGATGATATAATTTCAGATTCCCTTAAATATCCTCTTTCCAACTTGGGAAGATTTTTGGGGCTTTTAGCATTATTAATAGGAAGTATTTTAATTATTCCTGCTTTTTTGGCGTGGGGATACCTTCTTAGAATAGTGGAGCACACTATTTATGGTTCAGATGAGCTTCCTGTATTTGATGATTGGGGCAAGATGTTTTTAGATGGTTTGAAGTACATAGTATCCAATATAATTTACTTCATAGTTCCCATCGCACTTATAATCCTATCTTTGGTTGGTATAGGCTTTTCAGCACGATCTGGAAGCTCCCAAACTGCAGTTTATTTGCTTTTATTGTTGGTTGGTTTGATACTTAACATCCTGGTTGCAATGGTTTACGTCATGGCTGTATCTAATATGGCACATTCAGAACGTTTTGGTGCTGCATTTGAATTTAGTACACTATTTAGATACATCAAAGGAATAGGCTGGTTAACCTACTTTGCATACGTCTTCGTTTTCTTCATAATCCTGGGTATCCTGGGTATCTTTTTCAATGTAAATCTGTGGTCACGGATTTTTGGAATGGCTGGACTGGTTGTAGGTGGAATTCTGTACATAATCTTCAGTGTTTACTCTAGCATGGCAAGAAGCAGATTCAGCGGGCTCATGTACCTTGAAGGATACTTCAAAGTCAACCCTGAAGATGAAACTGATCAGCACTTTGCAGTGGAAGAAAATCCGGACTTTAAAACAATTTGAATACAAAAATATTTTTTTTATTTTTTAAAGCGATAAAATAAATATGTAATCATCACTTTCCCATTGTCAGCAGGTCATATCAACTATCTTTTACACCATCTTTATAATGGACAGGATCCTATAATCTTACCACTAGAATAATCGATGTGATAAAAGATGGAAAAAACAGCAGAAATAATCCCTTTCTCAGAGGTAACCAAGTTCCACGGCCACGTGTGCCCAGGTTCAGCCATAGGCTACCGTGTGGCTGAAATAGCAATCAAGAACCTGATATCTCCACGTGCAGTTGATGAAGAACTTTTGGCAGTGGTTGAAAACGACAGCTGCAGTGTCGATGCAATTCAGGTTGTAACTGGCTGTACAATGGGTAAAGGAAATCTTATATTCAAGGATTACGGTAAACAGGCCTACACCTTCATGAACAGAAAAACAGGTGAAGCAGTGAGAATAGCCCTCAAGGAGAGCATTGAAACTTGGAATCCAGAATTTGCAGCTGCAAGGCAGAAGGCATTCTCTGAAGGTGCAACCCCTGAGGATAAAAAGGAATTTGAAAGGATAAAGGATCAAATCACGGATAAAATACTAACGGCACCAGCAGAGGAACTTTTCAAGGTTGAAAAGGTTGAAATGGAGTTTCCAGAGGAAGCAAGGATATTCAAATCAGTTAAGTGTGCGAAGTGTGGGGAGATGGTTGCAGAGCATCGTGCACGTATTGAACATGGTGAGATCGTTTGCATACCATGTTTCAGTGAGTATTCAAGGAACTAAACCCCTATTATAATTTTTTTTAAACCTCCACAAACTTTATGAGTGAACAAGGTTATATTGAATGAACACCTAAACTCATTATGAATGAGATTTATTTTCATGGGCCTGTAGTCTAGCCAGGAATATGACGTGGGACTTCGGATCCCAAGGTCGGGGGTTCAAATCCCCCTAGGTCCGCTAATTTTTAGTTAAACATCATTTCTAAGGGCATTTCTCTTTATAAAAATTTATTAATTTTAACTTCCCATAGTTTATGACCATGGAATCTGAAGATGAACTACCAAAATTCAGGATCAGAATACTGAAAAACGGTCCATACATAGTTTCGGGGGGAGTACCTCTCTTCAAGATGGCTATAGGTACGGATGAAGAGGGAAACTCATATCAGTGGTGTTCAAAGGAGGAAGTACCTTGTGGAGATACCTACGCCCTCTGCAGATGTGGTAAATCAAAGAACAAACCATTCTGTGACGATAGTCATGTTAAGGCAGGGTTCAACGGCACTGAAACAGCCAGTAGAACTCTCTACATGGATGAAGCCATGGAAACTGAGGGTCCCACCCTGAAGCTACTGGATGTATGGCCATTGTGCGACCATTCACGCTTCTGCATGAGGGCTGGAGGGATAAGAAAGCTCGTTGCAGAATCTGACAGTCTTGAAGCAAGAAAAATTGCAATCGAAGAGGCTGAAAGCTGCCCATCCGGTAGATTGGTTCTGGTCGATAAGGAAACAGGTGAAACACTTGAGCCAGAATTCGAACCTTCCATAGTAATGGTGCACGACCCTAAGAAAGACTGTGAAGGTCCAATCTGGGTTCGAGGAGGGATTCCAATAGAATCTGCAGATGGTTACGTCTACGAAGTCAGAAACAGGGTAACCCTCTGCCAGTGCGGTAAATCCGAGAACAAACCTTTCTGTGATGGCAGCCACTGGATGTCTCCTGAGAAGAAGAAAGAATGGCGGGCCAAGTGGGAATAATTCTTATAAAAACTTATCTGAGGTAATGCATATGTTTGAAACCAAAATTGAGGCAAAAAATTTACTTATAAGAACTGTAGAACCAGATCACGCATTTAAACTCATCAAGGATGAAGGTTCAGAATTTACAGTAATCGATCTCAGGAGTTCTGAGGAATTTAAGAAGGGACACATCGAGGGAGCAGAGAATATGGATGTCTATGTGCCCGACTTTGAAGAGAGGCTGGACGAACTTGACAGGGAGAAGAAGTACATTATATACTGTGGAACTGGAGTCAGAGGCACCAGAACCATGAATAAAATGGAAGATATGGAATTCAACGAGGTTTACAACATCCTTGGAGGATTTAAAGGTTGGGAAGTGAACGAACTGCCTGTTGTTGAATAACTAGGGTTCAAAACTTTTTGTTTTCTATTTTCAATCAAAAATTTTATCTTCAACCTTCATATTTATTTTTCAATTAAATATTCGATTAAAATAGTTCTATCCTTTATTTTCAATTACAAATTTTCAATTATAAAAAAAAGAATTTAATTTTTAAAAAGAAGATTTTTAGATAGTTTCAATCCCTTTCAATGGCTTCATTGAAGAATTCAGGCACGAGGGACTTGTAAAGCTTGTTTCTGAAGAGCATTTTTATGTTGCCGTCGAGTACGTAGGTTTCACAGTAATCATCCTCAGCACGCATTCCCCTACCGTAGGCCTGTATAAGGGTCATAACGGTTTTGTAGGCGTACCACTTTGGATCCATGTCCTTTCGTTTTTTTATCTGCCTGTCGCCGAGGTATGGGAAGGGCACCTTGTAGATCACTTGGAACTGGCACTTCTCGTAGGGCAGGTCAACTCCCTCACTCATGGATGGGCTCACAAGCACAAGAGGATCCCTGCTTTTCTCGAATTCATGGAGTTTATGTTCCCTGTTTTTACTGTCGTGGCTCATGAGACGTTTATCCTGCAAATGCTTTATGATGTACTCCTGGCACTTGTAGTTGTGGGTGTGTATAAGTCCCTTCTCCCTGTGATGATGTTCAAGTATTTTTTCAAGTATTGGAATGGTTTTAGGGGCTGTTCTTCTTATTGCCCGCTGTGAGAGGGGCCCAACACTCTTGATGTGAACAGGCCTTGAGGTCACAGGGAAGGTGCTCTTTATCCGGAGGAAGTAAACCTCTTTAGGGTCTATTCCAAGCCATCTGCAGAAGAGTTCATGGTCCAGGATGGTTGCACTCATGAATATGCAGGTATCAGCATACTGGAACAGTCTTTCGTTGGCGTAGACATCCACCTTCAGTGGTTTGAATGAAACGGCACCAGGACTTGTGTCAACCACCCAGTTTTCTGGATGGGCTTCAAGGTTGCTCATGAGCTCGCTGAGCCTGCCCTTTGTCCTGTTGATCCTGTCGGCCTTGTTCTTTGGCAGTTCCTTAAGTCCCATGTCCTTGTAAGAACCATATATAGACTGAATGAAAGCTGTCCAGTCCTTCGGATCGTCATACCCCATCATGTTCTGGGGTATGCTCTTTTTAATATCATTACGCAGGCTTCTGTTGTAGATGTTCAGTTCCATTCTGCGCATGAGCTTGTCCTCGATGTTGTGGGCCTCATCGAGTATCATGAGGTTCCTCTTTCCAAAGTGCTTAACGTAGGCAAGCTCAAGGAGGGCGTAATCGTAGTTCATAAGGGTTATTGAACTTTCAACAGCCCTGGCCTTCTGCCTCCAGTAGTTGCACTGATCAGCTGATCTGAAGTGAATCGGAGTTCCATAGGCATCTTCAAATGCAAATGGTCCCTCTTCGTACTGTGACTTGGTTATTCCAAACTTACAAGCAAAATTCTGGGAGTTTGGAACTGTTTGGCAGGTTCCAATGTCGCAGGTGTCCACAAGCCCAGTGTCCTTGCAGCTGAAGTTTCCCCTGCCCTTAACCATGGGGTATCCGAACTCCTCAGCGTACTGGCGCTGGAGCTGCTTGGTCATGGTTAATATGTAGGCAGGTTTGTATATCCTGGCAAGTGTTGTGGCGATTGCAGACTTACCTGTTCCTGTACCTGCCTCAAGGATTATGTAACGGTAGCCCTCATCTATTGCGTCGCTTATCCGAGATATTATGTCGAACTGATTGTGCCTGGGCTCTGAGAAAGGGAAGTTCTCAATTATTTCATCATCAACATCAGGGTAGAGCCTTCTAAGCTCTGAAACATTGTTATTTTTAGGGGATGATTTTTTTGCACCTTCAGACCCATTTTTATGGCAGATGCATCTTGCCTTTATCATCCCACATTTCTCACAAAAAAAGCCATTTTCCATAAACACTTATATTTTTGTTGATGGTATAAATAGTTGAAAGCTTAAAGAAGGTTTTATAAAAGTTCGTATGGATAGATCGAAGTATTTATCATAATTCTATCTTATTTTAAAAGTTTTATGAACTTCCAGAATAACATAAGGTTTGCGTGCAGAATATGAAGAGTGGAAAATTAATAGGAATAGGTGTGGGCCCTGGAGACACAGAACTCCTGACCATAAAGGCGGATAAAACATTAAAAAGTGTTCCTGTGGTCTGTGCACCAAGATCATCAAGTTCAAAGCCAAGTCTGGCACTTTCAATAGTTCAACCTGTTCTCGATGAACGTGAGGAAGGATACGAGGTAATGGAACCCCTTTTCCCAATGATAGAGGATAAAAATGAGCTTGAAGGCTACTGGGACCATGCTGCAGATGAAATGGCTCAGAGGCTCAACGAGGGCATGGATCTGGCATTCATAACCCTGGGGGATCCAACGGTTTACAGCACATTTTCGTACGTTTCAAGCAGGTTGAAGGCTAGGGGATTTGAAGTGGAGATAGTACCTGGAGTAACCTCCTTCACAGGCTGTGCAGCAGCTTCAGGGATTCAACTTGCAGATAAGGATGAGATAATAGTGATCGTGCCCAAGGTGGATGAGCGTCTGACTCAGATACTTCCACACGGTGATACTTTCGTTATAATGAAGACTTCAAGGCATTCTGATGAACTGGAAAGGATAATATCTGAAGATAAACGTGATAAAAAAGTGTTATCTGTTCAGAACTGCAGTATGGAAGATGAGAAGGTTTTTGAAGGATTTGCAAGTGATAAGAAGTATCTTTCTACTACTATAGTTAAGTTCAGCGACAAAAATTAAGGTCTGAAAATTCTTTTAAAATTTTAATATCCATTAAATCCACTTTTTTTTAAATATAATCCATTATATGGTCCTTTAATGTAATTTAACTCTTTTTTAATAGGATTTCATTCATCTCAAATATTACAAAAAATTTATATAGTATTATTAACACTTAGTATTATTAAATTATATAAAAAATATTACTTAGTGGTGTGGGATGTTGGAATACAATTCGATGCATAGAAAACTGATATTAACAGTTTTAACATTTATCTTTGGATTAACGATCTGTGGAACTGTTTCAGCTGCAGATTTTGAACAAAACTACACTCTTGATTCGGATTTCGATGAAGGTTCACTCGTGGGACTTGAACACAACAACACCCACAACCAGCTTCAACTTTCAAACGGCTCACAATCTGCACTTCCATACATTTGGGTCCCTAACAGCAACGAAGGAACTGTTTCCAAGGTAAACACCCTCACAGGCATGGAAATAGCCCGTTACAGAACAGGACCTCAAAGCTCCACAAATCCTTCCAGAACAACAGTGGATCTTGAGGGCAACTGCTGGTTAGGAAACCGTCAAACAGGTACTGCAATAAAAATTGGCCTTTTAGAGAACAACTGTTACATTGACAGGAACCAAAACGGTGTTCCAGACACTTGCAGGGACTTGGATGGAAACGGAGTGATAAACGCAGATGAAATCCTTCCCTGGGGTTCTGACGAATGTGTGCTCTACGAGGTTATCCTTATACCGGGACGTGAGGGTACCTACACTCCTGGAAACTACACGGGGCCTTACGTTAACGATAACAACAATCCAGGCCCAAGGGGAATAGCTGTGGACTCCAAAAACAATGTATGGCTCGGTACATATGGATCAAAGAAGTATTACCATGTGGATGGAAAAACAGGCCAGATAATGAACACGGTTGATCTCTCACCTGTGGGCCACACCCCCTACGGTGCAGTCATAGATCAGAACGGCATACTCTGGTCATCAGGTGCAGGCGGTCAGAACGTACTTCGCCTGGACACCAGTAACAATTCCATAACCACCATAAATCTCCATCACTTTGTCTATGGACTTGCACTTGACAGAAACAACCATATATTCATCGCAGGCTGGGATTCGTCATGTTTTTCAAGGATAAACATCTTAACCGGAAGGATCGATTGGACGAAACCCTGTCCCTACCAATCCCGGGGAGTGGCGGTAACCGATGATGGAGACGTGTGGATAGCAAATTCTGCAGGAGGAACAGTAACCAGATACTCAAACAACGGAGAATTCAAAGCCACAATAATCGTTGGATCCACACCAACTGGGGTTTCAGTGGATAACCAGGGTAAAGTATGGGTTGTGGATTATGGGGATGAATACATACACCGCATAAGCCCTGGCAACAAGCAGAAAGACAGCGTTGGAAACATAATCAACGGGGTGGAGTTATCAAAGAGAATAATAGGAGGCACCCATTACGGCTACAGCGATATGACAGGAACCATATCAAACACCATAACCACCAATAAAGGAACATGGACTGTTGTTCATGATTCCGGCCTTCCAAACAGCCAGTGGGGGTTGGTTTCATGGACGTGCTTTGAACCTGCAGGAACCAGAGTAAAAGTGAGAACACGCAGTTCTAACGACAGAACAAAGTGGTCAAACTGGGAAACAGTTCAAAACGGATTTTACCTTAATTCAACCCCAAAAGGCAGATATTTAGAGATAGAAACAGAATTAATAAGACTCACGGGTTACGAATCTCCGATCCTTTACGATCTCATGCTTCGAACCATAAGAGCCGATGTTAAAATGGAAACAACTTTAAACAATTCAAATCCAAGCGTTGGGCACAACGTTAAAATTATTACAAAATTAATCAACAATGGCCCGGATGCAGCCCATAACCTCCTTGTCCACCTTAATTTACCTCCAGGCTTCATCTGGGCCATAACCAGTAAAGGGTTCATAAATGGATCTGATTGGATCCTAGGAACTCTAAATCCTGATGAAATTGCATACCTAGAAATTAACGCTACACTAACTCCAGAAATGGCTGGTAAAAACTTAATCTATGGTTTGAATGAAACCCACGATGAATACGATCCTTCCCTTGATACTGGATCATATGTGAATGTTTATATTCCTTTATCCCATTTGGAAGTGAATAATACCATTAAAAATGCTGATCCCACTTTAACGGTACACAACAACGGTCCAGACACGGCCTTCAGTGTGGCAGTGCCAGTTAAGATACCCGTGGGATCCAAAACCCATCCAAACCAGGGTTACTATGAAAAGGGATTATGGTATATTGATTCCATTGACCCGGGCTCTACAGCCTTATTCAGCCTGAGTTTTCCTGCAACAACTCCTTCAACTCAGATCAATCACAATTATAATGGTATAAAAAGTAGTAACGTGGTTTCTAACCGGAATTATTATTCTCAAAAGGGGAACATTCCGCCACCAAATGAAAAGACAGTTCCAATGGAAAATACAGGAATCTGCCTTAATTTTTCAGCCATTGCTATTTTACTAGTGTTTTTAGGCTCTTACCTCAATCTAAAAAGGAGTAATATTAAACCTAATAAATTTGTTGTTTTTTTAATACTTTTAGGAATGATTCTTCTTTTCATGGGCTCTGTAAGTGCCACAAGTGAAAACAGAACTTACAACACAAGTTCTGACTTCAAAGAAGGAGTATGTAACAATATAAACTGTTCTGATAATAATTTAAGGCTTAATAATCAGGTTAACCCCTCAAAAAAATATATTTGGGTGCCTAACACCAACCAGGGGACTGTATCCAAGATCGATGTGTTCACAGGTCAGGAAGTGGCACGCTACAGAACAAGTCCACAGGAAAATGCATTTCCATTCCGTACAGCAGTTGATGATCAGGGAAACTGCTGGGTTTCCAACAGACTAACGGGCGCACTGGTTAAGATAGGATCCTACGAAAATGGAAATTATCAGGACCGTAACCACAACGGAGCAATCGAAACGTGTCATGACAATGATGGAAACGGAGTAATCACGTCTGATGAACTTCTGCCATGGTGTTCAGATGAATGTGTACTTTATGAAGTTGTTTTAACCTCCGAAACCCAGGGCACATACATCCCAGGAGATTACCATGGAAGTTATGCCAATTATGCCAACGGAATCAAAGCAATAACCCTGGATTTACAAAACAATTTATGGGCGGGTAACAGCGAAACTAACAAATATTACTACATTGATAACGAAAATGGTCAAATATTAAAGGTAATTGATGTTTCAAAGGTTAATCACACCCCTTCCTATGTGCTGATGGATAAAATTGGTATTTTATGGTCTGGAGGTAACAATCTGCTCCGACTGGATCCTTCCACAGAAACCATGAAGGTGTTCGATGTGGGTTACCCAATTTACAGCATGGCCTTGGACGATGAAAACCACTTATTTTTGTACCAGATATACAACCACTGGCTTTGGCCTGAAACAAAGCTGGCAAGATTCGATACAACCACAAAAACAGTCAACTGGACCAAATCACTTTCATACATGTATGAAGGTTCTGTTCTAGTTTCCAGGGACGGCAGTTTGTGGGTTGCAGATTACTACAACCACTGGTTCAACGGTAAAAGAGAAAGAGTAACACGTTACAGCTCTGATGGAGAAGTAATCGCCAGAATAATTACTCCTTCCCTTCCTTTAGGGTTGAGTGAGGATGCTAATGGCAAAATATGGGTTTTAGAAAGTAGCGGTGAGTACATTCACCGCATAGATCCTGATATAAACGGCGTAGACCTCTCCAAACGGGTATTTGGGGGGATTCACGATGCACTGGGCAGCATGACGGCTCCAACTAATACTAGCTACGATCAGGGCACCTGGACTGTTGTTCATGATTCAGGGTCTGAGAACGCATGTTGGGGAAGTGTAACTTGGGCATGTTATGAGCCCATGGGTACACGGGTAACGGTCAAGGTCAGAAGCTCCAATGACCAGAGCAACTGGTCGCAGTGGGAGAACGTCCAGAAGGGAGTTAAAACTCAGTTAACCCCTAAAGGCAGATATCTGGAAGTTTCAACGTGTCTTGAAAGGTTCAATGGTTTGGAGTCTCCAGTTGTTTATGGTTTAACCATTCAAACCTTGAAGGAACCAGGCACAGACCTGATAGTCACCATGACCTCAAATAAAACGATTCTGGATATGGGTGAAACCGTTAGTTTAACCATTCAAACCTGGAACAAAGGTCCAAAAAGTGCGGATGTAACTGTGAAGTATATTACTCCATCAAATCTGAAGCTTTTAATCAGCAACGGCCCTGGAAATTACGATGCAATCTCTGGACTTTGGAATGTTGGAGCAGTACCTGCTGGGGGCACAGCTACACTTAAAATGATCCTGCAGGCAGTTAACTGGGGTTCATGCAGTAATGTGGCGTTTATTTCATCGAATCTCCAGGATCTGAACCCTATCGATAATGTGGTACAAATCGACTTTTCTGTTACTCAAAAAGTAGTGGATGGTCCTTTGAATATTTTAACCGTTGATCCACCATTCAATCCAGAATCTCCTGAAGTTTCTGGGGATGAGAGTTCAGGTGAAACTGGTGGTGGATCTTCAGGAGGTTCAAATGGTGCTTTAAATCCTCCAATTTTGGGTGATAGTCAACTTGCTAGGGATATTCAGGGTGTTCGTGAGTCTGTTGGCACGGGAAAACTTGTTATTCCTGAGTGGAATCCTGAGCCTCTTAAAACTTCAGAACTAAGTGATGAAGAATTAAAGGAATGGGAATCTCTTTTAATTGGTTTTGGGGCTGAAATAGTATTTGGATTAATTCCTGATGAGTATCTCCAGATGGTTCAGAGTGCATCAATAAAAGCTGCTTCTACATTTAACCAGCTTTTGAGAAGTTTAGGATTTGTTAAACAATCAAATCAAATAGCTCAGTTATTAAAAAGATCTCATCAAATCATTCAAACTCCTGTTTTTATGAAGTGGCTTAATCGTTTATCGGCAGTGATGAGTGGTTTGGGCCCTAATGTGGGTATGAAGATTTTAGGAAGGGGATTGTGCAAGATGTTCCCCAAAGCCGCCACAGAAATTAAGATTTTTTTAGCCACACTTTCCATTGTTAAGTTTTGTAAAGATCCATTTGGAACGTTAAACGCTATAATAGATGCAGGCACAGCCATTTTTAAAAAGGAAACACCTGACCCAGAAGATCTTTCTAAATTCCTGATTGCAGATCCTGTGAAATGGGCTACCAATTAATGTAATAATACTTATAAAAGATTAAAGTAATAATTAAATGTGGTAGTCAAATGGGGATATTAGAAAAACTGGATAAAAAAGCTTATGAAAAAGACAGTCAGATGGGACGAGAAGATATAGATAAACTTTTAAAGTTCCTGAAAAACTGTGAAGTGGAGGGTTTGCAGGGTGTAATCTCTGAAATATATGCTTTGGTTGAATCTGGTTTTTATGAGAAGTTTCTGCGTACCTTTCGGGAGGAGGCTTATGCTAAGTTGGATCGGGTTTTTACATTGGAGGAATTGGCAGGAGTTCGTGTATTAAATCTTGCTAGGGATAATTTGCACTTCGGTGGTATATTCAACACCATATTCACGCCTTCGTTAGTAACTGCCAAGCAAATGGCGACGATTTTCATGATGATTCAGTACACTTACGTTATATCCTCTGGGAGAACTATGGACTGGAATGACGCTTTGAATATTTATTTTAGCAGGCTTGATGAGAGAATTATTTTTACTTTGGATCGGTTTGATGAAGTGGAGTTAGAAGAGCTGCCTGAACCAACAGCAGAATACTTTAAAACCCTTAAAAAACTCAAATGGTCAGATAAAAACACAAAGAATTTATACAACAAACTGAACGACTTTGCATTTGAGATCAAAAGGTTCGTCACGGATTATCCTCCTCTTGAGGAACAAGTAGGTTGGATTACAGATTATAGGGTAGCAGAAGATCTTTTTATACAAACACTGGCAGCTTGTAGTGCTGTGAATGATGGTCGTTTGGGGGTAGAATTTGAAGATGTTGTCAGGGCATATAAAACTTTTTTTAAATTGATTAAAACGGATGTAACTAAGTATAAAGCTATTCCGGAGCTGGTGCAAAGTATTGAAGGTTATAATGGTCCTGTTGTGGCTATGGGTTACTTGGTCTGCAAAAACTGTGGAGGTTACTACAAGCTCCAAGCAGGGGAATCCCCTGATGAATTTGACAGGTGCCGGTGCGGTGGAGAATTAGAATATTCTGAAGGCATAGACTTTGAAGATCATTAAATGGAATCAACTCTGAAAATCATCCCTCATCCTTATCTATAACAAAGCAACAGTACTTATCCCCCTTTGCATAACATTTAACCTCTTCAACATGAACATCCTCACCGAAATGGGCTGAAAACACCGCTTCAAGGACTCCAGAGTCAAATGCACAGGCGGATCTTCCAATCTGTGGCAGATCTTCACATTCGAAGCAGTCGTATGCTCTTATCGTAAGAGGGTCAAGCTTTTTAACTTCTATGCGGCCCAGATTGTTCTTCTGCCAGAATGCAGCTATTTTTTCCGTGAGGTTCTCAAGATCTTCAGACTCCAGCTTTTTGTAAAAGGTTTCACCAACCTTCAAACCTGCATTGTGGAGTATTGGGTCGATGTTGACTCCTTCTTCCATGAGTGCAACCCTTATGGTTCTGAAGACGAACCTGAAGAATTCGAATGGATCCCCGGATTCTGTCACCCTTTCAAGGTAAGTTTCCACTTCTTTTTCAAATTCCTTTCCAGTTTCAAGGTCTCCTATGTACCGGGATTTGATGAAGAATATCTTTCTGCGCCTGTCAGAGGGGTCGGGTTTGTAGTCAACTATGCCCTCATCAAGGAGATCCATGAGGTGTGCGGATATGGTTGATTTGGATTTACCTGTCATTTCAACGATCTTGGATGCACTCAAACCTCCATTGCTCAGTATTGAAAGAATTTTGGCTTTGATTGGACTTTTGATAACGTTTACTCCTCTTTCTGTTGCAAATATCTTTATCGATCCATTTTTCTTTTTGTTCTTGCTTCTCTGGGTCATTTACAAATCCTCATTAGTTATGCTGTGGCTTCCACTATATAAATGGTTCGTATCGATCCGAACGGTAAAGTTTATATAGGATGGTTCGTATAGAAGCATACAGTTTGAGAATACACGAACCAATATTGGTTCACGATCATGGTTGAAAGTCCATGGTTTGAAATTGAAAAACGGAGGATGAGAGATATGAAAGCAGATGCAGTGAAAATGAAGGATGGAGTGTACTGGGTAGGAGTTCTTGACTGGGATCTCAGAACATACCACGGATACACCTTGGATGGAACAACTTACAACGCCTACCTGGTCTTTGGTGATGACAAGGTGGCACTTATAGACAACTGCTACCATGGAAAATCCGATCAGATGTGGGGCAGGATAAAGGACGCATTCGAAAAAGAGGGAAAACCATTAAAACTGGATGTAATAATTCAGAACCACGTTGAAAAGGATCACAGCGCAGCACTCCCGGAGATCCACAGAAAATTCCCGGATGCACCAATTTACTGCACAGAAGTCGCAGTTAAAGGTCTCAAAAGACACTTCCCATCCCTTGAGGGTGCAGAATTCGTAACAGTCAAGACAGGAGAAACCCTGGATCTCGGAGGTAAAACCCTTGCATTCCTGGAGGCATTCCTACTGCACTGGCCAGACAGCATGTTCACCCTACTGGCTGAAGAGGGAATACTTTTCCCAAACGATGCATTTGGACAGCACCTGTGCTTCAACCAGCTCTACGACACGGAAATACCAGAGTACGTTTTGATGGATGCCACAAAGAAGTTCTACGCCAACCTCATAACTCCTGTATCCAAGTTGGTCCTTAAAAAATTCAAGGAAGTTGAAGAGCTCGGTCTCCTTGAGCAGATAAAAATGATAGCACCATCCCACGGTCAGATATGGACGGATCCAATGAAGGTCATAGGAGCCTACAGCGCCTGGGCAACAGGGGAGTGCAAGGACAAGATAACCATAGTATACGACACAATGCACGGATCCACACAGAAAATGGCCCACGCCCTTGCAGAAGGAGTCACAAGCCAGGGCTTTGACGTGAAGATGTACTACCTCCACGAGGACGAGCGCAGTGAGATCGTCAAGGACATCCTTGACAGCAAGGCCGTTGCCTTTGGAATTCCAACCATCTACGATGCACCATTCCCAAGCATGGGGGACATAGTTTACTACCTCCAGGGACTCAGGTTCGACAGAACCGGCAGCAAAAAACCTGCAGTAACCTTCGGATCCATGGGAGGCCAGGGTGGAGCACCACAAAAACTTAAAGATGACCTTGAAGAATGTGGATTTGATGTTTCAGATGCCTATGAGGTTTACTACGTGCCAGACGAGGGAGAACTGGAGCACTGCTACAACGTTGGTAAGGAACTCGCGTCAAGGGTAAAAAATTAACTCCCCTAATGATTAAAATACTTTAAAATTTTTTATAAGACCGTTTATCACCAGTGATAAAAAAAATTCAGTTAGTCGCTGAATTGATACCGCCTAGATTCGGACGGAGAATGATAGAACATCTCCGTCCTGATCTTACATATCTTAAAAAAGGATTATTCGAAATAAAAGGAGGAAATAAGTATGGAAATTATAAACGAACATGAAATGGGAATTACAGAAGGAACAGATCTGGAAAAAGAGGTTCAGGCAAACTTCCAAGGAGAATGTGCAGAGGTTGGAATGTACCTTGCAATGGCAAGACAGGCCCAGAGGGACGGACTTCCAGAGGTTGCAGAGGTCCTTAAAAGAATAGCCTATGAAGAAGCAGACCACGCATCCCACTTCGCAGAGATGAACAACATCATCAAACCAACCCTCAAGGAAAACCTTGAAATGATGCTTGAAGGCGAAACGATGGCCAACAATGAGAAAAAGGCTGCTGCAACCAAGGCAAAGGAGAACAACATAGACCCTGCCCATGACTTCTTCGATGAAAGCTCCCGTGACGAAGGAAGACACGCCAAGATGCTGAAGGGCCTGCTTGGAAGGTACTTCTAAGTATCTTTTCTTCTCCTAACCATTTTTTTCAGATGATCCGGTGTTACAATGAAGTACGAGTGCGAAATCTGCCACTACATCTACGACTCAGAGACAGGGGATCCAGAGCATGGATTTGAAGCGGGACTTTCCATTGAAGACCTGCCTGAAGACTGGGCCTGTCCAATATGTGGACTTGGAAAGGAATGCCTCCAGCCAGTTGAAGATAAAACTAAAGCCCCTATGGGGGAGCTGCCCCTCAACCTCATGGTCCTGGCCCTTACAAGAGGCCTCTGGACGATATCAGGAAGGGGATCCTACTCAGTGACACGTGAAATTGGAAGAACCTTTCTAAAGGAACTTAAAAAAACAGATATGGAATTCAAAGATCCTGAATCCGCACTTAAATCTGTTAAAACCTATTTCATAGACATGCACAGGTTTGCAAGGGACATGGAATACGAAGTGCGTGACAAGGAATTTGAACTCACGGTTAAAAACTGCAGGTTCTTCGGCCTCTGCAAACAACTTGAAGACCAGGGTGTTCTAATAACAACATGTCCCTACACCAACACAAGTTCTGTGGCTCTGGAGGAGGTTACAGGATACAGGTACAGAATAAACAAGGAAAAGAGTGGTTACGGCCATAAGATAACTCTTAAACCGGTTTCAAAGGTTTAATTTGATTTTTTAATATTAGAATTATAATTTGATATTTAATTTTATTTTTAAGCCATAATCGATTTTAATCTTAGCAAATAAAACATAATTCTATTTTTAATGCAAAAAAAGGTTCGATTTTAAACCAGTAGAATTGTATTTAAAAATAATAAAATTTAATGATGCATTAAATAATTAAAGAGATAAAAACCCCTAAAAGGGGTTTATCCTGTTTGCTAGTTTTTGAAATTTTTCAGTTTCTCACATGCATCCTCTGCTGCAAGCACAACTGGGTCAACAACCATTGAAACTGGTGGGGCGTATGCAAATTCCATTGAAACCAGTTCATCGCATTTTACCTGTTTTGATATGACTATGGACATAGTATCAACCCGCTCTGCAACTGTTTCCATTGCTATGATCTGACAGCCAACTATGACGCCCGCCCTGTCGCATATGAGCTTGATGTCAATTGGTTTGCAGCCGGGATAGTATCTTGCCCTTGTCAAGGCACTGCTTCTTCCAGCAACGATTGGTATTCCGCTGAGGTCACCTGCTGTTTCACTGAGTCCAACTGCTCCAAGTTCCAGTTTTCCAATCTTCGAAACCACTGAATTCAAAACAGGTCTGAAGCTGGCAGTTTTACCTGCTATGTTCTTGGCTGCAACCTTTCCCTGTCGCACTGCAGTTGTTCCGAAGGGTGAAAGGGTGTTCTGGCCTGTTATTGCATCATGTACCTCAACACAGTCACCAACTGCGTAGATGTTTGGAATGGAGGTCTGCATCTTATCGTTGACCTCTACGGCCCATCTTCCAATCTTGCAGCCCGCTTCACTTGCAAGGGATATGCGTGGGCGCACGCCTGTGGCCATTATAACCATGTCTGCATCCATCACGTCCTCCCCAACAGCTACCTTCTCAACCTTTTTCTCACCAATGAGCTTTTCAACGGGTTTACCCAGAAGAACCTTGACTCCCTCTTTTTCCATGTAGTTCTGAACTTTGACTGCCATATCTGGGTCCAGAGACCTTGGAAGTATCTGCGGCAGCATTTCAGTCACTGTTACATCCAGTCCCAGCTCTTTGAGTTCGCAGCCAGTTTCAAGTCCTATGGCTCCAGCTCCGATAACAACAACTTTACTACTCTTTTTAGCCCATTCCTTGATCTTTTCTCCATCTTCAATGGTTCGGACCTTGAAAACGCCTTCAAGATCGACTCCATCCACTGGGGGAATGAATGAAGCTCCTCCTGTTGCTATTACAAGGTAATCGTACTCTGCAGTTTTTTTAACGTCATTCCCGTTTTCTTTGGTGGTATATTCGACTTTGTTATCATCTGATAAGATTTTAGTGACCTTTGATTCAGTTATAATGTTTATGCCCTTTTCTTTGTAGTCCTCAGGTTCGTGCATTATGATATCCTCAAAGGATCCTATTTCACCACCTAAAACGTAGGGTATAGCACATGGGGAATATGCTACATGACTGTCCGTTGTCACAACGGTTATTTCTGCATTTTCATCGTATTTCCTTATGTTTGAGGCCACGGTAAGCCCGCCGGCTCCGCCACCTATTACAACAACTTTCATTTATCTTTTCCACCTTTTACATCAAGACTTACAGATAGATTTCTGTATTTCTCAAGGTATAAAAAGTTTGATCCATCAAACGATATTTTCATAAAATTCCTGATCCATTCAAGAAAAATTTATATCCATGAATTTAGATATACAGAATTATAATAGGATCTTCAAAGCCAGATCTTAAAGGAACAGGTTCTATAAAACCAATATTTTAAAATTAACCTCTTCAAACTCTTGAACTAAATAAATATGATGTAGGTGTAAAAATGAGGGACAAAGAGATTAAAGAAGCTGTCAAGGAACGTTACTCAAAAATTGCAACCAAGGAAGAATCTTACTGTGAGTGCTCATGCTGCGGAGGAGAAAGTGCAGACATGGTGATTGAGCAGGTGAAGGCTGCAGGCTACACCGATGCAGAACTTGGAAGCATTCCTGAAGAAGCAGTTTTTGGCCTGGGATGCGGCAACCCAACAGCACTTGCAGAGATAAAGGAAGGGGAAACAGTCCTGGACCTTGGATCAGGTGCAGGAATAGACGTTTTTCTCGCAGCCAGGAAGGTTGGAGATAAGGGCAAGGTCATAGGGGTGGACATGACCTCCAGTATGATTGAAAAGGCGGTTGAAAATGCTGAAAAAGGGGAGTACACCAACGTAGAGTTCAGATTGGGTGAAATAGAGGACCTACCAGTTGAAAGTGACAGCGTGGATGTTATAATCAGTAACTGCGTTATAAACCTCACCCCTGACAAATCAAAAGCGTACTCAGAGGCTTTCAGGGTTTTAAAGTCCGGAGGCAGGATACTGGTCTCTGATCTCGTTACAGAAGGAGAAATACCCGACGAGATACGTAAAAGCTTCCAGGTATGGTCGGATTGTATAGTAGGGGCAATGGAAAAACAGGATTACCTTGAAACAATTAAAAATGCAGGATTCCGGGAAGTTGAGGTTTTAGATGAACATTTCTTCACAGAACCCAACATGGATGAGCGTCTTGTAACCAAGATCATAAGTGTGCAGGTTAGGGCATTAAAATAAATATCGCCCTGATTAGGGTTAAAAGAGCTAGAACTAAAATAAAGGTCTAAAAATGAAGAACTGCAGTACAAAAGATGAAAGCAACGAATCAAGGCCATGTGCAGAAGAGATAGATAAACTGGGGCAGATATTACAGTCTTTACCTTCTGCTGATGAGTTTCAGGTCATGGCACAGGCTTTCAAGGCACTTTCCGATCCAACAAGACTTAAGATACTACACCTTCTGACAGATGGGGAGCTTTGTGTCTGTGAGATAATTTACGCCCTGAAAAAACCTCAGTCAACCATATCCCACCATTTGAACATCCTCAAAAATGCAGGATTCATAAAATGGCGTAAAGATGGTGTTTGGATACATTACAGGCTTGTAGATGAGAAATTGGTGGACGAATTAATGTATTTATTTGAAACAGTTCAAAGGTAGTGGTTTTATGTCAGAAGGTACTCAAAAGAAAGCGTTGGCTGCATGCAGTGGAATGAGTCCTTATGGATTGGTTTCAAGGGTTGCAGTAGCAGACACAGTCAAAGAATCTGATAACGTGATATCAATATGTATGGGAGCTACAGCAGCAGACAGAGAAGGTTTTCGGGGCCTTATAAAGAAGTACCCAATAGTGGCTGTAAACGGCTGTGATGGGGTTTGTGTAAATAAGATACTCAAACAGAAGGGTGTTGAACCAGTCAAAACACTCGATGCAATCAATATTCTTAACGAAGCAGGATTGAAGCCAACTGATGTTTGCAGGTTGGATGATGAGGGTGAAAGATCCGTTGAAACAGTTAAAAAATCCATTAAAAAGGCTTTAAAATCTTTGGATTAATTTAAGTTATTTTTTATAGTCCTGGTGTATTTTGAAGATTAAAATGTTAAAGTAGAAGAGAGAGTTTAATTAGTAATTCCAAAAGGAGGGGTAGATTTGAAGGTAGTCATAGTAACAGACGGTCCCTATGGAGAAAGGGCGTATGAAACCATAAAGGAAGAATTTGAATGTGATTATGTGGAACTTGAACCTCCAGCATCCCTTTTCATGGATGAAATTGAAGTACCCTCAGAGGAACTTGAAAGGCTTGAAGAAGCAGATCTGCTCATAATCTATGTTCTTCATCCTGATTTAACCCTTGAACTCGTTGAAAGGCTTCATGATGAGGTTGACTGGATAATAATTGGGGCATGGCGTGGTGAGGGATTCAAGAACCAAGTGGAACGCTTTGGCAATGTTAACTGCCCTGAAAACATGTGTGATCTTGAAGAAAATGGTAACCCCACCTACGATGAGTTCGTTGCTAAATTTGGAAGGCCAGTTGTCGAAGTGAAGCTTGAAAATGGTAAAGTTACAGATGTTGAAGTTTTAAGATGTTCACCATGTGGTTCAACCAGATTCGTGGCAGATGAAATGGTTGGAGAAAATATTGAAGGCTTACCAGTAAGGGCAGGTCTTAGAATACAGCACTACCCGTGCAGAGCACCAAAAATGCGTTTATTCACAGATGATGAATGTAAAAAGGAGATGGCTGCCAATTTCCATAGAGATGCCTTTGAAGAAGCCATTGAAAGGGCCTTAAAGAAATAAAAAATTTTAAATCCTTCAAATCTTCTTTAAATGTCTTGGCATAAACTAAACCCATTTAATAAACGAAAATCATTCTTTTTTATTATTTTAATTCCTTTTCCTAATATGAAGCACTTAATGAAGGTTTAATATTCTATTTAACAAATTTAAATGCTTAAAATTATTTTTTAAGCTATGAACTCAGTTACAAAAGGCACGTTGTAAGCCATGCAAATTTCTCATTATTACTCATGGACAATTATTTATTCAAGATCAACCCAATAAATACTAACATGGAAAAGGAAGCTGATGACGCAGGAAAGGTCCTGACCCTAATCTTAACAGAGGGACCTTACCGCTCACAGTACGCAGATATTGCATACAAAATAGCAAAAAGTGCTCTTAAACTGGGATATGAGGTTAAAATGTTTCTTTACATGGATGCAACCCACATACCCAAAAAGGAACAGAATCCTCATTCCTTTCCCAACGTTGCAGAGAACTTCAGGAAACTCGTTACAAGGGGTGCAGATATACGGGTCTGCGTTAGATGCGCAACTGCCAGGGGACACAGCTGTACACAAAAACCCTACATAAATGGTGTTAAGATAACCAATGTCTACGACGTACCCCAATGGGTAAGGGAAAGCCATAAGGTGATAACTCTGGGGTGAATCCATGGATCACGTGCTCATGATAATAGAAAAGGCACCCTACGGCTGGGAAGATGCTTTTAGTGGATTTTACGTTGCAATAGCATGTCTCAACAGAGAAGTGGATGCAGATGTGCTGCTTACAGGGGATGGTGTTTACGCTGCACTGAAAGGTCAGAAACCTGAAGAAACCATTAAATACCCCAGTGTTGAGGACTTAACCTATCTGATATTTCCTGAGGGAAGTTTATTCGTTCATAAAAAATCAATGGAAGATAGGGGACTATCTGATAATGATCTGGTTGAGGCAGCTCAATCCGTGGAGGATGAAGAACTCTACGAGATAATTAAATCCAGGACTGATGGAACAGCATTTTTAAAGATTTGAATGGATTATCTGTTGGAGGATGGTGGTGGACATGGAAGATCTCACTTACACACTATTTTCTGAGGCTCCACTCGTTGGAGAAGTTACCATAAAAAGTGTGAGGCCCTGTGTTGTGGCTGAAAACATGGTCCGGGTACTCATGCAGTTTGATAAAGAAATTGGTGAGGTTATTCCTTCTCTTGTAACCAAATATCCTCCTGGAAAGGTCAACTACCTTGAAAAAAAGAACGTTCTCACACTATCAATACATCAACGCCTTGTAACCCTTTACCCATCTGGAAAGGTGAGTATGAACAAAACAGTTGACAAGGAAGAGGCTGTTGATGTGATCAAAGATGTTGCAGGGCTTATAAACAAAACTTACCTTGAGATTCAGGGAGGAACTAGTGCCAGCCATGATAAAATCCGGGAAAAGCTCTCAAAACTGGGGCCCCTTGCAATATACGACTGCCTTCCAAAGACCAACTGCCAGCTGTGTGGGGAGGATACATGCATGGCTTTTGCAATGAAACTGCTCTCTGGTGATGCTGATCTGTCCATGTGCACGGAACTCCTGGAACCCTGGAACACATCTAAAGTTCAATGCCTTGAGGAGGTTCTGGGCCCTGAGATGATTCAGAGTATGGGGTGGAAGCCCTAAAGCTTATTTAAAAGGTTATTTGGATATCAGGTGGATTTATGCACGTTGGATTCATAGTAACTAAAACGCCAGGAGAAACAGGTTTTAAAACCTTTTTAAACCTTGTAGATCTCTACGTTGGAAAGGAGGGGATAACCATTTACCTAATTGGAAACGGAGTTTACTGTGCAAGGATTGGGCATAAATCTGGGCTTTCAATCAAGATAATAAAAAATTCCAGGGTTAAGGTAATGAGGCAGGACTTATCTGCCCGTGGAATTGAGGAAGAACAGCTCATGGAAGGAGTTGAATCCATGGGTTCCTACGATGAAATGGTTCATGAGATCATGGAGGAATTTGATCAGGTTCTGAGTTTTTAACAGGGGTAAAACCATGAAGAGAAAATTAAAGAGCTCAAAATCCAAGAAGATGGTGGGTGTTCGATGCCAATGCCAGGAACGGGCTGTTAAAAGGAAAAAACTTCTTAGAAGGGTGCGATGCAGACGCTGTGGCAAGTTGTTCACAACCAACAGAGAAGAGGAAATCTGTTTTGATTGTAGTTAAAAAACTTTGGACGTCTTAAGACATTCAATCCTAATACATTTAAAATATCATTCAATTTCTATTTTAAAAAATAATAAAAAAATTATTTTGATCTAAGTGGAGGGGTATGATCTATTTTTAAGCTCCAACCATCTTCATTATTCCAGGCACGGTCCCGTACACCACAAGAACCAGAACCACAGCTATAAGGATCCATGACATGTTGGACATTATCAAATGAACATGTTCTTCTGAGAGCCTGTAGCGTAGGAGTTCTTCAAGTATCAATCCACCATCCAGAGGTTTCATTGGAAGCAGGTTGAAGGTCCCCACAAGGAGGTTCAGCAGAAATATCCAGTAGAAAAGTTCCTTCAGCGGGAAAACGATCCAAGCCAGATTTCCGAAGGTATTTGAAACTCCACTGTTAACAACCAGATACTCTTGACTCCTTATTCCAATATAGGCTTTGCTGGAATTACTTGGACTAACGCCGGCTTTAACTGTGTAAACACCTTTGTCTGTATTGAAGGTTAATGTACTTCCTATCTTTGTGTGGTTGATTGCTTTGTAGTACTCTGCAATGTTGCTGGTGGAATAACCGTTGATGCTGTGAATCACCATTCCCTCCGTCAGGGTACCGACTGATGGACTTCCTGGAACAACGCTGCTTATTTGCATTCCATCGCTGTGGAATGATGGGGCAATGACAAAGTTGCTAAGTGCCATCACGATGAGGAGAGCTACAATGGCGGTGCCAACGTTAAACATGGAACCTGCTGCGTATATCCTTAACTTTGATATTCTGCTGCTTTTTGCAACGTCTTCCTCGTTTGGTTCCACGAATGCTCCTGGGAGTACTGCAAGGAGCAAAACACCTATTGAATCTATTCTAACCCCTTCAACACGTGCAAGGATACCATGGCCGAACTCATGAACCACCATAAGAACTGCCATGGCAAGGATTCCATAACCCAGGGGCACGTAAATTGGAGAACCAGGAATATCCACTCCTGGAAGCACTATACCGACTGTCGGTGTCTGAAACATCAACTGTATGGACATAATGATTCCATAGACCATGAGGCCCATGAAAAATACAGAAACGGGTATTCCAAGGTTCATGCTCCAGCGCCAGAACTTGGGGGATTTCTGGGCAACGGAATCAATAAAACCCCTTAATCTTTTAGTTTTTCGCATGAGCAGTGGACCGTGTATATCGATCTTCAACTGTTCCCTGAATAAAAGGGCCAATACCCATACAAGGATAAATCCAATAGCATAATACCATAAAGCGTTCAAGACATCACCTTTTAGGATGAACATTTAAACTGTTCCATCCATAATTTCATTTACAAAATTTTTTATTCACTGATTATAGTTTTTCAAATGCTTTTATAACACTATCCAATTATAAAAATATTCAACATTTCAAGATATCCAACATTTCAAGGTATCCATTATATTTCAAAGAATATTAATTCTAAAGCCTCAAGGAATCGTACATCACAACCTTGCAGTCCTCACCCTCCCCAAGACCTTCGAGGTTTTCCTCTATTAAAATGTAGGAGTTAGATTCAACCATTGATCTTATAATTCCAGATCCACTTATTTTAAGGGGACTTACAGTTTTTCCATGGGTTTTAGCCCGAATGTAATCTGTTCTTCCAAGGCTTGATGGTATCTTCTTTCCAGCCTTCAGTGTAACAACTGGGAGCTCCCTTTGTATTCCCTGGATCGTTTCCAGTGCCTGTCTTACAAAAACATCGAACTGGACCATCGTGGCCACAGGATAACCTGAAAGCATAAAAACAGGTTTATCCCGAATTTTTGCAAAACCGAAGGGTTTTCCTGGCCGGACCGCAACCCCATGGATGAGAACATCTCCCAGTTTATCTGCAACGTCCACAACAACGTCTCCCTTACTGATGGCTGTCCCCCCAGTTGTTATAACTGCATCATGGGTTTCAAGCATCTTCAGCACGGCTTCCTCAACAATCTCCCCATTGTCCACGCAGTGTGTGAGCGTTGGAAGGGCCAGTGTACTCTCAACAAGGGCCTTAACCGTGTAATAATTGGAATTTATAATTTCTGCACCATTTAGCTCTGATCTTGGGGACACCAGCTCGCTTCCAGTGATTATCACTCCAATTTTCGGTTTTTTGAAGACTTTAACCGAGTCGTATCCTGATGATGCGATTATTGCAAGGTCCTGGGGTCTTAAAATCTGGCCTGATTCTAAAACTTTGTCTCCTCTCTTTAGGTCCTCTCCAAGGGGACTTACATTCTCGCCAGGGGGTAGAGACATTTCAACCTGGAGTTTATCACCATCTTCAACTGTGTACTCCTCCATCACCACGGCGTTAGCCCCAATGGGTATTGGAGCACCCGTTGCAATTTTAACGGCTTCTCCACTTTGAACCGCAACATTTGACATCTGTCCTGCCCCAATCCTGTCCACTATCTTGAGATGTGCAGGATTACTTTCTGAAAACCCGAAGGTGTCTTCAGCCCTTATTGCATAACCATCCATTGCTGATCTGTCAAATGGGGGTGAGGATAAGAGGGATTTCACATCCTCTGCAAGCACTCTCCTGTAAGCATCTTCAAGGGGTACTTCTTCAACATCAGTTGGTTTAAGGGATCTTTTAATGATATCCAATGCTTTTTTCACAGGTATTAATTCCGATATAAACATGATAACTCCCTTGATATTTTGTAAACCATAATTTTTTATTTCTTAAATTGATGTGGTGTAATTTAATATTTTGTTCTTGGGGATGATATTGGTATCTGATGTTACTAGCAAATAATTATTTCAAAAAAACTTCAAAAAGAAGAAGAAGTGGATGAAGGTGGTACTCCAATTTCATGAGATCATCCTTTAGAATTTTAACCCATGAACTTCCAATGTTTTACATGAAGATACCTTAAAGCAAATTCAAGAAATCTTTGATCTCCATAATTTTATTAAGCATACTTCTTATTTAATGAATAACTCTGGTATACTGAGCATAGTAACTCACATGTATGTACACCAAGGGATTCAATCACAATATTCCATAAAAAATTCCACAACATTCAACATATCAATATCTATTGCATGTTAAAGTTGATGAGATTACTTAGAACCTAGTAAAAGGTGTTTCAATGAATGCCATTACCCTAATCTTAGTTGCAGTTTCAGCCTTTGCAGCAACCAACATCGATGATTTAGTTGTGCTGATGTTCTTCTTTGCAGCAGGAAAACATGAAAAAAATTCTGTAGTTACTGGACAGTACCTAGGATTTCTATCCCTTGTAATGGTAAGCAGCACCACTTATTTTCTTCATTTCATTGTTCCATCCTACTTTCTCAGCCTTCTTGGAATCTTTCCAGTTGCAATAGGATTTAAAAAACTTGTGGATCTAAGACGAGATGATAACCGGGAAAAGGAAGATGTGGAGTTGGATGGTACTTCGGGATATTGGAGAAACGTATTTCAAGTTGCATCGGTGACCTTCACCAACGGTGGAGATAACCTGGGAGTTTATGGCCCGCTGTTTGCAGGCATGTCAGCAAGCAACATATTCATCGTGGTCATGGTCTTCATGGTCATGGTGGGAGTATGGTGTATTTTGGCAATTTTAATGATGGAAAACAGATTTTTACAAGATAAAATAGAGAAATACGGCCATATTTTATTGCCATTCGTTTTGATAACTTTGGGTCTCTTGATACTTGCAGGTGGAATCGTGGAGGCCTTGTGATCCTCAGATTTTTGGATTGGTTTTAGTAGGTTCAGAATCCTTTAAATTTTATAAGGGTCAAGGAATTATAAAGGAAGTTTTAGGTAATTTCAACAATCACCAGTTTGTCTGATCTTCCATCACATTCCAGATCAGAAAACTCGGATTTAAAGATCATTTAACCATTAATAAAATAAGCGTGAAGTAGAGGGCAAAATGACTTCAGAAGATGTAATGATAAAAATAGACTCTCTTACAAAGTCATTCGGCAGGATAAAGGCACTCAATGATTTAAATCTTGAGATAGGTAGGGGTGAGCTTCTTGGAATAATAGGATCCAATGGGGCGGGTAAAACCACCACAATCCGGATAATCTGCTGTATACTTAAACCAGACTCTGGGGATGTTCTGGTTGACGGTCACAGCATCCAGACAGATCCAATAAAAATAAAATCCATGATAGGTTACTTACCAGAGGAACCTAACCTTTATGAACGCTTCAAAGCAAGAGAACTTTTAAGGTACTTTGCAGAGCTTTACGGCGTTCCAAAGGGGGAAATAGAATCCAGGATAGAGGAGCTTCTGGAACTTGTGGGGATGAGTGACAGGGCAGATGATAAGATAAACACCTTCTCAAAGGGTCTTCGACAGAGGGTGGGAATTGCAAGGGCTCTCATCCATGATCCTCCAATTATAATCTTTGATGAACCCACAATGGGCCTGGATCCAGCCACTGCAAAAACCATCAGGGGCTTCATAAGAAAGCTCAAGGGTGAAAAAACCATAATACTATGCACCCATTACATGGATGAAGCAGAATCCCTCTGTGACAGGGTTGCTATCGTTAACAAGGGCCAGATAATAGACATAGGAACTCCAGAGTACCTGGAATCCAAGGTTCATGGAGACATAATCCTCAAGGTCAGGGTAAACGATCCTCAATCAATCGATACGAATAAAATTAAGAGTATCAGTTCTGTTGATGCCCTTTCAATTGATGGAAACGAATTTTCAGTGTCACTCAACTCAAGAAAGGATATTTCACAGATAGTGGATGTTTTTGGTGAAGAACTGGTATCTGTGAATACCAGGGAACCCACACTGGAAGACGTATTCATAAACACGGTTAAATAGCCAATGAATACTCAGATGCATCCGATTTATCTGAATTGAAGCTGATATCAAATTGCACGCAGCAACTGTAGGACAGGTTAAAGACATGAACTTCACAACCATTACCAAATGGGAGTTTACTGGAACTCTTTCAAGCAGAAAATTCCTTATGATATTCCTGCTCCAGATTTCGGTTCTTCTCTTAATGATAGTTGTCTTCAACTCCTTCACTGCAAACCTGGAATCTGAACAGGGAATCTCGATCACACCTTCACTTTCAGGATTCGCATCCATGGATGTTCAGGATGAATCTGGACTCTTCATAAACAGGTTGAATCCTGAAATACTTGATGTAACCCGATCCAACTACAACAACTCCATAAAGAGGATGGAAGCTGGAAGAACAACTGGGTTTCTAATGGTTCCAGATGATGCTGCAGCCAGTATAAACGCAATGGAACCTGTAAACCTGAACCTATACCTGGACTACAGTGATCCAAAGAGTGTTGTTGTACTGGATGAAGTTAATTCAACCTCCAGGATCATATCCACAGCCATCACAGCATCATGGGTGAATTCATTAAGCCCCCAGAACACATCAACACAGAACTTTAAACAGCAATCCTCTGGTGAGTCCTTACCCCTTCAGATAATAAACAAGGCCATGATGGCCATTATACTCTTTCTTCCAATCCTTCTTTTTGGAAACATCATAATGGACAGTGTTGTGGGTGAAAAAGAGCGTAAAACTGCTGAGATACTCATAGCAATGCCAGTATCCCATGCAGACATTATACTTGGAAAGAGCCTGGCATCCATTCTTTTAATAGCTCTACAGGTTGGGATATGGATATTAATTCTTTTGATAACTGGTTTCGCGATAAAGAATCCTTTACTTGTATACGCTTTCATATTGATGGCTTCTGTACCTATAGTTGGTATAACAACAGCTCTATCTGTATATGCAAAGAATTACAAGGAAGCAGGCATTGGAATAAGTATTCTTTACATTGGGGTAGCGGGATTTCTTGCAGTACCTGCTCTGGCCTATATATCAACCAGATCCACACTTGCAAACGTATCTCCAATGACAGTAGTCATGAGGCTATTCTCGGGTGAGGTCATACCCCTTACGGATTACGCTGTTACAATTTTATTCGCACTTATATTCAGTGTTCTATCCTATTGGATTGCAGTGAAACTCTTCAGCAGGGATGATGTTGTATTTGGGCCCCGTCCTGGAATTTTAAGGCTGCTGTGGGATCTTATCAGCTTTAAAAAGGTTTGAACTGGAACCTTTCTGTGACTGACTTTTTTATTTATTTTTTGAAACCACAATTATGTAATATATTTTTTACAAAATCAAAACTTTTAAATATGATGTAATATATTTCTTACATTATATGTAATATATTTCTTACATTTTATTGGTGTAGAATTTGGGAGGTCTAACATTGGTTATTGCAAAGCCAGAATGGTTTAAAAAAAGGAATAGAAAAGGATTTTGGAGCTATGAACTGCCGTGGCAGGGAACTATTTACATGATATGCACTTTATCCCTGATTTTTGTGGGTATGCTGTTACCTCAAAATCTTTTAAACACTGTATTGATCACTGGGTTGTTTTTATTCCTGTTTATGGATGGAATAATTGCAAATGTAAAATCGTTTGATGAAAGGGAACAGATGCAATACTCAATATCCATGAGAAACACAGCGTGGGGCATGATAATAACTCTGGCTGTACTTTTGGTTGTATCATCCAGTTTCAACATTGATCAACTGGATTTATACAGATCGATCTTTGTGGCAGTATTTGCGGGAGGAATTATAGGTATTATTACAAGGTATAAATTGCATAGAGATGGTTAAAATTCAAATAATTCATTATTTATAGTTTTTATAGATAATGTAAATATTTTAAATAATTTCATATTCCCCTTCCTAATTTAAAAAAAGAATAATTCCTAAGAGAAATGAAAACCAAAATAAAAGAATACAGAAAAGAGCTTAAAATGACTCAGGAGGAGTTGGCAGACATGGTTGATGTGAGCAGGCAAACCATAGTGTCTCTGGAACGTGGTAAATATAACCCATCCCTAATTCTGGCTTATAAGATAACCAAGGCACTTAAAAAAGAGCACATAGAAGATGTCTTTGATCTGGAAGCATCACCACGTTAGATCTTAAACGTCAGTAAATTTTTATAAACGTAAACATGATTACATAATAAAAATTCTTTAACTTATATGATAATGAGGTAAGAAAATGGGACTCTACAAACTATCACTGAAAAACATTCGACGAAGAAAACTCAGAAGTGCCCTGACCATGCTCGGCATAATAATAGGTGTTGCAACACTGGTACTTCTCATAGGATTTGGCTCCGGAATGACCTCTTACATGAAGGAGAAGACCAATGCAATGGGTGGCGACCTTTCCATAGTCAACAGCACTGGTGGGGCCTTCATGGGATCCACAGGTGATTCCTATTTAAGTTCAGAGGCTGTTTCGAAGATAAAGAACATGTCTCAGCTTTACAACATCAAGGAAGAAACCCAGTTCACAACCACCCTGAACAGAACGCCCTTGATGGTGGTGGGGCTCAACGACTGGAGTCAGGTGAAGGTCAACGGAACCACAGGTGTTGTCATCAACAAGGAGCTCATGGATACATTCGGATACAAAATTGGAAGCAATATAACCATCAACGACAAGAAATTCACTGTAACCGGAACAACCAGTGAAGGCGTTGGAATGGGAGTGGTTATCATGGACGTTGACAAGGCACTTCCCCTCAACGACAACAAGGTTTCAACCATAACAGCAAATGTTAAAGGCGATCCAGAAACAGTTAAGAGTGCTGTGGAAAGTCAGGTTGATGGTACAACTGCCCTTACAAAATCCGACTTCACAAAACAGATAGATGAGATGATGAGTGGGCTTCTATTATTCATAGGTGCAATAGCCAGTATAGGATTGATAGTTGGACTCATAAGTATAGTTAATATCATGCTGGTTAACGTAACAGAACGAACTAAGGAAATTGGAGTATTAAAGGCTATAGGATTCACAAACAGGGAAGTGTTGGGAAGTATACTCACAGAGGCAGGACTCTTAGGATTTATAGGTGCGGTCATAGGTGTTGTTGTTGCTGCAGCCCTTCTTGAACTTGCAATAATGCTCTTCTCCCAGCAGATAGGTATGGAGGGTATCACACTGTCCTACATGCTTCCATTAGGTCTTGTTGGAGTTGTGATCGTCGGTGCTACCGTATTGAGTATTTTAGCAGGTCTTTATCCTGCATGGCGTGCTTCAAGGCTGAACGTTGTTGATGCACTGAGGAATGAATGAGGTGATGAAATGGATTCTAAAGTTACAGACTCTGAAAAATCTTCAAAAAATACCTTTAAAAATATAATAGAATTCAGGGATGTTTGGAAGACTTACAAGATGGGTGATGAGGAAATAAATGCCCTTGCAGGATTAAACCTTTCCCTGAAAACTGGTTCCTTCACAGCCATAATGGGACCATCCGGTTCAGGTAAATCAACACTCCTACACGTTGCAGGAATACTCGACATGCCCACAAGGGGGACATTCATCCTCAAGGGAAAGGAAACAGGCAAACTCTCTCAAAAAGAACAGGCAATGTTTCGAAGAAGGGAGATAGGTTTTGTTTTCCAACGTTTCAACCTCCTACCCCAGTTAACGGCCCTGGAGAATGTGATACTACCAATGATAAAACAGGATCCTGCAAAAGCCCGAGACATCATGGATAAAGTTGGGCTTGAAGGAAAATATTCCAAACTTCCATCCCAGCTTTCTGGTGGTGAACAGCAGAGGGTGGCAATTGCAAGGGCCCTCATAAATGATCCCTCCATAATACTTGCAGATGAACCTACAGGGGAATTGGACACCAAAAACGCAGGAATCATAATGCAGATAATCCATGATCTGAATAAAAAGGAAGGAGTAAGCGTTGTAATTGTAACCCACAATATGGAGTCTGCAGAATTTGCAGATGAAATCATCAAGATGAGGGATGGAAAGATGGTTGGATAAAATCATTTATCACTATCAAATCCCTTCTTTTTTTATTCTTTTAACCTATTCAATCAGAATCTTTAATCAGTACTCAATAGAAGGACTAACTTCAATAGAAGGACTGATTTCAATAAAAAGATTTCAATAGCTAATATCAAAAAAATATTTATCTTATCCAAGTTCTCAAAATTACCCAGAATCTCAGTGGAGAATCTTCAACTTCCACAGTTTCATAAGGTTCATAAACCATTAAACAAAAACTTAAACATCTAACTGAGTGCATTCCGGAGATCGAATAAAAATATTTCAATTCAAAAAAAAATCCAATAAAAACAGGAATTTAAGGTGCAACATGAAAATAACGGCCCTTGCAAAAAAAGAATCTCAGGATATACTTAAAAACAAGATATACCTCATGGTAGTTTTTGTACAGGTTTTCATAATCCTGGGTGCATTCGGCCTTGCATTCATGAGCTCCGTTGTAACGGATCCTGCACTTCTCGATCATTATGGTGCCAGTAGAGCCCTTGCCGTTGGAATTTCAGAGAATTTAAGTGGTTCAACCCTTGCAGAGGATCTTGAAGCCCAGAACTTGAACCTTTACTACTACAAGGACCTGGATCAGGCCAAAAAACTTCTTGGAACCAGATTGGTTGCTGTTGTTGAGGTTTCACCCGCACCGGAACAGAACGTGACTGTTGATTTCAACACAGCCAATGTTTTCTATCCAGTTATTTCAACCAAGGTATCAAATGCCATAACTAAGTTCAAAACGGATAAGAGACTGGAATCTGCAGGACTCAACGCCTCACAGATCCAGAAGGTTGAGAACATGGTCAATTTAAACGTTGTACCTCTTAAGAAGAATGAAAGTTCCAGACTGGCACTCAACAGCCCCTACTTCGTTGAAATAATGTACGGATTCCTGGTGCCATTCATACTTTTACTGCCCCTATTCCTTGCAAGCAACATAGTAACGGACAGTATAGTGGGTGAACGTGAAAGAAAAACCTTTGAAGTTCTGTTGATGGCACCAATATCGAATTCAATGGTCATATTCGGTAAAACCTTACCAATACTTTCATTTGCTCTGATTCAGAGCATGGCCTGGATATTACTGCTTGACCTGCTTGGGGTTCCAATATACAATGCCCTGACACTCTTTTTAATCCTGTTCTTCATTGGACTGGGATTCATAAGCATTGGGATAATCATATCCATGTTCGTTGACAGTACAAAGGAAGCAAACTCTGCAATAACAATTGTACTTGTATTTGCAACCTTCATACTCTTCACACCCCTTTTCATAAAGGCTTCCTACTTCGAGGCCATACTGAACTTCATACCAACGGTTTTAATGGTTAAACTCGCATCAACACCGGTGTTGAACTTCAAAACACTTTTATATACAGTTCCAACGGCCCTAATTTCGATGATCTTGTTCTTAATAACCGTGAGGTACTTCAGGCATGAAAGAGCCATCAGACTTTGATTGAATCATTTGAGTAATGAATCGCAAGTAAAAAAAATCATCCTTTCTAAAGATCAGCTAAAATAGGATTTAAATGAAGATTGAACTTGAAGATATGGATAAAGCAAGAATGCTATCAAAGTATGTAAATGATTAAGCTCATTGCAAGGGCAGATACAATGGGAACAGGAATGTTATCATCTATTGGGCTGTAAGCCTCTGTGATGGCTCCGAAAAAAGCTCCTGAAATTGCAGGTAACATTGGTAACTGTGTAAGGGCCACTGCAAATCCAACAAGAAGGAAGGATAAACTGCCTTCAAAGGTTTTTTCATTCTGGAATGGTAGCTTGTGTCTGCCGAACCGTTTTCCAATTAGGGTTGAGGCAGAGTCACCGAAGAGCAGGATGAGTATTGCTGCGTTGACCACGTTCATGTTGAATTTAAAAAGGTAGATGGTAAGGGTTATTCCAATAAAAAAGTATATAAAACCTCTTTCATCATCTTTTCTTTTACAAGTGGTTAATATCCTTGAAAAAATGGGTATGTGGTGGGATTTGTCAAGCTGAAATAAAGTTTCAGCCAGTACCACCAATCCAATGCAGAGCAGTATTAGAATCTCTGGAGTAATGAAGAATCCCAGTACAACTATGAAAACACCTGATGCATGGACCAACTGTCTCCAGAGCTCTTTTTTCATAACACATCATGCCATGAATTTTTCTATAACTCCACTGTAAGATTCTTCAAGCTTTGAAACAGGAATTTCAACGGTTTCATCGATGATTAGCAGTTTACCGCCGACTTTTCCCACAGCTGCAGCTTCAACATCCATGAATTTTATTCTATCAAGGATTTCATCTGCAGCATCTTCCTTAACCGTTATCACGTAACGACCATGGGATTCAGAGAACAACCTTTCACATAGATCTATATCGGATTCACCTGGAATCTTGGATATGTCGATGAATGTTCCTAAACCACTTGAAATTGCCATTTCAGAGATTGCAACTCCCAATCCGCCTGCAGAACAGTCATGTACCGCAGTGATGTTACCTTGGGCATCTTCTCTTATCAGATGGAGTACTGCCATTGCAGAAGCGTACTCATCATCAAGATGGACTTCTGGTGCTTTACCTGCCACAACTCCATGCACGGATCTGTAGTACTCGGATCCACCCAGCTCTGGTCGGGTCTCACCGATAACGATGATCACATCGCCTTCACCCTTGAACTCAGAGGTTCTTATGTCCTTAAGATCCATGGATCCTGCAACACCAACGACCGGTGAGGGGTTGACAGTGATTCCTTCAGTTTCATTGTAGAAACTCACGTTTCCACTGATAACTGGTGTTTTGAACTTCTTTGCAACGTCTGACATTCCCTTGACACATTCCCTGAACTGCCAGAAAACCTCGGGTTTTTCAGGGTTTCCGAAGTTCAAACAGTCTGCTATACAGATTGGTTCAGCTCCCATTGAAACAACGTTCCTTATGGCCTCTGCAACTGAACCTGCACCCCCATGATAGGGGTCAAGCTTCGTGTGAATACTGTTACAGTCCGATGTTACTGCAAATGCCTTTTCATCATCAACCTTCATTACTGCAGCATCATCTCCAGGTTTAACAACTGTTCTTACCTGCACCTCATGATCGTACTGCCTGTAAACCCATTTCTTACTTGCTATGTTCTCGGATGAGAGAAGTTTCAGAAGGGCCTCTTCAACTGGAACCTCAGGAACTTCAACAACTTCAGGGACAGATGCTGGTTCAATGGCTTCCCTTTCAATGGATGGTGGGTCTGCAAGTAGTTCACATGGAAGTTTTGATATAAGCTCCCCGTCCTTGGTCATAACGAACTGCCCATCATCTGTAACGGTACCAATTGGGGCTGCAGGCAGTTCGTACTTATTGAATACCTCCATGAGTGCATCCACATCCTCAGGATGTACAACGAACACCATTCTTTCCTGTGATTCGGATAGCATGATCTCGTATGGCGTCATGCCTTCTTCACGCAGTGGTATCTTTGTGAGTTCAACAACTGCACCATTTTCTCCCTTTGCAGCCATTTCTGAGATACAGCAGGTTAAACCTCCTCCTCCAAGGTCCTTGAGTCCCTGGACATCGATCCTTTCAAGGGCTTCGAAGGTTGCCTCCATGACCTGTTTCTTGGTGAATGGGTCACCAACCTGAACTGCAGGCCTATCTTCTATCTCAGATTTGGTTGTGAGCTCTTCTGATGCGAAGGTCACACCGTGGATTCCGTCACGGCCTGTACGTCCTCCCATGAGGACGAAAATGTCACCGGGGTTTGGTGCCACTCCAAGGACTATCTCATCTTTGGGTACGAGTCCCACACAAACAACGTTCACAAGGGGGTTGGATTTGAAGTTATCATCGAACTCAACCTCTCCACCAACGGTTGGGATTCCAACCCTGTTACCATAATCTGATATTCCCTTAACAACGTGTTCAAAGAGGTAACGGGATTTCTGGTCTTCAAGGTATCCGAATCTGAGTGAATCCAATAATGCCACTGGTTTGGCTCCCATGGATATGATGTCCCTTATTATTCCACCGATACCTGTTCCTGCACCACCGTATGGTTCGATTGCAGATGGGTGGTTGTGGCTTTCCATTCCAATGACAAGTGCCAGTTCATCTGTAAGTTCAACTATTCCTGCATCATCTCCAGGGCCCAGGATAACATTTTCTCCCTCATTTGGGAACAACCTCAGTACTGGACGACTGCTCTTGTAGGAGCAGTGTTCTGAGAACATTATGTCCAGCATTCCATATTCAAGGGAGTTGGGTTCTCTTCCAAGTTCTTTTTTAACGTATTCCAATTCAGCATCTGTTAAAGCCATTTTATCACCTATAGCACAAATGGTTAAGATTCTTTAATGGTTATTACAACTTCGTGTTCTTCTATCTTCCATTCTTTCCTGTAACCTTCATCTGCAGCTTCAAATTTGAATTTATCTGCTCTTATTTCATTGGAAATGAATTCAAGGAAGTTATCTATGAGTGCCTGGAAATCAGGGCTGCATTCAACGTAAACCTCTATGTTGGCCTCAACATCAAGGTCCTGGTCCTTTCTCATGTCCTGAACCCTTCTTATGAGCTCACGTGACATTGCCTCAGAGAGAATTTCATCTGTAAGTTCCGTGTCAATGAAAACACTTCCACCATTAAATTCTGCACTTTCAATGTTCTCTGGAAGCTCAGTTTCAAACACCATGTCTTCAGGGGCAAGTTCGATTGTTTTGTCCTCAAGTTCCACCTTATAAACTCCTTCAGATTCCAGTTTTTGAGTTATAACTGCACCATCGGCTTCAGCAAGTTTTGTACGTACCTTAGGCACGTCTCCACGCAGCCTTGGACCCAGTGTTTTCATGTTGGGCTGTGCATGGATGGTCATGTTCTCAAATTCAGACAGAGACACGATGTTCTTGGCATTTGCCTGTTCCATTATAACTTCTCTGAGGGATTCAGCAGCTTTGAGAACTTTTTCATCCTCTGAAACAATTATAAGCTCACGAACTGGCCATCTGAGTTTATAACGTGCAACATCCCTTGCATGGGCAGCGGCTTCTATTATCTCCCTCACAACATCCATGTTGCTCTCCAATTCAAGATCTATAAGATCTTCGTTGAACTCCCAGTCCATCATGTGAACACTGAGGAAGGAATCATCGTCCACGCCACGAACAAGGTTCTGGTAGATATCCTCGGTTATGTGTGGGGCTATTGGTGCCATGGTCATTATTAAACGTTTCATGACGTTATAGAGGGTGTAATATGCTCCTAATTTGTCAGGGTCATCCTTCTCTATCCATGTACGTCCCCTTATGAGCCTAACGTACCATCTGCTCAGGTCTTCAAGTATGAAGTTGTTGATGGCCCTAGTTGCCTTGTGGAAGTGCAACTTCTCAATGGACTCTGAAACTGTTTTTGCAAGTGAGTTTGCCCTTGAGGTTATCCAAAGGTCTTCATCACGCAGTTTAACATCTTCCTCGGTGTACAGGGTTGGGTTGAAGTTGTCTATGGCCATGTAGGTTGTTGTGAAGACGTAAACATTCCACAGAATGTTGAACATCTTGTTAACATTTTTAACCTCATCCCAGTTGAATTTAAGGTCTTCCCACGGTTTGTTACCCCAGAGGAGGTAGAATCTCAGTACATCTGCTCCGTACTTCTCAACCACCTCATCGGGTTCAACAACGTTTCCAAGGGATTTACTCATCTTCTTACCCTCTTCATCTAGGGTGAATCCATGCATGAGAACCTTTTTGTAGGGTACAGTGTCAAAGGATATGACACCACAGCCTAACTGGGAATAAAACCATCCACGTGTCTGGTCATGGCCTTCGGTTATGAAGTCGTAGGGGAACCATTCCCCTAACTGTTCCTTCTCCTGTGGGTAATAGAGGGAAGCCCATCCTGCAACTCCAGAGTCGATCCAGACATCCAGAACATCGGGGGTTCGTTTCATATCCCCACCACAGCTGCACTTGATGGTTATCTCATCCACATGGGGTCTGTGTATGAAGTCTCCATTGAGCTCTCCATCAACTGCACGTTCCTTGAGTTCTTCCAAAGAACCAACAACCGTTATTTCACCACAGTCCTGACACACCCATATTGGTATTGGTATTCCCCAGTACCTCTGTCTGGATATTGTCCAGTCACGTGCATTCTCAACCCAGTTACGGAAACGGCTTTCACCTGCCCAGGATGGAACCCATTCAACCTTGTCGAGTTCACTGAGCATTTTGTCCTTGATGTCGGTTACCTTCAAAAACCACTGTTTGGTTGCAAGGTAGATGATAGGACTTTTACACCTCCAGCAGAAACCGTAACGGTGGTCTATTATTCCTTCACGGAATAGAAGACCGTGCTCCTGAAGGTCCGCTATGATGTTTTTATCTGCGGACTTCACGAACTGACCCACGTACTTACCAGCCTCTTCCATGAAGAGTCCTGCTTCATCCACTGGACAGAATATTGGTAAACCATACTTCTTACCTATTTCAAAGTCGTCAGGACCGTGTCCAGGAGCTGTGTGAACACATCCAGTTCCCTCTGTGAGGGTCACATGGTCGCCTGGAAGTATAATGTGTTTGAAGTCCCTCTGAACAGGTATCTCATCTGTTAAGGGATGGTTGTATGGGGTGTTCTCAAGTTCCGATCCCTTGACCACCTTCATGATCTCGTGGTCATCATCCTGGAAAACTGATTCCACAAGGGCCTCTGCCATTATGTAAACCTCATCTCCACGCTTCACATAGGCGTAGTCGAAGTCAGGATGGACACAGACAGCCATGTTTGCAGGAAGGGTCCATGGCGTGGTTGTCCAGACCAGAACGTAAACAGTGTAATCGTCACTTTCCTGCTGGCTCAGTGGGAACTTCACGTAGATGGAAGGGTCTTCCTTGTTATCGTAATCTATCTCAGCCATTGCAAGGGCGGTTTCACAGTGCGGACACCATGTTATCACACGTTTGTCCCGCACGAGGAGGTCCTTTTCATGGGCCCGTTTCAGGGTCCACCAGCATGACTCCATGTACCTGTTATCGTAGGTAACGTAGGGTTTGTCCCAGTCCATCCATATGCCAAGGAGCTTGAACTGATCGGTCATGAGGGCCTTGTTTTCTACTGCAAATTCCTTGCATTTATTCACAAAGTTTTCGATACCTATGCGTTCTTCTATTTCCTTCTTGCTTTTTAAGCCAAGGATCCCCTCGACCTTGTGCTCGATTGGAAGTCCGTGGGTGTCCCATCCAGCCTGCCTCCTGATACTGAATCCAGACATGCTCTTGTATCTGAGATAAGAATCCTTAATTATCTTGTTCCATGCAGTTCCAAGATGTATACGTCCACTACAGTATGGTGGACCGTCTAAAAATGAGTATTTGGGCCTTTCTTCCCTCATTCTATTGGTTTCTCTGTAAACATCTCCCTGGTCCCAGAACTTCTGAACCTTCTCCTCGATGTTCTTTGATTTGTATGACCGTTGAGCCTCCTCTATTGGCATTTACATTCTCCTGTGATTTTTATGATTTTTCAGTTATTATGAATACACAACTAAGGTTTGTTGCTGGTATATAAAATAGTTAATAGTCAAACTCAATTGGATGGTGTTGATATGGATATCACGGTTGGTACCATTTAAGAAAATTTTAAAAATAAAAATTTAGTCTATTAATTATTTATAGATAATTTTAAGTTTAATTATAATTTTAATTTTAAAATAAACTCAAATTATTACTTATTATAATTTTTAAAGGTTTTTAATATCAAATGAAATTAAAAGATATCTTCCTTCATAATGACCATTACAATGAAAAATTGGTAGTTAGGGTTTCTACCTAAAAATCAGCCACAAGTCTCCATTGTTTCATATTTTTAGAAGGTTCTGAGTTCGCCTTTAACCATCATCTCAGTTATCTTACCGATATCCTCAAGCCAGGAGTCCATAACTCCCTCAACATTTTTGTTAACGGATTCCATGCTGTAACCGTCTTTAAGGATTATCTGGGCGCTTGCAGCTTTTGGATGGTCGATTGGCTTACCTATCTGGCTTAGGATCATTATGTGAACCTGTTGAACTCCTTCAACTTCCTTGACAATGTCTTCTGCCATCCTGTTTGAAAGGAGGTTGTATATCTTACCAACGTGGTTCAATGGGTTTTTACCGGAGGTTGCCTCCATTGACATTGGCCTGTTGGGTGTTATAAGGCCGTTTGCCCTGTTTCCCCTTCCAACGGATCCGTCGTCTCCCATTTCTGCAGAGGTTCCTGTTACTGTGAGGTAGTATCCTTCCTCTGAGGCGCATGAATGGTTGTCACCGGTGTTTATGAAGGTCTGAACTTCCCTTTCAGTGTTTTTAACTGCAAGATCGTTTATTATATCGTTGAGTTCCTCTTTAACGCTGATGTAGGTGTCCCTGCCGTCAACGTATTTGGATACCATTGCGCATGCAACTGTAAGGGTTATCTTATCCTTCTCCCTGAGACCCATGACCTTTATGTCCTCTCCAACATGAGGGTACTTCTTCTTGAAGTCTTTGGAGTTTAAAAGTTCCTCTGTCTTCATAACGATGTTTTCAGTTTCAGAGAATGGTGCGTAACCCACACCGAAGGATGTGTCATTTGATGCAGGCATTCCATCCCTTTTGAACACATCAACCAGGTCTCCTGAACCATGGCCGATCTTGCACTCCACAACGGTGGATGTTTCAACATCAAGGTTTATTATGTTCTCTTTCAAGTATTCCTTGGCTGCAGTTATTGCGATCCTGTCGATACCTATTTTCTGTCCCTCATACTCTGGAACTCCCCTTCCTGTTAGGAGGATTTCTATTGGCTTGATTATTTCCCCGCCGCCGAATTTAGGGTACGATTCACCTGCTGTGATCTGAACCTCGTCGGTGTTGTGGTGGAGTATACCTCCAAATTTGTCCATGTACTCGTTGCACAGGGCTCTGCTGACAGATTCTGCGATTCCGTCGCTTATACTGTCAGGGTGGCCTATTCCTTTTCTTTCTACTATTTCTACGTCCTGTTCTTCGATTGGTTTCTGGATGAGCTCTTTAACTATGATGTTCCTCATGAAATCAGCCTCCAACACTTTTTAAATGATCAAGTTAAAAGTATTTTCTATGAAATATGTCCTTATAGTAAATAAAAGTAGGGGAACCCAAGTTGGTTATGCAGATGTTGCAGCGACTTTCATGTCCAGGTTCATGGGGCTCATGTTCCGGAAGGAACTCCCAAGGGGTTTGATACTGAAACTTCCAAACACCAGAAGCAGAAGGGGCTCAGCCATCCACATGTTCTTCATGAGAATGCCCCTGGACATAGTGTTTGCAGACTCCAACATGAGGGTTGTTGACACGGTTTCCATAGATCCCTGGAAGACCTACACTCCCAGAGCAGCTGCTCAGTACGTTATAGAACTTGAAAAGGGAACCATTGCTGCATCAGAGACTCAAATTGGGGATGAGCTCGATTTCACATGTGAGCATGCTTGAAATGATTTTTAGGAACTAAAATAATCATGGTGATTTAAACTTATCTTTAAACTATATCCGAACTCATTCCAACCCATTCCAAATCCTTTAAAGCCCACGGAGGTAAGAATATGGATGTGAAAATAGTTGATTATGGAGTTTCCATGCCCTCGCAAAGGTACTACGTGACCTACAGGGTCACAGGACTCGATCATGAAACCCGAAAAAAGCTTGAAGATAGTGTTGAAGGAGAGACCACTTCAGAAAACAATGATTTAATCATAAAAATTTATTTTGAGGAGAAATACTATCCTCTTGGAAGTCAGGAGGCTCAGTACAAACTTGAAGACTTCATAGCACGTGAAGAGATTGAGATGACAGCTTACCTTATAGGCCTTCTTGAGGATTGAGGTCGCGCCTTCATTCCAAAATTTGGATCATGCAAGATCATCAAATCCTCAATAAATGAAAACATTCATAAACTAGATGCTGATCCATAAACATAAAGTTACATGGAGTGACATGTTAAGGATCAGTCATATATCATGGTTTAAAACCTCTAAAAATTAAAATTTAAATTAAACTACTAAGATTATTCAAATTATATAAACTCCTTTAAATACGTATAAATCCGAGTTAATACCCATTTTTTAAAGATTCATTTAGTGAGAAACCAATGAAAGAGATTCATTCGAAGGATCCAAAGGCCCTGATTCTGAGGCAGAAGATGCAGTTTGCAATGTCTGGATTCCGGGATAGAATGGGATTTCATGACTTCGATCCCAAGGACTTTGAAGTGGTGCCTGTTAGGGTGACCATACCTGAATTAGACCCTGTTTTTAACGATTACCGCATAGTTCACATAAGCGACATTCACATGGGGCAGTGGATATCCTCCAAACGTATAAAAGGTGTTGTGAACCTTGTGAACCAGCAAAAACCAGACCTCATAGTCATAACTGGAGACTCTGTTTCTTATCTGGCTGATGAACCTGTTCTTGACATGTTGAGATCCCTTGAAGGCCTGAAACCCCGCGATGCAACGGTTTCTGTCCTGGGAAATCATGACCACTGGATGGGGGCAGCGAAGATCCGTAAGATAATGTATGAGAGTGGGATAGTGGATCTGGACAATGATGTCTACACCTTGAAACGTGGGGATGCATCCCTGCACATTGCAGGGGTTGACAGCGTCACACTGAACCAGCACGACCTTGGGCAGGTCCTCCATAGAATGCCAGAGGAGGGTCCTGCAATACTCCTTGCCCACGAGCCAGACTTTGCAGACACAAGCGCAGCCACAGGAAGGTTTAGCCTTCAGCTTTCAGGACACTCCCATGGGGGCCAGGTTGTTATACCCGGATTTGGAACTCCATTTCGAGGTTCCAACTTCAAGAAGTATCCCCTTGGAATGTACCGCGTTGGAGACATGCTCCAGTACACCAACAGGGGTCTTGGAACCAACGTTTTCTGGTTCAGGATCAACTGTCCCCCTGAAATAACTGTTTTGAAGCTTCATAATTAACTTTAACCCAAAACTCAAGGAACTAAAACTTAATCATTTTTAAAAACCAACGGATCTAAATTTGAATCAACCATTAAAAACTATTAATAGGTCGAACTTACCTTAATTAAATCAGTAATTCACATGAAATTTTATTTAATTTAATTAAAATAAAAAAGACACGTAAAAAATAGTCTCGAACTTTTAAGCAGACTTCTAAAGTCTCAGTTTCAATATTGGGGTTTGAAATGAATAAAAGTAGAAGTACGTACATCATGTGGACTGGACGTACCATAGCCCTTTGGGTCAGTGAGATCGTTGGTTTCATGGCAATGGCTGCTGTGCTACCTGGATTTCGAGTGGATGGATGGGAATCTGCAGCAGTAGCAGTAACATTCATAGGCCTTTTAAATGCACTTCTATGGCCCCTTTTATCATATTACACCTTGAGATTTCTTGTTTTCACCTTCGGTGTTGGAGCTCTTCTTCTCAATGGATTCATGATATGGATTGCAAGCCAGTTCGTTCCAGGACTCAGCATATCTGGAGGAGCCCTGCTCATTGTACCCCTTGGAATTGCAGCCATAAACACTCTGGTCTCAGCAGCCATAACCATTGATGATGAGGCATCATATTACAGAACTGTTCTCAGGCGTGATCTCAAACGCAGGGCTAAAAGTATTGATAAAAATAAACCTGGATTTATATTCCTTGAAATCGATGGACTTGCAGCTTCAACCCTTAAAAAGGCAATAAACAATGGTTATATGCCAACTCTCAAGAAATGGCTTGAAGATGGAACCCACAGGATCAAGGAATGGGAAACTGATCTCTCAAGTCAGACAGGAGCTTCACAGGCAGGAATACTCCACGGCAACAACAAAGACATTCCTGCATTCCGATGGGTTGAAAAAGAAAACAAAAACAAGTTAAGGGTTTCCACAGGACTTTTTGATGCACCCCTCATTGAAAAAAGGGCTTCAAATGGGAATGGCCTTCTCTCAACCAACGGTGCCAGCAGATCCAACCTGTTCTCAGGGGATGCCATCAACACTATATTCACCTACAGCAAGATCAGCAACCTTGGACAGTTCTACACAAGGGCATGGTACTTCTTCTACTCAAATCCCTATAACTTCACACGCACACTCATCCTCAGCTTATGGGACATGTTAATGGAGCTGGGATCACGCATCAGGCAAAGGATAAAACATATAAACCCACGTTTGAAACGCAGTTTCATCTATTTTCCTATACGTGCAACTGCCAACGTATTTCTGAGGGAGGTAACCACATACACCCTCCTTGGGGACATGCTGACTGGGAAGGTGGATGCGGCCTACGCAACCTACGTTGGATACGATGAAATAGCACATCATTCTGGTGTTGAGGACTACGATGCATTTTATGCCCTTAAAAAAATCGACAAACAATTTCAACGCCTTGAAAATGCTAAAAAAACAGCTTTAAGGCCTTACCATCTGGTTGTGCTTTCGGATCATGGTCAGAGCAACGGGGCCACCTTCAAGCAGCGTTACAAGATGACGCTGGAGGATCTTGTGAGGAAACTACTTCCAGAGGATATAAAGATCCACAGTGACCTTTACACCAACGTTGACCACTTCAGCCAGGCAGTTAGATACCCAATAACTGAGGGTAAGGACTTCATAAACCAGAAAACAGCCAACACAGTTGAAAGTGGTAGGAAGGTTGGAAGGAGTGTCATGGCATCCTTCACCGAAAACCAGTTCGTGAAAAGAACCTTCAAATCGCTTGACATGCCAGATATGCCCTATAAAAAGTTTTACAAGGGTCATGAAGATACTTACGTGTCTCCAGAGGAAGCTCAGACAGTGGTTCTGGCCTCGGGAAACCTTGGACTCATATACTTCAATGAATGGAGTGATAGAATGACCTACGAAGAGCTAAACCATACCTTTCCAAACCTCATACCGGGTTTGATACAGCACAAAGGCATAGGATTCATAATGGTGCATTCAGAAGAGCATGGAACCGTTGTGATGGGCTCTAGAGGGACATATTACCTTGAAACTGACACATTTGAGGGTGAAAACCCCATTGCTAGCTTCGGTAAGAATGCAGCCCACCATCTCAAGCGAACAGACAGCTTCAAATACGTACCCGATATTCTCGTAAACAGTTTCTACAATCCAGAAACCAGAGAAGTTGCAGCATTTGAGGAGTTGATAGGCAGCCACGGAGGCATGGGGGGTAACCAGTCAAAACCTTTTATAATGCACCCTTCTGAGTGGAAAATCGATGAAGAAGAGATAGTGGGTGCTGAAAATGTTTATAAAACATTGAAAACTCATATTCGGGATGCGTGGGACAATTATGGAACTAACGAAGTTGAAGAAAGAGGAATTAAACACTAAAATCATAGATATGTAACTTTTCAGTCTGTCGAAACTTCAATCCATACTCAACTCGAGGATACTTTCACATAAATGCTCCTCTTAAGACAAATTCAATTCATGAAGCACTATGAAAAACTTAAAATAGAAAAAAATAGGGATTCAATAGTATGTACAAAAAAACACTCCTCTTATACCTCTTTGCAGTGATTCTCCTAATCTTAGGGTTTTACAGTCTATTCTACCTTAAGGACACTTTTTCAGGAGTTTTATGGTCAGTTTTTGGAATAATATTCCTTATAATAGGTTACGGAAAACTGCAGCGTTGATATTGGAATATAATGCATTCCTCCCCTATTTTTTAATTTAACCTCATTTTTAATCTAATTTTGCCCGTTTTTTGATCTCATCAATCGCCATACCAGAAACCTTTCTGACCAATGGATTTTCATCCTCAAGGGTTTTATTCAGACCTTCGAGGGCAGTTTCATCCCCTACCAAGTAGAGTCCAAGGGCTCCTGCGTACCTCACACTCGCCTTCTCATCACCCAAAACGTTTATGAGGGGTTTTAATGCACGTTCATCATCGAAAAGTGCCAGTGCAAGGGCTGCAGCCTCACGAACATGCCAATCTTCATCCTCAAGGGCTTTTATCAGTGGTTCAACAGCTCTAGGATCCCCAACCTCTGCAAGAAGTTCTGCAGCATCTTCCCTTACAGCCCAATCTTTATTTTCAAGTTCTTCCACAAGAAAACCTATTCTCTTATGCTCTTCAGACACAACAACACCCCACTAAATTGAAAAGCTCAATTTATGCATGTTATTTTATATGTTGCTGCAACTTCATAATAATTTTCATCCAAGTTTTCATCCTGAGAAATGAAGTTTTTAAGAAGAATTAGAAATGAAGCAGGACCTCATAAAACCATTTTCTTGTAAAAAAAGTTCTTTTAAGTGTTATTACCATTTAACTAAAATATTTAACTAAAATTTAAGTAAAAACTATTTAAAAATTTTAAATGAACAAATAAATGTAGATTTAGAAGGATTAAAGCGTCATGAAAGGATATAATCTGAAATGATTAAAACATCCCCGAAATCTCATCCGGATGTCCGAAAACATCCACCCCATTGAAATCGTAGAGTTTGTGGGTGTTCTCTATGTCTATGTCCCTCATGTGGATGGTTATCCTTTTTCCACCTGTCACCGCACCGTAGGGGCAGGCTATCTGACAGGCTCCACAACCTATGCATTTGAGGAGGTCTATCTCAACCCCAGGATTTATTGCGTCTTCAGGGCATGCAGCTGCAGCCTGACATGGCTGGCAGTTCTGACAGTCTGCAAGTTCGAGTTTGGATGGTAGAACCGTTTCAACATCGCCTGATTCAAGGTCAACAGGAATTATGCAGGTTTTAACACCACCTTTACCTGCCTGTGCCACGGCGTTGGTTATGAGAGTATCTGCTATCCCATTAACTATTTTACCAATTGTGTTGGATGTTGTTGGTGAAACAACTAGCAGATCGTACTTTCCAAGTGAAAAACGTCCTGTCATGGGGAAGCTGAACCTCTGATCATCCTCACGAACGAGCTCCCTGTAGTAACCTCCGGTTATGCTTTTAACCTTGTTGAACAGGCCGTACATTTTAAGAACTTCCTCTCCAGCTCCTGAAAGCAGTACAGTGACTTCATGTTCCCTGGAAAGTTCGTAAAGTATGTTCACACTTTCTTCAAGCAAATGACCTGCACCTGTTATTCCCCACGCTATTTTCATCCTTCATTGGCTCCTAATTTATTTTTAGTTGGTTCTGTTTGTCTTGAAAAAATTAAATAAAAAAAATTAGTTCATGAAAAAAATTTAAAAAAGGTTTTTTCACTCCAAAATATTTGAAGTAATGATTTTCAGATGGCCACGTTTTTTTAGAAGTCTATGTACTCGTAGGCTTTGTCTTCTCTGAATGCGTAGTGTACAGTGTTGTACTGGCTTATGAACTCTGCAACTTCCTCTTTAACGTTTTTACCATCTATTGCAACCTGTTTTATGAACTCTGCAACTTCGCTCATGTGGGATTCCTTCAATCCACGTCTGGTTATTTCCTGGGTTCCTATACGGATACCTGATGGGTCGTCTGATTTGTTCACATCGTCCCATGGGAACAGGTTCTTGTTGAGGATTATGTTGTTTGCCTCAAAGTCCTTTGCAAGTTTTGCAGCGTGTCCAAGGTTTGAAACGTCCATTGCAAGCTGATGTGATTCTGTGAATCCAAGATCCTCACACAGAACGTTGAAACCGAGTTCGTAAAGGCTTCCTGCCAGTGCCTTGGCGTTCTTTATGGTCTGCTCTGCGTATGCGTTACCGAATTCAAGCATTTCAGCTGTTGCTATACCCAGTGCTGCCAGGTGGTGGAGGTGGTGGTTGCTCACAACTCCTGGGAAGACTGCGTCATCGATTTTATGTGCCAGTTCCTCTTTGCAGAGTATTATACCTCCCTGTGGGCCTGGGAATGTTTTGTGGGTACTTCCTGCCATTATGTCTGCACCTTCCTTTAATGGGTCCTGGAAGCATCCTCCTGCTATTAATCCGAGAACGTGTGCACCGTCGTACATTATCTTGGCGCCGACTTCATCTGCTGCTTCCCTTGCTTCCTCGACTGGATGTGGGAAGAGGAACAGGCTGCCGCCGAATAGAACCAGTTTTGGTTTTTTCTCAATGATCTCCTTTTTAAGGGCGTCAGGGTCTATGTTCATTTTGGTTTCATCGAAGGGATGTGGTGTAACTTTTAAACCCCTTACACCTGCAGCGCTGACGTTGGCATGGCTTATGTGGCCTCCTACAGGGACTTCAAGTGCCATCATCCTGTCGCCATGGTTTGTGAGAGCGAAGAATGCTGCTAAATTTGCAACAACACCTGAAACAGGCTGTACGTTTGCGTGTTCTGCCTTGAATATTTTCTTTGACAGATCCACCGTGATGTCCTCGATCTCGTCGATGTACTTGCAGCCCTCGTAGAGTCTGCTGCCGGAGGTACCTTCTGCATACCTGTGGGAGAGGTCTGAAGCAAGGGCTTCCCTCACACTTATGCTGGTTATGTTCTCACTTGCTATAAGATTTATACTATTTTCCATCCATTTATGATGCTCTTTTGTAATATCTTTTATTTTAAGAGCGTATTCTTCGTTTTTAGACATTATTCTCCTCCAAATAAAAGGTTAATTTGATGAGTGGAATATCCTGAGGATACCATTGATCTATTGTATAAAATGCCATGAATATAAAGATTTTCAAAAAGGGGAAGGAGAAGGTTTGGTTCTTTAATAAGGAATACCCACTATTTTAATATTGTAACTGTAAAATTGAACGATATTACATATTTTTATTAAAACAATCTTTAAAAGTCTTTAAATTTAATAAAATCAGTTTTAATTCTTATTCAATGATTTTATAACTCGAAAAATGTGATTAGAAAATGGTGAGCGATCTGATGATGAAATAACTACTTAGAATAGGTAATCTGAATATATGAAATTAAAGTTTCAAAATCAATAAAATAGAAAAATAAAGGATTGAAGAAGTTTTTAAACTTCTCCTGGTTTCAGCAAGTCTATTTTGCTGGTTCGTTCATTGCAGCTTCAATCTGAGCCATGATCTGCTCGGTCTTGAAGTGCTGCTGGTCTAATGCTCCAGATGGACATGCTCCAACACATGTTCCGCATCCTTTACATAGAGCAACGTTTATCTGAGCTTTTCCATCGACCCTTTCAACTGCACCGAATGGACAGAGCTCTATACAAACTTCGCATCCACCGCAGACATCATCATCCACAACTGCAACGATAGGTTCGATTTCCACTTCACCTTTAACCATAGGGATTGCTGCTCTTGCTGCTGCACCTGATGCCTGTGCAACTGCGTCAGGAATATCCTTTGGTCCCTGTGCAACACCTGCAAGGTATACACCATCGGTTAATGTGTCAACAGGCCTGAGTTTTGGGTGAGCTTCCATGTAGAACCCGTCAGCACTCTTGGAAATACCGAGTGTCTGTCTTAGAGGTTCTGAACCGGCTGGTGGCTGTAGACCCACGGATAGAACTACCATGTCGTAGTCGTACTCTGTAACTTTTCCAAGTAAGCTGTCCTCTGCCCTGACGGTGAGTGTTTCATCTGGGTTTTCGAGTATGCTTGCTGGCCTACCCCTAACGAATTTGATTCCGTATTTTTCCTGTGAGGTCTTGTAGAACTCTTCGAATCCTTTACCGAATGCCCTTATATCCATGTAGTAAATGGTGACTTCAGTGTCAGGTTCGTGGTCAATGATGAGCTGTGCGTTTTTCATTGCGTACATACAGCAAACCCTGGAACAGTAATGTTTGCCGATCTGTTCGTCCCTTGAACCAACGCACTGGATGAATGCAACGCTTTTTGGGTTTTCACCGTTGGATGGTTTGACAACGTGACCCATGGTTGGTCCTGATGCGTTTATGTATCTCTCAAGTTCAAGACCTGTGATAACGTTTTTAGCATCACCGTAGAGGTACTCTTTCTTCTCTGTTGGGTCGTATGGGTCGTAACCTGTTGCGGCTATGATGGTACCAACTTCGAGTTCGATGGTTTCTGGTTCCTGGTCGTGTTTGATTGCTCCCTTTTCACATGCGGTGTCACAGAGGTGGCATTCGATACAGTAATCCTTGTCTATGGTTGCGCATAGTGGAACTGCCTGTGGGAATGGGATGTATGCTGCTTTGACCATACCTACTCCTTCGTCGAAGTAGTTTGGTATTTCTATAGGGCACACTTCAGAACAGGTTCCGCATCCTGTACAGATGTCTTCGTCTATGTACCTTGGTTTTTTCTCTACTTTGACTTTGAAGTTACCTATGTAACCGTCAACTTCTTTAACCTCTGCGTAGGAGATGAGTTCAATGTTTTCATGTTTACCTGCGTCCACCATTTTAGGTGCGAGGATACACATGGAACAGTCGAGTGTTGGGAATGTTTTGTCCAGCTGAGCCATTCTTCCACCGATGGTTGGGTTTTTCTCAACCAGGTAGGTTTTGAATCCCATGTCAGCGAGGTCAAGTGCAGACTGGATACCTGCAACTCCTCCACCTATGACCATTGCCTTGTCAGTCACAGCCACTTTGGATGCTTCCAATGGTTCGAGTAGCCTTGCTTTTGCAGCGGCCATTCTTACCAGGTCTTTTGCCTTTTCAGTTGCTGCTTCTGGTTCGTGCATGTGAACCCAGGAGTCGTGTTCCCTGAGGTTTGCGAATTCGAAAAGGAACTGGTTTAATCCTGCTTCCCTGACAGCTCTCCTGAATGTTGGCTCGTGAAGCCTTGGTGAGCATGCTGCAACTACGATCCTGTTTATACCAAGTTCTTTGATGTCCTTCTGGATCATTTCCTGACCTGGATCTGAACACATGTACTTGTATTCCTTAGATACAACAACGTTTGGAAGGGTTGCTGCATAATCTTTTACCGCTTCGATGTCAACGACGCCGCCGATGTTCACTCCGCAGTGGCATACGTATATTCCAAGCTTTGGTTCTTCGATTGTTTCTTGTTTTTTCTCTTCTGCCAATTAAATCACCTATTCCGTAAATATGTGATAACTATTATTTTATGCTCTACTCTATCACCCCGATAAATAAAGCTTTCTATTTATTTTTTTATACAAAGTTTATATAGGAGAACATTCTCTGCAGATTCAAAAGATTTTGAAACAGTATTTCAATAAAATAAATTTTATAAGTACTTATATTTTAATATAAGCTTAAAATAAACCTTAAAATTATAAAAATAATTAGTAACCATATTAAAATGACTATAAATCCAATATACCAAATTTTGATTGTTGCCATTGAATTTAAGTCTTGCTTCTTCTTCATGTTCCTTTAAAATCTCTTTTGGGATCATCCTGTGAAGCAGGGGAATACCAACTGTTACAAGAATAAAATCATCTAAATAACCTAGAACTGGTATGAAATCTGGTATAAGATCGATTGGGCTTAAAATGTAACCTAAAAAAAGTATTATAAGGATTTTAATGCACCATGGTACTCTTGGATCCTTGTAAGAAAGATAAGGGGCATAGGTTTCATATTCAAGTTTTTTAAAACCTTTTTTACAATTTTTAACCATAAATATGTCCATTTTAAACTTCCAGACCTTTTTTTATTTTCTGATGGGGATTAGATGTCTTAGAAAATTAACATGAGCACGGGTAATGTTACCATGCTCAGTACAGTGCTCAGGAATATACATGCACTTGCAGCTTTCACATCAAGGTTGTATGTGATTGCAAGAACAAGGGCAAGCATTGCAGTTGGCATCCCTGCCTCAACAATGGTCACTGTACCGTTCAATCCACCCAGACCCAGAGCACTGACAAGTAAAAATGCCAACAATGGCGCCAATATGAGTTTGATCCCTGAAACTGCAATGGCTTCTTCAATGTAATTCTTCAAACTACTCACATCAAGTGAAAGACCCAGGGATATCATTATCAGTGGAATGGTTGCACCACTCAAATATTTGAGGATCGATGGGGCCATGGAGCCAATGTTAAGGTGCATTAGATTCACACCTACTCCCAAGACTATGCCCCAAACAGGTGGGAATAAGAGGGCTCTTTTTGCTATTTCAGAGTACTTACCTCCAAAGAGCAGGAGGAAGATAATTCCAAAGCATATGAATATGATTGTGGAACCTGCATCGTAAAATATTGCCCTTACAAGTCCTGCAGTACCAAAAACTCCAAGAACAACAGGGTAACCCAGAAATCCTGAGTTGAACATTGTTGACGTTACAGTAACGCTCCAGCGAGTTTTTTTAGGATAGCCTCTGATCCTTGAGAAGACGTATCCAATCAGACCCCCTGCAGCACCTATAGATATGCAGAGACCCGTTATCTCTGCAAGGCTCCCTATATCAGAAAGGTCTGCAGTGTACATGGCCATGAATATCAGTGAGGGAAGGGCTATATTGATAACAACTTTGTTTAAGGTAATGGAATCTTCAGGTTTTAAAAGTCCAATGCGTTTTGCTGCATAACCTATGATCACGAGAATTATGATGGAAATTATGGTTTCTAACGAGTTCATTTTATCATCATTCAATTAAAAAACAGTTTTAAAAACGGTTTAGTTCTAATTTCAACAGAGATTTTATTGGTTAACTCAAGTAATAAATCTATAGTTCGATCATTGTTCAGGAGCATTCAGAATTAAACTTCAAATTAACCAGAATAATGAATAATCATCAACAGTAGATCGTTAAATTACTATTTAAAGATGAATACATGAATTTGATAAAAAAAGAATAGATAAAAAAGAATAAGTGAGTTGGAGGTTCAATCAACAACTCCCTCGGTAACGATTTTAAACACAGATTCTCCCTCAGGAAGGTGGGGACTGTCAACAAGCCTTGCAATTCTTTTACCTGCAAGTCCTTTTTTGAGCCAGATCCTGTAGGTTGCTGCGTGTCCAAGTACGTGTCCTCCAATAGCCTTTGTAGGACTTCCAAAGAAAGCGTCGGGTTTGGACTGAACCTGGTTCGTTACAAAAACAGCCACGTTGTAGGTGTTAGCAATTGTTTGCAGTGTATGGAGGTGTTGGTTCAACTTCTGCTGTCTCGTTGCAAGTGATTCCCTTCCAACATATTCCGCACGGAAATGGGATGTAAGTGAGTCAACAATAACTATTTTGATGTTCGTTCCCCTCTGGATCAGCTCGTTGACCTTATCAGCCATGAGTATCTGGTGGCTGGAGTTGAATGCCCTTGCAATGTGGATGTTCTGCAGAACCTCTTCCATATCCAGTTCAAATCCCTCTGCAATCTGTTTGATCCTTTCGGGTCTGAATGTGTTTTCAGTGTCTATGAAGACACATTCTCCAGATAGACCTCCCTTTTCTGGGGGTAATTGACATGTGACCGCCAGTTCGTGGGATATCTGGCTTTTACCGGAACCGAACTCTCCGAATACTTCTGTTATGGATTGGGTCTCTATTCCCCCACCTATGAGTTCGTCCAGACCAGTACTTCCAGTTGTTATACGTCCAACATCCTTCCTCCTTTCCATAACATCCAGAGCAGTCTCAAAATCTATCTGTTCAGATTTTCTTGCAGCTTCTATGACCTTCTCTGCAACACCCTCACCAATTTCAGCTTTAACACTTAATTCCTTTGCTGTTGCTGTTGCTAGCCTCATCATATCTGCAAAACCAGCATCTCTCAGTTTCTGGGCAGTTTTCTCCCCAACATTTGGTAAATCTTCCAATTCGACCATTTCAATCTCCTTTTGAACTTTTTAAATTATTAAATTCTTTTGATGGGTTTTTAATAAGGTTTTTAAATAATATTCAAGTTTTAAATCTAATTCTATTGGATAATAATATTTTTTTTAATGGATTAAATCTTTAAAGAAACTACTTTCTTTGCGTTGAGCCTTATTTCTTCGTTGTATTCATCGTAACTTGCATCTGCAATTATGGTTATTTCCTGACCTACCATATCTGCGACTTTGTCCTCAAGGGAACCTTCATCTCCAGTTTTTGCTATAACATCTCTGACTTCGTCAGTGGTCATTCCAATGAACTCTTCAGCTGCTTTCCTGAAGAAGGTGGCCCTCATGGGTCCTGTTTCATCTTCCATGACACAGGATATTATCATGAGGTAGTTGGGTTCGTCTATTTCTTCTCCACATATGTCGCAGATGTATGCGTTTTCAGAGAAATTGACTCTTTTATTACAGTTTGGACACATCTCATAGAGTATTTTGTTTCCATAGGCTTCTACAATCTGTCCAGTTACCTTGATATTTCTGTCTTCCTCTTCAACATCTTCGATCTTTCTGTTTTTATAGATCATGTCCTGAATTTCATCTAAAGAGGGCAACTTTCCAGTTTCATCTTCTTTAGGTTTTGTAACAACAGTGTTTCTGCTTATACTGATTTCTATATTGCCGTCTCTGTAGTTAACCCTTGGATTTTCGATTTTGATTGTGTCGCCAGCGTTCATTGGCAGGTTTGCTTTCTCATCCCAGAATGATGCTCTAACAGTTCCGGTGCCATCGGCTATTTCAACGGTTCGAACTATTCCCTGGGTTCCGTCACTCCTCTGGAACTGGTTTGGATCGTAAACATTTAGTATCCTTCCAAATAACCTTATATTCTGATCTCCTTCCTCTAATTCATCTACATGTTTAGTTTTGTAGATCTTTTCCTCTATTTCACTTAAAGAGGGGAGATTTTTGGTTTCTTCTTCATCTGGTTCCAGTAACCTGGAAGTTCTTCCAACGCTGAGTTCCATGTTGTAATTTCCAAATCTGGTCCTGGCATTTTCGATCTTCACGGCATCACCAGGGTTTAAAGATTTTTCAGCCTTTTCATCCCAGAAGGAGGTTCTCACAACACCGGTAGCATCTCCTATCTCAACGGTTCGAACGGTTCCATTTGTTCCGTCCGTTCTCTGGAATTCACTGGGGTCCTGGACGCTGATGATCCTTCCGATTATGTCAACTTCGTCTCCCTCATCATCCATTTCGTTTAAAATGGATATTTCAACTGGTTTAATATAGTCTCCACATTTTTGGAGGTTTTCCCTAAGTTTATCATCTATTTCAGGATCTTCATCGATCTTAGTGTTCCAGTTGGTGTTTATTCTGTAATCTGTACCTGAATATTCATCAAATTCGATGTTCCCGCCGGTTATCTTGATTATGGATCCCTTTTCAAGTTTCATATCTGCGTCATCGTTCCAGAGGGTGACCTTGATGCTTCCTGTTTCGTCCTGTATTTCAATGGATTTAACCTGACCTTTGCTCCCGTCATTTCTTTCAAAGGTTATTTTGTCGTAATTTTTACACACAACCCCTATCACGGTAACGTTCTTCATCTCATGGGCATCCCCTATTTTAAGGATATCCTCATCGTACTCCGGAACATCAAATTCTCCTTTGATTATTCTTCCACGCCAGGAATGAGTTAATGAAACTTCTCCATTTCGCACACGGCTTTGAGCTCCAAGTACTTTGATGGAATCTCCTTCCTTGAGTTTGAGATCTTCAACGATACCAACATCGTTGTTCCATAGTGTAAGTTGCATCTGCCCTGTTTTGTCCTGTATTTCAAGGGACATTACCTTTCCTTCATTTCCATTTCTGTCAAAGGTTCTGACCCTGGGGATGCGAATGATCCTGGCTACAACGTTAACAGTACTTTCACCCTTTACATCCGCCAGGTTAGTTAGCTTTTCCTCGTACTTTGGAAGTTCTTCAAAATTTCCCTCTGTAATTTTTTCAAGCTTAGAATCTCTGCTTGTTTGTATCTCATTGTTTTGATTTCGGAAACCCTGTTTAACTTCTACACGGTTTAACTTCACAACGTCTCCTTCATGAACTTCATCGAGAAATTTAACATTTTCAGTCCAGAGAGTTACCCTTATTTGCCCTGTTTCATCGGCTATGATCATATTTGCGAGTTTTCCATGATTTCCCTTTCTATTTGTGAATTTTTTAACATTCGACACGCTTATTATGCGTCCAATGACACAGACATTATCGTGTCCTGCAGTAAGTTGGGATATCTTTTGAGGCTCATTGCCTTCAGATAATGCTTCGTTCTTTTCGTCTATGTATTCACCAGTTATTGTTCTGGCTATGTCGAGGTCACTCATGAAACTTACATCTTCATATTCCTTCTTCCTTTCTTCCATTTTCTTCAGGAAGTCCTCATATGAGATTTTATCCTTAATTCTTTCGTATTCCTTCATTATTTCATCGTTAACTTCACCGCTCATTTGGGGTCCCTCACTTAAATATACTTCTTAGTCAACTATATTTAAAATACTACTGAGTGCATCTGAGAATTAATGCAAACAATATTTGTATTAATAATTATAATATTCTTATTACTATATAAATTTGTCACATGAACCGTGTGTCATGATTCATATCTAATTGGTTGGTACCTTCAATAAAATGGTGGGATGGTATTATTAATATGCTGATTCAATGACAATTTTTTTATAATAGTTAGTTAGATAAAACTATATACCCTATGGAGTGACATTATGAATCAAGAGCTTGAGCTTGTAGAATCAATGGATAAATTGAGTGGACTAATGAGGAAATTCCAAACACAGCTTCGTTCTGGCGATTTAAAGGAATATACCCTTAGACAATTGTATTATATTGAATTAATCGATAAAAATGAGGGAATAAGTGTTTCTCAAATATCAAAGGCGCTGGACGTTAAAAAATCAACGGTTTCAATAGCCATCAACCAGTTGATAAATCTTGGAATTGTGACTAAAATCCAATCTGACACTGATAAACGCTTTTATTTCATTCAGCTGACGTCGAAAGGCAAAGGTATCATGAAGATGCACAAACAGATTCATGAGGATACAATTAAAAAGATTTTGAAGATTTTGAATCCTGAAGAGGTTGAAAGTTTCATTAAACTCGTGAATAAGATCACCTTAACCATTTGATGACGAAATCTCATGAATTCATTATATGAACCGTCCACTCTACAAAATTTATCCCTCTACAAACTTCAATCTAACTTTAAAATTTCAGTTTAATTTAAAAGGAGGAATGCGCATGGCCATGACAATGGCAGAGAAAATACTTGCAAAAGCCGCTGGTAAAAAGGAATCAGGGGCTGGAGAAATAGTAATGGCAAATATAGATGTTGCAATGACCCATGATCTAACAGGCCCCATGTCTGTGGAATCATTCGAGAAGATAGGTGTGGATGATGTATGGGATCCTGAGAAGATCGTGGTTGTCTTTGACCACCAGGTTCCAGCAGATTCGATAGAGGCGGCACAGAACCACATCGACATGCGAAAATTCGTGGAGGAACAGGGCATAAACAACTTCTACGATGTAAGGGAAGGTGTCTGCCACCAGGTACTGCCTGAGATGGGACACATCGTTCCAGGAGAAGTTGTGGTTGGTACAGACTCGCACACATGCACACACGGTGCATTAGGAGCGTTTTCAACAGGAATTGGATCAACAGACATGGCTATGGTGTTTGCAACAGGAAAACTTTGGTTCAAAGTTCCAGAAACCATAAAATTCAACATAATAGGAAATTTGGCTGAAAAAGTCTACGCAAAGGATGTTGTCCTCAACATAATCGGAAAGATAGGTGCAGACGGTGCAACCTACAAGGCATGTGAGTTTGGAGGAGAAACAACCAAGAAACTATCTGTATCCGACAGAATGGTTCTCTGTAACATGGCGATAGAGATGGGAGGAAAAACGGGGCTTGTTGAACCAGACCAGAAAACCTTCGACTACCTCAGGGGCAGAACAACCAAATCCTACGAGGTTATGAAGACAGATGAAGATGCAGATTCACTTGAAATCATGGACATAGATGTGAACGGCCTTGAACCTCAGATAGCATGTCCACATCACGTTGACAACGTCAAACCAGTTTCAGAGGTTGAAGGAACTCATATAGATCAGGTTTTTCTTGGTTCATGTACAAACGGAAGACTCAGCGATCTTAGAACAGCTGCAAAGATCCTCAGGGGCAAAAGGGTTTCAGACAGCATAAGAATGCTTGTTATACCTGCTTCAAGGGAGGTCTACACCAAGGCAATGGATGAGGGACTTCTCAGAACTTTCGTTGATGCTGGAGCACTTGTTTGCAACCCATGCTGTGGGCCGTGCCTTGGAGGTCACGTTGGACTCGTGGGTCCCGGCGAAGTGAGCCTTTCAACCTCAAACAGGAACTTCAAGGGAAGACAGGGAAGTTCAGATGCAGAGGTTTACCTGAGCTCAGCAGCAGTTGCAGCAGCATCCGCAATCACAGGAAGGATCTCAGATCCAAGGGAATTATGATGTACACGATCAAAAATTCAATTAAAAAGCATTAAAATAGATATAAAACCATGTATTTATGATTCATTCAATATTAAAGATTTAAAGGTGTTAAAATGAAAGGAAAAGTCTGGAAATTTGGTGACGATATTGATACAGATATAATCATTCCAGGTAGGTACCTCATTCTCAGGGGTGAAGATGAACTTGCAGAACATGCAATGGAAGGATTGGACCCTGAATTCCCAAAGAAGGTTAACAAAGGTGATGTGATAGTGGCAGGTAAAAACTTCGGCTGCGGTTCTTCAAGGGAACATGCACCTGTTGCACTCAAGGGAGCAGGAATATCCGTGGTTGTTGCAGAGTCATTCGCAAGAATATTCTACAGAAACGCAATAAATGTGGGACTTCCACTCTTAGAAGCCAAAGATATTTCAAAAAAGGTTTCTGAAGGGGATGAAGTGGACATAGACATGGACAAAGGAATACTGAAGGATCTTAACACTTCAGAAGAGTTCGAAGTTAAGGGATTACCAGATTTCATGCTTGAAATCCTCAACAAAGGCGGTTTAATCCCCTACCTTAAAGAGAACATTTCCCAGATGGAATGAGTTCCAAGATAAGTGGGGTCGTGTGGAATCTGAATCAGCAATAATCTAATACAATACAAAAGTTGTATTTTGCGAATAAAATCCATAACAACCTCTAAATTATTTTTAATTTTTTATTTAAGAGATTATTTAAAAAATATAAGACTATTTAAAAAATTCATGAATATTTTTTAATAAGGCATATTTTTAATAAAAGAAAGTTTTTTAATCAAAGAAAGTAGGAATTAAGGGAAATAAACTAAGGTGGTGTTTTAGTGTACAAAATAGCTGTTATACCTGGTGATGGAATAGGAAAAGAAGTCATGGAGGCCACATTACACGTATTAGAGGCTTCAAATCTTGAATTTGATTACACCTTTGCTGATGCAGGGGACGAAACTAAGGAAAAAACAGGAGCTGCACTTCCAGAGGAAACACTGGATACGGTGAAGAAATCACAGGCATGCCTCTTCGGTGCGGCTGGAGAATCTGCAGCAGACGTCATAGTGAAACTGAGAAGGGAACTGGACCTCTACGCCAACATCAGACCTGTGAAATCTTACAAAGGAACCAAATGCCTCTTTGAGGATGTTGACTTTGTAATCGTCAGGGAGAACACAGAGGGACTTTACATTGGACGTGAAGAGTACACAGATGACGGTGCAACAGCGGTTAGGGTCATAACCAGAAAGGCTTCCGAGCGCATATGCAGATTCGCATTCGAATACGCTAAAAATACTCAGAGAAACAGGGTTACAGGTGTTCACAAGGCAAACGTTCTTAAAAAGACAGATGGAATTTTCAAGGAAACCTTTTACAGTGTTGCTGAAGATTATGCTGATGTGGAATCTGAAGACTTCTACGTTGATGCAACCGCAATGTACCTCGTAACCATGCCCCTCCACTTCGATGTTGTGGTCACAACCAACCTCTATGGAGACATACTATCAGATGAGGGAGCAGGACTTGTAGGAGGATTGGGATTGATTCCATCTGCCAACATAGGGGATAAACAGGGACTATTCGAACCTGTTCATGGTTCAGCTCCAGACATCGCAGGTAAAGGCATTGCAAACCCCTCAGCAATGATACTATCTGCAGTTATGATGCTCGAGTACCTTGGAGAGAAAGAGGAATCCAGAAAACTTGAAAATGCTCTCACACAGGTTTTAAGTGAGGGAAAGGTTGTTACAGGGGATCTTGGAGGTAGTGCTTCCACCATGGAAATGGCATGTGCAGTTAGGGCCAAGTTTGAGATGGCTTAAATCCTCCAAATCTTCTTTTATACTTTCTTTTTTATTTTAAAATATTATTCTAAATAATATATTCGTTAATAGGCAATTGGCTTAATTGTAATCAGTTTAAATTCTTAAATATTTACTTCAACTTCATCAATAATAATTGTACAACAAAGGGAACAGAAAATATATTATAACACGTGTTATATTAGTAGTAGATGTTAAGTAGAGAAGTGCCCTGTTCAGGATCGATAGGATCCTTGGATCGATAATTTTTATGGAGATTTACCCAATGGAAGAAAGAGATGAAATTGATATAAGGCCAGATTTTCCTTTACTCGAAGAATTAATTTATTTAGATGCTGCAAGCACAACTCCAACCCCAAAACCTGTTGTTGAGGCAATGTGCGACTACTTCTACAACTACAACGTTAACACGGGCAGGGGTGCCTACAAGTTAGCTGTCAAGGCAACGAACGAGTTTGAAAAGGCAAGATCCAGTATTGCAAAGTTCATAAACGCCAAACCAAATGAGATATTCTTCACCAAGAACACCACAGAAGCTGTGAACCTTGTTGCAAGGGGATTACCCTTCAAAAAGGGAGATTCTGTTGTTCTTCCCAACGTAGAACACCACTCCAACTTCTTGCCGTGGCTCAGGCTCAAGGAAAAAGGTGTTGATGTGAGGATAGTGAAGGCTGACGAATATGGAATCGTTCACGCTGAAGATATTGAAGATGCAGTTGATAAAACAACTAAACTCATAACAACAACCCATGTTTCAAATGCCCTAGGTTCTTTGCAGCCCATTCATGAAATAGGGAAAATCGCCTCTGAAAATGAAGTTCTGTTCCTGGTGGATGCAGCACAATCAGCAGGACACATGAAACTGGATGTGAAGGATATAGGTGCAGATTTTGTTTCATTCCCAGGACACAAGGGACTTTTAGGTCCTGTTGGAACAGGATTTCTCTACTGCAAGGCTGAACATGCAGAAGAACTTCAACCCCTCAATCTGGGCGGAGGAACTGTTCTGGATGTTACAGAGGGCACTTTTACCCTTGAAGAAGTTCCAGCACGATTTGAAGGGGGAACACAGAACATTGCAGGTGTGATAGGTCTTGGTGCAGCTGTGAAGTACCTTGAAAGGATAGGACTGGACAGGATTGAGAGGCACAGTAGAAGGCTGACTGATATGATGTACGAGGGTGTCAGCAGCTTGGACAACACTGTCGTCTATGGAAGTCCAGAAAATATTTATGGTATAGTAGCCTTCAATATAGATGGAGTAAACGCACACGATGTTGCCAAGATCCTTGACGAACTCAAAAACATATGCGTCAGGAGCGGACACCACTGTGCAATCCCTGCCATAAGACACTTGGGAGCCTATGAGCTTGGTGGAAGTGTCAGGGCATCGGTACATTACTACAACACAGAGGAAGAGATTCAAATATTTGTTGAATCCCTTGAAGAAATTTCTAAGTTCCTTGGAGATTAAAATATGACAAAAGCACAAGCTATAGCACTATTTATAATTTTTATAATGGCTTTAAGTACGGTATCATACGTTCTGATTATGTAAGTCATTCGATCTGATGCATGTTTCAAAAATTATTAGTGCAGGGATATAAAAATTGGAGGAATCGTAATGGTAAAAGTTAGAATAGGGGCCGTAGTGGCAGAATTTAACTATGACATAACTCACATGATGTTAGAATTAGCAAAAGAGCATGCTAAATTCCTTGATTCTGAAGTAACAGAGGTGATAGCTGTTCCTGGTGTTTTCGATATGCCCCTTGCAGTTAGAAAACTCCTAAAACAGGACGACATCGATGCAGTTATAACCCTTGGAGCTGTTATAGAGGGTTCCACAGGTCACGATGAAATTGTTGTCCAGCATGCCTCACGTAAAATAGCAGATCTGGCACTTGACTACGACAAACCTGTTGCCCTGGGAATATCAGGTCCGGGTATGACAAGGCTTGAAGCTCACCAGCGTGTTGAGTACGCAAAACGTGCAGTTGAAGCCGCAGTTAAAATGGTTGAAAGATTGGAATAACCATTTTAATTCTTTTTTAATAATTTCTTTTAAAATCAGATTCTACTAAAATTAACACCTGAAACTTATGATGATTTTAAGCCACATTGAATTTTATTAAGCTGTTTTCATTTAAACCCTTTTTTTGAGTTTATAAAAGTCATATAAATAGTTTTGATACGTATTATAAAAAATTTTTAAAATCTTTAACAATGTGACCATAAAGATAAAAGATGTCAAAACAGACCTATGATCCATTGTGATGTTTTGGGATGTCATAAATTTAAGTTAACAACCGAACTGAAAAGTCATTAATTTAACTGTAATCAATATCTTAAGGAGATTTTAATGGAAATACTAAAACCAGAAGACCTTAAAGAAAAATTCAAAGATCCATGGGTTGCACCCTACAAAAAGGTCATTACAATGGCCGATGGAGACCAGGTGGAACTCGTTGAATACCACCCATGCATATCAGGGTCCCAATGGATGATCTACCAGTACAAAAGAACCAGCAACCTGGTTCTGGACTCAAAGAGAGATGGAGATAAACACACCTACCTCCTGAAGGTTGGTAAGGCAGATATGAAGCTCAAACCAAGTTTTTCAGCGGCAGGAATAGAGGAAGTTGTTGTTGAAGGCGATGAAGTTAAGGTTGTCCATGCAGGCCTTGCAGGTGCAGGTGTGGGAGCTGCAATGTGCCGTGGAATGGCTGAAGGTGTTAACCACGTTGAACTTTACGATGTTGGAGGAGGTTCCAAGGTTGGAAGAGCAGCAGTCGTCACACCTCGTATGCAGAAACTCGTTATAGGAATAGATGACACTGATACCAAGGAAGAAGGAGCAACATGGACACTTGCAAACAACGTGGGTATGGAACTGGCTAAAATGGGTTATGAGTACCTTGACCATGTTACGTGCCAGCTCTACCCCCACAACCCAAACAAAACCCAGAACTGTGTTGCAATAGCCCTTGTATTTGCAGTAAAGCCTGGAGACAGACCTAAAGTGGTTGAGAAAGTCTGTGATATCCTTAAAAAAGCAACTTTATCTGATAAAACTGCAGTTGCAGTTATGGATGGAATAAAGGTCCCTGAGAAGATAAGAGAATATGGAATATCTGCCAAAAAATCCATGAAAACAGTTGAGGAAGCTGAAAAAATAGGAGAAGAAGCAGGTGTTCAGTTCATTGAAGTAACAGGTAGGGAAGGTAAGATAGGAGCTCTTGCAGCTTTAGGTCTTTACAATGACATTGAAGAGGCTGTTAAAGTTTATTATTAACGGTGTCCTCAATTTTCACTTTTTTTAACCTGTGCAGATGTTTAAATTATTTAAATTTCTTTTAACACTTTTTTAATTAAGAATTCTTTTAAACTAATTTAGAATGGGCTTCCTTTTTTATAGAATAAATTTTTTTTAGTTATTAAACCTCTAATTTCTATTTTAAAAAAATTGATTTAAAAAGAACTAAAATACAAGGATTATGATGAAAGTTATGGATGGAAAATTTTTAATTCCCTAGCCCTTTTTTATGGCACGATTTAACTTGAAACGAAGTTCAAGAAGTTACCATCCTTTGACTGTGCGAACTCCATATCTGAAGGCACACGATCACCAAGCTCCACCTCTATCAGGGAATCTCCCATGTAAACTGAATAGGTTTTATTAGGATTCTGGTCGTTGAATCTTATTGTTTTATAGGCAGAGCCATCCACGTAAATGGTGTATGTCCCGTTTTTCAGTACACCCTCCGTTGTTGCAACCTTCTGGTTGTTGAGGTAGATATTGACGATTCTACCTGCTTCGTTGTTGGTTTTGATTATGAATCCCTGATTCATGGTAACATTTTGATCGGACAAGTTCAGAGCCTTTTCAACGTACAGATTTTTGAAAACGTTACGCAAGTCGCTGTCACTTATACTATCCCCTATTTGAATTCCAAGATAGTTCCTAGCATCGTATGGCATTCTGATGATGTTGTCTTCCCCTGGAAGCGTTGAGGTGATGTTGTACTTCTCATTGTCGATGTATATGGAATCCCCATAGTTCAACTCCAGAGTATTCAAGGCTTCTTGTGGCATCCTCATACTACTGTACTCATTCTCAACTGCACTGTCAACTGTGTAAGGACCTCTAACATCAATACTCTGATTCTCATGGGGTTGATTCCAAATTATGAGGTTTCTTGAGTTTGGCTGAATTGAGATCTTACCGTCGTCTACATGAACTGCACCCAGAAGTGTTGTCAGCATTGCCAACAGTATCAAACCAGACACTATGATGGGGCTGTGCATGTAGAAGAATGATCTGATGGTTTGAAACCTTACCTCAGATCTTCTAACAACCTTGAAGGACATCCTGGCGATTCTGGCAATGTAGAAAATAGCCACAACTGCACCAATTCCCACTATGACCAGTCCAATGTTCAGTGGAATGAACCTTATGAAGAATATACAGAAAACACCAAGGGTGATGAGTGAAAGCCCTAATATTCCCATTCTTATGGCTTTACCCAGAGAATCCATCATTGTGACCCTTCCATATTCCATTGCCCGGTCCACAATGGTTCTAACGACCTCAGTGGCAACGATGTTCAGATCACTCAGTGATGACATCACATGCTCTATCTTACCGATGTCAACCTCTTTAACCCGCATACCACGGACATCTGCATCCAGAACTATTCCAACATCCACGCCGTAGTCATCTTCCAGGTTTATACTGTTCAGGAAGCTTCTTTTAGCCGCGAACTGTCCGCTCAGTGGTTGGTCGAACTTCAGCTCCGGGAAGAAGAACTTCAGAAGGGGTTTTGCAGTTAGTTCTGTGACTCTGCCTGCTTCCCTTTTGAATTTGGTTTTGGTTATATCTGCTTCACCATTCAAGATAGGTTTTATGATCTTTTCGACCTGTTCCACAGTCAATGTATGGAGATCAGCATCTAAAAACACGGCTACATCTCCTTTAGACTTTTTAAAACCTGTTTTGATGGCTGCACCCTTTCCTTTATTTGTGGAATGTTTTATAACCTTGGCACCTGCTCTTTCTGCTATTTTTGCAGTACCATCCGTTGATCCATCGTCCACAACTATGGTTTCAGATACGTAGCTTATGGATCTTACAATACCAATCACATGTTCTATGGTATTTGATTCGTTGTAAGCCGGAATTATAACTGAAACAGTCATGTCTTTTGGGTTTTTCCGGGTTCTTAATGATGCAATTAGAAGAAAAAGCATCAGTATGGTCCATGACAAAGATACACCTCAATTTATTTCCTTTTTGATTTTGGTTGAACATCAATTATAATAAGTCCAAGTATTCAGATATTGAACTACATTCATTATAAAAGTACGAGTATTTTACAGGTATTGAACTGCCTTTCATATAAAAATTTTATCGTTACAAAACTTTATTTAGTTTCCTCAAACATAAATTTTAGTGTATAATGGTTTAAGATTAAATAAATGAATTTCAAAGTTCAAATCATATTTAAAACAGAAATTGGGGGTTATTATGGAACCACGGGTTATGATAATACTTGGAAGTGCATCTGATTTTCCAATAGCAGAGAAGGCAGTGAATATTCTGGAGACTCTTGAGGTGCCCTACGACGTCAGGGTGGCTTCAGCACACAGAACCCATGATAAGGTTAAGAGGATAGTCAAAGAATCTACTGAGGGTAGTGTGGAAGTTTTCATTGGAATTGCAGGACTTTCTGCTCACCTACCTGGAATCATGGCTGCGAACACCCACAAACCAGTTGTGGGAGTCCCAGTTAATGTTAAATTTGGAGGTCTCGATGCACTGTTTGCAACGGTTCAGATGCCCATAGGTGCACCGGTTGCATCTGTAGGTGTTGACAGGGGCGAAAATGCAGCAATACTTGCAGCACAGATAATAGGGGCACATGATGAGGAAGTGCGTAAAAGGCTTTCCAACATGCGCAGAAATTTCTTCTTCAAAATAAAGGATGATGAGGAGAAACTTGAAGGAAAACTCAATGGAACTTTCTATTCAAAGACTGAGTTCAGTCCTAAATCAAAACCCCAGGAAAATTACAGGGAAGTCTTTGATGATCCCGGTTATCCTGACGTGGCAGTGATATCTGGAAGTCATTCAGACATGAAGGTGGCTAAAAAAACCACAATGTTCCTTGATAAAATGAATATAAGCTACGATTCAACTGTTGTCTCCCCAATAAGAAATCCTGAGAAATTTGAAATGTATATGGATGAAATGAGAGGAGTTAAACTTTACATAGCCATATCAGGGCTTTCAGCCCATGTAACCGGGGCCGTGGTTGCCCACACAGAAAAACCAGTTATCGGTGTTCCCTGTGCTATAAAGATGGAGGGAATGGATGCACTGCTCTCAATGGTTAACATGCCCCCAGGGGTCCCCGTTGGAACAATTGGAATAGATTCAGGGTCTAATGCAGCATTATTTGCAGCAGAAATCCTTGGATTGGGAGATTCAACTGTAAAGAATGATCTTTTGAGGTTCAAAAACAACATGAGCTATGTGAGATGATCCAATAAAATTGATTTTAAGTGGATGGTTTATGGATTGAATCTAGAAATGTTTGCTGAAGATTTAAAAGCTAAGTTTAAGGTGAGCATGTGAAAAAGAAGGCTGAAAATGAGGGTACATGTTCTGCAGAATCTGAAGATACTCAGTGCAGATCATGTGGATGCAGCGCCAACTACATACTACTCGGACTGGTGGTTATTGCTCTGTTGATGTTTGCTGCAACCTGATCAAATGATCGTTAATACATTTAATGAAGTGTATTCAATACATTCAGATAAAATACGTTCAGATAATATTTTCAGATACCATTCATAGTTTAAATTTAATACGTTACAAGATTCAATTGAATGAAGGGTGAATAATATGAAAGAGTTTCTCAAAACCCTGGAAGAAGAATTTAAGGTTGTAAAGATTGAAAAAGAAATATCAACAAAGTATGAAGCCTCTAAAATATTAAGGGAACATCCTAGGGATGTTGTTATATTTGAAAACGTTGCAGAGAGTGATATGAGAATAATCTCCGGTGTCTGCAACACAAGGGAGAAGATAGCAACTGCAATATCTGCAACAGTACCTGAAATAACTGGAAGAATAATCCATGCAATGGAAAATCCCCAGAAAATCCAGAACATTGAAGGTACATCTGACAACTTCAAATTCTCAGGGAAGGCAGACCTCTCCAAGCTCCCAGTCTTAACCCACTACAAAAAGGATGGTGGGCCCTACATCACAGCAGGTGTGGTGATAGCAAAGGACCCGGAAACAGGTACGAGGAACGCATCGATACACAGAATGCTTGTGAACAGCAAGGACAGACTCGGAATCAGAATCGTTCCAAGAAACCTTTACACCTACTACAAGAAAGCTGAAGAAATGGATAAACCCCTTGAAATAGCCATAGCCATAGGTATGAATCCTGCAACCCTCCTTGCATCCTGCACATCCATACCAATAACTGCCGATGAACTTGAGGTGGCAAACACCTTCCACAACGGAAACATGAAACTCATACGCTGTGATAACGTGGACATCGAAGCTCCAGACTGTGAAATACTCCTTGAAGGAAAAATTCTACCTCATGAAAGGGCTGAAGAGGGACCATTCGTCGATCTGACAGACACCTACGATGTGGTGCGCCAGGAACCAGTTATACACCTTGATAAAATGCACTACAAGGAAGATCCATTGTACCATGCAATAATGCCCGCAGGAAATGAGCATAAACTGCTTCAGGGACTACCTCAGGAACCAAGGATATACAAGGCAGTTCAGAACACAGTTCCAACTGTGCAGAACGTCGTTCTCACAGAGGGAGGATGCTGCTGGCTTCATGCAGCTGTTTCAATAAAGAAACAGACTCAGGGTGACGGTAAAAATGTTATAATGGCTGCACTTGCAGCTCACCCCTCACTGAAGCACTGCGTTGTGGTTGATGAGGATATAAACATATTCGATCCTGAAGATATTGAATATGCAATTGCAACACGTGTGAAGGGGGATGATGACATTTTAATAATTCCTAAAGCAAGGGGTTCTTCCCTGGACCCATGTGCAACTCCCGACGGTACAACTACCAAAGTTGGAGTCGATGCAACCAAGTTGATCGATAAAAAAGAGAAGTTTGAGAGGGTTAGTATGAGTGGAGATTAGATTTAAAGTGGAATTTGAATTAAAAAATTATTAAAACTTCCTTTTTACATTTTCTTTTTTTTTGTTTTGCATCATGACTGTTTTCTGAATCATTGAGATTAAGCTTTGATCGTCAATTGAACATATTTTAATATTCAATATTCAAAGGATCAAATGAATTATTGAATGAATGAGATATGATAACTCTTAATACTAAAAATAAAATAAATTAATAATAATGTCGTGGTGAAAAATATGAATAAAACCCTTAAATTAATTCTTTACAGTATTTTAATGTGGTTCGTACCATTTCTGGTTTCTTTTTTGATATATCCCCTGAAACAATCGACCAACCCATTTTTTGAGTCCATAATGCCCGTTGTCATAACAGCAACCGCGGTTGTACTGACCATCAGCTACTTCAAACAGCAAGATAAGGATTTCCTAAGGGAAGGGGCCATTATAGGGATTTCATGGTTTGCAATAAATATATTAATAGATCTCATGATGTTTTTACCACCAAGCCCCATGCACATGGGCCTTTCAGACTACATGATGGACATAGGCTTCACGTACCTGATAATTCCAGTGGTAACCCTTGGAATGGGTTACACCACAGATAAACAATAAACAATTAAATAAATTAAAAGTTGAATGGGGGTTACTATGAAGAGTAGTATTGAATACGAGGATATAATCGCTGAACTGGAATCCCTCTCAAAACCTGAGGAAAGGGAGGGCATGGTCAGATTTGGAATAAATCCTAAGAAGACATACGCTGTTAGAATGCCAGAGATCAGACGTATAGCACGTAAAGCTGGGAAGGATCATGAGCTCGCAGCCAAACTCTGGGATGCAGGTTACAGGGAAACCAAAATCATGGCTTCCATAGTGGAGGATCCCAAAATGGTCACCGAGGATCAGATGGACAGATGGGCTGCTGAATTCGATTATTGGGAGATCTGCGACCAGTGCTGTATCAACCTCTTCAGAAAGACACCCCATGCATATAAAAAGGCATTTGAATGGAGTTCCCGTGATGAAGAATTCGTTAAAAGGGCAGGATTTGCTCTCATGGCTGTTCTGGCTGTTCACGATAAAAGAGCATCTGATGAGCAGATGATGGAGTTCTTTCCTCCCCTAATCAGAGAATCAACTGACAACCGGAACTACGTTAAAAAGGCGGTTAACTGGGCTTTAAGACAGATAGGCAAGCGAAACGTGAACCTCAACAAAAAGACCATTGAAGTTGCTGAGGATATTCAGAGTATGGATTCTAAAAGTGCTAAATGGATAGCTGCAGATGCTTTGAGGGAGTTGAGGAGTGAGAAGGTTCAGAAAAAATTTAATTAAGACCTTTTATTCATGTCTAATATATTCATTTCTAATAGATTATATCGATTCCAGCCCCACAGCTGGAACACTTCCCCTTCTTCACCTTGTCTCCAACCACATCGAATCCATCCCTCTCTATGAGGAGTTCACCGCACTCTGGACAGTAGGTGTTCTCACCATCTGTGAATGGAACGTTACCCACGTAAACGTACTTCATACCATCTTCTTTGGCCATTTTATGGGCCTTTTCAAGGGTTGAAATCTCCGTTGGGGGCAGATGGTTCAGTTTGTAGTAGGGGAAGAACCGTGTGAAGTGCAGTGGAACTTCAACCCCCACCTCTTCCACCATGAACTTGATAAGGGCCTTGACATCCTCATCAGAGTCATTGTAACTTGGGATCATGAGGTTGGTGACTTCGAGGTGAATTCCCATATCGTACATATTTTTTATGGTTTCAAGAACTGGCTGGAGTCTAGCATCACACAGATCATGATAGAACTTCTCTGACATTCCCTTGAGGTCAACGTTTGCAGCATCCAGGTAGGGGGCTATGGTATCAAGGGCTTCCTCTGTCATGTAACCATTTGTAACGTAAACAGTCTTTATATCTTCCTTATGGGCTAGTTTTGCAGAGTCAAGGGTGTACTCAAACCACATGGTTGGTTCGTTGTAGGTCCAGGATATTGATCTGCAACCGTACTCCTTTGCAAGACTCACGGCCTCTTCTGGAAGTATCTCCTGGGTTGGAACGGTTCCAAGATCTGCCTGGGATATGGTCCAGTTCTGGCAGTGTTTGCAGCGGAAGTTACATCCCAGCGTTCCAAGGGAGAAGGATGTTGAACCTGGATAGAAATGGAACAGTGGTTTTTTCTCTATTGGATCCACTGAAACAGATGATGCTGCAGCGTAGTTAAGGCTGTAGAGTTTTCCCTCTTCGTTTCTGCGCATGTTGCAGAAACCTTCTTTCCCATCTGAAATTATGCAGCGCCTTTGGCAGACTTTACAGTTAAGGGATTTTCCAATTTTTTCATAAAGAATGGCTTCCTTCTTCATGGGCCACCACCTTAAAAATCAGTTTTTTAAGATATTTTTTTTAAAGAGGGAATTCACAACCATTACTCAATGAAGTGGTGATTCTTAACTGGAATCAGTTAAGTGCTGGTACCCTCTTGGTGTTACTATTTTTGTTTTTCCATCCTTATCTATCATGCTGATCCTGCCGGATGAATCAACCCTCCCGATCTCATTGATGGTGACCTTTCCTTCAAAGGCTTCAGCCACAACTCCCTTAAGTTCCTGAAATTTTTCCTTCTTTACGGTTAAAAGCAGTTCAAAATCTTCTCCGTAGCTTAAGGCAAGTTCCAATGGATCTTTACCCAGAGCCTTAGCCAGCCTAAACAGTTCAGGGTCTATGGGTATTTTACTTTGCTGGAGTTTCATTCCAATTCCATGATTTGCATCCATTAACTCCCCAACTTCACTCAGAAGTCCATCAGTTATATCGGTTGCAGATGTTAAAAAACCAGTTTTTCCAAGTAAAACTCCTTCTTCAAGTCTTGCGTGGGGTTCAAGTGCATGTTCAATGGCTTTATCCTTGAAATCATTATACCTGGAATTGAAACCTTCTTCAAAATCCTCATCAAAGACTTTATCATTGGATACTTCAAGTTCCTGGATCAAAAGCTCAAAACCTGCAGCAGCAAGACCAAGCTCTCCCGTGACTGCAACAACATCCCCAGGTTTGGCTCCTTCCTTCATAAGCACGTGTTCCTTTGCAACTATGCCGATACATGTCCCGCAGAGCGTTAATTCTGATGATTCGTTGGTATCTCCTCCAATGAGAACCATTCCATAGTCTTTACAGGCCTCGAGAATGCCTTCAACCAGCTGGTCGAAGTAATCAAGGGGCATTGAACTGGGCAGGCCCATTGAAATTATCATACCAATCGTATCGGCGCCCATAGCTGCAATGTCGCTGACGTTAACTGTTACAACCTTCTTACCTATCTGGTGTGGCGTCATCTGAGGGGGAAAGTGGGATGACTGCATCAACATGTCTGACGTTGCAACGAGATAGTTTTCACCCAGATCTATGAGTGCTGCATCATCGCTCCTGCTTTTAAATGAGTTGTCATCAAGGAATGTATTTAAAAAAAGAGAGTGGGATTGGAATTTTTGACTCCTTTGAAGGAGCCTTTTTATTAATTCCTTTTCCCCAAGGTCAGAAATTTTCATTTTTTGGATCTTTAAAGATTTAAAGGGCTGCTTCGACCCTATCTTTTATTATTTCAGCGATTCTAGCATCTGCACCCAATGGTTCGGTGTAGATTATTTCGCCTTCAAATTCTATCTCTTCGTCTGAGATATCATCGTGGGAATGTTCATGGCTGTGTCCATGGGAGTGGCCATGTTCTTCCTCATGGTGGCCGTTGTTCAGACCTAGAATGCGTGGTATGTCTCGGGTTGTGTGGACTCCGTGTGCAAGGAACACTGGGGTCACAACGATCTTCTCGGCACCCTCTGCTGCTAGTTTGTTTATTGCCTGGGGTATGGAAGGTTTGTTCATGTTCATGAAACCTACTTCGACTATGTTGTCTTCGTTTTTCCTGTAAATATCTGCGATCTGGCTTACAACATCCTTACCGTAGGGTAACCTGCTTCCATGTCCAACTAGTAAAACGCCGATCTTATTTTTTGAGCTTGAATTTATATCCATATGAGATCACTCCGTCTTCGCCTTCTGTTTTTATCTTTCTAAAGACCAACTCAACTTCATCACCTATTTCAACTTCTTCAGGGGTGCAATCCACTATTTGAGAGGTTATCTTTGCACCCTCTTCAAGTTCTATGATGGCAACCACGTAGGGTGCCAGGCTTTTGAATTCATCTGTTGGGGTGTTTATAACAGAGTAGGTGTATATCTTTCCCTTTCCTGAAAGATGTATGTCCTCTATTTTACCTTTTCGCCTGCATTCAGGACATATAACCCTTTTTGGGAAGAAAACCTTTCCACACTGTGAACATTTTGATCCTATGAGACTGTACCGCTGTGGTATATGGCGCCAACCTCTAACGATGTCTTTCATATTGAACCTCCATTAAATTTACTTTTTTGTAGAATAATTCATAAAAATCAGTTGAATCACAGATCAACTGCTTAAAAAAACCTTAAAGTGGACACATCTTTTTGAACTATGTTTATTGCAATATTGCTGCTTTTTGTTTTATCAATGGACTGTTGAGTTTTTATAGGTTAACTTCTTTTTTATAACCTCGTATATTAAATTCTTTTGCACTCATCTTTACCCATATTTTGTGGGTTTTATTATGGATGAACGTAAGAATTATGATAATTTCATGTTTCATTAATACAATTGTTTAGGTCTTGTTTTACTTGGTTTTTAATCCCTTTTAAATCTGTGCATTTCTTTGAATTTCCGCAGCTGATGTAAACTGACACATTTATATAATATTACAAAAAAATTAATAAGTAATACAAATATTTGGGTTGGTGTTCATGGATTCTCGAGGATATGCAATGACTGCAATGTCATTTTTAATGGTTTTACCAGCACTTTTACTTGTTGCAGTCCTCTTTGACATGTCCAATATGGGGTCAGGTTCTGTGAGCACAAATTTGGCTTCAGATGTTGTGCTTCAAACATTTAAGGATGTTGAAGGGGATATTCCAATTTTAACAGCTCATGTTTTAATGGAAGAAGATAGAAGGGTAATCGAAAGTGGGGAAGGTCTTACAAACAGCAGAGAATCCGTTAAAAATGATCTTCAAGCAGAATTGGATTCCAAGTACGAACATTACAGTAACAGCACTGGTTTGAAGGTCAAATGCCGTGTTAGGGCTGTTGATTCCTCTGCTGAACCCTTTGAAGTGGAAGTGAATTCCACGGTTTGGGTTGAGAAGGGGAATGTAAGTCATGTGGAAAATTTGACACAAGAGGTGTCCATAATAAGTCCACAATGCAGAGTTGCAGACCCCGTACCCTTCATCAAATGTAAAGCACATGGTGGAGTTACAAACACAACCGAACGAATAATTTACGGCTCAAGCCTTGAAAATTACCTGAATTACAGGGGAGTGCCCAATGCATGGGCCTATGAAAATGCAACGTCCCCACTCATCATAAAGAAATGCCCCTACGATCCCTATAACTCTCATGGAAAGAGCCAAGGATTTATAATACTTAAAAACTGCATAGATAATGGATATTTTCATGAAAGCAGCGATGGGTCATGTTTCCTGTGCCGTTTGGAAGGTAAATCCACCTGCCCACACTACGGATTCGAAACCTTCGTGGTACCTGCACCCTCACCAAACGACACAGTTAACTCAGCACCTTCCTCACCGGATCATGTGATATTCAACGATACCAATCCGGATGGAAGCGGAACTTACCCTGGAAATCCAGTGATCTACTATAAAAAAAATGGATATTATTTTAAACTGTTTCTGGACAATGGACACCAAAATAAATACGGTATAATCTGAATTTTAGACATCACCCTTTGACGAAACATCAAAAATTAATTCATGAGTTGGGGAATTAAAATGTTTTTCAGCAAAATTCGTGATGATAAATGTGGTCAAGCATTTTCAATAGATTTACTACTGGCTTTAGTTGTTATAACGGTCTTAATTGGTGTTTCAGCTGATGCGATGGATAGTGTGAGTTACAAAATTCAGGATTATTCATTCGAACATTCCCTTCAAAGGGTAACTATGGATACTGCAGAAAATCTTATAAAAACCCCTGGAAATCCTTCGGACTGGGAGAAAGTATCTGGAGGAATGGTTACTCCGGGACTTGCAGAGATAGACCCTGAAACCGGAAGAACTGTACTTGGAACCCTTTCAATAAAAAAGATAAACAGATTGAAACAGGAATATGACCAGGTGATGCCAAGGATACTTCCAGATGGTTCAGATTCTGCTATTATCATTTATCCTTTGAATGGTCTACCCCCAATTGAGGTGCATAATGAAACGCCTCCAGTCAGTGCTTCAGACGTTGCAGTTGCAAACAGAACAGTTCTTTGCAGTTACATGTACATGGCATGCAAGGTGAGTATGAACGTCCACAGCAACCCCTCATGGATTCATGGCGTGGGATCGGACTGGGAAACTTGCCCCCACGCAGGTCTCAATGCATCAATGGAACATGAAAAACCTGATTTTGAAACTGGAAAACCGGGATGGGTGTGCCACCATTTTAACATCACCCAGGATGATCTGAATTCAACGGATTTTTACGTTTTAACTGATCCCATGGATTTAACTGGCAGTTCTTCTAGATGGATAATAGACAGTCCTGATAAAATGAAAAAGGATGGTGAAACTTTTATTTCAAGCCCACTACTTGTAAATAATGAAATAAAAGAACTTTTAGGGGATAATAAAACTGCAGTTCTCTGGCTGCACGTACTGACCAGTGGAACTCCTGATGGATCCTTCGATGCATATGTCGTTGGTGTTCCAAAGGGAACTCCCTCTTCAAATGTTCGTTTGGATTATATAAATCCTCAACCTGCTTACTTCGTTTTGAAGGTCTGGGTTTAGGTGAATCTTGGTTATTCGTTTATAACCATTTTTTTCAATTTCAACTCTTCAATTGTTATTTAAGTATACATTTTCCATTATTTTGGTATAATTCCAATTCTTAATTGGATTTTTTCTATTTGTGAAAATGAAAATTTTTTAAAATCACTTTTTTCACTTTTAAGGAATTTAAATGTGTTTTATAACATTTCCATCCCTTTAAACCTTACTCATTATCTTGGGGATATAGGGTATATTACCAGATATTCCATGGAATATTGGTAATTTTCCAATAATTAAAAAAAAATTGGGTAAACTTCCCAAATATTTATAAGGTAATTCAGTAATATACTGATACTGACAAAGAATGAACTTACAGTTATTCATTGAAGCTGGAACCATAAGAATTTGTGATACATTAAAATTCAGAGTGGTTCCATGAGTTAATATAGATTGTGGTGATTTCCAAATGGATGATACAGATATGGAGATACTTCGTTCCCTTGTGGAAAATTCGAGGATTACCATCTCCCAGATGTCAAAGGAGATTGAGATACCAGATGCAACCATCTCCAACAGACTCAAAAAACTGGAAAAAAATGCTATAAAACAATACACTCTGATACTGAACCCTGAAACATTAGGATTGAAGGTTACTGCAATAATCATAATTCAGACTGAATCAGAAAAACACGAAAACGTTGAAAAAGAGTTATCTATACTTGAAGAAGTTTCCGAGGTTTACAGCATCTCAGGAGAGTACGACATCTTAATCAAAGTATGGGCGCACAGCATACATGAACTTAACAGGATAGTTAACAGTAAAATACGTTCCGTTGATGGAGTTGAGGATTTAACAGAAATGATAGTTATGGAACGTGTTAAGGAAGGGGTTGTGCCACCAATGGGGCCTGAAAAATAGAATTCCATAGATCGGTGAGATCTGAGGAAGCATCCATAAAATCCAAGGAGGTGAAAGCTTGTACTTAAGCGAGTTTATCAAGAAAACAGTCATAAATCCAGAAGGAAAGAGATTAGGTAAAATTAAAGATGTTATAGTATCATCAGAAAGTCCATATCCTATAATAAAGGCTTTAACAATAGAAATATCTTCAAAGAATCAGTTAACAATCCTTTGGAACTACGTGGATAAAATGGGAAGACAATTAAAGCTTAAAACAGATCTAGAGGGTATTAATGAGTATAAAATTACCAGAAGTGATATACGGCTTGTGGAAGATGTACTGGACATGCAGGTTGTTGACATAGAGGACAAGAAGTTAAGACGGGTTAACGATTTGAAATTGTCAGCTACCAATGGTTATTACCATGTGATCGGTGTTGATATAGGGATCCATGGCATAATGAGAAGATTGGGCTTTGAAAGGATCGTAAAAACCCTTGGTGTGAAAACAGAAGAGGACATAATTGCATGGAATGATATCGACACCCTTAAAGGTGACTACTCCAAGGTGAAACTCAAGGTACCAAAGCAGAACCTTAAAAAGCTTCACCCTGCAGATATAGCAGAAATTGTGGATCAGTTAGGCCTTAATGAGTCCATAACGATACTGAATTCCTTGGATGATGAATCAGCAGCAGATACTCTTGAAGAAGTTTCACCAGAACGACAAGTATCCCTTCTTGAGGAGATGGATAGTAAACGTGCAGCAGACCTTCTGGATGAGATGTCACCTGATGATGCTGCAGACCTTCTTGGAGATCTGCCTGATGAAAAGGCAGAGGAACTTCTAACCTTGATGAAACCTGAAGAGTCAAAAGACCTGAGAAAACTTCTTGAATACCCTGAAAACACGGCTGGTGGAATAATGACAACAGAATTTGCATCAGTTCAAGAGGATATGACTATTCAGGGTGTTTTGAATTTTCTAAGAGAAGTTGGACCTGATGTTGAAACCATTTACTACATCTACGTGAAATCAAAATCTGGCGATCTCGTGGGGGTAATGACCCTAAGAGAACTTTTACTAGCGGATCCAACCAAAAAAATCTCTGAATTCATGATCACGGATGTAATAAATGCTGACGTCATGGAGGATCAGTACGAGGTTGCAAAGAAGATAGCCAAGTACAACCTCCTGGCACTGCCTGTGGTTGAGAATGAGAAAAATATAAGGGGAATAATCACGGTTGATGATGCAATAGATATAGTACTGCCTACAGCTTGGAAGAAAAAGGTTCCAAGGATGTTCAGGTAGTGAAAATCCCGCCTTACGTGGTTCACTAGGCTAATTGGATCCAGAAACCCCTTTATACAACCCCTTTCATACATTTTTAGGGACACTCAGCTATTGAAAATATTAATTTATATTTAATCTAGAATTTAGCACGTTTAAAAATCTTTAAAATGTATAAATGTTCCGTTTTTAAGTTAATTGGAACTGAACTCGTTTAAAACTTTAACATCTTTAAATCAAACAGCTATTATAATCTATTACAATCTTTTATCTATTGAGGTGGGGATACATTGGATTTCAGAATCTTACTCAGATCATTTAAAGGCCCAAGAATGGCCAGTTTAATCATTTTCTTGTCAATAATGGGTCCAGGTATAATAACAGCCACTGTTGACAACGATGCTGGTGGAATAACCACCTACAGCCTTGCAGGTGCCAACTTCGGTTACACCCTGCTCTGGACCTTCGTACCAATGCTCATAGCACTTGCAGTTGTACAGGAAATGGGTGTGCGTATGGGGGTTGTATCTGGAAAAGGACTTGCAGATCTTATAAGAGAAAAAGTTGGGGTTAAAATCACATTTTTCGTGATGATAGCTCTTCTGGTGGCCAACTTTGGGAACACCCTGGCTGAATTTTCAGGTATTGCAGTGAGTACAGGAATGTTCGGCATACCCAAGTACATAGCCCTACCAGTAGCAGCCTTATTTGTTTGGGGACTAGTTATAAAGGGCAACTATCGCAGTGTTGAGAAGATATTCATAGGGGCGTCACTGGTCTACCTTTCTTACATCGTTGCAGGAATTCTTGCCCATCCAAACTGGGGTCTGGCCCTTCACAGTGTTGTGGTGCCTCATATAGACATGAGTGCAGCCTACATAACCATGGTTATAGGACTGGTGGGTACAACCATAGCACCATGGATGCAGTTCTACCTTCAATCCTCAGTGGTTGAGAAGGGAATTTCCATCAAGGATCTGAAGTACTCCAAGATAGATGCTGTGGTTGGGCCAGCATTCACATGTATTGTGGCATTTTTCATAGTACTTGCATGTGCATCAACCATATTCTCAAATGGAGTGGTTGTCAACGATGTTGCAGATGTTTCACAAGCTTTACTTCCACTTGCAGGTCAGTATGCCAGTGGTCTTTTTGCACTGGGATTCCTGAATGCATCCTTATTTGCAGCAGTCATACTGCCACTGTCAACGGCTTACTACGTCTGTGAAAGCCTGGGCCTTGAAACTGGAATTTCAAAAAACTTCAGGGAAGCACCAGTATTCCACGGGCTCTACCTTGGAATCATACTGCTTGCAACCATCATTATAATGCTCCCTAACGTCCCACTTCTACCCATACTCTACCTTTCACAGGTTGCAAATGGAATACTACTCCCATTCATCCTGATATTCATGCTGCTCATAGTAAACGATAGAAACATAATGGGAGAATACGTTAACTCCAAACTCTTCAACTACATAGCCTGGGCAACTGTGATAATAGTTATTGGGTTAAGTTTGGGCCTTGTCGCGACTAGCTTCATGTGAACTGGATAAAACACTTGGGGATGCAGTAATCCAAAATAATCCATAAAAAAAGTTTTTTTAATTCCCCTAAATTTCTTTTTATTCTGTTAAACCTATTTTTTAAAAATTTAAAATATTTCTTAAATAAATTCAGTATATTATCCGGCTTTTAATTTAAAATTCCAGTTATAACCACGATCTCTTCAAAGAAAAAGTGCTCCTTTGCAGTTATATCTGCTTTAAAACCCATACATTCAAGTTTTTTCAGGGTTTTATCATTATCCGAGAGTGAAGATTGAACGAGCTGAACCCTCCCCTCAGGATTCAAGTGTTCAAGGAGTCCATCAAGGAATCTGTCAATAACATCTCTGCCATCTTCTCCCCCATCCCATGCAGCGTTCAAATCCTCATTAACAGTTTCTTCCTTTCCTGTGGGGAGGTATGGCGTGTTAAAAAGGATTAAATCGAATTTTTCACCTTCAACTGTTTCAAAAAGGTCTCCGTGTCTGAGTTCAACGTTGTAGGTCCTGTTGGTTATGATGTTTTTAGATGCACATTCAATTGCATGGGGATTTAAATCGGTTGCAACAACCTTCATAGATTTCTTAGCAGCTGTAACTGCCACCAATCCAGTTCCAGTTCCTATTTCAAGCACACGGTCTTTCCTATCTACCTGAAGATTGTCAACAAGGAGAAATGTGTCCTCAGCGGGTTCGTAGACATTTTCATGGATGTAGTAGTAAGTATCATTGTATTCAAACATTTTTTTCATTAGCTCACCTTGTAAAATTGATTCGTTGTTTTAATTAGATGATAGTTCCTACAAAGAGTGAAGGTGGATTGGATACTCAGAGCTTATTCTCCATCAAAACCTTCAACTGCTGATGGAAGACATTCCAGCACAGTTCCAAGGCCTGAAAGGTGAAGGTTCATTGCAACTGCACCAACAACCTCTTCTCTTGTTGCACCAGATTTTTTAGCCATAACTGCATGCATCTTAACTCCCATGGGGTTTTTATTTGCAGTTTGGATGGCTATGTTTATCAACTGCTTGGTTTTCGGATCCAACCCTTTTAAGTCGCGTTGTACTGCCACTAAATCATTGAATCTGGCTGCAAGTTCTGGACATTCCTTCTGAAATACTTCGTAGGGATTTTTGTTCATTAAAACACCTTTTACACTAAATAGATCAACTTCTACAAACTATGATTGATTATGTGTAAAAGCATTTAACTTTATGCCCATTCATCAGTTCATTTCCTTTTCTAAAAGGGATCTTATATCCCTTGAAATCTTAAGTATCTCCTCAGGAGTGAGGTTAACTGCCCTTTCAGTGATGATATTGGAATCTAAAGATGAAACAATCTTTTTTGCTGTTTTTTTATCAGTTACATGTATTTCATGGAAGGAATTAAGGAGTGCGTTTGCCACTTTTTTACGTTTATGTTGGAAAAGAGCCCTTGAAGTTTTTTTGAAGGTATCATCATCACAAGCACCTTCTCTTTTATCAGGGGTTAATTTGATAACTGCAGAGGACACCTTTGGCTGAGGAGTGAATGCAGATGGTGGAACATCAAACAACAGGGTAACCTTTGCACAGAAGTGCATCATAACAGACAACCTTGAATAATTCTTGTCACCTGATTTTGCTATCATCCTTTCTGCAAATTCCTTCTGGTACATCAGCACTGCAGAATCGAAGTCATGTTCAAGGAGTTTAAATGTTATGGGGGATGAGATCTTGTATGGAAGGTTTGAAACAACCTTGTTGAATTTAGGAAACTCTATCCTGGTCGCGTCTCCCACAACCACTTCAACGTTATGGATATCAAGGTCCTTAATTCTTTTTTTCAGAACCTCCGCAATTTTAATGTCCTGTTCAACTGCCACAACCCTTTTAGCCCTCTCTGCAAGGGGAATGGTGAGGGTTCCAATTCCTGCTCCAATTTCAAGAACAGTGTCTTCAGGGGATAGTTCAGCGCAGTCAACTATCCTTGAGAGTATTCCCTGGTTTATGAGGTAATTCTGTCCCTTCCTTTTGTCAAGCCTTATGTTGTTGAATTTCAGTACGTTGATGGTTTGAGACCTTAAGTTCATGGTTAACTCCTAGAAAAAATAGTTAAAAATAGTTAAAAAAAGTATAAGAACTGGTGTTAATTAACAAACACGCCTACAGATTAGAAATGACGTTTTGGAGGCCTTGTAAAGAGTGTATATTTCTTTTTTCCTCTCTTATCGTCTGTTACTTCGAGTTCAAGAAGAACACGTTTCACAATAAGTTTCACAGGGTCTGATAGCATGGGAACCCTTTTTTTAATATCATCAAAGCTTTCGAATTTCTTCTCCTGCCTTGTATTTATTATGTCCCACATGTGTTTCTTCCCAATTCCGGGCAGAAGTTCGATCTGGTGAAGTCTGGTTGATATTGGGCCTGCTTCATTGAAGAATTCAACGAACTTATCTTCACGCTCTTTAATAATTTCTTCAATGGCGTATCCGAGTTCTAACTTTGCTGTGGCAGTTAGTTTATCAGTTAACAGACGTCTGTTCACACGGGCTATTTTATCCCTTTTTCCAGGGCCGATGTAAACCTTTTCATGTATGTCCAGTTGAACCATGTCCTTTGGAATAAGTTCGAGGATAGTGAATTCCTCTGTACCCACGGCCTGAGCTATGGGTTTTCTTTTAAATGAGGGCGCACCTTCCTTAAAATAACCTAAAGGAAGATAGTCAAGAATAATCGCATAATCTTCCATTCAACCACCCGGATGGTTTTTTAATGTTAGACTTAAGTCTTGGGGATTTAGATCCCCCTAAATTTATTTTCGAATTATTCCCTGTACTTATCAACTATTTCCAGTATCTGTTCTAAATCTTCCTTTTTATGTGAACCCCTCTCCTTCGCAAATATTAACCTTAAATCTGCAAGATCCACAGGCATGAGGTCTGCGATTTTGGTGGCCTGACTTTTTTTTGCGATTTCCTGAAGTTCTTCCACTAATTTTAGTGCAGGTTCTTCTTCTATCTTTGAAAACTTTGTAACGTGGTCTAAAGCAAGGTTTTGTTCGTAAGTGGGTTCATAAGATTCGGAACGTTCCTCAAGCATGGTTTTAACTTCAACAATTGTTACTGGATCAGTTTCTACCACTTTTTTTCCAATCATCAATATCACTCTTGGATTTTGAGGTGTTCTGGTCTTATTATTAACTTTTTAGCTTTGTTGCCATCGTTTATTTCTACTATGTATGCACTTCCCCTTTTCTTAGCCACTTTACCTGTTTTACCATGGAAACGTGGGTGGGGCTGGCCTCGGTGAATGCTTGAATCGATTATTATGTGAACGATATCATTCTCATCGAAGGTTTGTATTTTTTTTGTTATTGGGTTTGGTCTGTTTGGCCTTATACTTCTTTTAAGTTTTGAACGTGTTCTACTTCTAAAACCTCTTGATCTTGTCACCATGTTTGAACCTCCATTTCAACCTTTTATAAGGTTGATTGAAATATGACTAAATGTCAGTTTTATCATTAAGCTAATGATTTTCTAGATTATTCATCTTTTTTAAACTTTTTTCATACTACAACGTGGATTTTATCTCAAATAAAAACTGATTCAGGAATATTACACAAAATTCGTTTTAAATCAGGCATTTGAAACTGGATGAAGTCTCAGTTTCAGGGTTATTTTAAATGATTAAATCTTTTTGTAGTTGATAGATGAGTTTGAATGAAATCCATATATATAATTGATCATTGAATGCTATTTTTCGCTATATATTAATATTGATAATTACACTCTTAAATGTTCACTTCCATGACATCGAGCTTGGTGCACAGTGCAGGGGTGCCAAGGATCTGGGAGACGCTGGGGTTTGTCCTATCTTCATCTCCGGATATGAGCTCTTTTATATAGAGTCCACCTTCACAGTGGATTGTAAGTTCGAATAAATTTGAACCCAACATTTCAAACTCTAGATTTTTCACATGACGTGTTCTTATCTTGTCTGCACGCCTGTGGGATACACGTATTGGGGTGCGTTGTTTGATGACGTCCAAGGATTTCAGGGACTCAAGATCTTCCTCAGTAACATCCTCCTCAGTATGGACCAGTGCCCTGTAAACTTTGTAGGTGTCTGTTGAGGATGTTTTTATCTCGCTGCGCCTGTTTTTACCAACGAACTTCAGGTTCAGAACTTCAACTTTACCCTCTGCATGTTGGTTAACCCTGTTTTCGAGTTCTTCCAGGTCTATGCTGCGAATTTGAGGCTCCTTGATCTCAAGGACGAAGGGTCTTCCACTGCCGAGCATTTTAACATCGATGTCCTCACGACCAGCACCATGGAATTTAGCTGCAGTTCCATTGGTCATTTCAAGTGCATCCCCTGATACAAACTCTTCAACGGTCTCAAGGTACATCTTACCGGTGTAATTACACCTTTCACATCCCCTTCCTTTACATGCTGTGCAGGGCCATTTTGTCTGGGGGATACCCCTCACGAGTTTTCTGTATCTTCCCTCAATGAACAGAGGATTCGTTTGAAGCTCGATGTTACCATTTTTAAAGTCCACCATTACAACGAGATGTGGATTGTCAAATTCAACTTCCCTACGAAGTCGAATGGACAGATCCTTACCTATCTCCCTGTTGATCTCTTTTTTAATGTTTTCAACGTCAATGTGCAGTGCCTCACGAATTTCCTCCTCCCTCTTGAGGATCTCAGGATCAACGCGGCAGCCAACGAGGAAGTGTGAAAATTCAATTTCAGATTCATCTATTTTTTTGATTATTTTATCTGTGATGCTGTTTTCTGAAGCATCAATTGCGTTGAAAAGATCGCCGCACACGTAACATGAATTTGAATCTTCTGTAGGTTGAATGTATTTGGAAACTTCAGATGCATGTTCAGACAGCAACTTCCTCACATACTCTCCTCTTTTCAGGTTTCCATCTCCAGGAATTGTTTTTGAGAAGTTTCTGCCTAAGCATCGATTGCATATATGACCCTCAGTTATTTCAATAATTTTCAAAGTTTTATCCAATGTTTCACTTATTTCTGGTTCCATCTCATATCTCATCCTTTAAAATACATCCTTAAATATGATTCATGATTTTAAATTAACGTAACTTGTTGGATTGTTATTTTATAATGCTCTTTATTTGAGAATACCCCGATTTCAAGAGCATTGTCCATTATATATCCTAATAAAAATCTTAATAAAAAAATTAGAGGATTAAATTTATTTAATTTTTAATTGTACTCTTTTTAATCGTACTCACCTTTTTAAGAGGTGAGTGAACCCAATCAATGTTACATAAACAATTGTCTAATGATTCTTAATATTATTTAAATGGGCTTTTAAAAAGTTGGATTGAAAATTATTTATCAGCGCATCATCTGACGCATCATCTGACCCATTGGCCCACCCATTTTCCTCTTTCCAAAACCTTTCATAGCCTTTTTAGTGGTGTTGTAGTACTTCAAAAGCTCCTTAACATCTTCATTTTTCATACCGGATCCACGTGCTATCCTCTTGACCCTGGACTGTTTTATAAGAGAGGGGTTTTCCAGTTCTTGCTCAGTCATGGAATCCATCAGTACCTTGTACTTACCGAGCTTTTCTTCAGTCACCTTGGATGCATTCTTTGGAAGCTTGGCACCCATACCCGGGATCATGTTCATAACCTGCTGCATAGGCCCCATCTTGTTCATCATCTCGAACTGAGCGTACATATCCTTCAGGGTGAATTTACCGCTGAGCATGGCATCAACACTGTCCATATCCATGTCTTCTTCTGCTATCTCTTCGGCCTTTTCTATGAGACTTTTTATGTCTCCCATTCCAAGGAGTCTTGATATGAAACGCTCTGGATCAAAGGCTTCAAAGTCATCAACCCTCTCCCCGGTTCCTATGAACTTTATTGGGGCACCGATTTCAGCAACTGCAGACAGGGCACCTCCGCCCTTTGCAGAGCCGTCGAGTTTGGTTATGATTATTGAACCAATGTCAGTTGTTTTACTGAATGCAAGGGCCTGTTCTTTAGCCTGCTGGCCTATTGTCCCATCTATGACGAGTATAACCTCATCTGGCTTAACTATTGAGGACAGACTTTCCATCTCATCCAGAAGGTCCTTCTCCTCCTTGTGCCTTCCTGCAGTATCCACAATTACCAGGTCCCTCTTCTTGAACTCCTCAAGACCTTTCCTTGCCAGATCAAGGGCATCCTTGTTTTCAGGGTCACCGTAGAGGGGCACGTTCATTGGTTCTGTGAGCTGCCGCAGCTGTTCGTAGGCTGCAGGTCTCCAAGTGTCTGTACAGACTATTGCTGGATTGAAACCCTTTTTCTGGAGGTAACGTGTGAGTTTGGATATTGTGGTTGTTTTACCACTTCCCTGAAGTCCCATAAACAGGATCCTGTAGGGTTTCTTGTCTATTTCAACTTCCTGAGCCTTTTCACCAACGAGGTTAACCAGTTCTTCATAGACTATTTTTATAACGTGTTCTTTAGGAGTAACGCCCTTCTGGGGCTCTTCATTTAAAGCCCTTTCCTCTATGGTCTTTGAAAGGTTGAGAACCAGTTTGATGTTAACATCAGACTGGATTAAAGCCCTCTGTATATCCTTTATAACCTCTTTAACGACTTCCTTGTCTATTATGCTCATTCCTGCCAGCTTTTTCATGGTGTTGGTCAGGTTTTTGCCAAGATTGCCCAGCATGATTTTCACCAGTTCCTGTTGATCTGCATTAATAATAAATTAATGCTCTGAATTACAAAATCCATTTTAATAATCTGTTTTTAAGCTTTAAGATTTCAATTATTTCGTTTTAAGTGCAAAATTGTCACGCACTGATTTTTATTGATGTGTTAAAGGATCATTCAGATTTTAATCCTTTTTTATGATTCTGTGGATCTTGTTGGATCGTTGTCTTCATCAGATCCCTGTCGTCCTAATAAATTTAAATTTATATTACAATCAACATTATAATAAATTTAGGTTAATATAATATGGTATAAAAGGTTAGTAGATAATTTTGTTATGTCCTTTAAAAACTGAGAAATAAAAAAATTTGGATTTGCAGTGGATTTTATCCATTGTTAAGGATTCTACTAACGTAAATTCATTGGATTTGATTGTTCGTATTGTTCAAACTCTCAATTATAAATTCTGACTACACTTCAAACACTTAGGTGATAAAATGTTCGAAAAACTTAAAAAAAGTCTAATAGAATCTCCTGTAGTAAAAAAAGGCGATTATGATTATTTTGTACATCCTGTTACAGATGGAGTTCCTCTGGTTGAACCTGAAATACTGGAAGAAGTTGCAGAGGGTATTTCGAAGTTTGGTGATATGGATGTTGACAAAATCGTATGTGTTGAAGCAATGGGAATCCACATAGCAACTGCACTGTCCCTTAAAACAGGAAAACCATTTGTTGTTATCCGTAAACGATCCTACGGTCTTGAAGGTGAGGTTGCAGTGCACCAGATGACAGGCTACAGTGAAGGGGAACTCTACATAAACGGACTCAACAAGGGGGACAAAGTGATCCTGGTTGATGACGTTGTGAGCACAGGCGGGACCATGATAGCTGTATTAAAAGCCCTTGAAGCCATGGGTGTTGAAATAGTTGATGTTATGGCTGTTATAGAGAAGGGAAGGGGAAAATACATAGTTGAAGACGAGACAGGGGTCAATGTTGGGAGCCTTGTGAAGCTGAACGTTGTTGATGGAAAGGTTGTAATAGAGAGTAGTGCTGACGAAACCCTGTGATTTAAGGGTAGTCACGATTTTTAATCTTATAAATTGGGGAGGTAATGTATTGGGCTACGAATTTGATGTTGAAGGGGTTATAGAGAAAATAAAAAAGTTCCATGCAGAAGTTGTTGGTGTACAGTTTCCAGAGGGCCTTAAGATACATGCAACCAGGATCGCAAGGCAAATCGAAGATGAAACTGGTGCAACCGTTATAATATCTGCTGATCCATGTTATGGGGCTTGTGATGCAGCTGATACTGATATGAAGGATGTAGCTGATCTTCTGGTTCACTTCGGCCACACAGCACTGCCAATTAAGTACGATATTCCAGTCATATTCGTTGAAACAAGATCTGACATGGATGTTCAAGGGGCGCTAAGTAATGCAATGAAACTTCTTGAAGGCTACAGGAGGATAGGTTTGGTAACAACAGCCCAGCACCTTCATCTGCTCCAGGATATGAAGAATTTTCTGGAAGAAAATGGGAAAGAAGTTGTTATGCATGGAGGGAAAGGTACACGGGAGGGTCAGATCCTTGGCTGCAACTTCTCATCCATAAAAGACCTCGAAGCTGATGCATTTCTCTACGTGGGGAGTGGAAACTTCCACACCCTCGGAATAAAACTCTTCACAGATAAGCCAGTTGTAATAGCGGATCCCTACATCAACGAGGCAAGGGATATAGATGAATTTGCAGATAGGATCATGAGAATTCGTTTTGCAAGGATAGCCAAGGCAATGGATGCTGAAAGCTTTGGGGTCATTGTTTCATCAAAGAAGGGCCAGTCCAGGATGGAACTTGCAAAACTTTTAAAGAACATGATCCACAAAGAAAATAAGGAAGCATTCGTACTGATCATGGATGATGTTTCACCAGACCTTTTAATTCCCTTCATGGACATAGATGCCTTTGTAATGACTGCATGTCCAAGGATAGCTATTGATGATGCTAATATGTACAAAAAACCGCTTTTAACGCCTCAGGAACTTGAGATCGTTCTTGGCAAAAGGGACTGGGAAGACTACATGATGGATGAGATCGAGCATTAAAACGTGAGTGTTTAAGCGAGTATTCTAAAAAAATTCATTCAAATCATGATCCTTTTATTAACCATGTGGGTTAACATACGTATAATAACAGTCCAGTAAATAATGCGATTCTTAGGTTTGTAGCATGATACAAGGGTGTTGCATGTGGATAGCTACAACTCATGATTAGTTCATAGACTTTAGTTGAGGTGAATCAATGAAAACCAGATCTGGAGATTTTGTTCTACCTGGAGATTCTTTAGGAGTTAGTGAGGAGTTCCTTCCATCTGAGGGGACCTACGATGATGACGGGGAAATAAGGTCCCTCATTGCAGGAACAGTTTCAGTGGATGATAGGGAGAAAAAAATATCCATAATACCAAAAACCAGTTCTCCATCCCTTATTAAGAAGGGAATAATTGTTGTTGGACAGATATCTGATGTCCGGGGCCAGAGAGCCCTCATGAAAATAGACAGCATCAAGGACAACAGCAGGGGTCTTGTAACATCTTTTTCCGGCGGAATACACATATCTCAGGCTGAAAAAGGCTATGTGGATAAATTAACCGATGAATTCAGAATCGGAGACCTTATAGAGGCCAGGGTTACAAAGGTCATTGGAATAGACAACGTTGACCTGACAACGGCCGAACCTGAACTCGGAGTTTTAAAGGCCATGTGCACCAACTGCAGGCACTTCATGAAGCAAACAGGTAAAAAAGAAGTTACATGTCCAAATTGTGGAAGGAAAGAGAAGAGAAATATTTCTTCGAAGTATGAGGGTTAAATTCCCTGATTTTTTTTATTTTGAATCGCTAATTTATTCATACAGAGATGTGTTGTTACCTTTTGTAGTCGTGGTAATGCTTCTTGATATTTAAATTTTAAATTGGAATGTTGAAGAAAAGTTATTTATTATTTTGAAGGAATAATTCATGGGTACTGTAAACTTAGTTTTTAATTTATTATTCTCAATATTAGGTGTTGTTTTTATTGTTGGAACAGGTCTATCTATTCTTTTTTCTAAGCGGAAACATCTGGAAAAGGATTTAGATTATAAAAAAAGTTTTGTGGCATGTGTACTTGGAATTCTTTTTATAATCGGAGGTATTACAGGCCATATTTATGCTGTATTTTTAGTGATCATAATGATTAGTACTCCTTTCTTTTGGTATGCTAAGAAAAAGTATCCTGAAAAGTACCAATACTTATCTATGGGTATTTGGGATAAGATATTCTTTGTTTGGGTTATTCTTTGGTTTATCTTTATAATTGTTCTTTGTTTAGTTTATTAACCATAATTTTAGAGGCGGGCTGAAAGAAGAACAATGATTTTTTTAGTCAATGAAAAATATTTATTCCTTTTTAAAATACATAACAGGAATAAAATTTTTTGAACCTTTATATAATATAAAATTTAATATAGGATTTCATATTAAAATTAATAAATAATATAAAAAGAAGATTTGATAACTGCATTAAACTATATTATTTTTAATATGATTTGCGAAGTTTAGTAAAAACTCAGCATAAATGAAGATTTTCAATGATATGAGGGATAAAATGAAGATAATAACCGATAAGAAAAAGGAATTAGAGATAGAAATTACAGGTGAAACCCACACACTCTGCAACGCCCTGAGAAAAACTCTCATGGAAGATGAGGATGTTGAAGCTGCAGCCTACGTCATAGAACACCCGATCATTGGAGAACCAAAGCTCCAGATAAAAGCTAAAAATCCAAGAAAATCACTTAAAAAAGCTGCAGAAACCCTTAAAGCTCGATGTGATGAGTTCAAAACTCTTGTAGAATCTTCAGGATCCTAATTTTTTTATAGATTTTATAAAGGCAAATTTTTATAAATTTTCTCTGGATAAGCAGATCTTCAGGTAACCTGATGAGAGATGAGAGCTGAAGAAAATCACCCCGAAAATGTTCCAAAAAGAAATTTTCGGTCCATAAAACAGGAAATAAGAATTCTTGGAGTTGATGATGCTCCATTCACCCCCCACACCAGTGATCCAGTCATGGTCGTTGGAACAGTTTTCAGGGCAGGCAAATGGTTCGACGGCATTTTGAGAACCTTTGTACAGGTGGATGGTGATGATGCAACAGAGAAGATAATCTCAATGGTCAACGGTTCCAGGCAGAAGGAACAGCTTGGAATTATAATGCTTGACGGAGTTACCTTTGGAGGTTTCAACGTTGCAAACATACCCAGGATATGCAGGGAAACAGGAATACCTGTGATCGTTGTGATGCGAAAGCAGCCGAACTTCGAAAGGATAAAAAAAGCCCTTCAGAACTTCAAAAACTGGGAGGATCGCTGGAAGAGCATTCTTGAAGCCGGTGAGATCCACAGGGTTGATAAGGAGGGTGAACCAGTCTACATTCAGATATGTGGGATGGATCTGGGGGATGCAGTGGAAGTTGTGAAGCTCTCATCAACCAGAAGCGCCATACCTGAGCCTATAAGGGCAGCCCACTTAATAGCTGCAGGTGTCACAACTGGAGAGTCAAGGGGAAGCGCTTAAGAGTTACAAACCATTAAAATCCTCGAAAACAATCCCCACTTTAGGGAAATGAACTTCAAAAAATCATAAAATTTAAGAATATCTGAACTAATTTTTAAGGAAGTGTTCAAATCAGAAATCCTTTTTTAACTGTTGATACATTGATTTATGATGACGATCAAGAAATATGCAATGGGAAAGTGTGTTTCGTCCTTATAAAACGTAAAAATGGACCCTACAAAGATTTCTGGGCTCTTCCAGGTGGATTCGTTGAGTACGGTGAAACTGTGGAATCAGCGGCTTCAAGGGAAGCTAAGGAAGAAACAGGCCTTGAAATTGATCTGAAGGATCTTATAGGTGTGTACTCGGATCCAAAAAGAGACCCAAGGGGACACACAGTTTCTATTGCATTTTTGGCACATAAATCATCTGGAAAGCTTACTGCAGACACTGATGCAAAGGATGCCCGTTACTTCAGTATCCATGAGATTTTAGAGATTGATCTTGCCTTCGATCATAGGCAGATAATTGAAGAAGGCCTTAAAATCTTTAATAAATATAATAAATAAGATAAACGGAATTTAGACACATATTAATTCACCTGAACTCTTCAGCAATCTGTTGAAGGCGATTTAAGGAAAATTTTTTAAACCAAGGCATTTAAAAAGGTATTGGTAAAAATAACCTTGAAAGTAAAGGAAGAAGAAAAGGAAATATCCATTAAATTAGGAAAGATAACTTACTAAAAAAGGGATATTATAAAAGTACTTATCCTTATCAGTACCATCATTAAAAATACTAAAATTAAAAAATTATATCATTTAAGTAAAATAATCAAAGTTTATTAATGAATAATTCAAACTTCTATTGAGGTTAGTTTATTATTAGGAGGATTTAAATGGAATTTTGCCCAAAATGTGGAACAGTCATGTTTCCTAAAGGTGATTGTTTCGAATGCAAGAACTGTGGACACACAAAGGAAATGACCAAGGAATCTGTTAGTAAATACGAGGTTTCTGAAAAGGTGGATGCAAAGGAAAGTGTGATAGTTACAAGTGGTGACATCCAGACACTGCCAAAAACAAAGGTTAAATGTTCTAAATGTGGAAATAATGAGGCTTACTGGCGTTTAAGGCAGACAAGAAGTGCTGATGAATCTGAAACAAGATTTTTAAGGTGTACCAAGTGTGGACATACTTGGCGTGAGTACGATTAAATCCATGATCAGCTAACACCAGTTAAGTGAAGTTCGTACTAACTGTTTATTACAGAAAACATTACATTACAATGTTTTAGAGGTTAAGGGGGACAATAAATTGGCAGAAGATTCAGATGAAAATTCAGGGAAGGTTTCGGGGGATAGATTAAATTCTAACAATGATGATGATGCAGATGAAGGTTCAGGTTCCAAAAAATCATCATCCTTCGATATAAAAAAGTTCTTTAAAACTAATAATTCAGATGAGGAGCCTGTGATTGAAGGTACAACTGAGGACCCAGTTACAGAGGAACCTGAAAGTAAAGACCCTCAAAAACCTGAAATAACTGAAAAAAAGGAATCTACTGATGAACCTCATGATCTCTCCTTCACCCAGGGATTCACAGGTCATGCAATTTTTGGGGATCTGAAATCCCATAAATCCCTTATACTCCAGGCACTGGCCACCTTAGTCGGGGCAGTAATGATAGTTTATGGAATGTTTCTATTCATAAGCCCAACGGTTAAAGTGGCGGACAATGTAATGTTCGGTGATGAATCTGCGTTTGCAGTTTTATTGATTCTTTTAGGTGTTATTGTAATTATTTTAGCATTTGCAAAGAGATTGTTTGGTGGAACCTTCCTTCACAACATACACAAGGAAATTGAAGCTGCTGAAAAGAAGATCAACCATGATACAGCAGAACGTCAGGTTAACGATTCAAAATCAGATTCAAAATCAAATAATGCCACCTCAGAATCAGATACAAAGGTTAAAAATGCCTCAACCAGTAGTAGCGATGCAAAGGATAATAACCATAAGAATAATAAGGATATTAGATCAGAAGATTAAAGGTAGAAAGGAGGATGAAAATGTTCAAAGCGGTTTTAAGCGATTCAAACATTTTGAAGACAAGTTTTGAAGCAATATCTTCAATTGTAGACGAAGTTCAGATGAAGGCAGATGGTGATGGATTACGGTTGGATGCACTGGACAGGTCCCACATCACATTCGTGCACCTTGAACTTAAATCAGCATTGTTCGATGTATTCTCATGTGATGAGCCCCTGAAGATCAACGTGGATACAGAGGAACTCATGAAAGTCTTAAAAAGGGCTAAATCAGAGGATATAGTTGAATTAACGGTTGATGAAGGCAATCTCATAGTTACATTTGAAGATGAGGCAAGGCGTACCTTCAAAATCAGACTTATAGATATAGAGTACGAGGCACCAAGCCCACCTGAACTTGAGTACCCAACTGAATTTGAAATACCTTTCAATCTTCTTAAAAATTCCATTCAGGACATAAGTATAGTTTCTGATAAAATCGCCCTTATTGTGGACTCTGATAAGTTCATTGCATCTGCAGAGGGTGAATTTGGAGATGCCAAGATCGAGTACCTCCACGGTGAAAAGATAACTGAGAATGCAAAATCAGTTTTCTCACTGGAGAAAATAAAAGAAATGCTGAAGGCTGATAAATTCTCTGAAACAGCTGTAATGAGACTTGGAAACGACATGCCATTAACCCTCTCTTTGAACATGGTCGCAGATGAGGGTGAGCTAAGTTTCCTTTTAGCTCCAAGGATAGAAAGTGAGGAATAGGGTTGGATGAGTTTTTCCAGATATTGAGGGAGATACAAAAAAAAGAACGTAGTATGAGTGGTCTATCCAGTGTGGGGGACAGCTTTTACACTGATGTTTCAAATTACCTCAATGCTTTAATGAGGAAGATAGATGACAATCCCTTTTCCTTTGAATCCTACCTTCTGAGGGATGCTCAGAGGATAGTTGAAGAGATATGTGAGAGAAGGGAGCATAAAATTGCAAATAATGCAGTTATGAATGTTCAGAGGGCTCGTCAGCTCTTCAAGGAATCCAAGGGTAAAAGGTCAAGGATTAAGAAGGAAAACCCTATAACAGTTCCAGTGAACTCCACTCCAGAAGAAGAGGACCTTTACTTCCAAATTGTTGATTCTCTGGTCAAATACAGGGAGAGGATGACCAAACCCCTCAGATCCTATCTCAACAAGAATGTAAATTCGATGGTGACTCCTGAAGAAACTCATAAAGATAATTCTGAATCTTCAGGGGTTGCAGGTTCCCAATCACAGAGTAAATCTGATGAAGTTCGTTCACACTTTGATTCAGTTTCTGAAGATTTGGAGGCAGGATCTCCTAAGGATGTTAAAAGATCAGTTAAGGGTCCTGTTGATGGGGATCCCTCTGGATTTGAGGATCAGATATATGAAATATACGGTTCTGAACCTTCAAAGCAGACTTCAGAAAAGGATGGATTAAAGGAGTCTAATTCTGGGATTTCCAGTGAAAGAATTCCTGAAACAAATGAAACTGCAAATTCTAAGGGGACGGCTGCTAGAATTTCAAGTTCAAATGTTTCAGATCTTGGAAGTTCGATTCCTGGAAATTCCATTACAGTTGGAGCAGATGAAACTTCAGATACATTAAAACCTGTGGCTTCGGATGGAACTGGTCCATTAAAGACTTTGCTCATACTCGATGAGTTACCTTCAATTTTAGGCGTTGATAAGAATGTTTATGGCCCTGTTATTCCCCAGGACATTGTTAGCATGCCTGAAGCAAATGCAAAGGTGCTCATAAAAAACAGGAAGGGAATGGCTATCCAAAGATATAAATAAGCCATGAATAATAAACTAACATTAATATAAATTAGACTTTTTATTAAACGAGTTTAATGATCAGTAGTTTAAATAAGTTTCAAATATCAAAATAACTTATTTTTACATTTAAGAGGTGATTACATGAAAATTCCTAAAGAAAGGAGAACTTACTGTCCAAGTTGCAAAAAACATACAATTCACGAAGTATTCGAATCAAAAAGAAGAAAAGCAAGCGAATTAAAATGGGGTCAGCGTCAGTTCAGAAGGGTCACAGCAGGTTACAGGGGTTACCCAAGGCCGCTCCCATCAAGGAACAAACCAGTTAAAAAACTTGACCTCAGATACAAATGTAAAGAATGTGGAAAAACCCATATCAAACGATCCTCATTCAGAGCTGGAAAAGTAGAATTTAAGATGTAAGGTGGTTTTCATGGCGAAGTTCAGAACTCAAAAAAGCAACTTTTTAAGGGTTAAATGTGTGGACTGTGGAAACCAGCAGGTGGTTTTTGACCATGCTGCATCCAATGTTCAGTGCATAATCTGCGGAAAAACCCTGGTAAAATCCAAGGGTGGAAAATCCGAGATAAAAGCTCAGATAATAGAAGTACTTGATTAAATCCAATAAAATCAAGTTCAGTACTAATACAGGGATCTCAGGGTCCCGGGATTTTAAATCCCACTTAATTTCATATACTAATTCATGCAATACTCAATTAAATTCAGTTAAAACTTTTTTATCCAATTTTTTCACGGCTAATGGAAAGTTATTTCAAGGGTGTTGTAATTAATTTATAAATTAATGATATACTTCATATCAAGTATATTTATTAGACATATTAGGTGTTCTAATGGTAAGAATGAGAAAACAATGGCCAGATGAAGGAGATCTTGTGGTTGGAACTGTCCACAAGGTTTTAAACTACGGGGCCTTCGCAAGACTCGAGGAATACGAGGGAAAAGAAGCTTTCATCCACATATCTGAGGTTTCCTCTGGTTGGGTGAAGAACATAAGGGACTACGTACGTGAAAATCAGAAAATCGTTGCAAGAGTCCTGAGGGTCAACCCAAAGAAGGGACATGTAGATGTTTCCCTTAAAAGGATAAGGGAAGATCAGAGAACAAGGAAGATGCAGCAGTGGAAGATCGAACAGAAGGCAGAGAAGCTCCTGGAATTTTCTGCAAAACGACTGGACAAAGACATGGAAACTGCCTATAAAGAGGTTGGATATCCTCTTATGGAAGAGTTTGGAGATCTTTACGGCGCGTTTGAGCTAGCTGCAGAAGAAGGTGTAAGTGCACTCGATGAGAGCGCCATAACTGATGAATGGGCCGAAGCAATCACAGAAGTTGCCAAGAAAAACATATCTCCACCTGAAGTTCACATAACAGGCTACGTTGATCTGAAATCCTACGCACCTGAGGGTGTTGAAGTTATTAAAAAAGCATTAAGTACTATAGATGAAGAAGAAATTTCAGTACAGTGTGTTGGAGCTCCAAGGTACAGGTTAATGGTCAAATCATCGGATTACATAACAGCTGAAACCATACTCAAAGAAGCTGCAGACAGAGCAATAGCTTTAGTTGAAGAAGAAGGTGGGGAAGGTAGTTTCCACCGTGAATTGGAATAACCATGAAGATGAGAAAATGCAAGTCCTGTAGGGAGTACACTCTGAAGGATGTTTGCCCACACTGTGGTGGAGATGTGGGAGTTATTTACCCTCCTAAGTATTCTCCTGAAGATAAATACGGGAAGTATAGAAGAATACTTAAAAAACAGCTCTTAGAGAGCCAAGGAGTTGGTTAGATGGATGGAACTTTCATAAAAATGATCAAGGATGTTGAACTACAGGAACCGATATTCATAGAGGCACTTCCTGGAATTGGACATGTGGGAAAATTGGTTGCAGAGCACATGATCCATGAACTGGGTGCAGAAAAATTCGCAGAACTCTATTCAACCTCATTTCCACCTCAAGTTTTTGTGGATGAGAATGGGATCATAGAACCCATGAAAAATGAGTTCTACTACCTTAAATCCCAAGGTGAAGATGGAAGAGATTACATACTCCTTGTTGGAAACACTCAGGGCCTCAGTCCAGAGGGTCAGTATGAGATATGTGGAACCATAATGGATTTTGTTGCAGGTTACGGTGTTAAGGAGATGTTCACATTGGGAGGTCTTGGAACAGGACAACCAGTTGAAAAACCCAAGGTTTTTGGTGCTGCAACCACGGTGGAACTTGCAGAAAAATTAAAGGAACATGAAGTGACCCTCAGATCTGCAGATGGTGGAATAATAGGTGCATCTGGACTTTTACTGGGTCTTGGAATGACTAAGGGTATTACAGGAGCATGTTTAATGGGTGAAACTCCAGGATACTTCATAGATGCAGATGCATCCAAGGCAGTCCTTAAGGTACTATTGAAACTGCTTAAAATGGACATTGACATTGCCAAGCTTGAAGAAAGGGCTGAAGAAACCAGAAAAATGATATCTAAAGCTCAGCAGATGGAAAAAGAAGTTTCTGAGAGGATGAACATAGTTCCAGGTGAGGAAGACCTCAGATATATAGGATAAAACTGGAACATTTCTCGTTTCAGAACACGAACTTCTTTTTTTCAATTCACTTTTTTTAATATTAGCAAAGCTTTAGCAAGCTCAAACAATGAGTAACCTATTTTTTTAATTTTAAATCCTAACTGAACATTATTTACAAATTTTAAAAGATTCAATCTAATAAGATTCAATTAATCGTTGCAATTGCCTACTGATGAATTTAATTCATTTAGAAAAAAAATTTCTTTTTGAAATCCATGATAGAATAATTGACTTAATGAAATGCTTCAAGGATTATAAGGCATCAGAATCAAAGGTAGAACCATGATAATAAATGCTGATCTTCACATACATGGCAGGTACTCCATGGCAACATCCAAGAACATGTCCCCTGTTACCATGGCACCCCAGGCAAAGCTCAAGGGCCTGGATCTTGTTGCAACGGGTGATGCGCTGCATCAGAAATGGCTTAGTATCATAGAGGAAACAACGGAAGAAACATCCGATGGAATATTCTCCCTGAAAGAGGGAACAATTCCCGAAAGTTCTGAGGATGTCCCTGAAACTTTGGATGCTACAGATCTATGCAAATTCATCTTAACAACAGAGGTTGAGGATATAAAGAGGGTTCATCACGTTATAATATTTCCATCACTGGAATCTGTCCACGCCCTGCGCAGTAAACTCAATGGAAACATGGATGCAGATGGAAGGCCAAGGATAAGGATGAAGGGTGATGAGATAATGGATGCAGCCCATGAAGAGGGGTGTATAATAGGCCCATCACATGCATTCACGCCCTGGACGAGCATATACAAGGAGTACGACAGTGTCTATGACTGCTACGGTAGCAAACCTGACTTTCTTGAGCTGGGACTTTCAGCAGACACTGACATGGCAGATAGGATCGAGGAGCTTCAGGACATCACCTTCTTAACTAACTCTGACGCCCATTCTCCATGGCCTCACCGATTGGGTCGTGAGTTTAATGAGATGGAACTTAAAGAATTCACATTCGATGGTGTGAAGGATTCGATTCTTAAGGGAGACATACACAGCAACTATGGATTCGATCCACGTCTGGGTAAGTATCATAAAACAGCATGTTCAAAGTGTTACAGAAAGTATGAGATACCCGAGGCAATAAAACTCAACTGGCGCTGTCCCTGTGGTGGTAAAATAAAGAAGGGTGTGGACTACAGGATATACGAACTTTCCAAATGGGATGAACCCCACCATCCTCCAGAAAGACCTCCTTACATCCATATACTGCCCCTTGCAGAGATAATAAGCTCAACCTATGATAAGGGTGTTACAACGGTCTTCGTGCAGAAGATATGGAGGGAACTGATTTCCAAGTTTGGAAATGAGATAAACGTCCTTATACATACACCCCTTGAGGAAATTGAGGTTGTGGATCCAAAGCTTTCAAGGGTTGTCAAGGCATTCCGAAACAACACCCTCCACATAGAAGCAGGTGGCGGTGGAAAGTACGGGGAGATAATGTTCGAACAGGACACCCTGGACGGTTACTTCTGAATCAGAATTAAAAATCGATTAAAGGTTTTAGCCCGATCTGAACTAAGACTTTTCTTGCTTATAAAAAAATCGATTTTAATTTTAAAAAAAGGAGTCTTCATGACATTTTATTGATCTCAACATCTTCCTCATTTCCCCCATTTCAGTGGCAGGGACGATTCCAGTTGCTGTGATTGTCAACTTTGACTTATCACAGTACCACTTGGTTTCAAAGAAGTCTATTAAAACCCCGTTAACATTTATTTCCTCTCTGTGGAGTTCTATAGGATGACCATCAACAACAAGGGTTTCCTTTACAAGTATGAGGTTAGCACTCTGGGTTGTGTTTTTACTGAATGAAGATTTTATACTTTTATAGAACTTTTTATCAGGATCTACTGTTGCCCCAACAACGAAGAGGTTCATATCAGTTCCATTCTGATAAAGTATGAACGTTGAATTTTTGGTTGTGTTGTTACCACCCACCTGGTAACCCTGGGGGATGTAACTTGCCCCACTGAATTCCTTCAGCGGATCCTGGGACATGTACATACTCACAGGAATTGAACTTAAAAGTAAAAGTATCACCACCGCTGCAAGGTAAATCAACTTTCTCATTAAAACTTCTCCATTCTTAAAACATTAATTTAGACTTATTCTTCTTAAGCTTATTAACGAAATCAAAATCAATTTATATCCCATTAAAATAGTCCTATTTTAAGTTATACTTCCATTTAATATATCCTTTTCGATTTTTAAGGGAATTATTTTATATTCAATGATATATTCTCACCATGACGAAAATATATAAAGAATGAATTAGTACATCTCTATAGATCGAAATTATACAATAAGAAGGTGTTAAATATGGAAAGTGCTACTTTAATTGCAGCGGTTATCATTGGTGGAATGGTTTTGGTTTCCCTCATGACACAGTTACTCAACAAAAATGATGTGGATTGAGATATAATCTATTTTTTATTTTAGAAAATTTAATTTCCTTTATTTTTGGAAATTCAAAACCTAATATCAATTATTAAATTGTAATTCAAATTCTAACTTTTATGAGATGAATTTTTAATTTTGCCCAGTTCATTCCATTTTTTGAGATTTTAAGGATATGGAGAAGGGTAGTTGAGATCATCAACATTAAAATAAAAAACATCAAAGATGATTAAAAAGAGTGTACTGAAAAATTAAATAAGCGGACCCGGAGGGATTTGAACCCTCGACCTTCAGATTAGGAGTCTGATGCCCTGTCCAGACTAGGCTACGGGCCCTGAATATTTTTTTGCAGAGCATTGTAACTCCACAAAATTCTATTTATTTTCATATTATTTAAGGTTAGACCTACCCTTAGATAATCATACCTAAAGCTTTGATAAATATAAAAGAAGTTTACATTAACGGACCCGCCGGGATTTGAACCCGGGACCTTCGGATTAGAAGTCCGACGCCCTATCCAACTAGGCTACGGGCCCCTGTAATTACATGTATATTGGAGTCTCTGGCTCTCCTTGAACGTGTTTTGCAAGTTCCTTGAGTCTTGCTTCGATCTCCTCTGCTTCTTTTATGAGTGGGTCTGCATTAACCTGTATATCTAACATAGTATTTAAAACATTCACCACACTTGCTGCAGCCCTTGGATCAGGGTACTGATTCAAGACCTGTCCAAAGAGACAGGATGCAGGAATATTTTTTGAGGCAGTTTTTGTGAGTAGGGTGCCTGAAAGACCTCCAAGATTTCCAAATGGAAGAATTGGTAGATCAATATCAGCTAATCTCTGAAGTGCTTCCTTGGAGTTTGCAGCACCTGCAACCCCACCATTTTTCTGAGGTACAACCATGCTGTTGAATGTTATAAGTTCTTTGCTGTTGTTTTTTTTCATCCAGTCAACTATAACATTTGCCATATCGTAGGTAACGTTTGGTGGAACTATGAAATCTGATAGGAATAGAACTATTCCCTCTGAACTGTATATCCTGAATGGATGTATTGCAATTCCTTTGTATAGAACTGCCAGTGGTGGAAAGTACTTTGAACTTATGTGCCCTATCTGCTTCATGTTAAGCTCTTCAACAAGGAGCCATCCCACGATGTTGCCGATAAGGCCTAATCCGGGTGATCCTTCAAGAACCACAGCATTTTCCACATCTTCAGATACTATTTTACAGCATTCAGCTTCTGTTTCAACCATTTTTACCATTATGGCGCACCCCCTGCACCTCCCAGGTTCTCACCTGTCTCAGGATCTATGTATATTTCACCCACTTGTTTGCCATTCATCATGACTGGTACGATGTAGGTACTTTTGCCGTCAATGGTCTTTAATTCTGGTGTGCCTGCTGACGCACCATCTTGCTCTATATAAGTTGCTGCTATTGCTTTGGCTTTGGATGATGATATCTTCACAGTACTACCTCCTGTCTGGCTTCCTTCACTTGAAGTCCCTGTACTCTGAGATTGAACATCTCCCTGACTGGATGTTCCAGCACTAGTCTGAGATGAATCAGCTGTTGAACTTTGACTCTGTGAAGTAGAAGTTGTAGGTTGCCATAATCCAGGAGTATTAGTGGTAACTTGATAACCGGCTGCTGCAAATCCTATTAGGAGCACGATTATTACGGATAGGATGATCTTTTTATTCATCATCTTCTCACCTCTTCATTTTACCACTTAATTCTTCTAAGTTTATAAATTTTAATTTTTTTATAAATTTCAACAATATGAAATTAAATTTTTCTCGTGATATCCATCATCAAATATATTGATTCTAATTGTTATTTAACTTTGGTATCTTAGGTAGCAAAAGATCATATTGGTTCTTTGATCTACCTCAGCATACCTTATAGATAATCAATACAATAGGCTATATCCCTTAACTTGGGTTTAATTGATGCATTTTATGGAATTCAATACAAACTTCTATTGTTTGTAAACAATTTATAAAATACATCTCTCTTAATTCCCATAAAGGAATTTATAATTTAGTTACTCATTATATTTATAGTTTTCATTTTATCTTCCAAAGAAAAGTTTATAATATCATACTTATCAACTGAAATACTGATGTTCATTATATAAAAACAAGAGGTGATACATTTGAGCGAAACTATTGTGATCTCGCCTACATCACGGCAGGAAGGACACGCAGAACTGCGTATGGAAGTCGATGATGAAGGAATTGTAACTAAAGGTCAGTACCTTAGTATAACTCCAGTAAGAGGGCTAGAAAAAATGGTTACCGGTAAGGTACCAGAAACTGCACCAGTAATGGTACAGAGAATATGTGGTGTTTGTCCAATACCCCACACTTTAGCATCAGTAGAAGCTATAGACGACTCTTTAAATATTGAAGTGCCAAAAGCAGGTAGACAATTAAGGGAGCTTACATTAGCAGCACACACCATTAATAGTCACGCTATTCACCAATTCCTCATAGCAGCTGATTTCGTCCCACCAGAACTTTTCGCAACAGCTGTAAAATCAGTTTCCGAAGTAAGGAAAACAGTACAGCAAGTTGTTGACGTAGTCGCTGGTGAGGGTATACACCCATCCGATGTAAGGATCGGTGGAATGGCTCAGAATATAAGTGAAGTAGCCAGAAAAAGGTTATATGCAAGGTTAAAAGCACTTAAACCAAAATTAGATGAACACGTGGATCTCATCGTTGGTTTAGTTGCAGATAAAGGATTACCTGAAGGTCTTGGTGTCCACAACCAGCCTGTCTTTGCAACACACAGGACATACGGTGACAGGACAAAGTTCGACATGGACAGGTTCACAGAAGTAATGCCAGAAAGCTGGTACAAAGACCCAGAAGTCGGTAAAAGAGCATGCTCAACCATACCACTCTACGACGGAGTCAGCATAGAGACAGGTCCAAGGGCAAGAGCAGCAGTCTTCGATGGTTTCAAAGGTCAGGGAGTTGTTGCACAGCACGTAGCAAGGGCTATGGAAATGAAAGTAAACCTTTCAAAAGCAATAGACATACTTGCTGAGTTAGACACCTCTGCACCTGTAATGGCGGACTTCGATGTCAGGGGAACAAACAAACTCGGAATTGGTTCTGTAGAAGCACCAAGGGGAGCAGACACCCACCTGGCAACAGTCACACCTGAAGGTAAAATTGGATTCTACAGCGCACTCGTACCAACAACCTGGAACATCCCAACAATGGGACCAGCAACTGAAGGTTTCCATCACGAATTCGGACCACACGTAATAAGGGCATACGACCCATGTCTATCATGTGCAACCCACGTTATGGTAATTGACGATGAGGATAAAAGCGTTCTGAAGAACGAAATGGTCAGGATTTAAGGGATAAACATGCCATACGATGCAGAGATAATGGTTGTTGGTTGCGGAAACGTCCTTTTTAAAGATGATGGATTTGGACCAGCAGTTATAAAGGCCTTAGAAGAATACAAAGAGAAAAACGGATTACCAGAGAACACAATGTTAATAGACGCAGGGACTGGAGCCACACATTTCATATTCTCCCTTCCAAACGAAACTTGGAAGAAGATGATAGTTGTGGACGTTGCCCTGTTCGGAGCTGAACCAGGAACAGTAAAAAAATTCACTGTCGATGAATTACCCGAAGGTGCCTATGAAAACGCACACTCATGGCCTGTAAGCCAGCCTTTACATGAACTCAGCAATCAATGCGAAGTCGTTGTTATAGGTTGTCAACCTGAATATGTCTCTGCGCCTGATGTTGAATTGGGTCTAACAGAAAGTGTGGAAAATGGAATTCCTAAGGCCATAGAAATGATCTTGAGGGAAATAGGGGTTTAAGCCTATGTTGGCCCGCATAAAAGAATTTTTAGGATTGGGAGCAAAACCTAAGGAAGTTTCAGAAGAGCCTAAGGAAGTTGTTTCAAAAGAGGAGGTTGAAAAAGTGGCTGAAGAAAAAACCAAACCAAGAATCGGATACATCCACCTCTCAGGATGTACCGGAGATGGAATGTCGTTAACTGAGAATTACGATATACTAGCAGATTTACTAACAGATATGGTGGAGATAGTCTACGGACAGACACTGGTAGATCTATGGGAAATGCCAGAGATGGACCTTGCACTTGTTGAAGGATCATGTTGTCTGCAGGATGAACACAGTCTTCATGAGTTAATGGAAGTAAGGGAAAAAGCAGGATTAGTTGTTGCATTCGGTTCATGCGCTGCAACTGGATGTTTCACAAGGTACTCAAGGGGAGGCCAGCAGGCCCAGCCAAACCACGAGTCCTTTGTACCAATAGCTGATCTCATAAAAGTTGACTGTGCAATACCAGGATGCCCACCATCCCCAGAGATAATCGCAAAAACAGTTGTTGCTGTTATAAACGGTGATATGGACTACCTGCAGCCAATGATAGATCTTGCAGGTTACACAGAAGCATGTGGATGCGACTTACAAACAAAAGTCGTGAATCAGGCTTTATGTACCGGATGTGGAACATGTGCAATGGCTTGCCAGACCAGAGCAATCACCATGACCAATGGAAGACCAGAGGTCAACAGTGCACGTTGTATCAAATGTGGTATATGTTACGTCCAGTGCCCTAGAAGCTGGTGGCCAGCTGACAGGATTAAAAAGGATTTAGGGTTATAGGAGGATGAGAAAATGGTATTAGGAACATACAAAGAGGTTGTCACCGCAAGGTCAACTGATAAACAGATCCAAAAAGTTTCACAAGATGGTGGAATAGTATCTGCTCTCTTCTGCTACGCCCTTGAAGAAAAACTCATCGATGGTGCAGTTGTTGCTGGACCAACCGATGAATTCTGGAAACCAGAACCAATGGTTGCAATGAGTGCAGATGAAATAATAGCTGCAGCAGGAACCAAATACACATTCTCACCAAACGTTTTAATGTTAAAACAGGCAGTAAGGCAGTACGGTCTTGAAAAAGTCGGTACCGTTGCAATTCCTTGCCAGACCATGGGCATAAGGAAAATGCAGTCTTACCCGTTCGGTGTAAGGTTCCTTGCAGATAAAATTGCACTCCTCACAGGTATCTTCTGTATGGAGAACTTCCCATTCGTATCTCTTGAAACATTCATTTCAGAGAAAATGGGAATTAGCATGGAACTCGTTGAGAAAATGGACATAGGAAAGGGAAAATTCATAGTAGAAACCCAGGATGACGTCCTAACAATCCCACTCAAAGAAACCCATGGATACGAACAGGCAGGATGCAAAGTCTGTCTCGACTACGTTGCAGAACTTGCAGACGTTTCAACAGGTTCAGTTGGTTCCCCAGACGGCTGGTCCACAGTTTTCACAAGGACAGAAGGCGGAGAAACAATATTCAAAGCTGCAGTTGAAGCTGGAGTCATAGAAACCAAACCTGTTAACGAAGGCAAATTCGGTCTTGAGATGCTCACAAAACTCGCAACTCAGAAAAAAGAGAAAGCGATGAAGGAGATCGACAAGAGGAAAGGAATGGGCTTACCTGTTCCATACAAAGCAAGCAGCGAAAAAGAAGACCCACTTGCAAACGTATAAAATCTGTAAATGGGATGAAAATCCCTTTACAATATTTTTTTTATTTTTAAGAGTTTATTTTAAAGTTTGATTTCTAAAAATCCTGATTTTATAAATTAAGTTAACATCACAACCTGTTTTTAGAATAATTTTTAACAAACAATTTTAATTTATTAACTCATTTAGCTCGTTCATTTAAAGTAAAATTAAAATCATTTAATAAAAAATTATTTGCTAAATCAATCATTACTAAGTTTTTAAAAATTAATTCAGAAATAAAAAAATTAAGATTAATTTTTTGAAAAGATATTTTTTTGATAAATAAATTTTAATAAATGAAGAAAAAGAAAATTAAAAAAAATTAAAGGTTTTTTTTGAGTCACTCGGTTAAAACTTTACACCCATCAGCCTCAACCATGACTGTGTGTTCAGACTGAGCAACCCTTGCATTACTCTTCTCCCTCAACACGTGGTATGGATAAACTGCCCTTGAGCTTATGAGTTTTCGCATAGCCATTTTGAACTTAGGTGTTGGAGTGTCCTTCACAAGCCACCTTCCTGCAAATGGAAGGCTTCTGTAATTTTCTTCTATGGTGTTTAGGAGCTTCCGGGCCTGGTTCATACGCAGTGGTCTTTCCTGGATGAATTTGAATATGTATGTTTCATTCATATCCACGACCCTGCCAACACCACTGGTTACGAAGGGTTCTATTGCAAGAACATCTCCCTCTTCCACTTGATGGTCATTTTTCTCCCTCACGTTTGGAATTGAAAGTCCAGCGTGAAGTATCCATTGATCCATGCTGTGGCCTGTTAGGTTGGAAACTGAATTGAATCCTCTGGCATTTATGGTGTCCTCAATGGCAGTTCCAATTTCTCCAAGTGTGGCACCATCACGAACTGTGCTGATGGCACTTTCAAGTGCTTCTTGGGATGTTTCAATGAGGTTGAGACTTAAATCAAGTTCTTCTTCACTGAGGGGTGAATCCTCTGATGAACTGTTTGCATCCATTCCAACGAGCACACTCACGGCTGAATCTGCAATGTAACCGTCAACATGGGCACCAAGGTCTATTTTAACAAGATCTCCCTTTTTAAGACGGGTTTCATCACCCCAAGGTGATGTGTAATGGGCTGTAACCTCATTTATGGAGATGTTGCATGGAAATGCAGGTAAACCTCCGAGTTCCTTCACGTTCCCCTCAACGAATTCCACGAGGTCTAAAACCTTCATATCTTCTTCAACATAATCTACAGCCATTTTTCTTACTTTTGATACAATTTTTCCTGCTTTTTCATACATTTCAATCATATAACCACTATAAAATCCCTTTTTAAATGAATTGGATTACAAACAAAATATTCTGGATTTTTATTCTTTTTTAATGTGAGCCACGTAAAAATTTTGATTTATTCCTAAATTTAAAATAATATTGTGACAATCTAATTATATAGAAACCACAATTTATATTTTGTATAAGGTATCATTTATCAAGTAATAGAAAAGGCAGTTAGGGCTTAGGGAGGGTGTAAGCATTCAAGAAGGAATAAAAAAAGATGCAGGTTACCTTGCGCCTGCCTCCTTTCCAATGATTTTACCAACAGGGAACACAGGCATTTTAATTGGATTAGTGAGTTTTTTAATTTTTTTAGTAGTCGTTTTAATGGTTTACAAATCCTTAGAAAAGAAAAAATCATCTGAAAGAGTTGAAAGACGCCTATCAAATATTAAAACGCAGTTTGAAGATTTGAGTGATGATTTTGATTTCGATGAAGATGGAGGCTGGCTGAACAACAGGGCTGATGATGCACCTGATTTTGATGAAAAAATGTTCAGGAGGTAATTTAGGGAGTTTTCCACCCTAGGAGATGGATCAGTTAAAGAATCTTTGGGGTTTTAAGTGGAATGGAACTAGTGTAAAACAATTAAAAAAGATCATACTTATATGAAGAGTTTTTATAAATAATAAGGGGGGATCATATGCAGACAATTCCACAAAATGTTTTCTTAATAATCATTGCCGTGATTGCAGTTGTAGGGGTAATCATTGTACTTATGCAATGGAGACGTGTAAGGGAAGCCCAGAGCAACGTGGAGTTCCTGGCAAAGCAGGCAGAGCTTAAAAAGATAGAACTCGTTGAAAGGGATCTGGAATCAAAACGTAGGATGGGTAACATTTCTCTTACAAGGGAAGAGCAGGAGAAACTATCTGCAATAAGGAAAAACACATCTGATCTCATGCAGAAGGCAGGATACCTTCACAGTGAAATAAACGAAAGGGTGAGCCGCCTGGAAGTCCAGACTGAATATGCAAAACTTCAGAAACTACTTACAGACATAGAGAAAAAGGAAAAAGAATTGGAAAAAAAGGGTAAAATCTAATAAGGGGGAATTAATTCATGGACGCACTTGAATTATTTGCCATCCTTGTACTGGCTGGTGCTGTTGTTGTACTGCTATATTACTACCTGCAGGATGTTAGAACCGGTTCTCTTTCAAGAATAAGTTCAAAGGTTACGGGAACAGGCATAAGCTCAGGATTTGATGAAACTGTTTCCACAGTTGGAGAAAAATTCAAAGAAGCAGGTTCAAAAGTCACAGGAGCATCTGGAACCTCTGAAACTGGAACAACAGCAGGGATGAGTGAGAAGATGGCTGGAATGAGTGAAAAAATAATGGGAAAGGTTAAAGAAGTTCCAATAAGCACAGATATCCTTTCAGCAAGAATAGAAGATTTCCTGGATGAAAAAAGCGACCAACTCATAAAGGACTGGGACCTTGCAACAAAATCAGATATAACCAAACTTGAAAAAAGGTACAGTAAAGTATCAAGGGATGTTGGGGAACTGGAAGGCAGGTTCAATGAGTACAGAGGTTACACCAACAAGAAGATCGAGTCCATTGAAAAGAGACTTGAAAAACTTGAGATGGAATAGATAGATTCCATACATTATGAAGTGTGGGAAGATTTAAATTGACCTTTTTAATTCCTCCCACATTAAAAATTTTTAAATCCGTTTTATATTTTAAAATGACGTTCAATTAGAAGATATAACTAATATTATAATACGTATGAAGGGAAATCTTTATATACTGTGAGATGTAAACAGTAATCTACAGCGGGGTGGGGTAGTCTGGTGATCCCGCGGGGCTCATAACCCCGAGAGCCCTAGTTCAAATCTAGGCCCCGCTATTACATTTAACTCATTTTAAAATTAGATTACAGAATTAAATTCATTGTTAAATCAATTATTTATCATGGACATGGGTGTGACAAACTTTAAATTGAACCCTCTCCATACTATTGATATTGAAGGTTAAATGGCAAGCCGAAGGGCAGCCAACGGTTTTTACATCGTAAGGTGTAATCAAACTGAGGAAACTCCACACATCCTACAGAACCGTGGTGCTATAAAGCACATGCCAAGAGGCATGACACTGGAGCAGAAACGACACGTCTTCTGATGAATGAACATGATGCGCAAGCTGAAGACATCAGAAGGAACGGTGAAACGGCCATTCCGCGGGATGCAAGGGCAAATACTGTCAGTGAATCCTGTATGAGGCAGAGGTAGCTCGCAAAGATGAATGCTGCTGGAACAGAATGTGGGTTATTCTCGGCATGCCATTAACCTTCAAATTACTTTTAACTCCTAGCTATTTACAATAAAGTTTTAAATTCCTTTAAAACAAGAATACAATCTAATATCCTAACTTAAACTACTAATTTTACATTCAATTTATAAAAGTTAATCTGATAAATCGTTTTTAACACAATCAGAAATTTTTTTATACATTCCCCAAGAAAAATAAGAATTACAATGGGAATTTACAGTTTATCCTACAAAAATCTTCGAAGAAAAAGGATGAGAAACCTTTCAACCCTCCTGAGAATAACCTTTGGAGTGCTGGTTTTAACGATACTCCTGAGTTCAGGAATAGGACTCAACAGCACAGTTAAACAGGTTGAAAATTTAACAGGAGACGTGATCCCACACAACGATTCTAATCAGAACACAAACGTCGTTGAAATTGTGTTGAACTCTGCAAGGGATACTGTGAACTCTGTTTTTGGAACTCAGTTCACAAGTTCTGAATTTTCGAAGAACGTGGCAAATCTTTTAATGAATCTGATTTATTTGCTTGATTTTCTTGCAAGTCTGGTGTTCTTAGTTGGTTTGTTTGGTATTTGGAATGCCATGAACCTGAACATGCTTGAGAGAAAACGTGAATTTGGACTTTTGAAGGTTATGGGATTTACAGAGAATCAGATCATCCTCAGCACAATCCTTGAGGCAGGAATACTCGGGCTGATGGGAGCGGTGGTGGGAACCATCGTGGGTTTTGGAGGGATAACCTTCGCCTCTCAGGTACTCAACTTCAACCAGCTCTCCATCCTGATACCCTGGTACCTTCCCCCAGGAATTATCTTTATAACAACCCTCCTGAGCATGTTGATAGCGTTTTATCCTGCATGGTACGGGTGCAGACAAGATATTTCGAATCCGCTGCGTTACGAATGAAATTCAATTTTTTGTATAGATTTTTCTATTGATTCCAACTTAAAAAATAAAAAAATAAATTAACTCAATGAATATTTAAAAAATTTTTATTCGTTCTAAATTATTTATCCATTTTAAATTAGTTTTTGTCCTGATTTCATCCAACACTCCCTTTAAATTAATGATTACCTTCAAACTATTAATTGAGGGTAGATCCCTACCTTGTCATAGACCTCCGGAAGAGAGGTAGTGCGATGGCCATTGTCACGACTCCAAAGGCCAGGAGTATGATTATCTGGGATGAAACATCACCAATTCCTGCATTGAGGAGCATTATCTTACGCATTGCATCTGCAGCATATGTTAATGGGATTAGCTGCGACACTGCCTGCATGAACCATGGCATCTGCTGAACTGGATAGATAATACCTGAAAGGAACATCATTGGAAACATCAACAGGTTCATAACCATAACTCCCGTGCTCTGGTCTCCAACAGTTGCAGTAGCCATTATTCCTATTCCTATGAAACTGAAGATCCCCAGAAATAGCATTAAAAATGCTAGGAGCATGTTTCCATGGATGGTCACACCGAAAAACAGCATGGCAACAACCAGCACTATTATGCACTGAAAAAATCCTCTGATACATAGAGCCATGGTTTTACCAAGGATGATGGAAAACTGACTTATAGGGGCTGTTAACATTCCATCAAATGTTCCCATTTCCTTTTCTTTTGAAATTGCTTCAGGGATACCTGACATAACCACCATCATGCCGATCATGATCATGAGGCCCGGTGCCAGGAAGTTGAAGTAATTGGTCTGTCCAGGTATGGTTGTCTGGAAATTGGGAGTGTAGGGGAACACAACTGCTTGGGGATTAACAGATTGATTTGAGGATTTACTCAACTGTAGAATATTGGTTTCAGCTTTTATTCCATTTAAACTGTTTACCATATTTGATGCGGTCTGTTGAATCTGTGTTGAAGCCTGGGGGTTGCTGTTGTCCATGAGTATTATGACGTTACCTGACTTTCCATGGGTTAAATTGTAGGAGAAACCAGTGGGTATTATAAAGGTTCCACTTACTTTTCCCTGGCTGATGGCAGCTTTTGCAGCATCAGTACTGGAATAAGTCTTAAAATCCATTGAACTCGTATTCATGGACTGCATCTGATCTATGAACTCTGTACTCCCAGATCCATGATCAAGGTTCACTATTCCAACTGAAATATCCCCACTACTTCCACTTGGGAATATAAAACCGATAGCAGCTAGAAACAGCAATGGCATTAAAAATAGGCCTGCAAGTGCGGCACGATTCCTTTTAAACTCGATAAGATCCTTAACCATAACATCGTAACTGTTGCTCAGTAATTTAACGGCACTCATTTTATCACCTTACCCTGCTTTCTGGAGTGTGACCGTGGCCATGATGAGCAATCACTGCTTTTTCATTGGCCTGATCTCTCATTTCTTTACCTGTAACTGCAAGGAAAACATCTTCCAGAGTTGAGTCATCCATATTTTTTATAAACTCGATATTTCCACCTTCATGCCTTATGATATCTATTATGGGGTTTATATCGTCTGTACCCTGTGTACTGATTTTCAGATCGTACTGATCCTCCTGCACAACTGCCTTCACGTTACCATGGGATCTGATCTTTTCAACGAGTTCTGGTTTGAGGTTCGTGATCCTGGTACTGAAGATGGTTGTATTGTTGGAGGATAAAGATTTTTTAAGATTTTCTGGAGTGTCGAGAGCTGCAATTTTTCCGTGATCGATTATTGCGACACGATCACTCAGTGCTTCAGCTTCAGTCATTGCATGAGTTGTTAATATCACCGTAACTCCACTTTCATTTATTTCTCTTGTGATGTCCCTTATGGAAAAGGTTGTTTGAGGATCCAGTCCCAGTGTGGGTTCATCCATAAAAAGTATTTCTGGTTCTGGAAGCAGTGCCCTGATCACGTTGATACGTTGTTTCATACCCGTTGAAAACTTGCTTATCTGGGTGTTCCTCCATTCATTCATGTCAACAAGGTCCAGCAGTTCATCAATTCTCTCTTCCAACTTCTGCTTTGGAATGTCGTAGAGTTTACCGAAGAAACGAAGATTTTCAGATGCTGTGAGTCTGTCGTACATTATCATCTTCTCAGCAACAAGCCCTATTTTCTCACGGACTTTCCCTGGATTTTTAATGAGATCGTAGCCTGCAACCCGTGCTGAACCAGATGTGGGCTGTGCAAGTGTGCACAGCATTCGAATGGTTGTACTTTTTCCTGCACCGTTTGGACCTAAAAAACCAAATATCTCATTATTTCTGACATTTAAGGATACATCATCTACTGCTGTAAAATCTCCAAATTTTTTGGTGAGATTCTGCATTTCTATAGCGTATTCTGACATACATTTTCTCCAATTTTTTTAATGCTTCTATTACAATGCTTTTAAATCAAAATTATTATTTTTTTAATTTATTCAGTTGAATGTAGTAAAACGACATAGCTCACGCTAACTAAAACCTAAAAATCTGAAAAATAGGTAAAATCAGCGTAAAAACTTCTTTTTATAGCTAAATTTTCAATTTTTATGAAAAGATAAGGAATCAGTTACTTCGGTTTCTCATTGAACTTCAACATCGTGTTCCACCAAAGATTCTTTTATCTTTTTAAGTCTTTTACTCAACTCATCTATCTCCTCTTGATGGGGCAATAGTTTTTCTTCTTTTAAATCTTCGAGGTATGAAACGTAACTGTCAATTTCGTTCAGGGCGCGTTCTGCAGTGAATTTACCGTCCTGTCCTGAGAAGCCCCTCCGGAAATTGAACATTTCGTCGAGTATTTCAGTTCCCATATCCGCTAATTCGTATTTACTATCTTCCCTCTTAACTATGAGACTTTCTTCCACCATTTTTTTGAGCATGGGGTAAACTGAGCCTGGTGAAGGACGCCAGGGTCTATGATGTTCATGATGATTTCCATATGTCATGTCTCCCCTTCGGAAGGGGTCCCTGTCAAAAGTGCCCTGATTTCCGTGGTGGTACCTTCTGTGCATTGAATCATGCTTTTCCTGAATTGCATCCATGATCTCAACACCATTTTTTGGCCCGTCCTTCAGTGCACAGAGTATCCATATCCTTAATCCCCCAAATTTTCCAAATTTCTTCATGTTTTTTTGAAGTTCGCCATAAATATTTGTCCATTTATCCCACATATCTTATTACCTCTCTTTTTATAGGTTTTAATTCGTTATTTTCATTTAAAATATCCCTAACTTTTTTTGCCTGTTTTTCCTTTCCATTCATTAGCCCTATTTTTACATTTTAAGGTTAAATCAAATTTTATCCTTTAAATCCATAGCTGCTTGTTGAAGCGATACTTCGTTCAATTCGATTTTTTTGTAAAGGCTTCGATTTTTTCAATGGTATCCAGTTTCAGGGCATGCTCCAGTGCACAGGCTTCTCTCTCTGCAGTTTCTCTGTCAACCCCAATGAGATTTAAAAAATTTTTAAGCACTTCATTTTTACGTATAATCTTCTCAGCTATCTCTGTACCTGTCTCGTTGAGATTTATTTCCCCATATTTCTCGTAGGATATCAAATTCTTTCTGGAAAGTTTTTTAAGTGCTTCTACAACGCTTGATGGTTTAACATTAAGTTTTGATGCAACATCCTTTACTTTAATGGTTCCTTTGTCTTTTTTCAGGCAATAAATTACTTTCAAGTAGTCTTCAAGACTTTCTGTAATTTCTAATGAATTTTTTATTACCCCCTGCAAATTTTCACCATCCCTACTTCATAACTTTCATGACCCATATCCAAGCCATACACCTTATCGTATAATCGATATTGTATCGTTAATTTGATATACTTTTAAACCTTTAAAATCTATTAAGCTAAATTTTAAAGGTAAATTTGTGGAATGTATATCGACATATCGATATCGACTACTTGATATTCTTCGCTTTTCATATATAAAGGTTGTGTTATGGATCGTAACCTAAAAAAAATAGAATCAGAATATGGAATATAATTCGATGCAGTTGCTCTTACTTCTCTTAATTTTTGGAAAAAAGCATCATAAAAAATTAAAAATATGTTTTAAACAGTTTATTAAACATTTAATACACATAGTTCCATTCAATCCTTTAAATCATCATAAACCCTTAAAGAACTTGCCAAAGCTTTAGTCTCTGTTATGAAGGCCCCCATCATTATTGCCAAGAGGATCTGTTCATCCGTTGCTCCAGATTCCCTTGCAACCCCTGCATGTGTTTTAAGGCAGTGTTCTGCTCCAAGTGCAGATGCAGCGCCTATTGAGATAAACTCCTTGGTTAATGGTGGTAGAGAATCATCCTCCATAAAACACTCTAATTTTTTAAAATAAGCATTTAAAGCACGTGGATTTTCACTCAAAACCTGAAATATCTTCGGAACAAAACCGAAGTACGTCTCTATCTTTGCAAGTATCTCCTCAACATCTACATCATTTAAATTCTTTGCATCTTTCTTTTCCATGGTGGACATTGTATCATCCCATTTCTTATGGATCTATTCAACCTTCAATCTAAGGATAATCTCCGTTGCTAAAATAAATAGTTTCCTTATATCACGTTGTTATATTGACCTTATTTTTGATTTAATGAAAGGATTTTGTAATGAAAATTTTAATTCAAATGGAACATTTCAAATGAAGATGAACACCAATAGAACTTGAACAAAATAAAACTAGAATTCAGTTTAAAAAACTTAAACTAACTTTTAAAAAAGTAATTAAGAATTATTAAAAGAGAAATCAGGGATTAATGAAAGTTCAATGGCTGATTACATCCTTGAACTTGTCGAACAATCCCTTCTGCTCCTCGTATATCTCGTCCCCACTGACTTCAGCGAACTCCTGGAGAAGTTCCTTCTGTTTTGGGCTGAGCTTCTTGGGGGTTATGATTTTAACCTTAACGTAGAGATTTCCCTTACCATTCCAACGCAGATGTGGCATTCCATAACCTTTCATACGGAAAGATGTGCCGGTCTGGGTTCCTGCAGGTATTTTAAGGTCCACTGCACCGTCAAGGGTTGGGGCTTCAACTGTGTCACCAAGGGAAGCCTGAACAAAGCTTATTGGCATTTCGTAGGTGAGGTCCGAACCATCCCTCTGGAAGAGCTTGTGCTTCTTAACATGGATCATAACGTAAAGGTCACCTGAAGGTCCACCTCTCACACCTGCATCTCCCTCACCTGGAACACGCAGACGGCTGCCGTCCTCAACGCCTGCAGGGATCTTGACGTGTATGGTACTGGTTTTCCTGACTATGCCCTTACCGTGGCACTCACTGCAGGGTGTTTCAATGATCTTTCCCTCACCCTTACAGACACTGCAGGGCCTAACAGTTGCAAACTGGCCCAGTGGGGTGTTGTTAACGTGTCTGACCTGGCCGCTTCCTCCACAGGTTTCACAGGTTTTGGTATCTGTTCCGGGTTCTGCTTTAGCTCCGTGGCAGCGTGGGCATATCTTCTTGTGGGGTACTTCTATGTCCCTTTCAATCCCTGTTGCTGCCTCTTCAAGGGTGATCCTCAGTTCGTAGCCAACGTCATCACCCTGGCGGGGTCCGTTTCTGCGGCCTCCTCCAAATCCGAAGAGGTCGAAGATGCTTTCAAAGCCCCCTCCACCTGCACCTCCGCTTCCTCCGAATCCAAATCCTCTGAATATGTCTTCGAAGTTCACGTTGTTGAATATGTCTTCTTGGCTGAATCCGCCCATACCTGCATGGCCGTACTGGTCGTAGGTCTGTCTCTTCTCTTCATCTGAGAGAACAGCGTAGGCTTCGCTTATCTCCTTGAATTTTTCTGTACATTCAGGGTCCTCACTAACATCAGGGTGGTACTTCATGGCCAGTTTACGGTAGGCCTTCTTAATTTCTTTCTTATCAGCACCCTTGTCTACTCCAAGAACTTCGTAATAATCACGCTTCTCTGCCATTATAATCTTACCTTCAATTTTTTTAGTTCAGGACTGAATTTATCAGCCTTTATGATTTTATGAGATTGATAAATGCCTTAAAGGACCTTAACCAACAAAAATTTCTTTACTGTGGTAATTTTTGTGGTATGAAAATAGGTAACATATAGAAAATTAAACTTCATCTTATTTAATGGTACGATTCTTAACGTAATGTAATATAATTTTTATTAAACAATTCATTAAATAATCGTCATTAAATCTATTGATTATTTATTAATATTTACTAATTCTTAATTTATATTGATTAATTAATGATCTTACCTTTAATGTATCGGTAATAAAATAAATGAATGGTGGGAGGAGGTTTTGAACCTCAACTCCAATTAAATGCTTATTTTTTGACTTCGTAGTCAGCGTCTATTGTGTCGTCACCATCATCCTTGGTTTGACCTGCATCCTGCTGACCCTGGGCCTGTTCTTGCTGAGCTTGTGCCTGCTGTGCTTCCTGGTATATCTTTGCACCAACTTCCTGCACTGCCTTGGTGAGCTCCTCTGTTTTGGCTTTGATTGCAGCAAGGTCGTCGCCTGTTGCAAGTTCCCTGAGCTCCTTGACAAGGCCTTCGATCTTGGTCTTCTGGTCTGCCTCAACCTTGTCTCCAAGTTCGTCCAGGGTTTTCTCTGAGGTGTAGATCATTGAATCTGCATTGTTTCTGACTTCAATTTCTTCCTGGCGCTGTTTATCTTCTTCTGCATGCTCTTCAGCTTCACGGACCTTCTTGTCGATCTCGTCTTTTGAGAGTTTGTTTGGAGCGGTTATTGTGACCTTCTGTTCTTTACCAGTTCCCATGTCCTTTGCAGAAACGTTCATTATACCGTTGGCATCTATGTCGAAGGTAACCTCAATTTGGGGCATTCCCCTTGGTGCTGGTGGAATTCCAACAAGCTGGAACCTTCCAAGTGTTGTGTTATCTGTTGCCATTGGCCTTTCACCCTGAAGCACGTGTATGTCCACGGATGGCTGGTTGTCAGCTGCTGTTGTGAATATCTGGCTTTTCTTGGTTGGTATGGTGGTGTTCCTCTCGATCAGTTTGGTGAAAACTGCTCCAAGGGTTTCAATACCCAGAGATAATGGTGTAACGTCAAGTAGAACAAGGTCTTTGACTTCTCCAGCCATAACTCCTCCCTGAATTGCTGCTCCTGATGCAACACATTCCATTGGGTCAATTCCCCTTTCAACAGGTTTTCCAATGTACTTCTCAACGAACTTCTGGACAGCAGGCATCCTTGTTGGACCTCCAACGAGTATGATCTTGCTTATTTCAGATTTACTCATCTTAGCATCGGATATTGCCTGTTCCATTGGTCCTGAACATCTCTTGATGATAGGGTCAACGAGTTCTTCGAGCTTTGCCCTTGTAAGGGTTGCTGTCAGGTGTTTTGGACCGTCTGCTCCTGCTGTTATGAATGGGAGGTTTATGTCAGTTGTTAGGGTTGTTGAAAGTTCGATCTTGGCCTTCTCTGATGCTTCCCTGAGCCTCTGAACTGCCTGGTCATCGTCAAGGAGATCTATTCCTGTCTCTGCCTTGAAGTCCGCTGCAAGGTGTTTCATTATGGCAACGTCCATGTCTGTTCCACCGAGTTTTGTATCTCCGCTTGTGGATTTAACCTCGAAGACTCCTCCTCCGAACTCCATAACTGTAACGTCCAGGGTTCCTCCACCAAGGTCGAAGACCATGATCTCAAGTTCGTCTTCCTCTGCCTTGTCTATACCGTAGGCAAGACTTGCTGCTGTTGGTTCGTTAACCAGACGCACAACTTCCAGACCTGCAATGGTACCTGCATCCTTGGTTGCTGTCCTCTGGTTGTCATCGAAGTATGCAGGAACTGTTATAACTGCCTTGTTCACTGGTTCACCAAGGAAGGACTCTGCATCCTTTTTGATCTTCTGGAGGATGAATGCGGAGATCTCCTGTGGTGTGTACTCCTTGCCAAGGACCTTGACCTTGTGATCTGTACCCATACTCCTTTTTATAGCACTTATGGTGTTTTCAGGGTTTGTTACTGCTTGTCTTCTTGCAGGTTCACCCACGAGTCTCTGTCCGTCCTTTGTAAATGCAACGTAGCTTGGGAAAGCTTTACCGTACTGTGTTGCTCCTTCTGCACTTGGTATTATGGTTGGTTTACCACCAACAAGTACAGCTGCTGCTGAGTTACTTGTACCCAGATCTATACCGATTATTTTTTCTTTTTTTGCCATGAAATTCACCTCTTTTTCTAAATACGCTTATTTAAATGAGTTATTCCAAATACAATTAATTTTTAACGTATCTTTTCAGATATTATATTCCATTTCTATCATTCATAGAATATCATTCATAAATGATCTTCACATTCAGGTCTTAAGATTGAAGATTTAAACCAATGCATGTGATTGGTGTAAAGATTTTCATTTTTTCTTGCAGACCTTGACTTTTGAATACTTTATGACCTTGGAATCCAGGGTGTAACCCTTTGCAAGTTCTTCAAGGACTGTTCCATCTTCGAAGTCGTCGCTGTCCTCCACCATGAGGGCTTCGTGTTTGAATGGGTCGAACTGCTCCCCCTCGCACTGGATACGCTGGAGGCCTTCTCCCTCAAGGATCTTCGTGAGCTTCTTATAGATTATCTCAACGCCTTCCTTGAGATCATCGGATTTTTCAGTTTCAAGGGCCCTTTCAAAGTCCTCGTAAACATCCAGGATCTTCAGTATCAGTCCCTCGTTGGCATACTTGATGTAATCCTTAACATCCTTCTCAGACCTCTTTTTGAAGTTTTCAAAGTCAGCCTGGAGGCGCTGAACCTGATCCTTATAATCTTCAATGTCCTGGTCTTTAGTCTGGATCTCGTCAACCTTCCTCTGGAGTTCCTCCTCCTTCGCTTGGATATCCTCATCTTTTTCCTGGATCTCAGATTTTAAACTGGCCAGATCATCTTTTAACTTCTTTATTTCATCTTTATCGGTCATTTATTCACCTTTCATATGGTATAAAAAGAACAGTAACCTTTAACTATTATAGTTACCAAAGGTTATATAAACCTTTCGCACAAGTATAAACTAGGAAGGATGCAAACATTCAACATATCATCAAATTAACAATCATGAATTTAAGGGGATTAAATTATGGATCTTGAAGCAATATTAGATGTAATGGGTTGCAAAACCCGAAGGGACATATTGGACCTTTTAAGGGATGAACCTCGCTTTGTGAGTGAAATATCACGTGAATTAGAGGTTGGACAGAAGGCAATAATTGAACACCTCCGCGCAATGGAGGAACTTGGACTTTTAAGTTCATCCTTCAAGAAGATAGAGAGGGGAAGGCCACGTAAATACTACGACATTTCTAAGGACATAGAAATTCAGATATTCATAGGCCCTGGCTCAATAAAGGTGAACGTTCTCGGTGATGAGTTCTCAGAGCTCCAGAAGATACAGAACAAAATCCAGATGGGGGATGTTGAGGTTGCAGAAGAACTCATAAACCTCATCAAGAAGTATGCCGAAGCCAAAAACTATGCAGAGTACCTTCTGGCAGAGGTTGTGAGGCGCAAGCAGATCAAGGCACTGCAGGAATTCAACGATAAAATGGGATGACACAAGTTCCAATGTTAGTTTATAATAATTTTTCTTTTATAGGAATTTTATAATTTTATTAAAGATATCCCATTAAAAATAATAACTAATTAAATTTTAACAATTTTTACTTTTTAAACACTTTAAAATTATTTTTGGACTCTAAAATCGTTTTTAGTTTTTTTATTTTTAGCTTTTTAAATTTTTTTAAAATATTTTTTCAAAAGAATAAAATTAATATGATTTTTTTATTCAAAGGATCCGAGCCTGTTGTGGTGCCATGCAGCCACTGCAGCCTGTCCCATTGACACTGAACCGTCGCCTGCACAGCTGTCACGGTGCTGGAGGAAACTGTAACCTGCACCTTCAACGAAATCCTTGATGGTCATGCTGATGGCTTCGTTGTAGAAAACGCCGCCAGAACCTCCTATGGATTCCACACCAGTTCTGTCTGCACAGCGCACAGCAAGATCCGCAAGTCCAAGTGACACAGCCTTCTGAGCAGCCCTTGCAATATCTGCAATTTCACTATTTTCATGCTTCAACTCCAGAACGTTCATGAGAATCTTTGAGGTATCCAGAACGTCCCTTCCACTTTCTCTTTTGATTTCATATGGAATTTCAAGGGAATCGCTGCCGTGGTAACCGATCGATTCCAGTTTCATGGAACACTCACCCTCGTAGGTACGTTCTCCACAGATTCCAAGGGCTGAAGAAATTGCATCAAGAACACGGCCGGTACTCGTTGTTGTGGAAAGGTTGAATCCACGTTCAAGCTGCTTGGAGATGAGTTCAACTTCCCTCTCGCCGTGTTTGAAGTAACTCAGGTAGTCACGTTTCATGAGTTCAACAAGCTCTTCACTACCGTAGTAACTGTGCAGCATGGACATGACCATCCTGATTGGATACTTGGTTGTCAGATCTCCACCAGCCATCTTCTGGGGCATCAAGCTTCCAGCACGTTCATATTCATCCTGTTGGATGTGGAGTATTTCCCCTCCCCACGCAGTTCCATCATCACCGTAGCCAACACCATCCGCTGCGATGCATATCATTTCATCAAGATTGTTATCAACGCATAAGGCTGCTGCATGTGCATGATGGTGCTGGACATTGAAAACCGGACATCCGAAACGTTCACCAAGCTCATCTGCAAGTTTGGTTGTGAAGAACATTGGATGGAGATCGCAGGCAACAACATTAACTGAATCGGTCTTTGTTATGCTCATCATGTGACGAACTGCATCTTTCATTGAAAGGAAGGTTTCGTACTTGGTTGTGTTACCTATGTACTGTGAAACGTAGCATTTACCCTCCTTGAGTATGGAGAAGGTCACATCTATCTCGGGACCCAGTGCAAGGACGTTCAGATCTTTGTTTATCCCTGAAAAATCGTAGGGCTCTGGTACGTAACCCCTTGAACGCCTTATGAATGCCATTTCACCACCTCTGAATCTGACAACAGAATCATCACATCTGTTAACGATTCTGCGATCGTGCAGGAGGTAGCAGTCTGCAATACCCTCAAGCTTCTCAACTATGTCCCTGTTGTGGATCAACATGGGCTCTCCGGGCATGTTGGCAGAGGTCATTATGAGTGCAGGCTCATCAGTGTAACGGAAGAGCAGGTGGTGCAGTGCAGAGTAGGGGAGCATGACTCCCAGGTTGTGAAGAATTGGGGCCACTGAAGGTGCCAGGTAGTAATCATCGTTTTTGTTCAGAACAACTATTGGACGCCTCCTTGATAGGAGGGTTTTTTCCTCAAAATCTGCAACCTCTGCAAAGGTTCTGATGGTTTCAAGGTCTGGTGACATGCATGCAAATGGCTGGTTAAACCTTCCAAGCCTTTCACGGAGTTTCAAAACAGCATCATCATTTGTGGTCTTTACAACGAGGTGCGTACCACCTATACCCTTAACTGCAAGGATTTTACCCTCATCTATGAGTTTAACAGCTTCTTTTATGGGATTTTCAACATCAAGACGTTTTTCGTTGTATAAGAAGACTTTCGGACCGCATTCTGGACAGCAAGTTGCCTCAGCATGGTAACGTCTGTCTTCAGGGTTTTCATATTCCGTTGTGCAGTCTGGGCAGAGTGGAAAATCATCCATGGATGTTCGCTCACGATCGTAGGGTACAGACTCAATGACTGTGAAACGTGGACCACAGTCTGTGCAGGCTGTGAAAGGATACTTGTAACGCCTGTTCTTGTCATTCAGGACTTCTTCAAGGCAGCTGTCACACGTTGCAAGGTCTGCAGGGATCACCGATGATCCTGAGAAGTTTTCAGAACTGGCCAGTATGGTAAAATCATTGAATTCCTGACGATCTGAATCCATCCACTCCAGTTCAAGGGAGTTTATAACGGAAATTAGAGGTTTTTTAAGCTTCAACTTTTTGGTAAAATCTTCAATGTTATTTTTGTCCCCCTCAAGGATGATCTCCACGATGTTTCCAAGGTTTCTGACGTAACCTGTTAGATTCATGCTCTTTGCTATTCTGTAAACTGTGGGTCTGAATCCGACTCCCTGAACTATTCCCTGCACTAAGATCCTGGCTTTCTCCAAACTTCACACCCCGATATTCCAGTTTTAATGATGGATTGTTTATCAGCTGATTTCAATGGCCTTTTTTAATTGAGCCAAAGTTTTTATCACAGCTTTTATATACTATAGAATTCTTTTTAACACTCCAGATTTATATATTAGGGATAGATAAGATTAGTGATACCATGAAGGAAATACTTCAAAAACTTATGAATGGGGAGATATCCTCAGACGAAGCAGAGAAAATGCTTAAAACCATGCAGATCCGTGAACTGGAGGATTTTGCTAAGATAGACACAGGCAGGGATGTTCGTACAGGTGTTCCAGAGGCAATATTCGCAGAGGGTAAGGACGACGATGAGCTGGTTAAGATCGTTCTAGGATTTGCAGACAAGGGCCATGTGATTGTAACACGCCTTGAAAAGGATCGATACTCTCTGATCAAGGATGAACTGAAGGTTCTTGAGGATCAGGGCCTTGAACTGGATTACAGTGAAAGGGCAGGGATGCTGGTTGTCAGGGACCATGAAATAGAGAAGAACGGTAAAATAGGTATAATAACTGCAGGCACCTCTGACATTCCAGTTGCAGACGAGGCAAGGATAATAGCAGAAGAGGCAGGATGCGAGGTTCTGACGTCTTACGATGTGGGAGTTGCAGGAATACACCGCCTTTTTGGCCACATCCGCAGAATGCTGGAAGAAGATGTTAAGGTCATAATAGTGGTGGCAGGAATGGAAGGAGCACTTCCATCAGTGGTTGCAGGACTTGTTGACGTTCCAGTTGTTGGGGTGCCAACCTCCGTGGGATACGGAGTGGGTGAAGGTGGATTCACAGCCCTTTATGCAATGCTTCAGTCATGTGCACCAGGAATAGCAGTTATGAACATTGACAACGGCTTTGGAGCTGGAGTTTTTGCAGTTACTATCGTTAAACAGATATGTAAACCCTAAAAATGATAATGGGCATTATATTAATCCCTAATGTTTATTAAATCCTGATTTATTTTATTAACTCATTTTATTAAATTTTAAATTTTATTAAACCTTGATTCTATACAATTTTTAAATCTACAAAATTTCTATAATTTTAAACCCCTAATTCTAAAATAAGATAAAAATAAACAATATAAAATCTTAAAAATTCAATTCAAGAAATACTTGATTCACTTCATGCCGTGGGGGCAGGCGTAGATGCACATTCCACAGACTCCTGGTTTATCCATCCTTTCAAGGTCCTGAAGGTACTTCTCACACCTGCGTGCATCGTAACGTGCTTCACGGGGTTCATCTTCACTGAAGTTTCTGCCTGTGAATGCGTTGACTGGACAGGCATCCACACAGTCTGTGCACTTACCGCAACGATCCTCCATGGGTTCTGCAGTTTTAAGGGGAGCATTAGTCAGAACAGTTCCCCACCTGACCCTGGGACCTGCTTCAGGTGTAATGAGAAGACAGCTTTTACCTATCCATCCAAGTCCTGCAAGGTGGGCTGCAAGCTTATGGGAAAATGCCGCTGCAATCTTTGCATCGTCAACACGTTTCGAGGATGGTAGGGGCAGTGCCATGTAACCCTCGTTCTGGATGAGGCTTCCGATAAGTGAGGTTAAAAGGTCCAACCGCATGTTTATAATATCGTAGGCATGGTGACGGTAGTTCACAGAAACTGAAGGTTCGTAGCTGTGGGGTAGCTCATCCACTATGGTGTTGAGAAGTCGTATACCCACTGAAACAGCCCGTGGATACATTGCAATTTTTTTACCACCATAATCACCTATGAAACTCTTAGCACTGCTCAGATCCGCCACTCCAAAGAAATCTGCACCCAGTGCCCTTGAAAATTCATCCAGCCTCTCATCCATAAGCAAGTATTTCAACCTCCGTTGTATATCTTTCAAAACCTTTTAAATTATTCATTATTCTTAATAATCTGTTTAATCAGTACTGTGTATTCTAAACTCCTATTTACGCCCAGCCACAACACAGTACTCGTAGTACTTGTAGAAGACATCCACATCCTTGAAACCAATTTCATCGAACCATTTAAATGTAACATCAAGTGTTGCAGGGTTATCAAGCTGTCTGCGCTTGTAAATTGTGGCCCGTTGCGCTGCTGTCAACCTTTGGTTTTCAAGGTTTTCATCATGTTTTCTCTGGTATTCCTTTTCGGCCCTGTCGGTTGAACCACGTACTTCATCTGCATTTATGAAAATACCTTCTTCATTCAGGTTATTGTAAATTTTCCTGTAGAGGAACTCCTTGTTCTCATGGCTCAAGTGGTGGATGGACAGGGATGATATAACTATGTCATAGTTTCCTCCAAAATCCGCTTCAACGTAGTCATCCTGGACGTACCTGAAGTTGGATTGCCCTTTGAATCGTTCCCTTGCAACTGCAAGCATCTCACCAGAGAGATCCATCAGGGTAAAATCTGCCTCAGGATACCTCTTAAAAATGTACTCTGTCAGGAGTCCTGTGCCTGCACCAAGATCCAGCACCCTAGGTTTCTCCTTGGAACTGTGTGCAAGGTCTGCTGTTACCTCATAAAGTTCGTCCAAATGTGGTATAACTGCCCTTCGGTGTTTGTCGTAGTCCCCTGCACCTTCATCAAAGCTCTTCTTTATATGTTCATGTGCCATGATCTCCCTCCAGATTTTTAAGGTTTATCTGGATCCCTCCAGATTCATAAGATTATTTGGATAGTTTAAGCTCAATTGAAGCTTTCATATTTAAGATCTTACTGTATTTTTTCTGAATTGGAATATTTTATAATCTGTAATTTATATATAATAAAATAATATTGGATATACGATACTTTCCAGAGGGGTGATTTAAATGGATGTTTTTGAAGCAGTGAAGGCTAGAAGGAGTATCAGGAATTATCAGAATGTGGAGGTTGAGGAAGAAAAGCTTCAAAGGATACTTGAAGTTGCAAGACTGGCACCGTCAGCTGCTAACAGACAGCAGTGGAAGTTTCTGGTTGTCAAGAATAAGGAAACACGTGAAAAACTTGTTGAAGCAGCCCATGGGCAGCAGATGGTTGCCCAGGCACCTGTGCTTGTTGTTGCCTGTTCAACAGAGTCTGAACATGTGATGCCATGTGGCCAGCTGGCCTACACAGTGGATCTCTCAATTGCAGTTTCATTCATGATACTGGAGGCACAGGAACTTGGACTTGGAACCTGCTGGCTTGGAGCATTCAGTGAAGATGCATTCAAGGAGATACTGGGAATACCCAATGATGTAAGGGTTGTTGCAGCCTTCACACTGGGCTATGCAGATGAAGATCCTGATCCAAGGCCAAGGAAGTCAATTGATGAGATAACCCGTTATGAAAGATATGAATAAAGAAATAATTGGATAAATAACCTTTTAAATCCAGTATTTTGAATTTTAAACGGGATTTTTTTAACTTCTTAAATTTTTAACTTTTTTAAAAAAATTTATTTTAAAAAAAGAATTTGTAAAATGGATTCAATCCCTGGATCTATCATCTGTGTAGGTAGCATAAAAACCATCAGTATCTGCATAAAGGGCCTTGAAACCATAATCCTCAGCCTGTTTCATGGTTTTCTTAATGAAATCCCTTCCCCATGCAGTTACAGCTTCAGCACATTCTATCCTGTACCACCTGAATCTGGAGTATCCGTAAACACCGTACATTGAATTTGCAAGTCTTTTAAGGGCCTGCTGCTGCACGTCCAGTATCTGCTTCTCCCGGGGATTCTCAGATGCCTTCATCATGGTCTTGATCCTCACCCTCTCCTTGAGTATGTTCCCTATTATAGATGGAACGAATCCCACAGGTTCCTTTAGGAATTTATGGCCAACCTCAGGGGCTATGTAGCATTCATCCTCACTGCACTCTGAAACCATGGTGTCGGGGGAAACGTTCTTTGAGATTATTATGCTGGGGTACAGGCTCCTGAAGTCGAAGGAAACTATGTTCTCATGGAGTCCCTTCACAGGGTCCTTAACGTAGCCGCCTGCAGCCCTTTTACTCCTTCTCTCTGAGTATTGTGTTGAGGAGGGTTTGTTGGGCACGATCTCCCCGTACTCGTAGGCCTTCCTTATTAGGTACCACTCAACCATCTGTCCCGTTGTCATTCTGGCTATGTCGAAGAATGGCTGGCCAACGATACGCGTGAGCTCAAGACTCAGGGGCAGCATCTTCTCTCCGATCTTGGTAACGGCCACGGCATCATCAAGGGAATACCTGAAGAGTGTATCCAGTTTCTCTCCTCCATCGTCCCAGTACTGGTAGATCTCATCCCCTGGAACATCCTCCTTCTCCTCATCGAAAAGTTCTCTGTAAACCCTTTCAAGGGTGTAACGGTCCAGTGTGAGATAGCGGCGCATTAATAGGTAGAGATCAACGTGTATCCTACCCTTGATAAGTCCTGCATTTGCAAAACCCCTTCTCATGAACTTCAGCTTGGAAGCATCAGTGCCCATGTCCACTTCGACCCCTATCTTCTCTGCCCTGTCGTTTATGTAGGGCATGTCGAAGTTGTCTGAGTTGTAACCAATTAAAAGGTCGGGATTTTCAGATTTAACGATCTCAACAAACCTTTCAAGCATGGCTTCTTCACTTTCAAGGGTTTCAACAAATTCAAGCCCGGAACTTTTGGTTGAAAGCACCTTCTCAAGTCCCTGGTTGCTTGAGAGGCTCATCATTATGATTGGATCAACCTCTGCCTGTGGCATGCCTTTAGGGTTGTAAACCTCTATGTCGAAGCTCAGTATCTTCAGATCTGGAAATTCAGATTCAACTGGGCGGGGTTCACCCTGAATTTCAAAGACATAGGTGTCCTCTGCACATCTGAAACTGTTATCCTCAGCATTTACGAACTCACCATCCACCTCAACCTCTGACATTGGAAACAATCCCTTATCTATGAGATAACGGCGGTAGAAGGGTATGTCGTGTTCTCGTATATCCAGAACAGAGTCCAGGTTCCTTATCTTATCCCTCAACTTTGGAACGTCCTGGGGGTGCTTGAGGGTAACCTTCAGGAAGTCTTTGGTTTTGCCTATGTCCTTTTCACGGACCCATTCCACTCCTTCAACATCCATTTCATTGATATCAGTCACACACTCCTCTGAATCATGTGGAAGAACGTAGATATAGGGTTTGAAGCCTTTATCGACTGCTATAACGGATCTCCCTTTTTCATCACCCTGCAGTTTGCCGAACAATCTGACAACTGCTCTGTCGTCTTCTGTGATGTAATCAATGTCCAGAAGCACGAATTTTTTGGTTTCCATAGCTTCTTATTTATAGGGATGTCTGTATATAATTTGTTGAATAACAAAATCACAGATTCTGGCAGTAAATTTCAAATGTAAGTTGCATGAAAAATTAGATGAATATAATTCTCAATATTTTTATAAAATTCTCAATATTTATAAAAAATCAGATTTGAAATTAAAACTTTTGATATAACCTTTTGATACCGTGGTTTAATACCATCACTACCAGTAAAATTGTTTAATTAATCTTAAAAGGAACGTTTTTAGAGATGAACATTGAAAAACTTGATACAAAAAGGCACGACCTTCAGCTGGTTTCAGAGCTTATCTACGAAACAGACAAGGACCTCTTCAGAATATTCCTGGATGAAAACCATGAAAAAGCTCTTAAAAAGCTTCAAAAACTCATAGTGGCTGGAAAGAATCCATACGGCCATGAGAACATCCACGTTGCAGAGGGTGAAGATGGTAAAGCCATGGGTGTTCTGGTTGCCTACAGAGGGGATGAAATAAAATTCATGGACGAAGTAAAGGTTTACAGGAATGCAGTGAACTTTTTACAGTTTTTAAAGCTCACGCTCGTGAAACCAATCTTCGACAGGATTTCAGCTTCATCCATAGATGGTGATGACTATTACATCGGCAATATAGCAGTCAATCCTGAAGTAAGGGGTAAAGGAACTGGAACCTTCCTTCTCGAACAGTCCTTCGAGATTGCAAGGAAGAAGAACTGCAAAAGAATGGTTCTTGATGTGCTCTTCTACAACACCAAGGCGCGGGCATGGTACGAGAAACACGGCTTCACAGTTTACGGTGAAAAAAGGTTCAAATGGTTTGGACTTGATGATGGAACCTGGGGAATGGAGTGTTTGCTCTGAAAAATTTAAAATGATATTAATTCATGAATTAAGTAATTTATGTGCTGATTTTTTTTAATTCAACCATTACTTCTTATTTAATTTTTAATTCAATTTCTAATTTTAATTCGTTTCCATATTAATTGATCCTGATACCAATTTGAAACCCTCAACACTCCTCCACACAAACCCAAATTATAAATAGTACCTTGCATTATACAGTACCTTGTAAAAGTACAGTGATACCATGAACACCCAATTTAAGAAAGGAGTGCTGGAAATCTGCGTTCTGGCAATACTTGACAAAAAAGACTGTTACGGTTATGAAATGGTCTCTGAGATATCCGAGAACATCGCAATCTCAGAGGGAACCATTTACCCCCTTCTTAAAAGGCTGAAAAAGGAAAAACTTGTGACTTCTTACTTGAAAGAGTCCTCAGACGGCCCTTCAAGGAAGTACTACAGACTCACGGATCTGGGAAAACAAAAGAAGGATGACCTGGTTGCAGAGTGGGAGAGTTTCTCTGTAGGTGTTAACAATTTGCTGTACTCTGAAAATGCCACGGATTTGGAGGAATTTAAGGATGAATAAATGGGAATATCTTGAAAAACTCGATGAACTGCTGAAAGATCTGCCAGAGGAAGACAGGGAAGATATACTTTCAGACTACGAAGAACACTTCCAGATAGGTCTGGAAAATGGCAGGACTGAGGAAGAACTTTCAGGGGCCCTGGGAGATCCAAAAACAGTTGCAAAACAGGTTAAGGCAGAGTACATGATCAGCAAAGCTGAGGACAAACCTTCAGCAGGCCGTATGATGGAGGCAATATTGGCAGCGGCAGGATTGGGACTTTTCAACATGATATTCGTGGCTGTACCTGCCCTGGGATTTGCAGCCATTCTGGTTACACTGTTCGTTGTAGGACTGGCAGTGGTTTTCACAGGGATATTGGCAATATTCTCACCACTCCTGAATGTGATAGTCCCAAACTACGTCCACCTCCCTGTGAGTAAGGGGATATTCGGCACACTCATAATGATAGGTGGAGGCATGGGTTTAACGGTTCTGGGAACAGTCTGGGTGGTTATAATGGCCTACGTATCTAAATGGTTCTACGATCTGGCAATCAGATACCTGAAATTGAACTTGAGGATTATAAAAGGACGAGATGCTTCAAACAACTAAAAAAAATAATGGTAGTGATTTTTATGGACAAATTTCTTTGGAAGATAATCGCAAGCACGAAGGGAGGAAACAACCGTGCCAGGATAATAAAAGAACTGGAAAATCGACCATACAACATCAACAAACTTTCTGAAAAACTTTCCCTGGACTACAAAACCGTTAAGTACCATATAAATGTCCTGGAGGAGAATGAACTTGTCACATCACCTGGAAAAAACTACGGAGCTCTTTACTTCCTCTCAGAGAGAATGGAGGAGAGCTATGATTCTTTCCTTGAGATCTGGGATGAATTTAATGGGGATTGAGTGAGGTCATGGATGAGGTTGATCTTGAGGTGGATTCACTTCGGGATGAGGTTAGTATTGATGGGGATGCACCATACAGGATCCTGAATAATTATAATTTTTGTTCATAATAATCAATTTTAGTATATTACTTATTTTTAATCCTCCTTTAAAATCAAAAACCGTGCAAATTTATATGAAATCATTAAAATTTTTGTTAAAGACCAATTCTTGAATTTTTAGTTATTTTTTCACGATTTTTGAGGGAGTGATGGTGAAGTGTATTATGAATGGGGATCTCTGATGGTTAAAATTTGAATATATTCTAATTTATCTGTATAATTATTAAAAATGAGCTTAATAAATGTTTTATACATTTATTGTAGATTTTTTAGGTCTTTTATGTATTCTGTCTGGTTTTTGATTGAAGTATCTTCTAATTCCTGTTTTGGTGCTTTTTTCCGATAGTTTTATATATTGTTTTATTTAATTAGTTGTATTATTGTATTATTGGTAGTATTGTTTTTGTTGATTTGTATTAATTTGTTTGTGGAAGGTTTTTAATGGTAAATGGGAAGTTTAATGTTGTTTTAGTGTTGATATTGGTTTTAGCGATTTTAACTCCGAATTTGGCTTATGCAGGTAATTTAACAGGACCATGGAGTGGAACTGTTAATAATGGTGGTAAAAGTGCTACTGTAACGTCTCAGGCTGGTAATGTTACGGTTACGGGTGTTGTGAGTACTGTGGGTAATGCTCGGTGGGGTGTTGCAGATTCGGGTGTCCCGGGTTCTGCTCCATTTTCTAATGGTAAGTTGAATACCAATAATTTCTGGAGCAATCCCAGTGCTCGTGGGCACACGTCTCTGCAAAGCAGTTACTGGTGGGATATTAGTCCAGATTCTGTGGGTACAAATATAGATCGTGCTGGAGATGATAAGGGAACAGGATACATTACATTCTACTTTGATAAACCTGTTGTGAATCCTGTACTGGATTTGGATCGTATGGGTGGTGATGGTCGTGTTTCCAACAAGGCAACCACTAACTCTGCAATCTTAACACTCTTAAACTCAGATCTGAGCCTTACTAAACTTTCGGGTAACAGTCAGTTTCAGGTTACCAGTAAAACTATAGAAAGAACACCTAATCAGAAGTTCTCCCAGTTTAATCAGGAAGCTTCATGGGCAGCCAACAGTGCAGGTGCAGGAAGCGTAATGATCAAAGGAATAATCAGCAGCGTCACCTTCAAATGGACCGGAACCGGCATAGAAGGAATGGGACAAGACGGAATAGAATTAGTATGGGATTTAACAGAGTATGTGGATAATACTGCTCCGGTTGTTACATCTTCGTTGAGTCGTAGTATGGTACGTTCTGGTGATAATCTTACTGTGGATGCTCAGTCCAGTTCGGATACGTCGTATATTGTTGCTAATGTTATGGGAAATCTGTACAGTATGAATAAAGGTTCGGGTAACAATTGGAACCTGGATTTCACAGTTCCAGATGCGGCAGATGGCGTTTATACTGTGTTATTGTGTGCTTTTGATGGTATGGGTAATATGGGCACTTCAATAATGAACTTCACTGTGGATAACACAGCACCAACTATAAATGCGACTTGTAATCCGGTTTTAACAAGGACGGGGAATAGTGTTCTTGTGAATGCCACTGCAGATGATGACACCGCGAGTATGACTCTGGAAGTACTGGGAACCCTCTACAACATGATAAAAGATACATATGGTAACTGGATATTCAACTACACAGTGCCTGGACTTGCAGATGGCACCTATGACATGTTATTAACTGCTACGGATGCACTGGGAAATACTGGTAACAATTATCTCAATTTTACAGTGGACAACACAGCACCCGCATTGGTAGGGGATTTGAATCAAACCACATCCAGAACAGGTGATAATCTAACGTTGAATGTGAGTGCAGATAACGACACAGATACATTAACGGCAACCATCCTTGGAGAGGTTTACAACCTCACAAAAGGGTCTGGTGGTTTTTGGACACTTCAATACCTTGTACCACAGGTTGCAGACGGACTCTACGCCATAATTCTAACTGGAACTGATGCATTGGGGAATGTGGGTAGTGCATCGTTGAATTTTACGGTGGATAACACACCACCAAGTATCCATGGTTCTGTGTTGCCGGGTCTTACTAAAACTGGTAATTCTGTACTTGTTAAGGTGGTTTCAGATCCTGATACGGTTCGGATGACTGCAACAATACTCGGAACAACTTATTCTATGATTCAGGGTTCTGATGGTATTTGGATGCTTCAGTATACCGTGCCTGAGGTTATGGATGGTTTTTTAGGTGTGTTTTTGGATGCTTGGGATGGTGCTGGTAATCATGGATTTAATACAACGAATATGAGTGTGGATAATGCGCTTCCGGGTGTGAATTGTACTGTTTTACCGGGTCGTGCCAAAAACGGTACTGATATTACATTGAGGGTGTGTACGGATTCTGATGTGGTTAATGTCACAGCACTCATCGCTGGAAACCATTACAACCTAACACAAAACAGTGACGGCACATGGACTCTAAACTATCCCGTTCAAGGACTTGCAGATGGATTTCAAACAGTTCTTCTCACTGCTACCAATGGTTTGGGTAGTCAAGGAACAGGTTATACGGGTTTTACTGTGGATAATACTGCACCGGCCTTGAAGGCTGAGGTTTTACCGTTTACTGTTAGGGATGGTGGTAAGCTTTTTGTGAGGGTTTCTTCTGATGTTGATGCTGTGGCAGTTACAGCGGAGATTCTCGGAAAAACCTACAACCTAATTAAAAGTTCCAACAGCATCTGGACACTCACCTACACTGTTCCTGGACTTAAAGATGGTAATTACAACGTTCTACTGAGGGGTGGGGATGATCTCAACAACACCAACAACACAATAGTCGCTTTTAAGGTACAAAATCCAGTAACACCCGTTAATCATGGTTCACTTGGAGGTTCTAGTGGTTCATCCACATCAACTGTTCATTCTGCTTCACAGGATTACAGTAACAGTGTTCATAGTGTGCAGGGTGGTTTTTCGGGTTATACCGCGGCTGTTAAAGTGGTTTCTCCTATTGCTCCTGTTGGTGGGGGTTTGTCTGCTACATCTTCATCGTCTTCGGGTTTGTTGGATGGGTTTTTGAATTATGAGGGTAAGGCTTGGGCTTGTAATGTGCAGGGTTCTGTTTATGGTGGTTCTGCTGCGTTTTTGGAGAATCCTTTTAATCCCTTTTTTTATCAGTTTTATACATGGGATAAGTTGATTCAGGCTGGTCAGAAGGCTTGGACAACCGGTAATGTTTGGGATTTCTTTAACTATGATTTTTTCCATATTTACGGTTACAGTAACCTCGACCATACGTGGGGTGGAGAAAATATTAAGCAGGTTATTAAGTTCTTTACGGGTGTGGATGAGAATGGTGATTTGTCTGTTGGGAATTTTTTACTCCTTTTAGTTTCAGTTATTCCTATTGGTCGACTGGGAACGCTTGCAGGTAAACTACTCACCAAAAGTCCAATACTTATGAGGTATTGGCGTAAAATTCAAGAACCTGTGACTTACTTTTTGAATAAATTGGGGGTTAACGTGAAGAATCCTGTTGAGGCTTTTTTGGGTGTTTCTTCGAAGTTGAGTTCTTTGTTGGATCCTAGTTTGGGTTTGATTCCAGCGTGTTTGGAGTTGGTTGCGGGGATTTCTGGCAAAGAAGTGTTGAGGAAAATTATTGAGAGTTCTGTTTATAAGCGTTTGTTTGGTTATGATACTGTGAAGTCTGTTACAACTATTTTTAATCTGAATAGTTGGAATCCGAATAATGTTAAGAAGGCTTGGAATGAAACCATAGAATCTGCTGTTAGTAATGTTAAGTGGTTGGGCAGTACAGTGAAGGATATTGGTAAGAAGATAATTGTTGAGGGAAAGAAACTAATTCCTAATGCATTGAAAGTGGCAACCAAAAAAGTTGTTAATAAAGTTAAGAATACAGTTAACACAGTTAAGAAGATTGTGAAAAACACAGCTAAAGCGGTTAAGAACACTGCTGTTAAAATTGTTAAAACAGCTAAGAAGGTAGTAAAAACCGTTAAAAAAGTGGTTAAAAAAACTGTGAAAACCGTTAAAAAGGCTGCTAAGAAAGTAGTGAGAACCGTTAAAAAAGTGGTTAAAAAAACTGTTAGGGTTGTTAAGAAAGTTGCAAAAAAAGTAGTTAAAACAGTTAAAAACACGGTAAAAGCAGCTGTTAATGCTGTGAAAAATGTAGGCAAAACTGTTGGAAAAATCTTAAAATGGTGGTAAAAAGATGGGAATTTTTGATCCTTTAAGGTCTATTGGTAGTTTAAAGAAGAGTTTGTTGGTTGAGTTTGGTTATGTTGATGGTTTGGAGGGTGTATTGGATGATATTTTGGGGTTGACGGGGTCGGATGTGTATTGGGAGTATTTTAAGGCTTTTAGGATGGAGGGTTCGTTTGATGATCCTGGTGTTGAGTATAGTGATGCGGAGAAGGGTAATATTCGTGTTGTGAATCTTGCACGTGAGAATTTGAGTAATCCTATGTTTAATGCTTATCCTTTCACGGATTTGGTCCCTTTCATAGTTTTTTATGTGATGTATCGGGTTTTTGAGGATATTTACTATGTTTACAAGGGTGATGTGATGACTCATGAGGAGTCTTTGAAGATTTGGTATGGTGGTTTGGATGAGCGTGTTATGAGGGGATTAGACCAGTTTGACACACTTACTAACCCCAAAGAAGTTAATGCTGAATACTTCCTCAACCTTAAGAAGGTAAATTGGAAAGATAAAAATGTGAAAAAATTACACGGAAAACTGCATGAACTTAATTGTGATAATTTTATAGAAGAACATAAAACTGTGGATACTAAGTTCACGGCTACGGAGGGTGCTTTTATTTTGTTTCTTGCGGCTTGTTGTACTGTGAATGATGATCGGGTGGGGATAGTGGAGTCTGATCTTTTAATGGCTTATAAAGCTTATTTCAAACTTATAAACACAGATATTACCCGGTTGATGTGATGGTTTTTATGGTTTTGAGGAATTTTTTTGCAGCAGTAGCTGCAGTGGTTGTTTTCATTGGTACAGGCACGTTTATTGCTTTGTCTGTGGGATATATTGGCCAATCCCCAGGAAATCCAATTATAAGAATTATAGGTTTGTTTATTTGTTTTGTGCTAGCTTCAGTGGTTTATAATCTGATAAAGGTTGATACTGTTGAAGATCAAAGCTAAAATAACTATAAAAGTGGTGTCTTGGGTTGGTAATATTGGATTAAAAGTAAATGATCCATGGTAATGGAAGTGAAAAATATGAGTTTTTTTAGTGCAGAGCCGACTGTTGATGTTGCGGGTAAAGTTTTGGATGAGTTTGGTGATGTTGATGGGTTAAAGGAAGTGATTGAGGGTATACTTGCTTTGGAGGATTCTGAGGTTTATGAGAGGCTTGTTCATATGGGTAATCCTATTGATTCAAGTGTTGATAAGGGTTATGCTGCTAAAAGTGATGATTATTCTGATTTAGCAATTTTTGCTGGTAAATATCTTAGTAAATTTCCTTTAAGTATTCCTTTAGCACCATTAATCGATATAAAACATTTTTGGGTGATTTATACTTTTATAGGCGATCTTTACAGTATTAGGACAAATCATAATATTTACCAGGAAGATTTATACAAAGTTGAAAACGGAGAAATGGCCACAAGAATAATTTTGCTCTTAGAGGATTTTGATTCTGACATTGAAACTCCCAATCCTAGTGCTGAATTTTTTAAACGTTTAGGTAAAGTTAAATGGCAAAATAAACAGGTAAAGAGGCTTTATAATCATATTCATGAAATTAATTTTATGTTGATACATAACAAGTGGAAAGGAACAGAAAGGGTGTCAACAACTTTTTTAGTCACTGAAGAAGCTTTTATTTTGCTTTTATCTGGTTATAGTGCAGTTATGTGTGGTAGGGATAAAATTAACAGTTTTGATGTTATAACGGCTAATAAAACTTATCTAAAACTTATAAACACAGATATTAGCCGTTTGATGTGATAATTTTATGGGTTTTGAGAATGGTAAGTGTTAGGTGGTAAAAGAAATGTTTTTAAGATCAGAGCCGACTGTTGATGTTGCGGGTAAAGTTTTGGATGAGTTTGGTGATGTTGTTGGTTTAAAGGAAGTGATTGAGAGTATACTTGCTTTGGAAGATTCTGAAGTTTATGAAAAGCTTGTTCATGTGCGTTTTGATGGTCTTATGGGTTCTGATGTTGAAATAGATAGAAATGAAGATGAATTTTCATCATTAGAAAAATTTGCAATAGAAAATCTTAGTAAATTTCCTTTAAGTATTCCTTTAGCACCATTAATAGGAATAAAAGAGTTTTTAGTGATTTATAGTTTTATTGCAGGTATTTATCATGTTAATTTGGGAAGAAAATTAAATTTAGAAGACAGAAATAAAATATTCCATAGCTCCATGGCCACAAGAATAGTATCACTCTTAGAGGATTTTGATTCTGACATTGAAACTTCTAAGCCTAATGCTGAATTTTTTAAACGTTTAGGTAAAGTTAAATGGCAAAATAAACAGGCGAAGAGGTTATTTAGTAGTTTGGTTGATCTTCGGTTGACATTGGTTTATGAAAAATGGGGTGGTGGAGGAAGCATTTCTACTTTTTTAGTCACTGAAGATGCTTTTATTTTGCTTTTATCTGGTTGTAGTGCAGTTATATGGGGTAGGGATAAAATTAACAGTTTTGATGTTATAACGGCTAATAAAACTTATCTAAAACTTATAAACACAGATATTACCAGGTTGATGTGATAGTTTATGGGGTTTAGGAATTTTTTTTCAGCAGTAGCTGCAGTGATTGTTTTTATTGGCACTGGTACGGTCATTGCTTTGTCTGTAGGTTATGTTGGTCAATCCCTGGGAAATCCAATTATAAGGATTGGAGGCTTGTTTATATGTTTTGTACTGGCTTCAATGGTTTACAACCTTATAAAAGTTGATACAGTTGAAGATAAAATTCAAAAAAAGGAAAACCCAGTTGTAACCGGTAAAGACATCTCCAGAAAACTTGAAGAAAAACAGCAGAAAAGATAAAGGCAAATTTATCGTTTCTGATTTAAATTTAACTGATAAAAAAAACTTTGAATTTCTTTTTTTCATACATTAAATCCTTATTTTTACTTCTTAACCTTTCATCTTTCATTCAATGATTTTCTACATTGAACTCTGAGACCCAATTTGGGTGTAATCTGGAGTGAATCCAGAGACAAATTTGAGGAAAATACGGGTTAAATTTCCCTTAATTTTGGAAAAAACTATTTTTAAGAGTTTAATCAACATTAAGATAGAGTTAAATTTGATGGGGTGATTTAAACTGGATTTTAACATTCAAAATATTCAAAAAATTGTTATAAAATCTTCAAATAAAATAGATCAGATATATTCATGATTTCAGTATTTTTTAATCCCTTTGAAGATTTTTTTTAGTCAATCGATAAGTGAAAGAATTTGAGGTGATAAATTATGGATCTTTATAAACTGGCCTTCAACAACATCCGCAGAAGGAAGCTCAGAAGCGCCCTGACAATGCTTGGAATAATCATCGGCGTTGCAACCATAATGGTGCTTGTGGGTATAACTGCAGGTGCAACATCGGTCGTAAAAGAAGAAACAAGTGCTTATATGTATGATTTAACTGTATCCCCTGCAGGAAGCACGGGATCTTACCTGATGGATAACCAAACAGCTTCGAAGGTGGAAGCCTACTCCAAACTCTACGATATCAAGGAATTCACAGTCTTCAAGCAAACAATAAATGGACAGGAAATTGCGGTTCAGGGAACCAACGACTGGAAACAGCTCAGACTCAAGACAGGATCCCCTGGGGTTGTTATGGACTACAGTATTGCTGACACCTTGGGCTACAAGGTCGGTAGCAAGGTGAACATTGATGGTAAGGATGTGACAATAACAGGAATAGCCAAAGAGGATGGAAACGGCCTATACATAAATCAAACCCTTGCAAAAGAGATGCAGGATAACAGGGTAAGTATCATAACAGCCAAAACCCATGGAGACCCAAAAACAGTGGCAGATGCACTTGAAAAGGATGTTGGAAATGTTACAGTCGAAACAAAATCTGATAAAGTAGCAGAAGTTCAGGAGATGGCAGACAAATCCATGCTCTTTGCAAGTCTCATTGCAAGTGTGGGACTCCTTGTGGGTATAATAAGCGTTGTAAACACCATGTTCATCAGCGTAATGGAAAGAACAAGAGAATTAGGAGTTTTAAAAGCTATTGGATTTACAAATAAACAGATAATGGGAAGCACACTCTTTGAAGCTGGTATCCTTGGATTCATAGGGGCAGTTGTTGGAGTGATCGTGGGTGCCATTGGAATAGTTGCACTGGCCAACGTACTCAACTTCACGGATTACATGTCAGAAATGCTGCCTGTATGGCTCATTGTAAGTGCGATTGCTGGTTCCACACTCCTGAGTATCCTTGCAGGGCTGTATCCTGCAGTGCGTGCTTCAAAACTGAACGTTGTGGAGGCATTGAGAAATGAGTAATAATGTAATTGAATTTAAAGATGTCTGGAAAACATATAAAATGGGGGATGAGAAGGTAAACGCCCTTGCAGGATTGAATTTAGCCCTGAGAACTGGGTCTTTCACTGCAGTGATGGGACCATCAGGGTCTGGAAAATCAACCTTCCTCCATGTTGCAGGAATACTGGACACCCCTACAAGGGGCACTTTCCTCATCAATGGAAAGGAACCAGGTAAATTTTCCTCAAAAAAACAGGCCCAGATGCGTAGAAATGAGATAGGATTTGTTTTCCAGAGGTTCAACCTGATGCATCAGCTCACGGTACTTGAGAACGTCATGCTCCCAATGATCAAGGAGGACAAATCAAAAGCAATGGAGCTCATCGATAGGATGGGGCTGGAGGGCAAGCATAACAAACTTCCAAGCCAGCTTTCAGGTGGTGAACAGCAGCGCGTTGCAATAGCCAGGGCTCTTATCAACGATCCATCGATAGTTTTTGCAGATGAACCAACTGGAGAGCTTGACAGCAAGAACGCCAATGCAATAATGCAGATATTCCAGGATCTAAACCGTAAGGATGGTGTCACCGTCGTGATCGTGACCCACAACCTGGAATCTGCTGAATATGCAGATGAGATCATTGAGATGAGGGATGGGAAGATTCGGGTATAATCCCCTTCAGGGGTAATTCCTTCCCTTTTTTATTTAAAACTCGTTATTTCTCTTTTTTATTCTTTTTTTAATTTTTTAAGCTTATTTCGATTGAAATAAATCGATTAAAAAAAATAACTTATTTTAATGGTTTATTTGCTCCAGAACAGTTGCCCTGTGGTAAAATCCATATCTCGCGTAAAACTCCAGGGCTTTCCTCGTTACCGTTGGCCACAAGGATCCTGCGCTTCTTAACGTGGTTCTCATCCATCCATTTCAGGGCCCTTTCCATCAACTTGCTGCCTATACACTCTGATCTCCACGCTTCATCAACGTAGATGGAGTCAATTTCTCCCTCAAGTTCAGGGGATAACGAGCTCACACAGTAACCCCTAACTTGACCTTCAGGATCCTCTGCAAGGTCAACCCTCAGGGAACCCTCTGCAGATTTTTTTAGCAGATCCTCCTTCCTATCATTGAAATCAAAATTCTGATAGTGGTTCTGAAAGTTCTCTGATTTTTTCTGGTGGTGCTGCCTCAGCTTCTCCCACAGGGGTTGTATCAGGTCCAGGTCCTTTTCATTACCTTCGATGTAAGTTATTTCCATGATACTTCCTCAAATATTTGCTAATTCAATGTTTTATCTCATTTAACAAGGTTTTCAACCCATTCTTCAGTTTTTAAAACTCTGCTGAACCTCATTGCCTGTGTCACAAGGATGGCTTTGTGCAGTTCCTCATCTGAAACTTTTCCAGCGTAGTTGGAGATGTTCAGGGTTCCTGTTGCATCGGACAAGAATTCCACATCGAAGCCCAGATGCATGGCCTGTCTTGCAGTGGTGTCACAGCACATCTGGGTCATGTAACCTGCTACAACCACGGTATCAATGTTGTTTGCCCTTAACCAGGCTTCAAGTTCAGTCCCTGTGAAACTGCCTGGCAAAACCTTTTCAATGATACGTTCGTATCCTCTGGATTTCACTTCACTGTGAATCTTCCATCCCTCACTCCCCTTAGCAAAGGTGGGAGCATCCTCTGGATTTGTATGCTGCACCAGGACTACAGGGATTTTCTGCCTATTTGCAGCGTCCATGGCCGTCAATATGTTACCAAAGCTTTCCCGGGGGTAACTTACAGGTAACGCACCTGAAAAGTATTCATTCTGAACATCTATTATTAACAATGCTCTTTTCATAATTTGCCTCAACATCAAGCTTTTTTAATAGGTTCTACTGCTCTTTTGACATTTATTACTCATACTACCTTTAAAACAATTGAACTTATTTTAGAACTTTTTACAGTATTATACTTTAATTAAAAGGTTCATATTAATAACCAGTAGTTGGAGTCGTGGTTTGGATCAAAGAAGCTATTCATTCCTTTAAATTTCTTTTAAACATATGATGATCTTTTGTAAGAGGTATTATAAAAAAAGGAGGATTTCAACATGAAAATAGGAATCGTAGTATATTCTCAGACGGAACATACATATTCTGTGGCTCAGAAACTCCAGAAAATACTCCAGGAAAAGGGAAAGGAAGTAGAACTTGAGAGGGTTGTCATGAAGGGTGAGGCTCAGCCGGGTTCAAAGGATATGGAATTTGAGGTCATGCCTGACGTGGAAAAGTACGATGCACTGGTATTCGGGTCTCCTGTACAGGCATTTGCACTGGCACGCCCCATGAAGGCGTACCTTGAGCAGATACCATCACTTCAAGGTAAAAAAATAGCCCTATTCGTTACCAAGGGGGCAAGATTCAACTGGACCGGTGGAAATCAAGCAATAGGTAAGATGAAGAAGATATCTCAATCCAAGGGAGGAAGTATCGTTGGGACGGATATCGTAGTCTGGAACAAGAACCGGGATGAGAAGATAGATGCACTCCTCAGGAGATTCAGTGCGATTTTTTGAATCCTAACATTTCAAGAAATAATTGTTTCAAGAAATAATTAATTTTTTTATCAACACACCTTTTTTGTTAGATTTTATAATGCACAGTTGATGTAAAATATCATCCAGATAATCAGGCAATGAATCCCTGCAGATTAAACAAAACTTAAATTCAACTAAAACCAACCATTTTCATGAATCTCTACGTTGAAGAGATGGGCCAGGAAAACGCTGAAACCATAGTGTTCCTCCATGGCGGCGGAATGGCAGGTTGGATGTGGAAGAAACAGGTTGAAGCCTTCAAGGATTACCATCTACTCATCCCAGACCTTCCAGAACATGGAAAGAGCAGTGACGTCAAGCCATTCACCATTGAAGGTGCTGCAGACAGGATCGTAGATCTCATAAGGACCCGGGCAAAGGGTGGAAGGGCTCATCTTGTGGGAATATCACTGGGGGCTCAAATAATCCTCCAGATTTTAAGCAAGGCTCCCGAAGTCGCGGATCATGTCCTGATAAGCGGCATGCTCGTTCACAGCACCCCCCACACAGAAACCTTTTCAAAACTTCTTGATTATCTCATAAAGGTTTACCAGCCAGTTAAAGACACAGATTTCTTCATAAAGGCCAACATGAGAGCCTACAACGTACCTAAAAATTTTTTCAACGAGTTCAAGGAATCCACGTATCTGATAAAACTGGAATCTCTGAACAGGATACTTCACGAGAACACGTTGTTCCAGATGCCAGAGGGATTGAAACATGCAGATGTTCCAGTAATGGTCATGGCTGGTGGGAAGGAGTACAAGGTTATAAAAGAGTCAGCTCAAGATCTGATGGAAGTTTTACCCAACGCCACTGGAATAACGGCGCCCAAACTGGGACACGTGTGGAATATAGAAAATCTTGACCTTTTCAACAGAGTTTTAAGAAGATGGATAATGGATGAAAACCTGCCAGAGGAAGTTTCATTCATAAAATAGATTTCAAAACACTTCTTTTTTAATAAATTTTTTAATAAAAGTTTCAGGATAGAAATTTTTAGATAAGATCCTTCACAAAAACTATAACCATCACATCAATTATTTTCCATTTTCCCTCTCTTTATACAGCTATTTTAAACAAAATTCTTTTTAATAAAAAGGAGGTGTAAATGTGGTTAAAATTGGATACAAACTCAGCAGTGAACTGCACAGTCCACTTGATCTGGTTCGATACGCAAAGCATGCTGAAGATGCAGGATTTGATTTTGCTTCAATATCTGACCATTACCATCCATGGATAAACAAACAGGGTCATAGTCCCTTTGTATGGTGTACAATAGGGGGCATATCTCAGGTAACAGAAAGGTTAATCATAACCACAGGTGTTACTTGTCCAACTGTCAGGATACATCCTGCAATCATAGCTCAAGCTGCTGCAACAGCCGCAGCCATGCTACCTGGCAGGTTCATCCTGGGTTTGGGTTCTGGTGAAAACCTAAACGAACACATCCTCGGTGATGTCTGGCCTTCAGCCCCCGTCAGGATAGAAATGCTTGAAGAAGCAGTGGATATCATTCAAAACCTGTGGAAAGGGGGTATGCAGGATTACGAAGGCAGGTACTACAGGGTTGTGAATGCAAGGATCCACACGCTACCTGAAATCTTACTCCAGATATTCATAGCTGCCAACGGGGCAATGGCAGCCGAAACCGCAGGCATAATGGGGGACGGTTTGATAGCATTGGGTGAGAAAAAAGAGCTGGTTGATGTTTTTAATGAGTGTGGAGGACAAGGTAAACCCTGTCTGTCCGAAATCTCACTCTGCTGGGCAGAAACCGATGAAGAGGCAGTCGATACAGTCTACAAGTACTGGCCCATCATGCCCTTCAAAAGCGATCTGATCTGGGAAATTCCAACCCAAACCCACTTCGAAAAACTCGCCCAGAATGTGAAAAGGGAAGACGTGGCTGAAAGCACGCTCTGCAGTTCAAATCCTAAAAAACACATAGATAAGATCCAAAGAACCATTGAAGCAGGGTTCGATCATATCTGTGTCCAGCAGATAGGTCCCAATCAGGATGAATTCATAGAATTCTACATGAGAGACGTGCTGCCTGAATTCAGATGATGGGTGTTAGTTATCACGGTAGATAACAAGCCATGGAATAACATTATTTAACACAAGTTGATTAGATAATAAGATCATGTCAACTAAAGCCGCATTCATATTCATTGCACCTGAAAACGATTTTAACAAACACCGCACAGTAATTGATTCTCCAGTTGTTGAACTTTCGGTGGTTGGAGTGAAAAACTACGACGAAGCAGAAGAAGTTGCCCTAAAACTGGTATCAGATGGGGTCACAGCTATTGAACTATGTGCTGGATTTGGAAACGAAGGAACAGCCCGAATTGCCAGGGCTGTGAAGGGAAAAGCAGTGGTGGGAGTGGTACGTTTCGATTTACACCCTGCCTTCGACCATCAGAGTGGTGATGATCTCTTTTAATACTGAATCTATTTAAAATGGATTCGGAGCGTTGATTTAATTTGTTAAAATATTTAAGATAAGGGATAAAGGATTACTAAACATATCGGGGTTAATCTATGAAACAATGGTACGAAGAACTATTCTCCAATTACGCAGATACCTATGAAAGTGAAATCTACACCCAGGGAACCATGGGGGAAGTTAATTTCATTGAAAATGAACTCAATCATGATAAAAAATGCAGAATTCTGGACATTGGCTGTGGAACTGGCAGACACGCCATAGAACTCACAAAACGTGGCTACAGCGTCACAGGAGTTGACCTTTCAGAATCCATGCTCACAAAAGCCAGGGAAAAAGCTGAAACTACGGGTTTAAACATTGATTTCCAGCTTGCAGATGCCAGAAACCTGCCCTTTGAACAGGAGTTTGACATGGCCATCATGCTCTGTGAAGGTGCATTCCCATTGATGGAAACCGATGAGATGAACTTTGAAATTCTCAAAAACGCAGCTAAGGCATTAAAAAAGGATGGAAAATTTATATTCACAACCTTAAACGGTCTTTATCCATTGTATCATTCTGTTAAAGATTTTATAGAATCCAAAAGGGATGAAGGTAGTTTTGACAACTCCTTCGATCTCATGAGCTTCAGAGAGATATCAACTCTTGAGATCCAGGATGATGATGGTAATTCAAAGGTTTTAGAATGCAACCAACGCTACTACGTACCTTCTGAGATTTTATGGCTGCTAAGAACTCTTAATTTCAGCAATATTAATATATTCGGTTGTAAAATTGGAAATTTCAGCAGAGATGATGTTTTAACCACTGAAGACTTTGAAATGCTGGTTGTAGCAGAATTCTGATCTGTTTCTAATCTTTAAATCAATCATGGTGTTTTTATGAACAAAAGTAAAAAGCTCAAAGAACTTCTAAACTCTGAAGAAACCCTGATAATGCCTGATGCCTACGATCCGGTGAGTGCCCGTCTTGTAGAGATGGCAGGCTTCAAGGCGGTGCAGTGTTCAGGTTACAGCTTCTCAATTGCTGCAGCAAGGCCAAAGGAAATTGATATCTCCAGGAATGAAAACCTGGAAATAACCCGCAGCATGGTGGATGCTGTAGGAGTCCCTGTTATGGCCGATGCTGAAGATGGATATGGATGCAATGGAAGTGAAACGTACTGTTCAGGCTTTCATGGATGCAGGTGTTGCAGGACTGAACCTTGAAGACCAGCTACTGGATGGAAGCGATGGTGTGAGCATAATCAGTTCAGAGGCCATGGTGGAGAAGATCCAGACTGCAAAGGAAACAACAGAAGCTGAAAATCCTGATTTTATCATCAATGCCCGTACAGATGCACTGAAATCATTAGATAACAGAGAAGATGCCCTTAACCTTGCAGCAGAACGTGCAAACCAGTACCTTGATGCCGGTGCAGATCTCACCTTTGCAACCTACGTTGAAACACTTGAAGAGGTCAAAACCCTTAAAAAAGAGGTTAAAGGTCCATTGAGTGTGGCTGCAGGTATGCCTTACAACATAAAAAACTTCTCAATAACCGATCTTGAGGATCTGGGGGTTGAAAGGGTGAGTTTACCAACACTCCTCATCTACTCAAGTCTCAAAGCCATGAAGAACTCTTTAAACCATCTTAAAAAGGAGAATCTAATGGAACTTGTTGATAAGGATTTATTGTATGATATTAAAGATTTAAATGATTTAATTAGATAATAACAGTTTAAACTCATGCAATTTTAAAAATAATACCATAAACTTTAAACCGGGATATAAAAAAACCTGTGATAGTTGATAAGGTGATTAAATGAGCAAGGGATCATTCATCGATAAAAATCACGAACCCTCTGAAGATGAAATCTTTGAAGATTTAGCATCAGTTAAACCATTGTGGAATGATTTAAGGGCATTCATCGAGGATAACTACAAAATTTCAGGTGAACTCAAGTTCTACGGTAAGAACTTTGGATGGGCCTTGAGGTACCGTAAATCAGGAAGGGTTCTGGTCTCCATGTACCCTGGAACTGATGCATTCACGGTGCAGATCATCCTCAACGGGAAAGAGGTTGAAAAAGCCATGGAACTGGACCTTGAACCAGATACGATAAAGGTCATTGAAGAAACAGAACCAATACGTGAGGGGAAATGGATATACATCAACGTCACATCAGAAACAGGTTTGAATGATGTTGAAGATCTGATCTTAGTCAGATCACCCCTCAAGACTCCCCTAATGGAATAAAATAAAAATTTTAAGCTCATTCAACTTATTTTTGCATATTTCATTGCCTTTCTTATGTCTTCAGCTATCATATTCCTTTTACTTTTTTCGATGTTGAAAGAAGGGCCTGTTTGAGTGTAGGATGGCACGTAAAGTATTGAATCATGGATATAATACTTGGATCGTAACTTGTAGGTTGAACCCTGAGGAATAACCCTTTCACCATCCCTCCTCTTTGTTATGTAGTTGATGCATTTAATTGCAAAGTCCCCCATGCACATAATAACGGATACATTGGGAAACTGGGACAGTTCTTTTTCTAAAATCATTGAACAATTTTTCAGGGTTTGTGCCTTGACGTTGTAGTTTTTCTTAGGGCATTTAATTGCAGTGGTGAAATATATTCCCTTTTCAACCAGCTCCTCAAAATTTTGAGGGGAGTATCCCGCATCTTCAAATGCAGTGCACGTTGTAGTTTGAAAAAAGCTATCATGACTGGTGTAGTAGTAATCTTTTTCATCGAGAGGAGGTGCTTCAGATACAACCACAATTTTAACTCCTTCAGGGTCTAAATTTATTCTGGGGATTGTCCAGTTGTGTTCAACATCATCACATGGAAAATCACACTCTAAATTTGTGTTAACCCTCAAATTCATCCCCCTCCTTAGATAAAACTATTACATATAACAATTATTAATATTACCTTTGTTTTTGTAGTATAAAATAAGTTTCCATTTTCCATTTATTCCAATGGAAAGGTCACAAAAAGTACAATAATCAATTCGTCCTAATAATTCATTCAAGAAACATTCATACCCTTGAAGTTGTTATCATTCAAGAAATATTTTTAAACCAAATTTTGAAGTTGTTATTTGTTAAAAGGGGGTACAAAATGTTACCAAAGGTCATAATCTACAATGCAGTAAGCCTTGATGGACGCACGACAGGATTTAATGCAGATTTAGAGCTTTACTATGAACTAGCTTCAAAATTGAAGGCTGATGCAGTTTTAATGGGAAGTGAAACTGTGCTGACTGGATTTGAAGCACAGCCATTCCAGGCCTTTCAGGAGGATGAGGAGGATTTCAAACCCCGAGAGGTTGATCCAGCAGATGAAAGACCGCTTCTCGTGGTTCCAGACAGCAGGGGACAGGTAAGAATCTGGAGCAAGGTTCTTGAAATGCCCTACATCAGGGATGTCCTTGTTTTATGTTCAAGATCCACTCCCCAAGAGTACCTGGACTTTCTGGATGAACGCTATGTGAAGTACATGATCATAGGCTACCAGAAGGTTGATCTGGGCTTTGCACTTGAGGAATTAAACACCCAGTTTGGAGTGAAGTCAGTGAGGGTTGACAGTGGAGGCATCCTAAATGGAGTTCTCCTGAGGGAGGGCCTTGTGGATGAAGTCCATGTACTCATCCACCCTGAGCTTGTGGGAGGAACATCACAATCATCCATCTACCAGGCACCCGACCTGGAATCAGATGAAGGCACAATACAGGTTTTCCTCATGGACACTGAGAAACTGGAAAATGATATGGTTCTTCTCAGGTATCGTATATTCAAGTGAAAATTCATTTGAATCCTTAAAATCAGGATATATGGAAAAATTTATAGAAAAAACATGAAGGGAAAAAATGGACTCAAACACACTTTATGAGGAAAAAATAGCCTCAAAATGGACAACCCTCCTTTTTGCATTCGTCACAAGTTTCTTCATGTTCATGATGTTCTACCAGATCTTCGTGGGCCCACTTGGAGACTACCCTGCCCCAACATGGGTTTTAATTGTTTTAATGGTTATTTTCATCTTTTTAACCCTTAACTTCAGGGCAATGACCATTGAACTGACTCCTGAATTTTTATCAACAGGTTTCGGTCTTGTGAAGCACAGGATTCCATGGGAAGACATTGAAAAGAGTTGGGAAGATGAATCACCTGTGTGGACCTACGGTGGTTGGGGAATACGATTTGAAAAGTCCCATGGAAAAAGAAGACTTGCCTACACTGTTCCGCAGACTCCTAGAGTGGCTCTTTCACTTAAAGGGGGCAGATTTCAGGAATTCATATTTTCAACCAGAAAACCTGGAGAATTGATTGGATTAATTGATGAGATGACGAGCAGCACCTGATCGTTCAGCCTCAAAAATGAAATAAAAACCTTATTTCAATCATATAATCTATTTTATTAAATTTTAGAATTTGTAATATAAAAATATTAAAACTAATTAGAAATCGATGGGAAGGTCATAAATTGCAGCTTAAGCAGATGAACGATAATATAAAGGATTACACAAAGGATTCTGAAATTCTGAACTACACCGATCCAGATATCCAGAAAAAAGCATTGGAACTATCTCAGCACTCCAAGAATCAATTTGAAACAGTTAAGACAGTTTACGAATTTGTAAGGGATGAAGTACCACATTCACTGGATATTGGAGGACAGATGGTAACTTTCAGGGCATCTGAAGTTTTACAGGAAAGTCAGGGGCTTTGCTTTGCCAAATCCAACCTCCTGGCGGCAATGCTCCGATTCTTAGGAGTGCCAACAGGTTTCTGTTACCAGAGACTCACCCACGGGGAAGGTTACGTTCTCCACGGCCTCAACGCAGTACTTATTGATGGGGAATGGCACAGGTTGGATGCAAGGGGTAACCGGGAGGATGTTGATGCCCAGTTCTCAATGGATGAGGAAAAACTTGCATTCCCAGTTTCACAGGAGGGTGAGGTGGATTACCAGGGAATATACTCAGAACCAGTTGAATCAGTTGTGAAATCATTCAATGGTGCTGAAAATGTTGATGAAGTTATGGAGAGGCTTTCAGAGGCATTGATCTAAGGAGGATTGTTATGGAATACGTACACGGTTATTCAAGTAGGGAAGCCCTGAGACTTGCTGATCAGGCTGATACTCTGACGGAAATACTGCATTCAGGCACAGCTTATCCTTCAGGAAGCAGGGTCCTGGAGGCAGGATGTGGTGTTGGAGCCCAAACAGTTGCACTGGCTAAAAACAGTCCTGAAGCTGAAATAACTTCAGTAGATATTTCAGAGGAATCCTTGAATCATGCAGAATCCTTAATAAGATCTGAAGGTATTTCTAACGTGAATTTTCAGCAGGCAGACATCATGAACCTGCCATTTCCAGAAAACAGTTTTGATCATGTCTTTGTTTGCTTCGTTCTCGAGCACCTTCAAAATCCAGAACAAGCCCTTCAGAACTTGAAAAGAGTTTTAAAAAAGGGAGGATCAATAACTGTGATCGAAGGCGATCATGGTTCCTGCTACTTCCATCCTGAAACAAAGGAAGCTGTGAAGGTATGGGACTGTCTGGTACAGAGTCAAAAGTGTTTGAATGGGAATCCTATGATTGGAAGGGAGTTACAGCCTCTCTTAAAGAATTCTGGATTTAGAAATATTGAAATTTCCCCTAAAATTGTATATGTTGACTCAAACAGTCCAGAACTTGTTGATGGATTTATAAAGAAAACCATCATTGCAATGGTGGAAGGTGTGAAGGATCAGGCTCTGGAAAAGGGTATGATCCATATTGAAACATGGAACAGGGGAATAAAGGACCTCTACAAGACGGCTGAACCAAGTGGAACCTTTTTCTACAACTTCTTCAAGGGTTACGGTATCAAGTAAATACAATATGTAAAATGGACAATCGGTGGATTCAATGGAAAAAATAGGTTTTATAGGCTACGGAAGCATGGGAAGCATGATCATAAGGGGTATTCTGTCTTCAAATGTTCTAAAACATGGGGAGATGATCGTATCAACGAGGACAGAGTCCAGATTAAATGATCTGAAGAAACATTACCCTGAAATTGAAATAGCCGCTAATAATATTGATTTAGCCCAAAAATGTCATAAAATATTCCTTTTTGTAGGTACTGGTGATGTTAAGGAAGTTATCGAAGAGATAAGGGGATATCTCATGGAAGATGTTCATATCATCTACATATCTGCTGGTTTAACTTTGGATGATGTAAATACGATTTTTCCAGGAAAGCTGAGCAAGGTCATACCATCAATAACTTCAGAAGTGGGTGAAGGAGTTTCCCTTGTATGTCACAGCCAGAATGTGGCTCATGAGGATGTTGATTTTGTGGATAAAATCTTCGGAACCCTAGGGGATGTTGTGGTTGTTGATGAAGCAGATCTGGAAGTTGCAACCAACCTCACCAGCTGTTCCCCGGCATTCATGGCTTTGATTCTCATGAAGTTCGCAGAGGCAGGATCCAAGATCAGTGGCATTTCCAACCAAGAAGCAGAGGAGATGGTCCTGAAAACATTTTATGGAACTTCAAAACTTTTGTATGAAGATAAAATGACGGTTGAAGAAATTGTATCGAGGGTTGCAACTCCTGGAGGTATCACAGAGGAAGGTTTAAATGGTTTAGAAAGGGATCTGCCGTTTGTGTTTGAAGAACTCTTCAAAACCACCCTAGGTAAACATGAGGTCTTGAAAAGGGAGTTTTAGAAAAGAATTAATTAACATTAAATTAACCGGATAAAGGTGGAATGAATGGAACTTAAGGATGTAATAGAGAGAAGAAGAAGTATAAGGAGCTTCAAACCAACTGAAGTTCCTGAGGAATGCATAGTTGAACTTTTAGAATCTGCAAGACTTGCACCTTCAGGTTCAAATGCACAACCATGGCGTTTTAAGGTGGTTGAGGATGTAAAAACTAAGATAAAACTTCAGAAAGCTGCATACAACCAGAAATTTGTTGGTGAAGCTCCAGCTGTCATTGTGTGCTGTGCAGATGTGAAGGGGTACCTTGAAGGCACAGTCTCTGGAAGCCGGGACCTTGGAAAAACAGGGGCACTGGATAATGAAATCGTGGAGATACTCCACAAAAGGGCAGATGAACTGACTGCAATGGATTTAGATGATTTTGGTCAGAGAATAGCCTTCAACGTGGCGATAGCAGTTGAGCACATGGTTTTGAGGGCTGTGGATCTGGGATTGGGCACTTGTTGGGTCAGGCTCTTTAATGAACCAGAGGTTCGGGGGATATTTGGTTGGGATGAAAACATTTTCGTGGTGGCTCTTCTGCCTCTTGGATATCCTGATGAATCTCCAAAACCAAGGAAAAGGCTTAAAATGAGGGATATACTGATTGAATAAAGAATAATCTAAAAAAAGAAGAAAAAAAACTCTTAATCGTATTTTCATCAGCGTTGAAAAGCTGCCTTGTACATTGCAAAGATCACCACAAGATATCCAAGGGTTCTAACAACCAGAAGTGAAATCTCTGAGCTCTGGGAGCCAAGAAGAACTGCAATGTGCGATATTCCAAAAAGACCGAATCCTAAGCCTATGTAAAGCGCAATCACATTTTCTTTTTGCCTGTAAGCCCAGTATCCAAGTATAACTATCAGGATACAGAAGAAAAGGTTGAGAACAGATACAGGATCCCACACGAAAGCCATAATATATTAACCTCCGATATTTTTATAATAATCTGTCTCTGGAAAGATATAATCTTTTAGATCAGAAGGTTAACCTTAAAATAAATGATAGCTCTGCGCAGTTTAAATAGTGATCTATAGGATAACTTATAAGATATGACATTTAAAGATAATTATAAAAATTGTTGATATTGTTTAGAATGGATAAAGGGATTTCTGAGCCCTGAAAATCAACTATTCACCTTTTACAAGCAATTCAGGATGTGGGCATTCATGAAGGTTATCACACTCATTGCACTGTTATCAGTAATGTTCATAGGAGTTATATATGGAGTTTTATATGCAACAGGGGATACTCCTGCAGACATGGAAGGAAATATAGTTGGGGTCTGCCAAAACGATCAAATGATGGATTATTCATCATCAAATTCAATTCTGGTTGATGGTGTGGTCACAGACGGCAACCAGCATGGAAACGTGTCTGTAATAGTGACCAATGAAACGCAGATATTTAAGAAACAGGGAAACAAACAAATATCTTCATCATTCAACAGTTTTAAACCCGGACAAAAGGTTGAAATTCAATTTTCAGGCCCGATAATGGAATCTTATCCTCCACAGGTACGTGCAGGTCAGATAGTCATAGATGATTGATTAATTCCCGTATTTTTTAGATTAATCTATTAATCATAAGTTCGGGCCCGTTACACGTAAATCATTGGCACATGATTTACATGATCCATAATACCTTCCGTAAGGTTTAAATATAAACAAAACGTAACCTTATTAATAAGCCAAGGTAGCTTAGAGGCGAAGCGGTGGACTGCAGATCCATTACACGGGAGTTCAAATCTCTCCCTTGGCTCTAAATGTTCTAAGAAGCTTTTTTAGAACGTACCATATATGAATTTTCCTAAGGGGTCATAGTGTAACCTGGCTATCATCTGGGACTCCAGTTGTCTTTGAAGAAAGTGCGCACACTGAGGAAAGGTATGATGACCGATTGGAGTACTGAGACAAGAGAAATCCTAGGATCTGGGTTCAAATCCCGGTGACCCCACTTTTTCTAATTAAATAAAAATCTTATTTTAAACATTTCACGGTGATGCTTATTGAAAAAAATCAACAACATCATAATGATAGAAGGAATGGGTTACGATTCAAACGTCTACATCTTCGATGATGTGGTAGTTGACACTGGAACCGGAGAAAACATGGGATACATCAGGGATTCCATTGAAAAAGCAGGCCGGAGTCTGGATGATCTGTCCCTCATCGTGAACACCCACAACCACTACGACCACACAGGTGGTAACAGATACTTCAACCTTGAAGTTGCAATGCATGAGGTGGATGCTGAAGCATTTGAACGTGGAGATGATGATGTAACAGTCGCATCAATGTTTGGTGGTTCCACTGAAGGAATGAAGGTGGACAGAAAACTCCAAGAGGGAGACAAGATCCATGATTTCACAGTTTTCCACACCCCTGGCCATACAAAGGGCGGAATATGTCTCTACGATGGTGAAACACTCATATCTGGCGATACTGTGTTTGCAGGTGGAGGATTCGGACGCACCGATATAGGGGGAGATGTGAATGACATGCAAAGTTCCCTGGAAAAACTGAGCAAACTGGATGTCAAGTACCTGCTCCCAGGACACGGTCCCTGCACTTCAGATGGATCAAGGCACATCAAGATGGCCTTTGACATGGTTAAGATGTTTTAGAAAACTCAAAAGTGGTGATGATTACTTATTTTATTAGTTATGGCATATTAAAAAAAAATTGACCTTCCTTTAAATCTCTCAAGAAAATAAATCTCAAAAAAGTAATTAAAAATTAATTTTCAAATGAAACTATTTTTAATTATCCAAATTGGCCGCTAATGATTGAGGATTTCATAAAAAATCAATCATTTGGTGAATAGTTTGGTTGTTGCCTTCACTGCAGGACTTTTAACCAGGACGAATATTCTATCTCCCCTTGCAAGTACAACATCCTCTTTAGGAATGGTTATTTCTCCATCCTTGTATATTGCATTTATGATGTAGTTATCGGTTGGACTGAGATCCCCTATTCTTTTACCAACAGCTTTATCATTTGTGACTCGTATGTCAAGTATCTCTGCATTTCCCTTTCCAATAACTATCAGGTCTGCGATCTTAGGTCTTGTTATAATTTTTTCAAGGTAACTTGCTGCTGTGAGTTCTGGACTGATAACATCATCTATTCCAACCTTCCTGAAGGCCTCCTCATGGTCAGGGTTGCTGACCCTTGCAATTATCTTCTTGAGGTTGTACTCCTTCACGAGTATGCATGAAAGCAGGTTAACCTCATCGTTACCTGTCGCTGCAACAAAAACATCTGCATCTCGAATATTGGCTTCTTCAAGGGTTTTTACATCAGTTCCATTTCCACATATCACCAGTGCATCCATTTCACTGGCAGCATCACTGCAAAGGCTTGCATCATTATCAATTATTGTGATATCGTGGCCACCGCTTACAAGTGAGGATGCAAGACTCACTCCAACCCTGCCACTACCCATTATAACTACATACATAATAATTACACCTTTTAATTTATTACTAATTTTAATATTGGATCTACAAAGTATCCTGTAAAATCAATCAAGAAAATTCAATAGGGATTCTATTCATGTAGTTGAATACAAAATTTTCATGTCTAATTTTTATATCTACACTTTGGCATTCATGTATTAAAGTCTTTTGAATAGATCGAGTCCAACCTTGAGAAGCACGATTGCAGGGATGATCTCAATCCTTCCAACCCACATATTAATGATCATGAATATTTCAGGGAGCCTGGGCATTGTTGCAGATGTTATTCCCACAGAAAGCCCCACGTTACCCTGTGCCGATGCAATTTCAAATAATGAGTCTATGCCTCCGTATCCATACTTGGTGAAAACGAGCCAGCTTACTAGTATGCAGAAGAAGTACAGGAACACGTAGCTTCCAGCTTCCTTTATCTCTGCATCTTTAACAGTTTTTCCAGCTATCTTCCTTGGAATTACAGAGCCCTCAGGTGACACGACCTTCAAGATCTCCCAGTAAACACCCTTTACAAGTGTAACAACCCTTATGAGTTTCAGTGCACCTGTTGTTGAACCTGCAGACATACCTATTATCATACAGGCTGCCAGTATGATCTTCACGTAGTCTGTCCAGTTGGCCATTTGAAGATTGTTCAGGGTGTTTGAACCGGTACAGCTCAGGGCTGAAATAACATAAAAAACAGAGTTAATGTCGGATAAATTTCCGTAGAGTATTAAAAGTATTGAAAAGGCTGCAACTATAATTATCATGGTCTGGAACTGTATGTCCTTTAATACATCGGTTATTTTTCCTTTAATGGCCTTGTAATGTACGAGGAAGCTTGTACCTCCAAGTATCATCAGCACCATTGTTACGATGTAAATCCAGATGCTGTGGTATGCTCCGATGTTGTCGTTTTTAATGGACATACCTCCTGTGGAGAGGTTTGTGAAACAGTTGTTGATTGCATCGAAGAGGGGCATACCTGCAATCACGTAGAGAATTATTCCCAGAACTGTGTAGAAAAGGTAGATCCACCAGATGGTTTTAACTGTGTTGACTATGCTGGGCTTTATCTTCTCCTCACGGGCTTCAGCTTTGTAAAGTCTTGCAGCAGCAGTTCCTGGTCTTATAAGCACTCCTATAACAACAATTACTACTCCAAGTCCTCCAACCCACTGTTCAAGGCTTCTTAAAAATAAAACAGATTTTGGGAGTATTTCAACGTTTGCGTACATGGTCAGACCACTGCCTGTCCATGCGGACATGCTCTCGAAGTAGGCATCAAGAAAACTTATATCCGTTGAAAGGTAAAGACAAAGACTTCCTATAAACGCTGCCCAGAGCCATGCCAGAGCAGCGATTATCATTCCATGCTTGAGTCTGAGGTTGGTGCCCTCACCAGAGAAACGTTTTAGAATGTAACCAATGGAAAGTGAAATCAGTGCAGGTACAAGAAAACCAAGGTAAGTCTGTTCGTTGTAGATGAGTGCAACCATCAATGGTATGAGTACAACAGCCCCTACACCTTCCATCACAGTTCCAAGGTTCTGGAATATAACAAAAAAATCTCTCTTTCTAAGGTAACCTCTCATATCATTAATATGATGGAATCTTTCTAATATAAAATTTTGCTTTAATAAAGATTCCATTTAAGGTGAAAACTTAATAAAAATTGAAAATAGAAACTTTTACTAAAATAAATTCAGTTTTATGTGTTAAGAGAGTCCCAAAGAGTTTTAAATTTGTTTCAACTAGTTTCCTCTTCATCCCTTTAAAAAAATAGGATTTAAAGTGATCTTGAAGTTGGTATTAACAACCTTTAACTCACTTTTTTTCATCCTTCAAACTTTCCTGGGCCATGAACTCCTTGATTTCCTGTATGGTTGTCATGAGCTGGGCTGGGAAAACTATTGTGGAGTTCTTTTCCACAGCTATCTCACTTAAAACCTGCAGGTTACGAAGTTGCAGCGCTATTGGATGGTTTTCAATGATGTCTGCAGCTTCACCGAGTTTGGCTGCTGATAGGAATTCACCTTCAGATGTGATGATCTTGGATCTTTTCTCCCTCTCTGCCTCAGCCTGTTTGGCTATGGCACGTTTCATTGATTCAGGAAGTTTAATATCCTTTATTTCAACTGCTGTAACGCTTATTCCCCACGGTTCACTGTGTGAGTCGATTATTTCCTTGATCCTTTCGTTTATCTTTGGAGTTTCTGATAGAACCTCGTCCAGTGTGAACTGTCCTATGACGCTTCGAACAGTGGTCTGTGCTATTTGGTTAACTGCTCTGTTGTAGTTTTCAATGACAACGACTGAGTTCAGGGCATCAACCACCTTGAAGTAGGCCACTGCAGCCACATCTATTGAAACGTTGTCCTGGGTTATGATCTTCTGGGAGGGTATTGGCATGGTCACGATACGCAGGGAAACCTTAACCATCCTGTCCACAAGGGGTATTATAAGTCTAAGTCCGGGCTGCCTAAGTCCTATAACTTTTCCCAGACGAAAAACCACTCCCCTTTCGTATTGGTTCACTATTCTGATTGAAAGGCCAAGTATTATTAGAATCACTATGGCTAGAATAAAAAGAGTTATTATATCCATCATTAAACCTCCATGTATTTTTTTGTTGATCGTTTCTAGTTAATATTTAGGTTTTCCAACTTATTATACATGAAGATCGTGGTTGACCTTTCATTGAAAGGATTCAATGTTTTTTAAAGTGAACATCCATTATACTCCATGATATTACGTAGATCTGATGTCACACTCTCAATTCACTGTAAGATTCTACAAAATTAGATTTTATCTAAAATAGGTAAGTAAAGATAATTTGAAACGGTAATTTTGATAATAAGAAGTAATTGGATAATAAGAAATAAAATCAGTTTAATCAGTTAAAATTCATTAAAAATAAATAGAAATATTCATGAAAATTTAAAATTTTTGTAAAACTTACAATTTTCAAGAATAAAAATTTCCTAATTCAAAAATTCAAAGGGTTAGTCTTATTCGACTATTTCTGCGAAGGCAAAGTTCCTTCTGGTTGAGTTAATTTTGATTTTGACTTCGTCGCCTACTTTAGCGCCTGTTACGAATATAACAAAACCTTCTATACGTGCGATTCCGTCTCCGTCCCTTCCGAGATCTTCAATTTTAACATCGTATTCTTCTCCTACGTTAATAGGAGCTGAATTTTCTCTACTTTCGTAGCTATCATTTCTGTCGTAATTATTTCCGAACAATTCATCACTTCCTAATTCAGCCATAAAATGGCCTTAACTACCATTTATCTTAATGGTATATATACCTTTGCAAAAAAAGTGAAATGTTTTCAAACATTTTTGAACCTTTTAAATGATTTATGGCGCTATTAAAGAGTTTTTAAGGGGAAAGGATTCTCGTAATTTCCATCGTTTGATACCTGTTTTATAATACTTTTTCTAGCTGTTTTCAAGATTTAGTTACTTCAAGATTCGTTGCCCTAAAATTTCTTCGACATCTGAAAAAATTATCGTAAAATTAATGGGATATCATATGAATATTATAGTATATGGTCCTGAGCTTTCTTGGAACTAAGTATTAGGTTCATTGAGTTTATCTCAATAGTTATCTCAATATTAACTAATTCATTCTTTTAGCAATTTTCATAATAAATATTAAATCAGGATTCCATTTAAAATACAGAATCCATGAAAAAATAGTTCCCTGAATGTACATGTTAAGGAGATTTTTATGATAGGTATAATGGCAGACACCCATGATAATTTAAGTGCAATTAAGGATGCAGTTCACCTATTCAATGAGAACGGCGTTGAAATGGTTATACATGCCGGGGATTTAATAGCTCCTTTCACAGCTAAAGAATTCCAGAAACTCGATGCGAAGTTTCTTGCAGTTTTTGGAAACAACGATGGTGAAAGGGATGGCCTGAAAACCGCCTACCAGGATCTTTGCCTACTTGAAGATTTCAGGGAATTTTCAGTTTCAGGTAGGAAATTTGCAGTTATACATGGAACGCAAGAGCCAATTGTGAATGCACTGGCTAAAAGTGGACTTTACGATGTTGTTGTAAGGGGACACACCCATAAAACTGAAATAAAAAAGGACGATGCAGTGATTGTGAATCCTGGAGAGGTTTGTGGTTACGTTTCAGGGGATAGAACCGTTGTCCTCCTGGATCCAGAGACTTTGGACCATGAAATTGTACACATCTAAACTGCAGCTTAAAAATAGAGTAAACTCCAATTCAATACTCCCTTTAAATATAACTTGGTTCAATACTAATATTTCACACTGTGATTTTGAAAATTTTTAAGGATGGTTCATGAATTTCCTATGAGAAGTTACCTTAAAATTATCTAAAACCAAAATATATTAATGATCAAAATCTTTTGAGACCTATTAAACTTATCACATTATCAAATTAATTCAAGATTAAAATCGGTTTATAAGCTATTGAAGGAATTATAATGAAATATAAAACTCTTGCACTATTTTTTGTGGGAATTGGAGTACTTGCTGTAATGGTATTATTCATAGGGCCTGGAGAAGTTGAAAGTGCAATTGCACTTGCAAATCCATGGTACGTGGCCATTGCAGTTCTTGTACAACTTGCAATATATGGTCTCTGGACATTTAGATGGGATATAACCATTAAATCCCTGGACATAGTTGCTAAAAAACGGCACATACTCCCAATGCTCATGGTTGGCCTTGCAATAAACAACCTCACCCCCAGTGGAAGGGGTGGGGGAGAACCTGTAAGGGCGTATGTCTTGGGCAAATATTCTGGATCACCAATGGAAAATGCCTTTGCAACTGTAGTAGCTGACAGGGGCCTTGACACATTCCCATTCGTGGTGCTTGCAGTTTTTTCAATAATATATTCGGTTCTCTACCTGAAACTATCTGAAATCACAATAGGGGCTCTTGTAGCTGCCCTTTTAATCCTCCTTGCAGCATTTTTCATCATAATCTACATGTGCATAAATGAAGGGGCTGGAAAAAAGATAACCCTGTGGCTTGTGAGGTTAATAAAAAGATTCTCACGAAAAGAACACAGCAACATTGAAACCAAAGCTTTAAAGGCATTGTACAACTTTCAGGATAGCATCAAGTCCATGATGAAAAACAGGAACGTCCTGATGTACGGTCTCCCACTTTCATTTATCATATGGTTCTTTGAGATAGCGAGGGTTTACATAGTATTTTCAGCCTTCGGTGTTCAGGTTTCTCCTGGAGTTATAGCAGTTGTTTTTGTAATAGCAACCTTGATTGGGATGATACCTCTTTTACCGGGAGGTTTGGGGGCTGTTGATGGTATAATGATACTCATGTACTCAATCGCAGGCGTGCCACCTTCAATAAGTGCAGCTGCTACCATAGTTGAGAGGCTTATATCCTTCTGGATGACCTCTGTCATAGGGATGCTACTCCTTCCTTACTTTGGAACTGGGGTTCTGGACAAGGTTTCTGAGGAAATGGGGCAATAAACATCCTCATTATTATTTAATTTAATCTAATTACTTCAATTTTTAGTTTAAGAATTTTTATTCAATATTTTTACTAATTAACTGATTATCAATCATTTTATAAAACTTTAAATGGTTATTAAGTTTTTAATATCTTAATGAATTGTTAATTCACTTTTTTTGAGTTATAAATGCATTAATTTTGCCTGTATAATAAAATGGCTTGGAAATTTCATCCTTCAAACTGAAAAAATCAAATGGAAAAATTTATAACTTTTCTTCTCATACATCAAGTCGGTGATAATCATGGAAATAAACGGCGTGGAAATAGAAGATAACTTTGCAGAAGCATTCGGTATACAGACATCCAGAATTCTCATAACTGCAGCAACCAAAAAACTGGCAAAGGTAGCGGCTGTGGAAGCTACAGGCTACGGAACATCCGTTATCGGATGTCCTGCAGAGGCAGGAATTGACTGCTACGTACCTCCACAGGAAACACCTGATGGAAGGCCAGGTTACATCATCATGATCTGCAACATGGACAAGAAAAAACTCGACCATGAGCTCCTTGAACGTATTGGAATGTGCATACTCACAGCAGCAACCACAGCGGTCTTTGATGCAATGGAAGAACCAGATGAAAAATTCAAAACAGGTCACAAACTCAAATTCTACGGTGACGGATACGAAAAAGTCCTTGACATCCAGGGAAGAAAGATACACTCAATCCCACTCATGTCTGGAGATTTCCTTGTTGAATCCGAACTCGGAGTAAAAGCAGGAGTTGCAGGAGGAAACCTGTTCATACTCGCTGAAAACCAGCCAGCAGGACTATTAGCTGCAGATGCAGCAGTCGATGCTATTAAAGCAGTACCTGGCGCTATAACACCATTCCCAGGTGGAATAGTTGCTTCAGGTTCCAAGGTAGGTTCAAACAAGTACAAGTTCCTCAACGCATCCACCAACGAAAAAATGTGCGTAACACTCAAGGGTGATGTTGAAGGATGTAACATCCCAGAAAACGTCGACGGAGTCTATGAGATAGTTATAGATGGTGTGGATGAAGAAGCAGTCAAAGCAGCAATGAAAGCAGGTATAGAAGCCGCAACCAAAGTGAACGGTGTTCTACAGATCAGCGCTGGTAACTTCGGTGGAAACCTGGGTAAATACAACATAAAACTGCAGGAACTGTTCTAAATACTTAATCCCTCTAAACAGTTAAAACCTGAAATTTAATAAAATATTTACCATATTTTATATTTTAACAGCTTTTTTAATTGTTTTTAAACAATTTTTTTATTTTTCATTTTCTGAAAACTGTAAGATTCCACTGATTTATGAGTTTTAAAAAATTTTTAAATTTTTAAGATAAATTTTTTTTTAAGATGTTTTCATTAAAGAGTTCATTTTTAGTTAATATTAAAAATTCTAATAAAAATTTCTAATAAGATATTTAAAAATAAAATATTGAAAAAGAAGGTTGTTTAAAAATAGTACATACTAAAAACTGATTCTGGTTTCAAAAAAATCACTCTATACAGAACTTCTCAATCTCTTCACTCTCCACGATTTCCCAGATCCTATCCTCAGGCAGGTCAACTCCCAGAAGCATTCCAGTTTTAGTGAGGGCCTGAACTATTTTCATGGTTCCTTCAACATCTCTTGCAGATATCGTGTGGCTGTGAACATTTCTTGAGATATGGGAAAGAGTTTCAAGTGATCTTCTGGCATCAGGTTTCTTGTACTCCTCTTCACACCTTTTAAGATCCTCTTCATCCTTGATGTAAAGTTTCCGTGAAACCACCTGTCTTAAACCAGGGAGATAATGTTTTGAATCCAGTATTCTGCCCCCCAGATTGATTATGATCCGTTTATCATCGGTTTCACCAGGCATGTGCCTTAAAAGAATCTCATTAACCCTTCCATATTCCTTGATCTTTTGAACTATTTCTTTTTGACTAAGATTAACTCCTAAAAGGAATCCTTTCTTCTTCAATTCTTCCTCTACATCAGCAAGACTCGTGGTGTCTGGTCCTGAGATTGTGTGGGAATGTATACCTCCTCCAGAAAGTGTGTAAAGTCTTTCAAGGGATTCCATTCTTGCTGAATCCATTTCCAGTTTTTTCAGAAACCTTTCCATCTCCTCGATCCTGGACAAGCCCACCTTCCTCTTTAGTGGTTCGTGAAAGCCGGGTAAATAATACTCTATATCTTCAAGGGTGCATCCGTGTTTCAGGATGATCTCAGCTTCTTCCCTTATATCCCTGACATCATGGGTTTCTGTTATTTTTATCTCTGGTTTGAAAACAACCTCAACCAACCTGCCATGTTTCCTAGCAGCTTCTTTTATCTCCTCTTCATCAAGGTTCACTCCAAGGAGCAGTCCTTCCCTCTTGAGTTCATTTGCAACTGCTTCAAGACTTTCCTTGGTTGGTCCGGATATCCAGTGTGAGTGTATCCCGCTCACAGATTCGTATATCTTTTCCAGAGATTTTTTACGGGTATTTTCACGTTCCAAGCTCTCTAAAAATCTGTTGAGTTCACTGATTTCAGATACTCCAATCTTCCTTGCCAGGGGTTCCTTGAACTCTGGCAGGTGGTACTCTATGTTTTCAAGGGTGCATCCGTGTTTCAGAATGATCTCTGATTCCCTTTTTATGTCGTGGACTCCGTGCATGGTGGTGATCTTCATGATGGTTGGTTCCATTGCAGCAAAGTATATATCTTCTGCACCACTTGTTTCAGGAGAAACGACCTTATCTGCTCCAGAACGATAAAGTCTCCGGATATTTTCCTTTTTACTTGCCCTTGTAACTATCCATATTTCAGGATGTATTTCACGTGCAGTCAGGGTTATGAAAAGGTTGTCCACATCTTCTCCAGTGGTTATTATAACTCCCCTGGCCCTTTTGAGCCCGGCATCCACCATAACGTTTTCATCAGTGGCATCTCCAGGAATTGCCAGAACCTCTGGATCGTTCCACAGTTCCTTTTCAACGATCTTTTTATCCTTTTCAATGATTATGACGTCTCTTTTCCTTTTTTTAAGCTCTTTGTGGACGGCATTGCCCACCCTTCCATAACCACAGAGCACGAAATGATCCTTCGTTGCAGCGATCATTCTCCTCTGCTTAGCTCCAGATGTTATTTCTTCAACTGCCATTGTAACCACCGTTATTGTTAATGTAAATGCATATGCAAGTATACCAACCCCTCCAAGAACGAGTGTGACCACAAAAAGTCTTTGAAGTGGTGTTACTGGGCTGATATCACCATAACCTACTGTTGCTATGGTTATAACTGTAAAATAAAGAGCGTTGATTGGGTTCAAACCCATGATATAAATTGAACCAATAATTCCATAAACCACAAGCCCACTGACTGCAGTTAATGCATAAAGCATCATTCTGTAAGGGATGGGCGGAATATCTTCCTCTTTTGGTAGAATGTGCAGTTCTAGGGGGTTCAAAGGATCACCATTACTTTTATTCTTCTAAAACTTTCGATGTGTCCTTAAAAACTGATATTATTTAATTTTTACAGGTTATATATAATTTATAAGATTTTGGAAAAACCATCCCTTAAAAGTGTTTTTTTGGAATGATTTGGTTTGTAGGATAAATATTCATTTGTTAAGCAGGGTCTCAAGGTTATTATTAAATATCATCTGTTTTATAATTTATAAGTAGTGATAAAATGACTCCAAAGGACATGATGGTTACTGATGCCAATGCAGAGGCTATGGGAATACCTAAACTTTCGCTCATGGAAAATGCAGGAAGATGCCTTGCAGAGGTGATATCCAAAATCTCAGATCCATGTAAAACCGTTATATTTGCAGGTAACGGTGGAAACGGTGGTGACGGATTTGTGGCTGCACGTTACCTTTTAAACAAGGGATTTGAAGTTGATGTGGTACTTTTAAGCCATCCTTCAAGGATAAAATCCCTTGAGGCATGTGCAAATTTGGAAGTTCTCCAGAAGATCAGTATGGGTTTGAGTCCACTGAATATTGAGGTGGTGGAAGACTCTTCGAACCTTAAAAAGATTGATTATGGGGTTGTGGTGGATGCCATCCTTGGGACAGGTGTCAGTGGAAAGCTCCGAGAACCTGTTTCCACTGCAGTGGACTTTATAAATGCTTCAAATGGTATTAAAATCGCTGTTGACGTTCCAACAGGGCTTGACCCTTTGACCGGTGAGGTTCACCACAAATCAGTTGTTCCAGACGTCACAGTAACCTTCCACAGGGCAAAGAAAGGCCTTAAAAATGTAGGTATTGAACACGTGGGCAACGTCCATGTTTGTGACATTGGAATACCACATGAGGCAGAGATGTTCACGGGCCCGGGAGACATGCTGAGGATTAACGAAAGGTCTGAAACATCCCATAAGGGACAGAACGGACGAGTACTAATTGTTGGTGGGAGTGCAGATTATTCCGGTGCTCCTGCACTTGCAGCGTCGGCTTCAATGGGATCAGGTGCAGACATCACAGTCGTAGCATCTCCAAAAGCAGTATCTGATGTAATAAGATCCTACTCTCCAGATACAATCGTCAGAACTCTGTCAAACACGGTATCAAATGATTTTGTAAATCTGGAAGATCTTGATGAACTCCTGAATCTTTCAAAAAATGCAGATTCACTGGTAATTGGTTGTGGAATAGGAAGGGCAGATGAAACAGGAGATGCATTGAACGAACTCATTCCGAAGGTTCAGAAACCGGTGGTTATTGATGCAGATGCCCTTAAACTCATTGATATCAATACTATTGTAGAATCAGTGCAAAATGGGCTTGATGTTGTTGTAACGCCCCATGGGGAAGAGTTCAAATCATTATTTGGATTTAATGTGCCGGAAGGTCTTGAAAAAAGGATGAATATGGTTTCAGATGTTTCAAAAACTTCAGGAGCAGTTGTTGTCCTCAAGGGCGCTGTTGATATTATCTCAAATGGTAATAAAGTAAGGTTGAATGCAACGGGCAATCCTGGAATGACTGTTGGAGGTACGGGAGATGTTCTCGCAGGACTCATTGGTGGATTGATGGCACAGGGCCATGATGCCTTTGAATCAGCATACCTTGGGGCCTACATTAATGGAATGGCTGGAGACATGGCACAGAGGAGGTACGGGTTCAGCTTCACTGCAAGTCAGGTAGTAGATTTCATACCTCGGGTCTTGAATCGGAAAACTAGACCCTAACAGAAAAATAAAAAAATAGGTTTTATTGGGTCAATATTAACTAAAATAAATTTTAACTAAATAATTCCAATGAAACTGAGTATCAGGAGAAATATAACTCCAAAAATTCCTCCAAAACCTGCAACCAGCACTGTAAGTATGTTGATTGGGACATCGATTGATGGGATGAGATCAACGATGAAGAGGAGTACGAATCCCAGGATCATGTTCAGGAGTATCCTCAACAGAACACCGCCCACTTTGAAAAGGATTATCAGTCCTAAAATCACAATTAAAACCAGTATAACTTCCATTAAAATGATTGATCTCTCCTTTAATTGGTTTTAAACTACTTTTCAGATGATTCAATTAACTTCGTTCAAATTCCTTTTCAATAAAAATTTTCAATAAAAATTAGTTCAATCGTTTTCAATAGCACATTTCAATAAAAAAAATAATGAATGAGGAGACGAATCCTCTGATTTATTTCTTATTCTATTTAATAAGTTAATTATTCCTTTTTACAGACCTTCTGGTAGCATGCTGCCTGGAGGCCGTAGTTTTTGACCATTCCTGCCATTTCACGCTGATCGAGTTCTTTGTCCTCAAAGGAAACTGCATCCTGGCTGTAGAGGCTGCATGGCGATTCCCTTCCGAGGATCCTCATGCCACCCTTGTGGAGTTTGACCCTTACTTTACCGGTTACACGTACTTGCATTTTATTGACAATTGCATCCAGGTCTTCACGTAATGGTTCGTGCCACAGTCCGTTGTAAACGAGTTCGGAGTAGGTCTGTGAGATTGTTTCAGCAAATTTCAGCTCTTCCCTTGTGAGGGTTATCTGTTCAAGGGCCTTGTGGGCGGTGATTATAAGCATTGCTCCGGGTGTTTCGTAGTTTTCCCTGGATTTAAGGCCTATTATCCTGTCCTCAACTATGTCAACCCTTCCGATTCCATGCATACCTGCGATTCGGTTGCACTCCCTGATGAGCTGGACCGGTGTCATTTTCTTGCCATCAATGGCCACTGGAACTCCCTCTTCAAATTCCATTTCAATGATCTGGGCATCATCTGGCGCGTCTTCACTTGAACGTGTCCAGCTGAAGGCTTCCTCAGGGGTTTCAACCATTGGGTCTTCAAGGACGTCTCCCTCGATGGATCTGCCCCAGAGGTTCTCATCGATACTGTAAAGCTTGTCTGATGGTGTGGGTATGCCATGGGACTTTGCGTACTCCATTTCCTCTGTTCTTGTGAGGTTTAAATCCCTTACAGGGGCTATTATGTCGCAGATAGAACCGGATCTTATGGTTGATTCGAACCTGAACTGATCGTTACCCTTACCTGTGCATCCGTGGGCTATGGCTGTGGCTCCCTCTTTATCTGCCAGTTCAACGATTTTCATGGCTATGAGCGGTCTTGCAAGGGCCGTGCTCAACGGGTAACCTTCGTAAAGTGCGTTGGCCTTAACTGCTTTGAATATGAATTCACTTGCAAATTCATTCTTTGCATCGATTGTGTAATGCTTTGATGAGCCTATCTTGTTTGCAACCATTCCAGGTCTTTCTATTTCCTCTTCAGGCTGGCCCACATCAACGCAGGCTGTGATAACTTCCATGTCGTACTTCTCTTCCAGTAACTTAACGCACACAGAGGTATCCAATCCACCACTGAATGCCAGAACAACTTTCTCCATTTAAAATCACCTTGATTTGGTTTTATATGAACTTAAACGTATATCATTCAATTATATCATTTGCTGATCAAGAGAAACAGCATGATCCATCAAAAAATATAATTCAAAAAATCTACCAACTAGTAACTACAATAGTAACTATAAGAATATTGGAATATTTTATAATTTATAACTTGGCCCTATTCATGCCGGTGTATCTTATCACGTGGTGTAAACATGAAACCTGAAATGATCATACTCTCCTCAGAAACAGGGGGAAACGTAACTGAAAACGAACCACTCACAGAATACATTCCAATGGGATCAACAAGCTCCAGGATTATTCGTGCAGCAAAAAGAGGAACACCTCTCCTGAAGGTTGGGGAAGGTGAACCAAGGGTCATGCTAACAGCAGGCATTCATGGAAACGAGCTTCCACCCCAACTTGCAGCCCTTAAACTTGCAAATGAAGTGGAGAACATGGAGATTCAGGGAACTGTTTACCTCATACCCTTTGCAGTGCCCTATTCAACCATGAAAAACTCCAGAAGGTTCAGGGGATTCGATATGAACCGTTCAGCATCCAAGGGAGGCTCAGCTTCAAACGACATATTGATGGCAGTTAAGACCTTTAAAATAGATTCTGTTGCGGATTTCCACGCCACAAAACTCCGGAGCAATCCTGGAGTGGAGAGTGTTTTCTGTTCAAGGCATCCCTGCCCTGAAAGCCGTTATATAGCAGAACACATAACAAAGGAAACAAAATCCAAGGTACTCCTTCATGAACATGCTGGTACCCTCTACAGCGGAGCACTTGAGGATGAGTGCAACCTCATGGGTACGCCTGCAGTGACATGTGAGGTTGTTTCAGAGAACTGTCAGGTTAATCCTGGAAGCCCTGAAAGGTCCTACCGGCAGATGTTATCTTATTTAAGGTACTTTAAAATCATTTGATAATATTTTATTCCATTTAGCACCTCTTTTTATTCAATAAAATTTTTATTCAATTATTCAATCTTTTATTTAATAAAAAAGAAAATTGAAATTAGTTACAATCCTCTTCAGGATATCCTCCCTGAAATTTAGCGAAATCCTTTTTTATGAGGTTCTACAGATTTAAATCTGATAAAAATGCCTTCCTACAAAAAACACGTTTTATTCTCAATATTGATGACCCTACCCTTTTTTCCAGATGTATTCTATCTTTCAATTGCAATTTTGGGAGCCTCAATGTTGGATATGGACCACGACGTCAACAGAAAGAACCTGACCATAATGGCCTTAATTGGTATGGTGATAGTTCTAACACTTTACATACTTAAACTACCCTTCTTAATAGGTTTGATACTCATTATCCTGGCTTTGATATTTTATGTGTCCAAACACAGGGGATTCATGCACTCAATCATGGGAACATGTTTGATTTCATGTTTCATGGCGGTATTCATCATGGGATCCAGCTTGGTGCTTCAGGATCTAAGTCTGCCCCTGAAACTATCTCTGATATTTATATCCCTTTTACTCGGTTTCATAATCCTTAACAGGAAATTAATGCCGGTTTTTACAGTTCTGGTGTTCATTGGAATAATCCTGACCCCAAATTACCTCTTGAACTCCGTGAATATTTATCAGGTCTTTGCTGCGATTCTTCTTGGATGTGCAAGTCATGTGATACTGGACATGTCCACACCTGCGGGTGTAATGCTCCTATCCCCAATTTCATCCAGGAAGTACCACAAAAAAGCTGCTTTTGGGCTTTTTAGTCTATGGATTGGGTCTGTTTTCATGTATTTCTTCTTATTGAATGGATCGTGGCTGAGTCTCTTCTGAAATCCTTGGTGATACCATGTTTTTGTTGTTATTTTTAAATTTTAGAATCGTAATAAATATGAAAAATTAATTTAGGTATATTTATATATCATGTTTTATAATGAAGAATCAGTTAAAAGTGGGTAATGCAGCCGATGTTATCAGCTTATCATCTGTTTTAACAATGTTATTTACCCGTATTTTCATTTATTATAAATGGAAGGAGTTATTCGAAAATGTTCTTAGTTAGAATATACTATGGAATCGCTTATTTCGTTGTTCTCATCTTTGAAATATTAAAAGCCGAGCTTGACGTTGCTGTGAGGACTGTTAATGGTAAGGTGGAACCCACCGTTGTTGAAATTCCAACGGTGCTCAAGAGGCCAGTTTCACAGGCAATCCTTGCAAACAGCATAACCTTAACTCCGGGAACACTTTCTATTGACTTGGACTCTGAAAATCAAGTTTTGAAAGTTGCAACAATATATCCAAGGGCAATTGAAGATGTAATTCCATTTGAACCATACATAAAAGGGATGTTAGAATGAACATACTCGTCTTATCAGAATATATCCTAATGGCGGCCCTGGCAATCTACGCAGTGGCCACCATAAGGATCACAACCAGAAAAACCATAGCAATGGGTCTTGTAGGGCTCTTAGGTCTGAGCATAGCAGTTGTGACAATACTCGTCCTGATCCAGCACATCTACGGACTGGGTTTCTGCAGGGACATAGCAACAGCTTTGGTGTTCCTGGGACCCATTGGAACCATAGCATTTGCAAGAGTTTTGAGGGGTGATTAAGTGCAGGACCTTATAACCTTGATACAGGCAGCAGTACTCATACTGATGGCGATACTGGTGCTCCTGGCAACATTTGGACTTTTAAGATTTAAGGATGACATCAAACATGTTACCTACGCCAGAATACACATACTGGGAGTTACAGACACAGCATGCATAATAGCACTTCTCGCACTTAACGAACCACTTCTTGCTGTGGCATACTTCATTCTCGCACCATTTGCAGCCCATGCAATAGCCAATGGCCATTACTACGGGGAGGAAGAAAAATGATAGAGTACATATTCATGGTCGTAACAGTTTTAGGTGCCATAATAACCCTTATGCAGCGCGATCTCCTTAAAGCAGCCATATTAACAGGAATTCCAGGAGTTGGTTTGGCCCTTCTTTACCAGTACCTCCAGGCACCAGATGTTGCACTGACCCAGGCAATTGTGGGCTCAGCCATAGTACCGGTGTTCTTTGCACTGGCAGTTTACAGAACACGCAGGGTGGAGGAATAAAATGATTATGGACACTCAACTAGCATCGCTCTTAACAGCAGGAGCATTAATAGTTATTGGACTATTCGGTACAATTTATCTTGATAACCTCATAAAAAAAGTTATAGCACTTGCATTCATAGGTGACGGTGCCAATCTTTTCCTCATTGCAATGGGGTATAAGGTTGGAGGAATAATTTACATCTTCCTCCCAGGAATGGCAAGTAACTGGTTCTCACAGAATGCATCATACCCACTGCCATACGCACTGGTTCTCACGAGCATCGTTATCGGTGCAAGTACCCTGGCAGTCATGCTGGGAATAATCATCGTGCTTCACAAAAAATACGGATCTATAAGTGCATCAAAGGTCCTTGGAGAGTAATTGAAATGCCTTCAAAAGACTCATCAAAAATTACAAGCTTCAAAGGAAGTACAGAAATTAAAACTAACATGAAATTCATGTGCAACACTCAGAACAGTTGTAATTGGGCGTTTATACAAAATGGAGGGATTACATGGATTATATGAATTCATTAATCCCGTTGATGGTTATAATACCAATCACCTGTGCCCTGTTCCTGAACCTGCTGCATGAAAGGGACAGAACCATCAAGGTACTGTCAGTGATCATTGCACTGGCACTGCCAATAGTCCCACTTTTTGCAAACTACGGAACCCATTACTTCGGTGGATACGCACCGCTCATCCAGAATGGAGCCATAGCAACGGGATTACCTGCATTCATAACAGGTTCAGCACTCAACGTGTTCCACCCTGCAATAACCTACGTATTTGGAAGTGCACAGAAGCTCTTCATATTCATAGTGGGAATTGTGGCGTTGTTCTCAATATTCCTATCCCTTTACGAGGTTAAAAGGCCTTCTGGAGTGTACGGATACCTTTTATTCATGCTTGCAGCTTCAATAACTGCTTTGATACTCACAGATGACATATTCAACCTTTTTGTATTCTTTGAGATAGCGGCACTGGCACAGGTTGGTATAATCCTTGTTTCAAAGGTCAAGGGCAACTATGAAACAGCCCTCAAGTACATGATACTTGGAAGTATAGCTTCTCCAATGATGCTCCTTGGAATAGCATTCCTCCTTGGAGTTACAGGAAACGTTAACATCACTGATATAGTCTACGCAATTAAACATGGACTGGTTGATCCGAAGAGTCCAGTTCTTCTAATGGCATGCGGCCTTATAACCTTTGGATGGCTCTACGGTTCAGGACTTCCACCGTTCCACTCAATAAAGTCAGCGGTTTACAGCAAGGCACTCCCAAATGGAGCTGCACTGCTTCAGGTATTCTCTGTTGTGATGTTCGTAGCCCTTGGAGTCATAATATTAAGGATATTCGGATACTTACCATTCTCAAAGGTCTTCATAATAGGAGTATCCCTCCTTGCAATGGTTCTGGGCATAACCATGGCCCTGAACCAGACCGATTTCAAACGTATCATAGGTTACCTTGCAGTGGGTGAGCTTGGATACATTGGAATAGGACTTGGACTTGGAACTGCAATGGGAGTAACGGCGGGTCTCTTCCAGGCTGTTAACGAACTTGTAATAACAGCATTCCTATTCATAGGTTTTGGTACCGTACTCTACAAAACCAGGGAAAGTGATGTGAGAAAACTGGGAGGAATGATGGTACAGTCACCAAAAACAGCATTCTTGGTTATGATAGCAGGATTTGCAATGGCAGGAGTCCCTCCATTGAACGTTTTCCAGAGTAAATTAATGCTTTGTCAGGCTGCTGTGGATGCAGGACTACCAGAGCTCGGTATAATAATGATAGTCCTGAGTATCGTGACCTTCATGACCTTCATGAGGGCATACTACGCCATATACCTGAGACCAAAACCAGATGACCTTGAGATCAAAAACGAAAAAATACCAAGGGTAACACTCATTGCAATGGCGGTGTTCCTGATAATATGCATAGTATTTGGTCTGTTCCCAGGTCTTGCAACCAATTCTCTGCAGGGACTTGCGGTGAGCATTGCATAGTAACAGAGGGATTCTATGAGCATCTATGATATTATAGTGAAGAAAATAAAGGATATTCGAATCGAAACAGATGAAGAAGGACCATTAACAAACGTGTCAACTTCGTCCATGTTGGCCGGGGAAATAGCCATCATATCCACCCTTCTCCTGGCAGTTATCATGCTCAGGGTTGTAAGCAAGGTACTGATGATCTTTGCATTCATTCTCCTCATCGTACTGGTTGTGGTGGCAATGCCAATCATGCCTAAACTCAAACGAGAACAGAACGATTCACTGGCCAACATGTTATTCTACGTTGTTGTGGCACTTGGAATTATCATAACATTATTCTACTGGGGGAATCTAAATGTCTGAGGGATTAAGAAACATAATAGCAGGTTTTTCACTCTTGGTGTTTGCAATGGCACTTTTTGAGTCCATATTCCACTTCAGCAGCATGATATATCCAGGAATAAGTTACATCTACAACTGGGTAGGACCACAGATAGCTCCAAACATGGTAACAAACGTTGTATTTGATTGGAGGGGCTACGACACCCTGGGAGAAGCCCTCATACTTGTAACTGCTGTTGTTGTAACCCTTCTCATATTTGGAAGGGGTAAAGTGGATCTTGGAGGGGATGATTAGATGAGCACAATACTCAAACTCTTCGCACTTCCAGCATCACTCATACTGATGTGTTACGGTATTTTAACCATACTTGGAGGACACATAACGCCGGGAGGAGGATTTCAGGGTGGTGCCATAATAGCAGGAGCCCTTATATTCTGTTTAGTTGTTTACGGTTTAAAGGAAAACCCAATACACCTAACCCACAACTTCATGGCATCCCTTGAAAGTGCAGGAGCCCTTGCATATGTGTTTTTGGGACTTGCGGGACTCTTCACATCTGGATTCTTCCTCTACAACCTTGGAGTTAACCTCTACGGTATTGTACCGCCATTCATACAGCACATATTTGACTACCCGGACCCGATACACGCAGGTATCATTCCCTACCTGAACTTCGTTGTGGGTCTTAAGGTTATGGTGGGACTGACTGCAGTGGTTGTAACCTTCCTTGAGAGTAAGAAACTGCTTGAAAACATGAACGAAGAGGAGATCTAAATGGTGGTTTACGCAGGTCCGTTGATACTGGGGTTCCTATTGGGATTCATACTTGGAACAAGGATCAAGGAAAATCCAGAAAGCAAGCTGAAATTCGATGCATCGGTTTACATCGTTACATTGATATTTGCAGTGGCCATGGCATATTTCCTCGGTGCATTCCCCTACTACACAGATGCTCCCATTGCATCAGGATTCGTAGCAGCATTCATAGGAATAATGGTAGGTAAACTACTATTTGGAAGGGAAAGAAGTGCTGAAAATGAAGACTGAAACAGCATCAAGGGATTGGAAAAGAAGAAATCCCATTAGAATCCTTTAAATCGATTCATCATCATGAAATCATTCATTAAAATTAAGGATGGCAATTGAAGCTACAACTAAATTTAAATACAAGTCAAAATCATGAAATTGAAGATAAAACAGGGGATAAAGGGGATTTAGAATAAATTCATAGAATAATTTCAACATTTAATGGAATGGAAGGTAATATTAATGTTCTTATCAACTAAAAAATGTGAAGGCCTTGGGGAATGTATCAAGGAATGTCCAACAGAGGCAATAAGACTCATAGAAGGCAAAGCATTCAGCTGCATCACCTGTGGAGCATGTGCAGAGGCCTGTCCAAACCACGCTATATTTAAAAATAGATATGGTGGCTACGTTGTTGACAGAGCAAGGTGCAATGCATGTGGTGTGTGTGAAATGACCTGCCCAGTTAACAGTATACACATCGAAGATGGAGTAGTGAAGGGTATATGTGCACGATGTGGAATATGTGCCGACGCATGTCCAATAAATGCAAGGGTGGATGCATATGATGTTATTGAGGACAGACAGCTCAAATTCCTTGAAGCACTTAACCTGACAGTTCAACCAACTCTCCCAACCACCAAAAAAGAGGATGAAAAGGTTCAGAGGACCAACGTCATAACAGACACTGAGAAGTGTACCCTCTGCGGAAGATGTGAGTACTACTGCCCAACAGATGCAATAATGGTTGATGTGAACCTTGAAGGAAAATGCACCGAGTGCCGTGTGTGTGAAGATGTCTGTCCAGTTGGAGCCATAGAAAACGGTGTCATAGATCATGAGAAATGTACCCTCTGCCTGAATTGCATGAAGGAATGCCCACAAAACGCAATCTACATAGACGACTTCAAGGTGAACATCCGAAAGCCTGAAGAGGGTGAGGAACTAGAGGGCAAAATAGTTTCATGCCTTAACTGTGGACTCTGTGCAGACACATGCAGCCGGGGGGCACTCAGACAGATCGACGGCAAGATGAGGTACGACCCAACCCTCTGTGAGGACTGCACAACAATGGAATGCCTTGATGTCTGCCCAGTAGGCACATTGAGACTTTCAGAGGAGCCTGAAAGAACTGTTAAAGGATTCTGTGTATCCTGCGGAAGATGTGTCAAGGCCTGCGATTACAGCGAGGCAAGAAGCTTCAAAAACATCGTATGGAAGGGTGATGTTTCAGAGGACTGTATATCCTGTGGTGTATGTGCAGAGGTCTGTCCTAAGGATGCAATAACACTTAAAAAGGGTTCAATCGAGGTTGACCTTGAAAAATGTGTTCTATGCGAAAAATGCGCCATACACTGTCCTAAAGATGCCATCAAGAAAACTACAATGTATAAAAAGTCAATAAAAGATGGTTTCAGTTTTGTACAGGACAAACTATGCATGAGATGCAAACTCTGCACCAAGATATGTCCTGAAGAGGCCATAACCGAAGCAGAGGATGGAAGCTTAGTTGTTGATGATTCAAAATGTACCTACTGTGGTGCATGCTCAAATGCATGTCCAGCAAGGGCCATACTATTTGAAAGGGAATTTGAGGTATCACAATGAAAAATTTAATCAGAATATTTCTGGAGGGAGCCTACAGCAACTTTAAACGGATACTATTTGCCTCAGACCGTGTTACAGATATGGAAATTCGAAGTAAAATTCTTGAAGGCAGGGTAGTTCCAACCGACAAGGTTGCAGAGGTTCCATGCATAGGCTGTGGAGGATGCAGTAACGCCTGCCCAACAGGAGCAGTTGAAATGGTGGTTCTGGATGAACCAGTCCAGCTCATGGAAGGAATGATGAAAACACAGATTCCAGTTCTTCACAGTGAAAAATGTGTCCACTGTTATTATTGCCATGATTTTTGTCCCTTATACGCTCTTTTCGGTGAGGCAGGAACCATACACCCAAACGATGTGGGACAACCAGAGTCAGACATATCCAAACTCCTTGAAAAACCTGTTAAAATATCTGATGATAAGTTAGCATTCATATCACAATTCTTATCAGATTCAACTGTACTGAGAAAGAGGAAGGAGTAGAATCGTAAGATAACATTCTGATGGGTTTCACAGAATAAATTCATCTGATCTTTATAATTAACCTTAAAAAAAACCTTAAAAGAGGAATGATATGAGTTTAAAATCATATTCAAGGGCAAGGGCCGTACATGTCATGCTCGTGTACACTGGAGGATGCAATGGATGCGATATTGAAATAGTCAACTGCATACTTTCACCAAAATACGATGCAGAACAGTACAAGGTCTTTTTAACATGGAATCCAAGGGAAGCAGATGTTCTTGTAGTCACAGGCCCGGTAACAAAACATACAGAACAGCCACTGCGTGAAATATACAAGGCAATACCCGAACCCAAAGCTGTTGTTGCAGCAGGTGCATGCGCACTCATGGGTGGAGTTTACAAAAACATACATGGGGACATACCCTCAGAAGAGATTGCAGGACCTGTTGAAAACATCATACCTGTTGATGCTAAGGTACCTGGATGTGCGGTGCGGCCAGAGGATGTTCTATCTGGAGTTGTTGCAGCCCTTCCAAAATTATTGGATGCAAAATAGAAGAGTAAACTGATTAAACAATTTATTTAATAAAATAAACATTAAAAATCAATATTCAAATGATCAAAATCAAATTTTAACAAATAAAATGAATTAATGGGATCAAAGGTTTTTAAAACCAAATGTGCTTAAAAAGGTGTATTTATGGATGAGGATAACAAGGGAAACAGGAATGTAAGCAGTGAAAATTCCAAACAAACTGTCATCGAAACAGAAATAGCAATGGGAACTGTGCACCCTGCAGCCCTTGAACCATACAGGGTACGGTTGTTCGTTGAAGACGAGATTGTCAAGGATGCTGAAATAACAATAGGAATCAACCACAGGGGAATAGAACGTATAATGGAAGGACTGCCCGTTGAAAAAGCAAACAGTCTGACTGAGAAGGTCTGTGGAATATGCTCCAACAGCCACATCTGGAACTCATGCATGGTTGCAGAGAAGGCCCTTGACATAGAGGTACCGGAACGCGCAACCTACATACGGATCATAATGGAGGAACTTGAAAGGCTCCACAGCCACCTCCTCTACCTTGCCCATGGAAACGAGGTCCTGGGACATGAAACCTTCTCAATGAGACTGTTCTACATCAGGGAAACAGTTATGGAACTTCTCAGGATGATAGGGGGAAATAGGGTTCAGTACGGAGCACCTGTTATTGGAGGGATCAGACCAAGGTGCGAACTGGACGAGATGAGGATACAGAAGATCTTTGAGGGAATGGACACAGTTGAGGAGAAATTAACGGCCTTCGCAGACAGGTTCGTTTCGGATCCAATGATCATGTCCCGTATCACAGGTGTTGGAACAATATCTCAAAAGGATGCAATAAGGTTAGGTACATCAGGACCAACACTCCGTGCCACAGGTGTTGAAAAGGATTTAAGGCGTGAAATGGAGGTTTACGATCCATTTGAATTCGATGTCATAACTCAGGATGGTGGGGATGTTAAATCAAACCTCCTCACGAGGGTTTTTGAATGTTTAGAATCTGTAAAAATAATAAGACAGGCAACTGCAGACCTGCCACATGGTAAAATAACCAACAGAAGCTGGGAGATGCATGATGCCCCAATAACCAAGAGCTACATAGAGGTTCCAAGGGGTACACTCTACCACTCCTACGCACTAGAAGACGGCAGAGTCAGGGGTTCAATCATAAGAACACCCTCCATTGCAAACATAGGGGCGATGCAGCAGGCATGCATAGGCCACCACATAACAGATGCCCAGCTTGCAATTGTACAGTGCGATCCATGTTTCACATGTACGGATCGTGCAATCAAGATAATCAGATTAGACGAATAATAAAAAAATCCACAGATTAAAACGTTAAATTATGATAAAAATCATAGAAATATAGGGATTAGGAGAAGTGCAGATGACTGTTATAAATTCAATAATTGCAGTAATAGGAACACTGATACTGGCCTTTCTGGTGAGCTTATGGCTTCCAGGAATTGAGAGGAAGTTTGTGCATGCAAGGATCCAGCAGAGGGTAGGTCCACCAATCTCAAGTCCGGGAATTATGGCTCCAATCAAGTTTTTCTTCAAGGAAACCATAAAACCCGTATCCCCAATGCCCAGACTCTACAACGCACTGCCAATAATAAATCTGCTATCAGTGGTGTTCATACTAATCGTTATAATGCCTCAGATGTACTCATTAGCAGCGTTTGCAAGCATGGTGGCAGTTATAGGACTTTTGAAGATAGAAGAAGTACTATACATGTTCATGGGATCCCTTTCCAAATCAGTTCTCTCCCTCAGAATGCCCTTCCCAGATATTGTCAAGGGTGCAAAACATCCTGAAGTAAAGAGATCATTCCTTGAAGAACTCAGTACAGTAAGGGCCTTCCGTTTAATAGCATTCGGTTCATTCCCACTTTACATAGCTCTCTTCGTGCCTGTTACAATGGCCCGGAGTATTTTCCTTCAGGACATAGTGGCATATCAGCACATACATGGACCAATACTTTTCACAGTTGCAGGGGTACTGGGAGCTATAGTGTTCTTCATAGGATTCATGGTGCTTTTGAACGAATACCCCTTCTCAATACTCAAGGCCAAGGCAGATGTTATAGAAGGACCCTTACTTGAATATGCATCAAAATACAGGGCCTATGTCTATATAAGTAGGGGATTCCTGATATTTGTACTTGCAACGGTGTTCACAACCCTTTTCCTGGGAATGCCGCCGAACATCATGAGTTGGACCATACTGGTCAACGTACTGGTTGCAATTGTACTACCAATTCTAATGGCTGTACTCAGTGCATTCTCTCCAATATTCACCAACAAACAGTTCTACCCTGTTGTTGCAGGAGCATCCATACTTGGAGTTGTTGCAATAGTTGCAACGTTCCTTTAACTGCCAAGTGTTGAATAACATCAATTGAAGGATAATTGGTTCGATTCAGTATGATGGCGTGTTTATCACGCCTTGAAAATCCAATTTTTATTCTTCGTTATCTTTAAAGAGATAGAGATTGTAGATTTAAAAATAAACAGAAAATATCCATCTGGTGATCAAATGAAGTTCGTTGTAAGGCCACAGCATATAATAAGTCTTGGAGGTTACATACATGAGACAAGCTTCCCCTACAGAAACCTCATAGTTGTAAATCCAACAGAAGAACCTATAAAAATAGATATTCCCGTATTTGAAGAGGAATGGATAGAGGAACACAGAAAACTGGGCCTGGAAATCGTACCTGTTACAGATGACGAATCATTTCTAACAGCTTTCAGAAGGGCCAAGGCCAAATTAGATGCTCAGATCAGCAAAAAAACTCCTTAATTCCTAATATTTATTTTTAAGATACCTGTATCATTCAAGTCTTATTTTTCTATATTTAATTTTTTAAAAGTTATTTTTGGTATATTTTTTTCATTATTATTTTCAGTACTAGAAACTATTCTCTAGTTTAAAATTAATTTTAAAGGGTTATATTGGGTTGATAAGAATCTACAATTTTTAAAACGTCCCTCATGAAAAGATAAGTGTAGATAAGACATGATTTTGCATCTTCCAGATTGAAGCTTATCTCCCTGTGCCCTCCCCTCTGCAGGAACTCGTTCAAACCATCCAAGTAGTTCAAAATGTAATCTAACTTGACTGATAAAAGTTCACCATGTTCATCAGTTTCCCCAACACTTTTTAGAACGTACTGTATCTTAATTTTTGTCTGGTTCAGTTTCGGTGTTTCATTAACATTCATGGAATTAACGTATTCATTGAAAAGGGCATCTGAAAAATCAAGGAGCACTTGCCTGCAGTCGTAGGCAATCCTTGCAAAACCATTTTCATGATTTTCAGAGCTTAAATCTTCGTAGATAAAATTTAATCGTGTTAATATTTCTGGATCAAGGGTTTCGAGTTTTGAGTCAACATAAACCTTTGTTTCATCCATTAAATGGGAAATTAAACATGTTTTTCCCTCAGTTTTTTCTATTTCCTGCTCATGGATTTTCTCTTCCATCTGATTGAGGACGTGGATGCCTCTGTTGTTGATCTTCACTATGAAGTCTCCCCCAAGTCGCATCTGCATATCAACAAGATCTGCGTCTTTAAGATGTTTCAGGTTTTTTTCAAGGTCAGAATCAGGAATTTGACATTCATCAAGTAATATAACTCTGTTTGCGTAGGCTGAAGGTTCCTTATCGTAGGCAAGTTTAAGGTACTTCAAAATACGAAATCTTATCTGGTCGTTGTTCATGGTCACACCTCACACCTCTTTTTTTATCAAATAGGTCCCTACTCTATCTTTTTATTCTATCCTTTTTATTAAAAATCTATTTCCCTTAAACCTTCTTTTTTTATGTGAACCAGTTATTTTTAAAAGTAATATTTTAATAATTCTTATTCGGCTGATTCAAACGATTCAATTTCATTTAACCTCTGCAGGTCCCATATCCTTCATCATGAATAGTGCAAATTTTATCATGAATGATGCAAACCACTTTTTGAATGGATTTATTTTAACCGGATAAAAAAAGTCCTTTTTATCCTTATAAAACTCATTATCTGCAGGTAAATATTCCTTCATCTCAGAACTCATTTTCATGAACCTGAAGTGCATGTACTGGTTAAATCTGGGTGAAGGCAGTTTTTCTCCCTTGAGTTTTTTGTAGAACTCCTCTGCAGATCCAGCTGTCTTCTTATTATTTTTAATTTTAAGGCCTTCAGAAGCAGGCCATGGCGGACAGATGGCACCAAGTTTGACCACAGGTCCAAAACCCCAAACTTCAAGTTTTGACAGATAATCCAATGTTTCTTTTAACCCTGCACCTCCAGTTGTGGCTAAAACCATGGCTTTCTGATTAAAAAAGCGTGGTCTGTGAAATACATAGGAGAACCTGTCTATAAAGTTTTTCATGAGTGCCGATACATTCTGGCAGTAACAGGGACTTACAAATATTATACCATCTGATTTAAGCATTTTTTCCTCAATTTCAGCTCTTTCATCTTTAATAGGGCAGAAATTTTCCCCTTTAATGACGCAAGCAAAACATCCCCTGCACATTTGCAGATCAGCATCCTTGAGGAAGAGGTATTCAAAGGTCACATCATCCATGTCCTTCATTTTTTCCTCAACCTGTTTTGTAACATTATAACTGTTACCCTTACCTTTTGGACTTCCAATTATTGCCAATACCTTCATTTAAATCTCCATTTATAGTCAGTAAATCTAATACTCTTTATTTTTTTAAGTTTTTTAGTCAATTACTCCACAATTTTTCTTGCAACCCTCAAAGCCAGGGCTGAAGCCAGTAGTATGGTTGGCAGTCCCTGTGAGCGGGGAGCAAGTGAAAGGTCAGCAACCCAAAGCCCATCTGGTAGCCAGGAAGGCTTCATTGGATCTACATCCTCCTTTTTCAGGGGAACTGTTCCGCCAAAATGGCCTCCATTATACATTCCTTTTACAAATGGGCCTGAAACACCAGAATCTTCCATTATATCCTTTGCATGGGAAACTGCCCCATCTATTTTGGCTCGATCCTCAGAAGAAATATCTTTGAGCACGGATCCATCTACAGAAACGGTTCCATCCGATATATCTGCCATTTTCACCATCATTCCAACCCTGTCCTCCAGTGAAACATTTCTCCAGGGTTTATGGAACCAGTGGGATAACACATCCAGATATGGAGATAGTATGTAGTCATCATGCTCTGTGTACCACAACATGGGAGGTTCTTTAAGCTGTTTAGCTCCTTTATAAACCCCTCCAAGTGTAAGAACGATATCAACCCAGAGGTGGTTTTCAGCCTGAAGATCCGAATTCTTCAGTATCTGGGCTGTTCCAATTCCTCCGGCAGCCAGTACCACCACATCCCCCTCTACAGCCTTAGTTGATAATCCTGATTTAACAACAACACCTTTTGCACGTCCATTCTCAATTAAAACCCTCTGAACCTGGGATGATGTGTGAAGCGTAGCTCCCATTTTCATGGCATCGTCTAAAAACCGTCTTGAGTCCCAGCGTGCCCCAGTGGAACATCCCATTTCACAAAGTCCACATGAGGTACACAAACTGGTTTCAACAGCTTTGGGAGTTGGATGCGGATTCAGACCCAATCTTTTGGCTGATTCAAACATATCCCGGGTCAAAGGTCTCCACCTTTTCTTTGGAAAGGGTTTCACACCCATGATCTTTTCAAGTTCTGCAAATTCAGGTGTGAGATCGAGTCCAATCTCCTTCAATCCATGATCAGCCCGTACAATGTTACCGCAAGATAGGTTTGTGCAACCACCGGTACCAATACCCCTAACGAGTACCAGATCCCTTTCTGAACGCATCACATTGATGTAAGGGAAGATACGGCTGATGGTTTTTTCACCTCCCAGAAGACCTGTTCTTCTGAGGGGTTCAGTCATTGTTAAACGCCTGGTGAATGGTTTAAATGCTTTTCCTGATTCAAGTATTGTGACATCAAATCCATTCATGGCTAATTCACGTGCAGCAGTTGCTCCTCCTGCACCAGATCCCACAACTATTGCTTTCATATTTTTTGCCCCATATCCAAAACTTTTGTTGAATTTTTTTTGAATTTCAAATTAATTTCTTTTATCGAAGTTTAAAACATTTCAATCAATTTATATCAAAGTTTATGCAGGCTTCACACTCTTTAGCACCTTCAGTTATTCTTTTTTTGAATGACATGTTCATATTTTCATTTAAACCGTGAACAACTCCTTCATCTGCAGCGCTCATCATCCTGCATGTTTCAGGGGAGTAGTGATCTGCCAGTGCACATCTTTTAACCCTTAAAACCATATTTTTCCCCAGCTTTTTAACTTCGAAATCTATTCCAAGCACTCTGTACATTAGTTCTGCTGCTTCAACAGTGTCCTGGAGGTTCTCTCCCCTTAAACCAAGACGTTTACGTGTTTCCAATCCCAGATTGTAACCCTCCCTGAAGAGTGCCTTTCTCCCCACTTCCATAGCCTTTTCATAGCCAAGGGATTCAATAAGTACATTCAGCTGGATATTGTGGTGTTCAGCCATTAAAGCTCTTCTATCATCAAGATTTCCCTCCATAACCAGGTTTTCCAGTTGATTCAAAGATTCTGGCGAGTACTCCTTCAAGAGTTCATCCAGGCATTCGATTGTTACCTCTGCAACTTTATCCAGCTCCCTCTTCAACAGGAGCTGAGGGGTCCAGATTGATAGTAGTTTCATTCTAATGTTCATAATGGTTTCCTGCACTTCCTAAACCTATCGTGCCAAGTTTTAAGATATTTTCGGGGATTTTTTTCACATCCATGTGTAAATCTGTCTTTTCTTCAGTGTAATCATGCCAATCTGCGTACATGAAATCTATGAGATCCTGGTAGTGTTCCATGATATTTTTTCTCTTAAGCTTGAGGTTGGCTGTTAGATCACCACCCTCTATGGACAGATCGTTGTTTAAAACTGCCCATCTCTTTATCTTTTCTGGATGAGAAAGATTAAAATTCATTTCTCTAATGGATTCACCAATTTTATCCATATTTACACCTTCATCTGCCCATATCATGGAAATACAGTAGGGTTTTTCATCTCCAAACACCATGACATCAGATACAGAGTCTAAATCCTTTAACATTGACTCGATCTTCATTGGACTGATACTTTTCCCGTAGGAGTTAACTATCATCTCTTTTTTACGTCCTGTTATCACAAGACTTCCTTCAGGAGTCAGATGACCATAGTCACCTGTAAGAAGCCATCCATCTTCAAATAAAAAATCGTCACGTGTTTTATCGTTGGAGTAACCCGGTGTTACCTGGAGCCCACGTACCATCACTTCACAATCCTTTTTCAATTTCAAATCTGTTCCTGGAAGGGGTTCACCTACGGTTCCTATTCTGTTGGCTCCCAGACGATTTATTGTAACAAGTGGTGCTTCAGTTAGACCATAGGCATTGTGGACTTCAATACCCAACTCCCTGTAACCTCTCAGGAGATCTTCACTTACAGGAGCAGAACCTACAATTAACTGGGCACATGCATCAAGACCTGCCATTTTAAGGAGAGTTCTCTTTAATATTCTTTGAAGTACTCTCTTTTTGAATCCACCTTCCTCAGCCAGGTATACCCTTCCCATCCTACTTTGGGTGAAACTGGACCAAACCTTCTCATAGAATCTTGGTACCGAGAAAAATATAGTGGGTTTTACCTTGGGTAGTGTGGCTTTCAGATCCTGGAAGTCCTCAAGAAAGTAAAGTTTCAATGGTGCCGGAGCATAGTAAGGAGCATAGGTTCCAAGAATACCTTCAACAACATGGTTCATGGGTAAAAATGATAGATAAGAAACTTCATGGTTTCTGTCGATCCATGGAGGCATTGAAGCAATGAATTCAGCCATCCACCTCAGATTTCCATGGGTGAATGTGACACCGGATGGTTTGCCAGTGGTTCCTGAGGTGTATCGAATGGTGGCAATACTGTTGAAATCAACAGGAGCCACAGGGGTCACAGGAAAATTCATGACTTCATCCTCACTTCCGAGGTCAAGAAACTCGTCCCATGAAATGATGTCCCATGGAATTTCCACAGACTCCCTGCAAAATGAAACAATTTTTGTTCCAGTGTCTTCAAATTTCCCAATTTTATCCAGGATGTTGGGTGTACCTGCGAAAAGTACAGATGCTTCACAGTCATCTAAAATTTCTTTAATTTCCTCTAATGGGCTAGTATAATACAATGGAACACTCACAGCCCCAATTAATCCAAGGGCAACATCCAGTATCAGGTAACGTGTGCTGTTAAATCCAACCACTGCCACCCTATCTCCGGGCCCCACTCCCAAGGAACTGAGTGCTACTGCAGCCTGGACCATGTCATGCCTGACTTCAGAGGAGGATCGTTTTTCAAATCTGCCCTCAACAACATCGTAATATTCAACAGGCCTGCTCTGACTTTTAAGTCGGAATAAAACCTGTTCATGAATGGTTCGATCTGAACGGTGAAAAAATCCCATATAAACTGCATAATCCAATATTTTAGGTAAAAGAGATTTCCAGCTAATTTCATAGGGTCCCATAAGTCTATCAATGTTTTTCCTGGAAAATTCCCTTCTTTCATTGAAGTAGGGTGAAAGTAGGGCAACTGTATTGATAGTTCCACCCTTTGAACCAGTTAAACTCTGTAACTTTGACAAATGGGGGATCATTAATGATAAAGGTAAAAACATGGACTTTGGAAGTTTTAAATCTATATTATCCTGTGCCCAGGTGTTTATGAAATCAACGAGTTCTCCAACACTTGGAAGAGACTCACGTGGTGCGGTTAAATGGAAATTTTGGCCTTCTGCATTGGTATCAAATGTTAAATCACTAACTGCATCTGCAACGTAGTCCACAGGTACCAGATTGATCTTTAGGGATGGAGAAACCGGGACGATCCTCATTTTTCCGTTTAGATAAAGCCTTAGAATAGTGTACACCGTGTTGAAGGTTTTTACATAACCTGTACGTGAATCACCAACCACCATACCTGGTCTGAATACAGATACTGGTAGATTGGATTTTTTTACCTCAACCTCTCCTTCAAACTTACTTCTTTCGTAGTTACTCAAAAATCCATACTCATCTGTGAGTGAATCCTCATCAACATAACCTTGCTGTCCTCCTGCAACGTAAGCCGTGGATACGTGGGAGAAACGTTGAATTCCATGGTTAAGATGGGCATCTTGGCCCAGTTTAAGAACTTTACGAGTTCCCTGAGCATTGATCTTTCTGAGTTCCTCCATTGGGGCATTGAGTCTGAGATCTGCAGCTGTATGAATGATATGGGTGATTTTCCCCACTAGATCTTCATACAAATCTTTTTCGAGGCCGAGTCTTTCCTTTGAAATATCTCCCCTAACGAACTGGAGCTTTTTATCCTTCAATCTCTGCACTTCATTCGTTGGTGTGTTTGATAAGTCATCTACTCCTTTATCCACTTCCTTATCATCTTCAATCAATTCCAAAAGCTCAGGCCACTCCCACCATGCACGGGCAAGATGTCTTTTGGTAGAACCATCATCGGAACCCTGTACCAAGACGATAATCGAGCAATTTTCCTTTTTAACCAATCTACGGGCTATCTGTGTTCCCAGAAAACCCGTTGCTCCTGTGATGAAAACAATGTTCATCACTGCACCTCCCATCCCCTTTCAATGAGAAAATCCCTCAATAACTGCTGATTTTTCTTTGCACATATTAAATGCTCTTTGTAGCTATGTTTTAACTTTTTCTTAATCTCTTCCGGATTTTGAATAAGTTCATCCATATGTTTCCCGATTTCATCCCATTTTTTATCTGATTTTCCAGTTCTGTAATCGTAAAGATATTTATCCATCTTAAGTTCCCTGTAAAGTCCAATTAGTCTTGGGTCATGAGCAACTGCTATTTGGGGCACAGCTGCTTCAAGGGATAAAACAGATGCATGGTAACGTGATGTAACCAGTAATTCAAGGCTCTGCAGTATTCCAGTCATCTGTGAGGCGTTAAACTCCCTTGAACTAAATATAGGGGCATTCTTGGAGTGCTGCATTTTACCCAGGACACTGCATGCGAAGGGTTCGTCCAACTCTTCCATGCAGATGAGTGCAACGTTCTTTTTGTGCTTTTCTACCACCCTATCAGCTGCTGCAGCCCATCTTCCAGCCAGTTCGTCACTTTCTTGGGATCTTTTTTTGGAACGTGAGAAGTAGTAGGGCCATTTATAAAGATCTCTGCTTCTGCCCCAGGGCCTTATAACAACAGGCCAGAGGTAAAAATCAACCACTGCAAATCCAACAACGCCTGCCCCACTTTGGGGAAGGGATTTCTTTGCCCAGACATCTTTGAGAACAGTTCCGTCCTCCACATCTTTTTGGAAGATAAAAGCGTTGTCTGCTGTATGTTTTATCGGAGCAGTAACCCCTAACTTTTTCAATCTATCTGCAGCCAACTCAGTCCGGGCTATGATCAGATCGGTCTTGCTAGCTTCATTTTTAACAAGAACCTTATTTAATGATGATAAATCTCCGGCATCCACTGAATAAGCGATGCATGGCGTTTTAAAAGAATGTGCACATCTCGTTGTCCACAAAAAAGCCCAGAGAAGAGCAGAAGTCCATGTGTCCATGTAACAGCTTCCTTCAACAAGTAGAACCAGATCATGGTCTTTCACAAGTTTTTTAACTGCAAAGAAGAAAATTGAGGGAATTGGAACGATTTTAAGGTTGGAGGTTTCCTTGATGTAACGGCGCAGGTTTTTTTCATTGAGGGTTGGAATGGTTATAAAAACGTCTGGCCCCAAAACCTTCCGAACATCATTTATTATGGAGATTAACCTGGCTTCAGAGCCGGTGTTGTTGGCCCCGTTGTAACCAACCAGGAGAACCTTAACCTTCCCCTTTAAATCTGGTTTTATCTGGTTTTTAGAGAATTTTGACCCATTATCAACAGTATATGATCCTTTTTCACGCTTTGGACTGTCTGTTACCCTGAATAAATCCAATTCATCCACCTGTTTATCAGTTGAAAATTTTTTTATAAAACCATTGTTTCTAATATCTCTAATTTGCGAAGCATAATTTTGATGTTAGATAATATGGTACACGATCTGTGTCGTTTTAAATTCCCTTTTACACATTTTTAACATAAATCACATTGTTAAAACAGTTTTATGTCCATTGGAGTGACTTGCACATGGTAGGTCATCCTCAAAGGGTTTATTATAATTGTCCAGAAGCTTCATAAGGTGATCTTCATTGATGTACGTGGGTTCATTAGGATCCATCCAGTGCTGGCATCCACAGCTTTCAAGAAGAACACACTGGGCTGGAATACCAAGGGATTCTGATTTCCAACCTCCAGATATGAGGTTCATGATGCATGCAGCACCCACTATTCCCAGATCATTCCTGTCATTCTGTGTGCTCCGGGATAATGCAGAGGATTCATGGGAAACAACGTAAACCTCAAATCCTCCATTTTCGCCATGTTTTGTCAGGGAGTTAACCTTGCAACTTGGATTACAGCCTGCACACTTCATTCCAAGGTTGGTGTCCGAAGCCATGCACTCAGATTCAGGTAGAAAGCGCATGCACCCTGGAAGCAGAAGAGCTTTTCTTGGTCTCTTTCTAAAGGATTCTCTGAATTCTCTGCTCATAACCTCAGCCCCGAACATGTTCAGATGATACTCCGACCTTTTCCTGGTGAACAGTATGATATCTTCCTTCCAAAGGTGTTTTGCACGGTTCTCATTTATGAAACCTTTGAGGTTGCATGTGTACTTGCCGAGTGCATAGTTACTGGCATCTTCGAACCAGTCTGCGAACATGAAAATCTTTGCAAGATGTGAGGATGATTTCTGAGGATTTAAACCACTTAAAAAGTCTATCCATGTTTTCAGATGTTTCAATTCCTCCTGAAATTCTCCAGTTGCTTCAAGCCATTTAAACAGCTTATCAAGATTTTCCACATTCAATTCAGGAATCAGTTCAGATTTAGGATCTTCAGGAAACAGAACAGAAGTGGCAAGAACACCCCTTAGGGGATCTAAAAGGGGTTTCAGTTCTTCATTCTCACTTCTCTTCCGTGAAAGATCTGCAAGGAGCTTCTGGGACTCAGAGTCAAGTTTTACAGCCCTCTTGATATATGTTCTCCATAACACACCTATCATGAGGGCTTCAAAGACCATCATATCTCTGGATGATAATTTATCTACATCTCTTGATTCATAATCCTCAAAATCCTCAAGAACATCCTTTATATGGAATTCTGATTCAGATAGGACATGATCCGTGAACTTTGAAACATCCGCGTAGTATCCATTTGAATCCTTGGATCCATTTTTGAGTGAGTAAGGAGTGTTGGTCTTCATTTTTCCCCCTCAAGAGTTATGGAAGATAAGAGAAAGTTTGTATGTTCCATCAACCTGTCCTTTGCAACATCAACAAATGATTTTTCTGTATCAGGGTACCTTAAAACGAAGTGTTCGAAGAAGAGATATACTCCAAAGAAGAAGTACTCCCTTGCAAGGATTTTTGGATCAAAGGGTTTTATGAGTTTGTTTTCGATCAACTGGGTGAAAATTGACTCCCAAAACTTCAAAGGTTCTTCAAGCATATTTTCAAGGAATATACTTCTTATTTTCTCGTTTTGGTACATCTCTATGGATATTATCCTCCAGATCTTGTTCATGGTTGGTGTGTTGATATGGTCCAGGTACATGGACGCACCAAGTTTCAGGAATGATTGCGGGTTTTGGGCCAGCATTTCATCTCCTATATCTTCTGGGGGGCCTGATGATTTCATAACATCCATGAAGTACTTGATTATGGAGTCGAGTATTGCATCCTTGTTTTTGTAGTGGTTGTAAATTGAACTTTCCCTTATACCCACTTCACGTGCTATTTCCCTGATTGAAACTGCATTGAAACCCTTTTCTGAGAAAAGATCCACGGATACTTGGAATATTTTATCTTTGGTTGATACTTTGCCTTCTTCATTTGGTGTTTCGTTCATAACCATCAACTCTGCTAACTAACACTTGTTAGTTAAACGTGTGTCAAACCACTATATAAAACTAACGTTCGTTAGCATAATCTTGTTTAGTTTCAAAAAACAAAAAAAATAACATGAAGATGAGAAGAAGTGACAGGGAAATAACCGACCCTGAAGAAATCTCAGAAATACTTGAAAAGGCTCAGGTGTGCAGGTTAGCGTTTTCATGTAATGATGAGCCCTACATAGTTCCAATGAACTTTGGATTTAAGGACAACCATCTTTACCTCCATTCAGCACCAGAGGGAAGGAAGATCAGCATTCTTCACAGGAACAACAGGGTATGCTTTGAGGTGGACATTGAGACGGAACTTGTTAAGTCTGATAGGCCCTGCAACTGGGGTATGGAGTACAGGAGTGTGGTTGGATCCGGTGCAGCTGTTTTTATTGAGGATCCAACAGAAAAAAAGAGAATTTTAGACATTATAATGGCGAAGTACTCCCATGAAAAGCATCATGAATATGATGAAAACATTTTGAAGAACGTGGCAATTATTAAGGTGCATGTAGAAGATATGAATGCGAAGGGACGTATTTAATAGGTTTTATATAAAAAAGAGACCAATCAATTTTTTTAAAGATCACTTCTCAAGGATTTATTATCTAGTTCAGTTAAATGATAGATGAAAAACAACTGATTGATGAGAAATACCGAAGATAAAAAATAGATTTAACTTGATTTAAGATTATTTGTTTTATAAGGGGTAACAATGAAAGAAATTGCAATAAACATAAGGGCCCAGAACAAACCTGGAGTTTTAAGGGATATAACTGATATGATGGCACGCTGCGGAGTTAACATCACCTACACCTACCTTTTCATGGAAGATCCGAATTCTGCATCCATATACATGGAACTGGAAGATGTTAAAAACGTTGAAAAGTTCGTTGAGCAGATAAAGAACTTCAAAGAAGTGATATCTGTGGACATGCATCGTTCAATGGGTGAAATCTACGGTAAAAGAATCATAATAATCGGTGGAGGGGCACAGGTTGCCCAAGTTGCATTAGGTGCCATAACTGAAGCAGACAGGCACAACATTCGTGGTGAAAGGATAAGTATCGATACTATACCTCTTGTAGGTGAAAAAGAACTTGCAGAAGCAGTTTCAGCAGTTGGAAGGCTTCCAAGGGTTGGGGCGCTGGTGCTTGCAGGATCCCTTATGGGTGGTAAAATATCAAATTCCATAGAGAAAATAAAAAAAGAACACGATGTGGTGGTTATAAGTCTCAATATGCCTGGAAGTGTAGCAAGCAAGGCAGATCTTGTTGTAACGGACCCTGTTCAGGCTGGTGTCATGGCAGTCATGGCCATAGCTGACACTGCCGTCTTTGATATCAAGCGACTCAGGGATATGAAATTTTAAAGTGGAATTCCATAGTTTTGACTGATGTAAATTTTTTTAAATTTTTTTCAGGATATGAACCTTCAAAAACTTAAAATTTATCCAATGGCTCTTATAAGGCGTTCAGCAGCATTTTTAACTTCTATATCCTTTACTTTACCACTTTTAGCCACTTTCATGGCCATTTCAAGGATCTTCGGCACATCTGCTGGTGCAATATTCTGGGCCATTTCAAGGTAGTTCTGCTCAGGTTCTTCGGGAATTTCCTTCTTTTTCTCCTCAAAGGTTTCCAGCATAACCTGACATGCGCCCATAACTTCAGGTTTGTCCGCCATTTCCCTACATTTTTCCAGTAGTTCTTGGGATTTTTTATCGAGTTCCATAAAAACACCATTTATTATTATGATTTTCAGGGAACTTATAATTTTTCATAATAAAAAAGTTTAATTTTAATGTAATTGGTGATTGGAACGTTAAAATAGGCAAAATCTTAAAAATAATCCATTGAACAGTTTTTTTAAAATTTGTTCTTCAGTTCTGATGTATATAAAAAAACACAATGTTGTAAAAATAGAAAAGTTTAAAGAGTTTAACTCATTTCGATAGCCCTTATAAGCACGCTGGCTGCATTTTTAAGTTCAGTGTCTTTTATATCTCCACTTTCCCTTACTTTAAGGGCTATTTGGAGTACTTGGGACACATCACTTGGCTTCAAATTCTCAGCCATCTGAAGATAGGTTTGATCCATATCCTCCTCGACTTCAACCTTTTTCTGGTCCATAAGCTCTAACAATACTCTGCATGAACCCATGACACTTGAATCATCCATGTTCTTACATTTTTCCATCAGTTCTTTGGCCTTTTTATCCATGGTATCACCACATATATTATGATCATAATGGAATTTATAACTTGACTATAATAATCTGCTGGATAAATGAGAAGTCCAACAAAAAAAGTCCAAATTGATTTTTAGTTACTTTAAAACCAAAATGAGCAATATATAACTTTTAATTTTTAAAAAAATAAAAAAAGGGATTTAACCCTTGATTTTTGGATATATAGTTCCTGCAATGGTGATTAGTATTGCCATAATCACAATGTTTATTGGAGCTCCTGTTGGTAGCATTGGAACAGTTGTTTCTTCTCCAACTTTCGTGTTAGTTCTGGTATTGACGGATTTTCCGGGATTTGTAGGAGTACATTTGGAGTAAGGCTCAACAGTCACACTTGCTTGGTTGTTGCTTGGATTTGGGTCGTAGAATCCAGTTAATGTGACTGGATCTGGATCGGTTATTGTTGCGTTGTCTGTTAACTGTGCGTTTGAGATCATGGCTTGTGCTGTTATGTGCAGTATCGCGCTTGCTCCGTTTGCCATGTATCCAACTGTCCATAGTCCTGTTGTTGGGTTGAATGAACCATTTGAGTCGTTTGATACGTATTTAAGCCCGTTCGGTAGTGTGTTATAAACTTTAACATATGGTGCTGCTTCTGGTCCGTAGTTGTGTGCTGTTAATGTGAATGTAACATAATCAAGGTACTGTGGTTGTGCTTTATCCACAGTTATGTTGATTCCAAGATCAGAAGCCGGCCCTACGTTCACTGTTGTGTTTGCTTGGTTGTTGGTGTTGTTTTGGTCGTATGTGTTGTTGTTTATGGTTGCTGTGTTGATTATTTGGGTGTTTGCTGAGATTGTCTGTGCTGTTATGTGTAGTATTGCGCTTACTCCATTCTTTAGAGTTCCTATTGTCCATGTTCCTGTTGTTGGGTTGTAGTTGCCTTTTGAGTCGTCGGATACATATCTGAGTCCGTTCGGTAGTTTTTCTGTTACTGTTACTCCAGTTGCGTTGTCGGGGCCATTATTATGTGCTGTTAGGGTATATATGACGTTTTGGAGATAGTTGGGATTTGTGTTATCAACGGTTTTTGTTATACTGAGATCGGCGGTGGGTCCTACGTTCACTGTTGTGTTTGCTTGGTTGTTGGTGTTGTTTTGGTCGTATGTGTTGTTGTTTATGTTGACGAGGTTGGTTATTGTTGTGGTGCTGGTTGTTATTTGTGTTAGGATGTGTAGTATTGCGTTTGTTCCATTTGGTAGGTTTGGTATGGTCCATGTTCCTGTTGTGGGGTTGTATGCTCCGTTGGAGTCGTCGGATATCCAAGTTATTCCTGTGGGTAAAATATCATGTACTAAAACGTTGGTTGCGTTGTCGGGGCCATTATTATGTGCTGTTAGGGTATATATGACGTTTTGGAGATAGTTGGGATTTGTGTTATCAACGGTTTTTGTTATACTGAGATCGGCGGTGGGTCCTACGTTCACTGTTGTGTTTGCTTGGTTGTTGGTGTTGTTTTGGTCGTATGTGTTGTTGTTTATGTTGACGAGGTTGGTTATTGTTGTGTTGCTGGTTGTTATTTGTGTTAGGATGTGTAGTACTGTGTTTGTTCCGTTTGGTAGGTTTGGTATGGTCCATGTTCCTGTCGTTGGATCATATGCTCCGTTGGAATCATCTGATATCCAGGTTAGTCCTTCTGGTAGTTTTTCTGTTACTGTTACTCCAGTTGCGTTGTCTGGCCCGTTGTTGTGTGCTGTTATTGTGTAGTTCACTTGTTCATGATAATTTGCTGTACTTTTATCAACGGTTTTGGTTACCACTAAGTCAGATGCTGCATTCACGGTTGTTGTCACGTTTGCCTGGTTGTTATCTGTATTTGGATCGTATGCATCATTTTCTATACTTGCTGCGTTGGTTATTGTTGTGTTGCTGGTTGTTATTTGTGTTAGGATGTGTAGTACTGTGTTTGTTCCGTTTGGTAGGTTTGGTATGGTCCATGTTCCTGTTGTGGGGTTGTATGCTCCGTTGGAGTCGTCGGATATCCAGGTTACTCCTGTGGGTAAAATATCATGTACTAAAACGTTGGTTGCGTTGTCTGGCCCGTTGTTGTGTGCTGTTATTGTGTAGTTCAGTAGTTCCTCATAGTTGGCAACGATTTTATCAACAGTTTTGGTAACTGATAGATCGTTGGTTGTTGGGTTCAAACCTCCAAGAGGTACACTCGCTTCTGCCATAACCTCTCCAATATTCAACGTTAACAAACTTCCAGGGATTATGTCCAAAAGATCAACACTCAATGCACTGCCGCTTGCCTTTGCATAGGTTCCATCTGGAGAAGTGATTTCATTTTCAGTACCTAAAGATATTCTCAGTACTCCTGGAATTTCCACAACGCCATTCAATGTTAAATTATTCAATATACTCATGCCTGCAAGTTCAATGTCAGCAGCATTCCAGTCGAATTTAGCATAGGCTCCACCAGGAGTTCCATTGGCTGAAGCTGTTGCATTAATATTCAAGGCACGTATAACCAACAAACCATTCAGTAAAGATATATCCTGAACTGTACCACAGTTCGCAGAGCTTGTTAAAGCTCCATTATTGAAATCAGGTATTACACTGCTGTTGGAATTTATAAGGCCAAGGTTAAGGATATGCAATAACAATGGTGATAGATTTACGGATGCTAAACTACTTGAACCAGTTGCCTGTGATGGATCAACTGTAGAATTAGCATTTGCCTCTAGTAAACCTGCATTAATTCCCAATAATTTTAGCAGTACTGGTAAATTTAAAGTACTTATGCCTCCAGTTACGTATCCCTGGCCACCCACAGAGTCAACATTTAACAGTCCTTCTAAAAGGTTACCTGTCAGTAATTTAACCTCCAGTGGAGTGCCTAGGCCCTCAGAATAAGGTATGTTCTGGGTATCTACCCAAGCACTGGTTTTTCCAACATTTAACTCCAATAAAATATTTGCAAGGGCACCGATATTTATAAGGGTACTTGATGCACTACCATTGTAGGGGATTGGTATAAGCTGGAAATTTACAGTACCATAAAGGTTTGAATCACCGGGATTTGGACCTAAATTAACTGTTATTTCTTTAGCCAGGGTTATATAACCATATTTGCTTGCCATTACATTAAACACTGTGTTTGGGCTTATAAAACCTACTGAGTAGGTACCATCAGCGTTGGTTAAGGTTTCAGCCACCAAATTATTGTTTTGATCCTTTACCTTCACTGAAACATTTGCCATCCCCATATGGGTGGAGTTATCCATCACAACACCGGATATTATGGGATCAGGATAAGTTGTATTTACTGCTGGCGATTGATCCGAGTTTAAACTTGAATTATCGCTGTAAATGGATGTATTGGATGTGTCTGCTGCTGAAACAGTTCCACTCAAGGTAAGCACTAGAACACATGCCAACAATGCCATTTTTACCTGAATTTTCATAGCCTTCTTTACCTCCTACGTTTTTCAGTTATTACTAAAAACCCTGTTCAGAGAGTTCAGGGATCACAGATGTTATTCATACATTAATATTAATTATTAATACAAACTTTTCTATGGCATCTGCTTTTGGGACAGAATCCAAAAAAAAGTATGTATATTGTATTAATAACAACTGCTCAAATATTAAGTACCTTATTATGATATTTAAACTATTCGGTATTTTTAATAATTAGTATAATTGAAAATGGAGTAGGATAATAATATAATTTCTTTATTATTATGATTCAAAATCAAAATAATCACAACTTTAACTAAAAAATTTCTAAAGGAGTATTACATTTTCATGGTCAATGTTCAATTCTGTATTCATAACCAGATCCTAAATGGGTAATTAAGGATGGCTAATACTCAACTTTCATTAATTTCATTTGGAGTCTGTGATTACATCTACGCCCCTGAAGGAGGTGATCCTGTTGGAGGAGGTTCCAAAGACCCAATCCAACAACAAAAATTTTATTATTAGCCGGGTGTATATTAATAAATCACTGGAAAGTTGATCGCTTGGAAAAAATGAATTTTTTTTATGCTATTCAAAACTGGATTTGGGTTAAAAATGGTTAAAAAAACTCTTAAAGATACCAATCCAAGAGTCACGGCAACTAAAATAACTTTTATTTACCTAATTTTAAGTTTAATATGGATAATATTTTCAGACATGTTCCTGGGGCTTTTGTACAAAAATTCAGAAACGTTAACAGGGATGCAGAGTCTCAAGGGGATTTTTTTTGTTGTAACAACAGCCTTCGTTATTTACATTCTTGTGTATCGGGATATCAAATCTTTGAAACTTTCAGAAGATGCCCTAATTCGAAGTGAGAAAAATTACAGGCATTTGGTTGAGAATGCTCAGGAAGGTATATGGAACGTTGATCCACGGGGTAAAACCATCTTCGTCAATGGTAGAATGGCTGAAATGTTAGGATACACAATCGATGAAATGATGGGCGTTTCCATGTTCTCTTTTTTAGATGATGATGGGATTTTAACTGCTAAAAAACACATGGATCTCATTGAACAGGGTAAAACTGAACAGCACGATCTTGAGTTCATCAGGAAGAATGGGGATAAACTCTATGCTCTGGTTGAAACATCACCTCTTAGGGATGATATGGGAAATTATAAAGGGATTAATGGATTTATTACAGATATAACTGGGCGTAAAAGAGCTGAACTAAGAGCAAACTACTTCAACAGACTTTATGCATTTTTGAGTCAGGTGAATCAATCTATCGTACGTATAAAAGATAAAAATGAACTTTTCAGGGCAATATGTCAAACTGCAGTGGATTTTGGAAACTTTAGGATGGCATGGATAGGGTTGATTGATGAAGATACAGGATGGATAGGTGCAGAGGAATGGGCCGGATACGAGGAAGGATTTCTTCAGCACGTTAAAATAAATGTAACCCGCAACATCAATATACATGGCCCCATTGGAAATTCTATAAAAACAGGGAAGCTTTCAACGAGATCAAACATCCAAGAAACGAACTCTCTCCCATGGAATGAAGAAGCATCTAAAAGGGGTTACAGATCCTCAGCATCACTTCCACTTTTTAATAGGGGTGAATTAATTGGGCTGTTGGTTTTATATGCATCAGAGGTTGATTTTTTTTCAGAGGATGAAAAATCACTTCTTGAAGAGATTGGTGGGGACATAGCCTTTGCGCTTGATGCCATTGCATCAGAAAAGGAACGTGAAATCGCAGAAAATAATTTAAAGAGGAGTGAAGAGAAGTACAGAACACTTTATGCCTCCATGAACGAGGGACTGGCTGTTCACAAGGTTCTTTACAATGAAACTGGAGAAGCTGAGGATTATGTTGTGGGTGATGTTAATCCTGCCTATGAAAAGTTATTGAACCTAAGTCGTAAGGATATAATTGGAAAAAAAGCCACAGAGGTTTACAAAACCGAGGAAGCTCCTTACCTTGAAGTATATGCAAGTGTGGCAGATGATGGAGAACCCCAGCATTTCGAAACCTACTTCGAACCTATGAACAAATATTTTCGCATATCTGTTTTTTCACCTAAGAAAGGGGAATTTGCAACGGTATTTGAGGATATTACCCTTAAAAAAAGGGCTGAAGAAAAGATCAAAAAGCTCAACGAAGAACTGGAGTTCAGGGTTCGTAAGCGTACTGCTGAACTCGAATCTGCAAATCATGACATGGAATCCTTCTCATATTCAGTTTCTCATGATTTGAAGGCACCATTGAGGGTTATACGCAGTTTTTCCAGGATAATGCTGAGGAGGTATGCTGATGATCTTGATGAGGAAGGAATCCATTACTTAAGCAACATACGGGATGCAACAGAGCGGATGGGAAAGTTAATGGATGACATACTCCTTTACTCACGAACAGGGCGTAAATCAGTTCAAAGAAAACCAACTTCACTTAAAAACGTTGTTGAAGAAGTTTTAGACGATTTGAATGATGATATAAATGAAAAGGATGCACTTATATTCATTCCGGGTGATCTTCCAACTATAAATTCAGATAGAACCCTTTTAAGTCAGATATTCACCAACCTCATTGGAAATGCATTGGTGTATCAAGAACCTGATAAAAAACCAGAAATAAGAATATCCTGGCAAAAAGGGAAAGAAAATATACGAGTTCACGTAAGAGATAATGGAATAGGGATCCCTGAGAATTACCATGATGAGGTTTTCAAAATATTCAAACGCCTTCACAGTGAATCCAAATATTCCGGAACAGGTATAGGACTTGCCATTGCAAGAAAAGCTGCTGAACTGATGGGAGGGTCCTTATGGATAGAGTCGTCTCGTGAAGGCCAGGGAACAACATTCTGCTTGGAACTTCCCTTGAATTAAGGGCTAGATCAGTTTAAGGAGGATTTAACATGGGTTGTGGAGAGGAGGATAAAGCATTTGAAGCAGAGTTAAAGGGTAAAATGGGATGGAAATGTGTGTGTTCCCTTGATATTGTGGATAAGAAATCATCCCTCAGAAGGGTAACATGCAGGAGCTGTGGAAAAACCTTCAAAACAGATAGGGACACAGAATTGTGTTTTGACTGTGAGAAGAAATTAAAATGAAGCCACTTGGGATCAACTCACTTGGATTTTTCATTTTTTGACGATCCTTTAATAACGATCCTCAATAGATATTCCTGGATTTGGATTTAAGTTCCATATGTACTCTAACTGAAAAGTATAGAAAAAAAAGCATTGAATTAAAAGAGGTGATAAGATGGCACCACACTGTGATACAATGGATGGCCCTGTTGTTAAAGCTGCAGAACTGGCCATTGAAACGGAAAATATAAACTACATACTGCCATTCGTGGCACTGGAATATGATGAAGAATTGAGAAAGGCCTTCAGAAGAACTTTAAGTGTTAGGGAAGAAAGTGCAGATGCAGCTGAACTTGCAGATCGCTGGTTCTTTGAAACGGCTGTAAGACTACATAGAATGGGTGAGGGAAAACCCTACACAGGACTCAAACCAGCAGGACTTGACTGGGGGCCTGTTGTTCCCAGGGCAGAAAATGCCCTAAAGACAGGAGATCTGGACGACCTCAAAAATTTCGTACTCAAAGCAGTTTCTGAAGCTTTAGAATGGCGTTTCAAGTCTGCAGTGTCCCAGAAGGATTACAAGTTGAATGATGTGGATGCTGCAAGGGCCTATGTGAATGCAATGCTGAACTTCGTACTCTTCTCAAACGACCTCTACAGATACGTTGAAGGAGGAAGTGAAGAGGATGAGGATGTTGAGTAATTTGAGAAAATTGAAAATAAATGCTGCTTTATACAAACCTGATATTCCAGTTACAATTATGTAAATAAGGAGGTGTTTTTAATGGCAGATGAACTTAAGGCAAAAACTTTGAAGGTTGAGGATTTGATAGAATACCAGGAAGGCTCTGTTGTAAGCAGGGAAATCATAATGAAGGACACTGGAACAGTAACCATATTTGCATTTGATAAGGGTGAAGGATTGAGCGAACACACAGCACCATTCGATGCAATGGTTCAGGTTATTGATGGAAAAGCTGAGATAACAATTTCAGGCAATAAAAACGTGCTGGAGAAGGGGGACATGATCATAATGCCTGCAAATGATCCCCACGCTCTAAAAGCTCTTGAAAAATATAAAATGGTCCTGACCATGATACGTTCATGATCCACCAATCTTCAATTAGTTGAGTACTCACAGATTCTAGAGTACTCACATCTACCACATTTTTTAGGATTCTGAACCATTTCAGGAACTACGCCCTCATGGAACATCATCCTCATCTCCTCCAGAACATTCAAAACTTCCTCTCGCAGGTTAACCTCCATGAAGACAGGCCTTCTCTGACAGGCACCCATGTAATCAATGAAACCTACTGAAACCTCTCTGTTGAATTCTTCCTCCATTAAAAGGGCGTAAGCTGCTATTTGAAGTGAATCAGACTTCCAAACTCCTTTAACTGGAGGTAAACCACTTTTAACCTCAACTGGATAGTAGTAACCATCCATTATTTCGATGCGATCGATCTTCCCCCTCAAATTCAGTTCGTTATTTTCTATTGCAAATTCAAGGAGTACCTGTGGAAAGAACATATCTGCAATATCTGAACCTGATTTAGGGCTGTTTGAAACTATCTTCCAGACTTTAACTGCCATCAACCATGATTCAACTTCGAGATCATCTTTAAGTTTTCTTGAAATGGCTTCAGCACTTTTAGGATCCATATTCTCCTTTTCATGGTACTTGAGCAAGGTTTTGTCCACAAATTCTACTACATCCTCCATAAGAATTTCAAATATGGTTTTAGCGTTCATTTCTTCATTGATGGACCATAAGTTTCGCTTCAGAAGCTCTTCAAACCCCCTTCTCACTTCATGTACCATTCTCCCCATTATCATTGCAGGGGTCTGAATGTCACGACATTCAGTTTGCCTTAGATAAACCTTCAGGGGACAGTAAACATACTCTGAGATTGAAGACACATTCAACATCATTTTTTAACACCAACCAAATTTTACAATCATTTTCATATTCATTCGATTTTTTGACTCCCCATAATAATGTTAATAATTATATTAATATTATTATTAATTATTTTATATAAATTTTGCAGGATATATTTTTTTGCAGGTCATAGACGTTGCAGATGCATGAAAAAAAATTTGAAAAAAAGAGTGGAGATCCTCAAAAGAATAAAAAGAATAAAAAGTTTGTTTTAAAGTTTTTTTAAATTCTTTAACTATCGAAGCTTATAAAAGCCTTATAAACATAGGTTCTGATTCAACAAACTTCAACTTGCTGATCTTTTCTGCTGCAGCGGTCATGTTTCTCTCAAGGGCTGTGTGGGTCACGATGAAGATATGAACCTCACCTTTGTTGGATGTTGGTTTCTGATTGACAGATTCAAGGCTTATCTCGAAGTCACGGAATATTCCTGCGATTTCATGGAGGACTCCAGCTTTATCTTCAGTTGTGAGTCTGATGTAGTACTTGGATTCAACATCTACCATTTCCTTAACACTCTGAACCCTCGTGTTCTTCGGTCCGTATGCAACTGGTTTTTCCATGTTTTGAATTATGTCTATGCAGTCTCCCACAACTGCACTTGCAGTGGGCATCATACCTGCACCCTGTCCATACATCATCACAGGCCCAACAACGTCACCAATCAAGTATGCACAGTTGAAAACACCATTAACAGATGATAGAAGATGTTCCTCAGGCACGAGGGTTGGATGAACACGGACCTCCAGCTCACCATCAACGAGTTTGGATATTGCAAGGAGTTTGATACAGCATCCCATTTCATCCCGTGCAAAGGCTATGTCATCAGGGGTTACACGGGTTATTCCCTCAACATGGAAACGTTCCTGTTTAACGTAAACTCCAAAGCCAAGTATGGTTAAGATGATGAGCTTCTGGGCAGTGTCATGACCCTCAATATCGAAGGTTGGATCCGCCTCTGCGTATCCCTTCTCCTGAGCCTCCTTCAGAACATCACCAAATTCACGTCCCTCTTCAGTCATCTTGGTCAGGATGTAGTTGGCTGTACCGTTTATTATTCCGTATACTGATTCTATGTTGTTGGATGCAAGCCCCTCGTTGAGCGGCTGGAGCAGAGGTATGCCTCCACCTACACTCGCCTCAAAACAGACTCTGGCATTGTTTTTTTTGGCAGTTGAGATCACTTCTTCCCAGTGCTTTGCAAGCAGGGCCTTGTTGGCAGTTACCACGTGCTTACCATTTTCAAGGGCCTGAAGAATGAACTTGAGTGCAGGTTGGTAGCCTCCCATGAGCTCTATGACTATGTCTATCTCAGGATCATTGAAAATATCGTTGACATCGGTTGAAAGGGCTTCAGGATCCACTTCAACGCCCCTGTCAGTTGTTATGTCCAGATCAACGATCCTTTTGAGCTTGACCTTCTTACCCACCTTGTCCTCTATGAGGGGGGTGTTCATGTTGAAGGTTTCAACAACACCACTTCCAATGGTTCCAAAACCAATAAGTCCAATATTCACAGTATCTTTCATTAAATTTCCTCCAATCCTACTTCATTTTTTTTATCCAAAGATTATATCGAATGATCATATTGATTCAGTATCATATTCTTTATTATTTCTTTAAATTCTTTTAATCCTACAAATTTTTAGTTTAAAACCTTTTCCCGTTTCAAATTTTGATTATTTTAAATTATGTTGATGACCTTTGATCTCCATTTTATTTCATCAGCACTCATTAAAGTATTCGTCATTGGATTAAAACACTCCTCACTGGATTAAAACTATCACAGCTTAAATATGATTATATGAATCAAAACTTTAAATGGATAAGATCATGGTACAAACTGGAGTTTTTAGGCTTTTTAATGGGATCATAACTTCAGATCCTTCAATTTAATGTACTCCCCAATGGACTCCCTGGTTGTTCCCACAACGATCCTGTATCCACTTTTGGGGCCTGTGAACCTTTCAAGTTTTCCACGGGCAAGAATGCGTTCTCCTTCAACTGCCTGGCCTGCGTAAGTGTGTGTGAACGAAGCCACCTCATCCAGGGGCACGTCAGGACCCTCTAGAATCTTAACGTCCTCCACCTCATAAACAGATGGGTTGTCGAAGGCAGCAAGGGCATTTTTCACTGTGCACTCCACTTCAAGGGTTCCCATGGGCTCGAAGGTAGTGTCTGCGTAGCTTCCATGGATCTCATCCCAGTCGCGGGTTGCAAGGATGTCGAAGAGACTGCCATCAACAACTCCCCTGTTGTGTTTACGGTTCTCGTACCACATAAACTCCTCGTAACTCAGGGAACCATCCTTTATCCGCTTTTCGTAAAGCTTCCTCCAGTAATCAGGACCAATCCCCTTAAGAACACCTTTTTCATCCTTCTTTATCTCTTCAAATGCCCTCATGGCCTTTCTGTGATTCTGAAGTCCGTAAACAACGAAATCAACATCCGACTGGGCAGTTTTGTACAGTCCAGGAAGTGTGGATCCTGATATTCCCATTTTATCGTAGGGAATTCCTGCATGTTCATGGAAGGTATCTGCAACTTTAATAACTTTCTTAAGGAGTTCATCCGGATCTTCCAGGTTCAATATCTCCTCAAGGCGTTCTTCAGGGTGTAAAATTGTTTCAACCCTGTTAATGGGCACCCCCATCATCTGAACCTTTGTTACGTCACAGTCGAAGAGGTAATCTGGGAATTTCTGACTTAAAAATTCGTAGGCTTGTTTTGAATCAACCTTGGAATATCTCTTACCATTCAGTGACCGATCCCCATTTGGATCAGGAATATACCTTAAAAATGAGAGTATCCTGTCTTCAGGATGGAGGTAAGTCGTTGTTGCAAAGAAAAGATTATCCTTGGTGTGTATAAAATCTCGAGGTCTGGCTCTCATGGATTAATTTAATTGTAGGCAACACTATTAAATATGATAGTTTCAAGACTTAGACCCGGGGAAGACCTTAAGAAAGGCATAGAAGATATGGTGGCAGAGGGGGATCTGAACTCAGGAGTGCTGCTCTCTATAGTTGGAAGTCTGAATGCAGCAGTATTAAGGATGTCCAATGAAAACAGAAGGGTTTTCAAAGGTCCATTTGAAATAGTCTCTGCTGAAGGAACTTTATCTGCAGATGGAATCCACGTGCACCTGGCGGTTTCTGACCGTGAAGGCAGGGTTTTTGGAGGACACCTCCTTGAAGGATGTGAAGTACATACAACAGCTGAGATATGTGTTCTGGAAACTCCGAAACCATTGAAAAGAGTTTTTGACCCTGAAACTGGTTACAGGGAACTTTTGGTTGAGTGATTCAAGTAGAATTCAATCATATCTATTCAGAATCACGCTCATAATCAAATTAAATCAAATTATAATTAATTTTATTAATTTTTATATCATGTTGAATTATAATTATATATTGAAATTTGTTTTTACTCATTAAAATCATAAAAAATAAGATCATAAAAAAAATTGTTTATTTTAAAGCATTGAATGAAAAAAATCATGGATAAATAAGTGTGATAACATGAAGCACCTGAAACTCCCAGACGGCACGAAATATGATGGAAGTCAGATAGAACCTATGTGGGCATTTAGACAGTTCAAAGTAAAGGATTCAAGTATTGTGAGCTGGACAGGTCCTGTTGAGATTGAGCCAGACAACCTAATTGACTACGAGGATGTGGGCCTAGAGATAAAGGGAGGACTCATGCTCAACTTCATAATAGAACACTTCGACTGTCAGCCTGCAGATATGAGGCTCTGCTACCACAGGCAGCGTATGTTCGTCATGATCATCAGGGACCTCCTTGAGAATAGGGGAATAAAAACCAGTCGTGAAGGGGATGACATCTACGTTGGAGGGGGGAAGCTTAGCATATCCATAGCAACGGGTTCGATAAGCAGTATGAAGATCCACTTTGCCCTCAACGTTACAACAGTTGGAACACCTGAAGCAGTTGAAACTGCAGGGCTTCTTGAGTGTGATGCTGGTTTGAAGAGGGAGGATGTTCAGGATCTTGCAGAAGAAGCCTGCAGAAGTTACATAAATGAAATTTCCTCAATAGAATCTGATATAACTAAAACAAGGGTTTTTTAGGTTTTTTATCAGTTCTTATCCCTTTACAATACTTTCTTATTTTACAATTAATGACAATAAAAAAATAAGTCAGAACGACATATATTCAATCGTTGGACTAACTCCAGATCATGGAGTTCATGATCAGATGATTACAGATAACTTACTAATAAAGATTGATTTTATGAAATAAAACCAGAACAGAGGATTAGAAATGAAAATAGTTGTAAATGGGATACATGCTAATTTAAGGTTCTCAGCAGCCCACATGATACCAAAACATGAATCATGTGGTGTTATACACGGCCACTCCTACATAGTTGATGTGGTAGTTGAGGGAGAACGATCAGGTGAATTTGGATTCGTTGTTGACTTCAAGAAGGTCAAGTCGATAGTCAGGGGCATATGCAAGGAACTGGATCACAAACTTCTAATACCATTAAAAAACCCTGAAATGCAATTTAAAAGTACTGAAGGATCTGTTGAGTTTTCAATAGGTAAAAAGGAATATAAATTGCCTGTTGAGGACTGTTGTCTTCTGGATCTTCCCTCAACCTCTGCAGAGGACCTTTCAGAGTACTTCGCTGAGAAACTTTACAGGGATCTCATGGCTTTAAACGGAGAAATATCAAGCGTCCAGATATGTGTGAATGAAGGAATAGGTCAAGGCGCCTATTTCACAAAAAATAGAGATTAAAAGGGGTTAAAGCAGGTTTTAAAATGAAATCCCGTATAAGTGAAGTTTTTTCAAGCATTCAGGGCGAAGGAACGCTAATAGGCCGAAGACAGGTTTTTGTAAGGTTCTCAGGGTGCAACTTAAGCTGTAACTACTGTGACACCTCAAAAAGCCGAGATCCCCTATATGGTGATGAAATTTCAACAGAAGAACTATATAAAAAAGTAAACGGATTATTAACTCCGGATTTTCATTCTATATCCTTCACAGGTGGAGAACCATTGCTACATGCAGATTTTATAAAGGATTTTCTCAGTGAACATGATTTCAAAGCTTTAATAGAAACCAATGGTTCGTTACCTGATGAATTAGCTAAAATAGTTAAATTAATAAACTATGCATCTGTAGATATAAAATTACCAGAACACGAAGCTTCTTCCAACTGGGAGGATCTCCTGGACTCGGAACTAAAATCGATAAAACTATTAAGCCATGAGGGGATAAATACCTACAGTAAAGTTGTTGTGATGCCCTCAACCAGTGTTGATCTGGTGGGATCGATAGCCTCAAGGATAGAATCTGAGGTGGAAGACACTTCAAAACTGTCCATGGTTATTCAACCCGTAAGTCCACTGGATATGTGGGAAGATAGGACATCTGAATTGTTCAAATTCTCTGAAAGGGCAGGAGAACATTTGGATGTACTAACGATACCTCAAGTTCACAAGCTTCTAAAGGTGAGATAGGAGGTTTTAAAATGGAGATGGACAAGTTCACAGTACACGATGCAATGACATCACACGTAGTTACAGCGGATCCCAAAACCACAGTTGCTGACGCAGCAGTTTTAATGACCAGATACAAAATAGGCTGCATCATAGTCAAGAGCAACACAGAACCTGAAGGATTGATCACAGAGAGTGATGTAATTGCGAAGGTTGTTTCAAAGGATATCAAGGCCAGTGGAATAACCATCGGTGAAATAATGACCAAAAACCTCATAGTGATCGATCCAGGAAGTGAACTGAATCAAGCCGCAAGGCTCATGGCAAAAAATGATATAAGAAGGCTTCCGGTTGTCAACAAAGGAGTTCTCGTAGGTATTCTGACATCAACGGATGTTGTCATGGTCTCACCTGAACTCACTGAGATACTGGTTGAAAGCGCTAAAATGACAAACCCAGTTGAATACGGAGATGCAGAGAAATCCGTACCTGGAGTATGTGAGGTATGTGGGAATTATATAGAATATCTTGATGAAATTGATGGAAAATTTGTTTGTGAGGAGTGTAAAGAAGAGTTAGAAGGTGAGTAACTTGAACCAAGTTAAAGATGTGATGACATCTGATCCTGTAACTGTTTCAATTGATGCCCATGCAACAAAGGTAAGATCAATATTTAGAGAAGGATGGTTCCGTTCAGTACCTGTTGTTTCAGGTAACCATCTTGAGGGAATGATAACCCGCGGAGATATGATGAGCATATCTGCAACCAAATCAAATGTGGAAGCCAAGGGAATAATGGGAAAACCCCTGGTTGTTGCAACACCTGAAATGGACATAACAGAACTGAGCCGGGATTTAATAAAATCTAATACTTTACAAGCCCCAGTTGTTGAATCAGAGGGAAGTATGCATCTTGTTGGAATTGTAACCGTTGGAGATTTGATCAAAAAATTTCTTTACAATGGTGAAGCTCCCAGGGGTAGCATTGATAATGTAATTCAGAGGAAGGTTGTCACCTGTAACCACGATGATACCATATCCAATGTCTGGAACCAGATGGATGAAACAAGGTTTTCAGGACTTCCAGTTATGAAGAAGAAAAAGATCATAGGTATAATAACCCGTAAAGACATAATAGATTCTGGGCATTTTATGTGGGGTAAATCCGGTGAAACCAGATCCATCCGTGTTGAGAGGGTCATGAAGACACCCCCAATCGTTGCAACACTCGAAACTGGAATCAAGGAAGCAGCAGAGATGATCGTTGAACACGATATAGGTCGCATTCCAATAGTTGAAAATCCAGTGTACGTTAAAAAAGAACCCAAAAGAGCAAAAGAAGCAGATTTAGTTGGCATAGTTTCACGAGAAGATATATTATGCTCATACCTGAACTGATCCTACGTTCACAGCATCCATTTTCACTCCCGAGACGGGATAATGGACCAAACACACAATTATTTTTCAGATTATTTTTTAGATACCATACCCTAAACAATAGTTTCTTTAAATTTTTCTATTCGTTACATTCTTTTCATAGATCTAAGCCTTGTATTAATGATTATCTTAAAAAATCAATTAATTAATCCATGATTCATTGATCCAATCATTAAATGTTAAGTTCATCTTTCACAAGAGGTGTATTGATGAGAAGAAAAGAAACCATAAATTTAGTAAAAGCTATGGATCGAGGTCCTGTGGAATTTGAAACACATGCCTCAGAGCACGAAGGCGATGTAATGAGCATCGCAAAGAAAACGGTGGTTACAGCACCCCAGACTGCCACCATAAAAGAAGCCGCTGAAATAATGGTCAAAAACAAGTTCAGAAGACTTCCAATAACTGATCCAGGAACTGGTAAACTTCTTGGAATAGTAACTTCCATGGACATGTTGGACTTCCTTGGTGGAGGCGACAAGTACAGGATAATGGAGGATAAATACGAAGGAAACTTCCTGGCAGCCATAAATGAATCTGTTAAGAAGATAATGGCTCGAGATGTTGAAACCATAAGCCATAAGGATTCCATGGCCAATGCAGTCAACAAGATGATTGAAAAAGAAGTTGGAGGACTACCTGTTGTGGATTCCAACCAAAAAATCGTTGGAATTGTATCCGAAAGAGACTTTGTGAGTTTACTTGCAGGTGTGCTTACAGACGAACTTGTTGAAGACTTCATGACCAAAGAAGTTATAACAACAACCCCAGGTACAAGAATTGAAGGTGCGTCCAAGATAATGGTCAGAAACAAGCTTAGAAGGATTCCTGTGGTTGGAGAGGAGCGTAAAACACCCCACCCTGAGGTGGATAAGATCGTGGGCATATTAACAGCCACAGATATACTGGGATTCCTTGGAAAAAACAGTCTCTTCGGAAGAATGGTTACCAACAATGCCGAGGATATTCTGAACACAACAATAGTTGACATAATGGAAACCAAGGTTGTGGCAACAACTCCAAACACAAGACTGGGAGATCTCTGCAGTTCAATGGAACTCGAAGGAATAGGAGGACTTCCAGTGATTCAAAACGATGAAATGGTGGGAATAATAACTGAAAGTGATATTCTAAAGGCTATAAAAGTTTGAATCAGGTTGTAGGTTGCAAAAATTGGGCCTTAAAAAAGCCCAGTTTTTGTAATTGAATAAGTATGATACTTGGATTAAAATTCATAGAACTTCAAAAAACTTCAAAAAAATCGTTTAAAAATTTAAGAAGATATTCAAAGCCCGTTTGGAGGATATCATGAAAATTGAAGATGTGATGAACGATAAAGTGATTGTAGTCGGTGAAAACGAGCATGTGGAACATGCAAGAAAACTCATGCTCAAAAATGGATTCAGCAGAATAATCGTTGTTAACGAGGAAGAAAAACCAGTGGGCATGGTCACAGAAAAAGATTTAACCAGAAAAATGAGGGGTAAAGGTCCAAAATGGAAAATGAGACCAATAGACAAGATCTCAATAAGGAGGGTCATGACTCCAAATCCTGTGACTGTGGCACCTCAAGACGATGTAAAAACTGCAGTTGAAATCATGATAAAACAGGGTATAAGTTCCATCCCAGTGGCAGATGATGATGGACTTGCAGGGCTTGTAACCAAAACAGACATCATGAAATTTTACAGCAAAAAATTCCAGGGCAGATGGAAGGTTTCAAAACTAATGACTCCTGAAGTCATAACCGTAAACGAAAATCACAGCATAGCACATGTTATAGGTGTGATGGAAGAAAACAACATAGGTAAGGTTGTTGTGATCAGAGACAATGAGCCCGTTGGAATGATAACTCCTGAAAATATCTCATTTGCATACGTGGAGGATCCTGAAACCGGGGTGAACGTTGAGAAGATATACTTCCTGAGAAATTCTGAGGAGGGAAAAAGTAAGAAGAACGTTAGAATGGTTTCAATGCTAACAGCAGGAGACATAATGCAAAATGGTATGATAAAAATTTCTGGGGATGAGGATGCAGCTAAAGCTGCAGATATGATGATCCGTGAAGATATAGGTGGTCTTTCAGTCGTGGAAGGAGATGATCTTACAGGAATAATCACAAAAACAGACATAATTAAGGGAATACAGTGATTTCCAGAGGATAATTTTATTCGCGAACAGATTGAATTAATAAAAGGGATGTAAAAACTTAACGGGGAAAAAAGATGCATGTAAAAGATATAATGAAAGAAGGCGCTGTTGTAATAGACAAAGATCAGAACATCCAAGACGCACTGAAACTCCTTAAAAAACACAGAATATCACGTCTCCCAGTTGTAAACACAAACACAGAACATGTAAAGGAACTCGTGGGAATGGTAACTGAAAAGGACATAGCCACAAGTTTAGGATCATCAAAGTACGGAAACATGGCACCTTCACACTTCCATGTTTCAACTGTCATGACCCCAAACCCCATCACAGTTGAAAGTACACGGAGCATAGGAAACGCAGCAAAAACCATGATAGACAACAAGATCGGGGGAATGCCAGTTGTTGATGATGGTGAAATCATTGGTATGCTCACAAAAACCGACTTCATAGAGATCTGCCAGGGAAAACCCTTCAACAACACCCTGATTGAAGGTAAAATGAAACAGGACCTCGTGACCATAAGTCCAACAGACAGACTGGTGCATGCAAGACGATGCATAATAGATAAGGAAATAGGAAGACTGCCAGTTGTGGAGGAAAATGAACTCGAGGGAATCATAACTGCAAAGGACATAGCAAAAGCCGTGACATCCTTCAGAAAAGTGGTTCCAGATAAGTACAAACCTGCAAGGATAAGAAACCTCCTGGTTGAGGATGTGATGACACAGCACGTTAAAACCATAGTCCAGGATGAAACACTTGAGGACCTTTCAAAGCTCATGCTTCAGGAGAACTTCAGTGGAGTGCCAGTTAAAGGTCCTGAAAATGAGCTTGCAGGAATAATCACAAAAACGGATCTGTTAGAATACATAGTGGAGCTTGAGGAGGTTCACTGAATTTCACCAGAAATAACGTGTTCAAAGTGTAATTCCGTTATGGAAATAGATATTGGGAAGCAAAATTCCCATAAAATCTTTTTTTTTAAATGTCCATCATGTGGACTTAGCTACAGCACTGCCCTACCCTCCTTCATAAAAAATGAACTGCCAAAAATCGTTGACATTAACTCAAAAAAATTAGAAGGAGCCTTCAAGAGGGGAAACCTGAAGTACTACGATTCCCAGGGTGTGGAATCCATCCAGTTCAGGAAGAGGATTGGAAAAATTGAATCAGGGACAATGGTTTGTTTTGAAGATAAAATAGAAATAATAAGAGGATTTCCAAAGATAAGAAGAACCCTGATGCTCAACCCGGCCCTGAAGAATCATTTCGATCATGAGATAGCTGTTGAAGAGAAGATGAACGGCTACAATGTTAGAATAGCTCTTGTAAATGATAAAATAACTGCTTTTACACGTGGGGGTTATATATGCCCATACACAACAAAAAAAGCCCCTGAAATCATGGATTTAACTGATTTTTTCAGGGACAACCCGGAGATCGTGATATGTGGTGAGATGGTGGGAACTGAAAACCCATACGTAACCCATTACTACCCTGAGATTGGAAGCCTGGGATTTCGCATATTCGACCTCAGAGAAAAGGTTTCAAACAAGCCTTTTACAATAGAAGAGAAGTTTGAAAACCTTGAAAAATATGGGTTGCCTCCAGTGAAGCTTCTAGGGATTTTCGATGTTGAAGATGCTCCAGAAAAGGTTATGAGCATTGTTAAAAAACTTGGAGAAGCAGACAGGGAGGGTGTGGTGATGAAGGACCCTGAAATGAAGATAACACCCCTTAAGTACACCTCATCCAAGGCCCATGCAGATGAACTGGAGTACGCCTTCCGATATCCCTTTGAATTTGGAAGATCCTTCTTCTTCAGTAGGGTTATAAGGGAAGGATTCCAGGCCTACGAATTAGATGAATCAGAGGGGGAACTGGAGGAGCGAGCCCAGAGACTTGGAGAATCCATACTCTACCCAATGCTGGATATGATAAAACACGTTTCAGGTGGAGAAGTGGCTTCAGAGGACCTTGTGATCCACGTGGACAGCTACGAGGATGCTGCAGACTTCGTTAGACACCTCAGGGATCTTGGAGTGGTTGCAACCCTCCTTGAATTTGACGAGGGGAAAGCAGTTATAAGAAGGATACATCAATCTACAAGTGACAGGATCACAAACTATCTCAGGGGTGGCTTATACTGAACCAGAACTATGATGATTACAAAGGCAAAAAAATAGGATTCTTCGGACCCTCAGGAACCTTCACAGAGAAGGCAGCATCAAGATTAAGAGGAGAACTCGTTGGTTTTGAATCCATACTTGAGGTGCTTGAGGCAGTTGAGAAACGAGAGGTTTACGCAGGTGTTGTGCCAATTGAAAACTCAATAGAGGGTCCTGTTTGTGTGACCCTGGATCTTCTGGTCCATGAGTACGACCTCAAGATACGCAATGAGATAATGATTCCCATAAGTCACAACCTTCTTTTAAATCCTAAAACAGAAATTGAAGATATAAAAGTTATATATTCCCATATACAGGCTCTTTCACAGTGCAGAAAGTTCACAGAGGATCTGGGTGTTGCAGTGCACACCGCACCCAGCACGTCTGCAGCTGCAAAACTCGTTATTGGAGAAAAGAATGCAGGGGCAATTGGAACTGAGAAAGCTGCAGAACTCTACGGTTTAAAAATTGCAGCCAGAAACATTCAGGACTATCCCAACAACGTAACAAGATTCGTTGTTGTTGCATTGGAGGATGCTCCACGAAGTGGAAGGGATAAAACATCCATAATCTTTTCAATGATGGAGGATAAACCTGGTGGACTCTACCATGTGCTTGGAGAATTTGCAAGGCGAAACATAAACTTAACAAAAATTGAGTCAAGACCATCCAAGGAAAAACTCGGCAGTTACATCTTCTTTGTGGATTTTGAGGGTCACAGAAGCGACCCTGAGATCGAGAATATTTTAAATATCATAAGATCCAATGTAGGTTATATAAAGATTTTAGGTTCATATCCTGCAGAAGGAGATGATTGACATCGTTTCAGATAAGGAAAGATTTACTAATGATTTAAAAAAGCTTGAAGCAGAATTTGCTGATGGCAAAATTTCTAAAAGACAGTACACCATTAAGAAGAAAGTTATAGAGGATAAACTGGGTACAGTTCTTGCTGTGGACAATATCAAAAGACTTCAGGGTAAAGAAGAAGTTCTAACCCACGACACTGCTGAGGAAAAAAAGGTAGAACAGTTCAAGCAGAAGGAAGCTGAAGAGAAGGAAGAACTGGTTAAGAAGTACGTTACAATGCCTTCTCCAAAGGCAAGGGCTTCCCGGCAAAAGGGTTCCAGCTTGGCTTACAAGAATCAGAAACCCAAGAAAAGCGGATGGTCCAAGGGTAAAATGGCCCTTCTAGCCTTTCTTGTTGTTGCATTTTTCGTTGGAACAGCATTGGGAACGATGTTCCTGACTGCACCCTCCAACAACACAAGCTCCGTGCTCACACTCAATGAAAGTGCATTCCCACCAGCAGTTGTAGTCAACACGACCAACACGACCAACACAACCAAGGTCTACAACACAACCAAGGTATCCAACACCACAACGGTGAAGAAGACGACAACGACCACACCTACGAACACCAACACGAATACAAATACGAACACCAACAAGACTCAATAGGGTTAAACCCCTCCTTTATTTTATTTTATCATGAATCCCTACGTATAGAAGGTGAATAAAAATGAAGAAGTATCCCTTTTTAATACTACTGGCTCTTCTGTGCCTTGTTGTGTCGGTTTCTGGATGCGTTTCAAGCGGGAACGAGACCAACAACACAACCAGCCATTACTCTCAAAACGGCATTTCATTTGACTATCCCGGGTCATGGAACGTTGCAAATGCAGTATCAAACAACTCACTTGCAGCTGTTGGAGATCCAAAAACTGTGGACAACACAACTGGAGAACCACAGACCTTCGTCCTGATACAGAAGTCAAATGCAACAGGTTCAGATCTGCAGACTGTTTACGATGCAAACTATGCTTCACTCTTTACAAACACAAGCTACCAGCGTGTATCTGAGGGAAACATTACCGTCAACGGTGCAACGGCCCTTGAAAATGTTTACACAGTGAATTCAACAAGCGGTACAGCGATGCAGATGCAGGCCGTGTGGCTCAAGGAGAGTAGCGATATCTACGTTATACTCTGTGGTGCACCACAGTCAGACTTCAACAACCAGCAGGACAACTTCAATCTGGTTATAAACAGCTTCAAAGTGCAGTAAACCTTTTTTAACTGCATAATTATTTTATTTTTTTGCAAGCAACGTTAAAATAGAACTTATTTTTGATATTTTTAGCTTTTAGAATAGTTTAATTTTGTGAGTTTATTCATTTTTTTAAATCTTTTAAACGTATCTTAATTTTTTAGAGCTAATTATTTTTTAAATTTATTTTAAAATTATTTTATCCCCTAATCTAAAGTTTTTTTTAGAATAAAGATTATAATCCCCCTTTTTAACTCATTTTCGGTTGATTCGTTTTAGTTTGGAGGGTTTGCTTTGAACGATCCACTGGGTTTTTCCTAAAAACCCTATGGAAAATCATATAACCTCTCCATCTAAAATCTAAATTATTAGCTCGAGAGAATCCATACTAAAAATATTTCATTGGCATCTCTCAGGAGGCATAGAAATGATAAACCATAAACTCGTTGGAAATGCAATGCAAATGCTTGTAACTGAACTTTCACCTGGAGAAGAGGTTTACGGGGTGGCTGGAAAGTTCCTCTGGAAAACTGACAATGTTGACATGGAAACACGTTTAGGTTCCGGTAAAAGAGAAGAAAAAAAGGGCTTCCTTGACCAGGCAATAGGAACAGCCATAGACATGGGAAAAAGGAAGCTTGCAGGTGAAAGCCTGGCCTTTGTTTACTTCACACCCCATGGAAGTGAGGGGCTTGTTTCATTTGCACAGATGATACCTGGTGAAATAAAACACATAGAACTGGACGGCTCCAAGGATATATTTGTACAGTCTGAGGGACTTCTCACAGCAGAAAGCACAGTCAACTTCGACATAGCCCTGACAAAAAAGCTTGGAGCAGGAGTCTTTGGAGGAGAGGGTTTCATACTTGAAAGGTTCAGCGACAGGGGGAGCCTGTTTTTAGGAGCCTGTGGAAACCTCATAGAACTCAACCCTGCAGATTACGGCGGCACCATACAGATAGACACTGGATGTCTCGTTGCCTTTGAAGACACCATAGACTACGACATAGAGATGATAGGTGGACTCAACGAAAAGGGCCTTAAAAACATCATATTCGGTGGAGAGGGTATATTCTTTGCAACCCTCCGTGGAAACGGTAAAGTCTGGATCCAGTCCATGAACCTGACCTCACTCTCAAGAACCATAGTGTCCAAGGCAGGTCAACCAGCAGCACAGGATAGAACTGACTTTGGCGGACTTCTAAGTGGATTTTAATCTTTAAAATAAGATTTTATCCAACAATTCTTATTTTTTTTACAGTTTTTAAGGTTTCAAGTGGTTTTTCAATGTTTTTTAGGGATTCGTGGGCTTCTTGGTGTTCAAAAATCGTGATGAACTTCGGTTATTAACATTAAACCAGTTCCTCCCTACATGCAAAGTTATATATTAGTAGCGGTGATACAATTATATCTGTTACAGTACCATCTTTATATGACTAATAAGAAGCATTAATAGAACCACTAAAATCTGCTTTTATTTTAGCTGCATCTTGCGATGTAGAAAATAGAGAATATTCGAAACTTTAAGAGTTTAAAATAGGTTCTTATACTGCTGTTATTAAATTGATTATTAACTAATTAGATTTATCCAGAAACACGGCTCACGATCAAATTTTACCTGATTAAGCTGTATGTTTTAAAATCAGCATTAATGTTATCTTCTACGTCTATAATCCATGTTACGATCATCAAATAATCAAAAGGAGGAATGTAAATGGTATTGCCAGTATGCGATGTCTGTTTAAAAAGTGGAATGTTATGTCAGGGGTGTGAGAACAAGCTGAAGAAGGGTGAGATAACCCAGCTTGACTTGGACATTGCAAAGATACTCTTCAAAGTCGGTGAAGGCAAAATAGGCTTTAAAAGAACCATCGAAATTGGAGATATTGTTATAATCGTCACAGAGAAGGACCAGGTTGGAAAACTCATAGGAAAGAGTGGAAAAATCGTTAGGGAAATCTCAAGGACGGTTGGCAAGAAAATAAGGGTTGTAGGAGAAAATTCAGACTTCAAGGAAGTTGCAAAGGACATACTCGCACCTGCAAGGATATCTGGAATAAACATACTCTACGGAACAGATGGAAATGAGAAGTTCAAGATAAGGGTTGTCAGGGAAGATTCCAGAAAGATTCCAGGAAGACTTGATGCTCTAAATGACGTGATAAAACAGTTAACAGGGGAAGAAACTGTTCTCGTCATAGACAGGGATGATTTCTAATAAATTATAAATATTCTGGAGAACAAACCAGATACAACAAAACCTTCATGTTGATACTATGGAAATCGTGCTATGTGTTACAGGGAGTATAGCTGCAATAGAAGCTGTGAAACTTGCAAGGGAACTCAGGCGGCAGGGAGCAACTGTAAAGTGCTTCATGAGTGATGATGCCTGCAACCTCATCCACCCTCATGCAATGGAATTTGCAACGGGTCAGAAGGTAGTTGTCAACCTCACAGGGGAAATAGAGCACGTTAAATATGCTCAAACAGACCTTGTACTTGTTGCACCGGCCACAGCCAACGTCATAAGCAAGTTCGCATATAAAATAGCAGACAACCCCATAAACACACTTCTTATAACTGCATTTGGGCATGAAACCCCAATAGTCTTTGTTCCATCCATGCACGACTCCATGTACAACGCAGTTGAAGGTAACATCCAGAGGCTCAAGGACGAGAGAATCACCTTCCTTGAACCCAAACTCGAGGAGGGAAAGGCCAAGTTCCCTGACATCCATGACATAGTACTTCAGGCCATGAGGGAACTCTACCTGAACTCCCCCGAAGGCCAGAAATCCAACTTACTGGGTAAAAAGGTTCTTGTAAGTGCAGGTTCAACCTACGAGGCAATAGACAAGGTAAGGGGAATAACCAACCGCAGCTCCGGTAAGATGGGGGTTGAAATTGCCAAGGAATCCTTCAAAAGGGGTGCAGAAGTCACAATGCTCTGTGGAAACATGGAAACACGTGTTCCAAAACTATTCCATGTGGTTGAAGCAGAATCAACAGGGAATATGGGTGAAGCACTTCAGAAACTTGTCCCTGAGAACGATGTGTTTGTATCTGCTGCAGCAGTTTCAGACTTCACAGTGGATTCTCAAGGCCGGGATAAAATCTCATCAGACGCTGATCTGACGCTCAAACTCAAACGTGCACCTAAAATAATAAGCTCTGTGAAGGACATCAACTCGGATATATTCCTTGTGGGCTTCAAGGCAGAGTACAGGGTTTCAGATGAGGAACTTGTGGAATCTGCACGCAGAAGAATGGAAGAATCCCATGCAAACCTCATGGTTGCAAACGATGTTGCAGTTGAGGGTGCAGGATTCGGTTCCGACCAGAATGAGGTCATAATCCTTGATGGAGATCTCTGGACAGTTCCACTAACATCAAAAACTGAAATTGCCAAGAGGGTGCTTGACAAGATCATTGAGAAGCTTTAATTTTTCTTTATTTCCTAAAAATTATTTAATATTTCTTATTTTTATTATTAAACCTTTATTTTGGTTTGATTTTTTGGTTTTCAAGCAGTTTTTGTTCTGTGTAGTATATCTCATGTTTCTTAAATTACTTCTGAAAAGTTTTCAACGGTGTGTGGGGCTTTGTTGAAACTTTCATACCCTTTGATTCTGTTTTAATCATTACTTCCCTATTTTTGTATTAATGTAATCATAGTAAGTATTAAATACTGGTTTTTAAGATAGTATCCTTGAGTAAATAAGGTGAAGAAATATGAACAGTGATAATACAGTTTTTTGCCCGGAATGTGGTGAAAAAATTGAAAAAGATGTGGATAGATGCAAACATTGTGGATCATGGTTTGAAAAACCCATACTAGAACTTAAAACAGAGCTCAATCCAGAAAATAGTGAAAACAATAGTCTCAATAAAAGTGAATACTCAAATTATCAGTCCACAACCAGATTGGCAATTTTTATAATTATAACTGGAGGACTTTATCAACTTTACTGGTTCTACCGTAACTGGAGAGATTTTAAGGCCCATAAAAATCTGGATATAAATGTGGGACTTAGAACCCTGGCCCTTTTCATACCCTTAGTCAACCTTTATTTTGTTGGAACCCAGTTCAGGGATATACAGGAATATGCTGAGGAAGCAGGTGTTAAAAACTATTCTCTCTGGGTTGTGATAGTAACATGGGTTCTCTTCGTATACTTACAAGGAAGGTTGGCATTTAACGGTAACCCTCTCCTGGATATTGCTTCATGGATATTCATAGTAGCTCTGATCATTCCATTTTTAATGGTTCAGAAAACCCTTAACAGTTACTGGCTAAAGGAACAGGGAGATCTACCACTGAAGAAGGTGTCTGGTGGAGAAGTACTTGTGCTGGTCATAGGAATTCTTTTCGTAATTCTTGACATAATACTAATTTTAATGCTTTAATCCCTTAGGGGATTATTTCTTATTTTTAATGGATTTATTCTTCTCACAGTTCATTGTGACTTTTAAGAACCTTTCAGGATTTTTCAAAGGGATTTTTCAAGATTTAATTTATAATTATAAAACTTTCAATTTAATTGAATTAATAATAAAAAAAAGTTAAATGAAATAAAAAAAGAATATAAAATACATTTAAAACGCAAACTCACAAATAAAGGCCATATGATCCTTCTCGTAGGGTTCAAGCTTTATCCTCTCAAGGACCCTGAACCCTCCAGTCTTCAGTTTGGATTCCTCTGCACGGAACACCTTCTTGGGGTTCTGGGTCACGTCTATGCTCCTTGCCTTGACGGTTATGATCCCGATGCCCTCAGGTTTCAGGAAAAGGCGCATGTTGTCCATGAAAAGTTCTGACTGTTTTGCCTGGGCAACATCGCAGTAGAGCACATCCACTTTCTCCATGAGGTTCAGGTAGCTTCTGGGTTTGGTTGCATCCCCCAGTATTGGAACCATGTTCTTCCTCAGCTTGCAAAGTTCCACCAGTTCACGCATCATACGTGGTGAAAACTCCACACAGTAAACCATCCCATTCCTGGTGATGTCTGAGATGTGTGAAGGTGTTGTACCTGCAGATGCACCAAGGTAAAGCACCTTTGAATCCTCATTGAATGGGAACCGTTTAAGGCCATTAAAAACTGCAGCTGCAAGTTTTGAACGCCTTGGATCCCATATCCTGTACTCTTTTCCCTCGAAGTCCACCAGTTTCTCCCCGTAAACCTTCTGGGTTGGGTTCAGGTTTTCCGTTGCTATATGATCGTTGATTATGTAAAGGCCATTGAACTTCTCTTCAATATCCATTTTTTCCCTCTAAATTAGTTGTTAATCAAGTTTAACTAATTAAATTTAAACCATTATTTGTCAGTTATATTACATTTTTCCATTATTTCATCAAGGGTTTCACGCAGTTCTCTTTGAGATTCGTACACAGTCTTTTTAATATCCTCTGCTTCGTCATCTATGTTCTGGAGAACTTCATTGGTGCGTTCATGGTTTTCATCCATCACTCCTTTGAGCCTATGGAAGTTTTTCTTCAAACGTTCCTCAACCCTCCTTGAAAACCAGATGGCAGAAACTGCAAGAATAATTGAAACAACGCTTGATATAATTGACACCATCGCAACAATCTCGATCAATTCAATCACCTGCAATTAATTATATTCATGGAGTCCATGAACAACACCCTCCACCCTATAACGTAGGTACATGTTACGTTCCAATTGAGTTGGGTTTTCATACTTATGGACATCTGTAGAACCTTTCCAATGAATTCAGTGGAAAACCCTTCAAACACAACCCAACACTTTCCTTAAACCCATTTTAAAGTACTTGGATTTTTTAAAAGGATTCAAATCAGTAATAATCACTTATCTTCTTTTTGTACTTTTCCTTCTTTTTCCTTTTCTTTTTATCCTTCTTCTTATCTGGTTTGCTCTTTACTGTGCTCCTTTTTGGGAATGGATTGTCCTTCTCTATCTCTTTAACCTTGATTTCAAAGCCTTCCTTTATTGAAGGGTCGTAGTCTCCTGAGAAAACATCTTTACGTACTGCAAGTGATATCTTGGCTGCCAGTGTCCTGGCTATCTTACCCCTGATCCACCACTTGGCCCCCCGAACATCTGGATGCTGGTAAATAAGCCCATGCTTTGGAGGATTTTCACCTGTCTTCAAATGCCTGAAGAGTGCCTTTTCAGCGCCAATGATCTGCACGGTGCTTGATGGGAGCATGGAAAGTCTTCTCATACTGCCAACGTGGGCTATCAACTTAGCTCCAAGGGAGTAACCACAGAGATCCCTGAGGTTAGGTGCGATCTCTCCCATTTTAGTGTCAACGTATTCAGTTATGGATTTTCTGGACTCCTGGAGCGATTTCAGGGATCGTGCAAAACCTACAATGATGGCAAGGTCAGATTCTTCTATTTCGGCCCCAATACTATTATCTATACCTTTTTTTAGCCCCATTTCAGAGTTCAAAAGTCCAGAGTCCATTATTGAGTCCCTGTCCCCCTGATCTGCAACCAGTTTCACGTAGTTCTCATGGTTACGTACCCTGTCAAGCTCTGGGAAGTGCACTGCATACCATTCCCTTATTCTCTCAACCAGTTTGCCAATGGTTTCATCCAGATCATCTATGGCATTTATGGCCTGGATCAAGAGCAGATCCTCAGCTTCAGATGATTCCATCAGCTTTTTTCCAGTTAATTCAATTGAAACATTATGAACTACGGATTCAAGCCCATAATCAAGGTTAAAACCAGTTTTTTCAAGTACATACTCCAAATTTGACCTTAAAAATTCTCCACCAATACTTGGGGTTTCAAATGAAAATTTAGAACTTTCCTTAAGATTTTTATATCTGGAATGGGGAAGGTTGGTTTCTATCACAACTGAGTCATATTTCTTCACTATTCTCTTCAATAATAACTCTTCTTCACGGGTTAAATTCCCATTCTCTATTTCAAGGAGCCTTTCTGCAAGTTTGCTCCTTGGGAAAAGTTCATAATCTATGAGGGTACAATTTTCATCAAGGATGATAAATCCTGCAAAACAACTTGTAAGATAACATTTCATAGAACTACTCTGTATCTTCAAGGTTTATATCTTTTGAGAATCTGTAAAACTCACGAAAAAAGACTTTATTAAATCATAGTAAACTGATCAAGGTGTGTTCATGCTGGAAACAGAATTCTGCAACATCAAAATGAAAAATCCAACCATGCTGGCTGCAGGTGTACTTGGAAGCACAGCAGCGTCTCTTAACTGGGCTGCAAGAAGTGGAGCTGGAGCAGTGGTAACAAAATCATTTGGAAAAGAGCCCAACAAGGGCTATGTAAATCCAACAACCGTGGAAGTCACGGGAGGTATAATAAATGCCATAGGACTATCGAATCCTGGTGTTGAAAACTTCAGGGGAGAACTTGAAAAACTTAACGGCAGGGTTCCAGGAATCGCATCCATCTACGGTGCAAATCCACAGGATTTTGCAGATATCGCGTTGCAGATCCAGGACGCCGTGGATGCAGTTGAGCTCAACGTTTCATGTCCACATGCAATGGGGGGATGTGGAGCTGCAATAGGTCAAGACCCAAATCTAACGGCAGATATCGTCAAAGCAGTTAAAAAAGCAGTTGAAATACCAGTTATCGTCAAGCTAACTCCAAATGTGACGGACATAGTTGAAATAGCAGTTTCTGCAGAGGCTGCAGGCTGTGATGCCCTGACCATGATAAACTCCCTTGGACCTGGAATGAAGATAGACCTTGAAACTGGTAAACCAATATTAAGCAATCGTTTTGGTGGAATGTCAGGCCCAGCAGTAAAGCCCATTGCCCTCAGATGTGTTTTTGATGTTTATGAAGCAGTTGAAGTCCCAATAATTGGTGTTGGGGGGGTAAGGGATTACAGAGATGTTGTTGAATTTCTCTATGCAGGTGCAAGGGCTGTTCAGGTAGGCACAGCCGTGATGTACGATGGATTGGATGTGTTCAACAAAATAAACAAGGGACTTGAGAAGTTCATGCTTCAAAGGGGTTACAGCTCCATTGGAGAGATGATTGCTAAGTCCCACTGATTGTATCAACATTAGAATAACTTAAAACTAGGATAAAGAAATTATAACGAATTTAAAAGGATTATTTGCGATTTAAGGAATAAGGAATGAAGGCGGATAGATCATGCATGTTCCAAAGGTTCTTGAAATAAAAAGGATAGTAGAAGAAACACCAACTGTCAAAACTTTTATATTTGACTGGGAAGTGAAGAATGAGGTTCCAGGCCAGTTCGTAATGCTCTGGAATTTCAAGGATGAAAAACCAATGTCAATTTCATTGATAGATCCAGTTAACGATGAAATTGGAGTATCCATCAGGAGTGTTGGAGACTTCACAGGGGACGTTCATTCACTGAAAGCAGGGGATAAACTTGGTATAAGAGGCCCATATGGACGTGGATTTGAAATATCCGGTTCCAAGGTCCTTGCAGTAGGTGGAGGTATTGGAATGGCACCTTTAATGGCATTCACAGAGGAGGCATGCAGAAGGGGTATTGAGGTGGATGTTGTGAGTGCAGCAGCCACAGCAGGCGAGCTCCTCTTCACAGATAGGATCCAAAAGTCGGGTGCAAGGCTTTTAACATGCACTGATGATGGCAGTCAGGGGTTCTGTGGATTCGGAACAGATCTGGCTGAAAAAGCCCTCCTTGAAAATGACTACGATATGGTTGTGACCTGCGGGCCTGAGGTCATGATGAAGAAGCTTTTCAACCTTGTTGATGAACATAAAATCCAGGCACAGTTCTCACTTGAACGTTACATGAAATGTGGGCTGGGAATATGTGGCCAGTGTTGTGTGGATGATGTTGGTTGGAGGGTGTGTGCAGAAGGACCTGTATTCTGGACTGATGAGGTTAGATTAATCTCAGAATTTGGTGAGTACCATCGTGATGCTTCTGGTGTCAAGCACAAGCTCTAAAAACTTGAATAACACCAACTTTTTTTTAAATAATAAAATTTTTAATGTATAAACTCAAATAATATTCCCTAGAAATTGATTTTAAAAAATGTTATTGAATCATCTGTTAAAGATATTGAATTATCCACTAAAAAAAACGTTGATTTGATTTTCAAATGAACTTAAACTTAATATTTAAGGGGATTTGTGTGGTAAAATGCAGGAACTCAGAATTTTGATACTTGAGGATTACCCTCCAGATGCTGAGCTGGCCATACTGGAACTTGAGGAGAATGGTCTGGAATTTGATTCAAGGGTGGTGGACAATGAAGAAGATTTTTTAAGGGAACTTAATGAGTTCGAACCCCAGGTGATACTTTCAGATTACAAGCTCCCTACATTTGATGGTATCTCAGCACTCAAACTTGTGAGGAGGAAATTTCCTGAAAAACCATTCATATTTGTCAGTGGAACCTTTGGAGAAGACTTTGCAGTTGAAACACTTAAAAAAGGTGCAACCGACTACGTTCTAAAAGAAAACATTTCAAAACTTCCATTTGCTGTTAAAAGGGCTTTGAAAGAGGTTGAAAAAACTTTGAAACGTGAGCATGCAGAGAAGGCCCTTAAAAATTCAGAGATGCAGTACCGTACAACCATAAATGCCCTGGATGATATCCTGATAGTTGTTGATTCCAAGATGCGCATAATTCTCTTCAACAAAACCTTTGAAAGGAAGAAAAAAGAATTTAGAATGGGAAAAGCTTTGAAGGGTCAGAACATCTTTGAGGCCCTTCCATTTCTTCCTGAAAATTTAAAAAAGGAATACCTCAGAATATTCGAAACAGGGGAGTCCATGATCAACGAGCATTCCTACTCTGTGAATGGTGTTGAGGTGGTTGAAGAAGTAAGAAGGATACCTGTATTTGAAGAGGGGAAAGTTGTAAGGATATTAACCATAATAAGGGATGTCACTGAACGTAAAAATTCAGAAAATCGTATAAAATCCTCTTTAAATGAAAAAGAGGCACTTTTAAAGGAAATACATCACCGTGTCAAGAACAACATGCAGATCATTTCAAGTCTTCTGAACCTCCAGTCAACCCAGGTGAGGGATGAAGAGGATGCAGAACTTTTTAAGGCCAGTCAGGATCGTGTTAGGTCAATGGCACTCATACATTCCAAGTTGTATCAATCTGATGATCTTTCAAGTATAAACTTCTCAGAGTACATCAACAGTTTAGCCTACGGGCTTTTAAGTTCCTACGATGTTAGTTCCAGTGTTAGTTTGAAACTGGATCTTGAGGATCTGTCACTGAACATAGAAACAGCAATTCCCTGTGGTTTAATAATAAACGAGCTCCTTACAAACTCAATAAAACATGCTTTCCAAAATGATGAAGGGGAAATTTTCATTAAGCTGAGGGAAGTGGAGGGGGGTATGTTCCAGCTCATCATAGGTGATACTGGGTTGGGCTTCCCTGAAGATCTTGATTTTCAGAAAACTGAAACACTTGGAATGCAGCTTGTAATGTCTTTGATTAAGCAGATAGATGGTAAAATAGAACTTGAAAGGGGTAATGGTTCTATATTTAAGATCATATTTAGAAAACTGGAATATGAAGAGAGAATGTAATGAAATATTGTGCCAATTCTACAAATAATATAAGGATAATTTACTGATGGTAGTGATTCATAATGATTCATAAACTAAAAGGGACCTTTACGTCTGCTATTTTCATAGTTCTGCTTTTGATGGTAATGTCCCTGGCTGTATTAACACCTATGCTGAGTATGATCATATTGGGTGCTCTTTTTGCCTATGGAATACGCCCAATAGCACTTAGAATAGAACATTACGTAAAGTTCCGGTCTGTTGCAATTTTTGTAGCAATGATAATAGTGATTTTACCATTGATACTTATTCTGGTCTTTAGCATAAATTCCATTGCACAATCAGCACCTGTAATTGCTGCAACTGCTAAAAATATTGATCTGAACAGTTTAAACAGCACCAGTATCCAGAGTTCAGCCATGGTTCAGCAGTACCTTCCTGCGGAGGTGTATCCATACCTCAACTCCTTCATGAAGACTGTTAACGTGGAGATGATTGACGTTGCTAAAAGTATTACAGGATATCTTCTGGGCTTTTTAGAGTCAATTCCCATGCTCGCACTGGAACTTTTCATTTTCTTCACATCGACCTTTTACCTTGCACGGGATGGAGACAAGATCTGGAGTTACCTTCAATACGCATTACCAAAGGAGAGGGAGGAATTCTTTCAAAAACTCTCTGATGAGATCAGGATGGTCATAAAAAGCATATTCTTTGGACACTTTCTCACAGCCATAATAATAGGTTTGATGGCAGGGGTAGGTTTTTACCTCCTTGGATACGATTACGCCCTGTTTTTAGGAATACTTGCAGGTTTTCTACAGCTGATCCCTGTTATAGGACCATGGCCCACTTACACTGTCCTTGCAATATACGATATCTTAACTGGAAACTACATCCGTGCATTACTCGTGATTCTTTTTGGAATTTTCCTGAGTGCAAGTGATATCTACATTCGACCAAAGATTTCAGGTAAATACGCAGACATACATCCTCTGATCTTTCTTCTGGGTTTTGTATGCGGCCCACTGCTCATGGGTTTTGTTGGGTTCATAATAGGCCCCCTGGTACTTGGTGTGACCTATGCAGCGGTTGTAACTTATAGG